>Ga0208628_1000001_pt1 | contig 1131150 bp, 903 predicted proteins | sample LakWasMet16_LOW5_2_FD_183864 | JGI IMG/M metagenome (GOLD analysis project Ga0208628, IMG submission 183864) | Freshwater sediment methanotrophic microbial communities from Lake Washington under simulated oxygen tension - Sediment Metagenome... | ecosystem: Environmental > Aquatic >... | reverse complement strand
GTCGACGTTGTTCATGGCTCGGTTCTACTCCTCCTGTCGCCGGAGCGCGAGTTCGCCATGCGACGCACCCGTCAGCTTCCCTGTGCGGTCATCGCCCGACGTCACAGGCACCGTTGGGGACCGTTGGCCGCTACCTACCGAGGCTGTCCAACATCTCATTCCCCCGCCCCCACTGCCGAACCCCGCCCTGGCGCCCATTCGCCAGCCACTGCCCAATTCCATAACCCCGTCTCGGCGCCATTCGCCATCCGCTGAATGTCTCCCTGATATCGCAGTCGTCAGTCCCCCGCTGCATTTCCGCGAAAAGAGAGCGTTACGCAGCCACCAGAACGTGTCAATGAATTTGGGCCCGTCCTCTTCGTCCTCCTCGCCGTGCAGTACGCCCCTCCCGCCTTTGCGGGGCCGAGCCCATGCTCCGCCCAGCGCCGCGAGGCCCCATCCCCCCGATGTCGAGCGCTCGACACCCCGATGACGAGCGCTCGACATCCCATCCACCCATCCATCCCATCCACCGCCCCTCCCTCCACACCCTCGCCCCCGCTCCTCCGCCCGCTCCCCTGCCCACCCCTCCTGTCAGCCCACTTTGGCCTTCGCGAGCTTCTTCGCGTAGCCCGTCAGCGCCGCGCCCAGGTCGGCGAACTGCCGCTCCTCGATGCGCCCGAGGCTCCATCTCTCCCCGCGGCACTGCACCGCCACGTTGCCGAGCCCGCTCCCGCCGAACACCCTCCGCAGCGCCCGCACCTCCGGCGAGTCGGTCCCTGCGCGGCCCTTCGCGCTCTTCTTCTTCCGCACGACGTCGCGCATCTCGTCGAAGCTCAGCGACGTGAACAGCACCCGCTTCCCCCCGACGTCGACCTTCGTCTTCGCCAGGTCGATACGGACCCTCGGAAGCTCCGTCCCCGACTCGGCTTCCAGGTAGTCGAGCAGGAGCGCGAGCTTCCGCACCCCGTACGCCTTCTCGTCGTCGGCGTTGAAGTGCCTCGCGACCCGCACGCCGTCGCGCACCGTGGAGAGCGCCACGCCTGGGAGGACCGCCGCGAGAAAGGCCTTCACCGTCTTGTACCCGCCCGCGATGAACAGCGGCGGCTCGCTGTGGAGCAGCGAGTCGAGCGCCTCGTACGCGGCGTCCCAGCCGCCGAGCTCGGTCCCCTGGGCCTCGTGGAAGGCCCTCAGCAGCGCGTCGTAGCGCGCGAGCATCGCCTTGTTGACGAGCACCCCGGGCACGCGCGGCGTCTTCGCCCGGCTCGTGGTGTTCGCCTTCGCACGCGTCGCGGGCGCTCGTGCCGTCGAGACCCTGCGCGCCTTCCCCGATGCCTTCGTCGTCGCCATGGCCTGGGATGCTACGTCCGCCGAGAGGCCGATCGAGAGCACCAGACGGTTCGCGCCGTGGCGACGGAGGCCCCCTTCCCCGCTGCCGCGCGCCCTACCCCCGCCTCGGGGGCAGGGCTCCGTCGTCTGCATTCCGAGCGCGAAGCTGTCAGCACCCTGAGCCCTGCCCCCGAGGCGGGGGTAGGGCGCGCGGCAGCGGGGAAGGGGGCCGCTCCCCCCGCCGCCCCCGCCCCTCACCCCACCAGCGAGCCGCGAGAGTTTCTCCGCTCCGGGCCCAGCATCACCTCGTCCAGCTCCAGCGCGTGGCGCAGCGCGTGGCGCAGCCCGAAGCCCGCCACCACCAGCAGCGCCGGCAGCAGCAGGAAGATCACCGCGCTCCTCCCCAGCGTGAACACCAGCCAGTCGTACGAGCCGTGCACCATCACCGCGACCATCAGCCCGGCCGCCCACCACCGCGGCGCGTGGCGTCGCCGCACGAAGCGCGACCGCCCGATGAAGTAGCCCATGAGCCCCGACGCGATGGCGTGCATCGGCACCGCCGTCAGCGCCCTCACCAGGCCGAGCACCACGTGCTGCGCGTCGGTGTGGGTGCTCGTCTCGTCGCCGCACATGGCGGAGATCCACGGCACGGCGCAGATGGCGTTGGCGAAGGCGCCGGAGACGAAGAGGAGGTTCTCGAAGAGGCCGAAGCCCAGCGACACGGCGCCCGTGTAGAGCACCCCGTCGGTGTACTCGTCGAAGTACCTGCGGCGGTAGGGCACCGCGAGCACCACCGCGAGCTTGGCGGCCTCCTCGGGCAGCGCGACGACCCCGTAGGCGTCGAAGAAGCGCGCGCCCACCAGCGACCACGGCCCCAGCAGGCGCTTGAGGGCCACCTCCGCGAAGAACACCGGGACGCACGCGAGGGCGCCCAGCACCACGGCGCGCACGACCTCTCGCTTGGGCTCGGGGCGCCACCGGTCGGCGTAGCGGAAGACGAGCAGCAGCAGGGCCACCGGCAGGACGGCGACGACGAAGCCCAGGACTTCGAACCAGAGCGAGGACCACACGGCGGCTACGGGGCAGTCTAGGACGGGGGCGGCGGAGCGGGAGGCGCCCTCAGGCCAGGTTCACATGGAAGATGCGCTGGCCCATGAGCAGGGCGTCGCCGTGGTTGAGGGCGCGGGTGCCGCGGATGCGGGCGTAGGTGCCGTTCGAGCTCTTGAGGTCGACCAGGAAGACCTGAGGGCCGATGGCGAGGAGCTGGCAGTGGAGGCCAGAGATCCAGCCGTCGTTGGGGAAGCGCACGTCCGAGCGGGAGCGCCCGAGGGTGAGGCCCGTCGGGGGAATGGCCAGCGGGAAGAGGGCCTTGTCGACGTCGCGGCCCACCACCAGCGAGAGGTAGCCCACCGCGTCGGGAGCGACCATCACCCCGGCAGGTGGTCGGTGGTCGAAGCGGAGGATGATGCGCCCCAGGCAGAACTGGTCGCCCTCCTGCAACTCGATGCGCTGGTTGGGAGCGACGCGGGCGTAGACGCCGTTGCGCGATCCCTCGTCGCGCACCCACGCCGCGCCGCCCTTCACGATCACCGTGGCGTGGCGGCTGGAGAGCAGGTTGTCCTCCGCGAAGATGCCGCCGACCTCGCGCCCGATGAGGTTGTCGCCCTCGTTGAGGGGCATCTCCCCCTGCTCGCTCCCATCGAGCTGGGTGACCATGAGACGGGGGCGGTTGATGCCGAGGGCGCCGCGCACCTCGGTCATGTTCTCGAGCGGAACCTCCTGGTGGAAGGAGGGCTGCTGCGGAGGGGGCCACGCTCCGCCGACCGGTCCGACCGTGGCGGCGCGGGGGCGGGAGGCGGGCACCGGGGCCGGTCCGCCCGGGAAGCTGTTGACCCCCGGCATCGCCGTCATCGGGCGAGCGAGGGGAGGCGCCCCGGGGGGCGCGGCGAAGGGGTTGTTGAGCGCGGCGAAGGGGTCCGCCGGGGGCATCGGCTGGGAGCGCGCCGTGGAGGCGTAGGGATCGCCCTGACCGACATTGGCGAAGGCATCACCGCCCGATCCGAAGGGGTCGGACGACGCGAAGGGATCGCCGCTGCCATAGGCCGGCACCGGGGGAGGACCCATCGGAGGCATCGCCACGGGAGGAGGCATCCCCACCGGGGGCGGTCCCATCGGCGGCACCGGCGGAGGGACGTTGACGGGCGGAGGCACCGGGGCCATCCCCGATCCGAAGGGGTTGGGCGCTACCGGGGGAGGCGCACCGAAGCCTCCGACGGGGGGAGGAAAGCCCGCGGGCATGGAGCTCACCAGCGGAGGAAAGCCGCCCATGGGTGGAGGCATCGCGGCGGGACCCGAAGGGGCGACCGGAGGCGGCGCGGCGCCAGGGAGCGGCGGCATCGCGCCCAGCAGCGGAGGGGGGCCGCCCATCGGAGGAGGCGCGCCCGCCAGCGAGGGCGGAGGACCGTGGGGAGAAGACGGCGGCGACCCGAAGCCCGGAGGCGCGCCCATGGCCCCGAGGCCCGGAGGCGCGCCGAGGGAGGGCATCGGACCGAGCAGCGGCCCACCGGCGGAGGAGGGCGGAGGGCCGAGCGGGGCCGAGGGGTTGTGCTGGTTGGACGAGAGCGACGGAGGCGCGTTGAGCGGCGCCGGGCCCCCGCCGAAGGAGGGCGGACCCATCGGCGGACCCAGCGGAGCAGGCCCCGGAGGTGCACCCGCAGGGCGAGGCGCGCCCAGGGGAGGCGGCGGCTGCAGCCGCGGCGGGGCGCCGAGGGGAGGCGGGCGCCCGGCGCTACCCCGGCCGTGCAGGTCGGTGCCGCAGCCCAGACAGAACCGAACGTCCTCGGGGTTTTCCTTGCCGCACCGCGGGCAGGTGATGTTCACCGAAGTTCTCCCGACACCGCCATCGTTTGCCGCTCCGCCGCGCGCATCACGCTCGGGGGCGCAACTTCCCACAGCCCCGCGGGGCGTGTCCAGCCTCGGCGTGAGCCGGTGGTGCTACAGCCTGCGCGCCGCGACGGATACCCTATGGGCCTGGGGTTCGGCGCCGCTCAGTCCGAGGGGATGCCCGCGGGGCAGACGTTTCCCGCGGCGGGCATCGAGGGCACCACCCGGATCACCGCGCCCTGCGACGCGGCGGCGGTCACCGCAGCGCCGGCCACCCTCCCGGGGAAGCTGTGAGGCGCCAGCTCGTTGGGGAGCGACCAGGTCGCGCCCCGGGCCGTCACGATGGTCAGCGAGTAGCGCCCCGAGGGAAGACCCCGGTCCCCCGCGCAGCGAGAGCCAGGAGGGAGCGGTCCTGCGGCGGCCGCGATGGGCGCCGGGAGCTTCGGCACCACCGCCGCCCAGTCGCGCTCGGGGTTCGAGCCTCGGATCTCGAAGGCCACCGGAGGAAACACCACCCTCACCGAGGGCTGCACCACCGGAGGCGCCGGGGAGGGGCGCACGATGCTCGCGAAGTCCTGCAGTCCCGTGTTGGGGACCACGCTGCCGAAGATCACCACGGGAACGGTTCCGGGCGCCCGCTCGGGCTGGTTGAGCGCGCTCACCACGCGGGCGAGGGCGAGCGGGTCGGGCGACGCCGCGGAGAGCACCGCGCGCTCCTCGGCGCCTGGCTCATGGAGCTTCACCATGATGGCCAGCGGAAACACCCACGGGAAGCGGAGCACCGGGGGCTCTCCGCCCGCGAGGTTGGGGGCGAAGAGGGTGGGGTGCTGCGCCCGGTAGACCGTCCCCAGCGCGAAGGAGACCGGGTTGCCGAAGAGCACCCCCGCGTTGGCCGCGGGCTGCACCTCCGCCTCGGGCAATCCACCGTTGAGGGTGAGCGTGGGCAGCGCCCCGAGGAAGCCCAGCACGTCCGTCGCAGGCACGTTGCTGGGGAGCTCATAGGCCCTGGACTCCGGTGCGATGAAGCCGGTGCGGGACGCGTAGGTCACCTGCGCGGCTCCGGGGGCCGCCGGGCGGGGCTCGAAGGCGACGGGGGTGAGGGTCTGTCCCCGCTCGGGGGGCATCGGGCTCACATGGAAGATCGGGCGGTCTTCGGTGATGGGCGCACCGAGGAAGACCGTGACATCGCTGGTGACCGCGCCCGTCTCCGGGAGGGTGTATCCGCCATTGCCGTTGGGCACGCCGACAGGGATGTTGACGAAGGTCGGAGCGGCCGCCCTGGGGTCGAGCACCGCGCCGCCGCCCACGTCTCCTCGCACCGGCTGGCTCCTCACTCCATAGATGGGATGAAAGCCGGTGCGCTCATCCCTGTTGGAATAGAAGGCCCTCAGCTGATAGACGCCCGCCGCGGTGATGTTGGGAAAGACGAAGGGCACGCTCGCCCGCACCGCGCCCCCCGCAGTGGGGATGAGCGAGCGGAAGACCTGGGAGGCGGGGAGGGTCTGCACCGACTCGGCGGTGGTGGCGAGTCCCTGCGGGGGCGGAGGGTTGTCGGCCCGGAAGAGCAGAAGCACCACGCGGCCGAGGGGTGTTCCTTCGCGGTCGAGGGAGGGGACGGGGCCCTCGTAGAGGAGGGTGCCCTCGATGCGGGCGAGCGGGGCGTTGTGGTTGGGGTAGCCGTCCTCCCGGTCGCGGTCGAGCGGCGCGTCACCGCAGCCGACGGCGGCGAGGAGGAGGGGGGCGAGGAGCAGCGTTCGGGGGCGGTTCATCTCACATCGCTCCAATCAATACCGGAAGGCGACCGTGGCCATCACCCGGGCCCCGATGGGGGCGCCGAAGGGGTGCTGACGGGCGCGGTTGTCCGTGAGGTTGGTGCCGCTGACGCCGAACTCCAGCCGGTCGCGGAGCGCGCGATATCCGACACGCCCATTCAAGAGGAAATACGTGTCCATCGCATAGGAGGTGTAGATGACCCCCCGGGCGGCGTCGAAGTCCTGCTCCCGCCACACCTGCGAGGAGACGAGGTTGCCGGTGAGCTCCACGTCGAGCCCGAAGGCGGTGCGCACCTGGGCGCCCAGGTTGAGCTTGTGCCTCGGGGTGCGCTGGTCTCCCTCGCGGAGCGTGCCCGACTGCTGCTGGGTGTACGCGAAGGTGTAGTTGGCGAAGAGGTCGAGTCCCTCGATGGGGGAGGCCCGCACCGCCGCCTCGACGCCGTACATCGAGGTGGCGAAGGGATCGTTGGCGAAGCGGAAGCGCCCGACGTCCACCAGGCCTCCCGGGTTGCTGGCGCCGGGGAGCGGGTTGAACAGCACGTTGGTGAGCTCGATGAGGTCGACGCCTCGCATGAAGAAGGCGCCGAGCTCGTACTGGAAGCGGTCGCTGGTCTGGTCCTGCCAGCCGAGGTCGACGGAGACGGCGCTCTCGGCGGAGAGGCGCTGCAGGCCGTTGTTGAACACCTCGCCGCCCTGCCCCTGCACCGCGATGCCGGGCACCGGCGAGGGGTTGGCCAGGTCGAGGTAGAGCTCGAGCATGGTGGGCGTGCGGAAGGAGGTCGCCCCGGTGAGCCGCAGCGCCCGCCTCGGGGTGGGCTTGTAGATCAGCGCGAGGCGGGGAGAGAGCACCGGGGAGTCGAGCACCGGGTGGCGGTCGACGCGCAGCGACGCGGTGGTCGAGAACTGGCTGGTGAAGCGCGCCTGCGCCTGCACGAAGCCCGCGAAGTGGTGCAGCAGGTGGTCGGCGTCGAGGAAGGAGAAGGAGATGTGCTTCGCGCGGTAGCTGCCGCCGAGGGTCAGGTCGAAGGGGATGCTCCCCAGGCGGAAGCCGCGCTGGTAGCGGGCCTCCACGTCGATGATGTCCTGGGTGAACTGGGTGTTGATCGGAGGCGTCCCGATGCGCTGCAGCACCTCGCCGGAGGTGCCCTCGACGTGGTTCATGAAGGCGCGCGCGGTGAAGCCCCCGACGTTGAGCTGCAGGTGCGGCTGGATGAACGAGATGTCCGTCCAGAAGCGCCGCAGCGGGCCGATGGCGTTGAACCAGATGGTCCCGGTGGTGGCCGCGAGGCCGCCCTGGAGGGAGACATGGCGGGAGAGCTGGGAGCGCAGGTCGAGGTCGGCGTGGAGGTTCTGGAGCGAGAGGTTGAGGTCGCCCGCGCCGATGCGGTAGGCGAGGTCCGTCGCGGGCACCAGCCGGCCGAAGGTCTGCCCCTGCTCATAGCCGACGCCGGTGCGATACCCGACGCTGCCCGAGCGCCCGCTGTGGGTGATGGCGGTGCGAAACACCCCGCCGTTGCCGGCGCCCACGGCGACCGAGCTGCGCCCCTCGCCGGGGGTGCGGGTGATGATGTTGACGACCCCGGAGTAGGCGTCCGCGCCGTAGAGGGCCGACCCCGGGCCGCGGATGACCTCGATGCGCTCGATCTCCTCGGGGTTGACCGGCAGCAGCGACCAGAGGGTGACGCCGATGAAGTCGAGGTAGACCGAGCGCCCGTCGATGAGCACCAGCACCCGGTTGGAGAGGCGGCGGTTGAAGCCCCGGATGCCCACCTGCTGGTCGCTGTTGTCGAGCGACATCACGTCGACGCCCACCGCGCGGCGCAGCATCTCCGCGACGTTGGTGAGCCCGGAGAGGCGGATGTCCTGCGCGGTGATGACCGTGGTGGCGTTGGGAGAGTCGAGCGGGCTCTGGGCCGTGAGGGCCGCGGTGACCACGCGCTCCTCGTAGGTGTCCTCCGCGCCGCGAGCGGGACCCGCCGGAGGGGCGACCGTCGGTGGCGCCGCGGGGGTCGCGGGCGCTGCGGGGGCGGTCGAGGAGGGCGCCCCGCCGGTGAGCTGCACCAGGGCGTTGACGGCGTTGCGGAGCGCGATGACCTGCTCGGGGGAGAGGGCGCCCAGCGGGATGACCGGGCTCACCGCGGGGGGCGCATCGCTCGGGGCGGCCGGCGTCGGGGCGCGGGGGGTGACGGGCGTCGCGGCGGCGCGGCGTCGCTGGTCGAGCTCGCGAAGGGTCTGCTCGACCTCGGCCCGGTCCTGAACATCCCCCTGGAGGTATCGCTGGTAGTAGTCGATGGCCCGATCGACGTCGCCGAGGTCGGAGTACGCCCGGGCGATGTTGAAGAGCACGTTGACGTTGGGGAGGATGGCGTAGGCCGCCTGGAACTCCTCGATGGCGCGCACGTACTGGCGCTGCGTGACGAGGTCGAGGCCCGCGCGGAAGTGGCGTCGCGCGTCGGCGCGCTCGTCGGCGTGGGCGGCTCGGGGGAGGGCGCCGAGGGCGGCGGCGAGGCTGACTGCGAGGAGGGTGCGGTTGCGCGTGTTCACCGGCGTCTCGTGCGGCGTGAGGGAGGAGCCTCTAGGGTCCCCCAGCAGGACCGCCGCGGACGGTACCCCCTACGCGGCGTCGGAGGGAAGGCGCTCGCGACGCACCGCTCCCCCACTCACCTCCGCAGCGCTTGCTCCACCAGCGGGATGCGGTCCTGCCCCCAGTAGAGCTCGGTGCCGTCGACCACCCAGGTGGGCGCCCCGAAGACCCCGGCGCTCTCGGCGTGCTTCGTCGCGTCGACCAGGGCCTTCTTCACCTCCGGGTCGTTGGTGCGCGCCAGCACCTGCGCGGCGTCGTCTCCCAGGTACTCCGAGAGCACGGCCTCGTCGCCGATGTCCCGCCCTTCGGCCCAGTACGCGCGAAACACCGCGTCGCGGAAGGCGTCTCGTCGCTCCTCGGGGAGCGCGATGTAGGCCCGCAGGGCCTTGATGCTGTTCACCGGAAAGATCGCCGGGAAGCTGAGCGGCACTCCCCAGAACTCCGCCCAGCGGTTCATGTCTTCAAAGTAGTAGCGCCGCTTGGCGTCGCTCCATGTGTTGATGGGCACCTGCTCCTGTCCGATGGACTTGAAGAGCCCGCCGAGCAGCATCGGCCGCCACACCAGCGTCGCGCCGGTGCGCTCGGCCAGCGCCTTCGCCTGCGTCGCCCCGAGGTAGGCGAAGGGCGATGAGAAGTCCCAATAGATTTCAAGCGTGTGTGCCATGGAGGGTTCCTTGGTGGATTGGGAGAGATAGCGCTCGGGGCTGAGTCCCTCGACGAAGTGCGCGCGGTCCTGTCCCCAGTAGAGGGCGGCGCCGTCGATCACGTAGGCGGGCGCGCCGAAGATGCCCAGGGCCACCGCCTGGTCGGTCTCCCTCCTCAGCGCGTCGCGGAGGGCGTCGCCCGCGACCAACGGCAGCACCACGTCGGCGTCGTGGCCCGCGGCGGAGAGCACGTCGCGCATCGTGGCGGGGTCGGAGATCTCCCGGTTGTCCACCCAGTAGGCGCGGAAGAAGCCGTGGATGACCGCCGGGTCGCAGCCCGTGGCAAGCGTCGCCCGCAGCGCCTCCACCGAGCGCATCGGGTGACCCGCGGGCATCCGCAGCGGGGCGTCGAACTCGCGGGACCAGCGCTCGAGGTCGTCGGCGTTGTGCTTCGCCTTCTGCGGCGAGAGCGTGGCGAAGAGCTTCTGCGGGGTGGCGTTGGCGCGAAACACACCGCCCAGCAGCATCGGGCGCCAGTGGAGCTCGTCGCCGGTGCGCCGCGCCAGGGACTCCACCTGGGTGCTCGCCAGATAGGCGTAGGGGCAGGTGTAGTCGAACCAGAAATCGAGCCGCCGGGGCATTCTCGAAGGAGAACACCGGGCGGGGGTGTCGGGTCAACGCCCGATGGTATGGTTCAAGGGTGGCGGAGAAAGATTACTACGGGCTGTATGTTCAGGAGCGCCGCACGCTCTCGCCCTTCGCGCTCGGCGGTCAGGACCTCGGGGTCCCGTATCGCGACGAGCTGATCGCGAAGATCGACGAGCAGCTCTCGGCGGGGCGCTCGGTGATGCTCGTAGGCCCACCGGGGGTGGGCAAGACCGCCGTGCTCCAGGGGGTGCACGCGGCGAGGATCGCCCGGGGCGAGGGCGGCATCGTGCGCGTCTCGACGATGGACCTCCTCAGCGGCACCCACTACCTCGGCGACTGGCAGTCGAAGCTGCGCGCGTGGGTGCGCCAGTCGAGGGAGCGCAACGAGGTGCTCTTCTTCACCGACGCGTGGAACCTCAACACCGCCGGCGCCTCGGACACCTCCACGGACAACGTGCTCGACGCGCTGCGGCCGATGCTCGACGCGGGCGAGCTGGCGGTGGTGATCGAGCTCAACGTCGAGCGCATCCGCACCATGGACCGCATCCCGGGCTTCACCCGGCTCTTCCAGCGCTTCGACGTGCCCGCGCTCGACCCCGCCCAGGTCGACGCGGTGCTGCAGCGCGTGGCCGAGGGGGCAGGGCGCGAGGTCGACGAGGGCGTGCGCCGCGCGATGGTGCAGCTCACGTCGCGCTTCCTCCGCGCGCAGCTACAGCCGGGGCCCGCCCTCGCGCTGCTCCAGTGGATCCTGGAGCAGCCCGACCTCAGGGACGAGGAGCTCACCCCCGCGCTGGTCGAGTCGGCCTTCGCGAGGCGCACCGGGCTGCCGTCGTTCATCGTGTCGCGCGCCGTCACCAAGACCGCGAGCGAGGTGCGCGCCTGGTTTCAGGAGCGCCTCGTCGGGCAGCGCGCGGCCATCGACGCCATGGTCGAGGCCATCGCGCTCTACAAGTCGGGCCTTCACGACACCGGGCGCCCCATCGGCACCTTCCTCTTCGTGGGCCCCACCGGCGTCGGCAAGACCGAGCTCGCCCGGCTGCTCGCGGAGTTCGTCTTCGGCAGCCCCGACCGGCTGCTGCGCTTCGACCTCTCGGAGTTCAAGGACTACCACGCCTTCGAGCTGCTCCTCGGGTCGCCGCGCCGCAAGGACGCCCCCGCCCGGCTGCTCGACCCGGTGCGCGCGCAGCCCTTCCAGGTGGTGCTCTTCGACGAGCTCGAGAAGGCCCACCCCAACCTCTGGGACCTGCTGCTGCCGCTGCTCGACGAGGGCCGCATGAGCACCCCCGACGGCGACGCGGTGGACTTCCGCAACACCATCGTCATCGCCACCTCCAACGTCGGCGCCCAGGAGTCGACGCGCTCCGTCGGCTTCGGCGAACGCGCGGGAGACGAGCGCGAGGGCCGCATCCGCCAGGCGCTGGAGACCTCCTTCCGGCCGGAGTTTCTCAACCGCTTCCAGCACGTGGTGGTCTTCCACTCGCTCTCGCTGCTGGAGCTTCGCACCGTCGCCCGCTTCGAGCTGGCCCGGGTGCTACAGCGCGAGGGCATCGTCGCCCCGGGGCTCACCGTCGACGTCGACGACGACGCGCTCGACCTGATCATCCGCCAGGGGGTCGACGCCCGCTACGGAGCCCGGGCGCTGAAGCGGGAGATCCAGAAGCGGCTGGTGCTGCCCATCGCCATGACCCTGATGGAGCAGGCCGTCTCTCCCGGGGCGATCCTCCGGGTGACGGTGCGCGAGGGGGCCATCCGGGTGCGGGTGCTGGAGACCGAGGCCTCCCGGGCGCACCGCGCGAGCTTCGTCCCCGCGCCGAGGACCGACCCGCGGGTGCTCGACCGCGCGGCGCTGCGAGAGCAGCTCACCCAGGCGGAGGCCTCCTTCAACGGGCTGATGGACACGGTGCAGCTCTCCGTGGCGCTCGACCGTCGTGCCGAGCTGCTGAGCGCCCGCGACGCGCCGGGCTTCTGGAGGGACGCCGCGAAGGCCTCGGCCAACGAGCACGAGCTCCAGGTGTTCTCCGAGCTCATCGACCGCGTCGAGGCCCTGGAGGAGCGCGTCGCCGGGGCGCGAGACGCCCTGGAGAAGGGGGCGTCGCGGCGGGCGCTGGAGGGCGCCGCGCAGGAGGTGCGCGCCCTGGAGGACGCCCTGCGGAGCGCGCGCAGGGAGCTGGTGGTGCTGGGCCCGACGGGCCGCGCCGACGCGCTGGTGGAGTGCCGCGTGGTGGGGTCGACCGGGCCGGAGATGCGCGACCGCCTCGCGGAGATGTACGTGGCCTGGGCGAAGCACCGGGGCTTCTCCGTGACCTGGTGGAAGGACCCGCTGGAGGACGACGAGTCGTGGCTGCTTGGGGTGCGAGGCCCCTACGCCTTCGGGCTGCTGCGCGGCGAGGCGGGGCTCCACCGGCTGCGCCTCTCCGGTAACGCGGAGAGCCCCGGGCGGCGCGTGGTGGCGGCGGTGCGGGTGGCCCCCTGCGAGGCGGGGCACTCGGTGGTGGCCACCAGGGACGGAGAGCGCAGCGTGAAGGGGCAGGGGCGCTACGGCAGCAAGGTGCGCTCGGTGGTGGAGTTTCGAGCTCCCAGCGGGGCGAGGCTGACGCTGCAGAACGAGCAGTCGGCGACGGAGAACGCCGCGGTCGCGGGCGAGCTGCTGGCGGCGCTCTCGGTCGCGGTGGAGGCGCCCGAGGAGGTGGTGCGTCGCTACGACGCGGCGCCTCCGCTGGTGCGAGACGCGGTCACCGGCTGGGTCTCCGGCAGGCCCGACGCGCTGGGGCCGAGGGGCCTCGACGCGCTGCTGGTGCGGCGGGTCGACGCGCTCGCGCTGGAGGACGGCCAGACCCCGGAGCTCAGCGACGGCCGGGACAGCCTCGTGGGGCTGCCGAGGAATTGAGCGAGCACCAGCGCCCGCCTTACCCGATCGGGTAAGGCGAGCGCCCGGGTGACTACTCTCGGGTGAGCGTGGGGGTGGAGGTCCCGACGAGGGCCGGGGAGAGGACGCTGACGCGGCCGACGCCGCCGACGCCGCCGCGGGCGCGGTTGCAGGACGCCACGCCGGAGGAGCCGCCGCGGGCCGCGACGAGGCTGGTGCCCGCGCTGACCGAGGTGGTGGCGACCAGCCGGATGCCTCCGCCCGCGCCGCCTCCGCCGCCGCCCATGCCGCAGCCTCCGCCGCCGCAGGTGTTGTTGCCCCCGGCGCCGCTGCCGCCGTCGCTCAGCACCGCGCCGGTGACGGTGATGGTCGCCGCGCGCAGCACGATCGCTCCGCCGCCCGCGCCTCCTGCGCCGGGGCTGCCGCCGTCCTCGTCCGCGCCGCCCTCGCCGCCTGCGCCGCCGAAGAGCAGGCTGGCGCCGAGGTTGATGTTGCCGGCCACCGCGCCGCCGAGGCCGTGCGGGATGGGGCAGCTCTCGGCGCAGGCGCTGCAGTAGTTGGCGCCCGTGTAGACGCCCCCTTCGCCGGTGGTGCCGTAGGCGCCGCCGCCGCCGGAGCCGTCGTCCTGGCCCGCGCCGCCGCCGCCGCCGCCGGAGCCGTTGTTGACGATGTTCGCGCCGCCCACGCCGAGGACGCCTTCGCCCTGGAAGCCGCGGCCGCAGTGGTAGAGGCACCCGTGGCTCTGCGGGCGGAAGCCTCGCGCGGCCATGGTGACGGTGCCCGCGACGCTGAGCGCCCCGGCCACGTCGACGGCGAGGATGCCGCCGTGGGAGCCGTTCCAGGCGGGGCCGGAGAGCGAGGCCCCGGTGGCGACGGTGAGCGAGCGGAACTCCGTCACCAGCATCACCTGCGCCCTGTCGCTGCCCGCGACGGAGTACTCGTTGGCGAGCGGCGTCGCGAGGGTGAGCGTGCCCGCCCCGACGGCCGCCACGCGGTTGTACTCATGGCGTCCCGCGCCCGCTCCCTGCGTCTGGTGCACGATCACCGACTGGCCCACCACGAAGCTCCCCACCGGGCTGGTGAGGGTGAGCGTGGTGGTCCCGAGGGCGCCCCTCGCCGCGGCGCGCGGCGGGTCGAGCGTCACCGTGGTGGTGATGGTGCGGTCCTCGGTGCCGCCGCCGAACTGGCAGGCGCCCGCCACGCAGGCCGAGCCCGAGGCGCAGACGCGCCCGCACGCGCCGCAGTTGCGGGCGTCGTTGGTGACGCTGACCTCGCAGCCGTCCACCGCCGCGCCGTTGCAGTCGGCGAAGCCCGCGTTGCACGAGCCGATGGCGCACACGCCCGAGTTGCACGCCGGCGCCGCGTTGGGGAAGGAGCACGCCCGGCCGCAGAGGCCGCAGCTCGTGAGGCTGCTGGCGGTGTTCACCTCGCAGCCGTCCGAGGCCGTGGCGTTGCAGTCCGCGAAGCCCGGGTTGCAGGCGTCGAGGGCGCAGGCCCCGGCCACGCACGCGGCCGAGCCGTTGGTGAAGGAGCACGCCCGACCGCACGCGCCGCAGCTCGTGACGGTGGTCTGGGTGTTGACCTCGCAGCCGTTGTCCGCGTCGCCGTCGCAGTTGGCGAAGCCCGCGTTGCAGGCGCCGAGGCCGCAGGCGCTCGCGCTGCAGAGCGGGGCCGCGTTGGGTCGCGCGGCGCACGCGTTGTTGCAGCTGCCGCAGTGGGCGACGGCGCCTCGGGTGTCGGTCTCGCAGCCGTTGGCGGTCACGCCGTCGCAGTCGCCGAAGCCGGTGTTGCAGCTCCCGATGCCGCACGCGCCCGCGGCGCACACCGCGCTGCCGCTGGAGGGCGTCGGGCACACGGTGCCGCAGCCGCCGCAGTGCGAGAGGTCGGTGCGGGTGTTGACCTCGCAGCCGTTGCCGGCGTTGCCGTCGCAGTCCGCGAAGCCCGCGTTGCAGCTCGCGACGCCGCACACCCCGGCGGCGCAGCTCCCGGTGGCGTTGGCCGGGCTGCACGCCATGCCGCAGCCGCCGCAGTGGGCGAGGGCGCTGCGGGTGTCCACCTCGCAGCCGTCGGCGTCCATGGCGTTGCAGTCCGCGAAGCCCTCGGAGCACGCCCCGAGGGCGCAGACCCCCGCGGTGCAGACCGCCGCGCCGTTGGCCGGGGCAGGGCACGCTCCTCCGCACCTGCCGCAGTGGGCGGTGCTGCCGCGGAGGTTCACCTCGCAGCCGTTGGACGCCATCCCGTCGCAGTCGCCGAAGCCCGTGTCGCAGGACGTGACGGTGCAGGCGCCCGCGGCGCACCCGGCGACCCCGTTGGCCGCGGAGCAGGCGGTGCCGCAGGCGCCGCAGTGGCTCGTGGTCACCGCGAGCTCGACCTCGCAGCCGTTGGCCGCGTCGCCGTCGCAGTCGGCGAAGCCGGCGTCGCAGGTGAAGGTGCAGGCGCCCATCGCGCAGGCGTTGCTGGCGTGAGCGCGCGTCGGGCACGCGACGCCGCAGCCGCCGCAGTGGCTGGTGCTGGTGAGGGTGTCGACCTCGCAGCCGTTGGCCGCCATGCCGTCGCAGTCGCCGAAGGGGGCGGTGCAGCGGGCGACGGCGCAGGCCCCGGCGACGCAGCCGGGCTCGGCGTTGGGGGCCGTGCAGGCGGTGCCGCAGGCGCCGCAGCTGGCGGGGTTGCGCGCGGTGTCGACGCAGCCCCCGGCGCAGCAGGTGAGGCCCGTCGGGCAGGCGCGCGCGGCGTCGCAGCCGGGGACGCAGACGCTGCCCGTGCAGCGCGTCCCGGCGGGGCAGTGGTCGTCGACGACGCACTGCACGCAGCTGTGGGTGGCGACGTTGCAGCGGCCGCGCTCGGAGCCGAGGCCCCCGTCGGCCGCGCCCGCGTCGGCGCCGGAGGTGACCAGGCAGCCCTGGTCGTCGTGGCAGCCCGCGACGCACACGTTGGTGCCCGCGGCGCAGTGCTGGTCGCTCGGGCAGGTGTCGCGCGACGGCAGGCAGGCGACGCATCGGCCGCTCGTGGCGTCGCAGACGCGAAGCCCCATGGCGTTGTCGGCGCAGTCGGGGTCGGTGCGACAGCCCGTGGCGACGTCCGGCGCGCCGGTGTCCGCCGGGCCGAGGTCGTTGACGACGGCGGCGTCCGTCGGCCCGCCGACGACGCTCTGACCGGTGGAGCAGGCCGCGGCGAGCGCGGCCCAGAGCGCGAGCAGCCCGAGCGAGCGGGCGCGAAGCAGATGTAGGTCTCCCATTACAGGGCCGCGTATCAGGGCGCCGGGAGCACTGCAAGCGACCCGGTGCCGCGGCGCAGCGGCGCGTAGTCCGCGGGGTTGCTGCGCTTTCGGGGAGACGGGGCCGTCGGCTACGTTGGTGGGGATGAAGCGCATCCTCGGCGGTTGTTTCGCGCTGCTGCTCGGCTCCCTGGGCTGTAGTTCAGAGCCGGGCGGGCCGGCGCTGGAGGCGGGGGCCGACGCGGCGGCCGACCTCGGGCTCGACGGAGCGCTCGACGCAGGGGACGACGGTGGGAGCGAGGCGGACGCGGGCGATCCCCACGGGGGCCTTCGGCTGCCGCGCTGTGAAGAGAGCGAGCCCGAGGGGGTGACGGAGCCTGCGCCGGTGGCGTCGACGCTGCTGGGGGCGCTGCTCCCGATGGCGACGCGGGCGCTGATGCCCGACACGCGGCCGATGATGAACCCGGTGTCCGAGGCCGGGGAGCGGGCGTACCGGGCGCTCGGCTTCGACCGCTACGCCCGCGGCGCGGCGGTGACCCGGGAGCGGCGCATGGACCTCGGCGGCCCGGCCTCGACCCCACCGGCGGCGCGGCGCTCGCTCGCGTGGTTCGTGGCCTTCTCCGACACGCAGCTCGCGGATGACGAGTCGCCCACCCGCTACGGGATGCTCGACAGCCCCGGGGCGCCCGGGGCCGTCCGCCCCCAGGAGGCATGGCTGCCTCGCGCCATGACGGCGATGAACCGCACGCTGAGGGAGCTCACCCAGGGAGGGAGGGCGTTCCAGTTCGGGGTGGTGGCGGGAGACTGCGCGGACAGCGCGCAGCAGAACGAGCTCCAGTGGTTCATGCAGGTGATGGACGGCGCCCCGGGCATCCACACCGACTCCGGCGAGGACGACGACCCGGTGCCCGGCCCCGGCAACGACCCGAAGGACCCCTTCGACGGCGTGGCCTTCCCCGCGCCCTGGTACTTCGTCCCCGGCAACCACGACGTGATGGTGGTCGGCACCACCGCGCCGACCCCGGCGCAGCGCGCCAGCGCCATCGGGGCGATCTCCTCCTTCGGCACCCGTGATTACACGACCTGGTATGCCGCTCCCCGTCGCGGCGAGGTGCGAGCGGACCCTGCGCGGCGGCTGCTCGACCGCTCCGACATCGTGAGCGCGCTGCGGGCCGGGGCCGCGACGCCCGGTCCGGTGGGGCACGGCTACCCCGAGGGCGCGGACGTCAGCACCGGGGCCCACTGGACCAGCGACGTGGTGCCCGGGCTGCTGCGCGTGCTGGCGCTCGACACCAGCGACTTCTCCGGGGGATCGCCCGGCATGGTGAAGCGCTCGGTCTTCGACGGGTGGCTGCGCACGGAGCTCGATCGCGCGCAGCGGGACGGGGTGCTGGTGATGCTGGCCTCGCACCACCCGACGACCTCCATCGACCGGCGCGAGGGGGAGTTCGGCGCCGAGATGGCCGACGCGGTGAGCGCGGCGGAGGTCGAGGCCAGGGTGGCGTCCTACGCCAACGTGGTCGCGTGGCTGGTCGGCCACGAGCACGACGTGCGGGTGCGGCCGGTGCGTGGCGCCGACGCGGCGCACCCCGGGTACTGGGAGGTGCAGAGCGGCTCGATGGCCGACTGGCCCAACCAGGCGCGGGCGATGGAGGTGGTCGACAACGGCGACGGGACGCTCTCGCTCCTCGGCACCATGATCGACTTCACCGCCACCACCTGCATGGAGCGGCGCTTCCGCAGGCTGGCGATGATGGACTACCTCTCCGCGTGGGATCACTCGCACGTCGGCACGGCGCTCGACCGCAACGTGGAGCTGGTGATCCCGATCCCCGAGGCGGCGCGCGCCAGGGTGGCGGCGGCGGCGATGACGGCGCCCTCGCGCATCGAGAGCGAGACCACCCTGCGCGGCATGCGCTGAGGCGCTGTACCAGCCCTGCGCAGCGGTGAAGGACCAGGGCTGCGCACGGTCTCGGGGCGGCTCTGAAGTCGCGGGTCAGAAGTACCCGCTGCCCCACCCGATGAGACTTAATTCCCCATCACGATCCCCGTCGACGCCAGGCCTGGAGGTCTGTCGCGAGGGGGTAGATGGCCAGCACGTCGGAGAGCCGTAGCAGGGTGAAGGGCCGCCTCGCGGAGCCGCCGTTCTTGGAGAAGACCAGGCCCGAGGCGACGTAGTTGACGGCGTGCTGCGGGAGCCCTCCGGGGGGGCGGAGCACCAGGACGTCGCCGAGGGTCACCTCGTCGAGGGCGACCGGGCTGTGGGTGAGCGAGAGCTGCCGGCTGAACTCCTCGGCGGAGTAGAGCCGGGCGTCGGGCTCGCCGCGGACGTCGAAGTGCAGCGCGGTCCAGAAGCAGTCGAAGGCCGGAGCGCTCGGGGAGGGGAAGGTGTCGACCCTGGAGCGAGCGAAGGGCGGCAGGAGGCGGGTGAGCGCGACGCTGCCGCCGGAGGGCTGCGCGGCGGCGACGGTGAGCAGCGGTCGCACCGCGGCCTCGTCTCCCCCGGCGGACCAGTACCGGACCATGGGCTCGACGTCGGCTCCCGCGGCGACGAAGACCGTCGCCGAGACGCTCTCCCTGCCCTTGAGCACCTCGATGAAGCGCACCCGCTCGGCGTCGGACTGCAGCTGCGGGCACACGTCCGCCACGTCGGCGAAGTGGGTGCTCTCGCCGTCCTGCCAGGACAGCCGGGTGAGCAGCTCGCGCGCCTTCGGGGAGAGGCCCTCCGCGCGGGTCCACGGCTCGGCCGCGGCGTTGCGGCTGAAGTGGCTGATGATGGAGGGGTTCTCGGCGTGGCGGGAGAGGTTGGCGTAGAGGGCCCTGCGGGTGGCGGGGCGCATGTCTTCGATGAGCTCTCGCGTCGGGTGGATCGTGCACCCGCTCGCGTCGCAGCGGACGGCGGCCTCGAGCCTCGCCCGCATGGCGGGCACCGGAGCGATGGAGTCGAGGAGCCCGTCGAACTGGGCGCGCGAGTAGCCCGGGAGCACCCAGTCGGCCTGGACCGTGTCGCACTGATCGGGCGTGACGAGGCCCGCGGGGAGGGGCAGCACCTGGAAGCGCCAGCGGACGTCCCCCGGCGAGGAGCGCGCCCTGGGGCTGGCCGTCGCGGAGGCCATCGCGGAGGCCGGGCGCTGGCGGGTGCGGAGCCCGATGAGCGTCGCGGTCGCGAGCACCACCACGGCGAAGGCGACGAAGGGAGCATGGCGATGCGCCGCCCCCTTCGGCGCCGAAGGAGCGGGCGAGGTGGCAGGCGCGGGGCGAGGCGTGACAGCCGCCGGGGCGGGAGCGCGTCTCGGACGTTGGGCTGAGCGACGTTGGGGCATCCGGACGACAGCCCCACTCGCACCAGATGTGCCAGCGGAAATCCCACACGGGGCGCTACCGGCGGGAGTCGCGGGAGTGCTACCGAAGCCGCGGGTGCGCGCCCCCTCCGTCGGGGGTCGATGGATGCCCCGACCGCTGCTTCCACTGAAGGAGATCCCTGCGATGCTGACGATCTACGGAAACCCACTGAGCACCTGCACCCGGAAGGTGCTCTGCCTCCTGGCGGAGAAGAACGCGCCCTTCGAGTTCTCGCTGATCGATTTCACCAAGGGCGAGCACAAGAAGCCGGCCTTCCTGGCGAGGCAGCCCTTCGGGCAGGTTCCGGCCATCGACCACGATGGCTTCGAGCTCTTCGAGTCGCGGGCGATCTGCCGCTACCTCGACGAGGTCCTCGACGGCCCGAAGCTCATCCCCGGTGATGTCCGCGACCGCGCCGTCGTCGAGCAGTGGATCAGCGTCGAGAGCGCCAACTTCACGCCCCACGCCATGAAGATCATCTACCAGCTCATGCTGGGACCGATGCGCGGCCAGACCCCCGACCTCACGATCGTGGAGATGGCCCGCGCCTCGCTCGGCCACACGCTCTCCGTCATGGAGGCCCGGCTGGAGAGGTCGGAGTACCTCGCGGGCCCGGAGTTCACCCTCGCCGACCTCGTGTACCTCCCGTACATCGAGTTCCTCTTCGCCTGCGAGCAGGGCGACCTCATCACGGGCCACCCCCTCGTCGGCGCGTGGTGGTCCCGCTGCAGCGCCCGGCCCTCGTGGCGCAGGGCCGCCGGCAGGGGCTGAGCTCCCTGCGGCGGGCGCCCGCTCTCAGCGCCCGAGCAGCGAACGAAGCACCGTCTCCAGCGGCGTCGTGCCCCGCACCCTCAGCGCGGCTCCTCCCTCGAAGCTCACGTGGTCGCGGTTGATCGCGTCGGTCATCTCCCCGTAGAGATCGGCCACCGCCGCCGAGGCGCCCATCCCCTTCAGCGCGCCCTTCAGCCCCTCGATCGGAACCTGCACCGCCGCGATGGCATTGCCCACCACCGCCGAGAGCGCCGCCGCCGTGTCGTCGAGCGAGTAGTCCACCGGGCCTGAAAGTTCCACCACCCGCGTTCCCGATCGGACGGGCTCGACCAGCAGCCGCGCCGCGGTGGTGCCGATGTCCCGCGTCGCCACCTGGGAGACCTTCTTGTCCGCGATGAAGGCGTTGTAGAGAGCGCCCCCCTCGATCGCGCCAGCGAGGCTCGCACCCCAGTTCTCCATGAAGTACGCCGCGCGAAGGAAGGTCGCCGGAACCCCGGTGGCCGCCACCTCACGCTCCAGCGCGTGCAGCGCCGCGATGGGGCCGGTGCCCGCCGCGTGCTGCGCTCCGATGGACGACAGCACCACCACGTGCGCGGGCCTGCCCTTGCGAAGCGCCCCGGTGATGCCCGCGATCTGCGCCGGGCGCTCGCGCGACGGATCTTCGTCCGCGAAGCCGAAGGGCGGCAGCAGCACGTAGACCCCTTCGGCCCCCTCGATGGCCCGGCCGAAGGCCTCGGCGTCGGTGAGCGAGGCCACGGCGACCTCCGCCCCGCGGGCCTTCCACGCCTCCCCCTTGGCCGCGTCGCGCACGACCACGCGCACCGGCTTGCGCTGCGAGAGCAGCGTCTCCGCGACCACAGAACCGGTATGCCCAGAGACTCCAGCGACGACGTACATGGCGATGATCCCTCCGTCGGGGAGGCGTTGATTGCCTGGTTGAACTCCCCGACGAAGGAGAGTCTGGCGCTTCGCCCTTCATTCATCCAATCGAAGGATGGCATGATGGATATTCGCGCCATGAATCTCTCCGCCGTCGACCTCAACCTCCTGGTGGCGCTCGAGGCGCTGCTCTCCGAGCGCAGCGTCACCCTCGCGGCGAGGCGGCTCGGGCTCAGCCAGCCCGCGGTCTCGCACGCCCTCCGCCGGCTGCGCGAGCTCTTCGGCGACCCGCTGCTGGTGCGCTCCGCGGGCGGCCTTCAGCCCACCGAGCGGGCGCTCTCGCTCTCGGCCCCGCTCGCCCACGCCCTCGAGGCCGTGCGGCGCACGCTCGAAGGACCGGCCGCCTTCGACCCGGCCACGGCGACGCGCACCTTCGCGGTGGCGACCGCGGACCATGGCTCCTTCGTGCTGCTGCCCGAGCTCTGGGCGGCGCTCAACGCCGAGGCCCCCGGGGTCGACGTCGCGGTGCGCGCCGGGACGGTGGAGCAGGGGATGCGCGAGCTCCTCGACGGCGAGCTCGACCTCCTGGTCGGGCCCTACCAGCGCGAGGTGGCGGGCTACTACCGGCAGCGCCTGCTGCACGAGCGCTTCGTGTGCGTGCTTCGCCGTGGGCACCCGGCCGCGCGAGGGGAGTTCACGCTCGACCGCTGGCTCTCGCTTCCGCACCTGCTGGTGGCGCCGACGGGCAGGCCCGGCAGCGCGGTGGACGCGGCGCTCGCGGCCATGGGTCGCACCCGGAGGGTGGGGCTCTCGGTGCCGCAGTTTCTCCTGGCGCCGCACGTGGTGGCGGCGTCGGAGCTGGTGTGGACGGCGCCCGAGCGCATGGCCCGCGCGTACGCGGCGCTGCTGCCGCTGACGGTGGTGCCGGTGCCCATCGCGCTCGAGGGCTTCACGGTGTGGCAGAGCTGGCACGAGCGGAGGCACCGCGACCCCGGGCACGCGTGGCTGCGGCAGCGGGTGCGCGCCGTGGCCGCGGGGACGCGGCGGGAGGACGAGCGCGGCGACGAGTGAGGGCTCCCACTGGACAGCGGGAGCGTCCCGGGATGAGTCTCCGCGCGCCGAGAGGGTTCGGCGCCGGAGAGACTCGCATGGGACTGCTCGACTCGATGTTTGGTGGAGGGACCAACCTCACGCTCACGCTCGACCGGCCGACCGGATCGCCCGGCGGCGTCATCGGCGGGGCCATCACGCTCACCGGCGGCAAGAAGCCGCTCAAGCTCACGACGCTGCGGGCGCACCTGATCTACGTCTCGGTGCACTCCAACCCCGACGGCGGACTGCCCGACATCCAGACCCGCGTGGTGGGTGAGCAGACCGTCGCCGCGGGCATCGACCTCGCGCCCGGCTCGTCGCACGCCTTCACCTTCCGCATCACGCTCCCCTACGACACGCTGCCCACGGCGCACAACGTCACCTACCGGGTGCAGGCCGTGGCCGACATCCCCGGCGTGAAGGACCCCGCCGCCGAGGTCGACCTCAAGGTCGTCGACGCCGACGTCGACGCGCACCGCACCATTCCGCTGCAGGAGATCTACGCGCGCTTCCCGGGGCTGCAGTCGCCCGACCCCACGCAGCTCTGCCGCGCCATGAACGACCTCTTCCTCGAGTGCTACTCCAACGGGGGGCAGTTCATGGAGGCCGAGCCCCTGCTCGCGCACCACATGCGATCGGGCTCCGTGGAGGTTCGTCGGCAGGCGCTCCAGGCCTGGGCCAACCTGGTCGACAACCGGGTGCAGCCGCAGCACCTGCAGTCGCTCTACGCCGTGGCCAACGTCCCCGGGCTCGACCAGGAGACCTTCGACGAGGTGATCCGCTCGGCGTGCAAGTTCGCCGAGGAGGGCGCCTTCGCGATGGTGCAGCAGCTCGCCACCTACGCCGACCCGCACGTCCGCCGGGTCACCGCGGAGAGCCTGCGCTTCCACGCCGCGTCGCGCTTCCAGGGCAAGCGAGAGCTGCTGATCCAGATGATCCGAGACGCCGACCCGCAGGTGCGCGCCGCGGCCGTCATGGCCTTCGGGGATTTCCGCGACGACCAGCAGGTGATGTACGGCGTCGCCAACCAGATCGACAGCGACCCCTCTCCCGAGGTGCAGGCTGCGTGCATCGGGACCCTCTCGCTGGCGCACCACCACGGCCTCGGCGAGCTCACCCTCGCGGTCTACGAGAAGCACGTCGCCAACCCCAACGAGCGGGTGCGCCAGGAGATCGCGGAGAACCTGCACTGGCAGCCCGAGGCCGCCGCGCAGCGCATCTGGGGCCTCGCCCAGCGGCTGCTCAGCGACGCCTCGGAGAGCGTGCGGCGCGCGATGGCGTTCCAGTTCTGCAACATGGAGCGCTTCCCGCAGCTGCTGCCGTTGATCCAGCACGCGGCGGAGAACGACCCCTCGGCGGAGGTTCGCCGCGAGGCCCTCCGCGGGATGGCGCGCATCTCGCCGCCGCAGCAGCTCATCGCCTACTACCAGAGCAAGCTCAACCAGAACCCCGACACCGAGACCCTCTGGGCGATCATCAGCGGGCTGCGGGACCACAACACCACGCGCGAGGCCAAGGCGCTGCTCACCCGGCTGGGGCAGCACCCCGACCAGGACATCGCCAACGCCGCGCGCGACGCGATGAGCTGAGCGCCCGATCGGCTCAACGGACCCATTGAAGGAGACAGCGATGTATTTCGAGATGTTTCAGCAGATGAAGAAGATGCTCGGGCAGTTCGACGTGTGGTTCGAGCACGCCGAGGCGCACGCGAAGACGAAGTCCTTCGATGCCAACGTGTACCTCGGGCTACGGCTGGCGCCCGACCAGTTCGCCTTCGCCCGCCAGGTGCAGGTCGCCTGCGACACGGCGAAGCTCGGGGCCGCGCGCCTCACCGGGAGGGAGGCCCCCAAGCACGAGGACAACGAGGGCAACCTCGGTGAGCTCAGGGCCCGCGTCCACTCCACCATCGCGTACCTCGACACCTTCGCCGCGAAGGACTTCGAGGGCACCTCGACCCGGGTCATCACCCAGCCCCGCTGGGAGGGAAAGACCATGACCGGCGCGGCCTTCTTCCTCCAGCACATGGTGCCGAACTTCTTCTTCCACATGTCGCAGGCCTACGCGATCCTGCGCCACAACGGCGTGCCGCTGGGCAAGCGCGACTACCTCGGCGCGCTCGACATGCGCGCTCCCTGATCGCCTCCCGCGACGGCCTCCGCCAGCGCGCGGATGGTGAGCGGCGAACTCCCCTCGGCCTTGTTGTTCACCAGCACCCACGTCTCGAGGCCTCCACCGAGGGCCTCGACGATCACCGAAAGCGTGTCCGCCCGCCTCGCCGGGTCGACGTCCTGGAGTCGATTGAAGGGGGCGAAGTCGCGCCTTCGCTCTTCGTATCGGGTCTGCGGCGGCATGAGCAGCCGCACCACCGCGAAGGGCTGATCGCGCAGCGCCACCACCGCGCGCTGCGCCCCGGGCAGCGGCATGTGCGTGTGGAGGTTGTAGACATGGGCCGCTCGCCGCTCTCGGAGCACGCTGGCGTAGGCGGTCTTGAGCAGCCCCGGGTCGCGCAGCTCGACCGCCACCGGGATGCGCGGGTCGAGCTCGGAGAGCATCGCGTCGAGGCGCCGCGCGAAGGCCGCCGCGTCGCCCGAGAAGGCCCGAGGCACCATCGGGAACTCGAAGAGCACCGCCGCGGTGTGCGGGAGGAAGTGCCCCAGCACGGCGTCGCCGAGGTCGCGCTGGAAGCGCTCGATGGAGCAGTAGTCGGGGTTGGCGACGGGGGCCTCGTCGCGGCGGTTGGGGACGATCGCGGAGGTCACGCTCGCGGGCGCCTTGAGCACGCACCTGAAGCCCGGAGGGAGCTGCGAGGCGTAGCGGTCGAGGTCCGCCGGGGGGAGCGGACCGTAGTAGCTGCGGTCGATGCCGACGGTGGTGAGCAGCGGGTGGCGGGCGTACTCGCGGAGGCCGTCGTGGGCGAGGTCGGACTCGGTGTAGCGGCGCGACCAGACGAGGCCCTCCCAGCCGGTGGAGAACCACGAGCTGGTGCCGAAGTGGAGCTTCGGAGGGAGGCGGGCGGCCACCGCGGCGGCCTCGCGGTAGACCGGGCGGAGGGGGTCGGGGCCGGCGAAGAGGTCGAGCTGGGCGATGGGGGCGGAGCGGCGCGTAGGCATCGGTGGGACCCTCCGGGAGGGTCAGCGTAGCGGCGCGCTGGAGGGGGAGCCAACGTTTCGGGCGGCGTTCGCGCCAGGCTCTAAGATAGCGGGTGATGGACCTGCCCTCCGACGAGACGATCCGAGAGCGACTGGCCTGGGTGGACGGCCTCGCGAAGAGCGACGTGAAGGTGCGGGTGCTGGAGGCCATCGGGTGGCCGCGCGAGGTCGAGGAGCGCTTCTTCGAGGGAGGGGCGAGCTCGCTCCCGGAGGTGACCTACGACGTCGACCGCGACGCCCTGCGCGACCGGGTGAAGGAGCTCGACCGGGCGGAGAAGAGCATCGACGGGGACGACCCGATCACCGAGTGGCTGCGCTCGTCCGTGGCCTCGATGCGCGACGCCTCTCGGCTGGTGCTGGCGCTGGGGACGGCGGAGTTCTCGCGGCTCTCGAAGGAGCTGTACGGCGGCCCTCGCACCCGCTTCCACGGGGGCAACGAGCGCAACATCGACCTGGCCCACCACGTGATCGAGCGCCTTCGACCGCACGGCAGCGACGAGGCGGCGGACGAGGGCGACGCGGAGACCCTGGACGCCGAGGCGCTGGCGAGCTCGCTTCGGGCGAGGCTTGCGCGCGAGTACCCGAGCATGGCGATCGCGGTGCTGGTCGACCCCGGAGCGACCGCCAAGGTGGTGGCCGGGGCGAGCCGGGTGAGGGTGCGCGCGGACGCGACCTTCTCCCCGTGGGAGGCCGACGCGCTCTGGCATCACGAGGTCGAGACGCACTCGCTCTCCGGGCAGAACGGCGCCGCGCAGCCCGCGCTGGGCTTCCTGCGCACGGGCGGCCCGAGGTCGACGCGCACGCAGGAGGGGCTCGCGGTGTTCAGCGAGCTGCACCACCACTGCGCGTCCATCGAGCGGATGCAGCGCCTCGCCAACCGGGTGCTGCTGGTGGACATGGCCGAGCAGGGGGCGAGCTTCCTCGACCTCTACCGGCACCAGGTGACGCGGGGAGCGCCCGAGCGCGAGGCCTACCTCGACGCGCAGCGGGTCTGCCGCGGAGGCCTGGTCACCGGCGGAGCGCCCTTCACCAAGGACACCGTCTACCTGGCCGGCCTGCTGGACGTGCAGGCCTTCCTGAGCGCGGTGGTGCGCGAGGGCTTCCGCGACGAGATGGAGCTCCTGGTGAGCGGGCGCCTCGCCCTGGAGGACCTGACCGCGCTGGTGCACCTGCGGCGCCGGGGGATCCTGCAGCGCCCGCGCTACATTCCCGCGTGGCTGCGGCGCTGGCGGACGCTGGTGCCTGAGTTCGCGTTCCTGTCCTTCCTCGACTCCATCGCGCTGCAGCGGGTGCAGTCGCAGTACGAGGCGCTCATCCACGCGGCGACGGAGACGTGACGAATTCTTTGTGGCCCGAGAGACCCGCGATAGGGTCCCTCTTGCCTGAGGGCGCTGCGGTGCTGGTCGAGGTCCTCCCTCCTCGATCCCTGCGGTACCACCCTCCCGGGTGCGTGGACGATGCGGCGCGTGAGCGCTCATCGGACTTCGCGGCAGCGGCTCCGTTCGTACGGCCGCGCGATTGCTGGGGTGCGTCCGTCCACGCATTTCCCGACGAAGCAGTCGCGCGGTAGTCGAACAGGGGCCGATCTGCCATTTGGGCGACCGTGCTCCCGTCGGCTGTCGCCCTCTGCGGCAGCGCGGTGGGTCAGCTCACCGGGGTGCCGAAGTTCTGCGTGGTCGCCTCAGGCCGCTTCACCGGGAAGGGCCCCGGCGTCGGCTCCGGCGGAACCAGCGACGGCGTCCGCTGCACCACCCCGACGGCCGGCGCTGCGACCGGCGCGGCGCTCGGGCTCGCCGCGCTTCGGAGGGCCGCGAGCCCGGGCGGGGGAGCCTGCTCGCCGAAGCGGTCGAGCCACCACGCGCCCACCAGCCCCGCGTAGGTCGCGAGCACCGAGAGGCCTAGCGCCACCATCCAGATCGCCTGCTGCGTCCACCCGGGGCGCGCGCCCAGCGCGTCGATGGTGATCGCCGCCGCGACCGCCGCCATCGGCGCGTAGAGCCACGACATCGCCGAGCGCACCAGGGCCCGACGCCACGGCACCTGCTCGGACACCAGGTCGAGGTCGATCATCGCCGTCGGAACCCGCGCCAGCGCCGCCAGCAGCAGGTCGCGCCGCGCGAGGCCGACCTCCAGCGAGGCCCCGGCCACCGCCAGCAGCGGCGCCACGAAGAGGTACCGCGGCTCGGCGCTCTGCCCGTGCACCAGCAGCCAGGCGGACACCCCCGCCAGCGTCGCAAGGCGCAGCCCGAGGGTCTGCCCGTGCACGGTGGCGCGCAGCGTCGCGAGGAAGCGTTGGTGCTCGGCGTGGGGGTGCTGCTGGGGTTCCATGAGGCCGGATCGTAGCGGCCTTCGGGGTCGCGAGCCACGTCCCGGGCGTGTAGCGTCAGGGACAGACGCCATGACCGACGCGACCCGCCCCGACGCGCTCCCCGCCCCGCTGCGCGACGAGCTGCTCTCCGCCGTGAGCGCCGCGACGGGCCTCCCCGCAGCGCTCGTCTCCGCGAGGCGCCTCGCGGGCGGAGCCTCGATGGAGACATGGTCCGTCGACCTGCGCGTCGGCGACCGGGCCGAGGCCCTGGTGCTGCGCCGGGACATGGGCGCCAACATGAGCGCCTACGCCCTCGACCGGGCCACCGAGTTCGCCCTGCTGCAGGCCGCCTGCGCCGCGGGAGTGCTCGCCCCGAGGCCCCGCTACCTCTCCGAGCCGGGCGCGGAGAGACGGTGGTTCCTGATGGATCGGCTGCCGGGAGAGAGCGTGGGCCGCAAGGTGGTGCGCTCCCCGGAGCTCGCCACCGCCCGCGAGGGGCTGGCTCGCCAGCTCGGCGAGGCGCTCGCGGTCATCCATCGGGTTCCGATCGACCGCGGTCTGCCGTCGCTGCCGCGTCCCACGGAGGGGCGCTCGCCCGCCGAGGAGGCGCTCCAGCAGGTGCGCGAGGTGCTCTCCTCCCTCCAGCTTCGCAACCCCGTCTGGACCTACGCCCTCCGCTGGCTCAGCGCGCGCGCCCCGGCCTGGGACGGCGCTCTCTCGCTGGTGCACGGCGACTTCCGCATCGGCAACCTCCTCGTCGACCCGGGCGGGCTCGCGGGCGTGCTCGACTGGGAGTTCGCCCACCTCGGCGACCGCCACGAGGACCTCGGCTGGGTCACCGTGCGCGACTGGCGCTTCGAGCAGGACGCGCGCCCCGTCGGGGGCGTCGGGTCGCTCGACGATTACCTGGCCGGGTATTCTTCCGCCGGCGGCGCCCCGGTCGACCGCGGCGCCCTCGTCTGGTGGGAGCTTCTCGGCAACCTCCGCTGGGCCGTCACCTGCCACTCCCAGGCGCAGCGCCACCTGGGCGGCGCCGACCGCTCGGTCGAGCTGCTCAGCCTCGGACGCAAGGCCGCGGAGATGGAGTGGGAGCTCATCGACCGCATCGACGCCATCGAGAAGGGAGCGCGCTGAACAACCCATGTCCGACGAGCGAGACGCCTTCGAGCAGCACCCCAGCGCCCTCGACCTGATCGACGCCGCGAGGGAGCACCTCGCGACCCGGGTGCTCCCCACGATCACCGACCCGAGGCTGCGCTTCGAGACGCTGGTGGCGACGCACGTGCTGGGCGTCGCCTCGCGCGAGCTCTCCCGCGGACCCGAGATGGCCGCGGAGATCGACCGGGGGCGCGCGGCCCTGCCGGGCTCGCCGGAGGGCGACGGCGCCCTGTGCGCGTTGATCGAAGAGGGCCGCTACGATGATCCGGAGGCGGGGGCGGCGCTGAGGCGCTGGCTCCAGGCGCGCAACGAGCTCTCGCTCTTCGCATGGAACCCGCTCTTCCTCATGCGGGTGAAGGGCTGAAGGGCGCTCAGGCCGAGCGCGGCGGCACCTTGATGCCGTAGTCCTTGATGCGCTCGTAGAGGGTCGAGCGCGCGATGCCCAGCGCCTGCGCCGTGCGGAGCAGGTTGTATCCGCAGCGCTCGAGGGTGCGCTCGATGTGCTGCCGCTCCTGCATCGCCAGGTTGGGCGAGCCGGCGTTCTCCTCCCGGCAGACCTGACGGCGGATCTCCCTCGGAGAGCGCCCGCGCCCGGGCCTGGCGAGCTCGCGGTCCGAGAGGGAGGGGCGCAGCGCGTGGGAGACGAGACGCAGCGTCTCGGCGTCGAAGCGAGGGCGATGCGAGAAGTGGAAGATCACCACCTGCCCGAGCGCCTCGAGCGGGACCGCGAAGCAGGCTGTGCCGTCGAGCAGGCGGATCCACTGCGGGGCGCGCCGTCCATCACCCCGATGAGCTGGCGGGTGTGGGCGATGGTGGCCACCTGCGGCGAGAGCCGGCTGGTCTCCAGGGGGCGGGCGCGCAGCACCCCGGAGGGCGCCCGCTCCCAGAGCACCACCGCCGAGGACTGAAGCGCCTCGCCGATGGTCACCGCGAGCCGCGCCGCCCGGAGCGCCGGGTCGAGAGGCATCACCAGCGCCGAGGCGATGCTCCGCGAGAGCCGCTGGCGCCGCTCCATCTGCCGCAGCGCGGTGGCGTCCTGATGGAGCACCAGCGATGCACGACGGCCTCCCAATGTCATTGTCGAAATACTGACAGTGAGCCAGTGCTCGCTGTCATTGTTGTGGCAAGCGACTGATTGTTCCCTGACAACGCCGCTCGCTTCGAGGGAGCTGTCGAGGGAGCGCGAGAGCGCGTCGGCGTCGGCGGGGCTGAGGGGGCGGAGGCCGTCGAGGTAGCGCTGCCCAACGGTCGCAAACTTCATGGGGCTCGTGCGCCAGGCGTCGTTGACGTCCCACACGATGCCGGATTCGTCGAGGATGGCCGCGGGGAGGTCGAGGTCTTCGAGGAGCGGACGGTCCTCCGAGGCGTCGCTCCGAGGTGGCTCCGAGGGGAAGGTCGGGGGAGCCGCGGCCGATGAGGAGAAATCGTGCATGGCTGTTCCGCGCGGGGGAATGGGAGGTCGGTGACGAAGCTGGACCGTGGAATTCCTCCGTCGTTTACAAGGCTCATGCCGCCGTACGAGGTCGGGTCAGCGGGGGCGCAGTTCGAGCGCGAGGTAGACGGACGCTCGGGGGTGGGTGACGCCCGGCTGTCTCCAGCTGAGGAGGGCGTCGCCGAGGCAGGCGGAGAGGCCCCTCGCCAGCAGCGGGGGATCGAAGGTCACGGCGGTGGCGCGTCCTCCGAGGGTGAGGCTCACGACCACGTCGACGCGGCGGATGGAGGCGAGGGCGGCCGGGTCGACGACGCGCGCCTGCTCGATGCAGCGGTCGACCCCGGGGAGCATCGTCGGGATGGCGAGGGCGGCGGAGGCGGCGGAGGCGCGCTCGGTGCGCAGCAGCCGCAGTTCCACCGGGCGGGAGGCGGTGGCGCGAGGGGGAGGGCGGTGGCGACGGCGGCGCCCCTGCGCGGCGAGGGGAGAGGCGGCGACGAGGAGCGCGAGCAGGGCGGAGAGGGCTTCGGGGCGGATCACGTCCCGGCGTCGGTGCGCGGGTGGCAGAGCGTCGGCGGGTGGTAGGCGGGCACCTCGCGGAGGAGGGCGTCGCTCACCTGGTTCTCGTCGATGATGCGGCGCATCGTCTCGGCGGCGGGCGTGGGGATGCGTCGGCGCGAGGGGTCACGGTAGTCGACGGTGTAGAGCCCGAAGCGGGGGCAGAACCCCTCCGCCCACTCGAAGTTGTCGATGATCGACCAGTGGAAATACCCGCGGACGTCGAGGCCCTCGCGGATGGCGCGGGCGACGATGGCGAGGTGCTCGGCGAGGTAGCGCGGTCGGTTGGTTCCGGAGGCGTCGGCGAGGCCGTTCTCGGTGACCAGGATCGGGAGGTTGAAGCGACGGAGCTCACGCAGCACCAGGAGGAACCCCTGGGGGTAGAGGTCCCAGTCGAGGTCGGATTTGGGCAGCGGCGTGGCGAGCGAGGTCTGCTGCGGCAGCCCCCGGAGGATGGGGAGCGTGGGCAGCCCCCGCACCAGCGAGAGCCCGTAGTAGTTGAGCCCGATGTAGTCCGCGCGGGCGCGCAGCGAGGGGTCGTTGGTGCGGTCGGTCGGGCCGGTGAGGGTGCCGTCGGCGTCGGCGTCGAGGTCGCCGCGGACGATGGCGTTCATGAAGAGGTCGTTGTTGACGTAGCTCGCCGCGCGGGCGCCCGCCTCGTCGGCCTCGTTGCCCGGGCGGTCGGCGCGAAACACCCGGTTGTGCGTGGCGATGGAGACCAGCGCGGGGCGTCCGCCGGTGCCTCCGACGCCCGCGTCGGCGTTGCCCGCGACGGCGAAGGTGTCGGCCTCGTGGAGCGCGTCGTAGCCGCGGGCGTGGGCGCGGATCATGTTGGACACGAGCCGTCGCACGCGGTCGAAGTTGAGCGGTGCGCCGGGGGGGAAGACCCCCTGGAGGTATCCGCCCGCGGCGATGACCAGGGGCTCGTTGAGGGTGATCCACCAGTCGACCTGGCGGCCGTACTCCCCGCCGGCGAAGCGCGACCACGCGGCGAAGTCGTCGACGATGCCGTCTCGCACGAACCCTTGGGTGTCGAAGGGCATCGAGAGGTCGTGGAGGTAGTCGGGGAGCACGAAGTGATAGAGGGTCACCATCGGCACGAGGCGGCGGGCGGCCATCGCGTCGAGCACACGGTGGTAGTACGCGACGCCGGCCGGGTCGGCGGCGGCGCGGCACTCGGTCATGAACTCCGCGAGGGGGCGGGTGCGGGCGGCGGCGCAGCGGTCCCACTGGGCGCGCGTGGGGAAGAGGCGCGACCAGTCGAAGCCGAGGCGGTAGGCGTTCTGGTGGGTGGCGACGAGGGCGTCGAGGTCGGCCTCGAACTGCGTGTAGCTCTGCGGGCCGTCGTTGGCGCGGTCGCCGTTGAGCACGCGCCCGGGCATGCGCTCCCACTGCCCCCAGTCGGTGCGCTCGAGGCCCCCTTCGATCTGGTAGGGCGCCGTCGCCGAGCCCCAGAGGAAGCCCGGAGGGAAAGAGCCTCGGGGTGAAGGGTCGAAGGGCTCGATGGTGAGCGGCACGTCCGCGGGGGGCACGTCCGCGGCGGGGGGCAGGTCGTCCGCGGCGGGGACGTCGGAGGCCCCGAGGTCGTCGCGGGCGGCGTCGAGGACGGCGGCGTCGGCGGGCGTTGAGGGGGTGTCGTCGCAGGCGGCGAGAGCCAGGGGGAGCAAGACGAGCGCGCGCGCGGTTCGCATGGTGGCCGGGGACGCTACCAGAGCGCGGGGGCCGTCGGAACGTGCGCTATGGTCCGCACGCATGAGCGCAGCAGAGACGGGTGCGAGCCATCTGGTGGTGGGCGTGGCGGGGCACATCGACCACGGCAAGACCGCGCTGGTGAAGGCGCTCACCGGGGTCGACACCGACCGGCTGCCCGAGGAGAAGGCCCGGGGGATCACCATCGAGCTGGGCTTCGCGGCGCTGACCCTCGACGACGGGAGGCGCGCGGCGGTGATCGACATGCCGGGCCACGAGCGCTTCGTGCGCACCATGATCGCCGGGGCGGGGGGCGTCGACCTGATGCTCCTGGTGGTGGCGGCCAACGAGGGGGTGATGCCCCAGACGAGGGAGCACCTCGCCATCGCCGACCTGGTGGGCGTGCGCGGCGGGGTGTGCGCCCTCACCAAGTGCGACCTCGCCAGCGACGACCTCGTGGAGCTCGCGGTGGAGGAGGTGCGCGAGGTGCTGCGGGGGACGGCGCTCGACGGGGCGCCGGTGATCCCGGTGAGCGCGAAGGAGGGCACCGGGCTCGCGGCGCTGAGGGCGGCGCTGACCGCGGCGGCGGTGACGCCCCGGGACGCGAGCGGAGCGCCGGTGATGCCCATCGATCGGGTGTTCGCGCGCAAGGGCTTCGGGGTGGTGGTGACCGGGACGCTGGTGGCCGGGACGCTGCGCGAGGGCGAGGTGGTGGCGGTCGGTCCGACGGGGCCGGAGCATCGGGTGCTCACGGCGAGGGTGCGAGGGCTGCAGGTGCACGGCGCGGCGGTGAGCGAGGCGCGCGCGGGGTCTCGCGTGGCGGCGAACCTGGCGGGCGTGGAGGTGGCGGAGGTTCCTCGGGGGCAGTGGGTGTTTCGCGAGGGGGTGGTGGCGGTGACGCGCTCCTTCGACGCGAGGGTGCGGCTGCTGCCGGAGACGAGGCGCGCCCTGGGGAGGCGCACGAAGCTGGAGGTGGCCGCGGGGGCCACGCACGCGCTCGCGACGGTGTCGCTGCTGGAGGGCGACTCGCTGGAGCCCGGGGCCGAGGCGCTGGCGAGGGTGAGCACCGACCGGCCGCTGGTGCTGCGGGTGGGAGAGCGCCTGGTGCTCCGCGGTCCGCCGTCGCTGGCGGGCGTCGGAGGCACCGTCGGGGGGCTCACCGTGGTGCGCCCGATGGCCGAGCGGGTGCGTCGCAGGGCGGTGGCGCTGGAGCGGGCGCGGCGGAGCGCGGCGGGCGACGCGAGGGCTCGCGCGGAGGTGGAGCTGGAGGCCGCGGGGCTGAAGGGCCTCGACGCGGACGGGCTCATGGCGCGCGCGGGCTACGCGGCCTCGGAGGGGAGGGCCGGGGTGGCGGTGGGCGCCGACCGGTGGGTGTCGGGCCCTGCGCTGGAGGCTTTACAAGCGAAGGTATTGGACGCGCTGAGCGGCCAGCACGCGAAGCACCCGGACGAGCGGGGGCTCGACCGGAGGGCGCTGGCGGCGCTGGGCGACGACGCGGTGGTGGACTCGGCGCTGGGCGCGCTGGTGGCGGCGAAGCGGGTGACGCGCGAGGGCGACGTGATCGCGAGGGCGGGGTGGAGGGCGAGGAGCGCGGACGAGACGCCGTACCTGGCGCAGGTGCGCGCGGCGCTCGCGAGGGCGGGGACGTCGGCGCCGAGCGTGAACGAGCTGGCGCAGTCGGTGGGCACCGACGCGAAGGGCATCGCGCTGGCGATCAAGCGGCTGGTCGATCGGGGAGAGGCGCTGAAGGTGACGAGCGAGCTCTACGTGGACGCGGCGGCGATGGGGGCCCTGGAGGCCGCGCTGGTGCAGTGGCTGAAGGAGAAGGGGACCATCGACGCGCAGGGCTTCAAGGAGCTGAGCGGGCTGTCGAGGAAGTGGGCGATCCAGTACCTGGAGTGGTTCGACGGGAGGAAGCTGACGCTGCGCGTGGGGGACAAGCGGAAGCTGCGGGGGTGAGCTCGGGTCACCCCTTGAGCACGATCACCAGCGCCACGACGCTCACCACAAGAATCACCACCGCCAGCGCCAGCACGATCCAGTCGGCGTCGCCCCTGCGCTCCTTCAGGGCCTTCGGGTCGGGCGTCGCAGCGAGCGTCGCCGCGGGCTCCTCGGCGGGCGCCGGGGGAGGGAGCGAGGGCGTCGGCGGAGGCGTCGAGGGCCTCGGCGGGGGCGGCGGGGCGGCCTCGTCGGAGCCCGTCTCGAAGCTGCGGAGAAGCTCCTCGGTGGGGTCGACGAAGCGCAGCGTGCTCTTGCCGATGGTGAACTCGTCGCCGTTCTTCAGGCGCTTCTCGCTGAGCGAGCGGCCGCCCACCACGATGCCGTTCTTGCTGCCCAGGTCGCGCAGCGCGTAGCCCTCGGCGTCGCGCTCCACCTCGGCGTGCTGGCGGGAGCAGTCGCGGTCGTCGAGCAGCACCTCGCAGCCCTCGGCGCGCCCCAGCGTGAGCCGAGAGCCCGCGGCGGGGATCTCCCAGCGTCGGCCCGCGGTCTTGCCAGAGCGAAGCTCCAGGTAGGGGGGCGCGCTGTCGCCGCCGAGGGAGCGCAGGGAGTCCTTGAGCAGCCGCCGCGCGAGCGTGGCGGTGCGCTCCGGGGGGTCGGCCAGCGCGATGACGAAGGACACCTTCACGGCGTAGTCCCCGACGCCGATCTCGTCGCCGTCACGAAGGAACTTCCTCCGCCCCCGCGCGATGGCCACGCCGTTGACGCGGGTGCCGTTGGTGCTGCCCTCGTCGACGATGGAGACGTCGGGGCCGTCGACGCGGATGAGCGCGTGCTGGTCGCTCACCGCCCGCGACGGGAGGCGCACGTCGACGTGCGCGCCGCGGCCGATGACGACGCGCGGCTGATCGAGGGTGATGGTCTGGGGATCGCTCCCCGGCACCGTGACCAGGAACGTCAGAGCCACGCCGCGGCCGTTAGCGCATCGGTGAGAAGGCCGTCAATTCTCGTGCAATCGGAAGAAGCGCCGCGACGAAAATTGGACGGGCTCGAACGCCCCGTCGCATAGGCCGGTCAAGCGCCGAGCGAACTGTGCGGGGACCGCTACCAATGGTCCTCCCGACGTCGACGGGGAGGTGATCCCCGCCGCGGCGGGAGCTCTCTGCCCGTCTTACAGGGGTCGCGAGGAAGAGGAGAGATTCCATGGGTTCCATCGCCACCGCGGATCGGCGCGACCCGACCGCCGCCCGCCGACCGTTTCACGCCTCCGTCGGACTCGGCGCGTACGACGCCACCGACGCCATCTCCGCCGACGCCATCGACCTCTCGGTCGGCGGCATGAGCGTCCGAAGCCCGCTGCTCCCGGACGTCGGGGTGCAGCTGGAGTTTCGCTTCATGCTCGAGGACGGCAAGTCCATCAACACCCGCGGCGAGGTCGTCTGGACCCACGACGAGGGCTCCCGCTCGGGCGCCTTCGGGGTGAAGTTCCTGGCGATGCCGGGCGACGCGCGGGCCTCCCTGCGCCGCTCGCTGGAGCCCGCCATCAAGAGCCCGTCCAGCGCCGAGACCAAGGTCCGGCTGCACCTCGACAGCATGGACGCGCCCTTCCGCGCCAAGCTCCGGGAGCGCCTCCCTGGCGCCGTGGTCGTGGGCCACGAGCTGTCCTTCCTCAAGCTGGGCGGCAAGGTCACCGTCGAGGGCGCGAAGGACAACGAGGCCGGCGTCATCAGCGCCGTCGACGTCGAGATCGACCCGGCCACGCAGAACCCGCGCCTCATCCTGACCATCGACCTCGACGGCGGCGCCCCCGCCCGCGCCATGCGCGTCAACTCCGTCGCCAAGGCCCCGGTCACGGCGGCCCTCATCGACGCCGCGCGGGTCTCGATCCCGCCGGTCGAGGCTGCGCCGGTGGTCGAGGCCCCGAGGGTGGTCGAGGCCGCGACGGTGGTCGAGGCCCCGACGGTGGTCGAGCCCGCGAAGGCCCAGCCCGAGCCGGTGAAGGTGGCCGCGAGCGCCGTGGACACCGCCCGCAACGAGCAGGAGCCCGTTCGGGCGAAGTCCTCGACGGTGATCCTTCCTCCCGCTCCGGCGCCCTCGGCGGTCGACTCGTCCTCGGACGAGGACGAGGACTTCGACGACGACGCCCCGGCGGGCCCCGCCTGGATGCAGCGAGGCGTGTCGGCGGCGCGAGGGGCCTGGGAGGGCACCGTGCGCCTCGCGACCCCGGTGGCCGCGGGCGTGGTGAAGGGCGTCGGGGCGCTGCGGGCGAGGTTCCAGCGCACCGGCGACGGCGCCGTGGTGGAGGCGCCCCGCAGCGGGCTCCGGCCGCAGCACTCGACCGTGCTCGCGACGGAGAGCGACCCCGACGGGTCGATCGCCCGCAAGCGCAACCGCCGCGTGGTGATGTACGCCGGCGCCGCCGCGGTGCTGACCATCCTCATCATCGCCGTGGCCATCGCCGGCGGGCCGAGCGCCACCACGCCCCACCCGCAGGTCGCGGTGACCACCGACCCTGCTCCCGTGGCCGAGCTCGCTCCGCCCCCGGCGCCCGCCCCCGCGGCGCCCGAGATGGCGAACGAGGAGCCCGCTCCCATGGGCGCCGAGCCCCGGATGATCGCGGCCGGCGGCAACAACCTCCCGGCCGACCTCCAGGGCGCGGCGCTCTCCGCGAACCAGGTCGACGACACCCAGCCGGTGGTCGTCCGCAGCCGCCCCCGCGCGTCGGCCTTCGTCCCCGCGGTGACGCCCTCCCGTCCGGTGGCCGCTCGACCGGTGGCGGCGGTGACCGTGGCGCCGGCTCGCCCCGCCGCGATGGGCAACTCCAGCGTGCGCGTCGGCACCCGCCTCGCGCTGCGCATGGACGGCCCGGTGGTCTCCATCACCGGCCCGGGCACCCGCGGCAACACCATCTCGATGGTGATCCCCGGCCGGCGCTCGCTCGACCTCGCGGCCTCGCTGGCCCGGATGGACTCGCGCATCCTCAACGCGGGGGTGATCAACCGCGCCGCCGGGGCCGAGCTCACGCTGCGCTTCCGCGAGGCCGCTCCGCCCTTCTTCGCCCACGCCCGAGGCAACACCCTCGAGGTCGTCCTCGGCGCCACGCCGGGCGCCCCCGCCCCGGCCCGCCGCGCCGCCGCGCCCTCCCCGGTGCTGCGCGTCTCGCGTCGCTGACCCGCCCGCTCCCTCCGCTCCTCCCCGCCCGCTCCCCAACACCCCCGCCACGGTCCTTGCCACCCGCGCTCGGGGTGTGGGATCACCCGCCCCATGAAGATCGAGACGCTCGCGATCCACGCTGGCCAGCACCCCGACCCCACGTCCGGCGCCGTCATGACGCCGATCGTGCTGTCGAGCACCTTCGCCCAGGAGGGGCCCGGTCATCACAAGGGCTACGACTACTCGCGCAGCGGCAACCCCACCCGCGGCACCCTCGAAGCCTGCGCCGCGGCGCTCGAGGGCGCCCGCCACGGCCTGGCCTTCGCGAGCGGCTGCGCGGCCACCACGACGATCCTCCACACGCTCTCCCCGGGCGACCACATCATCTGCGGCGACGACGTCTACGGCGGCACCTTCCGCATCATCGACAAGGTCATGAAGCCCATGGGCATCACGGCGACCTTCGTCGACATGACCGACCTCGCGCTCACCGAGGCGGCCTTCCGCCCGGAGACCAGGATGGTCTGGCTGGAGACCCCCTCCAACCCGATGCTCAAGGTGTTCGACATCGAGCGCGTGTGCGCCATCGCGAGCCGCAAGGGCGTCCCCGTCGTGGTCGACAACACCTTCGCGACGCCGATGATCCAGCAGCCGCTCGGGCTCGGCGCGACGGCGGTGGTGCACTCCAGCACCAAGTACCTCAACGGCCACTCCGACGTCGTCGGCGGCCTGGTGATGTCCAACGACGACGAGCTCGTCCAGAAGGTGCGCTTCCTCCAGAACGCCATGGGCGCTGTGCCGTCGCCCTTCGACTGCTTCCTCGTGCTGCGCGGCCTGAAGACCCTGCCCGTGCGCATGGACCGCCACGCCGCCAACGCCCAGATCATCGCCGGGTACCTGCACCGCAACCCCGACGTCGCCCGCGTGTACTACCCGGGCAACGAGGACCACCCCCAGCGCGAGCTCATCCGTCGGCAGATGAAGACCCCCGGGGGGATGATCTCCTTCGTCATCAAGGGCGCGAGCGGCACCGTGGCCGAGCGCTCGCAGCGCTTCCTCTCGGCGCTCAAGGTGTTCACCTGCGCCGAGAGCCTCGGCGGGGTGGAGTCGCTCATCGAGCTGCCCGCGGTGATGACCCACGCCTCGGTGCCCGCGGAGACGCGCGCGCTGCTCGGCATCGACGACGGGCTGATCCGCATCTCCGTCGGGCTCGAGGCGGTCGACGACCTGATCGGCGACCTGGATCATGCGTTTTCCGCGTCGCGCTAGCCGACTGCGGTAGATTCCCGGCAACTCTTCTTGAATGACGGCGGCGGAGGTTCTGTGCTGAAGCAAGCGTGGCGTGGGTTGGCGATCGGTTCGCTGGTGGTGCTCGGTCTCGGCTGCGGCGACGACCCGGTGCCGATGACGGGGCGGGCGTTCTGGCGGGAGGGCTGCACCGCCGCCTCGGCCTCGTCGTGCACGGCCAACAGCCACGCGGTGAGCGGCAGCAACGGCTCGCCGACGGTCATCGTCTCCTGCAACGTCGCGCCGGGCACCGGGGGGACGCGCGTGTCCTTCCAGATCGCCGCCATCGAGCGCGGGCAGAACTTCGAGGAGTCTCAGGAGGCGCTCTTCGCCACCGGGCTGCTCACCGGCGCCGGGGCCGAGCTCCGCAGCAGCGACGACGAGAACGGCTTCGTGCAGGTGCGCGGCTCGGGCTGGGCGGTGCGCAACGCCTCGATCGGGGTCGTGGGCAACTGCCACGTCTTCATCGACCGCATCAACGGCCAGAGCTTCAACGGCCGCATCAAGTGCGACGGCGTCACCGACGACCTCACCCCGCCGCGCACCCGCTACCTCGCCGGCCTCGCCCCGCAGACCGCGGACAACGAGTTCGGAGAATTCAGCTTCACCAACTGTGACAACCGCTGAGGCGCCCCACACTCCCTCCCATGTCGCGATCCAATCCGCCTTCCCGAAGCGCGGCGGGCCTCAAGGTCCTGCTGCTTGAGAACGTTCACGCCAGCGCGCACGAGCTGCTGCTCGACGCGGGCTGCAAGGTCGAGGCGCTCTCCGGCGCCCTCGGCGAGGACGCCCTCATCGAGCGCCTGAAGGGCGTGCACATCCTGGGCATTCGCAGCAAGACCCAGGTCACCGCCCGGGTGCTCGCCTCCACGCCCTCCCTCATGACCGTCTCGTGCTTCTGCATCGGCACCAACCAGGTGGCGCTCAGCACCGCGCACGACCTCGGGCTCCCGGTCTTCAACGCGCCCTTCAGCAACACCCGAAGCGTCGCGGAGATGATCATCTCGGAGATCGTGATGCTCGCCCGGCAGCTCGGCGACCGCGTCCGCGAGGTGCACGCCGGCAAGTGGAACAAGGTCTCCGCGCACTGCGTCGAGGTGCGCGGCAAGACCCTGGGCATCGTCGGCTACGGCCACATCGGCTCGCAGGTGGGCGTGCTCGCCGAGGCCATGGGCATGCGCGTGGTGGCCTACGACATCGCGACCAAGCTGCCGATGGGCAACACGAAGATGATGGACTCCCTCGACGAGCTCCTCGAGGTCTCGAACTTCGTCACGCTGCACGTCCCCGAGACGCCGCAGACCCGGATGATGATCGACGCCGGGGCCATCGCGCGGATGAAGAAGGGCGCGATGCTGCTCAACGCGAGCCGGGGCAGCGTGGTCGACCTCGACGCCCTCTCCGTGGCGCTGCGCGGCGGCCACCTCGGCGGCGCGGCCATCGACGTGTATCCCGAGGAGCCCGAGGCCAACGGCGACGGCTTCGTGTCGGTGCTGCAGGGCGCTCCCAACGTGATCCTGACGCCGCACATCGGCGGCTCGACGCTCGAGGCGCAGGCCAACATCGGCCGCGAGGTGGCGACGAGCCTGGTGCGCTACCTGGAGATGGGGAGCACCGTCGGCGCGGTGAACTTCCCCAACCTGGAGATGGCCCCGACCGCGGGGACGCACCGGCTGCTCAACGCGCACCGCAACGTGCCCGGCGTGCTGCGAGACATCAACCGCATCACCAGCGACCTGGGCGCCAACATCCGGGCCCAGACGCTCGCGACGGACTCCACGCTCGGCTACCTCATCATGGACATCGACCAGGACGTCTCGACCGCCGTGGCCGACGCCGTCCGCGCGCTCGGCACCAGCATCAGCACCCGCGTCGTGTACTGATAGTCTCGGCGGCGATGAAGACCGCCGCCGTCCCGCTGCTCGCGCTGCTCGCCACCGGGTGCGCCGGGCCCATCGCCGCGAGCCCCGAGGCGCGCACCGCCCGATACCTCCAGTCGATCCGCGGGCGCTCGGCCTTCGAGGCGGTCTTCGTGCGGGAGATGCCCAAGGGAGGAGAGCTTCACACCCACCTGAGCGGCGCCGTCTACGCCGAGAACTACCTCCGCTGGGCCGCCGAGGACGGTCTCTGCGCCCGGCGCTCGCCTCCGTCGATCGTCGACCCGCCTTGCGACCCGGCGCGAGGCGACGTGAGCGGGGCGGCCATCGCGCTGGACATCCCGCTCTACCGGGCGCTCGTCGACGGCTTCTCGATGCGCAATTTCCCCTACGCGACGGGCTCCGGGCACGACCACTTCTTCGACACCTTCGAGCGCTTCGACGCGCGCCGCGAGCGCTACGGCGACATGCTCGCCGAGGTGGTCTCCCGCCTCGCCAGGCAGAACACCCGCTACGTCGAGGTGATGCAGTCGCTCGGCGTCGGAGGCGCCAACCGCGTCGGCCGCGACGCCGGGTGGAGCGACGACCTGGCCGTGATGTCCACGCGCGTCCCGGAGAGCGCCGTCGCGGCGGTGGTGGCCGACGCGAGGCAGCGCATGGACGCCCAGGAGGCCCGCATGCGCGCGCTGCTCCGATGCGGCCAGGCGGGGGAGGACCCGGGCTGCGGGGTGACGCTGCGCTACCTGGTGCAGATGATCCGCACGGTGCCCCGGGAGGAGGTCTTCGCGCAGGCGGTGGCGGCGGTGGCGATCATCGAGGCCGACCCTCGCGCGGTGGGGCTCAACCTGGTGGCCCCGGAGGACGACCCTGTGGCGGTGCGCGACTACCGCGACCACATGAGGGTGATCGACCACGTCACGAGGCACGGCACGAGGGTGAACGTCGCCCTGCACGCCGGGGAGCTCACCCCCTCGCTGGTGACGCCGGAGGTCGCGAGCGACCACGTGCGGCTGGCGGTGGAGCTCGCGGGCGCGCGGCGCATCGGGCACGGCACCGACATCGCGTGGGAGTACGACGCCCAGGGGACGCTCGCGATGATGGCCTCGCGAGGCGTGGCGGTGGAGCACTGCCTCCGGAGCGCGGACGTGATCCTCGGGGTGCGCGGCGCGGAGCACCCTTGGGGGCTCTACCGGGACAACGGCGTGGCGCAGGTGCTCTGCACCGACGACGAGGGCGTCTCGCGCACGGACCTCTCCCGCGAGTACCTGCTCGCGGCGCAGTCCTTCGGCCTGGGGTGGACGGAGCTCAAGACCCTGGCGCGCAACGCGCTGACGCACTCCTTCCTGCCGGGCGCGACGCTGTGGGAGCGAGGCTCCATGAACGCGGCGTGTCGCTCCGAGGTGCCGGGCGCGGAGCGTCCTGGCGAGGCGTGCTCACGCTGGCTGGCGGGGAGCGAGCGGGCGAGGGAGCAGTGGCGCCTCGAGGCCTCGCTGCGGCGCTTCGAGGCGATGTGGTGAGCCCTCGCTAGCCCGCCCGCTGCCTCCGCGAGGGGCCGCGTCGTTGCACCGCGCGCACCCGGTCGAGCCGCCCCGTGGGCAGCACCCGCTCGCCGACGATCACCGCGGTCTCCAGCTCTGCTGCATCGACCGCCGCGGTGAGCCCGGAGGCCTCGTCGTCGAGCACCAGGTCGCTGCCCCGGGCGAAGGGCGTGAGCGCGGGGAGGCAGACGAGCCCCGGCGCCCAGGCGAAGGCCATCACCTTGGTGCGGGCGCCCACCGCGTCGCGCAGCACCAGCGCCGGGTGGTGGTGGCCGATCACCACGCGGCCTCCCCCTCGCCGCGCGCTCGCCCGCTCGCTCCGCAGGGCCTCCGGGTCGTCGCCGTGCAGCGCCACGTGGGGGCCGAAGGCCCATCGCTCGCAGACGGTGACGCCGCGGCCGTGAAGCGCCGCGTCGAGGCCGCGGTCGTGGTTGCCGGGGACGATGACCGCCTCGCAGCCGCCGAGGGCCGAGAGGAGCCCGTCGAGGGCGCTCGCCCCGCCGGGCGAGGCGCGCATCGAGGCAGGGCCGTGGACCACGTCGCCCGCGATCACCACCGTGGCCGGGTCGAGTCGCTCTCTCAGCCGGGCGATGCGAGCGAAGAGCTCGCGGTCATCGACGCCGGGGAGCAGGTATCCGCGCGACTGGAGCGAGCGCACGTAGCCCGCGTGCACGTCGGCGATCACCAGGGTGCGCGTCGCAGGGTCGAAGAGCCCGCCGGGGGCCACGCAGCGCAGGTCGTCGTCGAGGGTCAGCATCGCGCGGTCGACGGCCGCCCGAGCGTCGCCTGGAAGAGCCGGTTGGCCGCGTCGAGCAGCGCCCGCTCGGGGTCGTCGCCGCGCACGGCGTCGCGGTCCATCCAGGTGCGCGCCGGGATGCTGAGCGGAGACGGACCATCGAGCCGGTGGAGGTGCCAGCGTCGCCCGGTGCGCTCGGCCAGCGCCTCGATCGCGCGCTCCCCTTCGAGGGTGGTCCAGAGCGTGTGGTCGAGCGCTCGCAGCAGCACGTGCCCCGGGTCGTGCTTTCGCAATACATCGTGGAGTAATCCCGGGGTCGCCGCCCCGGCCTTCGTCCCCGGCATCCAGAGCTGCGCCACGCGGGCCACCTCGCGGAAGTACGCGCCGCTCAGCACCCCCTCGGAGAGCGCCCCCATCGCGACCTCTCGTAAGCCCTCCGGCGAGAACCACCGTCGCAGCGTCTCGATGGATACCTCCGCGAGCGAGGCGTCCGCGGTCACGCACACCGCCTCGTCGAGGGCGCACACGCTGGCGGCCTCGCCGGTCTCGTCGCGGTAGCGGGCGGCGACGGCGCGGGCGATGAGCTCGTTGGCCATCGACCCGGCGAAGGTGAAGGCCACGAGGTGGGCGCGCGCCCCGTCGCGGTGAAGCTCCACCACGAAGCGGTCGGTCGAGGGCAGCGAGGCGTGGCGGTGCTGGGCGCGGACGAGCTCGCACACCGCGCGGGCGGTGACCGGGTGAACGCCCAGCAGCGAGGTCACCCTCTCGACCAGCTCGTCGGGAGCCAGGTGGACGAGCGCGCCGAGCTCCGTCCAGAGGGCCTCGACCGCGTCGGCAACCTGGGCGCTCTGCGCCGCGCGCTGCCCGTGCCACGCCGGGAGCGCCCGCTCGGGGCTGTGGTCGGGGCGCACCAGCACCGCGTCGCTGGCGCGCTCGGTCACCCGCCATTTGCGACCGCCCAGCACGAAGCGGTCGCCTGGCTCCAGCGAGACCGCGAAGCGCCCGTCGAGCTGCCCCACCACGCGGCGCCCGTGGCGTACCTCCACGGTCACCTCGCCCACGATGGTTCCGATGCCCTGGCGGTAGAGGCGCTCGGAGCGCCTTCCGCTGATGGCCCAGCGCTCCCCGTCGCTCACCGCGCGCGCCATCTCGGGGTAGGCCGCGAGCGCGTCGCCGCCGTGCGCGAGGTAGCCCATCACCCGGTCGAGGTCGTCGCCGCTCAAGGCCCGCAGCGAGGCCGAGGCGCGCAGCCCATCGCCCACCTCGCTCGCCGTGGCCGAGCCCAGTTGCAGCCGCCCCAGCGCCGCCTGTACCGCCACGTCGAGGTCGCCCTCCCGCAGCGTGATCGGCTCGACCTCGCCGCCCCGCGCCGCGCGGATGGCCGCCGCGCACCGCACCACGTCGAGGGCGCTGGTGGGGATGAGCTCCGCGCGCGCCGGGACGCCCGGTCGATGATCGGCCCGCCCCGCAGCCTGGAGGAGCCGCGAGGTGGCGTTGGGGGCGCCCAGCACCAGCACCCGGCGCACCGCGGGCAGGTCGACGCCCACCTCCAGGGCGCTGGTCGCGACCACCACCCGGAGCGATCCGGCGCGCAGCTCGTCGGCCACGCGGGCGCGCTCCTCCAGGGAGAGCGAGCCGTGGAAGCACGCCACGCCGTAGCGAGCGGGGAGGACATCGCGCAGCGCCACGGACCACTGCTCCGCGCGGGTGCGGGCGCCCACGAAGAGCAGGGTGGTGCCGTCGGTCTCGGCCACCTGCCGGGCGATCATGGGGAGCACCTTGCGCCACGCCCACGATCCATCCGGGAAGGCCTGCTCCATGGGGGGATCGGTGATGCGCAGCTCGGCGGGCGCCTCGTTGGCGACGGCGATCACCTCGGTGTCGGGGTGCACCCAGGCGGCGAGGGCGTCGAGCGGGCGCGCGGTGGCGCTCAGGGCGAGGCGTCGCGGGGGAGGGGCGGCGTGAAGGGCGGCCCAGGTGTCGAGGAGCGAGAGGGTGGTGGAGAGCAGGGCGCCTCGCTTGCCGGCGGCGAGCAGGTGCAGCTCATCGAGCACGACGGCGCGGACCCCGGTGAGCATCTCCCGGCCCGGGCCCGCGAGCAGCACGGCGAGGGACTCCGGCGTGGTGAGCAGCACCTCCGGCGGGCGCTCCCTCTGCGCGGCGCGCTGCCTGGGGCTGGTGTCGCCGGTGCGCTGGGCCACGCGGAGCGATCCTCCGAGCGAGGCCACCATCGCGGTGAGGGCGTCGGTCTGCGTGGCGGAGAGCGCGCGCACCGGGGCGATGTAGAGCACGCGCACCCCGGCCGGTGCCTCCGTCGGATGGGCGATCAGCTCGGCCATGAGCGGGAGCATCACCGCGGCGGTCTTGCCGCTGCCGGTGGGCGCGGTGACCAGCAGGGGACGGCCCTCCTCGAAGGCCGAAAAGACAGCGCGCTGCACCGGCGTCGGCGCGTCGCCCCGAGCGGCGAACCACCCGGCGACGAGCGCGGCGGCGCTACGCCCGGCGGGAGCGACGCTCGAGCGACGGACCCGCGGGCGGCGAGCGCGGGCCGTCGCTGGGGCTACGGGGCGGAGGCGGGCAGTGGCGCTCATCGGGTTGATCGAAGGGGGAGGGATCTCAGAGGAGGGAGAGAGAGCCGTAGCGCAACCACCGTACACGGGGGAGCTGTGACCAGCAGGCGAGCAGCGGCGCGCCGCTGATTTGGCAACGACGGCCGTGCGGGCGTCGTGGGCGCCATGCTAGCTTCGCGTTGTGGAGGTCGTGCTCCGCAAGCTTGGTCCGAAGCCTGGACGCCCGGTGGTTGGCCGCCTCGTGCGAGCGCCCCGCCGTGGGGCCGTGGTCGTCATCGAATTCCCCGATGGGCTCCACGAGTACGTGACCACGCCGGTGCGTCGCATCCTCCGTGTGGCGGGCGAGGAGGTCTACTACCTCCAGACGACCAACAGCCGGTACCGGCTCGAGGTGCGCCGCGCCTCTCCGAGCGCGACGGAGAACAGCATCGTCCGCTAGAGCGCGTCGGCGAGCTTCGGCACCAGCGCGGTGCAGAGCGAGCGGAGCCACGCCATCGCCTCGGGCTTCGGGCTGAGCGTGCGCTCGTCCATGTAGAGGTCGCGGTTGAGCTCCACCTGGATGGCGTGCATCCCCGCGGAGGGGCGGCCGTAGCGCTGCGTCGTCGCTCCCCCCCGGTACGGATCGTCGTGCCGCACGCTCAGGCCCGCCGCCCGGAAGTGCGCGTCCACGGCGTCGATGAGCTTCCCCCCGGCGGTGCTCCTCCCTCGCGTCCCGGGCACCACGTCGGCCCGTCGCCGCGGCGACTGCGCGAGCTGGCTGCGCCCGGTCGCGGGCATCGAGTGTCCGCAGAGCAGCACCGCCACGCCGTGCCTCGCCCGCAGGGCCTCCAGCTCTCGGGTGAGCGCCCGGTGGTAGGGGCGGTGGTAGCGCTCGATGCGCTGCTCGAACTCCGCGTCCGTCAGCGGCCTCCGCAGCGCCGGGGTCCCGTCGCTGGACTCGCGCCAGATCACGCCGCGCGGGGCGGTGCCCTTCGGGTGCGTCGAGCTCGCCACCGAGGCCGGGTCGTGGTCGCTCTCGTCACGGTTCAGGTCCACCACATAGCGGGAGCAGCGCGCCGTGAGCAGCGTCGCGCCCTGCGCCACCACGTCGCGGAAGAGCCCGTCCACCCAGGTGTCCGCGTCGCGCAGCAGCACCCGGTCGTCCACCGTCAGCAGCGCCCTCGCCTCGACCGGAACCTCCAGGCCCGCGTGAGGCACCTCCACCAGCAGCGGCAGCGCCCTCGCGCCCGGCCGGATCAGCGCGAAGGCCTCGCCGCCCGCCCCCTCGCTCATGGCTTCGCCAGCAGCGCCGCGGCCCGGTCGATCCACCCCTTCACGGCGGGGTCGTCGGTGCTCCCGACGGGCCTCCCCGGGGTCTTTCGCGCGGGGCCGCTCTCGTCGCTCCCATGGAGCCTCACCGAGAGCGCCTGCACCCTCCCGAAGCGCCCGTCGTGCAGCACCAGCGGCAGCGGGTCGGGCCCGGTCGCCCTCCTCGGCGCCGGCAGCCACCACGCCTTCGCCCCGTCCGGGAGCGTCGCCCGCCAGCCCGCCACCACGTGGTCGACCGGGTCGCGCGGGGAGAGCAGCGAGGCCGCCAGCGCGTCGCGGGTCCACTCCGCCAGCGTCGCGGTGTCTTTACCCTCGATGGTAAGCCCGTGCGCCGCCGCGCGGGCGCGCACCTCCGCCAGCGTCGCGTCCGCGGGCGCCTCCACCAGCCGCGACGCCGCGTCGACGTGCACGTCCGTCACCGCCGCCGGCGCCGGCGCGTCCATCATCTCCCCGTCCACCAGCGGGCCACCCCCCATCGCGTGGTCCGGGTCCGCCGCGCGTCGAAGGGCGTCGATCCACCGCAGCCCGGCGCCCCACTCCAGGGCCATCGCGGCCTTCTTCGAGCGGCCGACCCCGTGGTGGTGGGCGATGGTCCCGCCGGCCTCGTGGGCGGCCCGCAGCGCCCTCGCCCAGGTGGCGTCGTAGGTCTGCCTCGCGCTCGCGTCGTCGGGCGAGGCGCCCACGAAGGTGAAATAGATCGAGCAGCCGTCGGGGTACGCGTGGCTCATGTGGGCCATCACCAGCCCGCCGTGGGAGAGCGCCGCGTGCACCGACTCGTAGAGCGCCCCGAGCCGCGACCACGGCGCCGCGACCTCCATGGTGTCGACCCAGAGTCCTCGCGAGTAGGTGGGCGGCTGCCGGTAGCTCACCGCGTGCCGCCGCAGCAGCCAGCGCTTCGCCGGGCCCTCTCCCTCGTCGCGCGCCCCGCCCTTCTTGCAGAGGGCCGTGGCCCGGGCGAGCGCCTCGGCCTGCGGGTCGTCGCCGTCTCCCTCGAAGATCACGATGAGCAGCGAGCGGGTGTAGAGCTTCGTGCTCGCGAGGTCGGCGAGGGCGTTGACCGCCGAGGGGGCGTCGAGCACCCGCCGCAGCAGCCACTCGGCCGCGGGGGAGGGGCGCTCCGGGGTCTTCGGGGCGCTCGGGGTCGCGGAGGTCGCGCCCTGCAGGAAGACGTACGTGTCGATCGGGTCGTAGAGGCGCGCCACCGCGGGGCGCAGCCCGGCCTGGAAGATGGCTCGGATGGCCTCCCAGGCGTCGCGCATCGTGGTGAAGGTGAAGCCCCGGCCGCGCCAGTCGGTGGGGGCGGGCCACACGCGCATGGTGGCCCGGGTGACGAAGCCGAAGAGGCCCTCGCTGCCCACCATCAGCTCTCGCAGGTCGGCTTCGCCCGGGCGCGGCGCGTCGAGGGTGAAGGGCTCGCCGTTGCCCAGCACACCCTCCATGGCGAGGGTCATGTCTTCGATCTTGCCGTAGCGCCCGGAGCACTGGCCCGCGCCCCGGGTCACCACCCAGCCGCCGAGCGTCGAGCACTGGATCGAGCTCGGGAAGTGCCCCAGCGTGGCCCCGCGGCGCTTGAGCTGGTCTTCGAGGTGCGTGCCCAGGATGCCCGCGTCGGCCACGCAGACGCCCGCCTCGAGGTCGACGGAGTGCAGCGTGCGCATGCGCTTCAGGTCGACGGCGACGGCGTCGCGCCCTGCGGCGATGCCACCGACGACGCCGCTGCCGGCGCCGAAGGGGATGAGCCCGACGCCGTAGGTGCGCGCGTAGCCGACGAGGGCCGAGAGGTCGTCGCGGCTGGAGGGCCACACGACGGCGCGCGGACCGGGCGGGCGGTCGAGGCCGCCTCGGGTCGACAGCAGCTGCCGGGGCCACAGGTCGTGGGCGTAGGCGCTGCGGTCGGCGCTGTCGGTGGAGACGGCGTCGTCGCCGAAGCGCGCGCGGAGGTCGTCGACGAGTGGGTCTCTCATAGGGCTTTCGCTGGGTTCGGGAGAGTGGTGCACCCGACCACCCGGCCGCAAGCCGCGGAGGCGCCGGGCGCGCGAAGTGGACCGCCGCGTTTGACAAGCACCTGGGAGACCGCCCACCACCTGTCATCCGGCGATGAGCACCCGACGACACCTCCCGATCCTGCGCGACGCCGCGCCCGCGACCGTCCCCGCGTCGAGCGCCGAGGAGGCCGCCTCGGAGCCGCCGCCGTGGCACTGGATCCCGCTGGGCACCACGGTCTCGCTGGTGGGCTTCGGGCTCCTGGCGCAGGGGGCCGCCGCGCTCTCCGTGCGCCTGCTGGGGCGCGTCTACCCGATGGGCGCGACCGCCGCGCAGGTGGCGCACATCCGGGCGGCGCACCCGGCCGCCGCGCGCTCGGTGGAGCTCACCGCGGCGCTCATCCCGTTGCTCACCCTGCTGCTCTCGGTCGCGGTCGGCTCGTACGTGGTGGGGCGCCGGGGCAACGGCACCAACGCCCGCCACGGGATGCTCTCCGGCGGGCTCACGGTGCTGATCTTCTGGGCCGTCACGGGCCGGCTGTGGAGCCTGCTGGCGCTGGTCCCGGTGGCGATGGCGGTGGGGTATTTCAGCGCGCGCTGGGGCGTCGCGCGGCGGGCGTAACCGTGTAACGCTCCCTCTTGTCATGGCGGAGACGGAAGAGCGACTGGCGCTTCGGTACTTCTGGGAGGCCCTCGAGGCGACCCGCGAGGAGGTCGACGCGGCGACGCTGGAGGCGGCGGTGAAGATCCCGTCGCTGGCCGCGGTGGTGGCCTCGATGACCCCGGAAGTGATGGCGGCGCAGCGGGCGAGGGAGGTCGCGAGGCAGCGGCAGGTGCTGGTCGACGGCGAGTGGGACGAGTACCTCGCAGACCTGAAGGTGCAGGGCGCGGCCTACGCGCAGATGGGCATCGAGTTCCGCGACTGGTACGCGCTGCTGGGGTCGTACCGGAAGGTCATCCGGCGCAACGCCCTGCCGCACATCGACGCGCGGGCCGAGGGCGTGCTCGTGGGGATGGACCGCTTCACCGACATCGCGATGGCGGGGCTCGGCACGGCCTACCTCACGATGAAGGAAGAGCTCGTGCGCAAGGCCGAGGCCGAGGTCGACCGCTTCGTCGACCTCTTCCAGAGCGCCTCGCTGGGCATGGTGATCTGGCAGCTCGAAGACCCGTCCGACCTCGGGTCCTTCCGGCTGGTGACGGCCAACCCCGCGGCGGCGCGCTCCGGGGGGGAGGGCCTGGTCGAGGCCGTGGGCCGCCACCTGCGCGACCTCGCGCCGGAGCTTCCGCCCTACGTCGAGCTCTGGGCCGAGACGCTGGCCGACCGCACCCCGCGCAGCTGGACCGCCTCGGTGGGCGACGACCCGGAGACCCTCCGGCACTACGACGTCCGCTGCTTCGCGCTGCGGGAGAACTACCTCGGCGTGATCTTCGAGGAGGTGACCGAGCGCCTGCGGATGACCGAGCGCCTCGACCACCACGTGCGCGAGCTGGAGCGCTCCAACCGCGAGCTCGACGACTTCGCGTACGTCACCTCGCACGACCTCAAGTCCCCGCTGCGCGACGTGCGCAACCTCGTGAGCTGGATCGTGGAGGACGTCGGCGACGCGCTCCCTCCCACCTCGGCGCAGCACCTCAAGCTGGTGAACGACCGGGTGCGGCGCATGGAGCAGCTCCTCGACGACCTGCTGGAGTACTCGCGCGTCGGTCGCGTCGCCGAGGAGCCGCGCACCTTCACGGTCCGCGAGGTGCTTGAGAGCGTGCAGGCGCTCGACCCGCCGCACCCCGGATTCACGGTGACCTTCGAGGGCGAGGACGTCTCGATCAGCACGCCCCGAATGCCCTTCGAGAAGGTCTTGCGCAACCTGGTGGGCAACGCCATCAAGCACCACGACCGCCCGAACGGGCACGTGGAGGTGAGCGTCGCGCTCGAGGGCGACCGGGCGAGGGTGCGCGTCGCCGACGACGGGCCGGGCATCCGGCCGGAGTTCCACGAGCGGGTGTTCAGGATGTTCCAGACGCTCCGGCCGCGGGACGAGGTGGAGGGCAGCGGGGTGGGCCTGGCGATCGTGAAGAAGTCCGTCGAGGTGTTCGGCGGCCGGGTGCACGTCGAGTCCGCCGGGCGCGGCACGGCCGTAGTATTCACGTGGCCCCTCCGCTGGGCCAGAACGGGAGCTTGAGCGATGTCGGGTCGTACCGTGAACGTCCTCCTCGTCGAGGACAACGTCATCGAGCAGGAGGCCGTGCGCCGCGCCTTCAAGCGGGAGCACATCGGCAACCCCATCATCACGGCGGTCGACGGCATCGAGGCCCTCGCGCTGCTGCGCGGCGGCAGGGGCGGCGCCGAGGCCCTGCCGCGGCCCTACCTCATCCTGCTCGACCTCAACATGCCGCGCATGAACGGCCTGGAGTTCCTCTCCGAGCTCCGCGCCGACCCGGAGCTGCGCGACAGCATCGTCTTCGTGCTCACCACCTCGCGAAGCGACGAAGACCGCGTGGCCTCGTACAACCTCAACGTCGCGGGCTACATCGTGAAGAGCGACGTGGGCGCCGGCTTCGTGCGGCTCCTCGGGCTCCTCGACCACTACTGGCGCATCGTGGAGTTCCCCTGAGCGACGCCCCCGCGGCGGCTCACTCGTCGAGCGCCGCGCGCACCGACCGGCCCAGCCGATCGGCGGTGATGGGCTTCTCGATCAGCCGCGCCCCCGGCGGGAGCCGACCGCGCTCCCGAGCGCCCCGGTCGGTGTAGCCCGACATGTAGAGCACCCGCAGCGAGGGGCGCAGCCCGAGGAGCGAGCGCGCCACCTCCGGGCCGGACATCCCGGGCATGACCACGTCGGTCAGCACGAGGTCGATGCCCCCGGCGTAGTCGCGGCAGCGCGCCACGGCCGCGGGCCCGTCGGAGGCCTCCAGCACCGTGTAGCCCAGCGAGCGGAGGGCCCTCACGGCGACCTCGCGCACGGGCTCCTCGTCCTCCACCACCAGCACCGTCTCGGTGCCCTGCGGCACGGGCGACGGCGCGGCGCGCGGAGCATCCACCTGCTCGAGCGCCCTCGGGAGAAACACCCTGAACGAGCTCCCGTGACCCACCTCGGAGTAGACCGTGACGGTGCCGCCGACCTGCCGGGCGATGCCGTAGACCGTGCTCAGCCCGAGCCCGGTGCCGCGCCCCACCTCCTTCGTCGTGAAGAAGGGGTCGAAGACGCGCTCGAGCACGTCCCTGGGGATGCCCTCCCCCTCGTCGGTGACGCAGAGCACCACGTAGTCCCCCGGGGCGAGGCGGCGGTCGCGCCCGCCGGCCAGCTCCTCGACGAGGCTCAGGTGCTGGATCTCTATCTCGATCCGCCCCCCGCGGGTCATCGCGTCGCGCGCGTTGACCACGAGGTTGACGACCATCTGCTCGAGCGCGTTGGGGTCGATGCGCACGCGCCACGGCTCGGCGTCGGGCGTGAGCGTCACCGCGATGTCCTCGCCCACCAGCCGCTCGAGCATCGGCAGCGTCGAGGCGATCACCGCCCTGGCCTCGACGACGCGCGGCGTGCCCGTGGAGAGCCGCGAGAAGCTGAGGAGCTGCCGCACCAGCGCGGCGGCCCGGTTGGCCGCGTCGATCACCTGCCCGAGGTCCTGCTGCATCGGCGCCTCCGTCGGCAGCCCCGCCCTGATGAAGCCCGCGAAGCCGAGGATCACCGACAGCAGGTTGTTGAAGTCGTGCGCGATGCCGCCCGCGAGCTGGCCCAGCGCGTCCATCTTCACCGCGTGCCGTAGCTGCTGCTCCAGCTCCCGGGCCTCGCTCACGTCGAGCGCGAGCCCGATGGTCCCGACGATGGCGCCCTCCGCGTCGCGCAGCGCCCCGATGTGGCACTGGTACGGCCTCCCCCCGAAGTTCGCGAGGTACCGCACCGGCTCTCCCTCGAGGGCCGGCGCGTGGGCCGCGTGAAACTCCCTGCCCGTCGCCTCGTCGCCGAAGTTCTCTCCGACCGCCCGGCCGATGCGCGACGCCGGGGGCACGCCGATCGCGTCGAGGGCCGCCCCGCCGATGTGGGTGATCTTCAGCCCCATGTCCGTCGTCCAGTGGACGACCGGGAGCTGCCCCAGCACGAAGCGCAGGTCGGTCTCGCGCCGCTGGAGCGCCTCGTTCGTCGCCGCGAGCTCGTTGCGCTGCTCGCGAAGCTGGGTGACCGCCTGCTGGAGCTCGCGCTGGTGTCGATCGAGCTCGTTGCGCAGCCGCCCCTGCTCGATGGCGAGGTCGATGGCCTTCCGGAGCCGCTCGCGGTTGAGGTCGCCTTTCAGCAGGTAGTCCATGGCGCCGTGCTTCAGCGCCTCGACCGCCACCTTCTCGCTGCCCTGCGAGGTCAGCATCACGACCGGCAGCGAGCGCTCGGACATCAGGTCGAGCACCCGCACCCCGTCCTCGTCGGGCAGGCGGTAGTCGAGCAGCACGCAGTCCACCGTGGACGACGAGACCGCGGCCATTCCCTCCCTCGCCGTCGCCGCCTCGAGGAGCTCGTGCCGGCCGCCCAGCAGCCGACGGATCTGCTCCCGGTCGACGTCGCTGTCATCGATCACGAGCACGGTCGTCACGGCAAAACCATCCTGGTCGCAGTGGTGGATGTTGGGACTCGAGGGTGCACTTCGACCATCCACCACTCTAGCGTATCGATTTGGTCTTGAGCGAACGCGTACTGCGGCCCACATGGCGCCCGTCGGACCGTCCGCTCTCCGCGGCGAAGCGCGCTAGATTCGCGCCCATGGATCGCTCGCTCCTCCCCCTCGCGCTGCTCGCCCTCTCTCCCCTCGCGTGCGCCGCGGGGGACGGCACCGAGGTGGCCACACGCGACGCTGGCGCTGCGCCGCGCGACGTCGGGGCCGCGAGAGACACGGGCGTCCGTCGAGACGCGCCCGCCGTCGTCGATCGCCCTCCGGTCGCGATGGACGCTCCCCCCGCCGCGATGGACGTGCCTCCGGTCGCGGTCGATCGCCCCGCCGCGATGGATGTTCCTCCAGTCTTTGTCGATCGCCCCGCGCCCGTCGACCTCGGCGCCCCCGTCGACCTCGGTCGCGACGCCGGCTCGATCACCCTCGGCGACGCGTGGAGCCCCGAGCGCGACGCCGGCGACCCGACCCCTCGCGACGTCGACCGCGTGCTGGGCGGCGCCCCCTCGGACAGCGCGTCCCGCTTCGGCGGCGCCGACGACGCGGCCCGCGCGCCCTCCATCGTCTACCCCGAGGACGGCACGGTGCTGCCTCCCAACCTCACGGGCTTCGAGGTGCACTTCCGCCCCGGCGCGGGCAACGACCTCTTCGAGGTGTCGCTCCGCGGCGACCGCGGCGCGCTCCGGGTGTTCACCCGCTGCACGGTGGTCGCCGACGGGTGCGTGCTCAGCCTCGACGAGCCCGCGTACGCCGAGCTCGCCCGCGTGGCGCAGCCCTCCGGCGACGTCGCGCTCGCGGTGCGCGCGACCTCCGCGGCAGGCGGCGGGGTCGGCCGCTCGGCGACGCGCTCGCTCGGCGTCACCAACTTCGACGTCCGCGGCGGGCTCTACTACTGGGCCGCCTCCAGCGGCACCATCAACCGCTACGAGTTCGGCCGCGCGGGCGCGCGCACCGAGCCCTTCCTCCGCGGCGACCCGATCAACTGCGTCGGCTGCCACGTGCTCTCCCGCGACGGCTCCCGCATCATGGCGGGGCGCTTCATCCCCGCCCCCTCGGCCACGCGCATCTTCGACGTGACCACCCGCGCCCCGCTCTCCCCGGACTACGGCGCCAACTTCGGAACCTTCTCCCCCGACGTCCGCTGGCTCCTCACCAGCGACGGCAACCGCCTCGCGCTGCGCGACCCGGTCAACGGCAACGAGGTCCCGGGCCTCGCCCCGGGCACCGCCGGGAGCCACCCCGACTGGTCGCGCGGCGGGCGCTCGGCGGTGTTCTCCCGCCCTCGCACCTCCTTCCCCATCTTCGGCACCCCCGGCCACAACGGCCCCGCCGACCTCTTCGCCATCCCGTGGGGCGGCGCCTCCTTCGGCGCGGCCGCGACGCTCGTGCGCGCCGACGGCACCCGCAACAACAATTACTACCCCTCGTATTCGCCCGACGACGCGTGGGTGCTCTTCAACCGCGCGGAGGGCAACTCCAACCACAACGTCGACGCCCAGCTCTGGGTGGTCCCCGCCGGGGGAGGGAGCCCGACGCGCCTCGCTCGCGCCGACCTCGCGGACTCCATGGGCAACTCGTGGCCGAAGTGGGCGCCCTTCGTCCAGCGCTTCCACGGTGAGCCCCTGATGTGGTTCACCTTCTCCAGTCGGCGCGACTACGGGCTGCGGCTACGGCAGCAGTCGCGCGAGGCCCCGATGCGCACCACGCAGCTCTGGATGGCGGCCTTCCGCCCGGGGCGAGTCGCCACCGTGGAGGCGAGCACCCCGGCGTTCTGGCTGCCCTTCCAGAGCCTCTCCGAGGGCAACCACATCGCCCAGTGGGCCGAGCAGGTGCAGCGCCAGGGGTGCACCTCCGACCGCGACTGCGTGCAGGCCGAGCGCTGCCTGCCCATCTCCACCGGCGCCGTGGCGGTCTACCGCTGCGTGGTGCCCTGAGGCGCTCGATCCGTGGAGGTCAGTCGGGCTCGGGGTTCTCCCGGGCCTCCAGCACCATGCCGACGAGCAGCAGCACCGGCAGCACCAGCACCGGCACCCCGACCACCAGCAGCAGCACAGCCCACCCGATGCTCCCGGTGCCGAAGTAGGCGGCCACCCCGAGGCCCGCGAGCGCGGCCGCCGTGGCGCCCATGCGCTTCAGCCGCGAGTGGCGCTGCGGCGGGAGCATCGTCTTCCGCACCAGCCGAACGCCATGCTGGATGCGCGGAGCCTGCACGACCAGGCTGAGGCGCTCACGGATGGGACGTTTGGGGGATGGCATTCAGTGACTTGCTCTCTCTCCTACGACCGCGGGGGCCGCCCCGCCAGTGGGGCGGCGGCGCGGGTCAGTCCTCGAGGGCGGGCAGAGCGCGCACGGCCTCGGCGTATTCGCGCACGATGTCGTCGACGATCGCGGCGATGGGCTTCACCTCGCGGGCGAGGGCGATGCCCTGCCCGGCGCTCCAGATGTCCTTCCACTTCTTCCCGCCCTCCTTCTGCACCGCCTCCTGCGCGGCGCCGCGGTCGGCGGCGGTGATCGTGGCGCCGGGGAGCGTCTGCCGGAGGAAGTTGGCGTGCACCCCGCTGACGCCGTCGGTGTAGACGATCTCGTCGGGCGACCCGTTGACCACCATGGACTTGTAGCGCTCGTCGGCGCCGCACTCCGTCGAGGCGATGAAGCGCGTGCCCATGTAGACGAGCTCCGCGCCGAGGGAGAGCGAGGCGGCCACCTGGCGGCCCGTGGCGATGCACCCGGCGGCCACGACCGGCACCCGCAGGTGCTCTCGGAGGTAGGGATAGAGCACGAAGGGCGAGGTGGTCCCGGCGTGGCCGCCTGCCCCCGCGGCGACGCCGATGATCGCGTCGGCGCCGCACTCCTGGGCCTTGAGCGCGTGCTTGAGGTGGATGACGTCGTGCATCACCACCATCCCCCGCTCGTGCGCTCGCCGGGCGATCTCCGTGGGGTTGCCGTAGCTGGTGATGAGCACCGGGACGCCGAACTCGATGCAGGCCTCGAAGTCCTGGGCGAGCCGCTCGGGCTCCGTGAGCTTGATGGTGAGGTTGATGGCGAAGGGCCGGTCGGTGCGCTGCCTGATCCACGCGAGCGCCTCCCGGAAGGCCTCGTGCGTGCGGAGGTTGATCGAGGGCATCGAGCCCAGGATGCCGGCCTCCGCGGCGGCCACGATCATCTCCTTGTTGGAGATGATGAACATCGGGGCAGAGACGATCGGGTACTTCAGTCCGATGCGCTCGGCGAGGGGGGTGCGAATGCGCGACATGGCGTTGGGGGTGTCTCCTTCGGGGCGACTCTATCGCGCGTCCCCTCCCGGGCCATCAGGGCTTTGATCGCGCTTGACGCCCCGCGCGCTCTCCCGAGACGTTACGCCATGACCTTCCCCGAGGCCTTCGTCTCGCTCGCGGTGGCGGTGGCCGCGGGCCTCCTGCTCGGAACCGAGCGGCAGCAGAACGCCACCACGGAGGGCAAGAAGGACTTCGCCGGCATCCGCACCTTCCCGATGGTCTCGCTGCTCGGGGCGCTCGGGGCGCTCGCCCGCCCGGTCGCGGGCATGTGGCTCCTCGTGGGGCTGCTCGCGGCGGTCGCGGCCTTCGTGACGGTGTCTCACCTCCGCACCTCCGCGCGCGACGACATCGGCATCTCCACCGAGGTGGCGTGCCTGCTGGCCTTCGGCCTCGGCGCCCTCGCGGGGATGCGCGACCTCATGCCCGACCGCGATCGCTTCCTGCTGGTGGGCACCACCGCCGCCGCGGCGCTCGCGCTGCTGGCCCTCAAGCAGCCGCTGCACGGCTTCGTCAAGCGCCTCTCCGTCGACGACGTCTACGCGACGACCAAGTTCGTGGTGCTCGCCCTGGTGATCCTCCCGGTGCTGCCGCGCGAGGCCTACGGGCCCTTCGACGCCATCGTCCCCTTCCAGATCGGCAAGATGATCGTGCTTGTGGCGGGCGTGAGCTTCGCGGGCTACGTCGCCTCGCGGCTCATCGGATCAGCGCGCGGCCTGCTGGTCTCCGGCCTGCTCGGGGGCCTGGTGTCCTCGACGGCGGTGACGCTCACCTACTCGGGCCGCGGCCGCGACGAGCCCTCCATCGCGAGGCTCTGCGCGGTGGCCATCATCGCCGCGTGCTCGACCATGTTCGCTCGCCTTGTGGTGGTGGTGGCCATCGTCGACCGCCCGCTGCTGCGCTCCATCGCCCCTCCGCTCGCGGTGACCGCCGTGCTGGGCTTCGTCGTCGCGGTGGTGCTCTACCGCAGGGCCGACGCGCCCTCCGAGGAGACGCCCGGGGCGGAGCCCGCGCTGCGCAACCCCTTCGAGCTGAAGCAGGCGGTCTCCTTCGGGCTGCTCTACGGGGTGGTGCTGCTCGTGGCGAAGGCCGCGCAGCACTGGGCGGGCTCCGCGGGGCTCTACCTGTCGTCGGTGCTCGCGGGCCTCACGGACGTCGACGCCATCACCCTCTCCGTGGTCGACATGCACCGAGGAGGGCTGCCGAGCGCCACCGCGGCGACGGCCATCATGCTGGCGGCGCTCACCAACACGGTGGTGAAGTCCGGCGTGGCGATCTCCGTGGGTGGCGCGGCGGTGGGTCGCCCGGTGGCGCTCACGCTGGGCGCCGCGCTGGCCGCGGGGGGCGCGGTGCTCGCGGTGATCGCGTAGGGCCCTTCACCCCCTCGACGCCACGGTCACCACCCACGCCCGCTCGTCGCGCTTCTCCCACCCGATGCTCACCGGGAGAAACCTCTCGATCACCCGCGCGTTGGTCGTCGTGTGCAGCGTCGGCTCGCTGCTCACGAAGCGCCCTCCGCCCGCGAGCGCCATCGGCAGCAGCAGCTGATCGGCCAGGTGCTCCCCCACCGGGACCTCCGCGTCCATCCACGCCAGCGCCTCCTTCGCCACGGCCTCGCCCACGGCCTCCGCCGAGCGGCCCTTCTCCCCGCAGAGCGTGAACACCTCCGCCGCGTGCTCGCACGCCACGTCCACCACCACCACGTTGCCCGGACCCTGCTCCCTCGGCAGCGTCTCCACCCGCAGGCAGTCGCGCCCCCAGCCGAGCACCTCGTCCGCCGCGGCCAGCTCCCGCTCGGCGATGCTCCCCGAGAGCCCCGCCACGCGGGCCACCGCGCGCCGGGAGAGCACCGCGCCTCGCTCCATGATCTCCACCCGCGCCAGCGTCTTCGAGGGCGTCACCTTCAGCGTGAAGCGCCCTCCGCCCGCGGGATAGAAGCCCGCGCGCTCGATGGAGCACGCCACCCTCGGCCCCATGCGGTTGATCACCGGGACGAAGGCCCGCTCGATGAAGTCATACGAAGGGGCCATCGGGTTGTGGGTCCCTCCCTCGAAGGTCACCGCCGACGGACCCTCCGCGCAGAGCAGCGCCGGCAGCACCGTCTGCATGACCAGGGTGGCGCTCCCCGCCGTGCCCACGCGGAAGGTGTACTCCCCCGCGCGCACCGGTCCCGGGGCGAAGAGCACCTCACGCGAGCCGAGCTCGGCGCCCTCCACCCTCGCGCCGCTCAGCTCCGCCGCCGCACGCAGCGCCGTAAGGTGCTGCCTCAAGAGCCCCGGCTTGGAGCGCCCCGCCCGCACCTGGACCATCCGGAGGGCGGTGCCCGTCACCAGCGAGAGCGAGAGCGACGAGCGCAGCATCTGCCCGCCGCCCTCTCCCTCGGAGCCGTCCAGCGTCACCGTGTTCGTCTCGTCGCGCATCGCCCGATCACCCCTTCACGCAGACCACCTGGCGCAGCGTGTACACCACCTCCACGAGGTCGCGCTGCGCCTGCATCACGGCCTCGATGTCCTTGTAGGCGCCGGGCGTCTCGTCGATCACCTCGGCGTCCTTGCGGCACTCCACGCCGGCCGTCGCCTTCGCGTGGTCGTCGAGGGTGAACACCTTGCGCGCCTTCGTCCGGGTCATCGCCCGCCCCGCCCCGTGGCTGCACGAGTGGAAGCTCTCGGCGTGACCCTTCCCCCGCACGATGAACGACCGCGCGCCCATGCTCCCGGGGATGATCCCCAGCTCGCCCTCGCGCGCCCGCACCGCGCCCTTGCGGGTCACCCACACGTTGCGGCCGTAGTGGTGCTCGCGGCTCACGTAGTTGTGGTGGCAGTTCACCGCCTCCAGCGAGGCCTCGAAGGCTGGGACCAGCCCCGTCGACCGCACCGCCTCCACCGTCGCCCGCATCATCAGCTCGCGGTTCACCCGCGCGTACTCCTGCGCCCACCCCACGGCGCGCAGGTAGTCGTCGAAGTGAACGGTCCCCTCCGGCAGGTACGCGAGGTCCTGGTCGGGCAGGTGGATGTGGTAGCGGGCCATGTCCTCCCGGGCCTTCTCGATGAAGTGCGACCCGACGCGGTTTCCTACGCCGCGCGACCCGGAGTGCAGCATGAACCACACGCGGTCGCTCTCATCGAGGCACACCTCGATGAAGTGGTTGCCCGTGCCGAGCGTCCCGAGCTGAGAGCGCTCCGGGCCCCGACCGAGCCGCGGGTGCTTCTCCACGATGGCCGCGTACCCCTCGCTCAGCGAAGCCCACGCCTCGTCCACCGCCGCCGGCACGTCGTGCCACGCCCCGCGGTCGTTGCGCCCGCCGTTGTCCGTGCGCCCGTGCGGCACCGCCCGCTCGATCGCCGAGCGCATCCCGAAGAGATGATCGGGCAGGTCGCTCGCCGTCAGGCTGGTGCGCGCCGCGATCATCCCGCAGCCGATGTCCACGCCCACCGCCGCGGGGATGATCGCCCCGCAGGTCGGCACCACGCTCCCCACCGTCGCCCCCTTGCCGACGTGCACGTCCGGCATCACCGCCACCCACTTGTGGATGAAGGGCAGCGCCGCCAGCCGAGAGAGCTGATCGCGCGCCATGTCCTCGACGGCGACGCCGCGCGTCCACGCCTTGATCGGAACCCCGCCCTGCACCTCGAAGACCTCGTAGCCGCGCTCGCTCATGACCGGTGACCTCCTGATCCGGCCTTATCGCAGGGCGCGTGCCACCGTCGTTCTACGGGAATTCCCGCAGATCGGGCGGGTCGGTACGATACCGTGGTATAAGCGAGCTTATCCCCATGGCGAAGGTCGGCCCCCTCACCCGCGCTGCCGCGCGCCCTCACCCCCGCGGTGCGGGGGCAAGGACTCCGCTCGCTGTCAGGTTCGCGCCGGGGCTGTCGACGTCGGAGCCCTTGCCCCCGCCCCGCGGGGGTGAGGGCGCGCGGCAGCGCGGGTGAGGGGGCGTGAGGGCCATGGCGAAGAAGAAGCCCACGGTGGTCATCGGCCTGCTGGGTCCGATGCTCGACTCCGGAGCCCGCGAGCAGCGCTGGGAGCGGTGGCGCCCCTCCGTCGCGGTGTGCCAGCACCCCGACCTGCTGGTGTCGCGCTTCGAGCTCCTTCACCAGCCCCAGTACGCGACCCTGGCGAGGCTGATCCGACAGGACATCGCGGCAGTCTCCCCCGAGACGAAGGTCAACCTCGTCCCCTTCGCCATGGCCGACCCGTGGGACCTCGAGGAGGTCTACGCCTCGCTCCACGACTTCGCGCGCTCCTACCCCTTCGACCCCGAGCGCGAGGACTACCTCGTGCACATCACCACGGGCACCCACGTCGCCCAGATCGTGCTCTTCCTGCTCACCGAGTCGCGGCACCTCCCGGCCACGCTGCTGCAGACCTCGCCGCCCACGCGCGCCGACCGCGACCCCGCCTCCCGCGCCGCCGGGACCTGGCGCGCCATCGACCTCGACCTCTCCCGCTACGACCGCCTCGCGTCGCGCTTCGCCGCCGAGGCCCGGGAGCGCGCCGGCGGGCTCAAGGCCGGCATCGAGACCCGCAACGCGGCCTTCAACGCCCTCATCGACCGCATCGAGCGGGTGGCCGTCGCCTCGCGCGCCCCGATGCTGCTCACCGGCCCCACCGGAGCGGGCAAGTCGCAGCTCGCGGGGCGCATCTTCGCGCTGAAGAAATCGCGGCGCCAGGTGGCCGGGGAGTTCGTCGAGGTCAACTGCGCGACGCTGCGCGGCGACGGCGCGATGTCCACCCTCTTCGGCCACGCGAAGGGGGCCTTCACCGGCGCCATGACCGAGCGCGAGGGGCTCCTGCGCAAGGCCGACCGGGGCACGCTCTTCCTCGACGAGATCGCCGAGCTCGGGCTCGACGAGCAGGCGATGCTGCTGCGGGCGCTGGAGGAGAAGAGCTTCCGCCCGATGGGGAGCGACCGCGAGGTGAAGAGCGACTTCCAGCTCCTGGCGGGCACCCATCGCGACCTGGCGGCGCGCGTCGCCGAGGGGCGCTTCCGCGAAGACCTCCTGGCGCGCATCGAGCTCTGGACCTTCGCGCTCCCCGGGCTCCGGGAGCGCCCCGAGGACGTCGAGCCCAACCTCGACTTCGAGCTCTCCCAGTGCGAGCGCACGCTCGGGTCGCGCGTCACCATGAGCCGCGAGGCGAGGGCCCGCTTCGTGGCCTTCGCGACCTCCCCGGAGGCCCCCTGGCCGGGCAACTTCCGGGACTTCAGCGCGGCCATCACCCGCATGGCGACGCTCTGCACGGGGGGCCGCATCGACGTCGCCACCGTCGACGAGGAGCTCGCCCGGCTGCGGGCCCGCTGGCGCCTCTCGACGCCCGAGCGCCCATCCCCCCAGAGCGCGGGCGACGACCCGCTGCTGCGCTCGACGCTCGGCGACGAGGGCCTTGCGGCGCTCGACCGCTTCGACCGGGCGCAGCTCGCGGAGGTGGTGCGGGTGTGCCGCGCGTCGCCCTCGCTGTCCGCCGCGGGCCGAGCGCTCTTCGCGGTGTCCCGCAGCGGCAAGGCCTCGGTCAACGACGCCGACCGGCTGCGGAAGTACCTCGCGCGCTACCACCTGTCCTGGGAGGCCGTGCGGGGGTGAGGGAGTGAGCTCACCTCTTCGATGGACGACGCCCCCGTCGGGCCCCATCGTCTCTGGAGGATGGAGCTTCCTCCGCTGGATTTCCGTCGCCTCTTCGATGCGGCGCCGAGCCTCTACCTGCTGTTGACGCCCGACCTCGTCATCGTCGCCGCCAACGACGCCTTCCTCCGCGGGACCATGACCCGACGCGAAGACATCGTCGGGCGCCCGCTGTTCGAGGTCTTTCCGGACGTCCCAGAGCGCTCGGTAGGAGCGGGCCTGGGCAGCCTCCGGGCGTCGCTGGAGCAGGTGCTGAAAGAGCGCGTCCCCGACGAGGTGCCCATGCAGCGCTACGACCTCCCGCTGCCCGACGGCCGGCTCGAGAGGCGCTACTGGAACATCCGCAACTCCCCGGTGCTCGGCCCCGACGGCGAGGTCGCGCTGGTCCTCCTCATCGCCGAGGACATGACGGAGGTCGTGCGGCGGCGCGAGGCGGAGATGGAGCACGACCGTCGCAACGAGGAGCTGCGCGCCCGCGCCGGGAAGATGGCGGCGGAGATCTACCTGCGCGCGCAGCAGGTGGAGGACGCCAACCGTCGCCTGCGACAGCTCAACGACGAGCTCAGCGCGTCGGCGCAGTCGGAGCGGGAGGCGCTCCACGCGCTGCGCCGCACCCAGAGCATCCTGGTGCAGACCGAGAAGCTCGCGGCGCTGGGACAAATGGTCGCGGGGGTGGCGCACGAGATCAACAACCCGCTGGCCTTCGTGACCAACAACCTCGCGGTCGCGCAGCGGGACTTCGAGGCGATCGCCTCGCTGCTCTCGCTCTACCGCAGGGCCGACGTCGACATCGCCGACGCGCAGCCCGAGCTCGCGGCGCAGATCGCCGCCGGGGCCGAGCGCATCGACCTCGACTACACCCTCGGCAACCTCGGCCCGCTCTTCGCGCGCTCCCGCGACGGGCTCAAGCGCATCCGGCAGATCGTGGAAGACCTGCGCACCTTCGCCCGCCTCGACGAGAGCGACCTCCACGAGGTCGACATCAACCCCGGCATCGAGTCCACCGCCAACATCATCCGCGGCCGCGCCCGCAAGAAGAACGTCGAGATCGTGCTGGCGTTGGAGCCCGTCCCGACCATCGCCTGCTACCCCGGCAAGGTGAACCAGGTGGTGATGAACCTCCTCTCCAACGCCATCGACGCCTCGCCGGCCTCGTCGCAGGTGCTCTGCCGCACCGCGCCCGGCGGCGACGGGGGCGTGATCATCGAGGTCGTCGACTCCGGCACAGGCATCGACCCGGCCATCGTCGACCGCGTCTTCGACCCCTTCTTCACCACCAAGCCGCAGGGGGAGGGCACCGGCCTCGGGCTCAGCATCAGCTACGGCATCGTGCAGGACCACGGCGGGTCCATCAGCGTGGCCTCCACCCCGGGCGCAGGGGCGTGCTTCACCGTGCGCCTGCCGCCGCGCCCCCCACCGCGCGAGCCGGCCTCCTACGAGCGCATGCCCTGAGCCGGGCTCGCCGCGGGCCCCGGCAGCTCGATGCTGAACATCATCCCGCCCTGCGCCTGGCGCTGCGCGTCCACCGAGCCGCCGTGCATCTCCACGAAGGCCTTCACCACGCTCAGGCCGAGCCCCAGGCCCCGCGCCCCGAACTCGTAGGTGCCCGACGAGTGCCGGTCGGTGTCGAAGCCCGTGAAGAAGGGCTCGAACAGGTACTCCATCGACGAGTCCGGCACGCCGCTGCCGGAGTCGCGCACCTCGATGCGGGCGCTCCCGTCCACCCGCTTCGCGCTCACCGTCACCGTCCCCCCGTCGGGAGTGAACTTGATCGCGTTCAGCAGGAGCTGGTTGAGGCTGTCCTCGATCTTCGACGCGTCGACCTCGACGGACCCGAGGTCCGCGGGCGCGTCGACCACCAGCACCTGGTGCCGCTGGTCGACGAAGGGCCGCACCTCGTCCGCGGCCTCTCGCACGATCACCGCGAGGTCGATCGGCTCCCTGTCCATGCTGCGGGCGAAGTGCTCCCCGTGCAGCAGCACCATGAGCTGCTCCGAGCGCCGGTAGAGGCGCTGCGCCGCCCGCTCGATGCGCGCGAGCCAGTCGTGCACCTCCGGCGGAGCGAGCCCCGGGGTACGCAGCGCCAGCCGGGTCAGCCCCAGCTGGATCGTGAGGGGCGTGCGCAGCTCGTGGCCCACCACCCGGATGAACGCGCTCTTGAGGTCGCTCGCCCTCGCGAGCGTGGCGTTCTTCACCTCCAGCTCCTCCAGCAGCCGCCTCCGCTCGGCGACGAGCTCGTACCGCAGGCACGCCTCGCGGATCACCGACTGCAGCTCCTCCGGGTCCCACGGCTTGGTGATGTACCGGTACACGCTGCCCCGGTTGATGGCGTCGATCACCGCGGGCAGGTCGGCGTACCCGGTGAAGAGCAGCCGCACCACGTCGGGGTACGCGTCGCAGATGCGATGGAGAAACTCCACCCCGGTCATCTCGGGCATGCGCTGGTCGGTCATGACCACGTGCACCTCCTGCTCGCCGAGCAGGCGCATCGCCTCCGAGGCCCGCGTCGCGCCGAGCACGTTGTACTCGAGGCGAAGCAGGTCCTTCACGCTCTGGATCACGTCCGGCTCATCGTCGACCACCAGCACCGTGTGCCGTTTCGCGTGCTTCATCGGAGGTGTACACCCTCTCGCGTCCCGACTCGTCGGCCTCTATGGCGCCGCGCCGCCCCGGCGTCGAGCCATGGGAACCCCGACCAGCGCTCAGAGCCCGTGGTGCCGCAGCGTCGCCATCAGGGCGTCGGGGTCGAAGGGCTTGGTCAAGAACTCCTGCACATCGAGCTCCGCCGCCCGCCGGCGCGCGTCCGCCTCGTTGAGCGCGCTCAGGATCACCACCGGCACGTCCCGGGTCGAGTCGTCGGCCCGGAGCCGACGGCACACCTCGAAGCCGTCGATGTCCGGGAGCATCAGGTCGAGCAGCACCAGCGAGGGCCGGTGCGAGCCGAGCTCCCTCAGCGCGCTGGTGCCGTCGAGCGCGGGCCGGTACCTGAATCCGGCGAGGCGCACGTAGGCCCCAAGCATCTCGTTGAGGTCGGGATCATCCTCGACCACCAGCACGTCGGGATTCACGGCTTCCATTCTCTCCATCGCTCTACCACATGAGCCATGGCTCTCGGGCGTGGTAGCCTCCCGAGGCCCCGAAACCATCCTTTGGGCTTGTGAAGGGGGACGAAATGTCACTCACCGAACGCCCGACGCCTGCGACCGTGGGCCACGCCATCGACGAGTATCTCCGCTTCGCCTACGAGGGTCCCCTTCCCCCCCCGGTCGCCGCCCTGGTCGACGCGGTCCGCCGCGCACCCCCCGACGGGCTCTACGAGTGCTCCGCCTTCGAGCGCGACGGCGAGTCCCGCTACGCCCTACGGCTGGGCAACCGCTACTACCCCCACATGAAGCTGGTCATCGAGCGCCTGCCCTCGCGCGAGGCCTGGTTCTTCCGGGCCGACACCCACGACCAGCACGTCACCGTCGAGCCCTCCGACCCCGACTACCCGGCCTTCCTGGCCCTCACGGCCCGCAACCGCACCATCGCCGCCGCCATCGAGTCGGCCTGGACCCACGACGGCCTCGACACCTTCCGCGCCTTCCTCCACCGCGACCTCGACGCCCGGCGACACTGATCGCCCACCCCACGATCGTCCAGGAAGGTGCGCCCGATCACCCACCTCGGGCATCACACTCCCCGATGGCCGACGGACCCAACCCCCTGCACCGCCCCGAGCGAGTCGTCGTCGTAGGCGCCGGCGTCGGCGCCCTCAGCGCCGCGATCGCCCTGTCTTCCCGCGGGCTCGACGTCACGGTGGTCGAGCGCTCCGCCCGCGTGGGCGGCAAGATGCGCGAGGTCGAGGTCGCCGGCCGGCTCATCGACTCCGGGCCCACGGTGCTCACCGTGCGCGCGGTCTTCGACGAGCTCTTCGCCGCCGCGGGCGCCTCCCTCGGCGACTACGTCACCCTCGACCCGGTGGAGGTGCTCGCCCGGCACGCCTGGGCCGACGGTTCGCGCCTCGACCTCTACCGCGACGTCGACCGCACCGCCGACGCCGTCGGCGCCCTCGCCGGGGCCCGCGAGGCCGCTGGATACAGGGCATTCTGCGCCTACGCGAAGCGCATCCACGAGCACGTGGAGGGGCCCTTCATGCGCTCGCAGCGGCCCACCCTCGGCACGGTGCTCCGCTCCCAGGGTCTACGGGGGATGCTCTCGCTCGCCCGCATCGACGCGACCCGCACGCTCTGGTCGTCGCTCGGGGACTTCTTCCGCGACCCCCGGCTGCTCCAGCTCTTCGGGCGCTACGCCACCTACTGCGGGTCCTCGCCCTTCCTCGCGCCCGCCACGCTCAACGTGATCGCCCACGTCGAGCGCGAGGGCGTCTGGGTCGTGCGCGGCGGCATGGCCCGCCTTGCGGAGGGTCTCGCCCGCCTCGCCACGGAGCGCGGCGTGACCTTCGCGATGGGCCACGGCGTGAGCGAGGTGCTCACCCGCGGAGGCCGCGCGACCGGGGTGCGCCTGGACGACGGCCGCGCCCTCGACGCCGACGCCGTGGTCTTCAACGGCGACGTCGGGGCCCTGTCCGCGGGGCTCCTCGGGCCGGCGGCGCAGCGCGCATGGAGCGTCGACCCGGGCCTCGGCCGCTCGCTCTCGGCGGTGACCTTCAGCGCGGTGGCGAAGACCGGCGGCTTCCCGCTGGTGCGTCACAACGTGTTCTTCAGCCGCGACTACCCGCGGGAGTTTCGGGAGATCACCGAAGGGGACTCGCTCCCCTCGGACCCCACCGTCTACGTCTGCGCCCAGGACCGCGACGACACCGCCCGCACCCCGGTCACCAGCGACGGGCGCGAGCGGCTGTTCCTGATCGTGAACGCCCCTGCACGCGGCGACCGTCGCCCCTTCTCCGAGGACGAAATCGAACGATGCGAGACCACGACCCGACGACACCTCGACGCGCTCGGTCTGAGCCTGGACTGGGACCCCTCACGGCGATCCATCACCACGCCGACGGACTTCGAGCGGATGTTTCCAGCGACGGGGGGCGCCCTCTACGGCCCGCCCTCGCACGGCTGGACCTCTCCGCTGGCGAGGGCTCCGTCGCGCTCGAAGCTCCCGGGGCTCTACCTCTGCGGAGGGAGCGCGCACCCGGGGGCCGGGGTCCCGATGGTGGCGCGGAGCGGGCTGCTGGCGGCGGAGAGCGTGCTCTCGGACCTCGCTTCGACCGCGACCTCCCCCCTGGCGGCTACGCCTGGTGGTACGTCGATGCGCTGAGCGACGACGGCCAGCACGGCGTCACCCTCATCGGCATGGTGGGCAACGTGTTCTCGCCCTGGTACGCGAGCTCGCGCGCCGAGGCCTCGACCCGCGGCGTCAGGGCCAACCCCCTCGAGCACTGCACCATGAACGTCGCGCTCTACGGCCCCCGCGCGACCACCTGGGCGCTCACCGAGCGGGGCGCCTCCGAGGTCAGCCGAGGCCCGTCGCACCTGAGCCTGGGCGCGAGCAGCCTGCGCTGGGAGCGGGGCGAGCTCCACATCGAGCTCCGAGAGAAGACCTCGCCCTTCCCCTCGCTGATCCCCGGTCGCATCGTGGGCCGGGTGAGGGTGATCCCGACGGTGCACCACGGAGCCCCGCAGGCGCTCGACCCCGCCGGGCGACACCTCTGGTGGGCCGTCGCGCCGCTCTGCCGCGTCGAGGTCGAGCTCTCCGAGCCCTCCCTCCGATGGTCCGGCACCGGCTACCACGACGCCAACGCGGGCGACGCCGCCCTCGAGGACGACTTCCACGGCTGGGACTGGTCCCGCGCCGACGTCGACGGCCGCCCGGTGATCCTCTACGACGCCTCGCTCCGCGACGGCCGCCGCACCCGCTCCCGCCTCGCCCGGCGCTACCACCCCGACGGCAGCGCGGAGGTCATCGAGCTCCCCTCGGAGCACCCCCTCGGCCGCACCCGCTGGGGCATCTCCCGAGGCACCCGCTGCGACCACGGCGCCCGCGCGAAGGTCGCCCGCACCCTCGAAGACGCGCCCTTCTACGCCCGCAGCGTGCTCTCCACCTCGCTGCTCGGGTCGCGCGTCCACGCCATGCACGAGAGCGTCGACCTCGACCGCTTCGCCTCCTCCTGGGTGCGCTTCCTCATCCCCTTCCGGATGCGTCGCGGCGCGTGACCCCCGCCGACGCCGCGCTGCTCTCCTGGGCCACGGTCGTCGCCTCGGTCTACGGGGTGGCGGCCGCCCGCTCGCTGCGCCGCCCGGTCCCCTCCGGCACCTCCAGGGCCCCCTCCTCGCTCTCCACCCCGCTCCTCCTGGTGCGCCCCTGCGCGGGCGCCGAGCCCACGCTCCCGCTCACCCTCTCCAGCCTCGGGGCCCTCGCCGACGACCCCTCTCACCGCGCCCTTCTCCGGCTGCGCTACGCCGTCGCGACCCCCGACGACCCGGCCGTCCCTGCGATCGCCTCGGCCTGCCGGCGCCTCGTCGCGCGAGGCATCGACGCCCGCCTGGTGGTGACCGGAGCGACCGCCCCCAACCAGAAGAGCGACCAGCTCGCGAGGGTGATCGCCTCGGAGCCCGAAGCCCCCGTGGTGGTCAACATCGACAGCGACGTCGACCTCACGACCTTCGACTGGGACGCCCTGCTCTCCCCCCTCTCCGACCCCTCCGTCGCGGCGGTCTGGGCGCCCCCGCACGAGGCCCGAGGGGAGACCTCCGCAGACCGCGCTTCGGAGGCCCTGCTGGGCGGATCGCTCCACGCCTTCGCCCTCCTCTCTGGCATCGACGGAGGCGGCCTGGTGGGCAAGGCCGTCGCCATCCGCCGCAGCTCGCTGGAGGCCGTCGGAGGCTTCGACGCGCTCTGCCGCCACCTGGGCGAGGACATGGAGCTCGCCCGACGCTGGAGGGCCCTCGGGGCCCGCGTGGTGGCCTCCCGGGGCGTCGCCGTGGCGCGCGTCTCGGGGCGCTCGGCCGGGGCCGTGGCGGCCCGCTACGGGCGATGGCTGTCGGTCATCCGGGCGCAGCGGCCGGCGCTGCTGGCGAGCTACCCCGCGCTCTTCTTCGCGACGCCGCTCCTGACGCTGGCGGCGACGGCCGCGGTGCTCTCCGGGCTGGCCGGATCGCCCGCGCTGGGAGCCGAGGCGCTGGTGCTGCTGCTGAGGGCGGCGGTCGGGTGGGCGGCGGCGAGGGCGAGCGGGCGGTCGAGGGCGGTCCCCGCACTGCTCACCGACGCCGTGCTGGCAGACGCCCTGCTGGCCTGGGCCTTCGCCCGGGCGCTCGGCACCCGCGCGGTGCGCTGGCGGGGTCGCGAGCTGCGCATCGAGCCTGGCGGCGAGCTGAGCGAGGCCCCGACGAGCGCGCCGCCGCCCTGATACCGGCTGCTGGCATCACCATCGCACCCCAGGTGTGGCGCGCCGCCACGGTCGTCTGCGCGCTGCTTCTACGCCAGACTCCCGCGATTCTCGTCGCTCCGGGTGGTCGGCATGGACAGTGCGAACGGCCCTACGCATGAGCACGCGGACTGCGACGAGCCTTGGTGAAATTGAGACCTCAGCCGCATCGGACCCCGAGCGCGAGCTGCCACCCGCCATCCACGCCGAGGCGGGCCACCTGGAGGTGAGAGGCGTCGGAGGCATCGGCTACTACCGTGACGTCGCCGGGGCGAACCCCGCCATCGTCCTCATCCACTCGATCAACGCGGCCGCCTCGGCCTACGAGATGCGACCCCTGTTCGAGGCCTTCCGCGGGCGCCGCCGGGTGTTCGCGCTCGACCTGCCAGGCTTCGGCCGCTCTCAGCGCGGCGACCGGGAGTACCGCCCCGCGCTCTACGCCGACGCCATCGAGCGCTTCATCGTGGACGTGGCCTCGCCCCAGGGCGATCCCGTCGACGCGGTGGCGCTCTCGCTGTCGTCGGAGTTCCTCGCACGGGTGGCGGTGAGGGCGCCGGAGCTGTTCCGCTCCCTCACGCTCCTCTCTCCCACCGGCCTCGGGCCGGCGCGCCCGGGAGGGAGGCTCGTCCACGGAGCGCTCGACAAGGCCCTCGGGGTGGGAGCGCTCTCCTCGGGGCTCTTCCGGCTGCTGCGCTCCGAGGCCTCGATTCGCCACTACCTGAAGAAGTCCTTCGTGGGATCCATCGATGAGGGCCTCGCGCGCTACGCGATGAAGACCTCTGCGGTGCCGGGCGCCCGCTTCGCGCCGGTCGCCTTCATTCGAGGGGCGCTGTTCACCCCCGACGCGCTGCGCTCGCTCTACGAGCCCCTGAAGGTCCCCACCCGGGTGGTCTTCGACCAGGACCCCTACACCCGCTTCGACAGGCTGGAGGAGCTCACCCGCAGCAACCCCAGGGTGAGCGCCCACCGGGTCGCTCCCTCGCTCGGACTGCCCCAGTTCGATCGCACCGGCGAGCTCGTCTCGCTGATCGAGCAACAGGGACCTGGCGCGGGAGCGATCCCATGACCGGCGCCCCGGGTGTGTCCGCGAACATCCTGGTGGTCGACGACGACCCGGAGCTCGGCGAGATGGTCGCGCTCTTCGCCCGTCAGCTCGGCCACGAGGCGACGTTCACGCAGCAGCCGGGGGAGGCGCTCTCGATCCTGACCACGCAGCCCTTCGACCTCGTGTTCACCGACCTCGGCATGGCCGTGATGGACGGGATCACCCTCTGCACCCGCATCGCGGGCGCGTGGCCCGACGTGCCGGTGATCGTGCTCACCGGGCACGGGAGCATGGAGACCGCGGTCAACGCGATGCGCGCGGGGGCCTACGACTTCCTCACCAAGCCCGTGAACACCGAGGTGCTGGCGATGTCCATCGAGCGCGCCCTGGAGCACGCGCGCCTGCGCCGCGAGGTGACGCGCCTCCGCGACGAGGTGGGCAGGGTGAAGCCCTCCCGCGCGCTGGTGGGGTCGAGCCGCGCCATGCGCGAGCTGCACGACCTCACCTCCCGGGTCGCGGCCACCGACGCCACGGTGCTCATCACTGGAGAGAGCGGCACGGGCAAGGAGCTCGTCGCCCGCGCCATCCACGCGATGAGCGCTCGCGGCCACGGCCCCTTCGTGGCGATCAACTGCGCCGCGGTGCCTCACCACCTGCTGGAGAGCGAGCTCTTCGGGCACGTGAAGGGCGCCTTCACGGACGCCCGCAGCGGCCGCCCGGGGCTCTTCGTCGAGGCCAACGGCGGCACCCTGCTGCTCGACGAGATCGGCGAGATGCCCCTCGACATGCAGGCCAAGCTGCTCCGGGCGCTGCAGGAGCGTACGGTGCGGCCGGTGGGCGGCGACCGCGAGCTGCCCTTCGACGCGCGTGTCATCGCCGCCACGCACCAGGAGCTCGACGCCCTCGTGGAGGCCAAGACCTTCCGCGAAGACCTCTTCTATCGCATCGCGGTGGTGATCGTTCCGGTGCCGACGCTGCGCGAGCGCAGCGACGACGTGCTGGTGCTGGCGCAGCACTTCCTCACCCGCTTCGTCGACCGCTTCGGCAAGCGGGTGGTGGGCTTCCACCCTTCGGCGATCGCCCGGATGGCGGCCTACTCCTGGCCTGGCAACGTGCGCGAGCTCGAGAACTGCGTAGAGCGCGCGGTGGCCCTGACCCGCGGCGACACGATCACCGTGGACGACCTGCCCGAGCGGATCCGCACCTTCCAGCCCGAGCGCCCGCTGGCCGCTCCGGAGGAGGCGACGGAGATGATGACCCTCTCGGAGCTGGAGCACCGGTACCTCCAGCGGGTGTTGTCTCTGGTGGGCGGCAACAAGTCCCGCGCCGCGCGCGTGCTCGGCCTCGACCGACGGACGCTCTACCGCATGCTCGATCGAGAGCGCGGCGAGCAGGGGGGGCGCGAGTCCTCGGTCCAGCTCGGCGAGCGCCACGAGCACCACCACTGAGCACGGGCTCACTTCGGATATCCCTTCGATTCCATCCATTCCATTCCCATCGAGGAGGCCCCCAATGGCCATGACGGACAGCCCCGAACACCCCGGCTGGTGGACGACGCACGAGAGCAGCGGATGGGAGCGCGCGAAGGAGGCGCTCCGCCGCGACTGGGCCCAGACCCGGTACGACTTCGGATTGAAGTTCGGTGAAGACCTTCACCAGGAGCTGAAGGACACGGTGCGCCAGGTCACGGGGACCGAGCCGATCCCTGGCCCTCACGTGGCCAACGAGTCGGACGCGTGGTCGGATGAGGCCGCGGTGCGCTACGGCTACGGGGCGGGCCTCTCTCCCAACTACCGCAGCCACCTGACCTGGAACCACGAGCTCGAGTCCCAGCTCAAGACGGACTGGGAGGCCATGCGCTCCGGCCGCCCCTGGGAGGAGGTCCGCCTGGCGGTCCGCTACGGCTGGACCCGCGCCTCGCGCCCTCACGACTGAAGTCCCCTCTCTCCCTCTCTCCCTCTCTCCCTCTCTCCCGATACTCCCCATTGACCTCGAGCTGTTGCCTCGACCGCTCCGATCGCATCGCCTGGGTGTAGGTCCCGAAATGGGATGAACCCCCTGCGTTCGTCCCTCATCGGGAGATCGCAGGGGGCTCATCGATGCTCGGGACCGACCTCGAGCGATCACAGCATGACGGTGTATCCGATGTTGAGCCCGAAGGAGGTGTTGCCCCCGATGAACGTGCCCTGCGGCGTGCGGATCACCTCCGAGGTCGAGTACACGAACTGGAGCGCCGGCGTCAGGATGCCCGACCGGCCCACCATGACGTTGAGGCCGAGGCGAGGGGCGAGCGCGAAGCCGGCGCCCGGGCCGTCGGCGTACCCGAGGCCCACGCCGACGCCGAGGAAGGCGAAGAGGCTCTGGGTGAGCGGGAGGTGGTAGCTCGGCTCGACCAGCACGTTGAGCGAAGAGGCCGAGGTGCTGACCCCGTTGGTGGTGGTGCTCGAGTAGTTGAAGCCGACGATGCCAGAGAGCTGGAGGTTGTCGGTAAAGAACCAGCCCACCGTCGGCGAGATGTTGAACTGGGTGAGGTCACCCGCGAGGGTCAGCCCGATCGAGCCGCCGAGCTCCACCACGCCAGGGCGACCGTACGCCGTACTGCCGCCGATGCCGGCCTGAGAGACGATGCCTCCCGCGGGGACCATCGGCGCCGCGACCCGCGGGGCCGGGTCGTTGTCCGAGCGCGAAGGCGGTAGCGCGGCGGGCGGCGTGCCGCTGCCGACCTGGACGCTGCCGCTCACCGCGGCGCCCGTCGACATGTTGCTCCCCGTTTGCGCGAAGGAGGCCGAGGAGAGCGCCGTCACGCTTGCCATCACGCCCATCGCGAAGACAACTTGAGAGAACTTCATAAAGACCTCCTACAGCGTTGATTGTTTCGTGCTGCGACCATTGGCGGAACCTCTCCGCAGATTCGCCGCACACCCCCTTTCGCACGCCTCATGCCAGTGGGTGTTGTTACTCAACCGCTCATTCCCGCGATGCGTGGAGACCATGGCTGCAGGATCGCCACACCCGCGTGGCCCCCGGGCTGTGCGGTGTGCTGATAAGGTACAACGAAGAGGATGGAGGGGGCTCAGACCACGGCGGCCAGGGCGTCGTCGATGCGGGAGTACCTGAACGAGTACCCGTCGGCGATGAGCGCGGCGGGCACCGCGCGCTGGCCGGTGACGACGACCTCGGCCATCTGTCCCATGGCGAGGCGCAGCGCGAAGGCCGGCACCGGCAGCCACGAGGGCCGTCGGAGGCGGCGCCCGAGGGCCTCGGCGAAGTCGCGGAAGCGCACCGGCTCCGGGGCGGTCACGTTGACCGGGCCGTGGAGGGTGGGGTGGTCGAGGGCCCAGACGATCGCCCCCACGACGTCGGCGAGGTGCACCCACGAGAACCACTGCCGCCCGTCGCCCACCGGCCCCCCGACGAACATCTTGAAGGGGAGCAGCATCTTCTCGAGCGACCCGCCTCCGTCGCCGAGCACCACGCCCAGGCGCAGCCGCACCTCTCTCGCTCCGAAGGTCGAGACCCGCTCGGCCTCGCGCTCCCACTCCCGGCAGACGCCCGAGAGGAAGTCGTCCCCCGAGGGGGTCGCCTCGGTCACCTCCTCGTCGCCGCGCGGTCCGTAGAAGCCCACCGCCGAGGCGTTGACCAGCACCTTCGGTCGACGCCCGGCCGCGCCGATCGCGTCGACCACCCGCCGGGTGGTGCGCACCCGGCTCTCGAGGATCGCGGCCTTGTACTCCGCGTCCCAGCGCTTCGCCCCGATGGACTCTCCGGCGAGGTTGACCACCGCGTCGAGGTCCGCGACCCCTTCGGCGGTGAGGGCCTCGAGCGGCCTCGCGTCGGTGACCCGGGGCAGTGCCTTCCTCGCCTTCGCCGGGTCGCGGGAGAACGCCACGGCGGTATCGCCTCGCTCCGCGAGCGCGGCGACCAGCGCCTTGCCCACGAAGCCCGTGGCTCCGACTACTCCGACTCTCATGATGGACTCCTGCGGCTCGGGGATGAACCGTAGGATGCTCCCCCCTACCGGGGAGGCTGCAACTGGAAGTCCGGCTCCGGGAGCTGCGCGGCCGCGGGCAGGCGCCCGCCGGGCTGCGCGGCCCTGCGCTGGGCCGCGGCGGCCTGCTGCTGGGCCTGCTGCATCTGCCGCATCATCTGGGCCTGCTGGGCCTGGAGGGCGGCGATCTGGTCGCGCACGTTGTTGACCGCGACGACCGGGGCGTCGAGGGAGACCTCGAAGCGGGCGCCGGTGTCGCCGACGCGGGTCGCGTGGAGGGTGCCGTGCACGGCGTCGGTGGCGTTGGCCTCGGCGGAGGGCGGAGCGCCGAGCAGCGAGAGGATCGCCGCCGGGGTGAGGTGCACCACCGCCGCGCGATCGTCGGGGACGGCCGGGGCCAGCCGGTCGCCGGTGAGCATCGCGCGGTAGCGGGCGACCGGGTCGAGCGCGTCGACGAGCACGAGGGTGTCGCCCTCGGGGACGAGGAGCACCGAGCGGCGGTACTGGTCGCGCACCTCCGCAGGAACCTGCGGCGGCAGCCGGGCCGGGTCGGGGCCGAGGCGCAGCCGGAGCGATCCGGCGGGGAGCCCGGGGGTCGGGGGGAGGATGGCGAACTGGTCGGCCGGGTTGGCGCCGGACGGCCGGGGGGTGCGGGGCACGGCCGTAGCGGTGGCGCGGAGGGCGGCGATCTGCGCGACCGCGCCGGGGAGGCGAACGATCTCGACGCGGGAGACCCCATCGCCCGGGATGAAGCCCATCGCCCGCTGCCCGTGGCGGCGGAACCCGGTCAGGTCGCGGAGGGCCTCCTGGAAGCGCACCATCTCGGGCCCGAAGGCCGCGGCCATACGGGGGTCGGTGGCGTCTTCGGAGAGCAGCGGAGCGAGGGCCGAGACGTCGAAGCCCGTGGCGAAGTACGCGTTGGCGGCGGCCGGGAGGCGGCGCAGCAGGTCGAGCGCGGCGTGCTGACCGACAGACGAGCCGACGAGGGCCCGGGTGCTCGCGCCGCCCGCGTGGGCGAACTCGATCTCCGAGCGGAGGTGGTAGCTGGTGTCGTCGAGCACGAGCGAGGCGTGGGCCTGGGAGAGGTCCTCGAAGAGCTGCCTGGTGTTCTCCGCGCTGCGGTGCACCGCCTCGTACTGGGCGACGAGGCCGCGGTTGGTGCCCGCGTCGTTGCGCCGGGGGTCCTGCGCCTCGAGGGCCGCGAGCTGCAGCGCCAGGATGCGCCGGGCCGGGGCGGGACGCACGACCGCGTCGAGCAGGGCGTTGTTGGGGGGAGCGCTCGCCGCGGCGCGCACCAGCCAGCGCGAGAGCGGGCGCACCTGATCCCTCGGGCCGCAGAGCATGGACCACTCGCGGGCCGATCGGCGCGCGACCCAGCAGGGAGCCGCCGCCACGCCGCCGTCGCCCTGCAGCACGTCCTGCGCGGTGCCCGTGGGCTCGAAGAGCCCGTCGCCCGCGTCACGAAAGCCCCGTCCCGCCTGGGCGTTCTGCACGACCTCCATGCCCGGGCGCAGCGGCCAGGCGACGGTGATGTTGATCTGCCCGTTGGGAGTGTCGCCGCTGCTCGGCGCGAGGATGGCGGAGAAGGGCGCGTCGGGGTCGATGTCGACGCCGTGCTCACCGAGGCCCGGGGTGATGCCGGGGGCGGCCTGTCCGAGCGCGAGCCGGGTGGGCACGCCAGGGGCGATGAGGTTGAGCACCTTGCGCAGGTTGCTCCCTCGGAGCGCCAGCAGCGCCACGTTGGGCAGCTCGGGGATCGTCAGATCGGCCGCGGCGGCGGCGCCTGCGTCGCTGGCGCGAGCGGCCGGGACGTCTGGCCTCGACGGAGTGGGGTTGTTCTTCTTGCAGCCGAGGAGAGCCAGCAGGACGAGCGCGTAGCGGGTCTTCATCGCCGCGGCTGCCTAGCATCGGAACGCGGACATTGTCACGCGTCCAACGAGCCCATAGGGCACGCGCAGGAGATCGGAGGGGAGGAGGAGAAGGGGGCGGAGAGGATCGAGCGGACTACCAGGCCGCGCGGACGCCGAGGAAGGCTTCCAGGCGGGTCCAGGCGATGGGCTGGCCGCGACCGCCGTCGGTCCCGGTGGTGTTGCCCAGGCGGACATCGGAGATGTTGGAGATGCCGCGCACGGTGGCGTTGATGCCGAAGACCTCGTTGAAGCGGTACTCGCCGAAGGCGGTGGCGTCGACGCGCACCGCGGTGAAGCGGCCGTCCGAGCCGTATCCCACGCCCGGAACGGTCTGCGCGCCGTTGCGGTCGGCGATGTAGCCGTACTGGTACAGCCCGACGCCGCCCTCGAGGGACAGCAGGAAGCGACCGTTGAAGGAGTGCGAGTAGCTCGCGTACCCGCGGTTGCGGACGAAGAAGTTGCTGAAGAAGCTGTTCTGCGAGTCGCGCAGGAAGCCCACCCGGAAGTTGGCCCGGGGGTTGATCAGCCAGCGGAGCTCGGCCTGGCCGATGACGGTGTCGATGTTGTCGCCCGCCTCGAAGAACGAGGCCTGGTAGCCGACGAGGGCGAGCAACGAGATCTTCTCGGTGAGCAGGCCGTTGATGCCCACCCGGGTGCTGACCGGGAAGGAGGAGAACAGGCCGGTCGGGGAGCGCTCGGGATGGATGTAGTTGAGCGGGGTGACCGATCCCTCCCAGATGATCGCGGTCTTCGGGAGGAAGCGCCAACGCAGCCGCGCGTACGCCGAGTGCGCGAAGTAGTCGTAGAAGCTGTAGTTGGTGCTGTCGAAGAGGTTGAAGATGAAGCTGTAGCCCAGGCGGAACTCCAGCGTGCCGCGCGGAGGCGCGTACGCGAGCTCGGCGGTGGCCGTGTTGAAGTTGCGGTTGAATGTCTGCGCAGGGGCCAGGTCGCCATCGGACCCGGCGCTCGTCTGGGCGCCCGGCTGGATGGTGCGAAGAAACTCGTCGGCGATGACGAACTGCCAGGTGCGCCCCGGGAAGAACTCGAAGCGGAGGTTGCTGTCGACGCCGAGGTTGCGGAGGTTGCTCGTGGTGTCGGGCGACTGGAGGGCGATGAACTCGTGATAGACGAGCGCGACGCCGCCGCGGAAGTTCACCGTCGGGAGCGCGGTCGCCGGGGCGTCGGAGCTCGAGCGACGCTGCGGCCCGAGGGAGGACACGTGGAGGCTGGGGGTCACCCGCAGGCGCAGCGCGCTCGCGGGGTCGTTGGCCCTGTAGAAGACGTTGGAGTCGTAGCCGACCTCGGCTCCGATGCCGGGGTGCAGCTCGAAGTTGCCAACCCGGATGCCGCGACCCTGAGTGAGCTGCCGGTCCTGGAGCCAGACCTGCGCCGAAGCGGGCGCTGCGAGACCAAACACCACGCCCGCCGAGAGCGCTGCCAGCGATCTTCGATTCATCGTTCCCAACCCGTTTCCCACCGACACACCAGAGACCCGGCCACCACGCTCACGTGACTCAGTTCACGGGGCTCGTGACGAGCGGCCGCTCTGGTGCAAGCGAATCTACCGTCAGTTGCGTGGGATCTTCTTCAGGAATGCTCGGGTCTACCCGTACCGTGATCACCGTGCGGGTCGGATCGAAGGTGCCCGTCTCCTCGCCGATACACTGCTGAGCCTCGACCCTGAGGTTCTCCGAGCGCTGGCGGAAGATGACCATGAGCTGAAACTCGTGGTTGCGCTGCCCGTCGTTGTTCAGGCTCACCGAGTTCTGGAGCAGTTCGTGGTGCTCCCGCGCGGAGCGGAGCGTGACGTCGATCTGGGTCAGCTTGTCGTTGATGCAGTTGACCTTGATGAGGTCGCGATCGGTGCGCGCCCGATCGAGAAGGTCGCTCACGCGGCGACGCGTGGACGTGATCGAATCCAGGGTCGAGCTCGCCTCGCGAAGCTGGTCGGCCCCCGAGAGGTTAGCCGTCCGTTGGCTGCCGACCTCAGCATCAGGTCGCGCCGTCGGCGTCACCGTCTGCGCGTCGGCGCCTCCCACGGAAAGTCCAAGTGCGACCAGCGCACCGAACCCAACCCGCCGTACCGCCAGAATCATCACGCGTCTTCCTTCCTACGGCCCTTGGAATCAGGGCCGACACTCTACCGACCATCCCCAGGATGTCAACGCTGCTGGCAGGGCGCTGCCAGAGCCGTTGGATCGCTGCGAAGCCAGGTATGGGTTTCCGTCTCCCCTCCCTGCATTCATCGTCGGCCCGAGCAACGTCATCATTGCACAGATCGGTCACTGGCGTCCGAACATGAAGCCCGCAACCCCTCCGCCGATCATGCCCAGCTCGGTCACCGCCATGCGGGCGGCTGGCGGGGCGGAGGACTCGAAGAGAAGCATCCCGAGCCCGAGGCCCAGCAGGCCGCCGCCCAGGGCGCCGAGGTCGAGCCAGCGGGTCTGCGCGGGCGTCGGGGCGACCGCGCCCGCGGTGATCATCGCCGCGGTGGCGCCCAGGACCGTGCCCGAGAGGGCGAAGATCCCGATGTGCCGATCGGACTGCGTGGCGATGCCCGTGACGAGGCCAAGGGTGGTGCCCCAGACCGACCCGGACACCACGAAGGCGCCCGCCCCGGGCTCCGGGTGAAGCGAGAGACCCAGCGCCACCCCGAGGCCGAGGCCCAGCGTGGCGCCTCCCAGCATCACCGAGGAGGCCATCGGAACCTCGCGCCACGGTCGACCCGAGGAAAGCTCCGCCGCCAGGCCGACCCCGATCAGCGTGCCCGTCACCAGCCCGGCGTTCACCGTCGCACCGAGGCCGGCGCGCACCGGGCGGCGGTCGATCGCCCACGCGGTCACGGCTCCTGCGGAGGCGCCCAGCGCGGGGAGCCATGGCGCCGTCAGCGGCCTGTCCAGGGAGGCGAGCGCGTCGATCCACAGGCCCGCCGCCGCGCCGTAGGCGATGGTGCTTCCATAGAGGGTCACGGCCTCGTAGCCGCTCCGGCGCTGGGGCAGCGTCGGCGGGCGGAGCCTCGTCTCGGGCGCTCCGGCCTCGAGCGAGCGGGCCACCCGGAGCAGCACGGCCAGGGTCGAGTAGCCATCTGGGCTCTCGCCGCGCCGTCGGAGCTCTCCCTCCGCCAGGGCGCGGGCGCTGCTGGCCTGGGCCCTCCCGAGCAGCGCGGTCACCTGGTCGAGAAGGGCCCGCTCCCACGCCGCGTCTCCAGGGGGCGGCGGCAGACCTTCGGTAGCCGGCGCCCCGATCTGTGCCTGGACGGGGCGCGCCTTCGCTGTGAGCGCCGCCGCGAGCAGGGCTCCGACCGCGCGCCGTCCGGCTGGCGACATCAGTGTTCGCGGAGTCTCAGCGCGGCGTCCCAGCGCATGGCCACCCGGGCGACCGCGGCCTCGGACTCCTCGCCCAGCAGCTCGAGGGTCGTCTCCGCCCACCATAGCGCGGTGCGATCGACCGCCACCGTGCGGCCGTCCGCCGAGGCCACGTCTCGCGCCACGCGGGCCAGCGAGTCGACCGCGTGCACCAGGGCCACGAGCGCGGGCGAGGCGCTCGACGACTCGTCCCGCATCGAGCGGGCGCGGCCGTCGAGCTGATGGACCACCCCGTCGAGCTCCTCGGTGCTCGCGGCCCCGTCGCTCCACCGGCAGAGCGCCTCGAGGGCCATCTCGGGGGTGTCGTCTTCGAGCAGCCGGGCGCCCTCCACCGCCTCGAGCGCGGCGCGCACGCCCTCGCATAGCGCTGACACCTCACGCCGTGCCTCCGCATCACGCAGGAGGCCCGAGCGGCTGCTCTCAAGGTTCTCGTTCATGGATTCTCCACCGTCAGCGTGTGCGACCCCGCCGCGATTTCGCAAGAGACAACAATGCTCCGAGCCAGCCAGCTCCACGGGCCTCACGCGGTCACCATCCAGTCTTCGGGGCTCACGGTGAAAACTTCCATTCCATGGGAAGTACACCGATTGCGGCTCCGCGCGACCACCACCCACGACGGACGTCATCCCTGATCGTTGCGCCGCCCGGGGGGGGTGGGCGGATCAGCGGGTGCGCGAGGGGATCGTGCCCGGGACGGTCACCACCGGGGCCACGACGGTCCACGGTTCGGCGAGCCAGACCCAGCGGCCGCCTGCGAACGCGATGGGCTCGAAGACCACCGACTCGCCCGCGGCGCCGCGCACCTCGGCCCGGTAGAACCTCACGGTCGGGCGGAGCGACGCGCGCACCGAGGCGATGCGAGGGTCGAAGCCGTGGGGCGCGCCGTCGGCGAGCTCCTCGCCGGTCGCGCTGAGCACCGTCACCGTGGCGCCGGGGCCGAGCGCCCGGAGGCGGCCGAGCTTCTCCGCGAGGCGCGCCCGCGAGGGAGGGACCACCGCGGAGTGGAGCTGCCGGTGACCCTCGAAGGTGAACGCCAGGGCGAAGCGGTCGTCGTCGAGGCGGAGCTGCTCCTCCAGCCGGTCGACCTGCGCCTGGTCATTCGCGGCGGCGGCGCGGGCCAGCTCGGTGAACATCTCCTGCAAGCCCGCGGCGGTGTCGGGGTAGGGCGAGACCGTCCGCAGCGTGCGGACGACCGCCGGGGCCGGGGCAGGAGCCGGAGGGGCGACGGCGTGCGCGGGCGGAGGGGCCGCAGGGCGCGCGCGGTCGCGGGAGCAGGCCAGTGCCGAGAGCGCCACCAGGGCGAGGAAGACAGGTCGTTGCTTCACGGGCCGCGCACAGTACGGGCACTCCCGCGGCGACGCAAAGCCCGCGTTGCGGCCCCGACGTTGACAAGTCCGGTCGGGCTTTGGTTTGTGCTGCCTCCATGCACGCCGCCCGTGACCTCTGCGCCTTCGTCGACGCCTCGCCGTCGCCCTGGCACGCCGCCTTCACCCTCGCCGATCGCCTCGTCGCCAAGGGCTTTCGACGCCTGGAGCTCGACGCCCCGTCGTGGGACCTCTCGCCAGGCAACTGGTACGTCCACCGAAACGGCACCGTCATCGCGTGGCGCCTTCGCGACGGCGCGCTGCGCCGCTTCGCCGTCGTCGGGGCGCACACCGACTCGCCCAACCTCCGGCTCAAGCCGCGCGCGGCGTACACCAGCGAGGGCTGCCTCCAGCTCGGCGTCGAGGTCTACGGCGGGGCCCTCTGGAACTCCTGGCTCGACCGCGACCTGGGCCTGGCCGGGGTCGTGTTTACCGAGGACGGTAAAGCCCACCCGCTGCGGGTGCACCGCCCCATCGCGCGGGTGTCGCAGCTCGCGATCCACCTCGACCGGTCGGTGAACACCGACGGGCTCAAGCTCAACCCGCAGCTCCACCTCGCGCCCACCTGGGGCCTGGCCCGGCCCGGGGTCGACGCCGCCGAGGCGCTCTTCGCCCTGCTCGCCGACGCGGCCGGGGTCGACCCCAAGGCCGTGCGCTCGCACGACGTCTCGCTCTACGACCTCACCCCCTCGACCCTCGGCGGCATGGACGAGTCGCTCGTCTTCGCTCCGAGGCTCGACAACCTGGCCTGCTCGCACGCCGGCCTCGCCGCGATGGAGGCCGCGGAGGTGGGCCGCGACGACACCTGCGCCGTGCTCGCCTGCTTCGACCACGAGGAGGTCGGCTCGTCGAGCCTCGACGGCGCCGACGGCACGCTCCTCTCGGTGGTGCTCGAGCGCATCGCCGCGGAGCGGGGGCTCACCCGCAGCGCCTGGCACGCCTCCGTCGCGTCGAGCCTGATGCTCTCCGCGGACATGGCCCACGCGGCGCACCCCAACTACGGCGACAAGCACGAGCCCCGGCACAAGCCCGTGCTCGGCGGCGGCCCCGTGCTCAAGACCAATTACAACCTCCGGTATGGCTCGAGCGCCAGCACCGCGGCCGCCCTCCGAGGCATCGCCGCCAGCGTCGGGGTCACGCTCCAGGACTTCGTCACCCGCACCGACATCGGCTGCGGGTCGACCATCGGGCCCATCTGCGCCTCGCGCCTCGGCATGCCCGTGGTCGACCTCGGCAACCCGATGCTCTCCATGCACTCGTCCAGGGAGTGCGCGGCGGCGGAGGATCATCCGCGTTTGATCGCGCTGTTGAATGCGCACCTGACGGTGTAGTGTCCGCGGACAGTGGAGCCGGGATGATCAGGTCCAACGATGCCACCCAGCTCGCGAAGCTCTGCGCGGGTCGGGTGGGTTCGCTGATTGACGGAAAATATCGTCTCGACGCCTTGCTGGGGGCCGGCGCGACCGGGGCGGTGTACCGGGCGACCAACGTGTGGGCCGGGCGCGAGTGCGCGGTGAAGGTCTTCCACTACGAGGGCGAGAACCGCGAGACCGCGCTGCAGCGCTTCGTGCGCGAGGCGCAGATCGCCAACCGGGTGCGCGTCGGCAACAAGATCCACCCCAACGTGGTCGACTGCGTGGACGTCGGGCGCGACCGTGACTCGGGGCGCTTCTTCACCGTGCAGGAGTATCTCCACGGCGAGACGCTCGACGCGTTTCTCCAGAACCTCCCCGAGCACCGGGTCTCGGCCCTCGAGGCCTTCGCGCTGATGATGCCCGTCATCGACGCCACGGCCTGCGCCCACGAGGCCGGGGTGGTGCACCGTGACCTCAAGCCCGAGAACATCTTCATGGTCGAGGGCGAAGGTCGCCCGGTCGCCAAGGTGCTGGACTTCGGCGCCGCGCAGCTCAGCGACGCGCGGCTCACCGGCTCGACGGACATCATGGGCACGCCCGCGTACATGTCCCCGGAGTCGTTCATGAACGCCCGCAACGTCGACGCCCGCACGGACGTCTGGGCGCTCGGGGTGATCCTGTACGAGATGATCGCGGGGCAGCCCCCCTTCGGCGTCGGCGCGCAGACGCTCTACTCCATCATGGTGGAGATCGCCTCGAAGGAGCCGCGCTCGCTCGCCGCCAGCGGGCAGATGCGCGCCGCGCCGTGGGCGGTCGTCCGGCGCTGCCTCGAGCGCGACCTCAAGCTCCGCTACAGCGACGCCCGGGTGCTGCAGGTGGCGCTCGAAGAGGTCTTCACCGCGGTCTGAGCGGCCATCACTCGGTGGCGAGCTCGTAGCGGTTGCTGCCCACCTCGATGGCGTCGCCCACGTGGAGGCGAGTCGCCTTCACCTTGCTGCCGTTCACCTTCACGCCGGGCCAGAGCATGTCGCTCTGGAGGTTCCAGGTGTGGCCGTCCCAGCTCAGGATGAACCCGTCGCCGAGGAGCATGAAGCCCCGCAGCGGGAGCTCGGTGCTGTTCTTCGAGATGCGGGTGGGCTCGTTCTCCGAGAGCACCCGGCGCCCGCCGCGGTCGTCGGTGCACACGAGCACCGCGCGCTTGGCGTCGCGCAGCACGCGCGCCGAGGAGCGCACCTCGACCTCGGTCATCACCCGGGTGCCCGCGGTCTCGTTGAGCATCGACGGGTCGACGTCGGCGGGAGACTCCGCGGGCTCGACCGTCGCGGCGCCGCAGCGGGGGCACGGCGAGTCCTGCCGAAACGCCGACGCCATGCCCGTCCACCAGCAGCGCTGGCAGACGACCTGCTGGAGCTGCCGGTGCTCCATCAGGTGCGACGCGTTGGCGGGGTTGAGCACGAACACGATCATGCAGTCGTTGCCCACGACGATCTCCGCCATGTCGGAGACCGGCGTGGAGGTCGACACCAGGATGCCGTCGACCACGATGGGGTTCGACCCGGACACACAGGAGACGTGCCACTGCCGACGCTCGTCCTGCATGAAGGCCGCGTGCTCGCGGGACACGGTGTCGTTGGCGACGACGATGTCGTTCTCGGGGTCGCGACCCACGCGGATGGGCGGCGTGTCGATCGACACGCGGCGCATCGGCATCCCCAGGCGATAGACTAGAAAAGCTGGCATTTCAGGCTGAGGGGTCTACCAATCGAGCGCGCGCGTCAAGCATGTCGGGGCGCGGTATCGCCGCCGCAACGACGGGTGCAGCGCGTGCGGTCGTTCGTGCGCCCCGCGCACGAGGCGTCGTCTCGCGGGGCATGACGGAGCCTCCCGCCAGGGGCCCGCGCTCCCCCCCCCGTGCGGGGATCCCTGGTACGAGCGCGAAGCACCCCCCCGAGGCTTCGCGCTCGTACCGGAGAGCCCCATCGACTCGCAGCGCTGTACGCGGCGCGTCGGGGATCGGCGCGAGGGCTCCGGGGGGAGCTGCAGGGGGCGTGCCTCGTCAGGCGCCCGTCTCTCGGGACATCTGGAGGTCGTCCACCCGGCGCAGCAGCATCACCGGCCGCCCGGCCTCGCGCGAGCGCCTCAGGTCGACCTCCACCTCCAGGAACCAGTCCAGGTCGCCCTCGTCGTCGACCAGGGTCTGCTGGATGTCCCAGACCTCGTCGGTCTCCTTGAGCACCCGGGTGTTCTTCGGGGCGCGGGCCTCGACGTCCACGCGCAGCCTCGGGTGCACCTGGAAGTACCGCCACATCTCCGCCTGGAGCACGGACGACGACCAGAAGGGCTCCTCGGCCCCGAGCGGCGCGTCGATGAGCCGCGACGCGTAGGACCAGTCGCCGTTGGCGATGGCCCGCACCAGCGAGAAGAGCGCCTTGCGCACCATGGCCGTGAAGGCCCGGCGGTTGCGCGTGATGTCCGGCGGGGGGGCGGCCTCGTCCGACACCGGAGGCGGGGCGAGCACGTCGTCGGGGTCCGGCGCGCGCAGGCGCTCCCACTCGTCGAGCAGGCTCGAATCCACGTCGCGCACCAGCGCCCGGAGGAAGACCAGGATCTCCGTGAGCTCCAGCGTGCGGTCGGTCACCGGCACGGTCTGCGAGAGCACCTTGTAGACGTCCGAGAGGTAGCGCAGCAGCACGCCCTCGCTGCGCTCCAGCGCATACTCACGGATGTAATCCGCGAAGGTGCTGTAGTTCTCGAACATCTCTCGGGCGATGGCCTTCGGCCGGATGTTCTCGGTGCCCACCCACGGGTGCTCCGCGGCGAAGGCGTTGAAGGTCTCGTAGATGAACTCCGCGCCCGGCTTCGGGTAGCTGATCTTCTCCAGCTCCTCCATGCGCTTGTCGTACTCGATGCCCTCCGCCTTCATGCGGTTGATGGCCTCGCGCTTGAGGTAGTCCACCTGCTTGAAGAGGATCGCGTCGGGGTTCTCCGCGATGCTCTCGCAGAGCGTGAGCACGTCGAGCGCCCACATGGGCGACTCCTTGTCGACCTTCGGCAGCGTGTCGATGAGCCAGAGCGAGAGCGTGTTGTTGAGGTTGAAGTCCACCTGAAGGTCGGTGCGCACCTCGAAGCGCTCGCCCGCGCCGTCGCCCGCGTCGACCTTGCGCACGATGCCCGCCCCTACCAGCGACTGGAACATCGTCCACGCCATCTGCCCGTGGCGACGCTTCTCCTTCGGGCCCGCGTGCGCGCTCTTGATGAGCCTGCGCATCGCGCGGCAGCCGTCGTGCAATCTCCCCGGCCGCTGGAGCATCGCCAGCACCATCGCGTGCGTCACCCGGAAGCGCGACGTCAGCGGCTCCGGCAGGCTGGTGCGCAGCTTGTCGAAGGTCGCCCGATCCCAGTGCGCGTAGCCCTTCTCCGGGGGCTTGTGCTTCACCAGCTTGCGCTTCTTCTTCGGGTCGTCGCCGGCCTTCATCTCCGCGCGGAGGTTCTCGATGACGTGCTCCGGGGCCTGGCAGACCACCCAGCCCTCGTCGTCGAAGCCCTTGCGACCCGCGCGCCCGGCGATCTGGTGGAAGTCCCTCGCCGTCAGGATGCCGGTCTTCTCCCCGTCGTACTTGCACAGCCTGGTGAAGAGCACCGTGCGGATGGGGATGTTCACCCCGACGCCGAGCGTGTCGGTGCCGCAGATGATCTTCAGCATCCCCTGCTGCGCGAGCTTCTCCACCATCAGCCGGTAGCGAGGCAGCAGCCCCGCGTGGTGAAGTCCGATGCCGTGCCGCAGGAACTTCTGCAGCTCCTTGCCGTAGGGGCTCGCGAAGTCCTCGCCGCGCATCGCCTCGACGAGGGCCTTCTTCTCCTCCTTGGAACAGAAGTCCGAGCTCATCAGGTTCTGCGCCTCTTCGGCGCAGGCCCGCTGGGTGAAGTTCACCAGGTAGATCGGGTGGCGGTTCTTCTCGACGAGGTGCTCGACGGCCTCGTGGAGGGGCTCTTCGGAGTAGCTGAAGCTGAGCGGCACCGGGCGCAGCAGCGAGCGCACGGTCACCGTGGGGCGGTCGGTGACGCGGGTGATCTCCGTGGAGAAGAAGGTCGTGTCGCCGAGCGTGGCGCTCATCAGCAGGAAGGTGGCGCTCGACAGCGTGAGCAGCGGCACCTGCCAGGCCACGCCGCGCTCCTTGTCGGCGTAGTAGTGGAACTCGTCCATCACCACCACGTCGGCCGGCGCCATGTGCCCCTCGCGGAGGCACATGCTCAGCAGGATCTCCGCGGTGCAGCACAGGATGGGCGCGTCTCGGTTGATGCTCGCGTCGCCGGTGAGCATCCCCACGTTGTCGGGGCCGAAGTCGTCGCAGAGCGCGAAGAACTTCTCGCTCACCAGCGCCTTGATCGGGCACGTGTAGACCGAGCGCAGCCCGAGGCTCATCGCGCGGAAGATCATCGCCGTCGCGACCAGCGACTTCCCCGAGCCCGTGGGCGTGTTGAGGATGATGTTGCGGCCCGCGACGATCTCCAGCAGGGCGTCTTCCTGCGCGGGGTAGAGCGACAGGCCGCGCTCGCCCACGTAGTCGAGGAAGCGGGCGAAGATGTCGTCCGCGTTGATCTCGCCGGGCGTCTCCGGGAGGTGCTTGCCGAGGGGCGAGTCGTTCACGGGGTCACCGGCGTGCGGGGCACGTCGCCGCGCTCGCGCAGGGCGGCCTCGAGCGCGGCCATCGCGGCCATGGCGACCTCGTCCTGCCACGGGCGCGCCACGAGCTGCACCCCCACCGGGAGCCCTGCGCTCCGGGCGTCGACCTTCGCGGCGTGGCGCTCGAGGAGCCCCTGCGGCGAGGGCCGCTTCGTCTCGTCGGGCCGCACCCTCGTCACCGGGACCACGCCCGCGGGAAACTGCACGGCGTTGTAGAGCAGGGCCGGGGTCGAGGCGGCGGTGAAGTTCTTGGACATCCCGTGCGGAAGCGCCGGGGTCGCGTAGGCCGGGCACAGGATCACGTCGACCCCGACCGCGTCCATCATGTCGAGCAGCCCGAGGCGGTAGCGGCGGAGCGCGTCGATGTGCCCCCAGAACGCCCTCACGCTCTTCTTGCCCATGGCGTTGAGCATGCGGGAGAGCCCCGCCTGACCGCCCATCTTCGAGGCCGTGGCCATGCCGCGTCGCACCGCGTCGGGCAGCTTCGCCAGCGAGAGCAGGGGCGCGAGGGTCGGGTCGATCGGGTCTTCGCGAAGGGCCTCCATCAGCCCTTCGCCACCGTCGGCGCTCATCGCGGCGAGGTACTCGTCGAAGAGCGAGGGCACGTCCGGGGGCGTGAAGGGCACCGTCTCGCATCCCGCCTCGGAGAGGGCCGCGCGGGCCACCTCCACCGCGCGGGCGACCGCCGTGGACACCGGCACCACGCCGTCGTTGGCGTAGTAGCCCACGCGCAGCCCGCGCACGGCCAGCGAGCCCAGCGGGCGCCACGGGAGCGGCGGCACCCGTGGGTCGAGGGCGCTCATGCGCGCCGGGTCCATCGCGCGGAAGAAGAGGTCGAGGTCGGCCACGGTGCGCGCCATCGGGCCGCTCTGGCTGCGCACGGCCTCCTGGCCCTTGAGGATGGTGCCCTGGCCGCGAGAGGGGAGGCGGTCGAGGGTGGGCTTGAAGCCGGTGATGCCCGTGAAGCTGCACGGGGTGCGAATGCTCCCGCCGATGTCGGTTCCGACCCCGAGGGGCGAGAGGCCCGCGGCGACGGCGGCGGCCTCGCCACCCGACGAACCGCCGGGGGTGTGGTCGAGGCTGAAGGGGTTGGCGGTCTGCCCGTAGATGGGGTTGCGGCTCTCGGCGAAGAGCATCGTCTGCGACAGGTTGGTGCGCCCGAGGATCACCGCGCCCGACTCGCGCAGCATCGTGGCCATCACGGCGTCGCGAGAGGCCCGGTGGTGGAGCAGCCCCCGAACGCCCATGGTGGTGGGCAGCCCCGCGAGGTCGAAGCACTCCTTGATGGTGACCGGGAGGCCGTGGAGCAGGCCGCGGGAGATGCCCCGGCGGCGCTCGTCGTCGCGGACGTCGGCCTCGGCGCGGGCCTCGTCGACGAAGACCTGCGTGAAGGCGCGCAGCGTGTGGTCGTGGGTGGCGATGCGCTCGAGGTGGGCGTCGACGACCTCGCGGGAGGAGACGTCGCCGCGGGCCAGGAGGTCGCGGAGCGTGGTGGCGGGGAGGCTACAGAGGTCTTCGCTCATCGGGCGCGGAGGTTACCCGATCGGGCTGCGGGGCGGGGAGCGGCGAGTGCGCGGCCCGCGAGGAGAGATTACAGGGGCGCGTATCCGACGCGACCGCCGCTGCCGATGGTGCACGCCGTGCCGGGGGTGCACACGGTGACGGCCGCGTTGCCGAGCTGGTTCTCGATGCCGGCGGCGATGTTCTGCCCCGTGGGGGGAGCGGCCATCGTGTCGTAATAGAACTCGATGGTGCCGCTCTCGTTGAGGATCGCCTCGAAGGTCACGTGCCGCGTGCGGTCGGCGAGGAAGACCGCGTCGAACCACTCGACCACGAAGCGCCGCGAGGGCGTGACGCCGATGGTGGCCACGCAGACCCCGGTCGCGCTGGTGTAGAGGTCGGTGAGGTAGGGCGCCACGGTCCAGTTGGGGGCCGCGGGGTCGGGGAGCAGCCCGACGTAGCTCTGCGACGCCACGCCGTTGAGCGAGAGCCAGCCGTTGCTGGTGATGTTCACCTGCGTGTTGACGGGGACGGAGGTGTTCCAGAAGCGCATGCCGAAGGGGAGGGGGAGGCGCACCGAGCTGTCGTCGAGGTTGGGCATGAAGCGCTGGCTCCCCGCGGCGGCGCACGCGTCGATGAAGACCGGCGGCGGAAACCGGTAGAACACCCGGTTGTACCCGCCGGTCGTCGCCGTCGAGCAGGTTCCGCCCGTGGCGCTGCAGCTACCGGCGCAGGTGCGCCCGCAGGCGCCGCAGCTCGGGTTGGTGTTGATCGACGCCTCGCAGCCGTTGGCGACGACGCCGTCGCAGCTCGCGTAGCCGGGGTTGCAGACCGGCGTGCACGCGCTCGCCACGCACGCCACGCTCCCCGTGAACCAGACCGACGCGGCCGGGCACACGGTGCGGCAGGCGCCGCAGTTGTTGACGTCGTTGGTGGTGTTGACCTCGCACCCGTTGGCCGCGACGCCGTCGCAGTTGGCGAAGCCCGCGTTGCAGGCGCCGAGGCCGCAGGCGCCCGCCGCGCAGGTGGGCGTCCCGTTGGGGGCCGAGCAGCGGTTGCTGCACGCGCCGCAGTTGGTCGCGCTGGTGCGCAGGTCGGTCTCGCACCCGTTGGACGCGACCCCGTCGCAGTTGGCGTAGCCCAGGTTGCACGCCCCGAGCAGGCACGCGCCCCCGGAGCAGCTCGCCGCCGCGTTGGGGAAGGCGCAGCGCGTCCCGCATCGGCCGCAGTTGGCGGCGTCGGTGGTGGTGTTCACCTCGCAGCCCGCGACGGTCGTGTCGCAGTCGGCGTAGCCCGCGTTGCAGCTCGCGATGCCGCAGGCGCCCGCCGCGCAGCGGGCGGTGCCGTTGGGGGCGGTGCAGGTCCGCCCGCAGGCCCCGCAGTTGGTGACGCTGGTCTGGAGGTCGACGCACGCGGTGCCGCACATCGTGTACGGGCAGATCGTCGTGCAGGCGCCTCGCACGCACGACTGCCCGCTGGCGCAGCGGGTGCCGCACGCGCCGCAGTTGGCCCCGTCGGACTGGGTGTTCGCCTCGCAGCCGTTGGCCGCGTTGCCGTCGCAGTTGCCGTAGCCCGTCGCGCAGGTGATGGCGCACGCTCCCGCGGTGCAGGAGGGGGTGCCGTTGGTGTTGGCGCACGCGACGGGGCAGGAGCCGCAGTGGGCGACGTCGGTCTGGAGGCTGGTCTCGCAGCCGTTGGCCGCGTTGCCGTCGCAGTTGCCGTAGCCCGCCGCGCAGGCGATGGAGCAGGCTCCCGCGGCGCAGGAGGGCGTCCCGTGCGTGGCGTCGCAGCGGGTCATGCACGACCCGCAGGTGGTCGCGGAGGAGAGGTCGGCCTCGCAGCCGTCGGACGCGACGCCGTTGCAGTCGGCGTAGCCGGGGGAGCAGGTGAACGAGCACGCGCCCGCCGAGCAGGCGCTCGCGGCGTTGGCGGCGGAGCACTGGTTTCCGCAGCGCCCGCAGTGGGCCGCGCTGGTGTCGGTGTCCACGCAGGCGTCGACGCACCAGAGCTGCCCCGTCGGGCACGGCACGTCGCCCGAGTCTCCCGCGGCGTCGGCCGCATCGGCGGCGTCCGCCGCGCCTGCGTCGTCGGGGACGTCGGCCGCGGCTGCGTCGTCGGGGGCGTCGGGGGCGTCGGGGGCGTCAGGGGCGCCTGCGTCGACGGGGGCGTCGATCGCGGGCGCGTCGATCCCGAGGTCGGAGGGAGGCGCGTCGAGGACCGGGGCGTCCGTCGTCGGGGGGACGTCCTGCGCCTGGGCGTCGGGGACATCGGAGGCCCCCCCGCCGAGGCCGAACTCGCTCGTCGGAAACGAGCAGCCGACGAGGGAGAGGGTCGTCAGGAGGAGACCGGCCGACAGCGCGCGGAGCGGAGCTTTGGGTTCAATCACGTGGGGGACCTCTTCGACCCCGACAGTAACCGGTTCACCCCTGCGGAGACGAGACCTCTGACGGATGACTCCCGGGCCGCGCCCGGTCAGTCGGCCTTGTCGAGGCCGCGCGCCTCGAGCACCAGCCGGGTGCGCAGGGCGTGGAGCGACTGCTCGAGCCCGACGGGGTAGCTGTGCGGGTTGTCGAAGCGCCGGACGGTCGGGTGCAGCGAGGCCACCTGGGCGCGGGTGCGCTCCCGGGCCTCGTGGATGCCCGGCTGCGCGTACACCTTCTGCCCCCCGCGGTAGACCGGGACCAGCAGGTCGAGGTGCGTGAGCCCCTCGGCGAAGGAGCGCCGCCGCGTCGGGTCGAAGGGGTCGATCATGGTGCGAGACGGCTCGGCGCCCTCGCTCGAGTCGTAGATCATGTCCCCGACGAATACGCCGTCCTGTAAGAAGCGCCGCACCTGCTGCACGCCCGGGGTCGAGATCTTGGCGGCCTGCTCGCTCAGCTTGATGCGGTGCTGCCACGCGCCGCCGCGCTCTCGGATGGCGCTGAGCTTGTACACGCCGCCGAGGGCGGGCTGGTCGAAGGCGGTCACCAGCTTGGTCCCGACGCCCCAGACGGTGATGGCCGCGCCCTGGTGCTTCAGGCTCTCGATGAGCCGCTCGTCGAGGTCGTTGCTCGCCACGATGGCGGCGTCGGTGAAGCCGTGCGCGTCGAGGATCTTCCTCGCCTCGATGGACAGGTACGCGAGGTCGCCGGAGTCGAGACGGACCCCCACGAGCTTGTGCCCCTGCTCCCTGAGCCAGGCGCCTACCTCGCAGGCGTGGCGCACCCCCTGGAGGGTGTCGAAGGTGTCGACCAGGAAGACGCAGTTGTTGGGCAGCGTGCGCGCGTACTCCCGGAAGGACTCGAGCTCGTCGCCGAAGGCCATTACCCAGGCGTGCGCGTGGGTGCCCCTGGCGGGGATGCCGAAGCGCCGCCCGGCGAGCACGTTGGAGGTGGCGTGCACGCCGCCCACGTAGGCCGCGTAGCTGGCCGCGAGCGAGCCGTCGATGCCCTGCGCGCGGCGCAGACCGAACTCCAGCACCTGGTCACCCTGGGCGGCGGCGCAGACGCGGGCGGCCTTGGTGGCGACGAGCGTGTGGAAGTTGAGGAGGTTGAGCAGCGCGGTCTCGACGAGCTGGCACTGGAGCAGCGGACCCTGCACCCGCACCAGGGGCTCGTGGGCGAACACCACGGAGCCTTCGGGCGCCGCGTCGATGTCGAGCGACAGCCGCATCTGCCCGAGCCAGGTCAGGAACTCCTCCGGGAAGAGGGCGCCCCCGTCGTTGCCCTGGAGCGTCCGCAGGTACCCGAGGTCGCCCTCGGTGAAGCGCAGCCGGTCGAGCCACGCGATGGCCGCGTGCAGCCCGCACGCGACGGCGTAGCCCCCCTCGAAGGGGTTCTTGCGGAAGTGCAGGTGGAAGACCGCCTCGCGCTCGGCGATGCCGCTGCGCCAGTACCCGCAGGCCATGGTGAGCTGGTAGAGGTCGGTGAGCAGGGCGAGGGAGTCGTCGTCGGTGGGGTTCACGGCGCCCGCGAGACTATCGGAATCCGCGGGGGAGCGTCGCGGCTGGAATCGCTCCGGCGACTGGAAAGCCCCTCTGCCGGGGCGTATGCCTTTCCATCCGATGAGCGCCATGAATGTGATCGAGCTTTTCGAGAGCGACCCTGAGCCGCCGCTGGACGAGGTGGCCCTCGCCATCGCTCGTGACGCCGATGCCAGGCTCGACCTCGACGCGCAGCGCGCCGGGCTCGACGACCTTGCGGCGCCGCTGCGGGCGAGGGCCTCGATGCTCCACCGCCCGCTCGATCAGGCCGCGCTGCTGGGCACCTACGTCTATGACGAGCTCGGCTTCGCGGGCGACGAGGAGACCTACGACGACCCGGCCAACAGCTACCTGCCGAGGGTGATCGCGCGTCGCAAGGGCATCCCGATCAGCCTCGGGGTGGTGCTGGCGGCGCTCGGCCGCCGGGCGGGGATGGCCGTCGAGGGCGTCGGGTTTCCAGGGCACTTCCTGGTGCGCCTCGGGGGCCCCGGGGGCGTGTACGTCGACCCCTTCTTCCGGGCGAGGGTGATGTCCCCGAGCGCCCTCGAGGCGCTGCTGCAGCGGGTGACCGGCGAGGCGACCCGGGTGCAGGACGAGCACACCGCGGTGGTGGGCGCTCGCGCGGTGGCGGTGCGGATGCTGGCCAACCTCAAGAACTCCCACGAGCGTCGCGGCGACCACGCGAGGGCGCTGGTGGTGTGCGACCGGCTGGTCGACCTCACCGGCGCGCCGGAGCTGAGGCGCGACCGGGGGATGCACGCGCTGGCGCTGGGGGCGATGGAGGCCGCGGCGTCCGACCTGAGGGCCTACCTCAACGGCCGGCCCGGGGCGAAGGACGCGGAGACGGTGAGCGCCGCGCTCGACGACATCCGGAAGAAGCGCGCGAGCGTACGGCCGATGATGTCTTGAGCCGCGGCCCGCAGGGGCGGAGGGGTCAGCCCTTGGGCTTCTTGTTGACGGTGGCCTTGAGGGCGCTCGATGCGCGGAAGCGCACGGCCTTGCGACCGGGGATGGCGAGCGGCTGCTTCGTGGTGGGGTTGACGCCGGTGCGGGCGGCGCGCTGCCGCACGTCGAAGCTGCCGAAGCCGAGGAGGCGCACGCTGTCTCCGCGCTTCAGCGCGGCGGCGACCGTCGCGAGGAGGTCGTTCACGAACGCGGTGGCCTGCTTGCGGGTGAGCTCCGGGTGGGCGCCGCGGAGGTCGTCGACGAGGTCTCTCTTGCTGACTGGCATACAGGGAGGCGTAACACCCTGGTCGTGGGCTTGGAAGGGCTTCGAATACGGCGAGAAGAGGCTTTGACACGCGAGCCGTGCCGGTGTGAGACTCCCGCGCCACACCGCCGGGCGATTGGGTGACCGCCGGTGAAAACCACGAGGTTGACGTGACGATGAACAGGACTCTGGCGCTCTCTCTGACGATCCTTGCGAGCCTCCCGGCTGCCGGACTGACGGGTTGCACGACGACGACGCCGGCCGGCACCATGACGGTGCAGCAGCCGCCGCCCCCGCCGCCCCCGCCGCCGCAGCCGATGCAGCAGCAGGTGGTGACGGCTCCCGCGATGATGCAGCCGACCGCCTCGGTGGGCAGCGGGAGCCAGGGCTCCATGGTCAGCCAGACCTGGACCGCCACGGGCTACAACGTCTCGGACTTCGTCTCCAACCACATGACCCTGCGCGCCCGTCAGTTCGCCAACGGCTTCATCGCCGTGACCGATCTCGTCCGCGGCCTCATGCGCCACGGCGAGCGTCGCACCGTCGTCGCGGCGGTGGTCGGCGGCCACTGCTACCGCATCATCGGCGTCGGCGGCGCCGGCGTGCAGGACCTCGACCTCTACCTCCGCGACCTCACCGGCAACGTGATCGATCAAGACCGCGCGCCGGACAACTTCCCGGTCATCGGCCTCGACCGCCAGCTCTGCCTCCCGGCGGGCATGGGCAACCAGTCGGCGCAGCTCGAGATCCGCATGGCTCGCGGCGAGGGTGAGATCGGCGTCCAGGTCTTCGGCTCGCCCTGATCGCTCGCCCCTCGCCTCACCCCTCCCGCACCTCAGCATTCCCCGACAGCTCCATCGCCAGCGCCTGAAGCGCCGCGGCGTCCTCCAGCACCCGCGGCTGCGGACAGCGCGTGCCCGGCGTGGCGTCTCGCAGCGCCATGTGGTTGGCGAGCGCGCCTCGGCGCAGCACCTCCCAGTGCGCCTCCGGAAGGCCGATGGCAGCGCGGTTGATCCAGAGCCACACCAGCGCGGCGGCGTCGCACTGGAGCTCGGTCGAGGGCCGGTCGGTGAACTCCCCGTGGTTGTGGAAGTGCGACCAGTCGTGGAGCGCCCAGTAGAGTCCGTTGGCGTTGTCGGCCGAGAGCCAGAAGGTCTCCGTGGGAGGGCGGCGCTCGGCGTAGAGGAGGTCGGTCGCGTCGTCGATGGCGTAGGGCGCGAGGGCGAGCTCGTCGGTGATCCCCAGCGCCGCGGCGTGGGCGCGGCCGGTGTGCAGCCACGCGAGCTCCGTCGGGAGCGCGGGCCACGGGACGCGCAGCACGAAGGCCAGGCCCAGCGGCATCTGGTCGTCGAGGTCGTTGAGGGCGAGCGACCCGGTGGCGCAGCGCCAGGTGAGGGTGGTGCTCGGGTGCCAGTTGAGGCCGTCGAAGGTCTCCGCGGGGACGAGCAGCGGAAGGGGCGGCGTGAGGAGCTCGGCGGTGCGCATCGGTGGGGGTGTCTCTACTCTCCGCAGGCGGTGTCGGCGCCGACGATCTCGGGCCTCCCCGCGGCGAGGCTCTGGAGGAAGCAGCGGTAGAGCCGCTTGGGCTCCGCGGTCTGGAAGGCCGCCTCGTGGCCGTCCTCGAGGTCGTCGCCAGGGAGCTGCACCACGACGGCGGTGGCGCCCCGGCGGTTGGCCGAGACGGGGAAGGGCCGCACGGAGGCGGACCGCAGCGGCAGCAGGTCGACGAGCGAGGTGAAGGCCCGGAGCTCGGCGGTGCTCTGGTCGAGGGCCGCGCCCGCGAGGTCGAGGCCCATGGAGAGGGTCACCGCGTTGGCGATGGGCGGGAGGATGTAGTGGTCGGTGATGCCCTGGATGACCAGCACGCTGCGGGGGTCGCCGGAGAAGGGCTCGTCGATGACGTGCCGGCCGTACACCTGCGGGTCGGACGACTCGAGGGCCCACTGCATCAGCGCGAGGGCGGGGTCGTCCTCGCGGAAGTTGCGGCCCGAGCCGCTGTAGCCGACGAGCACCCGGGCGAGCGGCGCCACCGCGAGCGGGCGCAGCTTGTGGATCACGTTGGCGATGTAGCTGCCGCCCGCGCCCGAGAGGATGGCCGCGCGAAACCGCGGCTCCACCGCGAGGGCGAGCGGCGCGATGGTGGCCCCCATGGAGTGGCCCATCAGCACCGTCGGCGAGACCTGCTCCGTGGTGCTCCCGTCGGCGGCCATGGCGCCCGGGCAGTCGCTCACGTCGACGCGCAGGGCGCTCGCCACGTCGAACATCCGAGCGGCCTCCAGGGCGCTCTGCCTTACGTTGTCCCGTAAAGCCGTCGGGTTCGCGACGTTGAACATCAGGAACTGCTCGTCGCCCATCGACACGTTGCGCGGGCCGCCGTGGGGTCCGTCCCACGACACGCCCGCCCAGCCCACGCGGGCGAACTCCATCGCGGGTCCGGTTCCGGGCTGCGTCGGCGAGACGCCTGCGACGGTGCGCACGCCGCGGTCGACCAGCGGCCGGTCGCCTCCGCCGCCGGTGCGCACGAAGAGCACCGCGGGCAGCGCGCCGGGGGCGGTGGCGCGGCGCCGGGGGATGGTCACCACCACGCGGCTCTCCTCGTCGCGCGCGAAGCGGGGGCGACCCTCGGCGGTGAGGGACCATCCGCCGCCGGTGGTTCCGAAGGGGAGCTCGCCCTGCTGGTACGAGGGCATGCGCACGGTGCCCTGGTAGACGCAGTAGCCCGGGAATACATCGGTGCGTAAGAGCGGGCCCGTGGGCGCGGGCAGCGGGCGCGCTCGGGCGTCGTCGAGGAAGGCGCGCAGCTCGCCCACCGGGTCGCCGGTGCGGAAGACCGCGAGCCCGGCGATGTCGGCGGTCGGGACGAGCGCGCGCTGGAGGGACTGGAGGGCCGCGCGGTAGGCGCTTGCGGCGCCGGGGGAGAGGCCCGCGTCGGCGCCCGAGGCGAGCGCGGTGACCGTGGGCGAGGGGGTGAAGGTTCCGCCGCGGGCGAGGCGGAGGGAGCGCATGACCACGGCGGCGTAGCGGGTGCTGGCGCGCAGGGGGATGCCCTGCACGGGCACGAGGGTGAGCAGTCCGGCGCCGCCGTAGGGGCCGCCGTCGGGCATCCAGCGGACGGTGACCGGGGCGAGCTCGATGTGGTCGAGGTCGAACACGAAGACGGACGCGCCGGGCGCCACGCTCGCCGCGGGCGAGGGGAGCTGCGAGGCGTCGGGCTCGTCGGTGAGCGGGAGGTAGATCGTCGACGAGGTGGCGAAGCCGCGAACGCGGGCGGCGAGGTCGATGAGTCCCTGGACGTAGCGCTGACGGGAGGGGTTGGGCCAGCGGGAGAGGTCGATGGCGCCGTCGAGGGAGAGGTCGTCGCTGGGGAAGGGGGCGGTGAAGAGGCCCTCGCGGCGGGAGAAGTCCATGCGCACGGTGGGGCGGGCGGCGGGCGGGTCGGCCGGGGTCCCGCAGGCGGCGAGGAGGGCGATGCCGGGGAGGAGGGCGCGGCGCATGGGGCTGCGACGATAGCGCGGGATGCGAGGGGCCGCGGCGCCGGAGCCGATGCTAGTCTCCCGGCCGGTCGATCGATGGCGCGCGCAGAGGCATTGGTGCGGCGGCTCCCGAGGGCGGTGCTCAACGGCGCCCGCCGCGTGGCGTGGGCCCTGATGCGACCGCCCCGGAGGCTGCGCTTCACCCGCGAGGGCAAGGTCTTCATCGGGATCACCTTCGGCGTCGGCTTCGCGGCGGTGAACACCGGCAACAACCTGCTCTACCTGGTGCTGGGCCTGCTGCTGTCGCTGGTGATCCTGAGCGGGGTGCTGTCGGAGATCGCGCTGCGGGGCCTCGAGTTTCGCCGCCGGCTGCCTCGCCGGGCCTACGCGGGCACGCCCGCGCTGGTGGAGATCGAGGTCTACAACCAGAAGCGCTACGCCCCGAGCTACTCCATCGAGGTCGAAGACCGGCTGGACAGCCGCCGCACCGACAAGCGCTGCTACTTCCTCAAGGTGAGCGCCGGGGCGCGGCAGACGGCGGCCTACCGTCGGGTCGCTCCGGTGCGGGGCATCGAGCGCTACCTCTCGCTCCGGGTGGCGACGCGCTTCCCCTTCGGGCTCTTCGAGAAGTGGCGCGAGATCGAGATGAGGGAGGAGCAGCTGGTCTACCCGTCGCCCCTGCGCTCTCGCTCCGAGCGCACCCCCACGGTGGTCGCGGGAGAGCAGGTCACCCGGGAGGAGCGGGGGCACGGCGAGGTCGACGGGGTGCGCGAGCTGGCGGACGGCGACCCGGTGAGAGACATCCACTGGGCCAAGACCGCCGCGACGGGCAAGCTGGTGGCGAGGGAGCGGCGCGCCGAGGGGGCGCGCGCGGTGCGCATCGAGGTGGCCAACCGCGCGGCGGACGGCGGCGCCGAGCCGGCGCAGCGGAGGGCGGCGATGCTGCGGGTGGAGGACGAGATCCGGAGGGCGGCGGGGGCGGCGCTCGACGCGCTGAAGGGCGGGGCCTCGGTGCAGCTCGTGGCGCAGGTGGCGCCCCTGGAGGGAGCGGGCACCCTTCACGCGCGGCCCTCCTCGGGAGCGGCCGATCGGGTGCTGGCCTTCCTGGCGAGGCTGCCCCCGGAGCCGATGCTCCCGGAGGAGGCCGAGCCCGAGGGGCGGCGGAGGGTGAAGCCCGCGTGAGGTTCTCGCAGGTCCACAAGTTCGCGGTGTTCACGCTGGCGGCGCTCGGGCTCGTGGCCCTCGGGGCGGGCGGCGAGATGCCCATGCTCAGCCTCGGGCTCACCGCGGCGGGCGTCTTCGCGAGCTGGTTCATCGAGGGCGAGCTCCTCCACTCCGAGCGCTACGCCCGCGGCTGGAACATCGCCCTCGTCCTCGCCCTCGCCCTGCAGGCCTCGCGCGCGCTCTTCTTCGGCGCCGAGGCGCTCCTGACCATCGTGGAGTTCGCGGCGCTGCTCCAGGTCAACCGCCTCGCCAGCCGCCGCACGGCGCGCGACTACCAGCAGATCACGCTGCTGGCGATCCTCCAGCTCATCGCGGCGACGGTGCTCGGCGGCGGGCTCTCCTACGCGCTCTGCTTCGTGGGCTTCGTCATCGCGACCCCGTGGGCGATGACCCTCGGGCACCTGCGCCGGGAGATCGAGGGCAACTACCTCGCCGACGCGCGCGCGGGCCGCGCGGGCGTGCCCATCGACGTGGCGCGCATCCTCCGGTCGCGCCGCGTGGTGGGCGCCGGGCTGCTGGTGGGCTCGTCGGTGCTGGCGGTGCCGATCTTCCTCCTCACGGCCGTGATCTTCGTGCTGTTTCCGCGCATCGGCCTCGGCATCCTGACGGTGCGCTCGCGGGCCGACACGGTGATGGCGGGCTTCGGCACCAGCGTCGACCTGAGCGGCCACGGGACCATCCGCACCGACCAGACCATCGTGCTGCGCGTGCAGCCGCCCGACCTGCCCGAGAACCCTCCGCCGGTGCGCACCTTCCGCCTGCGAGGGACGACCTTCGACACCTACAACGGCCGCTCGTGGTCGCGCCGTCCCAACGTCGGAGGCGACCACCATCGCATCGACCGCGAGGGCACCCTCTACTCCCTCACCCGAGCGCCCGACCCGCAGCGCGACCTGGCCGTGCGCATCGTGCTCGATCCGCTCGAGCCCCCGGTGGTCCCGGTGCTCGAGGGGGCGGTGGGCTTCAGCATCGACGCGCGCTTCGAGGGCGGCTACGCCCGCTACGCCGACCTCTCCATCGACCACGACGACGGCGTCCGTTACAGCAGCAGCAACGACGGCATCGGGCTGGTGTACACGACCTACCTGGGCCGCGGTCCCTCGCGCCCGGTGGGGCGTCGTCGCATCGACGAGCGGCGCGACGCCTTCACCAACCGCTACGTCCAGCTCCCGAGCGACCTCTCGCCGCGGGTGAGGGAGCTCACCCAGCGGGTGATCGACGGCGAGACCACCCCCCTCGGCCGCGCCCGCGCCGTGGAGCGCTACCTCTCCCGCTGGCGCTACACCCTGGAGCTGGAGAGCGGCGGCGCGGCCCGGCCGCTGGAGGACTTCCTCTTCCGCACGCACGCCGGGCACTGCGAGTACTTCTCCACGGCCATGGCGGTGATGCTACGCACCGTGGGCATCCCGACGCGCAACGTCACCGGCTTCCTCGGCGGAACCTTCAACCGCTACGGGCGCTTCTACGCCGTGCGCCAGGGCGACGCGCACAGCTGGGTCGAGGTCTGGGACCCGATCGAGGGCTGGGTCACCTTCGATCCGACGCCCCCGGCGGGCGAGGCGCCGGTGGTGCGCACCGGGCTCTTCGCGGAGATCGACGCCGTGGTCGAGGCGATGCGCATGCGCTGGCGCCACTACGTGGTCGACTTCGACCTCGGGATGCAGGCGGAGATCGCCAAGAAGGTGTGGCGCTTCTTCGAGCAGCGCCGGAGGCACGACACGCTCTCCGGGCGGGTGCTCGACCGGGGGCGCAGGTCCATCGACGCGCCGGCGGTCCCGTGGAAGGGCGTGGCGGGCGTGGTGCTGGGGGCGCTGACCCTCGGGGCGCTCGCGTGGCAGATCAACGCGTGGCGGCGGAGCGGGCGAGGCGTCCGCGGCGCTCCGCCGACGGCCGCGGTGAAGGCGGCGCAGGAGCTCGCCAGGGCGCTCGACGCGGCGCTGGTGGCGAGGGGCGTCGCCCGGCCGGCCAACCGGACGCCGCTCGCGTGGGCGCAGGAGCTGACGCGCCGCAAGGACGCGATGGCCGCGCTGGCGACGAGGGTGTCCGAGCGGTACACGGCCGCGCGCTTCGGGGCCGAGGCCCTCAGCCGGGATGAGCTCGACGCGCTGAAGGCCGAGCTCAGGTCGGCGGCGCAGGCTCCGCCGGCTTCAGGGTGACGGGGCCCTCGGCGATGGCCTCCTCGACCGAGGCCAGCGGCTGGCGGAGCAGCAGCGCGAGGATGGTGCCGAGCTGCGGTCGATCGACGAAGGCGCGCCAGGTCTCCTCCGGGGTGACCACGGCGAGGTAGCCCGACACGAGGTCGGTGTCGACGCGCACCAGGGTCCCGGCGGTGGCGATGCGCTCGATGGAGGGGGCCTCGCGGGCTGTTACCTCGCGCCAGTGGCGGGAGGCCTCCGCGATGCGCGCGGCGGCGGCCTCCGGGGGCTCCGCGAAGAGCGCGGCGAGCGCCGGGTCGAGGGGCTTCGGGCGGCGAGCCGGAGAGGCGTCGGACTCGGCGGCGAGGTCGGTGGCGAGCTCGATGTCGGCGTCGTCGAGGGCATCGAGGAGGGCGGGGTCTTCGAGGGGGTCGCGGTTCATGGCGGCGGCGGCCGAGGGATCTACCACGGAGCCCGAGGCCGGGGAGGTCCACACGATGTGGAGGGAGATCCGCTGCTGCAACGATTCCGCATCGGTGATAGAGGGCCCTTGCGTGGGCAACGGGAGGCTGGAGCCGGGAAACCTGATCGCCGAGGAGTACGTCGTCGGCGAGGCGCTGCGCGTCGGCGGGGCCGGGGAGGTCTATCGCGCGGTGCGACGGGGCACCGGGGAGCGCTGCGCGGTGCGGGTGCTGTCGCCTTCGCTGGGGGACGTCGCGACGAGGGAGCGCCTGGTCGAGCTGGCCCGGGTGGGGCCTTCCATCGAGAGCGAGCACGTCCCGGCGGTGCTGGCCGCGGGCTTCGACCGGAGGCTCCAGGCGGCGTGGCTGGTGACGGAGGAGATCGAGGGCGAGGCGCTCCCAGCGATGCTGGCGAAGACCGGCCCGCTGCCGCTCGGGGTGGTCTCGGCGCTGATGCGACAGGTCTTCGACGCCCTGGCGAGCGCGCACGAGGCGGGGGTGGTGCACGGCGCCCTCACGGCCGACGACGTCTTCGTGGCCCCTTCCCCGAGGGCGAAGGGCGCCGGGTGGGTGAGCGTGCTCGGCTTCGGCGTGGCGCGCGGCCTGGCCGAGCGTCGATGGCAGGAGGACCTCCGCGAGGACGACTCCTCGACGCTCCACTCGGCGGACGTTCGCGCGCTGGGGATGCTCGGCCTCGCGATGCTCTCCGGGAAGGCGGAGCCGGGAGACGAGAGCGCGCTCGCGCCCACCGCGAGGCTGCAGGGGCTCGGGGTGCCTGATGTGGGGGCGCTCGGGTGGTTCGACGCGTGGTTCGAGGCCTGCGTCGCCGCCGAGCCGGAGGCGCAGTTCCAGTCGGTCGAGGAGGCCGAGGAGGCGTGGGAGCACGCGGTGGCCGCACCGCCGCGCGCAGGTCGACCGCGGTGGGCGCTGGGCGCGCTGGCGCTGTTGCTGGTCGGGGTGGCGGTGCCCGCGGCCCTGCATCGTCGGGGGAGGGTGGAGCGCCATGCGCCGGAGGGGGGCGCTGCCGGGGTGGGTCATCGGCCCGCGGCGACGCGCTCGCACTGCCCGGCGGGGATGGTGTGGCTGCCGGGGGGGCAGTTCCTGATGGGCTCGAGGGAAGACCGCGGTGACCCTGACCAGCGGCCGCGCCACGTCGTGAACATCAGCGGGTTCTGCATGGAGCGCACGGAGGTGACGGTCGGCGCATATGGGCGCTACTGGGCGCTGCGCGGTCATCCCCCGGAGCTGGCGCCCGACGAGGGATTCAACTGCAACTGGCGCCGGGCCGACCGGGTCGATCACCCGATGAACTGCATCGACTGGCGTGCGGCGCGGGAGTACTGCGAGTGGCCCGGGCACCCCGGCGGACCGAGGAGGCTGCCCACCGAGGCGCAGTGGGAGTTCGCGGCGCACGGGCCGGAGGGGGGAAGGTACCCGTGGGGCGACGGGGTGCCCGGCGAGCAGGTGTGCTGGTCGGGGGTGTCGCCGCGGCTGGGCACCTGCCAGGTCGGCGCGTCGAGGCGGGACGTCACCTCGACGGGCCTCGTCGACATGGCCGGCAACGTCGCCGAGTGGACCGCGGACCTCTACGCCCCGCAGTACGCGGTGCCTGACGCGGCGGTGCTGATCGATCCCGCGGGCCCGGAGTCGACCCCCGAGGGGCTTCGGGTGTTTCGCGGAGGCACCTGGGCGATCAGTGTCCCGTCGGGGCTGAGGGCGGCGACGCGGGGGAGGCACACCGAGTCGATGCGAGCGAGAGGCGTCGGCTGGCGCTGCGTGAGAGGTCCCTCGGGCGACGACCCGTGACAACCCGCGGGCGCGGCGACGTATCATCCGGCCGGAGACCCGACATGAACCATTCCTCGCTCACTCTCGTGCTAGGCCTCCTCGCGGCGCAGGGCCTCGGGTGCCAGCGCGACCGCCCTTCGGTCCCCGCGACGCGCCCTGTGCAGGCCGGTCCCAACGCGCTCGGCCCCGATGGCCGCCCTCGCGCCGGGGTGCCCGGGACCCCCGCTCGCCCCGCCCGGGTGGGCCTCGCCGTCGGCATCGTCGAGGGGCGCATCAAGCCGCCCGACGACAAGCCCAACGACGACGAAGACCGCCACCGCGTGCACCCCGAGTGGTACCCCACCGGCCAGCCCAACAACCCCTACCCCGCGGGCACGGTGATCCCCATCGCCCCGCCGCCGCCGGGGCTCTCCATCACCCCGCTGCCGCCGATGCAGCCCATGGGAAACAACGGCGTGACCATGGTGCCGATGGGCTCGCCGGGGGTGCCGCCCTCGGCGCCGAGCGCGGTCCCGATGGCGGGCAACGGGGTGACCATGGTGCCGATGCCGGCGCCCGGCGGACAGCCCTCCGCTCCGGCTCCGGCGCCGCAGGGGCAGCCCGCTCCGACCGCGACCGGGGCCGTGGCGCAGACCTTCCAGGGGACGCTCGACCCGTCGGCGGAGCGCGACCCCGGCGGGCGCTTCTTCCGGGTGCACCAGGTCTCGCTCCAGCGCGGCTCGCGCGTGGCGATCACCATGCAGAGCCCGCAGTTCGACACCCTGCTCCGGGTCGAGCCGCCCACCGGAGACGCGGTCGAGAACGATGACGTGGCGAGGGAGGACACCAACTCGCGCGTCGACTTCACCGCCCCCATCGACGGCCGCTACCGCATCGTGGCGACCTCCTACGCCCCGGCCACGGCGGGCTCGTACACCATCCAGGTGAGCGCCGGCGCGCCGGGCCAGGGACTCATGGTCACCGGCTCCAACAACAACGCCCCCGACGCGCAGACCGGCCCCGGCGGAACCATCGTCCCAGGCACTCCCGTCAACGAGTACCTGACCCCGGGAGATCCCTCCTCGGGCGGGCGCTTCGTACGGTCGTACCGACTCGACGGCAGCCAGGGGGACATGGTCTCGCTGCGGCTCACCTCCACGGGCTTCGACCCCACGATCGCGCTCATCGCCCCCAACGGGCAGCGGTGGAGCAACGACGACACCAGCCCCTCGGACACCAACAGCACCCTCGCGATGACGCTCCCCTCGGCCGGGAGCTACCGGGTCGAGGTGTCGTCCTACCGCCCCGGGGCCACCGGGCCGTTCAGCCTCACGCTCACCTCGTCGGCGCGCCCGACGGTGGCGACCAACGGCGCTCCCGTGGGCAGCGTCGCGGGCCGCGCGGGGCAGGGCAACATGTACGGCATCTTCGTCGGCATCTCCGACTACGGCGGCCGCGGCAACCTCTACGGCTGCGCCGACGACGCGAGGCAGCTCGCCCAGGCGTACATCAACGCGCACCTCGGGAGCGCGCAGAACTTCGTGGTGCTCACCGACGCCGAGGCCACCACCTCCGCGGTGTCGCAGGCCTTCCAGGCGATGAGCTCGCGCGTCGGGGCCAACGACGTGTTCATGTTCTTCCACTCGGGTCACGGCAGCCGCGCGGAGTCGCACGACACCGCCGCCGACCCGGACGGCTACGTCGAGTCCATCGTGCTGCGCGACGGGGAGATCAACGCCCACCAGATGGCGAGGCTCTTCGACGGGGTGCGCGCCGACGTCGACATGCTGGCGCTCGACAGCTGCTACTCCGGGGGCTTCGAGCGCGCGTTCGGCGCGTCGCGCAACCGCTTCGGGATGTACAGCTCCGAGGAGGACGTGCTCTCCCAGGTGGCCCAGCGCTTCCAGGCGGGCGGATACCTCTCGTACTTCCTCCGGCGCGGCGTCTCCGAGGCCGACAACAACCACGACGGCGCCGTGCGCGCGGGCGAGCTCGCGGACTACCTCCACCGGCAGTACGCGCAGAACCTCCAGCAGATGCAGACCCAGGACGGCCAGGAGGTCGACACCTGGCAGCACCTGGTGATCAACCGCTCGGGCGTCGCCCTCAGCGACCAGCTCTGGCGCTTCCCCCTGGTGGCCTCGGCGCGGTGAAGCCCGCGTGCTGATCCTCGCGAGCCTCGTGCTGCTGACGTGGATGGTGCAGCTCTGGCTTGCGCTGCGCATCCGCCGCGCGCTCCCGGCGCTCTCCGAGCTCCCGGTGCTGTCGCGCGAGGCGTGGCCCCTGCTCTCGATCATCGTGCCCGCGCGCGACGAGGGACTGCACGTCGAGGCCGCGCTCGCGTCGAAGCTCTCGTGCGGATACCCCTCGCTGGAGGTGGTGGCCATCGACGACCGCTCCACCGACGACACCGGGGCCATCATCGACCGCGCGGCGGCGGCCGACCCTCGGGTGGTCGCGGTGCACGTCACGGCGCTCCCGGAGGGATGGCTCGGCAAGGTGCACGCGATGGCCCGCGGGTTGGAGCGGGTCCGCGGCGAGTGGGTGCTCTTGAGCGACGCGGACGTGCACGTCGAGAAGGGCGTTCTCGAGCGCCTGGTCGCCTGGGCCGAGGCAGGCGGCATCGACCTGGTGGCGGTGTTCCCCAAGATGCACTCCGTGGGGCTGCTCATCGACGCGTCGCTGGGGTCGATGGTCCGGGTGCTCCCGCTCGCGGGGCGGGCGTGGCGCGGCAACGACGACACCAGCGCCATCGGGATGAGCGTCGGCGCCTTCACGCTGGTTCGACGCTCGGCGCTGGTCGAGAGCGACGCCCTCGGCCACCTGCGGATGGAGGTCGCCGACGACGTGGCGCTCGGCGCGTACCTGAAGCAGCGGGGCGCGCGGTGCCGCGTGCTGGTGGGCCGGGCCGACGTGCACCTGGTGTTCATGCACTCGGTCGCGGCGCTGGTGCGCAGCGCCGACAAGGGCGGCGGGATGCTCGGGTTCTCCTGGTGGCGCCCGGTGTTCTTCGGGATCGCGCCGGTGGTGCTCGACGTGGTGATCCCGGCATGGGCGCTGGCCTCCGGCGGCGCCGCGGCGGTGGTCGGGGCCGCGGCCCTCGCGGCGGCGACGGCGACCCACCTGGTGCTCTCGCGACACTTCGACGGACCGATCCGAGGCGCGCTGCTCTGGCCGCTGGGGGAGGCCTTCATGGGGGCGCTCACCCTCCGCGCGGGACTGCTCGCCTGGAAGGACCAGGGGGTCTTCTGGCGCCGGACCTTCTATCCCCGCGCGGTGCTCGAAGCGGGCAAGAAGCTCGACATGATCTCCATGAGGGTGAGTCCGCCGTAGGGCTTCGCGCTACGGTGCCGGCGGCCCTCCGATGCCGCGCCACTTCAACACCGCCGGACCTTGCCGGGTCGACCTCCACTACATGTTGCCGCCCGAGCGGCGGGTGCCCGAGGTGCGCGCGCTCGTCGACACGCAGGCGTACTTCGCCCTTCACGCGCCGAGGCAGGTGGGCAAGACCACCGCGCTGACCGCGCTCGCCGCGTCGCTCACGCGAGAGGGACGCTACGCCGCGGTGATGGTCTCGATGGAGACGGGCGCGGCCTTCCCCGACGACGTGGGCGCTGCGGAGAGCGCCGCGCTCGATGCCTGGCGGCTCGCGGCGACCTTCTCGCTCCCGCCCGAGCTGCGACCGCCTGCGTGGCCCGAGGCCGCTCCCGGCAGCCGGATCCAGGCCGCGCTCACCGCGTGGACGGCGGCGTGTCCACGCCCGCTCGTGGTCTTCATCGACGAGATCGACGCGCTGCGCGACCAGGCGCTGCTCTCGGTGCTCCGGCAGATGCGCGCGGGTCACAACTACCGCCCGACGGCCTTCCCGTGGTCGCTCGCGCTCGTGGGCCTGCGCGACGTGCGCGACTACAAGGTCGCCGCCGGGGGCACCGACCGGCTCAACACGGCCTCGCCCTTCAACATCAAGGTCGAGTCGCTCACGATGCGCGGCTTCACCGCCGACGAGGTCGCGGAGCTGTACGCGCAGCACACCGCCGACACCGGGCAGCGCTTCGAGCCCGACGCGGTGGCGCGAGCCTTCGAGCTCACCCGGGGACAGCCATGGCTCGTCAACGCCCTCGCGTATGTGATCACCACGAAGCTCGTCACCGACCGGGCGTGCGCCGTCACCGCGGCCGACGTCGAGCGGGCTCGGGACGTGCTCATCGAGCGCCAGGACACGCACCTCGACAGCCTCGCCGAGCGGCTCCGCGACCCGCGTGTGCGCGCCGTGGTCGAGCCGATGATCCAGGGCGCCGCCCTCGCGTCGCTGGCGCCGGACGACCTGCGCTTCGTGAGCGACCTCGGCCTCGTGCGGCGCGACGACGACGGCGCCGTCGAGGTCGCCAACCCGATCTACCGCGAGATCATCGTGCGCTCGCTCACCGACGCGATGCGCGCGTCGATCCCGAAGCTCGCGCCGACGTGGCTCCGCGCCGACGGCACCGTCGACTGGAGCCGTCTGCAAGAGGCCTTCGTGGCGTTCTGGCTACAGCACGGCGAGGCGCTGCGCGGGGCGTCGGCCTACCCCGAGGCGGCGCCGCACCTGGTGCTGATGGCCTTCCTCCACCGCGTGGTGAACGGCGGCGGGCGCGTCGAGCGCGAGCTCGCCATCGGGTCGGGGCGTCTCGACCTGGGCGTGGAGGTCCAGGGAGAGCGCCTCGGGGTCGAGGTGAAGACATGGCGCGACGCCGACAAGTCGCGAGACCCGACCGTCGCGGGCCTCGGCCAGCTGGAGGAGTACCTCGCGCGCTTCGGCACCTCGCGCGGCTGGCTGGTGCTCTTCGATCAGCGCAGCGGGCAGCCCGACCTCCCCGAGCGCCTGCGCGTCGAGGCGCGAGTGACGGCGAGCGGGCGGGAGATCACGGTGATCCGGCTGTGGTGGGGTGCGCCGCGGCCCATTGGGGCGGCGAGGGTCGCGTTGATGAGCGGAGCGGAGTCGAGCGCGGGGCTACTTCGTGTCGCCCTCGATCGGCCGCTCGGGGACGTTGGGCGTCTTGCCATCGGTCGGCTTCCGCTTCCCCGGCGCGCTCATGTGCGGAACCAGCGCCCCGAGCTCACCCTGTGCGCCCTCCAGCGAGAGGAGGCCTTCCAGCACGAGCGACGCCCCGTGGTACTGGCGCAGCCACGCGCCCTTCTCGGTGCCCTGCTCGGAGAGCGCGTCACGCGCCCCGTGCACCGCGCCGCGGCTGTCGGCGAGGGCCGTGGTGAGCTGCTTCTGCGCCGCGTGCAGCTTCTTCAGCCACGCCCCGTGCTCGGGGACGGACCTGTCGCTCTCCAGCGCGCTGACGACGCCGTCGAGGCTCACGCTCAGCGGGCGCAGCCCCTTCGTCAGGCCAGTGCGACGCGCCGGGAAGAAGGTCTCCAGGGTGCCGCTCCAGGCGTCGTCCTCGCGCTTGGCGTCGAGGTGCTTGTAGAACGCGCTCAAGGTCCGATGCGTGGACGCCACGACGGGGGAGCCGCTCTCCGACGTCGCGGTGGCGGTCGCCTTCGCCCGCCGGTGCGCCGCGAGGGCGTCTGCCATGGTCTGGTCGGCCTTCGCCTGCTCCGTGATGAGCCACGCGACGAGGGCGCGCACCGCGGGGCGTGGGTCGTCGCCGAAGCGCCGCTGGAGGTTGGCGCGCAGCTCGGGGCCGTACTTCTGGGTCTCGGTGTTGTCGATGTACTTGTCCGCCATGATGAACCTCGGTCGGTGGGGCGTCTGACCTTCCGAAGGAGGTGTGCGGCACCTTCGGAGGCCCCGAGCATCGGGACCGCAGATGTGTCGGGCGGCGGAGCGGCGGAGGTTTCCGGGGAGACGACCGTGGGAGAACTAATTCGGTTCGGCGTCGCCGGGGTCGAACCCGTCCTGCGGATGTCGTCGGTGACCCTTCGACCGGGGACAAGCCCTCCCCGAGATGTTGTCGGCAGGCCTTCGACCGGGTCGAAGCCCTGCCATGGGTGTGGTCGGCGTCCCTTCGACGGGGTCCATCCCCTCCCAGAGGAGTAGACGGCGACCCTTCGACCGGGTCGAATCCCTCCATCGGGTCTCGACGGCATGGCTTCTTCGATCACCAGCAAGGAAAGCCCTGGAGACCGCGATCACTCACCCACTCAACCGCAAACCCCGGGCGGCGTTGCCAGACGGGCCTGAATTCCAGGTCCGTAGTGTTGGACACGGAGCGTGCAGAGTTCCAGCACCCTGCGGGCATCCAGTCGATCTTCGGGCATTTCGCCGACCTCTGCGCCCCTCGCGTCGCCTGGCGCGGCGTCAGGGCGAAGCAGAGGAAGGAGGGTTGGAGCAACGACCACTGCTTCTCCTGCTCGGGCGAGGAAGCGCATGAATCTCAGGCGTTTCGGCGACGCCGCCCTGAAGGAGATCGTGAGGGATGGGCTCGTGGGGGTCACTCTTCAGAGTGGGGTTGATCATCGCAGTCGACTAACCCGTCTCGGCTCGCGCAGCCGCCGGTCGGCACAGGCCACGAGAATCCGAGCGGAACGACGGAGCGGTCTGACGAGAGGACAGGATTCCGCGTGTGGGCTGGTCCAGCGCGAGGACTCGGAGTGCTTGTCGAACTGACCGGGCCTCTATAGGGTCATATGGATGCATAAGGTGCTGGTTGCGGCGGTATTGAGTGGGTTCATCGCGTGCAGCGCCAACGGCACCGGCTCAACGGGGTCGACCGACGGCGGGGGAGTGCAGCCTTCGGGCGACGCGACGGTCGCGACCGGCGGCTCGGTCGGGCTCGGCCTGTCGTCGCAGCGGGTCGCGGGGATTCCGATCGGCGCAAGCGACGGCTCCTACGAGTACACCGCGCAGGTGGTATTGACGAACGTCTCCTCGGCGACGCCGGTCGCGCTGGTCTCGGCGGCGTTCTCGGCCACAACCGACAGCGCCCGGGTCCTCATGCCGACGACGGTCGTGGGCTGTCCGAGCGGCGACCGGCTCGCGCTGGGCGGGCGGGCGATGTGCGAGTTGCACTTCACCGTGACGCTGCCGCAACGGCCGGTGACCGTCGCGTACGACGACGGCGCCGGGCACGCGGCGACGGTGGCCGCCCAGGCCGTCGACCTGACGCCGTCACCGATCGACTACTGCATCGCCGCCGTCCGGTACTCGGGCTCGGGGCAGGCTTGCACCGACTGCCTCGAGACGAATTGTAGGTCCGAGCTGAGCGCCGAGACGAACGCGATGATCGCGCTCGGAGCGATGCGTGACGCCTACGGCCGGTGCAGCAACAACTGCCGGGGGTCCGCCTCGCTCGCGGCGCAATGCGACTGCGAGCGGGCCTGTTCGGAGCCGTACTGGCTCGCCCTCAATGGGGTGTATGCGTGCATGATCAACCGCTGCGCGAGCGCCTGCAGGTAGGGACGCCCAGCGGCGTCGGCTCGGTGGGATCATCCCAGGGCGGCTTTGCCAGAACTCCTGAGGTTCATGCGCTTCCTCGCCCGAGCAGGAGAAGCAGTGGTCGTTGCTCCAACCCTCCTTCCTCTGCTTCGCCCTGACGCCGCGCCAGGCGACGCGAGGGGCGCAGAGGTCGGCGAAATGCCCGAAGATCGACTGGATGCCCGCAGGGTGCTGGAACTCTGCACGCTCCGTGTCCAACACTACGGACCTGGAATTCAAGCCCGTTTGGCAACCCGCTCACCCCCCGACCATCCACGCTCCCAGCGTCGCGTCCGTCGCCTCGCTCGCGGGCACCTCGCCCACGACCTCACCCCGCCGCAGCACCATCACCCGGTCGCTGAGCGCTCGCAGCTCGTCGAGCTCCGACGACACCAGCACCACCGCCACGCCCTTCGCTCTCAGCCCCCGCAGCGCCCCGCGGATCACCTCCGCCGCCCGCAGGTCGACCCCTCTCGTGGGCTGCGCCACCAGCAGCAGCCGCGTCGCGGTCCGCAGCTCTCTCGCCATCAGCACCTTCTGCTGGTTGCCCCCCGACAGCGAGGCCAGCACCGCGTCCGGGTCCGTCGGCCGCACGTCGAAGCGCGCGATCGCCTCCGCCGCGACCTCCCTCGCCGCCGCCCCGTCGTAGCGGCCTCCCAGGGTCGCCGTCGCCACCTCGCCCAGCGCGAGGTTCTCCGCCACCGTGAGCTCCCCGAAGAGCCCGTGGCCCTCGCGGTCCTCCGGAACGAAGCCGACGCCCCGGGCGCGCCGCCCGGCCACCGTCTCTCGGGTCACGTCCTCGCTGCCCAGGGTGATCGTCCCCGCCTCGCAAGCGCGCATCCCCGAGAGCATCTCCAGCAGCGCCCGCTGACCGTTGCCCTCGACCCCAGCCACCCCCAGCACCTCGCCCGCCCTCAGCGTCAGCGTGAACGGACCCGCTCCCCCGCCTCGCACGCCTCGCACCGACAGCGCCTCGCCCGCCGCTCCCTCCGCCGCCTCGCCAGCTTTACCCGACGCGGTATGCTGCGCGTCGCCCACCACCGCCGCGACCACCGCCTCGTGGCTCGTCGCCGCGACCTCCGTGGTGAGCGCCACCTTGCCCCGGCGCAGCACGGTGATCTCGTCCGCCACCGCGAACACCTCGTCGAGCTTGTGCGTCACCAGCAGCACCGCCGCGCCCTGCGCCGCCATCGCCCGGATCGCCGCGAGCAGCTCGGTCACCTCCGCGGGGGAGAGCACCGCCGTCGGCTCGTCGAGCAGCACCACCGTCGCCCCGCGGTGCAGCACCTTCAGGATCTCCACCCGCTGCCGCTCGCCCACCCCCAGCGAGGCCACCGTGGCCGACGGGTCCACGGGCATCCCCCGCGCCTCGGCCAGCGAGCGCACCCGGGCGTCCATCGCGGCGCGGTCCAGCAGCCACCCGAAGGGACCGCGCCGTGGCTCGGCGCCCAGCACGACGTTCTCGGCGACGGTGAGCGCCTCGGCCAGCATGAAGTGCTGGTGCACCACGCCGATGCCAGCGCCCAGCGCGGCCCGCACGTCCCCGGGAGGGAGCTCGGACTCATCGACGGTGACGCTCCCCGCGTCGGGGGCGACGAGGCCGCAGAGGCAGCGGATCAGGGTGCTCTTGCCCGCGCCGTTCTCGCCGACGAGCGCGTGCACCCGGCCGGGGGTGAGGGTGAGCGAGGCGTCGTCCAGCGAGACGCAGTCGCCGTAGGCCTTGCGCAGCCCTCGCGCCCTCAGCGAAGGCATCAGTGCGGGTCGGCGTGCGGGCGGGCGTGCGGGTCGAAGGGCGGCAGGTTGCCCAGCTCGCCGGGCGGGAGGTGGATCAGGTCGAGGCGCTCTTCGTGCACCTCCGGGTGCAGCCGGTCGCGCGCCTCCTGGAGCAGCGCCGCGGTGCGCTGGGTGCGACGGTCGCGCACCAGGAAGCCCCGGATGGTCGCCACCACGCCGGGGTCGGTGACCTCGCGGCGGAGCGCGGGGCGCGTCCCGGTGAGCACCCCCACGCCGAAGCGGTTGTTGGCCAGCGCCACGGGCTGCGCGGTGACGTCCATCTCCCGGCCGAGGGTGAACACCGCCGCGGCCAGCGCCGGGTCGACGGGCTGCCCATCGCCCGTGGGCGCGCCGCTGCGCTGGAAGTAGAACACGTCCCCGTCGCGGGCCTTGGAGGGCTCGTCGACCGAGTGCTGCCGCACCAGCTCTCGCACCCGACGAAGGTCGCCCCGCGCCGCGCGCACGTCGGCGATGGCCCTCGCGGCGGTCTCCCGGTCGGCGGTGACGATCACCGTCGCGCGGCGGTACTCGGGCTGCTGGTAGTCCGCGAGGTGCGCCTGGTAGTAGGCGGTCACCTCGCTCGCGGAGATGGACTCCGGGGTCACCGACTCGAGCACCGCGCGCTGCTCCAGCCGCTGCGACAGGATGCGACGCACCGAAGCGGACACCTCGGGGTTGCGGTCGAGCCCCTGGCGCCTCGCCTCGGCGGCCAGCAGGAAGGTCGTCACCAGGTTCTCGAGGTACGCGCGACGCTCTGCGGGGGCGAGGTAGCGCTGGCGCACGGGCCCGGGGGCCTCGTTGAGCATGTCCTCGAACTCGCCCACGGTGATCGCCTGGTCGCCCACGCGGGCCACCACCTGCGCCCGCCGCGCGGCCTCCGCGGGCGTCACACCGGCGTCCGCCGAGGGCGCAGGGGCGGGCTGCGCCCCCGCGAGCCCAGGGGAGAGCAGGCCGACGAAGAACAGCGGGAGCAGGCGCGCAACAGGGCTTCGCATCGGTGGAGACGTCGGGTCGCATGGGCCCGCCCGGGACGTCAAGCGCGGGCGCCGCGCGGGGGGAGCCCGTCGGCGCCGAGGGGACGTGTTCTGCGTGCGCGCCGCGGGCGCCTCGGCCCTGCTCACGGAGTACGTCCTCCACCAGGGCGCGGCAACGCGCTCGCCGGAACGCGCGGCACCCGCCGCCGCCAGACCATGGGCGTTCGCCGTCTCGACCAGCGCCAGCGGTGAGGACGACGTCGCGACGGAGAGCGCCCCCAACGGCAGCGACACGCACGCCGCGAGCGCCGCGACCAGAGCGACCACCGTCGCGATGAGCGGGCCCTCGCGTGGGAGTGTATCACCGCCCGGTGATCGGTACGCCGTCGCGGCGACGATTGAATACAAGCCGCGGAGTCATCTGGCGCCATCCAGAGTTCGGACCCTCGTTGCTGTGGTCGTGATCACTCGCAAGTCATGAAGGTTGCAGACATAGATCTTCAACGGTAATCGTTCAGGGTGGTGCCATGCCTCTGACGTCCTGACGCGACCCGGCGGATTCGCCTTGTTTTCTGGGCATCGAGACCGTCCATGCGCTGTCGATTCGGCGGGGTCGTCGAGGCGTCGACCTCACTGGTGTCAGGAGGTTAGAGCCTCGCGTGTAGCAGTTCAACGGTGGGGCAAGTCGCTCGTTTGACGCTGGGGTTCGCGCGTTGACGCTCACCCCAGGCTATGACACGTGGCGAACCCGCGTTTGCGGGGTCTTTCGAGCAGGAATGCCACTTCGATGGAGCCCACGGTACATCGAGTGGTGCTTCCGGAAGGTCCAGTGAGTTTCGGTACGAAAGACCCCCACGCAAGTGGGGGTCGTCACCTGCCCACGTGATGTGCATCAGCGTGTGAACCCGCTGGAGTGCCGCCCACTCCGCGGTTGCGGACGGCCCGCGAGCGGGCCTGCAACCGCTGAAGTGGGGTCCTGGGACTGAGCGCCCTGCCTTCGCAGGGCTTCCTGCAGGGGCGCCGGTCGCTGGCGCGACCGTCGGTTGGGTCTCGACCGCCGCGATGGAACTCCCTGCGACGCTCAGCGCCTTGTCCTGCTGCCGCGCGTGAGCACCTACGTCCTCTTCAACGAGCGCTCCAGCGCTCGATGCTCCTGCAGATAGCCCGGCGAAGGCCGGGCGCTCATCTCCAGGCTCCCACTTCAGCGGTTGCAGGCCCGCTCGCGGGCCGTCCGCAACCGCGGAGTGGGCGGCACTCCAGCGGGTTCACACGCTGATGCACATCACGTGGGCCTGTTATCGCCTGGGGTGAGCGTCAGCGCGCGAACCCCAGTGTCAAATGGGCGACTTGTTCATGGGGCCATCGCAAAGCGGCAAAACTGACATGAGCTTGGTATAAACCGATACATTGAACGAAGGCGCTCCGCGGCGGGCCTCGCCCGAAGCGTCGCGGTCGCTCGCGTGAGCTGCCGACTCCAGGGCGTGCTGGGGCTTCGTGGCATTCATTGGAGCGAGCGAATCGACCTGTTCTGGACGTACTTAGCTCGCCGATATCACTCCTTTCAAGCTCTCCCTTGAAGCATTGGAAGGAGTGCTCGCCGATATCACAGCACGGTCATGGAACTATCGATCGCGGCATCGATGTGATGAACTCTGAGCGCGATCCCCAGCGCCAAACGGGCGGCGTGCACCCCTGAACTGTTACGATCCCTGCCCGACTTCGCGACGCAGCACTTGCACCGCCTATGCAGCCGATGCACCGCCGCGATGAGTCGCCAGGCGTCGTAGCGGTCAGTAAATTCATGCAAACAAGGCATTTCGCCGGCTGCGAAGCGATAGCATGAGCCTCGTGCACGACTATTGCTGTTCGCGCCCGCTAGTGGCGGCACCCAATTGGGTGCCGCTGCGATCCAGGTTGGTTGAGCATATGAGGTCGAGACGATGAAACAATTCATGAGGGTGCTCGGTGCCGGGTTCCTCGCGGGAGCCCTTACAGCAGCGTGTAGTGGGGAGGTGGGTCCAGCGGGGGCCAACGGGGAGGCTGGCGCTCCTGGCGCTCCTGGCGCTCCTGGCGCTCCTGGCGCTCCTGGCGCTCCTGGCACTCCTGGCACCCCCGGCGCCCCTGGCGCTCCTGGCGCCATCGGTCCGCAGGGTGATGCCGGTGCCCCAGGGGAGGCTGCGCGCATCCCAACGAACGGTCTGACGGCGACGGTTCTCGACGTCAACGTCGCAGCCGACCGCGTGGTTCGGGTGCGGTTCTCTCTCCGGGACGCCCGGAATCAGACCCTCCCCCCGTCCGAGACCGACCGGCTCGGGTTCGCGGCGAGCGAAGTCGTGATGGACACGGCTGCGACCCCTGCACCGCTGCGCTACCGCGCGTTCACCACGTGCCCGGCGCCCGCGCCGAACGCGACGGAAACGATCACGTGCATGGACTACGCGGTGCGGGCCCCGACCATCGCGACCGCGCGGCTGACCGACAACCGCGACGGCACCTGGACCTACCAGATGGCGAGCCCCCTGCCGACCGGCTACTCCCCGTCGCGTACGCTCTCGATCGCCGTTCAGGCGCGACGCCCGGGCGTCTTCGCGAGTGACCGCGCGTCCATCGCCAACACCGTGTTCGACGTCGTCCCGGCCGGCGGAACGCCCGTCGCCGTCATGGCCGTCTCGCAGCTGTCGGGCTGCAACAACTGCCACAACAGCCTCGCGGCCCACGGCGGCTCACGCGTCGAAGTGCGCCTCTGCGTCCGCTGTCACACGGCCGAGCTCCGGGCTCCCGGTACGCACGAGAGCCTCGAATTCGGCCCGATGATTCACCAGATCCACCGCGGCCAGAACATGCCGAGCGTGAGGGCGACCCCGAGCGTTCCGCTGCGCCTCAACGGCCACGACTACTCGCGAGTGGGCATGCCGCAAGATCTGCGTAACTGCACGATGTGTCACAACGAGACCGCGACGGACGCACCCGACGCGGCGCGCTGGGCGACCCGTCCGACGGCGGCTATTTGCAACTCGTGCCACGACAACATGTACTACGGGACGGCCACCACGCCTCCCTTCGCGTATCAAACCGCGCACCCCGGCGGTGCTGCGGCCGACGCTACCTGCACGAACTGTCACCGTGAGTCGGGCGAGACGCTTGGCACGCCGACCGGCATCCGCACCGCGCACGTCAACGTGGACGCGCGCCCCGGCGCCCCGACGGTGGCGTACGCGATCACCAGCGTGACGAACACCACGGCGGGCAGCGCGCCGGTCGTGAACTTCACCATCAACGACCGCGCAGGTGCCCAGGTACCGCCGCTGCCGGTGAACTCGGCCGTGACGTTTGCAGGCACCGGTACCGTCGCGATGACCGTCACCGGCATCGCGTCGGCCATCCAGGGCATCCCCTCGCCGTACCAGGTGCGCGTTCGGGCCATCTCGGCCGGTGCGCGAGGCACGTTCACCTTCGTGTACAGCTTCAACGGCGGCACCACGGAGATCGGCGCCCCCCCGGCGGTGCTCCCGACTACCATCCCCGCGGTGCCCACGCCGATCGTCTCGGCCGCGACGTTCGCGCTGAGGGGTCCGGTCCTTCTGCCGCACGCGACGAACGCGAGCGGCTTCGCCACCAGCCTCCCATCGACCAACCTCACGCTGAACTTCTCGGATACGGGGACGGTGGCCGTGGGCGACACCTGGACCTTCACCGCGGGTACGCTCCCGCTCACGTCGCTGGCTGCTTCGGGCAGGCCCAACGCTCCCCAGGCCTCCGCGAACGGGTTCATCTCGAGCCTCGCATTCTACCTGAACGGCCCCGTGTCGACGGACTACGCGGCCACTCAGATCAACGGCTCGCAGGGCACGCTCCGCGCGGGCTCAACGCCGGGCAGCTACTCGCTGACGTTCCCCCCCACGGCGATCATCCCGGCGACGGCGACCGGAACGTGGTCGATCGGCATGCAGGCGGCGCGCTACGAGTTCGTCGCCTCGAACTTCCTTCGCCCGCTCGCCACCAGCATCAGCCACGGCAACACGAACCCGGTGGTCAGCTTCGCAGTCACTGCAGGCGGCACGGCGGTGCCGCGCCGTGAGGTCGTCCAGCTCTCGCGCTGCAACGCGTGTCATCAGCAGATCAACATCCACGGTGGCGGCCGCCAGGCCATCCAGTACTGCGTGATGTGCCACAACCCGAACATGACTCTGACCGCCGGCCAGTTTGGCCCGGCGCAGTCGCTCATGTTCCAGAACCTCATCCATCGCATCCACATGGGCGCGAATCTCCCGAGCGTCGTCGATGGAGGAACCTACGGCATCGGTTCCCACGACTACACGTTCGTGCGCTTCCCGCAGCCGATCACGAATTGCGGGGCCTGCCACGCGACCGGCACGACCAACACTCCGAGCACCCGCGTGTGCACCTCGTGCCACGACGGCTCTTCGACGCTCGCGCACGCTCAGCTGAACACCACCTCCGGTGGCACTGAAGCCTGCGCTACGTGCCACGGCCCGGGTCGCGCGTTCTCGGTCTCGACCGCCCACCCGGCTCTCTGACAGCGGCTCTTCCGCCGCTTTGGAGCTGATTCAACAGCTCCGATCCCAACTGCCATAACCTCCCCTGCGATCGGTCGTGAGAACGTCGGTCCGTGCGTACGCGATGCGGACGCTCGTACGATCGCTCACCGGTCGCTGACGGCCGCGCGCTCGTACTCCGGATCCCAGCTGCGCGATACGTGGTAGCGTGCGCACTGCGCCGATGCGATGCCCCCAGTGCCAGAGCCGCGTGACGCCCTCGATGCGCCGCTGCCTGCGGTGCGGCGCGGTGCTCCCCAAGGCGGGGGCGCAGACCATCGAGACGCTCGCCCGACCCCCCGCCCCGTACGCCTCGGGCGACCGCGTGGTGGGGCGCTATCGCATCCTCGAGTCGCACGGGTCGGGGCCGCTGGGGACGACGTATCGGGCGCACGATCCGACCGGGCGCACCATGGCGGTGAAGGTGCTGCCCGCGGCGCTCTTCCCGGGAGACACCGAGCGGCGGGAGTTCATCGAGCGCTACGGGGCGCTCTGCGGAAGGACGCTCCCCGGCGCGGCGCTCCCGACGGAGGTGGGCGTCGACAACGAGGTGGTCTTCGTGGCCTCGACCTGGGTGTACGGCGCGTCGCTGCGCTCGATCGTGCGGGCCTACCGCGCGGCCGACCGTAGGCTGGAGCGCGACCAGGTGCTGGGCGTGCTGCGCGGCGCCTACGAGGGCCTGAAGGCGCTTCACGCGATGACCACCCACGGGGCGGTGTACCCCGAGAACGTCTCGATCACCTCCGACGCCGTGGTGCTGCTCGACCCGGGGCTCGCCGCCTCGCTGCCGCCCAGGCGCTACGTCGAGCGCGTCGAGCGGGCGCCGGATATCTGGCCCTACATCGCCCCGGAGCTTCGCGTGGGAAAGCGCGCCAACCCGGGAGCCGACCTGTTCGCCCTCGGGGCCCTCGCCTCGGAGCTTCTCACCGGCGACCCCGCGCGCTCCTCGTCGCCGGACTTCACCGCGCCCGACCTGGGCACCGCCCTCGAAGCGGCGATGCGCGCCGCGGTCTCGAGCCAGGCGTCGCGGCGGGTGTCCGCGGTGCCCGACCTGCTTTCCGGGCTCGCGCAGATCGCGGGCGAGGCCTCGCTGCCTCCCTACGCGCCGCTGCCTTCGCCCTCGGAAATGGTCGACGCGCGCACCCGTCGGGTGGTGCTACGGGTCCCCGGGACGGGTCGTCCGTCGGCGCCGCGGTCGCCGCGGTCGCCCGGGCGCCAGCGCAAGGTCGGTTGAGCGTTCGGCGCGCGGAGTCTGCTAGTGTCGGGGATGCGTCTCCGAGAGTGCACCTGAGGTTGGTTTGAGCGTCGCCAGCGCGTGTCCGCATTGCCAGAAGCCGTTGCCCGATGGGTACATTGGAAAGGCCTGTCCCCACTGCGGCGGGGTGATCGCGGGCAAGCGGAAGCGCTCGCTGTCGGGCTTCTCCTTCCAGGCGATGCAGCCCGGGTTGACCGTCTCCTCCCGGCCGCCCCACCCGTCCCGCTCCAGCCTCCCGCCGCGCGAGGCCGCCGAAGACCGATGGGACCTCCCTGACCAGGGCGCCGAGCCGCCGCGAGAGCGGGGAGCGGTGCCTCCCGCGGCCCCGACGGGCTTTCCCGCGGTGCCATCCCCCATGACCGCCCGGGGAGTCCGCTCGACCATGGCCGTGGGGATACAGGCCCCCCGCGACGCCGCCGCGCCCGCCGCCGCGCCCGTCGCCGCGCCCGTGCGCCCTCCCGGCGCCGACCCGTTGCGCTCGACCGCCCTGCTCGACCCCTTCGCCTGGAACCTCGACCACGCCGCCCCCGCGGAGTCCCCCGCGCCGAGGAGCAGCGTCCTCGACATCCGCACCCTGAAGCAGACCTCCCTCGGGGTCGGCGTCCGGCCCTCCCCCTTGCCCCAGGCCCCCGAGGTCCCTGCGAGGCCGTCGTCCGCCGCGGCGACCATCCGCACCACGGCGCTCGGCATCGCCCCGGTGCCCGCGGTCCCGGCGGCGCCTTCGCCCTTCGCGGTGCCCGACGACCTGCCCGAGGCCGACGCGTTCCCGTTGATCCGCAGCACCCAGCCCTCGGGCACCCCGGTGACCACCAGGCCACCTCCCTCCCTCGATCCTGTGGCCGCGATGCAGGACGGCATCGACATCCCTTCGGCCCCGGCCCCGGCCCCGACCTTCGAGCTCGACGAGCACTCCGCCGACCTCGAGGAGAGCGACCCCCGTCCCTCGCTCCTCCCGGCCTACACGCCCCTGCGCGCGCCACCCTCGCGGGCCCCCGGGCCGGTCACCCCGATCGGGTGGGGGTGGTCCCTCGGAGGCGCGGCGCTGGTGCTGTCCGCCGTGATCGCGCTGCGCTCGGCCCCGCTGTCCGTCGCCCTTCGCGCGGCGGCCGGGGCGGCGTCGCTGCTCATGCTGGCGCGCTTCGGCGGCCTCGCGATGCGGGCGCTGCTGCTCCTGCTGGTCGCCCTCCCGGCGCTGGCCCTGGAGACGCTCTCCGTCCCCTCGCTCTCCCGCGCAGGCGCCGCGGTGCTCACCAGCGCGCTGGTGCTGCTGCCCTCCGGCGCGTGGATCTCCCGCGACCGCGCCCTCGTGCGTCGCGCGCTCCTGCTCGCCGGCGTCGTGCTCACGGTGGCCGCGATCTTGATGCCGGGCGGGGTCGCTCGCCCGTGGTCCTACGGCGCGATGCCGGCGCTGGTGCTGGCGCTGGTGGCGATGGCGACCCCGGCGCGGCAGGTCTCGGCGGCCCTCACCGCGGCGCTGATGGCGTGGGCCGCGGCCTGCGCTGCGAGCGCTGGCGGCCCGATGCTCCCCGCGGTCGCGACGGGCCTGGCGACCGCCGCGCTGGTGCTGCTGTGCGGCCGGGCGCTGGCCGCGGTGGTGGAGAGCGACTGAGGTACTACGCGCCTGCGTCGAGGGTCACGCCCGCCAGGAAGGCCCTGCGCGCGTCCATCTCGTCGTCCGCGTAGAGCCCCTCGGCGTCGGTCAGCGTCACCGAGCGCGAGCTCCCGCTCTTCGGGTCGCGCAGCTCCAGCGAGAGCACCCCGTCCCGGCCCACGCGCAGGATCACCTCCACCGGCGACCCGTCGGCCAGGCCCTCGTCGAGCGCCACCTCGAAGCGCCCCAGCGGCGTCGCCTCGGAGAGCGTGGCCCCCTCCAACACGTCGATGGGCAGCACCCTCGCGCCGCCCCGCTTGCGAAACACCCGCCGCCCCTCGAAGGGCACCCTCGTCAGCGCCGGCACCAGCACCGCAAGCGCCTCCCGCCGCTCCCCCGGCCTCGCCGGGTCGGCCTCCTTCGCCCGCACCCCCAGCGCGTCGGGGATCACCCCGTGGTAGTCCGCCGCGGCCTTACCCCCGTCGGTAAAACAGCGCTCGGCGTAGAGCGCCGCCCCGGCCGCCACCGCGCACGCCGGGTTGAGCGGGTCGTCCGCGTCGTCGAAGATCCGCACCGCGCCCGCCCCCCGCAGCGCCCTCAGCCGCGCCTGCACCGGGTAGAGCCAGCTCGACCCGCCCACGAGCAGCACCTCGTCGAGCCCCGACCACCCGAGACCCGCCCGGGAGAGCGCCTCCTCCGCGCAGTCGACCGCGCGCTCGGTGAGCTCCTCGGTCCATCGGGCGAGCTCCCCGAGGGTCACCCGCACCACCGCCGGGGGCAGCGACGCGCCCTGCTCGGTGCGCAGCGCCAGCGTGCGGGAGGCCACCCTCGCCATGGGGTTGGCGTCGAGCGTCGCGTGCTGGTTGAGCTGTATCTTCACCCCCTCGGCCACCGAGAGCAGCGCCTCCCTCGACGCCTCGTCGACCTCGTGGAGCCCGAGGCCCGGAGAGCGCGCGGCGTCCGCGTAGCGCTCCAGCAGGCGCTCCCGCAGCAGCTCGTCGACGCCGAGGCCTCCGAGCTGCACCCCGTACGAGGCCAGCGCCTCCAGCGTCGGGGCGCCCCCGCCGCCCTCTCGACGGAGGATCGTCACGTCGAGGGTGCCTCCGCCGAAGTCGAAGACCATGAAGCGCGCGCCCCGGGAGCCGAAGCGCTGCCCCATCCCGTAGGCCCACGCCGCCGCGTCGGGCTCCGGGAGCATCGCCACGGAGGGGAGCCCGGCCAGCGAGACGGACTGCGCCACCGCGCGTCGCTCCCGGTTGCGAAGCCGCTGAGGGTGCGTGACCACCACGCCGTCGATGGGAGGCAGCCCCGGGGTGCGCTCGACCCACGAGCGCAGCGCGCGCAGCACCAGGGCGCCGATGTCCGTGGAGTAGAGGTCCATCGCCCCGAGCGACCACGGGGGGCCTCCCGCGACGGAGTGGGTGACCGCCAGGTGGTTCTTGCTGCCTCGCACCAGGGCCACGCGGGGAGGAGCGCAGCCGAGGGAGGCGCAGCGGTCGCGCCAGGCGATGGGCGCGCGGCGACCGACGATCACCGAGGGCTGCGAGGGGTCGCTCCCGTCGAGCAGCACCGTCGAGGCCAGCGTGACGCCGCCGGACTCCAGCGGGATCATCCTCGCCACGCCGCGGTGAGCGAGCGCCACGGACGCGTAGGTGGTGCCGAGGTCGATGCCGTAGAACGCCATGGGGTGGGGGCTTCGTAGCCGCCGCGGACTCTACGCGCGACCCGCTTTCTGGTGAAACCACCGCCGGGCGCGCCATGATCGCGCAGAAGGTCCTGGCATTCCCCGGCACGCGCAGATGAGCTCCGACGACGAGGCCTTCCTGGAGCTGGAGAGCGACGCCCCCGCGGCGCCGGACCCCACGCCGCACCTCCCCGAGGCCCGCGACGACGAGGCCTTCCTGGAGCTCGACGAGGTCGCCCAGAGCCCCCTCGCTCGGGCCGTCCGCGTGGTCAGCGACGACGACCTGCGCGCCGTGACCGCCCTCGCCGAGGACGACCGCCCCCTCCTCGACGCCCTCTACCCCGCGCAGCCCGACCTCGCGGCCCGCCCCCCCTCCGCCGCCGCCCTCGCCGAGCGCCTCGCCTTCGTGCGCGCCGCGCTCAACCAGGTCACCCGCCGGGGATCGGAGTGGCGAGCCCGCGCGGAGGTCGCCGGGTCGGCCCTCTCCCGACGCCTCGAAGCCCTCTCCCGCCGCGGTGAGCTCTCCGCCGCCGCGCTCTCCGAGCTCATGGCCTGGCACGAGCGCGCTCTCGAGGCCCTCATCATCCGAGAGGCCGGCGACGCCCGGGCGCTGCACCCGCCGGAGCTTCGCCGCCTCGACCAGGAGGCCGCCCGCCGCGGGCTCTCCCCGGACCTCGCCCGCGCCGTCGCCGAGCGCCTCGGCGTCGCTTTACACACCGATGTATCCCTGGCCTGGTCGCCGTGCGACGCGCTGCCCGGCGCTCCCCGCACCCTCGACGCCGCCGCCGGGGCCATCACCGAGAGCGTCGCCCACGCCGTGGTGGCCCTCCGCGACGGCGCCCTCTCGGCGTGGCTGCGCGCCAACCGCGGCGACGCGGCGCTCGTCGCGATCGCCGTGGAGTCCGAGGCCCTCGCCCGGGGACCCGACACCGACGCGGCGCTCGTCGGCGCCTGGACCCTCGCCTGGGCGATGGGCCGAGAGGGCGTCGCCGTCGAAGGGCTCGCGGTCACCTCTCCGGAGCTGCTCCGCACCCACCTCCGCGCGGGTCGGCTGGACGCCTCCCGGGTGCGCTCTCAGGGCAGGGCGCTGGGCGCGTGGTTTCGCCGCGAGGGCCACGGCGCGGTGGCGGCGGCGTGCGAGGCCCTGGCGCGCGACGAGGCCCACGCGGAGCAGCGGCTCTCCTGGGCGCTGGGCGAGCCGCTGAGGCTGGCGTCGAAGCCGGTGGGTGATCCGACAGCGCTCGCGAGGGAGGTGCTGCGTCGGCCCGAGGCGCGCGCCGAGGCCCTCGACCGCTGGCGCGACGGAACCCTCCTGGCCTGGATGGACTCGCTCCCCCGGGCGAAGCGCGACGCCGCCTGGATCGACGAGCTCTCGGCCCCTCGCACCCACGACTCCGACGAGGGAGCCTTCTGGCGTGGGGTCTACCGCCGTGCCCCGCGGGCCTCGCTCCGGGTCTTCGTGGATGTGGGCTCCTCGACCCGGGCGGTGCGCTTCGAGGGCATCGGCGACCTGCGCTCGACGGCTCGCGTCGCGGCCGCGTGGGGAGCCCTGCGAGAGGCCCACGTGCGCTCCGAGCTGCACGCCTGGCTGGCCCACTCGGCGCCGGGCCTGGAGCTCGATGCTCCGCCTTCCACCGCCGACGACGGGGCGCTGCTGCGGCTGCTCTGGTCTCTCGGAGCGACGGGCCTGGTGCTGGCTCGCGGAGCATCGGGCGCGGCCATCGACACCCCCGCCGACCTGGTGCTCGCCTGGCGCCGAGGACCGCTGGCCCTGGAGGCCGCGCTCTCCTCGGGCCTTGTGGGCGAGTGGCTCCGTCGCTTCTTCTCCCAGGACGGCGTCTCCGGGCTGAGCCTCGGCGACGCGATGACCCGCTGGGGCTCGGCCTTCGGCGCCGGCGTGGCGCCTTCAGGAGTCGCGGCGCTGCGGTGCGCGCTGCTCTGCGGGCTCACGGTGATCCCCAGCGACCCGACCGCGAGCGGAGGCGCCGAGGGGAGGGCGCTGGTGGGCTTCGTCGGCATCGATCCGTCGAGGCGCGACGACGCGGTGTGGGCCGAGCTGCTCGATGCTCCGGGCGATCCGCTGGGGCAGGGGACGGCACTGCTCTGGGCCGCGAGGCACGCGCCCGCCCTCGGGGTGCTCACCGCCGCGGGCGAAGGGGCCGCTCGCGAGGCGGTGCGAGAGGCGCTGCTGGCGGCAGGGCGACCGCTCCCCTCGGCGCCCCTCGCGGAGACCCTCGCGGACCAGGCGGCCCAGGCCGAGCGGCGCGCCCGGCAGAGGGCGCTGCTGGAGGAGAGCGAGCGCATCGCGGCGCAGCGGGAAGCCGCCCGCTCCCAGTTGGAGCGCGAGGCCTCGAGGGTGGCCGCGGAGAAACTCTCCGCGCAGCGAGAGGCGGCGAGGGACGCCCTCCGGAGGGAGGTCGACCGGGAGGTCGCGCGCATCCAGTCGGAGCGCGAGGCGGCGCGTCGATCGCACGAGCGCGCCCTGGCGGCGCTTCAGGCCGAGCGGGCGCTGGCGGAGGCCGAGCACGCGAGGGCGATGACCGAGCTATCGCTCTCCAGGGCGCGCTCGACTGGAGAGGACACGGCGGTCGACCCGGCGGCGCTCGAGGCGCGCTGGCGCGAGGCGGCGAGGCTTGCGGCGGAGGAGGAGGTCCAGCGGGCGGTGGCGCGCTCGGAGGCCGAGCTGCGAGAGGCGGCGCTGCGGGCCGCGGAGGGGGCCGCGGCGGAGGAGGTGCGTCGCGCGGCGCAGATCGCGGCGGCCGAGCGCGCTCGGCGGGAGCGGGCCGAGGCGGAGCTGTCCGCGACGCTGGGCGACCTGCTGGCGAGGGAGGGCGCGCTGCGCGTCGAGGCGGAGCGCGCGGCGGACGAGGCGACGAGGGTGGCGCTCTCGCTGGCGGAGGGCGAGACGCAGCGGGCCGAGGCGGAGCAGCGCGCCGAGGAGGCCGCGAGGCGAGCCGAGGCCGCGAAGGCCGAGCGCGTCGCCGCGCAGTGGGCCGAGCAGCAGGCGAGGGCCGAGGAGGAGATCGAGGCGCTGGCGAGGGCCGAGCGGGAGCGCCGCGCGGAGGCGACGCGCCTCGGGCTGGAGGCCGCGAGGGAGCGCCCCGCGGCGGCGGACGAGCCCTCGGTGGACGAGGCCTTCACCGAAGACCCGATCGCCGAGGCCGCGGACGACGTCGGCGAGGAGCTGCTCAGCAGCGACCGCCACGAGGTGGCCTTCGATCGCCTCGCGGTGGCCTACGAGGGCGTCGACGACGCGGCGCTCTCGGGCCTGAGAGACGCGGTGGACGCCTGGTCGCGAGCCCGGCCGAGGCACCCGCTCTCCGCGCTCGGGGCGGCGATGGTGGTCGATGCGGTGACGATGATCCCGGCCTTCGAGGCGCACGTGGCGACGCGGCTTGAGTCGCGGGTCATCGAGCGCCGGGTGGTGACCGGGAGCGACGACCAGGACGCCGTGGCGGTGGGCCCCGAGGCCTCCGCCTCGGGCGAGGACGCCATCGACGCCTGGCTGCTCGACCTCTCCCCCGTCGACACCTGGGACCGCCTCACCGTCGACGCCCCGCTCTCGCTCCGCCCCCGTCGTGAGCCGTGCCCACGGTGCGCCGTCGACGCCCCCTCCGGGACTCCTCCCGGGCGCTTACGCTGCGAGGTATGCGACGCCGTCGGCACGGTGGTCTGCTCCCGCTGCGGCGGCTTCGGCCGCTCCCGCTGCGGCCGCTGCGGCGGCAACGGCGAGGTGCTCGTCCCCGGCGGCGGAACCCGTCGCTGCCCCGCCTGCGACGGCCGCGGCGACTCGGTCTGCGGCTGCTCCCTCGGCCGCGTGTCGTGCCGCGCCTGCGATGGGGTCGGCCACTGCCCGTGCCCCACCTGCGGCGCCGACGGCGTCGTCGAGACCCGCCCCTGGGTGTCCCAGTCGGCGCTCGGGGTGCGCGCCCGCGCGGTGGTCTCGGTGGGCCTTCCCCCGGGCCTCTCCGGGGAGGTGGGCGTCCCCGGCAGCGAGGCCGCCGCGGTGGTGCACCTCGAGGCCGACGCCATCGACCCCGCCGCCCTGGCGCGCGAGCTCCCCCACGACCACCTGGGCGCCGCGCTCGCCGACCTTCTCTCGGCGGAGACCGCTCGCGCCTCCGAGGGGCAACGGGTGACCCGCCAGCAGGTGGTGGTCTGGCGCTACCCCGCGTGGCGGCTGCAGGTCCGGGTGAACGACGAGCCCTTCACGCTCTGGGTGCACGGCGCCCGGAGGCGGGTGTGGGCCGAGCGCTCCCCCCTCGACGCCGCCACCGAATCGGCAGTCGCCTCGGTGCGCGCCCTCATCGCCTCCGACTCCCTCGACGCCGCCATCGACCGCCTGGTCGCCCTCGCCGAAGAGGACCCGGGCCACGCCTCCGCCCGCGACGCCGCGACGGCGCTTGGCGACGCGGTGCTGGCGATGGCCGAGCGGGGCGAGCTCTACGAGGCCCAGCGGCTGGCCGATCGAGGCGCGGCGGTGCGCTGGCCCGACGCGGTGTCGCGGCTGGTGCAGGCCGAGCGCGTGGCGGGCCGCCGGCTCCACAAGCGCTCCTCCTGGGCGCTGCTGGAGGACGCCCGCTCGGCGCTCCAGCGAGGCCTCGACGCGCGCGCGCTCGACCTCCTTGGCGAGCTCCATGTCACGGCTCCCGGCGACGCCGAGGGAGAGGCGCTGGCGGCCGAGCTCGGTCGTCGGCTCGACGCCCAGGCCGCGGCGCTGGTGTCACGCGGCGCGCTCGACGACGCGGCGGCGCTGCGCTCCCGGGCGGAGTCCTCGGGCCATCCCGGGGTGCGCTCGGCGATGACCTCCTCGGGGCTCTCGCTCCAGCGAGCCCGTCGCCGCTCGGCGCTCCGCGTGGCGGCGATGGTGGCCGCGGCGCTGGCGCTCCTCGCGCTCCTCGCGCTGGCGCTGATGCGGTGAGTGCTTCCCTCGCGGCGTGGCGGGGGTATAGGCTGCGCGCCCGTGAGATTCCGAGGACTCTTCGCGACGCTGGGACTCCTGGGAACCCTCCTTGGCGGGGCATCGTGCCTGGGGGAGATCGACGACTACGCCCAGCAGCCCCTCGCCACGCACGTCACCGACTGGCGCGACGAGGTGATCTACCAGCTCCTGGTCGACCGCTTCGCCGACGGCGACACCGGCAACGACGTGCGGGTCGACCGCACCGCGCTCGGCCGCTACCAGGGCGGCGACTGGCTCGGGGTCATCCAGCAGCTCGACTACATCCAGCGCCTCGGGGTGACCACCCTCTGGATCTCACCCGTCGTGCGCAACGTCGACACCGACGCGGGCTTCGACGGCTATCACGGGTACTGGGCCTCCGACCTCACGGTGCCCAACCCCCACTTCGGCGACCTCGCGATGCTCCGTCGGCTGGTGCGCGAGTGCCACGCCCGTCAGATCAAGGTCATCGTCGACATCGTGACCAACCACATGGGTCAGATGTTCTTCTATGACATCAACAACAACGGCCGACCCGACGAGTTTCTCGGGGGCAGCGGCGCCGTGTCGGGCTTCCAGAACCCGGGCGGCGCGACGAGCCCCATCTCCCGAGTCACCGAGTACGACCCCGACTACAACCTCCGCGGCCCGGTGCAGGCCTTCACCTCCCTCGGCCCCGCTGGCGACGCCCCGGTCATCTTCCTCAACATGCCCGAGATCTTCCGGGTGCCGCCGCGCTCGGACATCCTCCCGTCGCAGGCGATCCTCGCTCGCCCGGAGGGCTACCACCGCCGCGGCCGCATCACGACCTACGACAACGTCAACAGCCAGCCCGGAGAGCAGACCCTCCTCGGTGACTTCCCGGGTGGACTGAAGGACGTCAACACCGAAGACCCGCGGGTGCGCCTCGCGATGGTCGAGGCCTACTGGCGCTGGGTCGAGCTCACGGACATCGACGGCTTCCGCATCGACACGCTCAAGCACGTCGAGCACGGGTTCTGGCAATACTTCGGGGCGCAGATCAGGCAGCGCGCGACGCGCGCGGGCAAGCAGCGCTTCTTCATGTTCGGAGAGGCCTTCGACGGCGACGACCGGCTGGTGGGCTCGTACACCAACCCCAACGAGATGGACTCGGTGTTCTACTTCCCGCAGAAGTACCGGGTCTTCGACAACATCTTCCAGTGCGGCACGGGCAACACCCGGGACATCGAGACCCTCTACACCGAGCGGCTCCGTGACTTCTCGGCGATGCCCCAGCCCCAGGGCATCGGCGTCGCCCCCACGCAGGCGCTGGTCAACTTCATGGACAACCATGACGTGTCGCGCTTCCTCTATGGAATGAACCCCACCGTGGTGGATGACATCCGCCGCGGCGACGGGCGCGACTGCTCCTCCGGTCTGGTCAATGGCAACAACCCCGCGGACGTGGAGCGCTTCCGCCCCCGGATGCTGGCGGCGCTCACCTACCTGCTCACCGAAGACGGCATTCCCTGCCTCTATTACGGCACCGAGCAGGACTTCCGTGGCGGCAACGACCCCTCCAACCGCGAGCGGCTCTGGGACACCGGCTTTCCCACCAACGAGACGCGCCGGGACGGCTCCATCAGCACCTTCGGGTGGACCCGTCGGCTGATCAACGCGCGTCGCACGTACCCCGCGCTGCGCCGGGGAAACTTCTCGGTGCGCTGGACGTCGGAGCACACGGGCGCCGAGCAGGACGCGGGGATGCTCGCCTTCGAGCGGGTGGACGGGGTGAACTTCGCGCTGGTGGTGATCCACGCGAAGGACGGCACGGCGGAGACGGCGACGACCCGGACGGGGGGCAGCGCGATGACCGTCAGCCAGCCCGAGGGCACCGAGCTGGTGAACATCCTGGGCACCGAGCCCCGGACGGCGACCGTCGGCAATGGCGGACAGGTGACGGTGTCATTGGGACCATGGCAGAGCGCGGTGTTCGTTCCTCGATCGCAGGTGCGCTGAGCCTGGCGGCGGTGCTGGGCTGCGGCGCCGCGCGGGTTCGCCCGCCGCCGCGCGTGGCCTGCACCGTCGGCACCCAGCAGGGCCTCCCCACGCCCCACCTGGCCTGGAACGGCCACGGTTGGAGCGCCCTGGTCCTCGACGGCCGCACCCTCTACCTCCGCGGGCTGCGCCCCGACGGCGCCGTGTCGGGTGAGCCCATTGCCCTCTCCAACGACGTCGGCGGCCTCGACCGCGCGGCCCTGGCGGTCGTCCACGGCACCCAGCGCGTCGCCTTCGCCACCCGCGAAGACGCGACGGTGCAGGTGGTGCGGGTGGCCGACGGCGCGGAGCCCACGGTGGCCTCGCTCGACGCGGCCCTCACCGGGAGGATCTCGGTGGTGGCGAGGCCGGGGAGCACCTCCGTCCCGGCGGCGGTGTTCCTGGAGACGCTCCGAGGCACCGAGCGGGTGTTGATCGACGAGGACGGCGACCTCGGCTCGACCGCGCGCTGCCCGGCGGGGGTGGTCCCGGACGCGGTGGCGGCCTCGGGCGACGGCTTCGTGGCGCTGGTGTCGGGAGAGCGCTCGGGGCTCTCCGCGGTGTGGCTCGACGAGGACTGTCGCGAGCGCTCTCGCGCGGTGCTCTCTCAGGACGCGGGCGTGGTGCACTGGCGCGAGCTCAGCGCCGGCCCGCTGGGCCCCTGGGTGACCTTCACCGACGGCAACCGCGCGGGGTGGTTCGCGGCGCTCGGCGAGCGCGGCGGGCTGCGGGTGCGCCCCCGGCGGCTGGAGGGGCCCATCGAGCGACCGTCGATCCTGCTGGGCGTCGACGAGGCGGGCGCCATGCGCTCGATGACGGTGCTGGGCATTCGCCGCACCGAGGTCGACGCCCGGCTGGTGACCCTCCAGTACGACCACGAGGCCCGCTTCGTCGATCTGCGCACCCTGCTCAACGACCCGGTGCGCACCCTCGACGTGGTGGCGCCCTCCCCGTGGGGAGGGGCCCTCATCGGATATCAGCGCAACGCCGTGGCGGGCTCCATGGGCTACTCCTTCCTGCTTCGGATGTGCCCATGAACTCCCTCCGCGGAGTGCGAGTGCTCGACCTCACCCGGATGCTCGCGGGCCCCTACGGCACCATGCTCCTGGCCGACCTCGGGGCCGAGGTGCTGAAGATCGAGCGCCCCGTCGTGGGCGACGACATCCGCGCGGTGGGCCCGCATTTCCTCCACGGGGAGAGCGTGTATTTCCTCTCGGTCAACCGGGGCAAGCGCTCGGTGGCGCTCGACCTCGCCCGACCGGAGGGCCGCGCCCTGCTGCGCCGGCTCGCCGCGCGCTGCGACGTGGTGGTGGAGAACTTCCGCGCCGGGGTGGCCGAGCGCCTGGGCTGCGACGCCGCGACGCTCATGGCCGACAACCCCCGGCTCATCGTGTGTGGCATCACGGCCTTCGGTCGCACCGGTCCCGATCGGGACCTCCCCGCCTTCGACCTCACCCTTCAAGCGCGCGGCGGGATGATGGGATTGACCGGTGAGCCCGACGGCGAGCCGGTGCGCTGCGGCGTCCCGATGGGCGACCTGGGGGGAGGGCTCTTCTCGGCGCTGGCGGTGAGCGCGGCCCTCTACGAGCGGGAGCGCACCGGGGTCGGCCGCTTCATCGACCTGTCGCTGCTCGACTGTCAGGTGGGTCTATTGACCTACGCCGCGGGCAATTGGCTGATGGCGGGCGACGAGATGGGCCGCCAGGGATCGGGCCACGCCCACGCGGTTCCGTATCAGCGCTTCGCGACGAGGGATGGTCACCTGGTGGTGGCGGTGTTCACCGACGCCTTCTGGCCGGGCTTCTGCCGGGCGCTGGGCTGCCCCGGGTGGGCCACCGACCCCCGCTTCGCCACCAACGCCGCGCGCCGAGAGCGCATGACCGAGGTGCAGTCGCTCATCGGACAACGCTTGTCCGAAGAGGGCACCGCGCACTGGCTCTCTCGCCTCTACGAAGAGGGCGTCCCGGCCGGTCCGGTGCAGCGGGTGTCCGAGGTGTGCGCCGACCCGCAGGTGCTGTCTCGGGGAATGGTCGCGACGATGGAGCACCCGACGGCGGGGACGGTCCGCACGGCGGGCGACCCGCTGCGGGCGGGGGAGCGCGATCGCGAGGGCTTCCTGGCGGCGCCGGTGCTGGGGGCGGACACGGACGCGGTGCTGGGCGGGCTGCTGGGCCTCGCGCCCGAGGAGCTCATGGGTCTACGGGCGAGTGGAGTTGTGGGTTGAGAGGGGGAGATATCCAATGACCATCGTGCTGCATCGATTTCCGCTGAGTCACTTCTCCGAGAAGGTGCGGGTGATGCTCGACTTCAAGGGCCTCGACTACCGGGTGGTGGACCACAGCCCCGGGCCCGACCAGCTCGCGATCATGAGGCTCTCGGGTCAGCGCAAGGTGCCGGTGATCGAGCACGAGGGGAGCGTGGTGCATGACTCGACCGCGATCGGGCTCTACCTGGAGCACGCCTTCCCCAACGCGCGTCCGATGCTGCCTTCGGACTTCGTGCGTCGCCGGGAGGTGCTCGACCTGGAGGAGCGTCTCGACGCCGTGCTGGGCCCTCGCGTGCCTGGCATCGCCGCGGACGAGGCCCTGCGCGACGGCGACCTCTGGGCCGACGTGGGCACGGCCTCGATGGGCAAGCCGAGGGTCCCCCGGCTGCTGGTGCGGGCGGTGGGCTGGGTGGCCCGCCCCGCGACCTTCGTCCCCGGGGTGCGCCACCAGCTCGACGAGGCGCGCACGACGGTGCGCACGATGCTGGTCGAGCTCTGCGAGCGCATCGCCGAGCGGGGCTACCTCTGCGGCCCGGAGCCGACGATGGCCGACCTCACGGTCGCGGGTCTGACGATGCTGTTGAAGATCCCGGACACCCGGTACAACCCCCTGCCCGAGCGGGTGGGCGAGGGGGTCCGGGAGTTCATCAACGACCCGGTGCTGGGGAGGTTCTTCGACTGGCGCGACCGGCTCTACGCCGAGCACCTGAAGTAGCGGGACGGGTTACTTCCCGTTGGTGGACTTGAAGGAGAGGTAGGTCTGCTCCTTCAAGCCGCGCTCGTAGTCGGCGAGGAGGCGCATGCCCTCCTGCGGGCGCAGCCGGTCGGCCTTGATGGCCTGGTCGATCTGCGACTTCATCTTCTGCGCGAGGTTGTTGGGGAAGTACTGGGTCATCGCCAGCACCTCCGCGACGGTGTTACCCGGCAGGGTCTCTTCGATGTAGTAGCCGCGCTCGTCGTCCTCATCGAGGAAGACGTGCACCTCGTTCACCCGACCGAAGAGGTTGTGCAGGTCGCCCATGATGTCCTGATAGGCGCCAGTCAGGAAGATGCCGAGGTAGTAGGGGGAGTTCGTCACCTCGTGAAGGCGCAGGGTGTCGCGCGTGTCGCTGAGGTCGATGAACTTCGACACCTTCCCGTCGGAGTCACAGGTGATGTCCACCAGCGTGGTCTCCAGCGTGGGCTCCTCGTTCAGCCGATGAATCGGTACGATTGGGAAGAGCTGCCCCAGCGCCCAGTGGTCGAGCAGCGACTGGAACACCGAGAAGTTGCAGATGTGCTGGTCGGCGAGCTGGTTGTCGAGGTCGCCGAGCTCGTCGGGGCGCTCCTCCGGGTCGAGGGTCTTCGCGCGGTTCTGGATGGCCTCGGCGATCTCCCAGTAGAGCGACTCGACGCGGGCCTTCACCGTGAGGTCGAGCATCCCCAGCTCGAACATCTTCTGCGAAGACTCCTTGATGTCCGTGAGGTCGTGCCAGCTCTCCATGAGATTGCGGTCCGTGAGGTGCCGCTGGATGTAGAGCAGGTCGCGGATGAGCTTGTGGTCCACCACCGGCGACTGCGCGGGCTCGCTCGGGGTCTTCTCGATGGAGCCGAAGGCCTCCACCACCAGCACCGAGTGGTGCGCCACCACGGCCCGGCCTGACTCGCTCACGATGGTCGGGTGCGCCACCTTCTCTTCATCACAGATGTCCATGATGTTGTAGACGATGTTGTCGGCATACTCCTGCACCGTGTAGTTCATTGAACTATGGAAGGTGCTGGCGCTCCCGTCGTAGTCGACGGCCAGGCCGCCGCCCACGTCGATGTACTCCACCTCGTGGCCCATCTGCCGGAGCTTGGCGTAGTACCGCGCGGCCTCGCGCACCGCGCGCTTCATGATCAGGATGTCGGGCACCTGCGACCCGATGTGGAAGTGCAGCAGCTTGAAGGCCGAGGCCATCCCCGCGTCGCGCAGCATCTGCCCCGCGTCGAGGATCTCCGCCGTGCTCAGCCCGAACTTCGCGTGCTCGCCGCCGGAGGTGGCCCACTTGCCGGCGCCCTTGGCCAGCAGCCGCACGCGCAGCCCCACCATCGGCTCGACGCCCATCTCCCTGGCGACGCGGATGATCGCCGCGACCTCCGCGAGCTTCTCCGCCACCAGGATCACCCGCTTGCCCAGCTTGCGCCCGACGAGCGCGGTGCGGATGAAGGTGTCGTCCTTGTAGCCGTTGCAGATGATGAGCGACTCGGGGTCGCTGTGCTGCGACAGCCCGGCGAAGACCTCGGGCTTCGACCCGACCTCGATGCCGTAGTGGAAGGGCTCCCCCGCGATCAGGATCTCCTCCAGCACCTCGCGGAGCTGGTTGACCTTGATGGGGTACACCCCGCGATACACGCCCTGGTATTTGTGCTCCGCGATGGCCGTCTGGAAGGCCCCGTTGATGGTCCGCACCCGGTGGTGGAGGATGTCCTGGAAGCGGATGAGCAGGGGGGTCTGGAAGCCCTCCTCGCGCGCCTCCTTCACCACCTCCAGCAGCGGAATCGACGCGCCCTGATCCTGTAGCGGTCGGGCGGCGATGTTCCCGTCCGGGTTGACGGTGAAGTACCCCGAGCCCCATCGGTCGATGAGGTAGAGGCCCAGGGCGTCGTCGGTGGTCCAGGCCGGTCGCTCGGTGGGTTCGGCGGCGGCGTCGGGAGCGGGCGTAGCGTCCAATGAAGCAAACCCTTCGTACTGCGAAATGGAGCGGTCCCGGTCATCGGGACCCTTCGCGAGCGGCGCGATTGTGGGCAAGCGGACCCTTGCGTCAAGGCCCACCGCCGACTGTCACGCGATCTCCGTCAGAGCGCGCGCCGCGCTACGCTCGCATGGTGCTGCGTCCCCCGGCCGCCCTCTCCCTCGTCGCCCTCATCGCCGCCTGCGACGCGTCTACCGCGCCCGCGGACGCCGGTCGCGACGCCCCGATTACCGACCTCGGTAAGCCCGCCGACCGCCCCGCCCCGACGGACGTCCCCCCGGTCGATGTCCCCCCTTCGATCGACGTCCCCACCCCGGTCGATGTCTCCCCCGACGTGCCCTCCGAGGACGCTGGTCCGCCGGGGTGCTTCAGCCTGCGCGGCGCGGCCTTGCTCCCCGCTGCGGGGCGCGAGCTCGGACCCCACGGCGCCCAGTCCCTCGTCTACGACGCCGCCCTGGGAGGGCTGGTGCTCGCGCCCTCGACGCGCCCGGGGCCCTTCGTCGAAGACCGCCCGCTGCCTCGCGGAGCCCTCGACGCCGACGGCTTCGTGATGGACGGCTGGTGGTACCTGCTCGGCGGCCAGACCGACGCGACGCACACCTCCACCGAGCTCCTCGCCGCGCCGGTGCAGCCCGACGGCGCCCTCGGGCCGTGGAGCGCGCGCACCCCGTACCCGCTCCCCCTCCTCGATCACATCGTGCTCGCCCACGCGGGCCGCGCCTACCTCACCGGCGGCGCCCAGGACCTCGGCGGCGACAACGTCCGCCAGCTCGCCGCCGCGCGCTGGTCCTCCCCCTCCGCCGGTGACATCCCCCTCTGGAACGCCGCCCCGGACAACCCCGTCCGGCGCTTCGGCCACGAGGCCGTGATCACCGCGGGCTTCCTCTACACCCTCGGCGGCGACGACGGCGACCTCGCCACCGACGACGTCTCCGTCGCGACCATCCTCCCCGACGGCTCCCTCGGCCCGTGGCGCCGCACCACCCCTTTACCCGACGGGGTAAACCAGTTTCTCGCCGGGGCGGGCACCTCGCGGCACCTCTGGTCCCTCGGAGGCTGCCGCCGCAAGGACTGCGAGACCGTCTCCAACATCGAGCGACGGATGTTCGTCGCCGACATCCAGCCCGACGGAGCGCTCTCCGCGTGGCGCCTGGCGGGTCAGCTCCCGGTCGCCAACTACGACCAGAAGGCCGTGGTCACCGGCGGCCGCGTGGTGATGGCCGGCGGCCGAGCGGGAGGTCGCTCCCGGTGCGGCGACGCGGGCGGCGACAACTACGACGGCGTCTGGTGGGCCGAGCTCCTCCCCGACGGAACCCTCGGCCCGTGGGAGTCCGGCGCCTCCATGGGGGTCGCGCTGCCTCGGGTGCGCAGCGACCAGGTGATGCGCTTCGACCACCTCGGGCAGCTCTGGGTGCTGGGCGGCCGCACCTCCTGCGTCGGCGCCGAGACCGCCGACCGCAACAACACCTTCCCCCGCGAGGTGTGGCGCTCCCCGGCGGTGACCCTCCCCGGTCGGGCCCGCGTGGGCCACTGGCTCTCCGGTCCGCTCGCCCCCGTCTCTGGCCGTCCCGCTTCGCTGCGCTGGGACGCCGACCGCGAGGGCGTCACCGTGCAGGTGCGCCTGGAGCGCGACGCCTCCCCCAACACCTGGACCGCCTGGACCGCCCCCACGGCCGCGCGCTCGATCCCCCTGGGCGACGGCGTCCGTCGGGTGCAGGTGCTCGCCACCTTCGCGGGCGACGGCGCCTCGACCCCCAGCCTCCGCTCGGTCACCCTCGACTGCGCCCCGTGAAGCACCTCCTGTCCGCCTCCTCGCCGCTCCCGCCCGGAGAGGTTTTACTGTGCTGTGTAAACATCCCCCGGCGCCTCCCGGAGGAGCTCGCGACGAGGCTGCGGTGCGCACTCTCCGAGGAAGAGTGTGCGCGCCACGCACGCTACGGCGACGAAGGTGCGGCGGGGGAGTTCCTGTGTGGCCGGGCGCTGCTGAGGGCGGTGCTGTCGACCTGGGCGCCGGTCGACCGACGCGCGTGGCGCTTCGCCCTCAACCCCCACGGCCGCCCGGGCATCGCGTCGCCGGAGTCCCCGCTGCACTTCAACCTCTCGCACACCCGAGGGATGGTGGTGCTGGCGCTCGGGTGCGACCCCTGGGTGGGCGTCGACGTCGAGCGCCTCGACCGCTCGGTGCGACCCCTGGAGGTCGCCGATCGCTTCTTCTCTCCCATCGAGGTCGACGGGCTGCGATCGCTCCCGACGGAGCGCCACCGCGACCGCTTCCTCGCCCTCTGGACCTTGAAGGAGGCCTACATCAAGGCCCGCGGGATGGGCCTCGCGCTGCCGCTGCGGGACTTCTCCTTCTCGCCCGACGCCTCGCCCCCGAGCGTGCGCTTCGAGCCCTCGCTCGGCGACGACGAGTCGCGCTGGCGCTTCGAGCGCGTCGACCTGGACTCCGGGCACCGCGTCGCCGTGGCGGCGAAGGTCCCCCGGCTGACGGTGCATGTGTCGCGGGTTGACCTGGAGGCACTGGCAAGCCACGTCGGGTTGCCCCACACCGCAGGCGCGGTGTAGAACCCTGGACTTCAGTTCCCTGGAAGGAGCCTCAATCCCATGTTGGGTCTTGGACCGTCTGAGCTCGTCGTGATCCTGCTGTTGGTGGTGCTCATCTTCGGAGCCACGAAGATCCCTCAACTGGGTCGCGGTCTCGGCGAGGGGATCAGCAACTTCAAGCGCGGCCTCCGCGAGGGCAACGACGCCTCCGCCGAGCCCCCGCCGCCTCCGCCGTCCGGCAAGTCCGCCTGACGCCCCCGACGCCCACCATCAGGCCCAGAGCTGTAGGGATCGATGCTCCGTCTCCTCGTCGCGCTCGATTTCAGCGACTGCTCACCTCTCACCCTGCACACCGCCCTCGAGGTGGCCGCTCGCGCCGCGCCGGCCGAGCTCCATCTCATGACGGTGATCGCCCCCGACCCCGATGACCTCGCCTCCATGAGCTCCTCCGAGCACGCCTGCGACGAGCTCCGTCGCCTGGTGGAGGCCGAGCGGGGGCACCACGGTCACTCCGCCGACGTGCGGCTGCAGTTCTCGGCGCATCCCGGGAGTTCCCCCGCGGAGATCATCGTCGCGCACGCGCGCGCCATCCGCGCCGACGCCGTGGTGGTGGGCACCCACGGCCGCCGAGGCCTCGACCGGCTCCTGCTCGGCAGCGTCGCCGAGGCGGTCGTGCGCCACGCCCCCTGCTCGGTGCTCACGGTGAAGCCGCCGCTCCGACACCTCCACGGCGACTGATCGACCCCCTCCACCCGATCGCGGCCGGTCGTTGGAGGGGTGGCGCCTCGGGTGGCCGGTGTGGCGAACGCGGCAGCCAGTACGATCCCTCGCCGCGGCCCCTTGAATCGCGGGTCACTCCGGGCGGAACATCCATTGCTGAGGCCGTTGCCCATGCCCTGTCCCACCCGCCTCGGAGTCGCGATGACCGCACTCGTCGCGTCGTCGCTCGCCTCCGGCGAGGCGCACGCGCAGACGGGCGTCGATCCGCTGGCGACGGGCATCTTCGCCCGGGCGGGCTTCGTGCTGAGCAGCTTCGACCCGGGCGCGATGAACTTCCGCCCGCAGCGCGGCCCGCGAGGGAGCGCTCCCCCGCCGGGCCTCACGGGCAAGCAGCTCGGTTTCGGCGAGATGGCGCTCGCGGGCTTCACCGCGGGCATCGGCTTCGACGCGCGCTGGTTCTATGTGCGGGTCGGCGCCGACCTCTATGAGTTCCCGACGATCCGCGGCGAGCTCGCGCCCGCCTTCCGGGCGCGCTTCACCACGCTGGCCTGGGTGAGCGCCGGTCCGCGGCTGAGGGTGGGGCCGGTGGTGCTCAACGCCGGCGTCCGCTTCGGCGCGATGTTCATGAACGTCACCGAGGTGGGGCCCACCCGCGAAGGCCGGGAGTACAGCGCCGTCGACGGGGTCTTCGCGCTCGACGTGGGCGCGCAGTGGCGGCCGACGCGGTGGCTGCAGCTCGACGCCAGCGTGGGTCAGGACTTCGTCACGAGCCTCGGGGCGACGACCTTCTCCGTGGGCGCCAGCTTCGGCTGGAGCCGCGGCCCGACGCTCACACGCCGATGAAGAGCCGGTGCCCGAAGTTGCGCTCGAGGCGGGCGTCGAAGATCTTCTGGGCGGCGCCCTCGATGTCGTACTCCACGCGACGGAACTCGAACTTCCTCGTCTCGGAGTCGTAGATCACGAAGCTGGCGCGGTTGTCGTAGTCGCGGGGCTGACCCACGCTGCCGACCGACACGATGTACTTGCGGTCGGGCCGCAGGGTGAAGCTCTTGGGGGGGCCCTGCAGCTCGACCACGTCGTCGCTGGAGAGCTCGAAGGCCTTGCAGAGGTGCGAGTGCCCGATGAGCGTGAGGTGCCCGAGCTCGGGGAAGATCGAGAGGCAGTCGCGCGCCTGCTCGGGGGCGAAGATGTAGTCGAACTCCTCGATGCGCACCGGCGAGCCGTGGCAGAGGTGGACGCCGGTGTCGCCGACGACGTGCTTGTAGGGGAGCGCCCGGAGCCACGCGAGGTTCTCCGCGGTGAGCAGCGAGGCGTGGAGGTCGAGCGCCCGGCGCGCGGCCTCGTAGTAGTAGCTGTAGTCCATGCGGCCCGCGACGGCGGCGTCGTGGTTGCCGAGGATGGTGACCTTCGCGACGCTGCGCACCAGGTCGGAGCACTCGTTGGGCGAGGCCCCGTAGCCCACCACGTCGCCGAGGCAGTACATCACGTCGGGCGCCTCGCGCCGGAGCGTCTCTACGACCGCGGAGAGCGCCTCGATGTTGGCGTGGACGTCGCTGAAGATGCCGATGCGCATGAAGGGGAGGCGCGCATCCTAGGGAGGTGCGGGGCGCGTGTCCACCGCCGACTTCGCTGGACTCCCTACGGAAGAGCTGCGCTCGGCCCTATCGGCCGACGATCTCCGTCGCGCGGCGCAGCAGCGGCGCCACCGCCCGCTCGATCTCCGAGGCCCCGCTGCCCTCGCGCAGCGCCGCGGTCCAGCGCTGCACGTCGTCCTGCAGCGAGAGCGCCCGGGTGGCCGCCTGCTCGAAGACCGGGTCGGCGCCCTGACGGGCCCGCTCCATCTCCTTGGCCCCGCCCTGCGCGACCGCGTGCGCGAGCACCCAGGCGAGGCGCTCGACCGCGGCCCCCTCCGGGCTACGCACGGCCCTCACCGCCGCGGGGCCGAAGCTCCCGGCGGCCCAGCCCATCAGGCGCCACGCGTCCTCCTGGGGGGAGAGCGCGCGCTGCACCAGCGGGGTGAGCGCGCGGCGCAGGCGCAGCAGCCCCGCCACCGTCGCGCCGATGCCCGCCAGCGCGGGGCGCGGCGAGGAGAGCAGCTCGACCCAGAGGTCGGTGAGCGCGTCGCCGTGGGAGAGAAGCTCCGCCGCGAGCCGGGCGCACTCCGCGGCGGGCAGCCGGTGGAGCGCGAGGCGCAGCGCCGGGACGTGCTCGGGCGCGTCGCTCCCCGCGAGGGAGCGGGCGACGTCCCAGCGCACGGCCGGGTGGGTGATCCAGCCGAGGCGCTCGCCGAGGTCCATCGAGGCGATGGACAGCGGCGCGGGGCGGTCGTCGGGGGGCGCGATGGAGGTGGCGTCGTCGGGGTCCCACACCGCGGCGACGGCGGCGCGCACCGTCGCGTCGATGGGCAGCTCCAGCCGCCGCGCGGACTCCAGCAGCGGGCCCCAGGCGACCGAGGCGTCGGCCCGGCTTCGCCCGATGGTGGCGATGCCCCCGTCGACCGAGCGGCGGTAGGCCTGCATCCCGCGAGTGACCAGCGTGGCCTCGTCGGGCACCACGCCCGCCTTGATCGCCCGCTCGACGTAGGGCCTCGGCAGCGCCGCCCCCACCCGAAGGGCCGCCAATATCAACCGCTTCGCCGCGGCCTCGATCTGCGCCACCGGGACCCCGGTGGTGAGCGACGCGCGCGCCACCTTGCCCGCGTCGAGGAGCGGCGCATAGGCCGCCAGCGCCCGGGTCACCCCGGCCGCCGTCGAGAGGTCTCGCTCGTCGTCGGGCAGCGCCGCGCTCGCGACGACCTCGCTCGCCACGCCGTCGCGCAGCAGCCTCGCGGACTCCGCCGTCACCTCTCCGTCCACGGCCACGCGCGCCCCGAGCACCTCCAGCGCGCGCTGCGCCACGGGCTCGCACGGCGCGCCCAGCACGTGGCTCGCGATGGAGCGCCCGGTCACGCTCACCACCTCGACCCGCACCCGGAAGACCCTCGCGAGGGACTCCAGCACCGCGCGGTCTTCGGGGCTGCGCAGGTCGAGCACCACGCGCGCGATGGTCTCCGCGTCGCCCCGGAGCAGCGCCAGCAGCGCCAGCGGCTGCGTGCCGTCGGCCTCGACCTGCAGCCGCGCCGAGACGTCGTCGCCGCTCACCACGGTGGCGGTCTCGGCGGTGCCGGGGCACCAGAGGCGGACGGTGCCGTCGACCACGGCGGCCCACGGGGTGGTGCTGCGCGGAGACGGCCGCGAGAACTCCTCCATGGGAGGCAGCGAGAGCACCTCGTCGAGCGGGGACATCTCCTCGACGGCGAGCTCGTCGGGCTCGGGCTCGATCTCCGCCTCCTCGGCGGCGGCGGCGGCGGCCTCGGCGCGAGGCAGCGAGAGCCGCCCGGTGAGCTCGTCGGGCTCCAGCTCCATGCTCTCGTCGGTCGCGTGCGACGTCGCGATCGGGGCGGCGGGCTCGGGCTCGATGGACATCGGCGCCTCGACCTCCGGCGCCTCCTGCTCCGCGGCGGCGGCCTCTTCGCGCACCCGCAGCTTGGTCTCGCGCGCGGAGAGCGCGGCCATGTTGGCGCGCATCGCGAGCTCCTCCTGGGCGAGGGCCTCCTCGCGGGCGGTGAGGGCCTCCTCGCGCACGAGGGCGTCGCTCTCCCGTCGGGTGACCTCCTCCGCGCGCCGTCGCACCCGATCTTCCCTGGCGGCGAGGTCGTCGCGGGCGGCGCGCTCGTCGGGCTCCTCCATCCAGCGGCGGAGGCCCGCGGCGCCGAGGACGGTGCGCGCCTCCCGGACGTACGCAGGGAGCGGCTCGCTGGTGTCCGCGGAGAGGCCCGTGAGCAGCTCGGCGCGGAGGGTCAGCTCCCGGTGCGCGAGCGCCGCGGGGATCACCAGCGCGAAGCGCCGCGCCCCTGGGTCATGGAACACGAAGGGCACCGCGAGGTCGAGGTCGCCGTGGCGGTGCAGGGTGCCCTCCAGCGACTGCCGGGCGAGGGCGGGGTCGGTGGCCGCGTTGACGCCCCTCACGATCTCGACGCGCCGCGCGCCGCCCTCCTGCGTCGGGACGAACACCACCTCGCGGCGGGTCGAGCCCAGGGTCCCTGTGTACGGCGGATCGGTGAGGGAAAAGCTGCGTGCGGCCATCTGCACCCTTCAGCCTCTGGTGGGTATCACGCCCTCGGGGGCCTTGGCGATCGGCCTGCGCGCGTCGTATGCGGTGCCCTCATGGACTTCAGGGAGTTTCGACCCGAGGGCACCCCCGAGCACGTTCGCGACCTCGCGGTGGCGTGCGTGCAGTTCGTCGAGCGCGCGACCGGCGTGCTGCTCGACTTCACCAGCGACACGCTCCCCCTGCTCGACCACTACCTTCGCTCGGTGGGCACGAGCCAGCCGGAGATCCGCGGGCTGGTCGCCCCGGCGGCGGGCGCGTACTTCGGCGAGGTGGTGCGGCGGATCTATCCCGCCCGATGGCACGCCCCGCAGGACGACCACGCGGCGTGGCGCATCGAGTTCGAGACCTGCTTCCTGTTCTTCAACCCGGTGGCCTTCGCGCTGGAGGCCATCGACGGCCACGAGGCGGTGGAGGGCGGCGCGGGCTTCGGGGTGAGCAACGAGGAGCGGGGCCACCTCGTGCTGGCGCTGGAGGTGCTCGGCACGCTCCCGGAGGATCAGTACTACCTGCTCTCGACGCGCTTCGACGTGCTGGAGAGCGTGGTCGATCGGCTGATGGGCGGGGCGGACAAGGAGTTTCCGGGGCAGGTGAGGCTGAGCGCGCAGGCCTACCGGGCGGCGCTCGACCCGCCCGGCGAACGGAGCAACTGACTCACTCCTCGGGAGGCGTCGCCCCCATCCGGCGGAGCAGTCCGCCGAGGGTGGGGTCGCTGCCGAGGAGGTCTCGCATCCGGGACTCGATCTGCGGGCGCATCGTCGGGGGGACGCCCGCGCGCTGGAGGGCGAGGGAGGTGAGCTGGCTGACGGCCTCGTCGGGGGTGATCTTCCCCTCGCGGAGCGCGGAGATCACGGCCTCCGAGGGGGGCGCGGCGGCGCTGGCAGGGGCGGTGGTGGTGACGGGCGTTGCGGGCGCTGCGGGCGCGGCGTCGCCCAGCGGATCGACGGGGCTGGTGGCGTTGGTGCCAGTGGGTTTGATGTTGCTCACGACGACTTCAGGGCCCTTCTCTCTGCGCTCGGCCGACACGCTACGACCCGGGGAACCATCCCCGCAACCACCGGCACCGGCGCAGGAGCGAGCGTGTCGCGCGCCGGGCGGAGGGAGGTTGCGGCGGCGGGGCGTTTACGGCATCCACCCTTAGGAGTCTCTTCCTGCTTACGACCAGACCATCCCATGGGTGACACGAGCGACGAGGCGGCGCAGGCGCTGCGGGCATTCCTTCGGGCGCTGGGGCTTCCGGTCGACTCCGACCCGGAGCTCTGGGGTACGCCCGAGCGGGCTTCGCGCGCCTGGCGCGAGGAGTTTCTCGACGGCTACCAGCGCACGCCCGCGGCGGTGCTGGCCGAGGCGCTGCCTTCGACCGAGCGCTGCATGGTCGTGCTCGCCCACGTCAGCTACGCGTCGATGTGCCCGCACCACCTGCTGCCGAGCGCCGGGCGAGCGACGCTGGGCTACCTGCCCGGTGGGCGCATCGTGGGCCTCGGGGCGCTGGTGCAGCTTCTCGAGTGCTTCGCCCACCGGCTGGTGCTCCAGGAGACCCTCGGTCGCCAGGTGGCCGACGCGCTGATGGAGCACCTCGGGGCGCGCGCCGCGGGGGTGGTGCTCGAGGGGCGGCACGCGTGCCTGTCGCTGCGGGGCGAGCGGCAGACCGAGGGCACCGTGGTGACGCAGTCCTTCGCGGGGCTGTGGGCGGACGACGTGGCGGCGCGGCGGGAGTTTCTCGACGCCGCGGGGAGGGCGGCGTGATGAGCCCGATGGAGTCGGTTCCGGTGTTTCCGCTGCCCGGGGTGGTGCTGCTGCCCGACCAGCGCCTGCCGCTTCACATCTTCGAGCCTCGCTACCGGGCGATGGTGCGCGACTCGCTCTCCTCGCACGGCTGGCTGGTGGTGTGCCCCATCGTGGGAGACCCCGAGGCCGAGCCCCCGGCCTTCGCGACCATCGCCACCGCGGGGCGCATCGTGGCGCACCAGGCGCTGCCCGACGGGCGCTTCCACATCCTGGTCGAGGGGATGGTGCGCGTGGCCCTCGAGGAGCTGCCCTTCGTCGCGCCGTACCGGCGGGCGAGGGCGACGGCGATCGCAGAGCCCGACGACGCGGAGGTCGCCCCCGTCGAGCGTGCGGCGATGCTCTCGACGCTGGCCTCGGTGATTCGGGTGGCGAGGGAGACGCAGCCGCACTTCGAGTATGCCGTGCCGACGGAGCTGCCCTCGTCGCGGCTGGCGCTCCGGCTGGTCGACCGCTTCGTCCTCGATGCGGCGACGAGGCAGCGGGTGCTGGAGGCAGGGCGAGGCATCGACCGCGTCGCGCTCGCCACCGAGGCTCTGGCCGAGCTCTGGATCGCCGGAGAAACCTTGCGCGCGGTGGGCTCGGCGTAGAAGAAGAGAGCGCCGCCCGGTCGGCGCGAGGAGGAGTGTTCGGATGCCGTCGTTTGATGTCGTGTCGAAGATCAACCAGCCCGAGGTCGACAACGCGCTGCTGCAATCGCAGAAGGAGATCGCGACGCGCTACGACTTCAAGGACACGGGCACGTCCATCGAGCGCCACGCCGACGGGATCGTGATCGTGGCGAACAGCGAGGGGCGCGTCGAGGCGGCCTACGAGGTGCTGTTCGGCAAGATGGTGAAGCGGGGCGTGTCGCCGAAGCAGCTCGATCCGCAGGAGGCGAAGCCCGCGGGGCAGCGCACCTTCCGGCAGCTGGTGAAGTTCAAGGAGGGCATCGACCGCGAGAACGCCAAGAAGGTGATCGAGCTGGTGAAGGAGTCGAAGCTCAAGGTGCAGGCGTCGATCCACGAGGACACGGTGCGCATCACCGGGAAGAACCGGGACGACCTGCAGAGCGCGATGAAGATGCTCAAGGCCGCCGACCTGGCCTTCGAGGCGCAGTACAACAACTTCCGCGAGTAGCGGGGGCGACGCGCGTTGGCGACCCGGCTGCGACGGTTGAAGATCGATCAGTTCCGCGACGTGCGGCCGGGCACCGAGCTGCGCTTCGGCGAGGGGTGGAACGTCCTCGTCGGGCGCAACGGCAGCGGGAAGACCACGCTGCTCAACCTGATCTCGATGGTGCTGAGGGACGACCTGACGGCGCTGCAGGGGGAGGCGTTCGCGATCGAGTACGAGTTGGAAGTCGACCGCGCGGCGCGAGTTGAGCCAGAAGCGGATCGAGGGTTCGAGCAGGTCGCGAAACTGCCGGACGTTGGTGCTGGCGTCCGCACCGCCCTGCTTCCACGTGAGGTCGGCGTCGAGGTGGAAGAACACGAATCGTGGCGCGCCGCGCCCGTCGAGGAGCTGGTCCGCGATGTACTGCGCAAGGCGCACTCGCGACTGGTGGCCGCGGCCGCCGCTACCGCGCCAGAGCTTCACACCCAGCGCATGAAGAACGTCGTTCCCGGCGTCCTGGCGGGGGATCGTCTGCACGCCGCGGTAGAGCGCGCTCAGATGGAGCCCATACTCGGCGATGGCGGCGGAGAGGGCTCGGAGCCGCTCGACCATCGCCACGTTGTCGTCGGCGTGCTCGAGGCGGCGCTGCGCGTGCGACGGGCAGATCTACGAGAACCCCTGCTGCATGCGCGCCGCGGGCTTGCGAGCAGCTCCCGAGGAGCGCTGCCAGCGCTGACCTGCTCAGCATCGTGCAGACAGTCTTGCAGCTCCAGGCGTCATTCGACGTCCAGACGCAGTTCGACGATGCCGCCGACGGTGGTCGGGTCATCATCCTGATCCGCGTGGGCGGCGTGAACGGCCCGCTCGGCCCCGCGCTCATCGACCCCGTCGTCACCTGCGACGACGACGCACCCCGTGAAGGCCGCGGCGCGTGCCCGGCCACCGCCGCGGGCTCGCCCGCCGACCTGGGCACCGCGGACTGGATCACCGCAGGCGTTGCGGCGCTGGCACAGCCCGGCGCAACGGATCTACGCGCGAACCCCGCGCGGGCGGTGTGGTGCACGGCGTGCAGCGGGGTTGAGGCGGAGGTCTGCGATGAAGGGTCTGGGGCGGTGGATGGCGGCCGTTACGGTGTGCGCGGCGTTGTTCGGGGCGGGGGTGGGCGCGGGGGCGGAGTCGTTCGTGCCCGACTCGGGAACCTGCTTCGGCGCGACGTCGTGCGCGTGCGGCTACGTCTGTGTCACCGGGTACTGCGCGTACCGTGGCCCGGTGACAGAGTGCGGCACCGACCGCGACTGCCGGCCCGAGTGCGGCGACCGGGTGTGCGTCGACCGTCGGTGCGTGGCGCGCTCGTCGCTCGACAGCGGCGTGAGCATGCTCGACGACGCGACGGCGGGGCTGCGTCCGCCGACCGATCGCCCGGAGTCGAACGAGGACCGCGTCGCCGACGTGGTGGTGCGCGACGACGGCAACGCGGAGGCCCCATGGGACCGGCCGCCAGCTTCGCTCGACGTGTCCGCGCCGCCCCCGGTGGACGCGCCGCCGACGGTGCGCGACGCCGGGAGCACCGCGGAGGATGTGACCTTCGTCGAGGAGTCGATGACCCCCGAGACGACCGGCACCCTTGTGCAGGGCTGCGGCTGCACCGTTGCGGGCGCGACGACGAGCCGACCGTACTGGGTGCTGGGTCTGTTCGCGTGGGGACTGCGCCGGCGTCGACCCGCCCTTCGGCGCCCCCGATGCCCGGCGCCGTGACGCCGGTCGCGAACTTGTGTCCGCATCCGGGGGAATGCCGAAGGTGCGCGACGCGATGAGACCCGCCGCCTTGCTCCCGCTGCTCGCGACGCTCGCCTGCGCGCACGCCCCCGGCCCGCGACGCCCCGCGCCCGCGGGACCGCTGGCGCCGCTCGCGTTCTTCGAGGGCGCGTGGCGCTCCGAGGTCGACGGCACGACCGTCGAGGAGCACTGGAACGCCCCGCGTGCCGGCTCGATGCTGGGCACGGGCCGGGTGATCGTAGGGGAGCGCACTGTCTTCTTCGAGTTCCTGCGGGTGGAGGCGACCGGGGCCGGCGTCGCCTACATCGCGATGCCCCGCGGCGGCGCAGCGACCTCCTTCCGCCTGGAGTCCGCCAGCGGGACCGAGGCGGTCTTCGTGAACCCCGACCACGACTTCCCCTCGCGCATCGTGTACCGCCGTGCGGCCGACGGCGCGCTCGTGACGCGGGTCGAGGGCGTCGAGGACGGGCGCCCGCGCGTCGAGGAGACCCGGCTGCGCCCCATCCCCTGAATCGCACCGCCGCGTTAGCGCGAGAGCGCCTCGCGCAGCGCCGTCACCGACGCCACGAGCGCCGCCCCGCCGTCCGGCGCCTCGTCCCAGATCATCCGCAGCGCCGCGTCGCGGGTGAGCACCGTGCCCATGAGCGCCGTGGCCGCGGCGTGCGCCTGGGCCAGCACCGGGGCCGCCGGGGGGGGAGGGAGCCTCCCGGCGAGCGACGCGGGCCACTCCCCCGCGGGCCACCGCCCGAGCCAGAGGGCGACGATGCCCGCGAAGGCGTAGCCGCCGCGCTCGGACTCCTCGCTGGGGCGCCCGTAGCCGCTCTGCCCCGCGACGATGGCGCGCTGCTGGGTCACCGCGTTGGCCACGCTGTAGTCCTCCATCCAGCCGACGAAGCGGGCGAGCTGCTCGACGTCGCCGAAGGGCCCCGGGGTCGTGACCTCACGGCGCCGCGCCCAGGGGCCGCGGTGCATCGCGCGCAGCGCCGCCTCCCGCTCGTCGGGCGAGCGCACCGACGCGATCGGGTCCTCGCCCCGCGCGACCGCCAGCAGCATCGCCTCGGAGTGCGGCTCGAGGGTGTCGTGCCGGCGTGCCTCGTCGTAGGGGGCGTCGCGCATCCCCGCGCCCGACGCCTGGCTGAGCATGTACTCCTCGATCGGCCCGACCTCCGAGGCGTAGAGCTTCCGGCCGCGGAGGTCCTTGCGCACCGGCTGCCGCCCGAGCGCCCGGCCACGCCGCAGCACCCGGGCCACGTCGCAGGCGACCCGGCGCGCCGCCCCCGCCGCGACCCGCGCCGCCACCTCCTCGTCGGAGGGCGCGGTCCCAGCGAAGACCGCCGCCTCGCGGGCGCTGAGCACCTGCACCAGCACCGCGCCCGTCTCTCCCGGCAGCGCCACCACGTCGCCCGCCTCCAGCCTCGGCACCGCGCGCGGGCCCTGCGCCGCCGCCTCGAGCCGAGCGCGCAGGTCGTCGAGGGCCGCCGAGAAGCGTCCGCCGTCGGTCCCTTCGCTCCAGAGCGCGGCGAGCTCGGAGGTCGCGGTCGGCGCGAGGCGGGGCAGCACCTCCAGGGCGAGGCGGCGCAGCTCCTCCTTCGGGCGAAGACGGGCGGCCACCGCGACCGGCGCGCCGTCGACCTCGCCGCCTGCGCCGTACCCGAAGGCCATCGCGACCAGCTCGCACGCGGCCCAGCCGGGCGCCCCCACGTCGACGTCGAGGTACGCGTCCGCGGGGGCGTCGGCGATCGCGCGCATCGCGGCGGTCACGGGTCGCAGCGGCGAGGCCCCCGCCTCGTCGAGGAGGCCGGCCGCGTCGTCGTTGGCGAAGGCACCGAGGTTCCATGTTCCCATGTCAGGCGCGGAGGCTACACCGCGACGACCGCGCCCACGACGGCACCGTCGGGACCCGCCGCTTCGTCTGAAGCGAGGGCGCAACCCCAAGGCGATCGGATGACCCTGCGCTCTCTCTTCCCCCGCCATCGCATCGACGCCGAGCCAGCCGAACTGGGGCGCGCGCTCGCGGCGTGTGCGCTCCCTCCCCGCGGCGCTGCGGGGGCGCTGGAGGCGTGGGCGTCGCCCGACGGCGCTGGTGATCGCGCAGCTCTTCGGCGCGAGGGCGCCGATCGAGGCCCTCGCGGAGCCCGCCCGGCGCGCGGGGATGCTGGTGGTCGACGACGACGCCCAGGGCTACTCCGGCCCCGCGAGGCTTGCGGGGAGCGCCTGCGCCGACGTGGTGTTCCACAGCTTCGGGACGCTGAAGACGGCGACCGCCCTCGGGGGTGGCCTCGTGCGGGTGCGCGACCGGGGAGTGCGCGCTCGGATGAGGGCGCTGATGGAGCGCTGGCCCGAGCAAGCCACAGCGCGGTACGCGCGGAAGGTGGCGACCTTCGTGGCCCTGGCGGCGACGCGCGACCCGTGGCGCTACAGGGCCCTGGAGGGGGTCGCGGCGGGAGCCGGTCGGGACGTCGACGCGGTGGTGACGGCGCTGACGCGGGGGTTCGCCGCGGACACCCCGGAGGCGCTGCTGCGGGCGCTTCGGCAGAGGCCCTGCGAGGCGCTGTGCGCGACGCTGCGCCGACGCCTCGAAGCCTCGACGACGGGCGAGAGGGTGGCGCGACGCCGCGAGGCGGGCGAGCGGATGCTCACGCGGCTCGGCGGGGCGGTGACGGTGCTGGGAGACGCGATGGAGGAGCGCACCCACTGGCTGTTCGCGGTGCTGGTGCGCGAGCCCGACGGGCTGGTGCAGACGCTGCGGCGCGAGGGCTACGACGCGGCGCGAGGGACGAGCACGATCGCGGCCGTGTCCGCGGCGCCCGAGCGACCCGAACAGCGGGCGGAGCGGTGCGAGTCGTGGCGGTCGGCGGTGGTGTTCCTGCCGGTGTACCCGGAGGTGCCCGAGGGGGAGCGCGACCGGATGGCGGAGCTGGTGAGGGCGACGGCGGGGTAAGGGCTCCTCGCGCCGCGCGCGGGGCCGGTGCTGCTGATGCTGGGCGCGCTCGCGGCGTTGGCTCGATCGTCCGCAGGCTCCATGTGGAACACGTATCGGAACGCCGCTGGGATCCGCGCCCCGCGGCACGGGAAACCGCCAGGCCCGGCAGGCGGCAGCGATGCACGTCGCGACCTCCGAGAGCCCGGCGATGCTGCTCTGCGCGGTGACGTCGAGCAGCAGTCGTGCCGCGATGACCCCTGCCACGAGAACGTCGACCTGCCCTGCCGCCGCGTCTGCGGCCGCTCGTGCACGAGCTGCGACGCCCGCGGCCCACGTGACCGCGGCCGACGCGGGCTCGACCGACGCGGGCCCGACCGACGCGGGCCCGACCGACGCCGGGGCGGTCGTCTTCCACGGCTGCACCGCGTTCGTCGACCGCACGGCCGACGGCGCAGAGCGCACGGTGGGCTTCACCAACTTCCGCTGCGACCCGGCGTGCATGCTCGTCGCCGCGGGGCAGCGGGTGACCTTCTCGGGGGATTTCTCCGTGCACCAGTTTCGCCCCGGGGTCGCGCCCCGGCCTCGGATCCCTCAGCGCCTGCGGGCAACCCCATGACAGCGCGCGACGAGGGCACCTCCGCGACCTTCGAACTGCCCTCCGCGGGCACCTGTCCCTACTACTGCCTCGACCACGCGGGGACCGGGATGTACGGCGCGATCCGCGTCCGATAGCGAGCTCACACTGGTAGCCCGGCGCGAGCCGAAGGCGACGTCCTGCTCGGAGAGGCGGACGTGGCCGCCGTCGATCACGAGCCGCACCTCGGTGACGAAGAACGCATGGAACGCCGCGGACGGGGCGACCACGAGCAGCACCCCGACGGTCGTGGGCAGGGCGCCGAGCGAGGCGCGCAGCAGCGAGCCGACGCCCAGCACAGGGAAGACGCACAGCAGCACGAGGACCGGATAGAAGGCGCCCGAGGGGGTGAGGGGAGCGGGGATCGATGACGGATCAACGGTTGGCGGCCGGTGGCGGATCCGCCACGCGAAGCCTCTCCCCGTGTACTCAGGCCGACCGAGCGCCGCGCTAGTACGAAGAGCCGTCCTTGCGCGTGAAGCGCGCTGTCCCATCGGCCGCCTTGGAGTACTCGAGGTCGTCGTCCGGGTACTCCGCGGTGTCCGATGGGTCTCGATTGCTGATCTCGAGATACCGGGCGGGGCGCTCGCTGCGGTTCACGAGCTGGTGCCCGTCTCGTGTGCCCGCGGGGAAGCCCGCGCACATGCCCGCGGTCAGGAGCTGTTCGCCCTCGTCGGTCCGCAGCACCACCTCGCCTTCGAGCACGAAGACGAGCTCGTCCTCGTGCGTGTGGCAGTGCCGCATCGACGACTCCCTTCCAGGGAACAGCGTCGTGAGGTTGGTCCCGATCTTCGTGAGTCCGAGGGCGTCGCCGAGCGCTCGCTTCTCACGCGGGAGAACTCGCTGACGAAAGACCTCCGGGTAGCCGGACGTGTTGCGCGCGGCGACGGTCGACGGGTCGAGGGCGGGGCGTTTGAGCGTCATGGTCACTCCTCATGGTTGTGGGCGGGCTGTGTCGTAGCGGTACGCCGTGCGTAGGGCCGATGGGCGCGTGGCGAACTCCGCGGCGAACCGGCGCAGGTTCGCATGCCCATCGATGGGCAGCGTGCGGCGAAAATCGAGGTGCTCCACGAGGCAGAACAGCGTCACCTCCAGGAGGGCGACGTCGCGGTCGGGCGGCATCGCGGCGAGCGCCTCCGACAGGTGCGCGTCGAGCCACGCGAGCGCGCCGTGGAGACCGGCCCGGGTCTTCACGAGGAGGGCGCTGTCCGAGGGCAGCTTGCCGAGGCCGGCGCCGAGGATGAGCTGCACCTGCGCCGACATCGCGAGCCACGTCAGCTCCTGCGCGTTGCGGGCCGCGTCGGCGGTGAGGCGCTCGGGCCAGACCACGCGCGGGTCGCTGCCACGCCCGGCGATCTCCGCGAGCCGGCGACCGATGTTCTCCGCGCCGAACACCACCGAGGCGCCGACCCGAAGCGCCGGAACCTTCAGCGCCGGGTGTCCTCCGTAGGCAGCAGCATCCAGGCTCGTGAGGTCGCTCACGACGAGCAGCTCGAAGGGCACGCCGAGCTCGTACGCGAAGATCGCGGCCACGCGCGTGAAGTGGGAGCTGCTCCGCCCCACGAGCTGCACCGCGGGCCTACTCGCCATGACGCCCTCCCGCGGCCGCGTCCCTCTTCAGGCTGCGAGTGAAGTAGGCCAGGATCTCGTCTCGCGCGGCGAGGGTCGGCTCTCCGGCGGCGTCGATCAGGTGCGCCGTCACGACGCTGTGCGGGCAGCCGATGATCCGCTCGAAGAACGCGGGAGGCGTCGCGCTCGCGGCCGACGACGGCAGCACCCTCGGCCGGAAGCGCGGACCGAGCGCGGCGGCGTAGGCGTCGAAGCGCTGCGCCGTGCAGTAGCGGTCGCCCTCGAAGCGGTACGCGCGGACCGTCAGGTCTTCGCGCTCGATGCGCCCCTTCACGGCGACGAGCTCGGCGGGCGCGATCTGCACCGCCGCGGCGTCGTCGAGCGGCAGCGACGGCTGACACAGGACGGACGCCAGCATCGCGGGCTCGAGCATCATGCTGAGCGCGAAGCCGCCGGTGAAGCACATGCCGATGGCCCCGACGCCGACGCCGCCGCACTCCTCGTGGGCGAGGCGCGCGAGCGCGCGCAGCCACACGGTCACCGGGGCCGACTCGTTGCCCGCCAGGGCGCGAAACTCCGCGCTCACGCAGGCGCGCTTCAGCACGGCGAGGCCGGCCTCCGCCTCGGGGTAGGCCCCGTCGCGCCCGAAGAGCGACGGCAGGTAGACGGTGAACCCGGCGTCGCGCACCCACCGCGCGAACCGCGCGACGTGGGGGCTGATGCCGGGCATCTCGGCCATGACGACGACCGCGGGGCCATCCCCTGCGACGTAGACCGTGCGCGTGGTCGAGTCGAGGGTGACGGAGCGGCGCGCGAAATCGCCGAGCGGGTCGTCGGCGTTCGACGTGGGAGCGGTTGGGTTCATGCGCCCGACGATGCCGGATGGCGCCGCCGGCCGTGAGTGGCGAGATGGACAAGCTTCGGTCTAGTATTGCCAGCGTGATCACGCACCTCGTGTTCGATGGCGTGGCGGATGGATCGCTGGGGGTCGGCCTCGACGTGGTCGGCGCCGCCGCGCGGCTCGTCGAGGCGGGCCTCGTCCCCGTGGCTCGGCGGGCGAAGCCGCTGCGGCAGCGCGTGGTGTCCGTCGATGGCGAGGCGGTGCGATCGGGGACGGGGCGCACCATCGCCGTGGACGGGGCGTTCAGCCTCCGAGGCGTGGGCGCCGGGGACGTCGTGGTGGTGCCGGGGCTCTCGGCCGCCACCGAGCCCGGCGTCGAACGCCTGCTCTCCCGCGCGGACACGGCGCGCGGCGCCGAGCTCCTCTCTCGCGCGTCCGCCCGGGGCGCGCTCGTCGCGGCGTCCTGCTCGGCGACCTTCGTGCTCGCGGCGTCGGGGCTCCTCGCGGGGCGGAGCGCGACGACGACCTGGTGGCTCGCGCCCGCGTTCGCTCGCCGGTTTCCCGAGGTCAGCCTCTGCGCGGAGCGGATGGTCGTCGAGGGCGAGGGCGTCCTCACGGCGGGCTCGGCCTTCGCGCACGCCGACCTCATGCTGGGCATCGTCGCGCGCGTCGCGGGCCCGTCGCTCGCGCACATGGTGGCTCGCTACCTCGTGCTCGATGAGCGCGTGTCGCAGGCGCGGTACATGGTGATGGATCACCTGCGCACCTCCGACCCGGCGCTGCGTGCGGTCGAGCGGTTCGTCGCCGCGAACATCGGCCGTCAGCTCACGCTCGACGAGCTCGCGAAGGCCGCGGGCACCTCGGCCCGAACGCTGGCCCGGCGGGCGAAGGTCGCGGTCGGGATGACGCCGATCGAGTTCGTGCAGCGGGTTCGGGTCGCGCACGCGTCGCATCTGCTCGAGACGACGCAGGCGTCCGTCGAGGAGGTCGCCGCGCGGGTGGGCTACGCCGACGCGGCCGCGTTTCGCAGGGTGTTTCGGCGCTACGCGGGTGAGACGCCGCGCGGGAGGCGGGCGGCGTCCTGACGACGGCTCGACGCCCACCGAGGGCGCCGCGTGCCCGTCACCCCGCGAGCAGGCTGCGCGCGATCTGCGACACCTGGATCTCGTCCGTGCCGCCGTAGATCTGCAGCACCTTGGCGTCGCGGCAGAGCTGCTCGACCTGGTACTCGGCCATGTAGCCGTTGCCGCCGAAGAGCTGCACCGCCTCCAGGCACACGTCCATCGTGGCCTGCGCCGTGTACAGCTTGCACGCCGACGCCTCGGCGATGGTCATCGCCTTGCCCGCCGACGCCAGCTCGATCTGGCGGAACACCAGGTTCTGGATGTTCATGCGCGCGACCTCCATCTTCGCGAGCTTGAGCTGGATGAGCTGGAAATCCCCGATGGGCCGGCCGAACTGCACCCGCGTCTTCGCGTACTCCGTCGACAGCTTGAGGCACTGCTCGACGATGCCCAGCGCCATCGCCGCCACGCCCGTGCGCTCGGCCGCGAAGGTGTCCTTGGCCGCCGCGCGCGCCGGCACGTCTTCGGTCTCGCCGATGAGCCGGTCGATGCCCACGTGCACGTCCTCCAGGAAGAGCTCGCCCGTCGGCGAGCTGTGCATCCCCATCTTGCGAAGGGCCTTGCTCTGCGTGAGCCCGGGGGTTCCCTTGTCGAGCACGAAGCTCACGACCTTGCGGTGCGCGGCGGCGGTCTCGCCGTCGTCCAGCTTGCAGATGAACACGATGGTGTCGGCGTAGGGCCCGTTGGTGATGAAGGTCTTGCTGCCGTTGAGCACGTAGCCCCCGTGGCCGTCGCGGCGCGCGGTGGACTTCATCCCTCCGAAGGCGTCGGAGCCGGAGCCCGGCTCGGTGATCGCCCACGCGCCGATCTTGTCGAGCGTGAGCAGGTCGCGCGCCCAGCGCTCCTTCTGGCGGAGCGTGCCGCGGGACATGATGGCCGCCGCCGTGAGGCCGAGGCTCACGCCCATCGCGGTGATCATCCCGGGGCTGTACTTCGAGATCTCGATCGCGGGGATGAGCCGCAGCGCGAGGTCCGTCCCGCGGGGCGCTCGCTCCGTGGACCCCTCCGCCGCCGGGGCGTCGCCGCGCTCGGCCTTCGCCCGCTCGCGCGCCATCTGCGCCTCGAACTGCGCGAGCGCCATGTCGCGCACCCCGAACTCCCGGATGAACTTCCGCAGGATCTCGTACGGCGGCGTGTCCCCGTGCTCCAGCGCCTCGAGGTTGGGCTTGATCTCCGCCTCGACGAAGCGTCGGACGGCGTCACGGATCGCTTGATGGGTCTCGTTCCATTCGTACATGGCGGTGCCTGGGCCTTCCGGTGGCGGACGCCGGTCAACCCCCGACGTCGCGCCGCGATGAGGCGGCCACCGCGGCGCGGGCGTCAACCCGCCGGGCGTCGCGGCCCTGCGGTCAGCGCAGCCCCGTCGCGGCCTCGTGGCGCAGCGTGTCGGGCCGTCTCGTGACGAGGTCGCCCGAGAGCACGTCCGTCGACCAGCGCAGCTCGACCGCGCCGCGCTCGCCCCGGAGGCTCCCATCGGGCTCTACCCTCAGCACGGGGGTGCGCGCCACCACCCGGAGCGCCGAGGGCTGCGCGAAGGCCAGCGCGGGCGCCAGCGAGGCGATCAGCCCGTATCGGTAGAAGACGTGTGAGGTCAATGGCGCTTGTTCCGCTTCTTCGCCGAGGCGTTCGGCCCCCTGGCGAGGATCGCTCTCACCGACCTCTGGCGCCTCGAGTCCGCGGCCTGCTTCCGGGCGCGCGCTTCGAGCATCGACGGCATCTTGTCGAGGTCCGCGCCGTATCGCTTCAGCAGCGCCGTGAGCTCCGCGTTCTTCGCCGCGTCCTCCAGGGCGTGGGTCGGCGACCGGCACGACTCCCCGGCCTCCGAGGGCTGGTTCGGGTCGGCGCCGCGCTCCAGAAGCAGGGTCACGATCTCCAGGGAAGGCATCGCCGCGCGGAGGCAGGTGTCCTTCTGGTGCCAGCTGTCGTCGTCCTTGAAGCAGGCGTCGGGGTCCGCGCCGTGAGCGAGCAGGAGCTCGACGAGCGCGGGGTTCTTCTTCGCGCACGCGATGAAGAGCACCGGGGTCTCCACCCGAAACGAATCCCCGCTCTCCTCCCGCGCGTACCGGGCGTCGGCGCCGCCCGCCAGCGCCGCCCGCGCCGACTCCAGATCGCCGCTCTCCACGGCCACGAACAAGCGCTCGTTGAGGTCCTCCGCGGTGCTCATCGGCTGAGAGGATAACAGCGCGGCTCCACCGCGCCCGGCGCCCCCCGGAGCTCGCTCGATGAAGGCACTGCCCACAGGCCCTCGGGACATACGATCGGCGGCGGTGGTGCTGTTGCCACTCCGCGAGGTGTGCGAGCCTCGGCGTCGGAGGCTGCGCATGGGTGTTGGTCGGACCGCCTGGCAGGCGTCGCTCGCAACCGCGTTGCTGCTCGTCGGGTGCGCGCCCGGCGACGCGGACACCACCGACCCCGCCTGGGAGGATGAGCCCCCTTGGCCCGCCGACGCCTCGGTCGACGACGACGTGGGGCCGCGCCCCGGGGTCGACGCTGCGCTCCCTCCGGACGACGACGGGCCCGTCGCCCTGCCCGACGCGCCGTCCGCCCTCGACGCCGGGCCGGCAGCGCTCCCCGATGCGGGGACGATGGTGTCCGTGGACGTCACGCCCGCGCCCGTCGATGCGGGGCCTCCCGCTCCAGTGCTTCCCGAGCTGCGCTGCCGCGTCCAGTCGACCACCTACGGCGCCGCGATGCAGGAGCTCGACGTGGCTCCCTCGTCGAGCGAGCGGCTGCGGTTCACGCTGCCCGGCATCCCCGCGGGGGTGACGGCGGCCGCGCTGCGCTACGACTCCTTCGACGCCGACCACCCGGGCGAGGAGGGCGTCATCACCCTCAACGGGCAGCGCTTCCCGATGCTCGCCAACGCCGCGTGGGACAACGTCACCGTGCCCGACCACCGGGTCGACGTGAGCGGCGCCGTCGTCGAGGGCGACAACGTGGTGGCCTTCGGTCCGGGGCCGCTGCCGCGGTCGTTCTTCCGGGTGGGGCGGGTGGCGCTGGAGTTCACGGCGCGGGTCGAGCGCTGCCCCGGCGCCGCGACGCCGATGCCCACGCCCGCCGACGCCGGGACCCCGGCGGGGCCCGCGGTCGAGCGCACCATCGGGTACCGCGCGGCGACGTACACGCAGCGGGGCAACTGGGTGTTCCGGTGCGACGCCAACTACGCGTACACGGCCCGAGGCGACCACGCCGCCGAGGACTGCACCGGCGGCTACGACCCCGACGGGACCCTGCGCGGCACGGCGACGTTCACGTTCACCAACGTGACCGCGGCGACCTACGACGTGCTCATCGGGTCGCGGCACTCCAGCAACCGCAACGACATGAGGGCGCTGTTCACCGTCAACGGGGAGGGCCTCCGCATCGACCAGCGGACGGGCGACGGGGCGCTGGCGATCGTGACGGACCTGTGGGGGCGGAGGGCGCTGTCGGGCACCGTCCGGGTGGTGCTCGACGCGACGCGAAACAGCGGGAGCGACAGCGTGTCGTTCGTGACGCTGCGACCGGTGCGGTAGCACCGGGAGACCTGTCGAGCGCGCGCTACCGCAGCCAGATGGCGACCGAGCCGGTGCGGCTCGTGGCCGTGGCGTCCCACCACCCGAGGTGCCAGTACGTGTGCGCGGCGCCGTCGGGCGCGCGGGGCCACGGGTAGCTGCGGGTGTTGCCGACGCCGGTGTAGTCCGAGACGTAGTTCGGGCCGAGCGAGCCGTTGTAGCAGTTGCTCGTGTCCATCACGCCGTACGAGGTGGGGTAGGTGTCCGTCCACGACACGGACAGGGTGTTCTGGAACACGTAGCGCATCGCCCCGGTCGCGCTCGGCCCGCGCAGGGTCGTCAGGATCACCGGCACGCACGCGCCCCGCTCGGGCAGCGCCACCGCGGGGTTGGCGTTGAGGAAGTTCACCGTCGACGGCGACGGGATGGTGAACTTGTTGGCCACGTCGTAGGCCGCGATGGGCCCGGTGAAGAAGTCCGCGTCGCTGCGCGAGAGCAGCATCTCGCGAGAGCGCCGGGCGATGGGCACCGCGGCCAGCGACGCCACGCCCCGGCGGTTGAGCCCGTCGTAGGTGCCGCCGCCCGTCGCGAGGCTGTAGAGGTTGCGGATGCCCGTGTCGCTGGTGAGCGCCGTCACGCTCCCGCGCGACGCGTAGGCCACCAGCGTCCAGCCGCCGCCGTCGGTGGTCATGTCGCAGTACACGTCGAAGGCCGCCGCGCCGCCAGGCCCGTCGGGGTCGATGGTGAACACCCCGCTCGGCGCCGCGGGCAGCGTCTCGTGGATGGTGCGGCAGGTCGTCAGCGACCCGCACCGGCCCGCGGCGCACACCCCCGACGCGCAGGCCATCCCGCAGCCGCCGCAGTGCTCTGCGCTCGTGAGCGTGCTGGCCTCGCAGCCGTTGGCCGGGTTGGCGTCGCAGTCCGCGAAGCCCGTCGCGCACGCCAGGCCGCACGCGCCCGCCGCGCAGGTCGCCGTCGCGTTGGCGCCGCCCGGGCACGACCGCCCGCACACGCCGCAGTGCGCGGCGCTCGCGCGGGTGTCGACCTCGCAGCCGTTGGCCGGGTTGGCGTCGCAGTCGGCGAAGCCCGTGGCGCAGTCCAGGCCGCAGCGCCCGAGCGCGCAGGTCGCCGTGGCGTTGGCCCCCGCGGCGCACGCCGTCCCGCAGCCGCCGCAGTGGCGCGCGTCGGTGCCCGTGAACACCTCGCAGCCGTTGGCCGGGTTGGCGTCGCAGTCGGCGAAGCCCGCGTTGCAGGCGAAGCCGCACGCCCCCGCCGCGCAGGTGCGCGCGGCGTTGGCCACCGCCGGGCAGGCGTTGCCGCAGGCCCCGCAGTCGGTGACGTCGGTGCGCGTGTCGGCGCAGGCGCCGCTGCAGCGAACCTGCCCCGCCGCGCAGCCCGAGGCGCACGACGACGCGCCGCCCGAGGTCGCGCAGAGGGGCGTTCCACCGCTGCAGATCACCCCGCAGGCGCCGCAGCTCGAGGTGCCGTCGAGGGCGGCCTCGCAGCCGTTGCGCGCGTCTCCGTCGCAGTCCGCGAAGCCGGGGGAGCACTCCAGTCGGCACACCCCCGCGCCGCAGACAGGGCGCGCGTTGGTGCCGCCCGCGCAGGTGGTCGAGCAGGTGCCGCAGCGGGACGGATCGCTGCTGAGGCTGGCCTCGCAGCCGTTGGCGGGGTTGTCGTCGCAGTCGCCGAAGCCCGGCGCGCAGGTCGCCGCGCAGCGCCCCGCCGCGCAGGTCGCGGTGGCGTTGGCGCCCGCGGCGCAGGCCTGCCCGCACGCCCCGCAGTGGGCGGAGGTGACGCGGGTGTCGACCTCGCAGCCGTTGGCGGCGCTGCCGTCGCAGTCGGCGAAGCCCGCGGCGCAGCGGACCGCGCAGCGCCCCGCCGTGCAGGTCGCGGTGGCGTTGGCGCCCGCGGCGCAGGCGTTGCCGCAGGCGCCGCAGTGGGCGACGCTCTCGGTGACGGCGACCTCGCAGCCGTTGGCGGCGTTGCCGTCGCAGTCGCCGAAGCCAGTGCTGCACGCCGCCACCACGCAGGCCCCGGCGGCGCAGCCCGCCACGCCGTTGGGGGCGGCGCAGGCGCGAGCGCACCCGCCGCAGTGGGCCACGTCGAGCTGCACCCGGCGGCAGGCGTCGGCGCAGCACGCCTCGCCCGAGGGGCACGCCTGGCGGTCGTTGCAGCCGGGCACGCAGGTCGCCATCGCGCCGCAGACGGTGCCGGGCGCGCACTGGTCGTCGCGGGTGCACCCCACGCAGACGTGGCCGACGGGGTCGCAGCGGAAGGTTCCGCCGTCGGCGGCGCAGTCGGCGTCGACCGCGCAGCCCGCCTCGCAGCGGCTGGCCGGGGTGCAGTACTGCCCGGCCGTGCACGATCCGCGGTTGGTCGCCGTGCACGCGACGCAGGCGCCGGTGGCGGTGTCGCAGACGCGGAAGCCGAACTCGTTGCCGCCGCAGTCGATGTTGTCGCGGCAGAGCCCGACGGGGACGTCGCCGCCGACGTCGCCCGCCTCGGCCGCGTCGGCGGGCGCGTCGGGAGCGCCCCGGTCGGAGGGCACGTCGAAGCCCGCGTCGAGGCCCGCGTCGAGCCCGGCGTCGAGGCCCGCGTCGACGAGCTCGTCGGGGACGTCGAAGCCCGCCGCGGGGACGTCGGGGCCGCCGACCACGCTGTTGTCCCCGCAGGCGGGCACGGCCAGACCGGCGAACAAGAGACACCCCACGAGGCAGAGCGCGTTCTTCATGCGACGTCCCTCTCCAGACCGATGAACCCGCGCGGAGCGTAAGCCCCCCGCGAGGTCGCCGTACAGCTCCGACGTCGCCGTGGCCGCGGCCGTGGGAGGGGCGACGATCAGGGGTGAGGCGCCCCTCACTCGCCCGTCAGGGTCGGGGAGTCTCGTAGCGTGCTGCCGACGAGCACGCCCGCCGCCACGTAGGCCCCCTCGTCGCCGTCGGTGAGGAGGTCGTGGGTGGCGGCTCCCTCGTAGGGGACCACCTCGCGGCCCACGACCTCCGCGCCTCCGAGCATGGCGCCCGCGTGGAGGTCGGCGAAGCGGAGGCCCTCCGCGGTCGGGTGACCCGCGCTCATCGAGACCGTGCGACCGTTGCGGAGCGTCACCCGCACGAGGGTGTGCTGATACACCCGGGTCTGCGAGACGCGCACGACGCGCACCGGCGCGAGGGCGCCGTCGCGGCGGCCGTAGACCACGTCGCCGACGCGGATCTCGGCGATGGGGCGCTCGCCCGACGGGGTGGCGATGGGCGTGTCGGCGGCGGCGCAGACGGCGCCCCAGGCGCAGCGGAGCGTGTCGGGCATGCAGAGGCCGCTCGGGCTGCCGAAGGGGTTCACGCTGCAGGTCGGGAGCGAGGGGTCGCGGCAGTCGGCGCTCGATCGACACGTGGTGGTGCAGAGGCAGTGGGAGCGCGGCCCTCCGGCGGGACAGCAGAGGCAGGACGAGCCCGCGCCGCAGGAGGCCCCGGAGCCCGGGAGGCACTCCTGCACGTCGCTCGAGGGCGCCGAGTCCGTGATCGGAACATCCCTCACGCCGGAGTCGGGCGTCACGCACACGCCCTGCTGACAGTACTGCCCCGCGCCGCAGCGGACGTCGCAGCTGCCGCAGTGGGCGGGGTCGAACTGCGAGTTCACCGGGCTCGGCCCCACGCACCCGACCATCGGGATGTTGCAGCCGATGGTGCCCGGCGGGCCCTCGGTGCCGCAGTAGCCGTTGAAGCACCACCCGCCGCAGCAGCGCACCCCGCAGCCGCCGCAGTTGCTCGGGTCGCGCATCAGGTCGACGCCTGGGCACACCTCGGCCGAGGGAGCGTCCCTCGCGTCGGCCATGACACCGGCGTCGACCACGTCGACCCTCGCGAGGTCGTCCGAGGGCCTCACATCGATGGGCGCGGGGGCATCGATGGGCGTCGGTGCATCGATGGGCGTCGGCGCATCCCTCGAGGACCCGACATCGAGGGCGCTGGTCTCGGCGCCCGTCGAGGCGTCGCTCCCGCTGTCGGCGGGGGGGCCGAGGACCACGCTCGGAGCGCAGCCCGCGATGATCGATGCCAGCACCGTGCAGGTCGAGAGCCTCATGGCTCGACCGTGCGCGCAGGGCCCCAGCGCGGTCAATGGATCGTCGAGCGTGTAGCCTCGCGGTCATGCGCGCAGCGTGGGCCACGGACGTTCATCTGGAATTCCTCGATCCCCCGGGCTTCGAGCGCTTCGTGGAGGCGGTGCGGGCGATCGGCCCGGAGGCGCTCCTGCTGACGGGCGACATCGCCCAGGCGACCACCCTCGGCGAGTGGCTCCGCAAGGTGCGCGCGGCGGTCGGGGTGCCGGTGCTCTTCGTCCTCGGCAACCACGACTTCTACCGAGGGTCGATCGCCGAGGTGAAGGCCTGGGCGGCGACCTTCCACCAGGGCGACGAGGGGCTGCGATGGCTCCCCGCGGCAGGGCCCTGGAGAGCCTCCGACGGCACGGTCGTGGTGGGCGTGGACGGCTGGGCCGACGGCCGCGCCGGAGCGCCCGAGACGTCGATGGTGCTGCTCAATGACTGGAAGATGATCCGCGAGCTGGCCGAGGCCGGGGCGATGTACGACCGCGCGACTCGCCGCGCCCGCCTCGCCGCGCTCGCCGACGAGGACGCGGCGGGCCTGGAGGCCACGCTGCGCGAGGTGCTCCCGGGGGCGTCGCGGGTCGTGGTGCTGACGCACATCCCGCCCTTCGAGGAGGCGTGCTGGCACGAGGGCGCCCGCTCGAACGACGAGTGGCTGCCGTGGTTCACCTGCGTCGCGGTGGGCGAGGTGCTGCGACGGATGGCGGCGGAGCATCCGTCGAAGCGCATCGAGGTGTACTGCGGCCACACGCACTCTCCGGGGGAGTTTCGTGCGAGCGACAACCTGGTGGTGCACACCGGGGAGGGCCGCTACGGGGCGACCTTCGTCCGCGCGGTCAACGTGTAGCGGCTTCGTGTCCGCTCTCCCCATCCCCAGGTGGCCTCGGGAGTCGTCTCGTAAATCGATGCCCGTCACGGCTGATGGCGCGGCGCTGCGGCGCTATCGTTCGGGGATGAACGAGCGCTCGCTGCAAGAGATCTTCGCGCCGCACGGGCGCTGCTTCGGATGCGGCCCGACCAACGACAAGGGGCTGCGCATCCGCAGCCTCGCCGAGAGCGACGAGAGCGACGCGCACGTGCTGTGCGACTTCGTCCCCGAGCGCCACCACGAGGCCTTCGAGAACGTGCTCAACGGCGGCATCATCGGCACCATTCTCGATTGCCACATGAACTGGACCGCGATCCACCACCTGATGCGCAAGCAGGGCCTCGACCACGCGCCGTGCACGGTGACCGCGGAGTTCAAGGTCGCCCTGAAGCGCCCGACCCCCATCGGTCCGGTGCACGTCGACGCCCACGTCGTGTCGTCCACCGACGACCGCGCCACCGTCGAGGCGACCATGACCGCGAACGGCAAGGTCACCGCGATCGGCACCGGCACCTTCGTCGCGGTGAAGCCCGACCACCCCGCGTATCACCGCTGGTAGGAGCTGCGCCGTCAGCCGAGGAGGGCCGCGAGCTCGTCGGCCCCGCCGATGTAGCGGCCGTCGATGAAGACCTGTGGGGTGGTCGACTGGCCGCTCACCGCGTGCAGCCGCCGCGGCGTCGCGGCGATCTCCTCGTAGGCCCAGCCCTTCTGCTCGAGCATCCGCTTCGCGCGGGCGCAGTGGCTGCACCCCGGCTTGCTGAACAGCACCACGTCGTGCGGCGGCTCGCCCTTCGGGTCGAGGAACTTCAGCATGGTGTCCGCGTCGGAGACCTCGAAGGGGTCGCCGGCCTTGTCGGGCTCGATGAACATCTTCTTGATGACGCCGTCCTCGACGAGCATCGAGTAGCGCCATGAGCGCCGACCGAAGCCGAGGTTGGCCTTGTCGACCAGCATCCCCATGCGCTCGGTGAACTCCCCGTTTCCGTCGGGGAGGAAGGTCACCTGCTCGGCGTGCTGGCTCCTGGCCCACTCGTCCATCACGAAGGCGTCGTTGACCGACACGCACACCACCGCGTCGACGCCGCGCGCCTTCAGCGCCGGAACGAGCTCGTTGTAGCGAGGCACGTGGCTGCTCGAGCACGTCGGCGTGAACGCCCCCGGCAGCGCGAAGGCCACCACCCGCCTGCCCGCGAACACGTCCGCCGTGGTCACGTCCTTCCAGCTCCCGTCGACGCGGGTGCGAAAGGTCACATCCGGCACCCGCTGTCCCTCGAGGTTCTTCATGGTCGCTCTTCCTTCTCCGGCTGTTCGATCGATGGGCCTTTGGATGCTCGCAGCGACGTCAGCGTGGCGTCCACCGATGGCGATCACCGCGACGGCGGGAGCGTCGACGAGGGATGCGTCGGGGACTCCGCGACGGCGACCCGGTTGCGGCCCGCGTCCTTGGCCTGGTAGAGCGCCGCGTCCGCCCTGACGATCGCGGAGAGGAAGTCCCCAGAGGCCGACAGGGTGGCGACGCCGAACGAGGCCGTGACGCGGATGGTGTGCGACCCGAGGATCGTGATCTCGTGCTCGGCGAGCGCGCCCCGGAGCCGCTCGCAGAGCGCCGCGTCGAGCGTGAGGTCGACATCGTTGAAGACGATGAGGAACTCCTCGCCGCCGTACCGGAAGATCATGTCCTGCGCGCGCACCTGGTCGCGGAGACAGCCCGCGACCTGGCGCAGCACCTCGTCACCCGCCACGTGGCCGTAGGTGTCGTTGACGCGCTTGAAGTGGTCGATGTCGCAGATGGCCACGACGCTCCCCGCGGGGGCGTCCCGGCGCCCGGCGATGAAGGAGTCCATCGCCCTCCGGTTGAAGAGCCCCGTCAGCGGGTCCTTCGTGGAGATCAGGGACCACGCCTCGGACTGAACCATCCGGGTGAGCGCGCCCAGCCGGGTCACCCGCTTCATGAAGGCGTCGTACTCGGGCTCTGGCACCGCCCCGGTCTCGACGGTCGCGGCGAACATCACCGACGTCGCCCCGTGCATCTCCCGGTGTGCGATCTCCATCTCGATGAGGCCGGGCAGATGGCCCAGCTCCCTGCTGGCCAGCGAGAGGTACCACCGACCGAAGTCGCAGTGGCAGTGCGCGTCCTCGACCATCAGCCTCGCATCGGGCGCCCGATGGAACAGCAGCGAATGGTGCACGCGGTTGAGCCACTCGAGGTGCGCCTGGCATGCCACCTCGAACGTCGCGAGCCACCGCAAGACCTCATCGACCTCAGCGATCTTGATCAATGGGCCTCCAAGGGGCGCTCGCGGCGTCCGAGCGTAGACCACGTCCTCCAAATGTGGGATTCGCGGCCCAGGAATCAATCGCACGAAGAGCGGCGCGGGACACGCACCGCACCTCACACGTCACGGCCCGACCCAGCGACCGCGCCCGCTCCACCCTCTCCAGCTCGCCCTCCGTCGGCCGCTCCACGGCGCCGCCGTCGCGCCGGTCGGCGAGCGCGACGTCGTCAAAGCTGCCCGCGGGCAGCGGGATCAAGGCAGCCAGAAGCCAGGCGAAGTTCATGCTCATCGGAGTGATGCCTCCCTTTCGCTTGATGAGTGCGGGGGGCCTCCGCCGTCCTTCGCGAGATCGTCAGCTGGTCGCGCGCCTCGCGCGGCGCGCGCTCAGAAGCGGAAGCCGACGTTGATGTCCACCGTCGGCGAGAGGCGCGCGAAGCCCGGAAACGCCGCCGATCCGTCGAAGGTGGCGGTGTGGTACTGCGCCCCGAGGCCGAGCCCGAGGAGCCAGCGCTCGCCGAGGCGCCAGGTCCACCCCACGCTCAGCCCGGCCGCCGCGGCGAGGCCGCTCACAGCGACGCCGCCGCGGGTCGCGACGACGGGCCCGGCCTGCGCGAAGGGCGACACCCAGAGCCCGCCCGGCGCCGTGCCGAAGGGGTGCACGAAGACCCGGCCCCGCAGCACGAAGCCGATGACATCGCCGGCCGGGTCGTGGTCGGCGCCAGCGAGGCCCAGCACGTTGGAGTTCACCGTCCATGGGCCGTAGAGGCCCGCGCTCGCCTGCACGCTGACGTAGCAGCCGAGCGTGCGCTGGTAGCCGAGGTTGATCACGTGCAGGCCGAGGTCGGCGACGACGGCGCTGGGCCGCGCGCCGCAGTCCTGCGCGGATGCCACGCGGGCGACGAAGACGGAGGCCAGCGCGGCTAGGACGATGGGGCGCTTCATGGGCGCGACGATACCAACTGCGCCCGCGGCCCTCGCGCGGCACCTGTGACGGGTCGCCATCCGTACGCGCTCAGGAATTGGCCCGCGCGGCCCGAGCGCGGCTACACCCGCGGCGCCATGCCCGCCGCCTACTCCCGCTCCGCCGCGTCGTATGCGCAGCGGAAGCCGTTGTTGGAGAACGCCGCCCTCGCCTCGGTGTGGCCTCGATACCAGAGCCCGTAGCCCTCGCAGGTACACGCGGCGCACCACCATGATCCGCCGCGCAGCACCCGCTCCGACCCGACGCCGGCGTCGCCCGCGAGGTACGCATCCGCGGTCCACTGCCAGACGTTGCCCGCGGGGTCGTAGAGGCCCCAGGCGTTGGGCGCGAAGGCCCGCACCGGCGAGACGTACACGTACCCGTCGCCGCGGTCGTTGCGGGCGTGCGAGGTGCCTTCCCAGCGGTTGATCCTCGCGCGGCCGCGCTCGTCGGTGAGCCGGTCGCCCCACGGGAAGCGGGTGCCCTGCGAGCCCGCGCGCATGGCGTACTCCCACTCGTCCTCGCCAGGCAGCCGGCCGCGACGCCAGGCGCAGTAGGCCGAGGCGTCGTACCAGGAGACCATCACCACGGGCGCGTCGTCGCGGAGGAAGGAGCGCGTGTCGGCGTCCTCCGTCGTGAAGGGCCGGCGCCAGCTCGCGTGCGGCGCGCGGCGCCACTCCCAGTCGAGCATCCCCTCGACGGACTCGATGCCGAAGCCCCGGCGCTCGGCGTCGGTGACGTGGCCCGTCGCCGCGACGAAGCGGGCGAACTCCGCGCGCGTCACCAGCGTGCGGTCGATGCAGAACGCGCCCACCGCGACGGTGCGCGGGTCGCGCTCGTCACGCCGCCTCCGGCCCGCGGCGCCCCGCACGAAGGTCCCTGCGGGCAGGCACGCCCGGCCGGTCGCCGCCGCGCCCGCGTCGGGGGAGGGGGGACGCGCTACGGTGGCCCGGCGCTCTGCGCAGCCCGCGAGGAGGGAGGCCAGCGCGAGGGCCGTGCGGCGCGTCACGGCGAGGCGTCGACGCCTGCGCCGAGCTCCCCCTCGAGGTCGCTGCCGTAGGCCGGGCCGTCCCAGGCGCAGTGCTCGCGCTCCTCGGCGGTGCACGCCCGATCGCGGCTCAGGCAGCGCCAGAGGCACCGGCGCTGGTCATCCTCCGCCGGGCACGAGTCGGTGCAGCGCCCGCACGACGCGAGGCACGGACCGCTGCGGAAGTGCGACACCGACCGCCGGAAGCAGGCCTGGTAGCGCGCCGTGCACCCGGCGGTGAGGCAGCGGTCCTTCTCGGTGAGGCAGCCCTGCAGGCACTGTCCGCACGAGGCGGCGCACGCTCGCACGCAGGCCTCGTCGTGGCAGGACGCGCGGCACCGCCCGCACGCGCCGCGGCAGCGGGTGTCGCAGCTCGTGCACGAGCGGCCGCAGACGCGGCGGCAGGGCAGGTCGACGTTCTCGTGGCAGGGGTCGTAGCTGCACGACTGCTGCTCGATGTCCGTGGCGCAGAGCAGGGGGCTTCCCTCGTCGGTCTCCGGGTCGGGCGGCGGGCGGAAGTTGCAGTCCGCGGCGAGGCGTTCGACCGCGGCGGGATCGGTCCACGCCGAGGCCCAGGGGCCGGGCGCGGCGGGCAGCGGGGCGGCGTCGACGGCGGCGCCCGCGTCGACGACTACGGTCGGCGCAGGGGCGATCGCGCGGGGCGCGGCGACGGGCTCGGGAGCCAGCCTCGGAGCCCGGGGAGGCGATCTCGTGCAGGCGGCCAGGAGGCTCAGTGCGAGGGCGAGACCGCGGGGGCGCATCGCCGTCACGGAACACCCGCGCGCCGCCGGGCGTCAATGGGCGGCGCCGTCGCCGAGCGCGAACGGTCTTCAGCGCGGCGCGTAGATGTCCGAAGATGGCGCCGCAACTCCCTGCCGACGAGGTCCAAGCCCGATGTCCCTGCTCCGCCTCTCGCTCTCGCTCTCGCTCTCGCTCGCCGCCGCCTCGTGCCGCCCGTCGTTGCCCGCGTCTGCGCCTTCGCCCGCGCCCGCTCCTCCGCCCACTCCTCCCGCGCCGCCCGCCGTCGACGCCGGATCGCCCGCCGTCGACGCGCCGCCCTCCGACCCCTGCGCGTCGCTGCTGGCCCGCCACCGCGCCGTCATCGCGCGCGTCAGCGGCGACAACTCCCCCTGGACCGAAGCCCTCACCACCTTCGGCCGCTGCCTCCCGACCCCTGGCGGCGCCTGGGCCGTGGTCGTCGACGACGCCGAGATCGACGCCTCGGAGAGCCAGGGAACCTCCGTGCAGGGCCACTGGTCGGTGGTCCACGTCGGCCTCGACGGGCGCGCGGCGCGGCTGACCCGCAGCGACCAGTGGATCTCCCACTACCTCCCGGGCATCGTCGGGGCGGTGGTCCACGACTACGACGGCGACGGCGAGCCCGAGCTCGTGCTGCTGGGCCGCGCCTCGGTGAGCGAGGGCGCCGATCGCCCCAGCGGGGAGGTGTTCACGCTCCGCGACGGCGCGGTGGCGCCCTACGCGCCCGCGGCGGGCATCGAGCCCGACGAGGCGCGCGACGTCGATGGCGACGGCCGCCCCGACCTCGTCACCCGCACGCCCTACCGCGCCAACGGCGACGACTCGCCCAGCGACTTCACCTACCTGATGGAGGGACCCTCCCTCGTCGCGCACTCGCTCGCCGACGGCACCTTCTCTCGCTCCGACGAGGTCGCCGCGCGCTTCGCCCGTGAGCAGTGCCCGAGGCGCGACCCGACCGCCGGCGGCGCCGAGGTCTCCACGACATCGGTCGCGTGCGCGCGCCTCTGGGGGGTGCCCGCCGCGACCGTCGCCCGGGTGATCCGAGCGCGCTGCGCCTCGCCCGCGGAGAACGAGTCGGGCTCGCCCCGGCGTCGGCACTGCGGCGACACGCGCGTGCTGCTGCGCTGGGCCGCGGCGACGCCGCCGCTCACGCTGCGCGAGTGAGCTCACCCCCGACCGAAGCCCGCCTCGGCCGCGGCCATGTCCTCCGCGGCGTAGTACCCGGCGATCATCTGCTGCACGCCGGGCCGCGTGTACACGTCGGCGCGCGGGCGCTCGATCACCTCCGCGATCACCGCGGCGACCTCGTCGGCCGACTGCGCTCCGGGCAGCGCGCGGGAGTCGACGCCGCCGTGCAGCGCCGAGAGCCCGAACTCCGTCGCCACCACCCCGGGGTGCACCGACGAGACGTGGATCTGCGGCCACTCGTCGCGCAGTTCGATGCGCAGGCTCGCGGTGAGGGCGTTGAGCGCGTGCTTGGCCGCGGAGTACGCGGCCCGCTGCGGCGCCAGCGGGACCCTCCCGAGGAGCGACGAGACGTTCACGATGTGCCCGCGCCCGTGCTCCTTGAAGTGCTCGAGCGAGATCTGCATCCCGTAGAGGGCGGACTTCACGTTCACGCGCATCATCTCGTCGAGGTCGTCGTCGGTGACCTCCGAGGCCATGCGAGAGATGCCCCGCCCGGCGTTGTTGACCCACACGTCCACGCGCCCGAAGCGGGCGATGGCGGCGGCGAGCGCGCGGCGCACGTCGTCCCGCACCGTCACGTCGCCAGCGACCGCCAGGCAGTGCGGCCCCGAGCGAGCGGCCACGTCGGAGAGTTCCTTCGCGCGGCGGGCGACCAGCACCGCGAGCGCGCCGCGGCTGCCTACGAGCGTCGCGAGCGCGGCGCCGATGCCGGAGCTCGCGCCGGTGATCACGATGACCTTGTCCTTCATGACGTCGAAGCTGACGCCCGCCGCCCCGCTCGGGTCAACCGCGCTGGCCTCGAGCGGTGGTCGGCCGTGGCCCCCCTGCCGGGGGCGGTGGCCGAGCACCATGCTTCATGCATGAGCCAGACAATGACGCATTCCCGACCCAGCCTGGCTGATTCGCTCCCCTCGCGGCCCGCCGTCTCGGGGTCGATCGTGCCACGCGTGCTGATGGTCCTGACGGCGACGCTCGCCATCGCGCTGCTGGGCGCGATCGTGCTCCAGCTCGCCGGGACAGGCCTCGTGCTGCGCTCCTCGATCCTCTTCTCTCGGCTGCTCGCGGGCGCCGTCGCCCTGGTGCTCGTGGTCGCGCTGCCCCTCTGGTGGGAGCGCAACGCCCGCCGCCGCTGGCGCGAGACCGACGCCCTCCTGCGCCGCCCGCGCGTGTCGTGGGTGCTCCCGTGGAGCGTCGTCGTGCTGCTGACCCCCATCCTCTTCGCCCCGCACCTCGCCCGCGCCTCGCTCACCAACCACGGCGCCTGGATGGTCGGCGGCGAGACGCCCACGCGCGTCGTCCAGCGCGGCGCTCGCGCGGTCGCGAGCATCATCCCGGTGCACAGTCCCCTCGCGCTCACCCACCGCACCGTCTGGCCGTGGGTCGACCGCAACTCGCCCGAGTGCACCGGCGGGCCCGCCGCGCCGCGCTGACCGCGATCACCTCCGGCGCATCAACGGTCCACGCAGACACCGTTGCGACAGACGCCGAAGGTGCACGATCCGCAGCAACCGCCACATAGGCCCTCGCAGTTGCGCGGGCTGTAACACACCGTGCAGGTCTCGCTCATGCTCGGGCAGACGATCGAGCCCGGCGGACAGAACTCGAGGACGCGGCCGACGTGGCAGATCGCCTCTCCGCAGGCCCGGACTCCGCAGTTGCCACAGTTCTCTCGGTCGCTCAGCAGGTCGACGCAGCGGTCGCCGCAGCGGGTCAGCCCGGGCTGGCAGACGCACTCGCCGCCCATGCAGCGCTCGCCCGCCGCACAGACTCGCCCGCAAGCGCCGCAGTGGGTCGCGTCGTTCGAGGGGTCGACGCAGGGTTCGCCCTCGGCGCAGAGGAGGAGCGGCGCGTCGCAGCGCAGCGGCCCACAGGTGCCACGAAAGCAGCGCTCCCCCTCGGCGCAACGGCGCCCGCAGCGCCCGCAGTGACGATCGTTCGAGGCCAGCACGACGGCCTCCTCGCCGCAGAGCACGTGACCCGCGGGCAGCGCTACGCAGCGCCCGCCCTCGCATCGCGCGGTGTCATCACACGAGCGGCTGCAGGAGCCGCAGGTCTGCCGATCGGTGAGGAGGTCCCGGCACCCGACTGGGTAGCAGTCCCGTTGGCCGTCGTCGCAGCGGCTGGTCGGAGGTCGGTCGACCCTACCCCCGTCGCGCGTGGCCAGGGGTACGTCGATGGGCGTCACGATCACCGCCGCGTCGGGCGCATCGAGCGTCGCCGGAACGTCCGCCGTCGCAGGCGCGCCTCCCCCGCAGCCTGACACCAGCAGAGCCGCGACCATCCCCGACCTCACGGTGTTCACGGCCCGTCCGTTGCCGTGCGCCACGCCACGGTTCACCCCGACGCCCCGATAGCACCCTCAGGTGGCGCCGCCGCGGGATGTCTTCGGGGTGCACCGCGCGAGGCTCAGACCCGCGGTGTGCTTCACGGCTGCAACGCGCGCCCATCGGGTGCACTCTCGGGCCATGCGACGGCGGTGGCGTCTGGACCGTGGCTTCGGGCTCGCGGCGCTTCTCTCAACAGCGACGCTCGCCTCGTGCACGGCGCCGCACGACGACGGCGAGGAGTGCCTCTTCAACGGCGACTGCCGCGATCCCCTGGTGTGCGCCGCGCGCCGCTGCCGCCGTCCCTGCCGCTCCGACCGCGACTGCGCGGGGGGGCTGCTCTGTCGGCCGTCGGGCGAGCCGGGGCTCCGCGTCTGCCTCCCGCCCGACGAGACGTGGCGCTGCGCCTCGGACGAGGAGTGCCCGTCGCCCCAGGTGTGCGGCCCGCGAGGGCAGTGCCAGGCGGCCTGCCTCGTCGACCTCGACTGCCGCTTCGTGGCCTTCGACGCGCGATGCAGCGCCTCGGGCGCGTGCGTGGTGCCGGACGCCGGGGAGGGCGACGTGACGGGCAGCGACGCCGTCGCGACCGACGACCGCGAGCCGGCCGACGGGAGCGTCGCCGACGTCGCCGACGCCACGGTCGACGGCGCGCTCCCGGCGGTCGACGCGGCGATGACCGACGCGACGACGATGGACGCGACCGACGCCGCGGCGGACGGCGCGAGGGCCCAGGACGCCTCTGCCGTCGACGCTCCGCCGGGGCGACCGGGCCCCGATGTCCCCTCGTACTTCGACGTGCCGCCCTACGAGGCTCCGCCGCCGCGCTCCGCCGTCGCGGTCGCCGCGCGCTCTCGGGTGTGCGTTGTCACCGCGGCGGGTCCGGTTCGCTGCTGGGGGCCGAACACCTACAACGTCCTCGGCCTCTCGACCGACGCCGGGGTGGTCGACCGTCCCACGGAGGCCCCCGCGCTCGCCGGCGCGGTGGAGGTCGCCTTCGCCAGCGAGACCACCTGCGCGCGCTTCGCCGCCGGCAACGTCCGCTGCGTCGGCCGAGGCAGCCTCGGGCAGCTCGGCAACGGGCGCTTCGTCGACAGCACGACCTTCGTCGACGTGTCGGGCGTGACCGGGGCCACCTCGCTGGTGGCCGGGGCCAACGGGTTCTGCGCGCTGCTCGGCGACGCGACGGCGCGCTGCTGGGGATTCAACCGCTTCGGGCAGGCGGGCATCGCCGGGCCCGACAGCGTGGCGACGCCGGTGAGCCCCGCCGGGGTCTCCGGGGTCGCGGAGATCGCCGCCGGTCACAACCACGCCTGCGCCCGCCTCGTCGACGGGACGGTCCGCTGCTGGGGCTCCAACAACAACGGCCAGGTGGGCAGCAACGATCCCTCCCCGACGGCTCCGACGCCCGCGGCGGTCGTCGGCATCTCGACGGCCACGCAGATCACGGCGGGCTACGCGGCCACCTGCGCGCTGCTGCGCGACGGCTCCGAGTGGTGCTGGGGCAGCAACCTCTACGGGCTCCTCGGAGACGGAACCTTCACCGAGCGCCGAGCGCCCGTGCGGGTGATGAACCTCCCCGCCGGGGTCACGGCGATCCAGCTCGGGAGCACCGCCAACTGCTTCATCCACGGCGCCGAGCGGCAGTTGAGCTGCTTCGGGATGCGCCCCTTCGGCGACGGCGTGGCGGGCACCGGGGGATCGATCGCCGACCCGCAGCCCCTGCTCGGGCTGCGCGATGTGGTGTCGTTCCGCGCCAACGAGGCGGAGATCAACGCCACGTCGTTCAGCGCCGTGCGCCGCGACGGCACCGTCGCCGTCTGGGGGACGATCGGCGCCGGGGTCTTCGGCCCTCGGGTGCTCTCCCTGGGCTTCCCGCTGACCCTGGAGCTCGACTGAGCGATGCGACGCACGACCGCACGATGGTCCTTCGCTCTGCTCGCGGCGCTGTCGGCGTCGTGCACGAGCCCGCTCCGGGGGGCGAGCGAGGAGTGCCTCTTCAACGGCGACTGCCGCGAGGGATTGCTCTGCGCGGGCCGACGGTGCCGGGTGGTCTGCCGCGACGGCCGTGACTGCGCGGGCGCCACGCGCTGCGCCAGCGCGGGCGACGGTCGGCTGGCGTGCCTACCCCCCGACGAGCCGCCGTACTGCCGGCGGGCGAGCGAGTGCGCCGAGGCCGAGGTCTGCCTGCGCGGTCGCTGCGTCGCGGCCGGGGGCGATGCGTCGACGGACGCGCCCGCGACCGACGCCACGGAGGCGCCGACGGACACGGTCAGCCTCGACGCCGCGGAGCTGCCGGACGGCGGGATGGACGCAGGCCCGCCCGACGCGCCCGACGCCATGGACGCTCCGGCCGACCTCGCCGACGCCCCGACCGACCGGGTCGCCGAGGACCTCGCGGCGCCGATGGACCGCGTCGACGTCTCCTCCGACCGCGCCGACGCCGCCGATGCCGAAGACGACGCCTCCGCGCTCCGCGGGGTGGTGGAGATCTGCGCGAGCGCCGACCGCACCTGCGCGCGTGGATCGGGCGGTCAGGTGTGGTGCTGGGGCAGCAACGACATGGGCGGCCTCGCGAGGCCCGCGTCGATCCCTTCGTCCACCCGGCCCCTCGCGGTGGAGGGCGCCGCGGGCGCGACCCTCCTCGCGTGCGGCGGCCCCGGCCCCACCGACCACGGGACCTTCGCCGGGCACAGCTGCGTGCGCCTCGCCGACGGCCGCGTCGCGTGCTGGGGGCTCAACCTCCAGGCGCAGTCCGATGCGACCGGCGCCTCGACGGTGGCCGCTCCGGTGGTGCGGGTCCTCGACGGGCCCGTGGCGGCGCTCGCGCTCGGCGGGCAGTCCACGCTGGCGATCACCAGCTCCGGCGCGCTCTGGGGCTGGGGCCTCGACGACGCGGCGGTCCTGCTCGGGGCCAACGGGCTCACCAGCGTCCAGAGGGAGCCGAGGCGCTCGGTGATCCGAGAGCCCGTGGTGATGGCCTCGATCGCCAACCACCACGCGTGCGCGCTCGGCGTGACGGGGGTGCTGTACTGCGCGGGCGACAACTCCGTGGGCGAGGTCGCGAGCTTCTCGATCGGCGACAACATCGCCGTCCCGCTCGCCATCGACGAGGCGGCGCCCTTCGCGAGGGACATCGTCTCCATCGCGACCGGCGTGGGCCAGCGGCTCACCGGCGGCTTCACCTGCGTGGCCACCCGCGACGGCGCGGTGCGGTGCCGCGGCCAGCTCGCCTTCCTTCCGGGCGGCGGCGCCACGCGCTTCACCGAGGTCGCGGCGCTGCGGGGCGCGCGGAGGCTCTACACCAACGCCTACCGCTTCCGCGGCCGGGTGACCTACGTCTGCGCTCGGCGCGACGACCTCACCGTGCGCTGCCTCGACGCGCAGCGCTCCGCCGCGCCGATCGACCTGGCCCTCGACGACGCGTACGACCTGGCCCTCGGCTCCAACCACCTGTGCGTGCTGCGCTACGACGGGTCGGTGTGGTGCTCGGGCGACAACAACGTCGGGCAGCTCGGCTCGGGCGACACGGTCGGCTCCGCCGCGCTCCGCCGCGTGGTGTTCTGACGACCGACGGCGCTCAGGGCGCGGCGCCGGCGGACTCCTGCGGCCAGAGGCAGACGCCCGCGTCGAGGTCGCAGCGGAGGGCGCTGTTGAAGTCGCCGCAGTCGCGGGCCTCGCGGCACTGGTAGCGGCAGAGCCCGTCGTAGCCGCAGGCCTGCGGCTGAGGGCACTGCGAGTGGTACTGGCAGAAGGCGGGGTGGTCCGTCTCCACGCAGACGCTACGCCCGCCCTGGGCGAGCGCGGCGCACTTCCACCCGGTGGGGCAGTCGCGCGCGTCGCGGCAGATCGCGCGGCAGCGGCGCGCGGCGCAGAGCGTCCCCTCGACGCAGTCGTCGTTGTAGAGGCACTCCTCGCCGAGCGGCCGGGCGGGGGCGGTGCAGCCCGCGAGCGAGAGGGCGAGCGCCGCGCGGAGGAGCGCGCCTCGCAGGGGGCTCTCTCGATGGGGGCGATGGGCAGTGGCCACGTCGGAACGCTCCTTCCCGTGCGGCGGTCAGAACCGACCCGACACGCCCGCCCCGCCGGGCGAGAGGCCGAGGTACCAGGTGGGCGCCCTCTCGAAGCGGTCGCCGGGCGGCGCGTTGACGAGCAGCACGAGCCCGGTGATGGCGCCGACGAGCCCGACGCCGGTGAGCACGCCGCTGACCACGGCCGCGGTGAGCTCTCCGTCGAGGCGGGCGTCGATGGCGCTGTTGTCGTCGAAGGCCGCGCGAGAGCGCTCCGGGGGGCAGCTCACGGTGCCGCTCTCGCACTGGCGGATCACGGCGTCGTTGGCGTCGCGGGCGTTGACGGAGCTCGTGTACTGGGGCACCGCCAGGCCGAGCCAGATGGCCCCGCCGATCGCGACCGGGGCGCCGATGCCCAGGGCGACCCATCCCGCGGTGCGCATCCGTCGCGCGCGGCCTTCGACCTCCGCGCGGTGCGCGGGCGTGGGCTCGAGCCGCAGGTCGAGGCGGGTGGGGCGCCCCGCCGGCAGGTCGACCGCGCGCACCACCGGGAGAAACTCCTCGCGCTCGACCCTCAGCGTGTGCCGCCCGGGCGGAACCGCCGCGCTCCCGTCCATCGGCACCCGGCGCCCGTCGAGGGTGGCGTGCGCGCCGGGCTCGCTGGCCCTCAGCACCAGGTGCGCCCCCTCGGACTCCGGCACCGGCTCGGCCCAGCGCAGCGTCGCCGCCACGCGAGCTCCCACGCCCGAGGCCTCGACCTCCGCGCGGAAGGTCTCGTAGCCCGGGTGCGCGACCTCGACGAGGTGCCGCCCCTCGGTGACGCTGAGCGGGCTCTCCACCGGGGTGCGCGCGACCTCCTGGCCGTCCACGCGCACCGCCGCGCCCGAGAGCTCGCAGGCCACCTGGATGGTCGACCGGGTGCGAGGGAGCGTCGCTGCGACGGCGGCGCGCTGCCCTCCCACGATCTCCAGCTCCGCGCGGAAGGCCTCGCGCCCTGGGGCCGTGACCACCACGCGCCGGCGTCCGACGGAGACGGGGATGCCATCTCGCCACTCGCGCCTCGCGACGCCGTCGACCTCCACCGCCGCGTCGGGGACGTCCGCGGTGAGGGCGATGGTGCCGATGCGCGCGTTCAGCCGGGCGAGGGCGGCGACGATCTCGGCGCGGTGGCGCGCCACGGCCGCGGGCGGCGCGAGGCGCTGGTATCGCTCGATGAGCTCGCGGGCCTCCACGTACTCGTTGAGGTTCTCGTGGGTGGCCGCGAGGTTGAAGAGCACCTCGGGGTTCTGCGAGGCGTCGTAGGCCGCGCGAAACTCCGCCAGCGCGCCCCGAAGATCCCCTTCGCCGGAGAGGTGCACGCCGCGGTCGAAGTGCTCGCTCGCAGAGACGCTCTGCGCCCCCGCGGCCGCAGGGGCGAGGGCGAGCGCGAGCACCGCGACGACGCTGCAGGATCGGAGGTGGAACGTCACGATGGCAGGGACTCCGTCAACGAAGGAGAGGGGGGGAGAGGGGCAGTCGATCTGCGAGGCCGATGCGGGGCGCGACTGTACCCGATGCGCCGCGACCGCGTCCTGCCCGCCGCGCCCCCCAAAGGGCCCGATGGGTCGCCTGCTGAACCGTCGCTCACCAGCAGGCGCAGCAGCGCGATGGGTCGGTGCTGCCGGGGGTGGCGCACCAGCCGCCCGCGGCGCCCGCGGAGACGCAGGCCGCGTGGCAGTCGGCGGCTGCCCCGATGCAGCGCTCGCAGCCCTCCGGGGCGCAGGCGCAGCAGCGCGATGGGTCGGTGCTGCCGGGCATGCCGCACGCGCCGCCGGTGGCGCCGAGGGCCGACTGACAGGCCGCCGCGCAGGAGAGGCCCGCGCCCACGCAGGCGGTGCAGCCGGAGCCCGCGGGGGCGGGGGCGCCGTCGGGGTAGGCGACGGCGATGCGGTTGCGGTTCCAGCTCACGACGGAGGCGCCGCCGAACCAGATGGCGCTCGGGGCGCCGTCGACCAGCTGGAGGTGCGGCGTGACCTGGCCGAAGCGATCGGTTGAAGCGCCGCTCAGTCCGAAGAGCCGGCCGCGGTCGACCCAGCAGAGGCCGTCCGGGCTGGTCGACCAGAGGGTTCCGGTGCCGCTCTCACGGAGCATCACCCAGACGCCGTGGACGCGCTGCACGTCGATTGCGCCCGCGTCGAGCACGAGGGGGTTGCGAGGGTGTCGGGTGAAGGTGCGCCCGTCGGCGCTGGTGGCGAGGCCCACGTGGCGTCGGCCGCGGGAGGTGCCGTCGTAGAACATCCACCACGTCGAGCCGTCGAAGTGCACGCTGGGGCGGCCGACCTTCTCGTCGTCCCAGGCGCCCGCGGGCCCGGGGCCGAGCACCTCGCCGACGCGCGCGAAGCCGGTGAGGCTGTCAGACCGGGCGAGCCAGATGCGGTCGTTCTCGGCGGTCGGCGCGTCGGTGTAGAACATCGACCAGCGCCCGTCGGCGCGCACCACGCTGGGGTCGTTGACGTGGTTGGAGGTCCCGCGGTCGAGGACGGGGCGGGGCGCGGCGTCGGAGGGCCACTTGCGCCACGTCGCTCCGTCGCGCGAGGTGGCGACGTAGATGCGGTCGTGGCCGTCGCCGCCCTGCGCTCCGTAGAACATCGCCCACCCCCCGTCGACGCGCTGCAGGTCGGGCGCGTAGACGTTGTCCTCACCCTGCAGCGGATCGGTCGCCGTCGCGACGAGCATCGGGTTGGCCGAGGCGACGCTCCATCGGGCGGGCCACCCCGGAGGGGGCCGATCGCAGCCCGCGTCGACGGCGGGAGGGATGTCGACCACGGGGATGTCGACAACGGGGATGTCGACAATGGGGATGTCGACAATGGGGATGTCGACAATGGGGATGTCGGTAATGGGGATATCGATGGGAGCGGGGACATCGCTGGGGGAGGGGAGGTCGGGGAAGGACGCATCGACGAGGGAGACGTCTTCCAGGGCGTCCTTGGTGAGGACGTCGATGGTCGCGGTGTCGTCGGCCTCGGGCGCATCGACCGCCACGCTCTGCCTGGCGCAGCCTGCGATTACCAGTGAGGCGAAGGTCCAGCGGGTGAGCGACGACATCGGGGGAGCCGCATCGTGGTTGAGGTGTCGGCCGGGGCGCAAGCGTCGCGAACCCGTCAGGGGAGTCGATACGCCGACAGGAAGGCCCACGCGTCGGACGCGAAGGTCGACGGCAGCACGTGGCCGTCGCCGTCGCGCAGCACGACCAGGCTCGTGGCGCTCGCTACGCGCATCCGATCGGAGAGCGCGCAGGTGTACTGCACCGAGACCATCGGGTCGGCGGTCCCGTGGGCCAGGTAGGCCGGCGGAATGCGCCCGCTCGTCGGCACCGGCCCCGGCTTGTCAGGACCGCTGCAACTGCACCACCCCGGCTGCGTGCGCAGCGCGTCGCAGGTCGTCCCACGTCCCTGGAAATGGCACGACTGCGTGGTGGCGCACTGCACGAGCCCCCCGGAGCTCGACCCGTAGCCGGCGATGCGCGACGGGAGCTGCGTCGCCACGAGCTGCGCGAAGAAGGCTCCGTTGGAGTGACCGATCGAGTAGATGCGGCGCGGGTCGACGCCGAATCGACGCTGCGCCTCGACCATGATCGCCCGCACCAGCAGCAGGTCGACGTTGTGGTTCGGATCGACGTCCGGCCAGGTCTGCCAGTAGCCCGACTCGCTCGGGTGGTCCCAGTCGCCTCCGGACATCCACTGGGAGTCGGGCGCGATCACCACGACGCCGTTGTTGTTGGCCATGGCCTGCGCCCCGGACTCGTCGAAGACCTGGTTGCCATCGCCGCTGGTCCCGTGAAAGGCCATCACCAGCGGCGGAGCGCTGCCCCGAGAGGAGGGGAGGTAGACCGTCATCGGGCGCGCGAGGCCGGCCACCTGCAACGTCTGGCGAGAGCGCCCCGCGAGCACCCTGAGGCTCCCGGTGTAGCTCACGTCGTCCGCCGCGCCGCCGTCGGCCGTCGTCCCCGTGTCCGCAGCGCCCGCGTCCACCACGTCGGGCGCGTCCACCGCGTCCACCACGTCGGGCGCGTCCACCGCATCCACCACGTCCACCGCGTCCACCACATCGGAGGCGTCGACCACGTCCGTCGCGGCGCCCGCGTCGGATGATCCGCCGGAGTCGGCGGGGCCGTCGTCGTAGACCACGGCCTTCAGGCGGCCGAGCACCTGCACCGCGGTGAGGTTGCGCTGGTTGTAGCCGTAGCGGAGCCCCGTGGTGGTGAAGGCCGCCGCCGAGCCGCCGCCGACGCTGGGGTAGAACCCGCCGGAGGCCATGCCCTGGTTGAGCATCGACGGGTCGTTGAGCGCGAGCCAGTAGTCCCAGAGCGGAACCTGCTGCGCCGAGGCCAGCGCGATGATGGCGTCGTTGTAGGCCGCCACGCGGGCGCCATAGGTGGCGCTGTCGCGGCGCGGGGGAATGGTGCTCAGCACGGGGATCACCCCGGCGTTGATCGTGTCGGTGACCACCTGAGCGAGGCTCGCGCGAAACGACGCCGGGTCGGCGGATGCCTGGAGGTCATAGGTGCCGAACATGATGAGCACGGCCGCTGGGCGAGTGCGGCGCAGCTCGCAGCGCAGCGGGGTGTTGTAGGGCGAGGGGCAGTCGGCGGGCGCCGTGGAGTAGGGGACGAGAGAGCGCGCGGCGGTCCAACCCTGGTCGGCGGCGGCGCTGCGGAGGGAGTAGGAGTTGGCGGTGCCGCACCACGCTCCGGTGCGACTTGCCGCGAAGGTCACCGTGCGGAAGTAGTCGATCGTCGGCGCGAGCGCGGCGTACGACCCGAGGGTCTCATCGCGACAGCCGAGGTCATCCATGAAGGCGCCCGTCGCCGTCAGATCGTCGCCCACCTTGGAGAAGACCGCCGCGCGGTTGCCCGCCGACTGCCCCGCCACGTAGATCGACCGCAGCCGCGACTTCATCGACGCGCCGATGACGGGCAGCACCGTCCGCGGGACCGTGACCCGCTGTACCGCCGTCGCCTCATGCTCATTCGAGCTCTGGGTACAACCCAGTACGATGAGCGAAATCGCGAGACCCCAATGAACAACCCTGAAAGGACCTGTCATGGCTCAACACCCCTCTTCTGCACGCGCTCGCTGCAGGCTGGGAGTGAGCTTTGGGCGTTGAATACTCGAATGAAAGCTGTGGCAGGCCGCCATGGGAGTGGGCTGCCGCTGTGACATTTCGCCAGGGGGCGTGGCGCTCTTGTCATGAGTCGCTCCTGTGAGCTCCGCCTCAGCCTGCTCGGACGACCGCGCCGCGCGCTTCGCTGATACCGTTCCGCGCATGGACGGCGCCCGCCTCTCTTGCTGCATCGCAGCCGCGTGCCTCGCGTGCGGTGCTCGCACCCCCTTGTCCTCCCGCCCTCTCGGGGACTCCGACTCCGGGGCGTCGTCCGACGCTTCTCCGGTCGCGGTGACGCTCTCGATCCCCCTCGGAACCTACGAGGGTTGTACCTCCGCCACCGTGACCACCCGCCCGAACTTCGTGGGCAGCACCGGGCGCGACGGCTCCATCACCCTCACCCGCGAGGGCGACGGGGTCTCCGCCGCGCTCGCCTTCCCCTCGTACGCGAGCGGCAGCGTGGCCTTCGTCCCGACGGCCGGAGACTCTGCCGCCTTTCGAGCGAGCCAGAGCTTCGACGTGCAGATCGCGAACGCGGGCTTCCGCGTGGTGACCGTGACCGCAACGACCGGCACGCTCTCCATCGTCGGAGAGACGCTGTTCATCTCGACCCACGGGAGCGCCGGCTCGGACGACGTCAGGACCTTCTTCCATTGCCGCGTGCCCGCGGGGCTGCAACCGACGAGCATCGTCACGAGCGCTCCGCCGCCGGGGCGTCTGACCGACGGCGTCTACCGCTCGTGCACCACGGCATCCAGCACCGACGGGCCCGTGCGGGCTGGCGTGACCGGCGGCCTCGGCTCGCTCACCGTCACCCGGAGCGCAGGGGCCCTCCGTCTGACATGGACCGATTCACTGACTCCGGGGTGGGATTGCGGCGGCCTCGACTTCGGCGATGCCCCGGTCACCGCGGCGCTGACCCCGGGGCAGGAGTGCGTCATTCAGCGGCCTTGCGGGCCGCCGCCGTCCCTCGGCCCTTCACCGGATCCGAGCGCGGCAACGCTGACGAACATGCGAGGCTCGATGAGGGTGAATGGCAACGCGTTGTTCGTGGACGTCCTCGGCGACGCGAGCGCGCAGGCCTGCGGCACCCACGACCTGTCGATCATCTGCACGAACCCATGATGCTCAACGTGGCCGCGAGCTCCGCGTCCCCCCGACGGCCTCGATGACGGCCCCGCCCATGCCCGAGCGCGCTCGAGCGAGCCAGGCGCGCCCCGAGGACGCGTCGACGCCGTGGGCCTCCAGCCCCGGAAACACCACCGCCTCCAGGGTGTGAGCGAACACCTCCACGCGCACCTCGCGAGGGAGCTCGCCGTGCCCGGCAAGGCGCGGATCGGCCGTCGCCTCGTCCACGGGCGCGAAGAGGTCGTCGCGCACCGTCCCGGAGAGCATCGCGGGCAGCCCCGCGGCGAGGCCCGCGCCCCCGCCCCGCGCCCGCTCGGCAGAGAGGTGCGCCCAGCCGAGGCGCGCGTGGGTCACCTCGTCCCGCAGGATCTCCCTCACCGCCGAGCGCACCGCCGGGTCCGTCGCCCGCTCGTGGCTCACCATCATCAGCGCCGCGTTGATCGACTCGGTCACCGCGCAGAAGGCCACCACCTCGTACAGCAGCCGCTCCCGCGAGCCCGCGCTCCGAGGGCCGATCTCCCCCGCAGGCTCCGACGCCTCCGCGCCGCCGCGGTGTCCGTAGCGGGCCGCGAGCTCGGCGCAGATCTCCACGTGCCGCACCTCGTCGTCCGCCGCGCGCTTCGCCATGGCCACCACCACCGCGGCCGCGTCCTCCGCTTCGAGCTGCGCCGCGAGCCGCCCGAAGCGCGACGCCGCCTCTCGCTCGGAGCGCGCCCTGAACGCCCACACCCCGGCCACGAGCCCGCGTCCTCGCTCGTCGAGGTCGCGCGGCGCGCTCACACCCACGACAGCCACGCGAGCACCCCGGCGTCCGCCGAGGCGTCGTCCTGAGCGTCCGCGCCCACGTCGGCCGGCCCCACGTCGGCGGGCCCCGCGTCGACCTCCGCGACCCCGGCGTCTTCTTCCACAGGGTCGACGAACCACGACATCCACGAGCTCACGCCGTCCGCGCGCACGGCGGCGTCCCTCGTCGCGGGGGCGTCGACCTGCGCCGACGCGGCATCGGGGACATCGGCCTCCACGGTCACCGCGCGGCTTCCCTCCCGGGGCGCGCCCGCACCGCCGCCGCAGCCCGCCGTCAGCACGCTCCCGCCGACCACCAGCACCTTGAACAGCTTGTCGATTCGCATCGCATCACCTCGGCTCGCCCGGCGGGTCGCGGAGATCGCGAGCGCCACGGGACCCTAACCCACCATGCGGCCGGCGGAGCGTGTCGTGAATCGATATGTTCCATACAACATTGGATGCTGGATCGATATGATGCGTCGGCGGCGGGCGGACGCTCGAGGCCGCCGACCTGAGCCTTCGAGGCGCGGTACAACGACCTCCGAGAGTGATACTCCGAGTGGCGCCGGGTCCCCGACGTGACCGCAGGGCTCGGCGCTGGAGACAACGAATCCCATGACCACGGCTTACTGGTGCGTACTCGTCGCGGGCCTTCTCCCCTACCTCGCGACCACCGTCGCGAAGGCGGGCGCGAAGTTCGACAACAACAACCCGCGTGACTGGCTGGCGAAGCAGGAGGGCTGGCGTCGCCGCGCCAACGCAGCGCAGAACAACGGCTTCGAGGCCTTTCCGTTCTTCGCGGCGGCGGTGATCGTGGCGCACCTCGCCCACGCGCCGCAGGGCCGCATCGACACCCTCGCGCTGGTCTTCATCGCCGCGCGCGTGGCCCACTTCGCGGCCTACCTCGCCGACATCGCCCCGCTGCGCAGCCTCGTGTGGATGGCCGGCCTCGGCTGCACCATCGCGCTGTTCTTCCAGGGCACCTGAACGCTGCCCTCTGGCTCTTGAAGAGGAGTCGGCGAGCCCGCTGATCGTCAGGCTCGCCGGTTGGGGACGCTCAGCAGGCGCTGGCCGCGGCGCAGACCCGCACGCCGTCCGAGCGCCGGGCGCAGCAGCCGCTGGCGCAGTCGCTGTGCTGGCTGCAGAGCGCGGCGCAGTTGCAGGCGGCTCCGACGCAGGTGCAGGCGGTCGGGTTCTGCAGCCCGGTCGTCTCGCGGCAGCAGTCCATGTCGCCCGAGCACGCGCCGCCCACGGGCGAGAAGCACGCGGCGTTGCTCGCGCAGAAGAGGGCGACGTTGCACGCGCGGGTGCCGTCGTTGAGGGGGGCGCAGCACCCGCTCACGCAGTCGCTGTTGTTGGCGCAGGCCGCGGTGCAGACGGTGCCCACGCCGGTGAGGCGCACGCATCGGGTCGTCACGCCGCGGTCGGCGCAGCAGTCCGCGTCGGCGGTGCAGGCGTCGCCCACGCGAGCGAAGCAGGCCGAGACGCAGGTGCCCGAGGGCGAGCAGGCCTGGCCCGAGAGGCAGGTGCCGCACGAGCCGGTGCCGCAGTTGTTGGGCCCGCAGTTGCGGCCCGCGCAGGTCGGGGTGCAGGTGGGGGTGCACGAGCCGCGGACCGAGTCGCACACGAGCCCGCCGGGGCAGGTGCCGCAGACGCCGCCGCAGCCGTCCGGGCCGCACGAGCGACCGTCGCAGTTGGGGGTGCAGCACTGGCCCGTCATGGCGTTGCACGACCCGGTGCCGCTGCACGAGCCGCAGGATCCGCCGCAGCCGTCCATGCCGCACGAGCGACCGGTGCAGTTCGGGGTGCAGGTGCTCGCGGCGCAGGTCCCCGCGGCGGTGCAGGCCTGGCCGGCCGCGCAGGAGCCGCAGCTACCGCCGCAGCCGTTGTCGCCGCAGCGCCGGGCGCCGCAGTTCGGGGTGCAGGCCACGGCGTCGTTCTGCGTGGGCGTTCCGGAGTCGACCGCCCCGGGGCAGCCGGCGCAGGAGCCGTAGCCGTTTCCGAGGTCGTTGCAGGTCTGTACCCCCATCGCCCCGCCCGGACAGAGGCAGGCCTGGGTCACCCCCGGCGTACAGCCGTTGACCGTACCGCCGCCCCCGGTGGCCGTGCCGCAACCGACCATCCCCACCACGACCGCAACCCCAAGCATCCAACCCGACAACACCCGGATCCAGGAACCCATGAAAGTCTTCTCCACTGCAGTATTTGAACGCCCTTTGCGGGAAAGTGCGCCCGCTGGGAGGCGGCACCCTAGCCGCTAACCCCCTCCGCTGTCTCGGAACTCCCCCCTCCGGTACGACCCCGGTCAGCGGGGGGGGGCTCAGGCATCCGTGGCGGGCGCGAACACGTCGATCAACAGAAGTACGAGCACCGCCGCCGTGCCCACCAGCAGCAGGCCCGCAGAAGGGACCGCCAGCCACGACAGCGACTCCTTGGCGGCATCGGTGCTGCCGAGGCCCGGCGCCCGACGCGCGGCGAGCATCCAGAACGACGAGTACCCGAGCGCGCCCAGGCCGAGCGCCAGCGCCGTGGCCCGGCGGAGCATCTCCTTCGGCCGACGCAGCGCCGCCAGCAGCACGATCATGCCGAGGGCCGAGGCCCCGATGGCGCCGCCGTGCAGGTGGGCTCGCTTGTAGTAGTTCCAGCTCTTGTCGACGACGCTCCGGATCTTCGCGGCGTCGCCGCCGTACACCGTGTCCGAGACCGCCTGGGCGCGCGCCGTGAGGTCGGCCTTCATCGGCGCCTCGAAGGCCCCGAACGCGCCTCCGAAGGCGAAGCCGAAGAGGATGGTGAGCACCGCCAGCGCCAGCCCGATGCGCCCGACGCGGAGGCCCTGATGGAAGTCGTGATGAGGTGCAGACATGACGCGGACCGTGGGGCCGCCCCCTGGAAGCACAAGCCTCCCCGCCCGTTCGCGACCGGGGGAAGGCCTCGCCTGGGCCGCAGGCGAAGGCACCGGGGCGGACTTGCCCCGGCCGGGGGGCTCCGCGTAGAGAGTGCCCCACCCCGATGGCCACCGAGCGCAAGCGCATCCACTTCATCTCCCTGGGCTGCCCCAAGAACCGCGTCGACACGGAGGTGATGCTCGGCGTCGCCAACGGCGCGGGCTGCGACCTCGCGGCCTCCCCCGAGGAGGCGGAGTACATCGTCGTCAACACCTGCGGCTTCATCGGTCCGGCCAAGGAGGAGAGCGTCGACACCATCCTGGCGATGGGGCGCATGAAGGAGGAGGGCATCTGCGAGAAGCTCGTGGTCGCCGGCTGCCTCTCGCAGCGCTACCCCGAAGAGCTCGCCAAGGAGATGCCCGAGGTCGACCACTTCCTCGGGTCGAGCGACATGCTCAAGCTGGGCGACGTGCTCGCGGGCGGCGCCGAGCGGATGCTCGTGGGCAACCCCGCCAACTACGTGCTGCGCGCCAGCGACCCGCGGGTGCTCTCCCAGGGGAGGCACAGCGCCTACCTGAAGATCGCCGAGGGGTGCAACCGCACCTGCTCGTTCTGCGCGATCCCGATGATCCGCGGCAAGCAGCGCTCGCGGGGCATCGACGACATCGTCGAGGAGGCCGCGCGCCTCGCGTCGCAGGGCGTGCTCGAGCTCAACCTGGTGTCGCAGGACACCATCGCCTACGGCCGCGACCGCGAGGAGAAGCCCAACCTCGCGGGCCTGGTGCGCCGCCTCGGCGACATCGACGGGCTGCGCTGGATCCGGCTGCACTACCTCTACCCCGAGACGCTGACCGACGAGCTGGTGGAGCTGATCGCGTCGCACCCCAAGGTGGTGAAGTACGTCGACATGCCGTTGCAGCACGCGAGCGACGCGATGCTCCGGCGGATGAAGCGCGGCCACGGCGGCGCGAGGCTCCGGCGGGTGGTGGAGACGGTGCGCACGAAGATCCCCGGGGTGACCTTCCGCACGGCCTTCATCGTGGGTCACCCGGGCGAGTCGGACGAGGACTTCACCGAGCTCGTCGACTTCGTGAAGTGGGCGGAGTTCGACCGGGTGGGGGTGTTCCGCTACTCGGACGAGGAGGGCACCGGGGCGGAGACCCAGGACGCCAAGGTGAAGCCCAAGGACAGCGCCGCGCGGCACCGCAAGCTGATGGCCGTGCAGCGCCCCATCGCCCGCAAGCGCAACCGGGCCCTGGTCGGCACGCGCGTCGAGGTGCTGGTCGACGGCGCCAGCGAGGAGCACGAGTTCGTGCTGCAGGGCCGCCACGCGGGGCAGGCGCCGGACATCGACGGCGTGGTGTACCTGTCGGGCGCCGAGGTGAGCGCCGGGTCGATGGTGATGGCGGACATCTCGCAGAGCGCCGACTACGACCTCGTGGGCGAGGTGGTGATGGACGAAGACGCCCTGATGCCGGTGAAGCCCAAGGCGAAGAAGCGTGTCTCGCTGAGGGTCACCGCGGACTGAGCCCGTCGGCTTGACGGCGCCCCGCGCCCGATGATCGCCTGCGCGAACCAATGAGGGCGCTGATGCGATCGCAGACGCTTCGACCCTGGATCGTCGGCGCGCTCGCCGTCGCCAGCCTTTCCTACTCCCCGTCGGCCTCGGCGCAGATCGGCCTGGGCTTCGGCGGGGGCCCTCCCTCCGCCGACGTGGTGGGCCTCGCGGTGGGAGGCTTCGAGGGCGTGTCCGTCGAGCGGGCCGAGACGGTGCTCGACCTGCGCGAGGTGCACCTGCGCCACGTGGTGCCCTGCGAGACGACCTACACGCTGGTGAACCCTGGGCCCTCCCGCGACCTGGAGGTCCTCGCGACCAGCGGGGTCAGGATCGACAACGACCCGGTCGCCGAGCTCGACGGCGCGGCGCTCCCGAGCTGCGCCCCGGCGTACTTCCCCCGCGGGTTCACGTGGCCGAGGCGGAGGGACGTCCCGACCCCTCCGGCGATGGCTCCCGTGGCCTTCGTCCAGCATCAGGAGGTCGCGTGCGCGCTGCGGTTCTCGCTGCCGCCCGGCACCCACCGGCTCCGCATCCGCCAGCGCACCGCGATGCAGGCCATTGAGAGCGTCGACCACACCCTCGGCGACTACCAGCTCCTCTTCGGCCTCGAGCCCGCGCGCCGGTGGACCGGCCTCCGCGAGCTGTCGTTCCGCGTCCACGTCCGCAGCGGATGGCCCGCGGCCGCGTCGCCCTCCATCGCTCGCGACGGCGACGGGCTCTCCGCCCGGTGGACCACCGTCCCGGCGGACTCCATCGCGCTCTCGGTGCGCACGCCTCGGCCCTCGCTCCGGCTCGCTCGCTCCTTCCCCTGGGCGCTTCTCTTCGCGGGCCTCGCGGCGGTGATCGCGGGCGCCTTCGCGCTCGGCCGTCGGCTGTCCCTCTCCGGTCGCCGGTGGCGCCTCGCGCTGCTCGCGCTGCCGGTCGCCCTCGTCCTGCCGGGCGCGGGCTACAAGCTCGGCGACAGGCTCGCGACCGCGCTCATCACCCGCCAGCTCGGCTTCGCGCCGCGCTTCGACATCCTCTCCACCTTCGGCGACGTCCTGGCGATGGGATTCGGTGGAGTCGTGGGCGCGGTGGCCTTCCTGCTGGCCTCCTTCGCGGCGCACCGGCGGCGCTGAGGCGGCGCAACGGTACAGGGTGATCGCCGTCGCCCGATCGCCCTCGGTTGACTGGCCGGTCGCGCTTGACTAGAAAACCTCGCGCCCGCGCCCTACAAGCACCTGCGCGACTGTAGAACTGCGCGACTTCAGATCTGCGCGACGGAGAACCGATGGCCACGTACATCACGACGGACTGCATCAACTGCGGCGCCTGCGAGCCCGAGTGTCCCAACGACGCGATCAGCGAGGGCGATGAGATCTATGTGATCGACCCCGAGCTGTGCACCGAGTGCGTGGGCTTCTACGACCACGAGGCCTGCCAGGCGGTGTGTCCCGTGGAGTGCTGCCTCCCCGACCCGAAGCACCCCGAGAACGAGAACTCCCTCATCGCGCGCGCGCTCCAGCTCCACCCCGACGACGGGGCGCTGAAGACCAAGACCGCCGCGAACAACTACCCCTCCCGCTTCCGCAAGTGACCTGGCGTCGCCGCGCCGCCCTGGCGGCCTTCGGGCTGGCCGCGGGCTGCGCGACCGCATCCCCCATCCTCGCTCCGGCCCGGGTGCTCCCCGCGGAGAAGGTCGAGCTCGACCTGGGCACCGCCCTGGTCGCGCCGGTCAGCACCGGCACCCTCGACGAGGCCCGGCAACGCACGGCCTCCAACGAGCAGATCATCCGCTCGGCGGTGGCCTACGCCATGACCCCGCCCGGGGTGGTCCCGTACTTCAGCGGGCGCGCGGGCCTCGGCCACGGCGCCGAGGGGAGCCTCGCCCTCATCGGGCGCACGGTGCGCATCGGCGCCCGGCGCGAGCTCGTCCGGGACGGCGACTTCACCCTGAGCGCGGGCCTCGCCGGGCGCTTCGCCTTCATCGCGGGCGCGCTCGACGGGCTGATGCCCGACTTCGTCGTGCAGCGATCGAGCGTCTACGGGGGAGAGCTCTCGCTGGTCGCGGGCATCACCCGCTCCCGCATCTACGACGTCTGGCTGGGGCTCCGCGGGGGATACCAGCGCAGCGACGCGACGGTGCAGGCCACGGCGATCCAGCCGCTCTCCTTCGAGGTCGGGGCGCACCGGGTGGAGGCCGCCGCGGCGTTCGGGCTGCGCGTGGGCTTCGGCCGCCTGTCGGCCGCGGTCGAGCTCGACCTGCGCATGGCCTGGTCGGTGGGGGGGAGGCAGGGAGAGTCGGTGGACGCGCTGACGTGGGCGCTGGTCCCGGCGGGGGCGATTTCCTGGCGGCTGTAGATCAGCCGCGGGCGGCGGCGACGATGCGCTCGAGGCGCACGAGCGCGGTGTGCAGCACCGACTCCTCGGGGCCGAAGGAGAAGCGCACGTGGTCGCGGAAGCGCGACGAGCGGCCGATGCGGCGCTTGCCTGGGTTCACGTCGAAGAACTCGCCGGGGACGGTGATGATCTTCTCGGCGAGCGCGGCGCGGAAGAAGCCCATGCCGGTGTTGAGGGGCGCCGGGAGGTTGGCCACGGAGCCCCAGACGTAGAAGCCGCCTTCGGGATCGCTGTCGACGGTGACGCCGAGGGCGCGCAGCCCGTCGAGCAGGAGCTGGCGCTTGCGGCCGAAGGCGCGGGAGATGGCCGCGGTCTCGGCGCGCGCGTGCTCGGGGGTCACGATGGCGCACGCCGCCCGCTGCATGGGCTTCGAGCCGCCCCCGTCGAGGAACGACCCCGCGCTCGCGACGGCCTCGATGATGGCGCGCGGCGCGACGGTCCAGGTGATGCGCCAGCCGGGGTAGCGCCAGTTCTTGGTGAGGCCGTCGAAGATGACCACCGGGTCGCGGTCGACGTCCTCGACGTAGCGCGCGGCGCTCTCCATCGGGGCGGGCTCGTCGGGGCGGTTCCAGATGTAGTGGGAGTAGAACTCGTCGACGAGCATGGCGCAGTCGTTCTCGCGGCAGATCGCCACCCAGCGCGAGAGGTCGTCGCCGCCGACCAGCTTGCCCGTCGGGTTGCACGGGTTGCTGAGCAGGATCGCGCCGAGGCCCCGGCCGACGATCTCGCGCTCCAGCGCCTCCGGCGGAAACGCGTAGCCCTTCTCCCCCTCCAGCAGGATCGGGATGGGCGAGAACAGCCGGAACACGTCCAGCAGCTCCTCGTACGCGGTGTAGTCCGGCAGGAAGTGTCCGAGGTTGATGCGCCCGAGGGCCGCCGCGGCGCGCAGCAGCGACACGCGCCCGCCGCCGGAGATGGAGACGTTCTCCGCGGTGTACTTCGAGGGCATCCCCTTGCGGTAGAGCTCGTTGTACATGCCCGCGACCGCCTCGCGGAGCTCCCACACGCCGGGCACCGGGGCGTACTCCTGGTCGTCGAGCGCGATGGGCAGCGACTCGATGCGCGGGGGCGCTCCGGGCAGCGGTCCGGTCTCGGGCTGACCCTGGCCGAGGTTGCACCACCCTTCGGCGCCGAAGCGGAAGCCGAGCTTCTGGGCCTCGGTGGTCACATAGATCACCCCGGTGCGGGGCACGGCTCGAAAGGCGCTGAAGGTGTGCTCGCTCACGGCCCCACCATGCCTCAGGTGAACCGGGCGACGCCAGCCGTGGCGCAGCTCGTCTGTTGCCTGTGGTTTGACGCCACGGAGAACGTCCGCCTAGGGTCAGGGCCGAGCGATGCACTCTTGGTGAAATCACGACGCTCGCACATGCCGCTGGAGACCGCCGATCGACTCCGCGAGACGGAGCCGAACCTCCCGGTCATCCGCACCCCCGTCCCTCCGCCGCCCCCGCGGCTGGGGTCGCTGGTCATCGTGCACTCCAACGACCTCCGCGAGGTCTGCCGTCGCTACGAGCTCGACCCGCTCGTGGGGCGCTACACCATCGGGCGGGCCGAGGGCTGCGCGGTGCTGCTCGACCATCCGCGGGTCTCCCGAACGCACGCCCACCTTGAGTTTCGCGAGGGCGAGTGGTGGCTGGTCGACGACGGCAGCACCAACGGCACCGTGGTCAACGACGTGCCCGCGGAGGTGCGGCGCCTGTCGAGCGGCGACTGCATCCAGATCGTCGGGACGGTGTTCAAGTACATCGCCGGGAGCGACATCGAGGGGCAGTACTTCGCCACCATCCGCACGGCGATGATCACCGACGGGCTCACCCGCGCGCTCACCCACGCGGCCTTCCGCGAGCGGCTCGACAGCGAGTTTCGTCGGTCGCGGCGCTACCGCCGGCCGCTCTCCCTGGTGCTCATCGACCTCGACTACTTCAAGCAGGTCAACGACAGCCACGGGCACCTCACCGGCGACACGGTGCTGCGCGACTTCGCGGGGATGATCCTCTCCCGGGTGCGCCGCGAGGAGTCGCTGGGGCGCCTCGGGGGCGAGGAGTTCGCCATCCTGCTGCCGGAGACCGAGCTCGCGGGCGCCAAGGTGCTCGCGCGCGACCTGCAAGACCGGGTGCGCGCCGCGCGCTGGGAGGCCGCTGGGGCCACGGTGCAGATCACGGCCTCCTTCGGGGTGGTGTCGCTCACCGCGGCGATGTCGGCGCCGGAGGCCCTGCTCGAGCGGGCGGACGCGCTGCTCTACGCGGCCAAGGGCGCGGGCCGCAACCGCATGGTGGCCGACGAGCCCGACGCCTCCGAGGGCTGAGAGGGTTCTAGCCCTCGACCGGGATCGCCACCCTGAACAGCGTCCCCGTGGGCGCCACGGCGTGCACCGTGACGTCGCCGCCGTGCGCCCTCGCGATGTGCTTCACCAGCGAGAGCCCGATGCCCGTCCCTCGCGGACCGCCGGAGCGCACCGCGCGCCCGCGGTAGAAGCGCTCGAAGATCTTCCGGGCGTCCTCCGGGTCGATGCCGGGCCCGTGGTCCTGCACCTCGATGATGGCCCTGGCGCCCTCCTGCCGCGCGCGCACCACCACCGTGTCGGTGTCCCCGGCGTACTTGAACGCGTTGTCGAGGAGGTTGAACAGCAGCACCTGCATCGCCCGCGGGTCGAGGCGCACCGGCGCGATGCCGTCGGCGATCTCCGTCACCAGCGCGGGCCGCTCGTGGTGCGTGCGGAAGCGAAACGCCTCCACGTCGCGCAGCACCGTCGCCCCGAGGTCCGCGGAGGAGAACTCGTAGGCGGCCCGTCCCTGCTCCAGCCGGGCGAAATCCAGCACGTTCTCGATGAGCGCGCTCAGCCGCTCGCTCTCGCGCACGATGATCTCGAGGTACTGCGCCCGCTTCTCCGGCGTCGGCGCCCGCTCCTTGGCGAGCATCTCGCCGAACATCCGGATGAGCGACAGCGGGGTCTTCAGCTCGTGCGACACGGTGGCGATGAAGTCGCTCTTGAGCGTGTTGAGCTGCTCCTCCTGCCGCGCCGCGAAGAGCAGAAACGACACGCCCGCCAGGATCACCAGCAGCGACGCGCCCACGTAGGACCCCTCGACCACGCCGCGGCGCCGGGCGCTCGCCTCCAGCTCCGGCGCCTGCCTCGGGGCGATCGCGAGGCGCCACTTGTAGAGCGTCGTCGGAAACCTCGTCGACACCAGGAACTCCCCCGCCGCGGTGAGCGAGCGCCCGATCACGATGCGGTTGTTCTCGTCGGTGATGTTGAAGCGCCCTCGCGCGAGCGGGTCGTCGAAGAGCTTCGGCAGTAGCTCGTGGCGGATGTAGTCGAGGTCGGCCTCGAGCACGACGTAGTAGCGCCGCCCGGCGGTCTCGCGCGTGCTGTAGGAGAGCAGCACGCTGCGCCCGTCGATCGCGCCGTGCCAGTGGCGGTGTGCGCCCGCGGGCTCGGTGGCGAGGTGCATCTCCGCCAGCAGCCGGCCGGTGACCCAGCCCACGAGCTCCGAGCGGTCGTCGTCCTCGCGGTGCGCCACGACCCGCAGCGGGCGCATCGCCTCGTCGAGCACCAGCACCGAGCGCACCGTCGGGGAGATGCGCTCCGCGAGGTCGGGCCAGCGCTGCGCGAGCGTGTCGAGGTCGTCGGGGTTGACCAGGTGCAGCACCGCGTTGTCGCCGGCGATCACCGTGGCCTCGACGCGGTCGATCTTCTCGCGCACGAGCAGCACCGTGCTCTCGATGACCGAGCGCTCGCCCAGCGCCGCGAGCGCCGACGAGGTGCGCCACGACCACCAGGCCAGGAAGCCCGACGCCACCACCACCGCCGCCAGCAGGAGGGCCCGCAGCAGCACCCTCGCTCGGACCGTCAGCACGGCGGCGATCCTATACCCCCGCGCGCTCTTGCGCCCGCGCCCCGCTTGGGGTTGTAGTGCCCGGCAAGCGCCCGGGTGGTCCGTGCTGTCCTCTTCTTACGCTCCGGGTAAAGGTGCTCCGGTCATGGTGAAGCTTCGTCGTTCGTGGTGGGTCCTCGCGCTGCTCGGCGCGCTCGCGCCAGCCTGCAAGAGCAAGCAGCCGGTCAACGGCCAGTGCGTCTTCAACTCCGACTGCGACGAGACCCAGAGCCTCATCTGCGCGGGCCGCTACTGCCGCCAGCAGTGCAACCTCGCGGCCCCGGTGGCCACCCGCAGCCGCGACTGCCCGGCCAACACCCTCTGCCAGCCCGCCGCCCAGCTCAACAACATCGGCGCCTGCCTCCCCATCGGCGACAACGGCTACTGCGTCTACCACTCGGAGTGCTCGCCCCCCTTCGTCTGCAACATCGACGGCCGCTGCTCGTCGCAGTGCCGCGAGGCCCGCGACTGCATCGCCATCTCCCTCGACCCCGCCGCCGTGTGCCTCGTCACCGACGACGTGGGCACCTGCTCGTTCCGCGACGGCGGCGCGCGCCCGATGCCCGCCGACCAGGACTCCGGCAGCGCGGACTCCGGCTCGACCGCGGACTCCGGCCCGACCACCGACGCAGGCTCGACCATCGACTCCTCGCTCTGACCTCTCCTCCCCCCCGGGACGGGCGGTTGCTCGCGACACGACCGCGCAGGTTCCGCTAGGCTCACTCCCCGATGATGCCTTCCAACGCCGCGAACGAACGTCCGCTCGGTGTCTCGCCGGGCGACGTCATCGGCGGCCGCTACGAGATCATCCGGGTGCTCGGGGTGGGTGGGACGGGGGCGGTCTTCGAGGCGCGGCACCGCACCATCCAGCGCACCGTCGCGGTGAAGCTCCTGCTGCCCGAGATCGCGCTCTCCAACCCGGCGGTGCCGCAGCGCTTCCTCCAGGAGGCCCGCACCTCCAACGAGGTGCGCCACAAGAACATCGTGGAGGTGCTCGACTTCGGCAACGACCAGGGGCGGCTCTTCATGGTGATGGAGTTCCTCGAGGGGGAGAACCTCGGGGCGCTCATCAAGCGCGAGGCGCCGCTCAGCCCCGGGGTCATCATCCGGCTGCTCGACCCCATCATGTCCGCGCTCGCCCTCGCGCACAGCCGCGGCATCGTGCACCGCGACGTCAAGCCGCAGAACATCTTCCTCTCGCGCACCCCGGGCGACGACGACATCACCCCGAAGCTCATCGACTTCGGCATCGCCAAGCGGGTCGTCACCGACGACGTGGGCCTCACCGCCACGGGGATGATCCTCGGCACCCCGGCGTACATGCCCCCGGAGCAGGCCACCGGCGGCTCGAAGGGCGTCACCCCCGCGGCCGACCAGTACGCCCTCGGGGCCATCCTCTACGAGGCCCTCACCGGCTCGGTGCCCCACCAGGCCGACTCGTACCCCGCGATGCTGGTGGCCATCGTCACCGGCCCCGCCCCGGACATCCGCCACCTGCGGCCCGACCTCGACCCGGCGCTCGCCGCCGTCATCATGCGCGCCCTCGCGTACGAGCCCTCGCATCGCTTCTCGTCGCTCTACGAGATGCGCGACGCGCTCGCGCCCTTCCGCGACGACCACGCCCGCGGCCCCGTCTCCCGCCCCGGGGCGCCCGCCTCGGTGCTCCACCAGCAGACCCGCCCCGACGGCACGCCAGGGCCCGACGAGGCCCGCCGCGCCGCGCTCGCCCGCTCCCCCGGCGCGCTCCCGCCGATGGTGATCTCGCCCACCGAGCCCCCGAGGGCGCAGCCCGGCGGTAGGGCCCTCCCGTGGATCGCCGGGGTCATCGGCGTGGTCGCGCTCGGGATGATCCTGCTGGCGGGCTCCCTCGCCGCCAGCCGACGGGTCCGGCTCTCGGCTCCGCCGCCCGCGCCGGTGGCCGCCGCGAGGGCGCCGGGCGCCAGCGTCGATGGGGACAACGTCACCTTCCGCATCGACGTCGACCCTCCGACCGCCACCATCGCCCTCGACGGCACCGTCGTCGGCCAGGGGCACGCGGAGCTCCTCCGCCCTCGCGACGGCCGGCGCTACCAGCTCCGGCTGAGCGCCCCGGGGCACGCCAACGTGAGCGACGTCCTCGTGGCCGGCGCCGACGCCCGCATCTCCCGCGTGCTCGCCCCGCTCGTCGCCCCCGCCGTCCCCGGCCCCCCGGCGGTGCTGATCCGCACCGCGCCCCCGGCTGCGCCCACGCCCTTCCCCTCGGTGACCCCAGCCCCCGCGCGCCCGCACGACCGTCGGCACCCGATGATCGACCGCAACAACCCTTTCGAGTAGATCGGGCACCACCCTTCCCATGCGACTGCACCGAACCGCCCTCGCCCTCTGCCTCGCCCTCGGCCCGGCCACCGCGCTCGCGCAGCAGCCGCCGCCCCCTCCGGCCGCCATCGCCGAGGCCCGGGAGCGCTACCAGCGCGGCATCGACCTCTTCGAGGAGCGCAACTACGACGCCGCGATGGCGGAGTTTCAGCGCGCCTATGAGCTCACGCACAACCCCGCGGTGCTCTTCAACATCAGCGCGACGCACGAGCTCACGGGGCACTTCGTCGAGGCCCTCGACGCCATGCTCGACTACGAGCGCCGCGCCCCCGCCGCCGCCGTGCAGCAGCGCCGGGCCGACGTCGACGCCGCCCTCGGACGGCTGCGCTCCCGCATCGGCACCATCGTGATCCGCTTCGAGGCCGCGGGGCTCGACGTGCGCGTCGACGGGCTCCAGCGCCCGCGCTCGTCCGGCAACATCGAGCTGCGCGTCGCGGCCGGCCGTCACCGGGTGTCGCTCTCCGCGCCGCACTACCAGGCCCGCGAGGCGGAGTTCGACGTCGCCGGCGGGAGCACCATCGTCGTCTCCGAGCCGCTCACGCCCGAGCGCGCCTTCATGGCCGTGGAGTGCAACGTCCACGGCGCCGAGGTGCTCGTCGACGGCCATCCCCTCGCGACCACGCCCGTCACGTCGCCGCTGCCGGTGCCCGAGGGGAGCCACCACGTGGTGGTGCGCCGCGCCGGGTACACCACCTACGAGACCGACGTGAACTCCGTCGGCGCCGGCGCCCGGGTGCGCGCCGACCTCGCGTGGGCCGACCCGATGCCGCGGGACGTGGGCGCCCGGGTGACGGTGCAGGCCAACGAGCCCGACATCGTCGCGATGATCGACGGCCGGCGCGTCGCGAGCGATGGCACCGCGCTGGTGCCTCCGGGCCGCCACACGCTGCGCGTCGAGCGCACCGACTTCCTCCCCGACGAGCGCGAGGTCGACCTCGCCCCGGGGCGCGACAACGCCCTCTCGGTCTTCCTCCTCCCGACGCCCGCTTACCGGCAGTCGTATTCGTCGAGCCGCCGCCGGGCGCTCATCGCGGGCGGCGTGGTGCTCGGCGTGGGCGTCGCGGTGCTCGGCGGAGGCGCCGCGCTCTTCTTCGTCAACGAGGGCACCCTGAGCGACGCGATCGCCAGCCGAGACGCCAACCAGTCCGAGCTCACGGCCTGCGCGCGCATGGCGGTGTGCGCGAGCACTCGCAGCCCCGTGCAGGTCGAGCAGGCGCGCAACGACGCGAGCGTCGACGTGGACAACGCCACCACGCTGCGCTGGGCCTCGGTGGGCATCATGGGCGCGGGGCTCATCACGTCCATCGTGGGCACGGTGCTCCTCGCGGGCGCCCCGTCGGGCTCGCGCTTCGAGCGCCAGGCCGCGCTGGTTCCGCGCGTGGGCTTCACCGCGCGCAACCTTCAGCTGGCCTGGAGCTTCTAGGAGTAGACGGTAGACGGGTGAGGGGGACGCCGCGGGGAGAGCGAACCCCGCGGCGGCGGTGGGGCCCTAAGGCCTCAGCGGGCGGAGATCTCGAGCACGCGGTCTCCGACCGAGTCGACGACGTAGATGCGGCCCTCCGCGTCGAGGGTGAGGCCCTGGAGGCCGCCCGCGCGCACCGTGGCCGAGAGGTCGAGCCAGTCGATGACCTGCCCTTCGAGGCTGATGGCGTAGATGCGAGAGGTGGCGTTGTCGGTCACGTAGAGCCGCCCGCCGGAGAGGGCGAGGCCCGACGGGGCCATGATGCCCACGGTGGCGCCGTCGAGGAGCGTCGTGGTGCTGGCGCCCATCATGCGGCGCTGCGACGAGCCGTCGTAGTTGGGGCTGATGGACGTGGTGCTGCGCGCGGTCGACGGGTCGAGCACGGCGATGCGGTGGTTGCCGGGGTCGGCCACGTAGACGCGGTTGGCGTCGTGGTCGAACTCGACGTGGCCGGAGACGCCCTCGACGTAGCTGATCTCGCCTTCGGCGAAGCGCTGCACCACCGCGCCCGAGTGGTCGACGCCGCCCGGCTCGTGCGGCATGCGGAAGTCGTAGCGGGTGAGCGAGTGGTGGTAGCCGTCGACGACCCAGTAGATGTTGTCGGACTCCCACGCGATGCCCTGGGCGTTGGGGCTGTTGTGGAGCATGTCGATGTGCGAGGCGTGCCCGCCGTCGAAGTCGTCGTAGGCCGAGAGCCAGAGGCTCGGGCCCATGAAGTCGGCGGGTGAGCCGCGCGGCGGCGGGCCCTGCGTGGGCTCGTCTTCCTCGTGGGCGGTCGCGAGCATGCCCGGGGCCCCGAAGGCGAGGCTCGAGACGTGGGGCATGAAGTGCGTGTGCTGAGGACCGGCGCGGTTGTCGAAGTCCTGGTCGGCCGCGCCGGCGTTGCGGAGGATGGTCATCGAGCTGTCGCCGAAGTTGGCGACCCACAGCTCGCGAGGCGCCTCGGGGTTGAAGGCGACGTCGCGCGGCGTGGCGAGGGTGTGCTCGCCGGTCGCGATGACCCGCACCTGCACGGCGTCCTCGCGGTGCGTGCCTCGGCCGAGCACCGGGAGCCCCATGGGGCCGGCGTCGACGGCGGCGGAGACGTCTGCGGTGACCGACGCGTCACCCGCCACGGCGGGGGTCGTAGCGGGGTCGCTGCAGGCCGCGGTGAGGCCGCCCACCAACGCAAGCGACCACGTGAAATGTGAAGAACGTCGCATCCAGTACATCTCCTCTGAGGGGAACTTGATTTAGACCAAGTCCGCTAGCCGAGCAAAGAGCGGCGCCGCCACCACATACGCGCGCTCCTCGACGGTCGAGCTGGACCTCGCGGCCTGCGATCAGAGCAGGACGTCGTCGTCGACCACGGCGTCGACGGGCTCGACCTGCGCGTCGCTCGCGTCCTGCGCGATGCCCGCGTCGGTCGCGACCGGCCGCGGCACGGCCGTCGCCGGGATGCGATCGCAGACGGTCATGCCGGCGTCGTGCGCGCCCTCGTAGCAGAGCACGAACTCCGGCGCAGGGGTCCGCACGCCGTCGCCGCCGAGGAAGAACACCGTCGCCATGCGCGAGCGCTGCAGCAGGTCGCCCTTGAGCCCCACGCGATCGCTTCGGGCGAGGACGTCTTCGGAGACGGCCTGCGCGGCGAGCTGCACCGAGTACATCGCGGGCAGATCGGCGGCCCCGCGCCAGGCGGTGTCGCAGTCGAAGCCCGCGCCGCCGACCGGGGCCGTCTGCCCGTAGGGGATGTTGCTCGCGAAGAGCACGTTGACGAAGGGAAGCGGGCTGGACGGCGGCAGGCTGTAGTTGATCGAGAGGTTGATGCGCTCGCCGGCGGCCCCGAGGGAGGCGTGCACCGCGCGCACGTCGAGGGTGTTGCTGGGGCAGGTGGTGCAGGCCTGGTCGCTGAGCAGCCCGAGGAGCCCGAAGAGCCGACCGTCGCCGCCGTACTCGCTGGTGAAGAGCAGCGTCGACTGGCTCTGCGGGTTGACGTTCACCGTGAGCGACGCGATGGCTCCGCCCGCGACGGCGGCGCCGGAGCAGTCCGTCCCGTGAGGCACGAGCGCGAACTGCCAGCGGTCGTTGGGCGAGACCACCGGGCTGTTGAGCGAGAAGTGCTGAGACACCATGGCGTACCCGACGCCGGTGCTCGGCCAGTCGTTGGCGGGCAGCGGCGCGTACGGTCCGTCGGAGTTCTGGCGACGCATGCAGAGCCTGACGGGCCCGAGGCCCGCCGCCATGTGCGCGAGGCGGATCATCGCGTTGCCCGGCGCGGCGCAGCGGGGGTTAGGCCCGTCGACGGCGGGAGGCAGATCGGCCGCGGGAAGGTCGGGGGGAGGCGTCGGCTTGTCGACGAGGACGGGGCCCGCGTCGAAGCCCGAGTCGAAGCCCGAGTCGGCGGTCACGCCGGTCTCCGGCGATCCGTAGGGCACGCGGAACTCGTTGAAGTCGAGGATGCACCCGCTGGTGCACGCGAGCAGGGCGAGGAGGCCGCGCTTCACAGGGTTCCCCCGACGCGCAGGGTCGCGCTGCCGGCGGTGAGGCCGAGGTCGACCTGCAGCGGGGAGCGCTGCGCGTCCGTGGTCGATCGCCCGCTGAGCCAGAAGAGCACCAGGCCCCCGAGGGCGATGGCCGAGCCGCTCACGATCAGCACGTTGGCGAGGTCGCGGTGAAACTCGCCGCGTGTGACCAGCGACTCGTCTCGCTCCTGCTGCGGCAGCGGGCGGAGGGTCTCGTACTCCGACCAGGCGATCGAGCCGAAGACCACCCCGGCGGCGACCGCGCTCACGCCTGCGGCGAGCGCCGTGACGCCGAGCACGCGCGTCGTCGCCCAGGGACGCGGCAGCTCGACGCGCCTCGGCGCCGGGGCGGAGGCGCCCGTCACCGCCACGCGCACGGGCAATACGGTCGCGGCGGCGGGCTCCAGGGGAGGGGGCTGCTCGGTGCGCGGCGCGATCTCGACGACCTCGTCGCCGCCCGGCGTCAGGATGCGGATCTCCCGGGCCGGGGCGTACCCTGGCGCGTCGAACTCGACGATGACCTCGCCGGGGACGATGGGCAGCGGGAAGCCGATGGCGGTGACGGGCACCTCCGCCCCGGCCACCCGGATCGATGCGCCCGTCGGAAGGTCCGGGAGCCGCACGGTGAGCAGTGCGATGCCCACTCGTATCTCGTCGGCCTCGGCCCTCGCGCTCTCGCGGGTGGCCGCGTAGCGGGGCTCGGTGACCGAGCGGCGCTCGGCGTCGCTGGCGGCGCGCTGGAGGGTCGCGAAGGCCTCCGGGAGGCGACCTAGCCGGCGCAGCGCGCGCCCGAGGTACATCCGGGTGTTGGGGCTGTCGACGAGGTCGAGCGAGCGGCGGAAATCATCCAGCGCCCCGGGGAAGTCCTTGGCGCGGAAGCGGTCACGTCCGGAGACGTAGAGGTCCTGCGCGCGGGTCTCCACGGAGAGCGTCGGCGCGTCCGCATGGGGCGTCTGGGCGACCGCGCTCAGCGGTGCCAGTGACGCTGCCAGCAGGATGGGACACAGCAGTCGCATGGGTGGACCAGACCATCTATACGCTGAAGCACCCTTCAGGACACGTAAACAGGCCGTGACTTAGATGCCGTCTGGGTCGTAGAGCCCGCCGCCGGCGCCGGTCGTACGGTGGCCCGATCGGGATCCCGACTCGGTCGAGTGGCGGTGTTGATGCCGCCCCCCACGGGTGCGGCTGCGTCGCGCAGGGGCGACCGCCTCGGGGCCTTCTGCCAGCGGAACCGCAGCATCGGGTGCGGTGGCGAGGGGGGCCGCGGGGGCGGAGACGATGGGAAGCGCGGGCGCCCGGGGAGGGGGTGCGAAGGGGGCGCCGGCCGCGGGCGCGAGGCGCGCGGTGGAGGGGGCGCCGGGCGAGAGGCGGCTGACCGCGATCAGTCCCAGCGCGGCGACGAGGGCGATGGGGAGCACGGCCCACCAGGAGGCGGCCCACCGGGAGCCCAGCCCCGGGGGAGGCAGCGCGGCCATGCCGCGGTGGGGGGTCTCGTCGACGGCGGCGCCGGAGAGCGAGGCGGCCGGGAGGACGTCGAGGTTGGGCGGCGTGGGGTCGTTGCGCTCGCGCGGCACGCGGAGGGTGCCGCGGCCCCGGCGGGACGACGGGCGGGGCAGCGCGGACGCGTCGGTCCAGGTGTCGAGGGTGCTCTCGCCGAGGGCCGTCGCGAAGGCGTCGGCGAGCGCGTGCCCGCTGGCGAAGCGGTCGGCGCGGTTGCGAGCGAGGGCGCGGGCGCACCAGCCGTCGACGGCGACGGGCAGCGCCGGGCGGAGCGCGGTGGGCGGAGCGATGGGGTGCGTGAGGATCGCCACCAGGAGCTCTGCGATGGCCTCGCCCTCGAAGGGGTGTCGGCCGGTGAGCATCTCGTACGCGAGGATTCCGAGGGCCCAGAGGTCGCTGCGGCCGTCGAGGGTGCGCGACGCGCGGGCCTGCTCGGGGGACATGTACCGAGGCGTGCCCACGAGGGTGTTGCTCGCGGTGGCGCCGCCGCCCGCGGCGAGCGCGTCGGTGAACTTGGCCACGCCGAAGTCGAGGACCTTCAGACGCGGCGCCTCGGCGGGGCCGCAGAGGAAGATGTTCTCGGGCTTGAGGTCGCGGTGCACGATGCCCGCGGCGTGGGCGGCGTCGAGGGCCTCGGCGATCTGCTGCACCAGCGCGAGGGCGGCGCTGGGGTGCAGCCGCGGAGTGCGCGCGAGGCGGCGGGCGAGGGACTCGCCGCGGAGGAGTTCCATCACCAGGTAGGGGCGGCCGTCGTGGGAGAGGCCGTAGTCCTCGACCCGCACCACGTTGGGGTGCCGCAGCTTCGCCGCGATGCGCGCCTCGCGGAGGAAGCGGTCGATCGCCCCCTGGTCGCGGGTCATCTCCGGCAGCAGGACCTTCACCGCCACCGAGTGGCCGAGCACCTGATGTTCCGCGCGGAATACCTCGCCCATGGCGCCTGCATCGATCTTCTCGAGCAGCACCCAGCGGTCACCCAGGATGTCACCGGGCTGTGTCATGGCGGAACCGTCAGACTGTATCGGCCCGGGCACCCCGCCGCAAATCGCTCTGTTCGACGCGACTCGCGACCGCCGGTGACATCGGGTAGGAAAGTCCTCCCCGTGACCGATGCCTGACGATCGACCAGCGCCGAAGAAGGTCAGGTTCCGCCCGAGGTTCCGATGGTTCTCGGCGCTCGCGCTGCTGGCGATCGTCGCGGCGGTGCTCGTCGTGCGCAGCGACCGCTTCGCCCGACGCGTCGCGACGGAAGTACACGACCAGGTACTCGCCGCCTCGGGGCTCGACCTCACCTACGGGAGCGTCCGCTTCTCTCCGACCGCCGTCGCCGTGCAGATCCGGGACATCCGCCTGCGCCGACCGCTGCCGGGGTGCGCCCCGCTGGTCACCCTGGAGTCGCTGGAGGTGATCCCCTCGCTCGGTGACCTGCTGCGCGGCAACGCCCGGCTCTCCCGCGTGGTCGTGGACGGAGGCTCCGTCGACCTCGATTTCCAGCGCCTCGCCGGGGGCGCGGTGGCGCTGCGCTGCGGCCCCGTCTCCCGCGCCAGCGGCGGCGGCGGCGGCGGCGAGGTGCCGCTGCGCGACGTGGCCATGAGCGACGTGCGGGTGCGGCTGCGCCACCCCGACGTGGGGGATTTCACGCTCGGATCGGTCGACCTCGACCTGCTGAACCTCGGGCGCGAGCGGTGGTCCGTCGGGCTGCTTGCGGTGGACTCGGTCGGGCGCTCGCCCTTCTTCGAGGGTGCCATCCCCAGGGTCGAGGCGAGGATCACCGCCGACCTGCACACGGGCGTGGTCTACGTGGCCTCGGCGCAGCTCCTCGCGGGCCGCACCGCGCTGAGGGTGCGCCAGGCCAGGCTCGATCCCGCGACGCGGCACCTCAGCGTCGACGCCCGGGTCGAGACGCACCTCGAAGACGTGCTGGTGGGCATCCCGAGCGCGCCGAAGCTCGAGGGCGCGGTGACCGTCGACGTCGCGGGCGAGGTGGCCGACCTCGCGGCCCCGCAGCGGAGCTTCCGGGCCAGCGTGGTGCTCACCGCCCTGGGCCTCGCGCTGCACGCCCCCGACCAGACCACCGGGGAGATGCTCCGGTACAACCTGGGCGACCGCATCTCCGCGCGGGTGAGCGCCGACCCTTCGCGGGTGGTGGTCACCGACCTGAGCGGCGGATACGCGGGCGCCACGCTGCGCTCCGACCGGATCTCCCTCGGGCTCACGGCCCCGATGCCCATCGAGGGGACGCTCTCCATCCGCGGCCTCGACTTCACGCAGCTCATGAGGGACGTCACGGTGACGCCGCGCACCAAGGTGCTCTGGACGCTCTCGGGCGACGCGCACCTGAGCGGCGGGCTCTCGCCCATGCACCTCGTGGCGGACTTCCCGGACATGGAGACCCGGGAGTTCGCCATCCTCCGGGACTTCTTCATCGTGCTGCCGCAGCGGCCGGTGGTGCGCGTCCCGAGGGCGCGCATCAGCCTGCGCATGGAGGTCGACGACGTCTCGGTCTCCTGGAACGACTGCGTGGTCGCCTTCGGCCAGTCGCGGGCCTCGGTGCGCCGCATCCGGGTGCGTACCGCGCACGACACCGACGACTCGGACGGCCACGACACGGACATCAAGATCGAGGGCCTCGAGGTGCAGCGGCTCCACCTCGCCGACCTCGGGAGCATCGCGGACATCCCCATCTCGGGCGAAGGCTCGGCGAGCGTGGCGCTCAGCAGCGACTTCGAGCACCCGAGGGTGCACGGCGTCGCGCGCATCCAGGGATTTACCTTCAACACCTTCCCCTTCGGTGACCTCGCGACCGCGCCCGGCACCGAGTGGGTGCTCCTCGACGACCGCGTCGACGCCGCGCGCATGGAGGGCACGCACCGGCGCTCGCGGTACACCATCCACGACGCCTACCTCGACTTCCGCCAGTACTCGCTGCGCGCGGGCGCCCGCATGCATTCCGACCCGATGGAGCTCGGGGATTTCTACAACATGTTCCATTTCGAGGGCGACCCGACCTTCACGCCCTACGACGGGCACGGGGTGGTCGACGCCGACGTCCACTACGTGCTCGGCCGCCCGGGCGACGACCGCGACGGGGTGATGACCGCGGACGTGTCGATCCAGCGGGCGCAGGCCTCGGCCTTCGGGGAGAGCATCAACGACGTCGACGCGAGGCTCTCCTACGTGTGGCTGCGGCGTCGCGACGGCGTCGCCGGCGCCCGGGTGAACCTCGACCACTTCACCGGCACCAAGGGCGGCGCTCCCCTCCGGGCGAGCGGCGCGATGGACCTCGGCGCCCGCATGCACTTCGTCGCCGAGGTGCGCGACGTGCCCGTCGCCTCCTTCGACCTCGTGCGAGAGAGCCACGTCGCGGCGAGCGGCCGCGTGTCGGCGCTGGTCACCGTGGAGGGCACGCCCGACGCGCCGCGCTACATCGGCGACGCTCGCTTCCGCGACCTCGTGGTCTACGACCGCCCCATCGGCGACCTCGTGGCGCACCTCTCGCAACTCCCCGAGGGGCCCATCCCCACGCGGCCCGACGAGCGCCCGCCCGTCGGTCGCATCGACCTCTCCTTCGGGGCGCTCTCCGACCAGCTCCGCCTCGACCTCACCCTGCGCGTCCCGTGGGAGCCGGTGCGCTGGCGCGACGCCCTCGGGGTGACCCACCCGAGCTGGGAGCGCTCCTGGGGGCATTCGTCGGTGCACACCCACGTCGCCACCCGGGGTCCGATCGACCTGCTCCCGTGGCTGCCGGCGTCGATGCTCGCTCGCCTCGGCGCCGACGCGCGCGTGACCGCGGGCTTCGACCTCGCCGTGGACGACGGTCGCCTCGACCAGATGGCCCTCTCCACCGGCCGCGCCACCCTCTCGGCGCTCGATGTCCAGGCGCAGGGGCTCCCGGTGGCCCTCGGCCCCGGGTCGACGCTGGCGGTGTGCTTTCGCGAGGGCGCGGTGTGGGTGACCCCGCCGGACTCGACGAGCTGCGACGCCCGCGCGAGCGGGGCCGCGGCGCCGGCCTTCGACCTCGCTCGCCCGCTCCTGGTCGGGCCCGACGGGACGCGGCTGTGGGTCGCCGGCTCGGCCAACGTCACGCCCGCCTTCGGCATCGCGAGCTTCGACGTCCGCGCCCGCGGCGACGCGGACCTCTCCCGGGTCGCCGCCCGCGTGCCCCAGCTCACCTTCGGGCGGGGCGTCGGGGTCATGAACCTCCGCGCCCGCGGCACCCCGGAGCGCCCCTCGGTGTCCGGGAGCGTCGAGCTTCACGACGGCAGCCTCGGGGTGTCGGGCCTCGCGTCGCCCCTCCGGGAGATCGAGCTCGACCTGCGCGTCGAGGGGACCGAGGCGATCCTGCGGAGGGCGAGCGCTCGCTACGGCCAGGGGCAGATCGCCTTCACCCGACCGGACTCGCCCGCGATGGTGCGCTTCGACGGGACGCGCCTCGATCGCCTCGATGTTCCCATCATCGTGCGCGACCTCTCGCTCGAACCCGGCGAGGGCATCGAGCTCGCGGCGGACGTCGACGCCCGGCTGCGCTGGCAGGGCGGCGAGGAGCTCCCGCTGCTCCAGGGGGTCGTCGACCTCACCCGGGCCCGCTACACCCGGCCCATCCCCCTCTCCGCGGACGTCGCGGGGCGGCTGCAGGGGCGCCCCGCGGCGGCGCCCGTGGCCTACGACCCGGCGAGGGATTTCGTGCGGCTCGACGTGCAGTTTCGTACGCCGACCCCGATGCGCATCGCCAACAACCTCGCGGACGCCGAGCTGCGGCTCGACGAGACCCGGCCCTTCCGCGTGGTGGGCACCCTCCAGCGCCCCGGCATCGTCGGGAGCATGCACATCACCCGCGGGGTGCTGCGGGTCTACGAGAACGAGTTCGAGGTGCGCCGCGGAGTGGTCGACTTCGACAGCCCCGACCGGGTCGCCGCGCGCTTCGACATCTCCGCGCAGACCGAGGTGCGCCGCACCGGGGACAGCGCCCGCAGCCAGTGGCGCGTCGGGCTCCACGCGCACGGCACCCCGGAGCAGTTCTCCGTCGACCTCTCCGCCGAGCCCGCGCTCTCCCGCGAGGACATCGTGCTGATGCTCCTCTTCCGCCTCACGCGCGTGGAGCTCGAGCGCATCGGCGCCTTCAACGCCGCGCAGACCCTCGCGGTCGAGGCGCTCTCCCGGGGCCTCGGGCTCGACCGCCTCCTCGGGCGGGTGCTCCCGGTCTTCGACGACGTGCGCATCGGCAGCGCGTACAACCCGCGCACCAACCGCACCGAGCCGCAGGTGTTCCTCGGGCGGCAGGTCTTCGACTGGCTGCGCCTCGGAGGATCGACCACCGCCAGCGAGAACCCCATCGCGCGCTTCACCGCCGACATGCGCCTGCGCGGCGGCCTCGGGATCCAGGCCCTGGTCGAGAGCGCCAACAACCAGCTCGGCACCGTCAACGCCAACGCGGGCGCCGACCTCCGCTGGCGGATGGAGTTCCAGTGAGGGGGCTCCGCGCTCGACTGATGCTGTGCGCGGCGCTCGTGGGCGCGCCCGCCGCGGCGCAGACCGTGGCCGAGGAGGAGGCCGCCCCGCAGGCTCCCTCCGCGGCTCCGATACCCGACGCGGACGCGCTGTCGGGGCCCATCGTGTCGGTGCTCGTCGAGCCCGCGCTGCCCGGGGAGAACCCGTGGGTGCGCACGGGGCTCGCGCCCGGGGCGGTGTTCAGCGCGTCGCGCGCCCGTGAGGCGCTGCGCATCGCCCTCGCCAGCGGAACCTTCGCGGAGGCGCGGGTGAGCGCCCGGGAGGCGCCCGGCGGGGTCGAGCTCATCGTGCGCGGCGAGCGGCGCTACCGGCTGCAGTCGTACTCGATCCGCGGGGTGGGGGCGCGCCCGCTGGAGGACGTCGACGAGGAGCTCGGGCTGCGCGCCGGGGCGGCGGTGACCCCGTCGAGGGTGCAGGCCGCGCTGCTGCGCGTGGAGGCGGGCTACCGCGACGCGGGCTTCCCCTCGCCGAGGGTGACGAGCCGCTGGCGCGAGACCGACGACCCGAGCGCGCGCGTGCTGGTGGTGGAGGTCGAGGAGGGGGCCCCGCATCGGGTGGCCGAGCTGCGCTGGCCGGGCGCTCCCGCCGACGTGCTCGAGGCGCTGCGCGAGGCCTTCGACCTGCCCGCGGGGTCCATCGCCGCGCCGTCGCGGCTACGCGCCGGCCTGCGCGCGGCGCGCCGGGCGCTGAGGGCCTCGGGCTACCTCGCGGGCTCCCTCGCGACGCCGACGGTGCGACCCGACGGGGCGAGGGTGGTGGTCGAGGTCGCGGTCGAGCCTGGAGCGCGCTACCGGCTGGCCTGGCAGGGCGTGCGGGTGCTCCCGGTGGAGGCCCTTCACGAGGCGCTCGACCTCGAGGAGGAGGGCATCGAGGGCGCCGGCATCGACGCCATCGTCGCGCGGGTGCGGAACTTCTACGTGAGCCGCGGCTACGCGGAGGCCGAGGTCACGGCGGCGGTGGTGGACGAGGGCCCCGGCGCGAAGGTGCTGCGGGTGACGGTGCGCGAGGGCGTCCCGGCGCTGCTGGGCGCGCTGCGCTTCGACGGGGCGAGGGCGCTCCCGGCGGACGCCCTGAGGGAGACCTTCCTGGCGGCGGTGGCGGAGGCCGTCCCCACTGAGCCGCGGCCCATCGCGGGCCCTCGCGACGCGGGCCGGGCCTACGTCGAGGCCCTGGTCGACGGCGCGGCGAGAGAGCGCCTGGTGCAGCGGCTGCGCGACCTGGGGTACCTCGACGCGACGGTGTCGGTGCCGACGCGGGTGTGGCGTCGCAGCGCGCAGCGGGGGCCCGTGGGCTACCGCCACCCGGACGTGGTCGACCTCACCTTCGCGGTCACGGAGGGGCCGCGCACCTACCTGGAGGAGCTTCGCCTGGAGGGCAACGCGGAGCGCGCCACCTCCGACCTCGCGGAGGCGCTCGGGCTGCGCGTGGGCATTCCCCTGTCGCACCTCGCGATCGAGGAGGCGCGCATCCGGCTGACCGCGTGGTACCGCGAGGAGGGCTACGCCTTCGTGCGCGCCGAGCCCTCCATCGAGCGCTCGCCGGACCACACCCGGGCGCGGCTGCGGGTGGTCGTGCACGAGGGGCCGCGCGTGCGCCTCGGGGCGGTGGTGATCGAGGGCAACCGCCGCACGCCGGAGCACGTGATCCGCCCGCGGATGACGCTGGGCGAGGGCGACTGGTACCGCGCCTCGGAGGTGCAGGCGACGCAGCAGCGCCTCGGCGAGCTCGGGATCTTCGGCGGCGTCAACGTCGGCCTGGAGGACCCCGACCTGGAGGCGCCGGTGAAGGTGCTGCGGGTGCAGCTCGTCGAGCGCCGACCGCAGTCGCTGGAGCTGCGCGGCGGCTACTCCCTCGGCGAGGGCGTGCGCTTCGGCTTCGAGTACACGCACCTCAACGTCCTCAGCCGCGCGGTGTCCCTCACGTTCCAGGCTCGCGCGGGCTACCTGCTGCAGATCCCCAACGTGACGCCGACCTTCCCCCCGGAGATCAACCCCAGCTTCTCCGACCTGCTCAACTGGCGCGTCGCGGCCTCGCTGGGCTTCCCCTTCGTGCCGCTGCTCGGCCCCTCCTGGGGTGCCACGCTCGACCTCTCGACGGTGCGCCAGCTCCAGCCGCCCTTCTACGCGCTCGGCACGCAGAGCGTCGGCGCCTCGCTGCTCTTCTCCGCGCTGCGGCACTTCACGATCACCTTCACGGGCGAGTTCCAGTACGTGGTCACGCAGCCCTTCGGGGCGGAGACCATCGAGGCGCTGGTGCGCGACTACCCGATGCGCTGCCTCGCCAACAACAACACCCCGGAGGCCTGCACGGCCTTTCAGCAGGTGCTGATCCAGCAGCTACTGCGCTACTCCGACGGCGAGTCGGTGCTGGGGGCGATCCGGGTGGGGCTCCAGTACGACCGCCGCAACAGCGCGCTCTCTCCCACCCGCGGCTTCGTGGCGTCGGTGACCGGCGAGACGCTCCAGGTGCTCTCGGCCTCGAACCCCAACCTGTCGCCCTTCACCTTCCACCTGACGGCGCGCGTGACGGGCTACGTGCCCATCCCCATCGGTCGCATGGTGCTGCTGCTGAGCGGCCGCGTGGGGCGCAACTTCGGCGGCGGCGACGCGCAGAGCACGCACCCGTCGCGGCGCTTCTGGATGGGCGGCGCCGACGCCATGCGCGGCTGGCAGCAGAACCAGCTCATCCCGCAGGACCTCATCGACGCGGCGCTCACGGACCCGTCGTCGTCGAACCCCCTGGTGCGCGGCTCGTCGGGCGGCGAGTTCTTCATGGTGGCCGTCGCCGACCTGCGCATCCCGACGCCGCTCTGCACGCCCTTCGGGTGCGTGCAGCTCGGGGCCTTCGTGGACGTGGGCAACCTCTGGGCGCGCCCTCCGGCGCTCGACCAGCTCTACCGGCTGCGCGTCTCGCCGGGCTTCGGCGTGCGGCTCGACTCGCCCTTCGGGCTCATCTCCATCGACTTCGGCTTCAACCCCTGGCGCGTCGTCGAGGTGGGCGAGCGCAGCTGGAACTTCCAGTTCTCTCTGGGCTCGGTGACCTGAGGGCTCCCGCTGCTGGAGAGCCTTGACGCTCGCTCGGCACCTCGCGCACCGTCGCGCGATGGCCCGCACCAAGCCTTCCGCCCCGAAGAAGCCCGATGCCCCGAAGTCCCAGGCGCCCGACCTGCAAAGGCGCCCCGCCGAGGCGGAGCCTGAGGTCGCCGCGGCCGCGAAGGCGGCGCTCGAGGCGGCGCGAGGGGCCTTCCGCGACGCGTCGCGAGGGATGTACGAGCTGGGCCAGGCGCTCGCGCTGCTACAGCGGCCCGGGATGAGCGAGGCGGCCGGGCACGCGGGCTTCGAGGCGCTGTGCGCCGCGGAGTTCGAGCTTCACCCGCAGACCGTCGACCGGCTGCTGCGCGCGGTCGGCCACGTCTCCGGCGAGCTCTTCACGGCGCTCGGCCCGAGGCGGGTCAACGCGCTCCTCGACCTGGCGACGGTGACCGAGGCCGACGACACGGCCGCGATCCTCACGGGCGAGGTGGTGCGGCTCTGGAAGGGCGGGCCGAAGGTCGACCTCGCGAAGGTGCCGACGGAGAAGATCATCGAGCACACGAAGGCGGTGCGGGCGAGGGCGCTGGCGCTGGGGGAGTGGACCCCGGAGCCGCGCACGGCGACCGCGGAGGAGCGAGAGGCGGCGGAGGCGGCGACGAAGCGGCTACACCACATGGGCGTCGCCGCGACGGTGACGGTGCGGGCGACGGAGCCCGGGTCGCCGTCGGAGTTCGACATCGTCGGGCTCGATCGGTCCGAGCTGGAGCGGGTCACCAGGGCCTGACGACCCGCGGCTGCGCGCCCTGGGCCTTACTCCGACTTGCGGTAGTTGGGGGCCTCTTCGGTGATGATCACGTCGTGCACGTGGCTCTCCCGCAGCCCGAGCGCGGTGGCCTTCACGAAGCGGGCGCGGGTCTGCATCTCGTCGATGGTGCGGCACCCGGTGTAGCCCATGGAGGAGCGCAGGCCCCCGATGAGCTGGTACACGTTGGAAGAGAGGCTCCCGCGGTACGGCACGCGGCCCTCGATGCCCTCGGGGACCAGTTTCTCGTCGGCCGCGCCCGCCTGGCCGTAGCGGTCCTTGGAGCCCTTGCGCATGGCCCCCATGGAGCCCATGCCCCGGTACATCTTGTACGAGCGGCCCTGGTAGAGCACCAGGTCTCCGGGGGCCTCGTCGGTGCCCGCGAAGAGCCCGCCGATCATCACCACGTCGGCGCCCGCCGCGACCGCCTTGGCCAGGTCGCCCGAGTACTTCACCCCGCCGTCGGCGATCACCGGGATGCCCCGCTTGCGAGCCACGCGGGCGCAGTCCGAGATGGCCGTGATCTGCGGGACGCCCACCCCCGCCACCATCCGCGTGGTGCAGATCGAGCCCGGCCCGATGCCCACCTTGATGGCGTCGGCGCCAGCGTCCATCAGCGCCTCGGCGGCCTCCGGGGTCGCGATGTTTCCTGCCAGCACCGGGAGCTCCGGGTAGCGGCGCTTGATGTCCCGCACCGCGTCGAGCACGCCCTTCGAGTGGCCGTGCGCGGTGTCCACCACGATGACGTCGACGCCCGCGTCGATGAGCCGCCGCACCCGCTCGTCGCGGTCGCCGCCGGGGCCCACCGCAGCCGCCACGCGGAGCCTCCCGCGGGAGTCCTTCGCGGCGCCGGGGAAGCGCTCGGCCTGGAAGAGGTCGCGCACGGTGATGAGCCCGGAGAGCGTGCCCCGCTCGGGGTCGACCACCAGCAGCTTCTCAATGCGGTGCTTGTGAAGCAGCGCCCGCGCCTCGTCGGCGGTCACCGTCGCGGGGACGGTCACCAGGCGCTCCCTCGGGGTCATGGCCTTGGAGACCGCCTGGTCGAGGTTGGTCTCGAAGCGGATGTCCCGGGAGGTGAGGATGCCCACCGGCAGGCCGCCCTCCACCACAGGGAGGCCGGAGATGTTGTGGCGCTTCATCAGCGCCACGGCGTCGCGCAGGCTCTCGTGCGGACCCACCGTCAGCGGGTCGACCACGATGCCCGACTCGGCGCGCTTCACCTGCTCGACCTCGCGGGCCTGATCCTCCGGGGTGAGGTTCTTGTGGATCACCCCGAGGCCGCCCTCGCGCGCCATGGTGATGGCCGTGCGGGCCTCGGTGACCGAGTCCATCGCCGACGAGATCAACGGGATGCCCAGCTCGATGCCGCGACACAGCCGGGTGCGGGTGTCGACGTCCTTGGGCAGCACCTCGCTATAGGCGGGCACCAGGAGCACGTCGTCGAAGGTCAGTGCCTCGCGCAGCGGTTCTTCCAACATGAATTCTCCTTCGGGTCCTCGGGCCTTACCCCCCCTTCGGAGGGGGGCATCAGGTAGCGCACCCGGCCGGGCGGTGCGAGGCAGGGCATGCACTCCGCGGCTCATCGTCCATGACGAGCCGCAGCTGAGCCGTTGGAAAAGTTACGCCGTCCTGATAGTAGGCCGTGAGTTTCGTGCGATAGTTCGCGCGGTCGCTCGTCCCACCACTCCCGCCCTCAGGGTGCCGACACCATGCAACGTTCCAGCTTCCTTCGTGCGCTCTCCCTTTGTCTCGGTGTGCTCGTCGGCTGTGGCGCCGATGACCCCTCCATGGCTTTTCCGGAAGATGACGCCGCGGTCGAGCAGGACGGCGCGGTCGTCGAGATGGATGCGGGCGAGCTTCCCACCTTCGACGTCCCGGGCCTCGACACCGGCAACCCGAGCTTCGACGTGGGCACCGACCGCGGCACCCCCCGCGTCGACACCGGCAGCAGCACCGACCGCGGCACCACCCCCGTCGACACCGGCACCATCGTCACCGACCGCGGCAGCCCGATGGCGTGCCCGTCGTCCTGCGGCACCGACCTCGACTGCAACCCCTGCCGCACCTCCAGCGATCCTGACACCGTCCGGTACTGCTGCCTGAGCGGCCTCTGCATCTCCATGACGGGCGTGTGCCCCTCCGGGATGCCGATGACCGGCACCGACGGCGGCGCCGGGGGTTCGGACGGCGGGGCGGACGGCGGCCTCCCCGGCACCGATGCGGCCGGCGGCACCGACGCCAGCGCCGGCGGCCCGGGCTGATCCGCCGCTCAGAGGGCCGGCGGCACCCGTAGCTCCGCCGGCATCCTCGACATCGCCACCCGCACCATCCTCCCTCTCAACAGCACCCACCACGCGTAGGCGTCGACGTCGGCCCCGAGGTCGACCCGAAGCTCCGTGGGATACCCCTCGCGCGCCGCGGTCACCGTGAGCGTCATGGCGGGGGTGACCACCCGCTGGCCCACGACCACCGGCGACCCCCGGTAGGCCGTGAGCGCGACGGGCTCCACCAGGGTTCCCCCGTCGCTTCGCAGCAGCAGCGTGCGGGCGTCGGGGCGGGTGAGCGTGAAGGGGAGCGCCGTGGCGGTGAGCACCCGCCAGCAGCCGGAGGAGCGGGCTCCGGCCTCGCGCCAGATCATCGGCGGGTAGTGCAGCGCCTCCAGGTCGAGGGCGCCGAGGAGCACGTCGCAGCGCGGGGAGCGGGAGACCTCCGGGGCCGCGCGGGAGACGGCGTCGCGGGTGCGGGCGAATGTCGCCGAGAGCGCGCGCACGTCCACGTGGGCCTGCCACGGGACCAGCGCGAGGTGGACGATCAGCAGCGGGATGGAGAGCGCGACCGCGGCGTGCGTGGCGGGCGAGGGCATACCCCATCGGGTAAGGGGCGCGGCGCAGAGCACGGCGAGCAGGGCGGCGACGCCGGGGGCGCTCGGCAGCAGGAGCCTCGGGAGCGGCGGCGCGGCGAGCACCGGGAGCAGGGCGAGGGCGGCGCCGAGGGGCCAGGCGATGGCGGGAGCGCGGAGGGCGGCGGGCCAGCGGCGGAGCGTGAGGGCGAAGGCGGCGCCGAGGAGGGCGGCGCCGAGGAGGGTGGCGGTGGCCGAGGCGGGGAAGACGGAGCCGTGGTGGTCGGGGCCGGTGGTCTGGCCGAGGAGGGCGGTTCCGAGGAGGGCGATGGCGCGGCCGGGGCCATGGGCGAGCCAGGAGGCAGGAGCTCTCAGCGGGTCGAGGTACTGGGAGTTGGCGGCGCCGTAGTGCAGGGCGCGGGCGGCGATCATCGGGGTGAGCGCGGCGGCGGAGAGGGTCGCGACGAGGCGGGCGGGCGAAGGGCGGCGGAGGGCGACGACGACGGCGTAGCCCAGCATCGGGAGCGCGTACTCGCCGGAGAGGGCGGCGAGCAGGAGGGCGGCGTGGGCGAGCGCGACGCGGCCGCGGAGGAGCGCCGAAAGGGAGACGAGGCCGAGGAGGACGGAGAGCAGGGCGTTCTGGTTGGCGACCCAGAGCAGCGGGAGGGTGGCGGCGGGGGTGAGCGCGAGGAGGAGCGTGGCGATCCATGCGGCGGGGCGGGGGAGCGTCGCGCGGAAGAGGGCGCCAGCGACGACGACCAGGGACGCGAAGAGGAGCGCGGAGACGGCGTGCGCGAGGCGGTGGCCGCCGAGGGAGAGCTGCGCGGCGAGGGAGAGGCTGGAGAGCGGGCGAAACATCGCGATGGCGAAGCGGTCGTCGGTCCACCAGGGGAGGAGGCCGTCGGCGCGGAGGGCGGGTGCCTCGCCAGGGCGCACGAAGGCGAAGAGGTCCCACGGGGCGCGGTGTAGGGGGAAGGTGCCGCGGAGCATGGCGAGCTGCGCGTGGTCGTCCTGGACGGGCGGTGAGCGGAGCGCGTCGAGGCGTATCGCGAGGCCCAGGATCGCGATCGCGAGCGCGCAGCCGTGGTCGCGCAGCGGCGACGACGGGGGCGCGTCGGTCACGGGTGCGGCGCCCAGCGGAGCAGCGCGAGGAGCGCGAGCCAGGTGAGGCCGAAGAGGGCGCGGAGGCGGTCCCACGAGGCGTTGGCGCGCTCGGGGTCGAAGGGGACGAGGGCGCCGAGCGCGAGCACCGCGCCGAGCGGGTGGAGCAGCGCGGCGGCGTAGACGGTGGCCGTGAGGATGAGCGCCCGGGCGATGACCGCGGTGGCGCGCGGCCCGAGGACGACGGCGGTGGTGCGGACGTGGGCGGCGCGGTCGGAGGGCTCGTCGCGCAGCACCTGCACGGCCTCGGTGACCATGGAGAGCAGCCCGAGGAGCCCGGCGTAGCGCCAGCCGACCGCGCTATCGAGGGGGAAGCCCACCATCGCCATGGAGAGGCCCCACGCGCCCATGGCCAGGAGGTCGAGTACCGGCTGGTGCTTGAGCACCCGCGAGTACACGACGATCACGACGACGTTGACGAGCGCCGCGAGCAGCAGCCCCTTGGAGTGGAGCGCGCCCCAGGCGACGAGGCCGAGGGCGAGGGCGCCTACGGTGGCCCAGGCGGCGACGATGTGCTCGGAGAGGAAGCGGGTGCGCTCGTTGTCGCGGCCGGGGGCGCGCAGGTCGATGCCGACGTCGAAGCAGTCGTTGACCAGGTAGACGAAGAGGTTGAGCAGCGCGCCGAAGCCCGCGCGGGAGGCGAGGTCGCCCGGGGCGAGCCCGAGGGCGAGGGCGAGCGTGAGGCTGGTGACGAGGTTGCCCATCTCGCGCTTGCGGAGACGGTAGATCGCGACGTCCGCGGCGATGCGCCAGGCGACGCGGACGGCAGCGAGGACCTCGTTCACGGCGCGGCGGAGGCTCGCACGAGGTCGGGGGCGATGGCCAGGGTTCCGCGCCGGGCGCGGTGCGAGCCCGCGCTTTCCAAACGCCCTCGCTCGCGCCACGATGTCGCCCGTAGCCGATGAACGTAGCCCTCCCGATGTTTCGCGAGACGACCGGAGCCGTCATGGTGGAGCGAGCCTCCGCGCGGCTCGTGCGCATCTCGCTCACCGACCGCTGCGACATGGCCTGCGTGTACTGCCGTCCGGCCGAGCGCTCCGCCTACCTGCCGGCGGAGGAGCGGCTGACGGTCGCCGAGTGGGAGTCGGTGCTGCGGGGGCTGCGCGCGGAGGGCGTGCGGAGGGTGCGCATCACCGGGGGCGAGCCGCTGCTGCACCGCGACGTGGTCGAGGTGGTGCGCCGGGTGGCGGCGCTCGGCATGGACGACCTCGCCATGACGACCAACGCGTCGCGGCTGGAGGCGCTGGCGGCCCCGCTGCGCGCGGCGGGGCTGCAGCGGGTGACGGTGTCCATCGACTCGCTCGACCCGGCGCGCTTCGCGTCGATCACCCGAGGGGGGGAGCTCCCGGCGGTGCTGGCGGGCCTCGAGGCGGCGCTGGCGCAGGGCTTCGAGGAGGTGAAGACCAACACCGTGGTGCTGCGGGGCATCAACGACGACGAGCTCCCGGCGCTGGTGCGCTGGGCGTGGTCGCTGGGGGTGACGCCGCGCTTCATCGAGGTGATGGGCGTCGGGGAGGGCGGCAACATCTGGCGCGAGCGCCTCGTGTCGCGCGACGAGATGATCGCGAAGCTCGGGGGCCTGGTGGTGGCGGGCGACGGGGCGCGCGACGACGACCGCGGCCCGGCGAGGTACCTGCGCGCGGCCGACGGGAGCGAGAGGCGCGTGGGCTTCATCACGGGCTCGACGGACACCTACTGCGCGGGCTGCGACCGGCTGCGGGTGACCAGCGACGGCACCGTGCGGCCCTGCCTCGCCACCGAGGAGGGCGTGGAGCTTACCGAGGAGGGTAAGGCGGGGGTTCCGGGCGCGGTGGCGGCGACGCTGCGGGAGGCGTGGGAGATGAAGCCCGACGCGAACTGGAAGGGCTGCACCGAGGTGACGGCCCGCGCGGTGTCGATGCTCAAGACGGGCGGCTGAGCGGCGGTGGAGGCGGTCGACGAGGCCCTCGCGGTGCCCGTGGGAACGGGCGTGGCGGGGGTGCTACGGCGCGTGGCCGAGGCGGCGGAGGGCGGCCGGGCGGCGGCGCTGGCGACGGTGATCGGGCGGCACGGGAGCACGCCGTCGACCCCGGGGCAGAAGCTGGCGCGCATGGCGGAGGGGTGCTTCGGAACCGTAGGCGGAGGCGCGGTGGAGGCCGCGGTGCTGCGGGCGCTGGAGGAGGCCTTCGCGAGGGCCGGGCGCGGCGAGGCCTCGGCGAGGGTGGAGACCTTCCGGCTCGGGGCGGGGCTGGGGATGTGCTGCGGCGGGAGCGTGGATGTGCTGATCGAGGCGATGGCGGCGCAGTGGCCGGTGGGGGTGGTGGGCGCGGGGCACGTGGCGGCGGCGCTGGTCCCGATGCTGGTGGGCCTCGGGTTCGCGGTGACGGTGGTGGACGCGCGCGAGGCCTACGCGCTGGAGGAGCGCTTCGCGGGCGCCAGGGTGCTCTGCGGAGAGCCTGGGGAGCTGGCCGAGGTGGTCCCGAGGCGGGGCGCGGTGCTGGCGATGACGCACGACCACCAGCGGGACCAGGACGCCGTCGAGTGGGCGCTGCGCGAGGGCTACGCGTACGTCGGCGCCGTGGGGAGCCGCGCGAAGGCCGCGCGCACGTCGGCGAGGCTGGAGGCGAGGGACTTCAGCGAGGCCGACCGGGGTCGGGTGCACATACCGCTCGGGGTAAAGATCGGAGCGCGCTCCCCGGCGGAGATCGCGGTCTCGATCGCGGCGGCGATGGTGGCGTGGAGGGCAGGCGCGGCGGGCTGAGCGCGGGGGGAGATAGGGGAGAGGGTCAGTCGCGGCCGCGTCCGTTGCCGTGACCGTTGCCGTGACCGTTGCCGTTGCCGTTGCCGCCCCTCTGGCCGGGCGGGCCTCCATGGGGATGGCCGGGGCGTCCACCGCCGTTGCCCTGGTAGTACCCCCGGTCGCTTCGTACGAGGCAGCCGGAGAGGGCGAGCGACGACGCCAGCACCGAGGAGAGCAGAGCGAGCCGGAGGAGTACGGTCATGGCGTCACCATAGGAGCGGGGGGTGCGCCGGTCCATCGCACAGGCCCCGCGGCGCACCTACGCGGAGGCGCAGAGAGGGCAGCGCTCTCGACATGGGAGCGCCCATGGATCTACGGTCGTCCGGTCGTCCCGCCGATCCTCGGCGCAGGCGCATCAGCGTGTAGTTCAGCAGCAGAACGCCAGGCTTGAGACCTGGAGGGCGCAGGGGCAGCACCTGCCACGCTGGCCGATCGCGACGCCCGTCGCGACGGAGGGAACCGATGAGCGACGACACCACGCGGATCACGCCGAACCCCGGCTACGTGTCCGGGCTGCTCTCCCGCGCGCTGACCACGGCCCGCTCCCACGAGGACGCCGGCACGCGCGCCCGCGCCGAGGAGAAGCTCCGTCGCTTCTCCGCCGTGCTCGACGGGATGCTCGACGGCAGCCTCGCGATAGGCTCGCGCACCCCCGTCGCCGCGCCCGCCTGGGCGACGCTGGAGGTCGTGACGGGCGGCTTCGCCACCGGCGCCCTGCTCGCCGACGGGCCGCTCCTCGAGCACGAGCGCTCGCTGCTCCGCTCGCTGGGTCTGCCGGAGGGCGCCGACGCCCGGGCGCGGCTCAACGCGTGGCACCTCGGCGACGACGGCCTCGCGGCGCTCCGAGACCGGCTGCGCGACGGCCGCTACCGGGTGGACGTTCCCGAGGAGGGGGCGCTGCTGGTGGCCGCGTGGCTGCTCTCCCGCGACCGCCGCGCCGAGGCGCACGACCTGCTCGACCAGATCGCCCCCTTCTTCGACAGGCTGCGCTTCTACCCCGTTCCGCAGGAGCGGGCGCTCAGCGGGAGCGCGGTGGTGCGCCTCCAGCCGCTGAGCGCGACGGTCGCCTCGCTGAAGGCGGTGAAGCCGTCGCCGCAGGTGGCGCGGATGAACGAGGCCCTCGCGGTCTGGTCGCCCTACGAAGACCGCCTCGTGGCGCTGCTGCGAGAGACCTTCGAGGGCGACGCGCCGTGCCGCCGCTTCCCAGAGGCGTGGGCGGCGAGGGCCTCCGCGGCGCTCGACGAGTACCCGCGGCTCCGCGCGGCGCACCCGCTCTGCCGACGCCCCGACAAGCCCGGAGAGACCCTGGCGATCCTTCGTCGCGCGGTGGCCCGCTGCGTCGCCGACCCCTCCTCGCTCACCGACCGCGAGCTCCGCGCGCTGGGGGAGCTGCTCTCGTCCATCGCCCGCAAGCGCGGCGCCCCGGGCTCCGCCGAGCTCTCGGCCCTGCGGGCGACGCAGTCCGCCGTGGCCGCTCTCCCGACGCACGACGCCTTCGCCCGGGTGCTCGTCGACCGCCTCGGGGCCTTCCCCCTCGACGGGGGCATCGCCTCGCTCGACGCCGTCGATGGTCCGCTGTCCGCCGCCGAGGCCGAGCGCGCCCGGGCCTGCGAGGGCGCGCTGCCGCCGGTGCGCTTCATCGCGAAGCTCGCCCGCTCGCTCGAGGCGCCTGTCGAGGAGCTCGTCGAGCGCGGGGTGATCCCGTCGAGCGAGGTGCTGGCCGCGGTGGCTCCGCAGATCACGTCGCAGGTGCGCGCCGCGGGCATCGACGACCCCTCGCTGCGGCTGCTTTACGGGGCGGTGTATGCGGCCTTCCGCCGCCGTCGCTCGCTGCTGCTGCTCGACCTCGCCCACCAGGTGCGCCTCGAGGAGCTGCCCTGGGTGCGGGCCATCGAGGGGCTGCGCCGCGCCGGGTCCGACGCGACCGCGGCCTCGCGCGTCACCCTGGAGCAGCTCTCGACGCTGGCGATCACGTCCTACCCGGAGGTGATCCTGCCCAACAAGCTGCTGCAGGAGCTCGGCGCGCTGGCGAAGGGCGCAGGGCTCGACCTCCCCCTCGTCGAAGAGCTCGCCGCCGACATCTTCATGGGAACCTTCTCCCCGAAGTTCGTCCGCGCCGCGAAGTGCGCGGCCTCGATGCTCCGCGGCACGCTCTACGAGCGCTACTACGACGTGCCCACCGAGCGGGTGCTCTCGCTGAAGGAGGTCGTCACCCCGAAGCACGCCCGCCCCGGCGCCACGGTCCCGTCCCCGGCCTTCGCCGCGCTCTGCACCGAGCTCGCGGGCGCCTCCCCCGGCGCCGACTGGTCGGTCGCCCGCAACGGCACCATCGTCGAGCAGGAGCAGATCCTGACGACGCACAACCTCGCGGTTCTCTTCGAGGCCTTCGCCCTCTCCGAGCGCCTCGGCGACCGTCTGCCCGAGCTCGCCCGCCGCTGCTTCACCCGCATCTGCCGCCAGCAGTCGCAGCGGGTGACGGCGTGGCGCTCACAGCTCCAGCGGGTGAAGAACCACGCCTACGCGTGGCGCCAGATGGTGTTCTTCCTCTCGGTGGCCCCGCCCGGCTCGGTGGACGACTTCCTCCTCTGGGCGGAGGAGCACCTCGCCGAGCAGGGCGACGCGCTGCGCGCCCGGCTCACCCCGGCCCTGCGGGGGCTGCTGGCCGTCGCGGTGGGGCAGGCGCCGACGCCCGAGATGCCGCGCTTCCTGGGGTGGAGCGTGGGCCGGCACTGGCTGCTGCCCGCGCGCTCGTGAGCGGCGAGCGAGGGAGGTTGGAGAGGGAGGGGCGGGGAGGGGAGGACTAGCGGCTGCCGAAGGGCGTGAACTGCGCGCCGAAGCCCGCGGGAGCCTGGGCGGCGGGCATCGCGGCGGGAGCCTGCGCGCCGCCGAGACCGAGGGCGCTCGCGGCGCTGCCGAGGGCCCCTGCGAGGCCGCCGGCGCCGGCGCCCTGGCCGAGGTTCATCCCCTGGATCTTGTCCCAGAGGAAGTCGATCATCAGCGGGGTGACGATGGCGCCGAGGACGCCGGCGACGCGCTCAGGGAGGCCGCAGCGAGAGGCGATGACCTGCGCCACGTGGCCGCCGACGACGCTCTGCAGGCCGTCGACGGCCGCGCCCTTCATCCCCTGTCCCCGCACCAGGCCGCTGACGGCGCCGGTGAGGAAGTTCATCGCGTAGTTGCTGTTCTTGATGTCGAGGAGCCCGAGCTGGCCGTTGTTCGACTGCATCGCGTTCTGCATCGCGGACACCGCCGCAGGAAACGCCGTCGTCAGGATGCCGGCCGACTGCGTGGGCGAGTATCCCTGCGCCTGGAGCGCGGAGTACGCCTGCTGGCCCTGCGGGGACTGACCGAAGAGGTTGAGGAGCTGGTCGAACATCGTGGGGTACCTCGCCGACGGTGGAGTGTCGCGACGCTCGCGACGACGGGCGAAGGTTCTCGCCGGGGGGAGCGTTGTCAAGCGCATCGAAGGCTCCCCGATTTCACCTACCATCGCGCTCCATGCTCGCGCCCTCCCGACACCATCTCGCCGCCGCGCTCGCCGTCTGCCTCGTCGCCCTCCCGACGCTGGCCTCGGCGCAGACGCCCATCGTGCTCGACGGCCCGATCCCCGAGGGGACGGCCCGCTACTTCGCGGTGCCCTTCACGGTGCCGGAGGGCATCCGCGAGATCGAGGTCCGCCACGACGACCAGTCGGAGATGAACATCCTCGACTGGGGCCTCGCCGACCCGACGCGCTTCCGCGGATGGGGCGGCGGCAACACCGAGGCCGCCATCGTCTCCGTCGAGGCCGCCTCCCGCAGCTACGTCCCCGGCGCCATCCCCGCGGGCACGTGGTCGCTCCTCATCGGCCAGGCGAAGGTGATCGAGCGGCCCGCGCGCTACCACGTCGAGATCTTCCTCCGCGCGACCGCCACGCTCGCTCCGCAGCCCGAGCGCCGCCCCTACGCCCACGCGCCCGCGCTCTCCGCCGGCCCCCGCTGGTACGCGGGCGACTTCCATGTGCACTCCAGGGAGAGCGGCGACGCGAGCCCCACGCTCGACGAGGTGGCCACCTTCGCCCGCGGCCGCGGCCTCGATTTCGTCGAGCTCACCGAGCACAACACCGTCTCCGAGCTCGACCTCGTCGGCGCGGCGCAGGCCCGGCACCCGGCGCTGCTCTTCGTGCCCGGCATCGAGGTCACCACCTACTCGGGGCACGCCAACGCGATCGGCGCCACGCGCTGGGTCGACTTCCGCGTCGGGTCCGCCGACCCGATGGTCACCGTCGACGCCATCACCGCCGCGGCGGCCTCGCAGGGCGCGATCTTCTCCATCAACCACCCGGTGCTCAACCTCGGCGACGCGTGCATCGGCTGCTCGTGGTCGCTCCGAGAGCCCGCCGGGAGCGTCGGCGCCGTGGAGCTTCAGAACGGCCAGTACTCCGTCACCGGCGCCCTCTTCTACGCGCGCTCGGTGCGCTTCTGGGAGGCCTACCTCGCCCGGGGAGAGCACGTCGCCCCGATCGGCGGCAGCGACGACCACCGCGCTGGGGAGGACCGCGGCTCCCTCGCCAGCCCCATCGGCGGACCTACCACCATGGTCTATGCGACGGAGCTGAGCGTCGAGGCGATCCTCGCGGGGGTGCGGGCGGGACGCACGGTGGTGAAGCTCCAGGGCCCCGGCGACCCGATGGTGGAGCTGCGCGCGGGCGACGCCGCGATGATCGGCGACACGGTGCGAGCGCGGCGGGTGACGCTGCGGGCGACGGTGACCGGGGCGATGGGCTCGACGCTCTCCTTCGTGCGCAACGGCGAGGCCACCGACCCGGTGGCGGTGAACGCCGACCCCTTCACCGCGACGGTGGAGGTCGACGCCCCGCCCGGCGCCTCGGACGACCGCTGGCGCTGCGAGCTCGCGGTGAACGACCGACCCCGCGTCGTCACCGGGCACATCTGGATCGCCGCGACCGGAGTGGCCCCCGCCCCGGACGCGGGCGTGGCCGTCAACCCGACCACGACGAGCGACGGCTGCGGCTGCCGTAGCGCTCCCTCGCCGAACGGAGCGGGCCTCGGGGCGCTGCTCGTCGCGATGGCGGCGGCGCTCACCCGACGGCGGGGCGCCCGGCGAAACAGCCCGCCGACCCGATAGGGCATCGACGCGGCGCACGAAAGCGGCATCTATTCGGTCCGTCATGGAGCCCTCGACCGCACCCTTCGTCTCCCCCGTCGCGCGCCCCGCGCACTTCGACGACCGCGCCCGCTGGAACGGCTACGTCGAGCGCCACCCCCACGCCTCGGTCTATCACCGCTGGGAGTGGGGCGAGCTCTTCCGCGACGTCTACGGCACCCGCTGGCGGCCGCTCGTCGCCATGCGCGGCGCGCGCGTCTGCGGCGTGCTCCCGCTGGTGCGCCTCTCGTCGGTCCCCTTCGGGACGCAGCTCGTGTCGCTCCCCTACTTCGGCCACGGCGGCGCCATCGCCGACGACGACGAGACCTACCGCGCCCTCTTCGCCGCGGCGCGCGAGCTGCTCCCCGTCGAGGGAGCCGCGCGGGTCGAGCTGCGCCACGCCCACGAGGTTCCGTCCGACGGGCTCGTGGCGAGGGGCGACAAGGTGCTGATGCAGCTCTCGCTCCCCGACGACCCCGAGGCGCTTCTCAAGGCGCTCGGGCCCAAGAACCGGGCGGACATCCGACGCCCCGAGAAGGAGGGCCTGACCGCGCACCTCGGCGGCGAGGAGCTGATCCCCGAGTACCACGCGGTGTATTCGTCGGTGATGCGCGACCTGGGCAGCCCCGGGCACGGCGCGAGGCTCTTCCGCGAGGCGCTACAGCGGATGCCCGACCGCTGCTGGGTGGCGGTGGTGCGCTACCAGGGGCGTCCGGTGGGCGGCGGCTTCCTCGCGGGCATGGGCGACACGCTGGAGATCCCCTGCGCGGGCTCGCTGCACGAGTTCACCCGCCTCCGCGGCAACATGCTCCTCTACTGGACCATCCTGACCGAGGCGATTCGCCGCGGGTACAAGACCTTCTCCTTCGGGCGCTCGTCGCTCGACTCGGGCACCTACTCCTTCAAGAAGAACTGGGGCGCCGTCCCCTCCGCCCTGAACTACCACTACCTCCTGGCGCAGGGGCAATCGCTCCCCGAGCTCAAGCCCGACAACCCCAAGTTCGCGCGGGTCATCGCCGCCTGGCAGCGCCTCCCGGTGCCCGTGGCCACGGTCGTGGGTCCGCGCGTGGTGCGCTGGATCCCGTGAGGGCGGTTCGCAGGCTCGCCGGGCTGTACTAGTCTGATCCTCCGCCATGACCATCAACGCGCTCACCGTAGACGTCGAGGAGTACTTCCAGGTCGAGGCCCTCGCCCGCCTCGTCGACCGCGACGAGTGGGACCGACTGGAGTCCCGCGTCGTGTGGGAGACCTCGCGTCTCCTCGACCTCTTCGCGAGGGAAGGGGTCCACGCGACCTTCTTCTCCCTGGGGTGGGTCGCTCGTCGCCACCCAGCGCTCATCCGCCGCATCGTCTCCGAGGGCCACGAGCTCGCCTGCCACGGCGACGGCCACCGGATGATCACCCAGATGTCCCCGGCGGAGTTTCGCGAGGACATCCGCGCCGCCAAGGCGACCCTCGAAGACATCGGCGGGGTGCGCGTCGACGGCTACCGCGCGCCGACCTTCTCCGTCGTCGAGGGCACCCGCTGGGCGCTCGACGTGCTGCGCGAGGAGGGCTTCACCTACGACGCCAGCATCTTCCCCATCCGGCACGACCGCTACGGCATCCCCTCGGCGCCGCGTGCCCCGCACCGCATCGCCACGGGCCAGGGGGCCGGGATGGTGGAGTTCCCCAGCAGCACCATCCGGGTCGCCGGCCGCAACCTGCCGGTCGGCGGCGGCGGCTACCTCCGGCTGCTCCCGATGGCCTACACCCGCTGGGCGCTCGACCGCATCGCCGCCGAGGGATCTCCCTTCATGGTCTACCTCCACCCCTGGGAGATCGACGCGCAGCAGCCGCGCTTCCCCCTCGGTCGCCTCGCCACGCTCCGCAGCTACCACAACATCGACGACATCATCCCCCGGCTCACCCGGCTCATCCGGGCCTACCCCTTCGGGCCCGCGCGCACGGTGCTCCAGTCCCTCGGCCTGCTCCCCCGCGGTGAGGCCTCCCCCACCGTCCCGGTCACGGCGTAGCGTCTCCCGATGGCCGAGCCTTCGTTCATCGTCTTCGGCGACGACTGGGGCGCGCACCCCTCCAGCGTGCAGCACCTCTTCAAGCGCATCGCCCGCACCCACCGCACGCTCTGGGTCAACACCCTCGGACTGCGCCCCCCGCGCCTCGACCGCCGCGACGCCGCCCGCGTCGTCCGCAAGCTGCGCTCGATGCTCTCCCCCCGCGCCGGCGCCCCCAGCCCCGGACCATCGCCCGACACGGGCCTCGACCTCCACGTCGTCGCGCCCCCGATGCTCCCGTGGATGCGCCCCGCGCCGCTTCGACTCGTCAACCGGGAGAGCGTGCGCCTCCTCGTCGGCCGCGAGGCCTCGCGCCTCGGGATGCGCGACCCGATCGTGGTCACCACCGTCCCCAACGGCGTCGATGGCCGCGGCCTCGCGGGCTCCCGCTGCCTCGTCTACTACTGCGTCGACGACTTCACCAACTGGCCCGGCGTCGACCGCGTCGCAGCCTCCGAGCTCGAGCGAGAGCTGCTCTCCGTCTGCGACGCCGTGCTCGCCACCAGCCAGAACCTCGCGGACACCCGTCGGCCCCGCCGCGGCGAGGCCACGCTGCTGCCCCACGGCGTCGACGTCGAGCACCTCGCCAGGGCCTGCGACCCGAGCACCCCGACGCTCCCCGGCGTGCGCCGCGGAAGGCCCGTGCTGGGCTACCTCGGCCTCGTCGACGCCCGCCTCGACGTCGAGCTGGTGATGGGCGTGGCCCGCGCCCGGCCCGACTGGGACCTCGTCTTCGTGGGCCCCACCGACACCGCGCCCGACCCTCGGCTGCGTGGGGACAACGTGCGCTTCGTCGGGGCTGTCCCCTATGAGCGGCTGCCCGAGGCGATGGCCTCCTTCGACGTGGCGCTGCTCCCCTACGTGCGCTCCGAGCTCACCCGCTCCATCAACCCCCTCAAGCTGCGCGAGTACCTCGCCTCGGGCCGCCCCATCGTGGCCACCTCGCTCCCCGAGGTCGCCCGCTACGCCCCGGAGGTGCGCCTCGCCGACACCGCGGAGGAGACCGTCGCCGCCGTCGAGGCCGCCCTCGCAGGGCCCTCCGACCGGCGCGCCGATCGGGTCGCGCTCCTCGCCGGCGAGACCTGGGACGACCGCGCCCGCACCTTCCTCGACCGCTGCCTCGCCGCCCGCGAGGCCAATGCCCCACCGCTTACGAGACCCGTATGAGCCCACCCTGGTACTCCCGCGCGCTGGAGCGCATCGACCGCCGCAACGCCCACCTCTGGGCCCCCGACCTGGCCGCCTCGGCGCTGCGCCGCGAGGCCCCCGTCGAGGGCTTCCCGGTGCACCTCTACGTGTGCGTGACGGACCACTTCGAGCCCCGCTGGCGCAAGCCCTCCCTGGAGGAGGAGCGCCGCCGGGTGCGCCTCTGGGCCGACGGGTTCCCGGCGCTCGCGGCTCGCCACCGCGACAGCTTCGGCCGCGACCACCAGCGCACGCTCTTCTTCCCGGTGGAGGAGTACCGACCGGAGCACCTTCACGCCATCAACGAGCTCGTCGCGAAGAAGCTCGTCGACGTCGAGGTGCACCTTCACCACGACAACGACACCGCCGACCACCTGCGCACCACCCTCGTGGACTTCGCCACGCTGCTCCACGAGGAGCACGGCCTCCTTCGCAAGGACCCGGTGACGGGGAAGGTCACCTGGGCCTTCATCCACGGCAACTGGGCCCTCGACAACTCGATGCCCGACGGCCGGTACTGCGGCGTCGACGACGAGCTCTCGGTGCTGCTCGACGCGGGCTGCTACGTCGACATGACCATGCCCTGCGTGCCCTCCCCGGCGCAGGGCCGCGTGGTCAACCAGGTCTACTACGCGCGCAGCTCACCGGGCCGCTCCCGGGGCCATGACACCGGGCGCGAGGTGCGCGTGGGGTCGGCCGCCCGGGACGGCGAGCTGATGCTCATCCCGGGGCCGCTCGCGCTGCACTGGAGGTCACGCGCGATGGGCCTCGTGCCCCGCGTCGAGGCGGCGATGCTCGAGCCCGAGAACCCGGTGCCCTTCGAGCAGCGGGTCGAGAGCTGGATGGAGCACGGGGTGAGCCTCCGCGGCGCGCCCAACCACCGCTTCGTGAAGCTGCACGCGCACGGCTGCAACGGCGACGCGCCGGAGTGGTTCCTCCGCGAGGGCGGGCCCTACGACCGGCTGCTCACCACGCTCGAGCGGGCGACCTCCGACACGCGCCGCTGGGTGCTCCACTACGTCACCGCGCGCGAGCTCTACGAGACCGTGAAGTCCCTCGAAGACGGCACCCTCCCCAACACCTGAGACCTCATGCGCACGGCACTCGGCTACGCGATCCTGCTCACCACGGTGCTCATCGCCCTCATCCGCAACCCGCGCTTCGCGGTGTTCGGGATGGTGGCCTGCGACACCATCCGGCCCGGCGACGAGTTCATCGAGTTCGGGATGGAGACCGTCCGGTTCTCCATCACCTACTACGCCGTCGCGCTGGGCCTCTTGCTCATCTTCTACAAGCGCTACCGCATCACGAGCGACCGCTTCCACTGGGCGATCTTCTTCCTCTTCATGAGCGTCGTGAACTCGGTGCTGCACGCGCCCTGCTTCGGCCCCGGGCTCGTGCAGATCGACAACTATTACAAGATGCTCCTGCAGTACTACCTGATCTGCGCATTCATGAGGAATGACGCGCACCTGCGGGAGCTGTACTGGGCCATCTCGACCGCCAGCGTGGTCGTCGCGCTGCGCTTCGTCTACGGCAAGTTTCACCTCAACGAGCGCAATTTCGAGGGAGCCACCGGCGACCGCAACGAGATGGCGATGACGATGGTGATGACGGTGCCCTTCCTGTTCATGCTGGGGCTCACGTCGAAGCGCCACTACATGCGGCTGTTCGCGTGGTTCTGGATCATCCCGCTGGCCCTCACGGTGCTCTTCAGCCTGTCGCGCGGCGGCATGCTGGGGCTCGGCGCGGTCGGGGGCTACCTGCTCTACCGGCTGCACCACAAGCGCTGGCTGGTGGTGGTCGGGGTGATGGTCGCGCTGGTGGGCCTCGCCAACCTGCCGACGGAGGTCACCGCGCGCTTCATGACCATCGGTCGCGCCTCGCAGAACGACGCGAGCGCCATGGGCCGCCTCAACGCCTGGGCCGCCGCGCGCAACATGGCCAAGGAGCGCCCGCTCTGGGGCATGGGCAGCGGCAACTTCCTGGTGAGGTTCCAGCAGTACGCGCCGGTGCCCACGGACATCCACGTGGCGCACTCGTCGTTCTACCAGCTGCTGGGAGAGCAGGGCCTCGTGGGCCTCGGCATCTGGCTCTACCTGGTGGCGATGTGCTGGCTCGTCGCGAGCTGGTGCGAGATGCGGATGGAGCGCATCCACAAGCACGAGTGGAACGAGCCTCGCTACATGCTCGTCGCCGTGAAGGCCTCGTGGATCGGCTACGTGCTCTGCGGGGCCTTCCTCTCCCAGGAGGACATGGACTTCTTCTACCACCTGCTCGCGATCACCTCGCGCTACACGGTGTTCGTCGGCGAGTACGAGAAGATCTACTACCAGGAGCGGGCCGCGCTCATGGCGGAGCAGCGCTTGACGCTGCCGGAGCCCCTCAACGAGCGGCTGACCAACCCGCTCTTCGGTCAGGCGGGCTGAGGCGTGTGGAGTACAGGGCCCCGTAAAGCTACGGGGCCCTGCGGAGGGGGCCAGGGGCCTACGGGCGGCTGTAGCGGAGGGTGTACGCGCCGCCGGTGCCCGCCGCGAAGGCGTCGACGAAGAGCGCGTGCAGCCGGGCGGTCTGCGAGTAGGTCGAGCTGAGGTCGGACTGGAGCCCGCAGGTGCCGGCGCCGTTGTCATTGCAGGCGCGGACGCCGTTGCCGTGCATCACGTTGAGCACGGTGTCGAAGGCCGCGGAGCCGCAGGTCTGCGCCGTGACGGTCGAGGTCGCCGTGCCGGGGCAGCTGCGCCACCAGTAGGCGTTCTCGAGGCCCGCGCCGCCGCAGGTGCCGGAGGAGACCGCCCCGGAGGCGGGGCTGGTGGCGAGGACGCCCGCCGTCGAGCCCATGCCCTGGGCGAGCGCCGCGAGCGTTCCGGCCCCGGCGGGGACGTGCTCGAGGTGCACGGTGGCGGTGCCGGTGCGGGTGGCGTAGCCGCTCAGCACCAGGTACCAGGTGCCCGGATCGAGCACGGTGACGACCATGGAGTTGAGACCCTGGCCGGCGCAGAAGCCGCCCGCGTCGTCGTTGCAGACCGTGTCGCCCGCCGTGCGGCTCGCGGACACCGGGACGCCCGAGGCGTCGGTGAAGTACAGCACCGTGTCGTAGGCGCTGCCGAAGGTGTCGACGTAGACCAGCTCGCGCTGCGAGAGCGTGAACTGATAGAACAGGTCGGCGCCCGTGTTCACGCCCGCCGTGAGGCAGGGGACGGTCGTCTGGTTGGTCGCGCTGCGGGTGTCCGCGGTGAACTCCACCGTGGGCTGAGCGAGGCTGAGCACCGTCGCCCCGGCGCGCGTGTCGTTGGGCGGAGGGGCCGCGACGCAGGCGCCCGCGGAGCAGGTCTGGCCGGCGGCGCAGCGGGTGCCGCACGCGCCGCAGTTGGCGGTGGAGGTCCGCAGGTCGTGGCAGCCGCCGCTGCAGAAGGTCGTGCCCGCCGGGCAGGCGGTCACGCAGGCGCCCGCGGAGCAGGCCTGGCCGACGGAGCACGAGCGGCCGCAGGCGCCGCAGTTGCGCGAGTCGGTGCGCAGGTCGAGCTCGCAGCCGTTGCTGGCCACGCGGTCGCAGTTGCCGAAGCCCGCGGAGCAGGCGCCGACGGCGCAGGCGCCCGCGGTGCAGGCCGCGGTGGCGTTGGCGAGGTTGCAGCGGTTGCCGCACGCGCCGCAGTTGGTGACCGTGGTGAGCGCGCTCTCGCAGCCGTTGGAGGCCGCGCGGTCGCAGTTGCCGAAGCCCGCGGAGCAGGCGCCGAGCTCGCACGCGCCGTTGCCGCAGGCGGCCGAGGCGTTGGCGAAGGCGCAGCGGTTGCCGCAGGCGCCGCAGTTGGTGGTGGAGGAGAGCAGGCCCGTCTCGCAGCCGTTGGCGAGGCTGGCGTCGCAGTTGGCGAAGCCGCGGTTGCAGGTGAGGGCGCACGCGCTGGAGGTGCACGACGAGAGCCCGTTGGCGGGCGTCGCCGGGCAGCGGACGTTGCAGCCGCCGCAGTTGTTGATGTCCGACTCCGGGTTGACGCAGGTGGCGCCGCAGATGATCGCCGGGGTCGAGCAGACGCTCGTGCAGACGCCGCCGACGCAGGCCGCGTTGCTGGCGCAGGTGACGCCGCAGCCGCCGCAGTTGGCGCGGTTGTTGGTGGTGTTGGTCTCGCAGCCGTTGGCGAGGTTGGCGTCGCAGTTGGCGAAGCCGCGGTTGCAGCTCCCGATGGCGCACGCGTTGCCCACGCAGGCGGGCGTCGCGTTGGCGAAGGAGCAGCGGTTACCGCAGGCGCCGCAGTGGGCGACCGAGGTGGCGAGGGTGACCTCGCAGCCGTTGATGTTGGCCCCGTCGCAGCTACCGAAGCCGGCGAGGCAGGTGATGCCGCAGCCCGAGCCCACGCAGACCGGGGCGGAGTTGGCGGGCGTCGGGCAGACGGTGCCGCAGGCGCCGCAGCTGGTGGCCGTGTTGGTGGTGTTCACCTCGCAGCCGTTGGCGGGGTTGGCGTCGCAGTCGGCGGTGCCCGCGGGGCAGACGGTGCCGCAGACGCCGGCGGTGCAGCGGGCCATGGCGCCGCCGCCCGCGACGCACGCTCGGCCGCAGGCGCCGCAGTTGGCGGTGTCGTTGGAGAGGGCGGTCTCGCACCCGTTGGCCGCCATGCCGTCGCAGTTGGCGAAGCCCGGGGCGCAGGTGCCGACCGCGCAGGCGCCCGCGGTGCAGACGCCGGTGCCGTTGGCGACGGTGCAGCGGGTGCCGCAGCCGCCGCAGTTGGCGACGTCGCTCGCGGGGTTCACGCAGGCGCCGGTGCAGCAGGTCGAGCCCGCGCCGCAGGCGGTGCCGCAGGCGCCGCAGTTGGCGCCGTCGTTGTTGGTGTTGACGCAGGTCGAGCCGCAGCAGGTCGAGCCGGCGCCGCAGGCGCGGGTGGGCGAGCAGCCGGGGACGCACATGTTGGTGCGGCAGATGGTGCCGATGGCGCAGTCGCCGTCGGCGGTGCAGCCCACGCAGGCGTGCGCGGCGGTGTCACAGACCGATCCGCCCGCGCAGTCGCCGGCGTTGCGGCAGCCCGGGGCGCAGCGGTTGGACGCGCAGTAGTTGCCCACCGGGCAGACGTCCTCCGCGGTGGTGCAGGGCACGCAGCGGTTGGTGGCGAGGTCGCAGACCGGGCCGCCCGTGGCGGTCGCGCAGTCGGACGAGGCGCGGCACTCGACCATCGGGCCGGTGTCGGTGGGGGTGCCCGTGTCGGTGGGGGTGCCCGTGTCGTCTGGGGTGCCGGTGTCCCCGGGGACGCCTGCGTCGTCGCCGGTGTCCGTGGGCTCGCCGGTGTCCTCGGCGACGCCGGTGTCTTCGGTGACCGGCACGTCCGTGCGGCCGTCGTCGGTGGCCACCGGAACGTCCGGCGTGCCCGAGTCGACGACCGGGACGTCCGCGTCGCCGACGTCGGCCACGACCACGTCCGAGGGGGAGGCGTCGCCCCCCACTACGGACGAATCATCACAGCCCGCCACGACGAGCTGCAGCGCTCCCACGAGCATCGCTCCATGGGCAAACCTCCATCGAATCATAAGAGAGGATCCTTTCTTCTGGGTGTGGATGCGCGTCACGCGAGCCCCGGCGCTTCCGGTACGCACGCTACATCGACCCGGCCGCGCCTTGGGGGCGGGACGTCGTTCTGTCGGCGGGCTCCTGATCCCGCTGGTCGTCGGTTGGGACGGGCTCCATGAGCGTCAAGTGTCGCGGGCGGGTGCGCCATGACCTGGAGCCGCCGGTGAATCCTTCGCCCCCCTTGCGACGTCTGTGGACTCCGTGACGTTCGGAGGTACAAGCCGATGATGATCCTTGATCGACGTAGCTTCGGGGGAATCCTGCTGTCCGCGGCGACGGCGCTGGCCGCGGCTCCCGCGTTCTCTCAGCCGGCGGGGCCCGACCCCCGGCGCTGGGTGGAGGGCCGCCTCGGCGCGGTCTCCCGGCTGCTCTCCCAGGGTCGCGACGGAGGCGTCGCGGCGGTCGAGGCCCGAGACGCCCAGGTGGCCCGCATCCTCAACGGGATGCTCGACATCGAGGAGCTCGGCCGCCGCGCGCTCGATCCCTACTTCGGCCAGCAGAGCCCCGCCGACCAGGCGACCTTCGTCTCGCTGCTCCGTCAGCTCATCGAGCGCAACTACCGGCAGAACCTGGAGTCCACGCTCGACTGGGCGGTGACCTACGGCCCCTCGACGAGCGCCGCCGACGGCAGCGCGGTGGTGCCGACCACGGCGCGCTCCCGCACCAACGCCCGCGCCGAGCCGGTGACCATCGACTACCACCTGCGCCGCCGCGGCAGCGACTGGATCGTCTACGACATCGTGACCAACCGCTCGTCGCTGGTGCAGTCCTACCGCGACGGGTACACGCGCATCGTGCGCGACCGGGGCTTCGCCGAGCTGCTGCGGCGGCTCCGACAGCGGGTCGCGGCCCTCGGCACCGGCGCGCGGGTGAATCCGTGACCGGGCGCGCCGGGACGTCACTCGTGCGTTGACACCCGGCGGGGCCGCGGGGCATACGATTTCGGCTGCATGAAGCTCTATTCCAGCAAGGTCCCGGTGATCGCGATGGACATCGTGCGGGTGCTCACCGCCGAGAAGGACATCGAGGTCACCAGCGCTCGCGAGGTCGAGGCCGACATCGAGGCCGTGCTGCGGGAGTACCTGCGCATGGAGCGAGACCTCACGGAGAAGGCCAAAGACCGGGTGGAGCAGGTCGGCGGCGGCCGAGAGGACATCGCCCGGGTCAAGAAGACCATGGCCGAGGCGAAGAACATCGGCCTCGGAGGGGATGCGATCTCCTTCATCCTGAACCAGATCATCGTGATGCTGATGCGCTCGCCGCACGTCGACGAGGTCTTCTCCGAGGACGACGTGATCCGTCGCAAGGCGAAGAAGGTCCTCGAGCGCCACATGGCGGCCGACGAAGAGCTGGACAAGGAAGTCCGCGACCAGATCAAGAACCTCCAGGAGGGCACCCGCACCTGGGAGGTCGAGTACCAACGCGTGACGGAGCAGGTGAAGCGCCGTCGCGGCATCACCTGAAGCGAAGGGCTATAACGCCGCCATGTGGATCCCGAAGGTCGAAGAGAAGAAGCACTTCTGCCACAAGTGCAAGAACGAGCTGGTCTTCGAGGTGAAGATGGGCCGACGAGACCAGTGCCCGCACTGCGGCGCTGATCTCCAGTGCTGCAAGAACTGCGAGTTCTGGGACGTGAGCGCGCACAACCAGTGCCGCGAGAAGATCACCGAGTACATCCCCGACCGCGAGGCGGCGAACTTCTGTTCGTTCTTTACGTTCAAGAACGGCGAGCCCGGCAGCAACGAGGGCGAGCTCAAGGCCAAGTCGAAGCTGGCGGCGCTGTTCGCCCCGAAGAAGTGAAGAGGTAGGCGACCGTGAAGGTGCTGGTGACGGGCGGGGCGGGCTTCATCGGCGGACACCTCATCGACGCGCTCCTCGCGCAGAACGCGGAGGTGCGCGTCATCGACAATTTCTCCACGGGCAGGCGCGAGAACATCGACCGCGTCCGCAATCGCATCGACTTCATCGAGGCCGACATCTGCGACCCCGAGGCCATCGCCCGGGCGGTGCACGGGGTCGAGCTGGTGTTCCACGAGGCGGCGATCCCTAGCGTGTCGCGCAGCGTGGCCGACCCGGTGGCGAGCAACCAGGCCAACGTCGGCGGCACCGTGTCGGTGCTCAACGCCGCCCGCCTCGCGGGCGTGCGCAAGCTGGTCTACGCCGCGAGCTCGAGCGCCTACGGCGACACGCCGACGCTCCCGAAGGTCGAGACGATGACCCCGCGGCCGATGAGCCCCTACGCCATCAGCAAGCTCGCGGGGGAGCAGTACGTCACGGTCTTCGGCAAGCTCTACGGCTTCGAGACCGTGTCGCTGCGGTACTTCAACGTCTTCGGTCCGCGGCAGGATCCGAAGAGCGAGTACGCCGCGGTGATCCCGCGCTTCGTCACCACCATCCTCGCGGGCCAGCGGCCGGTGATCTTCGGCGACGGCGAGCAGACGCGGGACTTCTGCTTCATCGAGAACACCGTGAGCGCCAACCTCCTGGCGGCGAAGGCCACCACGCACGGCGAGGTGGTCAACGTCGCGTGCGGCGCCCGGGTGTCGCTCAACGCGCTCATCAAGCTCATCAACGAGGAGCTCGGCACCGACGTGAAGCCCGAGTACGCGACCGGGCGGCCGGGCGACGTGCGCGACTCCCTCGCGGACATCACCGCCGCGCAGAAGCTCCTCGGCTACGAGGTGCTCTTCGACCTGCGCGCTGGCCTGAAGAAGGCCATCGACTGGTACCGCGCGAACCCCGTCGGCGCGTAGCGGGAGCGCGGAGGTCCCCGTGCGGAGCATGACGGGCTTCGGCGCCGGGGACGCGCGGCTCGGAGGGGCGACCCTCTCGCTGGAGCTGCGCTCGGTGAACCATCGCTACCTGGAGGTGCGCGTGCGCCTCCCGAGGGAGCTCACGGAGCACAGCGTCTTCGTCGAGCAGCGGGTGCGCGCCCACCTCGGGCGGGGTCGGGTGGACGTGAGCGGGCACATCGAGGGCGCCGTCGCCGGGGCGAGCGCCTTCGACGAGGAGCGGGCGCGCTCGGTGCTCGCCTCGATGCAGCGCATGGCCGACTCGCTGGGCTACGCCGAGCGGGTCCCGCTCTCGGTGCTCGGGGCGATGCCGGAGCTGTTCACCAGCGCGGGGGCCTTCGCGCCGTCGGAGGCCCGGGAGGCGCTCGAGGGCGCGCTGCTCGGGGCCGTGGCGCGCTTCGAGGAGAGCCGCGCGGCGGAGGGCGCTCACCTGCGGGTCGCGATGGAGGCGCTGCTGTCGGGGGTCGAGGCCGCCGTCGAGGCGGTGTCGGCGCTGGCCGAGGGGATGACCGCGCGGCTGCGGGCGAGGGCCCGGGCGAGGGTGCTTGGCGCGCTCGGGGAGCAGAGCATCGACGAGGCGCGCCTCGCGCAGGAGCTGGTGCTGTGGAGCGAGCGCTCGGACGTGAGCGAGGAGCTCACCCGGCTGCGGGCGCACGCCTTCGCGATGCGGGCGCTCCTGGCCGAGGAGGGCGCCATCGGGCGGCGGATGGACTTCCTGCTCCAGGAGATGGCGCGCGAGGCCAACACGCTCGGGGCGAAGGCGACGGACGCCGCGGCCACCACCGGGGTGGTCGCGTTGAAGGCAGACCTTGAGCGGATGCGAGAGCAGGCGCAGAACGTCGAGTGAGCGGATGGACGGCTTTCTTCACCTGATCGTGACCTCGCCTTCCGGCGCCGGGAAGACGACGATGGTGCGCGCGCTGCTGGAGTCCTTCCCGCAGCTCGTGCAGAGCGTCTCGAACACCACCCGGGCTCCGAGGCCGGGCGAGGTCGACGGGCGCGACTACCACTTCGTCGAGGCGTCGCGCTTCGACGAGATGATCGCCGAGGGCGACCTGTGCGAGTGGGCCGAGGTGCACGGGCACCGGTACGGCACGTCCATGTCGAGGGTGCGGCTCGCGAGGGAGACCCACCGCGGGGTGGTCTTCGTGATCGACGTGCAGGGCGCCCGGCAGGTAAAGGCCGCGATCCCCGACGCGGTGGCGGTCTTCGTGCTGCCGCCGTCGTGGGAGGCGCTGGAGAGCCGACTGCGCGGCCGTGGCACCGAGCGCGAGGAGGTCATCCAGCGGAGGCTCCGCAACGCGCGCGAGGAGGTCGCGCACTACGGCCTCTTCGACTACCTGATCATCAACGACGACCTCGCGACGGCCATCGACGAGCTGAAGGGCATCGCGCAGGCGACGGTGGCCCAGCGCTCTCGAAGGGCCCAGCGGGCTGAGTCGCTGCTGCGCTCGGGCTGAGCGGTGGCCGGGTTCTTCAGCCTGCGCGTTCGCCCGAAGGTCGTTCTGGCGGTGGTGCTCGCGGTGGCGATCCCCGCGGCGGCGGTGCTACGCCAGCGGGGCGGCGGGGTGTTCGCGGAGGCGATCGCGCAGAGGCTTCGAGGCCGGGCGACGGTGCGCGAGAGGGTCGAGCGCTACGAGCCCGCGGTGAGGGCGCGGCTCGCGGGTGACCTTCGTCGGGAGGGCCTCGCGTGGCCACCGAGGGAGGTGTGGCTGGTGGCGCTGAAGACCGAGCGCGTGCTGCGGCTGTACGCCGGAGGAGGGGACGGGAGGCCGAGGCACCTGCGGGACTACGCGATCCTGGCGGCGAGCGGAGGCGTCGGGCCGAAGCTGCGAGAGGGGGACATGCAGGTCCCGGAGGGGATCTACCGGGTCGAGTCGCTCAACCCGAACAGCCGGTACCACCTCGCGCTCCGGGTGGACTATCCCAACGCCGAGGACCGGCTCCGCGCCGCGAGGGAGGGGCGGAGACAGCTCGGCGGGGACATCATGATCCACGGGAGCAACGCCTCCGTGGGCTGCCTCGCGATGGGCGACGAGGCTGCGGAGGACCTCTTCGTGCTCGCCGCAAAGGCGGGGACCCCTCGCGTGCGAGTGTGGATCGCGCCGCTCGACCTGCGGGCACACCCGCGATGGATCGCGCCCGCAGGGACACCCGGATGGATGGGCGAGCGCTACCGCGTGCTTCGCGAGGCACTGGCGACGCTGCCCTGACGCGGCCCGCGCCCGGCGTTGAGCCCGCCTCGACCTTCTCCCGGGCGCCGATGGCGAATCATCGCGCGCGGCCCAACGTATCTCCCTGCTGATGGGAACGACGCCGCTCGCGCCCGGGTCCGTGTTCGCGGGTGACTTCGAGGTCATCCGGCTCCTCGCCGACGGCGGCATGGGCTCGGTCTACGTGGTCGAGCAGCGCTCTACGGGCAAGCGCCGCGCGCTGAAGGTGATGCACCCGCGGATGCTCCACGACCCGACGCTGCGCGAGCGATTCACGCAGGAGGCGAGGCTCGGGGCGAAGATCGAGAGCGACCACGTGGTGGAGGTCGTCGGCGCGGGCGTCGACGCCGAGACGGGCATCCCCTGGATGGCCATGGAGCTCCTCCAGGGCCGCGACCTCTCTTCGGCGCTCGCCGAGCGGGGCGCGTTCTCGCTCCCCGAGGCGAAGGGCGTCCTTCGTCAGGTGGGCCACGCGCTCTCCCGCGCGCATCGGCAGGGCATCGTGCACCGCGATCTCAAGCCCGAGAACCTCTTCCTCGCCGACGCGAAGCACGAGGGCGCCGGGGCGATGGTGAAGATCCTCGACTTCGGCATCGCCAAGGTGATGCAGGAGACCCGCGCCACCGGCGCCACCATCGGCGGCCTCGGCACGCCGCTCTGGATGGCCCCCGAGCAGACGCACGGAGGGAAGATCACCCCCGCGACGGACGTGTGGGCGCTCGGGCTCATCGGCTTCGCGCTGCTCGCCGGGCGCTCGTACTGGAGGTGCGCGTCGGACGACGTCCCGCTCACCGTGGTGCTGACGGAGATGTTCGCCGCGCCCCTGGTGGCGCCCAGCGAGCGGGTCGCCGAGCTGGGGCTCCCGGTGAGGCTCCCGACGGGCTTCGACCAGTGGTTCGCGCAGTGCGTGGCGCGCGAGGCGAGCGAGCGCTTCGTGAGCGCCGAGCCCTGCATCGCCGCCTTCCTGGCGCTGGGCGCCGCGCCCGCGGTCGCGGTCGCCGCCGCGCCGACCATGGTTGGGGCCCCGTCGGTGCCCGCGGGACCTCTGCCCGCGAGCCCGAAGCGTCGCCGCGGGTGGGCGCCCGCGCTCGTCGCCGCGGCGGTGCTGCTACCGGCCCTCGGACTCGGCGCGTGGATCGCCGCGCGCCCTCCCTCGCGCGACGTCGCCGCCCGTGTCGCGCCCACGCGCGCCGCCGTGGCCGAGAGCCAGCGAGCCTCCGACGAGCCCCCTCCCGCTCCGGTCGTCGCGAGCGAGCCCTCCCCACCCGCACCCGCGCCTGCACCTACTCCTGCGCCTGCGCCTGTATCCGCAGCAGCACCCGCGCCGCAGCCCGCCGAGCCTCCGGTCCGGCTCCCTCGCCGCGCCGCCGTGACGCCGCGCCGTGCGACGCCGCGAGCGAGGCCCGCTGATCCGCCCACGGTGCCGGCGTGGTCATCCGTGCGCGAGGCGCCCGAGGCGCCGCCTCCGAGCTACGTCCCGCCGCCTCCCGTCGCGCCGCCTCCGAGCTACGTCCCGCCCGCTCCGGAGTATCCGCCGCCCGCGCCCGTGGCGGTGCCCTCGCACCCGCAGCCGACCCCGGCGCCCGCGAGCGACCCGTCGTGCGCGCCGTGCGCGCAGGGGATGACCGAGCGCTGCAACGGCTGCGACGACAACTGCAACGGCATGGTGGACGAGGGCTGCTGAGGCACCCGCGGAGCGCGGTCCTACGAGGGCGAGATTCGGAGCTCGACGTGCGCCGTGCCGCCCTTCGGTGGAGCGACGGTGATGTCGAGCGCTCCGTCGGCCCGGCGCCACGCCGACACCACCACCGACGAGGGCAGCGGAACCGGCTTGCGGAAGCGCACCTCCACCACGCGAGGCCGCAGCGGAAGGTCGTCCTGACACTCCGCGAGGGCGCGAGCGACGGTCCATGTGCCGTGGACGATCGCGGTGCGAAAGCCGAAGGGCCGCGCCAGCCACGCCCGCTGGTGGATCGGGTTGAGGTCCCCCGCGATGCGCGCATAGCGCCGGCCGGTGTCCTCGGGCACCCGCACGATCACCGAGCGCAGCGGCGCTCCCTCGACGCCCGCCGTCGGGGCCTCTCGCTTCGGCCGCTCTCCCGACGCCTCGCCTCGCCGCCGCGACAGCGCCGTCGTGGTGGTCTTCCACGCCAGCGCTCCCGCGTAGCTCGCCTCGGTGACCAGGTCGATCTCCACGCCGAGCGCGGTCTCGCGGCTCCCGGCGACGCGCGCCACCAGGTCGAGCGCCGCCCCGTCAGGCAGGCGCACCCGCTCCTCGGTGCGGTTGGCGACGTGCACGATCCCCATCGCGGCGATGGGAAAGGCCCGGTCGGCCAGCAGCTCCAGATGCAGCGGCGCGGCCATGAGCTGCGGCGCCAGCGTCGGCAGCGAGCCGTCGTCGGCGAGGCCGCACACCCTGCGGTAGTCCGAGAGCCAGCTCGGGTCGGCGACCACGCCGCGGGCGCTGCGCTCGAGCGTCGGGAGCGTCGCGCCTCGGGCGAGGCCGGGGCGACGCGCCGCGAAGAGCTTCGCGTGGGCCGCGAGCAGCGAGGCGAAGGAGGCGGCGCTCACCAGCTCACCTCCTGCGACCACGACGAGGGCCACGCCGAGCCGCGGTTGCCCGCGATCTCCCGGCCATCGGGGGCGGTCACGAAGTTGCCCACGTCGCCGAAGGCCCGCTCGGCGTTGACCCTCCCGTCGCGCGATCGCATCGGCGTGAGCTGCGCTCCGCGGCGCAGCGAGACCACCTCGTGCGGCCCCGGGCGCAGGTCGACCAGGGCGCCCTTGCGCGAGGCGTCGAGGAGCTGCTGCTCGTTGCCGATGGGGTCGGCGACGGTCTTGGCCTTGAGCGTCCACACCAGCAGGCTCGTCGGATCGCGGTCGGGATGGGCCTCGGCCAGCAGGTCGCTCGCGCCGTGAAACTGCTTGCCGATGTCGTTCTGGTTCACCGGTCCGGCCATGAGGCACACGCCCGCGAGGAGGTCGCACCCGGCGGGGATCTCGGTGGTCCCGGACAGCTCCGCCACCAGCGCGCTGCGCGCCGCCGCTGCGCCGAACGCGCGCACCGCGAAGTCGAAGGGAAGCCCCGAGGCCTCGACGTCGCGGCGGGAGAGCCCGCCGACGTAGATGCGCTGCCCCGCGAGGGCGAAGGCCTTGCGGCCGCGGGCGGCGTTGCGGCTGAGCGCGCGCCCGGTCGGGAGGTCGGCCCACAGCGGGATCTCCTTCACCACCCGATCGGTCACCTCGGCGAGCTGCGAGCGAACGGCGCGCAGACGGTCCTTGCCGCCCGGGGTGAGCACGTCGATGCGCTCGAGCAGGAGCAGCTCTCGCGCGCGGTCGCGCTCGACGCCGGTGAAGTGCGCGAAGGCGTTGTAGGCCGCGCGGCCCGCCTGCTCGGTGAGCGCGTCGGAGACGTCCATCGCCTGGCGCTCCTGGTAGGGCGCTGGGGCGCTCTCCTCGGCGTTCACCCCGGGCTGGATGCGCTCGCTGCGCAGCGCCAGCAGCGCCGCCCCGATGCGCCGCGCGGACGACGGCTCCATCGCCACGCGCTCTCCCGGCGTCGCGTACCCGACCTGGGCCACGAGGCCGATGCGCCAGCCCAGCGCCCGCTCCTTCGCGCCGAGGCCCGCGAGCGCCTCCAGCTCCCGCAGCGCCTCCGGGTCCGCGGGCTCGTCCATCGGCCGGAGGAACACCTGCGCCCGACGCTTCCCCGCCGACGCGACCACCGCCGCGCGCTCCATCGCATCGGCGAGCACGCCGAGGTGCAGCTCGGTGAGGTGCCCGATGGTCGGGATGTCGTCGGCGTGGCGGAAGCGCTTGGCCCACGCGCGCATCGGCACCGTCGCGAGGCTCGACAGCGCCCGGTGCCCCACGAAGGTCAGCAGCAGCGTGAAGGCCGTGCGGTACGGCCTCGCGAGCACCAGGTGGGTGTACGCCGCGCCGTCGAGCACCGGCACGCCGGCGGTGCCGATGCGCCGCAGCAGCGCCGCCGCGCGGGCCGAGTCGCCGGGGCCGAGGAGCACGTCCCGGTGCCCACGGAAGTTCGTCGACTGGCGGGCGGTCATCACCCCGAGCGAGCACTCCTCGAAGAGCTCGGACTCCACCGGCGCCGGGCCCGGGACGAAGCCCGTCGGCCGCGGCAGCGCGAGCACCGAGAGCATCGTCTCGGCCTCCGCCCTCGTGAGCGAGACGCGGGTGCGATATCCCACCGGCGACGACGAGTCGAGGCGCTCGGGGAGGTGATAGCGGCTGCGCTTCTCCCCCGCGCCGGCGAAGGTCGCCGCGCGCGACCGGCGCTGCTCCGGCGAAGGGGCCTCGACGGCGATGAACTCGTGGGGCTTGCTCGACCGTGGCGGAGCGGGCGCTTCGACGGAGGTGGCGGGCGTCGTCATGCGGGCGGACATATCCCGCGGCGCCTCCAGGGTCACGCGTTCTCGCCGCACGAATTGCACGGGAATCGCCGCGTAGAATGAGCGCGCCTGCGTCGCCCGCTACGCAGCCCCGGCGCCCGGGCGACGGGCGCGCGGGGGGTGTCGGTACATCGATACCGGTGGTCCCAGAGGGTGCGACTCGCACCGACCATGGATGAGATATCGGTTATCTCGGACGCGCCGCAGAATGTCGGGATATCGGCTGAATTCGAGACGATTCCGACGGATTGCAGATATGAAAGGCAGGCGATCATTGCGGGGTTGATACAACTCATCGATCCGCGGAATAGTTGTCCTGTCGGGTTGAGTGGGAGTCGGCCTCTCGTGAATGATCGCGGGATGCAGGCTCCCTCTTTTGCCTTGTTGAGAGTGCTGATGGTGGCCGCCGCCGTCGCCTCGTGCAGCGACCAGTCGGTGGTCTCCTCGACCGACGGCTCCGCCGACGGGACCTCCGTCACCGACGCGGTGGTCTCGGACGTCCCTCGCCGCGGCTGCGGCCTCGTGACCTGCGCCAGCGCGGGCGCGACGTGCGGCCCCATCGGCGACGGCTGCGGCGGAGTGCTCCACTGCGGCGACTGCACGGCGCCGCAGACCTGCGGCGGCGGCGGTCGCTTGAGCCAGTGCGGCGGCTCGTCGGGCTGTGTCCCGCGCACCTGCGCGGCGCTCGGCGTGAGCTGCGGCCCGGCGGGCGACGGCTGCGGGGGATTGCTCGAGTGCGGGAGCTGTCCCGACGGCCAGAGCTGCGGCGGCGGCGGACGGCCCGGCGTCTGCGGCGCGGGCGGGGCCACGGACGCGGCGGCCTGCGCTCCTCGCACCTGCGCGAGCGCGGGTGCCACCTGCGGGGCGGTCTCCGACGGCTGCGGGGGACTGCTGATGTGCGGCTCCTGCCCGGCGGGCCAGACCTGCGGCGGCGGCGGAGTGCCTGGCCGCTGCGGAGGCAGCGCGTGCGTGCCTCGCACCTGCGCGAGCGCGGGAGCCACCTGCGGCCCGGTCGCCGATGGCTGCGGCGGACTGCTGATGTGCGGCACCTGCGCGGCGGGCACCGCCTGCGGCGGCGGCGGGCGCGCCAGCGTGTGCGGCGTCCCTGGCGGCGGAAGCAGCGCGTGCGTGCCTCGCACCTGCGCGAGCGCGGCAGCCAACTGTGGCCCGGTCTCCGACGGCTGCGGGGGACTGCTGATGTGCGGCACCTGCGCGGCGGGCCAGACCTGCGGCGGCGGCGGCAGGCCGAGCGTCTGCGGCGCCGGCGGATCGGCGGACGCGGGGAGCGCGTGCGCTCGACGCACCTGCGCGAGCGCGGGGGCCAACTGCGGCCCGGTCTCCGACGGCTGCGGCGGACTGCTGATGTGCGGCACCTGCGCGGCGGGCACCACCTGCGGCGGCGGCGGGCGCGCCAGCGTGTGCGGCTCCGGCGGAGCGCCCGACGCGGGGCGCACCTGCGTGCCTCGCACCTGCGCGAGCGCGGGGGCCAACTGCGGCCCGGTCTCCGACGGCTGCGGGGGACTGCTGATGTGCGGCACCTGCGCGGCGGGCACCACCTGCGGCGGCGGCGGCGTGGCGAGCGTCTGCGGCGCGCCCCGATGCGTGCCCCGCACCTGCTCCACGGCCCGCGCCAACTGCGGCCCGGTGGCCGACGGCTGCGGCGGCCTCCTGATGTGCGGCGCCTGCGCTCCGGGCACCACCTGCGGCGGCGGCGGGACGCCCAGCGTCTGCGGCGCGCCCGGAGGATCGTCCGCGTGCACCGGCCTCTGCCTGCGCCGGGCGATGTGCTCGGGCGGAGCGACGACCACCATCTCAGGCACCGTGGTGACCCCGGCGCTGACGGCTCCCGACCCGCTCTACAACGCCGTGGTCTACATCCCCAACGCGGCGGTCGCTCCCTTCGCGCCGGGCGTCGCGTGCGACCGCTGCGGCGCCGCGACGTCGGGCTCCCCGGTGGTGAGCGCCGTCACCGGCCCCGACGGCCGCTTCGTGCTCCGAGACGTGCCGGTGGGCGCCAACATCCCGCTGGTGATCCAGCTCGGTCGCTGGCGCCGCCAGGTGACCATCAGCAACGTGGCGTCGTGCGTCGACAACGCGCTGCCCACCACGCTCACCCGCCTGCCTCGCAACCGCACCGAGGGTGACATCCCCCTGATGGCGATGGTCACCGGCAACGTCGACGCGCTCGAGTGCGTGCTTCGCAAGATCGGCATCTCGGACTCGGAGTTCACCACCCCCGCGGGCGGCGGCCGGGTGCAGCTCTACGTCGCCAACGGCGCCAACGCCGGGCGCAACACGCCCCCCGCGAGCGACCTCTACAACGCCCCCGCGACGCTCTCGCGCTACGACATGGTGCTCTTCGCCTGCGAGGGCGGGCACATCGAGAAGCCCCCCGCGGCGCAGCGCAACCTGGTGCAGTACGCCGACGCGGGCGGGCGCGTGTTCACCACGCACTTCAGCTACACGTGGCTCTACAACATCGCGCCCTTCTCCAGCGTCGCCACGTGGCGCATCCGCCAGTCGAACCCGGGCAACCCCCTCACGGGCATCGTCGACACGTCGTTTCCGCGAGGCCAGGCCTTCTCGCAGTGGCTGACCATCGTCGGCGCCTCCACCGGGCTCAACCAGATCTCCATCAACGAGCCCCGGCACGACGTCGACGCGGTGGTCGCCCCGACCGCGCGTTGGATCTACTCGAGCGCGCCCTCGACGGTGCAGCACCTGACCTTCAACACCCCCGTCGGGGTCGCGCCGGAGACCCAGTGCGGGCGCGTGCTCTTCAGCGACTTCCACGTGAGCAACGGGCGCACGAGCGGGCGAACCTTCCCCACGGAGTGCTCCGGGACGACCCTCACCGCGCAGGAGAAGGTGCTGGAGTTCATGCTCTTCGACCTCGCGTCGTGCGTGAGCCCCGACCTGCCGCGCCCGACCTCCTGCGTGCCGCGCACCTGCGCCGCGGCGGGCGCCAGCTGCGGCCCGGTGGGCGACGGCTGCGGCGGGACCCTCAACTGCGGCGCCTGCCCGGCGGGCACCACCTGCGGCGGCGGCGGCGTCCCGAGCGTGTGCGGCACCACGACCTGCCGCCCGCGCACCTGCGGGGACCAGGGCCTGAGCTGCGGCCCCGCGGGCGACGGCTGCGGAGGGGTGCTCAACTGCGGCGCCTGCGCGGCGGGCATGACCTGCGGCGGCGGCGGTACCGTCGGCGTCTGCGGCACCCCCGCGTGTCGACCGGTGACCTGCGCGGCGCAGGGCCTGAGCTGCGGCCCCGCGGGCGACGGCTGCGGGGGCCTTCTCAACTGCGGCACCTGCGCGACCGGCACCTGCGGCGGAGGCGGACGCCCCGGGGTGTGCGGCTCGCCGTCGTGCACGCCCACCACCTGCGCGGCGCAGGGCCTGAGCTGCGGCCCCGCGGGCGACGGCTGCGGCGGAACCCTCGACTGCGGCACCTGCGCGGCCGGGACCACCTGCGGCGGAGGCGGGACGCCGGGCGTCTGCGGCTCGACCCCGTGCCGCCCGCAGACCTGCACGGAGCAGGGGCTCAGCTGCGGTCCGGCGGGCGACGGCTGCGGCGGCACCCTGGAGTGCGGCACCTGCGCGTCGCCGTTGACCTGCGGCGGCGGCGGAACACCGGGCGTCTGCGGCACCTCGACGTGCAGGGCGCAGACGTGCGAGTCGCAGAGCCTGCGCTGCGGCCCGGCGGGCGACGGCTGCGGCAACACCCTCGACTGCGGAACCTGCCCCTCGGGCATGACCTGCGGCGGCGGCGGGACCCCGGGCGTCTGCGGCTCGGGCTCGTGCCGGTCGCGTAGCTGCGCCGACCAGGGCATCCAGTGCGGCCCGGCGGGCGACGGCTGCGGCAACCTGATCCAGTGCGGCAACTGCACGGCGCCGGACAGCTGCGGCGGGGCCGGGATGCCCGGCGTCTGCGGTCGAGGGCCGTGCAGCCCGCGCACCTGCGCCGCGCTCAACGCCGAGTGCGGTCCGGTCGCGGACGGCTGCGGCGGCCTGCTGGACTGCGGCCCCTGCCCGGCGGGCCAGGCCTGCGGCGGCGGCGGCGTCGCCAACCGCTGCGGCGCCCCCGGCTGAGCGAAGAGGCCGGTCCTTCGACCGGCCACCCGGTCCAGTGCTACGCCTGCGGGCGAAGCCATGGACCTCCGCAAGAGCCTCTTCATCCTCCCCAACCTCTTCACCGTCTCGAGCATCTTCTGTGGCTTCAACGCCATCCGGCTGCTCTCCACGGCGGAGTCCCCCGCGGTCGACCCGGCGCGCTACCAGTCCGCCGCGCTGCTGCTGGTCTTCGCGATGTTCTTCGACATCATCGACGGCCGCGTGGCGAGGCTCACCCGCACGCAGTCCGCCTTCGGTCTCCAGTTCGACTCCCTCGCCGACGTCATCTCCTTCGGCGTCGCCCCCGCGCTGCTCGCGTGGCGCTGGGCGCTCGCGCCGCTCGGCGACCTCGGCGTCGCCGTGTGCTTCCTCTACGTGGCCTGCGGGGCCATCCGGCTCGCGCGCTTCAACGTGATCGCCACCCGCGAGGCGGGCGTCTCCACCAGGCCCGGCAAGTACATCGTCGGGCTGCCGATCCCCGGCGCCGCGGGGATGCTCATCGCGCTGGTGCTCGCCAACCACTCGGTGCACGGCCGGCTCTTCGCGCACCCCGCCGCGGTGGCCCTGCTCATCGCGGTGCTCTCCGCGCTGATGGTCAGCACGGTGAACTTCCGATCCTTCAAGGACGTGCGGCTCACCGGCTGGCGCCCGCTGGCCATCATCGCCGCGGGCGTCTCCAGCACCGTGCTCGTGGGCGCCTGGCTCGGCCCGGCCTTCGCGCTGCCGTGGCTGCTCGGCTGCTACCTCACCTTCGGCCTCGTCGAGAGCGCCGTCACCGTGGGCCGCCGGCACCGACGCCGTCGGCTCGAGCGCACCTCCCTCAACGACTGATCCCCCCGTTGCAAGGGCTGCGGTCGGGACGACGGCCACGGCTGTCGCAGCCCGATGGGCGGCGCTCTGGCGGATGTGGTCGTCGTCCCGGCCGCAGCCCGGATCCCCGTCTCAGAAGTGCGAATGCCTCTCCTGATCGCGGCCCTGTGTCAAGCGCTCCTCGGGCGGATTCGCGCTGCGGTGACCGTCCGGGCGGCGCTGGGCGTCGAGCATCGCGCAGAGCTGGTCGCGCAGCCGGGTGAGGTCCTCGCGCTCCTTGACCGGGAGGAAGCGCGAGCGGGCCCCCTCGCGCTCGACGTGCAGCCAGGCCGTGCGGTTCCACCAGGTGAGCTCGCCGATGAGGCGCTCGAACTGTATCGCCTCGCGCCCCTCGACCTGCTTCGTGACGACGCACCAGGTCCACGGGTGCTCGCCCTCCAGCGCGTCGAGGTCGATCCAGAGCGTGTTGGTGTTGAAGAGCGGAAAGGCCTCGTCGGGGAAGGCCCCGGGCAGCCTGAACGTCTCGGCCAGCACCAGCCTCCCGTCGCGAAGCACCGGCAGGCCGCCCCGGTCGCCGGTCGCCTTGGAGACGAGCTCCACGGAGATCTTCGCGCCGCTCCGTCGGTGCATCGCGTAGAGCGCCGGGTCGATCGTCGCGCCCACGTTGTCGACGTTGGACACCAGCACCGTGCGAACGCCCGCCCGGCGAAGCTCCCCCAGCACCCCGGCGAGCTGCAGCGCCTCCGGGAGGTCGCCGTGCCCGGTGGAATAGGGCGACGGCATACCATCCCGGGTAAGAAACAGCTCGCCCGTGGAGGTGACGCGGAGGCTCACGAACTGCGGCGCGAGCCTCACCCGAGAGCGGGGGCCGAGCGCCTTCGCGATGGCGTCGTGCGTGGCGAAGCTGGTCATGAGGACGGCGGGGACGGCGCCGTCCCAGCGGCGCACGTCGTCGAGCTTCACGTCGAGGAAGCGGGGGTCGCCCGGGTACGGCAGCGTGGCCAGGGCCTTCACCGTCGAGCCGAAGCGGGTGGCCATGCCGCCGGCGAGGATGACCACCGCGAGCTCACCCCGGAGCAGCGCGGCGGTGCCCTCGGCCTCGAGGGCCCGGCGGTCGGCGGAGCCCGGCCGCGGAGGGCGCTGCGCGCAGTCCGAGGGCGGCACGGAGATGGGAGTTTGGATGCGGTGGAGCGACGAGGGGTCGCCCGAGGCGGCGCGGAGCCGCTCGCACAGGGCGCTCATCGGGATGCGTTCGGCGTGGAAGCGCTCGAGGATGCGAGACAGCTCGGACGGAGAGGTTCCGGGGGGCGGGGTTCCCATCAGGAAGGTCCTTCAGCGGGCGGGTTGATGGCTCGGGCGCCGCGGTGACGCCCCTATGATGGAGCGCAGTGCACAGGGCGGACCGCAGCGCCCCAGGCCGCTGTAGCCGAAGGGCGATGTGTGCGGACCGTCAGCGCTTTCGCCTCGGGCGCGCGACCCGCAGTCGCAAGCTCGCCACAGTCGCGGCTTCGAGGAAGATCATAGGCACCGCTGGCCGGGACCGGCGCCCGGCTCGATACCTGCGGCCGATGACCGCCCAGGGCTCCGACTTCGCGCAGCGCTTCGATCGATCGCCGACGCCGTACGTGGTGCTCGATCGCTCGCAGCGCATCGTGACGGCCAACGAGGCGTACCTCCTGGCGACGGGGCGACGCCTCGACGAGCTCGTCGGGCGCGGGCTCCGCGAGGCGCTCCCGTCCGAGCACGACGACGCGAGCGCGGCCTCCCTTCGAGAGTCGATGGAGCGCGAGCACGCGGCGCGGGCCGCCGCCGAGCGGGCCAACCGGCTGAAGGACGAGTTCCTGGCGACGGTGAGCCACGAGCTGCGCACGCCGCTCAGCTCGATGCTCGGCTGGGTGCAGATGCTCCGCGTCGGGAAGCTGTCCGAGGAGCAGGGGCGTCGGGCGCTGGAGACCATCGAGCGCAACGCGAGGGCGCAGGCCCAGCTCATCGACGACCTCCTCGACGTGAGCCGCATCCTCGTGGGCAAGCTCCGGCTCGACGTGGCGGACGCCAACGTCGGCGACGTGGTGGAGGCCGCCGTGGAGTCGGTGCGCGTCGCCGCGGACGCTCGCGGCGTACGGCTGCACGCGCTGCTCGACTCGTCGGCGTACGTGCGGGGCGACCGCGCTCGGCTGCAGCAGATCGTCTGGAACCTCCTCTCCAACGCCGTGAAGTTCACCCCCCGAGGGGGCGCGGTGAGGGTGGTCGCGGCGAGGCTCGGAGCGATCGTGGAGATCACCGTCAGCGACTCCGGGCGGGGCATCGCGCCGGACTTCCTGCCGCACGTCTTCGAGCGCTTCAGCCAGGAGGAGGGCAGCACCACGCGGCGGCACGGAGGGCTCGGCCTGGGGCTCTCGATCGTGAAGCACCTGACCGAGCTCCACGGCGGCAGCGTCACCGTGCAGAGCGAGGGGGAGGGCCTCGGGAGCACGTTCACGCTGCGCCTGCCGCTGGCCGCGCGGAGCCCGGGGCTGGGGAGCGCGGGGATGTCCCCGGCGGGGGAGACCCTCGACCTCGCGGCCTCCGGGGCCCTGCGCGGAGTGCGCCTCGTCGTGGTCGACGACGATCCCGACGCGCGCGACCTGATGCGCGCGCTGCTGGAGCGCTGCGGGGCCGTGGTGGAGGTCGCGGGCTCCGCGTCCGAGGGCCTGACGCTGCTGCGGCGCGTGAGGCCCGACGTGCTGCTCTCGGACCTGGGGATGCCCGGCGAGGACGGCTACGAGCTCATCCGCAAGGTGCGCGCGCTCTCGGCGGCCGAGGGCGGCCGCACCCCGGCGGTGGCGCTCACCGTCTGCGCCCGCGCGGAGGACCGCACGCGCGTCCTGCTCAGCGGCTTCCGGGCCCACGTGCCGAAGCCCGTCGAGCCGGCCGAGCTCGTGGCGGTGCTTGCGTCGCTGCTGCCGCCGCGCGAAGAGGTCTGATACCCAATGACTCGCACCTGGTCCCAGGACACCGCCGCGGGCGACACCATCACCGTGACCATCGACCGGGTGGGCGTCGCCGTGTCGGTGCTCGCCATCGACGGCCGACGCGAGGGCTACACCGGCTCGCTGGAGTCCTTCGAGGAGGAGTGGGCGTCGTGGCTGGGCGCCGCCTTCGCCGACGTGATGGAGGAGATCCGCGAGGCCGTCGACGTGGCGCGGGGCGCGGCCGACGACGACGACGACATGATCCCGTAGGGCGGCGATGGGGCCCGCGTCCCGGCTCGTCGCTGGCGTAGACTCCGCCGTCGTGGCGACGTCTCCGCGCACCTCCAGTCCCCCAGAGTCCCCCGAGGCGGCGTGGCAGTCCGCGCTCCTGCGCTCCGCGCAGCAGGGCATGGAGGACATCGCCCTCACCGGCGCCGCCGAGGTGCTGTTCCTCCGCGCGAAGCGGGCCTCCGCGGCGAGCGCCTGGTTCGACGCGCTCTCCGACGCGGCGTGGACCCGCGGGTTCTGCGTCGCCCGGGTGAGCGTGCTCGCCGACCGCTGCTTCGACACCCTCGACGGCCTCGTGCGCAACCTCGTGCTGTCGCTGCGCGCCCCTGGCGCCGGGGAGCGCGACCGGGGCTGGGCCCCGCTGCTCGACGCCTTCCTCGCAGGCCACGCCTCGCCCGCCGCGGCGCTGGCCGACTTCGACCGCGGCGCGGCGGTGTTCGGCACGCACGGCGACCTCGCGGTGCTGACCCGCGAGTACCTCGACGCCGCCGGGCGCCCCGCGCGCCCCGCCTCCCGCATCGACGCGTGGCTCTCGGGCACCGACCTCTCGCGCGTCGAGTCCCGCGGCACCGCCCTCGCGGCGCTCTCCGCTCCCACCGCGCTGCGCGCCCTCGGCGAGTGCTCGCGGCTCGCGCGGGTGCTCGGCCACCGCGGCCTCGTCCTGATCTTCGAGGGCGCGGAGGTGCTCACCCGGCTCTCGGCCTCGCGCCGCGACGGCGGGTTCACCGTGCTCCGCGAGCTCATCGACAACGCCGACGGCGCGAGGGGGCTCGTCTCTGCGCAGCTCTGGGTCAGCGCCACCGCGCTGCTCTACGACGGCGCCCGGGGCATCGCCCTCAGCGGCCCGCTCTCCTCTCGGGTGCTCGCGCCGACGAGCGGCTCCGCCGACCTGCCGCCGCCGCACCGCCCGCTCCTCGACCTCTCCGCGCCGTCCGGGTGGCACCCGCCTGCGATGCTGCCGATCCCGCTCCCGGCGGTGCGCGGCGAGGCCGCGGGGCTGCGGGCGATCCTGCGAGCGGCGCACGGCCTGCCGCCGGTCGACCCGGACGTGGGGCTGAGCGTGGGCCACGAGCGCATCGACGCCACCATCGACGAGCTCTTCCGCCACGCCTCGCTGGAGAGCTCGGTCTTCGCCCTGGTCTCCGGCGCCTACGGATCAGGCAAATCGCACCTGCTCATGCACCTCACGGCGCGCTCGCTCGCCGAGCGTCGGCCGGTGTTCCGCCTGTCGCTGGAGTACCTGGACGCCGACCTCGGGCACCCGCAGCGCCACCTCCACCGGATGCTCGACCAGGCCGTGCTGCCGCTCCCTGGCAGCCCGAGCGCCCTCGACCGGCTGGTCGCGTGGACCCGCACTCCCGCCGCTCTGGAGTCGCTACGAGCGCTGCTCGGGTCCATCGCCGAGGGGGCAGGAGACGCGGCCTCGGCGGCGACGAAGGCCCTCGCCCGGATGCGCCGCAGCAAGCGTCCCGGCGCCGTCGCGGAGGGATTCCTCTCGGCCTCGGACCTTCGCGCCCGTCCCCCCTCGGCGGCCTACCGCAGGGACGCCTACCAGCGCCTGCTGCTCTGGCTCGAGCTGCTCTCTCGCGCCGACGGGTGCCGCGGCCCGATGATCCTCATCGACGAGGCGGAGAACCTCTTCCGCGCCTTCACCGCCCCGCAGCGGCGCGCGGCGCTCCGCTCGCTCTCGTACTACTGCGGCGGAACGCTCCCCGGGAGCTGCGTGGTGCTGGCCATCACCCCCGACGCGCTCGACCGCCTCCGAGGCGAGGCCGACGCGCAGCTCGCCGACGTGGCCGAGCAGCGCACGGTGCTGCCCAGCGAGGACGCGGCGATGCTCCGCCGGCGGCTGCACCAGGTGCGGCCCATCGAGGTGCCGACGCTCGACGAGGCGCAGCGCGTGGTGCTGGCCTTCAAGGTCCAGGCGCTGCACCGGCGGGTGCGGGCTCCGACGAGCGACCCCCGCTGGGCCTCGTGGATCACCGAGACGATCGCGAGCGCCGCGACGCCGCGCGACCTGGTGCGCCGGGCGGTCGATCGGCTGGAGGGCCTCTGGTGGCGCTCCACCGCGTCGGTCGGCGACGAGGACTGAAGTGCTATTGGTCCCGTCGATCAGCCGACGGGCGTCGCGGGCTTCTTCTTCGCGGGCTTCTTCGGCGCCGCGGTGCTCTCGAACAGCGCCGCGAAGAGCCCGACGGCCCCTTCGTCCTCGGCGGCGCGGGCCCCGCGCTTGAGCGACGCGAACGACGTCTCCCACGGCTGCACCAGCGCGTCCCGGCGGGTGCGCGCGCCGTCGGACCTCTTCTTCGCGGGCTCGACCGCCGCGAGCGCCGCCGTGACCGCCTTCGCCGCCTTCTCGGCGGCGGTGAGCGTCGCGAGGGTCCTGGTCGACAGGTCCTTGCGCTTGCGCGCCCTGGCCGTCAGCGCGGCGAGCGCCTTCGCCTCCGCCGCGTAGCCGAGGGACTTGAGCGTCGTCGGTGAGCTCGCCGACAGCGCCTTGAAGGGGTTCACGCGCGGCAGGCCGTCGCCGATGAGCGCCGACGCCACGCGGTCGATGCAGTCGTCCTGATCGACGTCCCGCTCCGCGACGCGCTCGCGGCGCGCGCTCAGCGTCGACTCCGCGGCGTCGAGCGCCTGCTGCGCCTTCGAGAGCGCGCGGTGCGCGGCGGCGAAGTGCGCCAGCCGCGCCTTCACCCGGGCGGTGTCGTGCGCCGCGGCCGCCTCCAACAACGAGTCCCCCGCCGCGATGCGCCCCTCGTGTGACTTTGCTGCGAGCACTGGCATGTGGTTTTCGGATCCCCTTTCGAGACCATCGCACCGCACCCGCGAGCGGCGCGTCAACACCTGTTTCGCGGCGCCCGCGCGCAACGGCTCCGGGGCCCGACCCGTTCGTCGAGCGGGCCCGCGCAACGGCTCCGGGGCCCGACTCGTTCGTCGAGCGGGCTCGCGCAACGGCTCCGGGGCCCGACTCGCTCGTCGAGCGGGCTCGCGTCACGGCTCCGGGGCCCGACCCGTTCGTCTGGAGCGGCGTACTCAACCCACCGGGCCGCCGCTCGAGTGCGCTCCCTGCGCAGCCTCCGTCAGCCCAGCAGGTAGGCCACGCCGCTGCGGGAGACCCGGTAGAAGGGCTCTCCGCGCGCCCGCAGCGCCGCCTCGGCCGCGGCGGAGCCCTGGGCCGTGAGGTGCGCGGTGTGGGCGCGCACGGTCTCCAGCCGCCGCCGCGCGTTGTTGCGCTGCGCCGACGCGAGCAGGGCGTTCTCCTCCGCGCCCGGGGCGAAGGGCTGGGTGAAGAAGGCCAGCACCTTGTCGACCGCGCGCCGCGGCAGCGCCGTGGGGATCTCGTCGCTCACCGGCAGCAGCACCCACGTCACCGTCCCCGCCGACGGCGGCGGCAGCGGCGGCAGCGGCAGGAACCTCGCCGTCACCACCACCATGGCCTGCCCCCGCTCCAGCGCGTCGCCCACCTCGTGGAAGTCCGTCGCCGACTGCCACTGCACCCGCGACCCGAGCTCCAGCAGCCGCGGCTGCGCGCCCCGGGTGAGCTCGAGGGTCTCCGTGTGGCGCGTGCCATCGCCCGTCGCCACGGCGAGCTGCACCGACTCGCCGCGCTCGGAGAGGGCGCGGGCGAGGGAGATCCAGAGCTCGACGAGGCGGTCGAGCACGTCGCCCAGCACCAGGTCGACCTCCTCGCCCTGCGCGTGGGCTGCGGGCAGGTAGTTGTCGAGCACCACCCGCACCCGCCGCCGCACCACCGGGACCGTCTCCGGCTGCCGCACCTGCAGGTGCCCGAGCTTCACGCTGAGCTTCCAGTGGATGCGCCGCGTGTCGTCGCCCGCCATGTACTCCCGCACGCGAAACCAGTCCTCCGTCGGCGCGCGGCGCAGCACCGAGAGCACGCCCTCCTGCGGGGCGAGCGTGCGCGGCGCCGACGCGAGCGCCACCGGGTAGAGCCGGGGGAGCACCCGCAGCCTGGCCTCCGCGGCCTGCGCGATGGCGACGCGGGTGAGCCCGAAGAGGTCGGTGAAGGCCACGCTCGCGGGGGGCACGCGGTAGTCCCCGCGGGGCGTGCGGTGGAGCGGGCGCGCGAGGGTCACCCGTCGCATGGAGACCGACGCCCCGACGATGTGTCGGCTCTCCGTGGCGAGCCGCGCGGGCAGCCGCTGGTAGACCTGCACCACGAAGCCCCAGGGGACGGGGACGCGCTCGAAATGGAAGAGTTCCTCGACGCTCTCGCCGGACTCCACCACCACCGGGACGAACTCGCGCCCGATGATGCCGCCGCGGGCGGCGAGGCGCTCCTCGAAGCGCTGCGCGACGAAGGTGCTCAGCAGCACACCCACGGTGACCACCGCGTAGAGGGTGCTGAGCCCGAGCACGGCGATGATCCCGAGCTCGGCGAACTTGAGGGTGAGCGAGAGCACCACCGCGGCGAGCGCCCCGAAGAAGAGCCCGAGGCCCTTGTCGGTCATCACCCGGGTGTGGCGCAGCACGCTCTCCAGCACCGCGCGCGCGGAGGGCGCGGCGTCGGTGAGGGAGAGCTCGCGGCGCACCTTCACGAAGACGCACACGCCCTGCACCACCAGCAGCGGGAGCAGCACCACCGAGGCGCGCTCGATGAGCCGCGGGAGGGTCTCGCTCACCTGCGAGACCTCGGCGAAGAAGCCCGCGAGGCCGCCTACGATGAAGGGCAGCGCCGCGAGCAGGGTCGTGTGGAAGACCACCCGCGCCACGAGCAGCGCCCCGCTCCTGGCGCGCGGCGCGGTCATCGCGGAACGGCCACCCGGTGCAGCGCCTCGACGACGAACTCCCGCCCCGCGCGCCCGTCGGCGAGCAGCACGCGGTGGCCCATGACGTCCGGGGCGACGGTCTGCACGTCCTCGGCGACGACGTAGTCGCGGCCTCGCAGCATCGCCCTGGCCTGCGCCGCGCGCGCGAGCTGGATGGTGGAGCGCGGCGAGATCGACTGCAGGTTGCGCGGGTCGCCGCGGAGCGACTGCACCACGGCGACGGTGTAGCGCTTGAGCTCGTCGCTCAGGAAGATCATCGGGACCGTGCGCTGCCAGCCGAGGAAGTCGTCGCGGGTGATCACGGGCTGGAGCTGCGCGAGGGGGGCGTCGGGCTGCAGGTGCACGTTGAGCATGTGCACCTCCGCGGCCTCGGCGGGGTAGCCGAGGGAGAGCATCACCATGAAGCGGTCGAGCTGCGCCGCGGGGAGGGCGTAGGTGCCCTCGTGGTCGAGCGGGTTCATGGTGGCGATGACCTGGAAGGGCTCGTCGAGCTTGTGGGTCTCGCCCTCGACGGTGACCTGGCGCTCCTCCATCACCTCCAGCAGCGCGCTCTGGGTCTTCGGCGGCGCCCGGTTGATCTCGTCGGCGAGCAGCAGGTTGGTGAACACCGGGCCCCGCTGGAACTCGAACACCCGCCGCCGCATGTCGAAGACGTTGGACCCGGTGACGTCCATGGGCAGCAGGTCGGGCGTGAACTGGATGCGCTTGAACACGCACGCCATGGAGGCCGCGACGCTGCGCGCGAGCATGGTCTTGCCGACCCCCGGGACGTCGCGCAGCAGCACGTGGCCCCGCGCGGTCATGGCCACGAGCAGCCGCGCGATCACGTCGTCCTTGCCGACGATGACCCGGCGCACGTTGTCCATCACCAGCTCGAACTGCTGCTGCACGCGCCCGATGGAGCGCGCCACGCTGTCACGCTGCGCCTCCGCGCCCCCTCCAAGGCCCGTCGTGGTCTCGCTCATCGCTGTTGCGGCGGATGGTAGCGCTTAACCCGCCAGGAAGAACGACCGCAGCCGATCGAGGAGCCGCTGCTGACGAGAGCGCCGCGCCGTGCGGTAGGTCTCCAGCCAGCGGTCGACCTCGTCCTGCGAGACGCCCCATGCGTCGGCGTAGGCCCGCACCACCCGCACCTCGCTGGGGTCCGCCACGCCGTCGGAGTAGGCGAGCTGCGCCATCAGCGACACGAGGCCCTCGCGCCGCTCGACGGGCACCCGCGCGGCGATCTCGACCGGGCGATGCACCCGGAGCTCCTCGCTCGACAGCGGCGCGAGGCCCTCGGCCTTCAGGAAGGCCTCCACCAGCGGCATCTCCCTCGGGTCGCGCTGCCCGTCGGCCATCAGCACGCTCACCAGCGCCAGCAGCATCGCGCGGCGGTCGTCGGCGATCGTCGCCGCGGGGGTCGTCGCTCCGGGCCCTCGCGCCTCGGGGGTCGCCCGCGACACCGCGCCGGACAGGAAGCCGGTGCCGCCGTCGAGGCTCGTGTCCACCGGCAGGCCCAGCGCGTATCGCCCCGCGAGCGCCGCGAGGTCACCCTCTCCGAAGGCCCGCTGGACGAAGCCCGCGAGCTCGTCGTCCCCCTCGTCGGCCATCAGCGCGCGCACGGCCCGCTCCAGCGTCGCGACCTCGCCCAGCTCGGCGCCCGGGCGCGCCCGCTCCATCGCAGCGCTCGCCCCGCAGGTACGGCACACGTGCGCGGCGACCTCGCCCTCGTCGAGGAGCTTCGCGCAGCACGGGCACTCCCCGATGGGCCTCGGAGCGCGCAGGGCGGCGGACCCAGGCGTCACGCGCCCCACGTGCTCGGCGCCGCACAGCCGGCACCGCGCCTCCGCGGGGAGCCCCAGCGCCGTCGCGGGCATCGCCGGGTCGTACAGCTCCAGCCAGACGCCACGGGTGCGGCACTCGGGGCACTCCGAGGTGAGTTCGACCTGCGCGCGCACTAGCGGTCCGCGGCCCCTTCTTAGCGGGACTCCGGGGGAGCGGGGCGCGAGGACACGCGCCGCCGACGGCCGTCGGAGTTGGGCCAGCGCAGCATCAGGTACTCCTCGCTCACGGCGAAGCGCAGCAGGTCGCGCAGCGGCTCCCACTCGACCAGCGCCCAGGAGAGCGAGCGCGGGACCTCCATCGGCGCGCTGGCGAGCAGCCACCGCGAGGCCTCGAAGAAGTCGCCCGACACCAGCAGCCCGGCGCGGGCCCTCGCCTGGTCGATCACCGCGCGCCACCGGGCGGGGGTGAAGGACGGGCCGAGCTCCTCGACGTAGGCGCGGAGCTGCCGGTGCAGGCGCGTCGGCGTCGCGTCCATGAGCTGCGCCGCGGCGGCCGCGACCGAGGGCTCGACGCGCTCGGTCATCGGCGCGCCGAACGCGAAGCTCAGCGCCCGCACCATGCGATCGGCGACCTCGGGCGAGAGCGCCGTGAGGGGGAGGTGCCCGACGCGGGCGCCCTCGAGGTGGAAGCCCAGGGCGAAGTGCCCGGCGGGCGTGTCCGTCGCCTGCTCGAGGGACATCACCAGCGACGCGGGCGCCGTCGCCACGGAGAGGGTCGGCGCCGCGATGGGCCCGTCGCGCAGCAGGAGCGCCGTCGTGCGGGGGAGCTGGAGCAGCCGGAGCGCCGCCTGGAAGGGCCGGAGCACCGCGGAGGTCGGGGCGAGGCGGTAGCCCTCGTCGCGGAGGGCGGAGCGCTGGAGCTCGCGGCGCCAGGTCACGCCGACGCTCTCCCAGAGCAGCGCCCCGAGCTCCGCGAAGGGGCCGAGGCGCGTCGGGAGCAGCACGCGCGCGACGCCGTCGGGCGGGTCTTCGAGCTCCACCGGGTGCAGCGGGTGCAGCTCCAGGGCCTCGCCCCGCAGCACCGAGCGCACCTGCGTGAGCCCGAGCGTCTCGCCCCGCTGGTCAGCCCGCGTGGCGAGCTCGATGAGCGCGTCGAGGGCGTCGAGGCGGGTCGGGTCGGCGTCGAAGCGCGCCCGCTGTATCACCACGGCCTCGTGGGCCCGCTCGGGGTCCGCGGCCAGCCGCCCGGCGAGGATCACGGCGGCCTCGTCGTCGTGGCGCGCCATGCGGTCGCGCAGGACCGCCTCCGGGTCGGCGCCTGTCACGCTCGCCGCGGGCTCCTGGGCGGGCGGCGCCTCGGGCTTCGGGCTCGGGCGCCGAGGGGCCTCCGGCTGGATCGAGGTGATGAGGAAGGAGTCGGCCTCGCCCTCCGCCCGACCGTAGGCCTCGAGCCTGGGCTGAAGCGTCTGCGGAACGACGATGGGCGGAGCCTCGGTGCCGCTCGTCTTGGTCGGAGCGAGGGTGACGGGCTTCGGCTCGGCGACGAAGGAGATCCACTCGTGGCCCTCCTTCGGAGGTCGAGACGGAGCGACGGGCGCGGGCGTCGGGGCCATCGCGCGCTCCAGCCCTTCGGCCGAAAGGTCGTCGTCGAGGACCAGCTCCAGCGTGGGCCCGCGCGACGGAGCCCGCGTCGACGGAGGCGGGGGCGGCGGGGTCGGCGTCGGGGGCGGCGGCGGCGGGGTCGACGCGAGCGCGGACGAGGCGCGCAGCGACCGCTGGAGCTGGGGCGGAACCGAAGCGCGGCCGATCATCTCCAGCACGGTGCTGCGGGCGATGCGGGGCGCCTCGTGCTGGCGCAGGTAGAGCTCGATGGCCGCGACGGCCCGGTCGTGGTCGTGGGCCTCGGTGAGGGCGCAGTCCAGGGCCTGCAAGGCGTGGAGCCCGCGGACCGAGTCGTCCCAGGCCTGCTGCGCGGAGGCGAGCTCGCCGTCGACCAGGGCGTGGATCGCCTCCGCCGCCGCGGCGGGGTGCGTCGCCCGCAGCGCGCGGGAGCGTTCGATCACCCGGTCCCAGAGCGCGCGAGAGCGGCTGACCTGCCAGGCCTGGACCTCGAAGTCGAGCGCCCGCTCGGTCGACTTGAGCCGCGAGCGCGCGAGCTCCGCGCAGCGCAGCAGAAACTGCAGCTTCGCCTCGGAGGAGGGCGCCTCCGCCGCGAGGATCTCGAAGGCCTCGAGCAGCGGCTCCCAGCGCCCGGCCGCCCCGGCCAGGCGCTCGATCGCGTGCAGCGGCGCGCCGATGGTGCGCAGCTCACGGAAGAGCGCGAGCTGCGCCTCGAGGGCCTCCGCGGCGCGCCCGCCGTGCTCCAGCGCCAGGGCGCGGCGGTAGTGCAGCGCCTGCCGACCGTGCACCCCGGCGGCCACGCCCGCGGCGTCGTCGTAGATCGAGAGCAGCCCGTCGAGCTGTCCCGAGCGCCGCCCGATGAGGTCCGCGTCCTGGAGCACGTCCGCGGTGTCTGCCTCCGCGCGCAAGGCGTCGCGCAGGAACTCCAGCGCCGCCTCTCCGTCCCCCTGCAGGTCCCATGCCACGCGCGCCGCGCAGCGCAGGCGCAGCCCCGCGCCCGGCTCGGAGCCCCTCGCCGCGGCCCAGCGAGAGAGCCACCGGAGGGACACCTGCGGCAGCCCGTTGGCCACGGCGCACCGCACCCAGCGCCCCTGGGCGTCGTCGTCCGTCGCCCCGTCGGCGAGGGCGTCGAGCTCCTCCTCCTTTGCTCGCCCCGCGTGGGGCCCGCGCACCCTGGCGCCCAGCGCTCCGAGCGCGTCGCCCGCGGCCTCGCGCAGCCCGACGAGCCGGGCGATCCACGCGGGGTCCGGCGCGTCGCTCGCGGCGATCGCGATCTCCAGCCTGCGCACCATCACCGGCCCGTCGCCGTGCGGTCGAGAGAGGGCGAGCTCCGCGAGGCTCGGGTCTGCCAGGAGCCCCGCGTCCGTCGCCGCGTCGAGCACGTGATGGACGGCCGTCTCGTCGCCGAGCGCCGCGAGCCTCGCGACGGCGCCGCGAACGAGCGAGGCGAGCTCCGGGAGCCGGGCGCACGAGCGCAGCGCCGCTCGGATGGCCGCCACCACCTCGGCCCCGTCGTCACCGAGCCGGGTGAGCCCGGCGAACGCGAACACCGCCTCAGGGGACCACGGTGCCGCCTCGACGAAGCGCCGCGCCACGGCGAGGCCCTCCCCCGGAGCGCCCGGGGACGCCATCAGGGCGCGCGTGCGGAGCGAGAGCAGGGTGACGCTGTCGCCGACGAGGTGGTGCAGTCGCCGCAGCCGATCGCCCCGCCCCGCGGACGGAACGGGCTCCTCCGTCGCAGCCCCGAGGGCCTCGAAGGCGCCGCTGCGCACGCCCACGAAGCGGAGCAGGATGTCGCGCTCGGTCGGCTCCTGGCTCGCCATCGCGACGGCGCGGATCGCGTCGCGCGTCAGCTCCGCGTCGGCGCGCTGCTCCGCGAGGGCGGCGAGGGCGGCCGCGGCGGTCGTGTCGCCCGGCAGGTCTTCGAGGAAGAGCCGGAGCAGCTCCACGGCGTCGGAGCCTCCGCCCGAGGAGAGCTCCGGCAGGGTGAGGCACTCCAGCAGGGCCTCGCGCCGCGTGGGAGCGAGCTCGCAGCGCGTCGCCAGCCTGCGGAGCACGGCCGCGAGCGTGGCCCGATCGGCGGAGCGTCGTGCCGCTCGCACCCAGAGCGCAGCCGCCCCGGCGTGGTGGAGCGAGAGCCCCGCCAGCGTCTCCAGCGCCGAGCCCGCCGCGGCCATCGCGCCGGGCGTCGAGGCGCAGCGCGCCACCGCCTCGTCGACCTGACCCTCGCGCGACTCCGCGGCGGCCGAGGCCAGCGCCCCGAACTCCGTCTCCGCCTGCGCCACCTGACGCGCCGCACCCTCGTAGACGCGCCCGAGCCCCTCGAAGGCCTCGGGCACGGCGCCCTCGACGCTCGCGTACGCGCTCTCCGCGGCGGCGAGGTCGCCCGCGGCCTCCTCCAGCGCGCCGAGCCACAGCAGCAGCTCCCGTCGCCGCGCGGGGCTGAGCTCCGGCGTGCGCACCAGGCCCCATACGGCGTCTCTCGTCGCGGACTCGACGGTCGGCTCGGCGGCCAGGGCGCGCAGCAGCGCCAGCGCCTCGGCGTCGTCAGGCTGGGCCCGTAGCCCCTCGACCAGCGCCCTCGTGGCCAGCAGCGGGTCGTGCGGCAGCTCCATCGCGGCGACGCCCTTCCAGGCCGCGGCGCGAGACGACTCCGGCGCCGACCACGCATCGATCCGGAGCCTCACCGCGAGCTCCGCGCTGCGACCCCGATCGGCCAGCATGTCGCGCAGCGTCTCCCGGGCGCTCGCCGCATCGGGCCCCGGGAGGAGCGCCCGCAGCGTCCACACCGCGAGCGCCTCGGCCTCCCCGGTGGCCAGCTCGGTGGCGCGTTGCAGCCCCGCGTCGCCGCCTGCGAGGTAGGCCCGCGCGGCGTCCTCGAGCGCGACGTACATCGCCGCCCCGGGCCTTCCGCTGGCACGGAGCGCGTCGATGAGCCGGTCGGCGCCGCGGGCGCCCTGCGAGTGGATCCACGCGTCCAGCGAGAGCGAGCGCCAGGCCTCCGTCTCCCCGTCGCGCTGCGCGATGTCCGCCGCGGACGCCAGCACCTGCTCGCTCTCCGCGGAGCGAGCGAGGTACGCGGCGGCGACGCGCGACGGATCGCCCTCCTTCGCGAAGCGCCGAGCGTCGTCGGGCGAACCCGCCGCGGCCCAGCGGCTCCAGGCCACCGCGCGACGTTCGGGCGTGGCGTCGTCGGCCGCGAGCGCCTCCGCCGCGCGGGCGGCGTCGGTCCAGCGGCCGGTCACGGTGTACAGGGCCAGCAGGCGCGCGAGGGCCGAGGGCGTCGGGGCGCTCTCCCGGGCCAGGGCGTCGCGCTCCAGCCCGACCGAACCCGTCGCCGACCACGCCTCCGCGAGCCTCGCGGCGGCCTCCTCGCGGGCCTCCTCGCTGGTCGCGCGCTCGCTCACCCCGAGCAGTCGCAGCACCTCCAGGAGCGAGCCGTCGCCCGGCCCGGGCGATCCCTCCAGCTCAAAGGGGCCGAGCGGTGCGAAGCCCTCGTCGTCCAACGCCGCCGCGGTCATCGTCAGGGGCTGGTCGCGGCGTCGGCGCCGGAGGTCTCCGGCCCCCGGGCCGCGCTGATCCGCTCTTGCAGCGACTCGATCTGTCGACGGGCCATCTCCGACCGCGAGCCGCCCGGGTTGATCGCGAGGTACTGCTGGTAGGCCTGCACCGCCTGGCCGTAGCTGCGCTGATGGCTGTAGGCCTCGCCGAGTCCGATGTAGGCCTCGGAGTACCGGGGGTTGCTCGCGAGCGCCTGCCGAAACCGCGAGATCGCAGCTCCGACGGAGTTCTGGTCGAGCTCGACGAAGCCGAGGCCCGTGAGCGCCTCGGAGCCCGTGGCGCGCACCGCGAGGGCCTGCTGGTATCGCTCTCGGGCGAGGGAGGTGCGCCCAGCGTGCTGGAGGAGGTCGCCGTCGCGCACGAGCCGGTCGTAGTCGCGCGTCGGTGCCATCGCGGCCGCCACGGTGCCGCCCGGGTCGCTACCGCTGGAGTGGCGCGGGCTCGTCGGAGTCGCGGCCGTGGAGGGAGCCGCCGGAGGCTCGACCACCGGGGCGATCGGGGCTGCCGGTGCGACCACCGGGGCCGCTGCGGCCACCGAGGGCGCGCCCGCATCGGCCGCGGTGTCCGCGGGCGAGGCGACGACGGTCGTGGACCCGAGCGCGCGGGAGATGCCCAGCAGCGCCTCGTGCTCCGGCTCGGCCCGCAGCGCCTCCGCGAGGAGGTCCTGTGCGCCGCGCACGTCACCGCTGCGCTGGAGCAGCCGCGCCAGGGCCACGCGGGCCCGCTGGTTCTGCGGTTCGGCGCCGATGGCGGCGCGGAGCGCGGAGATGGCCGAAGCGGCGTCATCGGGCAGCGTCGCGAGCGCGAGGTAGAGGGAGGTCTCGCTGGTGGGCGAGGCCCGGCGGGCCGCCTCCACGTGGTTGGTGAGCGTCGGCGAGCCGACCACGCGGGCCACGTCGGTGAGTCGAGCCTCGACGACCCCGCGCTCTGCGGGGGCCACCGAGTCGAGCGCCGCCTCCGCCGCCCGGAGGTCGGTGCGGGCCCGCTCCCTGCGCGCCACGCCGTCGCGGCGCACGAGCTCGGCCGAGGCGCGAAGCCGCGGCGAGTCGGCGCCCGGCAGGGCGGCCTGGGCCTCGAGGTCATCGGCCTGCTGGGTGAGCAGCTCCGACCAGGCGGCCAGCACCTCGGCGCGCGTCGCCACAAGAGCAGCGTCGTTGGGGCGCAGCGCGATCGCGGCGGAGAGTTCTTCCCGCGCCTCGTCCATCCCAACGGCGGTGAAGCGCCGTACCCGCTCGGTGGCGTCGGCGATGACCCGATCGCGTCGGGCGGTATCCTGCGCGGCGGTGGCCGCGGGTGGGGGAGGGTTGTTGGTGCCGAAGACGCCCGAGCGGTAGGAGATCAGGAGCGCTCCACCCGCGATGAGCGCGCCTGCCACCAGGCCGACGCCGAGGCCGCCGCGGCGGTTCGCGGCCGGGATGCTACGCAGTCCATGAGGGTCGGACGAGATCGAGCGCGTCGGGGCCTGATCATCGACGAGGTCACGCGGCGAGGCGGAGAGCGCGGGCAGCGGAGGCAGCACGACCTTCGGCGGCAGGCTCGCCGGGCGCGGCCGGGCGCGCTCGACCTCGTCGGCCAGGGGTTCGTGCCGATCGGGGCTCGGCACCGGAGACATCGGGCCCATCTCCGCCGGCATCTTCGGCGGCGGCGGGATCTGCACCATGGTGTTGGCGTTGGCCGGCGCGGCGGCGCTCTTCACGGCCGACGGCCCGCGGAGCACGCTGGGCACCGGCGGCGGCGTCCCCCCGTGGGAGGGCGCGCGAAGAGAGACCGGCGGGGGAGGCGGAGCGGCGCCGCCGGGACGGATCGTCGGAGAGCTCAGCGCCGGGGTCGGTCGAGAGGGATTCACCGGGATGGAGCGGTTGTATCCCGGGGCGGGCGTCGGGGCGCGCACGCCGCTCATGCTGGGAAAGCGCTGGCCCGATCGCCCTGGAGCGTTCTGCGACGCGCGCAGCTCGGCGGTGGCGAAGAAGCTCTCGAGCTCCGCGATGGCGCCGAGGCTCTTCCAGCCTTCGCCCGCGCGGGAGATCTCGTCCATCTTGCTGACCTTGCCCTCGAGGATCCATTTCTGGAGCACCGCGAGGGAGTCGAAGGGGATCACCGTGCCGTCAGGTCGCCGGAGGTTCCACACCTTCGCGGCGTCGGTCTCGGACGTGGGGCGGAAGATCTTGAACTGATGGCTGCAGTTCGTGCATTTGACCGTGGTTCCACGCTCGGAGACCAGCGCGTCGTCAAATTCGTACTCTGCCTTGCAGCGTTCACATACGACGTCCATGCGCTTGGTCTGCCCTCTTCTCCCGGCGGCGCGGACGATAACAGACTGCTCTCCGCCGTGGCGAAACAACTACAGCGATCCCGACGATGCGGTCGCGCGGGCGGCAATCGTTCACGGGGGCGCTATGAACACGCATTCACGCACCCGCTCGGAGAGCGACCCGATGGAACGATTGCCGCGACTTGAGTCCCGGCATGGGAGATGCTGAAACGGTCCGTCGTACCGAGCTAGAAACTACCAAGGCACCCGCGAGACCAACTGCGGTGGACCACTGTTCCGGAGGCGTCGCTATGCGCAAGCACCCCATCACTGTTCAATCCTTCATGATCGTCGGCTCGCTCGGCGCGTGGCTGCTTGGTTGCCCGGTGTGGAGCGAGCATGACGACGGCCCCGGCGGCGTCCCTGTGGTCGACGCCGGCACCACCGACCGCCCCCCGGTGGTCTTCGACACCGGCCCCCGCGCCTGCACCGTCAACCGCGACTGTGCGAGCGGCTACTGCGACCCCACCGGCCGCTGCGCCACCACCCAGACCTGCACCAGCACCGCGAGCTGCCCGAGCGGCTCCTACTGCGAGACATCGCGCAGCACCTGCGTCCCCGGCTGCAGCGCCAACGCCGACTGCACCCGGGTCGCCGCGAACCTCGTCTGCGACACCGCGGCGCGGCGCTGCGTCCCCGGCGGCGGATGCACCGCCGACGCCCAGTGCGCGGCGACGCCCGCGACGCCGGTGTGCCTCGGCGGAAGCTGCCAGCCCAGGGCCAACCAGTGCCAGTTCGACTACCAGTGCACCGGCCCCGGCCAGTCGTGCGTCGACGGCCAGTGCATCGTCGGCTGCACCACCGCCAACGCCGCGACCGCCTGCGCCGCGGGTCAGGTCTGCACCAACAGCCGCTGCACCTACCCCACCACGGGCGCCGACTGCGGCGGCCGGTGCACCGCCGCGCAGCTCTGCGTGAGCGGCACCTGCCTCGCGACCTGCACCACCGACGCGACCTGCGGCAGCAACCAGGTGTGCGTGGGCGGCGTGTGCCGCGTCGACACCCGGCCCCGCCCCTTCTGCACCATGGACTCGCAGTGCAACGCGAACTCCGTCTGCAACAACGGCGCGTGCCGCCGCCTCTGCCCGACGCCGGGCGCCGGCACCGACGGGGCGTGCCTGACCGTCGACGTGCAGTTCGACCTCTGCCGCGCCGACACCATGGGCCGCTCGCTCTGCACCAGCACCAACGAGCAGACCCCCCAGTGCGCCCGCTCGTCCGACTGCACCGCGGGCCGCACCTGCGTCAACGCCCGCTGCCAGTGACGCCTACCGCGCGGTGACCGTCACCGAGCGCACCGTCTCCCCGCCCCGCTGATCCCGCAGCACGGCCCACACCCGGGCCCCCTCTCCTCCAGACAGCACCCGCCCCGGAGTCCAACGGAAGGCCATCGGCGCCACGACGCCGGGCTCCGTCACCACCCGCGGCGGAGCCACGCTCCCGGTGCTCACGTACACCGAGGCCATCAGCGACTCGGAGCCTCCGTCGAAGGACTCCGCCGCGCCGTCCCCCGGGGTGAGGGTGAGCGAGAGCGTGCCCGGCGGCACCGCGGCGCCGTCCTCGAGCGGGCTCGATCGCCCGGACTGATCGACGGTCCAGGCCGCGATGGGGGGCGGGCGGTTGAGGGGCCCGGTCGCTCTCACGGTCACCCGACGAAAGGCCTCGGAGCCGACGCCCTCCGGGCACACCAGCCGCCCCTCCCGTGGGTCGATCACCGCGTCCATCGCCGGGCACGCGATGGCGTAGACCACCAGGGTCCGCTCGGTCTCCGTCCCCCGCAGCGCGAGCTCCGCGGCAGGAAGCTCCACCCGGTCCGTCTCACCCGACCCCAGCTCGACGCTCCCGGAGGCCCTCGCGCACGCTCTCGGGTCGTCCGCCGTCCCCGGGTCGCAGAGCCTCCAGCGCCAACGGATCGCCCGTCCCCCCAGCGGGTCGTGCCACACCGCCCTCACCGCCAGCGCCTCGCCCGGCCGCACCTCGGGAGTGGCCGTGCTGAGCGCGAGGATCCGCAGCACGTCCACCGTCGAGGGCGAGGGCAGCGGGTCGGCGCAGCCACCCAAGCCCACCAGCACGAGCCACCGCGTCTGCATCGGCCGGGAGCATCCCATGCCCGACGCGATCTGGTGGTAGACCCTCTTCCCCTATGAGCGAGCTGGTCCTGATCGGGTCGACGTTGACGTTGGAGGATCTCGTGGCGGTGGCGCGTCGACGCGCCCCGGTAGGCTTCGATGACGAGGCCCGCGACCGGGTCTCCGCGGCGCGCGCCGCCATCGACGCGGTGGTCGCCGGAGGAGACGAGTCCCCTCGGGTCTACGGCGTCAACACGGGCTTCGGCGCCCTCGCCGAGACGCGCATCTCCCCTGGAGACATCCGTACGCTCCAGCACAACCTCCTGCGCAGCCACTCGTGCGGCGTGGGCGATCCGCTGCCCGCCGAGGTGGTGCGCGCCATGATGCTGCTCCGCGCGCAGGTGCTCGCGCTCGGCTACTCCGGCGTGCGCCCGGTGGTGGTCGACACGCTCGTCGCGATGCTCAACCGCGGAGTGCACCCGGTGATCCCGTCGCAGGGGAGCGTGGGGGCGTCGGGCGACCTCGCCCCGCTCGCGCACCTCGCCTCGGTGCTCATCGGCGAGGGCCGCGCGGAGTTCGACGGCAAGGTGTACCCGGGCGCCGAGGCGATGTCCCTCGCGGAGGTCGCGCCCATCGCGCTCGAGGCCAAGGAGGGGCTCTCGCTCATCAACGGCACCCAGTACATGCTCGCGTATGGCGCCCTCACGCTGCTCGACGCCGAGGCCCTCGCGCGCTGCGCCGACGTGGCCGGGGCCATGTCCCTCGAGGCCCTCAAGGGGAGCGGCAGGCCCTTCGAGGAGCGCGTAGTCGCGGTGCGCCCGCACCCCGGCGCGCTCGACGTCGCGCGCAACCTCCGCACGCTGCTCTCGGAGAGCGGCATCGCCGAGAGCCACCGCGACTGCGGCAAGGTCCAGGACCCGTACTCGCTGCGGTGCATGCCCCAGGTGCACGGGGCCTCCCGCGACGCGATGCGCTGGGTGCGCGAGGTGCTCGCCCGGGAGATGAACAGCGTCACCGACAACCCCCTGGTGTTCGTTCGCGACGGCGAGGCGGACGTGGTCTCCGGCGGCAACTTCCACGGGCAGCCCCTGGCCTTCGCGCTCGACCTCCTCGCGATGGCCTGCGCCGAGCTGGCCAACATCTCCGAGCGCCGCGTCGAGCAGCTCGTGAACCCCGCGCTCTCCTCGGGACTGCCGCCCTTCCTCGCGCCGCACACCGGGCTCGACTCGGGCTTCATGATCGCCCAGGTCACCTCGGCCTCGCTCGTCACCGAGAACAAGATCCTCTGCCACCCCGCCAGCGTGGACTCGATCCCCTCGTCGGCCGGCCGCGAGGACCACGTCTCCATGGGCGCGACCTCCGCCCTCAAGGCCTCGCGCGTGGTGCGCAACGCCCGCATGGCGGTGGCCATCGAGATGCTCGCCGCCGCGCAGGGCCTCGACTCGCGGCTCCCGCTCAAGCCCGGCCGCGGTGTGGCTGCGGCGCACGCGTACCTGCGCACGCTCGTCCCGACGCTGATCGCCGACCGCGCCCTCTCTCCGGACTTCGTGCTCGCCGATGACGCCATCGCGAGCGGGGCGCTCCTCGCCGCGGTCGGGGCCGCCATCGGCGCGCTCGCCTAGGCGATGGAGCTCCCGGTCACCGCCGCCCTGGTCGCCGCCGCCTTCGCCGCCGGAACCATCGATGCCATCGCGGGCGGCGGAGGGCTCATCACCCTGCCGTCGCTCCTCGCCGCGGGCCTCCCCCCGCAGCTCGCGCTCGGGACCAACAAGGGCCAGTCGACCTTCGGCAGCTTCAGCGCCCTCGTGAACTTCTGGCGCCTCGGCGTCATCGACCGCACCCGCGTCGCCGCCTCCTTCCTCTTCGGCTTCGTCGGATCGCTCGCGGGCGCCTGGCTCGTGCTGCAGGTTCCGCCCTCGCTGCTGCGCCCGGTGGTGCTGGTGCTGCTGGTGCTCGTCGCCCTGCGGCTCACCCTCCGACGCGACGTGGCCACGCCCGCTGAACCGCTCCCTCCAGGCGCCTCGCCGCAGCGCCGCGCCATGGCCATCGCCCTCGTCATCGGCACCTACGACGGCTTCTTCGGCCCGGGCACCGGGACCTTCCTGATCCTCTCGTATGTGACCTGGCTGCGGGAGGCGATGGCCCGCGCGAGCGCCAACGCCAAGGTCGTCAACTTCGCCTCCAACCTCGCCGCGCTCGCCATCTTCGCCTCGCAGGGCGTCGTTCGCTGGGACGTCGCGCTCCCGATGGCCGGGGCGCAGTTTCTCGGCGGGGCCTTCGGGGCGAGGCTCGCAGTGCGCCGCGGCGATCGCTTCGTGCGCTGGGTGGTGCTCGCGGTGGTGATCTGCCTCGTCGTCAAGATTGCGGTCGACCTCGCGCGGGGCTGACGTCGCGAACTTCGGGTGCCGCCCGCCGGGCTGCTACGTCTGCAGGCGCTGTGATGACGCTCCCCTCCAGGCTCGGTGAGACCACCCTCGGCGACCTGCTCGCCGCGCTCCGCCGCGCCCGCGCGACCGGCACCCTGGAGCTCGTCGAGCCTGACCAGGTGCACCACCTCCACCTCCGCGCCGGGGCCGTGCAGGCCGTCGAGTCGAGCGCCGACCCGCGGCGCTTCGGAGACCTCGCGGTCGCCGCGGGCCTCGCCTCGCGACACGCCGTGGAGAGCGCCTGGGGGGTCGGTCGGGCGAGGGGTTTTCGCATCGGGCAGTCGCTGGTGTGGAGGCGCGTGGTGAGCTCCTCCGCGCGCGACCGGGTCCTCGACTCGCAGCGCCTCGCGAGGCTCGAGTCGCTCTACCGGGTGCGAGACGCGGCGCTGCGGTTCCGCTCGGCGAGGGCGCTCCCCGAGGGGACCGCCGAGCAGGCGCCGCTCGGAGCCAGGGAGACCTTCCACGGCCGGCCCAGGAGGCGCGACCATGGGCGGAGCACGGCCGATCCCGCGCGCGTCGAGGCGCTCGCGACGCTGGGCTTCGACCACGACCCGGGGGTCGTGCTGCTGCGCCGTCGCTTCCAGGAGCTGGTGCTGACGCTGCACCCCGACCGCCACCCGGAGGATGCCTCCCGGGGACGGGGCGACCGGCTGCGCGCCGTGATCGCCGCGTACCGGCTGCTTCGAGGGTGAGTAGGGGAATCGCGGCTAGCGAGAGACGGGCATGAGCCCGCCGGCGGCGGGGGCCGGGGCTGGCGACGCGGAGCCGCCCGAGGCGTCGGCCTCGATGCGCCGTAGCGAGACCGGGAGGGTCACGATGGCGCCGGTGAGGCTCGGGTGGAAGTGGAGCTGCCGCCCGAGGGTCACCACGCAGTCGCGCATCGGCGAGGGAAACTCCGCGGGGGTGATGTCGAGGCGGTTGACGTTGCCCGAGGGCTCGACCGCGACGCGCAGGGTGAAGTCTCCCTCGGCGGCGGGGTTCACCACGAGCGTGGCGGCGTAGCAGGTGTCGGCGAGCGTCTGCACGTCGGGCACGACGGCGTCGACGAGCTCGCGGGTCATCACGTGCGCCGGGGTGCTGGCGGGGATGAGCGCCGGGCGCCACGGGCGGACGGTGATGTTCTCGGGGTTGGGCACCTGCATCTCGCCGGGGCGGGGCGGCGGGAGCGTGGGCATCGGCACCGTCTGCCCGCTGATCTCTCCGCTGCGGAAGCTGAACGGGAAGGATACCAGCGAGGGGGCGCCCATGCCCGGGAAGCGGCGGGTGCGGAGCGCCGCGAGGACGCACTGCGACATGATGGCGAGCGAGGGGTCGGGCGATCCGATGGTCTCGACGTCGTCGATGGAGCCCGACGGGCCGATGCGCATCAGGGTGACGATGGAGCCGCCGGCCTGCGGGGAGAACGCGAGGAAGGCCTTGTAGCAGGCGCGCACCGGCTCGTTGGTCGACACCAGGATGGGCTGCGCGACCTCCAGGGACATGGAGCCGCTGCGGCGCGATCCGCGGCGCGGGGGAGGGGGCATCGGCGGCGGCGTGGGCGAGATCCACTGCGAGTGCGAGACGCGCACCTCGGGGAGCGAGATGGCGATCGGGTCGGGGGGATGCGGCGCCGTGAGAGGGCGAGGAGGTGGGCGCGACGAACAAGCCGCAACGAGCCCGAGGGAGAACACGATCGAGGACGCGCGGACGGAGTACATCGCGCGCAGGATGCCAGAGTCCCGAGGGCGGGCTCAACCCTGTCGCGCGATCGATCGACCGTCGGCGCCGCGGACCGTAGACTGCGCGGTCTGATGCGAGAGGAAGAGCTCCGGGCGCGGCTCGACACGCTGCCCACGTCCCCCGGCTGCTACCTGTTCAAGAACAAGAAGGGCGTGGTGGTCTACGTCGGCAAGGCGCGCTCGCTGCGGCAGCGCGTTCGGCAGTACTTCCAGGCCAACAGCTCGGACTACCGCTACTTCATCCCGCTGCTCGACCGGGTGCTGGGCGACATCGAGACCGTGGTCACCGCCACCGAGAAGGAGGCCGTGCTGCTCGAGAACTCCCTCATCAAGCAGCACCGCCCCCGGTACAACGTCCGCCTCCGGGACGACAAGGACTACCTCTCGGTGCGCCTGGACAAGCGCGTCCCGTGGCCTCGGCTGGAGATCGTCCGGCGCCCGAGGGTCGACGGCGCGGTGTACTTCGGCCCCTATCCCAGCTCGACCGAGGCGCGGCGCACCCTCAAGACCATCAACCGGCACTTCCAGCTCCGCACCTGCGACAACGAGGAGTTCGCGTCGCGCACGCGGCCGTGCCTCGAGTACCAGATCAAGCGCTGCTCGGGGCCGTGCGTGCTCCCGGTGCCTCCCGAGGAGTACGCGGCGCAGGTCGAGTACGTGGAGATGTTCCTCGGGGGGCGCACGAGGGAGCTGGTGGGGTCGCTGGAGCGGGAGATGCGCGCGGCCTCCGCGGCGATGGAGTTCGAGCGCGCGGCGCGGCTGCGAGACCAGATCAACGCGGTGGCCAGCGTCACCGAGACGCAGCGCGTGGCGGAGGTGAGCGACCTCGACCGCGACGTGGTGGGCATCTACCGCGAGGGCGACGGGGTGGTGCTCACCCTGCTGCTGGTGCGCAACGGCTTCGTGCGCGACACGCAATCGCTGGTCTTCGGCCGGGCCGAGCTGCCCGACGACGAGCTGGTCGCCCAGGTGCTCTCCGGGCGCTACGGCTCCGAAGGGGCGACGATCCCCGACGAGGTGGTGCTGCCGCTCGAGCCCGAGGGGAGCGCTGGCATCGCCGAGTGGCTCACCGAGCAGCGCGGCAAGGCGGTGCGCATCGTGGTGAAGCCGGAGCCCGGGGAGGGGAGCGGGGCGCCGCTGCTGGCGATGGCGATGGAGAACGCGAGGCACGCCTTCCGGGAGAAGCGCATGGCCGTGGCCAGCGCCGGGGGGCAGGCCGAGGCGCTCGCCCGGGCGCTCGACATGGAGGAGCCCCCGCGCACCATCGAGTGCGTGGACATCTCGCACCACGCGGGCGCCGAGACCGTGGGGGCGGTGGTGTGCCTGCTCGACGGCGTGGCCTACAAGCCCGGGTACAAGGGCTTCCACGTGCGCACGGAGAACACCGGCGACGATTACAAGGCGATGTATGAAGTGCTCTCCCGGCGCTTTCGCCGGGGGAAGAACCGGGAGAAGGGCTGGGAGCTGCCGGACCTCTTCGTGGTCGACGGAGGCCGAGGCCAGCTCAACATCGCCGTCACGGTCTTGCAGGAGCTCGGGATCACGGACATGCCGGTGTGCTCGCTCGCCAAGGAGCGGGAGAACGTGCTCGGCGAGAAGGTGGTCGACCGGGTCTACCAGCCCGGGAGGAAGAACCCGGTGACCATCCGCGACAACGGGCCGGCGCTGGTGCTGCTGGCCCGGGCGCGCGACGAGGCCCACCGCTTTGCCAACAAGACCCGGGAGGCGCTGCACCACAAGAAGCGCCTGCGCAGCGAGCTCGACGGGCTGCCGGGCCTCGGGCCGGTGGCGGCAAGGGCGCTCTTGAGGAAGTTCGGGAGCGTGGCGGGCGTGGCCGAGGCGACCTACGCGGAGATCGCCGCGGTGCCCAAGGTGGGGCCCATGCGCGCCAGGGCGGCCTACGAGCACCTGCACCCGGGGGTGCTGCAGCTCCCGGAGCACGAGGATCCGTGAGGGCCTGCGCCGCGGCTTGACCCGGCAAAGTGCGCGGTGATAGAAGCGCGCCGATTTGGACGCCTCGAAGGGCCCGTCACCTCGCCACAGGAGAGCCGAGCGGATCGTATGAAGCTCCCCCTCCGTGACATGGTCGGTCTCTCCCTGGGCCTGGAGTTCGTCATCTCCATCGTGGTGATGGCCGGTCTGGGTCGATGGATCGACAGCCGGTACCACACCGAGCCCACCTTTCTGCTGGTGGGCTTCGCGATCGGGGCGGCGGCGGGGTTCCGATCGATGTACCGATTCGCCACCCGCGACGACCCGAAGCCCGACCCCCCGAAGCCCAGCGACCCGAAGCCACCGACGACCCCGTGAGCACCACCCCGACCGAGCCTGGCGCAGCGACCCCGGAGTCCATCGGACCCGACGGCGACCTCGCGCGCCGCATCGGCGTGGTCGCGCTCGCAGCGGGGCTCGTCAGCGCGGTGGTGATGGAGCGTCAGTTCGGCCCGACGGGCGCGTACTCCTCGGTGATCGGCACCGCCGTCGGCCTGCTCAACCTCTGGGTGCTCGCCCGGGTCGTCACCCGGCTGATCGACCCGAAGGTCTCCGCGGGAAAGGGCGCCGCGATGGCCTTGCTCCTGGCGAAGACCGCCGCACTGTTCCTCGGTGTGGGCCTGCTGATCTCGCGATCGTGGGTCCACGGCGGGAGCTTCATGGCCGGCATCACCGCGGTGGTCGTCGCCATCGCGGGAGGCGGGCTCTGGGACGCCGTCAGCCCCAAGGCCGAAACCGGTTCCGACTCCTCCGACTCCGACGAAGGATAAGCCCCGATGCCCGACCATACGTCATGGTTCACGTACCTCCTGGCGCTGCCGAATTTCCGCGCGCTCTGGGCCATGTTCAACCACTACGGTTGCGTGAACGCCGCCGGGCAGCAGACCGCCATGGAGGCCGGCGGACTCTGCGCTGACGGCACCGCCGCGCAGGAGCTCCCCAACCACTTCAGCTACCCCGCCAATACGCCGGTCACGCTCGAGTACACCACCATCGCGCTCTTCGTGGTGCTGCTCATCGCGGGCTTCGTGCTCGTGACCCGCGGCCGCATCGCCAAGACCAGCGAGGCCGTGGTGCCCGAGGGGTCGCTCACCGTCGCGTCGTTCACCGAGAACTTCGTCGAGACCTTCTATGACCTCCTCGCCGACGTGCTCGGCAAGAAGGAAGCGCGGCACTTCCTCCCGATCATCGGCACCTGCGCCCTGCTGATCTTCTTCTCGAACGCCCTCGGGCTCATCCCGGGCTTCGCGCCGCCGACCAGCAACTTCAACGTCACGCTCGCCTGCGGCCTGGTGATCTTCTTCGCCACCCACTACTACGGGCTCAAGCACCAGGGCGCCGCGTACCTCAAGCACTTCGTCGGCCCGATGCCGGCGCTCGCGCCGCTGATGCTCCCGCTGGAGATCATCTCGCACCTCGTGCGCCCGCTCTCCCTCGCCATCCGCCTCTGCGTGAACCTCTTCGTCGACCACATGGTCGTGAGCGTGTTCACCGGCCTCGCCTTCCTGCTCGTGCCCGTGCCCATCATGGTGCTCGGCGTGCTGGTGGTCGTCCTGCAGACCTACGTGTTCTGCCTGCTCGCGACGATCTACTTCCAGCTCGCCATCGACCACGGTGACGACCACGGCCACGACGCCCACGCCGAGCACGGGCACGCCGCCCACGAGCACGCGTGATTCCTAGGGTGTTCCATCGCCCCGCTGTTGGGGCACTGAACTGTTCGAACGACTGAAGGAGACCATCACCATGAAGAAGATCACCGCCCTCTCGAGCGCGCTGCTCGTCACGTTCTACACCTTCGCCGCGTTCGCCCAGGAGGCCGCCGCGGCCCCCGGCTCGAACTCCTTCGACGCCCAGATGATGGCCGCCCTCGGCGCCGGCATCGCCATCGGCGTCGGCGCCCTCGGCGGCGCGCTCGCCCAGGGTCGCGTCGCCGCGGCCGCCCTCGAGGGCATCGCCCGCAACCCGGGCGCGGACGCCAAGATCCGCACCCCGATGATTCTCGGCCTGGCGCTCATCGAGTCGCTGGTGCTCTACGCCCTGCTCATCGCCTACTTCCTCCAGGGCAAGGTCGGCGGTCACTGATCGTCGCCTCCCCCTCCGCCTCCCTCCCTCCCGCTCCCCCCGCCTCCACTCCCAGACCAATCATCGCCGACGGGAACTTGCCTGCGAGGGCACTTCTCTGCCACCGCTCGGACCCTGATGTCCCGCGCGCTGATCCGTTGCGTGTTCGCCGCCCTGTCGCTGTGCGCGCCGTCCCTCGCGACGGCCCAGCCGCGCCCCGCCCCTTCGGCTTCGGCTCCGCCCGCGGCGGCCCGGGCGACCGTGCCCGCGGCGGCCCGGGCGCCTGTGACCCCGAGGCCCGTCGGCCCCGGTCGGCTGGCCCTCGCGGCGGCCCAGAGCGCGGTCGACGAGGTCATCCTCCCGCGCATCGAGGTGCGCGCCCGGAGGGGCGCTCCGGTCGAGGCCGAGCAGTCCGTCCGCGGCGCCCGCAACGCCCGGCTCTGCCTCCGACCGGTGGTCACCGTCCGCCGTCTCCGCAACGGCGAGATGCCCACCTGGACGGGCCCGCTCACCGACTGCACCGGGCGCCCCACCCTCGCCGCGCTCGCGGCCGTCTCGCTGCTCGCCCAGCCGGGGCGCTTCACCGAGTTCGACGTCGACGCCGCCATCCGCGAGCTCCGCCGCGTGGCGCCCGCCGCGGGCCTCAGCCTCGCCGACGAGACCGCGCCCCGCGCCCGTGCCCGGGTCCGCGGTCGAGGCGCGGCGCCCCCCATCGAGCGCGACCGGCTCACGCACGACCCGGTGATCATGCTCACCCGCAACGCGAGGGTGCTGCACCCGCGGGTCATCCAGCTCATGCAGGGGCTCTTCGATCGCTTCCCGGGGCGCACCGCGGAGATCGTCTCGGGCTACCGGCCGGGGGAGGGACGCAGCCGACACGCGCACGCCCGCGCCCTCGACCTGCGCCTCCGGGGAGTGCGCCACGAGGATGTGAGGGACTACGCCCGGACGCTCCCCGACGCGGGCGTCGGGTACTACCCCAACAGCGTGTTCGTGCACCTCGACACCCGCGACGCCCAGGAGGGCGGGGCCTACTGGACCGACTTCTCCGGGCCGGGCGAGGCGCCCCGTTACGGGCACTGGCCGCCCACCGACCAGGAGGTGAGCTCCGAGGTCGGGTGGATGGTCAACGACCGCGAGCCCGACCTCACCACAGCGCGCGAGAGGGAGTGGTCCCCGGAGGCCGTGCACCTGCCCGTGGCGACCCCGTAGGCTTCGTCAAAACGAGGCCTTGAAGATTGGCCCGCGGTGCATCATGGTGGTTCTTGTCCCTCTGCTGGACAGGTGCTGGATGCGTATAGAATCCCGCTTTATCTACACGAACTCGGGGGTCAACCTCGCGGTGGTGTGCAGGCCCGGATCTTTCACCGGGGAGCCTTAAGCCGCGATACCCGACTCCCACCTTGGCGTGTCCAAGGGGTTCGCTACGGTCCCACGGTCCAAGCGGTACGGACGCCTTCCGAAGGGCGATGATCATCCCAAAGGATCATCGCCCTTCCCTTTTGCGCGGAAATGTGGCTGTGTCTCTGTAGCCGCACCCCTTCCGGTTCGCATCGGGCGCAGCGCGCGGTACAAGAGAGAATAGAAGGAGCCATCAACGTGACTGGAGTCTGGACCCACCGCTTCGAGGTCGTCATGCGTCCCCTGCGCGATCTCGACGCGCCGCCGACCCACGTGTTCATCGAGACCCGCACCGCGGCCCAGGCCGCCCGCGACGCGGTCACGCAGCACCCGGATATGAAGGTTCTCTCCGTCACCCGGGAGACCGCCTCGTCGGGGGTCTTCTCGACCGTCAAGGGCGACGAGCGCGCCGAGCGCGCCGAGCCCGCCGTGGTTGTGCCGCTGGCCCGCGTGGCCGGACGGCGCTGACGCGCTCAGGCCTCGACCCGCACCCGCACCAGCCGACCCGCCTCGCTCGCACCGCGCAGCGTGAAGCGCATCGCTCCAGGAATACCCGGTACGGTAAGCTCGACCCGCACCGCCGCGGACTCGATGGCCACCACCGCGTAGCGCACCTCGCCGTCGCTGCCGGAGAACATCGCCACCACCACGTCGGCGCCGCGGTGCTCGGTGCCGTCGCCCTGCACGAACACCACGTCGGCGTGCAGCGCCTCGGCCACCGAGCGCGCGTCGCCCTCCACCAGCACCCGAAGCAGCGTCGTCGTCTCGTCGCTCATGGAACCCTCCACGCCTCAAGCGTCCACAGCCCGGTGCCCGAGGCGCTGTCCTCGACGCCGTAGGTGCCGCGCAGCCCGAGGACGTCCGGCAGCAGGCGCCCCCGGCCCCTCGCCACCGTGTCGCGCGGAGACACCTCGCGCCAGCGGATCGCGAGCCCACCCCCGGGGATGGGATCGCCGTCGAAGGTGCCCTCGCGGTCTTGATAGCGGTAGGTCGCGCGCCACCGGCCGTCGTCGAGCGGGGTGAGCAGCGTCTCGACCGCGACGCCCGTCGGCAGCCCCGTCCATCGCCCCAGCCAGAGCCCCGCGCGCAGCCTCGACGTCGGGCGCCCCGGCCGCTGCAGCACGATGGGCTCGCCGCTCGGCGGGGCCTCCTCGCGCAGGGCTCCGTCGCGCGCGTCCCGCCGCAGCCGCACCCGACGCTCTCTCCCCTGCTGGATCGCGACGGTGCCCTCCTCGCGCCAGAGCCCGTCGTAGCCCTCGCCGTCGCGCACCGCGGCCAGCTCACCGTGCCACGGGGGAAGGTCCCAGCTGCCGCGCAGCACCTCGCCGTCCTCGTGCAGCCACACTGCGACCCGCATCCCCTCGGGCACCTCCGGCCAGCGACCCCAGTAGAGCCCATGGGTCGCCGCCGCCGCCGCCGCGGGAGCCGCTGGCGCAGGGCGCACCTCGCGCGCTCCACAGGCTGCCGTGACCGCCGCGGCCAGCACCGACCACGCCGACTGCTTTCGTCCTCGCGCTCGCAACGCGCGGGAAGATGCAGCATCACCCCACCGATTGACTATCCTTCCCGCACCGGATGGCTCTCCCCCCGATCGCCCTCACCATCGCCCGCCCCGTCCTCGGGGTGTGCGTCCCGCTCGGGATCATGGCCGCCGTCGCCCCGTGGGTTCCGCTGGGGCCGTTGGGCTCCACCCTCGTGGCCCTCGCCGCCGTGGCCCTCGCCATCGTGGGCGGCGTGGCCCTCGCCCCCGCCGCGCCCCTGCGCCCTCGCGTGGGCCTGGCCCTCGCCCTCCTCGGCCTCGGCCTCGTCGCCCTCGCGCTGGCGCTCCCCCCGGTGGCCTCCGGGCTCGTCGGGGCCCTCGGGCTCCTCTCCGTCGCCCTGGTCGTGGGCGGGTCCATCGGGGCGCGCATGGAGTCCTCCGGTCACCTCGCCGCGGTGGCCCTGGTCTCCGCCGCGGTCGACCTCTGGAGCGTCACCTCGCCCTCGGGACCCACCAACCACATCGTCCAGTCGCCCGCCCTGGTGCGCCTGCTCACCGTGAGCGTGGCCATCCCCCCGGAGCGCGCCCCGAGGCCCGCCATCGGCTTCGGCGACGCCGTCTTCGTCGCCCTCTACCTCGCCGCCGCGGCGCGCTTCTCCATGCCCCGACCCCGCATGACCGCGGCCCTCTGGGCAGGCATCTTCGCCGCCGGAGCGCTCGCCATCGCCCTCGAGCGGGCGGTGCCCGCGCTGCCCACCATCGGCCTGATGGTACTGGCGACGCAGCCCATGGCGCGCGATGTTCCGCCCGCCGACCGGCGCGCCACGATGCTGGCCGCGGTGTTGCTGGCCGCGTCGGTGGCTCGCGCCCTCACGCGCTGAAGGGGAGTGTCGTCCATGTTCGAAGCCTGGGGTCGATGGGTCTACGCGCACCGCCGAGCCGTCCTGGCGGTGAGCGCAGCCTTCCTGGTGGCCTCGCTCGCCGCGCTCCTCGTGGGGGGAAGGCTCACCACCGGGCGCATCCATGGCATCGAGGGCGACACCGCCGCCGAGCTCATCGACCATGAGCTCCCGCAGGCCGGAGCCTCGGGCCTCACCGTCGTCCTCGCCCACCCCGAGTGGACCACCGACGAGCCCCGCTTCCAGCAGGCCGCGCTCGCCGCGCTCGCCCCGCTGCGACGCCACCCCTCGGTGCTGCGGGTGCGCTCTCCCTTCGACCCCGACGTCGAGACCGTCGAGGCGTCCACCATGCAGTCCCTCGACACGCACCACGCCATCGCCACCGTGGCGCTGCGCCACGAAGCGACCGTCGACACCCGCGGCTACCCCGCCCTGCGGCAGCGCATCGCGGCGGGCCCGCTCACCGTCACCGTCACCGGCGTCGGGGCCTTCCGCGCCGACCTCGACGGGGTGCTCCAGCGCGACCTCCAGCGCGCCGAGGTGCTCTCCGCGCCGCTCACCCTCCTCGTGCTGCTGCTGGTCTTCGGCTCGGTGGTCGCGGCCCTCCTCCCGGCGGGCGTCGGGGCGCTCGCGGTGGCGGGCGGCGTCGCCGCGGTGATGCTCCTCTCCCGCCGCATGGAGGTCGCGCAGTACGCGATCAACATCGTGTCGCTGGTGGGCCTCGGCGTCGCCATCGACTACTCGCTCTTCATGGTCAACCGCTTCCGCGAAGAGCTCGCGGGCGGCAACTCCGTGGAGGACGCCGTCGCGCGCACCGTCTCCACCGCCGGCCGCGCGGTGGCCTTCTCGGGCCTCGCGGTGGTCATCGGCCTCTCCGGGCTCTTCTTCTTCCGCGGCTCGTACCTCGCCTCGCTCGGCCTCGGCGGAACCCTCGTGGTCGCCTTCGCGGCCCTCTACGCCCTCACCTTCCTCCCGGCGCTGCTCTCGGTGCTCGGCCACGGCGTCAACCGCTGGCGCATCGGCTCGCTGGGCACCGGCGGCCGCGACGGCTTCTGGCGGCCGCTCGCCACCTGGGTGATGCGCCGCCCGCTCTGGGTGCTGCTCCCCACGCTGACCATGCTGCTGGTGCTGGGCCGACCCTTCCTCGACCTGAAGCTCGCCATCCCGGACATGAACGTGCTCCCGGCGAGCACCGAGACCCGGCGGGGCAACGCGCTCTTGAGCGAGCACTTCGCCGAGCGGGCCGCGACCCGCGTGGTGATGGTCGCGCGCTTCCCCGGCGCGCCGCTCGCCCGGAGGGAGCGGGTGCTCGCGCTGCGGGAGCTCAGCGCCCGGGTGGCGACGATCCCCGGCGTCGACCACGTGGAGAGCCTGGTCGACCTCGACCCCTCGCTCGACGCCGAGGCGGTCGCCGACGTGGTGATGGACCCGGCGCAGCGCACCGAGGGGCACCAGCTCTTCGTGCGGGACACCGTCGGCGCGCACGTCGTGGTGCTCTCCGCGATCACCGAGGCGGCGCCCGCCTCGGAGGCCGCGAAGTCCATCGTGCGCGCGGTGCGCACGCAGCGGCGCGTGGCCGACGGCGAGCTCCTCGTCACCGGCCAGACCGCCATGGACCTCGACACCGCGAGCTACCTCCGCGCCCGCGTGGGCGGGGCCATCGCCTTCGTGGTGGTGATGACCATGCTGGTGCTGCTGCTGCTGCTCGGCAGCGTCGCGCTGCCCATCAAGGCCGTGCTGATGAACCTGCTCTCCATCACCGGCTCCTTCGGCGCCCTCGTGTGGATCTTCCAGCAGGGCCACCTGCAGCACCTGCTCAGGTTCACGCCGGGGCCCATCGATCCGTCGCTGCCCATCGTGATGTTCTGCGCCACCTTCGGGCTCTCGATGGACTACGAGGTGCTGATGCTCACCCGCATGCAGGAGGAGTACGCCCGGCACGGCGACAACACTCGCGCGGTGGCCGAGGGCCTGGAGCGCTCGGGGCGCCTCGTGACCAGCGCGGCGGCCATCATGGTGGCGGTGTTCTCGGCCTTCGCGATGGCCGACATCATCCTGCTGAAGGCGCTGGGCGTGGGCATGGCCATCGCCGTGGCCCTCGACGCCACGGTGGTGCGGGTGCTCATCGTCCCCGCCACCATGCGCCTGCTCGGCGACTGGAACTGGTGGGCCCCCGCCATCGTCCAGCGCGCCCAGCGCCGGCTGAGCCGCAGCGGGCACTGATCCCCTCCCTGCGCCCGGTGCTCCGCACCTCGACGGCTACCGTGCGTTCCGGTAGCTCTGCCGACCATGCAAGCACCCCAGCGCCAGCACCTCTGGCTCACCTTACTTCTCACCGTCTTCGGCTGTACCAGCAGCCAGCCCGTCGTCGGCGGCGGCGACTCGGGGACCATGGACGTCCCCGTCGACGTGCAGTGCTCCGCGGGCCAGCAGGTCTGCGGCAGCGCCTGCTCGACCCTCGCGGATGACCCCCTGAACTGCGGCGCCTGCGGCACCGTCTGCCCGCGCACCCAGGTCTGCGCGGCCGGCGCCTGCCGCCAGTCGTGCCCGGCGGGGCAGCAGCTCTGCGGCGACCGCTGCGTCAGCGTCGACACCGACCGCGCCCACTGCGGCGCCTGCGGCAACGCCTGCGGGGCGGGCCTCGTCTGCGCCATGGGCCAGTGCGCGCTCGACTGCGGCCCGATGCTGGCGCAGTGCTCCGGGGCCGCGGGCGACGCGGGGACCGACGGCGGCGGCGCGCGCTACTGCGCCAACGTCAGCAACGACCGCGAGAACTGCGGGGCGTGCGGAGCCGTCTGCGCCGCGGGTCAGATCTGCGCCGCGGGCGCCTGCGTGACGAGCTGCGGGGCCGGGACGACGGCCTGCGGCGGCGCCTGCCGCGACCTGCAGACCGACCGGCTCCACTGCGGCGCCTGCGGCAACGCCTGCGCCTCGGGCCAGCTCTGCGAGGCCGGGGCCTGCGTCATCACCTGCCCGGCGGCGCAGACCGTGTGCGACGGGCGCTGCGTCGACCGCCAGACCGACCTCGCCCACTGCGGCGCCTGCGGCAACTCCTGCGCTCCGGGACAGGTGTGCTCCATGGGCGCCTGCGTCGCGAGCTGCGGCGCCGGGCTCACCAACTGCAGCGGCTCGTGCCGCAACCTGCAGACCGACCCCGCGGGCTGCGGGGCCTGCGGCGCCGCCTGCCCGGCGCCGGTCAACGGCGCGGCCTTCTGCACCGCGGGGCGCTGCGGCGTCGAGTGCGCCCGAGGCTTCGGCGACTGCGACGGGATGGCGGCCAACGGCTGCGAGGCCACCCTCGACACCGTCTCCCACTGCGGCGGCTGCGGCGTGGCCTGCCGCTACCCCAACGCCTCCGCGAGCTGCACCAGCTCGGGCTGCGCGCGGGGCGCGTGCAACGCCGGCTTCGCCAACTGCAACGCCGACGACGCCGACGGCTGCGAGGCCTCCACGCTCACCGACAGCGCCCACTGCGGCGCCTGCGGCACCCGCTGCGCGGCGGGCGAGAGCTGCGTCGCCGGGAGCTGCCAGCCCAACTGCGGCGCCGGGCTCACTGACTGCACGGGCTCGTGCCGCAACCTCGCCAACGACCCGGACAACTGCACGAGCTGCGGCAACCGCTGCGCCCGGCCGGCCAACGCGACGGCGTTCTGCGCGTCCCGCTGCGGCTTCGCCTGCGCCGCGGGCTTCGGCGACTGCGACGGCAGCGCGACCAACGGCTGCGAGACCGCCCTCGACTCGCTCTCCAACTGCGGCGCGTGCGGGCTCCAGTGCCGCTTCCCCAACGCCGCGGCGGCCTGCGCCGCGGGGCGCTGCGCGATCGGCGCCTGCGCCGCGGGCTTCGTGAACTGCGACGGCGACGCGACCAACGGCTGCGAGATCAACACCCAGACCGACCCGGCGAACTGCGGGGCCTGCGGCACCACCTGCGCCGCGGGGCAGGTCTGCTCGGGGGGAGCCTGCCGCGCGAGCTGCGCCGCGGGCCAGACCGAGTGCAGCGGGGCGTGCACCTCGACGCAGACCGATCCGAGCAACTGCAGTGCGTGCGGCACCCGCTGCCCGGTGCGGCCCAACGCCGCGTCGGTGTGCGCCTCGGGCTCGTGCAACTACGCCTGCAACGCGGGCTTCCGTGACTGCGACGCCGCCGCCGCCAACGGCTGCGAGGCGGCCACCGCCACGGACGTCGGCAACTGCGGGTCGTGCGGCCGGGTGTGCAGCTTCTCCAACGCCACCGCGGCCTGCTCCGGGGGCGCGTGCGCCATCGCGGCGTGCAACGGCGCCTTCCGCGACTGCAACGGCATCGGCGGCGACGGCTGCGAGGTCAACAGCGGCTCGGACGTCAACCACTGCGGCGCCTGCGGCAACCGCTGCGCGATCGCCAACGGCACGGCCGCGTGCGCGGGCGGCGCCTGCGCGGTGGCGGCCTGCAACGCCGGCTTCGCGGACTGCAACGGCAACCCCGCCGACGGCTGCGAGGTCAGCCTCGGCACCAGCTCATCGCACTGCGGAGCCTGCAACAACAGCTGCCCGAGCGGGGTGTGCACCGCGGGCGTCTGCTCGAGCGGCCTGCGCACGTACAGCGGCAACTTCGTGAGCAGCACCACGCCTCCCGCGTCGGCCTGCACCGACTGGGACACCTGGCGCGCGGGCCTCGGCTCGGGCTACACGCGGGTGACCATCCGCGGGACCTTCAACACCACGGGCGTCTCCTGCACCAACCCCGTGGTGGTGAACGGGCTCGCCTCGGCGCTGCGCAACGGCACCGACTTCAACATGGCCTGCGACGGCCACAACTGGTCGCTCTGCGGGTCGCGGTACCACGGCGAGCTCTGGCTCGATCCGCCGTCCACCTGCAGCGGCTCCAACTGCCCGTCGGGCTACATCGTGCGCCCGTGCCAGGGATCCAACTGGGGCGGGGTCAACACCGCCACCTGCGGCGGCCCCTCGCAGACCATGGCGGTCGACTTCCTCTAGCTCCGGCCGGGAGTACACTCCGCGGCATGGAAAGCCGCTGTCCCATCTGCAAGAAGCCCGTCCGGGCCGCTCGCCCGGAGAACCCCTCCGCGCCCTTCTGCTCCACCCGCTGTCGGGACGTCGACCTCGGTCGATGGCTCGACGGCGACTACCGCATCCCCGTGCGCGACGAGGTCCCCTCCGAGGAGGAGGTCGCCGTGGCCTCGGCGCGCGTGCCCGACGCGCGGAGGGTCTCTTGATCCCCGCCCGCCTCGCGGCCCCGGCGCTCGCCCTCTCCCTGGCGCTCTCGGGCGCCGCCGCCTCCGCGCAGAGCCTGCTCTCGCACGACTGGCTGGTGCTCCAGCCCGAGCTCGGCCTCTCGTACGCCAACGTCGTCGCGGTCAACAACGACGGCCTCTTCCCCTCGGCCTCGACCACCAGCGGCTTCGGCCCGCGCTTCGGCGTGCTGGCGGGCATGCGCTTCGGCCCGGTGACCGGCGGGGTCCGCGCCGACCTCGCCCGCTACGCCGCCTACGACGTCGGCAACGCGGGGCTCTTCGTGGAGCTTCGCATCCCGGTGCCCTTCATCCAGCCCTTCGGCCGGGTGGGCGCCGGGTACGCCTGGCTCGGAGACCTCAACCCCGACCCCCGCTACCTCGCCTGCGGCGCCACCGGCTCCGGGGCCTCGTGCCCGAAGGTGTCCGGGTGGTTCGCGACCGTCGGCGGGGGCCTCGACCTCGCCATCAGCAGCCACTTCACCGTGGGCGCCAACCTCGACGTGAACTTCCTCAACCTCACCCGCGCGGCCTCGCCGACCAGCGTGATGTTCTCCAACACCGGCGACAGCGTCGGCCTCCAGGTGACGCTCGGCATCCACGCCGCGCTGCGCATCTGACGCGGCGCTACTCGAGGAAGGCCATGAGCCGGTCGCGCTGCGCCTCGGCGTCGGCGCGCCCGAGGTCGATCAGCTTGCGGGCGAAGGCGCCGTCGAAGAGCAGGTAGCTCGCGAGGTCGCTCTCGTCGTTCATGCCGTTGTCGAGCAGCGAGAGGAGCTGCCGCGCCACGATGGACCCCGACAGCTTGCCGCGACGGACGTGCTGCGCCGCGATGCGGCCGATGTCCTGGCTCGGCCGCACCAGCATCGTCTCCACCCTGCGGTAGGGCTCGCCGCCGCGAGACATCGCCTGGGTGCTCAGCCGCTCTGCGAAGCCCGGCCCGGCGACCTGCTCGCCGTCCTCCAGGATCTGGTTGATGCGGCCGAGCAGCTCGACGTCGGTCTGCACGTGGTCGAGGAGGAAGGCGTTGAGCACCTTCCCCAGGAGGAAGAGCGCGCCCGGTGAGGCGTTGAGCTGGCTGGTGGGCGACTCGTTGACCAGGGTGCCGCGGGTCTCGCGAGAGAGCCCGACCACCAGGATGCGCTCGGCCCCGAGCCGGATCGCCGGAGCGATGGGGGTGTTCTGCCGCAGGCCGCCGTCGCAGTAGAGCAGCGACCCGATGCGCACCGGAGGAAACACCAGCGGGATCGCCGCGCTCGCGAGGGCGTGCTGCGGCCCGATCACCTGGCGCTCGACCACCACGCGGGCCCCGAGGCCCACCGGGAGCGGCACGTCCGGCGCGGTGTCCATGAAGAGCGTGGTGCGCCCGGTGGCGATCTCCGTGGCGCTCACCGAGAGCCCCCGCAGCAGCCCCCGCTTGAGCGAGCGGGCGACCATCTTCCAGCTGATCTCGCGGGTGACGAGGTCGACCATGGGCTGCACGTCGAAGAGCCCGCTGGCGGTGCTCCCGCCGCGAAGCACCGACGGCAGCCGCATCGCCTGGCGCAGGTCGAAGCGCAGCACGTGCTCGAAGGCGATGGAGGTCCAGAGGTCGACCAGGCGCTTCACCCCGGAGACAGGGTCGGCCATGTGCGCCGCGAGGTAGCAGCCGTTGACCGCCCCGACGCTGGTGCCGCAGATCACGTCCACCCGCGGCGGCAGGTTGCCCCGCAGCCGCGTGAGCTCGCCGTAGAGGTACGAGAGCACCCCCACCTCGTAGGCCCCGCGCGCGCCTCCCCCCGAGAGCACCAGCGCCACCGACCGCGGAACCACCGGCTTGCTCCATCGCTCGCTCGTCACGTAGTCGAAACCTCCCGAGGCGCCACGCGCCACGTTGCCATCACGGCGCGCTCGAGCGCGTTCGCCTGCTGCGTCATCGCCTCGGCGTTGATCACGTCGCCGCCCCGCGCGCCGCCCAGCACCCGCAGCGCCTCGGCGCACACCCGCAGCACCCGCGCCCCCTGGTGGATGTGCGCCGGCCTGGACATCAACGGATCGCCCAGCACCCGCTCGATCCAGCCCAGCGAGGCCGCGCGGTCGCCCAGGTGGGCCGACGCCAGCGCCGAGCCCGCCCGCGCCCGCAGCACCTCCAGGGGGATGCCCGACTCCGACGCCGCCGCCTCCGCGCTCTCCATCGCCACGCGCGCCAGCCGGTACTGCCGCCGCGCCAGCAGCACCCGCCCGTCGCCCAGGCACAGCCGCACGTACGCGTAGCGCCCGCCGGTCGTGCCGAGCAGCGCCCGCGCCCGCTCGATGGCCGCCGCCGCGTCGTCGATGTCCCCGCGCTCCACCAGCACCTCGGCCAGGGCCACCAGCGCCTCCGCGAGCGTCCCGCCCAGCCCGAGGCGCACCGCCTCCGCGAGCGACACCGCCCGCTGGAGAAACTGCAGCGCCCGCGCCGGTCGGCCGAGCGCGTCCCACGCGTTGCCCGCGTGGAGCACCGTGCGGGCGAGCCGGTCTCTCCCTCCCACCTCGCGCTCGAGCGAGATGGCCGTGCGGAAGAACCGCAGCGCCTCCGCGGGCGCCCCGGACGCCATGCACGCCATCCCGACGGCGTCGTAGGCCGCGCCCAGCATCCGCCGCGGCCCGAAGCGCGTCGCCGTCGCCACCGCCTCCGCCCCGAGCTCCAGCGCCGCCCGGTGCTCACCCACCCAGCGCCTCATGTTGGAGCGGGTCACCAGCACCTCGACCTCCAGCGAGCGGGAGATCTCCGCCTCGCGCCGCAGCGCCACCAGCGCCGCGTCCGCCTGCTCGATCGCCGAGCGCAGCTCGCCCCGGTGCCCCAGGTGCACCGCCCACGCCCAGCGCGCCTCGGCCTCGGTGCGCGCGTCGCCCGCCCTCCTCGCGGCGCGCACCGCCGCCACCACGTCGCGGGCCGTGTCGAGCCCGGGGGTGATCTCGATCTTGAAGCGCGCCTGTCGGGTGAGCGCCCGGGCGATCACCCCGGGGTCGCGGGAGACCACCGCCACCTCGCGAAGCGCCAGCAGCGCCCGCCGCCGACGACGGTTGTGCCCGCCGCCCCGGGCCGCCTCCTCCAGGCCCTCCCAGGCGGTCGCCTGCAGCCGCAGCCCCTCCAGGTCGCGCGCCCCGGAGCAGAGCGTCAGCACCCGCTCGAAGGCCGCCCCCGCCTCGCGCTGCCCGCGCACCCCGGCCCCCGCGAGGGCCAGCGCGGCCTCCATCCACGCGCGCGCCGCGGGCCTCGTCGCCCCGGCCGCCTCCCGGTGGATCGCCAGCGCCGTCTGGTGCCGCACCGCCCCGGCCGGCGTCACCCCCTGGCGCTCCAGCACCTCCGCCAGCCGCGCGTGCATCGCGGGCATCGCCGTCGGGTCGACCGCCGCCCGCAGCAGCCGCCGCAGCGCCGCGTGCGCGAAGGCGAGCACCGTCACGCACTCCGACGCCCCGGTGGTCTCCACCAGGATGCCGTCGGTCACCAGCCGAGCCCGCACCCTCGGGCCCTCCGGGCCCCCGAGGGCGTCGACCAGGGGGCGGGTGAGCTCGGCCTCGCAGAGGGCGCACCAGCGCAGCAGCGCCCGGCTCGTCGGGGGCAGCGCGTCGATGCGGGCCGCGAGCACCTCGTCGAGGGTCCCGGGCAGCAGGGCCTCGCCGCGGTCGTCGGTGACCAGGTCGGCGACGATCTCCCCGGCGCCGTCGAGCTGCGCCCTGGCTCGCACCCGGTCTCGCTCGCTCAGGGCCTCGACCACCTCCAGCATCGCCAGGGGGTTGCCCCCCACCACGGCGCTCACCTCCCGCACCAGCGCGTCGCTCGCATGGTCGGCCCCGAGCGACTGCGCGATCAGCCTTCGCCGGGAGTCGCCGTCGAGCGGGCCCACGACGATCTCCGGCACGCCGCCGAGCTCGCCCTGCAGCGCGTCGTCGTCTCGCAGCGCCAGCACCACCAGCACCGGCGCCCCGGGCGGCCTCCGGGCGAGGTCGGCCACCAGCGCCCGGCTCGGCGCGTCGGCGAGCTCGAGGCCGTCGAGCAGCAGCACCATCGGGCCGTCGGTCGCGGCCTCGGAGAGCATCGGGCGGAGCACCAGCGCGAGCTCCCTCGTGATGGCCGCCTCCGCCGCCTCGTCGTGGGGGTCGAGCCCCAGGCAGGTGCGCAGCGCCCGCACGGCGGCGCGACGCCCGAGCGTGCCGGGGCCCCAGCGCTGCACCGCGCGGTCGAGCGAGCGGCCCAGCACCTCGCGGTCGGCGAGGTCGGACGGGAGGAGGGGCTCGTCGCCGCGCTGGAGCACCAGCACCTGCTGCAGGAGCTGGGCGATGAGCGCGAAGGGCACGCGGCTGGTGCCGAGCGAGGCCTCGACGCGCAGCACCCTGGTGGGCGTCGCGCCGCTCAGCAGCCCCTCGGCGAAGGCCCCCAGGAGCGTGGACTTGCCGATGCCGAGCTCCCCCACCAGGCGCCGCGCCGCGCCCACCTCGGTGAAGATCACCGCGGCGTAGGCGTCGCGCAGCTCGCCCATGGGGCCCTCGCGGCCCAGCAGCGTGAAGCCCTGCACCTCCGCGGAGGTGTCGCGCTCGGACCTGCCCCGCAGCCGCTCGAGCGCCCAGGCCCTCCCGGCGCCGGGGCCCCTCGCGGTGGCCTCCCGCAGCACGAAGGCGCGGCGCACGAAGCGGGCGAGCGCGGCGCCCAGCAGGGCCTCGCCGGGGCGCGCCGCGGCGGCCAGCCCGTTGGCGATGGGGAGCGCGTCGTCCACCGGCTCGAAGCGCATCGGGACGCCGTCGACGTCGAAGGCGCAGGCCACGAGGCCGCGGGCGAGCCCGAGGCCCAGCGTGGGGGCGAGCTCGACCAGGGCCTCGTCGACGCTCTCGAGGTCGGCCGCGAGGGTGCGCGCCGCGTCGAGGAGGTCGAGCGCGAGGCGGGCCGCGCGGAGTGGGTCGTCGACCTGCGGGCGCAGGACGCCGACGAGGAGGGTGAAGCGGTCGTCGCCGTTCCACTCGAGGGTGGCGGCGGCCTTGAAGGCGAGGGCGTCGATGAGGGAGACGAGCGCCCGGGTCTCCGGCGCGCTGGCGGGGCGGGACATGCGCCCGACGATCACCGCCACGTTGACCCGCTCGCGCACCGTGCCCACCGCGTCGACGCGAGGGGGCCGCGGCGGGGTGAGGTCCGAGAGCAGCATCAGCTCCGGGAGCGTGACGCTGGCGTAGGGGTCGAAGGCCGACATGGTCCGGCCGACGCCCTCGCCGGCCGCGCTGAAGTCGTCGGGCTGGAGGGACACCGGGCCCACCGTGGGCAGCGCGTCGCTCGGGCTGCGCGGCGGCGGCGGCGGGGGCTGCGAGGAGAGCGCCGCGGGCGTCCCGCTGGCGCGGCGGCGGGGCATCACCTTCTCGACGAACTGCTCCAGCGTGATGGCGTCGGGCTGCTGCTCGGCCAGGTGAAGGAAGGCGTTGAGCGCCAGCGCCACCTCCCTCGCCGTGGCGTACCGCTGCTCGGGCTTCGGGCTCATCGCCCGGCGCACCACCGCCCGCAGCGCCTCCGGGGCCTCGGGCACCAGCACGTCGGGGTCGGGCAGCAGGCCCTCCCGCACCCGGGTGAGGAGAGTGTGCGCGTCGGGGACGTCGGCGAACCAGGGGCGCCCGAGCAGCAGCTCGAGCAGCACGACGCCCAGGGCGAAGACGTCGGCGCGGCGGTCGACGGGCTCTCCCCGGGCCTGCTCCGGGGCCATGTACCCGTACTTGCCCTGCACCAGGCCGGTCTCGGTGAAGGAGGCCGAGCGCGCGTGGGCGATGCCGAAGTCCCCGAGCTTCACGGCCCCCTCGTAGGAGAGCAGCACGTTGGCCGGGGAGACGTCGCGGTGGACGATCTCCAGGGGCCGCCCCTGCTCGTCGAGGCGCTCGTGGGCGTAGTGGAGGGCGCGGGAGAGCTCCCGCAGGATGTGTGCTGCGACGGCGGGCGGTACCTTCTCCCCGGCGCGGTGGGCCGTCGCGAGGAGCAGGCCCAGGTCGGGCCCGTCGACGTGCTCCATGATGAGCAGCAGCGTCGGGCCGTCGGACTCGAAGCCGTACACCTGCACGAGGTTGGGGTGGTTGAGCCGCATCGCGACCCGGGCCTCGTCCACGAACATCGTGCGGAAGTGCGGGTTTTCCGCGTAGTCCGGGAGGATGCGCTTGACCACCAGCGACTTGTCGACGCCCTCCGCGCCGCGGGAGCGGGCGAGGTAGACCTCGGCCATGCCGCCCACCCCGAGTCGCCGCGTGACGATGTAGCGACCGAGGCGCTGCGGGTTGGCCGTCGACATGCGGGATGCTGAAGGCTACGTCACCGGGCGGCACCCGGAAAGCAGGGACTCAGGTCTGGTAGCGGGCGCGGACGGCGGGGACGAGGTAGCTGTCGAAGGCCCGGTCGAGGTCGTACTCGGGCTCCCAGCCCCAGTCGGCGCGGGCGCGGGCGTCGTCGACGTCGCCGGGCCAGGAGTCGACGATGCGGGCGCGGCCCGGGTCGGGCGCGAAGGTGATGTCCGCCTTCGGGAAGGAGCGCTTCACCCGGTCGGCGAACTCCTGCGCCGAGAGGCTGAAGGCGCCGACGTTGTAGCTGGGTAGGGTCAAGCCCTCGGAGGGCGCGTCGAGCAGCTCGAGCAGCGCCTTCACCGCGTCGGGCATGGCCATGAAGGGCAGCCTCGCCTCCGGGCCCACGAAGCACGCGTAGGGCTTCCCCTGGGCGGCGTGGTGGAGCATCTCGGGGCCGTAGTCGCTGGTCCCGCCTGAAGGGACCGTGTCGGCGGAGATGAGCCCCGGGAAGCGCAGCGCGCGGAAGTCGAGCCGGGCGTTGGCCGACACCGCCCCGACGGAGCGGTAGTGGCGCATGAAGTACCGGCCCAGGTGCTCGCAGTACAGCTTGTTGCAGCCGTACATGGTGATGGGCTCGAGAAACTGCTCCTCGGTCACCCGGGCGTTCGCGGCCTTGGCCTCGACCGAGGGCAGGCCGTAGACCGCGATGGAGCTCGGCAGCACGAAGCGCACGGGCCGCCCCAGCCGCGCCGACTGCTGCTGCGCCATGCGCATGAGGTGCAGCGTGCCCTCGACGTTGATCTGGTGCGCGAGGTCGGGGTCGCGCTCGCCTCGGGTGGAGAGCAGCGCCGCGAGGTGGAAGACCACCTCGATCTCGTGGTGCGCCGCGAGCTGGTCGAGCAGGTAGCGGTCGAGGATGTTGCCCGCGTAGGTCTCGTGGCACATGGGCCGAAAGCGCTCGGGCAGGGGGGTGAGGTCGAGGGTGACCACGCGGTAGCGGCCCTCGGCGTGGAGGCGCTCGAGCAGCGAGCGGCCGATCTCGCCGTTGGCGCCGGTGATGAGAGCGACGGGGGGAAGGGCCATGGGGGTGCCGCTGCTCCGCTCAGCCGGGCTTCGACTCGGCCACCGCAGTGACTCGCTTCGAGAGGTAGTCGATGAGGTCGATCTTGGTGACGAGCCCGAGGAGCCGGGTGCCGTCGGCGACGAGCGCGACCTTGGCCTCGGCGAGCACGCCCTGCAGCAGGTCGACGCGCGTGTCGGGCGTCACCGTGGCGTAGTCGCTGTCGAGGATGTTGGTGATGGTGCCGTCCATGTTGGCCTCGCCGGAGACGAGGTTGCGCAGCACGTCGACCTCCGTGACGATGCCGCGGATGTGGTCGCCGTCGACCACCGGGAGCTGCGAGATGCCCAGCGACTTCATCTTCGCGATGACGTTGCGGAGCGTGTCGTCGGAGCGCGCGGTGACGAGCTGCTGGCTGCGGGTCTGCATCATCTCGCGCACGGTGCCGAGCGAGGCCTCGGTGCCGGTGAAGCCGTTCTCGCGCATCCAGTCGTCGTTGAAGATCTTGGTGAGGTAGCGGCCGGCGCTGTCGGGGAGCAGCACCAGGATGCGCTCCTTCTTGTTGCGGGCCTTGGCCCACTTGATGGCGCCCGCCACCGCCGCGCCGCAGGAGCCGCCGCAGTAGATGCCCTCGAGGCGCACCAGGTCGCGGGTCATCATGAAGCACTCGCGGTCGTCGACGCGCACGCAGTCGTCGAGGATCTTCAGGTTCATGGTGGTCGGGAAGAAGTCCTCGCCGATGCCTTCGACCTTGTACGAGAAGGCGCGGGTGACCTGCCCGTGCTTGACGAAGTCGTAGTAGACCGAGCCCACCGGGTCGACGCCCACGATCTGGATCGCGGGGTTCTTCTCCTTCAGGTACTTGCCGGTGCCGGAGAGGGTTCCGCCGGTGCCCATGCCGGAGACGAAGGCGTCGAACTCGCCGTTGGTCTGCTCCCAGATCTCCGGGCCCGTGGAGAGGTAGTGCGCCTCGGGGTTGGCGGGGTTGTGATACTGGTTGGCCAGGATGGCGTTGGGGGTCTCCTCCGACAGCCGCCGGGCGACGGAGTAGTAGCTGCGCGGGTCGGCGGGCTCGACCGCCGTGGGGCAGACCACCACCTTGGCGCCCCAGGCCCGGAGCGCGGAGATCTTCTCCTGCGACATCTTGTCGGGCATCACGAAGATGGTGCGGTAGCCGCGCACCGCCGCGACCATGGCCAGGCCCGCGCCGGTGTTGCCGCTGGTGGCCTCGACGATGGTGCCGCCGGGCTTCAGCCGCCCCTCGGCCTCGGCCCGGTTGACGATGTTGATGGCGATGCGGTCCTTCATCGACCCCGCGGGGTTCAAGAACTCGCACTTCACGTAGATCTCGGCCGCCAGGTCGGGCGGGACGACCCGGTTCAGCCGGATGATCGGGGTGTTGCCAACCGCATCAAGGATGTTCGCTCGGGCGCCGTGCATCATCGCGTCTTCATCGCTCCTGTTCGGGCGTCGCACTAGCACAGCCGCAGGGCGTGACGGTAGTGCCTCACCGTCGGCCCGTCGGCCCATTGTCGCCCTCCGGCGCTGCGTGCCATGGTCCGCGGATGCGCAGAGCCAAGATCCTCGCGACGGTGGGCCCCGCGAGCCGCGACGCCTCGGTACTCGACGCCCTCGTGGCCGCCGGCGTCGACGGCTTCCGGGTCAACTTCTCCCACGGGGTGCCCGACGACCACCGCGCCGCGGTGCGCGCCATCCGGGCCGCCGCCGCGCGCGCCGGGCGCAACGTCTGCATCCTCGGTGACCTCTCGGGGCCGAAGATCCGCTGCCGCACCTTCGCCAACGGGCCGGTCGAGCTCCTCGACGGGGCGGCCTTCACGCTCACCACAAGGACGGTCCCCGGCGACGCGGGCTCCGTGTCGATGACCTACCCCCTCTGGAAGGACCTGCGCGTCGGCGACCCGGTGCTTCTCGACGACGGGCTGCTGCGGCTGCGGGTGACGGGCATCCACGACGAGGACGTCGACTGCGAGGTCGAGGTGGGCGGCACGCTCTCCGACCGCAAGGGCATCAACGTCCCCGGCGCCAAGCTCTCGGTGCCCGCGCTCACCGACAAGGACCGCGAGGACGCCGTCCTCGCCCGCGAGCTCGGCGTCGACTACCTGGCGCTCTCCTTCGTGCGTCAGGCCAGCGACCTTCACGAGGCCCGCCTGGCGGTGGGCGAGGGGGTGCCCATCATCGCCAAGATCGAGAAGCCCGAGGCCATCGACAACCTCGAGGCCATCATCCTGGCGAGCGACGGGATCATGGTGGCGCGCGGCGACCTCGGGGTGGAGCTCGGCCCGGAGAAGGTGCCGCTGGCGCAGAAGCGGGCGATCCTGCTGGCCAACGCGCACGGCAAGCTGGTGGTGACGGCGACGCAGATGCTGGACTCGATGATCCGCTCGCCGAGGCCCACGCGCGCCGAGGCGGCGGACGTGGCCAACGCGGTGCTCGACACCACCGACGTCCTGATGCTCTCCGGCGAGACCGCGAGCGGCCGCTACCCCGTGCTGGCCGTGCAGATGATGGACTCCATCGTGCGCGAGATCGAGAGCTCGCCGCTCTACGAGAAGGTCACCGAGCCGCTGATGCACCACGTCGACTGGGACTTCACCCACGCCTGCGCGGCGGCGGCGTCGCTCACCTCGCGGCACGCGAAGCTCGCGGCGATCGTGGTGTTCACCCGCGGCGGGCACACCGCCGACATGGTGGCCGAGTCCCGCCCGAGGGCGCCCATCATCGCGGTGACCGCCACGCGCGAGGTGGCCCAGAGGATGGCGCTTCAGTGGGGCGTGATCCCGGTGGTGCACGCGCTGCCGGAGATGCCCAACGAGACGCTGACGCTCGCCGCCCGCATCGCGCGAGACACCCTGCCCATGCGCGAGGGGGACACCATCGGCATCGTCTCCGGGCACCAGAAGGACACCGGCAACAAGTCCTTCGCCCTCCACACGCTCCAAGCGACGTGACCCCCGCGGACGACCTGCGGCGACCGATGATCCTGCCGCCCTGGTGGCGCGGCGGGACCCCGCGGGAGCCGCTGGCCGAGGCCTTCTCGCGAGCCCGCTGGCTGCTCGCGACCTACTGGCTGCTGCTGGTGTCAGGCTACGTGGTGCTGCTGGGCGTGGCCTTCCGCTACTGGGGGGCCGACGACGAGCTGCTGGTGCTGCTCCCGATCCTCGTCGGGGCGAGCACCCTCGGGGTGGCGCTCGGCAACCTGCTGGCGCTGCTGCGGCTGCGCGGCTGGGTGGTGCAGTCGGTGGTGTGGTTCGCCATCGTGACCCTCACCTGCACCGTGGCCATCGCCGCGGGGCCGCACGTGGCGGGCGGGGCCATCGCGTTTCTCACCAGCGTGAGCTGCGGCCACGCGGCGATGCAGCGGCGCGCGCTGCTCACCACGCTCTGGGTCCCGGCGGTGTGCTGGGTGGGCGCGATGCTCACCGTGATCGAGCAGCACGGAGGCATCCGGCGCTGGGAGGCGGGGCTCAAGGACGGCGTCTGGGACCCGACCGCGCTCGCCCTCCTCGGCACCCTGGTCGCCCTCTACTTCGCCTTCCTCGCGGGGCAGGCGCGCTACCACCACGCGGTCTGGGCCGCGGGCGCCACGGACACCCCCGCCACGTTCACGCAGCACCACCGGGGCGGCGCGCTGCGGCTCACCCGGCGGGGCGCCCTCGCGCTGGTGCTGCTGGCGATGCTGGTCACCGCGGCGATCGCGACGGTCGCTCCCTACCTCTGGCGCACCGGGGCGCGCGAGGGTCACCGCCCTGGAGGCTCCTCCGCCGACGCCCGGGGCCGCGATCGGAGCACCGCCCCCCCGGACGGACAGGAGCCGGAGCGACGCGGCCCCCGCCCCGACGCGCAGGCGCTGCGGGAGGCCCTCCGTCGGGCGGCGCGCAAGGCCGGCGAGCAGGCCGAGCACGTGCTGCCCTTCGTGCCGCTGTTCTTCCTCAACCGGCCGGCGAGGCGGTGGTGGCGCCTCCGTCGGCTGCGCCGCGGCGGGCGCGCGGAGGAGCCCACCAAGCGGGCGCTGCGCCGGTGGGAGTACGTCACCGTGGCCCTCGGGGACGTCGGGCTACGGGTGCTGCCCGGGGACACCGTCGACGAGCTCGTCGCGAAGGTGAGCGCGCAGCGCGAGGCCAGGGGGCTGCCGCAGATTCCGGAGCTGGGGGCGGCGGCCGCGGAGGTCGACCGGGTGCGCTTCGGGCTCGGCATCCCGGCGGGCACGCTCGAAGCCCTGGAGGCCCACGCGGTGCGGGCCTACGAGGCGATCCGCGCCCCGATGACGCCGTGGCAGCGCGTGGCCTGCTGGTGGCGTCGCATGACCTGACCCGCTGCCGGTCGCCATCCGCCGCGCAATGGACCTATAACGCGCGCCATGTCGGCCCTGAGCGCCCCCTCCGATCGCGATCCCTCCTCGACGGCCCCCGACCGGGCCTTCTTCGTCTTCACCGCGGTGGTGTCCACCGTGGCCCTCGCGTTCATCGCGTGGCTGCTGCTCATCCGCCGCGGCGGCGCGGGGGGCGTCGACCTGCGCTTCCTCCCGGCGGTCAACGCCGGCCTCAACGCCACCGCGGCGGCGCTGCTCGTCGGCGGCTGGATCTCCGTCCGCCGCAGGCAGCTCCAGGCGCACCGCTACTTCATGCTCGGCGCCTTCGCGGCCTCGGCGCTCTTCCTGGTGAGCTACCTCACGTACCACTTCGTCCACGGCGACACGCGCTACGCGGGCCACGGGCCGATGAAGGCCCTCTACCTCCTGGTGCTCGCGAGCCACGTGCTGCTCTCGATGCCCGTGGTGCCGATGGCGCTGGTGGCCTTCTACTTCGCGTTCCGCAAGCAGTTCGACCGGCACCGCCGGGTGACGCGCTGGCTGGCCCCCATCTGGCTCTACGTGTCCGTCACCGGCGTGCTGGTCTTCGTGATGCTGCGAGGCAGCCTCCCCGCCGCGCCCTGACGTGCCTCGCGCGTAGTACCCTCCGCGCCGACATGAACGACCGTCGATCCTCCGCACAGCGTGGCGCCGTCGACCAGCGGGTGCTCCTCGGCGCGGGCGCCCTGCTCGCCCTCGGCGCGGCCTTCGCCCTCACCCGCCGCGGCCCGTCCCCCTCGCGGGCGCCCGCCCCCATCGCTCGCCGCGCCCAGACCCCGGCGACCCCTCCGACTCCCTCGCCCTCGGCGGACGTCCCTGCCGCGGCGCCTCGCGTCGAGGACGACTTCCACGTCGTCGATCCGGGCATGCCGAGCCATACCGAGGAGCCTCGCCAGCGCCCTCGCCCCGCGGCGGACGTCCCCCCGATCGTCCCGGCCAGCAGCGGGGACTACGGGATGGACGTCGCGAACATCATCCGCCCGGCCCTCCCCGCGATGCAGCGGTGCCTCTCGGCGATCAACCCGGGCCATCCCCGCGCCGCGGACGTGTGGGTCACCATCAGCACCCGGGGCCGGGTGAGCGCCGCGCGCCTCGACGCCGACGCGGGCGCCAGCGTGGACGCCTGCCTGCTGGCGGCGCTGCAGCCGCTGGCCTTCGCCTCGCCGGGCACCGAGGCGATGACCTTCGGCATCCCCGTCCCGGCCCCATCGCGGTGAGGCGTGCCGCGTGATCGAGGCCCGGCGATGCGCCGACGTAGTAGAACGTCCCAGGATGCGACAGACAGTCACACTTTGGACCTGACCCGGGATCAGCCCCCGGTGCTCGAACGTCGGGATTGCGGCGCTGGCATGACGCGCGCACTCAGCGACTTATCTCCAGCATGGCCAGAACGATCCCTCAGCCCGAGACGCTCGCCGCACCGTTCGGGTGCCTCCGCGTCCTCGTCATCGAGGACGACTCCGATCTGAGGGCGCTCGTGGCGCAGGTGCTACGCGACGAGCAGTTCGAGGTCTTCGAGGCCGAGAACGGCCGGACGGGCGTCGACCTGGCGCTGAGCAGCCGCCCCGACATCATCCTCTGTGACGTGGAGATGCCCGAGCTCGGCGGCCTCTCGGCCTTCCAGGCCATCCGCCGTGATCCCGCGCTGTCGCGCGTTCCCTTCGTCTTCGTGAGCGGCGTGGACACCACCGCGCAGGACATCCGCCGGGCGATGAACCTCGGCGCCGACGACTACCTGGTGAAGCCCTTCACCCCCGACGACCTCCGGCAGACCGTCCACGCCCGGCTCCGACGCCACGTCCTCGACGCCACCTCGCCAGACCTCGGCTCCGTGACCCTCGGGCCCTCCGCCGAGGCGCTCCTCGCGCTGGAGTCCAGCGTCCGCATCCTCCGACGGGCCGCCCGCGGGGGCATGGGCACCGTGTACGAGGGCGTCGACCTCACCGACGGCTCTCGCGTCGCGGTGAAGGCCGCTCCCTTCCACGACGAGATGCGCGAGGCCCGGCTGCTGCGGGAGTCCGAGGCGCTCGCGGCGCTCGACATCCCCGAGATCATCGCGCTGCGCCGCACGGTGATCACCGCCGACCGAACGCTCTTCCTGGTCATGGACTGGTTCGACGGGGAAGACCTCGGCGCCCGCCTCAAACGGGGGACGCTCGAGCTCCCGGAGGTGCTCGCCGTGGGGCGGCGCGTCGCCACCGCGCTCGCCGCCGCGCACGCCCTCGGCATCCTCCACCGCGACGTGAAGCCCTCCAACATCTTCCTCCGCGACGGGCTCGCCGACCGGGCGGTGCTCATCGACTTCGGGCTCGCCCGGCTCCCGGAGGCGGCGCCGCTCACCCTCCTCGGCGGCATCATCGGGACGCCCGGCTACCTCTCCCCCGAGCAGCTCAACGGGGCCTCGGAGATCAGCTCCCGGGTCGACGTGTTCGCGCTCGGCTGCACGCTCTTCGAGGCGCTCACCGGGCGCGGCCCCTTCGCGGGCGAGAACGCCATGGCCTCGCTGGCCAACGTGCTCATGCGCGTCGCCCCGCTGGCGAGCTCCTTCCGGCCCGAGACCCCCCCCGCGCTCGACGCGCTCGTCGCTGAGATGCTCTCCCGAGACCCCGCGCTGCGCCCCTCCGACGGCGCCGCGGTCACGGAGCGCCTCCGGGCGATCGGCGCGTGAAGACCCGTCCCCCCCGACGGCGCTGGCGGCGGATGCGCGTCCGCGACCTGGAGGCACTCGCGCGCGACGCCCAGCAGGACACGCTCGCGGCCAGGCGCTCGCTCGACTCCGTGATGGCCGTGGTGTCCCACGACCTCCGCAGCCCGATCGGGACCATCACCATGGGGGCCTCGCTGCTCCGCGAGCACTTCACCCGCCACGGGGCGGAGGCCACCCGGGAGCTCAACACCCTCGGGCGCATGGAGCGCGCGTGCCGGACCATGCTCAGCCAGATGTCCGACCTCCAGGACGTCGCGCGCATCGACGCGGGCACCTTCCGGATCGAGCTCCGTCGCGCGGGCGTCAACGAGGTGCTGCGAGAGGCGACGGACGCGGCGCAGTCGCAGGCGCAGCTCGCAGGGGTCGAGGTGCGCCTCGAGGCCGCGGACGAGGGGCTCTCGCTCGAGCTCGACCGGCAGCGCGTCCAGCAGGCGCTCGGCAACCTGGTGGTGAACGCGCTGCGGGTGACGCCGCGCAGCGGGGTCATCACGCTGAGGGGCGAGCTCGTCGAGGGCTTCGTGAAGCTCTCGGTCGTCGACGCGGGCGCGGGCCTCGAGCCCGAGTTCGCCGCGCACGCCTTCGACCGCTACTGGCAGGCGTCGGCGGGCCTCGGGGGCTCCACCGGCGTGAGGCTCTTCATCGTGCGCAGCATCGCCGAGGCCCACGGCGGGCGCGCCGAGGTGCAGAGCGCGCCGGGCCTCGGGAGCACCTTCAGTCTTCTGCTGCCATGGAGCCGGCAGGCGCCTTGAGGCCGTCGGGCGACTTCTCCCGGTCGAAGATCCGGTAGAGCGTGCGCCGGTCGACACCCAGGATGCGCGCCGCGCGGGACTTGTTTCCGCCCACCAGCGTGAACACCTGGTGGACGTACCGCCGCTCGAGCTCGGCCAGGGAGATCATCTCCTCGTGCAGCGCCGGCAGGGCCTGGGTCTGATCGGGCTCCTGCGCGCGCACCCGCTCCGGGAGGTCTTCCTGGGTGATGTGATCGAAGCGGGTGAGGGCGACGGCGCGCTCCATGGAGTTCTCGAGCTCGCGGACGTTGCCCGGCCACGGGTACGAGAGCAGCCGCTGCAGCGCCGGAGGAGCGAGGCCGAGCACCCGCTTGCCGAAGCGCTCGGAGAAGCGACGGACGAAGTGCTGCGCGAGCAGGGGGATGTCCTGGGCGCGCTCCCGCAGCGTCGGGACGTGCACCTCCACGACGGCGACCCGGTAGTAGAGGTCCTCCCGAAAGCGCTTGGAGCGCACCTCCTCCTCGAGGTCGCGGTTGGTCGCCGTCACGATGCGCGCGTCGAAGGCGACCTCCTGGCTCCCGCCCACCGGGCGCACGCAGCGCTCCTGCAGCGCCCGCAGGAGCTTCACCTGCATCTCCGAGGGCATCTCGCCGATCTCGTCGAGGAAGAGGGTGCCGCCGCGGGCCTCGACGAAGAGCCCCGAGCGCGCGACGCGGGCGTCGGTGAAGGCCCCTCGCACGTGCCCGAAGAGCTCGCTCTCGAGCAGGGCCGCGGGGATGGCCGCGCAGTTGATGGCCACGAAGGGCCCGTCCCGCCGCGGGCTGGCATCGTGGACGGCCCTCGCCACGAGCTCCTTGCCCGTGCCGCTCTCTCCGGTGATGAGCACCGTGGCGTCCGTGGAGGCCACCCGCGCGATGAGCTCGATCACCTCGCGCATCGGCGCGCTGCCGCCGAGCAGGGCGCGGGGGAGCTGAGAGCGGACGACCTCGTCGCGCAGCCGGCGCACCTCGCTGCGGAGCCGACGGTGCTCGAGCGCCCGCTCGACGGAGACCATGAGCAGGTCGGGCTCGATCGGGCAGATGTGGAAGTCGTAGGCGTCCGCGCGCAGGGCGCGCACGGCGTTGTCGATGCTCCCGTGGGCCGTGAGCACGATGACCGGCGCGTCGGGGATCACGTCGCGCAGTCGCTGGCAGAGCGTGATGCCGTCCATGCCGGCCATCTGGACGTCCGTCAGCACCAGCGCGATGTCGTCGTGCGCCGCCGCGAGGCGCAGGGCCTCCTCGCCGCTGCGCGCCACGAGGCACTTGTGGCCCTGACGGCCCAGCAGCTCGGCGAGCATCTCTCCGGCGTCCGGGTCGTCATCGACGATGAGCACGTAGCAGGCCTCGCGCAGGACCGGAGGCGTCCTGGGCTCGCGAGGGGAGGGGAGGTCGAGGGCAACGGCAACGGGGTCGACGTCGTCGCGGAGGGGCCGCTCGGACGCCTGCGTGGGCAAGCTACACATGCCACGCCCAACGCAGCGAGCGTGCCGTCGCCGCGGGCGCGACAGAAGTCACCACAGGGGATGTGTCACAGCGCCCCAGGTGAGGCGCGCAGCCGCGATGCAGCCCGACGCGTCAGCTCGCGACGGCCAGCGGATCAGGGGCGAAGTGGGCGTCGATGACCGCGTGGAGCTGAGCGAGGTCGAGGGGCTTGCTCAGGTGGGCGTCGAAGCCGGCGGCGAGCGCCAGGCGGCGGTGCTCCTCGAGCCCGTAGCCGGTCACCGCGATCAGCAGCATGGAGCGGCCGAGGGCGGCGCGCACCCGTCGCGCGAGCTCGTAGCCGCCCATCTCGGGCATCGCGATGTCGATGATCGCGACGTCGGGCCTCTCGGCGAGGATGCGCGCCAGCCCCACGATGCCGCTCCGCGCGTCCTCGACGTGGTGCCCTCGGCGCTCGAGCATCTCGCGGAAGCACATCCGCAGGTCGTCGTCGTCTTCCACGATCATGATCCGGCGCTCGGCGCCCGGGGGCACGGGGCTCGGCCTCGCGTCGGGGGACACGCAGGGAGGGGGACGGGCGGGCGCGTCTCCTCGCGCGAGCCCGTCGAGGAAGGACGAGAGCTCATCGACCCAGTGCCCGGTGGCCTCCTCGGCGGAGCGGGCGGCCTCGCGCTCCAGGGCCGCGCCGATGTCGGTGATGGCCTGGAACCCGAAGCTCGCCCCGGCGCCCTTCATCCGGTGCCCGAGAATCTCCACGGTGCCGAAATCATCGCGGGCGAGGCAGTCCCTCATGGTGATCACATCCTGTCGACGACCGGCCAGGAAGGCCGGGACCCGGGCCGCGAACTGCGGTGACAGGACCGTCGGCGGCGAGTCGTCCGGGGCAGTGAGCTGCTGCGGGGCGGTCGACTCGAAGGTGGTGTGCTCCTTGATCGCCTTGAGCAGCACGTCCTGCTTGATGGGCTTCGTCAGGAAGGCCGTGCACCCCGCCGCCAGGCACTTCTCCCGATCGCCCTTCAACGCAGAGGCCGTCAGCGCGATGATCGGCGTCGGGAGGCGATCGTGCGAGCGCTCCCAGGCGCGGATCGTCCTCGTGGCGGTCAGGCCGTCCATCACCGGCATCTGCCGATCCATCAAGACGAGGTCGTAGTGCCCGGCCGCGAACATCTCGCAGGCGATGGCCCCGGTCTCGGCGACCTCGATCCGATACGGTGTCTCGTCGAGGTAGGCCGTCGTGATGGTGCAGTTGTCGGGGGAGTCCTCCGCGAGGAGGATCCGCAGCGCCCGCAGCGGCGGCTCCGGCTGGGCGCCGTCCGGCGCGGAAGCGCGACGCGCGCCGTCGACGCTGATCTCGAAGGGCACCACGAAGGAGAACACGCTGCCCACGCCGATCTTGCTCTCGACGCCGATGCGCCCCCCCATCAGCTCGACGAGGCGCTTCGAGATGGTGAGCCCGAGGCCGGAGCCGCCGAAGCGGCGCGTGGTCGAGGAGTCCCCCTGCGTGAAGCGCTCGAACACCCGGTTGAGGTTCGCGCTCGGGATGCCGATGCCGGTGTCCGACACCGTGAACCGCAGCGCGGTCGGCACGGAGGAGTCGAGGTCCCTCGTAACCCGCAGCGTCACGCCGCCGGACTCGGTGAACTTGATCGCGTTGCCGAGCAGGTTGAGCAGCACCTGCCGCAGCCGGGTCGGGTCGCCGACCAGGGCGGTGGGCACGTCCGGCGCGATCTCGCACACCAGGGTCAGGAGCTTCTCGTGGGCCCGGATGGACACCATCTCGGTGACCTTCTCGAGCAGGTCGGCCAACGAGAACCCCGTGCGCTCCAGGTCGAGCTGCGAGGCCTCGACCTTGGAGAGGTCGAGGATGTCGTTGATGAGGTTCAGCAGGTTGTCGCCGGCGCGGCGGAAGATCTGCACGTACTTGTCCTGCTCGCCGGAGAGGGGCGTCTTCGCGAGCAGGTCCGCGATGCCCATGATCGCGTTCATCGGCGTCCGGATCTCGTGGCTCATGCTGGCCAGAAACTCCGACTTCGTCCGGCTCGCGCTCTCCGCGGCGGCCTTCGCCTGCTTCAGCTCGGCCTCCACCTGCTTGCGCTCCGTGACGTCGCGCGCCGCGGCGAAGACCCCCTGCAGCGTGCGCCCCCGGTCGTAGAAGGTCGTGGCGTTGAAGGACACCACCGTCTTCTTCCCGTCGCGGGCGCGGGCGGTCAGCTCGTAGTCGGTGATCTTCTTCTCCCGCATCACGAGCATGATGCCGGCCTCGGCCCTCTCGGGGTCGGTGAAGTAGTCTTTGAAGGGGGCGCCGATCAGCTCGTCGCGGGTGCAGCCGGTCAGCGCCTCCATCTGCTTGTTGACGTCCGTGATGATCCCCGACGGGTCCGTCGTCATGATGGCGTCGATGTTCGATTCGATCAGCGAGCGCGTATAGAACTGCTGGTCACGCAGGCGCTGGTCGAGCTTCTTCTGCTCGGCCTCGACCAGCTTGCGCGCGGTGTTGTCGGTGCCGATCAGGAGGTAGCCGATGATGGCCTCCTGGGCGTCGCGCAGCGCCGTGACGGACACCACCGCGGGGAAGCGGCTCCCGTCCTTGCGGATGTACGTGAGCTCGTAGATGTCCTCGATGCCGCGCGAGGCCTTGAACACCAGCGCCTCGAAGCCGGGCGTGATGATCGTGCCGAGCTCGGCGCTCAGCGCCCTGGCGCGGGTGATCACCTCCTGCGGATCGGAGATGTCCGCGGGCGTGATCTTGTTCATCACCTCGGCAGCCGTGTAGCCCAGCATCCGCTCGGCGCCGACGTTGAAGATCTGGATGACCCCCTTGGCGTCGGTGGCGATGCTCGAGAAGTTGGCGCTGTTGAAGATCGCGCTCTGAAGCGCCCCCGCCTTGAGCAGCGCCTCCTCGGCCCGCTTGCGCGCGGTGTTGTCGGTGCCGATCAGGAGATATCCGATGATGGCCTCCTGGGCGTCGCGCAGCGCCGTGACGGACACCACCGCGGGGAAGCGGCTCCCGTCCTTGCGGATGTACGTGAGCTCGTAGATGTCCTCGATGCCTCGCGAGGCCTTGAACACCAGCGCCTCGAAGCCGGGCGTGATGACCGTGCCGAGCTCGGCGCTCAGCGCCCTGGCGCGGGTGATCACCTCCTGCGGATCGGAGATGTCCGCGGGCGTGATCTGGTTCATCACCTCCGCGGCCGTGTAGCCCAGCATCCGCTCGGCGCCGACGTTGAAGATCTGGATGACCCCCTTGGCGTCTGTGGCGATGCTCGAGAAGTTGGCGCTGTTGAAGATCGCGCGCTGCAGGGCGCCCGCCTTGAGCAGCAGCTCCTGCGCCTGCGGGGGAGACGAAGTGTCCGCGGTTCCCTCTTCGGTGCTGTTGGGTTGGTTCACGGTGATGGTCCCCTCCGGGCGTCTGGCAGCTCTGCTCAGAGCTTGTCGTCGACGAGCTCGATGCGACGAATCCGGTGGCTCGCCTCGGTGCCGCCGCGGTTGCCGTCGGCGACGTACAGGGTCTGTCCGTCGGCCGACACGTCGAGGCCCTCCATGCCGAAGAACATCGCCTGCGGCGCCTCGCCGTCGGCGTAGCCCGGAGCGCCGACGCCAGCCACCGTCGTCACCATGCCGTCAATCGAGACACGGCGCACGTTGAAGCCACCCAATTCCGTGACGAAGACATTTCCGTCGGCGTCGACGCCGAGGCCTTGCGGGAGGTTGAAGGTCGCCGTCGACCAGTGCCCGTCGATCGAACCCGGCGCCCCGGTGCCCACGTAGGTGGACACGACGCCGGCGAGGGTGACCACGCGGAGGCGGTGGTTGCTCCGGTCCGCGACGATGAGTCGGCCGTCGCTGGTGAGCACGACGTCCGAGGGCTGGTCGAAGCGCGCCGCGGCGCCGACGCCGTCCGCGAAGCCCGGGGCGTCGGCCACCCCGGCGAGGTCGGTCATCGCGCCCGTCCTCGGGTCGAGCATCCGCACGACGTGGTGCTCGTTGTCGACCATCACCAGCCGGCCGTCGGGCAGCGCCAGCAGCCCGCGGGGGCGGCCTGCGTTGCGGGCCACCGGGGTGGCTGCGCCGGTGCGCCGGTCGAGCCGCCAGATCATCCCGCTGTGGATGCTCCGCTCGCCGCGGTCGTCGCTGTCGGTCTGCGCGTAGAGCGCCCCGTCCGGCGCGAAGGCCAGGCCGAAGGGATGGGAGAAGCCCGCCTGGCGGGTGAAGGTCAGGGTCATTCCGCTGGGGCGCACGAGCCGGACCTCGTCGTTGTCATGGTCCGCGACGTAGACGTTGCCGTCGGGGCCGAGCGCGAGGTTGGCTGGGTTGTTGAACCGCGCGCTGGTCCCCACGCCGTCCGCGAGCCCGCTCTGCGCTCCGCCCGCGAGGGTGATCACCCCGGCGCCCACGATCGGGGTCGCCATCGCGGGGTCCGTCCGGGGGTCGAGGGCGGGCGCGTCGACGACGACGCCGCCGTCCGCCGCGCTCAGGGCCTCGACGCCCTCGGCCACGCCCGCTCCACAACCCGAGGCGAACATGCAAAGTGACAGAGCGTAGGCGAGCTTGATGGTCATTGGTGATTCCCCAGCTCGGCGAGCGTCTGGTTTATATCGGTTTGGATGTCCCATGAGTCTCATTGGACATGAGATATGGGATCAGACGGGCTCTGGCACTGCTGCGCCGCGCTGACGTCCGGGGAGAGGGATCTCCCGAGGTGAGCCTCTGCAAGTTGACGACCGCGACCGCCGCAGCGCCATCGCTCCGCTGTATCCCCGCTGGGCACGCTCTTTCAGCTTCCCGCGCGAGGGGGGTGGCACCGCGCCCTTTCGTCTCAATCGCGCTCGCCCGGCCCGTGGGCGCTGTGGCGTTATGTCGCGGTGCCGCCGCCGCGACCGGTTTGTACCATTCGGGTACATCGGTACATCGGCGCCGCCGCCGGTGTGTGACTTATTGCCCTTATGCGATGGGCTTCTGCCCCGGTATGGCTGCGATTCCCCTTTGCCACGGGGTGGCATGGGTCGTGCGATAGGGGTCGGTGCAACTCGAAGGTGGATGGTTTCCACACGAGAGTGGCTCAGTCAATCGGCACTGCAATCGATAGGGGTCTTTATGAAGCTCTCACATCTTGTCTTCGGCATGGGCGTCCTCGCTGGCTCGACCACCCTCTCCTCCGTCGCCAACGCGCAGACCGGAGGCAACATGTCGACGGGGGCGGCGGTCGAAGGCAGCGTCCAGGTCGGCGTGGGCACTCCCCCCGCGGCGCTGCCGCCCTCGCGCTCGGACAACGACCCGGCCCCGCGGGTCGCGGCGCCGATGGTCCCCGCGGGAGGCGTCGTCTCTCAGGCGGGCATCGGAGGCAGCACGGCGTACGGCCGCCCCGGCGTGGTGGAGCTCGGCGGCTCGATCGGGCTGACCCTCGCGGGTGACCTCACGCAGTTCAACATCTCGCCGTCAGTGGGTTGGTTCTTTACCGACAACCTCCAGCTCTCTGGCATCGTCGGCTTCAACTACTCGAGCACCACCACCGCCGGAGTGAGCACCTCAGCCTCATCGCTCAACGTGCTGGTCGAGCCGAGCTACCACCTCCCGCTCACCCAGAGCCTCTTCGCCTTCCTCGGCGTCGGCGTGGGCCTCGGGTACGCCGACGGCCCGGGCGCCGGCTTCGCGCTCGCCCCGCGCCTCGGCATGAACATCATGGTGGGCCGCTCGGGCATCCTGACGCCGGCGCTCCAGTTCGTGTACTCGACCTCGCAGGTGATCAACACCCCGCAGGGCACGCTCATCGGGGGCAGCACCTCCTTCGGACTCAACGTCGGCTACACCGTCATGCTGTGAGCCCCGCGAAGGGCGATGTCCCCGAAGTGACCTCGACCGACCGCTCCGTGGAATGAACCCCACGAGACGGGAGGTCGACGTCGCTCCGGGGACGCTCCCGTTGGGCGCCCTCCGCTCAGCTGATGCCGTATCCCTTGAGCTTCTTATGAAGGCCCTCGCGGGTGATGCCCAGGGTCTTGGCGGTCGCGCTCTTGTTGTTGCCGTGCTCTCGAAGCGCCTCGATCAGGAGCCACTTCTCGATGTGCTCGATCATGTCCTTGAGCGTGCCGCGCGGCGCCCTGATCTTGTCGAGAAGCCCCTCGATGTTGCGGATGCGCGGAGACAGGTGCTCCGCCATCACGTACCCGCCGGGCTCGCACTGGATCACCAGGCGCTGCACCTCGTTCTCGAGCTCCCTGACGTTGCCCGGGAAGTCGTAGGACATCAGCAGCTCCATCGCCTGCTGCGAGAAGCCCGCGACGGGCTTGCCCAGCTCCTGCGTGTAGCGCTTGAGGAAGTGCGTCGCGAGCGTGGGGATGTCCTCGCGGCGCTCCCGCAGCGCCGGGATGCGCACCGGAAACACCTGCAGCCGGTAGTAGAGGTCCTGCCGGAAGCGCCCGGCCTTCACCTCGTCTTCGAGCCTGCGGTTGGTCGCCGCGACGATGCGCACGTCGACGTTCTTCACGGTGCCGCTCCCCAGCGGGCGAACCTCGCCCTCCTGGAGCACCCGGAGGATCTTCGCCTGCAGCCCGAGGGGCATCTCGCCGATCTCGTCGAGGAAGAGCGTGCCCCCGTCGGCCAGCTCGAAGAGGCCCTTCTTGTCCTCCGTCGCCCCGGTGAACGCGCCCTTCTTGTGCCCGAAGAGCTCGCTCTCCAATAGCGTCTCGGGCAGCGCCGCGCAGTTCTGCGCGATGAAGAGCCGGTCGCGCCGCCGCGACTGGTAGTGCACCGCGCTCGCCACGAGCTCCTTGCCGGTGCCCGTCTCGCCCTCGATCAGCACGCTCACCCGCGTGTCGACCACCTTCGCCATCTTGTCGAAGAGGTTCTTCATCTCGCGCGAGTCGCCGATGATGCCCTCGAACTTCTTCTGCGCGCGCTGCTTGAGGAAGGAGTTCTCCGTGCGGGCGCTCATCTCCGCCAGCTTCACCTGCCGGTAGAGCCGCGCGTTGTGCACCGCCAGGCTCGCCTGCTGGCCCACCAGCATCAGCATCTCCAGGTCGCGGTCTTTGAACATCCCGGGCTGCGCGCGGTTGTCCACCTGCAGCACCCCGAGGATCTCCTCGCCCCGCCAGAGCGGCACCCCCATCGTCGACAGGATCTTCGCCCCCATGATGCTCGCGGTCTCGCCCACCTCGCGCATCGCGTCCGCGGCCAGCACCGCCGCGCGCTGCTCGACCACCTTGCGCACGACGCTCTTGGAGATGGGCACCGCCTCGCCGCTCTTGTCGGTGCGCCCCCGCACCCTCGTGGTCACCGCCACGTAGGTGGGCTTGTCGCCGCTGTCGTCGCGCAGCGCCAGCGTCAGGTGCGTGGCCTTCGGCACCGCCTCGAAGACCGCCGCCTCGATGGCGTCGAAGACCTCGTCGAGCTCGATCGCGCCGGTGAGCATCCGCAGCACCGAGAGCAGCCCCTTGAGCGAGCCCGGGTCGCTCTCGACGGTGCGCTGCACCTCCGCCACGGTCTCCACCGGGCGCATCACCAGCACCTTGGCCTCGGGCTCCTCGGGCGTCTGCACCGTCGGAGCGCGCAGCACCGAGGCCCCCGCCGCGCTCGGAGGAATCGTCGCCGACAGCATCGACCCGGTGGTCGGAAGGAAGGGCGTCGTCGCCGGAAGGATCGACACCGACACGCCCACCAGCACCGGCCGCTCGTGGTCGCCCAGCTGCAGCCGGTCGCCGCTCTTCAGCGTCACCTCGAAGCCCACCGTCGAGTCCACCGCGATGGTCTGCCGACCGCGGATCACCCTCGACCCGTTGGTGCTCTTCAGGTCGCGGTAGCGCGCCGCGCCGCTCTCGCGGTCGACGGTGATGACCCCGTGCGAGCCCGAGACGTGCCAGTCGGGCAGCAGCAGGTCGGCGTTGGGCGCGCGGCCCAGCGTGATCTCCTCGACGTCCTGCTCGAAGACCCGACCCTTCGCCTCGCCCTGCTCGACCTCCAGTCGGATCATGCCCGCTACCCTACAGTCCCCACGGCATCGCCGGGTACAACGTCAGCCATCCAGCCGCACCAGGCCCATCGCCGCGAGCATCTCCATGGGCGGCGGCTCGAGGCAGGCCACCATGGGCAGGTAGGCCTCGGCGAACCCACGCACCATCAGCCGCGCCCCGTACTCCAGCATCCCCCGCCGCGCCCGGGCCTCCATCGCCCCGAGCGCGCCGTCGATGTCCAGCACCGTCACCACGTCCGAGGGGCAGCGGTGGCCCGACTGCACGATCGCGTCGCGGAAGGCCGACAGCGCCGAGCGCGTGCGGACGTACTCGCTCTGCGCCCCGCCCACGTCGCGCACCCAGCGCTCGCCCGTCATCGGGACGCCCGCCCCGAAGCCCCGCAGCTCGCGAAACCACCGACGCGCGCTGTCCACCAGCGGCTTCTCCGGCGTCGCCCCCTGCTTGAACACCCCGATGCACTTGCGCAGCGAGACCCGCGCCTCGTGAAACTCCCCGCGCGCGTAGTTGCCCGCCACCGCCCCGAGCCAGATCGCCGTCGAGCGCCCCCGGAGCAGCGCCTCGGTGGGCAGCTCGATCAGCACCGAGGCCGAGGTGATGTCCCCGCCGAAGTAGAGCCGGAGCAGCGCCGACCAGAGCCGCGCCTCCTCGTCGTCGGGGTCGATCGCCAGCGCCGCCCTCGCGCACTGCAGCGCCCCCATGAACTCGCCCTGCGCCGCCAGCGCCGCCGCCAGCGAGCGCTCGATGCAGCCCACCGACGGGGCCAGCGAGCGCGCCGCGGTGAGCGCCCACGACGCCTCCGCCGCCTGCGCCAGCACGTCGGGCGAGCGCAGCCCGAGCATCCCCAGCGCCACGTACGCGCCCGCCGCGTCGGGCCACCGCGCGGTCGCCTCCAGCAGCCGGCGCCGGGCGCCCTCGTGGTCGCCCGCGAGCCCGCGAGCCACCGCGGCCCCCACCGCGGCGCGGGAGTCCCCCTCCTTCGCGGCGGCGTCGAAGCACACCGCGCAGCGCGAGATGGTGCCGGGGACGGCCCCGCGGTTCCACTCGGCGATGCTCTCGTGGAGGGCGTCGATGGCGTCGTCGAAGGCGCTCATCCGATCACCTCGTCGAGGGCGCTGCCCAGCATCGAGGCGCCGTGCAGCCGGTGGTAGATCCGCAGCACGTCCCCGGCCCAGTGGTCGACGCGTGAGCGGGCCTCGCGGTCTTGCACGAACCAGTCGAGGAGGAAGCCCCCGACCAGCGCCCGGGCCTCCTTGGCGGCCCTGGTCATCTCGGGCCCCAGGGTCTCGTGCTCGGTGCCCTCCTCGTGGGTCTCGTAGAGCGCCGCGCTCAGCCACGCCCTCACCGCCGCCGCCGCGTGGTCCTTCGCGGCCGCGCAGCGCAGGTGGTCCCACCGCCTCGCCCACGGCTGCGCCACCAGCTCGGCCAGCTCACGCGCCAGCGTCGGCAGCGCCCTCGGCGCCACCGTCTGCAGCCCCTCCAGCGCCAGGCTCGCGTACTCCGTCATCCTCCCCTTCGCCCCGTCGTCGCCCACCAGGAACAACCCCGCCGAGACCAGCCACGCGTCCGCCGCGGGCAGCGACTCCAGCCGGATCTCCCTCAGCGTGTCGTGCGCCGACCAGCGCCTCGCCAGCACCAGCTCGAACCACGCCCTCAGGGCCGTGAAGGCCTCCGCGTCGCGCGTCCCCGCGAGCTCCTTCTCCGCCGCGCAGAGCCTCGCGAAGCCTTCGGGGAAGGTGTACCGCTCGGCCCCGCCGACGGCCACGGTGCGCAGCGCGTCGGGCCGGAGCGCGGGACAGTCCAGCATGGGCTCACCGAACTCCGCCCTCAGCGCGTCGCCCGCCCCGAGCAGCCCCGCCGCGGCGAGGGCGACCTTGCCCCACGCCGCCGGGGCGCTCCCCGACTGGATCGCCTCGGAGAGGTAGGTCATCGGGCGGGTGCCGAGGGTGGGGTGCAGGAGCATCACCGAGAGGCAGTCGATGGCCCCCGGGTCGGCCTCGGTCGACCAGGCCCGGGAGACCAGCGCCACCACCCGCCGGGCCTCGTCGTCGGTGGCGCCCCAGCCGAAGAGCGGGACGTAGCGCCCGAGCTGCAGCGCGGACTCCGTCTCCCGGTCGATGGGGGCGCGGGGGATCTCGATCGGAGACGCCGCGGCGTGCCAGGGCAACGGATCTACGAGCCAAGGCGGGGGCGGTAGGGTCACGGCAGCGGCGGGGATGGTAACACCGACGGCGGGGTACCGGGACGGCGATGTCAGGCGCCGGTGCGGAAGTGCATCACGTCGCCGTCCTGCACCACGTACTCCTTGCCTTCGAGGCGGAGCCGGCCCGCGTCGCGGGCGCCGGACTCGCCCTTGAGGCGCACGAAGTCGTCGTAGGCGATGGTCTCGGCGCGGATGAAGGTGCGCTCGAAGTCCGTGTGGATGACCCCCGCCGCGACCGGCGCGGTGTCTCCGGCCTGGATGGTCCAGGCGCGGGCCTCCTTGGGGCCGACGGTGAAGTAGGTGCGCAGCCCGAGCAGGGCGTAGGCCTCGCGGATGAGCCGGTTGAGCCCGGGCTCCTTCAGCCCGAGGGTGTCGAGGAACTCCTTGCGCTCGTCGGCCGCGAGCATGGCGATCTCGCTCTCGATGCGGGCGGAGATCACCACCGAGCGGCTGCCGTCGCGGGCCGCGCGCTCGGCCACCTTGGCGGAGAGCTCGTTGCCCTGGTCGGCGGAGCCCTCGTCGACGTTGCACACGAAGAGCGACGGCTTGGAGGTGAGGAGCTGGAGCATCCGCCAGGCCTTCTCGTCCTCCGGGGCGATGACCGCCGCGCGGGCGGGGCGCCCGGCGTTGAGCAGGTCGAGGGCGACCTTCACCAGGCGCAGCGTGGCGATGGCCTCCTTGTCGCCGCCGCGGGCGCGCTTCTCCAGCGTGTTGCCGCGCTTCTCGAGGCTCTCCAGGTCGGCGAGCATCAGCTCGGTCTCGATGATGTCGAGGTCGGAGATGGGATCGACGCGGTTCTCGACGTGGATGATGTCGTCGTCGATGAAGCAGCGCGCCACGAAGGCCACCGCGTCGCAGTCGCGGATGTTCGCGAGAAACTGGTTGCCCAGGCCTTCGCCCTTGGACGCGCCGCGCACGAGGCCGGCGATGTCGACGAAGTTGATGCGCGCCGGGATGATCTCCTTCGAGCCGACGATCTTGGCGAGCACGTCGAGCCGGGGCTCAGGCACGGCCACGTCGCCGACGTTGGGCTCGATGGTGCAGAACGGGTAGTTCGCGGCCTGCGCCGCCGCGGTCTGGGTGAGCGCGTTGAACAGGGTGGACTTGCCCACGTTGGGCAGGCCCACGATTGCGACTTTCAGCGCCATCGGAGGTCCTTCGGGTACGGGAAGCGGTAGGGGGAATGGTTTCGAAACGGCGCTTCACTACTCCAACGCGCCGTGGCCGTCGAGCCAGCGCGGGGCGGCGGGTGCGTAGGCGCCGACGCAGCGATTTGGTGGAAACGATGGCTGGTCGCGCGTCGCGGGGGCGTGGGAGAATGCGCGCGCGCTGCGGCATCTGCGGTCGGCCAGGCGCGACCCACCGGTCGATCGCCAGAGGACTCGATCGATGGCGCTTCCACTGCTCGCCCGCGCGCTGCGCGAACCCGTCTACGGCTGGACCAAGGACGGCGTGCTCTCCAAGCCGACCACCGCGGAGATCATGCGGGCCTGGCGCTCGCGCATGGACATCCTCCACGACCGCAAGACCTGGATCGCCTTCACCGGCTGGTTCTGGACGCTGTCGCTGATCCCCTTCGGGGTGGTGTTCCTGACGAAGTACTTCAGCTGGACGCTGATGCTGGCGGGCTTCCTCTACAGCATGGTGTGGATCGGCACGCACGGCACCGTCTGGCTGCACCGCTACTCGACGCACCGCGCGTTCACCTTCCGCAACCGCTTCGCCCGGGCGCTCTGCCGCGAGCTGTCGATCAAGATCGTCCCGGAGGAGACCTACGTGGTCTCTCACCACGTCCACCACGCCTACTCCGACCAGCCGGGCGATCCGTACAACGCCCAGGCGGGGTGGCTCTACTGCTTCCTCGCGGCGGAGCTTCACCAGCCCATCAGCCGCACGCTCTCTCCCCGCGACTACGAGCAGGTCTCCGCGCTGATCAACCACACCGGCGTGAAGCTCAACTCCTACGAGCAGTACCAGCGCTGGGGCACCATCGCCCACCCCGCCCGCACCTGGGCCCACTTCGCCCTCAACTGGGCGGCCTGGTACGGCATCTTCTACCTGCTGGGCGGCCACGCCCTCGCCACGGCCCTCTTCGGCTGGGCGGCCGTGTGGGGCATCGGCATCCGCGCGCACAACTACGACCTGCACGCGGGCGGCAAGGACCGTCGCCGCGACGGCATCGAGTTCGACCGGCGCAACCTCTCGATCAACGCGTTCTGGCCGGGGCTCGTCGCGGGCGAGTGGCACAACAACCACCACCTGTTTCCCCAGAGCGTGCGCGCGGGCTTCCTCTGGTGGCAGCCGGACATCTCCTTCGCGTTCATCCGGCTCTACCGGCTGCTCGGCGGGATCACCGCGTGGCGTAACTTCGAGGACAAGTTCTTCGAGCGGCACTACCGCCCCTGGCTCGCCGCGAAGAACGGCCCCGCCCCGACCGTCGTCGCTCCCTCGACGCCAGACGCCGACGAGGTCGACGAGGCCGCGCGCCCTGGCGAAGACACCGCCGCGGCCTGAGCTCTCTCCCGCTCCATGCGCCCCCTCGTGAAGAAGTCCCTGCGCGCCCTCGGGGTGATCGCCGCGCTGCTGCTCGCGCTCGTGACGGGCGCCTGGCTCTACCTCCGGCACCCCGCGCCCTCGACGGTGGCGGGCGACGCCGACGCTCTCGCTCGCCGCATGCTCGCGGCCGTCGACGCCGACGCCTGGGCCCGCACCGGCGCCGTCCGATGGACCTTCTTCAACGGCGATCGCCACCTCTGGGACCGCACCCGCTCGCTCGACCGCTTCGAGCAGCGCGACCTTCGCGTGCTCATCGACCTCAACACCCGCCGGGGCGCCGCGTGGCGCGGCTCACGAGCGCTCTCGGGCACCGAGCTCGACGCGGCCCTCGACACTGCGTGGCGCCGCTGGATCAACGACTCCTTCTGGCTCAACCCCGTGGTGAAGGCCTTCGACGAGGGCGTCGCCCGCTCGGTGGCGCGCGTCGACGGCCGGGACGCGCTGCTGCTCCAGTACCGTTCTGGGGGCGTGACGCCGGGTGACCGCTACCTCTGGCTGCTCGACCAGAACGGCCTCCCCCGCGCATGGCGGATGTGGGTCTCGATCATCCCCATCGGCGGTCTCGAGGCGAGCTGGGAGGGATGGACGAGGCTCTCCACCGGGGCCCTCGTCGCCACCAGGCACCAGATGGGCCCCAAGCGGATGGAGATCCGCGACGTGGCGGGCGCCGAGACCCTCGCCGCGCTGGTGCCGGGCGCCGACCCCTTCGCCGCGCTCACCCGCTGAGGCGTCGCCCGACGCTGCCGCAGATCCTGCGCTGCCTCGCGCAAGGCCCGTCCGAATCCCACCCCCGGTCTCATGCGCATTCGCCCTGTTTTCCCGCAGGGGGTGAAGATTTGCATGGCCGCGGAGGAGATGTCGTCCGTGCGGCGAATCGTCTGCGTGGTGCTCGTCGCGGTGCTGGCCGGGTGCAGCGATCCGCCGACGCCTGCGCCGGTCGAGACCCGGTGGGCTCCCGCCTTCGAGGCCGCCGAGCTGGGCTGGCTGCTCAACGTGTGGGGGCCCGCGGGAGACGACCTGTACGCCGTGGGGGGGCGCCAGTCCGACGGGCTGGTGATGCACTTCGACGGGCGCCGGTGGGCCCGCCTCTCGCTCGGCCTCGACACGCCGAGGCTCCACTGGAGCTACGGCTTCGGCCGCGACGACGTCACCGTCGTCGGCGACCAGGGCACGGTCGTGCACTGGAACGGTCGCGCGTGGTCCCCGGAGGTGACGCCGACGCGCGCGCCGCTGTGGGGCGTATGGGGCGCCAGCCCGGATGACCTTTGGGCCGTCGGGGGCACCGGGGACGGGGAGTCGCCGCCGGTGCTGCTGCACCGCGACGGCGCCGGGTGGACGGCGGTCGAGGTGCCCACGCTGATGCGCGCGGGGGTCGGCGCGTTCTTCAAGGTGTGGGGCACCGGGGCGGACAACGTCTACGTGGTGGGCCAGCGAGGGGTGGTGCTGCACCGCCACGGGGGACAGTGGCGCGAGGAGTTCGCGGGCGTGAGCGGCGACCTGGTGTCGGTGTGGGGGACCGACGCGAGCCACGTGCTCGCGGTGGGCGGCCGAGGCAACGCGCTCGTCGCCCGGTGGGACGGGAGCGCCTGGACGGCGCGGTCGCTCGATCCGCTGCCAGGGCTCAACGGCGTGTGGATGCGCACCCCCGACGCGGCCCACGTGGTCGGGGTGAACGGCGCGGTGATCCGCCTCGACCTCGCCACGCTCACGCCCGTGGAGGAGCCCATGGCCACGGTGCTCGATCTGCATTCGGTCTTCGGAGACGCCTCGGGTCGACTGACCGCCGTCGGCGGCAGCCTCGGCAGCGCCTCCGGGCCCTTCGTCGGCGTCGCCATCACCCGCCTCCTGCGGGCTTCCGAGTGAGGACCATCCTGATGTCCATGCGTGCCCATCGCCTCAGCTTCCTTGTTGCGCCGCTGCTCGTGCTCGCGGGGTGCAGCGACCCGGCGCCCGAACCGACGGTTCCGCAGGACATCTTCGCGGACATGGGGGCCGCCCGCCCGAGCGCCACCGCCGAGCAGCGGGCTACCTATGCGCGCGGCCTCGCGGTGGCCCGCCGCCGCTTCACGCCCGCGACCGGGCTCGGTCCGCTCTACAACGTCTCGGCCTGCTCCGACTGCCACGAGCGGCCCGACACCGGCGGCGGCGGAGCGCGCTACCGCGCCTTCCAGCTGCTGGGGCAGCGCCTGCCCGACGGGTCGTTCACCCCCACCGGCGTCAACGGGGTGCAGGCGCACTACAACCTCGACAGCGGCCGCGAAGGGACCACCCCGCAGACCAACGTGGTCGCGACGCGCAAGCCGATCCCCTTCTTCGGCGTCGGGCTGCTGGCGGAGATCCCCGACGAGGAGATCCTCTCCCGCGCCGACCCCGACGACCGCAACGGCGACGGGGTGTCCGGCCGCGCCAACTACGACCGCGGCTTCGTCGGGCGCTTCGGCCGCAAGTCGCAGACGGTCTCCATCGAGGGCTTCATCCGCGGCCCGATCTTCAACCACCTCGGGATCACCTCGAACCCCCTCCCGGATGCCCTGAAGGCCCGCCTCCCGGTGCCCTCCGCCGCGGACATCTCGCACGCCCGCCAGGCCCTCACGGGCGACCCCGGCACCGGTCGCGCCGTGCAGGAGCAGGTCGCCGCGCCCGACGAGCCCACGGTCGACCACGACGGCGTGCCCGACCCCGAGCTCCCCGAGGCCGACCTCTTCGACGTCGTGTCGTACGCGATGCTCACCGCGGCGCCTCGCCCCGACGCGCCGACCCCGGAGACCGCCGCGGGCCGCGGCCTCTTCGACCGCGTCGGGTGCGACGACTGCCACACGCCCACGCTGCGCGGCCCGAGGGGGCTGATCCCCGCGTACTCCGACCTGCTCGTGCACGACATGGGGCCCGACCTCGCGGACGGCGTCCCGATGAAGCTCGCGAGCGGGTCGGAGTTTCGCACGCAGCCCCTCTGGGGCGTCGCCGCGACGGGGCCGTGGCTGCACGACGGCCGCGCCGACACGCTCGACGAGGCCATCCAGATGCACGCGGGCGAGTCGACCCGCAGCCGCGACGCGTACCGGGCGCTCACGTCGGCCGAGCGCGCGAGCGTGGTGGCCTTCCTCGACTCCCTCGGCGGAAGCTCGCAGCGCAGCGAGGGCCTGCTGCCGCCCGGAGCACCGATCGCCGCGGTGGGGGAATACGGTGGTCCGTATGAAGCGCTCGACGCGGCGGCGGCGCAGCGCTTCGAGCGTGGGCGGCGCGGCTACGACGCGGACTTCGCCTTCCGGGGCGGGTTGGGCCCGCGCTTCAACGGCGACTCGTGCCGCGCCTGCCACTTCGACCCGGTGCTCGGCGGGGCCGGTCCGCAGGGGGTCGACGTCACGCGGCAGGGCATCCTCGACCCGATGACCGGCGCCTTCACCGAGCCCGCGATGGGCACCATGGCGCACCGCTTCGCGGCCTTCGACGCGCGCGCCCCGATCGACGCGCGGAGCAACTTCTTCGAGCTGCGCCAGACGCCGACCACGCTCGGCCTCGGGCGCATCGAGGCCATCCCCGACGCGGTCATCGCCGCGCTCGCCGACCCCGACGACGCCAACCACGACGGCATCCGCGGGCGCGTGCGGCGCCTGCCCGACGGTCGCCTCGGGCGCTTCGGGTGGAAGGCCGGCGTGCCGTCGATCCGGGAGTTCGTGCGCGACGCCATGAGCAACGAGCTCGGCGTCACGGTTCCGCCCATCGACGGCGAGACCTTCGGCAACCTGCGCGACGACGACGCCGTGGCCGACCCGGAGCTGAGCCCGCAGGCCCTCGACGACGTGGCGTTCTTCGTGCGCAGCCTCGCGCCTCCGCCGCGCACCCGCCGCGACCCGGCCGCCGAGGACGCGGGCGCCGCGGTGTTCGCGCGCGTGGGCTGCGCCGCCTGCCACGCGCCCTCTCTGGCCGACGCCGAAGGCCGCCCGGTGCCGCTCTACAGCGACCTCCTGCTGCACGACGTCGCGCCGCCCGGCGCGCGCGGCATCGCCGACGGATCGGCGGGCCCCCGGGACTTCCGCACGGCGCCGCTCTGGGGCATCGCCCGCACCGCGCCGTACATGCACGACGGCCGGTCGAGCACGCTGGAGATGTCCATCGCGGCGCACGACGGCGAGGCCGCGGCCTCGGTGCGCGCGGTGTCGATCCTCGCGGCCGGCGACCGGGCGGCGCTGCTGGCCTTCCTCCGATCGCTGTGACGGCGCGCCTCGGCCTCGCGGCGCTCTGGCTCGCGGGCTGCGCGTGCGGGGATCGGGCGTTCACCGTGCATCGCGGCGACGCGGAGGTGGCCGCCGGGTGCGCCGAGGTGGCCGACACCGCGGCTGCGCGCTCGGTGGGGCTGAGCGGGCGCCCGGCGCTGCCCGAGGGGCGCGCGCTGTGGCTGGAGTTTCCGATCAGCACCGAGGCGTGCATCGTGAACGGCGCGGTGGGCTTCGCCATCGACGTGACGTACCTCTCGGCGGACGGCGTGGTGAGGGCGGTGGAGCGGGGCTTCCCGGCGGGGGACGCCGTGCCGCGCTGCCACGACGACGTGCGGCACGTGATCGAATGGACCGCCGCGAGCGCGCCGGAGATACGGCCGGGCGACCGGGTGCGATGGTGAGGCTGCGACGCGGGCAGAAGGGCGCGAGGAGGGGGGTGGGGGGGTCAGCGCCCCGCGAAGACGTGGTCCAGCATCCGCTCGATCGCCAGGGTCGCTTCTCGTCGCTGCCGCTCTCGCTCCGGGGCGATGATCTCGCAGACGTCGTAGGCGTGACGGGCTCGTCCCTCCCAGGGGATGCCCTGCAGCAGCCTGCACGCTTCGGAGCTCCCTTTCGGGTCTGCCTTCGCTCGCTGCACGAGCTCGCCGAGGCGCGCGATCGCAGCGAGGCCGCCGCTCTCCTCGGGCCAGGGCCGCCTGCTCAGCCGCTCCCACGCGGGCGCCCAGTATTCCGTGCTGTCGGAGAGCGGGTGGATGACGCTCGTGAGCTCCACCGTGCCCACATCGAGGACGTCCCTCGGCACGGTGACGACCCCGTGCTCGGGCGAAAACACCTGGGCGCGATCGTCGCGCCAGGAGGGGTCGCCGGTGCCAGAGCCCGGGGCCGCGACTGGCCTGAAATGCACAAGTAAGTCGAAGACGAACTCGAGGTGACCGAAGCGCTCGAGGTAGCGCTGCGTCGGTATCCCCAGGTTGATGGTGAAGATGTCCCCGTCGCGTGTCTCGGCGAGCTCCACGGAGCGATCGGGTCGGACTCTTCGCGCGTAGCCGGCGGAGGGGTCGAGGTAGAACCCGAAGCGCATCTCTGGTCGACCAAGGGCCAGGCCCTTGTACCAGCTATGGGCTCTGAAGACGTAGCTCACGAAGTCTCCGACCTGCGCAGGCGTCGGGCGCGCGAGGTCTACGATGGCGGCGCGATAGGACATCGCTCAGTGGGCCAGGCCGGCGAAGGCCTCGCTGCCCGGCGGAGTCAGCGTGCGCGAAGGCCGCGGACCGAGGCCCGTCGGGGAGGAGTAGTAGACGTAGAGACGGCCGCGCCCCGAGTCCGCGCCCGGGGCGCCGACGACCACATCCGAGCGGCCGTCGCCGTTGAGATCCGCCCCGGCCATCCAGGCGCCGAAGCCCTCGGCCGGGTCGCCGACGGGAGGTTCCAGGACGATGTCGGGCGCCGTCCTCGCGCCGGTACGCCCACCCAGGTAGACGCCCGCGGCAGCGGCCGCGCCGGGGGAGCCGACCAGCACGTCGGCATAGCCGTCGGCGTCGACGTCACCGCCGGCCTCCACCGTGGAGGGCAACGATGTCCCGCCCGACGGCGCGGGGAAGGTCGTCCGGACGACCAGCCCATCGGACGAAGTACCCGTGAACAGCGCGATCGTCGGGCTGCCGGTGGTTCCGTAGGGACGGCTCGAGAGCGCGATGTCCGCGAGGCCGTCGCCGTCCGTGTCCCCGACGCCCCGCACCACGTAGGGGTAGATCGACGAGCCGTAGGCCGGGGGGACCGTGCACACGGTTCGCTCGGCCCCCATCGCCGCGCCGGGGAAGAGGCAGAACCCTCCCGACACCCACGGTGCCGTGCCAAGAGGCTCTCCGAAGAGCCCGACGACGTCCGCGAAGCCGTCGCCGTTGAAGTCGCCGACGCCCGCGACGGCATCCCCGAGCGGCAGGTCGCGGATGTTCTGCGTCGGGCCCGCTGAGAAGGAGCGCGAGGACGGCGCGACGCCTTCCAGCGACCCGCCGAAGTGGACCCCGCCGATGGCCCCGGATGCGGTGAGGGTGCTCAGGTCGGCGTACCCGTCGCCGTTGAAATCCCCGGCGCGGGTCACGTCGCTCGTCGTGGTGAGCAGCGTTCGCGAGCCCTCGGCGAGGCCGATGTTGCTGCCCCGATAGAGGAAGGTCGTGGGGACGATGGCCGCTGCGGGGATGGCGGTCGCCGTGAGGTCGCCGTAGCCGTCTCCGTTGAAGTCCCCGACCACCACGAGGCGCGCGGAGCCGCCCAGCTGGGAGAGCGGGATGATGACGCTCGCCGCGGCTGGCAGCCCCGTCGGCGTGCCGACGTAGACCACCATGAGTGCGCTCCGGAGCGAGATCGCGAGGTCGGCGTAGCCGTCGGCGTTGAAGTCGGGCGCGGCCCCGTGGCTCAGGTCGAGCGGGGTCGAGCGCGCCGGGACGAAGAACCCCCAGGGCAGACCGTCAGGCCTGCCCGTGACCGCGCCGATGCGACCGGACACGCGCCAGAAGTGCACGCCCGCCGCGAGCGCGACAGGGGGTCGCCCGCTGGAGCCCGTCACATCGAAGGACTGTTCGATCATGGTGCAGAGGCGGTCGCGGCAGACGTCGACGCGCGCGCCGTCGGTGCCCTCGGCGGGCGACCAGCGCAGCGTCGGTCGGCTGGTCGTGACGGTCGCGGCGGCCATCGGAGCGATCAGACGGGGCGCCGCGACGCCGCACTCGAAGACGGACGTGCGGACGAAGCCGGGGTCGCAGGTGAACCCGCAGGCCGTGCCATTGCAGGTGGCGGTCGCGTTGGCGGGGGCCGAGCAGGGCGAGCAGCGCGCCCCGCATGTGAGCGTCGAGGTGTTGGACACGCAGACCCCGCTGCAGGCGTGGAAGCCCGCGTTGCATGCGTACCCGCAGCGCGCCGAGACGCAGGTGGCCGTGCTGTTGGCGGGCGCGGCGCAAGGCGAACAGAGCGCGCCGCAGCTCGTGGGCAGCGCGTCGCTCACGCACGATCCGCCGCAGTCGTGATGGCCGGGGAGGCACACCGCGCCGCACCGTCCCTCGCTGCACAGCGGGCGTGCGTTGGGCGCCTCCGGGCAGGACGACGCGGCCTGCGGTGCGTCGTCGGTCACGGCGTTGCAGTCGTCGTCCGCGCCGTTGCACACCTCCGCCGTGGGGAGGACCATCCCCGCGCAGCCGGGGGCCCAGTGGCCGCGAGCGTCGCAGGTCTCGACCCCGTCCCGGCACAGCCCGACGCCGCGTGACGCCCCGGGGCCCGTGTAGCAAGGGCGGGTCGAGGACGGCGTGCACTCGTCAGGCGCGTCGAGGACCGGCGGCGCATCGGTCCCCGCGTCGCGCGTGACGTCTGCTGGCGGCGGCACATCGACGCCCACGTCCGAGGCCTGCGCATCGACCACCGCGGCGTCTGGCCCCTCCGCGTCGACGCGCACCACGTCGGGCGTCCCCGCTTCCGCGGCGCCCACGTCGGGCGGTGACGAGGGGGCGTCGAACGCCGGGCCGACGTCGACAGCGTCGGCAACGTCGGCAACGTCGGCAACGTCGGCAACGTCGGCAACGTCTGCGACGTCGGTGACATCCTTCACGCCGCCGTCCGCCGCCTCGCCTGGCACTCTGGGGGCAGGACCGCTCGGAGGCGCCGAGGTGCACGACGCGCTCAACCCCCCCAACATCGCCCATGCGATGACGACGCTCGCCCGCCCCCTCCCGACCCTCCAATGCATGCAGCCACGGTAGGCAACGATCGGTGCGCGCTCAACGCGAGAGCGTGCCTCGGCCCCTCAGGGTGCCGGGTCACCCGCCATGGACCTCGTCGACGCCGCCGCGCGCTCCGAAGGATGAGCAACCTTTGTCCACGGTGAGACAAACCGCCGCACGGCCGTCTCTCCGCTGATCGGGCGCAACCCGCGGAGTTCTCGCGCGGCACGCTCGCTGCTGTCGGGCACCGCCGCACCCGATGAACGCCCACGCCCACCCCGATCCGATTCGCCGCGTCTTTCAGCTCGTCCGCACCGAGGGGCGCGACCTCTGGGTGGTGCTCGTCTACGCGGCGGGCATCGGGCTCGTCTCGCTCGCGGTGCCCATCGCGGTCGCCTCGCTGGTCAACACCGTCGCGTTCGGCACGGTGCTCCAGCAGGTGTTCGTGCTGACCTTCTTCGTGCTCGTGGGCCTCTCCTTCGAGGGGATCATGGCCTCGATGCAGTTCCTCGTCGTCGAGCTGCTGCAGCGCCGGGTGTTCGTTCGCGTGGCGATCGACCTCGCGCACCGGCTGCCGAAGATGCGCAGCGACGCCCACGACGACAACAACGTCCCCGAGCTGCTCAACCGCTTCTTCGACGTCGTCACCGTCCAGAAGACCGCCGCCTCGCTGCTGCTCGAGGGCCTCGCGCTGGTCCTCCAGGCCGTGATCGGCACGGTGCTCCTCGCGTTCTATCACCCCGCGCTGCTGGCCTTCGACGCGGTGCTGGTGCTCGGCATCGTGCTCATCCTCTTCCCGCTCGGGCACGACGCCATCCCGACCAGCATCGAGGAGTCCAGGGGCAAGTACGCCGTCGCCGCGTGGCTGCAGGAGCTCGGCCGCTTCCCCGAGACGTTTCGACCGGAGGGCTCGCGGGCCTACGCGGTCGAGCGCATGCGCCGCCTCACGCAGGGGTACCTCTCCGCCCGCGCGACGCACTTCCGCATCGTGATGCGCCAGCAGATCGGGTCGCGCGCCCTCAAGGCCGTCCTCAGCGCCGCGCTGCTCGGCCTCGGGGGATGGCTCGTGAGCGAGCGGGCGCTCTCCGTCGGTCAGCTCGCGGCGGCGGAGCTCATCGTCTCCGCGGTGCTCGCGGGCGTGGCGAAGTTCAGCAAGCAGCTCGACGCCTGGTACGACCTCGTGACCGCGGTCGACAAGCTCGGGCACCTCGTCGACCTGCCCGTCGAGCGCGCGGGCGGCGCCCCGCTGCCCCCGCCGCGACAGGAGGGTCGGCTCGGGCTCGAGCTGCTCGACGTCGGCTACCGCTACGCCGACGGGGGCGCCCCCCTGCAGGGCGTCACGCTGCGGGTCGCGCCCGGCGAGCGCGCCGCCGTGGTGGGCGTCTCCACCGCGGGCAAGAGCACCCTCGCGAGGCTGGCGGTCGGCCTGCGGTCGCCCACGCAGGGGGTCGTGCGCGTCGACGGCGCGGACGTGCGCGAGCTCTCCCCGGACGCGCTGCACCGCGCGACGGAGCTCGTGCACCACCCGGAGGTCTTCGACGGGACCATCTACGACAACGTCGCCGTGGGCAGCGCCGAGGTGAGCGCCGAGGACGTGCGCGCCGCCCTGCGCGCGGTGGGCCTCGAGGACGCGGTGGCGGCCTTCGCGGACGGCGTACACACCCGGCTGCAGCCGGGGGGTCGGCCGTTCTCGTCGGCGCAGGCGTGGCGGCTGATGTTCGCCCGGGCCATCGCGCGTCGACCGCGGCTGCTCGTGGTCGACGACGCGCTCGACGGCCTCGACGACGAGACCATCGCCGCGGTGCTCCCGGCGCTGCTCGACCGAGCCGCGCCGTGGACCCTGCTGCTGCTCACGCACCGCGCCGACCTCGCGCGCCGCTGCGACACCACCTTCGCCCTCCCCTCCGCCCGATGAGCGCCACCATGGAACCCTTCGACCCCACGCTCCCCGTCACCCCGGACGTCGCCGGATCCGCCGCCGCCGCCGAGATGGTCCCGTCGTCCGGCGGGGCGAGCGTCTGCGCCGCGGTGTTCGGCGCGCTCTTCGCCGTCGTCGCGCTGTCCGTGGTGCTGGTGCCGTGGCAGCAGTCCGCGGCGGGCCACGGCCGCGTCGTGGCGTACGCCCCGCTCGAGCGCCAGCAGACCATCGAGGCGCCCATCGAGGGCCGGGTGGTGAAGTTCTGGGTGCGCGACGGCAGCCACGTGCGCTCGGGCGAGCCCCTGCTCGAGATCTCCGACAACGACCCGCAGATCATCGCGCGGCTGCGGCAGGAGCGCGACGCGGTGCAGGCGCGGCTCGAGGCCGCGAGGGCCCGGGACGGGGCCATCGGCGAGCGCATCGGGCAGCTCACGCAGTCGCGGCAGAGCGCCGTCGGGGCCGCCACGAGCCGGGTGCGCATGGCGCAGGATCGGGTGCGCTCGGCGCGGCAGGTGGTGCAGGCGACGGAGGCGACGGCCCGCACCGCGCAGCTCAACTTCGACCGGCAGCGAGCGCTCATCGCCGAGGGCCTCGCCTCGACGCGCACGGGCGAGCTCGCCGAGCTCGATCGGGTGCGGGCGCGCACGGAGGTCGACCGCGCGCAGGCGGCGCTGAGCGCGGCGCAGAGCGAGGAGAGCGCGCTGCAGTCCGACCTGCTGCGGGTGGGCACCGACGGCTTCGCGTCCATCGAGGACGCGCGCGCGGCGCGGGCGGCGGCGGCGTCGGAGATCGCGTCGGCGACCGGGGAGCTCGCGCGCATCGAGGTGCGCCTCGCGCGGCAGGCCACGCAGCTCGTCGCGGCGCCGCGGGACGGCACGGTGCTGCGGCTCATCGCCGCGACCGGCGGCGAGCAGGTGAAGGCCGGCGACCCGCTGGTGGTCTTCGTGCCCGACACCGACGCGAGGGCGGTCGAGCTCTGGGCCGACGGCAACGACGTGCCGCTGCTGCACGAGGGGCAGCACGTGCGGCTGCAGTTCGAGGGCTGGCCCGCGCTGCAGTTCACCGGCTGGCCCACGCTGGCCTACGGCACCTTCGGCGGGCGCATCGCCGTCGTCGACTCCGCGGACAACGGCCAGGGGAAGTTTCGCGTGCTGGTGGTCCCGGAGCCCGGCGCGCGCTGGCCCACCGGGCGCTACCTCCGGCAGGGGGTGCGCGCCAACGGCTGGGTCCTCCTCAACCGCGTGCGCCTGGGGTGGGAACTCTGGCGCCAGTTCAACGGCTTCCCGCCGATGCCCGCGCCCCTCGGCGTCACGACGGAGCGCGCCAAGTGAAGCCATCCCCTCTCGCCTTCCTGGTCGCCCTCGGGTGGTCGTCCGCGGCCGGGGCGCAGCCCATCGAGCTGTCGACCGTGCTCCGCTCGGTGGAGTCGCACTTCCCCCTCATCGCCGCGGCGGAGCGCGACCGCGACGTCGCCGACGCCGAGCTGCTGAGCGCCGAAGGGGCCTTCGACCCGCAGTGGCGCACGCGCGCCGCGGCCGGTCCGCTCGGGTACTACCAGCCGCTGACCCTCGACACGATGATCACGCAGCCCACGGCCCTCTGGGGCGCGCAGCTCTTCGCGGGCTACCGCTTCGGCCAGGGGCTCTCGTACACGGGCATGCCCATCTACGACGGCAAGCTCGAGACCAACACCCTCGGCGAGCTGCGCGCGGGCGTCTCGATCCCGCTCTGGCGCAACGGCCCCATCGACCGGGCGAGGGCGAGCATCCGGCGCGCGGAGATCGGCCGCACCGTCGCCTCGCTGGGCGTCGCGCAGCAGCGCATCGAGGCCGCCCGCGCGGCCACCGTGGCCTACTGGGAGTGGGTCGCGGCGGGGCGGCGCATGGCCGTAGCGCGCTCGCTCCTGGCGCTCGCCGAGGCCCGCGACGCCGGGCTCGGGACGCGCGTCGCGCGGGGCGACCTGCCCCCCTTCGAGCGCACCGACAACACCCGCGCCATCGTGCAGCGGCAGGGCTTCGTCGTGTCCGCGCGCCGGGCGCTGGAGCAGACCGCCATCGCGCTGTCGCTCTACCTCCGCGACGGCCGCGGCGAGCCCTCGCTGCCGGACCCGTCGCGGCTGCCCGATGCTTTACCAGACCCCGTAATCCTGCCTCCGGGGTGCGCGGCGCGGGAGGCGGGCGCGGCGGCCGCGAGGCGGCCTGAGGTGCGGCGGCTGGAGGCGCAGCGCGCGCAGCAGGAGGTCGAGCGCGAGCTGGCGGAGAACCAGCGCCGCCCGGCCATCGACCTGGTGGTGGCCGTCTCGCAGGACCTCGGTGACGGCCCCGAGCCGCGCCGTCCGCCGGTGCTCGAGGCGGGCCTGGTGCTGGACATCCCCCTGCGCAACCGGGCGGCGGACGGCCGGGCGAGGGCGGCGTCGGCGACCGCGGCGCGCATCGACCAGCAGACCCGGATGGCGCGCGACCGGGCCACCGCCGACCTGCGCGACGCGGCGTCGGCGATGGAGGCCGCGCGGCAGCGGTGGGCCGTGGCGCGCACGGAGCTCGGCCTCGCGGGCACCCTGGCCGAGCAGGAGCGGGCGCGCCTCACGCTGGGCGAGGGGACGCTGCTGGTGGTCAACCTGCGCGAGCAGGCGGAGGCCGAGGCGGCGCTGAGGGAGGTCGACGCGCTCGCGGAGTTTCAGCGCGCGCTGGCGGCGTGGCGGCTGGCGGTGGCGGCGGTCCCGGGCGAGGCGGCGACGTGCGAGCAGGGGGCGTCGTCGGCGGGCGAGCAGGGGGCCTCGGTGCCTGGCGGAGCGCCTTCGAGCGACTGAGGGCCGTCGAAGATAATTTCACCGCCGTGTCGATCTGGCCCGCGCTGCTTCGTCGTGAGGATGGAGCAACGAGGCGACCGGTCGATGGGTGACCACCGCCCCGAGGCTCTGGACCACCCTCAGGTCCCCCGAATGGACGGACAAGGAGAACGACGATGCGCTTCATGGTGATGATGCTTCCGGGCGAGCAGGCGGAGGCGGGCGTGATGCCCGACGAGAAGATCCTGACGGCGATGGGGAAGTACAACGAGGAGCTGGTGAAGGCCGGCGTGCTGCTGGCCGGCGAGGGGCTGCACCCGAGCTCGAAGGGCGTGAGGGTGAGCTTCGAGGGCGGCAAGCCCAGGGTGAGCGACGGGCCCTTCGTCGAGGCCAGGGAGGTCATCGGCGGCTTCTGGATCTTCCAGGTGAAGTCGAAGGAGGAGGCCATCGAGTGGGTCAAGCGCTGCCCCGTGGTGGGCCCCGAGCGCATCGAGATCCGCCAGATCTTCGAGGCCGAGGACTTCGGCCCCGCGCTCACCCCGGAGCTCAGGGAGGCCGAGGAGCGCCTGCGCGCCCAGGCCCGGACGAAGCCGTAGCGGGGCGCCCGCCGACCGTTGCGCCCCCGACGGGGCGTCGCGATAGTGGGCGGCCGTGACGGACGACGAGACACGCCCCGCGGTGGCCGCGGTCTTCCGCATCGAGTCGGCGAAGCTCATCGCGGGCCTCGCCCGCATGGTGCGCGACGTCGGCCTCGCCGAGGAGCTCGCCCAGGACGCCCTCGTCGCCGCCCTCGAGCACTGGCCCTCGTCGGGCGTCCCTGACAACCCGGGCGCCTGGCTCATGGCCACCGCGAAGCGCCGCGCCATCGATCGCCTGCGCCGCGAGCGCCTCTCCCAGCGCAAGCACGACGAGCTCTCCCGCGAGCAGGACGCCGCGCTCGGATCGCCCGTCGAGGCGCTCGACGAGGCGCTCGACGACCACGTCGGCGACGACCTGCTGCGGCTGCTCTTCGTGGCCTGCCACCCGGTGCTCTCCCCCGACGCGCGCGTCGCCCTCACCCTGCGCCTGCTCGGGGGGCTGACCACCGCGGAGATCGCTCGGGCCTTCCTGGTGCCCGAGGCGACCATCGCCCAGCGGGTGGTGCGGGCCCGGCGCACCCTCGCGGAGGCCCGGGTCCCCTTCGAGGTGCCGCGCGGCGCGGAGCTCGCAGCGAGGCTCTCGTCGGTGCTGGAGGTGGTGTACCTGATCTTCAACGAGGGCTACGCGGCGACCGCGGGCGACGACTGGATGCGCCCCGCGCTCTGCGAGGACGCGCTGCGCCTCGGCCGCATCCTGGCGGGCCTCGCGCCCGACGAGCCGGAGGTGCACGGGCTCGTCGCGCTGATGGAGATCCAGGCGTCGCGGTCGAGGGCGAGGGTCGGCCCCACGGGAGAGCCCGTGCTGCTGCTCGAGCAGAACCGCGGGCGCTGGGACCAGCTCCTCATCCACCGAGGGCTCGCGTCGCTGGCGAGGGCCGAGGCGCTCGGCGGGGCGCGCGGCCCCTACGCGGTGCAGGCCGCGCTGGCGGCGTGCCATGCGCGGGCGAGGACGGCGGAGGAGACCGACTGGGCGCGCATCGCGTCGCTCTACGAGCTGCTCGCGCCTTCGCCGGTGGTGGAGCTCAACCGCGCGGTGGCGGTGGCGATGGCCTACGGCCCGGCGGCGGGGCTCGCGGTGGTCGACGGCCTCGTGGGGGAGGGCTCGCTGCGGGACTACCACCTGCTGCCGAGCGTCCGCGGCGACCTGCTGGTGAGGCTCGGTCGCGTCGAGGAGGCCCGCGCGGAGTTCGAGCGGGCGGCCTCGCTCACCCGCAACGCCCGCGAGCGCACGCTGCTGCTGGGGCGCGCGTCGGCGTGCGGCCGCGGGTGACCGGCGCACCCTCCTCGACGCTCAGCGCGCGAACCACCACGCCAGCCACTCGATGCCGAGGCGCTGACCCACCGTGGGGTTCTGGATGGCCGGCGCGCTCCGGAGCTGCACCGCAGGGATGAGCCCGAACACGTTGCGCAGCCGCTGCTGGGTGAACTCGTCGATCTCGCCCGCGAAGATCAGCCGCCCGCTGTGCGCGGTGGGCCTCGCGCGGATGGTCACGTCCCGGGCGCGGGCCCTAGCCAGGATGTCGCGCACGTCGGCCACGAAGCGGGGAGGGACCCGGCCGCGCACGATGAGCACGCGGCCACCGCGTACGGAGAGGCAGAAGAGGTCTTCCTGGAGGGAGAACCACCAGAGGATCGCGGCAGCGCCGACGACGGTCACGAGCAACCACGCCATGAGCGGGTTGTAGCGCACCGGGCGGCGCCCGCGAACGACTACGCCTGGGCGAAGGGCTGAGAGCTGCTGGTCGCGGGCAGCGGGTCCTTGTCGAACATCGCTCGGGTCGCGAGGCGCTCGACCAGCGGAGCGTAGTGCTCCTTCACGCGACCGCGCACCAGCTCTCCCAGCAGCTCGGCGTCGGCTCTCACCTGCGAGCGGAAATCCTCCGACCGCGCGCTCTCCACGGCCTTCCTCGCCGCCACCGGCACCGCCGCCGCCGCCTTGCGCGCGGCCGCCACGGCGCCCTTCAGCGAGCCCAGCGCCCGCTGCGCCCGGGTCTGCGTGATGAAGGGAGCCACCTCGTAGACGAGGTCGGCGGTCGATCCGTTGGCCCGGTGCGGCGCCTTGTGCAGGGCCGAGGCGTACTTCGGGTTCTTCGCGAGGAAGTCGCGCACCTGCTCCTCGGTCACGCCGTTGGCCGCGAGGGTCTTGCGATACTCCTCCTCGGCCGCGAGCCGGGCCTTGAACATGTACATCTGCACCCGCGAGTAGAAGTTGGTGGCGCCGTCGCCGCTGGTCTCCACCGCGCAGAAGATGGTCCCCGGGAAGCGCGACGTGATGAGCGACTGCACCCCATCGGAGACGCCCGACGAGGGCATGCACCCGAAGGGCTTCACGCTCAGGGTCATGTGGGCCTTCTGTCCCACCACGTTCACGATCAGCTTGCCGACCTCCATGTGCCCTTCGCCGCCGCGCAGGTCATTGGAGTAGAAGCCCGAGGCCACCTCGGCCACGTGGTCCATGTCCGGGAGGGTGTAGCCGTGGAGGCCGAGCGGCAGCGCGAAGCACTGGAAGCCCACGCGCAGCCCCATCTCCGCGAGGCGCATGGTGGCGAGCCGCTTGGAGACGTCGAATCCCTCGAAGCCGTCGAGGCCATACTGGCCGCTGTCGGCGCTGCGGAGGTCGCGGCGCTCGCGGGTGTCCCGGGCCACCTCCCAGATGTTGTAGAGCAGCCACGCCGTGGTGAGCTGGATGTCGTCCTCGGCTCCCTCCGACTCGAGAAACTTCTGGAGGTGGTAGTTGCCGTCCCCCTCGGTGGTCATGGCCCAGAACTCGCCGATGATGCACACCTTGGCGCGCACCCTCAGCTTGTCGACCTTCACCGCCGCGAGCTCCTTCCGGGCGCGGTAGAGCGCCATGAAGATGTTGGTGCGGCTGTAGAGCGCCTCGTAGAGGATCTTCTTCACCCGGGCGACGGCCTCGTTGGTCGATCCAGGAACGACCTCGTAGGGCCGGATGCGGTAGCTCAGCGCATTGACCACATCGCCGCAGACGATGGCCTTGATGATGGCAATGAAGAACTCGGGGTTCATCTCCAGTCCGACGTCGTCGCCGGTGGCCTGGGAGAGCCCGCCCTGCTGCTGGAAGAGCATCACCCGGAAGCCGTCGAAGCCCGCGTCGCGCAGGGCCTTGCGGTACTCGGTGACGTACATCCCGAAGCGGCACGGCCCGCACGCCCCCGCCGTCAGGAACACGTAGTTCTTCACGATGTCCTCCGAGGACATCCCGTGGATGTCCCGAAGGTCGATGAGGTGCTTCACCAGCGATCCGACGGTGAAGTAGGTCGGGTTGCACTGGCCCCGGTTGCCGAACTCCTTGCCCGTCTGGAGCCCCGCGCCGTCGGCCACTCCGAAGTAGTGGACGTTGTACCCGAGGCCCTTCAAGGCGCCTTCGACGAGGAAGTCCTGCGCCGCGGTCAGGCCCGAGATCAGCAGCGTGACCTTGGCCTTCTCGGACTTCGTCATGTTGGGCTTGAGCATCCCGTCGGCCCACTGGCGCCGCTCCTGGCGGATGCCCAGCCGCTCCCGCTCGGCCTCCTCCCAGGCCTTCAGCTCGGCCTCCACGTCGACGTCGCCCTCCTCGGGCCTCGACACGATCGGGCTGTCGAACACCGGAAGCCGCACCTTCGACCCATTGCCCTGCGTCTGCATCGCCATCGCGTCGCTCCTCTCCAGCCGTCCCACGTCACTCATCCGCCCACCGCAACCATTCCGTCTTCGGTCTTCCTTCGGAGCTGGATCAGCCCCGCGGGCCGCTCCGCGGGTCTCTCCGGCGCCACGTAGGCCGCCAGCCGCGCCCCGAGGCGCTCGATCTCGGCCTCCAGCACCGGGTCGTTGACCCGCCTCGCGGCGAGCTGCGCGCGCTTCAGGCGCAGCAGCTCCAGCCGCTTCTCGTCGATGGAGCGCGCCAGCGCGTCGCGCTTTCGCCCCTCGTCCTCCAGGCCCTCTTCATGGAGCTTGAGCGAGTGGGCGTAGGTCTTCACCCGGATCTTGATCGACCCTCCGGGCTTGTTGGCGTCGATGTCGTGGAGCGCCGCGTAGGGCGTCCCGTTGGCCGACACGATGCTCTCCACGATGCCGTAGGTCGGCGCGTCGTGGCCGCACTTGAAGGAAGACAGGTCGAGCAGGGCGATGTGCGGGTGCCTCGCGGCGAACTTCACCGCCCACACCTTCTGCGCGCTGTTGGCGGAGTAGTTCTCCGGCCAGACGTCGTTGATGTCGAGCGGGTGCTGTCCCCGGTCGAACTCGGGCTTGAAATACCTCCGGAGGTATTCGGTGTCCCGAGGCAGCGAGCGCACGCTCAGGATGGGATATCCCAATACCTGGAACTCATCGGGAATCCCGTGGTTGAGCCCCGGGTCCGAGTGGTAGGGCCGCCCCACCATCAGGATCGCGACGCGCCCTTCGGCCTCGACGGTCTCCAGGATGGCGCGGCCCTTGTCCTGGAGGTCGCGGTCGAAGGCGTCGAGCGCGGCCATCGCCTCGCGGTGCGCGTGGTCGCTCTCGTCCTCGGTGATCCCGAGGCGCGAGGCCCAGGTGGCGAACATCCGCCGCGCGGTGAGGTTGGGCTCGGCGAAGGTGAGCGCCGGGTCGAGGTACTCGATGCCTCGCTGCTTGAAGAAGTCCACCTCCTTGGTGAAGGCGGCCTTCATCACCTCCGGGGCGCCTGCCACGATGGGGCAGCTCGCCTTGTCCATCACGTTCTCCCCGAAGGAGGGGACGTGCGTGAGGATGGGGAAGAAGATGTACTGGAGCGGCTTCTTGTCGGTGTGGTGATGGAAGAGCAGGTTGTGCACGTGCGCCTGCGCCACCTTGGAGGGGAAGCACGGGTCGATGGAGCCGTACTTGCCGCCCTCGACCCAGATCTCCTCCGTGGTCTCATCGGAGAAGACGACGTGCTGCTTCAGGATGCCGAGCGCCTCGAAGTAGGTCCGGAAGTAGGGCCCGGTGGAGTAGAGGTTGAGCACCCGGGGGATGCCGATGCGGATGCGCCGGCGGCGCTCCATGGCCTCCGCGCTCGAGCGGTTGAAGGGCCGGGTGACCTCCACGCGCTTCGTGGAGAAGATGCCCTTCTTGATGATCCAGTCCTTCACCGGAGCGCCCGCCTCGGGCATCGGGGCGGGGCGGTAGAAGTGCATGAAGGCGCGCTTCGCCTCGTACTCGACGAGGTTGGGAAACTGCTTCGCGATCGCCTTGCGATCGGCCATGAGCGCGAGCATGGCGTCCTCGCTCTCGACGGTTCCCTTCTCACAGGAGAAGCCCGCGATGTAGCGGGTGGTCGAGCCGTCCGGGCGCTGCGTGTCGATGAAGGTGCGCTTGCAGTTGTTGGGACAGAAATGGCAGACGGTCTCTTCGTCGTTCTTGGTGGTGTACTCGAGGCCGATGGCGGCATCGATGCCGATGAAGGTCGAGTGACCCTTGCGCTTCACCACACGCAGCGTCTCGAAGGCCGCCCCGATGGCGCCCGCCTCGCCGGTGTGGGGATGCACGAAGACCTCCGCGCCCGGCACGCGCTCCTTGATGTAGTCGACCTGGGCCTTGACCGCCGCGAGGTTGTATTGAGTCCCGCCCTGGAGCACGTAGCGCTTGCCCAGTGACGCCATGCGGGGAATCTGGACGACGTATTGCCAGACGTTCTTCGGGAGCACCTGCGCGAGGCCCGCGAGGAGTTCTTCCTTGGAGAAGCCCTCCTTCTGGAAGTTCACCCGGTCGGTGTCGAGGAAGACCGCGCAGCCGTAGCTGAACTTCGGCGCGAGCTCCGCCGAGAAGGCCGTGTCGGCGTACTCCGAGACCTTGAGTCCGAACTGGTCGGCCATCGCCTGGAGCAGCATCCCGTTGCCCGCGGAGCAGCTGTTGGACAGTCGGAAGTTGGCGATGTCCCCGTTCTTGAGGAAGAGCACCTTGATGTCCTGGCCGCCGATGTCGCAGATGACGTCGACGTCCCCGAAGAAGCGCACCGCGCTCATCATGTGGGCGACGGTCTCGACCACGTTGACGTCCGCCCGAAGCGCCTCCTGCAGCACGTCCGCGGCGTAGCCCGTCGCGCCGAAGCCCAGCACCTCCAGCGAGGCGCCCTGCTCGTGCACCCACGTCCGGAGCTGGAGCAGCAGCTCCCTGGTGTCTTGAATGGGGTTGCCCTTGGAGAGCTGATAGGCCTTCTGGATGATCTCGCCCTGCTCGTCGATGAGCACGGCCTTGGAGGAGGTCGATCCGCCGTCGAGGCCGATGACCGCGCGCACCACGCTCCCGGACACCAGCGTCTGAGGGACGAACTTCGGGATGGAGTAGAGCGCGCGGAAGTCCTCGACCTCGCCGGCGTTGCGGGCGAGGGGAGGCCCGGCGGTCTCTCCGAGGCGCGCCTTGCGGCCGTTGGCCATGTACTCGCGGAGGCCGTCGAGGCCGCGGTAGAGGCCCACCTCGGGCGCCTCGTGGAGGCCGTACACGCAGGCCCCGAAGGCGGCGTAGTACTGGGCGTTGTCGGGGACGAAGACCGTCTCCTCGATGGGGCGGTCGCGGGGCCAGTCGTAGCCGCGCTCGTCCCACACCTGGGGGATGCGCTTGCGCCAGCACTCCTGGAGGAAGGGGAGATAGGTGTTGGGGCCGCCCAGCAGCAGCACCTTGTGCTTGAGGGTCGATCCGCGGGTCAGCACCGAGAGGTTCTGGAGCACGATGGCGTCGGCCAGGGAGCAGAGGATCTCGTCGGAGGGAATCCCGCTCTTCACCAGGTTGACGATGTCGGTCTCGGCGAAGACCCCGCACTTGGCCGCGACATGGTGGAGCTTCTCGTCATTGAAGTGAAGCCCCCGCACGACCTCCGGGTCGAGGCCCACCTTGATCATGCACTTGTCGATGGTGGCCCCGGTGCCCGAGGCGCACTTGTCGTTCATCGACGGCGACGCGGTCTTCTCCCCGGTCTTCTCGTTGCGCTGGAAGATGATGATCTTTGCGTCCTGGCCGCCGAGCTCGATCACCGAGCCCACGTCCGGGTGCAGCGTCTCCACCGCGAGCGTGACCGAGTTGACCTCCTGGACGAACTTCGCGTGCATCGGGACCATCAGCGGCGCCGCCCCGGAGCCGGTGACGAAGACCCGCCACTGGTCCTTCGGGGAGAGGGGGAAGGCCGCCTCGATGGCCTCCATCATCTCCAGCACCTTCTCGGGCTGCCGGGTCTGGTGACGCTGGTAGTCCGACCAGAGCATCTCCCTCGTCGAGGGGTCGAGCACCACCGCCTTCACCGTCGTCGACCCCACGTCGACCCCAACCACCACCGGACCCCTGCGCGTCACATTCATCCGTTCCTCCTGCCGCATCGCCGACCCGATCTGGGGACTGAACTGACGTGTCAGTCGCCGGGGAGGGAGAGGGCTACCATCGGGGCCTCCCGGCGTCCAACGGTGGAGCCGCGACCGCAGGTTGCCTGCGGCGGAGCGGGGTGCTGATGATCCGCGCCGATGCGCGCACTGCCGGTGATGTTGTTGGCGACGGCCCTTGGCTCTGGATGCTCCTCCGACCCGTCGCCCGCGCCGCTGGACGCCTCGGTGGCGACGGACGCGGCGGACGCCTCGACCCCGGGCGACGCCCCCGGCGCCGACGTCTTACCTGTGGATGTAAACGTCGGCCCCGCGCGCTCGCTCTTCGACCTCGACGCCGACACCTCGCAGCCCTCGCACTTCTACGACCTGCCCTTCCCCTCGGACCTCCGCCGCACCGCCGCGGGCGGGCCCGACTACGCCGGCCTCCCGATGCCCGCGACCGCCGCCCTGGTGCGCTCCGCGGTGCCCGTCGCGCAGGACCGCACGGGCTTCCCGGTGATCCCCGTGGCGTGGTTTCGCTTCGACGGGGCGCTGGCCGAGCGCCGCCTCGCGGACGTCATCCCCGCGGCGGGCACCTCCCCGGTGCTGCTCATCGACGTCGACCCCCGCTCGCCCGAGCGTGGGCAGCTCATCCCCACGGTGGCCGCGACGCTGGTCGACGACAACTACACCGCGGAGAACGTGCTGGCCGTGGCGCCCGTTCCGGGCTTCGTGCTGCGGGGCGGGCGCACCTACGCCTTCGTGCTGACCGGCGCACTGCGCGACGCGGGCGACCGGCCCGTCGAGGCGAGCGCGGCGCTCCGTGACCTGCGCGAGGGGCGCACCCCCGCCGGGCGGCGGGGCGCGGCCGCGGCGGCGTTGTATGCGCCGCTCTGGGAGACGCTGCGGACGCGCAGCATCGACGCCGCGACGGTGGTGGCGGCGACGGTGTTCACCACCGGCGACGTGGCGGCGGAGACCGCGCGGATGGGCGACCGGGTGGTGGAGCGCTTCGACGTGACGGTCGACGGGCTCGCGCTCGCCCCGGGCGACACGCCGACGACGCACCCGCGCTACTGCGAGCTGCGGGCCACGGTGACGATGCCGCAGTTCCAGTTTGGGGCGCCGCCCTTCAACACCGACGGGCTGATGCGCATCGGGGCCGACGGCGTCCCCATGACGACGACCTACGCGAGCCCGGCCAACTACGACCGCGTGCCCGTGGTGGTGACGCTCCCTCGAGGAGCGATGCCGGCGGAGGGCTATCCGCTGATCATGAACGTCCACGGATCGGGCGGGTACAGCGACGAGGCTGTGTCTCGCGGCACCTGGCGGCCGATGAGCGCGACCAACCCCTGCACCACCACGAGGCCGAGCTACTACAACCGGGTCATCATGTACCGCGGCGTCGCGGGCTGCTACACGCCCGACCAGGGCGTGGCGTACCAGCTCGCTCCCCGGGGCTTCGCGGTGGTGGGCGCGGCGATGCCGGTGAACCCCGAGCGCCTCCCGGGCGCCTCGGACATCGCCTACCTCAACCTGATGAACCCGTCGGCGATGCGCGACACCTTCCGCCAGGGGATCTTCGAGCAGCGGCTGCTGCTGGAGGCGCTTACCCGGATGCGTATTCCCGCGGCCACGCTGGCGGCGTGCACGGGGGCCTCGCTGCCGACGGGCGTGACCGAGGCGCGCTTCGACGCGTCGCGCTTCATCATCATGGGGCAGTCGATGGGCGGGATGTACACCCACCTCGTCGCCGCGACCGAGCCGAGGGTGCGGGGGGCGATCCCGACCGGAGGGGGAGGGCACTGGTCGCGCTTCATCTTCGAGTCGCAGATCATCCCGGGGGTGGGCTCGCTCATCGGGACGCTCCTCCAGGGTCGCTCGCTCAGCTTCGTGCACCCGGCGATGGGGCTGCTCCAGACGCTGTGGGAGCCGGTCGATCCGATCGTGTACGTGCCCCGGATGTCGCGCGATCCGCTGACGGGGAAGACCCCGGTGTCGACCTATGTCCCGGTGGGCCGAGGGGACTCGTACTTTTCCACGAGCACCTTCGACGAGGTCGCGCTGGCCTACGGGCACCCGCAGGGAGGCCGCGAGGTGTGGCCGGGGATGCAGGCCTCGCTCGGGCTCGACGGGCGGTCGGGGCTGGTGCCGTACCCGATCGCGGGCAACCTGATGCGAGGGGTTCCGCCGACGACGATCACCAGCGCGGTGGTGCAGTACGAGGGCGACGGGGTGTACGACCCGCACGCGATCTTCACGCAGCTCGACGCGGTGAAGGTGCAGTACGGCTGCTTCGCGCAGACGCTCCAGCGCACCGGGCGGGGCGTGATCGTCGACCCGGCGGGGCGCGCCGCCGACGGGGCCTGCGAGTAGAGGGGAGGGAGGCCGATGGGCCCGGGCCGACTCTTCGCCCTGACGCTGGCGGGCTTCCTCGGAGGGCACCTCGCGATCCTCGGGGCCTTCGCGGCGATTCGGAGGGGTGTCACCCGAGAGGCCCCGAGGGTGCGCGTCGACGCGGCGGGGCTGCGCTACTTCGCGGAGTTCGTGATCGCCGAGGCCTTGATGCTCACCGCGGCGCTCCAACTCGGGGTGGTTCGCCTGTCGGGCTTCTCGGCGCCTCGCACCGCGCTGACCCTCGGCGTGGGCTTCCTCTGGTGGGAGGCGTGGTTCTACTTCGGCCACCGGCTGCTGCACACGCGCTGGCTCTATCCCCTCCACCGGCCGCACCACGCGACGCGGGGGCTGCACCCCTCGCTCAGCTTCAGCGCCGGAGAGACCGTGGTGCTTTCGAGCGGCTTCTACATCCCGCTGGCGCTGGCGTCGCAGCTCTACGGCGGGGTCTCGGTCGAGACGCTGGCCCTCGTCTTCTCCGGCGCCTACGTGCTCAACGTGCTGTCGCACCTCGACGTCGCGGCCTTCGAGGGGACGGCCGTGGGGCCTCTGCTGGAGTCGGCGCGCCGCCACGCGAGGCACCACGCCGGGCGCCGCGGAAACTACGGGCTCAACTCACCGTGGCTCGATCGGGCCTGCGGGACCGAGGCTTCGGGGTGAGGTTCGGTGCGGCCCCCTGACCCCGCTGCCGCGCGCTCCGCTCTAAGGCACCTTCAGCGCGTCGTAGAGGGCGTGCAGCGCGCCTTCGAGCTCGCGCTGACCGGGCGACTCTTCGGTCGACACCTGGCCGAGCAGCTCGAAGGCCTCGGCCGGGCTCGCGGCGACCTTCACCAGCGTCGACTGGCCGATGAGGAAGAGCCCCGCTCGCATCACGCTGCGCACCACCGCCTGCCAGGCCGCGTCGCCCAGCGGGGTCGTCACCAGGCGGCGCGCCCTCGGCATCACGACGTCGAGGCCCGCGCTGATCTCCGAGCGCTCCTGCAGCCTCGGAGGGCTCGCGCTCGGCAGCAGGAACTGACACGCCGCGATGCTCCCCTCCCTGGCCCGGACGAGCGCGGAGGCGACCTCGGTGACGTGACGGATGCGCGCGGCGCGGGCGGGCGCCTGCCAGAGCGTGAGCAGCGTGTCGCCGACCACGACGGACGCGACCCCATCGAAGACCTGCACCGCCGGAGGGATGAACGCTCGATTGCGGTCGTGGGTCATCGACGGCTCCGTGACGTGCGTGGGAGCTCGACGAGTACCACGGCGCGCATCACCCGGCCCAGAGCGTGAGCGCCCCCGCGGCGCCCGCGACGCCCCACGCGCTGACCACCTCGCGGGTGGTGTGCCGGCCCTCGCCGACCCTCGCCCAGCTCAGCGCGAGCGCCGCCAGCACGAAGGGCCACGGCCCCCGAAACGACGTCGCCTGCAGCAGCACCATCACCCCCACTGGCACCGCCACGTGGCCGCTCACCTTGAGCCCGGCGACGGTGAGCGCGGAGACCAGCACCGTCGCCGCAGCGCCCGCGAGCGCGACGTGGCGGACGGCCAGCGGCGCGTCGAGGGCGAGCACCGAGGCGTAGAGCCCGGCCGCGCTGAGCAGCGCCGCCAGCAGGAAGACAGGGCGCTCCGAGCGCACGGAGAGGTCGCGGTCGCCGAACCAGCCGCGGCGCAGACCGACCTGCCAGACGGCCGCGACCGGGAGCGCGGCGAGCACGCCGAGGGAGGTCCAGCGGAGCGCGGCGGAGGCGTCTTCGAGGGCGCTACGGAGCACCGCGTACATCCCCAGCGGACCGAGGATCGCCGGGTGAAGCACGACCCCGAGGGCGCGCGCCACGGGGTAGCGCCGTCGGCGATCGGCCAGCGACCAGGCGATGAGCCCGAGCGAGGCCCCGCCCACGTCGACGGAGAGGTCGAAGTACTCCTCCATGCATGGGAGGCGCTCGCGGCTGAGCGACTGCACCAGCTCCTGGGCGCCCGCGACCGCGAGGAAGGAGACGCCCGCGGCGAGCACCCGGCTGCGGAGCGCGGCGCGGGGAGCGTCGAGCGCGTCGGTCGGAAACCACCGCCACGCGAGCAGCGCCGCGAGCGATCCGTAGAGCAGGGTGTGCGCCGCGATGTGCACGGGCTCCGCCGCGAGGAAGCGCCCCAGGGGAGAGTCGTGCGCCGGGGGCGAGCGCTCGAGGTAGAGCGCCGCCGCGATCAGGGCGAGGGCCCAGCCTGCGGACATCCATCGCCATCGCATGGCCGCCAGCATGGGGGGAGGGAGCGCCCGCGCGCACGGCGAAGGAGATCGGACGGTCGGGAGCGGAGGGTGAGCGGCGCGGTTGACGGGGCGCGCGGACGGCGCTCGGATGCACGGATGTCATTCCGCGACGACCGGGAAGCCGCGCACCGAAGGGCCGACGCGCTGGAGCAGGAGCTCAAGCGCACGAAGGAGGAGCTCGAGGCGATGCGCTCCCCGCGGCGCGAGGGGCGACACGGGGGGAAGGTCGTCGCGGCGGTCGTGATGCTCGGGGCGCTGGGCGCGGGGATCTATACGGTACAGCGGTCGGTCGAGCGGAGGCGCGAGGCGGCCCAGGCCGAGGCGGAGAGGGTGCGCGCCGAGCAGGCCGAGCAGGCCGAGCGGGCCGTGCGGGTCGCGCTCGAGGCGGCGAGGGCTGCGGAGGCGAGGGCCGCGGAGGCGAGGGCGCGAGAGGCGGCCTCCCTGTCGCCACCGACGCCGACAGCGCCCGCGGTGTCCATCGTGTGGCGAGGCAGCGTCGATCAGGCGGTGGGCGTGGCGCTCGCTCCGGGGGCGCCGTGCACCCTCGAGGGGGCGTTCGCTCCGACGGGCGGTGGGGTCGTGGCGCGCTCGCTGAGCATCGCGTGCGGCGGTCAGGAGATCTATCGCGCGGGGCAGGCGGCGGCGTCGGCGAGCGCGTCGCTGCGAGAGGGGCCGGTGCACGGGAGCGGCGCCCACGAGTACATGCTGCGGTATTCCGACGAGGCCTCGCCGACGAGGGCGACGGCGTCGACGCTCGGGCACACGGTCTCGGTGTGGCGCGAGGGCGAAGGGGCGATGCGGGTGACGATGTTCGTGCGCGACGTGAGCGAGGCGCGCGAGGGCGAGGCGCTGGGCGGGCGCGGGGTCGCGAGGCGGCCGTCCTTCGCGGGGGCGATCGAGGCGGCGGCGAGGGTGACCTCGGCGAGGGGGAACGCGCCGGCCGCGGCGGGGGCGCGGTGCATGTTCGCGGTGAGGCCCGTGTGGGAGTTTCCGGAGAACTGCCGGGTGGCGCTGCGCTGCGGGTCGACGTGGATCTACGGAGCGAGGGAGTCGGGCTACCTGACCTGCGAGGTGCAGGGCGGGCATCCGGTCGCGGCGCTCGACGAGAACACCACCAACGACGGGGGCGATCCGAGGGTGCGGTGGCGAGGCCGGCGCGTGGTGGTGAGCGACTTCACCGAGGCGGGCGAGTGGAGCATGGACCTCGCGCTGTAAGCCTGAGGAGGGGGCTCGCGGTCGACCCGCCTTGTGGCGACGGTCGATGGGCTCCAAGCATAGGGCCATGAACACCACGGGCCCGCGCACGAAGAAGGACCGCACCGACCCGCGTCGCGTCGAAGGGGAGGGCCGGGGCGACGCCGACGCTCGCCGCGTCGAGGGGGAGGGGAGCGGCGAGGGCAGCGACGCCCGCCGCGTCGAGGGAGAGGGCGGCGAAGGGAGCGACGCCCGCCGCGTCGAGGGGGAAGGCGGCGACAGCGCCGACGATCGGACCGCGGAGAACCCGCGCCGGGACGGGTCGCGCTCACCGGGCGAGGGCGAGCCCAGGCCGGAGTAGGCGGGTGCGGGGAGACCTCAGCCGGGCGCGTTGCGCAGCATCGTCGCCACGTCGCCCAGGCGCTCCTCCATGAAGGCCCTCAGCTCGCCTTCGACGCCGCTCTCGTCGAGCGCCTTCTTCATCGCGCGCATCCACGCGTCGCGCATCTCCTGGGTCACCACCACGCCCGCGTGGCGCATCCGCAGCCGGGGGTGCCCGTGGCGCTCCATGTACGTCTGCGGGCCGCCCAGCCAGGCGATGAAGAAGAGCGCGAACTTCTCCCTCGCCTCGGGGTGCACCTTGCCCCGCTCGTCGAGCCGGTGCAGGCCCGCGAGCGCCGGTTCGTGCTCGTCCATCGCGTCGTAGAAGCGCGCCGCGATCTCTCGCACCTTCGCCTCGCCGCCGAGCTGCTCGTACGGCGTCACCTTCGTCGGTTCGATCATCCACCCATCTCCCGGTATCCCTCCGCCTGGAGGTTGAACAAGGTCGCGTAGGTCCCACCGCGGGCGATGAGCGCCGCGTGCGGGCCCTCTTCGGTGATGTGCCCGCCGTCCACCACCACGATGCGATCGGCCATGCGCACCGTCGAGAACCGGTGCGTGATGAGCACCGCCGTGCGCGTCGCCTTCAGCGCCTGCAGCCGCTCGAAGACCTCGTGCTCGGCCTCCGCGTCGAGCGCCGCCGTGGGCTCGTCCAGCACCAGCAGCCCGCTGCGGCGCATGAACGCCCTCGCCAGCGCCACCCGCTGCCACTGCCCCACCGAGAGGTCGTCGCCGCCGAAGGCCCTGCCCAGCGGCGTGTCGAGGCCCTGCGGCAGCCGGGCGACCAGCTCCTCGGCGCCCGCGTCGCGCACCGAGCGCTCGATGGAGGCGCGGTCGGCGCGGGCGGGGAGCCACCCCACGCCGATGTTCTCCGCGACGGTGAACTGGAAGCGCGCGAAGTCCTGGAGCACCACCGCGAGCCTCGCCCGGTAGGCGTGCGCTGGCATCGTGGCGAGGTCGACGCCGTCGAGCAGGATGCGCCCCGAGGTGGGCCGGTGAAGCCCCGTGAGCAGCTTCACCAGCGTGGTCTTGCCCGCGCCGTTGCGGCCCACCAGCGCCACGGTCTCGCCCGGGTGGAGCGTGAGGGAGATGTCCGTGAGGGCGTCGCGCTCGGCGCCGGGGTAGCGGAAGGACACGTGCTCGAAGCGCACCTCGGGCGGTCGCTCGGAGTCTGTTCCGTCGACCGGCGGCGCGTCGGGCTCGTCGTCGGGCATCCCCAGGAACTCGAACAGGTTGGCCATGAAGAGGTTGTCTTCGTAGATGCGCGCCATGCCCGTGAGCGCCGCCTGCATCGCCGTCTGCCCCTGGCGGAACACCATCAGGTAGAGCGTCATCGCGCCGAGGGTGATCGCGCCGGTGAGCGCCCCTCGCACGATGGCCACGTAGGCCAGGTAGAACGCCCCCGACGAGAGCATCGAGAGCGCGACGGACCAGCGGGCGCGGCGACGGTGCAGCGCCACCTCCTCCAGGTGGAAGCCCTCGTGCAGCTCGCGGTAGCGGTCGATGATCCAGCGGGAGAGCCCGAGGAGCTTTACCTCCTTCACCGTCGACTCGGTGGTGAGGGTGGTCTCCAGGTAGAAGCCCTGGCGGTTGCGCTGCGTGCGCGCCCGCTGCAGCGCGAAGAGCTCGCGCCCGTGCCGCGTCTCGGAGATGAAGGGGGGAACGCCGGTGAGCACGAGCACCACCAGCGCCCAGGGCCCGAGCTGCCAGAGCAGCGCCGCGTAGCCGGTGAGCGTGACCGCGCTGCGGAGCACGATGAGGAGCTGGTTGACGAGGTCGACCGGGCGGGCCGACGCCTCGCGCCGCGCCTGCGTGAGCTGGTTGATGAAGATCGGGTCTTCGAAGTGCGGGTACGAGACGCTCGCGGCCTTGTGCAGGATCAGCAGGTTGACGTGCAGCCCGAGGCGGGAGCGGAGGACCACGCCGGTGTAGGTGTTCCACTGGCTGGCGGCGGTCTTGGCGAGGACGAGGAGGAGCTCGAGCGCCACCCAGGTGAGCGCCGTGCGCGAGGCGTGCTCGACGATGGCGTCGATGATCCGGGGACCCACCGCGGTGATCGCCACGGTGAGCACCGCGTCGAGGAGCTGCCCCACCAGCAGCTGCACCAGCAGGCGCTTGTCGGCCCTCGCCACCAGACCGAGCGCCTTCCACGCGTTGGCCCCGACCTCCGGGGCCGCCCGCCAGCGATCGCGCCACCCGAACGGAACGTCCTTCCCCTGAATCGGCGCGACCGGCGGTGACACGGCGTGTGGCGGTAGCACCGATGGCGCCGCGGTTCACCTCATCCCGGCTTGCGCTCGCTCTCCGGCCCGCCGTCCTCCCCGCGGAGGTGCAGCGGGACGATGCCGGTCTCGGTCTTCTTGGTCGACGACGGGCTCGCCGGGGGCGCGGGTCGCAGCGAGGCCACCTCGCGCTCGTCGGCGTCCAGGCCCTCGTAGGGGTCATAGGTCACCGGCGGCGCTGCCGCAGCGGGCTCCTCGGGCGCCGACGCGGGCACCGGCGTGCCGAAGTCGATGAAGCCCGCGGCATCCGCGGGGGCCTTCGGCGCTGGAGGGAGCTCGACCGCGGGAACCTCCTCCGCGGGAGGAACGAAGGACGGCACCTCGGGCCGCGCTTCGGCCTGGATCATCCGCGTCTCCGAGGGCCGCTCCGGGGGCGACGGGTCGCTCCCCTCGGCCTCCGTCGGGCCGCTGCCCCGGGTGGCCTTGTCGACCGCGAAGAGCACCCGCTTGATGGGCACCATGAACTCCGCCGCGCTCTGGAAGCGCATGGCGGGGTCGGGGTCGAGCGCCTGCATCACCATCTTCTCGATCATCTCGGGGACGCCCGGGCTGAGCTCACGCACCGGCCGCGGCCGCTTCACCCGGTCGAGCCCCTCGAAGGGGAGCTCGCCGGTCAGCATCTCGTAGAGCGTCGCGCCCACCGCGAAGAGGTCGCTCCGCCAGTCGACGCCGACGCCGAGCACCTGCTCCGGGGGCATGTACGCCGGGGTCCCGGCGATCACGGAGCTCTTGAGGTCGGGCGTGAGCGACTTGGCGAGCCCGAAGTCCATCAGCTTCACCAGCCCCGCCGTGCTGCGCATCATGTTGGAGGGCTTGATGTCGCGGTGGATGATCTGCCGCCCGTGCGCGAAATCGAGCGCCTCGAGCACCTGCCGCGCGATGCGCAGCGACTCCAGCACGGCGATCTTCCCTTCGGCGGTGATGAGCGCGTCGATGGTGCGGCCCTCGACCAGCTCCATCGCCATGAACATCCGCCCCTCGATCACGCCGCTGTCATGGATCGTCACGATGTTCGGGTGGTTGAGCTGCGCCACCGAGCGCGCCTCGCGCTGGAACATCTCCCTCATCTCGGGCTTCGCGCCGAGCTCCTCCGCCAGGAACTTCAGCGCCACCTCGCGCCCGAGCACCGAGTCCGTCGCGCGGTACACCACCGCCATCCCGCCGCGCCCGAGCTCGCCCCGCACCACGTAGCGCCCCGCCGCCTCGTCGAGCGCAGCGGGCTTCGGCGCGCCCGCGACGGTCATCTTGCGCGCCAGCGTCGCCTGCCAGCCCGCGAGCCCCTTCACCCGCTCGTCGGCGTCGCGGTACCCCGGCGAGGCCTCCTCCACCGAGGCGAAGCACTCCCTCGCCTTCGGCCAGTCGCCCGACGCGAGCGCCGCGAGCCCGAGGCGGTAGAAGACCTCGATGTTGCCGAGGTCGCACGGGCGCCCCGCGATCATCAGCTCCAGCGACTCCATCGTGGGGCCGTCCTTCGCCGCGCGCACCGCGTCGTCGTAGAGCGCGCCGAGCCCGATGGGGGCGTCCTCCAGCCCGCGCGCCAGGGTGCGATCGGGGTGCCCGGGCCGCCCGTGCACCACCACCATCACCTGGGTGACGGGCGCCGCCTTCGTCACTGCCTCCCTGGGGTCGAGCGGCGGGGGCAGGCTGCTCGCCCGACGCGCCCTCGCGGCGGCGGCCTTCGCGGCCTCGCGCACCATCCGCGACGCGTCCCCCGGGCCGACGCCCGCCTCCGACGAGGGCGTGAGCGCGATCGTTCCGTGGTTGGTCTTCAGCAGGTCGCGAGGAACCCCCGGGGCCTTCATCGACACGCCCTCGCCGCGCGACAGCTTGCGCACCCGCAGCTCGATGTCGCGGAAGTTCCCCACCGCCGCCTGCATCGCCTGGAACACCTCGATCGCTCGGTCGACCTCTCCCTCGCGCTCCAGCACCGTCCCGTATCGGTAGTGCAGCGGCGCCGTCGCCTTGCTGATCGGCTTCGCCCGGGTGAGCTCGCGAAGCACCGCCTTGGCCACCGCCAGCGAGAGCGCCTCGACCCGATCGAGCATCGGGTTCGGGTCCTTCGCCTTGCGGGCGAGGTCGGCCCACGCGGTCGCCGCGCGCTCCTTCTGCCCGGCCATCTCGTACAGCTCCGCCGCACGCTCGTGAAAGCCCCGGGCCGCCACCAGCGGAGCCGCGCTCCCCGGCGTGCCGAGCACGTTCACGTAGAGGTGCACCGCCTCGTCGATCATGTCCGCGTCGCGGTAGAGGTCCGCCGCGCGGGCCACCTCGCCGACGGCGATGAGCTCCTCGGCCGCGCGCTGCGCCTCCTGCTGCACCTCGAAGGCCCGCGACGCGTCCCCGCCGACCCTCCGCCGCAGCGCCAGGAAGCGCTCCTCCGCCGCGCGCGCCAGCTCCTTGGGGTCGCCCTGCTCCTCGCGCTCCGCCGCGGGCTTCGCGGCGCCCCGAAGCTCCTTCGCCCTCGCGCCCATCCCGGCCTTCTCGTAGGCCAGCGCCGCGCGCTCCCGGTCGCCCGCACGCTCGTAGAGCTCCGCCGCCTGGCGGTGGTCGCCGGACCTCGCCGCGACCTGCGCCGCGCGCGCCGGCTCGTTGCCCCGGAGGTAGAGGTCCACCGCCTCGGCGAAGCGGTCGTGCTTGAGCGCGAGCTGCGCCGCCTCGGCGTAGCGGCCCTTCGCCTGCAGCTCGTCGAGGCCCTCGATCTCTCCCTTCGCCTCCCTCGCGGCGCGAGCGCGCAGGCGCGTGATCAGCACCGCGAGCACCACCACCACTGCCAGCATCACCGCGACGACGAACGGGTTCTCCACCGGACTCTCAAGCTCCCATCGCAGCTTATCCCGCGACCGCCATCAGCGCCTCGCTCGTGCCGAGGGCCTTGCGGGCCATCAGGTACGCCGCGTTGTGTCGGAAGGTCTGTAACATCCGGGCCTCGCCCGCCGCGCGGAGCACATCGTGGTGCGAGGCGCCCGACGCCAGCGCGTCTCGCGCCTCGGGCGTGACCTGCCACCACTCCACCACGGCGATGCGCCCCTGGTAGCCGGTCTGCTGGCACAGGTCGCAGCCCACCGGACGCGGCAGCGCCACCTGGCTCCCTCGCTCGGCGAGCCGGCGCGCCACCAGGCTCTCCAGCAGCGCCGGGGGTGGCGGGTCGAGGCGCACGCAGCTCGGGCAGAGCCTCCGCGCGAGCCGCTGCACCACCACGAAGGACACCGCCTCGGCGATGAGCGTGCGGCCGCACTCCAGGCTCTCCAGCCGCTGGAGCACCGAGCCGACGTCGTTGGCGTGCATCGAGGTGAGCACCAGGTGGCCGGTCATCGCGGCCTCCAGCGCCATGCGCGCCGTCTCCGCGTCGCGGGTCTCGCCCACGGCGATCACGTCCGGGTCCTGCCGCATGGCCGCGCGCAGCACCTGCGAGAACCCGAGGCCCGCGTGCACCTGCACCTGCGTCACCCCCGCGAGCCGGTACTCGATCGGGTCTTCGATGAGCATCAGGTTGGTGTCCGGCCGCGCGCGCCGCCGCTCGTTGAGCATCGAGTAGAGCGTCGAGCTCTTCCCGGAGCCGGTCGCCCCGGCGACGATGATCGCCCCGTGCGGCCGCTGCAGCGCCTTGCGCACCGCGCCGAGCGAGCCCGCGTCGGAGAAGATCTGCTCGAGCGGGCGCATCATCCCCGACCCCTCGAAGACCCGCAGCACCACCTTCTCGCCGCGGCTGCTCGGCAGCGTCGAGATGCGCAGGTCGAGCTCGCGCGAGCCCGCGGTGAGCCCGATGCGCCCGTCCTGCGGGGTGCGCGTGTTGGTGATGTCGAGCCCGCTCAGCACCTTCAGCCGCGCCGCGATGCCCCGCGCGAAGGACGGCGGCAGCGACTCGCTCCAGTCGTGCAGCGTCCCGTGAACCCGGAAGCGCACCTTCACCCCCGCCGTCTCGGGCTCGATGTGGATGTCCGACGCGTCCCGGCTGAGCGCCGCGGCGACGATGCGGTTGACCGCGCGCACCACCTCGTCGCCCACCACCCGCACTCCCTTTTCGGGCTCGCGCTCGCTGTCCGCCGCGTCGTAGGCGAGGGACTCCGGCGAGATGACCGCGATGGAGTCCCGAGTGCTCTCCGCGCCCCGCACCGCGTCGAGCTTGAAGCGCTGCACCGTCTGCGCGAAGTCCTCCAGCGAGATGGCGGCCACCTCGAAGTCGACGGTGTGCAGCACCCGGCGCAGCTCGGCGAGCGCCGCCGCGTGGCGGGGGAGCACCATGCCCACGAGCAGCCGGTTGCCCTGCAGCCGCAGCGGCACCGCGCGATGCTGCAGGATGAGCTTCGTCGGGAGCATCCCGATGACACGGGCCCCCGGCTCGAAGTCCGACACCTCGACGAAGGGGATCGCCGCGCTCCCGCCCTCCGAGGGCGAGACCGGCGCGGGCCTCCGAACCTCGACCCCGATCGCCGGGGTCGGGGCGCGCAGCGCGGAGCCCGTCGCAGGCGCTGCGCCCGCACGCAGCGTGATGACCCCGAGCTGCACCGCGCGCGCGGCGAGCCGGCGGGCGATCGCGAGCGAGAACTGCGGCACCCGGGCCATGAGGGCCTCGACGAGCTCGGGCTTCATCCGGAGCACCACGCAGGGCTCGTCGGCCACGATCGTGTACGGGTGCGCGGCGCGGGTGAGGGCGCCCACGTCGCCGAAATGGTCGCCGACGTTGAGGGTCTCCAGGGGAGTGCTCGCGCCGGTGGTGGCGTGCACCAGCGACGCGGTGGCCCGGCCGCGACGGAGGATCGAGATGCCGTCCGAGGGCGATCCCGCGCGCACCAGCGTGGCCCCGGCGGGGAGCTCGCTGATCATCAGGTGCGGGGTCACCTTGGCGATGACGGTGGCGTCGCACTCCCGAAGCAGCAGCGACTTCGCAAGGAACTCCTCGACCGCCTCGCCGCGTGCCTCGTCATGTCCAGCCACGCCGCGGATTCTAAGCCCACCGCATGGTCATACGGGGGATCTAATTCCAGGGAAACCGACGAGCGCTATTCCCTCGCGCCGCTCGGGGAGGGGGCCGTGAGGGGCACCAGGGTCTTGGCGCGCTCTCCGCTCAGCTCCCTCACCAGCTTCGGCACGAGGTAGCCGGGGAGCCGGTCGGCGAGCGCCCGCACCAGCGCGACGGCCTCGGGCTCGGGCACCTCGAAATGCCCCGCGCCTCGCACCCGGTCGAGCAGGTGCAGGTAGTAGGGCACCACGCCGAGCGCGCCGAGGGCCTCGCTCAGCGCCGCGAGCGCGTCTTCGGAGTCGTTGACGCCTCGGAGCAGCACCGACTGGCTGAGCAGCACCGCGCCGGTCGCCCTCAGCCGGCGCACGGCCAGCGACACCTCGGGGTCGAGCTCCGCCGCGTGGTTGACGTGCAGCACCACCACCGCGGGGGCGAAGCGCGTGCCGGCGAGGAGCGCCGCGAGCTCGTCGTCGACCCGTCCGGGCGAGGTCGTGGGGAAGCGGGTGTGAATACGCAGCCGGGTAAGATGGGGGATGGCCTCGAGCTCGCGCACCATGCGGGAGAGCACGGCGTTGGAGAGCGAGAGCGGGTCGCCGCCGCTCAGGATGACCTCGTGGATCTCTGGGTCTCCGCGGAGGGCGTCGAGCACCTCGGGCCAGTGGTTGACCGCGCTGGCGTCGGCGTAGGGGTACTCCCGGCGGAAGCAGTAGCGGCAGTGCACCGGGCAGGCGGCGGTGGCGATCACCAGCGCCCGGCCGCGGTACTTCTGGAGCAGCCCGGGGGCCCGCTGCACCCTGGCGTCGCCCACCGGGTCGCTGACGAAGCCCTCGCGCTCGATGAGCTCGTCGGCCGAGGGGAGAAACTGGCGCACCCGGGGGTCGTCGGGGGGGAGGCCCGCGAGGCGCTCGGCGAGGTGATCGGAGAGCTTGAGGGGAAAGCGGGCGGAGGCCTCGGCTACGTCGGGGAGGGCGGCCTGGGGGAGGCGCCAGCGGCGGACGAGGTCGGCGGGATCGGTGAGGGAGGGGGGCATCGCGTGGGGTCGCGCGGGTGCCTACGCCACGGGGCCCCCCCGGCGCAACTCAGGTGCGGCCGCGGAGGCGGGAGATGAGCATCTGCGCCTCGAGGTGGAGGAGCGACTTGCTCTCCTGGCCGCGCTCGCCCTCGATGACCTGCTCCAGCCGGGTGATGCACTCCGCGCAGCCGTGCGGCGAGAGCGCGTCGATGGCCACGTGGATCGAGCGGCGCACCAGCAGGTCGGCGTTGCCGGCCTGCGCGAGCAGCGCCTGGCGGGCGGCGGGGTTGTCGCCGCCGGTCCACGCGATCATGTAGGCGGCCTTGCGGACGACGTTCTTCTCCGGGCTGGAGAGGCGCTCGCGGTAGCAGGCCAGGTCGCCGTCGTTGCAGTCGTGGGCGACGCTGGCCACCTGCCGGATGGTCGCGAGCTGCGCCTGCACCGGGGCGATCTCCGAGGCGGCGTCGGGCTGCGCTGCGACCAGCGCGGCGAGCTGCGCGGCGGCGGTGTTGGCCAGCGCGTCGAACTGCGCGAAGGTGTCGTGGCGCACCGCGCTCGCGAGCGGCATCAGCAGGCCGAGGCGGTAGGGCACCGCGGAGGGCGCGGCCATCTCGCGGGTGTTGATGCGCCGCACGAGGAGCGGCACCGTGCGGGCGTCGCCGAGCAGCACCAGCGCCGGGGCGACGGTGGGGGCCATGTCGTCCTCGCCGCCGGGCGTGCCCTCGTTGAAGACCGTGGAGAGGGCGGTGAAGATGGGCCCCCGCTCCGGGGCGTCGGAGGGGAGCGCGAGGCCGGTGTACCCGAGGGTCTCCGCCGCGGCGCCGCGCACGTTGCCGACGGTCTCGCGGTTGGTGAGCAGGGCGATGAGCGCGGGGACGGCGCTGCGGTCGGCGAAGTTGCGCAGCACGTCGATGGCCGTGGACTGCTGCAGCCCCGGGGGCACCGGCGGCATCCCGGGCACCGACGCGAAGGAGTTGATGAGGAGCGTGACCTCGGGGTTCTGCCCGTTGACCGTCGCGATGAGCCGCGGGACCACCGCGGCGGCGCCGAGGCGGGTGAGGGCGCGGCCGCAGTTGTTGAAGGCGTTGGCGCGGCGGACGTTGAGGTAGAGGCCGTAGATGAGGGCGTCGACCACGGGCTGCGAGGTGTCGCCCAGCAGGCCGAGCGCGTCGGCGGCGGCGCGGGCGGTGCGGATCTCCTGCTGGTCGATGGGCTTCTTCAGGGTGCGCACCAGCACGTCGACGGCGCTGCGGTCGCCGATGGCGCCGAGGGCCTGGATGACCGCCTCGCGGATGGCCGGCGCGGAGCCGGAGTTGCCCGAGGCGCGGTCGATGGTGGCCAGGAGGCGCTGCACCACCTGCGGGTTGTTGGCCGGGTGAAGCTCCTTCAGGGCCTGCGCCGCGCGCAGGGCGATGCGCTCGCTCTCGCTGTTGCCGGGGCTGAACTCCAGCGCGTTGAGCAGCGCCGGGATGGCCCTCGCGTCGCCGCTGCCGGCGAGGATCTCGATGGCCTCCTTGCGCACCGCGAGCTCGTCGCGGTGGTCGACGAAGGCCTCGTTGACCGCGGGGAGCACGGCGTTGAGGAAGGCCTGCACCGCGGGGTCGCGGAGGTTGTTGGGCGGCGTGGTGGTGGCGAGCTTCGACTCCCACATCTGCCGGAGCCTGCGCATCGCGGCGGGGCGCTTGTTGGTCGCGCTCAGCTTGCCGACCCACGTGGCGGGGTCGTTCTCGTTCTCGCAGCCAGTGAGGGAGGCCGCGCCCAGGCAAAGGGCGGCGGCGAGCGTGAGGCGGGTAGCGAGTCTCGAAGTGCGCATCGGATCCTCCGGGGGCGCAAGGTAGAGCCGTCGTCGAAGTGATTGCAACGGCGCGATGCGACTCTCGGGCCCGGTGACCCCGCGGTCTCAGCCCAGCTCGCCGTGGCGGGAGACCACCTCGTCGCGGGCCAGCAGCGCGCGGATCTCCTCGGTCAGCCGCAGCGCCCGGCCCTCGCGGGAGACGAGCGCGTGGCGGGTGGTGGCCGTGGCGATGGGGTCGTCCTCGCCGACCCGGCGCACCTCGTAGGCGATGCGGAGCGAGGCCGCGCCGACCTCGTAGAGCTCGAGGGTGATGGCGAGGACGTCGTCGAAGCGCGCGGGGCGCTTGTACTTGAGGTTGGCCTCGACGACGACGATGAGCACCCCGGCGTCCTCCATCGCGGCGTAGGCGCCGTTGCGGCGGCGGATGAACTCCTCCCGGGTGCGCTCCATGTACTTCAGGTAGACGCTGTGGTGCAGCAGCCCCATGCGGTCGACGTCCGCGTAGTTGACGCGGATGTGCACGGTGCTCCGGGGCTTGTCGGTCATCACGTGGGTCATGCGCGGCGGACCATAGCCCAGGTCGGGCACGGAGCGCGGCGACGACCCCCGGAACCGCGCTAAGGTGGCCCCCATGCAGGGACGCGTGCTGATCGTGGACGACGACGCCGAGCTGGTGAAGCTGCTCTCGCTCGTGCTCACGAGGAAGGGCTTCGAGACCCGCGGGGTGCGCTCCGGGGCGGAGGCGCTCACGGCCCTCGCCGCGGAGCACTTCGACGTGCTGCTCACGGACGTGCAGATGCCCGGCATGGACGGCATCGCCGTTTGCGAGCGGGCCGTCGCGGCGCACCCCGACCTGCCGGTGATCGTGCTCACGGCCTTCGGCTCGATGGAGGCGGCGGTCGCGGCGATCAGGGTGGGCGCCTACGACTTCGTGACCAAGCCCGTGGACAACACCGTGCTCTCGCTCGCGGTCGAGCGGGCCGCCCGGCACCGGGCCCTCGGAGACGAGGTGCGCAGGCTGCGGGTGACGGCCTCCGAGGCCCCGGCGCCGCTGCACCTCCCGGGGGTGCTCGGCGACTCCGCCGCGATGCGCCAGGTCTACGACCTCCTGCTGCGCGTCGCGGACACCGAGTCGACGGTGCTGGTCACCGGCGAGTCGGGCACCGGGAAGGAGCTGGCGGCCCGGGCGATCCACGCGCGCAGCCGCCGGGCGCTCGGGCCCTTCGTGGCGATCAACTGCGCCGCGATGCCCGCGCAGCTGCTGGAGAGCGAGCTCTTCGGGCACAAGCGCGGGGCCTTCACCGACGCGCGCGCCGACCGCAAGGGGCTCTTCCTCCAGGCCGAGGCGGGCACGCTCTTCCTCGACGAGGTGGGCGAGCTCCCGATGGAGCTGCAGCCCAAGCTGCTGCGCGCCCTTCAAGAGCGGGTGGTGCGCCCGGTGGGGGGCGACTTCGAGGTTCCGGTGAACGTGCGCGTGGTGGCCGCGACCAACCGCGATCTCGAGACGGCCATCGAGGAGCACCGCTTCCGGGAGGACCTCTACTACCGCCTCAACGTGATCAACCTGCCGCTGCCGCCGCTGCGCTCCCGCGGCGGGGACGTGCTCATCCTGGCGCAGCACTTCATCGAGCGTTTTGCCGCGCGCGCCGACCGCCGGGTGAAGGGCCTCACCCCGGAGGCCGCCGCCCGGCTGATGGACTACGCGTGGCCGGGCAACGTGCGCGAGCTCCAGAACGCCATGGAGCGCGCCGTGGCGCTCGCCCGCTACGAGCAGGTGACCGTCGACGACCTGCCGGAGAAGGTGCGGAAGTACCAGCGCTCGCACGTGCTGGTGGCGAGCGACGACCCGCGAGAGCTGGTGTCGCTGGAGGAGGTCGAGCGGCGGTACATCCTGCGGGTGCTGGAGGCCGTCGGGGGCAACAAGACCCTGGCCGCCGACACCCTCGGGCTCGACCGCAAGACCCTGTACCGGAAGCTGGAGCGCTACGCCCAGGGCTCGTAGCGCGCGCCGCTAGAAGGCCACCTGGGTCTGGAGGGTGACGAGCCCCGACCAGCCCTGCGCCACCCCCGCGATGAGCGCGTCGGAGTGGTTGAGCGCCCCGCGGAGGTTGAACTTCAGGTGGTTGCCGCGGGCGTACGCGGTGAGCATCGCCTCGCCAGACAGCATCGTCGCGGAGCCCTGGTCGTCGGGCTGCATCACGTTGCCTCGCGCGGCCACCTCGAAGTAGCGACCCAGCATGAGGCCGCTCTGGGCGTAGGCGCCCCAGGAGCCCACGCGGGTGCCGTCGGCGCGGCGTTGCCAGCGGTGGTAGGCCTCGGCCTGGAGGGTCCAAGGGCCTCCGCGCACCGCGAGGTCGGCGCCGACCACGTCCTGGTGCTGGTCGCCCGTGCGCGCGGCGCTCTGCCCGGAGCCCGGCGGGATCGTGACCGTGGTGGTGTCGGTGTACGCGTTCACGCCGACGCCGACCCGCCACGGGGTCGGCCCGTTGAGCGCCGGGGTCTCGTTGTAGGAGACGGCGCCGAGGGGGTTCCAGGCGAGGCGCGCCATCCAGCGCAGGTCGAAGCGGTCGTTGCCGCCGCGGTCGAGGCCGTTGCCGTTGAAGACGCCGACGTTCCACTCCGCGCGTCCGCCGAAGGGCTCTCCGTGGAGCATCACGCCGGTGTCGCGATCGGCCCGGAAGGCCGTGTTCACCACGCTGAAGTCCGGGAACTGCAGCACCGGCACCGGCGTGTTGAAGGCCCGGGAGAAGGGCGTGAGAAACTGCCCCACGCGCACGCCGAAGAGGGGAGTGGGCTGCGCGTCGAGCTGCAGGTCGAGCAGCCTCTGCGAGTCTGCGAGCTCGGGCTGCACGAAGAAGCGCAGCCAGGGCCTGCCGATGGTGCCGCGGAGCTGCGGGCGCACCACGCGCACGTCGAAGCCCTGCGTGTCGATCGAGGGCGTGCGCCGGAGCTCGTAGCGGGCCTGCACCAGGAGGCCCAGGCGCACCGAGAAGCTGCCGTCGGCGGTGGAGACGCTGAGCCCGTCGTCGAGCGAGGCATGCACCACGGGCGACGGGGCGGAGGGAGGCGGAGGGGAGGGCGCAGCGGCGGCGAGCTGAGCGCAGCCGAGCACGAGCGCGGCGAACATTTATCGGGCTCCTTCGTGGGTGGGGGCGGCGTGGAGGATCCGGCCGACGGCGTCGGACTCGGACGCCACCAGGCGGGTCGGGAAGATGCCGGCGAGCACCACCGCGGCGGCGATGCCGAAGAGGGCGAGGCGCTCGCGGGCGAGCAGGTCGGGCACGGCGCGCCACATGTCGAGCGAGGGCCCGAGGAAGGCCCGCTGCCAGCCGCGGAACATCGCGATGCCGCCGAGCGCGCTGGAGAAGAGCATCGCCGCGGCGAGCATCGGGTGCGCGTCGATGAGGCCGTGCAGCAGCAGGTCTTCGCCGACGAAGGCCAGCGTCGCGGGGAAGCCCACGGAGCCGACGCCCAGCAGCAGGAACACCGCCGCCATCCGGCCGCAGCCGCGCACCAGGCCGCCGAGCGCTCGCACGTCGACGGTGCCGGTGCGGGCCCCGACGGCCGCCACGGTCATGGCCATGCCCGAGAGCGTGAGCCCGCTGGCGAGGCACTCCACCGAGGCGCCCGCGAAGGCGTGGACCGTCCCCGTGGAGAGGCCCCCGAGGATGAGCCCTGCGTGGCTGACGGCGAGCGAGCGCACCAGCCGGCGGAGGTTGGTCTGCGCCAGCGCGCTGAGCGCTCCGTAGAGCGAGAGGGTCACCCCCGCGGCGGCGACGAGGTGCTGCGCGCCGGAGGAGAGGTGCGGCAGCGCGGGGCCTCCGTAGCGGATGAGCAGCAGCGTCATCAGCGGGAGGTGGGCGACCAGCCAGGGCATCGCCAGCGGGCGGCGCCCGGCGATGGCGGCCGCGAGGCCGAGGCCCAGCGCGGCGACGGGGGTCTGCGCGGCGCACGCGACGAGCGAGAGCGCGAGGGTGATGAGCTCCCTGGCCAGCACGGCGGAGCTGCGGGCCGAGCGGGGCGCGCCGACGAGCACGGCGAAGGCGCGCAGCACGAGGAGCAGGGCGACCGGGCCGGAGAGCCCGTCGAGCCGGAGGTGGAGGCCGAGCCAGTCGAAGGGTCCCATGGGTCGGGGGTCAGGTCCTCTCTGCGGGGGCGGTGAGCGGGCGGTGGGGCTGGCGGGACAGGCGGAGTTCCTGCCGATCGATCCACGCGGAGGCGCGCAGCACCGGGCGCACCACCATCCGGTCGACGAGGGTCTCCTTGTGGAACTCGTCGAGCGCCGCTCGGTACAGCCAGCGCAGTACCTGGGGCGGGAGGAGGCGCTGGGCGAGGCCGTCGATGGCCCCGTGCGGCTCGAGGCCCGCCGAGCGCAGCGCGAGCGCCTCGTGCAGCGACGACGGCGCGCGCAGCAGCTGGTGGCCCCGCACGATGGAGTGCAGCACCAGGTGCACCAGCGCGAGGCGGTGCCACCCGAGGCCGCACTCGACGAACATCAGCCCGACCTGCGCGCGGGTCGCGAGGCCCAGCGCGACCTTGGCGTCGGACTGCACCCGGCCCGCGACGGTGGAGGTGACCGCGGTGCCCGCTCCGACGGCGATGACCGCGAGGCGCGCCCACGGGGAGTGGGCGTAGAGCGGCCCCATGCGGATGAGGAGCCAGACCCCGGCGTGCACCGAGAGGGCGCCGTAGAAGAGGGCGCTCGACGCGGTGGGGCCCTCCATGGCGCGAGGGAGCCACGAGCCGAAGGGCGACTGCGCGCTCTTGCCGATGGCCGCGAGGAGCAGCAGCAGCGGGAGCACCACCGCGATCGATCCGTGAAGCGGGCGCGCGAAGGCGTGCGTGAAATCCGTGGTGCCCGCGACGAGGTGGAGCATCACCGCGCCGAGCAGCAGCCCGAGGTCGCAGAGGCGGTAGATGCTGAAGACCTGCAGCGAGGAGCGTACGGGCCCCGATCGCTCATGGAAGAAGCCGACGAGGAGCGTGGAGGTGAGTCCGACGAGCTCCCAGCCGCAGAAGAGCAGGTCGAGGCTCCCGGCGCCGACGAGGAGCAGCATCCCGGAGTCGAAGAGCGCCAGCAGGAGGAAGTAGCGGGTGAAGCCGGGATCGCGGTGCAGGTAGGTGACGGAGAACTGCCCGACGAGCGCGGTGGTGGCGGCCACCAGGAGCAGCATCGTGAGCGAGGGTCCGTCGAGCAGGAGCTCGAGCTCGAAGGCGTAGTCGCCCGAGGCGAACCAGGTGCCCACGTGAACCTCCGCGGGCACGAGCCCTCCGCGGGCAGCGGCGACGGCGACGGCCGCCAGCGCGGCGAGGGAGAGCCAGAGCGTGGAGAGCACCAGGCGCGACGTGGCGCGCTCGCTGGGCGCCTCGGCGAAGAAGCTCCAGAGCCCCAGCGAGAGGAAGGCGACGAAGGGGAGCGCGACGGCGGCGACGGCGGCGGCGCGGATGAACTCAGGCAGCATGGCGGACAGCTCCCACGATGCGCGCCGGGGGGAGGAAGCCGTCCCGGCCGTCGCACCAGCTCAGCGAGTCGGTCGCCACCGGAACCGGCTCCGCTGGCGGGGTGATCGGACGGAAGGCGCCGCGAGAGAAGAGCTGCATGGCGCCGGTGTCGGGGTCGATGCTCACCAGGCGCACCCACTCGCCGACGACCAGCTCGCGCACCCCCTGCTGGCGCTCGCAGATGGCGAGCAGCGTCGAGGGCGCGGCCTCGACGAAGAGCTGCAGGCGCATCGGCTCGTGGATCTCGATCATCTGCTGCGGCAGCCCGGTGCGCAGGTCGCCGCTGCTCCCCTCCATCACGCCGAGGAGGCCGACGGGGTTGTGCGGGAGCTTGGTCCCGCAGCCGTAGCGGGCGTTGTCGACGCGAGAGAAGTAGTACTCGAGGTTGATGCCCGCGCCGACGGGCCCAGCCGCGGCGAGGATGCGCTCGAGCACGGCGCCGCCCTCGTCCTGCGTCGGGTCGTAGGAGATCACGAAGGCGCGGCGGTCGAGGAAGAGCCCGCGGGTGAGGGCCCGTCGGCCGACGAGGCCGGAGGCCACGGTGACGTGACCGAGCTCGGGGCGCGGCTGGCCGATGCTCGCCGCGCGCGACTCGACGTGCCCGAGCGCCCCGTCGGGGGAGAGGCGCCGGGGCGCCGAGGCGAAGCGGCGGCAGCGCTCCTGGGCCTGGCGGGCGCGGGCCACGTCGAGGTGCCCCTGCAGCGCGGCGAGCTCCCCACGCAGGGCGGACGGAACCCGGTTGAGGTCCGAGAGGGTGATGCGGTCCGTGGCGGTGTCGTGCTGGCCGCCGATGAACCATGTCCCCTCGGGGATCTCGACGCCGCACCTGGCGAGGCCCTCGCGCACCGCGGGGCGGTTGGCCATCTCCGCGAAGAGCCTGGCGTTGGGGCCGCCGTGGCGACCGCCGCAGGCCCCGCAGTCGTAGGCCGAGCGGTGCGGGTTGTTGGCGCTGGTCGATCCGTGGCCCAGCACGAAGACCAGCGGGGCGAAGCCGCGCGTGAGGCCGATGTTCTGCAGCGTCGCGGCCACTCGCTGCACCTGGTCGCCGAGGCTGAAGCCGCGCGGGTCGTCGTCCTCGTCGCGGTGCGCGGTGAGCCGGGTCTCGGGGCGCTCGAGGAGCAGGTCTCGCAGGCCGCCCTCGATGCGCGCGACGGCGCGCGGCGCGAGCAGCCCCAGCGGGAGCAGCAGCGCGGAGGAGAGCCCCAGCAGCGGCAGCCCGACGAGGCCGTGGAGGAGCCCGCGGCTGCTGCCATGGGCGCTGTGGCGGAGGCGGGCGAGGAGCCTCCGGCGACCCTCGAAGCGGGCGCCGTGCTCGGGCTCCACGGGGAGCTCCTCGACCCGGTGCGCGGGCTTCACCACGACGGGGCAGAGCGGGGCGAAGTCCCCGTCCTCGAAGCTGCGGAAGTCCATCGCGACCCCGAAGAAGCCCGGCGCGCCGAAGGTCTCGTGCCGCGCGTCGAGCTCCTCGAAGTGGCGCCGCAGCGACTCCTCGCGGTCGTCGAAGCAGAAGACGCCCTGGAAGCGTGCGCAGTCGACGGGACCGACCACCACGGGGCGGTTCTGCGCGAGGCCGACCACGAGCTGAGCGCGGTAGTGGCCCTCGTAGGCCTCCTGCCACACCCGCTGCCGGGCGGCCTCGTCGAAGGCGTCCAGGCGCTCGAAGCCCTCGCGGTCCACGGGCTCCCAGGCCCGCAGCGCGTCGGCGCTGAGCCCGAGGTGCCGGGCGATGGAGAAGAGGCGCCAGGCCCTCCCGATGGCTCCGGTCGCGGCCGGGGCAGGGTGGAGGTCGCGGCGCTCCGAGGCCAGCGTGCGCCGGGCGTAGGACTCGAGCACGAGGCGAACGGCGAGGAAGTCGACCAGATGCGCGGGCGGCGAGCCCGGGGTGCGCTCGTGCGGGTGCCGCTCCAGGCGGGAGAACATCCCGGCCCAGCCGGGGAGCGCGAGCAGCGCGCGGGCGACGCACTCCTCCCATCGGCTGCCCGGAACCTCGGCCTCGTGCAGCGCCGCGACGACCGCCTCCTCGGGCGAGAGCCGGGCGAGGGAGGCCAGGTCCCGGTCGAGGTCCACGAGCCAGTGGGGCCTCGGCGCGGCGGGGCGCACGGACATGAGCTCGACCCAGGTGCGGTAGAGGCCGCCGTCGCGGTCGGGCATCGCCCAGTGGGCCACGCCCTGGTCGAGGTAGGCCGCGCAGAGCCGCACCAGCAGCGGGTTGACGAGCTCGTCGACCGAGCGCGCTTCGAGCTCCTGCCGGGTGACGAGCGCGGCGCGCGCGGCGCTGGAGGGCGTGGCGTCGGGTCGGCTGGAGGTCACCGCGAGCGCCGCCCTCCAGAGGTCGCGTCGGGCGATGACAGCGGGGTCCTCCGCGAGGAGCCAGCGCAGCACGGGCTCCGGGGGGACGGCGGTGCTGGAGAGCATCGCGGCCCGCTGGAGGCGCCGCGCGCTCCCGAAGCACGAGCCCAGCGGACGGTCCTCCGGGCCCCAGTCCCGGAGGGCCTCGTCGAGGTCCGCGGCGGTGATGCGCCCGGACTCGTACAGCGCGCGGAAGGTGTCCTCGTCGAGGTAGCCGCGGGCCTGGTAGGTCTGGCTACCCCTCGCGACGGCCTCGTGGAAGGGGAGCTTCTCGAAGGCGTGCAGGGTGTTGTGGTGGATGAACACCGCGATCGGCCCCTGGTCCGGCAGCAGGTGCGAGGCGTGCGCGAGGGCCGCGCGAATCCGCCGGATCTCCGGGGACACCGCGGCCTCCGTCGCGTGACGTTCAGCGAGGTCGAGCATGGTGGTAGCTCCAGCGAGGGTGAGAGAGGCAGGGACGGGCGCGGATCAGGCGGGCCGGAGTCGCTTGCGACGCGCCGCCAGCGGGTGCGCCGAGAGCCCGCGGTGCTCATCGAGCCCGCGCAGCTCGAGCGTCCGGCCCTCGCGCCGCCACTCGCCGGCGATCTCGTGCAGCCGCTCCATCGTGGTGTGGTCGACGAAGGCCGTGTGGGTCAGCTCGACCGCCGCGGTCTTCGCGTCGCCGAGCGCGCGGAGCCCTCGGAGCAGCCCCGGGAGCCCGAGGAAGGTCGCCGCGCCGCGGACGTGGAGCACCGGCATCTCCATCTCCGTGGTGGTCACGATCTCCGGCCTGCCGAGGTCCGTGGGGCGGACGCCCATCGCGAGCTGGAGGATGACCTTGGCGAGGATGCCCGCCCCGACGCCGAGGAGCAGGTCGGTGGCGAGGGTCACGAAGAGGGTCGTGAGGAAGACCACGAGCTGCTCGGGGCCGACGTGGAGGGCGTGGGCGAACTCCTTCGGCGACGCGAGGCGCACGCCGGTGAAGACGAGCATCGCGGCGAGGGCGGCGAGGGGGATGCTGTGGATGAGCCCGGGCGCCAGCAGCACGAAGGCGAGGAGAAACGCGCCGTGGAAGAAGTTGGAGAGCTTCGTGCGCGCGCCGTAGCCGATGTTGGCCGACGAGCGGACGATCTCGGAGATCATCGGCAGGCCGCCGAGCAGGCCCGCGGCGAGGTTGCCGACGCCGGTCGCGAGGAGGTCCTTGTCGAGGTCCGAGCGGCGGCGCTGCGGGTCGAGCACGTCGACGGCGCGGGCGGAGAGCAGCGACTCCAGGCTGCCCACGAGGGCGAACATCACGACGTACTTCAGGAAGTCGGCGGAGAGCGCGCCGGTGAAGTCCGGGCGGCCGAGGGAGCTGACGATGCTCGCCGGGAGGTTCACCAGGAAGCGCGGGCCGATGGCGTAGGCCTCGTGCGTCACGGAGAGCGTGTACGTGTGCGGGTGATCGAGGTCGAAGACGCGCCCGAGCGGGATCGCGATCAGCAGCACCACGAGCTGCGCCGGAACCCTCCGCAGCCACGGCATCTTCTGAGAGAGCGCGAGGTGCCCGAAGAGCAGCCCCAGGCTGAGCACGCCGACGAAGGCGATCTCGGGGTTGAGGTGGGAGATGGAGCGGGGCAGCTCCGCGAGGAGGCCGATGGGGGTGCTCGCGTGCGGCGCGACGCCGAGCATCACGTGCGCCTGCTTGGAGAAGATGATGACGCCGATGGCGGCGAGCATCCCGTGCACCACGTGGGTCGGAAACACCTCGCCGAGGCGGCCCGCGCGCACCAGGGCGAAGACGATCTGCACCACCGCGGCCACGACGCCGACGGCGAGCGCGCGGCGGTAGCCGAGGGCGGGGTCGCCGTGACCGAGGTCGGTGACGGCGCCGAGGGCGATGACGATGAGGCCCGCGGCGGGGCCCTTGATGGTGAGCCGGGCGGAGCCGAACCACGTCGCGACGAGGCCGCCGATGACGGCGGTGAGGATGCCGGCGACCGGAGGAAAGCCGCTCGCCATGGAGATGCCCAGGCACAGCGGGAGGGCGATGAGGAAGACGAGGAAGCCAGAGAGAACGTCGCGGGGAAGGTCAGGCCCGGCGGCGGTCCTGGGCGTCTCGGCCACATTCGGAGAAGGGGTTGTGGTCATGTCAGGATCGACCCCTCGGCAACGGGCATGCCGTGACGCGCTTCGCGCTTCTCTGCGCGGTCTTCGCGAGCGGCGCCGCGCCCGACGGCCTCCGCGGCTGCGTCGCGCCTCCGCCCCGTTTGTCTACGGCGGGGCGAAGTGCCCCGGCGGCCCTGCCGGAGCCTTCCACCCTCTGGCGAAGGGTGGTACCCACGCGCCCAACATCATGCGTCGCCCTGCCCTCGTCTCGTGCGCCGCGCTCGCCAGCCTCGCGCTGACGGCGCTCCCCTCCACCGCGCTCGCCCAGCGACTCCAGCCGTGGACCTTCCGCCTCGAGGCCGGGGCTGGCACGACCATCCGCGACTTCGATCACTCCGACGTCAACACCGACACGACGGCCATCGTCGGCACCGCGCGCATCGCGATCAACCTGTTCTCCACGCCGCTCGCGATCCAGCTCGGCGGCTCCTTCGGGCGCTTCCTCCGTCGCTCGGAGTTCGGCGACGACCTCGGGCTGATCAACATCACCGCGGGCTTCCGCTTCGAGCCCATGCTGGGCAACGTGGGCCGCCTCTGGCTCGACGCCAACGCCGGCGCCGCGCTCCCCGGCACCGTGACCTCGCCCGGCCTCGACGCCGGTCTCGGCTTCGAGTTCCGCGTCACCGACGGCCTCTCCTTCGGCCCCTACGGTCGCTTCGGGTACATCTGGGACGGCCGCGCCGCGGTGGCCCCGCTCGACAACCCGCCCCCCACGCTCACCCTCGACCACGCCTCCCCGGACGTGTCGTACTGGCACGCGGGCCTCACCCTCGCGTTCCGCGGCGTCGCCGACGCCCCGCCGCCGCCGCCGCCGCCCTCCGACCGCGACCACGACGGCGTCAACGACCCCGACGACCTCTGCGCCGACCAGGCCGCGGGCGATCACCCCGACCCCGCGCGCCGCGGCTGCCCTGCGGCGGACACCGACAGCGACGGCGTCTTCGACCCCGATGACCAGTGCCCCAGCGACGCCGCGGGCGAGCACCCCGATCCGGCGCGCCCGGGCTGCGCCATCCCCGACACCGACCACGACGGCGTGCTCGACCCGCAGGACCAGTGCGTGAGCGTCGCCGCGGGCGATCACCCCAACCCCGAGCGCCCCGGCTGCCCCGACGGTGACGGCGACAGCGACGGCGTCTTCGACCACGCCGACCAGTGCCCGACCGAGCCCACCGGCCTCCACGCCGACCCGGCCCGCGCGGGCTGCCCGGCGCCCGACCGCGACCACGACTCGGTGCCCGACCTCACCGACCACTGCCCCGACCGGCCCGGCGCGCCCAGCGCCGACCCGGCGCGCAACGGCTGCCCCGGGCTCGTGCTCGTCGACGGCGGCCAGATCCGCATCAACCGCCCGGTGTTCTTCGCGCCCAACCGCGACGTGGTGCTCGCCACCAGCTTCCCGGTGCTCACCGCGGTCGCCGACGCGCTCGCGGCCACCCCTGAGATTCGCCACGTCTCCGTCGAGGGTCACACCGACGACGTGGGCGACGACGCCGCCAACCTCGCCCTCTCGCAGCGCCGCGCCGCCAGCGTCGTGACCTGGCTCACCGGCCACGGCATCGACGCCTCGCGGCTCACCTCGACGGGCTTCGGCGAGACCCGCCCGGTCACCCCGGGCACCACCGCAGCCATCCGCGCCCGCAACCGGCGGGTGGAGTTCCGCATCGTCTCCGACGCCGACGCGCAGGCCCCCGCCGCGCCGGCGGCCGCCTCGCCCGCTCCCTCCGCCACCCCCGCTCCCTGAACTACGCGCACGGCGCGCTTGTGCTCTCTGCTGGACGGTGGTACATGGCCCGCCGTCCTCGGGGATGTCTCTTCCTCCCATCCGGGTGCCCCCCCGAGAACCATCGGTGCTGCTTCATCTTCACGGTGCGGCAGGGCTGGTGAGTCCGACCTCTATCGGATCACCCGCGTTTTGCCGATGCTCCGTCCTCCCATACGGCCTCCACCGCTCTCGAGCGGCTCAAGGGGTCGATACCGGGAGGATCGGGGCGGGCGACGCGATCCGTCAGCAGGCGGCGCTGGTCGCGCGACCGTTCGGGCCCCGGAGCGGGTGAACGGAGAGTGCGTGCGCGTCGATGTTGAACAGCTCCGCGGAGAGATCGAACCCCTCGCTGCCAAAAATGGCGTCGAGTTGGTGGCCCTGGAATGGCTCCAGGGTCCGGGCCGCGGTGTTCTTCGGCTCTACATCGATCGCCCCGGGGGCGATCCTCGGGTGAAGCCCGACGACGCGCACCCCGGCACCACGGCGGACGAGTGCGCGGCGGTGAGCCACGCGGTCTCCGCCCTCCTCGACGAAGACGATCGCATCGAGGTGGCCTACGACCTCGAGGTGAGCTCTCCCGGCTTCGAGCGACCGGTCCAGACCCGGAGGGATTTCGATCGCTTCGCGGGCCTGGTGATGAAGATCCGGACGCGCGGGCCGCTGGAGGGGAAGACCTCCTTCGAGGGGCCGCTCCTCGGGACGAGCGATGACGGTGACGGATACACGGTGCGGGTGTCGGTGGGTGGTCGCGAGGTCGCGATCCCCCGTCGGCAGGTGTCCCGCGCGCGACTGTTGGAGATCAAAACCCCCAAACCGGTGAAGCCGGGCAAGGGCCCCAAGGCGCCTCGACCAGCGAAGACGGACGGGGTCGCGAAGGCTGCGGGCGGTGAGTCGCCTGAGGCTGGAAGGTAAACAACATGGCAGCGAAGCAGCAAGCACCCCAACCCCCCGCGCAGCAGACCCTCAACCTGAGCATGACGCTCGACGCGGTCGCCAAGGACAAGGGCATCGAGCGCTCGGTCCTCGTGTTGACGCTCGAGAGCGCGATCCTGTCGGCGGCGCGAAAGCACCTCGGGGGCACCCGGGAGCTCGTCGCCCGCTACAGCGAGCGCGACGGCGCGGTCGACCTGTACCAGCACATGACCGTGGTCGACACGGTCTCGCAGCCCGACCAGGAGATCTCCCTGGACGTGGCGCGCAAGATGGACCCCGACGCGCAGGTGGGCGAGCAGCTGGCCTTCCAGGTGTTCTACCGCGCCGAGGACGAGCGCAAGGCGGCGGAGCAGGAGGCCAAGTGGGGCGACGTGCTCAACCTCTCGACGCTGCGCAAGGGCTTCGGCCGCATCGCGGCGCAGGCGGCCAAGCAGGTGATCATCCAGCGCGTGCGCGACGCCGAGCGCGAGCTGGTGTTCAACGAGTACATCTCCCGCAAGGGCGAGATCATCACGGGCATCTTCCGCCGCTTCGAGCGCAACGACATCATCGTCGACCTCGGGCGCACCGAGGCCATCCTGCGCGCGAAGGACCAGGTACCGCGCGAGAGCTACCGCCCCGGCGAGCGCATCGTGGCCTTCGTGAAGGACATCGACCGCGAGGCCAAGGGCCCGCAGGTGCTGCTCTCCCGCGGCGACGTGGGGCTGCTCATCAAGCTCTTCGAGGCCGAGGTCCCGGAGATCTACGAGGGCATCGTGAAGATCGTCGCCGCGGCGCGTGAGCCCGGCGTGCGCAGCAAGATCGCCGTGTCCTCCCGCGACCTCGACGTCGACCCGGTGGGCGCCTGCGTGGGCGTCAAGGGCTCCCGCGTGCAGGCCGTGGTGCAGGAGCTCCGCGGCGAGCGCATCGACATCGTCCCCTACGACCGCGACCCGGCGCGCTACGTCTGCAACGCCATCGCCCCGGCGGAGATCTCCCGCGTGCTGGTCAACGAGGCCGACCACGCGATGGAGCTGGTGGTGTCCGACGAGAAGCTCTCGCTGGCCATCGGCCGCAAGGGGCAGAACGTCCGGCTCGCCTCGCAGCTCACGGGCTGGAAGCTCGACATCATCTCCGAGAGCAAGTTCAAGCAGATGGAGGAGGAGTCGATCAACGCCCTCTCCCTCATCCCCGGGGTCACGCCGAGCATCGCGCAGACGATGTACAAGCTCGGCTTCCGGTCGCTCGAAGAGGTCGCCGAGGCCAGCACCGACGAGCTCGCGGGCATCCCCGGCCTCGGAGGCGCGGAGAACGCCGACCGCATCAAGTCGTCGGCCGAGACCGCGATGGAGGAGCTCCGCCAGCGCCGCATCCGCGAGGCCTCGCGCCGCACCGAGCCGCTGAGCGAGCGCGAGCGCCTGCTCTTCGTGCGCGGCGTCGGCGAGCACACCATCAACCTGCTGATGTCCGCGGGCGTGAGCACCGTCGAGCAGCTGCACAACACGCACGAGGACTCGCTCCTCCGCGACACGGGCCTCGGCCTGCGCAAGGTGCGGCAGATCAAGCTCGGCGCGCAGACCTTCCTCAGCTCCGAGCAGAAGGTGATCGAGGAGGCCCGCAAGGCGCTCCGGGCCGAGAACGCCGAGCGCGGCGAGTCGGTGGAGGGGTGATCTGATGAGCACGCCGGGCGCCACGAACACGAAGCACCCCGAGCGCACCTGCGTGGCCTGTCGGCTGCGCGGTGAGCGCGACGAGCTCGTGCGCGTGGTGGTCGGCCCCGAGCAGGGCCTCGCCCTCGACCCGCGCGCCGTGAAGAGCGGCCGCGGGGCCTGGGTGCATCCTACGAAGGCCTGCGTCGCGACGATGGTGAAGCGCCACGCCGCGGAGCGGTCGCTGAAGATCGAGGCGAGGCGAGACCTCGACGCGGCGGCGCTGCTCTCGGAGCTGCGGGCGGCGGTGGCGCAGCGGATCACTTCGCTGCTGCTGGTCGCCTCGCGGACGAAGGTGCTGGCCATCGGGGCGGAGGCCGTCGACACGGCCGTCGCCAAGGGCCAGGCGCATCTGGTGCTGGTGGCGAAGGACGCGGGCGCCAACGCTCGGTCCATCGCCGAGGGCGCGCGCAAGTCGGCGCCCTACGCAACGAAGCAGGAATTCGGCGCGCTGCTCGGCCGCGGGGAGGTCTCTCTCCTCGCGATCCGGGAAGCGCGCATCGCGGCGGAACTCGCCGCGACGGTCGATCGCCTTGGGACACTGGAGGACTGATGCAGGGTACGGTGAGGGTTTATGAGATCGCGGAGGATCTCAAGATGGATACGGACGCCGTACTCCTGAAGATCCGCGCGCTCGGCATCGAAGTGAAGAACAAGATGTCGAAGGTCGACGGCGCCTACCTCGATCAGATCAGGACGTCGCTGCTTCGCGAGAAGCAGGCGCAGTTCGTCGAGGTCGAGGTCGCGCCCGGAGTGAAGAAGCTCAAGCGCGTCGAGCCTCCGCCGGCACCCGCCCGTCCGAAGCCCGTGGTCCGCGTCGCCGAGGCGCCTCCGCCGCCGCCCGTCGTGACGAAGGAGCCGGCGAAGGTCGAGGCCCCGATCGAGGCCGCGCCTGCGCCGGTCGAGGCCAGGGTCGAGCCCAAGGTCGAGGAGCCGGTGGCCCCTCCGCCTCCGCCCGTGGCGGTCGCGCCGAAGGTCGAGGAGCCCGCGGCCCCTCCGCCTCCGCCCGTGGTGGTCGCGCCGAAGGTCGAGGAGCCGGTGGCCCCTCCGCCTCCGCCCGTGGCGGTCGCGCCGAAGGTCGAGGAGCCGGTGGCCCCTCCGCCTCCGCCCGTGGTGGTCGCGCCGAAGGTCGAGGAGCCGGTGGCCCCTCCGGTCGTCGAGGCGAAGGTCGAGGCCCCCGCCCCGACGCCGACCCCGGTGCCGCCCGCGCCGGAGCCCCAGGCCCAGGCCGTGAGCGCCCCCGCCGCGGAGCAGGTGGTCGAGGCGAAGCCCGTCGAGGCCCCGCGACCGAGCGCCCCGCCGCCGCCGCAGCAGCAGAAGAGCGGCATCGCGCGCTGGGATCCAGTGACGCGCACGGTGATCTACGAGGCCTCCCGGCAGGGCTCGTCGAGCATGTCGAGCGCGCGGCCCACGGGTCGTCCGGGCTTCGTCGAGGTGAAGACCCCGGTGGCCTCGGGCCCCAACGCCCGCCGTCCGCCGATGATCGGCCGACCCAGCGTGCCCGGCGTCTACAACAAGCAGACGAATCGGTTCCAGCCGATCCCGATGCATCAGCGCGGAGGCATCAACTCCAAGGCCGCGCCGATCACGGAGATGTCGCAGCACAAGAAGGTCATCAAGATCGAGGCGCAGATCTCCCTCCAGGAGCTGGCGCGTCGGATGAGCCTCAAGGCGACGGACGTCCTCCTCAAGCTCATCCAGATGGGCGAGAAGGGGAAGAACATCAACTCCACGCTCGACGCCGACACCGCGCAGATCCTCGCGGACGCGTTCGGGTACTCGGTCGAGAACGTCGCCCTCAACCTCGACGACATCATCAAGACGGCGCTCGCGACCTTCGAGCCCACCCCGCCGGTGCCCCGCGCGCCGGTGGTCACTGTGATGGGCCACGTCGACCACGGCAAGACGACCCTCCTCGACGCCATCCTCGGGATGCGCGTGGCCGAGGGCGAGGCAGGCGGCATCACCCAGGAGGTTCGCGCCTACCGCGTGAACACGCCGAAGGGGATGGTGGTCTTCTTCGACACGCCGGGTCACGAGGCCTTCACGTCGCTGCGATCGCGCGGCGCGCAGCTCACCGACGTGGCGGTGCTGGTGGTGGCGGCGGACGACGGCGTGATGCCGACGACCGTCGAGGCCATCGCCCATGCGAAGGCGGCGAAGACGCCGATCGTGGTGGCGCTCAACAAGATGGACAAGCCGGACGCGAACCCTGACCGGGTGCTCAACCAGCTGCTCCAGTACGACGTGATCACCGAGCGCGACGGCGGCGACGTGCTGGTGGTGCAGGTGAGCGCGAAGGCGCGCACGGGCATCGACCAGCTCCTCGAGAGCCTGGCGCTCCAGAACGAACTGCTCGAGCTCAAGGCCGACCCGAAGCGCCCCGCGGTGGGCACGGTCTTCGAGGCCAAGCTGGACAAGGGACGCGGCCCGGTGGCGCGCCTCCTCGTGCAGGAGGGCGTCCTGCGCAACGGCGACGCGGTGCTGGTGGGTGCGGCCTACGGCCGCATCCGCGCGATGTACGACGACCGCGGCAAGCTCATCGACAAGGCGGGGCCCAGCACGCCGGTGGAGATCGTGGGCCTGAGCGAGGTCCCGACGGCGGGCGACAAGCTCTACGTGGCGGCCGACCTGCGCAAGGCGCAGGAGGTGGCCGACCAGATCAAGATGCTGACCCGGCGCCCGGCCGAGTCCACCCGCAACGACGACCTCGCGGCGAGGGTCGCGGCGGCCATCAGCGGCGACGCGGCGCAGATCAACATCAACCTTGTGATCAAGGCGGATGCGCAGGGCGCGGTCGAGGGCTTGAAGAAGGCCCTGACGGCGCTGACGACGGAGAAGGTGCGGGTGTCGGTGATCCACGGCGCGGTGGGCGCCATCACCGAGACCGACGTGCAGCTGGCGTCGGCGTCCAACGCGGTGATCATCGGCTTCAACGTCCGCCCGGCGGGCAAGGCGCAGGCGGCGGCCGACGAGGCCCGCGTGGCGCTGAAGTTCTACACGATCATCTACGAGGCCGTAGACGACGTGAAGGCGCTGATGCTGGGTCAGCTCAAGCCGACCTTCATCGAGAAGCCGCTCGGCAAGGCGGAGGTCCGGATGGTGTTCAACATCACCAAGACCGGCGTCGTGGCGGGCTGCATGGTCACCGACGGGCTCGTGCGCCGCAACGCGCGGGCGAGGCTCCGCCGCGAGAACGCCGTGAAGTGGGAGGGCAAGCTCGGCTCGCTCCGCCGCATCAAGGACGACGTGAAGGAGGTGACGCAGGGCTTCGAGTGCGGCATCGCCCTCGAGAACACCCCGGACATCAAGGCGGGGGACATCATCGAGGTGTACGAACTCGAGGAGGTCGCCGCGCGCCTCTGAGAGGGGGACCGCGAGGCGATGAAGCGAGGCGACCGTGGCGATGCAGGTTCGGATGTCCGGCGCGACGCGCTTCCAGATCCTGGACGAGGACGGCGACGAGCTGCCCGGATCCTGGGAGTACCACTGGGAAGGCCGGGACCCCTTCGAGGCGGTGATGGCCGCCGTGACGGAGGTCTCCGGCAAGCCCTGGGAGTGGACCGGCCGCGGGCCCCGCTCGGGGCGCTTCTCGCCGGTGCGCTGCCGGACCATGGCCGTGCGCGTGTCCAACGTCCTGCGCAAGAGCCGTCGCGTCGCCGCGGCGGCCTACATCGCGCGGGTCGTGGCCGAGGAGTTCGAGCTGAAGCAGCGCCGGAAGGTCGATCCGACGGCGGTGTTGGAGGTCCTCTGCGGAAGGCGCGAGCCCTCCGAGGAGGAGCGCGAGTCGCAGCCGGAGCTTCTCGCGGCGGTGATGCTGCGAGGGCTCCGGGACGCGCTCCGCGCCGCGGTCGAGTGCGACGGCGGGCTCCGGGTGCTGTGGCGCGCGGAGTAGGCTGAGCCATGGTGATCGGGCTCCTGCGTCTCCGGCTGCACCTCCCGGCGGCGCACTCTCTGAAAGACCGTCGCGCGGTGGTTCGCCGCGCGGCCGACCGGGTGCGCGCGCGCTTCAACGTCTCCATCGCCGAGGTGGGCGACCAGGAGCGCTGGCAGGTCGCGACGCTGGCGGTCTCTGCGATCTCGACCGAGCGCGGCCACGTGGCCGAGGTGCTCGACAAGGTGACCGCCGCGGTGGCTTCGGCCGTCGCAGGCGCGGCGCTGGTGAGTGGACGCGAAGTAGCCTTCCAGGTGTTTCCCGACGACGAACCGCTCGCGGGCGGAACGGAGATGGACGACGCCTCGGGGCTGATGGAGAAGTTCGGTGGCAGTGAAGAAGGCTGAGACCGGACACCGCGCGGCGCGGGTCGGCGCGCGCATCACCCAGGAGCTCGCGGTGATGCTCTCACAGGAGTTCCGCGACCCGCGGCTCGAGGGCGTGGTGATCACCGCGACCAAGGTGTCCGAAGACGTCTCGCAGGCGCAGGTCGGCTTCGTGCTGATGGGCGACGACCCGGGCGGCATCCGCGCCAAGGTCGCGGGGCGTCGTCTCGACAAGCTGGCGTCGATGATCCGATCGAGGCTCGCGCCCCGGCTCGGCCTGCGGCACGCCCCGGAGCTGCACTTCTCTCTCGACGCCAACCGCGACGACCTGGTGCGCCTCGACTCGTTGCTTCGTGAGGTGGGCGAGGAGCTGAAGGCCGCGCCCGCCCCCGCGCCGAGCGCCGAGCGGAAGCCCGGCGACGCGGACTGAGCGGTGCCTCCCCGGCGACCGCCCATCGACGGCGTGCTCCGCGTGGACAAGCCGCGCGGCCCGACATCCCATGACCTGGTAGCCGCCGCGCGCAGGGCCCTCGGTCAGCGCGAGGTCGGCCACGCCGGAACGCTCGACCCGATGGCGACGGGCGTGCTGGTGCTGATGCTGGGCGAGGCGACGAAGCTCTCGGCGCACCTCTCCGCGGACGACAAGGCCTACGAGGCGACGGTGTCCTTCGGGGCCGAGACCGACAGCCTGGACGCCGACGGCGAGGTCGTCGCCCGCGCCCCGGAGGGCACCGCCGCGCCGACGCGAGAGGCCATCGAGCGCGCCCTCGCGGCCATGCACGGGACCATCTCCCAGGTGCCCCCGGTGGTGAGCGCGATCAAGGTCGACGGCGAGGCGATGCACGCCAGGGTTCGCCGCGGCGAGGTGGTGGTGCCCGAGGCGCGCGAGGTGGTGCTCAGGGAGGCCGTGGTCACCTCGGTGAGCGACGACCCCGCGCAGTGCACCCTCTCGCTGTCCGTGAGCAAGGGCTTCTACGTGCGCTCGCTGGCGCGCGACCTCGCGCTCGCGCTCGGCACCCGCGGGCACCTCACGGCGCTTCGGCGAACGCGCTCCGGGGCCTTCACGCTGGACGGAGCCTTCGACGGCGCGGCGTTGATCGCCGCGGCGCGAGGCGACGACGCGATGAGGGCCGCGGTGCGTGATGCGGTCGAGGGTTGGTCCGACGCTGGACGCTGGATGCCCACGGTTCGGGTCGACGACGATGCCGCGCGCTCGCTCCGCTTCGGTCGGCCGGTGATCGCGCCGCCTGGCGCGGAGGCGACCTGCCTGGTGCTCGATCCGTCGGGCGCGCCCGTGTGCGTCGGCGGCGCGGTCGACGGCTTGTTGCGGGTGTTGCGAGGGATCTCCGCGTCGGCACCAAGTTGCTAGGCATGGCGGAGACGGAATCGGTTACGATGCGCCTCGAAGAGGAGCGAAGTTGCCGCGATGCTGACGCTAAACGTGACCGAGAAGGGGGGAACCCCCAAGCGGATGGAGTTCGACAAGGACGAGGTCACCGTTGGCCGAGTCCCTGGCAACGACATCGTGCTGCCGAAGGGCAACGTCTCCAAGCGTCACTCGCAGGTGTTCTGTAGAGAGGGGCGCTTCTTCGTCGCCGATCTCAAGAGCACCAACGGCACCTACCTGAACGGTCGTCGCATCACGACGCCGTCGGTGATCCGGCCGGGCGACAAGATCTACATCGGCGACTTCGTCGTCACCGTGGACATGGGCGACATGGCCGGCGTGATGGAGGAGTCGGGCGACGAGGGCGGCAACGACCTCGAGGTCGGCGCTCCTCCTGGCGGTGGTGGCGACGAGGGCGGATACGACGACTCGCCGGAGACCCCGGAGCCCCCGCGGGCCGCGGGTGGGTTCGGCCCGCCTCCGCTCGGTGGTCGCCCGGGCCCTGGAGCTCCCGCCAACCTCGGTCGGGGATCTTCCCCCGGTCCGATGACTTCGCCGTCACCCATGGGCGGCACTCCCGAGCCGAGGCAGTCGGGCCCGCTCGCCGGGCCGCCCGGTGGTCCGCCGCGTAGCACCGTGATGGGTCCGGGGAGCCCGGCTGCCGGTCCCCTGGGTGGTCCTCCGCCGCTCCGCCCCGGCGCCGGTGGGGCGATGCCGCCCATCGGATCGCGTGGGCCCTCCGGTCCGTCGATGCCCCACGAGTCACCGATGGGTGGCCCCCCGATGGGTGGCCCCCCGATGGGTGGTCCCCCGATGGGTGGTCCCCCGATGGGTGGTCCCCCGATGGGCGGTCCCCCGATGGGTGGTCCCCCGATGGGTGGAATGGGCCCGGCGCCGTCGCTCGGCGGTCCTCCTCCGTCGCACGGCGGCATGCCTCCCTCGATGGGCTCTGCGCCGTCGCTCGGTGGTCCTCCGATGGGTGGAATGGGCCCGGCGCCGTCGCTCGGCGGTCCTCCTCCGTCGCTCGGCGGCATGCCTCCCTCGATGGGCCCGGCGCCGTCGCTCGGCGGTCCTCCTCCGTCGCTCGGCGGTCCTCCTCCGTCGCTCGGCGGTCCTCCTCCGTCGCTCGGCGGTCCCCCTCCGTCGCTCGGTGGTCCTCCGCCGTCGCTCGGCGGTATGCCTCCCTCGATGGGCTCCGCGCCCTCGCTCGGTGGTCCTCCTCCTGGCTACGGCGCCCCGCCGCCGTCCTTCGGTGGTCCCGCACCCTCGTTCCCCTCGCAGGGGATGGCCCCGATGAGCACGCCGCCTGCGCAGCCGCTCGCGCCGGTGAGCATCCCGAGCACCTCGGAGATGCCGCAGCGGGAGGTGATCCCGATGGCGCCCAACCTCGACGAGCCGACGCGTCAGCCCGACGTGGCCGCCGCCGTCGCGATGTCGCGCCCTCTCGAGCCGGCCTCCATCCCTGGCGCAGCGTCGCCCTCTCACGCTCCCGCAGCGCCGTCGCCCGTTCGCGCCGCCTCCCGCCCCTCCGCCAACGGCGGGGACGAGTACCAGGAACTCCTCGCCCAGGTGGTCCGCGGAGCTCGCAGCCGGGGCGCCGAGTCAGCGATCGGCGATGAGGTCGCGCGGGCGCGCCTCCGTCCCACCGTCGAACAGGCGGCGCGCAGCCTGCCCAACCTCCCCAACGGCGTGACCCCCGAGCGCCTCACCCGCGACGCGCTCGCCGAGATCGCCGGCGCCGGTCCCTTCGACACGCTCATCGAGGACGGCGAGATCACCACGATCATCGTCGAGTCCTCGGGCGTCGTGTCCGTGGGACGGAGCGGCGTCGTCGGCCCGTCCGGCTACTGCTTCTCCTCCTCGGCGGCGGCGGTCGAAGGCATCGATCGCCTGCTCCGCTCCAACGGCATCGATCGCGGCGGCCGCCCCGCCATCGAGGCCACCCTGCGCGACGGCGCCCGCCTCGTCGCGGTGTTTCCGCCGGTCGCGATCAACGGCCCGGTGGCCTCCGTCGAGCGCGCTCCGGCTCGCGCCCCGACGCTCAACGACCTCGCGGCGCGCGGCGCCCTCTCGTCCAACGCGCTGCCGCTCATCCACCACGCGCTGCAGTCGCGGCGCAACGTGCTCGTCGTCGGCGGCGCCGGGTCGGGCCGCACCACGCTGCTCGCGGCCTTCCTCTCGGCGCTCCCGGCCACCGACCGGATCGCCATCGTCGAGACGCGCGACGAGCTCGCCCGGGTGCGCCGCGACGCCGCGGTGCTGCACGCCGAGGGCGACAGCGCGGCGGCGGTCGACGCGGCCGTGCGAATGCGCCCGCACCGCCTGGTGTTCGGCGAGACCACGCCGGCGACCGCGCGCGCGGCGCTGCATCACCTCGTGACCGGGGCCGAGGGCATCCTCGCGGCGGTCGATGCGCCCGGGGCCTACGCCGGCCTGCTGCGCGTCGCGGGGGAGGGCACCGTCGGGTCGTGGCTCACGGCCTCGCAGGCCCTCGCTCGCCTCGCCGCCTCGAGGCCGCTCGTGATCGAGACCGCTCGCCTGGGCGACGGAACCTGCCGCGTCGTCGGCATCTCCGAGGCCCGCCCCGCGGGCGACGGCGTCCACATGGAGTCGCTCTTCACGCTCCGCATCGACGGCGTCGACAGCCAGGGGTCCGTCGCGGCCCAGCTCGTGCCGACCGGCGCGGCCCCCAGCTTCTGATCACATCTCCCGTGCTCAGCGGTCGCCGCGGTGGTTGCCGCTGCGGAGGCCGCGTGACACCCTCGTCTCAGCCATGCTGAAGCGTCTGCTCATTGGAATCCTGAAGGGCATCGTCGTCGGCGGCGGCGTCGGGGCCGCGCTCTACTTCGGGCTGAGCCAGGGCAGCCTGGAGAGCGCCTGGGCCTACCTGCTGTACGGCGTCGTGGGCGCCATCACCGGCGTGATCGCGGGCAAGCCGCTGTGGAAGCCCGGCGCGTGGATCGAGGCCTTACTCCGGGGTGTATTCGGCATCGCGGTGGGCTGCGGCCTCTACGCCCTCGCGAGCTCCTTCCTCCACGTGTCGGCCATCCCCCTCCCGGCCTCGCTCTTCCCCGCGCTCCCCCCGGCGGAGCAGGCGCGCTTCCTCTTCCAGCAGCCGCTGGCGATGGCGCCGCTGATGGCGACCCTCTACGCGTCGCTCATCGAGCTCGACAACGACGGCAAGGGCGATGACGTGGGCCCCTCGAAGGTGCGCGTCGCCCGCCTCGAGGACATCGACATCGGCGAAGACGAGTCCGAGGCCCCCGCGAAGCCGGCCGCCCGGGGCGCGAAGCGATAGAGCTCCCGGTCCAACTGGCCTGTAGTCCGATCAAGTTTTGACCCGCGAGACGCGCGGGTGCTTGAATGGCAGGGATCAGCGTCAACCCCACGGTGCTGATTCAAGGAACGCGGATGGCCGAAGGCAACTATCTCGTCGGCGTCGACATCGGTTCGAGCTCCATCAAGGTCTGTCAGCTCAAGGACGTGCGCGGAAAGCGCACGCTGGTGCGCTTCGGATACCACCCGCTGCCGCCGCAGACCATCGTCGATGGGCACGTCATGAACACGGCCGCGGTGCTCGAGGGCCTCAACGCCCTCTTCACGCAGCTCAAGATCAAGCGCCGCGAGGTGGCGCTCGCGGTGTCGGGGCACGCGGTGATCATCAAGCGCATCACCCTGCCGCTCATGAGCCCTGCGGAGCTCGACGAGCAGATCGACTGGGAGGCTGAGCAGCAGATCCCGTACGACATCAAGGACGTACAGATCGACTACGAGGTGCTCCGCAGCCGGAGCGAGCAGGGGCAGATGGACGTGCTGCTCGTCGCTGCCAAGAAGGACGAGATCAACGACACGGCGCAGGTGGCCCGCGAGGCGAAGCTGAAGCCCGTGGTGATCGACGTCGACGCGTTCACCGTCCAGAACACCTTCGAGGTGAACTACGGGCTGCCCAAGGAGGGGACCATCGCGCTGATCAACATCGGCGCGACGCTCACCACCATCAACATCCTGTCGGCGGGCATTCCGGCGTTCACGCGCAACATCATCAACGGTGGCAACGCGATCACCGAGGAGATCCAGAAGCGGCTCGGCATCTCCTACGAGGAGGCCGAGACGTACAAGACCGGCGCGGTGATGCAGGGCGCGTCGACGGGCCGCTCGGTGGTGCCCAACGAGGTGCCGCAGATCGTCCGGCAGGTGTGCGAGGGGCTGAGCGGCGAGATCCTGCGGTCGCTGGATTTCTACCTGGCGACGAGCGGCGAGCGCGAGATCTCGCGGATCTACATCTCCGGCGGCACGGCGAACATCCCCGAGGTGGGCGCCGCGATCGAGCGCCGGACCAAGGCGCCGGTGGAGCTGCTCGATCCGTTTCGGGACATCGCCGTCGACCTCAAGGAGGTCAACGGTGACCTGCTGAACCTGCACCGCGCGCAGGTCGCCGTGGCCATCGGGCTGGCGCTGCGCAAGGACCGCGAGAAGGCGTAGAGGGACCGAGACGATGCTCAAGATCAACCTATTGCCAGACGAAAAGGGGCGTCGCCCGCAGCCGGGCTTCGGCGGCGGCGTCCCCAACCTGCTGCTCGTCGGCGTCATCGGCTCGCTGGTGCTGCTGCTCAGCGGGCTCTTCCTCTTCCACACGTCCGAGGCGGGCGAGGTGGACGCGATCCGCAGCGCCAACACCCGGACGCAGAGCGAGATCGACGCCATCAAGGGCCGCGTCGCGGACCACCAGAAGATCCTCGACGAGCTGGCGGAGATCCGCCGTCGCGAGGAGGCGATCCAGCAGCTCCAGGCGGCCCGCACGGGCCCCACCTCGATGCTGCTGGAGATCTCGCACATCCTCTCCGCGGGCGGCGCGCCGACGGCCGACCCCACGGTGGTGGAGAACCTCCGCGCCCGCGGCCTGCGCGACCAGCTCTGGAGCACCACCTGGGACACCAAGCGCCTCTGGCTCACGAGCTTCGATGAGGAGAACCGTACCGTGAAGATCCAGGGCGAGGGCCGCACCGCCGACGACGTCGGCGAGGCGATGCGGAGGATGCAGCTCAGCCTGTACTTCCAGAACGTCCGGCTCGACCGCGCCCAGGCGGGCGTGGCGGCGAACGGCCTGCCGGTGCAGCAGTTCACCATCAGCGCGAGGGTGAGGTACTGACATGGCGGCCAAGAAGAGCGCTGGACTCAGCCTCGGCGGGGTCAATCAGACGGTGGTCCTGGTCGTCGTCTGGGTGATCGCGGTGATCGGCATCCTCGCGGGATATTACTTCCTCCTGTATGAGCCGCTGTCGCAGGATCGTGCGCAGCAGGAGGCCCGGCGCACCGAGCTCGCGGCCTCGCGGGTGCGCGAGGAGCAGAACCTCCGTCGCTACAACACCGACGTGGCGGAGCTGGCGCGCGCCCGAGTGCACGCCCAGTCGCTGGAGTCGGTGCTGCCCAACGACCCGGACATCCCTGGGTTCATGCGCAGCATCAACGCCCTCGCGGAGGCGAGCGGGCTGGCGATCCGGCTGATCCAGCCGGTGGACGAGCGCGTCGAGCGCTACTTCGCGCGCATCCCGGTGCAGATGCAGGTGACCGGCACGTACCTGTCCCTCGCTCGCTTCTTCCACTCGGTTTCGCAGCTCCCGCGCGTCATCAACATGGAGAACATCAAGCTGCTGAATCCGACGGAAGACGCGAACACGCACGACATGTTGCTCAACGCGACGCTGTTGGCGACGACCTTCCGCGGCGTGGCGACTTCCCCCGGCGCGGCCGCGCCGGGCGCGACCGGAGGCCCGCGATGAAGCGCTGGCAACGACGATCTGCGGCGTGGGGTCTCACCCTCGCCCTCGGGGCGGCTGGCTGTGAGGACGATCCCGTCCCCCCAGCCCCCGCTCCGCCCGCGGCCAACAGCACGGCGCGCACCGGCGCCGCCGCGCGCAGCCCGCGCAACCCGCAGGGGCAGGGGGGCCAGGCCGACGCGGGCGGCCCGCCGCCGATCCCGGTGACGGACCAGTCCTTCGTGGAGAGCCCGGCGGTGCGCGACCCGTTCCGCCGCTTCAGCAACCGGATCGACATCATCACGACGACGGACTCCCGCGCCGTGGTGCTGCCGCGCTTCGCCCTCGACGAGCTGCGCCTCGTGGCGGTGGTGCTCGGCACCGACAGCCCGTACGCGATGGTGAAGGACCCTACCAACGCGGGCACCATCCTCCGACGCGGCATGTACGTCGGTCGGCAGGAGATCATCCGGTCGAACGTCGAGGGGCGCACCGACTACGCCGTGCACTGGCGCGTCGCGCGCATCTCGCCGGCTCGCCTCCGGAGGACGCCCGACGGGGCGCTCGCGGAGATTCCCGCGGAGGTGGTCTTCGAGCGGGAAGATCCGTTGAACCCGAACGCCCAGGTGGTCGAGCGCTCGGTGGCGATGGCGTCGCAGGGCGTCTCGAGCACCCAGGCGCAGCCGCCGCCGTCGGTCGGCTCCGCGCTCGGGATGCCCATCCCGGGCGTCGGCGGACCGGCTCCGAGCTTCCTGCCGTCCAGCGTGCCCTCCGGCGCGGCGCCCCCTCCGGGCGGGCGCCCAGGCACCACCACGACGACCGGTGGGGGTCAGGGCGGCGCGCCGACCACGACCACCACGGTGATCGTGCAGACCCCGCCACCGTCGGCTGCGCCGACGGGGCCGACGGTGGTCCCGCTCCCGAGCACGCCGCCGCCCATCGTCACGACGGGCGGCGAGTCGCCGCTGCGCTGATCCCTCCTCTCCTCCCTTCAGCCACTGCCACCATCGGCCTGAGGTCTCTGCGCTCCCAAAGATCAAGGGGGCTCCGGAGAGCTCTGACCGGAGGGGCCGCGGGGAGGGGAGAGCTCCGCGTATCGGTCAGTTTCAACAATGATTCTTGTACGAAATGCGGGCTCGCCCGCCGCCCTCCGATACCGTCAGGGCGAAACCCGAGTGAGGTCCTGGATGAACCGGCTCCGTCCCATGCGGTCTGATGGCCCCCGGCACGCACACGCGCTTCCGTGGCGTTTCGCCGGACCCCTTTTGCTACTTGTCGCAGCGCTTGTCGCGCCGCGAACGTCCGCCGCGCAGATGCTGCCGTCGGACGACCCCCCTCCGACGAGACCGCCGTCCCGCGTGGTGGCGCGAGAGTCCGCGGAGGTCGTCGCCGGCGCGCACGCCGACGAGGCGGGGTTTCTCTCCACCGTCCCGATGCAGATCAACGGCGCGCGAGGCCAGAGCGTCGGCACCGGTCGCCGCATCGACATCGACCTGCGGGACGCGGACATCCACAACGTGCTGCGCCTCCTCGCGGAGGTCGGCAACGTCAACATCGTCACCTCCGACGACGTGGCCGGCAACGTCACCATCCGCATGCACAACGTGCCGTGGGACCGCGCGCTGGAGGTGATCCTCGCCGCCCGCTCGCTGGGCATGCAGCGCGACGGAAACATCATCCGCATCGCCCCGCAGTCGGTGCTCGACAAGGAGCGCGAGCTGGCGATCGAGCGCGCCAAGCAGAACATCGCCCTCGAGCCCCTGGAGACCCGGCTCATCCCCGTGAGCTACGCGCTCGGCGGCGAGGTCGCTCCCCGGGCCCGCGAGCTGCTCACCTCCCGCGGCACGCTCTCCGTCGACGAGCGCACCAACATGCTCATCGTCCGCGACGTGGCGGGCTCGCTCAACCAGGTCGAGCAGCTCGTGCGCTCGCTCGACACGCAGACCCCGCAGGTGCTCGTCGAGGCGCGCATCGTCGAGGCCACGAGCACCTTCTCCCGGGACATCGGCATCCAGTGGGGCGGTGACCTCGGCTTCCTCGCCGCGACGGGCAACCCCACGGGCCTGGTGTTCCCCAGCGACGTGGGCATCGTCGGCGGCGCGAGCGACCCCAACTCCCCGACGGGCGGACTCTCGGCGACGCAGGCCCGCGTCGCGAACCCGAACTTCGCCGTCAACCTCCCGGCGGCGACCGGCGGCGGCGCCGGCGGCGCGCTCGGCTTCACGCTGGGCTCCATCGGCCACGGGCTCAACCTCAACGTGCGCCTCTCGGCCGCGGAGAGCACCGGCGTGCTCCGCATCGTGAGCTCGCCGCGCATCCTGACCCTCGACAACCGCGAGGCGACCATCGCGCAGGGCACCCTCATCCCCTACTCGCAGGTGAGCGCCGCGGGCATCCAGACCGCCTTCCAGGAGGCCAAGCTCCAGCTCCGCGTGCGGCCGCACGTGACCGCCGACGGGTCGATCTCCCTGCACGTCCGCGTCAACCGCGACGAGCCGGACTTCAACAACACCGGCGCCCGCGGCGACCCCACGATCCTCCGCCGCGAGGCCGAGACCGACCTGCTCATCCAGGACGGACGCACCGCGGTCATCGGCGGCATCTACACCCGCAACACCGGCCGCAACGTGGAAGGCGTGCCGCTGCTGGGCGACATCCCGATCCTCGGCGCTCTCTTCCAGCGCCGCCGCCAGAGCGACCGCCGAAGCGAGCTGCTGATCTTCATCACGCCGCGCATCGTGAACCGCGCCGAGTCCCTCGGCCGCTGATTCGCCCCGCGGGTTGACGCCGCCACCGCGGCGTCCCCTACAGTCCCCCGCACCCATCATGTCCCACCTTCGCTGGTCCACCGCTGGGGAGTCCCACGGTCCCTCCCTCCTCGCACTCGTCGACGGCGTCCCCGCCGGGCTGACCCTCCTCGCGAACGACATCGACCGCGACCTCGCGCGGCGCCAGCGCGGCTACGGCCGCGGCGGCCGCATGAAGATCGAGCACGACGTCGTACGCATCGAGGCCGGCGTGCGAGGCGGCGAGACCCTCGGCTCGCCCATCGCGCTCCGCATCGAGAACCGCGACTTCGCCAACTGGCAGGGGCGCATGGGCGCCGATCCCTTCGCGACCTCGCCCGAGCCGGTGCGCACGCCGCGCCCCGGGCACGCCGACCTCGTGGGGGCGCTGAAGTACGACCGCACCGACCTGCGCGACGTGCTCGAGCGGGCGAGCGCCAGGGAGACCGCGGCGAGGGTGGCGGCCGGCGCCGTGGCCCGACGCCTCCTCGCGGCCTGCGGCGTCGCGGTGCGCTCCCGCGTGCTGTCCATCGGTCCGGTGCGCGACGAGGGCGAGTACGACCCGCGCGCGTGGGTGCCCGAGGGAGAGCCCGGCGACCGGCTGGAGGCCTCCTCGCTGCGCGTGCTCGACGCCGCGGCGGAGGCGGCGATGCGCGCGGAGATCCTCGAGACCTCCCACGCGGGCGACACGCTCGGAGGCGTGCTGGAGGTCGCCGCGGTGGGCCTCGTCCCCGGGCTCGGCAGTTACACCCAGTGGGACCGTCGCCTCGACGGGCGCCTCGCGCAGGCCGCGATGTCCGTGCAGGCCATCAAGGCCGTCGAGCTGGGCGACGGGTGGGCCGCGGCCGCCTCGCGAGGGTCCGCCGTGCACGACGCCATCGGCCGCCGCGACGGGGCGTACACCCGCGCGACCAACCGGGCGGGCGGCCTCGAGGGAGGCGTGACCAACGGCGAGCCCGTGGTGCTCCGCGCCGCCATGAAGCCGCTCTCCACGCTGCGCCGCGCGATGGGCTCCGTCGACGTGATCACCCACGAGCCCGCGCCCGCCAACACCGAGCGCAGCGACGTGTGCGCGGTGCCCGCGGCGGGCGTCGTGCTCGAGGCCATGGTGTGCCTCACCCTCGCCGACGCGCTGGTGGAGAAGCTCTCCGGCGACTCCATGAGGGAGCTGCTGCGCAACCTGGAGGGCTACCGTGCGCAGCTCGCCGGGCGCTGACGGCGCCGCGCTGCGGTGCGTGCTCGGCGGCCCGCCGGGCGTCGGCAAGAGCACCGTGGGGAGGGCCGCGGCGGCGGCGCTGGGCTGGCGCTGCATCGACCTCGACGAGCTCGTCGAGGCGGAGGCCGGCGTCACCATCGCGCGCCTCTTCGAGCGCGACGGAGAGGCCGCGTTTCGGGAGCGTGAGCGCGCCGCGCTGCGGGAGGCGCTGCGGCACGAGCGGGTGGTGATCTCTGTCGGCGGCGGCGCGCTGGTCGACCGTACGATGCGGCACGAGGCGCTGCGGCGCGCCCGCGTGGTCACGCTGAGGGCCCCCGCGGCGACGCTGCGGGAGCGGCTCGCGGGAGGCGCGGAGAGGCCCCTGTTGAAGGGCCCGGTCGGGGCGCTCGAGGCGCTGCTGGAGGCGCGTCGCGCCGTGTACGCGGAGGCGCACGCGGAGGTGGACGCGACGGGCCCGGTCGAGGCGGTGGCGTCGGCGGTGGCGGCCCTCGCGAGGGCGGCGGCGCCGATGGTGGTGCCGCTGGGGCTGAGGAGCTACCGGGTGCACGTGGGACCGCTGCGCGGGCTCGCGAGAGAGACGGCGTCGCGGTCGATCGCGGTGCTCGTGACCGACGCGACCGTCGCGCGGCACTGGGGAGAGGTCGCGGCGATCGCCCTCGGAGGCCGCCCCGCGCGGGTGGTGCTGCGGCCCGGCGAGCGGAGCAAGACGCTGCGCTCGGTGGCCCGGGTGTGGCACGCCGCGGGAGAACGGGGGGCCGATCGTCGCGCGGTGATCGCGTGCGTGGGCGGCGGCGTGGTGACGGACGTCGGGGGATTCGCGGCGTCGACGTGGCTCCGCGGCGTGCCGTACGTGTCGGTTCCGACGAGCCTGCTCGCGATGGTGGACGCCTCGGTAGGAGGGAAGACCGGCGTCGACCTTCCGGCCGGCAAGAACCTCGTGGGGAGCTTTCACCAGCCGTCGCTGGTGTGGATCGACCCCGCGGTGCTCGCGACCCTCGCGCCGGGCCACTACCGCGCCGCGCTCTCGGAGGTCGTGAAGATCGCCGCCGTGCGCGACGCCGAGCTGCTCTCGTGGCTCGAGGCCAACGCGACGGCGCTCGGGTCGCGGCCGACCGCCGAGGCGCTCGCGCCAGGAGGGGTGGTCGAGTCCATGATCCGCCGCGCGGTGCAGGCGAAGATCGACGTGGTGGCGGAGGACGAGCGGGAGTCCGGCGTGCGCGCGCTGCTGAACTTCGGCCACACGGTGGGGCACGCGCTCGAGGCGGGCGCTGCGTTTCGGGCGCTGCACGGAGACTGCGTGGCGGTGGGGATGCGCGCGGAGCTCGGGCTCGGCGAGGCGCTCGGGGTGACCCCGGCGGAGCTCCGGAGGAGGGTCCTCGGGCTGATGGACGCTCTGGGCCTCGCGCGGTCCATCGGCGCCGACGAGGGGGTCGCGCGGGCGGCGCTGCGCTTCGACAAGAAGCGTGAAAACGGGGCGTTTCGCGTGGCCCTGCCCTCCGGGGAGGGCGAGGGGACCGTCGCCGAGGTGACGTCCTCGAGGCTGACCCGCGCGCTCCGGGGGGTGATTGAAATTCGGTGACACCGCTCCGGGTGGCCTATCATCCCCACCATGTGGAACAGGCTCAACGCATCGCGCCCCCTGCTCGGCGCGCTCGTCCTCGGAGGCGTGCTCACGTCCGCGTCCGGTTGCGTCGACAACACCGTGTCGGTCTACATCCGTCAGGTGCAGTCGCCGACCGTCGCCGGGACGATGTGCACGGTCACCAACGACCCGACCTCGCAGTCGATCACCGAGGGCACCCTCGACGTGGCGCTGAGTGACAGCTACACGCTGACTCCCCTCATCGCCAACCAGCTCATCACCGGTGCCAGCATGGAGCAGCGTCGGGCGGAGACCTCGACGCTCAACATCCAGGGCTTCGTCATCGAGCTGCACGAGGGCTCGCCCGAGGGGGCGCTCGTCGGCCCGGCGTTCTCGGTCTACCAGAACGTCGTGGTGCCGGCCGCTCTCGCCGCAGGCACGCCGGGCTACGCGACCGCGCGCATCCAGGTGATCCCGCCGCAGATCGGCCAGGCCCTCAAGACCGCGGTCTGCCGCATCGATCGCACGGGCGTGACCTCCGACTGCCCGGTGCCCCGGGTGGCCTCGGTCAACCGCCGCATCCTCGTGAAGATGACCGCGTTCGGCGAGTCGCTCGGGCAGAACTCGGTCGAGTCCACGCCCTTCTACTTCCCGGTCACCGTCTGCTGCGGCTGCCTCATCCAGTTCCCGCTCGAGTCCGACGCGCCGGAGACCATGACCTCCGGCGTCGGCCCCGACTGCACCAACGGCATGCCCATCATCAGCGCGTCGTCCTGCGCACCGGGCCAGGACTTCCCGGTCGACTGCCGCATGTGTTCGAGCGACACCCCCGAGTTCTGCCAGCCGCGCGGGTTCAGCCCCACCGGCATGGCCTGCCCGCGCTGATCGCCCGCTACAGCTCCCGATAGAACGCCGCCCGCTTCTCGCGGGCCAGGGCGCACCGCACCATCACCCCGTCACCGAGCACCTCGCAGCGCAGCGCGCGCAGCGCCCAGGCGCACACCGGCTCGCGGCCCGCAGGGTCGCTCCCGCACACCACCCCCGTAGGCTGGTCGGCCTCCGGGGCGGCGATGAGCTGCGCGCGCGCCTCGCCGCCGAAGGTCGGGCCCACCACCGTGAGGCTCCACGACGACGGACGACCCGGAAGCCGCACGCGCTCGCAGCCCGTGTAGCGCACCGCGATGGAGGCCTCGACGTACTCCACCGGCGGCCGCGACCGGCGGGGCGAGCCGAGGTTGACGTCGCAGTTCATGAGGAAGGGGTCGGCCGCTCCGGCCCACGCGCGCTCCCTCGGGACCATCCCCGGCTGGAAGCGCTGGCGCAGGAAGCTCTGGCACCAGGCCCAGCCGGAGAGAGCGCTCAGCGAGAGGGCCGCCGCGAGGCCCGCGCGCACGATGAACGCGCCGCGCGCCGCGCCCACGATGAACGCACCGACCGCGGCGGTGAGCACCATCGCCGCCGTGAGGAAGCGGTGCCCCTCGCTGGCGTCGTGGTTGACCTCCACCTTGAGCGAGGCGAGCACGCCCGCGACGGTGAGCGCGGTCACGAAGACGAACGCGGCGACGACGTCTCGACGGCGGGTCCACGCCGCGGCGACCGCGAGGCAGAGCACCGTCGCGTAGAACGGGAACCAGTCGTGCTTCGCGACCTCCCAGAAGTGCGCGCGGTCGGTGAAGGGCACGACGCCCTCGAAGAGCGCGATGTGCCGCGCGGGGATGATCTCCACCACCGACGCGGGGCCGCCCGGTGAGAGCGATCCAGCGAGCCCGCGGCTCACGAGCGGCAGCGCGGCGGCGACGGCCGCCACCACCAGCGCGCCGCGCCAGCGGCTGGGGTGGACCGCGCGAGGGACCAGGAGCCAGGTGAGCCCGAGGGCTCCGGCGACGAGCGCGAGCGAGGCCTCGTCGAGGAGCGCGAGCCCCCCCGCGGAGGCGATCATCGCGAGCGAGCTGCGAGGGGCGTCGCGGTCGTCGGCGTCGGTGCGAGCGCGCAGCAGCACCGCGGACGCGAGGGCGACCAGGAGGAAGGTCGCCATCGCCACGTGGGGCCGGTAGGCCAGCGTGGTGAAGCCCAGGAAGGAGTGGCCGCAGAGGCGCGCGGAGTCGAGCGTGGTGAAGCGCTCCGCGGCGGGCACGTTGCGGAGCGTGAAGGGGCTCGCGAAGACGAGCGGCAGCGGGAGCGCGAGCGCGACGGGCCAGGCGAGGACGCTGCGGAGCGAGAGCCTCCGGTCGCCGAGCCCGTAGGGCGCGAGGCCGGCGCACGAGGCCGCGACCACCAGCAGCGCGGAGGCGCCGAAGAGGAAGAGGTCGTGGGCGAGGGAGAAGGTCGTCGCCGGGTGCAGCCGGTTGAAGGAGAGCACCTGGAGCATCGCGGCGTGGGCGTCGCCGAGGTAGTGGTAGCGGAGCTGCGCCGAGGGGAGGAAGACGTTCTCGTAGGGCAGCCGCGAGGTGCGGATCATCGAGGCGATCGCGATGTGCCAGTCGCGGTCCCACATGACGAGGCGCCAGGAGAGGGGGAGGTGCAGGGCGACGACCCCCGCGGCCAGCGCGACCAGCCCGACCACCGCGGCGGGGTGGGGAAGGGGCTGCCGACGGGGCGCGCGCACCAGCACCAGCGGCAGCGCGAGGGCCGCCAGGGCGCGCACGCCGAGCACCGCGCGGTCGAAGGGCACGAGCCACGAGAGCGCCACCACCAGCAGGGCGTCGAGGGCGACCGCGGAGGCCACGTCGAGGCTGCGCGCCCACGGGTCGGCCGGCCGCCAGCGCTGCAGCGCGAGCACGAAGACCGCGTGCGGCAGGAGATAGAGACCAAGCGCCAGGGAGGCCCATGCTGCGGTCGTCGCCACGGGGTCGACCGTGTACCGTACCGCCCGCATGCGCGGCAATGACGCTGAGGCGACCGGCGGAGACGGTCCGGACGAGGAATTCTTGAGGTACTGGGCGCAGGAGCTCCTGGACCCGGGAGATCCGCAGCGGGAGCGCTGGGCCGCGCTGGAGCGGGCGCAGATCGGCCGCAACGAGGGCATCGCCGCGGAGGTCGCGCGCTTCGTCTCGCTGCGCGGCCGCCGGGTGCTCGACGTCGGCTGCCAGACCGGCGCGCTGCCCATCGCCCTCTGCCGCCTCGGCGCGAGCGTGACGGGCGTCGACGTCGACGAGAAGCTCATCGAGGGGGCGCGCATCCGGGCCCGCGGCCACGGCGTCGAGCCCGCCTTCCGGGTGGCGGTCGCGGAGGCGCTGCCCTTCCCCGACGCGAGCTTCGACGCGGTGACCTTCGTCGACGTCATCGAGCACGTCGCTGACGCCCGCGCCGCGGTGCGCGAGATCGCCCGCGTGCTGCGCCCCGGCGGAACCCTCTACCTCTTCGGCCCCAACCGCCTCTCGCCGTCCCTGCTGCGCAGCGACCCGCACTATCAGCTCGCGGGGGTGAGCGCGATGCCCCACTGGCTGGGCGAGCTCTACGTCACCCGCGTGCGAGGCTTCCCCCGCTACGAGGTGGGCGTGCTGCCGGTCGGGGCGGTGGTCGAGCGATGGCTCGCGCAGGACGGTCTCACGGTCATCGACAGCGCCCGGGACGACGCCGCGCGGTGGTGGGACGCCCGCGCCCCGGGGCTCCCGGGGCTGCGTGGCGTGGCGAGGATCTGGGGGGCGGTGAGGGTGAGCGCGGCGCCGCTCTTCCGGCTGGTGGCGCGGCGGAGGTAGGGCGGCGGTCAGCCGGTGAGCCGGGCTCGCTTGGGGATCACCACCATCCCGTCGTCGGTGACGGTGAAGCGCTTGCGATCCTCCTCCAGGTCGAAGCCGATCTGCATCCCCTGCGGGATCTCGACGTCCTTGTCGACGATGACCCGCCGCAGCCGGGCGTAGCGACCCACCTGCACCCGCTCGAGCAGCACGCACTGCTCGACGTGCGAGAAGGAGTTCACCCGCACGCCCGCGGAGAGCACCGCCCGGTGGATCGCTCCGCCCGAGATGATGCACCCGTCGCTGACGAGCGAGTCGGTGGCGCTCCCGACGCGCGCGTTGCTCTGGTCGCTGAAGACGAACTTCGCCGGCGGGTCGAAGCTCATCCCGGTGCGGATGGGCCAGCGGCGGTTGTAGAGGTTGAACTCGGGCTTGATCTCCACGAGGTCCATGTGCGCGTCGAAGTAGGCCTGGATGGTGCCGATGTCGCGCCAGTAGGTGACCAGGCCCTCGCCGGGGATCTCGTTGGTGCCGAAGTCGAAGAGCATCACCTTGCGGCCCGACTGCACCATCGCGGGCAGGATGCTCTTGCCGAAGTCGTGGGCGCTGTCGTCTTCCAGGGCGTCGCGCCGCAGCTCGTCGGCCAGCACCTTGGTGTTGAAGATGTAGTTGCCCATCGAGGCGAGCGCCCACCCCGGCCTCCCGGGAATCTCCGGCGGGGTCGGGGACTTCTCGACGAAGTCGATCACCCTTCCCTCGGCGTCGACCTGCAGCACCCCGAAGGCGTGTGCCTCCGACACCGGCACCGGGATGCCCGCGACGGTGAGGTCGGCGTCGGTGTCGAAGTGCCGGTCGAGCATCAGCCGGACGTCCATCTTGTAGATGTGGTCGCCGCCGAAGATGGCGACGTAGTCGGGCTGCGAGTCCTCGATCGCATGGAAGCACTGCCACACGGCGTCGGCGCTGCCCTTGAACCACGAGAGCCCGGTGCGCTGCTGCGCGGGGATGGTCTCGATGAAGCCGTCGAGGATCGGCGAGAGGCGCCACGCCCGCGCGATGTGCTCCTCCAGCGAGGCGGACTTGTACTGCGTCAGCACCTTGATCTTGGTGATGTTGGAGTTCACCAGGTTCGAGAGCACCACGTCGATGATGCGGTAGCGCCCGCCGAAGGGCACCGCGGGCTTGGCCCGCTCCAAGGTCAGCGGGGAGAGGCGCTTGCCCTCACCGCCCGCCAGCACCATCGCCAGGACGTTGGGTGCGCTCCCGCGCGTGCGGTCCCAGTGTCGCTCGACCGTTGTCTCGCCCATTCCCCGTCCCTCGATTGACTCGTTCATTGCGGAGCTGCGCCCGCCGAGGGGCCATCTCCGACGAAGTACACCGAACCGTCATCACACCCTATCACGAGCACACCGTCGTCGATCAACGCTGGACTGCCGTCGACGTCGCCCGGGAGCGGCACCCGCGCCAGCAGATCGCCGCCGCGACCCAGCAGCCAGAGCGCGTCGTCGGGCACGCCCACGGCGTACGATCCGTCGACGTCCACGAGCGCGCTCGACGCGACCCCGTAGTCCCGCGTCGGAGGACCAGGCACCGCCCGCTCCCAGCGCACCGCGCCGCTCTCCCGATCGACCGCCACCACCCTGGCGCGCGGCCCGTAGGTGCCGACCACCAGCGCGCCGTCGAGGCCCAGCGCCACGCCCGCGCGCACGTACCCGCCCAGCGGTCGCTGCCAGCGCTCGACGCCGTCGCGCGTGATCGCCCGCAGCACGCCGTCGTCCCCGCCCACGTACACCGTCCCGTCGTCGCCGATCGCCGGCGGGGCGTCGACGTCGTCGCGGGTGGTCACCGTCCAGCGCACGCCGCCGTCGGGGTCGACCGCGCGCACCCGGTCGTCCTGGGCGCCCACCACCGCGACGCCGTCGTCGGTGACCGCGGGCGACGAGTACACCTTCGCCCCGAGCTCGAGCCGCCAGCGCACCGTGAGGTCGGCCTCCGTCGCGTAGAGCGATCGCCCCGAGCCGAAGCGCATCGACCCGTCGCCCGCGGCGGCGGCGGAGGTGTCCGCGTCGTCGTCGGTGCCCAGCGCGAGGCGCAGCGACCCGTCGGGGCCGAGCATCACCACGCGGTCGGCGTCGGTGCCGAGCACCATCGTCCCGTCGGCGCGGACGAGCGGCGTGGTGTACACGCGGTCGCCGGTATTTACCTGCCAGTGTAAAGATCCGTCCCGCGCGAGGCCGTACACCACCCCGTCGTGGGAGGTGACGACGACGGCGCCGCGGGCGCTCACCACCGGCTGCGACGTGATGCGCCCCCGGGTGGCGTAGCGCGCCGTGATCACCGGGTGCCGGGGCAGCCGGTAGCCGCTCCGCCCCGAGTGCCTCGCGTCGAAGCGGAACATCCTCGGCGGCAGCGCGGGCGGCGGCGTCTCCAGCGCCACCGGGGGAGGGCCGAGGTCGACGGGCACGTCGGCCGTCGCCGCGCGGGGCGGGGGCGGCCTGGAGCGATGGCAGCCCGCGGCGCAGAGCGCGGCGGAGGTCAGGAGGAGGGCGACGCGCACGGCGGGGTTCAGGCGGCGGCGGGGACGGGGTGGCGAGGGAGCACCGCGTCGACGATCACGGGCATGCCCTGCGAGGGGGTCAGGGTGATGCTCCGGCGCACCGCGCGAGGAGCGTACCCGGGGGCGGTGCGGAGCCAGACGCGGGAGAGCACCGTGGCGAGCACCATCTTCATCTCGTAGAGCGCGAAGGCCATCCCCACGCACTTGCGGATGCCGCCGCCGAAGGGGATCCACTCGTGGGCCTTGTACTGCCGGCCCAGGAAGCGCTCGGGCTCGAAGCGCTCGGGGTTCTCGTAGAGCGACGGGTTCTGGTGGACGAGGTGCACCGAGGGCGCGAGCGCGACGCCCGCGGGGAGGTCGTAGCCCGCGAAGCGCATCGGCTGTTGCAGCACCCGCCCCACCAGCGGGATCACGGGCTGGAGCCGGAGGCCCTCACGCACGGTCGCGTCGAGGTACTCGAGCTTCGCGATGCGCTCCGGGGTGAGCGGCCCGGTGCGCTGCGCGGCGTGCAGTTCGGAGAGCAGCCGGTCGCGCACGGCGGGCAGGGAGAGCACCCAGCGGAGGGTCCAGGCGAGGGCGGTGGCGGTGGTCTCGTGACCGGCGACCAGGAGGGTCACGAGCTGGTCGCGGAGGTCCTGGTCGTCGAGGCCGCGGCCCTCCTCGTCGCGGACGTCCACGAACATCGAGAGGATGTCCGTGCGGCCGTCGGTGCCCTCGCGCCGCCGTCGGGCGATGCCGGCCATCAGGCTCGCGTCGGCGGCCTGCCCCTCGCGCACGAACCTCCCCCACGGGCTCCACGGGCCGAGGTCGCGCTGCACCTGCGGGAGCAGCATCGGCGGCCACGAGGCCAGGTGGGTGAGGCGCGTGAGCTGGGCCCCGAGGCGCTCTCGCTCCGCGGCGTCGTCCACGCCGTAGACGGTGCGCAGGATGACGTCGAGGGTGATGCCCTGGAGCGGCTCGTGGATGGGAAACTCCTTCCCCACGGGCCACCGGTCGATGGAGGCGTGGGTGAGCTCGACCATGTCGCGCCCGTACGCGTGCATGCGCTCGCCGTGGAAGGGCGGCATCACCAGCTTGCGCATCGTGCGGTGCGGCGCCCCGTCGAGGACGATCACCGAGCGCTCGCCCAGGAAGGGCCGGAGGGCATGGGCGATCTTGCCGCCGTGCATGTCGTCCCCGGCGCTCGCGAAGACCTCCCGGACGTGCACCGGGTTGGAGAGGATCACCATGGGAGGCAGGGCCCCGAGGTGGAGGGTGAAGGTCTCTCCGTAGCGCTCGCGGCACTCTCTCAGCACGCTCAGGGGCTCGCGCATCCAGCGAATGAGGTTCCACGGCGTGGGCGTGGACGGTCCGGGGGGCAGGCTCATGGACCGGCACCGTAGCGGTCCCTGCTCGCGGCTTCCAGGGCGCTCGGGTACGGTTCGACCCATGAGCGAACGCGCGCAGAGCGACTCGGTGCTGGCGATGTACGGCCTCCTCGCGGGGGGCGCCCGGCTGGCGCTGCCTCCGCTGGTCGACCTCCCGGTGGTGCGCACCCTCCGCGCGGCGATGGTCGACCGCCTGGCCCGCAGCTACGGGGTGGTGCTCACCCACGGCGCCCGCCGCATCCTGGTGGACATCGAGGAGACCACCACCATCCGGGGCAACGTCACCCAGGGCATCCGCTGGGTCTTCGAGCGCTTCGTCCCCGGCGGCAGGGCGGCCGACGCGGTGAACAACGTCTACCGCACCTACGGCGCGGGCCTGCTGCTGCGGCGCTACTTCGAGAAGCACCGCACGCCCGCCGACCCGGTGTTCTCGGAGATCGAGGCCGAGCGCGTGAGGGCGGCGCTGCGGGCCGGGCTCGCGCTGCTGGAGACCGACAGGGCGCAGGACCTCGTCGAGGCCGTCGGCCTCCCGATGCGCACCGCCAACGAAGTCCCCAACACGTCGATCCTGGAGCGCTGGGGAGAGGCCCTCGCCGCGACCCTGGCCGAGGCCCCGGCGGCCTGGCTCGAGGTCGCCGAGAAGCGCTTCGTCGAGACCCTCGCCCGCTACCGCTGAGACCTCTCATTCCCCGCCTCCGGGAGCTCCGCCCCCGGGAACGATCCTCCTCGCACCGCCCGGCAGCAGCGAAACCACGGGGCAGCCCGGGCGATGGCGCGTGCGGCGCCCGCTCCTCGGCCCATCCGATGCATCGGACATAGCTTGTCAGACCCCCGCGGGCTCCCCAGGTGCGCTAGGCTGCCTTCAACGCGCGATGCTCGTGGCGGCGGTAGGAGATGTGCACGGAAGGTTCTTCCGCGTCGAAGAGTGGATCGACGCGCTCGAACAGTCGCGTGGTGAGCGGGTCGCGGCGGTGCTGTGCGTCGGCGACGTGGAGACCTTCGCGACCCCCGACGACCACCGGCGCAAGGCCACCAAGCGCGCCATGCCCGCGGAGTTTGCGGCCTACGCGACGGGCGAGCGGGAGATGTCCCGGCCGTTCTACTTCGTGGGCGGCAACAACGAGAGCTTCGAGGAGCTCGACCTGATGCCCGACGGGGGCGAGCTGGCGCCGAAGGTCACCTACCTCGGGCGGGCCGGGGTGCGGGCCGTCGAGGGACTGCAGGTGGGCTACCTCTCGGGCATCTACGCGCCGACGCGCTACATGCGCCCGAGGGTCCCGGCCTGTAACGCCGAGACCAACAAGCAGGCCGGGTACTTCCGCAAGGACGACGTGGACGCGGCCTGCGCCATCCCCGGGGCCGACCTGCTGCTGCTCCACGAGTGGCCCCGCGGCATCGCCGGGATGGAGAGCGCCGTGGCCGTGGTGGGCGCCCGCGGCATCCGTCGAGCGCACTGGCCCCAGGTCGGAAACCCCTACGCGGCGCTGCTGGTCACCCGGCTGCGGCCGCCGTGGGTGCTCTGCGGGCACATCCACGTCCCTCACGCCGCGTCGCTCTACTGGGACAACGGGGAGACCACCCGGGTGGCCTGCCTCGACCAGGCGACGCGCTCGGACGGCGGTCTCCTCTGGATGAAGTTCGAGGGCCCGGCGGTGCGCGAGGTGGGCTGGGGGACGAGCGGCGAGGTCGCCTGGAGGGAGGGCGATCCGTGGGACGAGCGTCAGTCGGCGTCGCGCATCCGCATCGCGGGGCGGGGCGAGTACTGACATCGCTGTCGCGGCACGCAACGGCGTGCGCCGCGAAGGGTGCTCAGGGGGTCGAGGCGGTCGGGTCGGCGCAGCAGCGGAACCCGATCTGGTAGTACACGAAGCCCTCGTTGTGGGAGATCGTCGACGGGCGGCAGCGCGCCCGGATGTGTCCCCACCATCCGCCCTTGAGCGCCGACTGGAAGGGCCTCCCCGACTCGTTGATGGTCCACTCGTCGGCGTTGCCGGTCATGTCGTGCACGCCCGCCCAGGAGACGCAGCGGTTCATGGTGCCCGAGGGGACGGCCTCGTAGAGCCGGGCGCTCTCGTCGGCGGTGGTCATCGGGTTGCTCAGCCGCGGGCGGTTGGGGCGGATCGTCTGGTGGTCAATGCGGCAGGCCTCGGGGTCACGCCGCAGCCCGGTGGGGTAGGGGTTCATGTCCGGGCCCTCGCACGCGAAGGTCCACTCGGACTGCGTGCAGAGGCGCTTGTGCTGGTTCTCGCAGGCGCGCCGGGCCTCGTACCAGCTCACCATCACCTCCGGCCGCACGCCCGGCTGGTTGGGGTACTCGTAGCGATCGACGCACACCGAGAGCGGCCGACGGCGGCCGGTGCAGCGCGACGGGGCGAACTCCGCGCAGCGCATCTGCGTCTCCGGATCGAGCCAGCGCAGGCATCGCTGGTCGACGTTGCTGCAGTACTCCCCCTCGGCCAGCACCATCCCCTCGGGGCATCGCGGGGTCGGAGGCGCCGCGGGGACCACCGCGGGTGACGGCCGCGAGGGCGCGACGACGGTCGCCGACGCGTCCGCCGAGGGGCGGTTCTGCCCGCGAGCGACCCCATGCGCGCTGAAGGAAGCGGAGGCCACCACGACGAGCGCCAGCACGCTGCGAAGGCCATAGGGAGCGATCAAATCCATGGAGACCACCGTCGGGCGCAGACTGCACGGCATGGGCCACCCTCGAGCGCCCCCTCCAGCAGGTTTGCCGGGCGTCACCGATGCTGTGATGCGTCCTGATGGCAGCGAACTACACCTACATTGTCCCCACAAGGATTCGTCGGGGATTTTGGGCTCTCTGGCATCGACGCCGCTGGGGGTTGATGGCAGGTTGCGCCGAAACTTGCGCACGGACGCTGGTGATGCGTGACGGCGCGGGCATCGAGGAGACGAGGCTGACGATGACGACGATTGCGAATGGTTCGGTGGTGTCCTTCGACTACACGCTCCGCGACGGGGCGGGCGCGGTGATCGACAGCTCCCAGGGGGGCTCGCCGATGGTCTATCTCCACGGTCACGGCAACATCGTGGCGGGGCTCGAGGAGGCCCTCCAGGGCAAGACGGCCGGGTCCAACCTGAAGGTCACCGTGAAGCCCGAAGACGGCTACGGCGAGTGGCGCGAAGAGCTGGTGATGAAGGTCGCCAGGGCGCGCCTGCCCAAGACCCCGGAGCCCCGGGTGGGCCTCGAGCTGCAGGGCGTCGGGCCGGGCGGCGAGCCGCTGCACCTGCGGGTGATCGCGATCGAGGGCGACATGATCAGCCTCGACGCCAACCACCCCCTGGCGGGCCAGGAGCTCCACTTCGATGTGAGCATCCAGGACGTGCGCGCGGCCTCCGAGGAGGAGCTCGCCCACGGCCACGTGCACGGCCACGGCGGCGCGCACCACTGAGGCGTCGCTGAGAGATCCGGTGTTCGCCCGGGAGGACTGAACTCCCGGGCGGGCGCGTCGAGCGTCGGTGAAGTGGGGGTAGAAGAGGCGACCGTCAGGGGACGACGACGGTGTCGCCCGAGCGCAGCGTGAAGTTCTGCTGCATCTGGCCTTCGAGGATGTCGTTGAGGGACACCTCGTAGCGCTCCTCGCGGCCGTTGCTGGCCCGGCGAAGCACGATGATGTGGTCGAGGTTGGCGCCCCGCGCCCCGCCGCCCGCGAGCGCGAGGGCCTGCATGACGGTGACGGGCATCCGGGACTCGAAGTCGCCCGGGCGGATGACCTTGCCGGTCACGAACACCCGGTAGCTGTGCACCTCCTCGACGACCACGGAGACGCGCGCGTCTTGCACGAAGCGGCGGTAGCCCTCGGTGACCTCGCGGGTGATCTCGTTGATGGTCTTGCCGGTGACGGTGACCTCGTTGAGGAGCGGCAGCGTGATGCGCCCGTCGGGCCGCACGGTCACCCGGGTGTTGAGCTCGGCGTTGCCGAAGACGGCGATGCGAATGATGTCGCCTGAGCCGACGCGATACTCCTGCACGGCGGCCTCGACGGGCGGCCACGGACCCGTGAGGGTCGAGCGGCAGGCCGCGAGGGACAGGAGGCTGGCGAGACACATCGAGCGCAAATCACGCATGGTTCGCGATGTATCATATCCAGGGCTGTGGATGGCAATCGGCGAAATGCCGACGAGGGTTCAGACCGGAGGCGGGGCGGACGAGGCCGAGGCGCCGGAGCGGGTCACCGGGCCGTCGTAGTGCAGGTCGGGGATGAACGGCAGCTCGGGGAGCTCGCCCCAGCGGCGCAGGTCGTCCTGGTCGTAGATGCGGGTGTCGATGAAGCCGGAGATCAGCGCCGTACCGAAGGCGAAGATCATCGCGAGGAGCGAGACGATCACCGCGAGCTTGGTGCGCCCCGGGGGCTCGGGCTCGATGGGGCGCGAGGGCGCGTCGAGGATGCGGATCTGCTCGCCGCCGCTCAGCTCGGCGCGGCGCATGTCGGCCTGACGGTCGAACTTGCGGCGGAGGAGTTCCTGGTAGCTGGTGCGGGTGGTGCTCACGTCGGTGGTGAGCCGGTCGAACTCGGCCTCGACCGCGACGATGTTGCTGCGGGTGAGGGGGTTCGGGGCGTTGGGGGCCGGCGCGGGGTTGCGCTGCGGGGTGCCGGCGGCCGACGGGGCGGCGTTGTCGGCGCGCTGGCTCTCCGCGAGCTCGTTGCGGGCCTGCTGGATCTCCCGGTTGATCGACTCGATGCGCTGCTCGCGCTCGGCCTGGGAGAGGTTCTGCGCGCTCTGCTGGGCGCCGCGCTGCCGGGCGATGGCGCCGTTGAGCTCGGTGATCATCCCCTGGAGCTCCCGCTCGGCGGAGGCGCGCGGAGGCCAATCGGGGGTGAAGCGCTGGCGCATCGCCAGGACCTCGGCCTGCTTGGCCCGCACCCGCTCGCGCAGGGCGGTGAGCTCCGGTGACTCGTCGGCCGAAGGGGCGCTGGGCTGGGACGGGTTGCGGAGCGCCTCGACGCTGGCGTTGAGCTGCGCGATGCGGGTCTGCAGCCGTCGGGTGCGCACGGAGGTGCGGTTGTCGACCTCCGGGGCGCGCGCCGGGGCGGCGCCGTTGGGGCCGATCTGGATGCGCGTAGGCCCGCCGCGGCGGGCGCGGACCTCCTCGACCATGGCCTGGTTGGCCAGCACGAACTGGTCGAGCGACTGCTGCCGCTCGGCGAGCGACCCTTCGAGCTGGTGGAGCTGCGCGTCGACGGTCTGGAGCGACTCGCGCGCCCGCTCGACGGCGGTGTTGCGCCGCGCGTTGACGAACATGTCGATGAGGCCCTGCACCACGCGCTGGGCGTCTTCGGGGTTGCCGTACTTGAACCCCACCTGCACCGTGTCGGTCTGGATGCTCCGGTCGAGGCTGCCCCAGAAGAGCTCGGCGAGCTTGGTCTCGGAGGTCTTGCCCTGGAGCAGCGGGTACAGGTGCAGCCGGTTGATGAGCGTGATGACGTTGGTGCGCGAGCCGTAGACCTGCGACAGCCGGTTCTCGATCGACCGCTGCACCTCCTCGGCGCCTGGTCCGTTGCCGTCCGGGCGCTCCTGCTCCTGCACCTGGAAGCGCGCCTCCGAGCGGTACGTTCGCGGGCGGGTGACCACCCAGGCCATGCCCGCGAGCATGATGACGAGGAACACCGCGAGGCCCCGCTTCCAGTAGCGGAGGCCCCGGCGAGCGAGTGCGCCGTAATTGGCCAGCAGGTCTTTGAGCGAGAGCGGCTGGTCTTCCTTCTCTCCCATGGTCATGGGTTGGATTCTCCCTGAGGGCTCTGTCCGGTGTCGCCTGCTCTTCCACCCGATGGTGGAGAAGCGGGGGCGACCGGCGCATTGCCATGGTTCACCGGCGAGGTCGATCGTTGCGTGGCCTGCCGTGTGGTCGGCTGCGTCGAATAGCGGGGGCGAGGCGCGTTGGGATCGACCGGTGCGTTGGGGTCGACCACGGCGTTGGGGTCGCCGCCGCGCGCGGGCAGCCAGCCCGAGCCCGGCTCCCCGGAGGTGGAGGAGGGCGCAGCATCCGGGGTCGCGAGGTCGAAGGGGTCGCTGGTGAGCAGGCTGTCGTCGCCACCGAGGCCCGCGCTGGACGGGTTGCTGCCCGCGCCTCGCGCGTCCTGCAGGGCCTCGAGCTCCTCGTAGGGGATGAGCGGCTCGGTCACGCCGTCGTCGTCGCTGCCGAGCGCGAAGGTGACCCCGAGCATCGCGACGTGGCGCACGACGTTGCAGATGTCGCTGTCGTTGGTGCAGAAGCCCGTCGTCCGGGGCGAGATGCTCGAGTACAGGAAGTTGTAGCGGGCGAAGATCGAGAACTGTCGCCCGAGGATGAAGCGCACCCCGGCGAGCGCCGACACGTTGAAGTTCGCGACCTCGCGGGTGGTGATCCTCGCCGCGGTGGAGCCCGGGACGGCGTTCTCCGTGAGGCCGTAGTCGGCGTTGAGGTCTGCGGTGAAGGAGACCACCCCCTCGCCGGGGCGCCAGAGGGCGCTGAGGTTGCCGCCCAGGATGCGCCCGGTGCCGCCCGCGGCCACCGCGCTGGCGGGGCACGCGCCGCCCGCCGGCACCGCCACGTTGCAGCGGGTGGTGCCCACGATGGCGTACTCGTAGCGGGCGCCCACGCCGAAGGAGAGGTGGTCCTCGGGGATCACCACCGAGAGCGCGGTGTTGGCGTAGGGGCCGACGAAGAACTGCGAGGTGTCGTTCTGGTCGGCGAGGGAGTCGACGCCGCCGAGCAGGGTGAGGGTGGTGTGGTCGCCGAAGAAGTGCCGCAGCCCGGCGTAGCCGACGACGCGGGGCACCCAGTTGGCGTAGCCGTCGATGAGGAAGTACTCGCCGCGCGCGGCGGCGATGCCGACGTTGTTGTCGTCGAAGTCGTGGGCGGCCTCGAGGGCGCTCACGAAGGTCAGCATGTTGTTGCGCGCGAGGTTGTCGGGGATGTCGACCGCGTGTCGGTTGAGGATTCCGCCGAGCAGCGAAGCCCGCCAGGTGTCGGAGAAGTTGTGCTGCGCCCGGAGCTGCCCGGTGAGGTCGCCGAAGATGCCCCGCTGGAAGGACAGGAAGGGGCTGCCTCCTCGGCCGAGGAGCAGGGACGACTGGCCGAGCGCGTAGCTCGCCTCGCCCTCGACGAGCCAGTCTTCGCTCGGCTCGACGTGGAGGGCGTAGCGGGTCAGCGAGACGAAGTCTCCCTGGTCGAAGGCGCGCCCCTCGCCCTGGGTGAAGTAGTACTCGCCGCGCGTGCGAAGGAGCTGACGCACCGTCTCGCCGCGGTGACCGAGCTGCAGGTCGACCGCGCCTCGCGTGAGGGCGCCGTCTCCATAGGAGAGCGTCTGCTGGTTGAGCACCGTGGAGTCATATCCGCCCGCCAGCTCGACCCCCGCCGCCGCCGCGAGCTGCATCGGAACTGCCACCACCAGGGCCAGGGATGAGGCAACCATCGTGGTTCCGAAACGATCCTTCTGCGCGGTCTTTCACGCACCCGCCGTGGACGGTCGATATGGCATGATGCTCCGCGCGTGTCGAGCTTCCGTATCAGCGCGCAGGAGTGATCGCCCACCATGAACCGCCTCCTCCAGGGAGCCCTGGCCTTGATGCTCGCTGGCCTCAGCGTCGTCTCGTACAAGGCCTGGCGCTACCGCAGCGACGCGAAGACCTGGCACGAGCGCTGGCTCGGCCTTCACAGCGATCCGGCGCACCGCGTGCGCTACCGCGCGGACAACGAGCGCCTGCGCAACGAAGGCGTCGTGGCGGGGCGCGTGGTGTTTCTCGGGGCGAGCATCACCGACCAGCTCGACCTCGCGGGGGAGTTTCCGGGCGTCCCCTTCGTCAACCGCGGCGACAGCGGGCAGCTCGTCTGGCAGCAGTACCTCCGGCTGGAGCCCGACGCGCTCGAGCTGAGGCCCGAGATGGTCGTGCTCAAGATGTGCGCGATCAACCTGCTGCCCGACGCGCCCCCCTTCGAGGAGACGCAATTCTACTTCGCGCAGATGGCCGAGCAGACGCGAGCGCGCCACGTGAAGGTGGTGCTCGCCACGACGGTTCCGGTCTCCAGGGCGTGGGACCGCGCGGAGGCCGACGGCACCGCGACGCCGAAGATCAGGCGCTTCAACGAGTGGGTGCGCGACCAGGCGAGGATGCGTCGCGACATGCTCCTCGACTACGCCTCGGTGCTCTCCGACGACGAGGGCTACCTGCCCGACTCGCTCACCGACGACGGGCTGCACCCCAACCAGGCGGGGCGTCAGCGCATGATCGGGCTGATCCGCTCGGTGATCCTCGAGGGCCGAGGGGCGACCCCCCCGGTGGGGCCGGTGCCGCCGGGGGCGATCCCCGCGGCGGACGCGGGCGTGGTGAGGGCGCCGGTCGCGGCGGTCGACGCAGGCGGAAGCGGGCGGGGCTACCGAGGCCCGCAGCCTCCCGCCGACGAGCCCAAGGACCACTGAGCGGTGCCCCCGATGGTCGTGCTCTCCTTCCTCGATGCGCCGGTGGTCACCGGTCCGGCGCGCGGGCTCATCCACCTCGCCCGGGCGCTGCCGCCGGACGTGCGTCTCCACGTGGCCATCCTCCGGGGGCGCGGGGCCGGGCCCGTGCCTCCGCTCGACGAGATGTCCGACGGGGCGCTCACGGTGCATGAGATCCAGGAGAGAGGTCCCTACGACCCGACCATCCTGGCGCGCGCGGTGGCCATCGCGTGGCGCACCGGCGCCCGGGTGGTGCAGAGCCACTCGTACAAGCCCCACCTGATCGCGATGGCCGTGCGCGCGGCGCGGCGCCTCCCCTGGGTGGGCCACCACCATGGGTGGACCGCCGAGAACGACAAGGTGAAGCGCTACCACCGCATCGATGCGTGGTCGCTGCCGAGGGCCGACCGGGTGGTGGCCGTGGCGCAGAGCGCGAGGGACATCGTGGTGCACGAGGGCGTGCGGCCCGACCGGGTGGTGGTGATCCCCAACGCGGTCGACGCGAGGGACCTCTCGACCCCGATGACCCGCGAGGAGGCCCGGGCGAAGCTAGGGCTTCCGGAGGGGGAGTTCGTCGCGGCGGTGGTGGGTCGGCTCTCTCACGAGAAGGGGCAGGACCTCGCGCTGAAGGCGCTGGCGCAGGCGCGGGCCCAGGGGGCGCAGGTGACCTTCGCGCTGGCGGGCGACGGGCCCGATCGGGCGATGCTGGAGGCCCTCTCGCGAGAGCTCGGCCTCGGGCTTGCGGTTCGGTTCCTGGGGCACCAGAAGCTGGTCGGCGTGGTCTACAAGGCCTGCGACATGCTGGTGATGCCATCGCGCTCCGAGGCGATGCCCAACGCGCTGCTCGAGGCGATGACGTTGGGGCTGCCAGTGGTGGCCACGCGCGTCGGAGGCGTTCCCGAGGTGGCCGACGACGGAGAGATGGCCTGGATCGTGGAGCCGGAGTCGGTGGAGTCGCTCGCCCGCGCGGTGGTCGACTGCGTCGCGCGGCCCGAGGAGCGCGCCCGCCGGGTGGCCCAGGCCCGGTCGCGCGCGGCGGAGCGGCACGACCCCGCTCGCCGGGCTCAGCGTTACCTGGACCTGTATTCTTCCCTCGGGGTTCGTTGACGATTCGAGCGGCGTGAGGAGCACCCGATGGACGCGCGACGGTTGGTGAAGATGGTGGCCCTCGCAGGGGCCCGCGGCGCGGTGATGCCGCTGGTGCTGGCCTTCCGCGCGGAGACCCGCGGGGTGGACGAGCACCGGCGGCGCACGCTCTTCGCGGGCTACTCGCAGGCGCTCGCGATGGTGCCCGGGCTCACCGGGCAGCTCGTGCGCAGGGCTTTCTACGGGGCGGTGCTCACGGAGTGCCACGCGGACTCGTGCATCCAGTGGGGGACGACCTTCTCGACGCCCGACGCGGTGGTCTCCAAGGGCGTGTACATCGGCGCCAATTGCAGCGTCGGCCGCGCGGTGCTCGAGGAGCACGTGACCCTCGGCTCCAACGTGCACGTGCTGTCTGGCAAGAACCAGCACGGCTTCGACGACCCCGACGCCCCGGTGCAGGACCAGCCGGGCCGCTACGACCAGGTGCGCATCGGGCGCAATACCTGGCTCGGTAATGGCGCCCTCGTCCTGGCGGACGTGGGCCCCGGCTGCGTGGTGGCCTCGGGCGCGGTGGTGGTCGAGCCGGTGCCCGAGAACAGCGTGGTGGGCGGCAACCCGGCGCGCATCCTCCGTCGTCGCGACCCGGTGAGCCGGGCGTGGGTGCGCCCGTCATGAGGGTGCTCGCGCTCACGCACCGCACGCCGTTTCCACCCGACAAGGGCGACAAGATCCGCACGCACCACCTGCTCACGCGCCTCGCGAAGCGCTGCGAGGTGCACCTGATGGCCTTCGCGGAGCCGCCGTCCGACCTCGACCACGCCGCGCGGCTGCGGCGTCACTTCGCCTCGGTGACCCTGGTGCCGCTCGACATGCGCTGGCAGCGGGTGAAGGCGCTGCCGTGGCTGCTGGGCTGGCAGCCGCTGACGCTGCCGGTCTTCGGGAGCGCGCGGCTGCGGGCCGAGGTCGACCGCGCGGTGCGGGAGCTCAACCCCGACGCCATCCTCGCGGAGAGCACCTCGATGGCGCCCTACGCGCTGCGGCACCCGGAGGTTCCGCTGGTGATGGACTTCGTCGACGTCGACTCGGCGAAGTGGCGCGCGTACGCCGACGAGGCGCGCTTCCCGATGCGCTCGGTCTACCGCCGCGAGGCGGCCACGCTGCAGGAGTACGAGCGCGAGGTCGCGCGGCGCGCGGTGATCTCCACGGTCACCGCCGACCGGGAGAAGGTGCTGCTCGCGGCCATCGCGCCGGGGTGCGACGCGCGCACGCTCGCCAACGGCGTGGACACCGACTACTTCGGCCCCGCGGCGACGCCCGCCTCCGACGCGTCGGCGGTCTTCTTCGGGGCGATGGACTACCACGCCAACGTGGAGGCGGCGGTGTTCCTGGTGCGCGAGGTGATGCCTCGGGTGCGGGCGCGCTACCCCGACTTCCGGGTGGTGATCGCGGGCTCCCGGCCGACGCCGGAGGTGCGGGCGCTCGCGGCGGTCGAAGGGGTGACGGTCACCGGCTACGTCGAGGACATCCGGGCGCACGTGACGGGCTGCGCGGTGTGCGTGATCCCGCTGAGGGTCGCGCGCGGCGTGCAGAACAAGGTGCTCGAGGCGATGGCCATGGGCGTTCCGGTGGTGTGCTCTCCCGCGGCGGCCGAGGGCATCGAGGCGGAGGCCGGGACGCAGCTCGTGGTCGCGCCCTATGGCGAGCAGGGAGCGCCGATGGCCGAGGCGGTGCTGGCGCTGCTCCACGACCGGGCGAGGGCGCAGGCGATCGCGGCGGCGGCGCGTCAGCGGGTCGAGGCGCGCTACGGCTGGGAGCCGAGGAGCGACGAGCTCCTGGGGATGCTCACCGAGGCGAGCGAGCGACGCGCGCGACGCGCGTAGAGGGCAGTGTCCGACCGCCACAGCCGGGCCGCCACCTGGGGCGCAATTGACGCCCACAGGCCTCGGGTGGCGGAGGCGAGAACGCGGGAGATGCGCTGAAAAACAAGCGTGACGGCCTTCGGTCCGGCGCCTGCAAAAGGGACGGGCATCGTCGCAGTTGACGGTGCAACAACCCTTTGTTGGAGGTGATCCATGGCAGCCGCAGGAACCAATACCCAGCCCGAGCTCGTGACTGGTCTCTTTCGCTCCCGCGCCGACGCAGAGCGCGCGTACGAGGCGCTCGCGAGCCGCGGGTACAGCCGCGACGACGTGAACCTGATGATGACCGATGAGGCGCGCAGGCGGCACTTCACCGACGCCGACAGCGAGCTGGGCGACAAGGCCCTGCAGGGCGCCGGGGTGGGCTCCGCCATCGGCGGAACCGTCGGCGCCGTGGTGGCGGCCATCGCGGCCATCGGGACGAGCCTGGTGCTGCCGGGGCTCGGTCTGGTGGTGGCCGGTCCGCTCGCGGCGGCGCTCGCCGGAGCAGGGGCGGGGGGCCTCACCGGCGGCCTGGTCGGGGCGCTTGTGGGGGCGGGAATCCCCGAGGATCGGGCGCGGGCCTACGAGGCGGGCATCAAGGAGGGCGGCATCGTGATGGGCGTCCACCCGCGCACCCCCGAGGACGCGACCTACCTCGAGCAGGAGTGGAAGAACTACCGCGGCGAGCAGGTCTTCCGCTGAGCTGACGCAGTGCCGGACAGGCATCGGCGCGGGCTACACTGCGCCGATGCAAGACCGTCCGACGGACCCCACCCTCAAGCTCCTCCTCGAAGCGCTGGCGCTCGCGCCGGACAACGCCCCGCTGCGGATGCACGTCGCGACCGCGATGGAGAAGGCCGCGCAGCCCAGGGACGCGCTCTCGCACTTCGAGCGCCTCCTGGGTGACCGCGCCCTCGGCGACGACGCGGGCCTCGGCGCCGCGCGCTGCGCGCTGAGCCTCGGGGAGCTCGACCGGGCGCTGGGCTTCGTCAACGCGGTGCTCACGTCGGTTCCGGAGCACGCGATGGGGCTGCTGCTCAGGGCGAGGGTGCACGAGCGGCGCAACGAGCACCGCGACGCGAGGCGAGACTACGAGCGCGCGGTGCAGCTCGATCCGGAGCTCGCGGACACCAAGCTCTGGGACGCGCTGCTGCCGTCGCGCGAGGAGCCCGATGGGGCGGTCGGCAAGGAGCCCGAGACGGGGCCGAGGGAGGGCGTGACCTTCGCGGACGTGGGCGGCCTCGACGACGTGAAGGAGCGCATCCGGATGCGGATCGTGCTGCCCTTCCAGAAGCCCGACCTCTTCGCGGCCTTCGGCAAGAAGGGCGGCGGGGGGATGTTGTTCTACGGTCCGCCCGGGTGCGGAAAGACCTTCCTGGCGAGGGCGACCGCGGGGGAGTGCGGCGCGCACTTCGTCTCGGTCGGGCTGCACGAGGTGCTCGACATGTGGATCGGCAACTCCGAGCGGCAGCTCCACGCCATCTTCGAGGACGCGCGGAGGCGGGCGCCGACGGTGCTCTTCTTCGACGAGGTCGACGCGCTCGGGATGCAGCGCGCCAAGCTGGTGACCGGCGCGATGCGCGGGGTGATCACGCAGTTTCTGGCGGAGCTCGACGGCTTCGCGAGCCGCAACGAGAAGGTGCTGGTGCTGGGCGCGACCAACACGCCGTGGGACGTCGACTCGGCCTTCCGTCGGCCGGGGAGGTTCAGCCAGGTGCTGTTCGTCCCGCCGCCCGACCGGCCGGGGCGGGCGCAGATCCTGAAGTTGAAGCTCGCGGAGAAGCCCCAGGGGCCGATGGACTTCCAGCGCCTCGCGGAGATGACCGAGGGGTGGTCCGGCGCCGACCTGGAGAACCTCATCGACGCCGCCGCGGAGTCCGCCATCGGGAAGAGCCTCGCGTCGGGCAAGCTCGAGCCCATCACCATGCCGATGCTGGAGGCGGCGCGCGCCCGGCTGCGGCCGTCGACGCGGGAGTGGTTCGGGACGATCAGGAACCACGTGCAGTTCGCCAACGAGTCGGGCCAGTACGACGAGGCCGCCGACTACATGCGCCGGCACAACCTGATGTGACGCGGGCACGACCCTCGCAACGCGGGCTCACCTGAAGAGAGGTACGAGCTCCATGTTCACTGGTCTCGATCGCGCAGACACCTGGATCGCGCTGGTCTCCCTCGTTGCGATGGAGATCGTCCTGGGCGTCGACAACATCGTGTTCATCTCGGTGCTCACCGGGCGCCTGCCGGAGGTGCAGCGCCGCAAGGTCACGCGCATCGGCATCGGGCTCGCGCTGGTGATGCGCATCGGGCTGCTCTTCGCGATCTCCTGGGTGCTCGGCCTCACGCGGCCCCTCTTCACGGTCGCGGGCCTCGCCATCACCGGCAAGCAGCTCGTGCTCGCGACGGGCGGGGCCTTCCTCATCGCGAAGGCCACCATCGAGATCCACAAGAAGGTGGAGGGGGTCGAGGAGGACGCGCCCGGCGGCGCGGCGAAGGCGGTCGCCTCGACGGGCTCGCTCATCGCGCAGGTCGTTGCACTCGACCTGGTGTTCTCGCTCGACTCGGTCATCACCGCGGTGGGGATGGTTCCGCCCGATCAGATCTGGGTGATGGTGGTCGCGGTGATGGCCGCGGTGGCCACCATGCTGGCCTTCGCCGCTCCGGTGAGCCGCTTCGTCGAGAAGCACGCCACGGTGAAGGTGCTGGCGCTCGCCTTCCTCATCCTCATCGGCGTGATGCTCGTGGCCGACTCCGTCGGGCGACACATCCCCAAGGGATACATCTACGCCCCGATGGCCTTCGCGCTCGTCATCGAGCTGCTCAACCTCCGCATGAAGGCCCGCAAGGTCCACCCGCCCGAGCCCGCCGTCCCGACCCCGCCCGAAGCGGCCTGAGCGCCAGAGGGACCACGCGCCGGGGCCACGGGGTCCTTCCTGTCGCACTCCGCTGCGATCCGCCGCACCCCGCGCGCGCGAGCGGCTTACCTCTCTCCGGCGAGCGTCACCCACTCGCCCGCGCGGCTCACCATCGGCGCCGCGTCGAAGAACAGCGACCACAGCGGGTCGCCCCCCTCCACAGCCGGACCCTCCAGGAAGGCCGCGTCCAGCGTGGTGATCTTCATGGTCCGCAGCAGCCCCTGCGTGGCCTTCACGAAGAGCTGCAGCCTCCGGTCGTCGACCCCCGCCACGCGCGACTCCTCGACCCACGCCACGGGCCCCTCGACCGTCGCCCGCACCGCGAACTCCTGCACCGTCGCCGCGCGGTGCAGCGCCGATAGCCCCACGCGCAGCCCTCGCTCCTCGGTCGCCTCCGGCAGCACCGCCCCGTGGCCCTCGCGCAGCTCCACCCACGAGCCCTCGGCCATCGTCGCCACGACGTACACCCACGTGGCCGCGAGCTCGTCCGAGGGAGGGACCACCACCGCGCGACACGGCAGCGCCCCCCGCAGCGCCTCGGCCAGCTTCTCCACCTCACCGGCCTCGAACACCGACGAGGGCGGCCACCACCGCGGCGTGTCGCGGCGGCCATCGGCGAAGGCCCGGAGCGCCACGCGGGTCGCCTGCTCGCGCTCGCGCTCCCGGGTCTTCGTGATGCCGCAGCTCGCGCCGCAGGTGCCCATCAGTCCACTTCGAGCGCCCGCAGGATGCCCATGAGCTCAGGCGCCAGCAGGGCGCCGCGGCCGTCGGCGAGCAGGCCCGAGATGCCCCGGCGCGCCCCCTCGACGGCGCCGCGCAGGGACTCCTCGCGACCGCCGCGGGCCCGCAGCACCACGGCCTCGGAGCGGGCGTGGCCGAGCGTCTCCTCGGTCTCCGCCAGCCGCCGCGCCGTCGCCTCCAGGTCGCGCATCGCCCGCTCCAGCCTGAACTGAACCCCCTGCAGCTCCTCGGCGCCCTCCTCGGCCTCCGAGAGATCGCGCTTCAGGCTCGCGACCTCGGCCTCCAGGGCCGAGGTGTCGACCGCCGCCGCCACCGCCGCGCGGGGCATCGAGAGCGAGCGCTCGGCCTCGTCGAGCCGCATCCGCAGGCCCTGCGCCTCGGCCACCAGCAGGTCGTGCGCGTTGGCGCGCGCCGTCAGCGAGGCGCTGAGCTCCTGCGTCGCCTGCGTGCCCGACACGGAGAGCGCCTGCACCAGCCGCTCGACCTCCAGCTCGAGCTCCGCCACCCGGCGCTGGAAGCCAGTGCGCGCGCCCTCGAGCTCCACGCCGCGCTGAAGGATGCGGCCCTCCAGGCTCACGTTGAGCGCGTAGAGCCGCGACACCTCGTTGCGCGCGTCGAACAGCAGCGCCCGGTCGTGCTCGCGCCCGGCGCGCTCCTCGGCCAGCGCCCGATCGAGGTCGACGAGCTGCGCCTCGCACTCCCGCACCCGCGCCGAGAGCCCGCGGAGCATGCCCTCGTAGCGGGCCTCCTTCACCTCCCACTCCGCCAGCTCCGGGGACTCCGCCTCCATCGGAGGGACGCTCGCCGCCGCGGCCTCGGCCAGCTTCCACCGTAGCTGCTGCGCCTCGCCCGCCACCGCCAGGAGCTGCGCCTCCAGCGCGTCGCGCTCGTCGGCGGCCCGCGCCCGCGCCCGGTGCGCCTCGCTCAGGCCCGCCCGCAGCGACGCCAGCTCCTCGGCCGGAAGCCCCCCGCGCTGCACCGTCAGCGAGAGCTCCCGCGCGGCCTCGACCGCGAGCCGGTGGAGCCCTTCGGCCCGCTGCAGCTCCGTCGCCCGCTCGGCCAGCAGCGTCTCCGCCCGCTGGAACTCCGCCTCCGCCTGCGCCCTCGCCGCGCGCTCACCCTCCAGCGCCGTCTGCAGCGCCGCGTACTCCGCCCTCGTCGGCCCGTCGGCCTTCACCGCCGGCGCGGGCTCGCGGATGACCACCGGCGCGGGCTCGGGCCGCGCGGCCAGCTCGTCGAGCTCCTCTCGGAGCTCGGACTCCGTCGCCTGCGTCTCGTCGAGCTCGCGCTGCAGGTCCCCTTCGCGCTTGAGCGCCGCGTCGAGCGCGGCCTCGACGTTCATCACCTCCGCACCGAGGGCCTTCACCCGGGCCCTGGACTCCTCGAGGGCGCTCTCCGCCGCGGTCACCCGCGCCTGCGCCGCCGCGAGGTCGGTCGCCAGCGAGGCCGCGCGCGCCTCGGTGCCCGCCAGCGAGGACTTCACCCGGTCGAGCTCGGGCTGCAGGTCGGGGCCCTTGGGCAGCTCCGGGGCGCGGCGGGTCATCTGCGCGTCGAGCTCGATGCGCTGGCGCAGCTTGCGCTCGTCCTCCAGCTCCTTCTGCAGCCGCACGGCCTTGTCGCGGGCCTTGCGGTGCTCGTCCTCGAGCTCCTTCAGCCCGTGCTCCAGGCGCTGGAGCTTCACCCATCGCTCGGCGCTCGCCTGCTCGACGTCCTTCAGCTTCTGGTCGCGCTCGGCGACCTTCGCCTCGAGGTCACCGCGCGCCGCGGCGCGCAGCGTGTGGAGCACCTCCGGGGCGACCTGCACCACCGCCAGGGCCTCGAGCGCCACGGCGCTGTCGGAGGCCACGGCGATGAAGGCCTCGGGCTTCGGCGGGTCTCCGTCGACCAGCCGCGTGTCGAGCGCGACCCCCTCCGCCGCCTCGTCGAGCGTCGCCAGCGTGTAGCCCACGAAGGGGCCGCGCCCCACCATGCGCACCTCGCCGAAGCGCGCCGCGCAGAGCTCGTGGAGCTGCGCGAAGCCCACCGGCGACGAGCGCCCGGAGACCTCCATCGGCACCGGGGCGTCTTCGGGCTCGGCGCCCACCACCAGGATGCCGTCGGAGCCGAGCGCCCGGCGCGCCTCGTCGAGCACCGCCACCAGCGAGGGGACGGCGGTGGCGTCGGGCACCACGATGACGTCGAGCTTGCCGTGGAAGGCCGCGATGGCGCCCGGGGTGAGGGCCCGCACGGCGATGTCCTCGGCGACGCCGCCGAAGGAGATCACGGTGTGGGCGCCCAGCGCGCGGGCGCGGTGCGCGACGTCGCCGGAGGACGTCCCGACCACGGCGATGCGCCGGCCGGCGAAGAGGGGGGAGAGGTACGCGAGCAGGGCGTGATCCGCGAGGCGCGCGCGAAGGGGCGAAGGCGATGCTTGGCTCATGTGGTGTAGGGCCGCGGAGTCTAGAGCAGATCGGCGCCGCGGTGGGAGCGCCTCGTGACTACGAGCTCTGCGTGGCCGAGGCCTTCGCGAGCATGGTCGCGAGTTCGCCGCGGGAATGCAGCTCGCGGACGATGTCGGCCCCGCCCACGAACTCCCCGCCGATGTAGAGCTGCGGGATGGTGGGCCAGCTCGCGTACTCCTTGATGCCCTCGCGAATCGCCGGGTCGGCGAGCACGTTGACCGTCTCGTAGGTGGCCTTGTTGGCGTTGAGCACCTGCACCACGGCTCCGGAGAAGCCGCACTGGGGGAAGTGCCGGGTGCCCTTCATGAACAGCACGACCTTGTTGCCGTTGACGAGGTCCGCGATGCGCTGCCGGGTCGAATCGTCCATTGCGATGCTCCTGTAGAACAGTGATGAGGGGGGAGTGTTGTGATGCGACGGGAGGGCGAAGTCGAGCGCCCGCCCGGGGGGATCGGATCGGTCAGCGGAAGGCCAGCCCGACGCCCACGGTGGTGGTCCACTGGGTGTAGTTGTCGAGCGTGATGGGGGTGCGCGAGGGCGCCCCGGCGGCGACGTTGGTGGTCACCGGGCGGCCGGCGTCGGTCGGGGGGGTGCTGGTGAACGACGGGTCGCCGAGGTCGACGGAGAACTCCGCCGTGACCATCAGGATCTCCCACTGGAACTGCAGCCCGAGGAAGCCTCGGGTGCGAAGGATGCGCATCGGCTGGAAGACGGCGCTGTTGCGGGTGTCGTTGAGGTCGCCCGGGAGGGTGGGGGTGGGGAGCGTCCCGCCGCCGTTGCAGATGACCTGGCCCACCAGGCCCGAGGGCGAGCGGTCGGCGCCGGTGCGGGTGTCGGCCACGTAGCGGGTCTGCGGGCGCGGGCACTCGGCCTGGGCGCTGCGCGAGGGGGTGAGGTCGATGACCCCGGAGTCGCCGAAGATGAACATCCCCTGCGCGCCGACGTAGGGGCTGAGCCGCGCGTGCCCGCCGAGGGCGAAGCGCTTGGAGACCACGGCGTCGATGCCCACCACGGTGAGGGTCATCTGCGACTGGCCGGCGAGGGTGTTGACCGAGCCGCGCACCGCGAGGTCGGGCAGCCAGCCGAGGCCGCGGTGGTAGCCCTCGAAGAGGGCCCAGCGGAGGTCGAGCCCGATGGCCCAGATGCCGCTGGCGTGAAGGTGGCTCACCTGCGTGCCGAGCTCGAAGCCGAAGGGCAGGCCCTTGCGGACGTGGATGCGAGAGACGACGCCCGCGCTGTCGCCGTTGTCGCGGCGGGTGTTGGTGTCGCTGTTGACGTTGGACGAGGCGGACCCCTCGGTGCCGCGGCGCCAGTGCTCGCCGGTGCGCTGGAGGTTGGTGACGGAGAGCTCGTAGCCCACGTAGAGCCCGGAGGTGCCCAGGGTCATCGCGGGCGCGGCGAGGGAGGGGGCGAGCGCGGCGCCGAGCTCGTTGACCAGGTTGGCCCAGAGCTGGTTGTCGGGGAAGCACTGCGCGTAGGCCTGGCCGTCGGCCCCGGCGGTGCCTGCGGTGCCGCAGCCCCCGCGGAAGGCCCAGCGCGACGGCTCGTAGCGCACCCCCCCATTACTCCATGGGGTATTGTTGTAATAGCTGAGGCGGTTGAGCGAGAGGTCCATCGGGTCGGCCGAGGCCGTCGCTCCCGAAAGCGCCAGCGCGGCCGCGTACATCCAACAGGACCGTCGTCGAGGGGTCAGGGCCATCACCTTGGCCGGGGACCGTATCACCGCGCCATCCCGCGAATCCAGCCTTGGCGCAATCAGCCTGGCGGAGCCCCGAGCCGCACGCGGATACGGTGGACGGCGCCGTCGTCGACCAGCGTCACGCCTCCGCCGGGCGCGGGGTGACCGTCGAGGCTCACATCGGCGACGCCTCGCTGCACCCTGTCGGGGTTCTCGACGCTCACCTCCCAGGTCGTCGCTCCCCGGCGCCAGGTGAGGGTGAAGCCCGGCCAGTGCCCGGGGATGCAGGGGTCGAAGCTCAGCGTCGACCCGCGCACGGTGAAGCCCAGCACGGACTCCAGCGCCACGCGGTAGACCCAGCTCGCGGAGCCTGTGTACCAGGTCCAGCCGCCCCGGCCGGTGTGCGGGGCGACCGCGGCGAGGTCGGCGGCGACGACGTAGGGCTCGACCCGGTAGCGAGCGAGCCCCTCGGAGGTGGAGGTGATGTGCACCGGGTTGATGAGCCGCATCAGCTCGCCCGCCTGGTCACCGCGACCGAGCATCGTCTCCGCGAGCACCACCCACGCCGCGGCGTGCGTGTACTGCCCGCCGTTCTCCCGCACCCCCGGGACGTAGCCCTTGATGTACCCCGGGTCGTTGGGCGTGCGGTCGAAGGGAGGCGCCAGCAGCTTCACGATCGACGCCTCGCGGTCGACGAGGCGCTCCTCGACGGAGGCCAGGGCCCGGGCCGCCCGCTGCCGATCGGCCGCCCCGGAGATCACCCCCCAGCTCTGGGTGAGCGAGTCGATGCGGCACTCGTCGGCCTTCGCTGTGCCGAGCGGCGTGCCGTCGTCGAAGAACGCGCGGAGGTACCAGTCGCCGTCCCAGGCGTGCTCCTCGGCGGCGGCCCTCAGGCTCGCGGCGTGGGCGCGGTACCGCTCCGCGCGCTCGTCGTCGCGGCGGGCGTCGAGCAGCGCCGCGAAGCGCTCGATGGTGGCGATGAGAAACCACGCCATCCACACGCTCTCCCCCCGGCCGCCGGTGCCGATGCGGTTCATGCCGTCGTTCCAGTCGCCGCAGCCGATGAGCGGGAGCCCGTGGGGGCCGGTCGTCAGGCTGCGATCGAGCGCCCGGGTGCAGTGCTCGTAGAGCGAGGCGACCTGCTCCGAGAGCGTCGGCAGGAGGTAGGCCTCGGCCTCGCCGGGCTCCAGCGCGCGGGCCTCGATGAAGGGCACCGGCTCGTCGAGCACCGCGGCGTCCCCCGTGGTCGCGACGTAGTGCGCGGTCACGAAGGGCAGCCAGAGGTAGTCGTCGGCGAAGCGGGTGCGCACGCCGCGGCCCGTCGGCGGGTGCCACCAGTGCTGGGCGTCCCCCTCGGGAAACTGCCGCGCCGCGGCGCGGAGGATATGCTCCCTCGCGAGCTCGGGCCGGGCGTAGACCAGCGCCGTCACGTCCTGGAGCTGGTCGCGAAAGCCGTAGGCCCCGCCCGACTGGTAGAGCCCGGTGCGCCCCCAGAGCCGACACGAGACCGTCTGGTAGAGGAGCCAGCGGTTGACCAGCAGGTCCATCCCCTCGTCGGGGGTGTGCACCTCGATCGCCCCGAGGAGCGCGTCCCACCGGCGCTTCACGGCGTCGAGCTCGCGCCCCGCGGCGCCTGGCTCCCGGTAGCGCGCGACGAGGCTGCGGGCGTGCGAGGCCTCGATCACCTGGCCGACCACCAGCACCACCTCGCGCTCCTCGCCGGGGCCCAGGATGAGCTCCACCTGGAGCGCCGCGCAGGGGTCGTAGCCGGCGCCGACGCGGTCGCTCAGCCCGGAGCGACCCAGCGCCGCGGGGCGGGCGAGGTCGCCCAGGAGCCCCAGCATCTCCTCGCGGTCACCCGTGCAGCAGCGGAAGGGCGGCGAGGTGTCCGCGAAGGAGAGCCGCGATCCCATGTCGTTGGGGTAGGTGTTGCGCGCGAAGAAGGCCCGGCTCTCGGCGTCGATGCAGGTCGCGACGTGCATCGCGTCGCTCTGCCGCAGGACGCCGAGGGTCCACTCGACGTACCCGGTGACCGTGAGCCGTCGTGGCAGCCGGCCGGTGTTGCGCAGGGTCAGCCGGGAGATCTTCACCGGGTCGTCGGCGGCGACGAAGACCGTCAGCTCCTGCGCGATGCCGCTGATGGTCGACTGGAAGACGCTGTAGCCCTGGCCGTGGCGCACCACGAAGGAGGCGAGGCCGTGGATCGGCAGCGGCGTCGGGGTCCAGTAGGCGCCGGTCTCGTCGTCGCGGACGTAGATCGCCCCGGTGGCGGGGTCCGAGACGGGGTCGTTGGTCCACTCGGTGAGGCGGTTCTCGTGGCTGTTCTCGGCCCACTCGTAGCCGGAGCCGGCCTCGCTCACGAGGGCGCCGAAGCCGGGGTTGGCGAGCACGTTCACCCAGGGCGCGGGCGTCCACTGCTTCGGCCCGAGGCGGATCACGTACTCCCGGCCGTCGGCGGAGAAGCCGCCGAGGGCGTTGGGGAAGCGCAGCGCCTCCGTCGGAAGCGGCGGCGAGGGAGCGTCCGGGGGCGGGCGACGGGTGACGGTCAGCGGGGGCGGCAGCGCGGGCGCAGGGACGCTGCGGTCGACCTGCTCCGCGAGCGTACCGCGGGCGCCCACCAGGATCGCCCTCGCGGCAGCGGCCAGAAGCGTCTGGTCCTCGACGGGCATGATGTCCGCCCGGCGCACGAAGATGCCGCCCGGCTTGTCGACGAGGATCGCGCTCGGGCCCGAGCGCACCATGCCCATGAGCTGATCCTGGAAGGCCTGGAGGTAGCTGGGCGGGTGCTCGTTGAGCACGACCAGGTCGACGGTCAGTCCGCGCATGCGCCAGTACTCGTGGGCGTGCAGCGCCTCTCGCACCAGCTCGATGTGCTCCTCGCCGCCGACCCGCACGAGGACGATCGGGAGGTCGCCGGAGATGCCGTAGGCCCACAGGCCCGACTGGCCCCGGCGATTGCGCGCGATGACGTCCTCCCGGGCGCGCAGGTCGCGGCGGGCGTAGAGCACCCGCGCCGCGAGGCGGAGGAAGAGCTTCGCCTCGTCGACGCCGATGTCGAGGTAGTGGAGCTGCGACTGCGCGTGCGTCCAGGCGAGCGTCGGGGCCCTGTTGGCGGAGACCGGGTCGGCGTACTTCTCGGCGAGCGCGAGCGCGGCCTCGCGGGTGTCGGCGACCGCCGTCGTGAACAGCAGCCGGGCCGACTTGCCCGCGCCGATGCGCACCCTCCGTCGCAGGCTGAACACCGGGTCGAGCACGGCGCCGGTGCTGCCCGAGAGCGGCGCCTCCATGGCGGCGGGGTGGCGGGTCGAGCGCCCGCGGCCGAGGAAGCGAGCGCGGTCGGTCTCGTGCTCGATCGCACCCACGGACTCCTCCTCGACGGCGCAGACGTGCACGGCCCAGGTGCGCGGCTCCTCGGCCGAGCGGGGGCGGCGCGAGGCGATGAGCGCTCCGTGCTCGGGGACGAACTCGGTCTCGACGAAGAGCTTGGCGAAGGCCTGGTGGGCGGCGTCGGCGGAGGCCGTGGCGAGGACGACCTCGAGGTAGCTGGTGACGTCGAGCTCGCGGACGCGGTCGGACTGGTTGGTGAGCTTGAGGGCGCGGACCTCGGCGTCGTCCTCGGTGGCGACGGTGATGACGACGCTGGTCTCGATGCCGTCGGCCACGCGGCGAAACTCCGCGCGGTCGATGGGGAAGCAGTACTCCGTGGTCCCGGTCGCGCGGTCGGCGGGGTGGTGCGTCGCCGACCAGAAGCGCCCGCTCCCGGGGTCGCGCACATACAGGAACTGCCCCCACGCATCGCGCGTCGGGTCTTCGCGCCAGCGGGTGACGGCGAGCTCGCGCCGTCGGCTGTAGCCGCCCCCCGCGGAGGTGACCATGACCGAGTAGCTGCCGTTGGAGAGCAGATGCACCTCCGGGGCGGAGTCCCCGCGGGCCGCCCGCCACTCCTCGTGCGGCGCCTCCTGGGCGGGGCGAGGGGCGCGCTGCTCCTCCTCGGCCTGACGGTCGATCGGCGCCTCGCGGGGCACGCGCTCCTGCAGCAGCAGCTCGGTCGCCTTGACCCGCGGGTCGGCGTGGAAGCGCTCGGTCATCTGTCCGCCGAGGTGCTCGGTGATCGCGAGCAGGCTCATGCCCTGGTGGTGCGCCATGAACGCCCGCACGATGGCGCCCCGCTGCCCGTCGGGCACCCGGCCCGGGGTGTAGTCGATGGACTCGAAGAACCCGTAGTCGCCCTCGAGGCCCTCGGCGACGAGGCGCCAGAGGTTCTCGACCGCCGCGGCGGGGTTCACCAGCAGGGCGAGCGCGGTGGCGTAGGGAGCGATCACGAGGTCGTCGCCGAGGCCGCGCTTGATCCCGAGGCCGGGCACGCCGAAGGGGCCGTACTGGTAGTTGAGCTGCAGGTCACGGGCGTTGTAGGCGCTCTCGGAGATGCCCCAGGGGACGTGCGTCTCCTCGCCGTAGGCCACCTGGCCCTGGACGATCACCTGGCAGGTCTGGTCGAGCAGGGTGTTGCGGTAGCTGCGCATGAGCAGCGACGGCATCAGGTACTCGAACATCGTGCCCGTCCATGAGCGCAGCGCGCGGTGGTGCCCCACCAGCGTGAGCGGCCGTCCGAGCTTGTACCAGTGCCGCACCGGGACGTCGCCCTTGGCGATGGCGACGAAGCTGCCGAGCCGCGACTCGCTCGCCAGCAGGTCGTAGAACGACCCGTCGAGGCGCTCGGCGCCGAGGTCGTAGCCGATGGAGAAGAGCTGCCGGTCGCGGTGGTAGAGGAAGGTGAAGTCCATCGCCTCGAAGAGGGCGTCGGCGCGCGCCGCGACGGAGTCCAGCCTCGCGCGCAGGGCGTCGCCTGGGGTGGGGGCCGCGGCGTCCTCCAGGTGCGACCCGACCTGCGCGATGAGGGCGCCCGCCCAGCGGATCACCTCGCGGTGCCGCGGGTCGTTCGGGCCATTGGTGGCCGCGGCCACCTCGCGCTGCAGCCCATCGGCGACGGAGAGAAGCGAGCGGAGCCATGCCTCGCGCTCCGAGGTCTCGGACGGCGCCTTCGCGAGGAGCGGCTCGAAGGCCTCGGTGTGCGGCCGCAGCAGGCGCATCGAGCGGTCGCCCGCGCGCTCGATCTCCTCGTCGAGGAGCCGCAGGGTGTCGGCGATGCCGTCGCTGATCTGCGCGGCCGGAGTCAGCTCCGTCGCGCGCAGGCAGGCCTGCTTCAGGGCGATGAGCATCCCCGCGAGGTTGCCGCTGTCGACGGTCGAGACATACGAGGGCGGCAGCGGGCGGAGGGTGCGGGTGTCGTACCAGTTGAGGAGGTGCCCGCGGTGCCGCGCGAGCTTCTCCATGGTCGAGAGGGCGCGCTCGAGCCGCTCGACGCAGCCGCGGAGGCCCAGGTAGCCCAGGTCGAGGGCGGCGAAGTTGGCCAGCAGCGCGAGGCCCATGTTGGTCGGCGAGGTGCGGTGCGCGACCAGGGGCGCGGGGTCGTCCTGGAAGTTGTCCGGCGGGAGGTGGTTGTCCTCCGCGGTGACGAAGGTCTCGAAGTAGCTCCAGGTCTTGCGCGCGGTGCGTCGGAGGAAGAACCGCGCCACGGCGCTGACCGCCCGCGACGGATCCCGCGTCGGCTGCCCCAGCCACGCCGCGACCGCCGGGGCGAAGGCCCATGCGAGCGCGAGCGGAGCCAGCGCGAGCGCGGACCCGGTCTGCCCCCGCGCGCCGAGCCCGAGCGCCGCCGCGGTCGGGGCCAGCGACGCCACCATCGTGCGGTAGGCCGACGAGACCGAGCGCCCGGCGGACCGCTCCGCCTGGGCCGCGGTGGTCCACTCGAGCAGGCCGCGGTGGCTCACGAAGCGGCGCCACGTGACGCGCGCGATCGCATCGACGCTCACCCGGGCCTCGTGCGGCAGGAAGAGCAGCGTCACGGCGGACCGCAGCGCGCTGTGCGCGGCGTCGATGAGGACGCGGCGGAGGTGCGCGCTCCAGGTCGAGTAGCGCGGGCGTCGCACCAGCGCGGAGGCTCCGTGCGCGAGGATGGGCAGCGCCAGGAGCATGACGATCGCCGCGGTCCAGACGAGCGGCAGCGGGGCGACGAGCCATCCGGCGAGCAGGAGCGCGAGCGTCGCGGGCGCGACGAGCGAGCGCCGGAGGTTGTCGGCGATCTTCCATCGGCTGATGACGGACAGGGGGTTGGGCAGTCGCCGGCCGTCCTCGCGCGGCGGACTCCCGAAGAGCCACGGGGCGATCTGCCAGTCGCCGCGGATCCAGCGGTGCCGACGCAGGCTGGCGGCGAGGTAGTGCGACGGCATATCGTCGAAGAGCTCGACGTCGGAGACGAGGCCCGCGCGGGTGAAGAGCCCTTCGAGGAGGTCGTGCGAGAGCACGGTGCCGTTGGGCACGCGGGAGCGGAGCACCGACTCGAAGACCTTCAGGTCGTAGAGCCCCTTGCCGACGAAGGAGCCCTCGGCGAAGAGGTCCTGGTACACGTCGGAGACCGCGCTGGTGTAGGGGTCGAGGCCCTCCTGGTCGGCGAAGACCTGCGCGAAGCGGCTGCGCCTCGCCGACGTCGGTGACACCGAGACGCGCGGCTGGAGCACGCCGTAGCCCTCGACGACGACGCCGGTGCGCGCGTCGACGCGGGCCTGGTTGAGCGGGTGCGCCATCGTGGCGACCAGCCGCGCGGCGGTGCCCAGCGGGAGCTGGGTGTCCGCGTCGAGGGTGATCACGTAGCGCACCCCGCCGAGCCACGCCCGGTCGCCGACGACGTCCGTGAAGGAGGTGCCCTCGTCGCCGAGCAGCAGCCGGTTGAACTCCTCGATCTTCCCGCGCTTGCGCTCCCAGCCCATGAAGCGCCGCTCCCCTTCGCTCCAGAGGCGCTTTCGGTGCAGCAGGTAGAAGCGATCGCCCCCGTGCGCCTCGTTGATGCGCTCGATCCCGCGCCGTATGGCCTGGACGAGCTCGTCGTCCGCGGGGGTCTGCTCGGTGGCCGCGTCGGTGAAATCGCTGAGGAGGGCGAAGCGCAGCGCCGGGTCCTGGTTGGCGAGGAAGCGCAGCTCGAGCGCCTCGACCTGCTCCTCGATGGCCTCCGGGCTGGTGAGCATCATCGGCACCGCGACGAGGGTCCGAAGCTCCGCCGGGATGCCGTCGACGAAGTCGAGCTTCGGCAGCAGCGTCGGGGCGCGGTTGGCGGTGACCGCGAGGTTGACGAGGCTCGCGACGAGCTCGCTCGCGGGCAGCAGGGCGACGGCCGCGAGCGTCGCCGCGAGAGAGCGCGAGGCGCCGAGGCGCACGGCGAGGCCGCCGAAGGCCGCCGAGACGCAGAGGGTGCCGAGCACGATCGGGCCGAGGTAGGCGAGCGTCGCGTGGGCCACGAGCGCCCGCCCGAGGCGCTCTCTCAGCGGGGAGCGGTAGCCGACCTGGGCCTCGAGCGCCGCGAGGCCGCGGTCGACGAGGAAGTAGCCCACGTGCGCGCGGCGCGACGCCTCGGCGGGCTCGCCGGAGCGCTCGATCTCCGCAAGGGCCAGCGCGACGGCTCGCTCGGCGACCTCGCGCTCGGGCCTCCCGGTGCGCTTGCCGATGCGCTCGACCACGTGGCGGTAGCGGTCGCGCGTCGCGAAGTCCATGCGGGGATAGGTCCCGCTGGGGTCTCGCCGGAGCACGCGCTCGACGACGCTGAGCGACTCGAAGACCTTGCTCCAGTCGGTGGCGGTGATGGTCCGCATCGAGGTGATGCAGTTGCCGACGGAGATCTGGTTGGCGGCCTGGCTGCGGTGCTCCGCGCGGATCGCCTCCTCCAGGGTCGTCCCCTGCTCGGCGAAGCGGCGCTCGAGCCACGCGGTGGCCAGGGAGAGGGCGGGGTGGCGATCGCGCAGCCGCAGCGCGAGCTCGGTGGCGAACATGGTCGTGGAGGGCTCCACGCGCCGGGAGACGCGGTGCTCCAGGGCCTCCGCGACGGTGGCCGTCCCGCTGGCCGCGCTGAGGGCGAGCTCGTCCGCGAGCGTGGTGGCGGCCTCCCGCTCGATCCGGGCGCGGTCGACGCGCGCGGCGATGCGAGCGAGCCGGTCGAGGAAGCCGTGCCGGAGCGCGATGGGGATCGCCCACAGCTCGCCGATGGTGAGCGGCTCCACGGTCTGGTACGCGTTGAGGAAGCGCACGAGCAGCGCGACGTCGAGGAGCCCGTCGGTGAGGGCGATGAGCCTGATCGCGATGGCGAAGGCGCGCGGGTGCCCGGCGTGCGGGCCCTCGGCGATCACCGGGAGCTGCCGGTAGAAGCGCCGCGGCAGGTCTTCGCGCCCCTCGCGGAGCTGCTCGGTGATCACGTGGAAGTTGTCGAGCAGCCACTCGCCGGCGGGGGAGATCCAGCCCCCGGACTCCGAGGCCCTCAGCGTGGAGCGGTAGTTGTCGAGGAGCTGCCGACGGTTGGCCCGGAGCAGCGCGATGTAGTCCTCGCCGTGCCGCGCGGTGGCGCGACGCGTGTGGCCCACGTGGGTCTGGGCGAGCTGCACCGCGAGGGCGTCGAGGCGCTCGACGGTGAGGTGCTCGGGCGCCGCCGACTGCTCCGTCACGACAGCCGCGACGTCGTTCATGAGCGGACCCCCTGTTCAGCCGACATCGCGCGCGCGAAGGAGCACCCGCCGGGTATGGCAAACTGCCACAACGTGCCGTACATGTGAGGCGTCAGCGCGCGGCCGTGCCGGGACCTGGGGACGACGCGTGCGCGGTCGCCGAGCCGCGCGGGGGCGTAGGCAGATGGAGCCGTCCATCGGCCACGTTGGCCGCTCGCTTGATGACGCCGTGATGGCGCAGGAGCACGCTCGACACGTGGAAGGGGAGGTCGAGCTCGCAGAGCTGCTCATAGCAGCGGAGCAGGGCGTGCTCTCGCTGCGAGCACACCTCGGCGGGAGACGACGAGTGCGCCGAGAAGAAGTCGACGCACACCTGCCACGGTGTCCTGGGAGGGGGGCTGGGCTCAGCCTCGCCGACGATGCCGTGGAGCTCGTCGAGGAGGGCCTTCCTCTCGGCCGCCGAAAGACCCGCGTCGTCGCTGTCGGAGGCCTGCCACTGCGCTTCATCCCAGGACCGAAACCGGACGACGAGCTGCTCTAGGAGCGGCGTGAACTCTGCGATTTCCATGGGAACCTTCCGGGCTTGGATGACAATGGGTGATTGCGATGACCGGGCGTTCCGCAATCCACGTGCCACCACGTACGGAGCCCTCCCTTCGCGACCGGTGCGGTTGCCCCGCGCGCGGCCGACGTGACATCTACGCTCGCGAGAGAACCTGAAGCCGATGCCCTCCCCGAAGCTCCGTGTCGCGCCGATGACGTCCCCGTTCCAGGTGGTCCTGGTCGAGCCCGAGATCCCCCAGAACACGGGCAACATCGCCCGCCTCTGCGCCGCCACGCAGAGCCCGCTGCACCTCGTCGGGCGCCTCGGGTTTCGCATCGACGACCGCAGCGTTCGCCGCGCGGGCATCGACTACTGGCACCTCGTCATGCTGCACACGCACCCCGATTGGTCGACCTTCGCGCTCACGCACGCCCGGCTCCGCCCGCCCGGTCGCGTGCGCCTCTTCAGCGCAACCGGCCGACGCAGCTACCTCGACGCGGGCTTCTTGCCCGGCGATGCGCTGGTGTTCGGCCGCGAGTCGAGCGGTATCCCACAGGAGGTGCTCGACCGCTACCCCGACGACGTCTATGGCATCCCCACGGCGGGCGCGGTGCGCTCGATCAACCTCGCGAGCGCCGCGGCCATCGTGGTCTACGAGGCGATGCGCTCCGTCGGCTCGCTCGACAACGCCCGCATCGAGAGCGCCGCCGACGACGCGCACCCCGAGCCCGACGACTTCGTGCGCTGAGTCCCTCCGCGGAGCTTGCGCGGGGCGCTCGGTCTGCGCGAGCTTCGCCGCGATGCGAAGGTCGATCGTCGGGACGTGGTTGCTGCTGGGAGGTCTCTTCGCGGGCGAGGTCGGGGCCGCCCCCCGGCGCCTCGCGCCCGCCGAGCGCGCGGAGATCACCGCGCTCGCCCGGCGGGTGATGGAGCTCGTCCGCGACGGCGCCCGCGACCCGTCGGGCATCTTCCCCACCCCGGCCGAGATGCGCGTGGTCTTCGGGCTGCGCGACCCGGGGGACGCAGGGCCCGACGGCGGCGGGATGGTGGTGCGGCGCCAGCTCGAGGCGCTCGAGCGCGACGCGCGCGACCTGCGCCTACGGCTCGCGGGGGCGCAGTTCCGCGGCATCGCGGGCCCCTCGTACGCGCGCAACACCATCGACCCGCGGCGGTGCGGGCGCTACGGAGCGCCGGGCTCGCAGTGCGCCGACGGGCCGGTGGTGGAGTACGCGGTGGGCGGGAGCGTGCGGCGCTTTCGCATCGACACGCTGGTGCGCGTCGGGGGCCGCTGGCGGGTGCTCGACCTGCGGCCCTGACGGGTCTTAGACGTCCTTGGCCTTGCGGCTGCCGACCCTCGGCGCGGCGAGGCGGAAGATCGCCCGGGTCAGCGCCGGCGCATGCCGGGACATGGCCACGCCAAACTTACCGTGCAGGGTAAGCACCAGCTCGTCGTCGCGGCGCGCGACGGCGTCGGCGATCTTCCGCGCGGCGGTGTGCGCGGGCATGATCAGCCACGAGGGTATGGTCTCCCGGCGGGTCTCCTTGAAGGTCCCCTGGCGGTCGACGCGGCGGATCTCGCTCTCGATGAAGCCCGGCGCCACGTGCGTCACGCTGATGCCCTTCGGGGCCCACTCGGTGCGCAGCGTGTCGCAGAGCGAGGTCACGCAGGCCTTCGACATGTTGTAGGCCATGCTGCCCGGCGCCGGGAGGAAGCCCGCCACGCTGCCGATCGCCACGAAGGCGCCCCTCGAGCGCACGAGCGCCGGGAGCGCGGCCTTCGCGGTGCGCATCACCCCGTAGACGTTGGTGTCGAACTGCCTCCGCACGTCGTCGATGGTGAGCTGGTCGAAGGTGCCGTCGACGCCGAAGCCCGCGTTGGCGATCACCACGTCGAGCCCGCCGAAGGTCTCCAGCGCGCGCGCCACGGCGGCCTCGCAGTCGCCGTCGTGGGTGACGTCGCACGACACCGCGAGGCTGTGCCCGTCGCCTCCCAGCGCCTGCGCCAGCGCGGCGATGCGCTCGACCCGCCGGGCCAGCAGCACGGTCTTCCAGCCGCGCCGCGCGTACTCCCGCGCCATCGCCTCGCCGATGCCCGACGAGGCCCCCGTGATCAGCACCACCCCCGCTGCGCTCGTTGCCATGTCGCTTGAAACCTCCGCGGAATGCCCTGCGGCTCGAAGCCGAGCCCCATCTCAGACGCCGAGCGCGCTTGTACACCCGATCGCCCGGATTGCTGACCCCGCCGCAGCTGATCTGTTAGCGTCCGACGGCTATGCGTAGAACGGTGGGAAGACTCTCGGCGATCGTCGCGTCCCTGGGCCTCACGGCCCTCGCCCCGGAGGCCCGCGCGCAGGACGCGCTCCCCGCGGACACGGGCTTCGACCTGCGGCTGTTCCGCCACGCGATCGACTCGAAGGGGCAGTTCACGGTCAACGGCACCGACACCCTCGGCCACCTCAACACCTCCTTCGGCCTCGTGGTCGACTGGGGCCGCGGGCTCGCGCGCCAGGGCACGGTGCTGCGCGGGATGCAGTCCGAGACGCAGGTGCCGCTGGTGGAGAACTTCTTCACCGGAACCTTCTCCGCCAACCTCGGGCTCTTCAACCGCCTGGTGGTGGGCCTCCAGCTCCCGCTGCACCTGGTCGGCGGCCCTGGTCCCGGCGGCAGCGACGGCAGCCTCCAGGCCATCGCCGGGTACACCCCGCAGAGCGGCGGGCTCGACTACCAGGGCTTCGGCTCGCTCACGCTGCACGCCAAGCTGCGGCTGCTCCCGCCGACGGTCACCACCTGGGGCCTCGCGCTCATCATGCAGGCGGGCATTCCCCTCTCGTCGGGCCCCAGCAACTTCGCGGGCGACCCGGGGGTGATGCTCTGGCCCTCCCTCGCCGCCGAGTGGCACCCGGTCTCGCGCTTCCGCATGGACCTCAACCTCGGCTACCGGCTGGGGCTCGGCACCGCGGCGCGGCTGGTCGACACCACCTACGGCTCTCCCGTGACGGCGGGGCTCGGGATGAGCGTGCGCGTCGGCCCGGCGCTCGACCTCGTGGCCGAGGTTTACGGGGGAACGTATTCGAACGCCATGTTCGGCGCCAACAGCACGCCCTTCGAGGCGGTGGGCGGGCTCAAGATCTTCGTGGTCGAGAACAGCTACCTGATGCTCGGCGCCGGGCGGCGCATCACCGACAGCGACGCGGGTGCCAACCTGCGGGCCTTCGTGGGCTTCGTGTTCGAGCCGTCGATCGGCGACCGCGACGGGGACGGCTTCCGCGACGACGTCGACCGCTGCCCCGACAACCCCGAGGACTTCGACCACTTCGAGGACACGGACGGCTGCCCGGAGCCGGACAACGACCAGGACGGCATCCGCGACGGCGACGACCAGTGCCCGCTGACGCCGGAAGACCGCGACGGCGTGGCGGACGAGGACGGCTGCCCCGACCGGGACAACAACGACCGCGACGGCGACGGCATCCTCGACGACGTCGACCGATGCCCCGACGAGCCGGAAGACCGCGACAACTTCGAGGACACCGACGGCTGCCCCGACCCGGACAACGACCGCGACGGCATCCTCGACCGCGTCGACCTCTGCCCCAACGACCCGGAGGACCGCGACAACTTCGAGGACGACAACGGCTGCCCCGACCCGGACAACGACCACGACCGCATCCCCGACGTGCGCGACCGCTGCCCCAACGACCCGGAGACCTACAACGCCCACGAGGACGAGGACGGCTGCCCCGACCAGGGCGTGGCGGTGCTCGAGGAGAACACCATCCGCATCCTCCAGGCGATCAACTTCGAGACGGACTCGGCGCAGATCCGGCCGGAGAGCATGCCCATCATCGAGGCGGTGGCGGCGACGCTGCGGTCCAACGACCAGATCCAGCTCTTGCAGGTGCAGGGGCACGCGGACGAGCGCGGCAACGACGACCACAACCTCCAGCTCACCCGCGACCGCGCGGTGAGCGTGGTGGCGGCGCTCGTGCAGCGGGGCATCAGCGCCGACCGGCTGCACGCCGCGGGCTACGGCGAGCGCTGCCCGGTGAACCCGGGCCGAGGCCCGGCGGCCTGGGCGCAGAACCGCCGGGTGGTGTTCCTCATCCTGCGTACCTCCGCGGGCGCGACGCGCGTGCAGATCGCCTGCCCGGCGGGCGAAGACCTCATCCCCGAAGAGGACCGCGACCTGCGCTGAACCGGCGCCTCCAACCTCGTAGTGACTCCGCGGCGCCTTGCTGTATGGTCGCCGGAACATGTCGACCGAAGCCCTGGACGCGATCGCCGAGAGCTGGCTCTCGACCCTTCAACAAGACATCAAGGAGTTCGTCCGCGTCGTCTGCGACGACCCGGAGCTCGACGAGGCGCTGCGCGACCGGGTGCACGGCGCGGTGTTCTACGCGCTGGTCCCCGGCGACGTGATCCCCGACTCGATGGGCGTGATGGGCTACCTCGACGACGCGCTCGCGCTGCGCGTCGCGCTCGACGAGGTACACCGCGAGGCGCCTGACCGCTTCGAGTCCTGGCGCGACCGCATCCCCGAGCTGGTCGAGAGCGCGGGCGACGACCTCGCGACCTTCCGCGAGTCGCTCGACGAGGAGACCTACCAGGCCTTCCGGCAGCGCGTGTTCGCCATCGAGAAGGTGGAGTTCAAGGGTCGCCGGGCGAGCGAGGTCGCGCAGGGCGTGGTCGACCCGGGGTGGCTCGCCGCGGAGGTGTCCGTGCTCGCGCTGAAGCTCGACTTCAAGCCGGCGGCGATCAGGGCCGCGGTGAAGCGGGTCGACAGCGCGCTGCAGATGTTTCACCAGCGGTTGCAGCCGCGTCGCTGAAGAGGACATCGTCCAGGCCGAGCGAGCGGGTCGCCGACGGCCGGACGTTTACCTTCGGCTGTAAGACGTCGGCCGGTCGCAGCCGCGACACGGCCACCGAGGCGAGGACGAGCACGGCGAGGTCGAGCGCGACCACGACGGCCAGCGTAGACGGCTCGCGCAGACCCCAGACGAATCCCCCGGCGCACGCGAGCAGCGCCCCCACCTGGGCGACGCGCACCAGCGAGGACCTGCGTCGGCTCGACGCCCGCCGGGTCCGCGCGGGGAGCGAGAGGGCGACGGCGCCCAGGAGCAGCGCGGTGCCCGGCGACACGCCGCCGTGGACGCCAGCGAGCGCGAGCCCGTGCGAGGCGGCCGCGCCGAGGGCGAGCAGCGCCGGGAGGGCGGCGAGGGCGCGGGGGAGCGCGACGCGGGCGGGGCCCTCGAGCTGGCGCAGCGCGCGGCCGCCGATGAGGAGCACCGCGGCGAGGCCGAGGCCGTAGACGAGGGCGAGGGGAGACCACGGGGCGCGCTCGACCGGGCGCGGGGAGCGCATCGGGACGCCCGTCGAGAGCCACGGGAAGAGGGCGGGGTCGGCGGCGACGCGCGCGCTCCAGGCGACGCCGGTGGGCACGTGGCGGCGAAGCGTGCGCAGCACGTCGCGGGAGAGCTCGGTGGTGACCGTGGCGTGGACCCCGTCGACGTCATCGGCGATCCAGCGGGCGCGGCGGCTGGCGCTGGGCATCGAGACGCGCAACTCGGTGGCCTCCATCCCGCGCTCCCACGGTACCGAGCGCACCTCGATCACCGCGTCGCCGCCGGCGCTCCGGATGGCGCCCTGGGCGCGCAGCGAGGTGCCGTAGCGCAGCACCACGTCGACCGCGCCGCGGGCGAGGCCGACGCCCTGGTCGCCCAGGGAGACGGTCAGCCGACCCGGGACCGCGCCGCGGACGGTGATCGGAACCGGCGTGCCGGTGGAGGTGCTGGCCGCCGCCTCGATGAGCGAGAGGTCCGAGGGAAGCTCGGCGAGCTCGAACTCATGGAGGCGCCCCGCCAGCACGCGCCAGCGCACGCGCTGGGTGACCACGGCGGTTCCGTCGGGGTTGATGTCGAACTCCGTGACGGCGTCCCCGGGCCGCGCGTCGGTCCACCCGAGCGCGACGGAGGGGAGGGCGAGGGAGAGCATCCCCGCGAGGAGCAAGCCGAACAGCCAACGGTGGAGTCGAAGCCTGGCAACACGCACCCTCAGGCCGATAGCGCGCCCGTCGCTCGCGACGCGAGTTTTCATCCGCTGGTGGGCCCCCCCGGCGGCGTGTCAGGCTCTGCCCCGCACATGACGGCCCGATGCATGGACGCGGCGGCGTTGACGGTGGCGCTCGCAGGCGCGGACGGCGAGAGCGTGGCCGCGGCCTTCGAGCCCGCCGCGGGCGACCGGCTGCTGACCACGGTTCGAGCGCTGCGTTCGGGCGCCACCCGCCCGGAGCGTGCGCGCGCGCTGGCCGCCGCGGGCATCCGGCTCCTGCGCCGACCCCGCGCCCCCCACGCCGCGAGCGACGAGGCGGGCGCCCGCTTCATGGCCGCGTGGGCGCGCTCCCTCGGCCCGGCCGACCGCGAGGCCTTCGTCCGTGGCCTCGGGGCGGCGGCGCTCTCCTCACTCCGGCTCGCGCTGCCCTCGGCGCCCGCCTTCGATCCCGCGCAGCGCTCCACCGCGACCTACCTGATGCACCTCGCCCACCGCACGCTCGGCCGCCCGCCCACGCTGCCCGAATGGTCGTCGCTGCTGGAGGCGCTCGCCTTGCGCGGCCCCCTGGACGACGCCGGCCTCCTCCGCGCCGCGCGGGTGGTGCGGATGAGCGCTCGCGCCCCGGCGTGCCTCGCGCTGGCGGCGGGGGTGTGCGCGCGATGAGCACCGGCGCCCGCGGGCTGACCCTCGTCCGCGCCTCCGAGGCCCGCGCCTCGGCCACGGCGACCGCTCATGCGCAGGCCGCGCTCGACGCCTCCACGGTGGCCTGGGAGCTCGCCGCGCGGGCCCGCTTCGACCGGGCGCTGGCGACCGCTCACGACGCGCTCGCGACGCTGGCCTTCGACGTGGCCGAGGGGGTGATCGGCCACGCCGTCACGGTCGACCCCGAGACGCTCGAGGCGATGGTGTCGCAGGCCATCGCGCGGGCTCGCGGAGAGCGGCGCCTGCTGGTGTGCGCCCACCCCGACGACGTGACCGCGGCCCGGCGCGCGGCGGCCGAGGCGCTCTCCGACGCGCCCTCGCTGGAGTGGATCGAGGTGGCCGCCGACCCGTCGGTCGCCCGCGGGAGCGTGGCGGTGGAGACCGCGCGCGGGAGGGTGACCGCGGACTGGTGCGAGTCGCTCTCGCTCGCCCGCTCTCGCTGGCTGGCCTCGCTGAAGGAGCCGCGCCAGTGAGCGACGACCTCGACGATCGCCCTCGCCTGCTGCTCCCCGCCGGGCTCTTCCTCGCGACGGTGCTCAGCGTCTTCTATGCGGGCGCGACGCAGCACCTCCCGCGTCGCCCGGAGGAGCTCGTCGAGGCCGCGTTTACCCGGGGTGGTATTCCGTCCGCGCTGCGCACGCTGGGCTGGTCGCTGGGTCAGGGCTGGCGCTTCGCGGTGCCGCTGCTCGCGATCCTGGTGACCCACGAGCTCGGCCACTTCCTGCTGGCCCGGCGCCACCGGGTGCCGGCGAGCCTGCCGATGTTCGTGCCCTTCCCCAACCTCCTGGGGACCATGGGCGCCGTGATCTCGATGCGCCCCATCGGCAGCCGCAACGCCCTCGTCGACATCGGCGCGGCGGGGCCGCTCGCGGGCCTGGTGCTCGCGCTCCCGATCACCGCGGTGGGGCTCGCGCTCTCGCCGATCGAGCCGCTGACCCCGGGCGGGCTCCTCGAGGGCGACTCGCTCGTCTACCTCCTGCTGAAGCGGCTGATCTGCGGGCCGATCCCGCTCGGCTACGACGTGCAGCTCCACCCCTTTGCCTTCGCCGGCTGGACGGGGCTCTTCATGACGATGCTCAACCTCCTGCCGGTGGGGCAGCTCGACGGCGGCCACGTCACCTACGCGCTCTTCGGCCCCCGCGCCGACCGCTGGTCGCGCTGGTTCATCGGGGCGCTGCTCGGCTACGCGCTCGCGCTCTCGGGGTACATCGCGCTCACCACCGCGCGCGGGCAGCTCACGCTCGAGCACTTCCAGCCCGCGCTCATCTGGGGCCCCTGGGCGCTGGTCACGGGGGTGCTGCTCCGGCTCTCCGGCGACGCGCACCCGCCCGCGGGGGACGATCCGTTGACCCCCGGTCGCAAGGCGATCGCGCTGCTCTGCCTCGCGCTCTTCGCGCTGCTCTTCATGCCGCTGCCGATGCGAGCGGTCTGAGCGGCGCTACATCCGGCGGACGGGGCGCGACGTCGCGTTGCTCGCGCGGCACTTCGGGCAGATGCCGTAGAGCTCGTGCCGGTGCATGAGCAGCTCGAAGCCGTGGTCCGCCGCGACGCGCTTCTGCTCGTGCTCGATGACGTCGTCCTCGAACTCCACGATGGCGCCGCAGACGGTGCAGATCAGGTGGTCGTGGTGGTCGTCGCCGAGGAGCTCGAAGCGCGAGGCGCCGCCCTCGAAGTGGCGCTCGGCGACGATGCCGCTGTCCTGCAGCACACGGAGCGTGCGGTACACCGTGGCGGCGCCGATGCGGGCGTCGCGGGTGCGCACGTCCCGGAGGAGCTCCTCCGCGGTGACGTGCCGGCCGATGCTGGCGAGGGTCTCGAGGATCAGCTCACGTCGCGTCGAGCTCTTCAGCTTGTTACGGAGGACGTGATCGCGAAGCCGCAGGCGGAGGGCCTCGACGTTGGGGGGGGTCACCACCGAAGCTAAAGTGGTCGACGCGTCGAGGCGCGTCAAGGACTCGCGTCGGGCGCCGGTGCGGTCGAGGCGTCCGTCGCGACGTTGCCCGCGTCGGCTACCGGCGCAGGCGCGTCGGGCGCGTGGAGCATGCCCATCGGGGCGACGCCGAGCACCTGCCGCGTGGCGTTGGCGACGGAGCAGTCGTGGCCGCTGACCGAGCTCCCGGTGAGGGGGCGCGAGCGCGGGGGCGGCGAGGGGAGCCCCGCCATGCGGAAGGGGATGACCCGCACGTCGGTGCCCTCGCCCCTCGCGCGCAGCACGAGGCGCCTCGCGGGCAGGTCGTAGACATAGACGCGCGTGGGGCCGTCGACCGAGGCTCGGGCCTCGTCGACCACGAGCACGAGGTAGGGGCGGCGCATGTGCTCGACGAGCAACGCGGTGTCGCGACGCAGCCGGAAGATGAGGTCCTCGCGCAGAGCGTGGAGGCGCTCGGTGGAGTTCGCCCCGCGCACGGCGTCGACGAAGGAGGGGAGCAGGAAGGCGCCCTTGTCGAAGAGCTCTCGCGCGAAGAGGGCTTCGAGGCCCAGGCACGACGAGACCTGGTCGGGGTAGCGGTGGCGGATGGAGGCCGCGACGTCCGCGGGGGCGTGCACCTCGTGGACGCGCAGGCGCCCGTAGAGCACGGGCTCCCGGGTCATACCCTCCAGGGTAAGGGAGGGGTCACGGAAGTCGCCCGCGTAGGGGCCGACGGCCTCGAGCGCCGAGGCCTCGATGAATCGTCGCGCCGCGCGGTAGTCGGGGCCCAGCCGGGCGGTGAGGGCGGCGTGCTCGCGGAGCAGCTGCTCGCGCATGCGCCTCGCCTCGCGGTCGCGCTTGATGCCCCAGAGCAACGGGAACGCGACCAGGATCGCCAGGACGGGCACCCAGAAGCGCCACTTGATTTTGGGGAGGAAGGGGAGCTCTTCGCGGGGAATCATCCCCCGGTGGGAGCTGCCAGGCTCATCGACCGGGGGATCGGGGGGAGGGGACATCGGGGGGCTCGCGGACTTACTCCGCAGCCGTGTTGGCGTTGCCCTTGGTGACCGCGAAGTTGAGTCGCACGTAACCCGCGGCGGCGCAGGTGCGGGCGATGGTCTTCACGATGTCCCAGTGGATGCGGCGATCGATCTGGAAGACCACGTCACCCTCGAACTGGCGGTCGGGGTGGAGCACCGGGTACTCCCGCTTGGCCTGCTCCAGCCGCTCGAAGAGGCGGTCGATGCGGTCGGTCGAGCCGGAGATCTCGCGCGGCGTGGTGATGCGCTGCCCGTCCATCATGATCGCCTGCTCGGAGATCGAGATGATCGGGGCGCTCGCCAGGTCGTCGGCGTTGTGGGTCTCCGGAATCTCCAGGCCCGCGCTCGACTGCACCTGCTGCTGCGAGCCGAACTGGGAGAGGAGGAACACCACCGTGATGACGAGGAAGTCGATCATCGAGGTGAGGTTGAGGTCTGCGGTCACCGCCTTGTGACCACCACCGGCGACGCGCTTCTGGACGAACCGCAGCGGGACGTGGTGGAGGAGGCGCTTACCTGGCTTCGCGACGGGCATGATTTCTCCCCTGGAACCTTTACAGGAAGCGGATCGTGACCTCGCCGCGAGCGGCGCTGCCGTAGACTTCGTAGACGGTATCCATCACGGAGATGATCTCCGAGTAGTCGACCGCTCCGTCGGGCTGCAGCCAGACCTCGCGGTTCTGCTGGTTGGCCTGGCGCCGGGCCTCGAGGAGGGTCTTCAGCTCGGTGAACCGCTGCGGGGTGCGCCCGATCTGGCGCATGTCCGCGGCGTTGACGCCGACCTGGAGACCCGTCGGAGAGATCTGGATCTTGAGCTGGTCCTGCTGCTCCGGGTTCGGCGGAGAGTCCGGGGCCGGCGCGCCGCGAGGCTGGCTGGCCTGCACGGCGCCCGTCTGCACCCACACCGCGGTCATGAGAAGGAACGCGATGCAGCAGATCAACAGGTCGATCATGGGGACCATGTTGACCTGCGAGTCGACGGACTTCTTGCCGCCCTTGCCGCCTGAATCGACTGAGACGCCACCCATGGCTGAGCTCCTTAGCGTGCGGCCGGAGAGAGGATCAGGCGGCCTGCTGGCCCGAGCCCACGTTGATCTTCGAGCGGTTGTTCACCACGAGGTTGAGCACCTGGACGGTGGACTCGTTGATGTCGTCGACGATCTGCTGGGTCTTGCCGTTCAGGAGCGCGAAGGCGATGAGGCCGAGAATCGCGGCGATCAGACCGAACGCCGTGCAGTTCATCGCCTCGGAGATGCCGCCCGCGAGCAGCTCGGCCTTGCGGGCCGGGTCGATCGTGGGGCCGCCCTCGCCGCCGTGGCCGCCCACCGCGCCGAAGGCCGCGATGAGACCGGTGATGGTGCCGAGGAGGCCGGAGAGCATGGCGAGGTTGGAGAGCAGCGCGAGGTACGCGGTGCGGTGCTCGATCTTGGGGAGCTCGCGGAGCGCGGACTCGTCCATGGCGGCCTGCACCTCGGCGTCCGGGCGGTTCACCTTCATCAGGCCAGCCTTGACGATGCGCGCGAGGGGCGCCTGGGCGCTGGAGCAGAGCTTGATGGCCCGGCCCACGTCACCCGCGAGGATGCACTTCTGGATGTTGGAGAGGAAGGCGTCCTTGTTGATGGACGACTTGAACAGGTACATCGATCGCTCGACGGTGATCGCAATCACGAACACCAACCAGAAGACGATCGGCCACATGCCCCATCCGCCTTCCTTGAAGTGCTGACCCAGACTTTGCAACATCGCAGAATCCTCCTGAGAGTGTGGAATTGCCGAGTGTCCCCGGTTGATCGGTGGGTCGGCTTTTTGGGGCGTATCCGTTCAACCGTTGCCGGTCGTGCGGTGCGTGTCTACACGACCCATCGTATCGTGTGCCACATGATTTCGCGGGGACGAAAAGTTCGACCGCCTTGAAGCCGCGCGATGATACCGGGGGGGTCTCTGGTGTCAACGGGCCTCGCCCGGCCCGCGTGACATCCCGGCTGACAATTTCTTCCTGCGGCCCCCGCGTCTCGGGTCGGGCATTTACTCCATCGGCGGGACCGGGGAATTTCCCGGGCGGCGGGCTCGCTTGTGTCGTTGACATCCTTCTTGGCGTAGGGCTACGGTCCGCCGCGTTGCGTCGCGGGCGACGTGGGCGAAGGCTCCGACCTGAACCTTGATTTCGGCAGCAACCCGACGATGTTGATGAGGTCCTAAGGGGTGGAGGTCCGGTGAGAGTCTTCGGATCACCGCACCCTTCCCAGCGATCAACCCGTTGCGGTAGCGTAGCGTGGCTCGCGAATCAGACAGCGGTTCGAAGAACGGAGCAAGGAGCGTAGAGGACGATGCAATCGGCGCTGGTGCAGTTGCTACTGATGGCTCAGCAGGCGGGTGGGGATCACCCGCAAGAAGCGGTGGGCCTCGCGGGGCTCTACGAGAAGCTGGGCTGGCCCTTCTTCGTGAACATCTTCATCTCCATCGTGGTGCTCGCGACCATCACGGAGCGGGTGATCTTCCTGCTGTCGAAGTTTCGCGTGAACAGCAAGGAGCTTCTCGCGCAGGTTCGCAAGCTCGTGCAGGCGAACAACATCGACCGCGCGATCAAGCTGTGTGAGGCCGACGACGTGCCGATCCTCCGGGTGTTCCGGGCGGGCCTCATGCAGGTCAACCGCGGCGAGGAGGCGGTGGTCGTCGCGATCGAAGAGCAGGTGATGGACATCGAGCCCCAGATCCAGAAGCGCATCGGCGCCCTCTGGTCGCTCGCCAACATCGCGACCCTCTTCGGCCTCCTCGGCACGATTCTCGGCCTCATCCACACCTTCAGCGCGCTCGACCGCGTCGCTGACCCGGGCCGGCGTCAACAGCTGCTCGCCCGCGGCATCTCCGAGGCCATGAACAACACCGCGCTCGGCCTCGGCATCGCGGTGACCTGCATGGTCGCGCACATGCTCATCAACGGGCAGGCGAAGAAGATCATCGCGGACATCGAGCTGACGTCCTCGAAGCTGACCAACCTCCTCACGACCGGCCGAAGCCAGGGATGAGCGGGAAGTTCACGGCTGCGCAGCGGGCGCTCATCAACCGCAAGTCCAAGCCCAAGCACCATGGGCCGGACGACGGCGGTGGCGAGCTGAACATCATCCCGTTCCTCGACATCATCATGAACGTCCTGATGTTCATCCTGGCGAGCATCGCGACCGTGTTCACCGCCACCATCCCCGTGCCCGCGCCGTCGAGCGGTCCTCGCCCGAACTCCCAGCCGGACACGCGCCAGCGCCTGAACATCACCGTGAAGGTCGCCCCCAACGGGTTCATCGTGGGCGCGGGTGGTGGCTTCCTCATGCCGGGCTGCCGCACCGTCGGTCAGGCGTCGCTAACGGTCCCCAACCGCGCGACGCCCGACGCCGACGGGAGCTCCCACGACTTCGCCGGTCTCACCCAGTGCATGGTGGCCATCCGCCAGCAGTGGGCGACGGAGGTCGTGGACGACCACTCGATCAACGTGTCGCCCAACGGTGACATCCCCTACGGCGTGCTGGTGAAGACCGTCGACGCCGTGCGCGAGTCCCGGGCCGACGCCTGCCGCCTGCCCGAGAACGGCGGCCAGGGAAACTACTCCAGCCCCGACTGCCTCTTTCCCGAGGTCACCCTCGGCGTGCTGAGGAACTGAGCGATGTCTGAAGCCGCCCACCCCAAGGCGAGCATCCTCGAGGTCAAGCGCGAGATCGCGCGCAAGACCCGGGCGCGCCGCGAAGAGCACGTCGCCGAAGAGCTCAACATCGTCGCGATGATGGACATGATGACCATCATCCTGGTGTTCCTCCTGAAGTCGCTGTCGTCGTCGCCGGCCAACGTGCCGCAGAGCGAAGACCTCCGGCTGCCCCACTCCACGGTCAACACCTCCCCCTCGCAGGCGCTGCAGGTCATCGTCTCGCGGGTGTCCATCACCGTGAACGGGCGCTTCATCACCTCGCTCCGCAACGGCTACGTCGACCCCTCGCAGAAGCGCGGCGGCGGCACCGGCCTGATGATCAACCCCCTCGCCGAATCGATGCGCGACCAGGTGCAGGTCGCCCGCACCATCGCCGAGCGCGCAGGCCAGCCCTTCCGCGGCGAGATCGCCATCATCGCGGACCACGGCATCCCGTCGCGCACGATCTTCGAGGTGCTCTACACCTGCGGCCAGTCGGGCTTCGCGGGCTTCCAGCTCCTCGTCCTCAAGGCGCGCACCTCCGGCTGAGCCGAGGGCGCCCGCTCACCCCCCGAAGATCCCTCCGATGCTCTGGCCCAAGCTCGTCGCCCTCCTCGTCGTCTTCCTCCTCGTCGGCGGACTGATGTACCTCGGCGGCAAGATCCCCCCCAACGACCGCGGCAGCGACGGCTGACCACGTACCGCTCCGGGTATTCCCGGCGGGCTACGGGTCCCTAGCGGCCGCGCCGTTAGCAACCTGACGGCGGACCCCGCGCGCTCGTGACCGCGCAGTGATTCCGCGCGGTCTATTTCTTGAACAACACCCGCGCACGACGTTCGGCGACCGCTGTTGACAACGCGGCCGCGGGCGGGTGATGTCCGCAACCCTCAATGGTCTGGCGGTCGAGTGCGATCGCCTCTGGGAGAGCTCGAGTGATGTCGATGAGGAAGTTGGTTCAGGCCGCCGCGCTGCTCGCGGGATTCTCGGCGACGAGCACCGCCGCCGCGCAGACCCCCGCCGCGCCGGCCGCCACGCCGCACCCCGCCCCGGCCGCGGTCCCGGCTCGGGCCCGACCGGCGCCGCTGCCGTGGCGACAGACGCAGCTCCTGGCCACCTTCGGCCTGACGCTGCCGACGATCATCCGAGACCTCAACCAGTACGCCAACGACACGGTCGACATGTCGATCGCGCTCCGTCCTCGCTGGACCTTCAACCGCATGCTGCAGCTACGCGCCGGTATCGCGTTCAGCTACGAGTTCACCAACGCCGACAACACGACGACTCGCAACGAGCCGCGCTTCGGCGACGTGAACCTCGACCTCTGGATCACCGGCATTCCGCCGCTCGGCGGCGCGGTGAAGTTCTGGGTCGCCCCCCGCCTCATCTTCCCGGTCTCGGTCGAGTCCCGCGCGCGCACGATGATCGTCACGCCAGGACTCGTCCTGCAGGGCGCCTATGGCATCGAGCACGTGCTGGGCGGCGAGCTCGACATCATCGCCAACGCGACCTTCACGCACCCCCTCTACGAGTACACGACCCCCGGCGTTCGCACCGCGCCGGCCAACCGCGCGACGTGCTTCGGGGCGGGCAATGGCGGCGGCTGCAACGAGCAGCTCTCCGGCCTCTTCAACCCCGCCAACACCGTGTCCTGGGCGCTCATCCTGGCGCAGAGCTGGGAGCACATCTCTCCCGGCGTGTTCTTCTCGATGCAGCACATCTTCCCGTACCAGGGCACGGACAACGCGCTGCTGATGCACAACAACCCGACCTCCGTCCGCACCAACACGATCTTCGCGGCCTGGGTCGACTGGATCGCGACGCCCTGGTTTACCGCCGAGGTGGGCTATCAGGTGTTCCGCAACCTGCTCAACGCAGACGGCACCTACGGCAACCCCTTCTACGCCCCGTACCAGGACTCGCGCTTCTACCTGCAGACCGTGTTCTCGCTCGACAAGATCTACGAGCTCGCCTCCGGGCGCTCGGGCGGTGGCGGCGGCGTGATCCGTACGCGCAACGACCAGAGCCCGCGCGGCCGCTTCGGCATGTTCTGATCCGCGCTCTCCCTCCCGCCCTCGACGTCGCGCAGCGACGTCTTCCATTCGCTCCTCGCATTCCCTATGTTGCGCACGCCGCGCGCGTCACCTGATACGCCGTCGGCGCAGACCGCCCTGACCTTCGAGGGGACTTGATGGCCGCACCCGCCGACGAACTGCTCGGACTCTACCGACAGATGCTCCTGATCCGCCGCTTCGAGGAGGCCGCTGCGAAGGCCTACTCGCAGGGCAAGATCGGCGGCTTCCTGCACCTGTACATCGGGCAGGAGGCGAGCGCCGTGGGCGCGCTGGCCAACCTCGACGCGGGCGACGCGATCGTCGGCACGTACCGCGACCACGGCATCGCGCTCGCGCGGGGCATGTCGGCGAGGGCGTGCATGGCGGAGCTCTACGGCAAGGTGACAGGGTGCTCGAAGGGCCTCGGCGGGAGCATGCACTTCTTCGACGCCGAGCGGCGCATGCTCGGCGGCGACGGCATCGTCGGCGGTCACGTCGCCGTGGCGGCGGGCGTGGCCTTCGCCTCGAAATACCGCGGCCTCAAGGAGGTCACGCTGTGCTTCCTCGGCGAGGGGAGCGTGAGCATCGGGGGCTTCCATGAGGCGCTCTCGCTCGCGGCGCTGTGGGATCTTCCCCTGGTCGTAATCGTGGAGAACAACGAGTACTCGATGGGCACTCCCCTCTCGCGCACGCTCTCGGTGCACGACACCAGCCAGAAGGCGCACGGCTACGGGATGGCGAGCGACCGCTTCAAGAGCGACGACGTGATGGAGGTGAAGCGCCGCGTGGGCGAGGCCGTCGCGCGGGCGAGGGAGACCTCGAAGCCGACGCTCATCGAGGTGCAGACGTACCGGTACCGCGGGCACTCGATGAGCGACCCGGGGAAGTACCGCACCGCGGACGAGGTCGAGCTGAGGAAGAAGACCGACCCCATCGTGAAGGCCGAGGCCGACCTGCGGGCGCTCGGCGTCGCGGAAGCAGACCTCGCGCGCATCGAGGCGGAGGTCGAGGCGGAGGTCGAGGACGCATCGCGCTTCGCGGACGAGAGCGCGGAGCCGGGCGAAGAGCTCATCGAGGCATTTACCTATGCGTGAACTCCGGTACCGGGAGGCCCTTCGAGAGGCCATCGCCGAGGAGATGGACCGCGATGATCGCGTGTTCCTGATGGGCGAGGAGGTCGGGTACTACCAGGGCGCGTACAAGGTGACCGAAGGTCTCCTCGAGCGCTTCGGCGCGCGCCGGGTGGTCGACACGCCCATCACCGAGGAGGGCTTCGCGGGCGTCGGCGTGGGCGCGGCCATGGTGGGGCTCCGGCCCATCATCGAGTTCATGACCTGGAACTTCAGCGCAGTGGCCTTCGACCAGATCATCAACCACGCGGCGAAGATCCGTCAGATGTCCGGCGGGCAGTTCGCCTGCCCGATCGTGTTCCGCGGTCCCAACGGGGCGGCGAGGCAGACCGGGGCGCAGCACTCGCAGTGCTGGGAGGCGTTCTACACGCATATCCCGGGGCTCAAGGTGGTGGCGCCCGCGACCGTGGCCGACGCCAAGGGGCTCCTGAAGAGCGCCATCCGCGACGACAACCCCGTGCTGGTGCTCGAAGACGAGCGGCTCTACGGGCTCAAGGGCGAGGTGCCTGACGGCGACCACGTGGTGCCCATCGGCCTGAGCGCCCAGGTGCGCGACGGCGACGCGGTCACCATCGTCACCTGGGGGAAGATGCTCCACATGGTGCTGCCGGCGTGCGAGCTCCTCGCGAAGGAGGGCGTCGAGTGTGCGGTGATCGACCTGCGCAGCCTGCGCCCGCTCGACCTGGGCCCCGCCCTCGCGAGCGTCGAGAAGACCGGGCGCGCGCTGGTGGTGCAGGAGTCCTGGCCCTACGGCGGCGTCGGCGCGGAGGTGGTCGACCGCATCCAGCGCGACGCCTTCGGCGCGCTCAAGGGCCCGGTGCTGCGGGTGACCGGGCGCGACGCGTCGATGCCCTACAACAAGCACCTCGAAGATTTGACGATCCCGTCGGTGGACACCGTGGTGCGCGGCGTGCGCGCGGTGCTCGCCTGGTAAGCGGCCGAAGCGTAGGAGTGCATCGTGGCGAAGATCATCGAACTCCCCAAGCTCTCCCCCACCATGGAGGAGGGCACGCTCGTCCGCTGGTCACGCAGGGAGGGCGACGCCGTCGGCGTCGATGACCTGCTCGCGGAGGTCGAGACCGACAAGGCGACCATGGAGTTTCGCAGCTTCGACAAAGGGACGCTGCTGAAGCTCCTCGTCCCCGAGGGAGCCGTCTTGAAGCTCGGGCAGCCGGTCGCCATCTTCGGCTCGCCCGGTGAGGACATCAGCGCGCTGCTCGCGTCCGTCGGCGCGGCGCCCGCGACGAGCGCGCCCGCGGCCCCCGCTGTCGTGGCGGCGCCCCCGACGAGGGCGCCCGTGAGCCCCACCCTCGAGGCGGCGCCCCCGACGCCGACCAGCGAGCAGCCCACGCGCCCGCCGCCCGCCACGCCCGAAGGATCCCCCGGAGACGCGGCGGTGAAGGGCGAGCGCGGGGTGGCCGGAGCGATCCTGGCGCCCAGCAGCCCGCGGGTGCGGCGCATCGCGCGGGAGCGCGCGGTCGACCTCGACGCGGTCCCCGGGTCGGGCGCGCACGGTCGAGTGACCGAGGCGGACGTGACGCGGCCCAAGAGCCTCGCGCTCCGGCCGGGGGACGTCGCTCGGCCGGCGTCGCCGATGCGCAAGGTCATCGCGCGCCGGCTCGTCGAGTCGAAGCAGACCGTGCCGCACTTCTACCTGGAGGCCGACCTCGACGTGGAGGCGCTGGTCGCCTTACGCGAGCAGGTAAACCAGGGCTCGACGCCGGAGACGAAGGTCTCCGTCAACGACCTGCTGCTGCGGGCCTGCGCCCTGGCGCTGCGGGCGGTGCCTGAGGCCAACGCGTCGTGGATCGACGGCCAGGTGGTGCAGTACGACCGGGCGGACATCTCCGTGGCGGTGTCCATCGAGGACGGGCTGCTGACGCCGGTGCTGCGCGACGCCGACCGGCTCTCCCTCGGCGCCATCGCCAGGGCCACCAAGGAGCTCGTGGCGAAGGCCCGGGCGCGCAAGCTCACGCCCGAGGAGATGACCGGCGGAACCTTCTCGCTCTCGAACCTGGGGATGTTCCAGATCGACCGCTTCGCGGCGGTGATCAACCCCCCGGAGAGCATGATCCTGGCGGTGGGGGCGGTGCGTGACGTGCCGGTGGTGAAGGCCGGCGTGGTGGTGCCCGGAAAGCGCTGCGCGGTGACCCTCTCGTGCGACCACAGGGTCGTCGACGGGGCCCTCGGGGCGAAGTGGCTGCTCGCGCTGCGGGGCCTGGTCGAGAACCCCATGCGGATCCTGGTGTGAGCGAGGTCCGTGCGTGCTCCGAGGCGCCCCGAGGGGTATCGTCGGCGGCGATGAATCCCAGCAGGATCTTCCTCTCCCAGGAGGCCCTCGACTCGTGGATCGGCGAGGGCCGGGCTGACATCCAGGGTGACGTGCTCATCGACAAGGTCGGCGGCCGTCGCTTCCAGCTCCTGGAGGGGGTGCGCTTCCTCTCCGAGGTCTCCGGCGGCGACGACGCAGAGGGGCTCGTCGGTCGGGTGAAGGACCTCGTGCAGCTCGCGGCCATGGGCGGCGAGTACATGTCCGACTCGGTGGTGCTGGGAGAGCTCGCCTACGAGGTGCAGCCGGGCTTCGTGGGCCGTCCGGTGGCGCAGGCCGCCAGGTCCGAGCGCGAGCGCGAGACCACGCCGCCTCCGACAGAAATCCCGGCGACGCCGGAGACCCAGAAACAGCAGCGGCAGACCATCCTGGCGCTGCAGGCGTTCTTCCTCAACAACGTGAAGTAGCTCCCCATGCTCGTCGGGTTCCTTGCGGCGGCGGCGCTGCTCTACCTCATCGCGACGGTGCTGATGCTCACCTACCTCGTGGGCGTGGCCTCGACGCTGCCGTCGCGTCGCGCGGCGACGGTGAGCCTCGGCGCCGCCATGGTCGCGCACCTCACGCACGACATCCTTCGCTGGGTGACCCAGGGCCGGGGGCCCTTCGCGGGCATCCACGAGGGCCTCTCGACGCTCGCCCTGCTCGTGGCCGGGGTGGCCTTCGCGCTGCGCCTCCTCGGTCGTCGGCTGGAGACCCTCGGGGTCTTCGTCGCGCCGCTCTCGCTGCTCATGCTGCTGGCCTCGCAGGGCGTCGACGCGCAGCCCGCGGCTCCGCTCAGCGGGGCGCTGCTCGGCGTCCACGTGGGCTCGACCATCCTGGGCACGGCGGCGTTCACCGTCGCCTTCGCCCTCGCCGCGGCCTACCTCGTCCAGGAGCGGGAGGTGCGGCAGAAGCGGCTGCGCGGGATGTTCCAGCGTCTTCCGCCGCTGGAGGTGCTGGACGTCGCGAGCTTCCGGAGCATCGCGCTCGGCCTCCCGGCGCTCACGCTGGGCCTCGTCACGGGCCTCTCCGCCGGGCTGCAGGAGGTCGGGCGCGGCATCCCCATCATCTCCTGGCGCCACTACCTCGCGCTCGGGGTCTGGGCGGTGTTCGCGGCGGTGCTGGCGCTCCGGCTGCTGGCCGGCTGGCGAGGGCACCGCGCCGCCATCGGGACCATCGTCGGGTACGCCAGCGCGGTGATGGTCCTGGTGGGGTACTTCGTGCGCGGGGCCAGGCTATGACCGAGGGCGTCGTGGTCGTGGGGCTCAACCATCGCACCGCGCCGGTGGAGGCGAGGGAGCGGCTCGCGGTGCCGCCGGACGGCCTCGAGGATGCGGTGCGCGCCGTGCTGGCGCTCGAGGGCGTGCGCGAGGCCGTGGTGGTCGCGACCTGCAACCGGGTGGAACTCTACGCGGCGGGCGCGGAGGCCGAGTCGCTGGCGGGCGAGCTGCGGCGGCACATGCAGGCCCGGGGCGGCAGCGGGGTGACGCTCTACGAGCACCGCGGCGAGGCGGCGGTGCAGCACGCGTTTCGGGTCTGCGCGAGCCTCGACTCGCTGGTGGTGGGCGAGCCGCAGATACTTGGACAGGTAAAAGAGGCCGTCGCCGCGGCGCGCTCGGCGGGCGCCCTGCGGGGGCGGCTCGGGCGGGTGATGGCCCGGGCGTTCCAGACGGCCAAGCGGGTGCGCACGGAGACGGGCATCGCCGAGGGGCAGGTGTCCGTCGCGAGCGTGGCGGTCGACCTCGCGCGAGGCATCTTCGGCGACCTCATGGGCCGCAAGGTGCTGGTGGTGGGCGCGGGGAAGATGGCCCTCGGGGCCGCGCGCACGCTGGCCCGCGCGGGGGCGTCGCTGCTCATCGCCAACCGGAGCTTCGACCGGGCCGAGGCGCTCGCCCGGGAGTACGGCGCGACGGCGCACCCGCTCACCGACCTGGGGATGCTGCTGCAGCACGTCGACGTGGCGGTGTGCTCGACCGGCGCGAGCGGCTACCTGCTCACGCGGCACGACGTGGCGACGGTGATGAAGGCGCGGCGGGGCCGTGGGCTCTTCCTCATCGACATCGCGGTGCCGCGCAACGTCGAGCCCGCCGCGGGGGACCTCGACAGCGTGTTCCTCTACAACGTCGACGACCTCGAGCGCGCGGTGGCGGAGGGAGGGCGCGGGCGCTCGGTCGCCACCATCGAGGCCGAGCGGGTGATCGCCGAGGAGCTCTCGGCGTTTCGCGCGGAGGAGCTCGCGCAGCGGAGCGCCGGGCCGACCATCGTGGCGCTGCGACGGAGGTTCCAGGAGGCCGCGGCGGCGGAGCTCGAGCGCTCGCTCTCGGGCAAGCTGCGGCACCTCCCGGCGGGCGACCGGGCGGCGGTGGAGGCGATGCTCGACGCGCTGACCAACAAGCTGCTGCACGCGCCCACGGTGGCGCTGAAGACCGCCGCGGCGAACCCCGACGGCGACGATGTGATGCGCGCGGCGAGGTCGCTGTTCGCGCTCGACGCCGAGCCCGCGGATCCTCGCGGGGAGGTGACCCGAATGCGGGTGCAGGGCGAGATGACGGCGAAGGCCAAGGCAGGAAACGGAAGATGACGGTGCTTCGACTGGCCACCCGTAGGAGCGCGCTCGCGCTGGCGCAGAGCCGGCAGGTCGCGCGAATCTTACAGGACATGGTAAGCGGCCTCCAGGTGGAGGAGGTGCAGGTGGTGACCCAGGGCGACCGGGTGCTCGACCGCGCGCTCTCGGAGGTCGGCGGCAAGGGGCTCTTCGTGCGCGAGATCGAGGAGGCGCTGCTGGAAGGCCGGGCCGACCTCGCGGTGCACTCCATGAAGGACCTCCCTGCGCAGATGGCGGCGGGGCTCGCGATGGCGGCGGTTCCGAAGCGGGAGAGCCCATGGGACGCGCTGGTGACGCCGGGCGGCGTGGGGCTCGACGCGCTCCCGAAGGGGGCGAGGGTGGGCACGAGCTCGCTGCGGCGCTCGCGCACGCTGAAGGCGGCGCGGCCCGACCTGGAGGTGCTGCTGCTCCGCGGCAACGTCGACACGCGGCTACGGCGGCTGGAGGCGGGGGATTTCGACGCGATCATCCTGGCCGAGGCGGGGCTCCGGCGGCTCGGGCTCTCCCCGGCGAGGGTGCTGCTCGAGGGGGTGATGGTGCCGGCGGTGGCGCAGGGCGCGCTCGCGCTGCAGACGCGCGCCGACGACGCTCCGGCGAGGGCCATCGTGGGGCGGCTGCACGACGAGGTGACGTCGCTGGAGACCGAGGCCGAGCGCGCGGTGCTGGGGGCCCTCTTCGGCGACTGCGGGACGCCGCTCGGGGCGCTCGCCCGGCTCGACGCTGCGACCGGGGTCATGCGCCTGGAGGGCTTCTACGCGCACCCCACGGGCGACGCCCAGGCCCGGCACGAGGACAGCTCGACCGTAGCGGACGCCGCCGGCGCCAGGTCGCTGGGCGCGCGGGTCGGGGCTGCGCTGCGGGCGGCGGTCGGGGGCTGAGCCCGATCGCGCCGACGCTGCGCCGACCTTGGCGCCGGACTCCCGACATAGGCGGTTGCTGGCGCCCGTCCAGTCGTGGAAGCGTGCAGATCCGAAGCCCAAGATGAGCGACAACCACACGAACGCTGCTGACGACGCCGCCCTCGCTGACGATGTTTTCAAGCGCTGGGCCCAGCGCCCGGTGCGCTTCGCGGTAGGGCTGCCGTCGATCGATGACCCGGAGGTGCTGCGCGCGCTCCGGGCCGAGACGCACCCGTGGGGCGTGCCGAAGAGCTCTCCCGCGGAGGCCGACAGCGATCCCCCGCCGCAGGGTGAGAACCTCCTCGCGCGGCTGCGCCCGGCGGTGGTGATCCTCCACCACCAGCCGATGGGGGTCGCGGCGCCGGAAGACGCCAACGACCAGCCGCTGCTGATGGTGCTCTACGTGCGCGAGGGGCGGCGCCTGGTGGGGCGCGTGCTGCCGCTCGACGCGTCCATCGGCGAGATCTTCATCGGCCGCACGCCCGACAACGCGCTCGTGCTCGACGACGGCTCGGTGTCGCGCCGGCACGCGTCGCTCCTGCACGGCCCGGAGGGCTGGACCCTCAAGGACCTCGGCAGCACCAACGGCACCTTCGTCAACGGCGTGCGGGTGCGCGAGGCGCTGCTGCAAGACGGCGATCGGGTGCGCGTGGGGGGCGTAATCCTGCAGGGGGTGCTCGATGCTCCGCGCGCCCAGCGGGTCGACGAGATCCGGGCGCACCTCGAGACCATCGACGTGCTCACCGACGCGGCGACCGCGCAGGGGCTGGTCGGGCGCATGGAGGCGTGGGCCCAGGCGGCGGGCCGCCCGGAGGCGCTGCTCGTGGTGCTCGACCTCGACGGCCTCGGCGCGATCAACCAGAAGTACGGCGAGCTCGTCGGCGACGACGCCATCGTGGCGCTGGCCGAGCGGCTCCGCCGCATCCTCCCCGGGGGCGTGAGCTGCGCTCGCCTCGGGGGCGGTGAGTTCGCGCTCTGGCGCTCCGAGCCGCTGGCCGGGGGCGTGGCCGCGCTGACCGAGCTGGTGACCGATGGCGTCGCGGCGGAGGCCCTCGCGCTGCAGGAGGGACGGCTGCGGGCCTCGGTCACCGCGGCGGGCACGAGGGTGCTGCCCGGGGCGGAGACGCCGGACATCGTGCTGGCGCGGGTGCGCGAGGCGATGCGCCTGCTCAAGCGCGCTCGCACGGAGCGTTAGCGCCCCGGCGGGGCGTCGGTCGTACACAGTGCGGCCTGACCCCCACCGTGGGCCTCGCTGCTTCGTCGACGGGGGGGAGGGGTTTGATCGGCGGCCGGGAGGCTGTGCTATAGACCGCCGCCTGGAGGCCCCCGACGGTCGGGAGCCATCGATCGAGCGAAGGTGCGCGGATGTTGTTTGACTGGGTGAGCGGCTTGTTCTCGAACGATCTCGCGATCGACCTCGGGACCGCCAACACCCTCATCTATGTCCGCGGCAAGGGCATCGTCTCCTGCGAGCCCTCCGTGGTCGCGGTGGAGACCAGCCAGAACGGTCGGCGGCGCGTGTCGCACGTCGGCCGCGAGGCCAAGGAGATGCTCGGCCGCACGCCCGCCAACGTCGCCGCCGTTCGGCCGCTGCGCGACGGGGTCATCGCCGACTTCGCCATCACCGAGGCGATGCTCAAGCACTTCATCGAGAAGGCGCACAACCGCCGCACCCTGGTGAAGCCCCGCATCGTCATCTCGGTCCCGTTCGGCATCACCGAGGTGGAGAAGCGCGCGGTGCGAGAGAGCGCCGAGCGCGCCGGGGCGAGGGAGGTCTTCCTCGTCGAGGAGCCCATGGTCGCCGCCATCGGGGCGGGGCTGCCAGTGACCGAGCCCACGGGCAACATGGTCGTCGACATCGGCGGAGGCACCACCGAGGTCGCCGTGATCTCCCTCGCGGGCATCGTGTACTCGCAGTCCATCCGCGTCGGGGGCGACAAGATGGACGAGGCGATCGTCGCGTACATGAAGCGCAAGTACAACCTGCTGGTCGGCGAGCAGACCGCCGAGCGGGTGAAGTGCCAGGTGGGCAACGCCTTCCCCCTCGACGAGCCGCTGACCATGGAGGTCAAGGGCCGCGACCAGGTGGCGGGCGTGCCACGCACCGTGCTGGTGAACTCCGACGAGGTGCGCGACGCGCTGGCCGAGCCGATCCACGCGATCGTCGAGGCGGTGATGGCCGCGCTCGAGAAGACCCCGCCGGAGCTCAGCGCCGACATCAAGGACAAGGGCATCGTGCTCACCGGCGGCGGCGCCCTGCTGCGCAACCTCGACATCCTCCTCCGCGAGGAGACGGGCCTGCCGGTGATGGTGTGCGACGACCCCATCAGCGCGGTGGTGATGGGCAGCGGCAAGTCGCTCGACCACCCCGAGCTGCTGGAGAAGATCGCGATCGGGTGAGAGCCCGAGACCCCCGACGCCGATGACCCTCTGGCAGAGATACCGGGTCGTGCTGCTGTGCGTGGTGCTGCTGAGCATCCCCTTCTTCTTCCTGCGCACGACCCTCAAGGACCCCACCCGCTACGACGAGTTCGACCGCCTGGTGCTTCCGGCGGTGTCCTTCCTCGAGGACAAGATCGACCTGCCGGTGCGCGGCGCCGCGGAGATCTGGAGCGACTACATCTACCTCGTGCGGGTGAAGCACGAGAACGACCGGCTCACCGCGGAGAACGCCCGGCTGCGCAGCGAGGCCGCGCGGCACCGCAGCGAGTTCGAGGAGAACCGCCGGCTGAGGCGGCTGCTGCAGCTCCGGGTGGAGACGCCCGGCGAGGTGTACGCCGCGGAGGTCATCGCGCGAGACACGTCGCCCTTCTTCCGGGTGACGCGCCTCGCGATCACCTCGCAGGACCGCACGAGGCTCCGCTCGGGGCAGCCGGTGATCACCGCCGACGGGCTGGTGGGGCAGGTGGCGCGCGTGTTCGGCAACTACGCCGACGTGCTGCTGAGCGTCGACTCCCGCAGCGCCGTCGACGTGATGGTCGAGCGCTCCGGCGCCCGGGGCATCGTGCGCGGGACCGGCGAGCGCGACCGCTACGCCGCGAAGGTGGAGTACCTGCAGCGCACCGACGACGTGCGCGTCGGCGACGCGGTGGTCACCTCGGGGCTCGGGTGCCGCTTCCCCGCGGGGCTGCTCGTGGGGCGCGTGGCGGCGGTGACGCGACGGGAGTTCGGGCTCTACCAGGAGGTCGAGCTCTCGCCCGCGGTGAACTTCTCGCGGCTCGGCGAGGTGCTCGTGCTGGCGACGGAGAGCGTCGACCGGCCGGGGTGCCGCCCGGGCGCGGCGCCGTCGCAGCGCGCCCGGCGGACGGAGACCCGGGGAGGGAGCTGAGCGTGCGCAACGCCGCGCTGCTGCTGGCCGGGGTGCTGCTGCTGCTGGCGCAGACGGTGCTCGCGCGGGTGCTCTGGTCGGAGTACCCGGCGCCGTCGCTGGTGCTCCCGATGGTGCTCTACATGTCCGTCGGGGAGTTCTCCCTCGCGCGCGGCGTCTCCGTGGCCTTCGTGCTCGGCTACCTCACGGACGTCTTCTCCGGCGGCTCGCTCGGCCTCTGGACCTTCACCCTGGTGAGCATCTTCCTCCTCGCGCGCGCCGCGGGCCTCAAGCTCTTCTTACACGGGGTGGTATTCCAGATGGTGCTGGCCTTCGTGGCGTCGTGCGTCGCGGGGGTGGGGATGATGGGGCTCCTGCTGGTGTTCGACCGGCGGGTGCTCGCGGTGCTACCAGCCCTCGGCGTCGTCGCTTCGCAGGCCCTGGCCACGGCGCTGTGCGCGCCGCTGGTGTTCCGCTTCGTGCAGGCGCTGCCGGGCACCGCGCCGCGACCCGACGAGACGGGCTAGAGGGAGATCGCATGGCGTCCATCGAACTCGTGCAGAAGGCAGGCCTCGGAGAGATCCGAGAGCGCGTGCGCTTCATGAGCGCGGCGGTGCTGCTCGGCGTGCTCCTGCTCGTCGGCCGGGTCTTCTGGATCCAGATCGTCGACAACGCGCGCTGGCTCCAGATCGCCGAGGACAACGTGCTGCGGCGGGTCGACCTGCCCTCGACGCGCGGGATGATCCGCGACTCCCGCGGCCGGGTCATCGCCGCCAACCGCCCCGCCTACAACGTCTACGTGATCCCCGGGTACTTCCCCTTGGATCGCTTCACGCGCTTCGCCGACTACCTCGGGCTCACCCGCGACGAGCGCGACCGCCTCGAGGCGCGCATGCGCAACGCCGAGGGCTCGCGGCGCTACCAGCACATGCTCGCGCGCTCGGACATCGACCGCGAGTCGCTGGCGCTCATCGAGACGCACCGCTCGGAGTTTCCCCGCGGCATCTCGGTGATCGCGACGCCGGTGCGGCAGTACCCCTTCGGCGAGCTGGCGGCGCACGCGCTGGGCTTCCTCAACGAGGTCAACGCCGACGACCTGCGGGAGTTCGCGGGCCGCGACTACCGGGCGGGCGAGCGCATGGGGCGATCGGGCGTCGAGCAGGCGTGGGAGTCGATCCTGCGTGGCCGCCGCGGGTGGGTGAGGCTCGAGCACGACGTGCGGGGGCTGCTCATCACGCGCGACTCCATCGCGGGCCTCGGCCCCGATCGGCACCGCGACCCGGTGCCCGGGCGCGACCTCGTGCTCACGCTCGACATGGAGCTCATGCGGGCCATCGACCGGGCCTTCCGCGGCAAGCCCAGCGGCGCGGCGGCGGTCGTGGAGGTGCGCACCGGCCGGGTGCTCGCGCTCTACTCCAAGCCGAGCGTCGACCCCAACACGATGACCATGGGCATCTCGGCGCTGCTCAACCGCGAGATCGACGAGAATCCCTACCGTCCGCGCATCGATAAGACCATCTACGAGAGCTACTACCCGGGCTCGACCTTCAAGCCCTTCACGGCGCTCGCGGGGCTCGAGGCGGGGCTCATCGACGCCCGCTCGCAGGTGACCTGCACCGGGCGCCACGAGCTCGGCCGGCGGGTGTTTCGCTGCAAGCACGTGCACGGGCCGGTGAGCCTGCACCGGGCGCTGGTGGAGTCGTGCAACGTGTACTTCTACACGCTCGCCGAGGCCGTCACGATGGACCGCATCGCGAGCATGGCCTTCGACTTCGGCCTCGGCCACCGCTCGGGCATCGGGATCAACCAGGAGACCCCGGGGTTCATCCCGACCCGCGCCTGGTACGCGCAGAACTACCCGGGGCAGTTTCGCATCGGGCACACGCTCAACACCGCCATCGGCCAGGGGAACGTGCGCGTCACGGTGCTCCAGCTCGCCATGGCCTACGCCGCCCTCGCCAACGGCGGCACGCTCTTCGTCCCGCAGCTCGTCTCGCGCGTCGAGGGCCCCGACGGGACCATCATCCAGACCTTTCCCCCGACCGTGCGGCGACAGGTGAGCGTCACCCCGGCGCACCTCTCGATGATCACCAACGCGCTCGCCGGGGTGATCTCCGACGCGCACGGCACGGCGCACGCCGCGCAGATCGCCGAGGTCGACGTCGCCGGCAAGACCGGCACCGCGCAGGTGTCCCGCATCGTGCGCGACCCGACGGACCCGCGGCGTAGCTGGTCGACGCAGCGCGACCACGCCTGGTTCGCGGGCTTCGCCCCGGCGGCCAGCCCCGAGATCGCCGTGGTGCTGCTGGTGGAGCACGGCGGGTCCGGCGGCCACGAGGCGGCGCCGCTCATGACCCAGGTGGTGCGGGAGTACTTCACCCGCATCCGCCCGGGCGCACCCATCCCCAGCGTGGCCACCTGGCGGGCCCACCAGCCGAGGCGCTGAGACCCCTAAACCCATGGCGCGCACGATCCAGCATCGGCTACGGGACGACTTCGACTGGCCGCTCTTCCTCGTGGTGTGCGTCATCGCGACGCTCGGGGTGGTCAACCTCTACTCCGCCACCAGCGCGCAGACCGGAGCGCGCGCAGAGCTGTACATCCAGCAGATCTACTGGCTCGCCCTCGGCGGCGGCGTGGCGGTGATCGTCGCGGCCATCGACTACAAGGTCTACGAGCGCTACGCGTACGGCGCGTACATCGGGTCGATCGTGGCGCTGGTGCTGGTGTTCCTGCTGGGCAAGAGCATCCGCGGCACGCACCGCTGGATCCAGCTCGGGAGCTTCCTCTTCCAGCCCAGCGAGTTCGTGAAGCTGTGCCTGATGCTCGCGGTCGCGCGCTACGTGCACCGCGACCAGCGCAGCGGGGCGTGGTCCCTGCGTGACCTCATCGCCCCTGGCGCCCTCATCGCCCTTCCGCTGGGGCTCATCATGGCCCAGCCCGACCTCGGGACGGCCCTCATCGTGGGCCTCGTGGCGGTGAGCACCCTCTCGCTGGTGCGCATCTCCTGGCGCACCCTCGGGGTCATCGTGGGCGGCGGCGGCGTCGGCGGCACGCTGCTCTGGCTCTACGGACTGAAGCAGTACCAGAAGGAGCGGCTGACCTCGTTCATGAGCGAGCAGGTCGACGTGCAGGGCACCGGCTGGCAGGCGCACCAGAGCATGGTGGCCATCGGCAGCGGCCGCTGGTGGGGCCAGGGGTTCATGCAGAGCACCCAGAACCAGCAGCACTTCCTGCCCGACACGCACACCGACTTCCCCTTCCCGGTGTGGGCCCAGGAGCAGGGCTTCCTCGGGGTCGTGATCGTGCTGCTGCTCTACCTCTTCCTCATCCTCTGGGCCCTGCGCATCGCCTCGCTCGCCAAGGACCGCTTCGGCGCCGCCATCGCCGTCGGCGTCGCGGCCCTCTTCTTCTGGCACGTCGTGTTCAACGTCGGGATGGTCACCCGCAGCCTCCCGGTGGTGGGCGTGACCCTTCCGTTCTTCTCCTACGGCGGCTCGAGCGTGCTCGCGATCCTGATCGGGGTGGGTTTGCTGATGAACGTCTCCATGCGCCGCAGGGCCTTGTAGGGGAGGGCTGGTCACCCCGGGGCGGCGGGTTCATGCTCGGCCCCATATGGACGCCACGCCGTTCCCTCTCCCCCTCCGCACCGTCGACGCGGCCTCGGCCCTCAGGGCCACGCGCGTCCTCTTCGCGACGCTCGGCGCGCTCCTGTCGCCGCTGATGTTCCAGTGGGTAGGCGCCGAGCACATGGCCCCGATGGGCTGGCTGCCCACGCTGCTCCTCGGGGCGATCTGCGGGGCCTACGTCGCCCGCGCCGCCGCTCGGCCCGACGGCAGCGCCGCGCAGGCGGTCGTCCGCACCCTCGGGCGCTCGCTGCTCCTCGGCGCCCTCGGCGGCGCGGTCGTCTCCATCGCCGTCGTCGCCAGCGCGGGCTTCGCGCTCACGCGCTTCCTGCCGGTGGCCACGGCCTACGGCGTGGCGTACGGGCTGCTGGTCGGCGGGGGCTTCGGCGTCCTCTTCTCGCTCTGGTCGCTCCGGGTGCGCGCGGCCCAGCGAGAGCCCTCGGCCAGCCGCGCCGAGCGCCTCTCCATCGAGGCCGCGACGCTCATCGGCGCCTGCGCGGGCCTCGCCGGCTGGCGCTACCGCATCGACGTCCTGCACGCCGCCTCGGTGGGCCTCACGGTGGTCGCCTCGGTGCTCACGCTCGCGGCGATGCTGCGCGCGGTGCGCCTCGCCCGCTTCGAGCAGGCGGTCAGCGACGGCTCGCTCGCGATCGTCCCGCGCGAGGTCGAGCACGTCTCCACGCCGCTCGTCTGGGCGCCGGTGCTCGACCATGTTCTGGTGCGCCCGCACACCCACCCCACGATGGAGCCCGCCCCCTTCCGCGCGCAGTCGCCCAGCGAGGTGGTCGCGGTGGTCCCGGGCGACCTCGGGCTCGTGCGCAAGGGCCTCGGCTACACGGTGCTCATGGGCATCGCCGGGCTGGCGATCATCTCCGCCGCCCAGGTCGCCATCGTCGCGCGCGTGGCGTGGTGCACCTCGGGCAACGAGCCCTGCGCCTCCGGATCGCCCTGCGCTTCTGGCACCCCCTGCGCCTCGGGCTCGGGCTCGCCCTGCGCCGGCTCGGCCTCGTCCCCGTCCTCGCCCTGCGCCCACTAGTTCGCTTCCCCCCTGAAGACTCCCATCGGACCGCGCTATCGTGCGCTCCGTGACCCACGACCCGCTCGCCCGACTGCGCTCCGCCGCCCTCCAGGGCCTCGCCCCGCTCGGCCCCGTCGCCTTCGCGCGGAGGGTCCGCGCCCGGCGCGGGGTGACCCACCCGGAGATCCCCGCCGGGGTCGCCGCCCCGGCGGGCGAGCCGATGCCCCTGGTGCTGGTGCACGAGGCGGCCGCGTGGTGGCGTCGCTGCGCGCCGGGCTGGGCGCCGCCGCTGGAGGCCCTCATCGATCGGGGCGTGGTGGCGGTGCGCCGTGAGGGCGCCGCGCTGGTGGTGGAGTCGCGCAACGCCAGCTACCGGGTGCGGGGCCTGCCCGAGGCGTGGATGGTCGTGACCGTGGCGGCGCTCACCGGGCGGGAGATCGTTCCGACGCGCGCGGCGATGCGCTCGGGCGTGGTGACGTTCGAGGGGAGCGGTGGCGCGTGAAGGCGGCGGTGGTGCAGCTCAACTCCGGCGAGGACGTCGACCGCAACCTCTCGACCGCGGAGGCCCTCGGGCGCGAGGCGGCGGCGGCGGGCGCGGCGCTGGTGGTGATGCCCGAGAACGCGCTCTACATGGGCGCCGAGGAGGGCAGGGGGCAGGTCGCCGGGAGGTATGTCCCGGGCGAGGCCCCGGGGGGGCCGTGCGGCGAGAGGATGGCGGCGCTCTCCAGGGAGACCGGGGCGTGGGTGCTCTGGGGCGGCGTGCCGGAGGCCCGCGCGGAGGACGCGCGCACCTTCAACACCGCGGCGCTGCTCGACGAGCGCGGCGTGGTGGTGGCGCGCTACCGGAAGATCCACCTCTTCGACATCGACCTGCCGGGCGGGCCCGTTCTTACGGAGTCACGTAATACGGCCCCGGGCGACGCGCTGGTGGTGGCTGACTCGCCGGTGGGTCGGCTGGGCCTGAGCGTCTGCTACGACGTGCGCTTCCCGGAGCTGTACCGCGGGCTCGTGGACGGCGGCGCGACGGTGCTCGCGGTGCCCGCGGCCTTCACGGCCACGACCGGGCGCGCGCACTGGGAGCTGCTGCTGCGGGCGAGGGCGGTGGAGTCGCAGTCCTACGTGCTGGCGGCGGCGCAGTGGGGGACGCACCCGGGCGGGCGCACCACCTGGGGCCACGCGATGATCGTCGACCCGTGGGGCGTGGTGCTGGCCGAGCGGGCCGAGGGCGAGGGGGTGGTGCTCGCGGAGATCGACCCCGGGCGCACGGCCTCGGTGCGCGCGTCGCTGCCGTCGCTCACGCACCGGCGCATCGGCCGCTCCCGGTCGGAAGGTTGACCCGACCGGCTCCGCGGTCTACCGACCGGGGAGCTCCCATGACGCGCTGGCTGCGGCTCTCCTCGCTGTCCCTGCTGTTCGCCCTGATGGGCGGAGGCATCGGGTACCTGCTGCTCCCCGAGCGGGCCCCGCAGGCCGCGGGCGTCCCGCGGGTGAGGGTGCGCGGCCGTCCGGTGGCCCTCGGGCCCGATCCCCATGCGCAGGCCCTCGAGCTGGCTCGCGCGTACCTCCGCGAGCACGTCACCATCGTCGCCGAGGAGCGCACGCTCGAGCGCAGCCGCGAGGCCTTCGGCGCCCGGGTCGACGTGCGCCTGCTCGAGCACCTGCTGCGCGCCGCGGCCGACCCGTCGAGCGCGCTCGTCCGGCACCACGCCGCCCTCGCCCGCGGGCCCATCGAGCTGCCCCTCCCGGTGCGCCTGGAGGGGGCCGTGGCGCTGCCGCTCCTCGCGCAGCTCAAGGAGGAGGTGGACCACGTCCCGGTGGACGCGCGCATCGACGTCGAGCAGCGGCGGGTGATCCCCGAGCGGCGCGGCACCTTCCTCGATGTGTTCGGCACGCTGGCGCTGCTCGACACGGCGTTTACCAACGGGCGCAATCGGGTGGAGGCGGTGCTGGAGCACACCGACCCGACGACCACCTCCGAGCAGCTCCGCGACGTGGAGATGAACGCCGTCGTCGGGTGGTTCCAGACCAACTACAACGCCAACGAAGACCACCGCGACCGCACGTACAACCTCCACCTCGCGGCCAGCCGGGTGAACGGCTACGTCTGGATGCCGGGCGCGGTGCTCGACTTCAACGAGATCGTGGGCGACCGCTCCGAGGCCAACGGCTTCCGCATGGCGACGGTCATCTCCGCGGGCGAGCTCATCGACGGGGTCGGCGGCGGCGTCTGCCAGATCGCCGGGAGCCTGTTCGCGGCGTCGTTCTTCGCGGGCATGGAGGTAGTCGACCGGACGCCGCACTCGCGCCCCAGCGGCTACATCAAGATGGGCCTCGACGCGACGGTGGTGTACCCGTCGATCAACCTGAAGCTGCGCAACACGCTGCCCTTCCCGGTGGTGGTGCACACCCGGCTCAACAACGGGCTCGCCCGCATCGAGCTGCTAGGCGCGCGCCGCACCCGCGCGGTGACCTTCGTGCGCAAGGTGATGCCCCGGGTCGACCGCTTCGAGGAGCGCGAGGTGCCCGACGCCAACCTGCCGGCGGGCACGCGGGTGCTCACGCAGCGGGGCATCCCGGGCTTTCGCATCACCCGGTACCGGATCATCCGCGAGGGAGACCAGGCTGTGCGCCAGCGCTGGCTCGACGCCTATCCGCCCACCATGCAGGTCTGGCGCGTGGGCACCGGCGCCCCTGGCGCCGCAGGGGCCGCGCGGCAGGACGACCACCCGGAGTACACCGCGGACCAGTACCTCGCCCTCACGCAGCCGCTGGAGAGCGACGACATCCAGGAGGTGCGCCGCCCGGGCTTCTGCGGCACCGCGGGGTGGATGGTCCGTCAGGGCCTGACCCGCGCGCTGCCGGCGACCACGGCGGCGGCGATGAGCAGCGCGGCGGCGGCCGGGCGCACGGTGGTGCCCAGCGGGTGCGCCGGGGCGAGCTGCCCGGTGCCGGCGAGGAGGCCCGCGGCGAGGCCCGCGGCGAGGCCGGGCGCGCGGTGAGCGGCGACGCGCTCGCTGGACGCGAGGTGCTGCTGGTCGTCGGCGGCGGCATCGCGGCCTTCAAGTCGGCGCTGGTCGCGCGCGAGCTACAGCGCCGCGGGGCCGGCGTCGAGACCGTGCTCACCCCCGCCGGGCAGCGCTTCATCACCGGGGTGACCTTCGCGGGCATCACCGGCCGCGCGGCCCGCGTCGACCTCTGGGACCCTTCGTACCCGGGCGAGCTGCACATCGCGCTCACCGGCCGCGCCGACCTGGTGCTCGTCGCCCCGGCCACGGCCGACCTCCTCGCGCGCATGGCCCACGGGCTCGGCGACGACCTCGCCACCACCTGCCTGCTGGCCGCGCGAGGGCCCGTGGTGGTCGCCCCGGCGATGCACCCGCGCATGTGGGAGCACCCCGCCACGAGGGCCAACGTGGGGCTGCTGCGGTCGCGCGGCGTGGTCGTGGTGGGGCCGGTCGTCGGGCCGCTCGCCAGCGGCGAGAGCGGCATCGGACGCATGGTCGAACCCGGGGAGATCGTCGACGCGGCGGCGCGCGCGCTCACCCCGCAGGACCTCGCGGGCTGTCGCGTCGTGGTGAGTGCAGGCGGGACCCACGAGGCGATCGACCCGGTGCGCTTCGTGGGCAACCGATCGTCCGGGCGCATGGGCTACGCGATCGCGGTGCGGGCGCGCGACCGGGGCGCGGACGTCGTGCTGGTGAGCGGGCCCTCCGCGCTGCCGACCCCAGAGGGCGTGACCGTGGAGCGCGTGCGCAGCGCGAGGGACATGCGCGACGCGGTGATGGCCGCGGCCGGGGCGGCGCAGCTCGTGGTGATGGCCGCTGCGGTGGCCGACTACCGGCCCTCGGAGGTCGCTGCCGAGAAGATCAAGAAGTCCGACGACGAGCTCGTGATCCGGATGGTGAAGAACCCCGACATCCTCGCCGAGCTCGGCGCATCGCGTCATGAGGGCGGGCCGATGCTGGTGGGCTTCGCGCTCGAGACGAGCGATCTCGTCGAGCGCGCGAGGGAGAAGCTTGTCCGCAAGGGCTGCGACCTCGTGGTGGCCAACCTCGCCGCGGACGGCTTCGACGGCGACGACAACCGCGTAACCCTGGTGACGCCCGGGGCGGTGACTCCGCTGGCTCCGATGAGCAAGGCCTCGGTCGCCGATCACATCCTCGACCACTTCGCAGCCCATCGATCGCGCTGAGCGAGCGGCCGTCATTCGGACACTTCGCGGTTGATGGTCCCTGGCTGCCCTGTCTAGACTCCGGTCGTGCTTGAGCCTGATGCGCTCGCGGCGCTCGCCGCCCGGTACGGTATCGGCGAGACGCTCACCGGACAGGTGCTCATCGTCGATGACGACCTGGGCAACCTCGACGTGCTGCGTGCGTTCCTCGACGCCGACTACGTGGTGCACGAGGCGCGCTCCGCGGAGATCGCCCTGAGGCTGCTCGAGGTCGAGCGCTTCGACGTCATCGTGTGCGACCAGCGCATGCCCGGCATGACGGGCATCGACATGCTGGCGGAGGTGCGGGAGCGCTACCCCGACGTCGCGGGCATCCTGCTCACCGCCTACACCGACACGCCGGTGCTCGTCGACGCGATCAACCGCGCGCGGGTGTTTCGGCACATGCACAAGCCCTGGGAGCCCGAAGACCTGCTCGGAGCCGTCGCCCAGGCCAGCGCGATGGTGCAGCAGCGCCGGCTCAACGGCCGGCTGCTCGAGCTGCTCGCCGCGCGCAGCGACGAGCTCAAGCTCGCACTCGACGAGCTCCACGCGGCGCAGCACAAGATGCTCCACCTCGAGCGCCTGGGCACCATCGGCCGGCTCACCGCGGGCATCACCCACGACCTGCGCAACACCCTCGGCGGGCTCACGCTGCTCGAGAGCCTGTTCGAGGCGCAGGGGGTGTCGCCGCGGCTGATGTCGCCGCTGCGCGTGGGCGTCTCCGCGACCCGGCACCTCATGTCGACGCTGAGCACGCTGCACCAGTTCGCGGCGGGGAGCCTCGCGCTGAAGGCCGAGCCCCTCGACCTCTCGGACGTGCTGCGCGACGCCCTCGTGCTGGCCGGGCTCGAGATGGAGCAGCGCCGCTCTCGCTGTGTGATCAGCGTCGAGCCAGGGCTGCCGACGGTGCGCTGCGACCGCGCTCGCGTGCTGCAGGTGATGGTGAACCTCCTGCGCAACGCGATGCAGTCGACGGACGCGCCGCAGAGCATCCAGGTGGAGGTGGCGCGCACCACCGGGGGAGTGTCGATCGCGGTGCAGGACGAGGGGCCCGGGGTGGCTCCGGAGATCGCGTCGCGGCTCTTCGATCCCTTCGAGAGCACCAAGGGGGCGCAGGGCTTGGGGATGGGTCTCTACATGTGTCGGCTCATCATGGAGCAGCACGGCGGATCGATCCGCTCGGTGCCTCCGGTGCCGCCGGGGGGCGGGGCGAGGTTTGTGATCGAACTGCCGAGAGGACCTGATGGCCAGTGACACCGATCGCCCAAGCCGCGCCCCGGATTTCGTATCGCGCCCGAGCAGCCTGCCGCTGCGCAGATACGAGGAGATGTCGGGCGGCGAGGGGCGAGAGGTGTACTACCGGCCCGATCGCATCTCGCAGGACGGCCTCGGCACGATGCGCGTCGAGCTGTCGGTCTACTACGACCGGCAGGACGTCGAGTGCGCGCTGCACGACCTGTCGCAGAGCGGCGTCGCGCTGATCTGGCCGGCGGGCGCGGCCGAGCCGGCGCCGGGCGATCTGATCGACGAGCTGCTCTTGAGCTTCGACGGCCACGAGGCGTACCGCGGCGCGGTCGAGGTCATCGGCGTGCGCAGCACCGCGGCGGGGCGCCTCGTGGGGGCGCGCCTCTGCGACGCGATGATGGACGTCGACGACGTGCTGATGATCCGCAAGGTCCATGAGCTGAAGGCTCAGGGGCGGCTGGATTTCGGCGCCGCGCGGCGTCCGTGGGCCCGCCCCGGCTTCGATCGGTTCAAGGCCCTGGTCAGCGAGATGCGGCTCTTCCTCGAGGACGCGCGCGAGCGGCTGGGCGAGGTCGAGCGCGATCTCCCCTGGCGCGTCGTGCACGGCGAGGCCGACGACGGCGGGCGCGGCTCGCTCATCCGCTCGATCCGGTCGGACTTCGTCCCGGAGTTCGAGCGCCTCTCGCTGGAGATCGACGCCGCGAGCCGCGTCGACAGCCCCGACGACCACCAGGCGCTCAAGGCCTACTCGCAGCGCATCCTCGACCCGCTGATGCTCGAGGCGCCGCTCATGCACCGCGCGCGCACCAAGCCGCTGGGCTACCCCGGCGACTTCGAGGTGATGCGGTACATCTACGAGCACACCTTCGAGGGCTCGTCGCTCTACGCGCGCAGCGTGCACATGGCCGGGGCGCTGCACCCCGGGTCTCGCTGCGTGGCGACGCGCAAGGACATGCTCCGCGACGAGCTGCTGGCGCTCATCGCCGCGGCGCCGGAGGGCGAAGCCGTGCGCATCGCCTCGGTGGCCGCGGGGCCCGCGCAGGAGACCTACGAGATCCTCCAGGCGCTGCGGCGCACGCCGCGCCGGGTGGAGTTCGTGCTCTTCGAGCAGGACCGTCGCGCGCTGCAGCTCGCGCACGGACGGCTCAAGCCGCTGGCCGACGCGATGGGCGAGGGGGTGGTGAAGGTGTCCTTCCGCCACGACACCATCAAGCGGATGCTCGAAGATCAGGCCATGTTCGCCCAGGAGGGCCCCTTCGACGCGGTGATCTGCGCGGGCCTCTTCGACTACCTGAAGAAGCCCAAGGCGGTGCGGCTGACCGCGGGGCTCTACCGCAGCCTGCGGCCCGGCGGCGTGCTCTTCGTCGGCAACATGACCCCCGACCTCTCCAACCGCTGGATCATGGAGCACCACCTCGACTGGTACCTGGAGTACCGCACCCGCGCCGAGCTCAGGCAGTTCGCCGAGGAGGGCTGCGCCGGCGGCAGCGTCGAGCTCATCGAGGAGACCCAGGGCTTCAACCCGTTCGCGAAGATCACCCGGGCCTGAGGGCGACGGGCGGCCGCGTGGAGACCGTCCCCCCGAGCGTCCTCGAAGCCCGCTGGGCGGCCTGGATCCAGGAGCAGAACCGCCGGGGCGCGCGGGTCGCCGCCACGCTGGCGCTCGCCATCGTCCCCTTCTTCCTCATCATCGACCGGGCGGCGGTGCCGCCGGAGACGCTGCCGTGGTTCCTGGCGCTGCGCGCGGTGCAGCTCGGGGCCAGCGCGCTGGTGCTGCTGGCGTGTCGCTCGGAGTGGTGCAGGCAGCGGCACCTCCTCGCGACGGCCGCGTTCATCGCCACGCTCGGCCTCGCCATCGTGCTGATGACCCCGATGCTGGGCGGGCTGCGCTCGCCGTACACCGCGGGGCTTCACCTCGCGATGATCGGCGCGGGGCTTCTCTTCCTCTGGCCGCGGCGCGTGGTGCTCATCGTGCACTTCGGCGTGGTCGCGGCCTTCGTCGCCGTCAACGCCAGCGACCTGCGGCGCATCGTGCTGCTGCACGAGCCGCTGGAGGGGCTCCAGGTGCTCCTCCTCGCGAGCGTGGCGGCGGTGGTCAGCGCGGGGCAGCTGGTGGGCTACGGGCGCGCCCGGGAGCAGCTCGACAACCGGGTGAAGCTCGAGGCCGCCGGCGAGACGCTCGCCCGCGCGCACAGCGACCTGCAGCGCCTCGACGCCTTCAAGTCGCGCTTCTTCGCCAACGTGACCCACGAGCTGAAGACGCCGCTCGCGCTGATCCTCTCGCCGCTGGAGCTGATGATCGACGGGGAGATGGGCGAGCTCTCGGAGCCGCAGCGCGCCACGCTGCGGTCGATCTACCTGTCCGGCGCGAGGCTCCTTCGGCTCATCGGCGACCTGCTCGACCTGTCGCGGCTGGAGGAGTCGCGGCTGCGCCTCCGGGTGAGGCCGCAGGACCTCGTGCGGTGGCTGCGCGCGCTCGTCGCCCAGGTGTCGCCGCTCACCGAGCGCAAGCGCATCGAGCTGCGCTTCGTGGCCGACGTCGAGGTGTCCGAGGTGTGGTGCGACCTCGACCGGCTGGAGCGGGTGTTCGTGAACCTCATCTCCAACGCCGCGAAGCACACGCCCGAGGGGGGGAGCATCACGATCTCGCTCTCCGAGGAGGGCGAGCAGGCGCGGGTCTCCGTCGAGGACACCGGCGCGGGCTTTCCCCAGGAGCTGTCCGAGCGGCTCTTCGAGCGCTTCTTCCAGGTGGACAGCGAGACCGCGCAGAACCGCTACACGCAGGGCGGCACGGGCATCGGGCTCGCGCTCGCCCGCGAGCTGGTCGAGCTGCACGGCGGGAGCATCACCGCGTCGAGCGCCCCCGGGCGCGGGGCGACCTTCACCGTGACGCTCCGCAAGGGGCGGTCGCACCTCCCGCCGGAGGTGCTGGAGCGCCGGGCCCGCGCGGAGATGGTGCCCAACGAGCGCCGCGCGCAGCACAGCCCCACGGACTGGACGGCGCAGTTCGCGGCGCGCGACGAGTTCAGGCTGCTGGACGTGTTCGACGCGACCGAGCGGCGCGTGGTGGAGCGCGACCCGGATGAGGGCGAGCGAGGGCGCACGGTGCTGGTGGTGGAGGACACGCCGGAGGTCACCCGGCTCGTGCACACGGTGCTGCGGCAGCACTTCCGGGTGTTCACGGCGCCCAACGGCGTGCGGGGCCTGGAGCTCGCCCTCAAGCAGATGCCCGACGTGGTGGTGACCGACCTGATGATGCCGGAGATGGACGGCTTCGAGCTCACGCGGCGGCTCCGCCAGGATCCCCGCACGAGGCACGTCCCGGTGCTGATGCTCTCCGCGCGCGGCGAGCTCACCGACCGGCTGGAGGGCATGGACTCCGGGGTCACCGAGCACATGAGCAAGCCCTTCAACACCCGGGAGCTGCTGGCCACGGTGCAGAAGCTCTCGCAGGCGAGCGACGCCGCCGCGGAGCGGGTGCTCATCCAGCAGATGGACTCCCTCGAGACCATCACCGGGGGCCTCGCGCACGAGATCAACAACCCGCTCAACTACGTGCGCAACGCCTTCACGCGGGTGCGCATCGACGTCACCGAGGCCTTCAAGATGGCCGTCCCGAAGGCGGAGGGGGACGCCGAGCGGGCGAGGATCACCGCGCTGGAGGGGCGCACGCTGCGGATGTTCGAGACCGCCCAGGCGGGGCTCTCGCGCATCGGGGACACGGTGGCGCTGATGCGGCGGTACAGCCGCGAGGGCTTCGCCCGGGTGGCGCGCTCGCACGACGTGTTCGCCGGGGCGAGGGACGTCGCCACGCTGGTGTCCTCGTCGATCGGCCGCCCGGTCGAGCTGGTGCTGGAGCTCGAGGGCGAGGCGTGGGTCGACTGCGTCGCCGAGGAGCTGCACCAGGCGATCTCGAACCTGGTGCAGAACGCCATCGAGGCGGTCGCGGATGAGACCGGTCGGGTGGTGGTGCGGGGCGAGCTGCTGGCCAGCGAGGTGCGGCTCACCGTGAGCGACAACGGGCCGGGCATCTCCGCGGACGACCGGGCGAGGATCTTCACCCCCTTCTTCACCAGGAAGGCGCCGGGGAAGGGCACGGGCCTCGGGCTCACCATCGTCTGGCGCGTCGTCCACGCCCTCGGCGGGTCGGTCACGGTCGAGAGCGAGCTGGGGCGGGGGGCGAGCTTCTGCCTGCGGATGCCTCGGGCGCCGAAGGGCGCCGCGTAGCGACGCGGCCGCGGAGAGAAGCCCAGGTCTCAGCGCGGGTTGAAGCCGCCGTAGGAGGCGAAGCCGATGAACATCACGGCGAGCGCCACCATGAGGACGAGGAAGCCCACCGCGACCACGATGGTGGTGATGATGCCGAGCAGTCGGAGGTTGGTGACCTCGCTGGGCGGCGCGAGGCCCATGGTCTGGAAGTCGCGGGCGAACTGGTTGGCCTGGTACCAGGCCAGCGGGCCGGTGATCCACATGAAGCCCACGAACCAGCCGATGCCGCAGATGATGAGCCAGTTGCGGGCGCTCTCCGCGAGCTGCGCCGCGCGGGCCATCCGCGGGTCGTACTGGGGGTTGATGCCGTAGGGGACGTTCGGGCCGGGGGTGGGGTACGTCATGGCGGCCCCGAGCGTGACCGCTCCCGGAGGGAGGCGTCAAAGCGATCTCGGTCGAAAACTGGACCCGCACCCACCATGTAGGCCAAGGCCCGTCGTGGAGGTGAGAGAGCTTCATGGCGTTGAACTACGAAAACCCGGGCTCGGTCGACACGCACAACGAGCTGCCGTCCTTCGTGCCGGAGCAGGAGTTCCGGGCGACCCACGCGGCGGCCCAGCAGCTGGCGCGGCACCGCGACCAGCTCGTGACCGAGAACGCGCAGCTCCGCCGCGAGGTCGAGACCCTCCACCGGGCGCAGCGTGAGCTCGACGAGGCCACCCGCAACGGCGACGGCGCCGGGCGGCGGCTGGCGCTGCTGCGCGAGGCCCTGGCCCGCAAGGACAGCGAGATCCTGGCGCTCAAGACCCACCACGTCGGGCGCGACCGCGCCATCCACGAGGCCAGGGAGGTCGTCGAGCGGCTGAAGCGCGAGCGCACCGAGCTCGAGGAGCGGCTGCGCTCCCGCGACGGGGTGTTCCAGTCCATCGAGGCCGAGCGGGCCACGCTGAGCCGCGCCCTCGAGTCGGTGCGCCAGGAGCGCGAGCACGCGGCCAGCGCGCTGATGCAGGCCGACGGCACCGTGCACGAGTGGCAGCGCTACGCCGACGAGCGCACCCGGGAGCGCGACGAGGCGCGGCGTCAGCTGGGTGAGCTCGCCAACGACGCGGCGGGGCTGCGTGCCGCGCTGCACGTCGCCAACGCCGAGCGGCAGCGGCTCCTCGACGCCCACGCCCGGGAGCTGGCCGCGGTGCGGGCGGAGCTGTCCGCGGCGGTGGCTCGCGCCCGTGAGGAGTCCGAGGCGGCGCAGGACGCCCTGGTGTCGCGCTTCGAGGCGGCGAGGGCCGCGCACGCGATGGCCCTGCGCGCCATGGAAGACGAGCAGGCCGAGGAGCTCGCCGCCGAGCGGGCCGCGCGCATCGCCGCCGAGGAGGCGACGGTGGCCATGAGGCGGGCGATGGACGAGGCGCGGGAGCTGTCCGCGGAGTCGCTTCGCGCAGAGCACCTCGACGCGGTGGCTGCCATCCACCAGGAGTATTCGAAGGCGCTGCGGGAGGCGGCGGACGAGGCCTCGGCGGCGCTGAGGGCGGCGGAGGCGGAGGTCGCTTCGGTGCAGTCGAAGGCGGCCGAGGAGCTCGCTTCGGTGCAGTCGAAGGCGGCCGAGGAGCTCGCTTCGGTGCAGTCGAAGGCGGCCGAGGAGGTCGCTTCGGCGCAGTCGAAGGCGGCCGAGGAGGTCTCCTCGGCGCAGGCGATGGCAGCGGACCTGGAGCGGGAGCTGGAGGCGACCCGGGAGGCGCTCGGCAACTACGCGACGGACACGCTGGAGCGCATCGAGGCGGCGGAGCGGGCGGCTCGGGAGGCCCAGGGGTACCGCGATCGCTACGCGCGCAAGCTGGCGGCGGCGATGGAGCAGATCCGGGTGATGCGGTCGGAGTCGGAGTCCGAGGCGCGGGCCCAGGGCGAGGCGCTCCAGTCGCTCGGAGGGATGGTCGGGCAGATGACCGCGCGGATGGTGCTCCGGGCGGCGGGCGAGATCGCCCGGCGCGCGGGGCGGTCGGCGGTCGAGGGCGGGGACATCGACGCGGCCATCGCGGCGGTGACCGAGGGTGTGCCCGCGGAGGTGGCCGACGAGCTGTGGGCCCACCGGGACGCGTTCGTCTCGCCTTCTTACATGGAATGAGCCCGTAAGGGCTTGAGCCATGGCGCGCGGCTGGTTATCAGCCTCGCCCCATGGGAACCACCGAAGCGCACGCACCCGAACACCACTCGTTCCAGGCAGAGGTGAGCCAGGTCCTCGACCTGGTGATCCACTCGCTCTACAGCCACCGCGAGGTCTTCCTCCGCGAGCTGATCTCCAACGCCTCCGACGCCATCGACAAGCTGCGCTTCCGCTCGGTCACCGAGGCCGGGCTGATGGGCGAGGAGCCCCTGCGCATCCGGCTGATCCCCGACGAGGCCGCCGGGACGCTGACCATCGACGACAACGGCGTGGGGATGACCCACGACGAGCTCATCGAGCACCTGGGCACCATCGCGAGCTCGGGGTCGAAGAAGTTCCTGGAGTCGCTGAAGGCCAAAGGGGGCAAGCCCGACCTGACGCTCATCGGGCAGTTCGGGGTGGGCTTCTACGCCTCGTGGCTGGTGGCCGATCGGGTGTCGGTGGTGTCTCGCGCGGCGGGCAGCGAGGAGGCCTGGCGCTGGTCCTCCAACGCCAAGGACGGCTTCGACCTCGAGCCCGCGACGCGCGAGACCCGAGGCACCTCGGTGATCCTCCACCTCAAGGAGGACCAGAAGGACTTCCTCCAGAGCTGGCAGCTGCGAGACCTGGTGCAGAAGTACTCCGACTTCGTCGGCCACCCGATCGAGATGGCGGCGGAGAAGGAGGAGCCCAAGGAGGGTGAGGAGCCCAAGGTCGAGGAGCCCTCCTTCGAGGCGATCAACCAGGCCAGGGCGCTCTGGCAGCGGCCGCGCAGCGAGATCACCGACGAGCAGTACAAGGACTTCTACAAGCACCTCACCAACGACTGGGAAGAGCCGCTGGCGTGGGCGCACTTCAAGGTCGAGGGCTCGCAGGAGTTCACCGGGCTGCTGTACCTGCCGAGGCGTCCGCCCTTCGAGATGGACACCCCGGGCGAGGGGCGCCGCGGGGTGAAGCTCTTCGTGAAGCGCGTCTTCATCATGGACAACTGCGACGCGCTGGTGCCCCTCTGGCTACGCTTCGTGCGAGGGCTCATCGACTCCGACGACCTGCCGCTCAACGTCTCCCGCGAGACCCTGCAAGACTCCGCGGTGGTGCGCGCCATCAAGAAGCAGGTCGCGAGGAAGACCCTCGACCGGCTCGACGAGCTCGCCAAGGACTCGCCCGAGGACTACGCGACCTTCTGGGCGCAGTTCGGCAAGGTGGTGAAGGAGGGCCTGCACCTCGACTACGAGTACCGAGAGCGCCTGGGCACGCTGGTGCGCTTCGAGAGCTCGCACGGCGACGGCATCACCTCCCTCGCGGAGTACGTCGGCCGCATGAAGGAGGGGCAGGAGGCGATCTACTACTCCATCGGCGAGACGCGGCAGGCGGCCGCCAAGTCACCGCACCTGGAGGCGCTGCGAGAGCGCGGCTACGAGGTGCTCTACCTCTTCGATCCCATCGACACGCTGGCGGCCGACGGGCTGAAGGAGTTCCAGGGGAAGAAGCTGGTCAACGTGGCGATGGCCGACCTCAAGCTCGACGCGAGCCCCGAGGCGAAGCAGAGCGAGGAGGCCGCCGCGGGCGCGCTCAAGCCGCTCATCGAGCGGGTGAAGTCGGTGCTCGGCTCGCGCGTTCGCGAGGTGCGCAGCTCGTCGCGGCTCAAGGACTCGCCGGCCTGCCTCGTGGTCCCGCCGGGCGCGATGAACCCCGCGATGGAGCGGCTGCTGCGGGCCAACGGGCGCGAGGTGCCGCCGTCCGCGCGGGTGCTGGAGCTCAACCCGACGCACCCGCTGATGGAGGCCATCCAGGCGCGCGCCGCCGCCGGAGACGAGTCGCTCGACGAGTGGATCGAGCTCCTCTACGACCAGGCGCTGCTCACCGAGGGCTCGACCCCGGACGACCCGCACCGCTTCGCCCAGCGCATGACCGACCTCATGCAGCGCGCCCTCGCCAACAAGGCCTGAGCGCTCTCTCCGCCCCACCGGCTTCCCACCCTCGCCGACCACTCCCGACCGGCGCTCTCCCACGCGCAGAGCGAGCCTCTCCGCGACCGGTGCAACGGTTGCGCGAGCCGTGCAGGGTCTTCCGTCGCCGTTGGGAGATTCTCTCGATTCACACGATTTTCAGCCATTTCCTAAGGCGGCACGGGCACTGCAGCCGCGGCCGTGTACGGCTGAGCTGGCACGACGGCGAGGGTCCCAGCATCTGGACTGCCATCCGTGCCGCTGGGCCGCTGGAGAACCACAGGATGGAATCGTTTGTCTGGGATGACTGCTTCGTCACCGGCGTCACCGAGGTCGACTTTCAGCACCATGGGCTCGTCGACCTGATCAACCGCCTCGGCGACGCCGTGACGAGCGACGAGGGCGCGTCGAAGGACGAGATCGAGACGGTGTTCGAGAGCCTCGCGCTCTACGCCGTCCATCACTTCGCCGACGAGGAGTCGATGATGTTCGCGCGGGGCCTCGACCGGCGGCACATCGATGGCCACCTCGCGGCCCACGCGAACTTCTTCGAGGAGGTGGCGCTCCTGCGCGGGGCGATGACGAAGGACGAGCCCAACGCGGCGGACGCGCTGTTGAGGTTCCTCTCCCAGTGGCTCGCGTATCACATCCTCGGGAAGGATCAGGTGATGGCCGGGCAGCTCGCCGCGATCGCGCAGGGCCAGACCCCGGAGCAGGCCTACCGCTCCAGCGAGCGGAGCCGCGACCCGGCCACGGACACCCTGCTGCGCGCCCTCGACGGGCTCTTCCAGCTCGTCTCCGAGCGCAACCGCGCCCTCTCGCTCCTCAACCGCACCCTCGAGGCGCGCGTCGCCGAGCGCACGCTGGCGCTCTCCGAGGCCAACCAGCGGCTCGAGGACATGGCCATGACGGACATCCTCACGGGCCTGCCCAACCGCCGCCACGCGATCACCCGCATCGGGCGCGAGTGGCAGGACGCCGTCGCCACGGACGCGCCCCTCGCGTGCCTGATGATCGACGCCGACGGCTTCAAGGGCATCAACGACAGCTACGGCCACGACGCCGGAGACGCCGTGCTCCGGGTGCTCGCGCGCGAGCTCGGCCACGCGGTGCGCACCGACGACGTGGTGTGCCGCCTCGGCGGCGACGAGTTTCTCATCCTGTGCCCGCGCACCCCGCTCGCGGGCGCGATGCAGGTCGCCGAGGAGGTGCGCAGCAAGGTGGCCGCGCTGCTCGTGCCCGCCGGCGCGGGCGAGTGGCGAGGCAGCGTCAGCATCGGCGTCGCCGCGCGAACCCCGGAGATGAGCTCCGCCGAGAGCCTCATCGAGGCCGCAGACCGGGGCGTCTACAAGGCCAAGCGCGAGGGCCGCGACCGCGTGGCCACCGTGCAGCGACCCTGAACCGTCGGCCTGGAAGGGAGGCCCGAGGCCCCGAAGCCCGCATTGACAGGCGTGCCCGAGGGCAACAGGCAGGGGCTGAGACGCGGCGTCTGCATGGCGGTGTCGCATCGCGTGGCGGGGGTCGCGCGTCTCCCCGGAGGTCTCCGATGGCAACAATCGAAATCAAGGACAACGCTCTCCTCGTGACCGTGGAGGGCTTCGACAAGATCCTGGCGCTGCGAAGCTCGATCACCGTCCCTCTCGCGCACATCACCGGGGTCACCGCGCGGCCCGACATCTCGAAGGTGATGTACATGCCGGTGGAGTCGCAGTTTCGCGGGGTGCACAGCCCGGGCAACGTGCTCGCCGGCACGCTCATCATGGCCGACGGCTCGGGCAACGTGTTCTGCGACGTGCACGACGACACCAGGGCGGTCGCGATCGATCTCCATCACGACGAGTTCAAGCGGCTCATCCTCGAGGTCTCCGAGCGCACGCCCGAGCAGGCGCGCGACCTGATCCTGGCGGCGATCGGCCGACCGGTGGGCGGGTCGTCGGTGGAGAGCGAGCCGAAGCCCGACGAGCCGCGGGTCGTGCCGGCCGGCACCAGTCGTTAGCCAGGAGGGCCGCGCACGACAGCGCCGCCACACCATGGCGGCAGTGCGCTAGAGCCGCCTGCGCAGGCTGCGCGCGTGGGCGAGGTGTGCGGCCACCATGGGCCGGATGTCGCCCTGGAGCGCGGTGCGCAGATCGGCCGCGTGGGCCGACGGGATGAGCTTGTGGTCGAGCAGCTCGAGCAGCTCTCCGTGGGCCGCGATCTGGGCGTCGAGGTACGCGCGGTCGAAGGCGCCGCCGCGCAGGCGAGAGAGCTGCTGCCGGGAGGACGTCGCCTCGGCGTTCAGCCTCAGGCTCTCAGTGCCCTCGATGGACGTGAGGGTGAGGCGCTGCGCGAGCGCCGCCATGCGCGTGCCGGCCTCGGTGTGCGCGGTCACCGTCGAGCGAGCGAACTCCCTCACCGCGCGGCTGGAAGCGCGGCCCTGCGCGAAGGTGCCCAGGGTGATCTCGCCGCGGTTGGACGCGGCCACCGTCGCCACGATCTCGCCGTCGCTGAGGGTCATGTCGGGGGAGTCGACGCCGCCCATGCCGGTGCCTCCGGGCACCTGCTCCGTCGGCGGGGTGCGGAGCCCACCGTCCTGCGCCGACGCGAGCGAACTCGAGAGGATGAAGGCGCCCGCCAGGGCACCGAGCAGCAGTCGTCGCATGGCCTTATTCCTCCTGAGCCTGTGGTGAGCGCCCCGATGGGCTACTTCCAGGCTGCATCCGCGATGCCGCGCTTGACGCTCCTCCATGGGGGATCGATCCAGGGCCGGTGCTCTCCTATGCGAAGACCGACTGGCTCCACATGCTGGTGTCTCCGCGGGGGTCCTTCGCGCCGGGGCTGATGCGCAGGGTGCTGGCCTTCGGGTTGATCGCCTCGGCCCTCTGGTTCGCGCATCGGCTCAACGATCGCGTGGTGCTCAACATCGGGCTCTACGAGGTCTCCGGCGCGGTCATCGCGCTGATCCTCGCGTTCCGCACCAACACCTCCTACAACCGCTTCTGGGAGGGTCGAACCCTCTGGGGGTCGATCGTCAACGCGTCGCGCAACCTCGGGCGCATCGCTCGCTGTCACGCCGCCCTCGACGCCGGCGAGGCCCGGGAGTTCGTGACCTGGGTGGTGGTCTTCGCGCACGCCTGCCGACGCTCGCTCCGAGAGGAGCCCGAGCGGCCGGAGATCGACCGGCTGCTGCCGGAGGCCGAGCGCTCCGCGATGGCCGGGCACCCGAGCCCGCCGCTCTTCGCCTCGGAGAAGATCTCGTCGCTGCTGGCAGGCTACGCGCGGCGCGGCGCGCTCGATCCGCCGCTGGCCGCGCGGGTCGAGGAGGAGGTGATGACCCTCGTGAACTGCCTGGGCGGGTGCGAGCGCATCCGAAAGACCCCGACGCCCCTCGGCTACGTGCTGCTCCTGCGGCGGATGGTGGCGCTCTACCTCGCGACGCTGCCGCTCTGCCTCGTGCAGGAGATCGGGTTCCTGACGCCGCTGGTGACGATGATGGTCGCGTACGCCGTGCTCATGATCGAGGGCATCGGGCAGGAGCTCGACAACCCCTTCGGCCACGACCCCAACGACCTCGCGCTCAGCCGCGTCTGCGACACCATCGAGCGTGACCTGCTGGGCTCGTCGTCGCTCGACCTGGTGCTCGCCTCCACGGCGCGCTTCCCGGACGAGGATTGATCGGCGGGGGAGGTGCCGGGGCTACAGCGCCCACAGCCCGGCGAGCTCGAGCGGCACCGCGTCGAAGGGCTCCGCGCGCACGACCGCGTCTCCCTCGAAGGTCGCGAGCAGCAACCAGCCGATGTCCGCCCGGCGGTAGACCTCCACGGATTGCAGCACCGGCGACACCAGCCAGACGTGGCCGACGCCCTCCCGGTAGTAGATCGCCAGCTTGCGCCCGCGGTCGACCCGCTCCGTCGAGGCTGAGAGCACCTCGCAACACCAGTCCGGCGCGAGGGGGATGAAGGGCGGCTCGGTGCCTGCGAGGAAGTCCGCGGGGATGCGCTCGCGCCGCCACCCGGCGAGGTCGGGGATCACGACGTCAGGGAGCGGCCCCAGGTGCAGCTCCGGTTCAGGGAGGATCACCCACCCGCCGGGACCTCCGCGGCCGCGGTCGAAGGGGCCGTCCAGGTCAGCGCCCAACCGCCCGGCCGACCGTGCGTGATCCAAGCGTGGCCGGGGCATGAGGGACAGCTGCCCGTCGATGATCTCCGCGACCATCGTCTCCGGCGCGTTGCGGTAGCCCTCCACGACGTCGGGCGCGAGGTTGGGAAACTCCGGGTCGGTGGTGCGTGCGGCGTCACCTGACATCCCCAGAGCGTAGCCCACCCGGCGAGGCCCGTAGCGCCCCATCCGCGCCCGCTCGACGTCGCTCCCCTCCGGGCGAGGCCGCATTGGGAGGGCCTGGGCGGGATCCTCCCCTCGCTGACGCTCGGGGTCTGGCTCAGGGTACCGACGCCTCGCGGTCGTACCGGGGACTCCCCACCGACGCGCCTCGCTCCCCGCCGACCCTCTCAGCCCCCGACCTGGTGCACCCGCACGGAGTTGGTCTTCCCCTTCACCGCGATGGGCGCGCCGAAGACCACCACGATGCGGTCGCCCGCGGTCACCATCCCGCTGGCCAGCAGGTGCGCCTGCACCCCCTCGACCATCTCGTCGGTGTCGCCGAGGGGCTCCATCACCCGCGCCGTCACGCCCCAGAGCAGCCCCAGCCGCCGGCGCACCACCTCGCTCGGAGAGAAGGCCACCACCGGGACCGTCGGGCGCTCCTTGGAGATGAGCCTCGCCGTGTCGCCGCCCTGCGTGAACACCGCGATCAGCCGCGCGTCGAGGTCGGTCGAGGCCATCACCGCCATGCGCGCGGTCGCCTCGGGGAAGGGCATCGGGCGCGCGTGCGCCGGCGGCTGCTCGGGCTTCCAGTAGGGCGAGCTCTCCGCCGCGCTGATGATCCTCGCCATCATCCCCACGGCCAGCGCCGGGTGCGCCCCGGAGGCGGTCTCGCCCGAGAGCATGGTGGCGTCGGCGCCGTCGAAGATCGCGTTGGCCACGTCGCTGGCCTCCGCACGCGTGGGCCTCGTGGAGGTCACCATCGAGTGAAGCATCTCCGTCGCCACGATGGCCGGGCGACGCCTCGCCGCCGCGCACACCAGCACCCGATGCTGCAGCACCGGAACCTGCTCCGGCGGAAACTCCACCCCCAGGTCGCCGCGCGCCACCATCACCGCGTCCGAGGCCTCCACGATGGCCTCGAGGTGGTCGATCGCCTGCGGGGTCTCGATCTTCGAGCACACCGGCACGATGCGACCGCGGGCCTCGCAGAACTCCCGCACCCGCCGCACGTCGTCGACGGAGCGCACGAAGGAGAGCGCCACGTAGTCGATGCCCGCCGCGAGGCCGAACTCGAGGTCGAGCTTGTCCTTCGCCGTGAGCGCGTCGAGCTGCAGGTTGCCCGACGGCAGGTGGATGCCCACCGCGTCCCGCAGCCGCCCTCCCTCCTCGACCACCACGTGCACCCGGTCGCCCTTGATCTCCGTCACCCGCAGCCGGATGCGACCGTCATCAGCATGGATGGCGTCGCCGCTGCGGAGGTCCGTCGCCAGGGTCTCGTAGCGGATGGGGATCACCCCGGGAGGCGCGTCTTCGCCCGCCATCAGGCAGAGCGTGTCGCCCGCCACGACCTCCCTCGCACCGCCGATGCGCCCCGCGCGAATCTTCGGGCCGCTCAGGTCGCCGAGGATGGTGATCGCCTTGCGGTACCGCGCGCTCGCGTCCCGGATGGCGTTGACCGCGCGCTGGTGATCGTCGTGGGTGCCGTGGGAGAAATTGAGCCTCGCCACGTCCATCCCCGCCTCGATGAGGCTCTCGATCGCCTCGGGGCTGTTGGAGCTGGGGCCGATGGTGCAGACGATCTTCGTGCGTCGGGTGAACATTGCCGCGGCACGCTACACCGCCGAACGGTGCCTCGCATCACGCTCGCCGAAGAGTCCCTGGCAAACGCCCCTATACTGCCCGATACCGTCGCCAGGAGCCCGCATGCCGCCACGAAGTTTCCGCGCCCTCCGCCTCGCCCTCGCCGCCCTCTGCTTCGTCCTCGCGGGCTGCGGCGACGAGCCGCTGGGCTTCGTCGACGGCGGCCCCCTCGACGCCACCCTCCGCAGCGACGCCGCCTTCCCCGAGCGCCCCTCGCTCATCGACACCGGCCCCGCCACGGACGTCCGGGGCCGCGCCTGCACCCGCAGCTCGCAGTGCGACGACGGCGTCGAGTGCACCATGGACTTCTGCGCCGATGACGGCCGCTGCGTCAGCGTGGCCGACCCGGGGCGCTGCGACGATCGGGTCTACTGCAACGGCGTCGAGAGCTGCGACGCCCGCCGCGGCTGCGTGCGGGGCACCCCCGTCACCTGCAACGACAACTACACCTGCACCATCGACCGCTGCGACGAGATGACCCGCGCCTGCGTGCACCGCCCCCGGGACTTCGACGGCGACGGCGACCCCGACTTCCGCTGCACGGCCTACGACTGCGACGCGGGCGTTCCCGACCCGCCGTGCTGGCGCGGCGGCGACTGCGACGACGCCAACCCGAGGGTCAACTCCCGCCTCCCGGAGATCTGCGGCGACGGCGTCGACAACAACTGCAACGGCGAGGTCGACGCGGCCGACCGCATGGGCTGCTCGCGGCCCATGCACGACCGCTGCGACGACGCGCTCGACGTGTCCGCCGGAGGGCGCTTCACCGTCGCCCTGGCGGGCGCCCTCGGGGACTACCCCTCGCGCTGCACGGGCAACACCATCCCTCCCCGCGACGCCGTGCTGCGGCTGCGGCTCGACGCCCCGAGGGACGTCGCGGTGACCGCCGAGAGCAGCGGCGCCAGCGTGCTCGTGCAGCTCGGCACCCGCTGCGGCGACATCGAGTCGGTGCGCGACTGCGTCATCGGATACCCCACCGTGTACCGCGCCAGGGCGCTCCCGGCGGGGGAGTACTTCTTCCAGATCGCCACCACCAGCGCGGTGGTCGGCACCGGCGAGGTGGCCCTCACGGTGGAGCTCACCGACCCGACCCCGGCGCCCTCCAACGACGCCTGCTCCGGGGCGATCGACATCCCCACGGACGGGGCGACCCTCCGCGGAACCCTGGTCGACGTGGCCGACGACGTGACCACGAGCTGCGGCGGCACGACCCCGGACGTCGTCTACCGCCTCACGCTCACCGAGCGCCGCGACGTCACCCTGCGCGCCACCGGAGGCCGCACCGACTACCTCACCCTCGCGCTGGTCGACACCTGCGCCCGCACCACCGCGACGCGCCGCTGCGCCACCGGCAGCCCCTCGCAGATCAGCCTGCGCAACCTCGCTCCTGGGACCTACTTCGTGGTGGTCGAGGGCACGCGCGTGCCGTCCTTCACGCTGGAGGCCGAGCTCACCGCCCCGACCTCCGCGGTGCCTGGCGACTCGTGCAGCAACCCCATCACCCTCTCGCCCAACAGCACCGTGATGGGCACCGTCGCGGGCGCTCAAGGGGACGTGCCCATCTCCTGCTACGGGGGCGACAGCCGCGACGTCGTCTACCGCTTCACGCTCGACCGCACGCTCGACGTCAACGTGCTGCTGCGCGGCGGGGCCTCGGACTTCTTCTTCTTGGCGGTGCAGCGCGCCTGCGGGAGCTCGACCGGGGAGGCCGCGTGCCGCTACGGCACCGTCGGAAGGCTCACCGCCAGGGGCCTCGACCCGGGGGACTACTACCTCGTGGTGCGCCCGCTGCGAGGGACGGAGTTCACCCTGACGATCGTGGCGAGCCCGCCCCTCGCGCCGGTGATGGCCTCGGGCAACGACACCTGCGCGACGGCGCAGTCGATCCCCTCGGGCGGCGGGTTCTACATGGGCAACACGGCCGTGCTGCGCCGTGACTACACCGCCCCGTGCACCCTCGGCACCACCAGCGAGGACGCGGTCTTCCGCTACCGCTCCGACACCCGGCAGCGGGTGCAGTTCTCCCTCGAGGGCTCGTCCTTCAACACGGTCATCTGGATGACCCAGGGGCCGATGTGCCCGGGGTCGAGCGTCCCTCTCACCTGCTTCAGCGGCGAGGGCGCCTCTCCGGCGGTCTTCGACGCGCTGCTCGATCCGGGCGAGTACTGGGTCTACGTCAGCGGCTTCAACGCCGAGGCCCGCGGGGCGTACTCGCTCTCCGTGCTGCCGCTCCCCATGTGACCCGCCGCGTCGGCGCTAGGCCCGCGATGTCCATCCGCTTCAGCCCCCAGAGCCAGGTCGTCATGCTACACGCCCAGGAGGAGGCCAGCGCGTCGGCCCTGCTCTGGCCCTGCGCCGAGCACCTGCTCCTCGCGCTGCTCGACGACCCCACCGTGGCCGAGGCCCTCCTCGCGCTGGAGACGGACCCTCGCCGCGTGGCGCAGCAGACCCGCGACTACCTCGCCTCGCCCCGCTCTCCGACCTACTCCAGCCGCGCCGACGACTGGCCCCGGCGCATCTGGCGGTGGCTCTTCCCCCCGATCCCTGGGGACGTCTCGCTGATCCAGCGGCGGGCCGCGGTGCAGGTGCTGGTGAGCGGCCGCTCGGACATCACCCCCCTCGACCTGCTCGCGGCGCTCTTCCGGATGACCGACCCGCGGAGCGCGGCTCCCGGCGCGGTCGAGCTCACGGACGACCCGTACCGCTGCGCGATGGCCACGGTGGCCCACCCGATGACCACGCTGCGACAGTCGGGCGTGACCACGGTGGCGCTGCTCCGCTACCTCGCGCACGGCGACCGCCCCCGCGCCCGGGAGGCGCCGTCCGCGCTCGACCCGCAGGCCCTGGTGGACGTGCACCTGCTCAACGACGAGTACACGACGATGGAGTTCGTGGTCGCGGTGCTGGGGGACGAGCTCGGGCTGAGCGCGCAGGAGGCCTCGGACCTCGCGCTGCGGGTCCACTGGGAGGGCGTCGGGGTGGTGGGGACGCTGCCCTTCGCGGTGGCCGAGCCCGCGAGGCGTCGCATCGAGGAGCGCGCCGTGAGGGCGGGCTTCCCGTTGAAGGTCCTGGTGGTCGCCGCGGCGGAGTCGGAGGGCTGATCGCTACAGGTCGTCCTCGGGCCCCGCGCCCGCGACGTCTTCGACCAGGCCCCGCAGCGCCTCGGCGTCGGACCACGCCTGCGCGAAGCAGCCCACCGGCCGGTGCGGCGCGTCGCCCTCCACGATCTCCGGCAGGTGCCCGAGCCCGTAGCTGGTGAGCGCCGCCGCGAGCCCGTCGAAGCAGCGCCCCGCCTCGGCCCTCGCCTCCGCCTCGGCCTCCGGGGTGGCCCTCCGTCGGCCCACCCGCACCACCGCCGCGGTGTACGCCCCCAGCAGGAAGGGCCAGGCCGTCCCCTGGTGGTACGCGCTGTCCCTCGACCAGGGGCCGCCATCATACCGTCCCTGGTAAGCCGGATCCTTCGGGGAGAGGGTGCGCACGGCCATCGGCACCAGCAGCTCGTCGCGCGCCCGGCGCAGCACCGCCTCGCACTGCTCGAGCGGGAGCAGGTCGCCCGGCAGGGCCACGGCGTAGAGGGCGTTGGGGCGCACCGCGGGGTCGCGCTCGTCGTCGCGCACGACGTCGTAGAGGTACCCGAGCTCGGCGTTCCAGAAGCGCTCTCTGAAGCTCTGCCGGACGTGGTCGGCCTCGCGGTGCCAGCGCTCCGCGGAGCCCTCGTCGCCGGTCGCCGCGCAGAGCCACGCGAGCGAGCGCAGCCCGGCGTGCCAGAGGGCGTTGATCTCCACAGGGCAGCCGTGGCGAGGGGTGAACACCGTGTCGGCGCAGCGGGCGTCCATCCAGGTGAGCTGGGTGCCAGGGTCGCCCGCCCAGATGAGCCCGTCGGGGCGCTGGTGGATGTTGTACCGGGTTCCTCGGCGGAAGGCCTCGACGATGGCGCGCATCGCGGGCACCAGCGTGCGCCGGGCGAAGTCGAGGTCGCCGCTGTACTGGACGAAGCGTCGCGCCGCGTGGAGGAACCACATCGGCGCATCGACGGTGTTGTCATCCGCCGCCCCTCCGCCGCTGTCTGGGAAGCGGTTGGGGAGCATCCCCTGGTCGACGTACTTCGCGAAGGCCGCGAGGAGCTCCTTGGCCTCCGTGTAGCGCTTCGGCACGAGGTAGAGACCCGTGAACGCGATGAGGGTGTCGCGCCCCCAGTCCTCGAACCAGGGGTAGCCCGCGAGCACCGCCGGGGGGCGGGCGAGGTCGGCGCGGTAGAGGTCCACGGCGCGGTAGAGCTGCTCGACCCGAGGGTCGGAGGCGCCCTGTGGGACGAGCGCTCTCAGCCGGGCGATCTCCCGGGCCTCGAGCACCGCGACGTCGTCGGGCAGCCGGTGCTCCGCGGTGAGCACCACGTGGGCCGACTCCCCGGGGGCGAGGGCGATGACGTACTCGCCGGGGGTGAAGAGGTCTTCTTGCGAGTCGAGGCCCCGCGCGCGCTCGGCCTCGTGCTGGAAGCCCCGCCACCAGTCGGGCGAGGCGTGAAAGACCCCGGGCGCCTGCATCAGCACCGCGGGCCCTCCCTCGTAGGGCTGGATGAGCACCGTGCCGGGACGGTCGTTGACCGCCACCGCGGCGATGCGGGCGTCGCGGTTCTGCTGCGCGTGGTGGTGGAAATCGCGGAAGGCCCCGAAGGGGCGCACGGTGAGCGCGATGGCGCCGGGGGAGTCGACCAGGGTGTAGCGGACGACGGTGGTGTTCTGCCCGCGCACCATGAAGACGGTGCGCTCGAGCACGGCCTCGCCGACGCGCCACTGCCACCGCGGCAGCGGATCGAGCGCGAAGGTCACCAGGTGGCGCCAGCCCTCGGGCTGCACCACGCCGGGGAAGGCGTGGCTGCTCAGGGGCGCGCGCAGGTAGCGGAGGGTGATGGTCTCGTCGAGGTGGCTGATGAGCACCTGCCGGCCGCGAGGCGGGCTGAGCGCGGCCACGAGCAGCCCGTGGTAGCGCCGGGTGGCGATGCCCGAGACGGTGCCCGAGGCGTAGGCGCCGAGGCCGTTGCCGAGGATCCACTCCCGAGCGGTGAGCGCGTCGCGGTCGGTGAGCAGCGAGGCCGGGAGATGGATCATGCGCCCGACGATAGGGCCATGCGCGCGGGGTGGGGAGCCCTTTGAGGGGGGCGCGGCGAGCCTGCGAGGGGCTCAGCTCCAGATGGAGCGGGCCTCGTCGGTCGTGGCGACGCCGCGGAGGTCGCGGGCCCGGACGAGCTGCACCGCGACGGCGACGGCGACGGCGCTGACGCCCAGCGTGCCGACGACCAGCCCGGCGGGGGCGCGCAGCTCGCCCATCGCGAAGGCCGGGAAGATCATCGCGGCCATGCCGGAGAAGAGCAGCGGGAAGCGCCGACCGTTGGCGTACGCGACGGCGCCGAGGGCGAGCGCGACGGGGAGCCAGAAGAGCACCTCGCCCTCGTGGCGGTCGATGCGCATCAACGCCGCGATGCCCATCGGGAACATCGCCGCGGGGTAGAGCCAGAAGGCGCCGTCCACGGGGCCGCGGGAGAGCCGGTCGAGCACCGTGGCCACCGCGAAGACCGACGCCCCGGCGAGCATCACGAGCAGCGCCTGCTGGTCGGAGCTGTAGTACGAGGGGCTGGACGGGGAGGTGGCCAGCATCGCGACGGCCATCATCACGTGGGCGCCGGCGATGCCGAGCGCCGGGGCGCAGCGCCGGAAGCGCCAGAGCCCGAGGGCGAGGAGGGCGGAGGCGCCGCTCGACAGGGCGAAGGCGAGGTTGAGCCGCGCGCGGAAGTCTTCGAAGCCGCGGTGGTACTCGGCCCCGTACTCGCCGGGGTGGAAGCGCTCCAGCGGGATCACCAAGCTTAGCAGCCCGAGCACCACCCCGAAGGACCACACCGCAGCGCCCGAGCGGAGGATCGCCCCGGGCACCCGCCCCCAGGAGTAGCGGTCGAGGACGTGCGCCAGGGCGAGCGTGGCGGCCAGGCCCACGAGGCAGCCCGCGGCGGTGCTGAGGTCGGCGCCGTGGTCGCTCGTGTCGGCGAGGATGCCGATGCCGGCGCCCATCACCGCGGCGGCGGCGATGAGCCCCTGCACCACGGTGGCCCAGCGCACGTCGGCGACGGCGCCCCCGGCGGGCGAGGAGCGGGCGAGGGCGAGCACCTGCTCCATCTGGTCGTTGGAGAGGATCTTCCGCCGGACCGCTTCGAGGAGATGGGACTCGTGGAGCTGGGTGTTTCGCATGGCGCCTCTACGACCTCCGTATGGATGTGCAGACTACGCCCGCGGCGCTTTGTTCCATTCCCGTCGGCGTTGCTGATTCCCTGGTGGGCTTTTTCGGGGCGATGCTTCGTCGCGGGGGGAGCCTTGACGGTCTCGTGGATTACCAAGTAGGTTCCGCGCCCCTGATACCTGTTTTGGAGGATTCCTCGTGGCCAATCATGCATCCGCCGAGAAGCGCAACCGTCAACGCGTCAAGCGCACCGACCGCAACCGCGGCGTCCGCAGCGAGTTTCGTACCCTGGTGAAGAACGTTCGTGAGCTCATCGCCAAGGGCGACGCGACCGGCGCCAAGGCCGCGCTCACCCCGGCGATCTCGGCCCTCGACAGCGCCGTCTCCAAGGGCGTCCTCGTCCGCGGCACCGCGTCGCGCCGTGTCTCCCGCCTCGCCGCCGCTGTGCACAAGCTCAGCGCCACCGCCGCCAAGTAGTCTCCGTCTCCCTCTCCTCCAGTCGTCGTCAGCGCCCGGCGTTCAGCGCCGGGTGCGTCGCGAACAACGCCACCACGTAGAGTTCCCCGTCGCGCGCCGCGACGCCGATGCCCAGCGCGTCCAGCGCCGGATCGAGCGCGTTCGCCCGGTGCGACGGCGACCCCATCCAGCGGGCGTGGGCGTCCGTCAGCGTCTGCGCTCTCGCCAGGTTCTCGGCCACCCGCTCGGCCCTCACCTGCGCCCGCTGCAGCCGCTCGATGGGGCCGTCTTCGGGCGTAGGTCGGTGAGCGATCACCCCGCGCGCCGCCAGGTTGCGGGCGTGCGCCGCGGCCACCCCGTCGAGCAGCGGGTCGCGCCGCAGCGCCGGGGCGCCCGCGCGGGCTCGCTCCCGGTTGATGGCCCCCAGCAGGTCGCGCGGGTCGGTGAGCGTGTCGCGGGGCGACGGCCTCGACGGCGCCGGGTGCCAGGTGGCCAGCGGGATCGGCCCGTCGCCCAGCGTCGCCACGACCTGCAGCGTCGACGGGGAGAGCGTCGACGGGAGCGAGACCGAGGCCGTGGCGTCGAAGGCGAAGACGCTCACCGCGCCGTCCGCGTCGGTGACCGCGAGGCGGGCGTCGCTCACGAACTGGGGCAGCGCCGCGCGCACCGTGAGCACGCCGTGGGAGCGCTCGGAGAGCACCTCGACGACGCGGGGGGCGAGGGCGAGGGCGACGCGGACCCCGTCCGTGGCGAGGGCGCAGCGGGGCAGCAGCGCAGGGTGGCGAGCGCGCTCGATCGCCGCGGCGAGCGCCTCGGGGTCGGCCGAGGGCAGCACCACGGTGTGCACGGTCGGCGCGAACATCCCCGCGGCCTCGGTGCGCGCCCGCTGCGCGTCGGCGTCCGGGGCCTCGCGGTCGAGGGCCGCGCGGGCCGCGGGCAGCAGCCGTCCGTCGGGGCGGCAGCGCGCCACCAGGGCGTCGCCCAGCGGGTCGGCGTGCGAGGCCGCGGCCAGGAGGAGGAGGCTCAGGGAGAGGTGCGTCGGTGCAGCCATCGGGTCAGCGTGGGCCAGAGGAGGTGAGGGGCCTTGCGGCCGAGGAGGAGGTCCCCGTGGCCGCTGGGGAAGGTGACGAAGGTGCGGTCGCGCGAGCTGCTGCGCTCGAAGGCGGGGCGCACCGCGGCGGGGCGGGCGAGGTGGTCGTGGGTCCCGGCGACCACCAGCAGGGGGACGTCGCAGCCCTCGAAGTCGCGCGCGAAATGGTCGCTGTCGTCGTCGCTGCTGTCGGTGAGCTGCGCGAGCTCTCCGAAGGAGGCGCGGTCGAAGGAGCGGGCCAGGTACTCCGCCAGCACGTCGGGCTCGAAGCCCCCGGGGTGCCACGCCCGGATGGGCATCGGCAGCCAGCCGGTGTCCCAGAGCGGCTGCGTCGCGCGCAGCATCGAGCGCACGGCCCCCATCGGGAAGGCCGTCTCCCCTCGGCCCCCGCGGCCGATCAGCGCCGCCCCGCGGGAGAGCGCGTGCACCAGCGTCGCGCCGCGGCCCCAGAAGTACGGCGCGGCCAGGGTGACCAGCGCCTGCACCCGCCCGGGGCTGCGGGCCGTGGCGGCGTAGGCGAGCATGCCCCCGAGGCTGTGCCCGGCGAGCACGACGCGGGGCCGCCCGGTGAGCTCGGCGATGGCGTCCATCGCGGCGGGGAAGTCCTCGTCGACGTAGGGGTGGAGGGCCGCGGCGGGGCGGGTTCCCTGAGCGCGGGAGCGGCCGTGACCGCGGAGGTCGAGGCTGAAGACGTCATGTCCCTCGGCGGCCAGGTGGTTGACCAGGCTGCGCTGCGACAGGTGCCAGGCGTGGAGGTTCTGGCCGAAGCCGTGGACCAGCAGCAACGGCGTGGGCCCTGGGCCCTGCGCTCCCGCGAGGCGCTTGCGCACCAGCGCGAGCGAGCCCGCGTCGGGGAGGGTGACGGCGGTCTCCTCGAAGCGGGCGGTGCGGCCGCGGTCGACGACCTCGGTCACCTCCACGGGCTCGGCGCTGATGACTCGGCGGGACATCCAGACTAAGTGTACCGGCCGTGGCCTCACGACGACGAATCCCGGGCCTGATGGCGCTCCTCTCGGCCTGGATGCTCGCGTGCCCCGCGGCGGCGCAGCAGTCGACGCGCGCCCAGATGGAGCACGACCTCGCGGGCTTCGAGCAGGGCCCCGACGCCGCCGCGGTGCGCTCCTGGGGGGCGGAGGCTCCCGGGGCGCTGATGGCGATCGGCAACGACGCCGCCGCGGCCCCGCACGTGCGGCAGCGGGCGGTCTTCGCGCTGCGGCACTTCAGCCAGCGTGTCGCCGTGCGCGACTACCTCAGGGCGCTCGCCACCGTCCCGGGGCAGGGGCTCTACCTGCTGCGGGCGGCCCTCGACGCGCTGGTGATCGGCTTCGAGGACCTCTCGGTCTCCGCGGGCTTCCTGGCCGACCCGAGGGTCGAGGTGCGCGACGGGGCCGCCTGGTCGCTGGCCCGCTCGCCTGGCGCCGCCGCGCGATCGCTGCTGACCGAGCGGCTGCGGGTGGAGCGGGACGAGACCGTGCGGCGCACCATCGCCGACGCCCTGCAGTCGACGGCGCCGGTCCGCGCGACGCATTGATCCGCGCGGCGGCGTCTGTGTAGAGTCCGCGCAGCTCGGCGCGCTCGTCGCCGGAAGGAAGTACTTCATGAACGGTCGTGTTGCGGCGCTCGCCTTCGCGGGCGCGCTGTCGATGTCCACCAACGCCCTCGCGCAGACCGGGGTCGCCGTCGGGGTCGTGCAGAGCCCCACCCTCGCGGCAGGCGCGCCCGTCGCTCCGGAGCCCCTGCGCTTCGGCCGCAACGTCGAGCACAGCCTCGGCGCGCGCTTCTGGATCTGGAACACCCCGGCGTGGATGGTGGGTCTCTTCGCCCACGTGGCCAACGACTGGTCGGGCCCGGTGACCTTCTCCCCGGGCCTCGAGTACGTCTACCGCAAGGGGGCGCTCGACCTCGTGGTGGGCCTCCAGTACACGAGCCTCGCGACCCCTGAGCCCAACGTGGGGCTCATCCGCGGGCGCTCGGAGAACGACGTCGCCCTCGAGCGCATCGAGAGCCAGCTCTGGACCCTCACCGCCAACGTCCTCTTCCTCTGGTCGAGCCGCATCAACGACTGGTTCGAGATCCAGTACGGCACCGGCGTGGGCCTCTCCGCGGTGGGCGGCGACCTCTACCGCACGCAGGTCACCCCGAGCGCCGGCGGCGGCTACCAGGAGTGCAGCCAGGCCGAGCGCGGCCGCACCGCCTACTGCGACGCCTCCAACGACCACTACGTCAACGCCGACGGCACCCGCTTCTCCGAGCCCCGGCTCACCGCCTCGCCCAGCGGCAGCATCCCCCCGGTGGTGCCGTGGCTCTCGATCCCTCACCTCGCGCTGCACTTCCGGCCGCACCGCAACTTCGACGTGCGCGTCGACGGGGGCTTCGCCCTCATCGGCTTCTACAGCGGCGTCGCCATGCACTACGTCTTCTGACCCTCGGCGCGCCCGCGCCCTCCCTTCAGCCCAGCAGCGCCCGGATCTTCCCCAGCACGGCCTCGTCCGCCTCGGGGAAGGCGTACCCGTCGAGCTCCTCGCGGCGGGCCCAGACGTGGTCCGCCACGCCGAGGTGGGTGATCACCCCGCCGGTGATGCGCGCCCGGTAGAAGAGCAGCAGCACGCTCTTCATCGGGTACCGCCACCACGTCACGTCGAGCACCTCGCCCACCTCGGACTCCACCCCGAGCTCCTCCCGGAGCTCCCTCACCAGCGCCGCCTGCGGGCTCTCGTCCTGCTCCAGCTTGCCGCCAGGAAACTCCCACGCGCCCGCGAGGTGCGTCCCGCTCGGCCGCTGCGTCAGCAGCACCCGGTCACCGTCGATCACCACCGCCGCCGCCACCACCACCGGTCCAGCCATCACGCGCCTCCCATGCGAGCGCGCAGCACCAGGGCCTCGCCGCCCAGCGTCGCCACCGTCGCCGCCACCACCGCAAGCACCCCCCAGCTCGGGAGCGCCGCCGCCACGAACACACCCGCCACCGTCCCCGCGACGCCCATCGCCAGCACCGCGGTCGCCCGCTCCTTCGCCCGCCGCGCCTCGGTGAGCGCCGCGGCGGCGTCCCTCAGGTCATCCGAGGCCAGCGCGATGGCCGTCTCTCCGCCGACGCCCCCCGCCGCCTCCAGCTGGATGCCCACGTCCGCCGCCGCCAGCGCCGCGCCGTCCCACCGCGGGCGGCCCACCACCGCCGCGCCGCCGCCCACCTCGGAGAGCGCGCGCACCACGCCCGCCCGCTCCTCGGGGCTCACCTCCGGGCGCAGGTTGCTCACGTCCAGCATCGCGCCGATGGCCTCCACCGTGGCCCGCCCGGTGCCCGCGATGAGCGCCACCTCGAAGCCCGCGTCGATGAGCGCCTGCACCGCCGAGCGCGCCTCCGCCCGCACCGGATCGTCGATGCCCAGCACCCCCTCGACGCGCCCGTCGATGGCCACCAGCACCGCGGTGCGGCCGGCGGCCTCGATGCCCAGCAGCACGTCCTCCGCGGGCGCCACGCTCACGCCCTCGGCGAGCAGCAGCCGCCGCTGCCCGACCACCACGGCGTCGCCCGAGGCGCTCACCGCGGTGACCCCCTGGCCGGGCAGCACCACCGGCCGACGAACGCCCTCCAGCCGCAGCCCCCGCGACATCGCCCCCCGCAGGATCGCGCTCGCCAGCGGGTCTTCGCTCGCCGCCGCCTCCTCGGCCGCGGCCGCCAGCGCCAGCACCTCGCGCTCGCTGCGAGACCCGAGCGACACCACCTCCGTGAGCTCCGGCCGGCCGACGGTCACGGTGCCCCGGAAGCAGAGCGCCACGGTGCCCACGCGCGCGGCCTCCTCGACGCTCGCCGCGTCGCGGAAGACGATCCCCCGGCGGGCGGCCTCGACGAGGGCCTCGACGAAGGGCGCCTGCACCGCGGTCACCATGCGCACGAGAGGGGCGAGGGCCAGCACGCAGCCCGCGGCGCGCGCCGGGTCGCCGCCCAATACGAAGACGTGTAAGAGCGCCATGGCGAGGGCGGTCGCCGCCACCCCCGCGGGCGCGAGCAGCACCAGCCTCCGCGCGAGGCGCACCGTGTGCGGACCCTCCCTCGGCGCGGTCATCCATCGCGCGAGGCGCGCCCAGGCCACCGCGTCGCCGGCCCGGGTCGCCAGCACCCGCAGGGTTCCCTTCACCACGCGCGCGCCCGCGAGAACGGCGTCGCCTGGCACCCGCTGCCGGGACTCCCTCGCGCCCGGCCAGAGCCTCACCTCGGCCTCGCCGGCGCGCGTCACCCCGTCCACCGGGATCACCTCGCCGGCCCCGACGATCACCTCGACGCCCGCTCTCAGCGAGGCCGTGTCGGCGGTGTCCGTCGGCGGGTCGATCGCGAAGCCCTCGTGGCCTCGACGCACCGCCCTCGCCTCCGCCGGGAGCGCGTCGCGGAACACCTCCATCCTCGCCTGACCCGCCGCCCGTCGCATCCTCGCGGCCCAGGCCGTGAGCGGCCCGATGGCGGCCAGCACCGCCGCGTCGCGCACGGCGGCCACGGACCCGCCGCCGGTGGCCCGCAGCGCCCCGGAGAGCGCCAGCAGCGCCCCGGCCCAGCCCACGATGCCGCCCAGCAGGTCGCCGTCCTTGGGCGAGCGGAACGCCTCGCGCCCCGCGACGGTGAGCCCCACCACCGCGGGCACGGCGACGAGGGCGAGCTGCGCGAGGTGGGGGAGTCCCTCCAGCGATCCGAGGAGGGCGCCCATGCACGCGGCGCCCACCGCGAGGGCGGGCGTGGTCGGGTCGGGGGGAGGGGGCGAGAGGGCGGTGGCGCGGGCCAGCTCGGCGGCGCGGGGGTCGACCGGCGGCGCAGGGGGCGCGAGGGCCGCGGGGGGAAGAGAGGCGCGGGCGAGGCCCAGCATGTCCGTCGCGTCGAGCAGGCTCGGCCGGGCGGTGAGCGTGAGGCGCTCCTCGCGGGCCGCGGGGGAGGGCGTCGGGCGGCCCCGCTCCCTGCACGGGCGGGAGCAGTAGAAGCGGTAGCGCTCGTTGATGACGGCCACGAAGGGCGCGCGCAGCACGTCGACCGGCGCGCCGCACGACGCGCAGGGCACCCGCTCGCTGGCGGTCGATGCGGTGGCGTCGGGGGGGGACGGTTCCATCGGGGGGAGGATGGGGCGTTGGAGCGCATCCCGGACGGGGGTGTCAAGCCGCGCCCGGGCCCGCGCGTGTTACGGTCGCGCCGCACATGGCGAGCGCCCCGATCGAGATTGTCTACGAGCGCCCGGCGGCCCCGGCGCGGGCCTGGGTGATCGTCGCGGGCGGGGTCGTCTTCGCGGGGGTGGTGCTGTGGGTGACCTCGCGCTCGCTGCCGGGCCCCGGGTGGTTCGCCCTCGCGGTGGCGCTCTGCGCGGCGGTCTTCGCGGCGCAGTCGCTGCTGGGCGGCGGCGCGGTGCTCTCGACCCGGCGGGTGACCGTCGACCCGGCGGCGCGCACGCTGCGGGTCGAGCACCGTAGGGGAGCGCGGTCGCTGGCGCTCGGCGAGATCGCGCGCGTCGAGCACGGCAAGGTCGTCTCGGGTGACGGCGTGTCGCTCGACGCGGTGACGCTCACGCTCACGGGAGCCGAGGCGCTGAGCTTCGGCGTGGCGAGCCCGGAGGCCGCCGAAGGGGCGGCGAGGGCGATCAGGGCGCTGATGGATGCAGCGGACGGGAAGGCGGAGGCGGAGGCGGATCAGTCACCGTAGATGGTGCCGACCTCGTCGAAGAGTTCCTGGGCGCGGTCCTGGTCGATCTCGAGCGCGTCGGCGATCTCGTCGTAGGCCTCGCCCTCGTCGTCCTCGCCGTACTCGCCGTCGGCGACCAGCACCGCGCAGGCCACCTGGAAGGCGACCTCGCGGAGTTCTTGCGTCACCAGGTTGGTGTTGAGCGCGTCGAGGCGGGCGTCGGCCCCCTGCTCCTCGAGCATCTCCACCGACTCGTTGATGATCGCCCGGATCTGGCTGTTTCCGACGCGGTTGTCGAGGAAGCCGGAGATCACGTCGGCGATCTGGTCGTACTCCTCGGCGGTGATCTCGCCGTCGGCGGCCGCCATCAGCACGCCCGCGTCGACGAAGCCCTGGAGGGTCATCGCGGTCAGCTCGATCTCTCGCTCCAATGCGCGCTTGCGCTCTCGCCGCCTGAACATCGTCTCTGGTGCTCCTTCCGGATGCGCCGGGAGAGCCTTCGTGACCCGGGAGTCATGAGCCTCCGGGACCGTCGCTCCCACGGCCATCGCGGCGCAGAGGAGAGCCCGACTCCCTCGGCCCCGTCAACGCCCTTCCGGCGCCCCTGCTCACGGTCGGACGCTGGCCCACCGGGGGTCGTCGAAGACCATCGCCTGGAGCCACTGCTGGAGCGCCGGCGTGGACGTGGCGAAGCCCACGTGGAGGGCGCCGGGGATGACGAAGTAGCGCCCCTGCGCCCAGGCCGCGTCCATGCGGCTCATCACGGCGCCGAGGCGTCGGTTGAAGGTGAAGGCGTCGAGGCCCATGAAGGTCGAGATCACCGCGTCGTGCGAGTACGAGATCAGCCCGAAGCGGTGGTCGGGGTAGCTCGCCCGCACGAACTCGGCGATGGCCCCGATGTCGTCGGCGCACGCGGCGGGGCATCCTTCGGGGAGCTGGAGGTTCCAGGCCTCGCGCCACGCGCGCCACCGCGCGGGATCAGGCTGTACGGGCTGGCCCGAGTCGTCGACCACGTCGACCCGCGCCGGGCCTAGGGCGCGCTGCACCCGGATCATGTTGAGCGCCACGCCGAAGCCTCCCGCGGAGTCGCCGGCGAGCCACACCCGCCGCACGCCGGGGTACGTCGCGCGGATGCGTTGGAGGAAGAGGTCGAGGTTGCGAGCGCCGACGTGGTGGAAGTCCGACTGCCGGCCGAGGAGGTTGTAGCGGGTCACCCGGTCGCCCGAGTGCACGTCGCCGGTGCAGTAGGGGACGTAGACCATGTTCATCTGGCGCCACGGGTTGCCCGGGTTGGCGCGCTGGAGCGGCAGCATCACCGGCCGCAGCACGTCCGTGGCGAAGGCCAGCCGGTCGTAGCCGGTGGTCACGTAGAACGACGAGGGCACCGGGCCGAGGCAGGTGAGCGGGTCCCAGCAGGCGCCGCCGCCCTGGAGGAAGAGCAGCAGGGTGGTGGGGTCGGCGCCGGGGTTGATGCCGAAGCCGGTGGGCGTGCCGTTGGCGCAGCGCGACCCGGGGACGTCGACCCAGGTCCACTGGTTGGCCGGGGCGACGATGGGCATACCGAGGTCGGTAAGCGGCGCATCGGGGGGTACGTCCTCCGGGGCGGCGGGCGCGTCGGCGGGCTCCGTCGAGCCGACGTCGGGCTCGGCGCCGAGGTCGGGCAGCGAGAGCGCGTCGGCGTACGAGACCGGGCCGGCGTCGTCGGGGCGCGGGAGCTCCGCCATCGAGGCCCCGCCGCACCCGAGCGCGAGCAGAGAGCACGCCCACCCCACCATCGCTCCGCGCCGCATCGCCAGCGATGGGAGCGCCCCGGCGCGCCTCGGGTCAAGCGCCGCCGCGGTATGGTCTGCGCCGCAGCACCGACGATGGCCCGCCCCGACCCACGCAAGCTCGACCTCCTGATCGCGACGCTCCAGCGCTCGCCGCGCACCTACGACGAGCTCATGGCCGACGAGCGCCTCGACCTGTCCCGGCGCTCGCTACAGACCTACCTCGACGAGCACCTCGCGTCGCTGGGCTACACCGTGCTGCGGGGCGTCGCCCCGGGGCCTCCGCGCCGCGCGACCTTCTTCATCCCGACCGCCGACGACGAGCCCCGCGGCGGCGTGGTCGACCGCGCGGCCTACTCGCTCGCCCGGGGCTTCCTCGAGGGGCTCTTCCCCCTCGAGGGCACCTCGCTCGACGCGCTCACCCGCCGGCGCAACTCCCGGGTGCTGGCCTTCGCGAGCGGCGTCCCCCGCTTCAACGAGCACCACATGCGCGCGCTCATGAAGTGGATCGCCGCCGCCGAGCACGACCCGCCCCGCGCCGTGATGCTGCGCTACGAGCGGGCGGGCGGGCCTCGCGCGGCGCCTCTCCCGGTCGAGCCGCGGCTGGTGTGGCCCGTCGGGGTGATCGTCCGCGAGGGCCGGCGGGTGTACCTCCCCGGGCTGGTGTCGCCCGGAGAGTCGCTCGACGACGCCCGCAACTTCGCCCTCGACCGGGTGCTCGCCGGGCCGCGCGACTGCGGCGTCTGGGTGGCCGACGCCTCGGAGCAGCGCCCCTCGGAGTTTCTGCTGCACTCCCGACCCCGGCCGCAGGAGTTCGTGCACGCGCCCTTCGGCCTGGTGCGCCCATCGGTGTCCGAGCAGCCGGTGATGCTGGAGGTGCGCTTCGACCCGTCGCACGCCGCGTACGTGCGAGACCGCCGGTGGTTTCCCAGGCAGGAGGAGCACGTGACGGCGGACGGATCGCTGGAGCTGCGCTTCGGCCCGGTGGACGTCCGCGAGGCGGTCGCCTGGTGCTCCCAGTGGATCGACGGGCTCACGGTGCTGGGCGACCCCGCGCTGCGGGAGGCGTACATGGCCTCGCTGCGGCAGAGGCTGCTGCGATAGGGCGCGCGGTCGCCTGCCACGCCCTCGCGGTCGCTGATAGCATCCGCGGCGATGCTCCGACGCTCGCCCGCTGCGGCGCTCCTCCTCTCCGTCGCGGTGGGCTGCGCGACGGCGTCCGAGCGAGACGGCACCTTCAACGACCGGGACGCGGGCGAGACCGACCTGGGCGATCCGAAGGATACGTCACCCGGTAAGAAGGACGCCGTCGAGGAGGCGCCCGAGGACGTCCCCGCGACGCCCGACGCCCCCGACGCCGGGGCGGCGACGCGGGACGCGCCGGAGGCCTCGGTGGACGTACCCGCCGACCGCCCGACGACGGACCTGGGCGACGGCACCTGCGCCGAGGGGACGACGCGCCCCTGCTACACGGGGCTGCCGGCGACGCGGCACGTGGGGCTCTGCGGCGACGGGTTCCAGCGCTGCGTGGGCGGGCGCTGGGGGGTGGAGTGCAACGGCGAGACGAGGCCGCAGGTCGAGGAGTGCAACACCATCGACGACGACTGCGACGGCACCGTCGACAACATCCAGACGATCACCTGCTACACGGGCCCGCCGGGGACGCGCGCGGTGGGCATCTGCCACGAGGGGATGCGGCGCTGCGACGGGGCGATGGCCCCGCGGTGCATCGGCCAGGTGGTGCCCGAGACCCGCGAGGTCTGCGCCAACGGGCGCGACGACAACTGCAACGGGATGACCGACGAGGCGGGCTGCCTGTGACGGCCCGCGAGACACAGCACGCCGGGAGCGGAGAGACGCAATGAGCCGAGGGACGAACGAGAAGGTCATCATCACGTGCGCCATGAGCGGCGTGGTCACCACGCGGGCGCAGTGCGGGGCGATCCCGTACACGGTGGAGGAGTTCGCGGCGGAGGCGAAGCGGGCCTACGACGCGGGGGCCTCGGTGCTGCACATCCACGCGCGCACCGACGACGGGGCGCCGGACTACACCGCGGCGCGCTACCGGGCGATCGGCGACGCGATCCGCGCCGTGTGCCCGATCATCCTGAACTTCTCCACGGGCACCATCGACCCGGAGGGCCGCAAGGCGCCGCACGTCACGGACTACAAGCCCGAGATCGCGGCGCTCAACATGGGCTCGATGAACTACGCGAAGTACAACGCCAAGCGGAAGGGCTGGGTCTTCAACTTCGTCTTCGAGAACAGCTTCGACTACATCGCCGAGCTGCTCACGAAGATGAACGAGAGCGGCGTGAAGCCCGAGCTGGAGTGCTTCGACACCGGCCACGTGTGCTCCGCCGAGCCGCTCATCGAGATGGGGCTGCTCAAGCCGCCGCTGGATTTCTCTCTGGTGATGGGCGTCGTCGGAGGGGTGAAGGCCAGCGCGAAGCACCTCGCGTTCATGGCCGACCAGGTGCCCGCGGGCTCGACGTGGAAGGTCGTGGGCATCTCGCGAGAGCAGTGGTCGCTCTGCGCCGCGGCGCTCACCCTGGGCGGCAACATCCGCGTGGGGCTCGAGGACAACTTCTACCTGCCCGACGGCGCCATGGCCCGCTCCAACGGCGAGCTCGTGGAGAAGGGCGTGCAGATGACCCGGGACATCGGCCGCGCGGTCGCCACCGTCGACGAGGCGAGGGCCATGCTGGGGCTCGCGAAGTGAGCTTCCGCACGATCCGCTACGAGACGCGCGCGGTGGAGGGCGGCGCCGTGGCGACGGTGACGCTCGACGTGCCCGCGAAGCGCAACGCCATCGGCCCGGAGATGGCCAACGAGCTGCTGCACGCGCTCGCGAAGGCGGCCGACGACCCGGAGGTGCGCGCGCTGGTGCTCACCGGCGCGGGCGGGCACTTCTGCGCGGGCGGAAACATCGGGCAGATGTCGGGGGAGGGAGAGGCGCTCGACTTCAAGGGCGACTACGCCGACCTGCTGCTGGCGATGGTGCGCTCGCCGAAGCCCATCGTGGCGAAGGTGCGCGGCACCGCGATGGGCGGCGGGCTCGGGCTCGTGGCGGCCTCGCACTTCGCGCTCTCGGCCGACGACGCGGTGCTCGGGACGCCGGAGATACACCGGGGGTTGTTCCCGATGATGATCATGGCGGTGCTGTCGCGGATCGTCCCTCGGCGACGGCTGCTGGAGATGATGCTGCTGGGGCACAAGATGACCGCGGCCGAGGGGGAGCGCCTCGGGCTGCTCAACCGGGTGGTCGAGGGCGACGCGCTCGACGCGGCCGTCGACGCGCTGGCGGGCGAGCTGGCGACGCGATCGCCCACGGCGATGTCCGCGGGCCTCAGGGCGTGGGCGATGCAGGGTGACGTGGCGATGGAGCAGTCGCTCCCGATGCTGCGAGACGCGCTCGCCGGGCTGCTCTCCACCGAGGACGCGCACGAGGGCATCGCGGCCTTCCTCCAGAAGCGCAAGCCCGTCTGGACGGGGCGCTAGGCCACCGGGCCGATCACTTCCCCGTGAGGCCGTGCTCGGCGATCCACTTGCCGATGAAGGCGGCGTTCTTGTCGTAGGCGTCGCGGAGCTGCTTCTCGGCGGTCTGCTCCAGCAGGCCGCCCACCAGCATGACCTTGGCTTCGACGGTGAACTCCACCACGCGTCGGCAGCGGTCGGCGCCGAGGGCCTCGATGCGCATCACGCCGTTGGTGAGCAGCTTGTCGGGCATGGTGCTGGGGATGCCCTTGAAGGTCGACCGGCCGGACTTCTTGTCCCAGTGCGTCTCCTCCGTGTACTTGAAGCCCGAGCCGAGCACCTTCTGCACCGCGGCGGGCACCTCCATCTTCGGCGTCGCCACGGTCTTGCGGAAGGTCTCGGTCTCCGAGTCCCGCAGCTCGAGCACGGTGTAGTCCGGGAAGTTCAGCGCGCCCTTGTAGAGCGCGTCGTTGACCTCACGGTCGAAGTTGAGCTTCCAGTAGGTCTCCGGGGTGCAGGCAAACTCGTGGGTCACGCTGAACTTGTTCATCGTCGGGACTCCTCCTGTGGGTACCGGTGGCCGAATATCGCGATGCCCGCGCGTTTGTCGACTCCCCTCCGCGAGGCGGTGAGCGTCAGCGCCGGGGCGCGGGGGCCGGGGTGGGCTCTTCCTGCGGACGCATGGTGATCGTGACGCCGAGGGTCGCGCGCTGCCCGGTCGCGCGAAACTGCGCCCCGCGGAGCAGGTTGAGGTGGCACTCGCCGCTCGAGCGCACGGGCTCGTCGAGCGCGCCGAGGGCGACCTCGCCGACGCTGCCGTCGGGGCCCACCGAGACGGTGAAGCGGGCCGAGCCCTCGGCGCGGCGGGTGGCGCGCTCCCGAAGCATCGGGACGTAGCAGCTGAGGTGATCGCCGGTGCGCAGCGAGAGCACCGCGGCGGCCTCGTCGGCAGTGAGGCTGCCGGAGCCCGCGCGCACGATGGCCGCGACGCTCTCCGAGCCGGGGATGCGCATCCTGGGGAAGAGCAGAAGCTCCGGGATGGAGAGCTCGAGCGGCGGGTTCTCGAAGACCAGCGGGAAGGTCACCCGCAGCGGGTGCTGGATGCCCTCGATGCGCAGCGGGCGGACGATGCCCAGCACGCACTCGCGCGTCTGGCGCAGCGCCGGGGCGCTGGTCTCCGCGGCGGCGTCGAAGACGTGCCCGCTGGTCTCGACGATGAAGCTGAGGTCGACGCGCCCCGCGGCGTCGGGCGAGGCCGGGAGCACCCGCTCGTAGCACTCGCGGATGGCGTCGCGGTGGCGCAGCACCGCCGCGCGCACGCGCCCGTCGGGGCGGTCGGTGTCGACGCCCTGCGACGCGCTCGCGGCGGACCCGCGGCGGAAGCGCTCGGGCGCGAGGTCGAGCCCGGCGGGCGCCTCGGTGGGCGGATTGGGCGGGAGCGTGGGAGGGCCGCTCTTACACGCCGCGGTAAGCACGGCGCCCAGCAGGAGGCGCGCAGGGAGGTTCGCGACCATAGGGGTCGGGAGTGTAACGGAGCGCCGCGCCAGACCGGGGAAGAGATTACACCTCGATGCGTTTGCGCCGGATCTTCTCGATGAGCGTCGTGCGGTTGACGCGGAGGACCTGCGCCGCCCGGTTGCGGTTGCCCCCGGTGCGGGCGAGCGCCTGGCGGATCAGGCTGGTCTCGAAGGCCTCCACCACGGCCGCGAGGTCGACGCCCTCCTCGGGCAGCACCGGCGGCGCGAAGGTGGACGGCGGCGGCTCGGAGGGCGGCGCCTCGTCCGGGATCATCGCGCGCAGCAGCGGCCCGACCGTCGTCGACGCCGGCGGGATCACCCCGAGCAGAGGCGGCGGCGTCGAGGGCCTCGAGAGCGCGGCCTCGCCGTCGCGCAGCCTGGGGGGCAGGTCGTTGAGGGTGACGAGCGTCGAGGGGGCGAGCAGCACGGCGCGCTCGATGGCGTTCTCGAGCTCCCGGATGTTGCCCCGCCAGTCGTACTCGCGCAGCGCCCGCATCGCCCGCTGGTCGATGCCCGTGGGGGTCGACCGACCGTTGCGGGCGGTCACCATCTTCAGGAAGTGCATCGCGAGCAGCTCGATGTCCTCGCGCCGATCGCGCAGCGGCGGCAGGTGCACGTGCACGACGTTGATGCGGTAGTAGAGGTCCTCCCTGAAGCGCCCGGCCGCGACCTCGGCCTCGAGGTCCCGGTTGGTCGCGGCCACCACGCGGATGTCGCAGCGCACCGTCCTCGTGTCGCCGACGGGGATGTACTCCCGCTGCTGGAGCAGCCGCAGCAGCTTCACCTGCATGAGCAGCGGCAGCTCGCCGACCTCGTCGAGGAAGAGCGTCCCTCCCTCCGCGGTGGCCACGAAGCCCGGGCTCGACGTGACCGCGCCCGTGTAGGCGCCCTTCACATGCCCGAAGAGCTGCGCCTCGATGAGGTTCTCGTGGATGGCCGAGCAGTCGACGGTGACCACCGGGCCGCGGGCGCGCAGCGAGGCGTCGTGCAGCGCGGCCACCACGAGCTCCTTGCCCGTGCCGCTCTCGCCGGTGATGAGCACGGTGCAGCTCGACGAGGCCACCCGCTCGACGGTGTTGACCACCTCGCGGATGCTCGGGTGCTGACCCACGATCTTCCCCTGGCTGGTCAGCCGCAGCGTCGAGCGGATGGGGTCGGCTCTCTCGACGCTGACTACCGGAGTCGATTTGGTGGATTCATCCATGAGCCCCGATTGATGGACTTGTGACACATCCCGGGGGTTGTCAAACACCTCGGGCGCCCCTCCGAGAGCGCCATCAGGGCGCCGGCTCGAAGCGCCAGCGGCCGCTCGCCTCGGCGACGACCTCGGCCTCGCGGAAGGGCACGGCGTGGGTGCGGTTGCTGCGCCAGAGCTCGGCCTCGTCGCGGAAGTGGGGAGAGCCCGTGTCGATGGACTGCCCCCCGGGAAGGGCGTTGAAGGCGCGAGGGCCGTCGGGACCGAGCTCCACCGAGAGGCGCTGCGAGGCGCCGCTGCCGAAGCTGTAGTTGCTGCCTCCGAGGCCGGGGCCCGAGGCGTCGACCACGTCGATGCCGCCCGGCCGGGGAAAGCCTCGGGGGAAGGCGCCGTCGGTGGTGGGAGGAATGGAGAGCGTGGCGTCGGTGCCGGGGATGAGCGACGTGAAGCGCACCGTGTGAAGCGAGCCCCAGAGCCAGCGCTCGACGTCCGCCGTGGTGGTGAGCCGCTCGAGGTCGGCCATCGCCTCGTCGAGCGAGCGCAGCACGATCACGTCGCGCGTCTCCGTGGCGTCGGCGGTGGAGAGGTCGTCCCAGAGCACGCTCTCCCCAGAGGCCGTGCGGGCGCGCAGCTCGGTCGGGTGCTCGAGCAGGTGGAGCGCCGCGCGGATGGAGTCGAAGCCCCCCACGCGCAGCACCGCGGTCTCGTCGCTGAAGGTCCCGCGGAGCAGGCGGGACATCCAGCCGTGGAAGATGCTGGTGGCCACCGCGTCGCGCCGCTGCGCCGGGGTCGCGTCGGCCTCGACGCCCGAAGCGCCGTCGAGGGTCCATGACTGCACCCGCATGGCGGCGTCGCGGAGGCGGGCGGCGCGAGGCTGGAGGGTGAGCGCGAGCGCGGCGATGTCGGGGTGCGTCCCGGGGGTGGTCCACTCGGCTTCGAGGCGAGCGAAGGCGCTCATCAGGAAGGGGCGGAAGCGCCCGCCCGCGAGCACCGTGTGGTCGCCTTGGATGGACTGCATGTCCTCGACGGTCATCTGCGAGCCGGCCATCTGGAGCCGCTGGGTGATGCGCTCGGCGCGCCAGCCCGAGGCGTAGCCGCAGCCCAGGTAGACCGTCGCGTCGAAGGGGTTGCCGTCGCGGGTCGCTCCCACCTGGTCGTTGTTGCCCGTCACGATGTAGGGCCGCGTCGCGCTCCCCACCGCCTGCGGAATCTGCGCGGAGGGAACGGTCCCGGTCCACTCGGCCTCGCCGGTGCCGGGGAGCACGGTGCAGGGGTTGGTCCCCTCGGGGTTGTCCGCGCGCCAGGTGAGCGCGCCCGCCGCGCGCTGGGGGATCACCGCGTGCGACGCGTAGCCCGTGCGCCCCTCGATGTCGGCGAAGACGAAGTTCTGCGCGCCGACCCCGAAGCCCTCGACCGCGGCCCGCGCGTCGTCGACGTTGCGCGCGTAGGCGAGCGCCATGAAGGTGCTGAACTCGTCCGTCGCCTGGTGGCCCGTCCAGCGGATCGACAGCGCCCGGTTGCCCGTGCGCCGCACGATGCGCCCGTTGACGATCTCCGGCACGATGGGACCGTGGTGGGGGACGACCTCCAGCCGGGCCTCGACGTTGCCCCCGGCGCCGTCGGGCACCTGCTCGGTGATGACCTGGATGGGCACCTGACGGCCGTTGAAGAGCACCGTGTCGGGCGCCCCGCCGACCCCCGCGGTGATGGTCTCCTGGTAGACGTCCGTGACGTCGTAGTAGGCCGTGGTGACGCCCCAGGCGACGCGCTGGTTGAAGCCGATGACCACGCCGGGGACCCCCGGAAACGTCGTCCCCGCCACGTCGACCGCGTCGGCCCCGCCGGTGACGGTGAGGTGCGTCCCCCACCAGATGGCAGGCGCCCGGAGCGCGAGGTGCGGGTCGTTGGCCAGCAGCGCCCGGCCGCTGCGGGTCACCCCCGGCGTGACCACCCAGTTGTTGCTCCCGCGGCTCTCGTCGCCCCAGACGGAGAAGCCCTCGCGCACGTGCCGGAAGAAGGGCGCCACCCGGTCGTAGAGCCCCGCCGCGAGGTGGGGGCGCTGCGTCGTCGGGCGAAACACCTGCGCCATCCCCGACCGCGGGGGATAGAAGTCCGGCACCACCGCGGCCTCGGACGGCGGGCGCCACACCAGGACGTCGTGGGCCATCGCGCGGCGGGCGTAGCGCTCCGGCGCCGCGGTCGGGTCGGCGCCGCCGAAGGTCGTGCGCACCGCGTCGATGAGCTGCGAGTTGGCGATCTCCGTGTCGGCGGAATACGAGAGCGAGTAAGACTGGTACCGGCCGATGACGAGGGAGTCGACCTCGCTCCAGTCGGGGGTGGTCTCGCCGAGCACGAGCTCGGTGCTGGGGGGCGCCTCCGCGCGGCCCGCGCGAATCTCGCGGAGGTACTGGTTCACCCCGGCGCTGAAGGCCGTGAGGGCGACGCGGGTGCGCGCCGCCGAGGGCTCGGCCTGGATCTGCGCCCACATGGCGACCGCCGCGCGGCGCAGGCCGATGGCGCGGAAGGCGAGGTCCTGCCCGATGGCCGCGGTGGACACCACGCCGAAGGCCTCGCCGAGGGTGCCCGAGCCGAGGCGGCGGAGGATGTCCATCTGCGCCATGCGCTCGCGGGCCTGCAGGTATCCCTGCACATAGGTGGCGTCGCGCAGGGTCGTCGCCCGGATGTGCGACCAGCCGTGGGCGTCGGTGGCGACGTCGACGGGTCCGTCCATCCCGGGCAGGCGCGTGGTCTGTCGGATCGGGAGCGACGCGACGCTCCCCGCGGGCGCGTCGGTGGCCACGACGGCGTCGGCGCGGCCCGCGTCGGGCGTGGCGGGGGTGGTGTTGTCCGAGCAGGACGAGAGGGCCAGCAGGCCGACGAGGGCGGAGGGGCGTCGCATCGTGCGATCGAAGCACGCCGACGAGGCGGGGTTCAACCTCGCGTGGGGACCATCGCTCCTTCGAGCAGCTTCCAGCGCGGAGACGGATCGCGGTCGACGCGCAGCAGGCTCCCCTCGGCGACCTCGCTCCAGCCGGTCGCGCTGTCTTCGGGCTCCGAGGCCACGGAGACGGTCGATCGGTCGTCGGCGCGCAGGAAGAGCGAGCGGCCCCAGCGGTGCGCGTAGACCGTGCGCCCGTCGGAGAGCACCACGTTGATGGCGCCGCTGCCTCGGGTGGTGCGGGCCTCTCTCAGCGAGCTGGTGAGCACCCGGTCGGTCGCCTCGGTGCAGGGCTCGTCGGTGAGGCCCGCGGCGTCGAGCCGGCTCAGCAGCCAGGCGAAGAGCTGCTCGCTGTCGGTCTGCCCCTCGACCTGCTCCAGCCGGGGGATCGAGTCGCGGTCGCGCATCCACGCCGTCGACTCGATGGTGCCGTTGTGCATGAACACCCAGCGCCCCTGGCGGAAGGGGTGGGTGTTGCGCGTCGCCACCTCGCCGACGGTGCCCTGGCGCACGTGGGCGAGCAGCACCGTGCCCGCGCGATCGGCCGCGACGGCGAAGCCCTCGTCCTGAAAAGCTGGCGTGGCGCGCCGGTCGACGCTCCACCCGTCGACGCCCGTGTGCACCGCGACGCCCCAGCCATGCGGGTGCTCGTGAGAGAGCTGCCGCAGCCCCCTGGGAGCGTCCACCAGCCGTTGCCGCCACCCCACCTGAGCGGCCGTCACCACGGCCAGCAGTCTGCACATCGCGCGGAACTATATGGGCGTCGACCCGCAAGTACGCCAGTTCGGGGAGACGCGCATCACGGCTTCGCCGAACTCCCCGGCCCCGGTCGCTTCGCGTGTCGGGGGATGCGTGATATCCCGCGCGCCATGCGTCAGACCGCGCTCCGCTCCCTGCTCCCGCTCTCGCTCCTGCTCTGCCCCCTCGCGGCGTCGGCGGACCCGGCGCGGCTCAACAACCCCGCCCCGCCGACCGTCGCCCCGGTCGCGCCGCCGCCCCCCTCCTACGACGCCCCGCCCCCGGTGGGCGGGTACAACGCCCCGCCACCCGTCGGCGGATACAACGCCCCGCCGCCCGTGGCCGGGTACAACACCCCCCCGCCGGTGGTGCAGGGGCGGCAGCAGCCGGTGATGGTCAGCCAGCAGCCGATGCTCCTGCGCCAGCCTGCGCCTCCTCCTCCGCCGAGCCGTCAGGGGCTCTTCGTCGGCGTGCAGGGCGGCGCGGCGATCCCCATCGCGGGCGACTACGCCTCGGGCCTGAGCACCGGCTTCATGGGCCTCGGGCACATCGGCTGGGCGACCATCAGCGGCATCAGCGTGCGCGCCGAGCTCGGCGTTCGCTCCAACGCCATGAGCGACGCCAGCGTCGCCACCAGCGCGCGCTCCTCCGTCTTCTACGGCGCCGGGCTGCGCTGGACGGGCCCTCGCGCGACGCTCCGCCCCTACGCCGAGGTGCTCATCGACGCCTTCAGCGCCCTGGCGCAGACCAGCGACGGCACCGCGACGACCGCGTCGGCCGGCACCGGCGTCTCCGTGGGCGGAGCCATCGGCGCGGAGATCGAGGTGAGCGAGACCTTCTCCCTCGAGGTCGCGGCCCGCTACGACCACATCGTCGTCAATGGCGACGGCACCGCGCGGCTGGGCGGCCTGCTCGGCGTCCTCGGCGGCGGAACGTTCTACTTCTGATCGCGGTCCCACGGGCGGCCGCGCGCCGCGGCGAGGCGCTCGGCCGTGAGGCAGAGGCCGCCCAGCACCGACACCGCGACGATCTCCGCGAAGAACAGCAGCGAGGCGGCGACGGCCATGGTTCCCGGCACGTTGGCGAGGCCGAAGAGCCCGGTGAAGGCCGCCTCGCGCTGGCCGAGGCCGCCCGGCGTGATGGGGATGTACGTCACCAGGATGATCGCCGGCATCACGCGGGCGCAGACGCCGAAGGTGGCGACCGGAGAGAGCGGTCGCAGCAGGAAGTAGACGCACACCACCAGCGCGCCCTGCGTGAACACCGAGAGGAGCACCGAGAGCAGCGGGCCCCCCAGAGAGCGCGGGGGAGGGATCTTCAGGAGCATCGGCCCCAGCACCGGGACGCGCTCGACATAGGCGCGCAGCGCGGGGTGGCGGGCCATGGCGAAGGGGACGAGCAGCACCAGCGCGCTCAGGCCCGCGGCCCCGAGGAGGCCGAAGCCGAGGGTCCAGGAGACGGCGTGGCTGCGGATGGAGACCGGGGAGAGCATCGAGACGCCGGCGATGAGGCAGAGGCCGAGGAGGCCGGAGACGCGCTCGACGAAGAGCACCGTGTAGGAGGTCGCGAGGCCGCCCGCCTGGCGGCGCACCCGGTGCCCGCGCACGGCGTCGCCCGCCACGCCGCTCGGCAGCAGGTTGAACCAGAGCCCCACGAGGTTGTGCCGGAGCATCGTCGAGAGCGGCGGCAGCTCGGTCGCCCCGTAGGCGCGGAGCATCACGCCCCAGCGCACCGCGCCGATGGCCACCGAGGCGAACACGCACGCGAACGCGAGGCCGATGCCCGAGGGCCCCACCGCCGAGGCCTCGTGCAGCACCTCGCGCCAGTCGAGGCGGCGGAAGAGCCAGTAGAGCGGCAGCGCGGCGATGCAGAGCCGGAGCACGCGACCGGGCCATCCCTCCCAGGCGCGCCGCGCGGCGGAGGGAGCAGGGGCGGAGGGAGGATCGATGGAAGAGGTGGCTGTAGGGAGGGACGCCATCAGAGGGCGGCGGAGACTACGGGAAGGTGATGCGAACGCGAAGGTCTTGACCGGGCGCCAGCGTGACCGAGCGCTCCTGGGTGCCGCGCTCGGGGTTGATGCAGGCGATGCGGTGCGATCCGGGCGGGAGCGAGAGACCGACCACCGGCGTCTGGCCGCGGCCGACGCCGTCGACGGTGACGGTGCACCACGGGGTCGCGCCGACGGTCAGCCGACCGGGCGTGTGGTCCACCGCCGCCGGTGCGGTGGTGGCGGTAGTGGTGGTGGCGGTGGTCGTCCGGTGCGAGCGGTCGTGCGAGCGGTGGGCGCGGGCGTTGGCCGACGACGGCGCCTCGACGGCGGGAGGAGGCTCGGCGGCGACCGGGGGAGCGGCCGGGGGCTGCGCCTCGGGCACGACCGCGCTCGGTGCGGGAGCGGGCGCCGGATCCGGAGGAGGCTGCGGCGCCGCGGTGACCGCCGGGGGTGAGGGAGCCGGGGCGACCGGAGCGGGAGCCGGGGCGCGCCGCACGACGACGGCGACCACGACGAGCAGCAGCAGCGCGATGACGGCGAGCAGGGCGGCGGTGAGGCGGGAGTGGCCCGGGTGCGGGGCCGGCGCGGGGATCGACGCGGCGGCCCGCTCGGACGAGCCCGAAGGGATCGAGCGCGAGGAGGTGTCCCCGGGGTCGGGATCGTCGGCGGCGAGCACGTCGGCGAGCTGCTTGCCCTGGGCGAGCGCTTCCTGCTGCGAGGAGAGGCGCTCGGCGAAGAGCATCTGCATCCAGTCGCCGAAGGCGACCGAGGAGAGCGCGATGTGCTCGGCGTGGACGACCCGCACCAGGTCGGACTGGAGCTCGCGCGCCGTCGAGTAGCGGTCGTCGCGGTCGAAGGCGAGGGCCTTGGAGATCACCGCCCCGAGGGCGGGCGAGACGCGCTTGCTGACGCTCGAGGGGTCGGGGTACTTCCCGTCGAGGATCATCTGCAGCGTCTCGGCGTCGTTGGCTCCGCGGAAGAGGCGGCGCCCGGTGCAGAGCTCGAAGAGGATGATGCCGAGGGAGAAGATGTCGCTGCGGGCGTCGAGGGCCTCGCCGCGCGCCTGCTCCGGGGACATGTACGGCAGCTTGCCCTTCACCTTGCCGGCCCCGGTGTCGGGGAGCGGGCCGGTGGCGACCACGCCGGAGGTGAAGCCGGTGTCGCCGCCGACGGTGCCCTCGGCGTCGTGCGAGAGGCGGGCCTTGGCGATGCCGAAGTCCACGACCTTCACGTCGCCGGTGAAGGTCACGAGGATGTTCTGCGGGGAGATGTCGCGGTGCACCACGGCCAGGGGAACGCCGTGGAGGTCCTTCTGCTCGTGCGCGTACGCGAGGCCCGCGGCGGCGCCCACGCCGATGGCGAGCGCGTGCTCCAGGGGGAACTCCTTGACGTTCTTCGGGCGCATCGCGCGCACGATCGAGCGGAGGTCCTCGCCGTGGATGTGCTCCATCGCGATGAAGTACTCGCCCTCGGCCTGGCCGACGTCGAAGGTCGTCACGATGTTCGGGTGCGAGAAGGTCGCCGCGATGCGCGCCTCCTGCAGCAGCATCGTGATGAACGACTGGTCGCGCCCGAGCTCCGGGAGGATGCGCTTGATGACCACCAGCCGCTCGAAGTTGGCGAGCGAGCGGTGCAGGGCAAGGTAGAGCTCGGCCATCCCTCCGCTGGCGAGCCGTCGCAGCAGCGTGTAGCGGCCGAAGCGCCGCGGGAGCACCTCGGGGGGAGCGGTCGGCGTCTCCGGCTGCGCGGCTTCGCTCATCGCAGGGCCCTCAATGGGAACCGCCTGGGAAGCACGGGATGAGGAGCTGGGTCTCCGGGTCCATCACGCCGCAGCGGCGCTGCGTGGGGCGACCGCCGCTCGACGGCTGGGTGGTGGGCGATCGGCGGGTCGGCACCGGGTCGAGGGTGACACGCACCGGAGCCATCGTCTCGGTGGGCTCGATGGTCATCGCGCCGCGGCGGGTGCCGCGCTGCGCGGTGAGCCGCAGCGGGACGTGCGTGGCGACGCGCCGGGTGCACGGAGTCTCGCAGGTGAACCGGTCGCCCGCTCCGGAGACGGGCTCGACGTGGACGGTGGCGCCCGGCGGGTCGGTGACGATCTGCATCGCGACCTGCGTGGGAGCGACCTGCGGCGGGGGTGCGGCGACGACCGCGGGGGCGGTGACGGCCGGGGCAACGGGGCGGGCGGGCGTCACCCTCGGGCGAGCGGGGACGACCGCGGTGGGGGCGGCGGGCGTCACGGGCGCGGGGTTGCTCTGCGAGCCGAGCGAGAACGCGAGCGCGATGGCTCCGCCGATGAGCAGCACCGCGACGGCGATGACCGGGGCGAGCGAGCGCTTGCGGGGGCGCTCTCCCTCCATGGTGCCGGCGGCCCCGACGGAGGTCGGCCACGGGGCGGTGCCCTGGCTCGGGGTCGACCCGGGGGGAGCGGCGTTGAGCAGCGGCGCGGGCGTCGGGCCACGGAGCGCGTTGCCGACGACGTAGTCCCCCACCGGCGCCGCGGGCCGGGCGCCCTGGCGCACCCGCAGCAGGTCGTCGGAGAACTCCGCCATGGACGCGTAGCGCTGGTTGGGGTCCTTCGCGAGGGCCTTGAAGATCACCGCCGTGAACTCCGGCGTGACGCTGGCGTTGGGGTTGAGGTCGGTGATGGCCGGAGGCGCCTCGAACATGTGCTGCGTGAGCACCCCCATGAACGAGTCGCCCTCGAAGGGCACCCGGCCGGCGAACATCTCGTAGAGGATCACCCCGGTGGCATAGACGTCGACGCGGTGGTCGATCGGCTTCCCCGAGGCCTGCTCCGGGGACATGTACTCGGGCGTGCCGAAGATCATCCCCGTGCGGGTGAGCTTGCGGGTGTTCTCCCCGGCGGAGTCCTTCATCTGGGCGATGCCGAAGTCGACGATCTTCACGACCTCGCGGCCGTCGTTGCTCTTCAGCAGGAAGATGTTCTCGGGCTTCATGTCGCGGTGCACCACGCCGAGGCCGTGGGCCGCCGTGAGGGCGCGACAGATCTGCACGGCGATGTCCGTCGCCCGCTCGACCGTCATCGGCTCGCCCTTCTGGAGCACGTCGGCGAGGTCGGTGCCGACGAGGAGTTCCATCGCGATGTAGTAGCTGCCCGACTCGGTCTTGCCGTAGTCGGTCACGTCGAGCACGTTCTCGTGCTTGATGCGCGCGGCGGACTTGGCCTCCTGGGTGAAGCGCGCCACCACGTCTTGCCGCCTGGAGAAGTCCTCCTTCAGGACCTTCAGCGCGACGGACTTGTCGAGCCGCTCATCGACGGCCTGGTAGACGACGCCCATCCCGCCTTCGCCCAGCCTGCGGATGACCCGGTACCGGCCCGCGATGGTCTGCCCGGACAGGTCGGGCTCCTCGGATTCGTCGTAGTTCTCCTCCGCCGCGGGCTTCTCCGTGGGAGGCGCCTGCTCGGCCGCGAGGTTGACCGTCTGGGGCCTCGCCGCGACCGGCCGTCCCGGGTTGAATCCCTTCGCCTCGGGCTGCTTCGGCCGGGGAGGACCGTCGGGCGGATGGCTCACGGTGATCACCGGCGCGGCGATGGCCAGCGTCGGGCTGTCTGCGTAGGGGTCGAGCTCGCTGCCCGGGACGACGTCCTCCTCCATGGGCACCGACTGCGGCACCTGCGGGGTGATCTCCACCTCGCGGGTGAGCCCGTCGGCGGGCGTCTGGTCGGACATCGCGTCGAGCGCGATGGCGAGCGCGGCGTTGGAGGTGTTGGAGCGCGGGGCGCGCGGCGGAGGGCCGGCGGTGCGAAGCGCGGTGGCGCCCAGCGCCGAGCCTCGGCCCGAGGAGAGCGTCATCCCGGGGGACTTCACGGTGCTGCCTCCCGCCATGGGCTTGAGGGGCCCACCGTCCCGCGTGCAAAAGCCGACGCCGTCGTCGTACTGGCTATTGCACTTGGGGCAGAACTTCATGGGGTCATCGCGCGGACCACCGACCACCAACCGCGCCGTGCGACGCTAGCATCGCGCTGGTTTGGGGGTCAATCGAACGAACCTCGCGCGCATGATAGTTTGCAGCCGTGTCAGTCGTTGCCTTGCTTCCGCCAGAGGTCGCCAACCAGATCGCCGCCGGGGAGGTGGTCGAGCGACCCGCCTCGGTGATGAAGGAGCTCGTCGAGAACGCCCTCGACGCCGGGGCCACCACCATCACGGTGTCCATCGACGGAGGAGGGCTCGCGCGCGTCGCGGTCACCGACGACGGGGGGGGCATGAGCCCCGAGGACGTGGCCCTCGCGCTGCTTCGCCACGCCACCAGCAAGATCCGCTCGGCGGACGACCTGGTCGGGGTCGGCACCTACGGATTCCGAGGCGAGGCGCTGCCGTCGATCGCCTCGGTGTCCCGCACCCGGGTGACCACCCGCGCCCGGGGCACCGCCGAGGGGAGCGAGGCCCTGGTGGAGGGCGGCGCGCCCGCGGTGCTGCGCCCGGCGGGCTGCGCCGAGGGCACCACCGTCTGCGTCGAGGACCTCTTCTACAACACCCCCGCGCGCCGGAAGTTCATGCGCACCCCGCAGACCGAGGGGGCGGCGTGCATCGAGGGGCTGGTGCGCCTCGCGATCCCGAAGCCCGAGGTGCGCTTCGTGGTGCGCCGCGACGGCAAGGTGGTGCGGGAGTTTCTACGGCACTCGGACGTGGCCGCGAGGGTGCGGGAGGTGCTCGCCGACGAGCCGCTCGCCGAGCTTCGGGGGTCGCGAGGGAAGGTGCGGGTGGTGGGCCTGCTCGGTCCGCCGGAGCGGGCCCGCAGCGGCGCCTCGCACCTCATGCTCTACGTCAACGGCCGCCACGTGAAGGACCGGCTGCTCCTGCGCGCGGTGGCTCAGGCCTACGGATCGACCCTGGAGTCCGGGCGCTACCCCGCCGGGGCCGTGCTGGTCGAGGTCCCCCCGGAGGACGTCGACGTCAACGTGCACCCGCAGAAGACCGAGGTGCGCTTCGCCTCACAGGGCGCCGTCTTCGAGGCCGTGATGAGCGTCCTCCGGGACGCCGCCGCCAGCGCCCCGTGGGCCCACGCCGCCACCCGACCTCGCGACTTCTGGGCCGAGCACCTCTCCCCCGGCCCCCCAGCCCAGACCCCGAGCCCGCCCGTGCTGCCTGCCCCGACCGCCTCGCCGCCCCCTCGCGACGAGCCGGCCCGACCCCTGTTGGAGGCGCAGGTGCTCTCGGCCTTCGTGACCGCCGCCCCCGACGCGGCCGACCCGTGGGCCCGCCTCGCCGCGGCCCCCTATCCGCCCGCCGCCTACGCCGACGCGGCCCGCGCGAGCGTCGCCCCGGCCGTGGGGGAGGGGAGGGTCGTCGACGCGGCCGCGGTGCGAAGCGAACTCCACGGATCGACCTTCGGGGCGCTTCGCTACGTCGGACAGCTACGGAGGATGTTCCTGCTGTGCGAGGGGGAGAGCGGGGTGGTGATCCTCGACCAGCACGCGGCGGCCGAGCGGGTGACCTTCGAGCGGCTGCGGCGCTCGTACCAGGCGAGGAGCGTCCCGATGCAGCCGCTGCTCGTGCCCGAGCGGGTCGAGCTCGCGGCCGACGAGGTCGCGCTGGTCGAGGAGCGCGCCGAGGAGCTCCTGTCCGTAGGGCTCGACCTCGCGCCGCTCGGGCCCACCACGGTGGCGGTGCGGGCGGTGCCGGCGATGCTGCTGCGGGCCGACCCTCGCAGGCTCGCCCGCGACCTCATCGCCGAGCTCGCCCGGCAGGGCAACGACTTCAGCAAGGCCGTCGACCTGGTGCTGGCCACGATGGCCTGCCACGGCTCCGTGCGCGGCGGCGACGAGATGGCCCCCGAGGAGGTGCGCTCGCTGCTGCAGGCGCTCGACACGGTGGACTTCGCCGGGCACTGCCCTCACGGGCGGCCGGTGGTCTACACGCTGCGATGGGGAGAGCTGGAGCGGAAGGTCGGCCGCTGAAGTAGTCAGCGGCCGGAGCCGAAGGGGATCAGGCCGGGGTGCTGTCGTTCGGCGCGGTACCCGGGACGCCGTGGCAGTCCTTGTACTTCTTGCCCGAGCCGCACGGGCACATCTCGTTGCGGCCGATCTTGGGGGCGCGGGTGCGCACCGCCTGGAGGTTCTCCGCCGGGGCGGCGCCCTCCGGGGCGGCGCCCTCCGAGGCGGGCTCGTCGAAGGTGGCGTCGACCACGTCCGACGAGGAGGGCGGAGCCGACGCGCGCGGCGCCGACGGGACGCTGGCCCCGGTGCTGCGGCTCTTCGGGGCGCGGGCCCGCACGGCCTGCACCTTCGAGGGGTCGAGTCCCAGGCTGGCGAGCGCCGAGACCAGGTCGGCCTCGGAGCCCTCGTCCACCCCGGAGTCGCCCGCGTGCGAGGCGACCATCCGGCGCTGCCGCTCCTCGTAGCGGCGGGCCTCCTGCACCTCCATCTGCGCCAGCTCCTCCTCGCGGCGCACCTGGATGTGGAACAGCTTCGTGAGCACGCCCGCGTTCACCGACTGCATCATCGCGGTGAACATGTCGAAGCCCTCCTTCTTGTACTCGAGCTTCGGATCGCGCTGGCCGAAGCTGCGCAGCCCGATGCCGTCGCGGAGGTGCTCCATGTTGGTGAGGTGGTCCATCCAGGCGCGGTCGACCTCCTCGAGCATCAGCGACTTGAAGGCCCGGAGCAGCAGCTCGGGCTCCGCGTCCCCCTCGCGCGCCTCGAAGAGCTTCTCGGCCTGGGTGTAGAGCGCTCGGGCCAGCTCCTCGCGTCCGCCGTGGACGGCGTCGAGGTCCTGCGCCTTCTCGCCGAAGCGCTCGTTGAAGAGCGACGCGATCGCCTCGAGGTTCCACTCGTCGCGGGAGACCTTCTCCGGCGCGTGCTTCTCGATGTCCCGCGCGATCACCTCGTCGACCAGGTCGAGCACGCGCTCGCGCTGCATCTGCATCGAGCCAGCGACCTCGTCGACCAGCTTCTTGTGCGCGGCCTTCGGGTCGCTCGCGACCTTCGTCAGGTCCACCCGCGCGCCGAAGTAGTGATAGACCTCCATCTCGACGCGCTCGGGGTCGATGCCCTCGAGCTCCTCCAGCGTCGAGGGCTGGCGCGCGCCGCTCGGCACCGGGAAGTGCCGCATCATCGCGTCGAGCACCTCGCCGAGGCGCGTCATCGTGGCCTCGTCCCACTCGCGCGGGGCGACCAGCGGAGCGGCCTCGCTGTCCCCGGCGTGCACCTCGCGGGTGTACGTGCCGAGCAGCACCTCCTTGCGGAGCTTGTAGACCGCCTTGCGCTGCTGGTTCATCACGTCGTCGTACTCGAGGACGTTCTTGCGCTGGTCGAAGTTGCGGGCCTCGACCTTGCGCTGCGCGTTCTCCACCGAGCGCGTCACCCACGGGTGCTCGATCGGAACGTCCTCCTCCATCCCGAGCCGATCCATGATCGACTGCACGCGCTCGCCCGCGAAGATGCGCATGAGGTCGTCCTCGAGGGACAGGTAGAAGCGCGAGCTCCCGGGGTCGCCCTGACGGCCCGCGCGCCCGCGGAGCTGGTTGTCGATGCGCCGCGACTCGTGCCGCTCGGTGCCGATGATGTGCAGGCCGCCCGCCCCGACGACCTCTTCGCGCTCCTTCTCGCAGCGCTCCTTGTACTGCGCGATGAGCGCGTCGAGCTCCGCGGTGTGCTCCTCCGAGGTCGGGTCCTTGCGGGCGAGGATCATCTCCGCCTTGGCGAGCATCTCGGCGTTGCCGCCGAGGATGATGTCCGTGCCGCGGCCCGCCATGTTGGTCGCCACGGTGACCGAGCCCTTGCGCCCGGCCTGCGCCACGATGAACGCCTCGCGCTCGTGCTGCTTGGCGTTGAGCACCTCGTGCTTGATGCCGCGCTTGCGGAGCAGCGACGCGATGGCCTCGGACTTCTCCACGGAGACCGTGCCCACCAGCGAGGGCTGGCCGCGCTCGACGCTGTCCGAGATCTCCTCGACCACCGCCTTGAACTTCTCGCGCTCGGTCTTGTAGACGAGGTCGTCGTAGTCCTTGCGCTGGATGCCGCGGTTGGTCGGGATCTGCAGCACCTCGAGCTTGTAGATCTTGTGCAGCTCCTCGGCCTCGGTCTCCGCCGTGCCGGTCATCCCCGACAGCTTCTTGTAGAGCCGGAAGAGGTTCTGGAAGGTGATGGTCGCCATCGTGCGGTTCTCTTCGCGCACGCGGACGTGTTCCTTCGCCTCGACGGCCTGGTGGAGCCCGTCGCTCCAGCGGCGGCCGGAGAGCACGCGGCCGGTGAACTCGTCGATGATCAGCACCTCGCCGGAGTCGCTGACCATGTAGTTCACGTCGCGCTTGTAGAGCGTGCTCGCGCGCAGGCACTGCTGGAGGATATGCAGCTCCTCGATGTGCGCGGGGTCGTAGAGGTTCTTCACCTTCAGCCGCCGCTGCGCCTCGTCGATGCCCTCGTCCGTGAGGGACACCGAGTGGGCCTTCTCGTCGACCACGTAGTGCTCGTCGCGGCGCAGGTACGGGATCACCTTGGTGACCTCGCCGTAGAGCTGCGTGCTGGTCTCCCCCTGGCCGGAGATGATGAGCGGCGTGCGCGCCTCGTCGATGAGGATCGAGTCGACCTCGTCGATGATGGCGAAGTTCAGGTCACGCTGCGCGCAGTCGTAGACCGAGAACTTCATGTTGTCGCGGAGGTAGTCGAAGCCGAACTCGTTGTTCTGGCCGTAGGTGATGTCCGCCCGGTAGGCGGTCTTCTTCTCGCGGTCGCTCTGGCTGTTGACCACCACGCCCACCTCGAGGCCGAGCGAGCGGTGGATGCGGCCCATCCACTCCGAGTCGCGGGTCGCGAGGTAGTCGTTGACCGTGACGATGTGCACCCCCTTGCCCTCGAGGGCGTTGAGGTAGCTCGCGAGCGTCGCGACCAGGGTCTTGCCCTCGCCGGTCTTCATCTCCGCGATCATCCCGCGGTGCAGCGTGATGCCGCCGATGAGCTGCACGTCGAAGTGCCGCATGTTGAGCACCCGGCGCCCCGCCTCGCGGCAGACCGCGAAGGCCTCGGGCAGCAGCTTGTCGAGCGGCTCTCCGTTGCCGACGCGCTCCTTGAACACCACCGTCTTGCCACGAAGCCCGTCGTCGGAGAGCTCGCGCATCTTCGGCTCCAGGTCGTTGATGGCGGCCACCAGCGGGCGGATCTTCTTCAGCTCGCGCTCGTGCTTCGTGCCAAACACCTTCTGGAGCAGCCAGGGGATCATCGAGGGTTCCTTCCGTATCCGAGGACAGAGCGGCTGTGGTCGCCGTGCATCCGCACAACCCGAACCACCGCCAGAGTCTTCCGGGGCGCGGAGTCATAGACCACCCCCGCGCCCCGGACAACGCCCGGAATCAGCGACGGCCCCGCCCGATGGCCCTCAGAGCGTTCCTTCCCAGCCGATCACCGCGCCGCCCGCGGAGGGGGCGAGGAGCAGCCCCGCGCGAGGCGGAGGGGCGGAGCGCTCCTGCCGGCCGGCGTTCACCTCGCGCCTCGGCGAGACGAGGTACCAGACGAGCCCGCCGACGGCGCAGGCCGCGCCGACCCCCAGGGACACGTTGGTGATCGTGTTGTAGGTCACCGCGCGGTCGTGGTCGGGCCGCGCCTCCTCGGGGCAGCCCGTCTCGTCGCAGAGGGCGTCGCGGGCGTTGAGGGCCGAGCCGCGCAACAGATAGAACACCCCCGCCGCGACGAAGCCCGCCGCGCCCACGCCCATCAACACCACGGGAGCGGGGTTGAGCGATCCGCGCGGCTGCGCGACGAGGTCGGGGGGCAGCGGGCGCTGCGTGGCCGAGGGCTCCGTGGGGCGCATGGCCGGGGAGCCGCCCCGGGCGACGCGCGGCCGCAGCCGACCCGCGAGGGCCTCGCAGGCCGAGGCGTGGATGGCGCTCGTCGGGCTGGGGTCGCGCTCTGCCTCGCGCACGCACAGCTCGGCGCTGTCGAGCGCGGCGCCGAGAATCCCCAGGGCGGTCTGCTCCTCGGCGATGAAGCGTCGCAGCGCGGTGCTCATCGCGAGCTGCCCCGCGCGCAGGCCCAGGTCGAGGGCGCGGGCGTGGTCGCCGGCGATGCGGGCCTCCCGGGCCTCGTTGATGAGCTCGTTGCGGGAGGCGGCCATCACCTCGGGGTCGGACTGCGCAGCGGCCTGCGAGGCGAGGAGGGAGACGGCACCGAAGGTGATCCGGAGCGTGCGTGCGAGGTGCGGCATCATCGTGGTTCCCTCCGCCAGACGACCTGCAGGGGCGTCGCTGTGCGCGACCGTATCACCGCGAGCGGTCGCGCGCCGCGGGTGAACGGCCGCCCGACCCGGTGCCGAGGGTCGACCTCCGCGTTACCGTGGAGGTCCATGGCGACGATGAGCTGGCTTCTGGTCGGGGCGATGGCGCTGTGTTTGATCCCCTGGTTGACGAGCCTCTTCGTGGAGGACGGGGCGCGAATCCGATGGCGCCTGGAGGACTCCCGCGAGGCCGAGCTCACGGTCGACGGCCAGGGGGTCTTCCGCGAGGCGACGGTGCACGCCACGGTGCCAGCGGTGAGGCGCAGCCGCGCGCCGGGCCTGCTGAGGGCGATGGCGTACTCGTGCTGGTTCCTCGGGCAGATGGTGATCCCGGGCTTCCTGGTGTGGTGCGTCGGGCTGCTGATGCTCGATCGCCTTCAGAACTCGCCGTCCGTGCTGGCGATGCTGGGTTCGTTCTTCCCGGGCGCGGTGTGCGCCGCGCTGCTCTGGAGGGCGGGCTCCTCGCTGGTGCGCGGCGAGCGCGGCCGCGCCGACGAGGCCACCCGCCAGGCCGCGAAGGTGATCGTGGCCTACAACGCCCTGGTGATCGCGGCCGCGGGCGCGTGGTTCAGCGCCCATCGCCACGAGGAGTACCTGCTCGGGTGCGTGGCCTACGCGGTGGTGTCGATCGTCCACGTGCTCGTGGTGCGATGGGCCTTCCTTGCGCATCGGGACGAGTACCCGGTCTGAGCCCGCGCAGCCCTGAGGGCGGCGCCTCAGCCTCTCAGTGGCTGCCCATGGCGCGAACCGTCTGGATGTTCTGGAAGGCCAGCAGGCCGAACATGATGGTCAGGAAGATCTGCCCCGACGACAGGCCGTAGAGCACGATCAGCCCTGCGACGGAGGCGGCGATGATGCGCGCGGTGCGCTCGTACCGGCGACCGAGCAGCCCGAGCAGCACGTGGCCGCCGTCGAGCGGGGGAATGGGCAGGAGGTTCATCACGCCCCAGAAGAAGTTCACGATCATCAGCCGCTCGACGGTCCAGTAGGCGAGCGGGGGAAGGTCGGGGAAGAAGCGCAGCGCGAGCAGGGCGAGGGCGCCCAGCACGAAGCCCGCCCCGGGGCCCGCGAGGGTCATCGCGATGTTGCGCCAGCGGGAGAGGTTGCGGGACGGCTGGGTGAGGCCGCCGAAGGAGTGCAGCCGGATGGCCGCGCGGGCGCCGAAGGCGTGGATGGCCAGCGCGTGACCGAGCTCGTGGACCAGCACCGACACGAAGAACACCAGCAGCCACAGGACGATGCGCGGGCCCTGCATGCTCTGCATGTTGAGCATGAGCCCCGAGAGCCAGAACCACGGCTCCACGATCACGGGGATCGATCCGATACGGAAGCGCAGCTCGAGGCTGGAGGTGTCCATTGGATGCACGATCTACCAGCGACGGCGGGGTCGTGCCAGCGGGCGGCGCGAAGGGGTATCGTCGCCGACCGATGCCCACCCGACGTGAACTGGCCGAACAGGTCGACGACGCCCTCCTCGCCCACGCTCCCGTCGACGCGCTGCGGGGACTCGTCTCGCTGGTGCGCTCCGCGCCGCACGACTTCGAGTCGCGCCTCCGCATCGGCGACGCCCTCGCGGCGCTCGGCCGACTGCAGCAGGCCGCCCAGGTCTTCGCCCTGGTGCTCTCGGAGTCGAGCGCCGCGGGCCACCCCCTGCTCGCGATCGTGGCGCTGAAGGCCCTCGAGGCCCTCGACCCCGCCGCGCGCTCGCTGCTGCCCTCCTTCGCCACCCGCTACGCCGCGGGCTCCGCGGCCCTCGGTCGCGCGGTGCGCCTGGGCCGCCCTGATCCCTCCGCGCCGGTGCCCTCCGAGGCCTGGGTCCCGGTCGCATGGAGCGACGCCCAGGTCTGCGACGCCGCCGCGGCGCTCGCCGCCTCGCGGGAGGGACTGCCCGCCTGGCCGGAGGTGGTGCCCGCGATCCCGCTGCTCTCCGAGCTCCCCCCGGAGGCCTTCGCGAACGTCCTGGGATCGGTCGTACGCCGTACGCTGGCTACGGGCGAGACGGTGGTGCGCGAGGGCGACCCGGGCGACGCGTTCTTCCTCCTGGCTCGGGGGAGGGTGCGGGTCACCCGCGCGGGCGCCTCGCTGGCCACGCTGGAGGAGGGCGCGATCTTCGGGGAGATGGCCCTGCTCTCGGCGGCCCCTCGCGCCGCCACGGTGACCGCGGCGGAGCCCTCGGACGTGCTGATCTTCGGCCGCGACGCGCTGACCGCGGCGGCGCAGGGGCTGCCGGTGATCGCCGCGGCGCTCGAGCGCTTCATGCGGCAGCGGCTGGTGAACCGACTGCTCGACACGCACCCGATGTTCGAGCCCTTCGACGCGGGGCAGCGGGTGCAGCTCGGGTCGCGCTTCGAGGCGGTGGCGGTGTCGGCGGGGCAGGTGCTGCTGCGCGAGGGCGAGCCCGGAAGCGGGCTTCACGTGGTGCTGCACGGGTCGGTGTCGGTGACCCGCGAGACGCCGCACGGGCCCGCGACGCTGGCCGAGCTCGGGCCCGCGGAGGTCTTCGGCGAGATCTCGCTGCTGGAGGGGGTCCCGGTGACGGCGACGGTGACGGCCTCCGTGGGATCGATGGTGCTGGTGCTGCCGAGCCCGGTCTTCCTCCGGCTGGTGGAGGGCGTGCCCGGCTGGCGTCGCTACTTCGAGGAGCTCGCGGAGGACCGTCGCATGGACCAGCGGCTGTCGTCCCCGCCCGCGCCGGCGGCCAGCGGCTGGTACTGACCGTCGGAGCGCTCCGAGCGCTGGAAATGTTGGCGCGAGAAGTGCCGTTGCCATGGGAGGGTCAAGTGACTAAGGTCCGACGACACGCCTCAGAGGCGGTCGTTTTCGGCGTCGCGTGGCGTCGCGCGCTTGGTGCGCGGGACTGTGCGAGGCGCTTCGGGGCGAGCGTTGTTTCTGGGGCGCAGGCGAGGTGATCGAATGCCCGAGCGCAAGCGTGGGGGACAGACCCCGGACGAAAACGATCTGAAGTTTGGCGACGAGCTGCCGGTGCTGCCGATCCGCAATGCGGTGCTGTTTCCCGGGGCCGTGGCGCCCTTCGACGTGGGGCGGGAGAAGTCCGTCGCCCTGGTCGAGGACCTCGAGAACCTCTCGCAGCCCGTCATCGCGATCTTCGCGCAGCGAGACCCCAACATCGACGACCCGGGGGAGGGCGACCTCTACCCGGTGGGCGCGGCGGCGCGGGTCCTCAAGAGCCTGAAGCACTCCACCGGCAACTACTCGCTCATCCTGCAGGGGCTCACGCGCATCAAGCTCGCGGGCATCACCCAGCACGGGCCCTACCTTCGCGCGAAGGTGGTGCGGGTCGAGGAGTCTCCGGTCATCGACGACGTCGAGGCCGAGGCCCTGGCGATGTCGCTGCGCGAGGTCGCCAAGCAGGTGATCCAGCTGATGCCCGAGCTGCCGCGCGAGGCGCAGTCGCTCATCGACTCCATCCAGGAGCCCGGGGCGCTGGCTGATCTGGTGGCCGCCAACCTCGACGCTCCCGTCGAGGAGAAGGCCCAGCTCATGTCCACCACGGACGTGAAAGACCGCATCAAGCAGGTGCTCAAGCTGCTCACCCGGCAGCTGGAGATCCTGAAGATGCGCGAGCGCATCAACTCCCAGATCAAGGAGGAGATGGGCAAGAACCAGCGGGAGTACGTGCTCCGCCAGCAGCTCAAGGCCATCAAGGAAGAGCTGGGCGAAGACGAGGGCGACCAGGGTGACCTCGACGGCCTGGAGGAGCGCATCACCAAGGCCAACCTCCCGGGCGAGTCCGAGCAGGTGGCGCGCAAGCAGCTCCGGCGGCTCCGGTCGATGCAGGTCGGCAGCGCCGAGTACACGGTGGTGCGCACCTACCTCGACTGGATCCTCGACCTGCCGTGGACCAACTCCACCCCCGACAACCTCGAGATCGCCAAGGTGCGCGAGGTGCTCGACGAGGACCACTACGGCCTGGAGAAGGTCAAGAAGCGCATCCTCGAGTACCTCGCCGTCCGCAAGCTGAAGGCCGACAAGAAGGGCCCCATCCTCTGCCTGCTCGGGCCCCCCGGCGTGGGCAAGACCTCCCTCGGTCGCAGCATCGCCAAGGCCCTCGGCCGCAAGTTCGTGCGCGTGTCGCTCGGCGGCGTGCACGACGAGGCGGCCATCCGGGGCCACCGCCGCACCTACGTGGGCGCGCTCCCGGGCCAGGTCATCCAGGGGATGAAGAAGTCCGGCACCATCAACCCGGTGTTCATGCTCGACGAGGTCGACAAGCTCGGCCACGACTTCCGCGGTGACCCCTCGGCGGCGCTGCTCGAGGTGCTCGACCCGGAGCAGAACCACACCTTCAGCGACCACTACCTGGAGATCCCCTACGACCTCTCGCAGGTGATGTTCGTGGCGACGGCCAACGTGGCCGACCCGATCCCGCCGCCGCTCCGCGACCGCATGGAGATCCTCGACATCCCCGGCTACACGCGTAACGAGAAGCGCGCCATCGCCCGCCAGCACCTGCTCCCGAAGCAGCTCGAGGAGCACGGGATCAAGACCTCGCAGCTCGACATCACCGACACCGCGCTCGAGGCGATCACGGACTTCTACACCCGCGAGGCGGGCGTCCGCAGCCTCGAGCGCCAGGTGGCGAGCGTCATCCGCGGCGTCGCGGTGAAGATCGCCGAGGGCAACGCGGGGCCGTACAAGATCGACAGCGCCGACGACCTCATCCCCTTCCTGGGGCAGGCCCGGTTCACCAGCGAGGTGGCCGAGCGCACCGAGGAGGTCGGCGTCGCGACGGGCCTCGCATGGACGCCGGTGGGCGGAGAGATCCTGTTCATCGAAGCCACGCGCATGCCCGGCACGGGCAAGCTGCAGCTCACCGGCCAGCTCGGTGACGTGATGAAGGAGTCGGCGCAGGCGGCGCTCTCCTTCGTGCGCTCCAAGTCCCGGCAGCTCGGCATCCCCGAAGACTTCCTCGACAAGAGCGACATCCACATCCACATCCCCGCCGGGGCCATGCCCAAGGACGGGCCGAGCGCCGGCGTGACGATGTTCACGGCGCTCTTCTCGATGCTGAAGGGCATCCGGGTCCGGCACGACGTGGCCATGACCGGGGAGATCACCCTCCGCGGGCGAGTGCTCCCGGTGGGCGGCATCAAGGAGAAGGTGCTCGCCGCGCACCGCGCCGGCATCAAGCGCATCCTGCTCCCCGAGCGGAACAAGCCCGACCTCGAGGAGGTCCCGCAGGAGATCCGCGACACGCTGGAGTTCATCCCCGTCGCCAAGATGGAAGACGTGCTCCAGTACGCGCTCGAGACCCCGGTGGTGCTCGGCGCCGAGCCCGTCGCGGCTCCCGCCCCCAGCACCAACTGACCCGCCGAATTTACCCCCACCCGTAATCCGTAGCCCTCACCGGTCGCGCGTCACCCCATTGACGCCAGGCCGGTGAATGCCTGTGATCCAGCGCGCGTCCCGGCGTGCAGGATGTTGCGACGGCTCGCGTCGCGGGAGCAGACTCTGCGCTATGGGTACTCGGCGGCTTGTTCGGGCGATCGCGCCCGCGTGCGTGTTGTTCATGGCGGCCTCGACGGCGCAGGCCCAGGACGCGGGGGCGCCCGCAGGGGGGCCGCTCAGCCGCTCCAACACGGGGCGCTTCTCGTGCCGACTCGACGTCAACCGCCGGGTGCTGGTGCCCGGGGCCACCGCGGAGCTCGAGCTCGCGTGCACGGGCATCCCCTCGACCCGCAACCCGACCGGCGAGGGGGCGCCCACGATCCCGCAGGTGGGCGACCTTGGCGGCGGCCGCTCGCTCCGGGTGCAGTGGTCGTCGAGCGGATCGAGCGACGCCACCGGGGTCGGCGGGCTCACCCCGGGCTTCAACGGCAACGCGCGGTACTCCGCGCCGCTGCAGATCCCCGACCCCCCTGAGCTGGAGGTGCGCGTGCGGGTCGACCTCTCCGAGGGCAGCCGCGTGGTCGACAGCCTGTCGCTCACCACGTCGCTGCGGCTCATCGAGCGCTCGTGGCGGCTGGAGGTCGACACCACCCACGTCTCGCGCTGCGTCGGGATGAACGCCCTCGCCAACTACGAGCTCACCTGCCGCAACCTCGGGGTCGACCTCACGGTGCGAGACGACCTGCGGGTGGAGTCGCTCGGCCCGGGCCGCTGCACGACCCGCATCGCGAACTTCGGTAGCTGCGACGAGAGCACGGTCCGCCGGGGGCGCGCGGTCGGGGGCAACTCCCTGTCGGCGGTGACCGGCCGGGTCGACCCGGTGAGCGGGCAGCTCCTGCTCGACCTCGACGGGCAGCGGGTGAGCACGCCGGAGCTCACGCACGCCGACCGGCACGTCGACGCCCCGCGTACGCTGCCGATCCTCGGCGCGACGCTCAACCTCCCGGCGCAGGACGGCGCGAGCCGCACCTTCGGCAACCTGGAGGGCGGCCCCACGGGGATGCAGGTGGAGTTCCGCCTCCGTCGACGGAACTGACCGTCAGATCGCGCTATGGTCGCGGCGTGCGTGCTGCCTGCCTGTTGGTGTTCCTGGCCTGGTCGCTCCTCGGGTGTCCCCGCCGCGCGGAGCCCGCTCCCCCGGCGGTGACCTTGATGGCGCCGCAGGGGGCTAGCGCGGGGGCGCATCGCTGCAACCTCGGCGAGCGACAGTACGGCCTGTCCAGCGAGGCGCTCGAGGCCCCGTGGCTGCTGCGCGGGCCCGACGGTCCCCGGGTGCTCGGTCGAACGTCCTCGACCGGCGTGCTCTTCTGGCGCGACGCGCGCGGCGAGGCGTCCATCCCGAGCTCCCTCTCCCTCGCCACCCACGCCGCCGCATGGACCGGTCGCGGCTTCGTCGGCGTGCTCGAACGCCGGGCGACCTTCACCGATCCGCGCTTCGGGTCGCCGCGCCCCGTGCGCCGCCTGGCGCTCGACCGCGCCATCTCCGTCTCGACGGCGGCGCGCGAGGGGGCGGTGCTGGTCTCGTGGCTGAAGGAGGGCCGCGAGGGGGAGGGCGCGGGTTCGCCCTGGACGGCCCTGGTGGGCCCCGACGGGGAGCTCCTGACCGAAGCGCAGCCGCTGCCCGGCGCCCCGACGGCGCTGCGAGCGCTGCGCGCCCGGTGGGACTTCGGCCGCTTCGTGGTCGAGGGAGAGACCGTGGGCGGTCAGTACGAGAGCTGGTCGTGGGTGCTCGAGCCCGACGGACGCAGCGCCTGGTCGGGGCAGGGCCCCCTGGTCTGCCCCCTGAGCGGCTGCATGCGGGTGGACTTCCGCGCTGGCCCCGGCGGGCGCTCTCAGGCGCTGCGCCTCGTGTCGCTCACCGATCCCAACGTCACCATCGACACCACCATCTTCACCAACGACGTGCTCGCGGCGGCGGTGTCCGGCGACCGGGTGCTGGTGCTTCACTCGCCGCTCCAGGGCGAGCTGGGCTGCGCGGTGCACATCCTCGACGTGGGCCGCCAGCAGGTGGCGCTCGAGTCCTCCAGCGAGTGGCTGGGCTGCGCGCCCGGCAGCGCGCTGGCGACGCCCGAAGGCTTCGTGATCCTGGAGGTCGACCCCGCCCGGGGAGTGGCCGAGCGCGCTCTCTCCTGCGGCGACGACGCGTGACCCTCCTCGGATCGCTCTACCGCTCCGCGCTCCGCCCGGCGCTCTTCTCCCTCGATGCCGAGCGCGCGCACGAGCTCACCCTCGACGCGCTCGCGCTCGCCCAGCGCTCCGCCCCCGTCCGTAGCGCCCTCCGCGCCGCCTTCGGGGTCGAGGACGACGGCTCGCTCGCGGTCGAGCTCTTCGGTCGCCGCTTCCCCACGCCGCTCGGTGTGGCCGCCGGGCTCGACAAGGGCGCCGTGGCCTACAACGCCCTCGGCGCCATGGGCTTCTCCTTCGTCGAGGTCGGCACCGTCACCGAGCACCCGCAGCCCGGCAATCCCCGCCCGCGCCTCTTCCGCCTGCCCCGCGACGGCGCGGTGATCAACCGTATGGGCTTCAACAACCCCGGCTGCGAGGCGATGGCGAGGGCGCTCGCCGCGCACCCGCCCGACCGGGTGATCGTGGGCGTCAACCTGGGCAAGTCGAAGGTCACCCCGCTCGCCGACGCGCCCGCGGACTACGCCGCCAGCGCCCGCGCGGTCGCGCCCTACGCCGACTACGCGGTCATCAACGTGTCCTCGCCCAACACCCCGGGGCTGCGCTCGCTCCAGTCCGTCGACGCCCTCGTCGGCATCGTGCGCGCGGTGCGCCCCGCGCTCGCCGACCGGGGGGTTCCGCTGCTGGTGAAGATCGCGCCCGACCTCGCCGACGAGGACGTCGACGCGGTGGTCGACCTCGCGCTCGCGGAGGGCCTCGCGGGCCTGGTCGCGACCAACACCACGCTCCGCCGCGACGGGCTGCGCACCCCCGCGGACGAGGTGCGCTCGCTCGGCGACGGGGGACTCTCCGGGGCGCCGCTGCGGTCGCGCAGCCGCGAGGTGGTCGCGCGCATCTTCTCCCGCGCCGGCCGCTCGCTCCCGGTGATCGGGGTCGGGGGCGTGTCCTCCGCCGACGACGCGTGGGACATGATCGAGGCGGGCGCGTCGCTGGTGCAGGTCTACACGGGGTTCATCTACCGGGGGCCCACGATGGCGCGCGAACTCACCGAGGGGATGCGAGCGCGGCTGCGCTCCTCGGCGGCGCCGTCGCTGTCGGTGGTGGTGGGCCGCCGCGCGAACGGTTGACGAATCGCCATTCCGGGGAAGAATGCGAAGTCGATGCTTGCCCGAATCGGTCCGGACAACCCGCTGCTCCTGGGCTCGCAGTCGCCGCGGCGGCGCCAGCTCCTCGAGGGCATCGGCATACCCGTAGAGGTATTCGTCGCCCCGGTGGACGAGGCCATGGTGCCGGGCGAGCGGCCCGACGCGATGGCCACCCGCCTCGCCCGCCAGAAGGGCGCCGCGGTGCTCTACGCCCTTCACCGCGACGGCCTCGCCGATCCTCCCCGGTGGATCCTCTGCGCCGACACCATCGTGCACATCGGCGGCGAGCTGCTCGGCAAGCCCCGCGACGCCGACGACGCCCGTCGCATGATGCGGCTGCTCTCCGGTCGCACGCACCACGTGACCACAGGCTTCGTGCTCCACGGCGCCGACGCCTTCGACGCGCCGGCCTACGCCGAGACCACCGCGGTGACCTTCCGCGCGCTGTCCGAAGACGAGGTGCGGCGCTACGCCGCCACCGGCGAGGGGGCCGACAAGGCGGGCGGATACGCCATCCAGGGCCTCGCCGCGGCCTTCGTCGAGCGCATCGAGGGGAGCTACTCCAACGTGGTGGGCCTGCCGCTGCACCGGGTGGTGGAGGTGCTGCTGCGCACGGAGGCCATCGAGGGCTTCCCCCTGTGACGGCCACGGCGGAGGCGGTGCGCTCGGCGCTCGACGCCGTGAGGGCGCGCATCGACGCGGCGGCGCGCAGGGCGGGGCGCGATCCGGCGACGGTCGCGCTGCTGGCGGTCTCGAAGACCCACGGGCCCGAGGCGGTGCGCGCGGCCTACGCCCGAGGGCAGCGAGATTTCGGTGAGAACTACGTCCAGGAGCTGGTGCCGAAGGCCGCTGCGCTGGCCGACCTGGCCGAGCTTCGCTGGCACTTCATCGGGCACCTCCAGACCAACAAGTGCCGCGACGTCGCCGGGCTGGTCGCGACGGTGCAGAGCGTCGACTCCGAGCGCCTGGTGCGGGAGCTCGGGCGGCGCGCCGCGGCGGCACGGCGCAGCGTGGGAATACTCATCCAGGTAAACGTGGCCCGAGAGGCGCAGAAGTCGGGCTGCGAGGTGGAGGCCCTGCCGACGATCATCGCGGCGGCCCGGGAGACCCCGGGGGTGGCGCTGCGAGGGCTGATGACGGTGCCGCCGGCGGCGGACGATGCCGGGGAGTCGCGCCGCTGGTTCGACGCGCTTCGAGCGCTGCGGGACGAGCACGGAGGCGCGGCCCTGCTGCCGGAGCTGTCCATGGGCATGACCCACGACATGGACGAGGCGATCGCCGCGGGGGCGACGGTGGTTCGGGTCGGGACGGCGATCTTCGGGTCGCGCTGACGAGGCCCGACAGCCGCCGTGGGGGTGGTTGCATCCTGGCGGGGGTTTGCGAGAGAGTGCCGCCGTCGATCGTCGGGTGGCGACGATCGCGAGCAGCCCCTACGTCCAACCTGTCTCCCCTTCGATCGAGGGCGGAGACCAACGCACAAGACCGCTGAAGGAGAACCTGAACGATGTCGACCCGAGCGTCCGTGATGACCGCTGTCCGCGTCGGAGTGACCGTGATCGCTGGCCTCGCCCTGACGGACTGTGTCGTCCGTGGGACCGGCACCTACGGCACCACGGGGACGATCAACGTGCAGCCCGCGCAGGCCACCGTGGTCGCGCAGCCCGTGCAGACCACCGTGGTCGCGCAGCCGGCCCCGGTCTACCAGAACCCCGCGGCGGTCGCGGTCGCGCAGCCCAACATGTACGCAGCGCCTCCGGGCGTGGGCGTCGGGGTGAACATGGGCGTCAACGTCGGCTTCACCCCCGTGAGCGCCAACTGGGTCACCAACGGCTACGCCGAGCAGGACTTCGTCTCGTATCACATGTCCCTCCGCGCCCGGCAGTTCGCGGCCGGCTACATGCCCGTGACGCAGCTCTTCCGCTCGTCCATGGGCCAGGGGCAGCGGCAGTACGTGACGGTCGACGCCCAGCCCGGGCGCTGCTACCGCATCATCGGCGTCGGCGGCGCGGGCGTTCGTGACCTCGACCTCCGGCTTCGCGACATGAACGGCAACGTCCTCGACCAGGATGTGGCCACCGACAACTTCCCCGTGCTCGGGCTCCAGCGCCCGCTCTGCCTCAACTGGCAGGGCACCTTCCAGATCGAGGTGATCATGTACTCGGGCGGCGGCGAGTTCGGCGTCCAGGCCTTCGCGGGCAACTGACCGCGATGCGCCTCGCGCGGGCGTCGCTGGCCGCGCTCCTCCTGAGCCGCTGCGCGCCCGCGGTCGCTCCGACCGCTGATCCCCCCACCGCTCCGGCGCCCTCGGGCGCCCTCCCTCCAGGCCAGGGCCCCTCGGACGAGCGTCCGCCCGGCGCCGTGGAGCCGCCGCTCGATCCGCGCCTCGTGCGGACCATGCGCGCCCTCATCGCCCGCGACGGCCCAGGCTTCGCTCGCGCCTACCGCGACACCGTCGGGCTGCTGCGCGGTCAGGCGGCCGCCCGCCACGCGGTGCCTGTGAGCGCCGGTCGCTGCTACCGCATCCACGTGGCGGCGGAGCCTGGGGTGGGCGACCTCGGGCTCCGGCTCTTCGACGGCGAGACGCTCCTGGAGGAGGACGGGAGCTACGGCGCGTACGCCCTGCTCGGCCACCGCCGCCCGCTCTGCCCGGAGGGCGACCGGGTGTGGCGCCTCGAGCTCAGCGCCTCCGAGGGCGGCCGCTACGTGGTGTCCGTGCTCGGCCGCCGCGGCGTCGACGGGGCTGAACCCCCCTCGGCGGTTCCTTCGACGATCTGGTGAAGGCCGGGCTCGGGCCGCACGTACCTACGCGACGGAACGGTCGCCGCCGCAGCCACCACTCCCCGCGCCGCGCGTCACCGCACCTCCTCGAGCATCTCCTGGCCTCGTTGGAAAGACCCTTTGGGGGGTGGTAGCGTCAAGACCATGAACCTCACGACCATCAGCCGATCCCTCCTCCTCGTAGCCGGTGTCACCGGCGCCGCCTACGCGCTCGGCGGCTGCGTCGTCGCGGCGCGTCCGGGCTACGCCAGCTATGGCTACGCCACCGTGGCCCAGCCCAACACGGTCTATTACCAGGGCGGTAACTACGGCGGGGTGTATTACCAGCCCGGGTATTACCAGCGCCACGCGCCCTTCTTCCGCGGCTACGGCGGCACCACCGTGGTGACCCAGCCGGTCTATGCGCAGCCGGGCTACAACACCGGCGTCGTCGTGGCGCAGCCCCAGTACCAGCAGCAGCAGTACCAGCAGCAGCCCGTCTACGGTCGGCCGGGCTACGGCGTGCGCGTCAACGCCGGGGTGGCGGTGCCCACCTTCAACGCCGGCGTGCGCATCGGCCCGTGACCTGACGGTCGGCGGCTACGGTCCTCTACCCGACCGGGTAGAGGACGCCTCGAACACCCTTCAGAAGAAGCCTGCCTTGCGGCCGCCCCGGTCGGTCGGAGACGACTCCTGGGCGATCGCGTACACGTCGCTCGCGTTGAGCACGTAGCGCTGTCCCTTGGTGGTCTGCGCGACCATCAGGGCGCCGCGCACCGCCGCCGTCGTCACCTGCGTCACCGTCAGCGGCACGCCCTCGTGCCCGGCGTGCAGGGTCAGGAGCGCGGTCTCCGGCGCGGTGAAGACGCCATCCTCTTCCTTCACGTCGGAGAGGGCGCGGAGCATTCCCAGGAGGCGTTCGTTTTCGGCCATGGCGCAGAAGCGTTAGCCGCGGGCGATGGCCCCCGTCAAGGACACAGGGGCGCGAGGGGGTACGGGGTCGTGAAGACCCGGAGCTGCGCGTCGATGTCCGCGAGCGACTGGTTGAGGCTGTTGGCGGTCGAGGCCAGCGCGACGCAGATGGTCTTGGGCTGGCCGCAGATGGTGACCGGCTCGCAGCGGGCGCGCGCCTCGCTGGGCAGGGCGCCCATCATCGCGGCCTCGCCGTACACGGGTCGGCCCCCGAGGACCACCAGACGCACGTCCGCCGTGGGCGCGTCGACGAGGCTGTCGTAGGCGTCGCAGCCGCGGTCGGGGATCACCATCACGTCGGCGTAGCGGCCCTCGACCAGGGAGCCCACCTGCGGCCGGTCGACGGCGGTGGCGGCCCGGGAGGTGACCATCTCCACGAGGTCTCGCGAGCTGAGCCGGCCCCCCATGGCAGCCTGGGAGACGTAGCGCCCGTAGCGAAGCTCGGAGAGCAGGTTGGGGCCCCCGGACGGGGTCCAGTCGGGGGCGAGGGCGACGGTGATCCCGCGGTCGAGCGCGAGGCCGACGTCGGTGGTGCGGCCGTAGAGGATGATGTTGGAGCGCGGCGACCAGATGAGCTTCGCCCGCGCCGCGCCCACCTGCGCGAACTCCGAGGCGCCCAGCGCGGTGCCGTGGATGATCACCATCGCCGGGGTCAGGAGGTTGCGCGAGACCAGCAGGTCGAACTCGCGGCGCGCGGGCTCGTCGATGCCCTCGCTCAGGTGGAGCAGGTACGCGGTGAGCTGCCCGGAGTCCATGTCGGCTCGCAGGGCCATCGCGTCGGCGGAGCTCACCGTGGCGATGCCGAGGGTGTTGGGCCGGTGGTGGTCGACGCCCTCGAAGTCGTTGCCCGACTCGATGTTGCGGGCGAGCGTTCGGGTCACGCAGTTGAGGTTGGGCCCGCCCTGGATCGTCGTGGTGCCCGCGATGATCGCGCGGAGCTCGCCCCACTTCACCATCGCGCAGGTGTTGTTGTTGAGGTTCTCGTTGTTGCGGAGCACCTCGGTGAAGGCCCGGTACTCGGGCACGCCCTGCCACTGGTCGGAGCGGGTGAAGCGGCGCGGCGGCGTCCAGGGAGGGAGGAAGTCGTACTGCGGGTGGTTGTGCGTATCGATCATCCCCGGGGCGATGATGCCGCCGGTCTCGATGATCGTGGCGCCCGCATAGCCAGCGCGCGCGGAGCAGCTCGCGGCGACGCAGGTGAGCGTTCCGCCGGTGATGAAGACCTCGCCGGGGGAGAGCACCCCGGTGGGCGTCACCACCCGGCCTCGGAGGACGTAGCGGTCGGCCGCGCCTGCCGTGACCCGCGGCGTCGGAGGGGTCATGCCGCACGACACCCGAAGCTCTGGCCTGGCGTCCGGCGAGAGGCCCTCGCCGATGCCCGCGGTGACCGGCCCCACGTCGGTGCGCGGCACATCGACGGCGCCCACGTCGACAGCGCCCGTGTCGACCGGGAACCCCACATCGCTGCGCACATCCATGGCGATCGGCGCATCGACGAGGGCTCGGTCGAGGACGGGCGCGTCGATGGGGCTGTCGAGGATGACGGGCACATCCGCGGGCGCGTCGAGGCCGGGGCCGAGGTCGGAGGGCGACAGCGCGTCGGCGGCCGAGGCGTCGAGGTCGGTCGCATCCCGAGGCGTCGAGGCGTCCGTCGCCCCGGAGTCGACGACCGCCGCGCCGCGATCGGCGACGGGGACATCGACGTCGAGGTTGGTCGCGGTGCCGCGACAGCCAAGCGCGGCGACCATCACGAGGCAGCCGCTCCAGCGAAGGGTGGGGTTCACCGGGGCGACGGTACCATCACGAGAGCTCCGCGGGACGCCGTGATAGGGTGCCGCGCGGTTGCAGAGATGAGCGACGACAGCCTCCAGGACACCTCCGCGCCCGAGGTCGAGCGCCTGCCGCTCCGCACCCCGACGCTGGCTCCCGCGACGCACACCAACTCCTACTTCGTGGGTCGGCGCGACTTCTACCTGGTCGAGCCCTCGTCGCCCTACGGCCCCGAGCAGGCCCGGCTGCACGACCTCATCGAGGGGCGCCTCGACCGCGGGCACCGGCTCGTCGGGGTCATCGCCACGCACCACCACCCCGACCACGTCGGCGGCGCCGAGGCGGTGTGCGAGCGCTTCGGCGTCCCGCTCATGGCGCACGCCCGCACCCGCGACAAGCTCGCCGGGAGGGTCACGGTCCACGCGCTGCTCGACGAGGAGAATACCGAGCTCGGTAAGCCTGTGGGGCTCGACCTCGCGGTGCTCCACACCCCCGGGCACGCCCCCGGGCACGTGTGTCTCTTCGAGCGCAGCGCGCGGTGGATGATCGTCGGCGACATGCTCTCGTCGCTCAGCACCATCGTCATCGACCCCGACGACGACGGGGACATGGACGACTACATCGCCCAGCTCCGGCGCATGGCGGCGCTCGGGCCGACGACGCTCTTCCCCGCGCACGGCGATCCGATCGCCGACGGGGTGGCGAAGCTCACGGCCTACGTGGCGCACCGCGAGGCGCGCGAGGAGCGCGTGCGCAGCGCCGTGGCGGCGGGGGCTGAGACGCTGGCCGCGGTGGTGGCGCGGGCCTACGACGACGCGCCGGTGTGGCTCTGGCCGGTGGCGGCGAGGAGCGCGCGGGCCCACCTGGAGCGGCTGCGGCGGGGCCAGAAGATCACCCAGACCGGAAACGATGCGGCGGCGCGATGGCGCCCGACGGAGGACGAGAGATGAACGCGGAAGAGCTTCGGGGCGTGGCGCGGCGGTGGATGCAGGAAGACCCCGACCCGGAGACCCGGGCGGAGCTGGAGGCGCTGCTCGCCGGCGGCGACGAGGCGGCGCTGGCCGATCGCTTCGGGAGCGCGCTGGCCTTCGGAACGGCCGGGCTGAGAGGGGTGATGGGCGCAGGGCCCAACCGGATGAACCGGGCGGTGGTGCTGAGGACCACGGCGGCGCTGGCGCGCTACCTCAAGGCGACGGTGGAGGGCGCGGCGCAGCGCGGCGTGGTGGTGGGCTACGACGGGCGGAGGGGGAGCCGGACCTTCTCGGAGGACGTGGCGAGGGCGCTCGCGGGCGAAGGGGTGCGGGCGAGGGTGTTCGCGAGGGATGTTCCGACGCCGCTGGTGGCGTTTGCGGTGAAGCGGCTCGGGGCGGCGGCGGGGGTGATGGTCACCGCGAGCCACAACCCGCCCGAGTACAACGGCTACAAGGTGTACTGGGAGCACGGGGCGCAGATCGTTCCGCCGGTGGACGCGGGCATCGCGCAGGCCATCGCGGCGATCGGGGCGCTCTCCGAGGTCGCCTGTCTCGATGAGCCCGAGGCCCGGGCGCGAGGCCTCTACGAGCCGCTCGGCGAGGCGGTGGAGTCGGACTACCTCGACCTCGTGCGGCAGACCTGCGTGCCCACCGCGCCGCTCACCATCGCGTACACGGCGATGCACGGCGTGGGCGACCGGTTCAGCATGGCGGTGCTCAAGCCTTACGGGGACGTGTATTCCGTCGCCGAGCAGTCGCAGCCCGACGGGCGCTTCCCCACGGTGCGCTTCCCCAACCCCGAGGAGCCCGGGGCGATGGACCTCCTGCTGGCCCTCGCCGCCTCGAAGAATGCCGACCTCGCGATCGCCAACGACCCGGACGCCGACCGCATGGCGGCGGCGGTTCCGGAGGGAGAGCGCTGGCGGCCGCTCACGGGCAACGAGGTCGGAGCCCTGCTGGGAGACCACCTCCTGCGGCGCACCTCGGGGCCGCGCGTCGTGGCCACCACCATCGTCTCGTCGCCGCTGCTCGGCGTGATGGCCGCGGCCTACGGCGCGCAGTACGTCGAGACCCTCACCGGCTTCAAGTGGATCGCCCACACCGCCATCGAGGCGGCGGCGCGCTCGGGGGCGCTGTTCCTGTTCGGGTACGAGGAGGCGCTCGGGTACGCGGTCACGCCGTGGGTGCGCGACAAGGATGGCGTGTCGGCGGCGCTGCTGCTGGCCTCGCTCGCCTCGGAGCTGAAGTCCCAGGGCAAGACCCTGCTCGACCGGCTGGAGGAGATCTACGCCACGCACGGGCTCTTCGTGTCGGGGCAGCACAACGTGGTGGCGCCCGGCGCCGCGGGGCAGCAGCGCATCGCGGACATCATGGCGGCCTTCCGTGCGAGGCCGCTGGAGTCGCTCGGCGGCAAGCGCGTGGTGGCGTGGTCGGACTTCCAGGCGGGCACGCGCCGCGACGCGCAGGGGGAGCGCTCGCTGGGGCTGCCGCCCTCGGACGTGCTGCGCCTCGAGCTCGAAGGCGGGGCGCGCGTGATGCTGCGCCCGAGCGGCACCGAGCCGAAGATCAAGTACTACTTCGACCACCGCGAGCCCAGGGTGCCGGGCGAGCCGGCCGAGGCCCAGGCCGCGCGGGCGGCCGTGAACCTCGCGGCGCTGCGGGAGGACTTCCTGAAGGAGGCCGCGAAGCGCGACCCGGGGGCGTAGTGGAGGGCCTCAGGCGAGGCCGACGAAGAGCGTCTGCACGTCGTCGTCGTCGTCGAGCGCGGCGAGGAAGGACTCCACCTCGGCCCGCTGCGCGTCGTCGACGGTCACCGGGTTCTTCGCCTTCCAGATCAGCTTCGCGGACAGCACCGTCCACTTGCGCTCGGCGAGGGCCTTGGAGACCAGGTCGAGGTCCGTCGGCTCGGTGTAGAAGACCGTCGAGCCGTCGTCGTTGGCCTCGAGGTCCTGCGCGCCGCTCTCGATGGCGGCCTCCTCGGGGTCGACCGACGCGCCCGCGGGGGGAGTCGCCTCGACCGCGCCCAGCCGGGCGAAGTCCCAGGACACCGCGCCGGCCGCCGCGATCTGGCCCTTCTTGAAGAGGATGCGGACGTTGGACGAGGTGCGGTTACGGTTGTCCGTAAGGCACTCCACGATCACCGGAACCTGGTGGGGCGCGAAGCCCTCGTAGGTCACCGTGTCGAAGCTCAGGCCCTCGTCGAGCATCCCAGCGCCCTTCTTGATGGCGCGCTCCATCGTGTCCTTGGTCATCGACGCCTTGCGGGCGGCGTCGAGCGCCATGCGCAGCCGCGAGTTGCCGCTCGGGTCGGCCCCGTCTCGCGCCGCGATCATGATCTCCTTGGTGAGCTTGGTCATCACCTTGCCCTTGGCGTTCGCCGCGAGCTCCCGACCCTTCTGCTTCCACTGTGCGCCCATAGGCCGTCGCGGATATCACTTCGGCGCGCCGCGCGCGAGGGCGCCCGCCGCTTCCCTGCGAGACCGAGACACGGCACCGTGCGCCCCGTGAGACCGATCCTCTTCGCGCTCGCGCTCTCGTCGGTGCCGCTTGGCGCGAGCGCCCAGGGCTGGTCCGTCAGCCGCTACGCCGCCCCGCCCTCTGGCGAAGACCTCAACGCCACCGAGCGCGCCCTGGTCACCCCGCACCTCCGCGTCGGCGGGCTCGTCGCCGTCGACTGGGCGCGCTCTCTCTCCGGCGTTCCCGTCGAGCAGCGCGTGACGGCCCACCTCGCCGCCACCGTCGGCCTCTTCGACCGGGTGCAGCTCGGCGTGGTGATGCCCGTCGTGCTTACCCAGGACATCTCGACGGCGGGCTCGTCGCTCGCGCCAGGCGACCTGCGCGTCGACGCGCGGGTTCGGGTGCTGGGCCCCGCTCGCAGGGGTTCGGGGCGCCTCGCGCTCGCCGCCACGGTGCTGCTCCCCACCGGCAGCGGCAGCGCCTACGCGGGGGACGGCGCGGTGGGCGTGCTGCCCCGGCTGATCTTCGAGCTCACCAACGCGCGCGATTTCGTCTTCTCCGCCAACCTCGGACTCGCGGTGCGGCCCGGCTGGGAGAACCAGCTCCTGGCGCGCGCGGGCGTCACCATCCCGCTGCTCCCGAGGGTGCTCGTGACCCTGGAGGCGAGCGCCGAGACCCTGCTGGCCGACCCTGTCGCGGGCGGTGCCTTCTCGTTGGAGGCCCTCGGCGGGGTGCACCACGTCGGGCGCGGCGGCCTCGCGGTGGGCGTCGCCGCGGGGCCTCGGCTGATCGCCGGCGAAGGGTCCGCGGACGTGCGCGTGGTGGGCCTCGTGGGCTATGCGCCGCAGGTCGACGAGCCCGTGGTCCTCGTGAGCGACCGCGACCACGACGCGGTACCCGACGCCGACGACCTCTGCCCCGAGGTTCCAGCGGGGGTGCGACCCGACTCTCGCCGTCGGGGGTGCCCCTTCGTCGAGCGCGTGGTGCCCGAGGCCCCGCCCGTCGTCGAGCCGCCACCGCCGCCGCCGCCCGACCCCGACCGCGACCACGACGGCATCGCCAACGACGACGACCGGTGCCCCGACGAGGCAGGCCCGGCCACGAGCGACCCGGCGACCCACGGCTGCCCTCGGGTCTACGTCACCGCCGACCGGGTGGTGATCACCCAGCAGCCCCGCTTCGCCGTCGATCGCGCGCTCATCCTGCCCGAGAGCGCGCCGCTGCTGATGGAGGTCGCGGCGGCGCTGGAGGCGCACCCGGAGCTCGTGCGCATCGAGGTGCAGGGGCACACCGACGACCGCGCGGGCGACGAGCACAACCAGGTGCTGTCACGGCGCAGGGCCGAGTCGATCTGCGACTGGCTGGTCGGGCGGGGCATCGAGCGGTCGCGGCTCGTCGCGCGAGGCTACGGGCGGACGCGCCCGCTGGTGGACAACGCTACGGCTGCGGGGAGAGCGATGAACCGGCGGGTGGAGTTCGTGGTGCTGGAGCGGTCTCCCCCCGCGACGCCCTGAGCGTCACGGAGGGAGGGAGAGGTCAGAGTTCCATCTCGCAGAGGTCGGGCGCGGCCTTGAGGGTGGCCTCGGTCTTGTCCTGCACCTCTCGGGCGCTCACCCCGGGGGCGAGCTCCTTCAGCACGAGCCCATCGGGCGTGACGTCGATGACGGCCATGTCCGTGATGATCCGGTGGACCACCTTGCGGCCCGTGAGCGGCAGGTTGCACTGCTTCACGATCTTGAGGCCGCCGTCCTTGGCGAAGTGCTCCATCATCACGATCACCCGGCGGGCGCCGTGCACGAGGTCCATCGCGCCGCCCATGCCCTTGACCATCTTGCCGGGGATCATCCAGTTGGCGAGGTCACCCGTCTCGCTCACCTGCATCGCCCCGAGGATGGCCAGGTCGATGTGACCCCCGCGGATCATCGAGAAGCTCTGCGCGCTGTCGAAGTAGCTCGCCCCGGGGATGACCGTGATGGTCTCCTTGCCGGCGTTGATGAGGTCGGCGTCGACCGCCTCGGCGCGGGGGTAGGGCCCGACGCCCAGCACGCCGTTCTCGCTCTGGAGCACCACCTCGACGCCAGGCGCCACGTAGTTGGGCACCAGCGTCGGCATCCCGATGCCGAGGTTCACGTAGAAGCCATCGCGGAGCTCGCGGGCGACGCGCCGCGCGATCTGTTCCCTGGTCAACATGGCGCTCATCCCTTCTGCACCGTGCGCCGCTCGATGCGCTTCTGGTAGTCCCTGCCGACGAACACACGCTGCACGAAGACCCCGGGAAGGTGCACCTGGTCGGGGTCGATCTGGCCGGGCTCCACCAGCTCCTCGATCTCCGCGATGGTGACCTTCGCGGCCATCGCGCACAGCGGGTTGAAGTTGCGCGAGCTCGCGCGAAACAGGAGGTTGCCGTGCCGGTCGCCCTTCCACGCCTTCACGATGGCGTAGTCGCCGGTGATGGCGCGCTCCATCACGTACTCGCGGCCGTCGAAGACCCGAACCTCCTTCTTCTCGCTCGCCTTGCGGATGCTTCCGCCCGGCCCGTAGAGCATCGGCAGCCCGCCTTCGGCGACCTGGGTCCCGACGCCCGCCGGGGTGAAGAAGGCCGGGATGCCCGATCCGCCCGCGCGCAGCCGCTCGGCCAGCGTGCCCTGCGGCACCAGCTCGACCTCCAGCTCGCCGCTCAGGAACTGCCGCTCGAACTCCTTGTTCTCGCCGACGTAGCTGCTGGTCATCTTGCGCAGCTGCTTGTTGCCGAGCAGCAGCCCGAGGCCCCAGTCGTCGACGCCGCAGTTGTTGCTCACCACCCAGAGGTCGCGAGTGCCCTTGCGTCGCAGCGCCCCGATGCAGTTCTCGGGGATGCCGCACAACCCGAATCCACCGGCGAGCACCTTCGCTCCTTCGGGGATGTCCGCGCACGCCGTGTCGGCGTCGGCCAAGACCTTGTCCATCGCTCAACCCTTCGCTGCCGACCGTGTGAAACCAGCGTCGGCGGGCGCATATCGCCACTGCCCCGCGAGCCGTGTCAACGCCGTGCGTCCGCACCGGGGCACCGCGCTGGAGTTCACCCGCGCGCCCTGAGCCCGACCGTGGGCCAGTGGTCACCCCACTGACCGTTGCGCCTCGGATTCTCAGGGTGGGATGCTCCCACTCCCGATGGGCTTTCCCTACTTGCGTGCGTCGCTGTTCCCGATTCTCCTCCTCGCCGTCGCGGGGTGCAGCGACGGGGTGCTGGCCGACCCCACCTGCACCGAGGGTCGCAGCCGCTGCGTCGCGCAGGTGGCCCTCGGGTCGAGCTTCGGGTGCGCGCTGCTGCGCGACCGCTCGGTCTGGTGCTGGGGCCGCAACGACGAGGCCCAGCTCGGCTACTCCACCACCGACCTCTGCCCCGAAGAACTCCCCAACGGACAGACCCGCGCCGTCGCCTGCCACACCTTCCCCTTCCAGGTGGTAGGCCTCGAACGCGCGGTGGCGGTCACGGCGGGCGGCGCCTTCGCGTGCGCCCTCCGCGACGACGGCACCGTCCGCTGCTGGGGCAGCAACAGCGCCGGCCAGCTCGGCAACGGGCTCACCCTCCCCAGCGCGAGCCCCGTCGCCGCGCGCGGCCTCTCGGGCATCACCGCGATCGCCGCCGGGGCGCGCCACACCTGCGCCGTCGCGGCGGGCCTGGTCTACTGCTGGGGCGCCAACGACCGGGGCCAGCTCGGGCAGCCGACCACCTCGCGCCAGTGCACCGTGGGGAGCGAGACCATCGCCTGCGAGCCGCAGCCCACGGCGATCGACGGCGTGAAGGGCGTGGTGGCGATCTCCGCGGGCGCGGCCCACACCTGCGCCCGCACCGTCGAGGGCATCGTGCTCTGCTGGGGCGACGGGCGCTACGGGCAGTCGGGCAGCGGGCGGGCGAGCACGGCGCCGGCGCCCTCGCCGGTCGGGGTGCTGGACGGCGACTCGTTCATCGAGGGGATCATCGACGTCTCTGCCGGGGCCGACCACACCTGCGCCCGCAACGCCGACGGGGTGGTCTGGTGCTGGGGGCGCAACGAGCAGGGGCAGCTCGGGAGCGCGCCGGAGAGCGCCGTGCCGGAGCGGTGCTCGGGGCCGTGCAGCCCCCGGCCGCTGCGAGTGCAGGGCCTTGATTTCCGGGTGAGCGCGATGGACGCCGGCGAGGACGCCTCCGTGGACGACGCCGCGATGGACGACGCCGCGATGGACGACGCCGCGATGGACGCGGGCGCGGACGTTCGTGCGGAGGCCTCGGTCGACGCCGGTCGTCCGAGGGACGCCGAGGCGCAGGACGCCGACGCCGGGGACGCGCGCGCGGGCGTTGGCGTACCCGACGTGATGGACGTCCAGCGGGTGCGCGACGACGTGGTGGCGCCGTCGATGGTGCCGAGGGCGATCGCCTCGGGCGGGAGCTTCTCGTGCGCGGTGCTGGACGACAACACGGTGCGCTGCTGGGGCGACGACTCGAGCGGGCAGCTCGGCGACGGCCGAAGGGTGCGCGCTCCGCAGGGGGCCGTGATGGTGATCGCGACGCCGGGGGCCGCGTCGACCAACCCGCTGCAGGGGGTCTCGTCGATGGCGGGCGGCGTGGACACCGCGTGCGCGCTGCTGGGCGACGGAAGCCTGCGGTGCTGGGGCTCCAACCGCTCCGGCGCGCTGGGAATCGGGACCACCAGCGTGCAGTCGGGCCCGGTCCCGGTCACATGGTAGGAGCGCCATGACCCTCGAACGATCGACCTTCGTGATGGGCGCCGTGGTGCTCGCCGCCATGGCAGCGTCGGGGTGCGCCGCGGACCTGGCGACCGTGCCCGCCGCGGAGGACGACGGCGGCGTCGGGTGCCAGGGCCCGTCGTGCGCTCGACCCGGCGTGTGTCGGCCCGGCCAGGCGTCGGCGCAGTTTCGATCGCAGAGCGCGCTGCCCGCGGTGGTGACGCCGTCGACGCGGCTGCCCATGGAGGTGACCTTCACCAACTGCAGCGGGCTCTACTGGAACCGCGATGACTTCTCGCTGGTCCCGGTCGACCCGGAGGAGGGCGCCGCGTGGGGCATCCGCAGGGTGGCGCTGCCCATCGAGGTGCCCAACGGCACCGAGGTGACCGTGCGCTTCGAGCTCCTCGCGCCGCTCGGCACGGGCCACTACCCCGCGCGCTTCGCCATCTCCCGCGACCGCATCGAGCTCTTCCAGGAGCACACCCCCTCGCAGGACGTGCAGGTGCTCGCGCCCGCGGACTGCGCGCAGCCCGGCCCGGCGGTGCGCTTCCGCTCGCAGGTGGCGCCGCCACGCTTCGTGGGCACCGGGTCTCGGGTGCGCGGCAGCGTGACCTTCGCCAACTGCTCGACCTCGACGCTCTCGCAGGCCGACGGGTGGGTCCTCGCCTCGCGCTCGCAGCCCGACGACACCTGGACCACGCGGCGGGTCGACCTCCCGGCGGACGTCCCCTACGGGGCGGAGTTCACCGTCGACCTCGACGCGACGTCCCCCTCGGCGCCCGGTCGCTACCGCTGGACCTGGCAGGTCGTGCACGACGCCACCGCCGTCGGCGAGGCGTCACCGCCGGTGGACCTCGTCGCCCTGCACCCGGCCGACTGCGGCAACGAGCCATCGGCCTCGCGCTTCGTGCGGCAGGCGTCGCCGCCGGGCGTGGTCGATCCGCACCAGGGCTTCGACGTGTCGGCGACCTTCGCCAACTGCGGCGACGCGGTCTGGGAGGCGAGCCATCATCTCGACTCGGCGCTCCCCGGCGGCGCGCGCACCTGGGGCGCCGGGCCGGTGGACCTCCCCCTCCCGGTGGGCCCTGGCTTCTCCATCGACGTGCCCTTCCACGTCCGCGCGCCGGGCTCCCCCGGTCGCTACGGCTACCGCTTCGGCATCACGGCCCCGTCGGGGCTGCTCGACGAGCCTTCCCCGCCGATGGACATCACCGTGCGCTGCGTCCCGCAGTGCGGCGACCACAACTGCGGCGGCGACGGCTGCGGCGGCTCGTGCGGGGGATGCCCCGGGGGGTGGAGCTGCGACGGCGCGCACTGCCAGGCGCCCGACCGCCCCGTCTGCGGCGAGCTTCAGTGGTGGAACACCTACCTGACCTACGAGCACATCTCCTACGGCTGGCACGACACGGACATCGGCGTGCGGGCCGGCACCCGGATCCAGCTGCGGCACACCTCCAGGCTCGACCGCACCGGGGTCTACGCCTGGGGCTACATGCCGGAGTTCACCGACCTCTCCACGGGCGCGCGCTTCCGGATGCTGCACCTGAAGCCGCAGCACCAGTGGGCGACGGACGTCGGCCGCGTCTACCCTGCCGGCTACGTGGTGGGCATCTCCGGCGGCGACACCCGCGACACCGGGCTCGGCCCCTACTCGACCGGACAGCACCTCTGCATCCAGACGCTGCGAACCTACCGCGACGCCTTTCCCCGCGGGGTCGACGACTGCCGCTGAGCGGGCGCCGCCACCGCGCGGTGGTAGCTTCGGCCGCGCGATGTCCATCGTCCTTGCGCACCTGTCCGACCCGCACATCCTCGACCTCCGCGGTGTTCCCCTTCACCGCATGCTGCTCAACAAGCGCCTCACCGGCTGGCTCAACCTCCGCCTGAAGCGAGGGCACAAGCACCGGCCCGCCGTGGTCGAGGCCATGATGGCCGACCTGAGGGCGCTCGCCCCGGACCACGTTGCCATCACCGGCGACCTCACCAACCTGGCGCTGGAGCCCGAGTTCGAGGCCGCCCTCGCCATGATCGAGCGCCTTGGGATGCACCCTTCGCAGGTCAGCGTGGTCCCGGGCAACCACGACCTCTACACCGAAGGGTCGCGGCGCTCTCGGCGCTTCGCTACCTACTTCGAGAAGTACATCACCAGCGACCTCGACCTCGCCGTCGACCTCCCGGGCGGGCGCTTCCCCTTCGTCCGGCTGCGCGACGACCTCGCGCTCATCGGGCTGTCATCGGCGGTCCCGCGGCTGCCGCTCATCGCCTCGGGGCGGCTGGGCGAGGCGCAGCGGCGGGCGCTGCGAGAGGCGCTCGACCACCCGGAGGTGCGCTCCCGGGTGCCGGTGGTGCTGAGCCACCACCCCATCGTCGATCCGCTGGGGCGGCTCGGGCCGTTGATGCGCGGTTTGGAAGACCTCGCGGACTTCCGTGACGTGCTCGACCACGGGCGCGACGTGCTGGCGCTGCACGGCCACTGGCACCGCCGGGGGCACGAGAGGCTCGCGGGGGCGAAGGGGGCGACGATCCACCGGCTGGGCGCGACGAGCGCCTCGCTGGTGCACCACGACGAGGAGAAGATGGCCTCGTACAACGTCTACGAGATCGACCGCGCGAGCGGCCTGGTGCGATCCCGGGCGCGGGTCTGGAACGCCGCGAAGGAGCGCTTCGAGGACGCCGCCCTGCCCGACGGGGCGGGGCAGACCGGCTGAGCGCTTCTACCGGGGGGTGACGAGCTTCTCGGCGGCGAGATACTCGAGGTAGTAATCGTTGTCCCGCTGGGCCTCGAGGTCGCCGTTGTCCACGCGGTCCTTGAGCACCTTCATCAGCTCGCCGAGGGCGGGCGAGGGGGGGATGCCGAAGCGCGCGGAGATCGCCGTCCCGAGGCCCTTGGGCAGCGGCGGGATCTTCGCGTCCATCTCCTGGATCTCCCGCACCCGCCGGGCCAGCTCGGAGATCGCGTCGAGCCCGCGCTTCTTCTTCTCGGGCCGCTTGGTGGTGATGTCCGCGCGCGACAGGTCGAGCAGGTCGCAGAGCCCGCCGCCCATCTCCCGCGCGAAGCGGCGCACGGCGGAGTCGGTCCACCCCGGCTCGTAGGCGCTCGCCCTCAGGTGGTGCAGGATCAGGAAGCGCACCGAGCGCGAGAGCGCCTCCTCGCCCGTGAAGATCGGCATGCGCCGCTGCATCCGGTCGAACATCGACGCCCCGACCTCCGCGTGCCCGAAGAAGTGCACCTCCCCGTTGGGCTCGATGCGCCGGGTCTTCACCTTGCCGATGTCATGCAGCAGCGCCGCCCACCGCACCTCCGTGCGAGGCACCGCCTGCAGCACCACCTGCTTGGTGTGCTTCCACACGTCCTTGTGGCGCCACTCCCCGTCGCCGAAGCCCACCATGGCCTTCACCTCCGGGAGCAGCGCGTCGAGCGCCCCGACCTCCAGAAGCAGGTCGAGCCCGTGGTCGGGGTGGCGGCCCATCAGCACGCGCTCCACCGCGCCCCGCACCTTCGGCAGCTCCACCGCCCGAAACCACGCCGGGTCGCACCGCACCACGCCCTCGGGCCGCGCGCCCGTGCTCGCCGACCACGCCGCCGCGTCGAGCGCCATCACCGCGAGCTCCGTCGCCTCTCGTTCGCCCACGACGCCCGGTGCGTCCGGCTGCCTCTCATCCATCAGTTTGTCCGTCATTTCCATGCAGTGTTCTGCGCTCGCGGAAGGTGAGTCCCGGGCGCGGGGCCGGGCACTCTATGTCACGCCTGCGCCGCGCTGCTACCTTCGCCGCCTCCCCAATGCGCCCGATTCTCCTCGGCCTCCTGGTCGCCTCCGCCTTCGCCTGCGAAGACTCCTCCCCACCCGCGACTTCGCCGTCCGACGCGGCCGTCGACGCGCCGCCCCTCGACGCGCCGCCCATCGACGCTCCCTCCGAGGACGTCTCGACGCCGGTCGACGCGCCCCCGATGGAGATCACCGCCGCGCCGCCGCGCACCTGTCGCCCCTGCCGCGCCGACGCCGAGTGCGGCGGCGACGGGAGCGTCTGCGTCGCGGTCGACCCGATGCGCGCACCCGGTCTTCGCGAGTGCCGCCTTGCCTGCGCCGTGGTGGGAGCGCGCTGCGAGGCCGCGGTGCCCGCGACCTGCCGCGACGACGCCGCGGGCAACCGGGTGTGCACCCCGGACGCTGCGGCAGGGTGCGTTCCGATGGACAGCCGACGAGGAGCCGCGTGCCCGAGCTCTGGCTGCCTCGGCCGCTACGACCGCTGCGTGGACCTCGACGCGACCCACCCCACGGTGGGCCGCGCGGGCGACGTCTGCCTGGGCGCCTGCCTCACCGACGCCGACTGCGAGGACGGCGCCCGGCGGTGCCGTGACGTGCGCGCTCCCGGAGGCGCGCTTACCAGGGCGTGTATTCCCGACGACCGCATCGGTCCCGACGCCTGCGGCAACGGGGCGCTCGGAGCGAGCGGCATCAACGCCCCCTGCGGCGGCGACGCGGGGGTGACGTGCCCGTCGGGGCTGCGCTGCGTGACGCCGTCGAGCCCGCTGCTCCGGGGCTTCTGCACCCTCGCGTGCACGGCGGACTCCGCCTGCGGTGAGGGAGCGCGCTGCGACACGGCGCAGGGGGTCTGCGTCCCGGACGGCTGCCGCTGCGGCTTCGAGCCTCGCGACCAGGTGATCGACCTCGCGCTGCGCGCCGACCCCTCCGCCGCGTGGGACCGCTGCGACCTCTTCTTCAGCGCCGCGACGCTCGACGCCTTCGGGGCCTTCGTGACGCGCGACCGCTTCCGCCTGCCGGTCTTCGACCGGGTGCACCGCGACTGGCTCGCCGGAGCGCGCTGGGCCCGCGGCCTCGGGCCGTCCATCGACGACGCCGGGGCCACGCTGTCGGGCGCCATCCGGGCCGCCGGGGGAATGCGGCTCACGGGCGAGGTCGACGCGCTCCCCTCGCCGACGCCCGCACCGGCGGCTGGTGGTGTCTCCCCCCTGGTCGACGCGGTCGAGGCCTGGGCCACCCGCGGAGGAGCGAGCTTCGAGCGGGCTCCCGCCGTCGCCGACGCGGCGGACGTGCCCATGGCGCTTCAGTCCGCGGTGGCCCGGGTGCTGCGGTCTGCGCTCGCCGCGGCCGACGCGAGGGACCGCGGCCTCGCCCGCTTTCCCAGCGAGGACGAGCGGGCGCACCTCTTCAAGATCGCTCCGCACCTGGTGCTTCCGACCAACCGCGCCGACGAGCGCCCGAACTTCGGCGACCCCGAAGACCTCGCCGTGGTGCTGGGCGAGCTGCGCCTCCCCACGCGCGAGGCGGCCGACCTCGCGGCGACGGTGGAGTCCGTCGACTGGCGGCCCTTCGCGGGGGCGATGGGCGCGAGCTTCGACGTCGACACGCCCGCGGGCCGGGTGGTGATCCGCGACGGCGCGGCGCACCGCTACGGGGCCGCGCAGTATCGACGCACGCTGCTGGTGATCGACCTCGGGGGCGACGACACCTACGAGGCCCCGGTGGGCGCCAACGTGGACGCGGCGCAGCCGGTGAGCGTCGCGGTCGACCTCGGCGGCGACGACACCTGGGGCTACCCGGAGACCCCCGGGGCGCTCGACACGCCCGAGACGCTCCCCTCCGACGCGGACGGGCGGGCGCGCATCGGTGGAGCGGTCGCGGCCTCGATGAGCCGCACGCCCCGGCAGGGCGCCGGACGCCTCGGGGTGGGACTGCTCTACGACCTCGGCGGCGGGAGCGACCGCTACCGCGCGCTGCGCATGGCCCAGGGCTTCGGCGCCCTCGGGGTGGGCGGCCTCTTCGACGACGGCGGCGACGACCGCTACGCCATCGAGTCGGGCGGCCAGGGCGCGGCCGTCGTCGGCATCGGCGTCCTGGTCGACGGCGGCGGTCGGGACCAGTACTCCGCCTGGGCCTTCTCCCAAGGCTTCGGCTATGTGCAGGGCGTCGGGCTCCTTCACGACCGGGCCGGCGACGACATCTACGAGTCGAAGGTGACGCCGGTGATCCACCCGTCGCCGCAGAGCCCGATGTCCAACTCCAGCTTTACCCAGGGCGCGGGCTTCGGGCGGCGCGGGGACGCGACCCCCGACCGCACCAACATGTCCGGCGGCATCGGGGTGCTGCGCGACCGCGAGGGCGCCGACCGCTACACCGCCGGGGTCTTCGCGCAGGGCACCGGCTACTGGGGTGGCATGGGGCTGCTGCTCGACGGGGCGGGAGACGACCGCTACGACGCCCGCTGGTACGTCCAGGGAGCGGCGGCGCACTTCGCCTACGGGGCGCTGGTCGACGGCGGGGGGAGGGACATCCACAACCAGGACTCCACCCGCGAGAACATGACCGCCGGGGCGGGGCACGACTTCTCCCTGGGCATCCTCCTCGCGCTCGGCGACGGGGCGGACAGCTACCGGGTTCCAAACCTCGCGCTGGGCGCGGGCAACGCCAACGGCGCAGGGATCTTCGCCGACGAGGGGGGCGACGACACCTACGACGCCGCGGCGGTGCTCTCCCTGGGCAACGCGGCGCTGGAGTCGCTCACCGACCCGGGCAGGCTCTCGCGACCGACGGTGGGCATCTTCCTCGACCGCGGTGGTCGGGACAGCTACCGCCAGGGGACGACGACCGCCGTCGCCCCGATGAACGATCGGGCGTGGACGCAGCGCATCCACCCGGAGGCCCCGAGCGAGCGGGGCTTCGGGGTCGATGTCTCGGCGACCACGCAAGGGCTCTGGTGATGCCGAGGCTGGTGTTCGAGCGCACGGGCTTCGTGGTCGACTACCCCGACGGGGTCTCCGTGGCCGAGGCCTGCGACCGGGACATCCGGGCGGGGGTTCCGTTCTCGTGCAGGCACGCCAACTGCGGCATCTGCCGGCTGGAGGTGACCGAGGGGATGGACCTCTGCGAGCCGCGCACGGAGTGGGAGGACGAGCTGCTCACCTACCTGAAGGAGCGGCCCTCGGTGCGCCTCGGGTGCCAGCTCCGCATTGCCGCGGGAGCCGGCGTCGTGCGGCTGAGGGTGATCTGACTGCGTCCCGGGGCTTCGCTGGACCACGCGCAAGCCGTGCGTTAGTAACTGAAGCAACGATGGCGGCCGCAGATGCGGTCGCTGGTTGAAGGAGACACGATGATCACGCTCACCGAGATCGCAGCGAACAAGGTCAAGGAGATCGCCAAGGCGGAGGGTCTCGAGGGTCAGGGGCTCCGTCTCCAGGTGAAGGGCGGCGGCTGCTCGGGCTTCCAGTACGACCTCTACTTCGACGAGAAGCCCACGGACATGGACCAGATCGTGGAGTGCATGGGCATCCAGCTCTTCGTCGACCCGCTCTCCATCCAGTACCTGGAGAACACCGAGATCGACTACGTCGAGTCGCTCTCCGGCGCCGGCTTCAAGTTCGGCAACCCCAACGTGAAGGGCACCTGCGGCTGCGGGAGTTCCTTCTCGGTGTGATCCGCCCCGCCTTTCTCGCCGCTTCGCTCCTCCTGCTCGCGACCTCCACGGCCTCTGCCAATGGTCGCTTCCCCAGCGCACAAGAGTTTCACCAGGCCCCCGGCGCCAACCGCGACCTCATGGTGGTGCGGGCGACCTTCGGGCTCGTGGTGAGCGTCGACCGCGGACGCCACTGGGAGTACTGGTGCGAGGACGCGCTGCTTTACGGGGACGGGTATGATCCGCCCCTCACCTACGCCGCCGACGGCACCCTGCTGGTCGCCCTCGAAGACGGGCTGGTGACCACCCGCAACGGCTGCACCTTCCGGCGCCAGCCCGACCTCGAGTCCCTCACCGTCAAGGACCTCGCGAGCTCCCCCGACGGCCGGGTCACCTGGGCCATCGCGGTCACCCGCAACGCCATGCCCGACTCCCGCGTGGCGCGCTCGACGGACAACGGGCTCACCTTCGACTTCGTCGGCGACCGCTTCCCGGGCGTGGTGCTCCAGACCATCGAGGTCGCCGCCTCCGACCCGACGCGCCTCTACGCCAGCGGGACCCTCAGCGCCGACGGCAGCGCGGTGCTCTACCGCAGCGTCGACGGAGGCGCCCGCTGGGAGCGCGCGGGGCTCCGCTTCGGCGAGGCCACGGGGGTCTACGTCTCCGGCGTCGACGGCCGCCACCCGGAGGTGCTCTACCTCCGCGCCACGGCCGCGAGCTCGGAGATGGACGGCGGCTCGGCGGAGGGCGCCGGGGTGCTCCTTCGCAGCGACGACGGCGGCGAGACCGTGCGCGAGGTGCTGCGTACTCGCGGCCCGATGCGGGGCTTCGCCATCTCCGACGACGGCCGCAGCGTCTGGGGGGGAGGCCCCGATGACGGCGTGTGGCGCTCGGTCGACGGCGCCGCCCCGACGCGCTTCTCCGAAGAGCCGGTCGACTGCCTCCGGTGGAGCGACGGCTCGCTCTGGGCTTGTCGAACCTTCGTCCCAGGCGGCGCGCTCGTGCTTCGCAGCGACGGCGAGGCGCCCTTCGTGACGGCCCTCTCGTCCGCGGACGTCGGCGGCCCACCGACCCGCTGCCCGGCCGGAACCCTCCTGCGCGAAGTGTGCCCTGGCCGCTGGAGCGTGGTGCGGCGCACGCTCGTCCCGCCGACCCTGCTCGACGCCTCGACCGACCGCGGCGGGGCGATCGCACCGGCGCCGCCGGGTGGCTGCGGCTGCCGCGCGGGGAGCCCCGTCTCTTCGCCCCGGGTCGGGCTCGCCGGGCTAGCGCTCGCCGTCCTCGGACGATCCCGACGAGGCCTCCGAAAGCCGCACCGCGCTGCGAAATCCTGAGCCGGGATTGACGCTCACTGGCGGCGGAGGTGCGCGTTGTGTTCTCGTAGGGGAATAGCGCACCACCGCTTTTTGGAGGCTTCAAGCGTGATGAGACGACGATTTCACCGATGGCACTGGGGACTTGCTGGCGTCATCGCCATGCTCTCGTCCCCCGCGGCGTTCGCTCAGCCGATTACGTGCGGCAACGGCACCGTCAACGCGGGCGAGACCTGCGACGACGGCAACCGGACAGGCGGCGACGGCTGCGGCACGACGTGCATCCTCGAACCCGGGTTTCGTTGTGCCACCTCGGGGACGGCGTGCACCGCGATCTGCGGCGACGCCATCCGCGCTGGCGCCGGGAGCTTCCGAGAGGAGTGCGACGACGGCAACAGCCGCGAGGGCGACGGCTGCAGCGCGGCGTGCCGCGTGGAGTTCGGCTACGGCTGCCGGGAGACCACCAGCAACCTGGCCCCCAACGGCGACTTCGTGATGGGCCGGGTGGGCTTCACCTCGGACTACACCTTCGACGACTCGCGCAACTCCGTCACCGGCTACGGCGGCGGCACGCCCGAGGGAAACTTCACCGTCACCAACAACCCCTCCGGGTGGAACGGCGTCTTCACCCCCTTCGCCGGGCTCCGCTGGACCGACGCCAACGGCGACGGCTTCGCCGCGCTCTTCAACGGCATCGGCGTGCGCACGGCCTACCAGGCCAACGTCCTCATCGAGGCGGGCCGCGACTACGTGGTGCAGTTCAACGTGGCCGACTGGGGCGGAGAGAACATCCCCCGCGGCCAGCTCACCTCGCGCCTGGTGATCACCGTCGACGGCACCCCGGTCACCCCGGAGCTCCGGCTCCGCGCGTCCGACGGCGAGAACATGTTCTGGGACTTCGTCGGCGGCATCCACCGCTCGTCGCGCAGCGGCTCGGCGGTCTTCCGGGTGGTCGACAACGAGCCGACGGACCGGGGCAACGACTTCGCCATCGACGGCATCCGCTTCCAGGCCGTGAGCCCGATGGCGTGCACCGCGGTCGACACCGACGGCGACACCCTCCCCGACCTCACCGAGGGGCCGACGCGGGACACCGACATGGACGGCACGCCGGACTTCCGCGAGCCCGACGACGACGGCGACGGCATCCCCACGGTCAACGAGCTCGGCACCGGCGGGGGCATGAGCCCGCGCGACACCGACGGCGAGGGGACGCCGGACTACCGCGACATCGACGACGACAACGACACCGTGCCGACGCGCGACGAGCTCGGCCCCGGGGGCTTCGCCTCGCCCCGCAACACGGACACGGTCGACAACCCCGACTGGCTCGATCCGGACGACGACAACGACACCATCCCGACCGCCGTGGAGCAGGCGCGCGACACCTCCGTCGGCCGCGACTTCGACATGGACGGCACCCCCTCGTACCGCGACCTCGACTCGGACGGGGACATGGACCTCGACCGCGACGAGGTGGGCGCCGCCCCCTCGACGCCGGCCAACAGCGACGCGACCACGGGCAGCACCGACGGCCCGGACTTCCTCGACCGCGACTCGGACAACGACTGCGCGCCCGACAACGACCCGCGCGAGGACGGCACGGCCCGCGTCGACCCGGCGCGCCCGTCGACCAACCCGAACGCCAACTGCGGCGCGGCGATGGTGTGCAACCGCATGACCGGCGTGTGCGGGCCCGACCCGACCGGCGGCGACCGCGACGGCGACGGCATCCCCGACATGGTCGAGACCCGCATCGGGACCAACCCCGACAACCCCGACACGGACGGCGACTCCATCCGCGACGGCGACGAGCTCGGCCCGGGCGGCAGCGGCATGCCGCGCGACTCGGACATGGACGGGATGATCGACCCGCTCGATCCGGACGACGACAACGACACGGTGCCGACGCGCGACGAGCTCGGGCCCGGCGGGTTCGCCATGCCGCGCAACACGGACATGACCGACAACCCCGACTGGCTCGATCCGGACGACGACAACGACACCATCCCGACGCGCGTCGAGCGGATGGCCGATCCGACGCCCGACGATGACTTCGACATGGACGGCAATCCGTCCTACCGCGACCTCGACTCGGACGGGGACATGGACCTCGACCGCGACGAGGTGGGCCCCACCCCGATGACCCCGGCCAACAGCGACATGGCCACCGGGAGCACCGACGGCCCTGACTTCCTCGACCGCGACTCGGACAACGACTGCGTGCCCGACAGCGACCCGAGGGAGGACGGCGCCAACCGCACCAACGCGATGGCCCCGTCGGTCGACCCGAACAACAACTGCGCGGCCGGGATGGTGTGCACCCGCCTCACCGGCACCTGCGGCCCCGCGGGCGACCGCGACGGCGACGGCATCCCCGACACCGTCGAGACCCGCATCGGAACCAACCCCGACAACCCCGACACGGACGGCGACTCCATCCGCGACGGCGACGAGCTCGGCCCGGGCGGCAGCACCACGCCCCGCGACACCGACATGGACGGGATGATCGATCCGAACGATCCCGACGACGACGGCGACACGGTGCCGACGCGCGACGAGCTCGGGACGGGCGGCTTCGCCATGCCCCGCAACACGGACATGACCGACGGGCCGGACTACCTCGATCCGGACGACGACAACGACGGCATCCCGACGCGCGTCGAGCGCATGCTCGACCCCTCCGAGGGCGACGACTTCGACGCGGACGGCAACCCCTCCTACCGCGACCTCGACGCGGACGGAGACGGCGACCTCGACCGCGACGAGGGCGGCTCCAACCTCAACACGCCGGTGAACACCGACGGCGCGTCGGACAACCCCGACTTCCTCGACCGCGACTCGGACAACGACTGCGTGCCCGACAGCGACCCGAGGGAGGACGGCGCCAACCGCGTCAACGCGAGGCTCCCGGCGGCCGACCCGAACGCCAACTGCACCGACCCCTCGCTGCCGGTCTGCGACACCAACGCGGGCCGCTGCGTGGCGCGCGCCGACGCCGGGGTCACCGACGCCGGGGTCGACGGCGGCGTGGTCGCCGCCCGGTACACCTACGCGGGCGACGGCTTCGCGTGCTCGGTCAACCCCGGCAACACCGACGCCTCGGGCCTCGCCGCCCTCTGCCTGGGCGCGCTCGCGGTGGCGATCCCCTCGCTCCGCCGCCGCCGTCGCTCCTCCAGGAAGTGACCGCCCCACGGACCCTGAACCCTTACCTCATCGGGTAAGGGTTCAGGGCTCCGCCGACTCCGCCCGATCCATCAGCTCCCGAAGCATTCCGTAGGTCAGGCCCCAGATGGTGAGCCCGCGCCACTGCCACCTGGGCAGCCGCATCGGGAGCTTCACCGGGATGGCCTTCACCGGCCGAAACCACCACAGCATCGACCCCTGCGTGCGTCGCACCTCGTCGAGGGGCACCCACATCGCCTCGGCCACCTCCCGGGCGTCGAGGGTCAACGGGGGGTCGCCCTCGATCGCGTAGACCACGGGCACCACGGTGAAGCGCGCCCAGCTCCGCTGCTTGAGCGAGGGGTGGTCGTCGAGCTGCCCGAGGCGCCGGGCTCCGAGGGCGCGCAGGTCGAGCCCGACCTCCTCGAGGGTCTCCCTCAGGGCGGTGTCATCGATGCTGGTGTCGGACTCGCTCACCTTGCCGCCGGGGAGCGCCGCGTGGCCCGACCAGCGGTCGCCCGCTCGCTCGGCCCGTCGGATCACCAGCACCTCCAGGGCCCCGTCGCGCTCCCTCAGGATCACCGCCACCGCGGCCCTCCAGCGGACGTCGCCCTCGTAGGTCCAGCGTTCGGGCGAGCGGAGGGCGCGGGCGACGCGATCGAGGGTGAGGCTGACGGGCTTCGGTGCCATGACGGGCTGGAGGATCCCTCAGGGGCGCTTGCGGCGCTCGCGTCGTCCCACCACCAGACCACCGACCAGGCCCATGGTGATCATCGCGAGGGAGGCCGCGCACTCGCCGCCTCCGCTGCTGTTGTCGTAGCGGTTGCGGCTGCGGCCGTAGTCGTAGGAGCTTCCCCAGGACGAGGGGCGAGACACGCCGCCGGTCTTCTGGCCCCAGGTCTTGGTGGGCGCCGAGGAGCCGCCGCCGCCGCTGCCCCAGCGAGAGTTGCCGAAGCTGCCGCCGGTCTGCTGGGCGTCGACGGGGGCGGGGCGCAGCGCGAGCAGCGCGCCGACGAGGCAGCAGCACAGTGCGAGGACGATCCAGCGGGCGCGCATTGGGGGGAGCGCGAGACTAGCGCACATCCCCGATGGTCGAAGGAGGGGAGTTGCTACGGCGGTGGGGCTTTGCTATCGCGCCCGCCCCCTTCTTCGCGACGGGACGCGGAGAACGTTCCGCCTTCGGAGGCCCCCTCGTCCATGGACCGCTTCATCGGCCTCGATTTCGGAACCACCAACAGCGCCCTCGCGGTCGCGCGCGCCGACGGCCGCTCGGAGCTGGTGCGCTTCGCCACCCGCGAGGGCCCGAGCAGCACCTTCCGCTCGGTGCTCTTCTTCGATCCGAGCGACCGCGACCCTCGCTCCGGCGTGCGCGCCCACTCCGGTCCGCAGGCCCTCGAGCGCTACCGGGACGCGCAGAGCCCGGGGCGGCTGATCCAGTCGCTCAAGTCCTACCTCCCGACGGACCTGCTGCGCTCGACCACGGTCTTCGAGCGCAACTACACCCTCGAGGAGCTGATCGCGCTGATCGTGCGCGGCATCCGGGCGCAGTGCGGCGACGCGCTGGGCGACCCCTCCTCGGTGGTGAAGGGCCTGGTGGTCGGCCGCCCGGTGAGGTTCTCCAACGCCGACACGCCCGAGGACGAGCTGCGCGCCCTCGACCGGCTGCGCGCCTCGCTGGCGCTCGCGGGCATCGAGGACGTGATCTTCGAGTACGAGCCCGTCGGCGCGGCGTACTTCTACGAGTCGCGGCTCGACCACGACGAGCTGGTGCTCATCGGCGACTTCGGCGGTGGCACCAGCGACTTCTGCCTCGTGCGCGTCGGGCCCGGCGCGCGGCGCGACCCGTCGGCGAAGCGCATCCTGGGCACCGAGGGGGTCGGGCTCGCGGGCGACGTGTTCGACGGACAGATCGTCGACGCGGTGATCTCGCCCCGGCTCGGCAAGGGGACGACGTACCGCTCCTACCTCGACGGCAAGGAGATCTCCGTGCCCTCGTGGCTCTACGAGCGCGTGCGACGGTGGCATCACCTGTCCTTCCTTCGCAGCCGCGAGACGCTGCGCTTCGTGAAGGACATGCGCGACCAGTGCCCCGACCCGAGGGCGCTCTCGGCGCTGCTGCACCTCGTCGAGGAGGACCTCGGCTTCGACCTGCACCGCGCGGTGGAGGGCACCAAGGTGAAGCTCTCCCGCGAAGGCCGGGTGAACCTCCGCTTCGTCGACGATCCGGTGGACATCGACCTGCCCGTCAGCCGCGACGACTTCGAGCGCTGGATCGCCGGTGACCTGGAGCTGCTGCGCGGCTGCATCGACCGGCTCCTCGCCAACACCGGGGTGAAGGCCACGGAGGTCGACCGGGTGTTCCTCACCGGCGGCACCTCGATGGTGCCCGCGGTGCGGAAGATCTTCATCGAGCGCTTCGGCGAAGACCGGCTCCGCGCGGGCGACGAGCTCACCTCCGTCGCGAGCGGCCTCGCGCTGCGCGCTCGCGAGCTGCGTGGCTGAATTGCCGCGCGATCGAGCGTGCTCGGGGGAAATGTGTAGAAAATTGGTGCCCCATTTGGATGTGTGATCCAAGGCACGATTTGCCTTGCACCCGACTTGCGGAGCTCCGCCCTCAGTGGCTTTATCAGGCGGGAGGTGGGGCGTGAGATCATTTGATCAAGCGGTGGAGGGGGACACTTCGGGGTCGCTCAAGGCCAGGGTGCGTGAGTTCTCCAGCGTGCTCGATCGCATGCAGGAGCTGCCGTCGCGCTTTGGCATCAGGGTGCCGCCGGAGGGGCAGGATCCGTCGTTGCTGCGCGACGCGCTCGAGCGTCTGCAGCTGGAGCATCGGGAGCTTTGCGCGGCGAGGGAGGTGCTGCAGGCGGAGTATGACGAGCTGGAGTCGACGAGGCGGGCGCTCGAGTTCGAGCGTCGGCGGTACCGCGACCTGTTCGATCTGGCGATCGACCCCTACCTCCGCGCCGATCCGCTGGGGGTGATTCGCGAGGTCAACCTGGCGGCGGGGCGGCTGCTCGGGGTCGAGCCCTCGGCGCTCATCGGGCGGCCCTTCGAGTCGGTGATCGAGGGCGGCAACAGCGCCCGCATCGCGGCGGCGCTGAGGGTGCTGCGCGCCGATGGGGCGGTGGAGGTGACCCTCGGGCTCGAGGCCGTGGGCAGCACCAAGACGCGGGTGATCCTCCGCGCCACGACGGTGGGCAACGGGGTGCTCTGGTGCGCCCGCCCCATCGACGAGCACCTCGAGCTGCTCCGGGACTCCATCGACCGGCTGCCGGGCGACCGCCCCTCGGACAGCTGCCCGACCTGGCAGGAGCTCGACGCGGCCAACCGGGCGAAAGACCGCGTGCTGGCCATCCTCGGCCACGAGCTGCGGACGCCCATCAACGTGATCCTGGGCTGGGCGGCGCTGGTGCGTCGCGACCGGCTCGACACCGAGGCGCACACCCGGGCGATGGCCGTCATCGAGCGCACCGCGCTCACCCAGGCGGTGCTGCTCGACCGGCTGCTCGACGTGTCGCGGCTGACCGCGCACAAGCTGGCGGTGGTCCCGACGCGGCTCGACCTGGGGGGGCTCGCCCGGCAGGCCATCGAGGCCATCGGCCCGATCGCCGCGCAGCGTGAGATCACGGTCTCGTGCCACGTGAGCCCCGGGCTCTTCGTTCGGGGCGACGCCGAGCGGCTCTCGCAGGTGCTGTTCAACCTGCTCACCAACGCGATGAAGTACTCGCCCGCGGGCAGCACCGTCGTGGTGCGCGGCGAGCACGTGACGAGCGGGCGCGGGGCCGAGGTGAAGCTCTCGATCATCGACCACGGCTGCGGCATCGAGCCCAAGAGCCTGCAGATGATCTTCGAGTGCTTCCGTCAGGTCGACGAGCGACAGAAGTGCCTCTCGGGCCTCGGGCTGGGGCTCTTCATCGTGCGGGAGATCGTGGCCCTGCACGGCGGCCAGGTGCACGCCGAGAGCGCGGGGCTCGGCACCGGCTCGGAGTTCATCGTCGCGCTGCCGGCCGACGCGACGGCCCTGTAGTCTCAGACACACTCTCGAAGCGTCGCTTCACGACGCCTGCGGCGGGGGCCGGGGATGCGGTACAACGCGCGTCCATGGAAGCCCCCGACGCCGACCTCCTGAGCCTCCTCGACGACTCCTTCGAGCGCCTCTGCGCGCAGCCCGTGGGGGCCTTCATCGACCCCGAGGCGGCGCTCGTCGCGCTCGACCACCTGGGTGACCCCGAGCGCGTCGCCCACTGGAACGAGCGGCTCTGGGTGCCGCTGCGCGACCGGCTGATCGACCGTGCGGCGAAGAGCGAGGTGAAGCTCCGTGACTGGCTCCCGGAGGAGGCCGCGGCGCGCATCGTGGAGCGCGCGGGTAGGCCGCGCCCGCTGCCGCCGAAGATGGTCGACGAGCTGGTGGCGAGCGATCGGGTGCGCGACGGGGTGAAGGCGACGCTCACCGAGGCGCTGACGTCCTTCGTGCAGAAGGCGGGCTCCGGGGGAGGCGCCGCCGCGGCGGTGGGCGGGGGCATGCTCCGGGGGGCGCTGTCCTTCGGCGCGAAGGCCGCGGGCAAGATGCTGGGCGGCGTCGGCGAGGAGATCCAGCGGCAGCTCATGGACCGCGTGGGGGACTTCGTCGACGGCGCGATGTCCAACGTGCAGCAGCGCATCGCCGAGCGTCTGAAGAGCGACGAGACCTCGAGGGCCCTCGGCAGGCGCTGGGGCGCCGGGGTGGCCAAGGCGCTGGAGGGCACCGAGGCGGAGGGCGCGAAGCGGCTGCGGCGCGTGGCGTGGGCCGAGGTCGACGCGCTGGCGCCGGGGGTGGTGGCGCACAACGCGAAGCGCGCGGCGCTGCGGGCGACGATCGCCGAGGAGCTGGTCGCGCTGGGGGCCGACCTGGAGGGCGAGACCGTGGGCTCGCTGCTGGAGGCCGCGGGCTTGCGGGAGCACGCGCACGCTCAGTGGCGGCGCATCGGCGCGAAGGTGATGGCGGGCTCCGGCTGGAAGCGCGCGACCGACGCGGGCATCTGAGCATCAAAGCCGGCTGAGACGATGAGCGAACGACCTTCGGTGATGCGCCCCTTCGATGCGGTGCTGGTGCTGTCCTTCGGTGGGCCGCAGGGGATGGACGAGATCCGCCCCTTCCTCGACAACGTGCTGCGCGGCCGGAGGGTGAGCCCCGAGCGCCTGGCGGAGGTGGCGCGCCACTACGAGCTCTTCGGCGGCGTGTCGCCCATCACCGCCCTCACCATGGCCCAGGCGAAGGGGCTCGAGCAGCGGCTGCAGGCCTACGGGCCGACGATCCCGGTCTACGTGGGGATGCGCAACTGGCGGCCCTTCCTGGCGGACACGCTCTCCGAGATGTCTCGCGCGGGGGTGCGTCGGGCGGTGGGCTTCATCACCGCGGGGCACAAGAGCTACTCGAGCTGCGGGCAGTACAAGGTGAACGTGGCCGACGCCCGGAAGGAGCTCGCCGCGAGGGGACTGGCCGACGTGGAGGTGAGCTTCGTGGGCGACTGGTTCGCGCACGAGGGACTGGTGCTGGCCAACGCGCAGAGCGTGGCCGAGGCGCTCTCCCGGCTGGCCCCGGAGAAGCGCGCCGGGGCGAGGGTGGTGTTCACCGCGCACAGCATCCCGACGAGCATGGCCAACGACAGCCGCTACGTGGCCAACCTGCAGGAGACCGCGCGGCTGGTGATGGAGCGCCTCGGGCGAACGGAGTACGCGCTGGTGTTCCAGTCGAGGAGCGGGCGACCGGAAGACCCGTGGCTGGAGCCCGATGTGAACGACTACCTCAAGGCCGAGCGGGCGAAGGGCCTGGAGGCCGCGGTGGTGTCACCGCTCGGCTTCGTGTGCGACCACGTGGAGGTGCTCTACGACCTCGACCACGAGCTGCGCGCGACCTGCGACGCCGTCGGGCTCGCGATGACCCGGGCGAGGGCGGTCAATGACTCGCCGGCCTTCATCGACCTGATGGCCGACGTGGTGCGGGCCCACTACGCGGCGCACTCGGCGCATCGTCGGCTGCCGATCGTGGGGACTCCGCCGAGGGTCGAGGGTCCGCCGCCGAGGCGACCGGGCGGCTGAGCGCGCCGGTCACGGCAGGCAGCAGCCGCCGCGGCCGGCGAACACATAGAGCCCGTCGAGGGTGCTCGTCTGCAGGTGCAGCATCCTTCGACCCTCTCCGAAGCGTCGCTCGAAGTACGTCGTCACCTGCGCCGGGGAGTTGCACCCGCGGTCGCTCGGGAGGCGCCCCGGCTGGCAGTCGCTCGCGCAGCTCATGGTGCTGTGCCCGGTGACGTCCGCGAAGGGCGCCGCAGGGGTTCCGCCCCGCTCCAGGGCCACCCCGCGCGGGGCGTAGAGCGTCGAGGCCGCGGCCCCCTCGCCGACGAAGTGCACCACCCGCACGCTCCGTACGAAGTCGCCGTTGAGCGTCAACTCCACCGGCTCGCGCGCGATCACCCCCACGTTGGCGATCGCCACGTCGAGCACCAGCGTGAAGCGCCCTCCCGCCTCGTTGCCGATCACCACCGTGTCGCCCGACGGATCCTCGACGCGCGCCTTCGGTCCGCAGGTCAGCATCCGCGGTGGTCCCACGTCGCGAGGTGGCGGCCGGTCGGGCTCCGCGCCCTCGTCGCCGGGCACGTCGTCCTGCGCGTCGATCAGCGCGTCCTCGGCGAGGCCCGCGTCCTCGGGCTCCGTGACGTCGTCGTCGACGGTGCCGATGTCGTGGGCGGGGAGACCCGCGTCGACCTCGATGACCTCGGCCTCGGTGCAACCGACCCAGAGCGTACCGCCGAGTGCAACTACGAGCACGGCCCACGGTGACATCGCGCGGGCCAGACTAACACCGGTACCTAGGGTCCTTCACGATCCCGGGACAAGGCGGCTATGATGCTTGAGGTACGGCTCGTGCTGTGGGTGGTCGCCGCGGAGCATAAGGAGCGACGATGGCATTTCGATCTGGTGCAGGATTGGGCGCAATTGCGCTGGTGGTAGCGGCGGCGGGGGCTGTGTCGGGTTGCGCCGATGAGATCCCGCCGAGCTTTCAATGGCAGGCGGTGCAGTCCGACCTGCCGGGCGCGATGCTCTCCATCTGGGGCACCACCGCGTCGGATGTCTATGCCGTGGGCGCCGACGCCAACGATGGCACCGGCCCCCAGGCGCTTCACTTCGATGGAACCCGCTGGACCCGCATCGACACGGGCGCCGGGCGAGGGAGCCTCTGGTGGGTCCACGGCGTCTCTCCGACGCAGGTCTACATGGTGGGAAGCGAGGGCACGGTGTTGCGCTACGACCCGGTCCGCGGCGTCACACAGCGCATGACCACGCCCGCGAGCACGCCGACCCTCTTCGGCGTGTGGGGCGCGAGCGCCAACGACGTCTGGGCGGTGGGCGGCAACACCGACGGCAACACCGGGGTGCTCTGGCACTACGACGGCGCCGCGTGGACGGCGCAGCAGGCCCCCGGCGGGCTCAACGACACCACCATCTGGTACAAGGTCTACGGCAGCGCAGCCAACGACGTGTCGGTCTGCGGCACCAACGGCGCGCTGCTCCACTGGAACGGCTCGGCCTGGTCGAGGGAGACGGTTCCGGACTCGGGTCGGGGGCCGCTGTTCACGGTGCACGGCCGAGGGAGCCAGCGCTACGCGGTGGGCGGCAACGTCTCGGGCATCGTGCTCGAGTCCGACGGCCCCTCGACCCCGTGGCGCGCGGTCACCATCGAGACGGCGCCGAGGCTCAGCGGGGTGTTCGTCCCCGAGTCGGGCTCGCCCCTCGCGGTGGGCAACGGCGGCTCGCTCTACCAGCGCCGCAGCGGGTCGTGGCGCCAGGTCGCCCGCCCGCCGCGCACCCAGCTCGACTTCCACGCCGTCTGGGTCGACCCCACCGGGGCCATCTGGACCGTCGGGGGTGACCTCCAGACGGCAGCCCTCGCGCGCGGCGTGATCTACCGCTTCGGCGAGACCATCCCCCGCACGCCCATCGTGACGCCGGAGTCCATCACCCGCTGCGACCAGACCCCTGGCAACATCTGCACGTACGCGGGCGCTGGCGTCGCGGGCTTCAACGGCGACGGTCGGCCGCTGCGCGAGTCGATGATGTACTGGCCGATGGACATGGAGTTCGCGCCCGACGGCCGACCTCTCATCCTCGACTGGAACAACCACCGCATCCGCCGAGTCACCGCCACCGGCACCTTCGAGACCATCATGGGCGTCGAGGAGCCGGGCGACGGGCCTCCCAACGGCACCGGCGACCTCACCGAGCCCGGCGTCGTCGGCACCACCGTGGCGCTCAACCACCCGACCGACCTGATGTTCCAGGCCGACGGTCGGCTGCTGGTGGTGGCCTGGCACAACCACAAGATCCGCCGGTGGGACCCCGCCACGGGCATGACCTACGTCCCCGTCGGCCGCGGCCCCGGCTGGGTCGACGGACCCTTCGCCATGGCCCGCCTCAAGCAGCCCTCCAAGGGCGCGCTCGATGCCTCGGGCACCGTGATGTACCTGCTCGACCAGGGCAACGGCCGCGTCCGTCGGCTCGACCTCGCGGCGCAGACCATGACCACCATCGCGGGCGTCGGGATGCGCGGCTTCGGCGGCGACAACGGCCCCGCCATGATGGCGACCTTCAACTGGCAGGGCGGCGAGAACCCCGAGCCCGAAGGCGGCATCGTGCTCGATCGCGAGGGCCGCAACCTCTACCTCTCGGACACCGGCAACCACCGCATCCGACGCATCGAGCTCGCCAGCGGCACCATCACCACCGTGGCCGGCACCGGCGCCTTCGGCTTCGGCGGCGACAACGGCCCCGCGACGATGGCGCAGCTCTACTCGCCGCAGGACATCGAGTTCGGGCCCGACGGTCGGCTCTACATCGCCGACACCAACAACCACCGCATCCGGGCGCTCGACCTCGCCACCGGGGTGATCACCACCGTCGCGGGCACCGGCCGCCGCGGCTACGGCGGCGACCGCGGTCCGGCGGTGGCTGCGGACCTCTACCGCCCGCACGGCATCGCCTTCGATGCGCAGGGCAACCTCTTCATCTGCGACACGCTCAACGACCGCGTGCGCCGGGTCTGGCGATGATCTCCATGGAGCGAACGATGCGCGCGCTGTCCCCCCTCTCCCTGCTCGCCCTCGCGGCCGTCGCCGCGAGCTGCACCAACGACCCCTGCGCCTCGGTGCTCACCGAGGACGAGGCCCTCGCCAGCACCTGCGGCATCGCCAACGACACGCCGGTCACGCCGGTGGGTCCGGTGTCGTGCAGGCCCGCCGCGGGCACCATCTGCACCATCATCGGCAACGGCGAGGCCGGCGTCGGCGTCAACGACGTCGCGGGCACCGCGTCGCGGACCTACCTCCCGCTCGACATGACCCTCGGCCCCAACGGCCGGCTCTACTTCCTCGACTGGAACAACCACGTCATCCGAGAGCAGGCCCCCGACGGCACGGTGCGCACCGTGGTCGGCACCGGCGAGCTCTCCGACGGGGAAGACCCGCCCATTCCCCTCGGGGCGCCTCGGGTCCCGAGTCCGGCGCTGCGCCATCGGCTCAACCACCCGACGGCCATCGCCTTCGACGCGCAGGGCAACATGCTGATCGCCGCGTGGCACAACAGCATGGTCAAGCGCGTGCGCAACGTAGGCACCGCGGGCTCGATGATCGAGGACCTCTGCGGCACCGGCGGCCGCAACTTTGGCGGCGACGGCGGCCCGGCGCTCAACGCGGTGCTCGACCTCCCGGTGGGCGTGGCGATCTCACCCTCGGGCGAGGTCTACATCGCCGACCAGGCCAACCAGCGCATCCGCCGGGTCAACGGCATGGACGTGATCAACACCGTGGTGGGCACCGGGATGGCGGGCTACTCCGGGGACAACGGTCCGGCGCTGATGGCGCAGCTTCGCAACCCGGTGGGCCAGGCGGCCTCCCCCGCGGGGCGCATCGACTTCGACAGCCGGGGCAACCTCTACATCGCCGACACGGGCAACAACGTGATCCGCCGGGTGGACGCCGCCGGGGTGATCACCACCGTCGCGGGCACCGGCACCGTGGGCGCCACCGGCGACGGCGGACCGGCCACCATGGCCACGCTCAACCAGCCCACGGACGTCGACGTCGGCCCCGACGGAACGCTCTACATCGCCGACACGCAGAACTCCTGCGTGCGCGCGGTGGGACCCGACGGGAACATCCGCACCGTCGCGGGTCGCTGCGGGATGCGAGGCTTCCAGGGCGACGGCGCCTCTCCCACGCTGGCGCTGCTCGACCGCCCCTACGGCGTCGAGACCGACACCGCGGGCCGGCTCTTCGTGGCCGACACGTACAACCAGCGCATCCGCGTCGTGATGATGCGCTGAGCTTCGCGCTATCCTCGGGGCCCATGGCCCGCGTCGCGACCTTCCTCTCCCTCTCCCTCTCGCTCCTCTCGGCTGGCTGCGGTCCGGAGGAGACACCTCCTCCGACCTCGCTGGTGCCCTCGGACTACGCCTCGCGTTTTCCGGAGGTGCGCGGGTGCCGCATGACCTTCGAGCACATCTCCAGCTACGGCGCCGGGACGCCCTCCATCAGCAACATCCGCGTGGTGACCAGCCCCGAGGCGATGGCCAACTACCGGGTGGAGGGCCGCACCCTCCCGGTGGGCTCGATCGTGATCAAGGAGGAGTACGCCGACCCGACCTGCTCGACGATCATCGGCTGGACCGTGATGCGCAAGGAGCCCGCGGGCTACGACGCGGCGCACGGCGACTGGCGCTGGCAGCGGGTGAGGGCGAGCGACCGCCAGGTGCTCGAGGACGGGCGGGTGACCCGCTGCATCAGCTGCCACGACACGCCGGCCTGCACCTCGCGCGACTGGCAGTGCACGCAGATGTGACCCTCGGCCTCGGGCGCTGCGGTCAGACCGGGCGGATGACCCGGAGGCGGGCGCCGGGCTCGTAGCAGCCGAGGTGGCCGCTCTCCTCGGCGACGTAGACCGCGCACTGCTCGTCGACGCGCACCAGGTCGGGCACGAGGTCGCAGGCGTCGAGCTCGGCGAGCACGGCGCCGTCCCGGGGGCGGAGCACCGCGAGGGCGCTCTGGGGGACGAAGAGGGCGCCGGAGCGGAGCTGCGGGTCGAGGCGCCGGGGGAGGTCGTCCCCGAGGGGAGCGCGCAGGGTGCGGGACCAGCGGGTCGATCCGTCGCCCGAGTCCACCGCGAGCACGCGGCCGGTGGGGAGGTTGGCGACGAAGAGGTCGTCGAAGGCCGTGACGGCGGGGCGGGCGTTGGAGCCCGCGACGGCGCTGAGGGCGGTCTGCCAGCGCACGACGCCGTCGGAGACCGAGCGGCCCTCCAGCATCACGCCCTCGCGGGTGGAGACGGGCACGGCGACGGTGTCCTTGGTGACGCAGGCGGGGGCGCACACGGTCGCGTCGATGGCGCACGACCAGAGGTGCTCTCCCGCGTAGGCATCGAGCGCGTAGAGGCGGGCGGCGCCGCGGGTGGCTTCGCCCGCGACGGCGAAGAGCTGGTCGCGGTGCAGCAGCGGCGTCGTGTGAAACGGAACCCGATCGCCGAAGCGCCAGACCACCTCGCCGCTCGCGAGGTCGAGCGCGGTCACCGTGGCGTCGCCCGAGACCACCACCAGGAGGCGACCCGCGCGGCGCATGCGGAAGGTTCCGGCGTGGCGGGCGGTGAAGCTCCAGCGGGGCTCGCCGGTGCGCAGGTCGAGGGCCACGAGGCGGCGCTCCCCCTCGGCCACGATGACCAGCCGGGGGAGGCCCGGTGCGGTGACAGCGTGGGGGAGGCAGAGGGTTCCGACGCGGGGGGTGATGCGGGTGGTCCAGAGCACCTCGCCGCTGGAGGAGGCGCGCAGCTCGATCTCTCCTCGGGGGCTCTGACGGAGCAGCGCGTCGCCCGCCAGCGTGGTCGAGGCGCGGGGCACCGGCACCGACCAGATCGCCGTCCCGGTCATGCGGTCGAGCGCGTGGAGCTCCCGGGCCCCGGGGACGATGAGCCGGTCGCCGCAGAGGAGCGTCCCGGCGAGGTCGAGGCCCTCGATCTCCGCGCGCCAGCGGGCGGTGTAGCGCAGCCGCGTGGCGTCCCGCAGGTCGAGCGCGTCGGCCGCGACCTGCGCGGCCGGGGGCTCGGCGGCGACCTGGTAGAGCGAGGGGTCGGGGTTGGTGCGGCGGTCGTTGCGGCCGAGGTTGCGCAGCCAGCGGCGCAGCGCGCGGGCCTCGTGGCGGAGCGCGCGGAGACGGAGGTTGCGGGCGAGGCTCCGGTCGCAGCGGGAGAGCGCGGCGGCGAGGGCGAGGGCGCCGTCGAGCACCGGGGTGATGAGGGCCTCGGGCGAGAGCGCGGGCAGGGTGACCGAGCCTCCGGGGCTGCGGGTGAAGGTGAGGGCGAGGCGCTCGTCGGCCGAGAGGCGAAGGCCCAGGGAGAGGTCGGAGACCTGCATCCGGAGGTGCAGCGGGCGGCGCGCGGCCCAGGCTTCGAGCAGCGGGCGGCAGAGCGCGACGAGGCGCTCGAACTGGAGCACGACGAAGCCCGGGGCGAGCTCGACGCCGCGGCCTCGGAGGCTGATGCCCACGCGACCCTGGACGAGCAGCGCGTGGAGGTCGGACTGGGCGCTCTCGCGGCGGGACGGGGCCTCGCCGGGGCTGAGCGCCTGGAAGCTCACGGAGAGCGCGTCGTCGCCGAGGGGCCCCGGGCGGCTCTCCCACTGGAGCATGGTGGCCGGGCCTCGCACCGGCGCGGCGAGGCGGTGGCCGGCCTGGAGTTCGAGGCGGTCGAGGAGGGCGTCGAGGCCGTCGGCGGGGGAGGGGAGCGCGGCGGCGGCGCGGCGCAGAGCGGTGAGGAGCTCCGTGACGCCGACGGCGCGGTCGAGGACGCGCACCTCGGGCACCGGGCCTCCGCGGAAGACGCTGACCAGCAGGGTGTTGTCGCCGGGGACGAAGCAGAGTTCCCACGGGGTGTCGTGGGCGACGACCTGGGCCTTGGCGGCGCGGCCCTCGAGCACCGGCACCAGCGCCGCCGCGACGTCGCGGAGGAGGTAGGCGGCGTTCTCGGCGTCCTGCGCGAGGGTGCAGCGCTGCCCCGCGAGGTCGAGGTCGAGAAGGTGCGCCCCTTCGGTGACCGGGGAGGTTTCGGCGGCGACGGAACCGCGAACCTCGGCCCGGGGGGAGCGGGTCGGAGCGCGATGGATCAGCAGGTCGAACGAGGTCATGCGTCCATGGGCGCGGAGTGAGGGTCGGAGGGGTGAGCAAGCGGGCGCGAGCGCCTCCCACGACGGAGACGTCCCACGACCGGCGCTCACCCCTGATATCGCCCGTCCGCGGTGTGAACGGACTCTAAGCGCGGTCTCTCGCAGGGCGAACTTTTCAACGACGCCAGCGACGGAATCGGTCGGATCTCCAGGGAAAGCGTCGGATGCCTCGCGAGATGTCGGTGGGCGGAGACGAGGGCTGAACCTTCGCGACACACCTGACCGTGGCGCGTGGCGAATATGCACTCCCGGAGGTGGAGCTCCCGCGGCGCGCGATGCGGTCTCGGTATGCTGGAACGATCAGTGCAGAACCTCGTCGTTGGGAGGATTCGCCATGGTCGACATCAGCAACATCCGTCCGGCAATGCCGGTGGTCGGATCAGAGGACTCGGAGTTCGCGGTGGTCGATCGCCTCATCGGCGACGAGATGATCGAGCTCAACCGGGACGCCCAGGGCCTGCACCACTACATCCCGCTGAACTGGGTGACCGTCGTCGACGACAAGGTGCACGTCGATCGCCCGGGGCGGGACGCGATGCGGCAGTGGTCGCTCACTCCGCCGTGCGGTCCGCCCTGCGGTCACCTCGCGTGAGACCGCGGAAGGCCGCGGCGCTCAGCGCGACCATGAAGCCCGCCAGGGGGAGGTGGTAGCGGTCGCCTCCGAAGACCACGAGGTGCGTGGCGGTGGCGGCCGCGACGGTCGCCAGCGAGAGCCTGCCCGCTGGGGCGAGGGGGCGCCGGAAGGGGAGGGGCGCGGCCCCGACGAGGGCGAGGAGCCAGAGGGGCCACCAGGTCCAGGTCATCCAGTCGCGGAGGCGGGCGTTGCGGCGCGCGTCGAGCAGGTCGGGACGGGCTTCGCGGAGGTAGTCCGCGGGGAAGGTCTCGTTGGCGTAGGTGAAGTAGAGCTTGGGCCACGCAAGACGCACCCAGCGCCAGGGGTCGCGCCGCACGGACTGCGCGGCCACCCGCTGCCAGCAGCGCTCTCTCGCCCGCTCTCCCACGACGCCGCCGCAGCCGTCGGCGCGGGTGAGCGTGAGGTACATCCCCGTGGCGCGAGGCACCGCCCCGATCGCCAGGTTGCTCCCGCCGTTGGTGCTCACGATGGCGCAGCCGTCGAGGGCGAGGCAGTTGCGCGCCGTCCATGGGGCGACGAGCGCGGCCACGGTCGCGGCGACCAGGGCGGCGCGGCGGAGGCGCTGGGGGAGCGTTCCGGGGAGCAGCGCGGGCAGCAGCGGGACCAGCACCAGGGCCTGCGGGCGGACGTAGACCGCCGCCGCGAGGAGCGCGCCCGCCGCGAGGAGCGAGGGCGTGCGCGGAGGGGAGGAGGCCCTGGCGAGCACCAGCGCCGTCGCGGTGAGAAGGGCGCCCCAGAGGGTCTCGCTCATCGGGGTGACGGAGAAGACCACCGGGCCCGGGGCGAGGGCGAAGAGCAGCGCGGCGCCGTGGGCCGCGAGGGCGGGTCCGCAGCGGAGGGCGAGGCGGTGGGAGAGCGCGACGGTGATGGCTCCGAGGAGGGCGCCGCTCACCGCGACGGTCAGCGGAGAGACGCCGAAGAGGCGGTAGAGCGCTCCCAGGAAGGCGGGATAGCCCACGGGATAGAAGGCGGTCGGCACCGAGGGGTCGGCCGCGGGGCCGAAGAGGAAGCACGAGTAGCCGAGGCCGCGGGCGAGGCCGAGGGCGCCGCGCTCATAGAGCACGCCGTCCCAGGCGGGAGGGACGCGCACCAGCAGGCCGAAGGCGAGGCGCGCCGCGAGGGCGAGGGCGAAGAGCGCGGCGGTGGCGGGGAGCTGCCCGGGGGAGCGAGGGGTCATCGCTCTCGCGCCGGGGAGAGCACGGCGCCCGCGAGCACGGCGAGCAGCGGGAGGAAGACCATGTGGTAGCGGTCGCCTCCGAAGAAGACCGCGTGCACGGCGAGCGAGCCCGCGACCGCGCCGAGGCAGAGCGCCGCAGCGCGGGGCATCGGGCCACGGCGGGCGATGAGGGCCAGCAGCGCGAGGGCGCACACCAGGCGATGGAAGGCCGTGAGCCAGCGGGCCGCGCGCTCGGCGGTGGCCTCGGAGAGGGCGCCCGCCTCGCGGAGGTAGTAGGCGGGGGAGACCTCGTAGTCGAGGAGGGCCTGTAGCTTGGCGGGCATCAGCGAGAGCCAGCGCACCGGGTGCGCGGCGATGCGGCGCACGGCGAGGTCGCCGTAGCAGCGGTCCTTGGCGACCTCGGTCATCACGGGGCCGCAGCCCTCGCCTCGGCGCAGGTCGCGGTAGGTTCCGTGGGCGTCGGGGTCGGTGCCGATGAAGAGGTTGGAGCCGCCGTTGACGGAGACCAGCGCGCAGCCGTCGAGGACGCGGCAGTTGCGGATGGTCCACGGCAGCACCACCGCGACGCATGCCACGCCGATGAGGGCGACGGTGCGCACGCGGTCGGACAGGCGGGGCGACGGGGAGGCGAGCAGCGCCACCACGGGGGCGAGCAGCAGCGACTGAGGGCGCACGAGGCCCGCGATGCCGAAGACCAGTCCCGCGGAGAGGGCGAAGCGGGCGGGGCGTCCGCGGGAGAAGGCCTCCGCGAGGGCGATGGCTCCGACGAGCAGCGCCGCGGAGACGGTCTCGGTCATGAGCGTGGAGGTGTAGAGCACCGCCCCCGGGGAGAGCGCGTAGAGGGCGGCGGAGAGGTGCGCCGCGGGCCTTCCCCAGGCGCGGCGGGAGAGGGCGAAGACCGCGGCGGTGGTGATCGCGGCGGCCAGCACGTTGAGCGCGCCGGCGACCCAGAGACCCGGGCCGAGGAGCATCTGGGCCAGCGCGAGCATCCCCGGGTAGCCCACCGGGTAGAAGGCCGTCGGGAGGTAAGGGGGGATGTTGTTGAAGGTGTCGACGAAGCCCATCCCGTGGGCGATGCGCGAGGCCGTGCGCTCGTAGATCACCCCGTCCCAGGCCGCCACCGGAGGGACGGCGCGCAGCCACGCCACGCGCAGCAGCGCCGCCAGCAGCGACCAGAGGAGGGCGCTCACGAGGCGGTCGCTCCCGTCGAGGAGCGGGGCGCGAGGAGCAGCAGCGAGGGGACCAGCACCAGGTGGTAGCGGTCGGCTCCCAGGAAGACGAAGTGCGTGAGCGCGAGGGTCGCGGCGGTGACGGCCACGGCGCGGGTCGTCGCATCGAGCGCCCTGCCGTGGCGCCACGAGAGCGCCAGCAGCGCCCACCACGCGAGGGTGCAGAGCGCCGTGAGCGCGAGGGTCGTGCGGTCGGCGCGGAGGGGGTCGCCGGGCTCGTGGACGTAGCTCACCGGGTCGTGTTCCCAGCCGAAGGTGAGGGCGAGCTTGTGGACGCCGAGGCGGGCCCAGCGCAGCGGGTCGGAGGCGATGCGGTCGAGCGCCTCGGAGCGCAGGCAGCGGTCGCGGGCGACCTCGCCGTGGAGCAGCCTGCAACGGGGCGGCTGGGGGGGGCGGAGGTAGCCGCCGCGGGCGTCGTCGAGGGTGCCGATGAGGAGGTTCGATCCGGCGTTGGTGCTGACCACCACGGGGGCGTCGAGGGAGCGGGCGTTGCGGGCGGTCCACGGGGCGAGGACGGCGACTGCGGCGAGGGCGGCGAGGGCGGCGGCGCGGGCGCGGCGACCGGCCGGGGCGGCGGCGGGGATGGCCGCGAGGGCGAAGAGCGATGGGGGGCGGACGAGGGCGGCGAGGCCCAGGAGGGCGCCCGCGAGGAGGGGGTGGCGGTCGCGCGAAGGGGACTGCGTGGCGAGGGCGAGGGCGAGCACCAGGAGCGAGGCGGCGAGGGTCTCGCTCATGGCGGCGCACGACCAGAGGGCGAGGCCCGGGTAGAGGGCGGCGGCGAGGGCCGCGCGGGCGGGCGCGCGAGGGTCGCGGTCGCGGGCGGCGACGAGGACGACGGCGGCGGTGGTGACGAGGCTGGCGAGGAGGTTGAGCGCGACGACGGCGGCGAAGGGGGAGAGCTCGAGGCGCAGCGGGATCGACAGCGCGAAGGGATAGCCCACGGGATAGAAGGCCGTCGGGCGGGAGGTGACGAGGTCGGAGAAGCCGTGACCGTCGGCGAGGCGCTGGGCGTGGAGGAGGTAGAAGTAGCCGTCCCAGCGGGGGGGGATGGGGAAGAGGGCCGCGGCGGCGAGGCGGGTGGCGACGGTGGCGGCGAGGCCGAGGGCGAGCGGGCGGAGAGCGGAGGGAGGCGAGGTCACGGCCGTGAGGCGGGCATGCGGTACATCGCCATCGGGGAGTCCGGGGTCTGGAAGAGGAACTCCGCGCCGGCCTCGACGAGGGCCTGTTCGGCGGCTGTTCCGCGGGTGACGCCGACCCACTTCGCGCGCAGGGCGCGGATGCGGGCGAGGTAGGCCGCCGGGGCGAGGCGGTTGGAGACGAACTCCACCCGGGCGTCGAAGTCGTGGTTGAAGAGGTCGTTGAGGAAGTGGACGCCCTCGTCGTAGGCGATGACGTCCCCGGCGTGGAGCTCGCGCTCCCTCGCCATGGCCCAGCGGGTGGGCCAGAGGAAGGAGTCGAGCTGGAGGGCGTTGCGCCCGGCGGCGTCGAGGCTGCGCGCCCGCTCGAAGTAGCGCGGGTGCACGATGAAGCCCCGGTAGCCCTCGGAGTAGCCGTGCCAGGTGAGGCCCACGAGGGCCAGCGAGAGGGCGAGGCGGACGGGGCGCCAGCGCACCTCGCTGAAGACGATGGCGGTGCACACCAGCGAGGCGGTCGCGGCCGCGATGATGAAGCGGGTCATGTACGGGACCGGCACCTGCAGGCACTCGACGAAGAGCGCCAGCGGGAGCAGCGCCCGGCGCCAGTTGCGGCCCCGGAGGATGTCGAAGGCCACCGCGATCACGCACCAGAGGAGCAGCCATCGGAAGACCGGTCCGAAGCCCCCGGAGCGCACGTCGGGCGCGTAGAAGGGGTGGTCGTCGATCCACGAGGTGAGGAGGTCGTGGAGGGCGTTGGGGGCGCCGAAGAAGGTGGGGCTCTGGTCGGGGCCGGAGCCGTACTCCACGCCGGGGTTGCTCTCTCCTCGGAAGTGGAGACCGAGCGATCGGATGTTGACGTCGAAGGGCCACATCGGGTTGCGGGCGTGCACCCAGTTCTGGACGTACTTGAAGCACCCCAGGGCGATGGCGAAGAGGCCGGAGGCGGCCACGTCGAGGGTGCGACCGAGGCGCTTACCGGGCTGGGTATGGACGACCTCGTACACGGCGCGGCCCAGCAGCCACGGGCCCCAGAGGCCGATGTGGAAGAGGCCCGTGTACTTCATCCCGATGAAGAGGCCCCAGCAGAGGAAGCCCACCCAGCGGTCGCGGCGCTCGGGGGTGCCGACGGTGACGTAGATCGCGGCGGTGAAGAGGCTGGTCCAGGCGACGTCGGCGTGCGTCGAGTGGGCCTGGAGGAAGATCGGGGGGAGGGCGATCCAGACGGCGCCGAGGGCGGCGCTGAGCGGGCGAGAGGCGCCGACGCGGCGGCACCAGGCGGCGACCACCGCGGCGCCCAGCAGCAGGAAGGGGAGCTGCGCGCTGTCGTCGAAGCGGTTGTCGCGGGGGAAGATGCAGTTCCAGACCGCGAGGAGCTCGAGGTTGGCGGGGTTGCCCTGGGTCCAGATGTTGGGGATCTCGAGCCAGCGGAGCGAGTGCTCCTGGATCACCAGCGAGGTCTTGGGGACGTGGTACCAGACCGGGTCCCAGGTCCAGGAGCGGTAGTACCAGACCATCACCGCGCAGGTGCCGAAGGCCAGCGCCGCGGGGACGAGCGTGGCGACCGACACCTCGCGCTCGCGGATGGTGTCCGCGACCAGGCGGGCGGGCGCCCTCAGGTCGCTGCGCACGCATCCCGCGAGCACGCCGGGCTTCGTCGCCCGGTGCGAGGCGTAGAGCACCGCGCCCGAGAGCAGCGTGGCCACCACCGCCAGCGGCGCCGGGTAGAGCAGGTCGACGAAGCCGCACAGGTGGATCGCCAGCAGGATGAGCCCCGTGTCGACCACCATCGCGAGGATGAAGCGGTCGAGCGCCGAGCGGTCGGGGTACACGGCGACTGCGGCGGCGTAGCTGGCCACCAGACACAGCGCGCTCTCGATGATCCAGACGATCCAGCCCAATGGGAAACCGCGCCTTTCCGGGCGCAACAAAGCCGCTCGACCGTCGGGCGTCAAGCGCTCATTCCGGGCGCTCACCCTTCCGGTGGGCCCACGGCTTGCGATATCAGTGCGGCCGTGTCGACCCCGCAGACCCTCTCGCGCTGGCTCTGGCCCACCACCGTCGAGGACGACGGGCCCGCTGCCCTCTGGCGCGAGCGCGCCTGGCGATGGACCGTGCTGCTGCTCACCCTTGGCTTCGCCGTCGCGGGCGCCCGGGAGCTACGGCTGGCGCTCCGGCCCGAGCTCGCGAGGCACGCCCCCTGGCGCATCAGCAGCGCCGTAGGCGACGCCCCCACCGCCGCCCGGGGCTTCGACACGACCTCCGAGGGCCTGCCCAACATCTTCTTCCAGACCCAGAGCGAGCCCGCCCCGTGGATCGAGTTCGACCTCGGCTCCCCCCGGGACATCACCCTGGTGCGCGTGGTCAACCGCCTCGACTGCTGCCGCGACTGGGCCAACCCCCTGCTGGTCGAGGCCTCGGATGACCGCTCCCGGTGGCGTCAGCTCGCCCGCCGGGAGGAGCCCTTCGACACCTGGCGGGCGGTGTTTCCCGAGACCCGCGCGCGCTATGTGCGGCTTCGGGTGCCTCGCCCGACGCAGCTCAACCTGAGCTGGGTGGAGATACGGTGACATGGCCCCAGTGACGGGGAGAGCAGCCCTGTAGTCGGGCCGGGCCTTCGGGGTAGTCTCCCCGCCCGATGCGCTCCTCCACCCGCCTGGGATACGTCGGACTTGGACTCTTCGCGGGCGCGGCGCTCGCCGGCTGCGGCACCACCGCGGCCGCCCCTGCGGACGCCGCCGTAGCCGACACCCCCGTGCTCAGCGCCAACGATGGCGCCACCACGGACCTCGGCGTCGCCGCCGACCTCGGCTTTACCAGCGATGGTAATCCCATCCCTGCCGCGGACGCCGGCCCTGGCGCCTGCGTCCCCGACCGCGCGCTCTGGGACTCCCAGATGCGCGGCCACGTGCAGCGCCAGTGCGGCACCTGCCACGGCGCCACCCCCAGCTACGGGGCGCCCTTCTCGCTCCTCGACTACGACGCCAACCTCCTCGGGGCGGTGGGGATGCGCCGGGTCGATCGCATCGCGGCCAACCTGATCACCGGGCGGATGCCCCCGGCGGGCACGCCCTCGCCGACCGACGAGGTGCGCAACAGCATCGTGCAGTGGGCCACCTGCGGCGCCCAGACGGCCCCGGCGGGGACGGGGCTCCGCGCCTCGGCGGGGGTGTACCGCTCGCCGGAGATGGCGCCCGCGGACCTCCCCCACTTCGACCTGCTGGCCGACCACTACGCGGTCGGGCCCGACGTCTCCGACCGCTACCAGTGCTTCGTCTTCGACGCCCCGGTGACCGAGGCGCGCTTCATCCGCCGCTTCGAGGTGCGCGTCGACCAGTCGGCGGTGGTGCACCACGTGGTGCTGCTGCGCGACCCGATGCGCCGCTCTCCCAACACCCCGTACTCCTGCTACAGCATGCCCGAGGGGAGCGAGTACGCGTACGCCTGGGCGCCGGGGCAGGACGCGATGCAGTTTCCCGACGGCGGGCTGCGCGTGGCGCCGGGGGAGCGGTACGTGATGCAGATCCACTACAACAACGGGCGCCACCTGCCGGGCATCGTCGACAGCACCGGCGTCCGCGTCTTCCACGCTCCCCCCGGCGGAACCGAGTGGGGCATGGTCTCGATGGGTCCGACGGGCTTCTCGATTCCCGCGCGCAGCGCCGGCACCGCCGAGAGCGCGTGCACCCTCACCGCGGGCACCCGGCTGCTCACCGGGATGCCCCACATGCACGAGCTCGGCACCGACTTCGAGGAGACCATCGTGCGCGCCTCCGGGGCCGTCGAGCCGCTCATCTCGCTGCAAGGGTGGCGCTTCGAGTCGCAGCTCTTCTACGACACCCCGGTCACCTTCCGGGCGGGCGACCGGGTGATCACCCGCTGCAGCTTCAACAACACCACCAGCCGCACGGTGACCTCCGGGGTGCGCACCTCCGACGAGATGTGCTTCAACTTCGCGTACGTCACGCCGCCCCCGCCGGAGCGCTTCTGCGACGAGGCCATCCGCGAGACCACCGACGTGATGTACCGCCCGGGCACCTGCGCCCCGCCCGGCGCCTCCACCACGCTGCCGCTGGTCACCAGCCCGCTGCGCATCGGGGCGGCGCCGATGCTCACGGGGGGAGTCATCCCCGCGGCCCACTGGGAGCTCATCGCCATCGAGTACTGGGCCAGCACCGACCGCACCCCCATCGGCACCCTCAGCCTCACCAACTCCAACCTCCGCGGCCGGGGCCAGCTCTGGACCGAGGCGGGGCGGGTGATCGTCGACATCGCCAGCGCCATCAACATCGTGGTGACCACCGGCGCCCGCTACGCGCAGGACATCCCCATCAGCTTCACCGCGACGTACCCTGGCGAGGCCCGCTCCCCCCTCTCGCTCACGGCGCAGTGCCCGAGCGGGTCGAGGGATGTCCCTTCGACGGTGCAGTACGAGGTCGAGGGAGAGCGCCTCACCGTGGGCCTGCCGACCCAGAGCGAAGGGGGGGTGATGATCACCCCGCGGTACATCTTCCGCCGCGAGGGGTAAACCACCCTCCATGAACCAACTCGACGCTCACGCGATGCAGCGCGCCCTCACCGAAGGGCACCCGGTGCTGGTGCGGGGCGAGCTGCCCATGGTGCTGCCCATCCCGCCGGGGTGGGCGGCGCTGAGGGTGCGCTGCGAGGAGGGGTCCAAGCCCCTCGGGCCGCTGCGCGAGGCGGCCGCGCGCGCCCTGCAGTGGATCGGCGAGGAGCACGCCATCGACTCCATCGGCATGATGCGGGTGGGCGAGGGAGCCCGCCCCGAGGCCCTGGCCCGCGCCATCAACCGCCTCGCGGCGAAGACCCCGTCGGGCTGCGCGCTGCTCTTCGATCAGGTGAACCACGCCGACCACGAGACCCTGGCCCTGCTGCGACGGTGGCTCTCCATGCCGGGCTCGCTGCGGATGCCCGTGGTGCTTGGCTTCACGGGCGATCCGCTCTCGGGAGAGGCCCAGGCGCTCTTCGACACCGCGAGGGAGCTCGGCGCGGTGGAGGTCGTGGCGACGGCCACGGCGATGGCCGCGGCCTCGGCGGACGAGGGCCAGTGGGGGGCGGCGCTCCAGGCCATCGGGCCGGAGGAGCTGATGACCCTGCGGGCGGCGGCGGTGCTGGGCGCGCGCTTCGACGTGGCGACCCTGGCCGCGGTGAGAGAGCAGGGGATGCTCAGGATCCTGGAGCTGCTCCAGCGGGCCCGTGACCTCGGGGCGCCGCTGGAGGACGACGGCCACGAGACGCTCTCGATCCCCGACGGGCTGATGAGGTTGCTGCGCGCCACGGTGCTGCCCTCGCTCGCCCGCCTCTGGCAGCAGCGCGCCACGGCGCGGCGCAGCTCGCCGGTGATGGCGGCCCCTCCGGTGCTGACCGCGCGGCCCATGGCGCCCTCGACCTCGACCCCGGTGGTGCTTGCTCCGGCGGCGGAGTCCACGGTGGCTCCGGAGAGCGCGGTGCGCCGTGAGGCCCCGCAGTCGCGGCGGCGGAGGGTAGAGCTCGACGGCACCATCGACGAGTCCGCGGACTCCGACGAGGTCGCGGTCGACGACGACGACGACTGACGCCGGAAACTGTCCGCGCCACTCCTCGGGGCACTACCCTCCCGGCCACCGATGGCACCCCCTCGCTACATCGCCGTGGCCGGCAACATGGGCGCTGGCAAATCGAGCCTGGTGAAGTGGCTCTGCCAGCAGTTCGAGCTCACGCCCTTCTTCGAGCCGCACGACGAGAACCCGTACCTCGCGGACTTCTACGCCGACATGCCGCGCTGGGCCTTCAACAGCCAGCTCTTCTTCCTGGTGAAGCGCTTCAAGATCCACCGGGAGCTCGAGGCCTCGGGCCGCGGCGTGGTGCAGGACCGTACGCTGGACGAGGACGCGGAGATCTTCGCCCAGTACCTCCACCAGCAGGGCCACATCAACGACCGCGACTGGGCGACGTACTCCGACCTCTACACCTCGCTCCGCAGCGAGCTGCGCCCGCCCGACCTCATGATCTACCTGCGCTGCGAGGTGAAGACCCTCCGCAAGCGCATCCAGATGCGAGGCCGTGACTACGAGCAGGCGATCCCCACGCCCTACCTGCGCGCGCTGCACGGGCTCTACGAGCAGTGGTTCGCCCGCTACGACCGGTCGCCCACGCTGGTGCTCGAGACCGACCGCATGGACTACGTGACCGAGCTCTTCCACCGGCAGCAATTGCTGGAGACGATCCGCGGCGCGCTGCGCTGAGCCTCCTCGCCGCCCGACCCGTCCGCGCCGGGGCATCGCCAACGGAGCCGGGACGGGTGGTACGAATGAGCATGGAGAAGCCCATCGAGGGCCCTGTCGCTCGCCTCTCGACGCTCGACGTCGAGGCGCTGCAGATCGCCGTCTTCGGGGCCGCCCTCGACCCGATCATCGTCATGGACGAGGCGGGGCGCGTGCGGGAGTTCAACCCCGCCGCGGAGCAGGTGTTCGGGTACTCCCGCGCCGCCGCGATGGGCCGTCTGCTGGCGGAGCTCATCATCCCGGAGCGCTTCCGCGAGGCGCACCGCGCGGCGCTCGCCCGCTTCGTCGCCACCCGGCAGGCGACCATCCTGGGACGGCGCGTCACGCTGACCGCCCAGCGCTCGGACGGCACCGAGCTCCCGGTGGAGCTCGCCATCGCGATGGTGACCGGGAGCGCGGGCACCCTCTTCGCGGGCTACATCCGAGACCTCTCGGAGCAGAAGCGCGCGGAGGAGCGGCAGCGCTTCCTGCTGGAGGCCAGCCGCGAGATCGCCTCCACGCTCGACTACGAGGACACGCTGCGGCGCGCGGTGCGCCTCGCGGTCCCGGCCCTCTGCGACGGCTGCGGGGTGTACCTCTCGGAGGACGGTCGCACCGCGAGGCGCGTGGCGGTCGCCAACGTCGACCCGGAGAAGGAGGCCCTCGCCCGGCAGCTCCACGAGCAGCACCTGCTCGGTCCCGAGCAGCCCCTCGGCGTCGCCCGGATGCTGCGCACCGGCCAGGCGGTGTTTCTCCCGAAGGTGGACGACGAGGTGCTCGCCAGCGTCGCCGTCGATGAAGACCAGCTCCGGGTGCTGAAGGCGCTCGGGGTGCGCTCGGCGATGATCGTCCCGCTGAAGGTGCGCGACCGCATCGTCGGTGCGCTCTCGCTGGTCACGGACGTCTCCGGCCGCACCCTCGGCCCCGCGGACCTCCGCCTCGTCGAGGAGTTCGCGCTGCGCACCGCGGCCGCGGTGGACAACTCGCTGCTCTACCGCGAGGCGCAGGGGGCCGTGGCGCGCGCCGAGGAGCTCATCGCGGCGCTCGAGCGCAGCAACGCCGACCTCGACGGCTTCGCGCACGTGGCCTCGCACGACCTCAAGGCCCCGCTGCGGGGCATCGCGGCGCTCTCCGAGTGGATCGAGGAGGACCTCGGCGAGCACATCACCGAGTCGGCCCGGGGGCACCTCACCATGCTCCGCGGCCGGGTGCGCCGCCTGGAGGACCTCATCGAGGGCATCCTGAGCTACTCCCGCGCGGGCCGGACCGGGCGCGAGGTGAGCGAGGTGGACGTGGGCGCGCTGCTCGCCGAGGCCATCGAGCTGCTCGCCCCGCCGGCGGGCGCGGCGATCACCGTCGACCCCGGGATGCCGGTGCTGCACACGGCCAGGGTGCCGCTTCAGCAGGTGTTCATGAACCTCATCAGCAACGCCCTGAAGCACGCCGGGCCCGAGGCGGTGGTGCGCGTCGGCGGGCGCGAGGCGGGGGCGTTCTGGGAGTTCTCCGTGAGCGACAACGGCCCCGGCATCGCGCCCGCCTACCACGAGCGCATCTGGGGGATCTTCCAGACCCTCAAGCCCCGCGACCAGGTCGAGGGGACGGGCATCGGCCTCTCGGTGGTGCGCAAGATCGCCGCCTCGATGGGGGCCCGGGCCTGGGTGGAGTCCGCCGAGGGCGAGGGGGCGTGCTTCCGCTTCACCTGGCCCAGGGAGATGCCCGCCGAGCGCGCGGGCTGATCGCTCCCTCTTACCCCAGGAGCCCCCGCGCCCTCAGCGTCGCCAGCGCCCCGTCGGCGTCCTCTACTCGAATGAACGCGTCTTCACCCACGTCGTGCCGCAGCGCGTCCGCCGTGGCCTCGCTGGCGCCCGCGGCCAGGCACACCGCCACCACCCCCGCGGCCACCACGCCCGCGGCCACCAGCGCGGCGGTGCCCGCCTCGGCCTCCAGCAGCGTCGCCACCACGCCCGCGTCGAAGAGCGCCCGCTCCAGCGCCACGGCCGTCGCCCTCGCGGCCTCGCCGGTGTCCGGCACCCAGAGCGCCGCGCCCGCGTGGCCAAGCCGCCGCCGCCGCTCCCAGGCGTCCACCTGCGACGTCGCCCTCCGCCCGGAGGCCAGCGCCGCCGGCACCGCGTCGTCTCGCAGCATCCCCGCGGCCACGGTGTCGTTGCTGAGCGCGTCGATCACGATGAAGGCCCCGGTCACCCGGTTGGCGCCGTAGGCGTCCACGAAGAGGGGGCGGCTGCACGAGAGCACCACCCGCCCGATGTCGTTGAGGGTCATCCCCTCCGCGGGCAGCGTCTCCAGGGTCTCCAGGTCGGTGCGCCCCAGCACCCGCTCGATCCTCGCGGAGACGACCCGGGTCGTGTGCTTGACCAGGTAGGCTCGCCTCAGGTCGAGCGGCCGCTCGCTCATCCACACGAGGTCGGCCACGGCGCGCTCCACCACGCGAGGCTCCGCGTCGACGGGGACCAGCATGTCGCCGCGGGAGACGTCCACCTCGTCGGCGAGGCGCACCGTCACGCTCATGGGCGCGTAGGCGACCGGCAGCTCCCCCGACCAGGCGTCGATCGCGCGCACGGTGGTCTCCTTGCGCGAGGGGAGCACCCGCACCCGGTCGCCCGGCCGCAGCGCCCCGGAGGCCACCTGGCCCGCGAAGCCGCGGTAGTCGAGGTGAGGCCGCAGCACGAGCTGCACCGGGAAGCGCATCGGGGCGTGGTCGAGCGCCGCCCCCACCGGGACGCGCTCCAGGTACTCCAGCAGCGTCGGACCGTCGTACCAGGGGGTCTTGCGCGAGCGGGCGACCACGTTGTCGCCGCGCCGGGCGCTCACCGGCAGCGTGCTCACGTCGCCAAACCCGAGCCTCCGGGCGAAGCCGCCGAACTCCTCGCTCAGCCGGTCGAAGACCGCCGGGTCGTAGCCGACGAGGTCCATCTTGTTGACGCACACCAGCAGGTTGGGGATGCCCAGCAGCGAGGCGATGTACGCGTGCCTCCGGCTCTGCGGCTGCACCCCGAGGCGCGCGTCGAGCAGGATCAGCGCGACGTCCGCGGTCGACGCCCCGGTGGCCATGTTGCGCGTGTACTGCACGTGCCCGGGGGTGTCGGCGAGGATGTACTTCCGCGACGGGGTCGTGAAGTACCGGTAGGCCACGTCGATGGTGATGCCCTGCTCGCGCTCGGCCTTGAGCCCGTCGGTGAAGAGCGAGAAGTCGATCTCCTCGCCGTCGTTGGCGCTGTCGTGGATGGCGCCCCTCGCGCTCGCCCGCTTCACCGACGCGAGCTGGTCGTCGTAGACGCCGTCGGCGTCGTGCAGCAGGCGCCCGATGAGGGTGCTCTTGCCGTCGTCCACCGAGCCCACCGTGACGAAGCGCAGGAGCTGCTTCTGCTCGTGCCGCGCGAGCCACCCCTCGACGTCGCGCTCGATCTCTCCGTGCTCGTTCATGTCAGAAGTAGCCTTCGCGCTTCTTCAGTTCCATGGAGGCGTCTTCATCATGATCGATGAGGCGACCCTGCCGCTCGGAGCTTCGCGCCAGCAGCATCTCCCGGATGATCTCCGGCAGCGTCGCGGCCGTGGAGGGCACCGCCCCGCTCAGGGGGTAGCAGCCCAGCGTGCGAAACCTCACGCTGCGCATCTGCGGCGTCTCCCCGGGCAGCAGCCGCATCCGGTCGTCGTCGACCATGATGAGCGAGCCCTCGCGCTCCACCACCGGCCGCACGGCCGCGAAGTAGAGCGGCACGATCGGGATGTCCTCCAGGTAGATGTATTGCCAGACGTCCAGCTCGGTCCAGTTGGAGAGGGGGAAGGCGCGGATGCTCTCTCCCCGGCGACCGCGGCCGTTGTAGAGGTTCCACAGCTCGGGGCGCTGGCTCTTCGGGTCCCACTGCCCGCGGCCGTCGCGGAAGGAGTACACGCGCTCCTTGGCGCGCGACTTCTCCTCGTCGCGGCGGGCTCCCCCGAAGGCCGCGTCGTAGCCGCCCGCCTCCAGCGCCTGGAGCAGGCCCTGGGTCTTCATCACCTGCGTGTACCGCGAGCTCCCGTGGTCGAAGGGGTTGATCCCCTGCGCCAGGCCCTCGGCGTTGGTGTGCACCCGAAGGTCGAGCCCCAGCTCGCGGGTGAAGCGGTCGCGAAACTCGATCATCGCCCCGAACTTCCACGTCGTGTCGATGTGAAGCAGGGGGAAGGGCAGCGGCGCCGGGTGGAAGGCCTTCAGCGCGAGCCGTAGCATCACCGCCGAGTCCTTGCCGATGGAGTAGAGCATCACCGGGCTGGCGAACTCCGCCGCCACCTCCCGGATGATGTGGATGCTCTCCGCCTCCAGCGCCTTCAGGTGCGTCCAACGTGAGCGATCGATCTCCACACGGCTTCACTAAAACAGACGCAGCGTCCAGGCAAGTGAAGGCGTGCGCCGCGCTGATGCTCTCCCTGCTGGCGTCCTGTCGCCGCCCCCCGAGGGTCGACGCGCCCGACCGGGTCGACGAGCCCTCCATCGACGTGCCCGCCCCCTCGGAGGCGCCCGACGCGGCCGCCCCGGAGGACCTCCCCGAACCGCCGCTGCCGCCGGTGGACGCCTCGGCGGAGGCCCGGCCCGGCCGCTCGACGCTCGACCTCCCGCTCCGTGACTCCTGGGCCGCGGTCAACACCTGGAACGACCGGATGGAGGGCGAGTACAGCGCCTTCGTGGCCCGGCTCGGCGAGGCGATCGCGCAGCGCCGCTGTCGCCGCCTCGACCGCTGCCTCGGCGACCCTTCGGCCAACACCCTCTTCGACGCCTCCTCCGACCGGAGGCTCTCGCTCACCGTCGACTGCGCCGACCTGCCGTACATCCTCCGGGCCTACTTCGCCTTCAAGCGCAGGCTGCCCTTCGGCTACGTGGCCAGGGTGCGAGGCTACGGGGACGATCCCCGCTACATGCTTCGGGTGCGACCCTCCCGGTGGCGCGTCTGGACGGACTTCCGCACCGCCCGCGGTGTGCTCGGGGCCATGGTCGACGACGTGCACTCGGGGATGTACCGGGTGTCTCCCGACGTGCCCGGGGGCGACCTCTATCCGCCGCGCATCGACCGCGGCGCCGTGCGCCCGGGGACGGCCTACTACGACCCCAACGGGCACGTGCTGGTGGTCATCGAGGTGCGCCCCGACGGCACCGTCTACCTGATCGACGGCCACCCCGACGGGTCGCTCACCTACAAGCGCTTCGGGGAGGCCTTCGCCATCGGCACCCGCAGCCTCGGGGGGGGCTTCCAGAACTTCCGGCCGCTGCGCTGGGACGGGGAGCATCTTACCCGGGCAGGTAACGACGAGATCCCCGGCTTCGACGGCGACTCGCAGTGGAGCCCCGCCGCGTGGCAGCCCGCGGCGCCCGACCCGGACGCCGGAGCGCGCGCCCGGGTCGGCTACCACCAGTGGGTGCGCCATCGGCTCGCCTCCGCGGGGGCGGTGGTCGACCCGGTGCTCGACCTCCGAGAGCAGGTCGCCTCGCTCTGCCGCGACGTGGCCGACCGCGCCGAGGCCGTCGACGCCTCGCTCGCCGCGGGCATCCAGCGCCAGCCCCACCCCGCCGCCCTCCCCTGGAACATCTACGGCACCACCGGCGACTGGGAGACCTGGTCGACGCCCTCACGCGACGCCCGGCTCAAGGCCGCGGTGCGCGAGCTCCACGACGCCGTCGCCGCGAGCGCGGGCGACCCTGCTCTCATCGAGCGCATGAGGGCGGCGTGGCGGGAGGAGATCGCCCGCCCCGGGTGCGAGACCCGCTACGTCAACAGCGCGGGCGCGCCGGTGACGCTCCCTCTGGAGACGGTGCTCGACCGGCTCTTCTCGCTCTCCTTCGACCCCTACCACTGCGTCGAGCTGCGCTGGGGAGCGCCCCCGGGGAGCGCCGAGCTCTCGACCTGCACCGACGACCCCATCCGTCGCGGGTGGTACCGGGCGGAGCAGCGGCTGCGCAACCAGATCGACCGCAACTACGGCGTGGCGACGCCGCTCACGGCGGGCCCGGAGGCCTCGCCGGACGTCGACCCCAGGCGACCGCTCGGGCTGCGTCCCTGACCGTCGACCCTTTCGGCGGGGTGAGGCGACGCCACGACGGGAGTACCGTCGGCGCATGGAAGCTGGCGCGCGGGCCCGGTCATGGGCGTGGGTGGGAGACATCGGCCTCGCCGCGCTGCTGGCCACGGGCTACGGCGCGCTTCTGGGGCAGCTGCTGGCCGCCGGGGTGACGGGGCTCTTCGCCCTCCTCCACGCGGGCTGGGTCAGCGCCCTGTGGAGCATCCTCGGGCTGCTGGCGCTGGCTGGGTGGGCCATCGCCTGCCTCAAGATCTACCAGGGCATCCGGGACCGGGGGCGAGCGCGGTACATGCCGGCCTTCCATGCGCTGGTGCTCGGGCTGCTCCCGGCGTGGGGCCTCGGGATCAACTACGCGATGCTCGACGCCACCTGCCGCAGCTCGAGCTGCGACGTGGGGCCGGCGATGTTCAGGGTGCTGGGGAGCCGTGGCGCCGTCGGGCTGGTGGTGCTCTACGCGCTCACGGCGCTGGCCTTCCTGGTGTCCCGTCGCCGCCCGGCGAAGCTCCCCCCGGCGGCCGAGCTGCTGGTGCACTCGCTGCTGATCGTGGGCATCGGGCTGCAGCTCGCCCTCGCCGCGCAGTGCGCCGACCTGCTCTGGGGACTCGCGCTCTTCCCCGTCACGCTCCCCCTGCTGGGGCCGTTCGTGACCGTCGGAATCTTCGCCCACGAGCTCGTCGCGCGCCTCCGCCGCCGGGGCGCCGACGCCCTCGTCCTCCGTGAACCCTCGCCGGACGCCGTGTACCGCGCCTCGACCGCGGCGGTGCCTCCCACCGCCGACGCGCCCGCGCACCGCCCCACGCTGCTCGCCTCGCTGGCCGCGGCGCCGGTGCTCGTGGGCGCCTACGCCGTGGTGATGGCTGCGCTGCACCACCGCCCCACGGCCGCGCTCGACGTGTTCACCGAGACCTGCGGCCACGCGCTCTCCCGGCTCCCGGTCGAGGTCATCGTGGTGCGTGACTGCCACTACCTCTGCACCGTCGCCGCCCGGGGCACTCCTTCGCTGGTGCGCCCCGAGCGCATGGGAGAGCGCAACGGCCACCCCATCGTGGTCAACCGCCAGCTCGCGGTGGCCAACGCCTTCGAGGACCTTCTCCACGCCCGATGGCCGCGCTTCGGCCGCCTCGCCCGCGCCACCTACGACCGCCTCGGGTGGCCCGTGAGCCGGTACATCACCCGCGCCTGGATGGCCGACGCCGTCTACGTGGCCATGAAGCCTTTCGAGTGGGGCTTCTACGCGACGCTGCTGCTGCTCGACCGCGACGACCCCGAGCGCCGCATCGACCGGATGTACCGCCGTCAGTAGGCCGTTTGCCAGGCGACCCCCAGCCGCGCGAACATCGGCCCCGCACGATCGAAGCCCCGCCGAAGGGAAGTGACCTCCATGACGCTCCGACGACCCCGCACCGCCGCGCAGAGCAACGCACTTCCCAGCCTCGCCGCCCTCATCGCGAGCGGGGTGGTCATCGACGGCTGCGACACGCCCGCGCAGACCGCCGAGCGCCAGCGTCGCCTCACCGAGCACGGCCAGCAGGCCGAGCGGGAGTTCGCCAGCAACCAGCTCGGCCGCTCGGCGACGGAGGTGGGCATCGGGCTCGGGCTCATCGAGGCGCCGCCGGAGACGCGCATCCAGGCCCCCGGAGAGGCGCCCGTGGTGGAGGTCGAGCCCCCGATGCAGACCGCCGGGGCCCCGGCTCCCACGCAGCCGACGCCGCCGGTGCCTCCGCAGACGCCGGTCGACGCGGACGGGGGCATCCGTCGCACCGTCCCCACGCCGCCGACGCCGCCGCCGCCCCCCGCGCAGCATCCGCCGCATCGCCGGGTGCAGGTCCGGGGCGGGGTGTCGGCCGTCCATCCCGACCGCGGCGGCTTCGACCCCACCGGCGGCTGAGAGGGTTTCGCCCGCCTCGCGAACGAGGTAGAGAGCGCCGCCATGGCACCTCCCCTCAGCGCGATGGGCGGCCTGCTCGTCCGCCAGCCCGACGGCTGGCGTTGGCGTGACGGCTCGCCGGAGCCCCGAGTGCGCGACCTCACCGCGGCGCAGGCCTTCGAGTTTCCGCGGGTGCGCTCGATCGACCCGACCACCGGAGCCGTCGCGGCCTATGTCTCCATCTCCCGCGCGGCCCTCGACGAGGACGCCGACCTGCTCGCCGACGTGATCGCCTTCGCCGGTGCGAGGGCCATCGCCGTGGGCGGCCACCGCGGAACCGTCGAGGTGCCCGAGGAGGTCTGGGACGTGTGGGCGAGCGACCGGGTCATCGGCCTGGGGTGGGAGCCCTCGGACGAGGCCGGCATCCTCGCCCGCGCCGAGTCGCTAGGCGCGCGTTTCGGCTGAGAGCCGGCGCGTCTCGCCGACGTCCATGATCCACAGCCGCGCCGGGTCGTGGGAGCGCTCGGCCCAGAGCGCCCGGGTGCGCACGGGCGGCTGGTGCAGCGGCTCGTCGGTCAGCTTGAAGGTGCCCCAGTGCATCGCCACGAAGGTGCGCGCGCCAAGCGCCTCGAAGGCCGCCACGGCGTCGTCGGGGTTCATGTGCTGCGGCTCCATGAACCACCGCGGCTCGTAGGCGCCGATGGGGAGCATCGCCCAGTCGATGGGCCCGCAGCGCTTACCGATCTCGGTAAAGCCGTCGAAGGCCGCGGTGTCGCCGGAGTGGTACGCGACCCCCTCCGGGCCGCGGATCACCCAGCCTCCCCAGAGCATGTCGTTGCGGTTCCAGGGCATGCGCATCGACCAGTGGCGCGCCGGGACGAGGGTGTACTCCACGTCTCCCTCGCGGTGCGTCTGCCACCAGTCGAGCTCCACCACCTCGGTGAGCCCCGCCTCGCGCAGCACCGCGGCGTTTCCCAGCGGAACCACGTAGCGCGCCTTCGGGCCGATGCGCTTGAGCGTCGGCAGGTCGAGGTGGTCGTAGTGGTTGTGCGAGACCAGCACCGTCTCGATGAGCGGCGTCGCCTCGAAGGCCACGCCCGGCGGCACCAGCCGCGGAACCACCCCCTGGATGCGCTCCGACCAGATCGGGTCGATCGCCGTCATCCGCCCGCCCAGGCGCAGGGCGAAGCTGGCGTGGCCGATCCAGGTGAGCGAGGCCTCCGGGCCGCGCAGCGCCGCGCCGTCGTTCTCCCGCCGCGGCGCCCCTGCGATCTCGTCCTTCTCCCCGGAGGCGCCGACCCCTCGGAGCTTGTCGAGGCGCCATCGGAGCAGGTCCCTCGGCCCCCGGGCCGGCCGGGTCGCGCGGTCGTCGAATCGTCCCATCGACCGCGAGGTTTGCCATCGACCCCGCGCTCACGCCAAGATCCCGTCGTCGTCCTGCGTCGAAGGGCTCAAGTCGTATGAATCAACGTCGTCCTCGCACCGCCGCCCGGAGTTCTGCGCTGCCCAGCCTCGCGGCGCTGCTCGCCAGCGGGGTCGTCCTCGACGGCTGCAACGCCACCGCCCCAGAGGCCGCCGAGCGCCACGAGCGGCTCTCCACCCACGGCGAGAACGCCGCCAGCGCCCTCAACGGCAGCCGCCTCGCCGATGGCCTGAAGGAGATCGCCGTCGGCCTCGGGCTCATCACCCCGACGCGCGCCGACATCGGCCCCGCGGGCGCCGCCCCGATCGTCGACCCGCAGCCGCCTCCCATGCAGCCGAGCGGCGCCGTGGCCCCGGTGCAGCCCCTGCCTCCGCCGCAGATGCACCCCCAGGGCGGCCCCATGGCGGTGAACCCCGATCCTCCGCCTCCGCCTCCCCCGCAGCCGCAGCCTCCGCCTCCTCCGCCTCCGACGCATCCGTTGCCGCAGCCGCCCGGGGGCATGCCGATGGTGCACCCGCATCCGCCTCCCCCGGTCGAGTCCCCCGATCATCGGTGACGGCTCGCATACACCCCCCTGTAAACTCACCCCCCAATGGAACGCTGGCTCCTCCTCCGCGGCCTCGCCCGCGAGCAACGTCACAACGGACGCTTCAACCAGGTGCTCTCCGAGACCCTGGGCGACGCCACCGCCCACGGCATCGACTTCCCGGGAGCGGGCACCGAGCACGCGAGGCCCTCGCCCACCACCGTCCGGGGGATCATGGAGGACACCCGTGCCCGCTGGCTGCGCCTCCGGGAAGAGCACCCCGGCCCGTGGAACCTCCTCGGCGTCTCCCTCGGAGGCATGGTCACCATGCAGTGGGCCGCCGACCACCCCGACGACTTCCGCCGCGTGGTGCTGGTGAACACCTCCGCGGGAAACCTCTCCCGCCCCTGGGACCGCATGGACCTCGCCATCCTCCCGCAGATCGTGGCCGCGGCGCGCACCCGCGACCCGGTGGAGCGCGAGCGCATCGTGCTGGGCTTCACCACCCGCCTCGCGCCCGACCTCGACCTCGTGGCCAGGGAGTGGTCCCGCTACGGCCAGGAGCGACCGACGCCCGTCGGGACGCTGGTGCGCCAGCTCGCCGCCGCGACGCGCTTCCGGGCGCCCGCCCGCCTCGCGGTGCCCACGCTGGTGGTGACCGCCGCGCGCGACCCGCTGGCCCACCCGGTGTGCGGCGAGCGCCTCGCGAGGCACTTCGGCGCGCCGCTGGTGCAGCACCCCCGCGCGGGCCACGACCTGCCCCTCGACGACGGCCCGTGGCTCGCCGATCGGGTGCGAGCGTGGCGCGACGCTCCCCCCGGAGACTGACCCGCACACCCGCTGACGGCACGAAACCTGCGGCTCTGCGGGTGTGCATCCCAGGGTTTTACTCCTCACCGTAATCGCTGCCCTGGCGTGGCCCACGGCGGCCCGCGCGCAGTGCACCTCCAACGCGTCCTCGTGCGTGAGCTGCCACGAGACGCACGGCTTGCATCCGGTGCTGCAGAGCGCGCATCCATGGCACGTCGACCACGGCTTCGGTGACCTCTGCGCCTCGTGCCACGGGGGCGACCCGGCCGCTCCAGAGAAGGCACAGGCGCACCGCGGGCTGCGCTCTCCCCTGGTCGATCCGTCGGGCTCCTGCGGGGGATGTCACGCCTCCGACGCCCAGGCTCGCGCCGAGCGCTACCTCGCCGCCGAGCAGCGACCGGGCCCGACTCCGCCGACTCCTCCGACTCCTCCTCCAGGGCCTCCAGCGCGAGCCAGCCAGACGCCCGATCGCGTCCTCGCGGCGCTCGCGGCGCTGCTCTCGCTCGCCCTCTACCTCGTCGTCCGGAGAGAACTCTCCGTGGCCCGCCGTCCCCTGGGGGCGTGGCTGCGGGAGAAGACCTGGAGCCCCTACGCCGCGGGCGCGCTGCTCGGGCTCGTGGTCGCGTACTCCGAGGTCTTCTGCGGTCGTCCGCTCGCCGCATCGGGCGCCTTCGACAAGCTCGCGGCCTACCCCGGGCGGTGGTTGTTCCCGTCGAGCCAGTACTACCGCTACGTGATGAGCCCGGGCATCACCTGGCAGGTCTGGCTGGTCGTCGGCCTGCTCGTCGGCTCCTTCGCCTCCAGCCGGCTCTCTGGCGAGGCCCGCTGGCGCTGGCTGCCCGACACCCAGTGGCAGGAGCGCTACGGCCCGAGCCGGGCGCTGCGGTTGGGCATCGCCTTCGTGGGCGCGGTGCTCGTCCAGGTCGGCGCGGGCATCGCGGGCGGGTGCACCAGCGGCCTCGCCATCTCCGGCGGCGCGGCGCTCTCCCCGGGGGCCTTCGTCTTCATGGCAGGGATGTTCGCCGGGGGCATTCCCGCCGCGTGGCTCTGGTACCGGGGGAGGGCGGGCTGATGCTCGACGTGATCAAGCCGCTGGTGCTGGGCTTCCTCTTCGGCTGGGCGCTGCACAAGGCCGGGCTCACCCACTACGCCCGCATCGTGAACGTCTATCGCTTCCGCGACATGACCGTGATGCGCTTCATGCTCACGGCGCTGGTGGTGGGCGCCATCGCCATCCAGGTCGGGCTCGACGCCGGCTTCGCGGCGAGCGCGCCCGTGCCTCCGACCTCGGTGCTGGCCAACCTCGTGGGCGGCGTGGTGTTCGGCGTCGGCATGGCCACCGCGGGCTACTGCCCCGGCACCGTCGTCGCCGAGGCGGGCGAGGGCCGCCTGGACGCCTGGATCGCAGGGCTCTCCGGCCTGCTGGTGGGCGCCATGGTCTTCGGGCTGCTGCAGCCGCTCATCATGCCCACGCTCTCCCGGGTCGGAGCCTACGGGCGCATCACCCTCGCCGGGCTCGCCGGGGCCTCTCCCTGGCTGGTGCTGCTGGTCTTCGCCCAGGCCGTTGCGTTGGTGCTCATCCTCATCGGCCGCAGCGTGCGAGCTTCGGAGCCATCACCCCCGCAATGACCAACCATCGAGGCATCCTCTTTCTCTGCGTCGCGAACTCCGCTCGAAGCCAGATGGCCGAGGGGCTCGCGCGCAAGCTCTTCGGCGATCGGATCACCGTGCAGAGCGCCGGGAGCGAGCCCTCCCTGGTCAACCCCTACGCCATCGAGGTGATGGGCGAGGTCGGCGTCGAGCTCACGAGCCACCGCTCGAAGTCCGTGCAGACCATCGACCCGGCGACCGTGGGCACCGTCATCACGCTCTGCGCGGAGGAGGTCTGCCCGGTCTTCCTGGGCAGCGCCCGACGGCTGCACTGGCCCATCCCCGACCCCGCCAGCAAGGACCCTTCGCTCTCTCGAGAGGAGATGCTCGGGCGCTTCCGAGCGGCGAGGGAGCAGATCCAGGGGAGGCTCGAGGTGTTCGATGCGCTCCTCGACGTGCCGGAGGGTCCCGGACCGGAGGAGTTTCACGCCAGCGTGCGGGTGAAGCACCTGGCGAGGAGCGCCCGCTTCTATAGCTGGCTGCTAGGCGCTCCGCCGAAGGAGTGGACCCATCGGTACGCGACCTTCGTTCGCCCGGAGCTTCACACCAATTTCGTGGTGGTCGTCGCCGACGGAAGGGAGCTTCACCACGACACGCTCTACCACCTCGGCATCGGCGTCGCCGACAAGCGCGCGGTCATCCGCGCCTACGAGCTGGCGACGACGGCCGGTGTGACCGTGCACAAGCCGCCGCGGACGACGTGGCGCGGAACACCCCTCCACGAGCTCTGGCTCGAAGACCCCGACGGCAACCTCGTCGAGGTGTACGCGCGGCTCACCGACGAGGAGCTCGCGGGCAAACCGCAAGACCTCGAACCCACCGCGCTCGGCTGAGGTCAGGTGAGCGCCCCGGTGGGCTCGGCGTTCTCGTCGACGACCAGGGCGCCGGTGGGCTCGGTCATGGGGCGGGCCTCCAGCGGCTGCACCGGCGGGCCGTTGAGCACCTGACCCATCGCGTCGAAGCGGCCTCCGTGGCAGGGGCAGTCCCAGCTCCTCTCGGTGGTGTTCCAGGCCACGTGGCAGCCCATGTGGGTGCACACCGGGCTCAGCCCGTGGAGGGTGCCTCGCTCGTCGCAGTACACCGCGAGCTTGCGCCCGCCCACCAGCACCACGTCGCCTTCGCCGGGAGCGAGGTCATCGGCGGTGCGGTCGGGCACCGCGAGCCGGTCGCCGATCAGGTGGACGGGGTAGTCCACGTTCTCGACCAGCATGTCCTTCACCGCGCCGAGCACCTTCATGCGGGTGGCCTCGTAGAGGTCCGTCCAGGGCATCGACCGGCCGAGCGCCGCCTCGGAGAGCATCATCCCCGCGACGGTGCCGAAGGTCATCCCGTTGCCCGAGAAGCCGGTCGCGACGAACACGTTGTCCGAAGCGGAGTTTCTCCCGATGTAGGGCAGGCCGTCGGCGGGCTTGATGATCTGGCCCGACCAGCGATAGGCGATGTCCTCGCTCCCGAAGCGCTCGATCACGTAGCGCTGGAGGCGGGTGAAGGGCACCTCCGTGTCGTCGCACTGACCTGTCTTGTGGTCCTCGCCGCCGACGAGGAGCAGCGCGCCTCGCTCGTCCTCGTGGCGACGGGTGTAGTGATACGGATCGGCGGTGTCGAAGTAGAGCCCCGGCGGAGGCATCTTCGCGCCGCGCGCCGCGACGACGTAGCTGCGGTAGGCGGCGATCTTGGTGTGCAGCGCCAGCAGGTTGAAGACCGGGACGTTGGCGGTGACCAGCACCGAGCGCGCGGTGAGCTCGACCCCGGAGGCCAGCTTGACCCGGCAGGGCTCGCCGTCGTGCACCTCGACCACGCGGCTCTCCTCGAAGAGGTGGCAGCCACCGCCGGGGAGTTCCCTGGCGATGCCTCGGAGGTACTTCATCGGGTGGAACTGCGCCTGGTGCTCCAGCCGCAGCGCTCCCGCCACCGGGAAGGGCAGCGGGACCTCCCGGGTGAAGCTCGCGGCCACCCCGGCGCCTCGCGCGGCCTCGACCTCCCGCTCGAGCCCGTGGGCGTCCTCGTCCCCCTCGGCGTAGAGCCACGCCGGCACCCGCTCGAAGCCGCAGGGAAACTCACTGGACCACGCTTCGATGTGCTCGATGGCGGCGCGGCTCGACTCGCCCACCAGCCTCGCGGCGTCGCGTCCGAAATCGCTCTCGATGTCGGCATAGCGAGAGTCGACCAGCTCGGTGAGGTGGGCGCTGGTGTGGCCGGTCTCGCCGTAGCCCACGCGCTGCATCTCGACCACGGCCACGGTGGCACCCCGGCGCTTGAGCAGCAGCGCCGCGGTCATGCCCGTGATGCCGCCTCCCACGACGACGACGTCGACCTCCACGGAGTGGGCGAGGGGGCTCTGGTGCGGTCGCTGCGCGGTGGCCAGCCAGAGCGACTCGTTGCGTGTGTGTCTCATGCGACCTCAGCGCCCCCGCGCGGTGTACTCGGAGTCCTCGAACATCGGCCCCAACAGCAAGGCCACGGTCTTCATGCTCGCCATCGCTCACCTCCGTGGTGGTCCATTGGGCGCCCGGACCACGCCGAACGCCAGTCGTCAGCGAGTAGCAGCCGATGTGCCATGAGCAGGTGAGCCCTTCAGGCTCCGCGGGGGATCAGGAGATCGGGGGGGGGAAGGCAGGGCGCTCGATGCCGTGTGGCCGCGCGCCTCCGGTGTGGCGCTACGCCTCGGCGGGGGTCGTCTCGGCGGGGGTCGTCTCGGTGGAGGGGGCCGCCTCGGCGGGGGTCGTCCTGGGCTCCTCCTTGCGGGCGCGTCGGCGCACTCCGGGCAGCGCCACGAAGCGCTCGGCCCCGCCGTTGCGCAGCAGGAACTGCCCCGCGGCCCGCACCTCCTCGTGCGCGGGCAGCAGGAGCGAGTAGGCCTGCGCGAGGCGCGCGTCCCACTGGCCGAGCTCGTCGGACTGCGCGGCCTTGAGCAGCGTGGTCAGCTCCGTCGCGATGCGCCGGGCCTCGACGACGTCCCCGGCGCGGTACCACTTGGGGTCCCGCTCGATCACCTCGCGCGTGGACTCGTAGAAGTTCGCGAGGCGCTCGAGGTCGTCGCGCAGCTGCACGTGGCCCTTCTTTCGCCCGATGCGCTTCAGCTCCGCGGCGTGCGAGGCGTCGTCCTCGAAGTAGTGGAGGGCGACCTTCAGCATCCGGGCGCGGGTGTCGTGCGCCAGCGTGGCGAACTCCTCCTGGAGCAGCACCCCGGAGCCCTGCCCCTCCGCGGCGTCGCGACGGAGCAGCATGTGCCGCATCGCCCGGGCGGTCTCGCGCAGGGCCTCGGTCACCGTCGGCGAGAACTCCTCCGCGGGGAGCCGGGCGAAGCGCGGACGGAGCTCCTCCTCGTCGGCGAGGTCGGAGGTCTCCAGGGCCACGCGAACGACGGCGCGCACGTCCGGGGGAGCGGGCAGCAGCGCGGCTGCCTCGACGGCCTCGATGCGTGGCAGGAGCGCCTCGTAGGCGGCGGCGCAGAGGTCGGGGGTGTGTCGGGACTCAGCGGGGGTTCGTGCCATATGGGGGGAGCGGTACTAGTGAACCCGCGGGCTGCGCGCCAGTTTCCTGTGCGGCTCTATCCTGCCTTCTTCGGCCGCTCCCAGCCCGAGTGCGGGCGCAGCGCCTCGCGCCAGAGCGCGGGCCGCGCGGGGCCGTACTCCGCGAGGTCGACGGGGATGGTCCCGAGCACCTTCAGCCCCTCCTCGGTGGGCGTCGCCCTCAGCGCCCGAAACCTCACCCCCGCCCTCGCGGCCTTGCGCGCCGCCTCGGCGAAGTCCGGGTCGTGCAGGTCGCTCGGGCGCACCGATCGCGCGTCCCCGCGCTGCACCACGAAGAGCACCGTCGCCTCCACGCCGCGGCGACGCTCCTTGATGAGGGCGAGCAGATGCTTCGTCGCCCGGGCGCTCACCGAGTCGGGGAAGTACCCGCGTCGGTCGGGGTAGACCAGGTGGCAGTTCTTCACCTCGACGTCGTGCACCACGCCCGGCGCCGTCAGCCGGAAGTCCACGCGGCTCCCGGCCACGTGCGGATACTCCGGCCGCACCGTCTCGTAGGCGCCCATCCGGGGGAGCGCGCGCGCCTCGAGCATCGCCTTCACAAGCCGGTTGGGGAGGATGGTGTCGACGCCCACCCGTTCACCGTCGATCTCCGTCGCGCACCAGGTGTACGCGAGCTTCCGCGACGCGCCCGGGGCGGCGCACACCCAGACCCGGGCGCCGGGGCGCACGAGGCCCTCCATGCTCCCGCTGTTGACGCAGTGGGCGGTGATGGCCCGGCCGTCGTCGAGCACCACGTCCGCGAGGAAGCGATGGTAGCGGCGCACCAGGCGGCCGGCCTCCAGGGGCGCGGTCCAGGGCAGGAGGAAATCCAGGTCCATGGTGGGGGGAGAGCTCCTGGGCGCGGAGGCTGCTCCGCAGAGGCCCTTCAGCGCAACACCCCCGGAGGGCGATTGTCTCCGCCTCGCCGCAGCCGGCGTCCCGCCGCGGTGGTGGCCAGGGCGAGCGCCGCGAGGAGCGACGCGCTCACCGCCGCCTCGGCGGAGTTTGTGGGAGCGCGCCAGAGCATCACCGTGAGGGGGCCTTCGGGGGTGTCGGGGGCCACGCAGAGCAGCGGCGCGCACTCGGCGAAGGCTCGACCCAGGCAGAGGGTGACCGCCGCCAGGATGCCTCGGGAGGCGAGCGGGAGGCTCACCCGGAGGATGGTCTCCGACTGCGAGGCGCCGAGCGCAAGGGAGGCCTCCTCCAGCTCGTGAGGGACGGCCTGCAGCGCCCGCTCGGTGAGCGACGCGAGCCACGGGAGGTTGAGCATCGCGAGCACCAGGGCCATGGAGAGGGCGGTGCCGTACAGCCCGGAGGCGGCGGAGAACAGCGTCCAGCCGGCGAGGCCGAATACCACGGCGGGTAAGGCCGAGGCGGCGTCGAGGGCGCCCCGCACGGCGCGGGCGAGGCGGGAGGTGTCGGCGACGCGGGCGAGCCAGAGGCCCAGGGCGAGGGCGGGGCCGAGGGCGAGGGCGGTGGAGAGCAGGGCGAGGCGCGCCGAGCGGCCGAGGGCGAGGAGCGCCGGGCGGAGGGCCTCGGGGTGCGCGCGGAGGCCGAGCGCGCCGGCGAGGAGCAGCGCCGAGAGAAGGGCGGCGAGCCCGAGGAGGACCAGCGCGGTCAGCGAAGCGAGGAGGGCTCGTCCGAGGGGCTCGAGCGAGCGGGCGGGCGGGCGAGCAGCGCCACCCCCGTCGAGAGGATCAGCAGCATCAGGGACATCGCGAAGAGGGAGTGGTTCCATGGAGAGGAGGTCGGGGCGCGGGGGAGCTCGTCGATGATGCGGGCGGTGAGGGTGCGCGGGCCACCCCCTCGGGAGGCCAGGAGCTGCACCGCGACGGTCTCTCCCGCGGCCCGGGCGAAGCCTGCGCCGGCCGCCGCCGCGAGGCCCCGCCAGCGCGACGGCACCACGACGCGCCAGGCCGTCTGCCACGCCGACGCGCCGAGCGCCTCGCTGGCCTCCCTCAGCGCCTCCGGGGCGCCTCGCAGCGCCTCGACGGAGAGCAGCGCCACCGTCGGGAGGATCATCACCGCGAGCACGACGCCGGTGACCAGGGTGCTCACCCGCTCGACGCCCAGCAGCCCGAGGAGCCGCAGCGCCGCGAAGCCGAAGACCACGCCCGGGAGCGCGGCGCAGACCTCCAGCACCCGCACGGCCCGCTCCCGCCACGGCCCTTCGGAGAGCTCGGCGGTGTACACCGCGACCGCCATCCCGGGGAGGGCGCCGAGGGCGGTGGCCACGACGGCGCAGGAGAGCGTGGCGCGCGTGGCCGGGAGCAGGCTTCGGAGGTCCGTCTCGACGAGGCCGTGCACGCCCCGGGCGAGCATCGCGGCGGCCAGGGCGGCGGAGCCGGTGAGGAGCAGCGCGGCGACGGCGCGCAGCGCGCGGGCGAGCCAGCGGTCGCCAGCGCCGAGGGCGTTCACGGGCGCGGTCGCTCGGAGCGCCGGTGCCGCACGTCGACGCCGCGCACCATGAAGACCACCTGCTCAGCGAGGTTGGTGGCGTGGTCGGCGACGCGCTCGACGTACTTGGCGGCGGAGGCGACGGCCTGGCCCGCGGGGATCTCGTCGGGGTGCACGCGCATCCACGCGAAGACCTCGCGCAGCACGCGGCCGTAGAGGGCGTCGACCTCCGCGTCGCGGCGGAGCACGGCCTCGGCGCGGTCGGCGTCGCGCTCGACGAAGGCGTCGAGGGCCTCGCGCAGCATCGACTGCGCGGCGGCGCTCATCTCCGCGAGCTCCGGGTGCGGCGGCACCGCCGGGGCCAGCGCGATCTCCGCCACGCGCTCGCAGAGGTTGACCGCCTCGTCGCCGATGCGCTCGAGGTCGGTGACGCACTTGAGCGTGGTGGTGATGAAGCGCAGGTCGTCGGCCACGGGCTGTCGCAGGGCGAGCATGTGCAGCGCGAGCTCGTCGATCTCCATCTCGTCGCGGTCGATGCGGGCGTCGAGGGCCACCACCTCCGGCACGCGCCCGAGGTCTCGCTCGAGGAAGGCCGTGACCGCCAGGTGGATGGCCTGCTCGCAGCGCGCTCCCATGGCGAGCAGCCGGCTCCGCAGCTCCCGGAGCTCGGCCTCGAAGTCGCGGGAGAGGTGTCCGCCGACGTTGGGCATCGCGGCGGGGCCCCTATCCGTACCGCCCGGTGAGGTAGTCCTGGGTGAGGCGCTCCCGGGGGCGGGTGAAGACCACGCGGGTGTCGCCGACCTCGACCAGGCGGCCCTCGTGGAAGAGGGCGGTGCGCTGGGAGACCCGGGCGGCCTGCTGCGGCGCGTGGGTGACCACCACGAGGGTGAGGCTCTCTCGCAGGTCGGCGAGCAGGCCCTCGATGCGCGCGGTGGCGATGGGGTCGAGGGCTCCGGTGGGGTCGTCGAGCAGGAGCACCTCGGGGCCGACGGCGAGCGCCCGGGCGACGCAGAGCTGCTGCGCGGCGCCGGGGCTGAGGGTGCGGGCGTCGACGGTCAGCCGGTCGCGGACCTCGTCCCAGAGCGCCGCCCGGCGCAGGGCCGTCTCGACGCGGTCGGTGAGGGCGCGGTGCTCGTCGACGCCAGCGGTGCGCAGGCCGTACGCGACGTTGTCGAAGACCGACCCCGGGAAGAGCCGAGGCTGCGAGAAGACCATCCCCACGCGGCGGCGCAGCCGGCGAAGGTCCATGTCCGGGCGGTGGATGTCCTCTCCGTCGAGGGTGATGGTGCCGGTGATGCGGGTTCCGGGGCGCTGCTCGTCGAGGCGGTTGAGCGCTCGGAGCAGGGTGCTCTTGCCGCAGCCCGAGGGGCCGAGCAGCGCCGTGACCCTCCGCGGAGGGAGCGCGAGGTCGACGTCGAAGAGCACCTGACGGCCGTCGTAGAAGCAGCTCAGCCCTCGCACCGAGAGCTTCGCCGGCGCGGCCTCCTCGGGCGCGGGGAAGGGCAGCACGCGAGGTTCGGTGGAGGAGAGCGCCACGGGGATTAGGAGGACCGTGACAGCTTGGCCGGGCAGCGCAACCGCTGTCCGGTGACGTCCTCGTGAACTGTGGTCCTTGGGGAGCCGTGAGGCTCGGCTGGAGCAGGGAGCAAAGTCCCCGATGGCATCGCGCGTCTGTTTCGAGACCGTAACGAGCGTGGGATAGTCCTTCTCGCCGTGAGCCAGACCCCGCGAGTGCTGATCGTCGAGGACGAGCCGGACCTCGTCCGACTGCTGGAGTTCAACCTTCAACAAGCCGGCTTCGAGACGCGCTCGGTGGGGCGCGCGACGGAGGCCGTGAAGACCGCCGCGGCCTTCGGGCCCGACGTGGTGCTGCTCGACCTGATGCTCCCGGACGGCTCGGGCACCGACGTGTGCCGCGCGCTCAAGACCGGCGCCGCGACCCGTGCGATCCCGGTGATCATGGTGACCGCCCGGGGCGAGGAGATCGACCGGGTGGTGGGCTTCGAGCTGGGCGCCGACGACTACGTCACCAAGCCCTTCAGCGTGCGCGAGCTCATCCTGCGCATCCGCGCGGTGCTCCGTCGCAGCGACGTCGAGGGCGCTCCCGAGGACGTCATCACCTTCGGGCGGCTTCGGGTCGACCGCACCGCGCACCGGGTCTACGTCGACTCCGCGGAGGTGGTGCTGACGGCGCTGGAGTTCCGGCTGCTGTCGACGCTCATCGAGCGGCGCAACCGGGTGCAGAGCCGCGACGCGCTGCTCGCCGACGTCTGGGGGCTGCAGATGCACGTCGAGACGCGCACCGTCGACACGCACATCAAGCGGCTGCGAGAGAAGCTCGGCGCCGCGGGGGAGTACATCCACACGGTGCGCGGCGTGGGCTACCGCTTCGCCTCCGACCCCGGCGACCCCGGCGGCTGAGCCCAGGCGATGGCGCGCGGCGCTCGCACCCACCGGCGCTTCTCCCTTGGGCTGCGCGCCCGGCTGCTCTTCATCTCCATCGCCCTGGTGGCCGTCGGGCTCCTGCTGGCGCAGTGGTTCATCTCCGCCGCGCTCGACCGCAGCCTCCGGGCGCACGCCGAGGAGCAGCGGCTCACCGAGTCGTCGCTCATCGCCGCCGCGGTGCGGGCCGTCGGCGCGTGGGACACGGACGCCGCCGATCCGCTGGTGCGCGAGTTCGCTGCGAGGGTGCACGACCGGGTGACCCTGGTGGCCCCGGACGGTCGGGTGGTGGCCGACTCGGCGATCCCCGCGTGGCGGCTGCCGAGCGTCACCAACCACGGCGCCCGGCCGGAGGTGGTGGCGGCGATTCGTACGGGGCGCGGCGTGGCGCAGCGGCAGAGCGTGACGGTGCACCGGGACCTCACCTACGCCGCGACCCGCATCGACGGCCCGGGGGGCGAGTGGGTGCTCCGCGTGGCGGTCTCGTCGGCGCTGGAAGAGGTGACCCGCGCGGCGCTCTGGCGCCTTCTCGGGGTGGGCGGGGCCCTCGGGCTGCTGGTAGCCGCGGGGATGTCCTGGCTCGCGGTGGCACTCGCGGCGCGGCCCCTGCGGCGGCTCACGGAGACCGCGCACGCCATGGTGCACGACCTCTCGGTGCGCAGCCGCATCGACCTCGACGACGACGTGGGGGCGCTCGCCGGGGCGCTCGACGAGCTCGCGGACAACCTCGCCAGCACCCTCGGCAAGCTGGAGCGGGAGCGCGACCGGCTGGGGGCCATCCTGGAGTCGATGGCCGAGGGGGTGCTGGTCACCGACGCCAACGGCCAGGTGGTGCTGGCCAACCGGGCGTTGCGGGAGATGTTCCTGCTGGGCGGCGACGTGGAGGGCAGGGAGCCCATCGAGGTGGTGCGCAACGCCGACCTGCACGAGCTCTTCGCCGAGGCGGCGCGCTCGTCGGGCCCTACCTCCCGGGAGCTCTCCATCGAGGGCCTTCGGCCGCGGAGGGTGATGGCCCGGGTGGCGCCCGTGGAGCAGGCCGGGGCGGGCGCCGTCGCGGTGCTCTCGGACGTGACCGAGCTGCGGCGGCTGGAGACCGTGCGGCGTGACTTCGTGGCCAACGTCTCGCACGAGCTGCGCACCCCCGTGGCGGCGATCCGAGGGGCGGCGGAGACGCTTCTCCTGGGCGGGGCGCAGCACGCGGAGACGGCCTTCGAGTTCGCGACCATGATCGACCGTCACGCCGAGCGGCTGCACCGGCTGGTGGAGGACCTCCTGGAGCTTTCGCGCATCGAGGCCCGGGAGCTGCGCATCGACCCCGTTCCCCTGGAGCTTCGCGCCGAGGCGGAGCGGGCGAGGGAGCTCCTGAGCCTCGCGGCGCAGGCGCGGCGGACGGAGGTGCGGGTGGAGGTCGGCGCGCTGAGGGTGCTGGCCGACCAGGCCGCCCTCGAGCACGTGCTCACCAACCTGCTGGAGAACGCCATCAAGTACTCGCCCGAGGGGTCGGTGGTGACGGTGCGCGCGGAGCGCCGCGGGGAGACCGTTCGCACCCTGGTCGAGGACGACGGGCCGGGCATCGAGCCCCGCCACCTGCCCAGGCTCTTCGAGCGCTTCTATCGGGTCGACGCGGGGCGCTCGCGGCAGGTGGGAGGCACGGGGCTCGGGCTCGCGATCGTGAAGCACCTGGCCGAGGCGATGGGCGGAGCGGTCGGCGTGGAGAGCACTGTCGGCCGCGGGTCGCGCTTCTGGATCGACCTGCCTGCCGCGCCCGCTCAGATCTCGTAGAAGAGCGAGAGCACCACGACCGCGAGGACGATCGCGGTGATGCCCACGGAGACCCAGGCGAGGCGCCGCGCGGAGCGGGCGCGCGTCCGGGCGAGCTCCATCTGGCGGTTGTTGGCGGCGGAGTAGGCCATGAGCCCGAGGGTGATCCCGACGAGCCCGACGGGGTTGCAGCCGCCGAGGAGGGCGACGATGGAGAGCACGACGGAGAGCACGGCGCTGCCGGCGAGGTCCTCGTCGGCGACGAAGCCCGGCCGGGGGGGCGGCGCATACACCGGCTGGTAAGCGGGCGCCGGGGGCGCGTGGCGCGCGGCGGGCGCGGACGAGCGCATCACCTGCGCGAGCATCGCGGGGTCGACGGCCTGCGTCGCGGGGACGAACTGCGGCTGCGCCGAGGGCTGCGTGGGCGGCGTCTGAAACTGCGGCGGATGCTGCGGCGTCTGAAACTGCGGCGGATGCTGCGGCGGCGCTGGACCGACGGAGAAGGCGGTGCCGCAGCGGGGGCACTGCACCCACGGCGAGGGGGCGTCGAAGTCGAGCTGACAGCGCGGGCAGCGGGTGTGCATCGGGGACGACTCCGGCGGACGCTATCACCTCCGCGGGGTGGCGCTTGTCCCGCGATCGCGCGGGGTGGTACTGCGGTGGGGTCGTCGTGGGTCCCGCGTTGCTGCTGCTGGAGTTGGGGTCGATCGCGCGCGGTTACGTGGCGCTCGACGCCATGGCCAAGCGCGCGGTGGTCTCGGTGCTCCACGCCGAGCCCATCACCCCGGGCAAGTACTGGATCGCGCTCCACGGAGGCGAGGCCGAGCTCGACGAGGCCCTGGTGCCCGGGCTCGAGGTGGCGGCGGGTCAGCGCATCGACCACGTGCTGCTGCCCTACGCGCACCCCGACGTGCTGGCCGCGGTCGCGGCGGGCGGTGGCGTGCGCGCCGGCGCCCCGGAGGACTCCGTGGGAGTGATCGAACTCTCCTCGCTCTCGGCGGCGGTGCGTGCCGCGGACGCGGCGCTGAAGGGGGCGGATGTGCGCCTGGTCGACCTCCACCTGGGGCGGGGCATCGGGGGCAAGGGGACCGTGGTGCTGACCGGTCCGCTGGAGGACATCGAGGCGGCGGTGGCGATGGGCGCCGAGGCGGCGACGGAGGCATGGCTGGTCGCGACCGAGGTGCTGGCCAACCCCGACGTCGCGGTGACCCGGGCCGCGGTGAACCGTCGCCGCTAGCGCCGGGCTGTGCTTTGATCGGCCCGTGAAGGGAGCAGCTCCGTCGCGGCGCGCATGGGCGCCTTGCCTGGTCCTGGCGCTCGTCGTCGCTGGAGCGCCCGCAGGGGCGCAGCAGCGGAGCGAGGCCGAGGTCCGCTACGAGCGCGGCGTGGCGCTCTTCACGGCGCGCAACTACGAGGGGGCGCTGCTGGAGTTCCAGCGATCGCTGGCGCTCTCGGGCGGGGTCGACCTGCTCTTCAACATCGGCCGCACCTACCAGGCGATGGGCCGCTACGCCGAGGCGGCGCAGACCATCGACGAGTACCTGCGGCGGGCGCGCGACCTCCTGCCCGAGCGACGCCAGGAGGTCAGCCGGATGCTGACGACGCTCCGCGGGTTCATCGCGCACCTCCGGGTGCGGGTGACGCCCGCGGACGCGGCGGTGACCCTGGACGGCGAGCCCGTGAGCCGTGAGCGCCTCGCCTCGGCGCTGACGGTGAACCCGGGGCGTCACGTGGTGACGGCGCAGCGCTCGGGCTACACCACGACCGCCGAGCCGGTGGTGGTGGCCTCGGGCGAGTCTCGAGACGTCACCGTCTCCCTCTCCGCGGCGCCCGCCTCGCTGGGCGAGGGCACCCTGGTGCTGCGCAACGCCCCGGCCTCCGCGGTGCTCCGGGTCGACGGCGTGGTGGCGCGCTCGCCGGTGCGGCTGCCGGTGCGCACGCACCGCATCGAGCTGGGGGCGCCGGGCTTCGCGTCCTGGCGGGGGGAGGTGCTCATCGAGCCGCAGCGGTCGAGGGTGCTCACGGCGCACATGGAGCGCGCTCGGGGGTTGAGCCCCCGGTGGTTCATCGCCGGGGCGTGCGCCACCGGGGCCGTGGCGCTGGTGGGCGGCGTCTTCGGCGGGCTCACGCTGGCCGCCCGCTCGGAGTTCGACCAGCAGCTTCGGTACAGCGACGTCGCCGCCGACCGCGACCTCGCCGACCGGGGCGAGACCTTCCGCACGGTGGCCAACGTGAGCTTCGGCGTGGCGGCGGCGCTGGGCGTCGCGACGGTGGTGCTGCTCACCCAGACCGGCTTCGGGGTGAGCGCGACGACCGTGGACGTGGCCGCGGCGCCGGGCGGCCTCCAACTACGATTCTAGAGCGAGGAGCATGACCCCATGCGAGACCAGCGACGCAGCCCAGGCTTCCTCCTGACCTTGGCGGCGTGGGCGCTGCTCGGCGGGTGCACGACGAGCTTCGAGCTGCGCGATCGAGCCGCGGACGGCGGCGCGGCGGACGGCGCGGCGGACCTCGGCGTCGACGCCCGCAGCGACGACGCGGGCGACGCGGGCGCCCTCGACGCCGGGTCCTGCCGACAGGCGGGAGACCGCTGCTGCTCGGAGGCCTCGCGGGGGGCCTTCTGCGTGGGCGGCCTCGTGTGCTCCGAGGGCTACTGCGCCCAGTGCCCGGGGAGCCTGTTCGCCTGCGGCAACGCCTGCGTCGACCTGCAGACCAACGGCCGGCACTGCGGCGTCTGCGGAACCGTCTGCGCCGAGGGGCAGCGCTGCGCGAGCGGCACCTGCGCGCTCGACTGCCCGGCCCCGGGGACCGTCTGCGGCAGCCGCTGCGCCAACCTCCAGTCCGACTCGTCGCACTGCGGGGCGTGCGACCGCGGGTGCAGCGGCGTCCCGGGCAGCGTCGGCACCCTCGACCGCTGCGTGAGCGGGAGCTGTCAGCGCTCCTGCGCTCCCGGCTTCGGCGACTGCGACGGCAGCGCGGCCAACGGCTGCGAGGTCGACACCCGCACCAGCGCGACCCACTGCGGCGGCTGCGGCCTCGCGTGCTCTCCCCCCCGGGCGGTCGGCGCCTGCGCGGCGGGCGCGTGCTCCATCGCGAGCTGCATGCCGGGCTACGGCAACTGCGACGGCAACGTGGGCAACGGCTGCGAGGTCGACGTCAACCGCGACACCGCGCACTGCGGGGCCTGCGGTCGGGCCTGCGCGTCGAACCAGATCTGCCGCGAGGGTCAGTGCCTCACGCAGATGACCGCGTGCCGGGCGGGCACCGCGGACTGCCTCGCCGACATGCCCGGGTGCGAGACGCAGACGGACAACGACGTGGCGAACTGCGGCGCCTGCGGCCGGACCTGCGTGTTTCCCAACGCGGCGGCGACCTGCTCGCGGAGCGCGTGCGCCATCGGGGCGTGCGCCGCGGGCTACATGAACTGCGACGGCAACGCGGCCAACGGCTGCGAGGCGCGGGTGACCAGCGACGTGGCCAACTGCGGCATGTGCGGACGGGCGTGCGCGAGCCCCAACGGGGTCGCGGCGTGCGTGGCCGGGGCGTGCTCGCTGGCCTCGTGCAACCCCGGCTACGCCGACTGCGACCGCTCGGCGGCCAACGGCTGCGAGGCCGACCTCCTCGCGGGGGGGCAGAGCTGCGGCGGCTGCGGGCTGGCCTGCGCTCCGGCCAACGCCGTCGGGGCCTGCGTCGCCGGGCGCTGCAGCATCGGGAGCTGCCGGGCGGGCTTCGAGGACTGCGACGGCAACGCGGCCAACGGCTGCGAGGCGAACCTCACCGCCGACCCGGTGCGCTGCGGGAGCTGCGCCGGGGTGTGCGCGTTTCCCAACGCCGCCTCGTCGTGCGTCGGGGGCGCGTGCGCGCTCGGGGCCTGCGCGGCCGGCTTCGGCAACTGCGACGGCGCCGCGGCCAACGGCTGCGAGACCAACGTGAGCGCCTCGACGACGAGCTGCGGCGAGTGCGGGCGCGCCTGCTCCTTCGCCAACGCGTCGGCGACCTGCTCCAGCGGCGTCTGCGCGCTCGGGGCCTGCGGCCTCGGCTGGGGCGACTGCGACGGCAACCCGGCCAACGGGTGCGAGACCTCGCTGACGTCGAGCGGCGCCCACTGCGGCGCCTGCGGGCGCACCTGCGCGACCGGGCAGAGCTGCAGCGGGGGCGCCTGCGTGCTCGCCTGCGCGCCGGGAGAGCGGGTGTGCGCCGGGGCCTGCGTCGACGTGAGCTCCAACGTGAGCCACTGCGGCGGCTGCGGCTCCGTGTGCCCCGCCGGGCCCAACGCGCAGGCGGTCTGCGAGGCCGGGGTCTGCCGGCGGCGCTGCGTGGCTCCCTACGGCGACTGCGACGGCGCCGCGGCCAACGGCTGCGAGGTCAACCTCAGCCTCGACCGCGCCCACTGCGGCGCGTGCGGCGCCTCGTGCGGCTCGCCGCCCCACGCGACCACCCGCTGCGAGCGGGCGGCCTGCGTGCTGGACTGCGCGAGCGGCTACCAGGACTGCGACGGCGTCGCCTCCAACGGCTGCGAGGTGGCCATCAACAGCGACGCCGCCAACTGCGGGCGCTGCGGCCACGCGTGCCCGCCCGCCTCGAGCGACCGGTACCACACCACAAGCTCGGCGTGCTCCACGGGGCGCTGCGAGTACCAGTGCGCGGCGGGTTGGGGGGACTGCAACAACCAGGAGGACGACGGCTGCGAGACCTCCCTCAACACCGTCACCCACTGCGGGAGCTGCACCATGGCCTGCCCCGCAGATCGCCTGGCGGTTGCGGTGTGCTGCGCCACCAGCCGCGGGGCGATCTGCTGCCAGCGGGCGGCGCTGTTCCTGACCTGCCTCGGGTCGAGCACGGGCATCGACCTGACGTGCTTCTGACGGGTGGGGACTAGACGCTGAGTTCGAGCATGCGCTCGATGGGGCGCAGGGCCTTGAGGCGGAGGTCTTCGGGGATGGTGATCTCGGGCCCCAGCGTGACGAGCGCGCGGTGCACCGCCTCGAGGGTGTTCTTCTTCATGAAGGGGCAGTCGTTGCAGGCGCAGTTGGCGTCCGGCGGAGCGGGGATGAACTCCTTGTCGGGCGACGACTTGCGCATCTGATGGAGGATGCCGCTCTCGGTCAGCACGATGAACTCCCTCGCGGGGGACTGCTTGGAGTAGTTGAGCAGCGCGCTGGTCGAGCCGATGAAGTCCGCCATGGCGAGGAGCTGCGGCTCGCACTCGGGGTGCGCGAGCACCTTCGCCTCGGGGTGGCGCACCTTCAGCGCGATGAGCTTCTTCTCCGAGAAGGTCTCGTGGACGATGCAGCTGCCCCGCCAGAGCAGCATCTCGCGGCCGGTCTGCTTGGCGACGTAGGCCCCGAGGTTGCGGTCGGGGGCGAAGATGATCGGCCGGCCCTCCGGCACGCTGCGCACGATCTTCTCCGCGTTGGAGCTGGTGCAGATGCAGTCGGAGAGCGCCTTCACGCCCGACGAGCAGTTGATGTACGAGATCACGTAGTGGTCGGGGTGCCGCGCGGTGAAGGCCGCGAAGCGGTCGGCCGGGCAGCCGTCGGAGAGCGAGCACCCGGCGTCCATGTCGGGCAGCACCACCCGCCGCGTGGGGTTGAGGATCTTCGCGGTCTCGGCCATGAAGTGCACGCCCGCGAACACGATCACGTCGGCCGTGGTCTTCGCCGCCGCCTGCGAGAGCTGCAGCGAGTCGCCGACGAAGTCCGCCACGTCCTGCACCTCGCCGTCGACGTAGTAGTGCGCCAGCAGCACCGCGTTCTTCTCGCGCTTGAGCCGCTTGATGTCTTCCGCGAGGTCGTCCGCCACCGCCATCGTCCAATGCTCCTGCGCGAGTTGGGCATCCGGCGCCCGGGCGCGCCACCGGACCCTAGTGCCGCGCCCCCCGGAAGTCACTCGCGGCGACTCCGTGTCGATGTTGTTTGCGCGGAGGGCTTCGACTATCGTCCGCGCCGCCTCCACCGGGCGCCCGAAGGATATCGGCTCCGGCGTCCGACCATCTCCCGCATGACCACACCCGAAGAAGCACAGTGGCTGGAGCGCGCCCGCGGGGGCGACCGCGCCGCGTTCGGGTCGATCGTGCGCCAGCACCAGCGCCGCATCCACCGCCTCGCGCTTCACCTCACCGGCTCCGCGGGCGACGCCGACGACGTGGTGCAGGAGACCTTCCTCCGGGCCTTCCGCGCCATCGAGCGCTTCGACGGCCGGGCGGACATCTTCACCTGGCTCTACCGCATCTGCGTCAACGTCTCGCTCAACCAGCGCCGCCGGCAGCGTCGGGTGGTGGTCGACCTCGACGATCCGCGCGTCCCCGAGGCCGCCGCGGAGGGCAGCGACCCCTCGGAGAGCGCCGACCAGGCGGAGTCGTGGCGCGCCCTGGCCGCGGCGGTCGATCAGTTGTCCGAGTCGCTGCGCACCACCCTGGTGCTCGCCTGCGTGGAGTCACTGCCCTACAAAGAAATCGCTCAGGTGCTGGGTTGTAGTGAAGGCACCGTCGCGTGGCGAGTCCACGAAGCGCGACGGAGGCTCCGGGATGCCCTAGCCCCCGAGGCGATGGCACCCGAAGACCCCGCAGTGAATCCTGGAGGCGACCGTGGACGACGCACTTAGAGAGAAGATCCTCGCGTCCCTCGACCCCGGCTCGGACAAGAAGTCCGAGCGGGCGCTGGCGCGGGCCCTCGACCGTGACCCGGTGGCGAGGGAGTACGCCGCGTCGCTCCGCCGCGTCGACCGCGCGCTGCGGTCGTGGCCCGTGGGCTCCCGCCCGGAGAGCGAGTGGGAGGCCTCCGCGGCGAGGGTGCTCGCGGCCATCGAGGCCGACTCCAAGGATCCGGGCGCGGCGCGCGTCCTATCGGGAGACGACGATCCCCTCGCGCCACCAGCCTTCGACGACGACGCATCACCGATGGAGACACGACCTGCCATGTCCGAGCCCAACGAACACGACCCGGACCTCGAGAACCTCGCGGCCCTGACCCGCACGTCCCTCGCGCCCGGCGCGGTGCCGTCGGTTCGTCCGCACTCCGCCCCGTCGATCTCCGACGCGGCCGACGACACCAGCTCCGGCATCGTCGACATCAAGCAGCTCTCGGCCATGGCGCGAGACGCCGCGGCCTCCGCCCCGCCTCCCGCCGCCGCGAAGGCGCCCGTCGCCGAGGCGGAGGCCCCGAAGCCCGCGAAGACCGAGGTGAAGCCCGCCTCCAAGAAGGACGACGTGATGGTCACCGCGAAGCCCGCGGTGCCGGTCGTCGCCGCGGAGCCCCCGCGCCGCGCCGGAGGAGGGCCGCTCTGGGCCATCGGCGGCATGGCCGTCATGGCCGGGGCCTTCCTGCTCTACAACTCCAGCAGGGACAGCGCGCCCACCTCTCCCTCGGCGGTCGAGTCCACCTCGCCCTCGAGCGCCTCGCCCGAGGCCCTTCCGCAGGCCGTCCCGTCGCCGGCCCCGGCCGAGCCCGCCGCGCCCGCTCCGACGCCCGCCGCCGAGGCCGCCCCGGTCGCGGCCCCCGCGCCGCCTCCTCCCGCCGCGGTCGCTCCCGCGCCGGAGCCCGCCCCCGAGGCGCAGGCCCGCCGCCACGCCCGCACGGAGCCCTCCGAGGGCGCTGCCGCCCCCCGCGCTGCGGCCGCTCCTGCCCCGGCTCGCACCACCGCCCCGACGGCGCCCGCTGCGGCGCCCGCTCCCGGGCTTCGCCCCGCCGCGGCCCCTGCGACCACCACCACCGCGGCGGCCCCCGCGCCGGCCCCTCGCGGCGGCACCGCGCCCGCTGCGGCGCCCGCTCCCGCGGCGGGTCGCGCCACCTCGGTCGATGACCTGCTCAACCGCGCGGCGCCCTCCGCCGCCCCGGCCGCTGCGGCGGCCCCCGCGGCCGCGTCGGCCGACCTGCCCGAGCGCCTCGGCCGCGCGCAGATCACCGGGGTGCTCGGCCCCCTCAACGGGGCCGTTCGCTCCTGCGCCCAGGGGCAGACAGGCACCGCGCCGGTGTCCATCGTGATCGGCAACGACGGCGCCGTGCGCACCGCCACGGTGAGCGGCCAGTTCGCCGGTACGCCGGTGGGCGACTGCATCGCCGGGGTCGTACGCCGCGCGCACTTCCCGGCCTTCCGCGCTCCGACGCAGAACCTGATGTTCCCCTACGTGATCACGCCGCCCACCGGCCGCTGATCGACCGGCCTCCCGCCCGACGCTCCCGTCATGGCCCTGATCACCGTACTCGCCCCCTGCTACAACGAAGAGGGCAACGTCACCGAGCTCTACTCGCAGGTGCGGGCGGTGTTCGACAAGCTCCCGCAGCACGCGCTGGAGTTCGTCTTCATCGACAACTGCTCCACCGACGGCACCGTCGCCGAGCTCCGCGGCCTCGCCGCGAAGGACCGCGCGGTGAAGGTGATCCTCAACGTGCGCAACTTCGGCCAGGTGCGCTCGCCCTACCACGCGCTGTTGCAGTGCCGCGGCGCCGCGGTGATCACCCTCGCGGCCGACCTGCAGGACCCTCCCTCGCTCATCCCCGAGCTGCTGGCGAAGTGGGAGGAGGGCTTCAAGGTCGTCGCCGCGGTGAAGCGCACCTCCGACGAGAGCTTCCTCTACCGCCTGCTCCGGGGCAGCTTCTACGCGCTCATCCACCGCATCTCCGATGTGCGGCCCATCCAGAACTTCACCGGCTTCGGGCTCTACGACCAGGTGGTGATCGAGGCGCTGCGCAAGATCGACGACCCGCAGCCCTACTTCCGCGGGCTCATCTCCGAGATCGGCTGGCCCCCGGCGCTGGTGCCCTTCGACAAGCCCCGGCGCGTCCGGGGCATCAGCAAGAACAACTTCTTCACCCTCTACGACCTCGCCATCCTGGGGATCGTCAAGCACTCGGTGGCGCCGCTGCGTCTCGCGACCTTCTTCGGCTTCGTGATGTCGGGCCTGAGCCTCCTGCTCTCGCTCGGCTACCTCGTCGCCAAGCTCGTCTTCTGGGACCGCTTCGTCCTCGGCACCGCGCCGATCCTCATCGGGTTCTTCTTCTTCGCCTCGGTGCAGCTCTTCTTCATCGGGATCCTGGGCGAGTACATCAACTCGATCCACATCCACGTGAGGAAGCTGCCGCTCGTGGTGGAGCGGGAGCGCATCAACTGGGAGCCGGACGCCACGCCCGTGCTCAGCGAGGCGGCGTCGCCCCCAGCAGGATGAGCGGGTTGTCGAGCCCGAGCGCCCTCGCCGAGGCCGCGATCGCCGGGCCGTGCAGCGTGCTGGCGATCAGGATGGGCACCCCCGCCTCGGCCTCGGAGGGAGCCCTCACGGGCACGCCTCGCAGGGTGCCGCCCTGGAGCTTGGGGTTGTTGTCGAGGAAGGCCGTGATGCGAGCCCTGCCCAGGCAGGTGTCGTGCAGCAGCTTGAAGAGAAGCTGCCCGGTGCCCCAGACCTGCAGCGGCGCGTGGAGGTGCGGGGCGATCACGGCGTCGAGCCGGCGCAGCTCCTCCGAGGAGCGCTGGACGTACTCGCGCACCCGCTCGACCGAGTCGCGGTCGTAGACCGGGGCCGCGACGGTCGGCGCCTCGACGCGCCTGGCCAGCGTGAACACCGCGGGGATCGGGATGCTCGGGGCGGCGTCGAAGACCTTCTCCCCGCCCGCCACGGGGACGAAGCCGGAGGCGCCCAGCAGGCTCTCCAGCGAGCGCCGGGTGAAGTGGTTGATGTGCTCGGTGTTGAAGTCCTGGAAGGGCGCTCGAAGGCACTCCGCGTAGCCCGCGGCGTCGGGCGTCTCGACGTAGAGCAGGCCGTCGTCGTCCACGAGAGAGCGAAGGGCGCTGGTGGCGGCGTCGAGGTCGCGCACGTGCTCGAGGACGTGGGTGAGCGAGACGAGGCCGAAGCGCCCCAGGTCGGAGCCCGCGAAGAGGCCGCCCACGTGGCCCTCGAAGCCCAGCGCCTGCACGTTGGCCGCGCAGCCCGGGGAGGGATCGACGCCGACGAGGCGGGTGAAGCCATGGCGGGAGAGGGCTTGCAGGAGGCCGCCGTTGGCGCAGCCGAGGTCGAGCACCGGGCGGTCGCGCCATGGGATGTGCGAGGCGAGGAAGTCCGCGAGGGCCTCCAGGCGTCGCAGGTCGTAGGGGTTGTCACCGCCGCCGGTGCCGACGGTGCGGTCTTCGTACTTGGAGCGGGCGGCGTAGTAGGCGTCGTAGGTCGACTGCGGCGCCGGGGTGTCGGCGAAGGCGAAGCCGCAGGCCGCGCAGGCGACCACGTCGTACTCGCGGGGCAGCGGGTCTTCGTCGGGCAGGTCGAAGCGCTGCGTGTGGAGCACCTCCCCGCGGTCGCCTCGGCAGATGGGACAGGGGCGCTGGAGGTGCTTCATCGGCACGCGGGGGTTCAGGGCTTCGCGGGCTCTCGCAGCGACGGGGGCACGTCGAGCCCTCGCTCGAGGATGAGCTGCTGCAGCGACGGCACGCTCGCGTAGGGGCTGTCGATCGCGTCGATGGTGACCGGGTGATCCTGCGCGATGGGGCGCAGCAGCACCTCGCCCTTCATCAGCTCGCGGCAGGAGATCTGCCCCTTGAGCAGCGGCACGGCGAGGTAGACGTCCTCGGCGGTGAGCGCGTGCCCGGCGGGCAGGTCGTGCTTCGCGTAGACCCCGCGCACCAGGGCGTCGAGGTAGCGCACCTCTCGCTCCGGGGGGATGCGCTTCTGGGTGCCGGGCGCGCCGCACATCTCGCGGGCCTTCTGCCAGGCCTTGAACCACGCGTCGGCCTGGTGGGGGAGGGTGCAGTACTTGGCCACCGGGATGCCGTCGGCCTCGATGTCGATGTGCCGCTCGAAGGTGCGGGCGCCCTTGGCGTAGGCCATCATCACGCTGGAGTTCCAGTCGTGGTACTCGTGCGTCGAGTAGCCGATCGTGAGCTGGGGGTAGCGCTCGCGGAGGAAGTCGATCTGGTTGAGCTCCACCTCGCTGTCTTCCGAGGGGTAGAGCGAGACGCAGTGGTTGATCGCCAGGGGGATGCCGCGGTTGCCGAAGAAGCGCACGAGGTCGTCGACGTCCTTCATCGACGAGCCTCCCGTCGAGGCGATCACCGGCTTGCGCGTCTTGGCGATGTGCTCGATCAGGAACCAGTCGTTGATGTCCGAGCTGGCCAGCTTGATGATCTCGATGCCGAGGTCGACGCACATCTCGACGGACTTCTCGTCGAAGGGCGTGGCCATCGGGATGCAGCCGCTCTGGCGGATGGCGCTGACCAGCGTGGCGTAGTCCTCCCAGCCGAGGCGCGTGTCGAGGGTCTTCTTGATGTACCGGATGTCCTCGCGCGCTCGGAAATCCTTGTGGATGAAGCGGTCGACCTCGCGAAACTGCAGCTTGATCGAAGCCTTCACGTTGTTGAAGCGGACGATGCGACCGAAGTCCGTGATGATCTTCAGCCCGCGGTCGACGCGACCCCAGTGGTTGTTGGCCAGTTCAAGCACGAAGAGGTCTTCGAAGACCGCGTTGGGATGGCTCGGCATGCGCGTCAACCTACGTCCTCGGTCGAGGGGGTCACAAGTTCCAAGAGCCCCGCGAGGCGGGTGATGGTGGCGTGAGGGCGCTCGGGGCTGAGCGTCTCAGGAGCGCCGTAGCCGTAGCCCGCGGCGACGGCGGTCAGCCCGTGGTCGTGCGCGGCGCGCAGGTCCGAGGCGGTGTCGCCCACCATCCAGGTCGAGCGGGGGTCGAGGGAGTGGTCCCTCACGAGGTCTCGCAGCAGCTCGGACTTCGAGCGGGCGGCGCCGGGGAGCGTGTCCACGCACGCGATCGCCTCGAAGGGCCCCAGGGCCAGCGCCGCCACGATGCGCCGCGTCGGGACGTCGCGCTTGGCCGTCGCCACGAAGGCGCGCACCCCCATCGAGGCCAGCGCGGAGAGCAGCTCGCGGGCGCCGGGGTAGGGCGCCGTGAGGGCGTAGTCCGAGGCGTCGTAGCGGCGCACGAAGGCCGCCCGCACCCGGGCGAGCGTGGCGTGGTCGGCGCCCGGAAGGAGGGCGGGGAGGAGGGCGTCGAGCGGCGGGCCGATGAGGGTGCGGGGCAGCGGCTCGATGGGGGGGAGGCCGCAGTCGAGCACCGCCCGCTGGAGCGTCGCGGAGATCTCCGGGTGCGAGTCGACGAGGGTCCCGTCGAGGTCGAAGACGACGGCGTCGGGGCGGCGCACGGTCACTCGTCGGGCAGCAGCGGGACGATCATGTTCTCGCGGAGCTCGTCGCGAGAGAGGAAGGGCGCGAGGTCTTCGAGGGGCGAGGAGATCATCCGTCCGTCGTCGAGGCGGCGGGAGGAGAGCTTCGGGGCGAAGACCTGCTCCAGGTCGAGGAAGACCTCGCACATCTGCGGCCCTTCTCCGTCGAGGGTCTCCCTCACCGCGGCGTCGAGGGCGTCGTGCGAGTCGACGCGGCGGAAGGGGATGCCGTAGGCCCAGGCGAGCTTGCCAAAGTCGGGGAAGCCGAGGCCGCTCTCGGTGCCGCAGCCGACGATGTTGTCCGGGAAGTAGTTGTGCTGCGTCTGGCGGATGGAGTGGTAGCCGCGGTTGTTGAGCACGAAGATCTTGATGGGCAGGCGGTGCGTGACGATCGTCTGCAGCTCCTGGAGGTTCATCTGGATGCTGCCGTCGCCCGCGAGGCAGACCACTCGCCCTCCGGTCGCCACCGCCGCGCCGATGGCCGCGGGGAGGTCGAAGCCCATCGGGGCTGATCCCGAGTTGTGATAGAGGCGCTGGCCCTTCTTCAGCCGGGCGGCCTGGAAGCTGGTGACCGAGGCGGTTCCGTCGCCGGAGACCACCACCTCCCCTTCGGGGAGCTCGCGGAAGAGCACCTCCATGAAGCAGTAGGGGTTCACGCTGCCGACGACCTTCCAGTACTCGGGCAGCACCACGGGGTAGCGACGGGCGCGCTCCTGGCACCACGCGAGCCACGAGGCGTGGTCGCCCGGGCCTCCCGCGTCGAGCGCGCGGTCGAGCGCAGGGAAGAAGGCGCGCAGGTCGGCGTGCACGGGCAGGTCGATGGAGAGCGTGGGCTTGCGCAGCTCGGCGGCGTCGACGTCCACCATGACCTTGAAGGCGTGGCGGGCGAAGTTCTGCCAGCCGTAGCTGATCTGCCGGATGTTGAGCCGACACCCGAGCACCAGCAGGAGGTCCGCGTTCTGCACGGCGAAGTTGCCCGCGCGGTCGCCGATGGTGCCCTGACGGCCGATGAAGTGGGGGTGGTCGGCCCAGAGCGCGTCGAGGGCGTTGAAGCTCACCGCGACGGGGATGCCGAGGCGCTCGACCGCGCGCAGGAAGGCCTCGTGGGTGCCCGAGGCGCGCACGCCCGTCCCCACCAGGAGCACAGGGCGCTCGGCCGCGCGCAGTCGGCGAAGGAGGTCGGCGGCGACGGCGTCGAGGTCGGTGGTCTCGAAGGCCGCGCGGTCTTCCACCGGGTCGTAGCCGGCGAGGGTGGCCGGGTCGACGAGGGCGCCTTGGATGTTCATCGGGATGTCGAGCCACACGGGGCCCGGGCGGCCGTGGGTGGCGAGGTGGAGCGCGCGCTCCAGGTGGTAGCGGATGGTCGAGGCGTCGGTGACCATCACCGCGTACTTGGTCATGGAGGAGACCACGCGGACGATGTCGATCTCCTGGTCGCCGAGCTGGCGGAGCGGGAGCTCGGTGCTTCGGACGACGGTCTCGAACTTCACCTGACCCGACACCACGAACATCGGGATGGAGTCGACCCAGGCGCCCCAGACGCCGGTGATGGCGTTGGTGCCGCCGGGGCCGGTGGTGACGTTGACCGCGGCGAGGCGGCCGGAGGCGCGGGAGTAGCTCTCCGCGGCGATGGCGCAGGCCTGCTCGTGGTGGCAGGCGAAGTAGCGGAGGCCCGGCTCGCGGCCGAAGGCGTCGTTGAGGTGCATCGCCCCGCCGCCCGTGACCAGGAAGACGTCGCGGACGCCGTGACCGGCGAGGAAGGAAGCGATGTAGTCCGCCACACGGACCTTGGTGGGAGCGCTCATGGGAGGCGCTTTATCGCACGGAAGAGGCGCGGAGGCGGAGGGGCTACGGCGCGGCGACGAGGCGCTCCACGGGGATGGCGTAGAGCACCAGGTCGAAGCCCTCGTGGCTGTACGCGCGGAGAAACCAGCGGTAGCCCGTGGGGAGCATCGCGCGGAGCTGGAGGGGGATGCGCCAGAGGTGATCCTGCTCGTGGTAGACGCTGACCGTGAGGAGGGGGCGGTTGCGCTCGATGATCGCCCGGGCGCCTTCGAGCGCCGCGGGCTCGGCCCCTTCGATGTCCAGCTTGAGGAAGGTGACGTCCTCGCCGCCGGGGATCGACGCGAGGCGGCGGAGCGCGACCACGGTGCCCGCCGAGCGGCTGAGTCGGGCGGCGCCGGTTCCGTCGGCGAGGAAGGTGGCCTCGCCGTCCTGGGCGCCGAGCGCCACGGGGACGAGCTCGATGCGGGGCTGCACCGCCGGGGCGAAGCCCTCTACGCGGGCGCGGAGCCGGTCGAGGTTCTTCGGGTCGGGTTCGAGCGAGATGGCGCGGCGGAAGCGGCCCTGCGTGGCGGAGACGAAGGCGCCGAGGGTGTCGCCGTCGAAGGCCCCCGCGTCGACGAAGACCTCGTCGTCGCGGAAGCGCACCAGCTCGGGGGTGAAGTAGATCGGCTCGGAGACCTTCGCGCCGAGGCCGTCGGCGTCGAGGTGGAGGCGCCATCGCACCTGCTCGACGAACTCCGCGCGGGAGGCGGGCTCGTCGAACATCGAGAGCGCGTCGCGGACGGCGTCGGCGCGGGCGAGCACGCGGGAGGGCAGGTCGATGCCGAAGTAGGGGAGAAACTGCGAGGGGTGCGCCCAGTAGAGCTCGCCGATGCGCGCCACGCGACGGCACCCCCGGGCGCGGAGCTCGTCGACGAGGGCGGAGGTGCGGAAGCCTCCCTCGGCGCGCCAGATGCTCACGACGAAGACCGCGCTCTCGCCGTAGCGGCGGGCGGCGTCGTCGGGGGAGATCACCGGGACGCCGTCGACCTCGGAGCCCCAGCGGGAGGGTGAGTTGTCGGTGAAGGCGACGACCTCCCGGCCGATCGCACGGAGGCCCGAGAGGGTGCGGCGGCCGAGCCCCCCGGAGCCCAGCAGGACCACCGGGCGAGAGGGGTCTCCGGCGAGGTCACGGTAGCGCGACGACTCGCGCGCCATCGCGTCGGGGACGGACTCCGCGAGGAGTCGCTCGAGGCTCTCGGCGTGCTGGTCGCGGGTCACGGCGGGCTCGCCGGGCGGTAGGGGCTGGGCTTCGATGGTCACGACCGATGCTACCGCAGGTCTAGCGTTGGGGCGCGGGCGCGTCGTCACGCAGTCGAAGCTCGCGCACCCCGATGGCGTAGCCGCGGCGGGTGAAGCGCCGGGCCTCGCCGACGGTGTAGTAGCGGCGCCACAGGATGAGCTCGTCCTCGTCGTCCATGCCGGGCAGCTCGATGTAGTAGAGCAGCGGGGGGCGATCGGCGCCGCGCTGGACGGCCGGGAGGTGGGTCACCGCCGGGGCGCTCGCTCCGCGCGCCGAGGCCGCGCGCCGGTGGGTGCGGCGGTCGACGTAGCCGATGGAGTACCAGGTCGCGACGCGGTTGAGGGCGAGGCCGTGGCGCCCGTCGGCGAGCGCGTAGGGGAGCGCCTCGTCGAGCAGGGCGCTCAGCTCCGTGAACTCCAGGTTGTAGACCATGTGCTCGCGGCGGCCGTCGAGGTCGTGAGCGCGCGCGGCGAGGTCGAGCACCCGACGGTCGCCGAACTCGAAGGTGCCGAAGTAGCCCATCGAGACGGCGTCCTGCGTGCGGAAGCAGGCGAAGAGCGAGAGCGAGGCGTAGCACCCGAGCAGCAGCAGCCGGAGCCGCGGCCCGACGCGCAGCGAGTGCAGCGAGAGCTGCGCCATGAGCGGGAGCAGCACCGCCGCGGGCAGCACGTAGCGGGGGATCACCAGCGTGCGGAAGCGGGTCACCACGAGGACCACGCCCACGAACGCGAGGGTGAAGAACACCCGGGCGCGACCGTCGGCCGAGCCGTCGCCGGGGACGGAGGGGCGGGCGACGAAGCGTAGCGCGGGAGCGACGGCGCCGAGCAGCACGAAGACCGAGAGCACCCACGCGAAGTTGAGGACGAAGATCTCCGCGAGCTGCGAGGGCAGCACGTCGTCGAGCCAGGAGAGGGAGAGCGCCTGACGCCAGAGAGGGATCTGTGATCCGACGCCGCGCCAGTGGCCGCGATCGCCGAGCAGCAGCGCGCGGGCGACGAGCCAGAGGGCTCCGAGCGCGGGGGCGAGCAGCAGCGGGGCGTAGCGGCGGAGGGCGCGCAGCCGGGCGGCGCGATCGTCGGAGGCCCAGGCGACGTGCACCAGCGCGTGGGCGGCGCAGGTCACGAGGTAGATCGGGGCGCCAGTCTCCTTGGACTGCGACGCGAGGGCGCCGAAGAGGGCGGCGAGCCAGAAGCGTTCTCCCGCGAGGGCGCCGAGGGTGAGCAGCGAGTAGAGGGCGACGCCGTAGTCGGGGGTGAGCTGGAGGGCGCACGCGAGGAGCAGGGGGGAGAGCGCGAAGCCGAGGGTGACCAGGGCGCGCTCGGCGCGCGGCGCGGCGGGGAGCATCCGCGCCGAGAGGTCGGCGACGGAGCGCGCGGCGAGCGCGGCGAGCAGGACGTTGGCCGCGATGACGGCGGGGTAGCGCATCCCCGAGAGGTGGAAGGCGAGGGCGAGGGGAGAGAGGTATCCGCCGGTGGGGTGGTTGGCGCAGAAGAGGAAGGCGGCGCCCTGCCGGGGCCCGAAGGCCTCCTCCAGGCACCAGAGGTAGAAGGCCCCGTCCCACATGGGGATGTACGAGCTGTGCGCGACGCCGATGGCCGCGAGCGCCGCGGCGGCGAGGAGGAAGTCGTAGCGCCCGGCGCGTACCGGGGACGAGTCGGCGGGAGGCGCTGGAGGCATCGTCGACGAGTACAACCGTTGTATTCAGGAATACAGCGGTCGTATTCGCCGGGGCGTCGCGCTTGCGGCCCCGGGTGGGCTGCGCTACCCGCAGCGGCCATGGACATCACCCCGGATACGGTCGCGCTCATCACGGGCGCCAACGGCGGCATCGGCATGGCGATCGCGCGCAAGCTGCACGCCGCGGGCGCGAAGATCATCGTCACCGGGCGGCGCGCCGACGCGCTCGAGCCCATCGCGAAGGAGACCGGCGCCCGGGTCATCCTCGCCGACCTCGCGCGCCGCGAGGACGTCGACCGCATGCACGAGGAGGCAGGCGAGGTGGACATCGCGGTGCTCAACGCCGCGCTCCCCGGCAGCGGCCACCTGCTGGAGTACGACGCCGCGCAGATCGACAAGGTCTTCGACGTGAACCTCCGCGCCCCGGTGCAGAGCGCGCGCTACTTCGGAGAGCGCATGGCCGCCCGCAAGCGCGGGAGCATCGTGTTCATCTCGTCGATCTCCGGGAAGGTGGCCACCGCGGGGCAGTCGCTCTACAACGCCACCAAGTTCGGGATGCGCGGCTTCGCGCTCGCGCTGCGCGGCGACCTCGAGCCCCACGGCGTCGGGGTGAGCACCATCTTCCCGGGCTTCATCCGCGACGCGGGGATGTTCCACGACACGAAGGTGGCGCTGCCCTCGGGCGCCGGGACGCGCACCCCCGAGGACGTCGCCCGCGCCGTGATGCGCTGCGTCCGGGAGAACCACTCCGAGCTCAACGTCGCGGCCTTCGAGCAGGTGCTGGGCGCCGGGCTCTTCGCCGTCGCCCCGAGCATCGTGGCGGCCATCACCAGGGCCAGCGGCGGCGCGCAGATCGCCGCGCAGATGTCCGAGGCGCAGAAGCACAAGCGCTGAGCTGAGGGGGAGGAGGGGAGCGGGAAGAGGCGGCGCTCAGTAGAGCGACGGGCCGTACGCCCGGCAGCCGTTGTCGACGGGCGTCACGATCTGGCTCGGCGCGGCGGAGACGCTCCCGACCGAGCCCCGGTGGATGCGCTGGTCGTCGCTGCACAGGAACTCCCCGGACCAGTCGGGGTCGCCCACCCACCCGTCGGCGTACCCGTCGCGGTTGAGGTCGCCGAGGCGCGCCACCCCCCGCCCGTAGCCCGTGGTTCCGCTCCCGGTGAGGGCCACCGCGCGCGTCCCGATGCCCGTGGCGCTGCCGAAGCGCACCGCCGCGCTGGCCCCCTGGTAGCTGTAGAGCAGGTCGCCGAAGCCGTCGCCGTCGATGTCCCCGGCGCCCGCGACCCACACCCCGTAGGCCGACGCCGACGCGCGGAAGGTCGTCGAATACGTGGTGGCGTAACCGTTGATTCCTCCGTGGTGGACGAAGACGTTGAGCGCCGGGGCGCTGAGGCCCACGCTGTTGGCGTGCACCAGGTCGGCGTAGCCGTCGTTGTTGACGTCCCACGCCGCGTCGAAGTCCGTGAGCCCCGTCACCGGGATGCTCGTCCCCACGGTGGTCGAGCCGTCGTAGTAGACCGAGAGGGCGTTGTCCGAGCCCACCGCGACGTCCGAGAGGTCGTTGTTGTTGCTGGTGCCGAGGCCCCGCACCCGGCGGCCGAAGTTGGTCTCCGTCGAGGCGTAGGTCCGGTACGGCGCCGCGAGGGGTCCCCCCGCCGAGCCGCGGAACACGTAGGCCCGCGAGGCGCACACGGCGCCGCTCCAGCACGCGCCCACGACCACGTCGCCGTAGCCGTCGCCGTCCACGTCGCCCGCCCAGGACACCGACCCCCCGAGGCCCGTGACGCCGCTCACGCCCAGGGTGGCCCAGCTCGCGGTGACGAGGCCCGCCGCTGAGCCGCGGTAGAGCCTCGCGCTGCTGGCGCCCGGCAGCCCCACGATCACGTCGCCGTAGCCGTCGCCGTCGCCGTCCCCGGCGGCCTCGACGGACCTGCCGAAGGCGCTGCCCGCCGGGCCGACCAGCGTCTGCGAGGCGGAGCTCGGGAAGCCCGCGAGCGCGCCGAAGTACACGTAGGCCGTCTCCGCCCGGTCGCTGCCGACGACCATGTCCATGTACCCGTCGCCGTTGACGTCGTTGAAGGTTCCGAAGGAGCCCGCGCGGCCGGTGGTCGCGACGCGGGGGACCACCACCTCCCAGACCGGCGACCAGGTGAAGCCCACGTTGGTCCCGATGCGACCCGCGAGGCGCCAGTACCAGACGCCGGGGCCGAGGTCGGCGGCGGGGGTCCAGCTCGAGGCGGTGACGTCCGCGGACTGCGACACCGTGGCGCAGGAGCGAGACACGCAGAGCTGCACGCGCGCGTTGGTGATCCCCGAGGCGTTCACCCAGCGGAACACCGGCCGACGCGTGGTCGACTGCGCCACCGAGAGCGGCGACACGGGCCGCGGCGCCGGGATCGCCACGCAGCCCCGCCCGTTGAAGAAGTAGCCCGCGTTGCAGACGTAGCCGCAGGTGGCCGCGGCGCAGGTCGCGGTGGCGTTGGTCGGGGCGACGCACGCGTTGCCGCAGGCGCCGCAGTGCAGCACCGAAGCGGCGGTGTTGACCTCGCAGCCGTTGCTCGCGAGGCCGTCGCAGTCGCCGTAGCCCGCGTTGCAGGTCCCGATGCCGCAGAGCCCGCCGGTGCAGACCGGCGCGGCGTTGGCGGGGGCGCAGGTCAGGCCGCAGCCGCCGCAGTGGGCGACGGTGACGCGGGTGTCGGTCTCGCAGCCGTTGGTCGCGAGGCCGTCGCAGTTGCCGTAGCCCGCGTTGCAGGCGCCCAGCGAGCAGAGCCCCGCGCGGCAGACGCCCGCCGCGTTGGCGTAGGTGCAGGCCCGCGCGCAGGCGCCGCAGTTGGAGGCGTCGGTCTGCAGGTCGACGCAGACGTTGGAGCAGTTGGCGAGCGCCCCGCAGTCGCGGGTGCAGGCGCCCGCCGAGCAGAAGAACCCGCTCCCGCACGCCCGCCCGCACGCCCCGCAGTGGGAGGCGTTGGTGGCGAGGTTGGCCTCGCAGCCGTTGCTGGCGACGCCGTCGCAGTTGGCGAAGCCCGTGTTGCAGGTGCCCACCGCGCACGCCCCGGCGGAGCACACCGGCGTGGCGTTGGCGAGGCTGCACGCCCGGCCGCAGCCGCCGCAGTGCGCCAGCGTGGTGGCGGTGTTGACCTCGCAGCCGTTGCTGGCGAGCCCGTCGCAGTTGCCGTAGCCCATGGAGCAGGTGATGCCGCAGGCGCCGCCGCTGCAGGTGGCGGTGCCGTTGGTGGCGCTGCACGCCCGGCCGCAGCCGCCGCAGTGGCGCACGTCGCTGCGCTGGTCGACCTCGCAGCCGTTGGCCGCGACGCCGTCGCAGTTGCCGAAGCCCGCGGCGCAGCTCGCCACCGAGCACGCGCCGCCCACGCAGGCGGGCGTGGCGTTGGGGAGCGAGCAGGCGAGGGTGCACGACCCGCAGGCGGTGACGGTGCTGCGCAGGTCGGTCTCGCAGCCGTTGGCGGCGCTGCCGTCGCAGTTGCCGTAGCCCGCGGAGCAGGTGATGCCGCAGGCGCCCGCGGCGCAGGAGGCGGTGCCGTTGGTGGCGTTGCACGCGCTGCCGCAGCCGCCGCAGTGGGCGGGGCTGGTGGCGAGGTTGCTCTCGCAGCCGTTGGCGGCGTTGCCGTCGCAGTCGCCGAAGCCCGCCGCGCAGCGGAACGAGCACGCCCCTCGCGCGCAGGTGGCCGTCGCGTTGGCCGCGCCCGGGCAGGCGACCCCGCAGGCGCCGCAGTTGGAGGGGCTGGTCTGCGTGTCGACGCAGGCCCCGGCGCAGAAGGTCGTGCCGGCGCCGCAGACCGATCCGCACACCCCGGCGCTGCAGACGAAGCCCGCGGCGCAGGCGTTGTTGCAGCGGCCGCAGTGGGCGTTGGCGCTGCCGAGCTGGGTCTCGCAGCCGTTGCCGAGGCTGCCGTCGCAGTTGCCGTAGCCCGCGGCGCAGGTGATGCCGCAGGCGCCCGCGGCGCAGGTGGCGGCGCCGTTCACCGCCCCGCAGGCGGCGCCGCAGCGGCCGCAGTGCGCGGGGGTGCGGGCGAGGTCGACCTCGCAGCCGTTGGACGGGTCGCCGTCGCAGTCGCCGAAGCCCGCGTTGCAGCGGGCGACGGTGCAGCTCCCCCCGGCGCAGGCCGCGGTGGCGTTGGCCAGCACGCAGGCCCGCCCGCAGGCGCCGCAGTGGAGCACGCTGGTGCCGAGGGCCACCTCGCAGCCGTCGGCGGGCATGGCGTTGCAGTCCGCGGTGCCGGCGTTGCAGCTCGCGATCACGCAGCGCCCCGCGGTGCAGGCCGCGGCGGCGCTGGCCAGCGAGCAGGCCCGGCCGCAGCCGCCGCAGTGGGCGGTGCTGGTGGTGGTGGGCGTCTCGCAGCCGTTGCCGAGGTTGCCGTCGCAGTCGCCGAAGCCCGAGGAGCAGGTGAGCCGGCACGCCCCCGCCGCGCAGGAGGGGGTGGCGTTGGCGGTGCTGCACGCCGCGCCGCAGCGGCCGCAGGACGACGGGGTGGTGAGGAGGTTGGTCTCGCAGCCGTTGGAGGCGACGCCGTCGCAGTCGGCGTAGCCGGCGTTGCAGCGCACCACGGCGCAGCGGCCCGCGCCGCAGGACGACTCCGCGTTGGGCAGCGCGCACCCGGCGCCGCAGGCCCCGCAGTGGGCCGTGGTGGTGAGCAGGTCGGTCTCGCAGCCGTTGGAGGCGTTGCCGTCGCAGTCGCCGAGGGTCGAGGGCATGCAGACGCGGGTCGACTCGCAGCGCCCGGCGTTGCAGCGCGCTCCCGCCCCGGGGAAGGCGCAGCGGGTGTTGCAGGCGCCGCAGTGGAGGGCGTTGGTGCCGAGGTTGGTCTCGCAGCCGTTGGCGGGGTCGCCGTCGCAGTCGCCGTAGCCCGCGTTGCAGCGGGCGAGGGTGCAGCGACCGGCGGCGCAGCCCGCGACGCCGTTGGCCACGGAGCACGCGCTGCCGCAGGCGCCGCAGTGCGAGGGGGTGGTGGCGAGCGCGACCTCGCAGCCGTTGGCCGGGTCGCCGTCGCAGTCGGCGTAGCCCGGGTTGCAGGTGAAGCCGCAGCGGGCGTCGGCGCAGGTGGCCGTCGCGTTGGGGGCGGCGGGGCAGGCGTTGCCGCAGGCGCCGCAGTGGGCGGGGGCGATGGCGAGGTCGACCTCGCAGCCGTTGCCGTCGGCGCCGTCGCAGTTGCCGAAGCCCGAGGCGCAGACTACGGCGCAGCGGCCGGTCATGCAGGCGGGGGTGGCGTTGGGGGCGGAGGGGCAGGCGTTGCCGCAGGTTCCGCAGTGGGCGGGGGCGGAGCGGACGTCGGTCTCGCAGCCGTTGCTGGCGACGGCGTCGCAGTCGCCGACCATGGTGGCGTCTTCGCAGCGCAGCGCGCAGGCGCCCGCCACGCAGGCCGCCGCCCCGCGCGGGCCCGACCCGCAGCGGTTGTCGCAGGCGCCGCAGTGGCTGGGGTCGGTGGCGCGGTCGACGCAGGTGTCGCCGCAGCGGTCGGGGGTCGAGCCCTGGCAGGCGACGGCGCAGGAGGCGCGGGGCGATCCGCCGACGACGGTGACGGTGCAGAGCGGGCTCTCCCCGGCGCAGCGGTTGTCGCAGGCGCCGCAGTGGTCGGGGCGGGAGAGGTCGGCCTCGCAGCCGTTGGCGGGGTCGCCGTCGCAGTCGCCGAAGCCGGGCTCGCAGGAGAAGGCGCAGCCCGCGTCGCCGCAGCGGGAGACGGCGTGCTCGGGGGCGGAGCACGCGGTGGCGCAGGCGCCGCAGTGGAGGGGAGAGCGGAGGTCGGTCTCGCAGCCGTCGGTGGGGTCGCCGTTGCAGTCGGCGCGGCCTGGCTCGCAGACCAGCACGCAGGCGTTGCTGACGCAGGTCATGAAGGGGTTGATGACCTGGCAGTCGTAGGCCTGGAGGCAGGGCGGGCGGCACTCGCCGTCGCGGGTGCAGGACTGGCCCGCGGGGCAGTCGCTGGCGTAGTTGCAGGCCCTGGGCGCTCCGATGGGGATGCACCCCCGGACGCCCGCGCGCTCCTGGCAGAGCTGTCCCATGGGGCAGTCGCTGCCGGTGCGGCAGGCGACCCGGCAGTACACCCCGAGGCAGATGTTGCCCTCGGCGCAGTCGGAGTCGTAGCGGCACTGGCCCTCCGGGGGGGAGGGCGCGGTACAGCCCAGCGCCAGGAGCGCCGAGAGCAGCGCGAGCGCAAGGAGACGTCCACCGGCGAGGGAGCGAGCGAGGTCCACCATAGGGACCGTCGGTTAACGCAGTACGGTCGAAACGTCCATGCGCGGGGACAGCGGCGGTGTCACCCCGAGGACTTCGACTCCCAGCGGTCGAGCACCGTGGCCACGGCCATGTCGCTGAGCACGTTGGTCGCCGCGCGCCCGCGGCCCACCAGCCAGTCGATGGGAAGCAGCAGCGGCACCACGGCGGTCACCGTCGCGTCCGACACCCCCGCGGCGCCGAGCACCAGCGGCAGCGTGATGAGCCCCGCCTCGGGGACCCCAGCGATGCCGATGCCCGCCATCACCGAGGAGAGCGCCACGGTCACCTGCTGCGAGATCGTCAGGTGCGTCCCCAGCGCCTGCGTCACGAAGATCGCCGCGGCGGCTTCGTAGAGGATGATCCCGTCGTGGTTGAGGTTGGTGCCCACGCAGGCCGCGAGGCGCGCGGAGGCGGGGGAGACCTTCAGCTTGTCCTGGAGGCAGCGCAGGGTGATGGGCAGCGTCGCGAGGCTCGACCCGCAGGAGAGGGCGGTGAGCGCGGCGTCCGCGGCGCCCGAGAAGAAGGCCAGCGGGGAGCGCCTCGCGGCGACGGAGACCAGCACCCCGTACCAGACCACGGCGTGGAGGAAGAGCCCGAGCAGCACCGTCGCCAGGAAGGGACCGAGCGCGGCGAAGACCCCGACGCCGGTGCGGGAGACCACGCTCGCCACCACGGCGAAGACCGCGAAGGGCACCAGCTTCACCACGCCGTGCAGCACGCCGCTGAAGAGCGCGAGGCCCCCGTGGGCGAAGGACTCCCAGGTGGCGATCGCCGAGGCGAGGGCGGGGTCGGAGGCGCGCTTGAGCGAGCGCAGCGCCACGCCCAGGGCGACCGCGATGAGCACCGCGGAGATGACCTGGTTCTTCACGAAGGGCTCGACCACGCTCTCGGGGATCATCCGACCGAGGTTGGTCAGCGGGTCGAGCGTCGGGGCGGCACCCTCGTGGGGGCGGGCCGAGGCGGCCGCGTGGGCGGGGCCGAGGAGCTCGTCGAGGTGGCCCTGCCAGCGGGCGCCGGCGTTGATGGTGTGGGAGACGCCGAGCCCCAGGACGATGGCGACCAGGGCGTTGAGGGAGGAGAGCCCGAAGAGGCGCACGGCCTGGCGACCGGGGATCTCCGTGCGGGCGAAGGCGTCGAGCACCGCGAAGAGGATGAGCGGCGTCGCGAGGGCCTTGAGCACCCGGATCACCAGCATCCCCACGTTGCCCAGCGCCGCAGCGCGGGGGCCGAGCACCTGCGCCGCGACGATGCCCAGCACCACCGCGAGGACGATGCGCGCGGACAGCGGAAACCGCTCCCTCGCGCTCGCCCCGCTCAACGCGCTCCCCGGTGCTTCGCGAACTCCATGCGCCCGAGCTGGTCGCGGTGCACCTCGTCGGGGCCGTCGGCCACGCGCAGCATCCTCGCGATGGCGTAGGCGTAGGCGAGCCCGTGGTCGTCGCAGAGGCCCGCCGCGCCGTGCGCCTGCATGGCCATGTCGATCACGTCGCAGGCCATCTTCGGGGCGGCGACCTTGATCATGGCGATCTCCGCGCGGGCTCCCTTGTTGCCGCCGACGTCCATGGCGTGCGCCGCGTGGAGCACCAGCAGCCGCGTCTGGTCGATGGCCACGCGGGCGTCGGCGACGCGCTCCCTCCACACCGACTGCTCGGCGATGGGCTTGCCGAAGGCGACGCGGGAGAGGAGGCGCGCGCAGGCCTTGGAGAGCGCCCGCTCGGCGAGCCCGATGAGGCGCATGCAGTGGTGGATGCGGCCCGGCCCGAGGCGCCCCTGGGCGATCTCGAAGCCGCGGCCCTCGCCGAGGATCAGGTGGTCGACGGGCACGCGCACGTCGGTGAAGGAGATCTCCGCGTGGCCGTGCGGCGCGTCGTCGTAGCCGAAGACCGGGAGCATGCGCTCGACCTTCACGCCGGGGGTGTCGATGGGCACCAGGATCATCGACTGCTGTCGGTGCCGGTCGGGGTTGGAGGGGTCCGTCTTGCCCATGAAGATGAGCACCCGGCAGCGGGGATCACCGGCCCCGGAGGTCCACCACTTGCGGCCGTCGAGGACGTACTGGTCGCCCTCCCTGCGGATGCTGGCCTGGATGTTGGTCGCGTCGGAGGAGGCCACCGCGGGTTCGGTCATGGAGAAGCCCGAGCGGATCTGCCCCTCGAGCAGCGGACGGAGCCAGCGCTCCTTCTGCGCGGGCGACCCGTAGCGGGCGAGCACCTCCATGTTGCCGGTGTCCGGCGCTCCGCAGTTGAAGACCTCCGGGGCGTACACGAGCTGCCCCATGAGCTCGGCCATCGGGGCGTACTCCACGTTGGTGAGCCCCGCGCCGCCCTCCAGCTCCGGGAGGAAGAGGTTCCAGAGCCCGGCGCTGCGGGCCTTGCGCTTGAGCTCCTCCATCACCGGCGGAACGCTCCACCGCGCCTCCCTCAGCGACGCGGCGAAGGCCTCCTCCGAGGGCAGCACCTCCGTCTCCATGAAGCGCGCGAGGCTCGCGTGAAGGTCCTTCGCCCGCTGTGATCGAGGCAGCCACCCGTCGTCCATGGCCGCGATAGTCGTCGAGCGCCCGGTGCCTGTCACGCCCGCCGGCGAAGGGCGCTCAGCGTCGCCGCCGTCGCAGCCCGAGCAGCGCCACCGCGGCCATCACGGCCATTCCCCCCCGAGGGGGCGACGGGCCGCCGGGCGTCCTGCAGCCGCAGTTCGGGTCGCTGGGGTCCTCGAAGAGCCCGGCGTCGTTGTCCGCCGCGTCCTTCAGCCCGGGCACGTCCACCCGTGGCACGTCCACGCGGGCGTCGACAACCTGGGCGTCGCGCCCGCCGGCGTCGGGCACCCCGGCGTCCATCCTGGGAGGGCGCACGCACTGACCCGCGCTGCACACCGAGTCGCTCGGGCAGGTGACGTTGGCGCAGAGGTCCGCCTCGCAGCGGCCCGAGCCCGGCTCGCAGCGCGACCCGAGCGGGCACGTCACCCCGGCGCAGTGGGCCACGCACCGGGGCAGCGACCCGCTGCAGTCGAGGGTCGCTCCGGCGCCGCAGGTGAGCGCATCGCACCCCGCCGCCCCGCAGCGCCCGGTGCTCGCGGAGCACACCGTCTCCCCGGTGCACGCCACGCAGGGACAGTTGGCCACGCAGCGCCCGGCCTCGCAGTGCTGCTGCCCGGGGCACATCACCCCGGAGCACGCGTCGAGGCAGGCGCCGCCGCGGCAGACCTGGCCCACCGGGCAGCGCGCTCCGGCGCACGGGTCCTGACAGCCCGACGGGCCGCACACCTGACCCGCGGGGCACACGGCGCTCGCGCAGGGCGTGGGGAGGCAGTACGTGACGCCGCCGTCGGCGTTGATGCAGGTCTGCCCCGTGGGGCACGCGCCCTCGACGCACTGCGGGGCGCAGAGCCCGCTCACGCAGGTGGTGTTGGACGGGCACCCGGCGGACACCCCATCGCAGTTGACGTCGCGGCGTGTGGCGCAGGTCTCGATGGCCGCGGGGTTCACCGCGGGGTCGCGGTCGTTGCAGTCGTTGCCGCCGCAGTTGGAGTCGCGGAAGCCGTCGGCGTCGGCGTCGGGGCAGATGCCGGTGTCGTCCTCGTTGAGCCCGGCGACCGCGTCGAGCTCCGCGTCGAAGGACCAGAACGAGCACGCCGGGCTGGGGTTGCCGTTGTTGCCCGCGACCAGCGAGGCGTAGCGGAAGGTGAGCCCGCAGGGGAGCGAGAACACCTGCACGATGCCGTCGCGCTGTGTGGGGTTGCTGAGGTTGGGGTTGAGCCCGGTGCCCACGGGCTGACCGTCGGTGGCGGCGTCGGGAATCCACCCCTGGAGGAAGGCCCGGGTGAGCACCGCGGGGTTCCAGCGGGAGCCGTCGGGGCGGCCGGGCGCGGCGATCTCCGTGGCGTCGGGGTTGTTCGAGAGCCACACGCTGTACTCGAAGGACTCGCAGGGCAGCGGCGCGTGGTCCGTGTACGGAAACACCGCCACGCGGTTGCCCTCGCCGCCGAGGTCGAAGACCGCGCCGTCCTGCGGGAGGAAGCGCGCCTGCTCGCCGTCGCACACCCGCTCGCCGTCCGCGTGCCCGGCGACGCCCACGTAGAACCGGTCGATCTCGCCGTTGTAGCAGTCGAGGTTGTTGAAGGTGTCTTCGTAGGTGTGGTTCCACCCGAAGCGGTACTCCGCGTCGGTGGCGAAGGCGGGCCTCGGGCCGCCCGCGGGCGCGCAGTACCCGTCCGGGGAGCCGGCGCCGTAGTAGAGCCAGCCCGATCCGCCGTAGCCGCGGTTGACCGTGCGCTGGATGTCCGTCGCCGAGGTGGACACTCCCCGGATGATGCGGGCGAAGCGCAGCCTCCGCGCGTCCCTCCCATCGCTGGTCTGGAACACCCCGTCCCGCCGCTCCGCCGCCGCGAGCGAGTCGAAGCAGGCCGTGCCGTTGACGACGCACTGCCCGCAGGCCGCGTTGGGCGTGGCGCTGCTGCACGTCGTGCACATCCCCATCACCGGCTGCGCGCTCGCCGCCGCGGGCCCGAGCAGCGCGCACCCCAACACCGCCACCCCCGAAGCAACACGCCACCGCATGGCGCGTACGCTCACACGCGCGCTCGCCGCGTGGCAAGGCGTGCGCTCCGCCGCGCCGACCCTTGACCCGCCCCCCGCTCCGCCGCTCTCATCCGCGCCCATCACCTGCCCATGAGATCCACTGCACGCCTCGCTCCGCTCGCCCTCGCGACCCTCTCCGCGCTCGGCGCCTGCACCGAGACCGCAGCCGATGCCCCGCGCGACGCCGCGGTGGTCACCGACGCCCCCGCCCACGACGTCGGCGACCTGGGCTCGCTGATCGTCGACAGCGGACCGCTGCCCGAGGACGACGCCGGCGCCGCGGCCACGCTCCCGGAGGGCGACTGCGACCCCATCGACCCGAGCCTGTGCGCCCTCCCTTGGCCCTCGAACCTCTACCTCCGCCGCGACGCCGCGCGCCGCACGGGCTACTCGCTCACCTTCGGCGCGACCTCGCTCCCCGCCAACGGCAGCCGCGACCCCATCGACCCGAGAGGCCTCCTGCGCTTCGACGGCTACGGCCTCGGGTCGCCCATCATGACCAGCTTCCCCGGGCTCGACCTCGCCGCCATGGCCACCGAGGAGCACATGGACCGCTCCATGGCCGCCGACGCCGCGGCGCTGCTCTACGAGGTGCGGGGCAATACCCTCCAGCGTATTCCGTACTTCGTCGAGCTCGACTCGCAGGAGCGGGAGGTCGCGCGAAAGATCCTGTTTCTCCGGCCCGGGGTGATCCTGAAGGAGAACACCCGCTACGTGGTGGCCTTCCGCAACCTGCGCACCACCGCGGGCGCGGCCATCGCCCCGTCGCCGGCCTTCGCCCGGCTGCGCGACCGGATGACCGCGGGCGACGCGGCCCTCGCTCCCCGTCAGGCGCGCTTCGACGAGGTGTTCACGCTGCTGGAGGGCGCGGGGGTCGCGCGCTCGTCGCTCACGCTCGCGTGGGACTTCCACACGGCCAGCTCGGAGAGCCTCCACGGGCGGCTGCTCGCGATGCGCGACGACGCGCTGACGCGGGTGGGGCCCTCGGGCCCGCGGCTCACGGTGGACAACGTGACCAGCTTCCTGCCGATGCGCGACGGCAGCGGCCGCCCCTACGACGAGAACATCGCGCTGGAGATCTCCGGCACCTTCGAGGTGCCCCACTACCTCCACCCCCGCCGCCTCGGGAGCCTCCAGGGCTGGGAGATGAACTACGACCCGAGCGGCCGCCCGGTGGCCAACGGGACGCGCCAGCCGCGATTCTGGATCCGCATCCCGCACTCGGCGCTGCGCGGCGAAGCCCACGGCCTGGTGATGTACGGCCACGGGCTGCTCGGGTCGGCCGAGGAGGTGCGCGCCGGGTACAACGGCCGCATCGCCAACGCGAACAACCTCATCTTCTTCGCGTCGAGCCTCACCGGCATGTCCGAGGAGGACCTCTCCGGGGTCTTCGCCTCGCTGCGCGACGTCTCGTACTTCACCTCCGTGGGCGAGCGGCTGCACCAGGGGATGGTCGAGTGGGTGCTCCTCGCTCGCGCCGTTCGAGAGCAGCTCGGCGGCCTCACCGAGGTCGCCACCCGCAACATCCGGATCAACCCCGCCGAGCTCTACTACTCGGGCATCTCGCAGGGCGGCATCTTCGGAGGAACCTTCATGGCCGTCTCCCCGGACGTCACCCGCGGCCACCTCGGCGTGCCGGGCAACAACTACTTCACCCTGCTGCACCGCTCGCGAGACTTCACCGGCTACCTCGAGGGCCTGCGCCGCAACTACCCCACCACCGCCGAGCAGGCCGTCGCCCTCGCGTTCGTTCAGCTCCTCTGGGACGGCACCGACCCGGTGAGCTACCTCCGGCACATCCACGAGGAGCCCTTCCCCGGCAACGCTCCGCACGAGGTGCTCATCGCCCCGGCGAAGGGCGACTTCGAGGTGGCGGTGTTCACCAACGAGATCACCGCGCGCTCGGGCCTCGGCGTGGCGCTGATGCAACACTACGACAGCCAGCGCACGCCCTTCGGCATCACCCAGTCCGCGTATCCGCGGCGAGGCTCCGGGGTGGTGCTCTACGACTTCGGCAACGCGTGGCCCGCGCCGGGAAACATCCCCCCGGCGGAGGTGGGCAGCAACCCCCACGGGCTCCCCCGCGCCAGGGAGTGGCACCAGCGGCAGATGGTGACCTTCTTCCGCACCGGCGAGATCATCGACACCTGCGGCGGCGACGGCTGCCGACCCGATTGAGACTCTGATAGACCATCCTTCACCAACTCCGATGGGGACCCACAGCATGACGACGCGGATCACCGGTCTGGCCATTGCCCTCCTGCTCACGGCGGGCGCCTGCAAGCGTCGCGAGGAGGCGACCGCGCCGACGCCCACGGTCGTTCCGACGGTGGTGCCTCCCGCCGCGCCCGACGTCCCGATGCAGCCCGTGACCTCGGTCGACGCGGGGCCCACGCAGCCCGGCCCCAACGCGATGGCCCAGCCTGGGACGCTCGCTCCCGGCGCCGCCCCGCCCACCGGCGCACCGCCCGCGCCTCCCACCGCGCCCGTCGCAGCGCCCGATGCCGCAGCGCCCGTCGCCGCAGCGCCCGCAGCGCCCACGGCGCCCACGACCGCGAGGCCGGGCACCAACACCAACCGCCCGACGGAGATCCGCATCCCGGGCGTGACCAACCAGCCCCCCATCAACATCGACCAGCACAACGGGCAGACCCGGGTGAACGTCGGCGGCGTTCAGATCCTGATCCCTCAGGCGAACCAGTAGCCGCGAGGCAACCGCGGCCCTTACGGGTCCGGCGGGCGGAGCATCGGGCTGATCACTCCGTCGTAGGTGCGCGCGTCGGTGGTGCCGTGGCAGGTGTTGCACCCGACGCCCTCGCCGGTCGAGTAGGGGTCCTCGAGCCCGGTCCTGGGGTTGAGCCCCCGGGCGATGATCACCACCCGACCCTGCGCGTCGAGGCGCAGCCGGAAGAACTCCCAGCCCACGTTGCCCCGGGCGTTGTAGCTCCCTCCGCGCTTCACCGAGGCGAAGATCTGCCACTCCGTCGGGGCGCCGCGCTCCCTCGTCCGGATGATGATGGTCCCGGTGTCGTAGAGGCGCGATCCCTCCCGGCGGGGGCGGTTGATGTACGCGTACTGCTGCGGACCCTCGAGGTGACCCCCCGAGGAGAAGCGCCCCAGGTGGGTGCGGGGCCAGCGCTGGAAGCCCTGGAAATCCGGGGTGAAGGCGATGAAGGCCTGCTCCCCGGAGTCGGCGCGGGGAGGGCGGGAGCCACGGCACGACGCCACCAGCAGCAGCGCCGCGATCAGCGCCGCCCGCCGCACCTCAGAACGCGCCCGCCGAGGGGAACATCCGGGTGCACCGCTCTCGCACCGCGGGCTCGATGGCCCCGGAGGGGGGCAGCGTCGGAGGGGTCATGAAGGGCGGACTGGCGAAGTCGAACATGTCCGTCGGGATGCTGGCGTTGGCGTCGCGGCGGGTGAGCGCGGGGAGGCCGAAGCGCGCCTCGATGAAGCGCAGGATCGAGGTGTGATCGAAGGTGCGGTGCGACACGAAATGCCGCCGCGCGTAGGGGGAGACGACCATGAAGGGCACCCGGACGCCGAGGCGATCGAAGCGCCCGGGGGCGGGCATGCCGTTGATGCGCGGGGTGAGCTCGTCGGGCTCGCAGGCGGGCGGAGGCGCCACGTGGTCGGCGAAGCCGCCGTGCTCGTCGTAGGTGATGAAGAGCGCGCTGCGCGCCCAGAGGGGCGAGGCCATCAGCGAGCGAACGATGCGCTCGACGTAGCGCTCGCCGTTCATGGGGATGCCCGGCGGGTGCTCGTCGACGCGCTCGCCGCCGTCGCCCACGTAGTTGGGCTCGACGATGGTCACCGCGGGGAGCGTCCCGGCGGCGAGGTCGCGGTGCAGGTCGTCGATGGTGCCGTAGTGCTCGCGCGTCGCCGATCGGAGGATGCCGTAGTACGAGAAGAACCCGAGCATACGGGGGCCGCCCGCGTAGTCCTTCCAGGTGATGCCCGCGTCGTCGAGGCGGCTGAAGAGGTGGCTCACGGGCGTGTTGCGGGTGTCCTGCGAGACCAGGGTGTTGTGCGCGAGGCCGAAGGAGGTGCCCGCCATCAGGTAGATGCGGTTGGGACCCGTCGGACCGAGCAGCGAGCTGAAGTAGCGGTCGCCGATCGAGAAGGTGGTCGCGAGCGAGTAGTAGAAGGGCAGGTCGGTCTGGTCGAAGTAGGTGAGCGCCCGGTCGCCGTGGGGGTTGTTGGTCAGCACGAAGCCGTCCATGCGGCCGTCGTTGAACTGGCGGTGCGTGGGGCTCCAGCCGTGGGCGACGTCCTCGATGCAGCGCTCGGTGTCGCGGTGGAAGCGCACCGGCGTCCCGTCCGCGCCGGGGTTGGACCAGTCATCCGCGGCCACGTCCACGTCCGTCTGCCCCGCCGCCGGAAGGCCGCGGAAGTAGTGGTCGAAGGAGCGGTTCTCCTGCATCACCACGATGATGTGATCGATCGGCATCTGGTCCCCGAGGGGAACCTCCCGGCCGAGGGTCTCCGCGGCCCAGGCGCCCGTGCGGAAGGTGCACGCCAGGCGCTGCGCCGCGCGGGCCTCGTCGGTCTCGGTGCGGGCCACATCCGGGGGACGGAGGTAGTCCGGCGGGGGCGCGTCGACGGGCTCCTTCACCACGTCGACCGGGGCGTCGAAGATCGGGGCGTCGACCACCGGCGAGCTGTCGACCGCCGCATCGGCAGGAGCCGCAGCAGGCTCCTCGGTACAGGCCATCAGCAGCGCCGGGATCACCAGGGCAAGGCTTCGCGAGGGCGACATCGGAGGGCACCATATCAGACCGCCCCGTGGCGAAGTCGTGACAGCCGCCTCGGCCGTGATGTGCGTCGGGCTCAGCGCACCTCGATGCCGAGGCGCTGCCCGGCGCGCACCATCATCGAGGCCAGCGACTCCTCCCGCTCGAGGTCGGACTCCCCGCCCAGCCAGGTGTAGAGCGCCCCATAGGGGGTGCTGCGCTGCGCCTCGGTGATGGCGTCCGGGTCCCACCCCGCAGGGACCGCCGGGAGCGAGTCGCCCGGAAGCGCCGCGTACATCGCCTGGATGCGCGCCATCCGTCGGTCGATCTCCCCGGCCAGCGCCTCCTGGCCCGCCTCGCGAAACCACGGGCGGAAGCACCCCAGCAGCACCCGTCCGCCCTCGAGGTTGGCGCGCATGTCCGCGAGCGTGCGGTCGGCGTAGCGGGACTCCTCCTCGGCGGTGGCCGCGAGGTCGACCTTCTCGTGCTGCTCCCGCACCGAAGACACCACGCCCCGCCAGGCCGCCGCGGGGTCGAGCGCCAGCGGACCGAAGGCCCGCCGCATCCCGGCCACGTCGTCGATCATCCGCTGCACCAGGGCGTCGCGAAAGCCCGCGGCCTGCCGCGCGTCCGAGGGCCAGGCCGGGGCCGTGTAGACCGTCCCCTCCCGCAGCGAGGCCTCGAAGGCGAGCACCTCGGGCCGCACCCGGTCGGCCCAGAGGATGCGCTCGATGGCGTGCATCCCGGTGACCCCATGGCCGTCGAAGGGGTCGCGGTCCGGGCCGTCCTCCGCGAAGCCCTCGTAGCGCGCGTCGATGGCGACGTCGGTCTCCGGGAAGAGCACCGTGACCGCGGCCTCGATGTGCTCGTAGGCGTCGCGCATCCTCCCCCACGAGGCGCGCATCGAGCGCACCGCGGCCGGGTCGGAGGCCGCGCTCCAGCCGTCGGCGTCGGGCGCAGGGGCGGCGCGCTGCAGCTCCCGGGTCGCCGCTTCGAGCGCGGCCATCTCCGCCTCGACGTAGGCCTTCACCTCCAGGGTGACCCGCTGCGATTCGGGCAGACGCGCGCTCTCTCCGCCGCCGAGGGCGATCAGCCAGAGGGCGATCCAGGCGTAGGCGAGGCGCTTCATAGCCGACGTACGAAGTCCACCAGCGCCGCCCGGTCGGCGGGGGACATCGCCTCGAAGGCCGCCGCCGCGCCCGCCCCTTCTCCCCCGTGGAGGCGGATCGCCTCCTCGATGGAGCGAGCCCTCCCGTCATGGAGGAAGCTGCGGAAGAACCGCATCCCCAGGAGCGGCGCCGTGCGCCACTCACGCTCCGTGGCGAGGCCCTCTCCGACGATGCCGTCGGCCAGGGCGTCGCCCATGTCGTGGAGCAGCAGGTCGGAGTAGAGCGCCGCCTCGCGCCCGGCCATCGCCGCCACGGGAAAATCCGCCCGCGTGGCCATCGAAGGAACATGGCAGCCCGAGCAGCCCGCCTGCTCGTAGCGCCGCCGCCCCTCCGCGCTGAGCCCCGAGCGCGCTGGGATCGCCAGCCGACGCACGTAGCCCGCCGTCGCCCTCACCACGTCGTCGCCGAGGTCGACGCCGGGGCGCAGGTCATCGGTGAGCCCGTCGGGGTTGGCCACCTCCGTGGGAACGCGAGGCGAGGTGAGCCCCATGTCCCCCTGGAAGGCCTCCGCGGAGAAGGTGTCGAGGTCGGCCACGCGGGCCTTCACCCCGAAGCGCCCGATGCGCCCGTCGGCGAGGCGGTTGGCCCTCCCGCTCACTGCGCCCCCGGAGGCCGATTGACGGGCCTCCTCGGCGACGATGGCCTCGTCGGAGACGGCCTCCATCCAGCCGCGACCGAACACCGCGGGCCCCACGCGCCGCGACACCAGCAGCCGCTCCGGGGCCTCGACCGATGGAGGGATCACCCCCCTCGTCGCGCCCGCCGCGAACTGCGGTCGGGCGGTGGTCCCGAAGGGAAGCCGGTGGGCCAGGTCGGCCCTCGCGCTCACCCCGTCGTCCCCCACGAGGGTCATGCGGGTGACGCTCCCCGGCCCTCGTCCTCCGGCGCCGTGGCAGGCCCGACAGCTCGACTGGATGAACACCGGCCCGAGGCCCTGCGAGGGGCGGTACACCCGCTCGAAGAGCCGGTCGCCCTCGTCGAAGAGGCGCTGGTCCTCCGCCGTCGCCCCATCGATGGGCTGGTCCGACGGGTCATCGCGGACCACGGTGAGCCCCGCTCCCCCGCCGCGCTCCCCGCACGAGGCGGCGCCGAGCGCGACGGCCAGCGAGAGCAGCACCGGGGAGAGCCGCGCGCTCAAGCCTCACCCCGCGTCGAGGGCCGCCCGGTAGCGGTTGACCATCCGCGCCTCGAAGCGCTCCCGGTCGACCCCGAGAGCCTCCCGCACCGCGCCCGTCCGAAGCGACGGTCGATCGCGCGCCGCGACCTCGTCGGCGTAGCGCTCCACGCCCCCCGGGGCCGCGCGGTGGAAGCCCGCGATGGCCCGCAGGAAGCCCTGCACCGTCGGCGCCGCGAGGTGGCTCTGGAGCAGCGCCGCGAGGGCCGCGCCCCGTCCGCCGAGCTCGCCCCCGGGGGCGTCGTCGTCGAGCGAGGGATGCCTCGCCATGACCTCCCCCCACGCGTCGAAGAAGGGACCGATCCCCAGCAGCAGGTCGCGGTGCACCCTCAGCGAGCGCGCCGCGCGCATCCCCAGGAAGCGCGGGTTCTCCGCCGCCATGGTGCGCTTGTAGATGCGCCCCGCGAGCGCGAAGCGCGGGTCCCCTTCGGTCTCGTGGCCGAGCTTCGCGTAGCGCCTCCGCACCGCGAGCGCCGTCGGGGTCTTCACCGGCCAGGTCTCCACCACCCGGGAGAGGTCGCCCAGGTTGTGGGCGATGGTGGCCACCACCTCCAGGGCGATGAGCTCCCGTCCCTTGACCCGCTGCACCGCCGCGAAGGCCTCGGCGTGGCGCTCCAGCGAGGCGTCGAGGAAGGCGGTCTGCGCGTCGGCGGTGGCGTCGTCGCCCAGGGCCAGCGCCCGCCCCAGCGCCCCGGCGCGCACGCCCAGCCACTCCCCGTCGTGGCCCGAGAGGGGCCCCACGCCGGGGACGGTCACCACGCGCGCGGAGACCTCCGACGGATCCCACGCGGCGGTCTCTTCCAGCACCGCGGCGGCGACGCGCAGGTCGGCGACGGTCTCGCAGCGCTGCCACGCATGAAACCGGATGTGGCTGTCGAAGTCCGTCGGCACGAAGGTCGCCACGGTGGCGTGGTGCGCCGCCAGCAGAAGCCGCAGGTAGGCCCCGTCGCCGTCGTGCCCGTGGGGGATCTCCTCCGCCGACACCAGCGCCTTGCGCCAGGAGTGCGCGGCGTCCTCGGTGGGCCCGGCGAGCGCCCACGCGGCGGTGTTGCGAACCTGCGACGAGACCAGCGAGGGCTTTGCTCCACGAAACTTCATGTGCGGCTCAGGATGCGCGACGGCCGCGCCGGATGTCGATGCGGTAGAGGGCGACGTCGGGCGCCGCGGCGGCCACGGGGTGCTCCCGGCGAAGGGCGGTGATGAGGTGATGGTCGGGGCTCTTCGCGCACGCGGGGTCGGTGCGGGCGGCGTCGCCGGTGAGGGCGAAGGCCTGGCAGCGGCAGCCGCCGAAGTCGAGCTCGCGCCGGTCGCAGGAGGCGCAGGTCGGGGACATCCAGTCGGTGCCGCGGTAGCGCTGGAAGTCCTCGCCCCCTCGCCAGATGTCCCCGAGGGAGCGAGAGCGGACGCTGTCCCATACCATCCCGGGTAATCCGTGGGCGCCGGGGCAGGGGAGCACCGTGCCGTCGGGGATCACCGTCATCGAGCGCCGTCCCCAGCCGTCCATGCAGGGCTTCGGCGCGTCCTCGTACCAGTCCGGGATCACCCAGATCACATCCATCTTCCCCCGCAGCCGCTGCCTCTCGGCGAGGGCGATGGCGCGCGCGCTCGCCAGGGTCTCCCGGTCGGGCAGGAGCGCGTCGCGGTGCACGAGGGCGCTGCCGTGCCACTGGGTGTTGGCGAGCTCCAGCCGCTGTGCCCCGAGCGACTCGGAGAGCGCGATGATCTCCCCGACGAAGGGCAGGTTCTGCTGGTGGAGCACGGCGTTGACCGAGAGCGCCATCCCCAGCGGCTTCACCCACCGGGCGGCCTCCAGCTTGTGGGCGTGCACGGTCGTCCCCGCGATGCGGTCGGCCCGCCCGGCGTCGCTGTCCTGGAGGCTCACCTGCACGTGGTCGAGGCCCGCGTCGGCCAGCGCGGCGAGGCGCTCGTGGGTGAGGTGCCAGGCCGAGGTGATGAGGTTGGTGTAGAGCCCGGCGTCCCGGGCGGCGCGCACCAGGGTCTCCAGGTCGTCGCGCAGCAGCGGCTCTCCCCCGGAGAAGTGGACGTGCAGCACGCCGAGCTCGCCCGCCTCGCGCAGCACCCTGGTCCACCCGGCGGTGTCGAGCTCGTCGCTGTAGTCGTGCCAGTTGGTGGGGTTGGAGCAGTAGGCGCAGCGCAGCGGGCAGCGGTAGGTGAGCTCGGCGAGCAGCGCGACGGGGGCTTCGGTCATGGTCCCTCCAGGGTGACGTATCCGCGCTCGACGAGCCGCTGGACGAACTCCCTCACGTCGGCCTCGACGAGCCCCCTCGGGGCCTCGGGGTGCGCCCCGGCCACCGCGTCGATCACCGCCCGGAGCGAGCGCTGCCCGTCGAGCAGCGCGGTGATCTCCGCGCCTTCCTCGGTGAGCGCCAGCACCCCCTCGGGGACCACCACCACGTGCCGCGAGCGCGGTGCGTCCCAGCGCAGCCGCGCCCTGCGAGCGAGCACCGGCCGCCGCGCGTCGTCGCTCACGGATCGACCTTCGAGAAGGGCTCTGTCATGGCGGGGGCGCACCGTAGCGCACCCCATCCGTCCCGGCGATCGCGTACCGTCGCCCGGGTGACGACCTCATGGCGATCGGGGCTCCGCGGCCGGGCGCTGCAGGCCGCGCTGGTGGCGGCGCTGCTCCCCTCCGCGGCGGCTCTGCTCTCGCTCCGCTCGGCCACCCGCGAGGCTCCCTCCTCGCTCGCCGAGGCCCGCCGCGCGCAGGCCGAGGCCGCCGCCTACGCCCGCGACGCGCAGGACCTCTCGGCCACGGCGCTGGCCCTCCGCCTCGCGGCCTCCGCCACGCTCGACGACGCCTCGGTGGCCTCCTCCGCGGCGGGTCTTCGCGCGGTGCGGAGCGTCGAGCTGCTGAGCCCGAGCGGTGCCGTGCTCGCCCGCAGCGCACAGCCGTCCGGGCCTCCCGGGCGCTGCCCTCCGAGGGTGCTCTCCCGACCGGTGGGCCCTCGGGTCACCGCGGTGATCACCGTGGACGACGAGGGCTGCGCGAGGGCTCCGGCGCCGCCTCCGCGAGACCCCGTCGAGGCGGCCCTCCTTCCCACGCTGCTGGCGGCGGCGGTCGGGGTGCTCTCGGCGCTCGGGCTGCTGAGGCCGAGGCGCAGCGGGTCGGCCGCGGCGCTGATCACGGCGGCCGGGAAGGTGGGGCAGGGCGACCTGGGGGTGAGGGTTCCGGCGGGCGATCGCGATGAGCTGGAGGCGCTGAGGGTGGCCTTCAACGAGATGGTCGCGGAGCTCTCGCTCTCCCGAGCGAGGGTGGACTACCTCCAGCGCATCGCCGGGTGGCAGGAGCTCGCCCGGCGCCTCGCGCACGAGATCAAGAACCCCCTCACGCCCATCCAGCTCGCGGTGCAGGAGGCGACGAGGCGCTACCCGGGCGACGACGCGGCCTACAAGCGCACGCTCGACACCACGAGGGAGATCGTCGAGGAGGAGGTGGCCACGCTGCGCCGGCTGGTGAGCGCCTTCTCGGAGTTCGCGCGGCTGCCCGACGTGAAGCCCGCCCCGGCCGACCTCGCGGAGTTCGTGCGCGACATGGCGAGCTCCCGGGCGCTGCTCGACGAGCTCGACCCCGGGGTGACCGTGCGCTTCGAGCCGGGCGCTGTGGAGGTGCCGGTGCGGCTCGACCGGATCATGTTCCGCCGCGCGGTGGAGAACCTCCTCCGCAACGCGGTGGAGGCGATGGCCTCCACGGGGGGAACGGTCTGGGTGAGGGTGGAGTCCCGAGAGGTGACCGAGCCCGCGGGGGCGCAGCCCTCGGCGCAGGCGTGGCTGGTGGTCGAGGACGACGGCCCGGGCATCCCTGCCGCACAGCGCGACAAGGTCTTCGACCCGTACTTCACCACCAAGGCGACGGGGACGGGCCTCGGGCTCGCGATCGTGCGGAAGATCGCCCTCGACCACGACGGAGACGTGGGGCTCGAAGACCGCCCCGGAGGCGGCACCCGCTTCGTCCTCACCCTCCCGAGGACCACCGGCGGAGCGCCCCCTCGGCGCTCCTTCGTGACCTTCTCTTCGCGCCTTTCCTGACTCCGTCCGGGCGTGCGAGAGTCCGCCGCTGCGATGCGGCGACTACGGATTCAGGCGGTTTGTATGGCGGCGGTGGTGTGCGGTGCGAGCAGCGCGTGGGCGACGCATCCGGACTACGAGGGAGAGCGAGGCATCGAGGCGCACGTCGCGATGGGCTACGGGCTCTTCACCTCGGCGAGCGACCGGGTGTTCCTGACGGCGGGCGAGGTGAGCACCGGGGCGCTCGACGCGTTCTCCGGGGGCTTCAACGCGCGCCTCGGCGCGGGCTACCGGATGCTGCCCTACCTGAGCGCGGGCATCACCGCGGGGGTGCAGTACCTGGGCGCCGCGGAGCAGTACACCGCCAGCGAGGCCCGCCTCGGCGCGGCCGACTCCTTCATCGGCTACACCGTCGGGGTCTACGCCCGGCTCTACGTGGGCTCGCTGCTCAACGGCGCCCGCACCGCGCCGAGGGTGTTCTTCCGCAGCGCGAGCGACACCCGCCGCTTCGATCCCTTCGTGTCGCTGGGGATGGAGTTCGTGCAGGGCATCCAGCGGAGCCGCTCGTACACCGAGCCGCAGAACCTCACCTCCTGGACCACCACGTACATCGGCATCCCGATCGTGCTGGGCGCGGAGTACCGCGTGCTCACGCAGTTCGCGGTGGGCATCAACCTGGGCTTCACCCCCCTGGTCGGCGCGCGCACCAACCGGCTCAGCCAGACGCGCGACCTTCGCCCAGGCATCGACGAGATCACCCGCACCTCGACCGACTACACGCCCGACGCGGCGGCCAACCTCAACCTCTGGCTCGGCCTCACGGCCCGCTACACGCTCACCTTCTGAGAGGCCCCGCCATGGCTGTTTCGCTGGATGGATTCGCGCTGGTCCTCGGCGCGTCGAGCGGCATCGGCGCCGCCACGGCGCGCGCCCTCGCGAGGGCGGGCATGGACATCATCGGGGTGCACCTCGACCGCCGCGCCACGCTGCCGCAGGCCGACGCGGTGCGGGCGGACATCGAGGCCGCCGGGCGCACGGCGTGGTTCTTCAACGTCAACGCGGCCGACGACGCGAAGCGCCGCGCAGTGCTCGCCGACGTCGCCTCACGCCTGGAGGCGCGGGGGAGGGGGGAGACCGTGCGGGTGCTGCTGCACTCGCTGGCCTTCGGCTCGCTGCGACCGCTCGTGGCGGGCGAAGGGGACGAGACCCTCACCCGGCTGCAGATCGAGATGACCCTCGACGTGATGGCGACCTCCCTCGTCTACTGGACGCAGGACCTCCTCGCGATGGGCGCGCTCCGCCCTCACGGCCGGGTGTTCGCCATGACCAGCGGGGGCAGCACGCAGGCGCTGCCGTCCTACGGGGCGGTCGGGGCGGCGAAGGCGGCGCTGGAGTCCTACGTGCGCCAGCTCGCGGTGGAGGGCGCGTCGCGGGGCTTCACGGCGAACGCGATCTGCGCCGGGGTGACCCGCACGCCCGCGCTGGAGCGCATCCCCGGTCACGAGCTGCTCATCGAGCGGGCCCTCGCGAAGCACCCTCAGGGCAGGCTCACCACCCCGGAGGACGTGGCGAGCTGCATCGCCGCCCTGGCGGTGCCGGAGACCGACTGGATGAACGGCAACGTAGTGCGGGTCGACGGGGGCGAAGGCGCGGCGGGTTGAGGTCCGTGTGGGCCCGTAGAGCCCCCCGCCCATGACATCCGTCAGGTCGGATCGCCTCCCTCCTGCCTTCGATCACGGGTGCAAAAGCAGCGCTACGGCCCCACAAAGCGCGGACCTATGTCTGGCTCGGAAGGAGTCAGATGTTCCATGCGTCATCCGTTTGAGCTCGTCGCCGTCGCCCCAGGGTCCGTGGGCTGTAGGCCCGCCGCGCAGGTCGCTCTCCGCTCACCGATCGGGGGGTCACGATGATCGGCCGCAAATCGATCCGATCGCTCGCGCTTCCGCTCTCCCTCGGGTTTGCGCTGGGCTCCTGCGTCCCGCCGCCCTCGCAGCCCGCGGCGCCCTCCGCGACGCCTGCGCCTGCCGCCGCCGCCCGTAGCGGGGCGAGGCCCCTCGCGCCGCTCACCCGCGCCGAAGAGAACGCCCTTCCCTCCATCGAGCAGACGCTCGTCCGACCGCCCGGCCTGCCGCCGCCCATCACCCGCCGCACCCCCGCCAAGGTGGTGATCCACCTCGAGGTGCGCGAGGTCACGATGCCCCTCGCCGACGGCGCGACCTACACCTTCTGGACCTTCGGCGGCTCGGTGCCGGGCCCGATGATCCGCGTGCGCCGCGGCGACATCGTCGAGCTCCACCTGATGAACCACCCGTCGAGCACGATGCCCCACAACATCGACCTCCACGCGGTCACCGGCCCGGGCGGCGGCGCGGCGAGCACCTTCACGGCGCCCGGCCACCAGACGCAGTTCACCTTCCGCGCGCTCAACGAGGGCCTCTACGTCTACCACTGCGCCACCGCCCCGGTGGGCATGCACATCGCCAACGGCATGTACGGCATGATCGCGGTGGAGCCCGAGGAGGGCTGGGCCCCGGTCGACCGCGAGTACTACCTCATGCAGGGCGAGGTCTACACCACGGGCAACTACCGCGAGCCCGGGCTGCAGCCCTTCGACATGCGCCGCGCCATCAACGAAGACCCCGCCTACGTGGTCTTCAACGGCCGGGACGGCGCGCTCACGGGCACCAACGCCCTCACGGGCCGCGTCGGCGAGCGCGTGCGCCTCTTCGTCGGCAACGGCGGGCCCAACCTCATCAGCTCCTTCCACGTGATCGGAGAGATCTTCGACCACGTCTACTCGGAGGGCGGCTCGACGGTGAACACCAACGTGCAGACGACCCTCGTGCCCGCGGGCGGCTCGGCCATCGTCGACTTCGGCCTCGAGGTGCCGGGGAGCCTCGTCCTCGTCGACCACTCGATCTTCCGCACCTTCCACAAGGGCACCCTCGGGATGCTCCGCGTCGAGGGCCCGGACAACACGGTGATCTACTCGGGCCGCGAGGTCGACGAGGCCTACCTCGGCGACTACGCCCCGCGGGCCGCCGCCGGGGCCGACGGCGCCGCCCTCCAGCCTGGAGAGCAGACCTTCAACGGCGTGTGCTCCGCCTGCCACCAGCGCTCGGCCGCGGGCCTGCCGCCGGTGTTCCCGCCGCTCGCGGGCAGCGACTACCTCATGGCCGACAAGACCCGCGCGATCCGAACGGTGCTCGCTGGCCTGAGCGGCCCGGTGACCGTCAACGGCGCGGTCTACAACGGCGCGATGCCCCCGCTCGCGAACCTCACCGACCACGAGGTCGCCGACGTGCTCACCTACGTCCGCAGCCACTTCGGCAACCACGGCGACGCGGTCACCGTCTCCGAGGTCGCCGCAGTGCGCGCCACCCTCGTCACGCCGACGCCGTCGGGGCACCCGTGATTCCCGCCGCGCGCTGGTCCTCCACGCTCCTGCTCTCCGCGCTCCTCGCGTCGGCGGCGACGGCGTGGGGCCAGCGCGCGCCGCAGCCGGCGCCCGACCTCCGCGTGATTCGCGGCGGCGAGTACCGGCCCTTCTATCGCCTCACGGGGCGCGAGCGGATCACCGTGCGCGCCTTCGCCCTCGACGCCCGGCCGGTGACCAACGAGCGCTTCCTGGCGTTCGTGCGCGCCAACCCCGCGTGGCAGCGCACGCGCGTCCGCCGCCTCTTCGCCGACCAGGACTACCTGGCCCACTGGGCCGGCGACGCCGAGCTCGGCCCCTCCGCGCGCCCGTCCCAGCCGGTCACCCGCGTGTCGTGGTTCGCCGCGCGCGCCTTCTGCGAGGCGCAGGGTCGGCGCCTGCCCACGGAGGCCGAGTGGGAGTACGTGGCCCGCGCCTCCGAGCGCTCGCCCGACGCGCCTCGGGACCCGGCCACCACCGCGCGCATCCTCGCGTGGTACGGCCGCCCCAACGCGACGCTCGAAGACGTCGGCGCGTCGCGCCCCAACTACTGGGGCCTCCACGACCTCCACGCCCTCGTGTGGGAGTGGGTCGAGGACTTCAACTCCGCGCTCGTCGTCACCGACAGCCGCGACAACCAGGGGCCAGGCATCGCTCGCTTCTGCGGCGCGGCCAGCTCTGGCGCGGCCGACGTCGGTGATTACGTAGCCTTCATGCGCTACGCGTTCCGTCAGAGCCTTCGGGGCTCGTACACGGTGCGAAACCTCGGCTTCCGCTGCGCGGCCGACATCACACCCGGAGAATGACCATGCGACCCATGACGCTCGGCCTCCTTGCGCTGACGCTCGCCTCGGCGTGCGGGCGCAGCACCCCGCGGCCCGCCGCGCGCGCCGACGCTCCGCCCTGTCACTGCTCGCACGACGCGAGCGCCCCGATGGCTGCGAACCAGCCGCTCCCCGACACCTCCGTCTTCCAGATGGGCGTGCCGTGGACCGACCAGTCCGGTCGGGCCTTCGACCTCGCCTCGCTCGCGGGCTCCCCCACCGTCGTGCTGATGTTCTACGGAACCTGCCAGAGCACGTGCCCGCTGCTCGTCCGCGACGTGAAGCGCGTCGAGGCGGCGCTCTCCCCCGCGGCGCGGGCCCGCACCCGCTTCGTCCTGGTGACCTTCGACCCGTCGACGGACACCCCCGAGCGGCTCAGCGCCCTCGCGGCCGAGGACCACCTCGACCTCTCTCGTTGGACCCTCCTGCGCGGTGCCGATCACGACATCCGCACCTTCGCCACGGTGCTCGGCGTGCAGTTCAGCCGCGTGGGCCCGGGCGAGTACACCCACTCGAACCTCATCACCCTGCTCGATCCACAGGGCGTCGTGGCGACCCAGCTCGAAGGGCTCCAGCAGCCCGTCGAGGAATTCGCGCGGCGCATCGAAGGCTACACACGATGAATCCCTCGACCCACAGTCTCGCGCTCGCGCTCGCGCTCTGCCTCGCCCCCACGGTGGCGGTCGCCCAGACCGCCGCCCCGCCCGGCCCGATGGCCCGCGCCCGCTACTCGCTGCCCTGGAACCTCCGGCCCGCGATCGCCCCCAACATCCTCCGCCTCGACGTGGCGGTGGCCTTCAACGCCGCCGGCACCAACACCGCGACCATCTTCACCGGCGGCGGCAAGCCCATCGCGTCGCTGCCCGACCTCGGCTTCTACGGCCGGGTCGGCGCGGTGACCCTCGGCCCCGACGCGAGCTCGGGCCACGCGACCTTCGTCAACCCGATCCTCTTCGCCCTGTGGACCCCGCAGATCGCCGCGGGCGTCCGCCTCCCGGTCTTCCTCGGCGTCACGGTGCCCGTCGGCACCGGGAGCGCCGCGTCGCCGCTGCAGCGCACGACCTTCGCCTCGGGCATCTACACCCGTCAGGCGATGGACAACGCGATGTTCGCCGCCAACTACCTCACCGTCACCGCCGGGGCGGGCCTGTCGTGGATGTCCCACGGCCTCACGCTGCAGGCCGAGGCCACGGTGCTGCAGCTCACGCGCGTCTGGGGTGCCTCGGTCGACGCCGACAGCTCGCGCACCAACTTCACCACCGGCTTCCACGCCGGCTACCAGGTGGTGCCCTGGCTCACCGTGAGCGTCGAGGGGCACTACCAGCACTGGCTCTCCACCCCCGCCTCGGTCACCGCCAACGCCCTCACGCGCTCGCAGTTCACCGTCGGCGGCGGCGTCCGGGGCAACATCCCCGCGGGCTCGGTACTGCTGCGCCCGGGCGTGGCGGTCTTCTTCCCGACCGGCGGTCAGATGAAGGCGGCCGACGCCACCATCCTCCAGTTCGACCTCGCCGCACCCTTCTGACCAGACTTCCTCCGGCTCTTGTCGCTCGCCAGCGGTGGCATCACCCTCGCAGTGAGTTGAAACACATGAACGTTACCGCGCCTCGTGAGTCCGCTCCCCCCGCGCCGGCCGCCCTCGCTCGCCTCAAGGCTCACGCAGCCTCGCGCTCGCGATTCGAAGGGCTGCTCCGCCGCAGTCGGGTGCTCTCCTCGCTCGGCAACGACACCGTGTGCGAGGCCGCGCGCGTGGCGGTCGTGCGACAGGCCTCGCGGGGCGAGTGCATCTGGCGCTTCGGCGACTCCGCGGCCCACTTCCAGGTCGTGGTCTCCGGCGTGGTGAAGCTCGTCGCCCCGGGCCCCGGGCTGCGCCCGACGATCATCGACGTGTTCGGCCCGGGCGAGGCCCTCGGGTACTGGGTCGCCCTCGACGGCGGCCCCTACATCGGCGACGCGATGCCGGTGACCGAGCGGGTGGAGACGCTGCTCATCCCCGGCTCGGTGCTCCGCGAGGCGGCGTGCTCGCGCCCCGAGGCGGCCGGCGCGCTGACGCAAGCGATGCTCGGGCACGCGCAGGCCTTGCGCTCGAAGATCGCGGTGATGTGCGCGGGCTCGGTACAGCAGCGGCTCGCCATGCTGATGCTCGACCTCAACACCCGCTTCGGCGACGAGCTCGAAGACGGCAGCCTGATCGTGCAGGTGCCGCTCTCCCGGCAAGACCTCGCCATGTGGGTGGGGGCGACCATCGAGACGGTGATCCGGGCGATGTCGCGCTGGCAGAAGGACGGTGTGCTCGAGACGCACCCCTGGGGCTTCGTGCTCCGCGACGTGGCGCTCCTCTCCTCGCTGCTCGAGAACGACTGCCAGCCGCGCTCATGGCATGCCGCGTGAGTACCTCGGACGTGACCATGCGACCTACGAACTCCGACACCCTGACCCGACCCCGGGGTGTTCCCGCGACCCTCGACTTCGATGACCATCCGCTGCTGGCGATCTGGGAGGTGACCCAGGCCTGCGACCTCGTGTGCCAGCACTGCCGCGCCTGCGCCACGCCCTCTCGCTCCGCCGACGAGCTCGACACCGAGGAGGGCTTCCGGCTGCTGGCTTCCATCAAGGCCATGGGCACGCCCGTGGTCGTGCTCACCGGCGGCGACCCCGCCAAGCGCTCCGACCTGCCCGCGCTCGTGGCCCACGGCACCGCGCTCGGGCTCGTCATGACGGTCACCCCCTCGGGCACCCCCGTGATGACCGACGCGCTGGTCGCCGAGCTCGCGAAGGCCGGCGTCGCCCGCCTCGCGATCTCCATCGACGGCCCCGACGCCGCGACCCACGACGCCTTCCGCGGCGTCGAGGGGAGCTTCGCCGAGAGCCTGCGCATCCTCCGCGCCGCCCGGGCCTGCGGGGTCGAGGTGCAGATCAACACCTCCGTCGGCCCCCACAACGCCAGGGCGCTGCGCCCGATGGCCGACCTCGCGGCCGAGCTCGGGGTCTCGCTCTGGGCGGTCTTCGTGGTGGTGCCCACCGGGCGGGCGGGGGCGTCGCTGCTGCTGCGCGCCCACGGGGTCGAGCGCCTGCTCGAAGAGCTCGCCGACATCGCGGCCACGGCTCCCTTCGACGTGAAGACCACCGCCGCGCCGCACTTCCGCCGGGTGATGCTCCAGCGCAAGCAGGGCGGCGGCGCCCGAGGGGTGCTGCGCGACGTCGACGAACACGGGGTGGTGAGCGGGCGGCGGGGCATCACCGACGGGGTGGGCTTCGCGTTCGTGTCTCACACGGGCGAGATCTTCCCCAGCGGCTTCCTCCCCATGAGCGCGGGCAACGTGCGCCGCGACGAGCTGGCGACGGTGTACCGCACCCACCCGCTCTTCACCCGACTGCGGGACGCCGACGCCCTCGGCGGCAAGTGCGGCGCCTGCGCCTTCCGTCGCGTGTGCGGCGGCTCTCGCGCCAGGGCCTGGGCGATGAGCGGCGACCCGATGGCCGAAGACCCGCTCTGCGCGTACGTCCCCCCGAACTACGTCGCGCCCGAGAGGACGGCCTCGTGATGGGCCCCCGCGTGCTGGTTCTCGGCGGCGGCCTCGCGGGCCTGGCGACCGCCCACGCGCTCCTGGCGCAGCGGCCCGACGCCGACGTGCTGGTGCTCGAGGCGCGCCCCGAGGTCGGAGGCAACGTCCGCACGCTGCACCGCGAGGGCTGCACGGTGGAGATGGGGCCCGACGCGTTCATGACCATGCCCGGCCATGCCGAGGCGCTCTGCGGGGCGCTGGGGCTCGGCGACACGCTGCTCTCGCCCGACGCGGCCTCCTCCCGGGTGATGGTCGCGCACCGGGGCGAGCTGCTGCCGCTGCCCGAGGGCATGGCGATGGGCGTGCCCCGCAACATGATGCAGCTCGCCGGCACGCGGCTGCTCTCCCCGCTCGGCAAGGCCCGCGCGGCGATGGACCTGTTGCTGCCCGCGCGCCACGAGCCCGACGAGAGCGTCGGTCACCTCGTGGGTCGCCGCTTCGGCCGCGAGGTCAAGGAGCGCATGGTCGAGCCCATCGTGAGCGGCATCTACGGCGCCGACGTCGACGAGCTCGACGCGGCGGTGGTGATGCCCATGTTCGCCAACGTCCGAGGCAGCCTCATCCGCGCGCTCACCCGCGCCCCCCGGCCCGCTGGAGGGCCCGGGATGAGAGCCCCCTCCAACGGCCTCGATAGCGTGGTCAACGCGCTCGCGGCCTCGGTGGGCGCCGACCGCATCCTCTCTGGGGTCATGGCGCGCTCGCTCACCCGGCGGGGTGAGGGATGGAGCGTGTCCCTCGACGACGGGGCCCGGCTCTACGCCGACGAGGTGGTGCTCGCGGTGCCTCCGGGCGCCGCCGCCGAGCTGCTGGCCGCCGAAGTCCCGGAGCTCTCCGACCTGCTCCGCGGCTTCCGGCTGCGCTCTGCGCTCACGGCGGTGCTGGCCTTCGAGCGCAGCGAGTTCACGCCCCCGCTGGCGAGCGGCGCGCTCATCCCTCGCAACGCCCCGGCCCCGCTCGACGTCCTCGGCGCCCTGACCTTCGTCGACCGCAAGTGGCCCTCGCGGGTCGCCGGGCACCTGTCCGTGGTGCGAGCGACCTTCCGCCCCTCGGCCGCCGCGGAGTTCATCCCCCGCAGCGACGACGCCATCATCGGCCTTGCGCTCGAGGCGCTGCGGATGATGCTCCCGCTGCCGGAGCCCCGGTGGCACGCGGTGGAGCGCTTCGAGACCGGTACCCCCAGCCCGGTGGTGGGCCACATGCGCCGCGCCGCGGAGGCCCGCGAGCGCGCCCTCTCCCTCGGCGGCATCTCCCTCGTCGGGGCCGCGGTCGACGGGCCGGGCATCGCGGGCTGCGTACGCGGCGCCAACCTGGCCGCCGGTCAGATCGCCGGGCGCTTCTCCTCCGCCAGCCGGGTCGCATGACGCGGGTCTCCATGCCCCTCGCGGGATCGCTCCCGACGAGCCCGGAGCACTCCGGCTTCGCCCTCGGCCGCAAGGGCTTCCGCCCCTTCTTCCTCCTCGCCGCCGCCTTCGCGGCCACCGTCGTGCCGCTCTGGATGCTGGCGCTCCTCGGAGCCTTCAGCCCCGGGGCCTACCTCGACCCCATCGCCTGGCACGCCCACGAGATGGTCTTCGGCTTCTCGGTGGCCGTCATCGCGGGCTTCCTCCTCACCGCCGTCGGCAACTGGACCCAGCGCGAGACCCTGGTGGGCTCGGCCCTCCTCGGGCTCGGCGGCGTGTGGCTCCTCGGGCGCGTGGGCTTCCTCGCCTCCGACCATCTCCCCCGCTGGGCGCCCGCGGTGCTCGACCTCGCCTTCCTCCCGGCCCTCGGGGTGGTGCTGGCGAGGCCGCTCATCGCGACCCGCAACCGCCGCAATTTCGTGATGCTCGCGGTGCTCGCGGCGCTCTGGCTCGCCAACCTGTCGATCCACCTCGACGCGCTCGGCGAGGCGCCCGGCTGGCGACGCCGCGGCGTGCTCTCGGCGGTCGACGTGGTGGTGCTGCTCATCGTGATCGTCGCCGGCCGCGTCGTGCCGATGTTCACCAAGAACGGCACCGGCGTGCAGACCGTGCACGGCTCTCCCCGGCTCGACGCCGTGGCGGCCGCGTCGACGGCGCTCCTCGCCGTGCTCATGGCGGCCCTTCCGTCGAGCCCGGTGACCCGGGTCGTCGCGGGCGTGGCGGCCGTTGCGACCGCCGCTCGCGCGGTCCCCTGGATGACAGCGAAGGTGCTGCGCGTCCCGCTGCTCTGGGTGCTCCACATCGGCTACGCGTGGATCCCCATCGGCTTCGCGCTCCGGGCCTTCGGCGCTCCCGAGGCCCTCGCGACGCACGCGCTCACCATCGGCGCCATCGGGGGAGTGACCCTCGGGATGATGGCCCGTGTCGGGCTCGGCCACTCGGGCCGCCCCCTGCAGGTGCGCTGGCCGATGGTGCTGTCCTTCGCGCTGCTCGCGCTCGCCGCGCTGGTGCGGGTGGCGGGGGGCCTGCTCTTCGCGAGCTCCTACCGCGCCACCCTCTTCGCCGCGGGCACCCTCTGGACCGTCGCCTTCGCGATCCTCCTCGTCGTGTACGCGCCGATCCTCGCGACGCCGCGCGCCGACGGCAAGCCCGGCTGAGCCTCAGCCCTTCGGGGCGAGGCTCAGCTCGATGCGGCCGAGCGAGGGGTCGGTCTTCACCACCGTCACCCGCACGGCGTCGCCTACCGCGTAGCGCTTCGTGGGAGAGCGCGCCGCGCCTCCGGAGGGCTCCACGGTGTACGGCCCGTCGGGCAGCGCCTCGAAGGGCAGCGTGCCCTCCACCAGGGTCGTGTCGATCTGCGCGACCACCCCAAACGGCCGCACCTTCACCACGCGCGCGCTGAAGTGCTCGCCGATGTGCCGGGTCATGTAGCCCGCGACGAGCATCCGGTGCCGGTCGGTCTCCGCCCTCGCCGCGAGGCGGGCGCGCAGGTTGATGTGCCGCGCCAGCGACTCCAGCGCCGGGTCTCGCATCGACCAGGTGCGCGTGCCGTGGAGGTAGGACTTCACCAGGCGGTGCACCGCGAGGTCGGCGTAGCGCCGGATGGGCGAGGTGAAGTGCAGGTAGAGCGGCGCCCCGAGCCCGAAGTGCGTCGAGGGAAACACCGTGTAGCGCGCCGGACCGAGCGAGCGCAGCAGCACGCCGCGGATGGCGGGCTCGCTCGGCGAGGTGGCGATCTGGTGGTCGAAGGCCGCGAGCGAGAGCGGGGAGAGCGTCGTGCCGAAGCCCGAGGCGTACCCGAAGCGCTCCGCCACTGCGCTCAGCTCCCGCACCGCGTCCGGCCCCGGAACATCGTGCACCCGGTACACGCCCGGGACGCCGCGCTCCACGAGCCAGCGCGCCACGGCCTCGTTCGCCGCCACCATGCAGCGCTCGATGAGCACGTGCGCCGAGGTCGGCTGGTGGGCCTCGATGCCCGTCGCGAGCCCGGTCACCGCGTCGAGCACCACGAAGGTCTCGTCGCGCGCCACCTCCACGCCGCCGCGGCGGGTGCGGGCCATGTGCAGCCGCGCGGAGACCGTGCGCCACCACGGCGCGGCCTCGAAGACGGGCTCGATGCCGGGCGAGACGTCCCCGTGGTCGAGGAAGTCCGCCACCTCGTCGTAGGTGAGCCGCGACCACGAGCGGATCAGGCTCTCGTACACGTCCACCGCGACGACGGAGCCCTCCGGGTCGATGCGAAGCTCGGCGGTGAGGCACATCCGGTCGACGCCGGGGAGCAGCGAGATCCACTCCGACGACAGCCCATCGGGCAGCATCGGGATCACCCTCCCGGCGAGGTACACGCTCGTCGCCCGCCCCCGGGCGTCCTGGTCGAGGGCGCCTCCCTCGGGGACGAACGCGCTCACGTCGGCGATGGAGACCAGCAGTCGCACGGCGCCGTCCTCGTCGGCGGGCAGCACGCTGATGGCGTCGTCGATGTCGCGCGTCGAGGCCGCGTCGATGGTCACCGTCGGCACCTCCCTCAGGTCGCGCCTCCCGTTGACCGTGTGCGGGAGCTTCCTCGCCCGCTCGGCCTCCGCCTGCGCCGCGGGCGGAACCACCGTGGCGATGCCATGCCGCGCGATCACCTGGGCGAGCGTCTGCGCGTCGGGCGTGTCGAGCACCTCGACCAGCACGACCTTCGCCCCCTCGATGCGGGCCAGCACGTGCGCCCCGGCCGCGGGCGCGGGGCCCTCGTGCACCAGCGCCCAGTCGGTGTTGGCCACCTCGCGGTCGACCTTCAGGTGGGCCACGCCCCGGTGGATGACCACCGTGCCGAAGAGCTCGGAGCGGGGACGGTCGATGAGCCGGAGGTTGGAGGCGGTGGTGCGGCCGTCCTCACCCGCGGTGACCAGGGCCTCGACGACGTCGTCGGCGAGGAAGGCGTTGAGCTCCGGCGGCGTGACGAACGAGCTCCTCGGGGGGTCGGTGTCCTCCTCGGTGAAGAAGCCGAAGCCTCGGGGGTGGACGCTGACCAGGCCTCGGGCGTGGCGGGTGTTCGGGTCGCTCATCGGGGTGTGCTTTCGAGTGCGGAGGTCAGCTTGCCGTGGATGCCGCCGAAGGCGCCGTTGGAGAGCACCGCGACGGTGTCCCCGGGCCGGGCCTCCGCGGCGACGCGGGCGACGATCTCGTCGACGCTCTGCGGCCCTGCGGCGAAGGTCTCGGCGCGCCCTCCGCGGGCGGTGATGTCGCTTACGATGGCGGGTATGTCGAGGCGGTCGTCGGGGGGGATCTCCATCCGACCGACCGGCGCGATGAGGCTGAGGTCCGCGGCGGCGAAGGCCGCGGGGTACTCGTGCTGGTGGGTGCGCCGGCACGCGGTGGCGCTGCGCGGCTCGAAGATGGCGATGAGCTTCCCTTCGGGGTGGTGCCGGCGCATGGCCCGGAGGGTCTCGTCGACCGCGGTGGGGTGGTGCGCGAAGTCGTCGTAGATGCGCACCCCGTTCACGGTGGCGACGAGGTCCTGGCGGCGCTTGACGCCCTTGAAGTCCCGCAGCGCCTTGGCCATCGCAGGGATCGGGAGGCCCATCCCCTCGGCCAGCAGCGCCATCGCCGCGACGACGTTGCGGAGGTTGTGCTCGCCCATCAGCGGCGAGAAGAACCTCCCCGCCAGCGACCCCCCGATGAACAGCTCGAAGGGCTGCATCCCCCCGCCGGGCGCGATGGGCGCCGCCATCCAGGTGGGCGTGACCCCATCCGGCAGCTCGTCTCCGTGCAGGGCGTAGAGCACCGTGCGCGCGCTGCTGCGCTTCGCGATGGCCACCACCTCGGGGTCCCTCGCGTGGGCGACGAGCACCCCCTCCGGGGCGATGCGCGAGGCGAAGCCCACGAACGCGTCCCGGTACGAGTCCGCCGTGGGGTAGATGTCCACGTGGTCGTGCTCGAGGGAGGTCACGATGGCGCCCCAGGGGCGGTACGCCCAGAACTTCGGGGTCTTCTCGAAGAAGGCCGAGTCGTACTCGTCGCCCTCCACCACGAAGGCCGCGCCCCGCCCGAGGCGGTAGCTGGCGTCGAAGTTCTTGGCGAGCCCGCCCACCAGGAAGGACGGGTCGTGCCCGCAGGCCTCGAGCAGCCACGAGACCAGCGCCGTGGTGGTGGTCTTGCCGTGCGTTCCGGCGACCACCAGCGAGCGCCGCTGCGCGAGGAAGAGCTCGCCCAGGGCCTTCGGGAAGGAGCGGTAGTTCATGCCCCCGTCGATGGCCGCGCGCGCCTCGGGGTTGTCCTTGCGGCAGACGTTGCCCACCACCACGAGGTCGGGCCTCGGGTCGAGGTGCGCCGGGTCCCAGCCCGTCATGGTCTCGACGCCGTAGGCCTTCAGCGCGTCGCCCATCGGGGGATAGAACGCGGTGTCGCTCCCGGTGACCCGATGGCCCGCGGCCTTGAGCAGACCCGCGAAGGCGCCCATCCCCGTGCCCGCCACACCGATCAGGTGCACATGCATGCGCGCCTCTCTCGCACGATCGCCCCGCGTCGTCGAGCGATCTGAACCCCCGAGCGCGATCGTGATAGCGTCCGCGCCCTCTTCATGAAGCGCTTGTCCAACCGTGGTTCGATGATGGCGTTGACCCTCGCGGCGGGGCTCTCGCCCACGCTCGCCCGGGCGCAGACGCCCCCCGGTTTTCGCGTCGACGGCGGCCCATGGCGCCCCACCGCGGCGGTCGACGGCGACGCCCTCCCGTGGGCCGAGACCACCCTGGTCCCCGGCCACGGCCGCTGGAACGTCGGGCTGCTCAGCGAGTACGTGCGCTCGCCGCTGGTGCTCACCCTGCCGTCGGGCCAGGGCGCCTCCTTCCTCCGCGACCAGCTCTGGACCACCCTCTCGCTCCAGGTGGGCCTCGGGTCGCGCTCCGCCCTGGCGGTGCAGCTCCCGATGATGCTCTACCAGGCCTCGGGGACCGTCCCCGCGGGCGTCTCCGAGCCCTCCTCCACGGCCCTCGGCGACGCGCGCCTGCTCTTCCGCTGGTCGACCCGCTCCGAGCTCTCCCCCACCGCCGGCCGCGGCGCCACCCTGACCCCCGCGCAGGTCGCCCAGCAGACCCGTGAGCACCGCGAGGGCCTCGGGCTCTCGCTCCAGCTCGCCGCGACCATTCCCTTGAGCGACGCGACCAGCTACGCCACCGCGGGCGCGCCCACCGCCCACGCCTACGCCGTCTTCGACTACCGCCTCGCCCGCCTCTTCGGATCGATCTCTCTCGGCTACCGCGCCCGCTTCGCCGGCGACTGGCCCTCTCAGCCCTCGCTCTGCCTCGACCCCACCTCGGGCGCGTGCCTCTTCGACCGCCCCCTGCGAGACGAGGTCACCTTCGCCATCGCCGTGAGGGGCCCGCTCGAGGCGATGCTGGCCGGGGTGTTCCTGCTGGCGAAGCCTGCGTGGGCGAGCGCCGCGGTGCTCTCCGGGTATTACGCCTCCACGTATCTGACCCTCGTCGGCTCGTACGACGCCCGCGACCCCTTCGGCGGCCCGAGCGGCACCCCGCTCGAACTCGGCGGCGGCCTCCAGGGGGTCTTCGGGGAGTTCACGGTGTCGGCGGGCGCGGCCTTCGGGCTCACCCCGGCGCCGGGCGCCTCGGCGGTGCGCGGGGTGCTCTCGGCGCAGTGGGCGCCGCGCTTCCTCGACGACGACCGCGACGGGCTGCGAGACGACCCCAGCGTCGACCACTGCATCGGCCTGCGGGAGGACTTCGACGGCTTCGAGGACGGCGACGGCTGCCCCGAGGACAACGACCACGACGCGGTCCCCGACGAGGAGGACCGCTGCCCCATGGTCGACGAGGACGAGGACGGCTTCGAGGACGACGACGGCTGCCCCGACCCGGACAACGACGGCGACGGCGTGCTCGACGCGGCCGACCAGTGCCCCGAGGAGTCCGCGGGCAACAGCCCCGACCGGGCGCGTCCCGGCTGCCCCGACGGCGACACCGACGACGACGGGGTCGTGAACTCCGCCGACCAGTGCCCCACCGAGGCCCGAGGCAGCATCGAGGACGCCGCCCGCGCCGGGTGCCCCGCCCCGGACGGTGACCACGACGGCGTACCGGACGTGAGCGACCGCTGCCCTGCGGTGCCCGCGGGCGACGGCGCCTCGCCCGAGCAGCGCGGCTGCCCGGAGACCGACCGGGACCACGACGGCGTCCCGGACGTGAGCGACCGCTGCGGCGACCAGGCCGAGACCATCAACGGGCTGCGCGACGACGACGGCTGCCCGGAGACGCCCGTCCGCCCCGGAGCGCCAGTGGTAGGAGCTCTCCCCAGGGTGCGCATCGAGGGAGCGAGCGCGACCTCCGCCGGCCGCGTGGTGCTGCTCGAGCCCGCGCGCTTCGACGCCCGCGACCAGGTGGCGCTCGCCAGCCAGAACCTCGTCGCCCAGCTCGCGGTGGCGATCCGCGCGGTGTCCAGGGCGGGCGCCGGGCCGCTGAGGGTGACGGTGCCGACGAGCGCTCCGACCGCGAGGGGTCCTGGCCTGGTCGACGTCGCAAGGGCCACGAGGCGCCGCGACGCGGTGATCCGGGCGCTGCTCTCGGCGGGGGTCACGGCCGCGCAGGTGGAGGCTGGCGACATCGTTGGGGCCGACGCTCCGGGCGCCGTCCGGGGCCTGCTGGTGCTCCCCCCGGCGGAGCGTTGACGTAGAGGGCTGACGCAGGCCCGGAAATGTCCCGACCCACCGGGGTCGGTGGTTGCGCCAAGGTCGAGCGTGCCGTAACGCTCTCAAGGGTTGTCGGCGCGGTGTTCCTCCGGCTCAGGCGCCAGAGGGTTCAGGTTGGCGGACAGACCGACGGATGGAGCAGAGAGCGTGAGCACGACGGACGAAAAGGGACACGACAGCGATCCGCTCATCGGCCAGAACATCGCCGAAAACCGCTACAAGATCGTCAGGATCATCGGCGAAGGGGGGATGGGCAAGGTGTACCTCGGCGAGCAGAAGCTCGGCGATCGCGTGCGCCCGGTGGCCATCAAGACGCTCCAGCCCGACCTCGCCGGCGACCCCCAGATCGTGGCGCGCTTCCACCGCGAGGCCGGCACCGTCTCGCTGCTCGACCACCCCAACACCATCAAGTTCTACGAGTCGGGAGAGCTCCCGGGCGGCAAGCTCTTCGTGGCCATGGAGTTCATCCAGGGCGAGAGCCTCGCGCACAGCATCGCTCGCGGCCCGCTCGCTCCGCAGCGCATCGAGCACATCCTGCAGCAGGTGTGCGGCTCGCTCGCCGAGGCCCACGAGCACGGCATCGTGCACCGCGACCTGAAGCCCGAGAACATCATCCTCACGCAGAAGGGCTCCAAGGGAGACTTCGTGAAGGTGCTGGATTTCGGCATCGCCAAGCGCGACGAGTCCTCCGACGCGCAGGACGCCAAGCTTACCCGGCAGGGTATGGTGCTCGGCACGCCGCCGTACATGTCCCCTGAGCAGTTCACGGCGCAGCCGCTGCGCGCCACCAGCGACGTCTACTCCCTCGGCATCGTCGTCTACGAGATGCTCACCGGGCAGCTCCCCTTCGTGGCGAGCACCCCGTGGGAGTGGGCCACCAAGCACCTCACCGCGGCGCCGGTCCCCTTCGAGATGCACTCCAACGGGGCGACCATCCTCCCGCGGCACAAGGCCGCCGTGATGCGCGCCCTCGCCAAGGACCAGGCGCAGCGCCCGCAGACCGTCATCGACTTCCTCAAGGAGTTCACCGGCGACACCGGCGCGGGCGCCGACTGGGCGGTCTCGACCAACCAGGGCCACTCGTCCGGCCCGCAGGGCCAGCAGATTCCGCCCACCGCGATGGTGCCGCAGCACCCGTCGAACCCGGGCTCCCACCCGGGCATGCAGGGCGTTCCGCAGACGATGGCGGTCAACTACCCGACGCCGACGCCCTTCAACCCGGCGTCCAACCCCAACTTCGTGCAGCCCTCCAACCAGGGCTTCACCCCGGCGCCCTCCAACGCGGGCTTCAACCCCGTCCAGCCGCCGCCGTCCAACCCCGGGTTCCAGCCGGGCTCGGGCCAGGGCTACAGCCCCTACGGCTCGCAGCCGGGCGGCTACAACTCCCAGCCCGGCGGCTACAACTCCCAGCCCGGGCAGCGCCCCAGCGGCGGCGGCAGCGGCAAGATCATCGCCGGGGTCGTCGCCCTGGTGGTCATCGTCGGCGGCGTCACGGCCTTCGCCATCGGCGGCCGCGACGACCCGGCCCCCGCGCCTGCGCCCAACACCAACACCGCCATCGCCACCACGCCGACGCCTCCCGTCGGCGTGCAGACCCCGGTCGTCCCGGTGCAGAACCAGGTGCCCACCAACGGCATCCAGCCGATTCCGTCGCCGACCAACAACCCCAGCATCCAGGCCGTGCCCGCGCCCAACAACGGCAACGACATCCAGCCCATGCCCGCGCCCAACAACCCCAGCATCCAGCCGGTGCCCCCGCCCCCCGACCCGCCGCGCCCGGTGATCCGTCGCCCGTCGAGCCCCTGCGGCCGGGAGTCGAACATCGACGACCTCATCCTCGGCGGCCGCTGCTCCCAGGCGCAGGCGCTGTTCCGCACGCTCCGCTCGGCGGGCTGTCGGGTGAGCGCCTCCGACCACTTCGGCACCGCCTGCGCCGCTCCCTGACCTCGCCGCTCCTTCCGTCTGTCACTCCCCCCCAACACCCCCCACCTCAGACCTGACCTGGCAAGCCCTTGCGTCGCGAAGCGAACGGGATCATGGTCCCCTCCGGTACGCCGATCGAATGCTCCCCAAGGACCTCGATCGCAGCGAACCGGGTACCGTCCGCAGAGGCCCTAAGAGACCAATGAACGGTTCACATACCCCCTGCGCCTACGAGAGCGCATTGCTGGTTGAGCCCCACGTCTCCCTGACGGACCCCCCGGAGCCTCCACCGCGCACGGTGCGCGGTGCAACGAGGCACTCCCGCCGCGACGCAGCGGCCGGGATCGTGAGGATATAGCTACGTTCATGGGCACCAGTCCCTCGGCACGATTGTCGTGGTCGGAAATCTGCTCCAACCGAAGCTTCCGAGGCCGCTGGGTGGCCCTGGACGACTGTCGCTACGACGAGCGCTCCAACCAGCCCGCGGAGGGCACCGTCATCGACGCCGATGACGACCTCGGCGCGCTCTGCAATCGCATGAAGCAGGAGCAGCGTCGGAGCTGTTCGATCCTGTTCTGCGAGGGCCTCTCGGGCATCCGCAACTTCTTCAAGCACTGACACGCCCGCGAGGCGCGAGCGACGCTACCGCGGCGGCTTGATGGCCGCTGCGAGGCGCGCTCGCACGAGCTCCGTCGTGAGCCCGGAGACCCGCACGCGCTTGCTGCGGTTGGCGGTCCCGGCGATCACCGCCACGTCGCGCTTCGGCACCCCGAGGACCTTGGCCAGCAGCGCCACCAGCGCCGCGTTGGCCTCGCCCTCCACCGGCGGCGCCGTGAGCGCCACCCGCAGCGCCCCCTCGCGGACGCCCTCGATCGCCTCGCGCGACGACCTCGGCTGCGCCCTCACCGCGAAGGTCACCGAGGCCTCCTCGGCGCCCACCACGAGCCCGTCCAGGGGGTCGGGCGCGTCGCTCACCGGGAGGGCTCCAGGGCGACCGCCTCGACGATCTGCTGCGCGTCGTCGGGACCGAGGGGCTGTCCCGTGAAGGTTCCGAGGCGACGGGCGAGGCGTAGGCCCCCGAGGGTGAGCAGCGCGCGGAGCTCGTTGGGGAAGATCTGCCGCTGGGTGAGCAGGGTCTCGTGCGCGGGAGACCCGTCCTGCGGCTCGAAGCGGATGGTCACGTGCTGCACCTGCTTCAGCGGGTCGTAGCGGAAGCGCTCGGTGTAGCGCACCCGCACCCCGAGGGTCGGGTGCTTGATGGGCCGGCCGACGTACGCGCGGTCAGGGTCCCTCGCGAGCTCCGAGGGCGAGGGGACCCGCACGTCGAAGATGAAGCGCCCGCCCGGCGCGAGGTGCTCTCGCACGCAGCGGAAGCAGGCCGCGATCTCGTCGGGCTCGTAGAGGTGGAGCAGCGCGTTGAAGGGAGCCGTGATCAACGGGAAGGTGCGCCCCAGCTTGAAGCGGCGCATGTCGCCGCGGCGCAGCGAGAGCCGACCCCGCGGGACGCCCTTCTGCTTCGCCGTCTCCCGGGCCCGCGCCAGCATCGCGGCGTTGAGGTCGAGCCCGATCACCTCCGAGCCGTCGAGCGCCGTCGGGATGGCCACGCGCCCGCTCCCCACGCCCAGCTCCAGCACCGGAGCGCCGCAGCGGCGCGCGGCCTCGCGGTAGAAGGCCACGTCCTCCGCGCGACGGGAATACGCGTGGTCGTAATACGCCGCGTCGTCGTAGTGCTCCCGCGAGCCTCGCTCCAGCGGGTCGGAGTCGTCGCGGCGGATCATCGCGCGCCCCCCGCGTCGGGGGCGGGCGTGTTGGCGGTGGCGGTCCACTCGGCGACCTTCCAGGCGCCGTCGACGAGCACCAGCACCAGGCGCTGCCCCCGGCGGCTCTCGACCATCCGGGCGTCGTCGGGGGAGGGGCCCGTGGCGTGCGCCTCGCCCAGCACCAGCCTCCGGGCGAGGCCGTCGCTCGCGGGAGGGAGCTCCGTCACGGTCACCCGCTCGAGCCGGTAGCGCGACGCCTCTCGAAACACCCTCACCCGGCGGTAGAGCTCGGCGTGCTCGGGCGGCAGCTCGGCCCCGGCGCGCTGGTCACGATGGCAGCGGGCCAGCGTCTCCCCCGTCGCAAGCGCCGCCGCGTCGATGTAGTGGGCCCGCCAGAACGCCCGGAGGAAGCGCTCCGCCACCGCGCCAGGCGAGCCCGGGGCGTAGGCGTGCTCGTCGTCCACTGCCGGGGGCGGCTCTCCCGCGACCCGCGCCGCCGGGGCCTCCTCGTGCGCCCGCTCGGCCACCGTCGCCGGCGCCGGAGGGCGGGTGAGCACCAGCACCGCGCCCAGCGCCGCCACCAGCGACACCCCCGCCATCGCCATCACCCGCGTCCGCTTCGCGCTCACTACGACCGCCCCGCCCGCAGCGCCGCCACCACCTCGGCGAAGCCCGTGGGGCCATCCCCCTCGGTCACGTAGGCGGGCCACGAGGGCATCCGCCCCCCGAAGCGCCGCACCCCCGCCACGCCGAAGGAGAGCGCCATCGCGCCGAAGGCGCCCGCATCGTTGGGGCTGTCACCCACGTACACCCAGCGCTCGTCGAGGGCGCTTGCGTCCAGCCCCAGCGCACCGAGCGCGGCGCGAAGGCCCCCGACCTTGTCCGCCCGGCGATAGCTCACGTGCATGTGGATGCTGCTGGTGATCCCGTGGAGCCCCGCGTCGCTCACCATCGCAAGCGCCTCCCGCACCACCGCCGGGTCGACCGTCGTTCGCTCGCCGATGTCGAGGGCCACGTCCGTCACCCGCGCCGCCGGGTCGTGCACCACCCGCAGCGCCGGGAGCCGATCGACGATCTCCTCCACGCAGCGCCTCACCCGTCGCATGCCCTCGTCGCGCACATCGTCCGGCTCCATGAACGCCACGCGCAGCCCGCGGTCTTCCCGCAGCACGTACGCTCCGCCGTTCTCGGTCACCACCGCGCGCACAGGGAGCACCCTCGCCAGCACCGCGCCCCAGCCCAGCGAGCGCCCGGTGGCCACCACGCAGGGCAGGCCCAGCGAGCGCACCTCCTCCAGCGCGCCGAGCACCGCCGCGGTGAGTTCACCGTGGTGGGTGAGGGTGTCGTCGAGGTCCGTCGCGACGCCCAGCACCGAGCGCCAGCGATCGGCACCGACCGACCCGAGCGGAAGGCAGCGCTCGCCCGACCCGAGGCTCATGTGATCCGCAGCGTGGCGCACTTCAGGTAGCGCCCCTCGACGAAGGCCAGCGGGGTCGGGTGGTCGCTCGCCGCGCCGTCGAGCCGCAGCATCACCGCGTCACGACCCGCGTCTCGGACGCCCGCCAGCACCGCGCGGATGAACTCCTCGGGCGTCACGTGCCCAGAGCACGAGCAGGTCACCATCACGCCACCAGTGGTCACCCGACGCGCGGCCTCGGAGTTCACCTTGCGGTAGTGCCGCAGCGCCCCCTCGACCTCGCGCGCGTTGCTCGCCAGCTTCGGCGGATCGCAGATCACCAGGTCGAAGCGCTCGTTCTTCTGGTCGAGGGCCACCGCCACCTTGAGCGCGTCGCCCCGCTCGAAGCGCACCACGCCGTCGACCCCGTTGGCCGCCGCCGCCGCGGTCGCCGCCGCGATCGCCCCGGCCGCGCTGTCGACGCCCAGCACCTCGGTCGCCCCGCCGCGCGCCGCCGCCATCGAGAAGCCGCCCAGGTAGCAGAAGAGGTCGAGCACCCGACGCCCGGAGGCCATCGCCGCGACGCGGGCGCGGTTCTCCCGCTGGTCGAAGAAGTACCCGGTCTTCTGCCCGGAGCCCGCCCGACCCGGCGCCGGGAGCGACCAGGTGTTACCGCCCTCGGTAAAGGTCAGCGACTCGTCGTCGTCGCCGAGGAGGATGCCCTCGCGGGGGGTGATCCCCTCCAGGGTCTGGTGCTTCGGGGACGACACCTCGAAGACCCGCTTCGCGCCGGTGACCTCCCTCAGCGCCTGCGCGATGGCCGCCTCGCGGCGCTTCATCCCCACGGTCAGGAGCTGCACCACCACGCTGTCGCCGAAGACGTCGGCGATGAGCCCGGCGAGCCCGTCGCCCTCGGCGTTGATCAGCCGGTAGCCGTTGGTCCCTGGAGCGGGAAGGCCCAGCAGAGAGCGCCGCCAGCCGGCCGCCTCGGCGATGCGCTTGTGGAGCCAGCGCTCGTCCAGCTCGGCGGAGACGTCGCGGGTGAGCACCCGCACGGGGATCGCGCTCGAAGGCGACCAGTACCCGCGACCCAGGGGGTTGCCTCTCGGGTCTCGCACGATGACGTCGTCGCCGGGCGCGGGCTCGCCCTCCACGCGACCTACGGCCTGGGCGTACACCCAGGGGTGCCCGAGCCAGACCGGCTGTACATGACCCGGGCGGAGATGAACGGTCGCGACCATAGGGGGCTTCTATCCTCTGCGCGGCTCTACGCGATGCGACCCTCGCCGCGCAAGCCGCGAGGTTGTCCGGGTGAACGCGGCGTGCAAAGGCTGACGGAGCCGTGAGCGAGACCAGACCAAGGCCCGTGCCGGCCTTCAACCCGTGGCGACGGAGGTTCCTCGCGCGGGTGCTCGGGTCCATCGGGCTGATGCAGCTCCCGGCGGTGGGGCTGCTCGCGGCCGCGCTTCGAGAGCTCACCGGCCTCGGGCTGCTCCCTTGCGCCGCGGTCTCCCTGGCCCTCCACCTCGCGGGGGCCTCGGTGCTGGTCCACCGGCTGCGCTGGTGGATCGACGACGTCCGCGCCCCATGGTGGCGCCCCTGGCTGCTGGAGATCCCCTACTCGGTCTACGCCACCGCCTGCTTCCTGGCGGCGCCCCTCGCGTGGGCGGCGCTGCTGGGCGGCGGCGTCGCCTCCCTCGCCGGGCACCCCGTGGCCCCGGTCACCCGATGGCTGGGCCCGCTCTACGCCGTCGCCGGGGCGCTCACCCTCTGGGGGAGCACCGTGGGCAGGGCGTGGGCGAGGGTGAACCGGGTGGAGGTCCCGGTCGTGGGGCTCCCCGAGGCCTTCGACGGCTACCGCATCGCCCACGTCTCGGACGTGCACTGCGGGCCCCATGTGCCCGGGTGGATGTTCGAGGGGTGGGCCAGGGCGGTGCGCTCGCTGAGGCCCGACCTGGTGGCCCTCACCGGCGACCTCATCACCGTGGGGGAGGGCTACCTCGAGGACGTCACGGCCTTCGCGAGAGGCCTCGTCGCCAGGGACGGCGTGGTCGCGTGCATGGGCAACCACGACTACTTCCAGACCGACGAGGGCGTGGTGAGGGCGCTCGACCTCGCAGGGGTCACGCTGCTTCGCAACGGCGCCACCCGGGTCTCCCGCGGCGACGCGACGCTCCACCTCGCCGGGATCGACGACCGATGGTCCCGCCGTGACGACGTCGACCTCGCGCTCCGAGGCGTCCCCGAGGGGGAGCCCGTGGTGATGCTCGCCCACGACCCGGCGAGCTGGCCCGACATCGTCCGAAGGGGCGTGGCGCTCACCCTGAGCGGCCACACCCACGGGGGGCAGTTCGGGCTGCCGCTAGGGCCGCGACTCAACCTCGGCCGTCTCGCGTCGCGCTTCTCTGCGGGGCTCTTCCGCGACGGGGCGAGCGCCCTCTTCGTGAGCCGGGGCATCGGGACGACGGGCGTCCCGACGCGCGTGGGGATGGCCCCGGAGATCGCGCTCCTCGTGCTGCGCCGGGCCTGAGCGCGGGCGCGCCTCCGCAGAGGCACCTGTGTTAGCGTCGACGGCGGCTATCAGCGCATGAACGGCAAGCCCGGCACATCACCACCCGAAGGGCGCGGTGACCCTTTCGGCCTCGTCGGAGCGAGGCTCGACGCCCGATACGAGGTCGGCGAGCTGGTGGCGCAGGGCGGCTTCGGCGTCGTGTACCGGGCGCTGCACCGGGAGCTACGGAAGTCCGTCGCCATCAAGGTGCTCAAGACCCCGGCGGACTTCTCCCAGAGGCAGCAGGCGGACTTCCTCCGTCGCTTCGCCGACGAGGCGCGCACCGTCGCCCAGCTCGATCATCCGCACATCGTCCGGGTGCTCGACTTCGGCACCTCCATCATGCCCAGCGGCGCCCGCGCGCCGTGGATGGCCCTGGAGTGGCTGGAGGGCGTGACCCTGGAGTCGGACTTCAACGAGCGCATCCAGAGCGGCTCCGGCGGGCGATCGCCGGCGGAGTGCGCGGCGCTGTTGTTCCCGGTCATCGAGGCCGTCGGGGTGGCGCACGAGGAGGGCGTCGTGCACCGCGACATCAAGCCCAGCAACCTGATGATCGTGACCGGGAGGCGCGGCGACCCGCGGCTGAAGCTGCTGGATTTCGGCATCGCCAAGGTGATGGCCCCGGACGAGCGGCGCTCCGCCGACCGGGCGCAGACCCTCACCCAGGTGCAGGCCTTCTCGCCGGACTACGCCTCTCCGGAGCAGGTGAGCGGGACCCGCACAGGCCCCTGGACGGACGTCCACTCGCTGGCGCTGCTGCTGTCCGAGATGCTCACCGGCGCGGTGCCCTTCGATGGCGCCGACGCCATGGAGATGTGCGCCAACGTGCTCGCCCCGAAGCGCCCGACGCCCGCGCGCTTCGGCGTCGACGTCGGGCCCTGGGAGGCAGTCCTCGGGAAGGCGCTCGCGCTCGATCCCACCCGGCGCTACGGCAACGCGACAGACCTTCTCGCCGCGCTGATGGACAACCTCCCGCCGGGGGTCAGCCCCAGCGAAGCGCTGCTCCGCATCTCGCAGACCGGGCCGCTGCGACCCACCCCGGTCACCCCGACGCCCGCCGAGGGCGTGACCCCGTTGCTCGGCGCTCGCGTCGAGCAGCTCGCGCCCACCTTCCGACCGGCCCCGCCGATCGATATCGGCCGCGCCTCGACGCTGCTCGCGCTGCCGTCGCAGCCCCAGGGCCAGGTCGAGGCCTCCGCGGCGCTCGCGGAGGAGCCCTACTCGATCGCCTCCGAGCCCACCCGCCCTCCGCCGTCGCCGGGGTCGTCGTCCTTCGCGCCGCACCCGCTGCAGCAGGGCATCCCCACGGAGCCCATCACCCACTCCCGCTCCGTCGCGGCCCCGGCGCTGCTGGTCGTCATCGGGCTCTTCTTCGGAGGCCTCGTCGCCTCCGCCGCGGTCCTGCTGCTGCGTCCATCCGCGGCGACCGTTCGTCCCCCGGTCGCCTCCGTCGTCGCCGCTCCGAGGGCCCCCGCGGTCGCCGCACCGCCCGCCGTACCGCCCGCGGTTCTGCCCGTCGTTCCGGTCGTGGATGCGTCCTCGGCCGTCGCTGCGGTCGTCGATGCGTCCTCGCCCGTCGCCGCGGTCGTCGATGCGTCCACGGTCGATGCGGCGGTTGTGGCCGTGGAGGAAGATCGCCCACGGCATCGCTCCTCCCGGCACCGCTCCCGTCCCCACCGCAGCCGCCGTCACCACCGCACGCGCGTCCCCGCGGAGTGACCGCGCGCGCTACGCTCCGCGCCATGCGACCACTCCCGAAGGCCTCGGCGCTGGGCTTCGCGCTGCTCTCGACCGCCGCCCTCCACGCGCAGCCCGCGCCCTTCTACGACGCCACCCCCTCGCTGGCCTCGCTCCGGCCCGTGGCGCGTCAGGCGCTCGCCTCGTCGGGGATCACCGCCCTCGACGCGCTGCCGGGCTACGACCTCACGCTCACGGTGCAGCCGGGGCCGCGCACCTTCACGCTGCGCGAGGAGGTCTACTTCACCAACACCGAGCGCTCGCCCATGCGCGAGCTGGTGCTGCGGCTCTACGCCAACGCGGTGCGCCCGCCCCCCCGCCGTCCGGGAGAGCCCGCGTGGACCCCGCCGGTGCGCTTCTCCCGCGGGGCGTGCGTCGGGTCGAGCTGCGCGGTGAGCGCCGAGTCCCCGTCGGTGATCGTGGTGCGCCCGGCCGCTCCGATCGCTCCCGGCGGGAGGCTGCGGGTGACGCTCGAGCTGCAGGCGACGCTCCCGGAGATCGCCGCGGGGCGCAGCGGCCTCATGGCGCAGGGGATGGAGTCGCTGAGCGCGCTCTCCTCGGGCGAGAGCGGCGGGGACTACGGGCTGCTCGCCGTGGGAGACGGCATCGTGAGCATGGCCAACTTCTACCCGGTGCTCGCTCGCCGGGTGGGAGGCCGCTGGGAGCGCTCCGACGGCGGAGCGGTCGGCGACCTGGGCTCCGATGACCTCTCCAACGTCCACGCGCTCATCGACCTGCCCTCGGGCTACACCCTCGCCACGACCGGAACCGTCCTGCGGCGCAGCGAGGCCGCCGGGCGACAGCGGGTGGAGGTCGGCGCCGCGGTGGTGCGCGACTTCGCGGTGATGGCGGGAGCGACGCTGGAGGTCGCCACGAGGCGGGTGGGCGAGGTCGAGGTGCGCTCGATCTTCCTTCGGCAGCACCGCGAGGCGGGGCTGCGGGTGCTGGACGTGGCGGCCAGCTCGCTCGGCGTCTTCCAGCGGCGCTTCGGAGCGTACCCCTACGTCGACCTCGACGTGGTGGAGGCGCCGCTCGTGGGGGGCGCCGGGGGCGTGGAGTTTCCGGGGCTGGTGACCGTCGCGAGCATGTTCTACGGCGAGGCCCCGTCGGTGCCCACGAGGGTGGGGGCCACGCCGGGCGGCGGGCTCGGCGGCCTCGGCGACCTCGGCGGGCTGCTCTCCGCGCTGGGCGGAGGCGGGGGCGGAGCGTCGGCGATGCTGGGGCAGATGCTGCCGTCGATGCTGGAGTTCGTGACGGCCCACGAGGTGGCGCACCAGTGGTGGCACGGGCTGGTGGGCAGCGACTCCCGAGCGCACCCCTTCATCGACGAGTCGCTCGCCCAGTGGTCCGCGGCGCTCTACCTGGAGGAGCGCTACGGCGCCGAGCGCTCGCGCCGCGACGCCGACATGCAGATCAAGATGAACTACCAGTTCATGCGCACGCTGGGGCAGGCCGACGCCGCGGTCGACCGCCCCGCGTCGGCCTTCGCGACGCCCATCGCCTACGCGGGGCTCGTCTACGGCAAGGGCCCTTACCTGTACAACGCGTGGCGCTCGGCCGCGGGCGACCCGGTGTTCTGGCGGGCGATGCAGCGCTACGTGACGACGTGGCGCTTCCGCACGGCGCCCGCGACGGGCTTCCTCGACGCCCTCGTGGCCGAAGACCGGGCGCACGCGACGCGCTACCGCTCGCTCTCCCGCCGCTGGCTGAACGAGGCCCACGGCGACGAGGACCTCGGGCAGATGGACCTCGGCGCCCTGGTGGGCAACATGCTCGGCGGCCCCGGGGGACAGGTGTCGCCGGAGATGCAGGACGCGCTGCGGATGCTGGGTCCGATGCTCCAGGGCCTCGGGGGCCACGGGGGCGGCGGGGCTGCGCCGGCGAGGCCGGGCGGAGACGTCTCCCCGCAGCAGCTCCAGGAGCTCCTAAACGGCGTGATGCAGCAGCTCGAGACGCAGTAGCGATGACGACGACGGAGACGGCGGGCCGGCTGGTGGTGCGCGCGGCGCGGCGCGACGACATGGCGGCGGTGGTGGCGATCTACAACGACGCGGTGCTGCGCACGACCGCGACCTTCGACTACGAGCCTCGCGAGCTGGCGCAGCAGGAGGCGCTCTTCGACGAGAAGGTCCGCGACGGGTACGGCTTCCTGGTGGCGGACGACCCTGCCCTCGGGGTGCTGGGCTTCGCGACCTACGGGCTGTTTCGCACGAGGCCCGGGTGGCGCTTCGCGTGCGAGCACTCGGTCTACGTCGCCTCGTCGGCGCGCCGTCGCGGGGTCGGTCGACTGCTCATCGCGCCGCTGGCGGAGCACGCCCGGGGGAGGGGGTTCCACACCATGGTGGGCGTGGTCGACGCGGGCAACGCGGCCTCGATGGCGCTGCACCACGCATGCGGCTTCGAGACCTTCGGGCTGCTCAAGGAGGCGGGGTACAAGTTCGAGCGCTGGCTCGACGTGGCCTTCGTGGGGATGCGGCTCTGACAAGGGCCTTCGGGGGCCCCGTTGACGGGCGCGGCGGGCTCACGTATCCCGCGCCCCGGGTGATGAGGAGGGCAGTGGGTGCCTCCCCGGCGCTCGATCCACGCCTCCGAAGGAGCTGTGCCTACGATGTCCCTCTCCATGTCCCGCCTCGGGTTGCTCGGCCTCTCGCTCGGTCTCTCGCTCGCGGCGTGCGCGCCCGTCGACGATGACTCCTACGACGACGTCGCCGACGACGAGCTGCGCGTCGCGGGCTCCTACGTCCGCGTCCGTCAGGACACCCGCCGCTGCGTCTCGCCGCTCTGCGGAGGCCTCTGGGTGAGCCGGGTCAACCAGCGCACCCTCCGCTGCGCCGACGGATCGGTCGCCCGGGAGTGCTACGTCGCCGAGGCGGACTACACGGGTCTCGGCCTCTCCTCCGTGGAGGTCGACGCCTTCGGCGCGCGTGACGTCATCCTCCGAGGGCGCCTCGTCCAGAAGACCTACGGCACCTTCGGCAGCCTCGGGCAGCTCGTGGTGCAGGAGGGCTGGCGCGCCGTCACCGACGCCGCGACCACCGCCACGGTCTTCGAGGCCTACAACACCCCGCGCGTCTGCGTGCGCGCCCCGTGCCCCACCTACGAGGCCAACAAGCTCAACGGGACGACCCGCTACACCCTCACGGGCGTCGACCTCGCGGGCGTCGCCAACGTCAGCCGTGCCGACCGCCGCGCCGCCACCTCCGCGCTCTCCGCCGCGCCGGGCCTGCTGGTCGCGGGCGCCGTCCGCACCCTGGGCGAGAGCCGCAGCCTCGTCGCCTCGCAGTTCTACCTCCGACTGTCGCCCGGCGTGTCCGACGCGGTCTACTGCGACACCGACGCCGAGTGCACCATGGCGACCCGAGGCCACGACGTCGCCTCCACCGCCGACTGCTACTGCGCCCTCTGCCCGAGCACCGCGCTCAACGTCACCTCCGCCGAGCGCTTCGACCGCAGCTACCAGCGCTACTGCTCGACCTTCCGCCTGCGCTGCCCGGTGGCCCGCTGCGCCGCCCCGCCGCCCGCCGTCTGCGTCAACCACGCCTGCACCGCGGGCACCCGCCAGTAGATACAATCCCCGCGATGAGACCCATCGCGGGGACCCTGATCACCTACGTAGGCGCCCGGGAGATCGCGCGTCAGCAGTACCGCGACGACGGCGCGACGCTCACCAGCGAGCTCAGCATGGGAGGCCGCCAGGTCACCATCGAGCTCTCTCGCGCCATCCCCCGGGTGGCCCTTCGCGGCGGCGCGCAGCCCGTCGAGCGCGACCTCCCCGCGGGCACCGTCGCCCTCGAGAACTTCGACTGGCAGGCCTACGCCCTCGTCGCCGAGCGCTTCGTCGACGCGGCGAGCGCCACGCCCGTGCAGGTGTTCGTCCCCTCGCGCGGGGCCACGGTCGCCGGATCGGTGCAGGTGCGTCCAGGCGCGGAGGGGGCGCGCGTGGTCGAGCTCACCATCGGAGCCCTGGTGGTCACCGTCGACGTCTCCGCGGAGGGGCAGGTCACCCACGCCAGCGCTCCAGCGCAGGACCTCGAAGCGCGCATGGAGAGCGCCGGTGCGCCGGTGATCGTCGCTCGCGCCGCGCCCGAAGGCGTCGTCGAGGAGGCCTTCGAGGTCACCCGCGGCGGCGTCGCGATCCGAGGCTCGCTCTGGCGCCCCGCGGACGCCGCCGTACCGACGCCGCTCGTCGTGCTCATCGCGGGCTCGGGGCCCACCGACCGCGACTGCAACAGCGCGCTCGGTCTGCGCACCGACGCGTTCCGCCTGCTCGCCGAGGCGCTCGCCCGCCGCGGCGTCGCCTCGGTGCGCTTCGACAAGCGCGGCGTCGGAGCGAGCGGCGTGAACTTCGCCGCCGAGCCAGTGACCCTCTCGGACTTCGTCGACGACGCCGCGGCGGTGCTGGCGCAGGCGCGCTCCGACCGTCGCTTCGGCGCCGTCACGCTGGTCGGCCACTCCGAGGGCGGCCTCATCGCGACGATGGTCGCCTCGCGCGCCCGGGTCGACGGGCTCGTGCTCCTCGCCACGGCGGGGCGAAGCTTCCGCACGCTGCTCCGAGAGCAGATGGCGCGGCAGCTCGACGCCTCGCAGCTCGTCGAGCTCGACCGGGTGATGGCCGCCGTCGCCGAGGGTCGCGACCCGGGGCCCGTCCCGCCGCCGCTCGACCGGCTCTTCGCGCCAGGGGTTCGCGCCTTCCTTCGCAGCATCCTGGACGTCGAGCCCGTGCCGCTGCTGCGCGCGATCACGGCGCCGACGACGGTGATCCAGGGCGAGACCGACGCGCAGGTGACCGTCGCCGACGCCCGCGCGCTCGCCGCCTCGCGCCGTGGCATCCGCCTCGCGCTGCTGCCCGAGACCAACCACGTCTTCAAGCGCGAGGCCGCCTCGACGCTGCCGCAGGCGAGCTACCTCGACCCCTCGCTGCCGCTCGCTCCGGGCTTCGTCGACGCCGTCCTCGAAGGCGTGCGCTGAGCTACCTCCCCGGCGTCATCCACGCCGGCGCCGCGGCCCTCGCGATCTCCTGCCGCCATCGCTGGTCGGTGAGCCGGTCGAAGTTCTCCGTCACCCGCTCGCGGTAGCTCGACGCGAAGCCCACGTAGGCCCGCTCCCGCCCCGGAGCGCCCGCGACCACCACCATCGCCTGCGGAGCCGCGGTCCCGATGTGAAGCACCCGCCCGACGGGGTTGCCCTCCTCGTCGTCGGGCTGCGTGTGCACGTCCGCCACGATCGCCCGGTCGGTGCCGAGCTGCATCCTCGGCTCGTACAGGTCGTAGAGCCAGCCGCCGTCGACGCGCAGCTCGGTCGCGCACACCACGTTGACCTCGCGGGCGTTGAGGCCCAGGTTCACCCACGCGAGCTGCGCCTCCGTGGGCTCTGCCCCCGCCCGCTCCCGCTCGGCGATCTCCCCGAGCCGACGCACCGCCTCTCTCGCCCCGGCGCTCCAGCGCGTCCAGCGGGCGCGCGCGGACTCGTCTCGCCACGGGACGCTCCCCACCAGCGACTGCGCCCGCTCGGTCCATCGGCCCAGCGCGCTCCACACCGCGGGGTACGGGTCGACGTAGGCCTGCGGGTACGAGCACCCCAGCGACATCGAGTACGACTGCGCGGCGTAGAGCACCATGTCGTGGCGAACCTCCGCCCACGCCGCCATCTGCGTGTTGAGCAGCCGTCGACCCCACGCCTCGGTGGTCATCGCCGCGGGCAGCGTGGCTCCCTCGGAGAGCGCCTCCCGCGGGGAGAGCGTGCGCAGCGCGGCGGTCCACGAGGCGTAGAGGCTGCCCTGCCAGTAGGTCGCCTCGTGGGCGTCGACCAGCTCTCGCGCGGTGACGAGCTCCGTCGCGTAGTCGTGGCGGTCGAGCGAGGGGCGCAGCAGCGCAGCGGCCTGGTCGTTGCCCAGCGCGGCGAAGGCGGCGTCGAGCGGATCGGGCATCATCCTCGGCACGCGCCCGGCGTCGACGCGGTCGAAGCTCACCCGCGAGAGCACCATCGAGTCGGGGGTGTAGCGCTGCGGAGCGAAGGAGAAGGTCACCGGCTGCGGCACCGTTCCGTCGAAGCCCTCGGGGTGCACCAGCAGCGAGGTCGCCACCCGGGGGCGCTCTCCCCGCTGCGCGTCGATGAGCGACAGTAGGCCCTCGTCGGAGGCGCTCGCGGGCTCCCTCGAGACCGCCGCCGCGAGGGCGTCGAGGTCGGTAAAGGTCAGCGCCTCGGGCTCTCCCGCGAAGGCACCGATGGCCTGCTCCACGCGGGTGAAGGCGGCGCGCGTGGCCGCGTCGGAGAGAGCGCGCAGCGCGAGCGCGGCCGAGAGCTGTCGGCGTCGCAGCACCCGTCGGCCCTCGACCACGTCCACCAGCCGCAAGCCCTCCCTCCCCAGGAACATCACCGCCCGGAAGTACCGCTCCCTCGCGGGGTCTCCCGCGTAGTGGCCGCGAGGGCGCATCTGCGAGAGGTCCACGTCTCTCGGGCTGCCGAAGAGGTCGATGCGCGCGTTGCCGGTGCCCGCGGTCGCCGCCGCGACCAGCGCGCGAACGGCCGCGGCGTCGGCCCCGGCGACGGGCTCGACGGGCGTCGCTTCGAGGAGGCCCCGGGCGGTCGTGAGGTAGGTGTCGAGGTCGACGCGGGTCTCCCCCGGAAGCGCGGCGCCAGAGGGTCCGGCGAGGGCCCGGTGAAGCCCGGAGAGGCCCTCGGAGAGGGAGCTCGCGAGGGCGTGCTGCTCGATGTCGGCGACCAGGGTGTCGAAGCTCTCGTGGAGCGCGTTGAAGATGACGTCCGCGCTCAGGTACACGGGCTGGTCGGCCACGTAGAGGGAGACGTAGCCGGAGATGAAGTTGGGGCGGTGGAGCCTCGGCGCGAGGGCGAAGCCGCGGGCCCTGAGGTGCTCCAGCTCCTCCCCCCGTAGCGCGAAGGGACCTCGCTGCACCGCGGACATCCCCTCCACGTCGTCGGGGTCGACCTCCGCCTCGCCCGCGAAGGGCACGGCGTGCCGGGAGAGCAGCTCCGTCGGCGTCAACCGGTGATCCGTCGGCAGGCGCGCCCTCATCGCCGCCCGGTCGAGCGCCGCGGTCGGAGCGACGTACCTCGCGAGCTCCCCCACCGTCCCCCTGGCACCCGGCGGTTGGCGCGCCGCCGAGCGCACCCGGTGCCTCGCGGTGCCGCACGCCGCGAGGGCCACCACCGACGCCGCCGCCCACACCGCTCCGCGCTGCGCTCTCATGGCGCCGACGATAGCGTCGACCCGCTGCGGCTACGAGCGGCCGGGGCCCAGCAGCCCTCCGCCGCCGCGCGACCCCTTGGAGCCGTCGACGCCCTTGTGGAGCACCAGGCTCTTGCCCGCCTCGCGGCCCTCCGCGTGGGCCGACGTGCGCGTGGCCGCCGCGCGGCTGATGGTGCGCACCCTCGGATACCTGCGCTGGTAATACTCGTCCAGCGCCGGGTCGCCCGCCCAGACGAGGCCGGTCTCCTGCTGGCCCTTTCGCTCGGCGCGCAGCTTCTCGAGGAAGCCCATCATCACGCCGGTGCGGTAGGCGCGGCGGTCGCGGTCGCCGGTGAGGCGGCGCTGGCGCTTGTGCAGCGTCCAGCGCGCGTCCGCGGTGTGGTCGAGGAAGGAGTGGACGTACTCGGCCATGGAGACGTTCTCCGGCGTGCCGATGACCTCCAGCACCGACCCCGCGCGGCCCTCGCGCACCCGCCACACGTTGACCCAGATGCACTGCACGAAGAAGTGCTCCGACAGGATCGCCGCCAGGAAGCGCGACGCCTCCTCCACCCGCCCGCTGGGCTCTCCCAGGTGCTTGTGGATGTACCCCCGCGCGGCCTTCGCCCGCACCGCGTCGAGGTTGTACTTGAGCATCAGCTTCTGCGCGGTGTTCATCGCGGTCTGCGCCTCGTGCTCGTTGGGGCTCCCGGCCAGCGCGAGCAGCTTGGCGATCTTGTCGAGCGCCGAGGCCGTGGCCGCGTCCGTCGCCCCGCTCGCCTCGGGCACCCCGGTGGCGCCTCCGTCGATGCCCCGGTCAGCGCACACCCGCTGAAACACGGGCCCGTGCGCGGTCTCGTCGCGCACCCCGATGACCTCGTCGACGAACTGGTGGGCCATCTCGTGCTTGAGCACCTCCAGCACCACGCCCCAGGGCTGATCGAGCAGGAAGCGCCGCGACACCTCGATGGCGCGCTCGCCCCGCATCCAGCGCCCGAGGAAGCCCGCGGCGCTGGAGAGGCGCATCGCGGGGGGGCGCATGCGGTCCTGGAAGAGCCCGTAGTTGATGTTGCGCCAGTCGTCGGTGAGGGCGCGGAGGGCGGCGGCGGAGAGTTCGGCGGAGAGTTCTTCGAGCTTCGATTCCATCGGCAGGCGCAGCAAGAGAGCACAGCCCCCGGGGCCAAGGCCAGTTGGCTCCGAGGGGGCGCGCGGGTAGTGTCCGCGGCCCCGATGACCACCGACGCGATTCTTCAGCCCGCCGAGTGGGCCCCGCACGACGCCGTCTGGCTCGCGTGGCCCAGCCACGAAGACCTCTGGAGGCTCGGCCTCCCCGAGGCGAGGCGCTCCTTCACGGCGCTCGCCCGCGCCATCGCCCGCCACGGCGGCGAGCGGCTGGAGGTGCTCGCGCCCGACGCCATCGAGGAGACCGTCGCCCGCGCCGCCCTCGAAGGCCTCGACGCGCGCTTCCATCAGATTCCCTTCGGGGACATCTGGGTGCGCGACACGCTCCCGGTCTTCATGCACGACCGCTCCGGCGCCGTCGTGGCCTCGCGCTTCGCCTTCAACGGCTGGGGCGGCAAATACAACCTCCGGTATGACGACACCGTCGGGGACGCGGTCGCGAAGGCCTCCGGCTTCCGCACCCTCCGTCACGACTACGTGCTGGAGGGCGGCAGCATCGAGGTCGACGGCGAGGGCACGGTGCTCAGCTCGCGGCAGTGCCTGCTCAACCCCAACCGCAACCCCGCGATGGACGAGGCCGCCATCACCCGCGCCGTCCTCGAAGCCTTCGGCGGGACCACCATGCTCTGGGTCACCGACGGCCTCATCAACGACCACACCGACGGGCACATCGACACCATCGCGCGCTTCGTCGCCCCGGGCGTCATCGCCCTGATGGAGCCCTCCGGCAGCGACGACCCCAACCGGGAGATCCTGCGCCGCCTGCGCGACGAGCTCACCGGGCAGCGCGACGCGCTCGGCCGCCCCATCGAGCTCGTCTACGTGCCGTCGCCGGGCCGCGTCGAAGACGAGGAGGGGCGCGTGATGCCCGCGAGCCACCTGAACTTCTACATCGGCAACCGCACCGTGGTGGTGCCGACCTACGGAACCGACTACGACGACGCCGCCGCGAAGGCCGTCGAGAAGATCTTCCCCGGCCGCCACGTCGAGGCCGTCGACGCGCTGGCCATCCTGGAGGGCGGCGGCGCCTTCCACTGCATCACCCAGCAGCAGCCCACGCGGCGCTCGCCCAACCACGGGAGCATCGGTTGACGCCATGAAGACCACCGTCGCGGTCATCCAGTGTCCCCTCGGCGATGACCGGGAGACCAACGTCGCCCGGGTCATCGACCACGTCCGCTCCGCGGCCGCGCGGGGCGCCAACGTCATCCTCCCGCCAGAACTCTTCGAGGGGCCCTATTTCTGCCGCGTGGAGGACGAGCGCGAGCTGCTCCGCGCGATGCCCTTCGAGAACAACCCCACCATCGCCCGCTTCTCCGAGCTGGCCCGCGAGCTCGGGGTGGTGATCCCGGTGTCCTTCTTCGAGGTGGCGGGTCAGGCCTACTACAACAGCCTCGCCATGGTGGACGCCGACGGCGCCGTCATGGGCCTCTACCGCAAGAGCCACATCCCCGACGGCCCGGGCTACGAGGAGAAGTTCTACTTCCGCCCCGGCGACACCGGCTTCAAGGTCTGGAACACCCGCCACGGCAGCCTCGGCGTCGGCATCTGCTGGGACCAGTGGTACCCCGAGTGCGCCCGCGCGATGATGCTCCTCGGGGCCGAGCTGCTGCTCTACCCCACGGCGATCGGTAGCGAGCCCCACGATCCTTCGCTCGACACTCGCGACCCGTGGCAGCGCGCCATGATCGGCCACGCGGTCTCCAACGTGGTCCCGGTGTGCGGCGCCAACCGCATCGGCACCGAAGACGGCCAGGTCTTCTACGGCAGCTCCTTCTGCGCCGACCACCGCGGCGACATGGTGGCCGAGCTCTCCCGCACCGAGGAGGGGGCCGCCGTCGCCACCTTCGACCTCGCGCTCTCCCGCCGGATGCGCGGCGCCTGGGGCTTCTTCCGCGACCGCCGCGCCGACCTCTACGACGTGCTCCTCACCGCGGACGGGCGGCGACCGGTCAAGCCGTGACCGCCCGCGCCTTCGCCGCGCTCTCCCCCCTCCGCCCCGGCGACGCCGTCGCGGTGATCTCCCCAAGCGGCCCGGTCGACCACGCCGAGCTCGACGCCGGGGTGGCCCATCACGAAGGCCGCTACCGGGTGCGCCTCGGCGCGTCGGCGCGCGGCCGCCACGGCTTCCTCGCCGGGCACGACGACGCTCGCGCGGCGGACATCACCGCGGCCCTCGAAGACCCCAGCCTCCGCGCGGTGCACGCCGCCCGCGGAGGCTACGGGCTCACCCGCCTCCTCGACGACCACGCCCCCCGGTGGATCGAGCTCCTGCGCCGCGACCCGAAGCCCCTGGTGGGCTTCAGCGACGTGACCGCCCTTCACGCCGTGTGGTCCCTCGCGGGGGTGCGCTCGATTCACGGGGCGATGGTGCTGGAGCTCGGCCGCCGCGGCGGCGACGACGAGCTCGTCTCGGTGCTGGAGGGCGCCACCCCCGCGCCCTGGACGGGCCTCTCCACCTGGACCGAGGGCCCCGCTTCCTCCGCGCGCGGTCGCGCGATGGGCGGCAACCTCTCGCTGCTCGCGGCGCTCCAGGGCACACCGTCGCAGCTCCCCCTCCAGGACTCGGTGCTCTTCCTCGAAGACGTCGGCGAGGCGCCCTACCGCATCGACCGGATGCTCACCTCGCTGCGCTCCTCCGGGGCGCTGCGCGGGGTGCGCGCGGTGGTGCTCGGGGAGTTCACCCGCTGCGACGCGCGCGACGACGGCGTCTCCGTCGAGCGGGTGCTGAGGGAGCGCCTCTCGACGCTTGGGGTCCCGGTGCTGGCGGGCGCCCCCTTCGGTCACGGCGAGCACCACCGCCCGTGGGTGCAGGGGGCCGAGGTCACGGTGCGCCGCGACGGCGAGGTGATCTTCGAGGAGGGCCTCTCGTGAAGCGCCTGGGCATCGACCTTGGCGCGCGTCGCATCGGCGTGGCGGTGCACTCCGAGGAGGGCGTCCCCGCGCGGCCGCTGGAGACGCTGGTGCTGTCCGAGCCCACGCAGGCGGTCAACGCGGTGGTCGCCGTGGCGCTGCGCGAGGCCGCCGAGGAGGTCGTCGTGGGCCTGCCCCTGAACATGGACGGCAGCGAGGGGATGAAGGCCCGGCTGGCGCGCACGTTCGCCGGGCTGCTGGGCCGCAAGACGAAGCTCCCGGTGATCCTCTGGGACGAGCGGCTCAGCACGGTGCAGGCGCAGCGAGCGCGCACGGCGTCGGGGCGACGGGGGAGGGAGGGCATCGACGCGGAGGTGGCGGCGATCCTGCTGCAGGCCTACCTCGACTCGAAGGCGGGAGCGGGCTCTTGGCAGGACGACCCAGACCAGTAGCGAAGCCTCCCATGAAGGCGCCCGCGAAGCCGTCGTCGAAGCCCCCGGTCCGGGCCTCCCGTCGCTCGCGCTCCCGCGGCGCTCCCCCGCGTCGACCGCTCGCGATCGCCCTCGCGGTGCTCACGGCGCTCTCGGCGCTGTGCGCCTTCGGGGTCTTCGTCTATCTCCGCACCCCTCACCGGGGTCGCGGCCGCCCGGTGCGCATCACCGTCGCCGAGGGCGCCGACTCCGCCGCGGTGACCCGCGCGCTCTGGTCCGCCGGGGTCATCGACCACCCGTGGCTCTTCCACATGCTGGCGGCCGTCACCGGCGCCGCCGACCGCGCCCACCGGGGGACCGTCGCCCTCCGGGACGACCTCACCCCCTACGCGGTGCTCCGCACGCTCAACCGGGGCGTCGCGGGGTTGATACGGGTGACCATCCCGGAGGGCTACACCCGCTTCGACATCGCTCGTCGGCTGGACTCCGCCGGGGTCTGCTCCGCCGCGGATTTCATTGCCCACACCGAAGACCCCGCCTTGCTCCAACGATATGGCCTGACGGGCTCGCTGGAGGGATATCTCTTCCCGGACACCTACGACCTGCCTCCCGACTCTCCCGGGGGACGGGTGGTCGAGCGCATGGTGGCCGAGCTCTCCCGGCATCTGCGCGAGGCGAAGGCGAGTCACCCCGATGGCGTGCTGCGGGCGGCCTCGCTCTCGGGCTCCGACGAGGGGCCGGCGAGCCCTGCTCCTGGCGGCTTCGACCGCGCCGACCGGCTGATCGTCACCCTCGCCTCGCTGGTGGAGCGAGAGACCGGCTCAGCCGACGACCGCGCCCACGTCGCCTCGGTCTTCTGGAACCGACTGCGCCTCCCGGACTTCCGCCCGCGCCTTCTCCAGAGCGACCCGACTGTCGTCTATGGCTGTACGGTGATGGCCGCTCGCGGGACCCCGCTGGCCTCCTGCGACCGCGGCGACGGGGGCGTCCGTCGCGGCATCACGGGCGCCATGCTCACGGACCGCAGCAACCCCTACAACACCTATCAGCACGAGGGCCTGCCTCCCGGGGCGATCGCCAACCCGGGGGCGGCGGCGCTCTCCGCGGTGCTCGCTCCGACGAGCGATCAGGATCTCTACTTCGTGGCGATGGGGAGCGGCCGATCGGCCTTCGCCCCGACGCTGGAGGAGCACCGCCGCAACGTGCAGCGCTACCTCCGCCGGGGAGACGCGGGCGTCAGCCCTTGAAGCCGTACTCGGCCTGGAGCAGCTTCGCGATGGTCTGGAGCTGCATGTTGGAAGTGCCCTCGTAGATCTTGCCGATCTTGGCGTCGCGGAAGAACTTCTCCAGCGGATAGTCCTTGGTGAAGCCGACGCCCCCGACGAACTCCACGCAGAGCGACGCGACCCGCTCGGCCACCTCGCTGGCGTGCAGCTTGGCCATTGCGGCTTCCTTGATGAAGGGCTGCCCGGCGTCCTTGAGGCGCGCGGCGTTGTAGACCATCAGCCGGGCGCTCTCGATCTCCACCGCGCAGCGCGCGTACTGGAACTGCACCCCCTGGAAGTTGCCGATCACCTGCCCGAACTGCTTGCGCTCGTGCATGTATTTCATGGCGTAGTCGAAGGCCCCCTGGGCGAGCCCGAGCATCTGCGCCCCGATGCCGATGCGGCCCTCGTTGAGGGTCTCGATGGCGATCTTGTAGCCCTTGCCCACCTCGCCGAGCACGTTGTCGAGAGGCACCTCGCAGTCCTCCATGATGAGCTCGCAGGTCGACGAGGCGCGGATGCCCAGCTTGTCTTCCTTCTTGCCCACGGAGAACCCCGGGAAGCTCCGCTCGACCAGGAAGGCCGTGATGCCCTTGTATCCCTTGGAGGGGTCGACGTTGGCGAACACGATGAAGAGCGTCGACTCGTTGGCGTTGGTGATCCACAGCTTGCGGCCGTTGAGGATCCACTTGTCGCCCTTCTTCTCGGCCTTCGCCGCGAGGGCGAAGGCATCGCTCCCGGAGCCCGCCTCGCTCAGCGCGTACGACCCGACCCACTCCCGCGCGAGCTTCGGGAGGTACTGCTGCTTCTGGGCGTCCGTGGCCCAGCGGATGACCGCGTTGGCGACCAGGGTGTTCTGCACGTCCACCAGCACCGAGACGCTCGGGTCGACCGTGGCGAAGCCCTCGACGGCGAGCGCGGCGTTGAAGAAGCTGGAGCCCGAACCCCCGTACTGCTCGGGCACCTCGACGCCCATCACCCCGAGGTCGAAGAGGTCGGGGAGGAGTTCCTTGTCGAGGGCGCCATGGTGGTCCATCGAGGCGACACGGGGGCCCACGCGGTCACGGGCGAAGCCGAGCACGGCGTCGCGAAACATCTTCTCATCGGGCGAAAGCTGGGTGAGCGAGGTCATGGCGCGGAATGTAGGGCCAACCCCCTGCGAACCTCAATGCGCTGCCACCTCGCAACGATTACGCACCGACCATCAAGGGCACTGGCAGGTGACGCAATCTGTCAGCGACTACCGCGTGAATTCACGGGAATGGCGTCGGGCGAGCGGCGGCATGACGCGTGCTGTCAGCGCGTCAGAGACATGGTCTTTCCTGGTTCCGCTACGAACACGATCTGGGTAGAGGGCGGAGCTCGAAGCGGGTGCTTGGGGAAGCATATGGAGGCATCGATGAAGACATCGAGAGTGAGTGGTAGAAGCGGGGCGGTCGAGGTCGGCTTCACCCTGGTCGAGCTGATGATCGTGGTGGTGATCCTGGGCATCCTCGCGGCGGTCGCGATCCCTGCCTTCAGCCGATATGTGAAGCGGAGCAAGACCTCCGAGGCCAGCGCCGGCATCGCCTCGATGTATCGGCTCCAGCTCAGCTATTACGAGAACACCCAGGAGCGCACCAGCTCCACGAGCTTCGCCACCTGCAGCGCCCTTCCCACCGCGGCGCCGACCGCCAGCAAGTACCCGGCGAGCGTCACCCTGTGGATGAACAGCTCCGACTGGGCCGCGCTGGGCTTCGTGATCGACCGCCCCCACTACTACCAGTACTCGACCGAGGGTACGAACACCGCGATGACCGCGCGGGCCGTCGGCAACATCGACGGCGACTCCACCAACTCCACCTTCGAGCGCTCGGCCCTGCTGAACTCTGGCGAGATCCAGGGGGCCCAGATCCGCATCGTCAACGAGCTGGAGTGAGCCCGCAATCCTCGGCCACCAGCGCGCTCAGCCGCTCGACTCCCTCCTCGAACTGATCAGGCCTCGGCAGCAGGCTCAGCACCATGTGCCCGTCGCCGGGCACGTCGAAGAAATACCCCGGCTGCACCAGCACGCCGCGCTCCAGCAGCGCGAGCACCCAGGCGTCGTCGTCCCGGGTCGCGGGCAGCCGCAGCACCGCCGACCAGCCTCCCTCGACGGGCAGCAGCGAGACCGGGCTCTGCGCCGTGATCGACCGCTTCAGCGTCGCGAGGTTGCGCGCGATGCGCTCCCGCACCGGGCGCTGCAGGGCCTCGCGGTGGCGCAGCCAGACCGGCGCCGCGCGCAGCACCGGGGCGCCCACCGAGAGGAAGCTGTCGGCGATGTGCTCCAGCCGTCGGAGGGCCTCGGAGCGCAGCGCGTCGGGGCCGCCGACGTGCACCCAGCCGAGCTTCATCTGCGGCAGCGCGAGGGTCTTGCTGAGCCCGCTCAGGGTGAAGGTGAGCACCTCGTCGCAGCCGACGAAGCTGGGCGCCCTGAGGGGGTCATCGCGGTGCGGATACTCGAGGAAGACCTCGTCGACGAGGAGCGCGAGCCCGTGCTGGCGGCACCGGGCGAGGAGCGCCTCGCGGAGCTCGAGGGTGACGTAGGCCCCGGAGGGGTTGTTGGGGTGCACCAGCGCGATGGCCCGGGTGCTCGGGGTGATGGCCTCGTCGAGGGCGTCGAGGTCGAGCTCCCAGCGGCCGTGCCAGGTCGAGCCCACGGGGGTGAGCGCCACGCCCTCCAGCCGGGCGAGGTCGTCGAGGAGGGGGTAGCTCGGGTGACCTACCACCACGGCGTCGCCGCGGTCGCAGAGCAGGTTGAAGAGCCAGCCGTAGGCCTCGCTGGTGCTGGCCGAGAGGCGCAGGTGCTCCGGGTCGACGGCGTAGCCCAGCGAGGCGTAGTGCGCGGCGACGGCAGCGCGCGCGGGGAGGGGGCCCGCGGGGTCGGGGTCGTACCGGCCGACCCCTGGATCGGCGAGCGCGGCGATGAGCTCCGGGGCGAGCGGCGGGAGGTCGACCGCGGTGGGGTTGGAGGCGGTGAGGTCGATCAGCCCGGGGCGCGCACGGCGCTCGGCGATGGCGACGCTGAGCGGCGACGGCCGGGTGATCCAGGCGGTGCGATCAGAGAACATCGGAGGACCTCATCAGCGCGGCGGACTCCTCCGGGGAGAACACGGTGCAGGACATCCCCCCGGAGAGCTCGAAGCCCGCGTCCCCTCCGCGGCGCACCTGGATCTCCAGCAGCCAGTGCGCCCAGGGCTCCCCCCACTTCGCCCTCGCCGGCTGCCGCAGCAGGAGGTTGTAGTCCGCGTCGCCGGAGACGCGACGCACCTGCCGGAGCGTCTGCCGGAGCATCGCCGCGAGGGGCGGCAGCAGCGCGTCGGGGGTGGCGCCGAAGTGGGCGATCGGGGCGCGAGGGACGATCCAGGTCTCGTGCGAGCGCGCGGAGGCCCACGGGCAGAGCGCGACGAAGTGCGGGTCCGAGGCGACGACCCGGTCGCCCGCGGCGAGCTCGGCGTCGATGAGCCACTGCACCAGCGACGAGCCCTCGCGGCGGTGGTGTCGCGCGGCCACCGCATCGCGTCGGCGCACCGAGGGCGGCACCACCGGGCAGGTCATGACCTGCGAGTGCGGGTGACGGAGCGAGGCCCCGGAGCGAGGCCCGCGGTTCTTGAAGAGCAGCACCGCGGCGGCGTCGGGGCGCTCGGCGAGGGCGCGGTGCCGCGAGCGGTGGAGGTCGAGCACCGTCGCCAGGGCGTCGGGGTCGAGGTCCGAGAGGTCGGCGTCGTGGAGCGGGGTCTCGACGATCACCTCGTGGGCGCCCACCGCGGGGCGCTCCCGAAATACCCCACGGTGTATGGTGGCCCCGCCGATCGGACCGCGGCCCATCATCGGGAAGCGGTTGGTGACCGCGCGCGCCAGCCAGCGGCCGCTCGCGTCGAGGCGCTCCTCGGTGGCCTCCTCGGCCTCGCGCTCGTGCCCGGGGCAGAAGGGACACTCGCTCGCGCCGCGGAGCGCGTCCGGGCGGCTGGTCATGTCCCGGGGCGTGTTGCGCCGGTGCGAGGCCAGCAGGCACCAGCGCGCGGTGAGGGCGTCCCAGCGTAGCGTGGGTGAGGGTTCGGGAGCGTTTGGCGTCGGCACCGGCGGCGCTCTACCCGCTACCGCAGGACGGCGCCTCGGCGCAACGCAGCGCCTCGGAGCGGGTTAAGGCGTCGCGCTCCCGCGGAGAGGTCTGTTATGGTCCCCGACTGCGGCCCATCTACGACCGTCGTACACCCCTCTCGGAGCGCCCGATGCCGAAGTTCCAGAAGAAGCACACGCACTACGCCGCCCGCGTCGCGAAGCCGCGCGAGAGCCTGGTGCCCCCGGCCCCGGAGGCCGCCGAGGCGCTCCTCGAGGTGATGACCATCGCCGCCTGCGTCGACGGCAAGATGGCGCCCGACGAGAGCCACCAGCTCTGCGAGCAGATCCGCGCGACGCCGGGCTTCACCCACCTCGACAACCACGCGCTCGCCCGCACCGTCGAGGGCTTCGTGCTGCGCATCGCCGCGGAGGGCATCCCCGCCCGGGTGCGCACCATCGCCAAGGCGATCGGCGACGACATCGAGGCCCGCGAGGAGGCCTTCGCCCTCGCCACGCTCTTCGTCCTCTTCGACGGCGAGGTCGGCGACGAGGAGCAGGAGTTCCTCGAGCTGCTGCAGAAGGCGCTGCACCTCTCCGACGAGCGCGCGAGCCACATCTCCTCCCTCCTCGCCGAAGCAGACTGACACCCCGGCTACGCACCCGCCCTCCTCGCGGTGCGTCGTGCGCTTCACTGCCGCGCTGCGCCATCCGACCCTCTCACGCGGCGCGTCGTTGCGCCCCGACCGAGACGGCCGGAGAGTGAAGGGTACGGCGCGCATCGACCTACCGCGTCGAGGCGTGCCGCGGGGCTGAGAACGCGGCGTGCAGTGGGTGTCACGATGAGCGAAGCAATGTCGATGACGGTGCTCCAGACCGCTCGCCTCGAGCTGGTGCCGATCACCTTGAGCCTGGTCGAGGCCGTGATGGCCGACGACTGCGCGGAGGTCGAGCGCATCGCGGGGGCGAGGTTCCCTGGCAAGTGGCCGGGTCGGTGCCTGATCGAGCGGGCCTTCAGCGCCTCGGTCGAGCGCATCCGCGCCGATCCTTCGCTGCGGCTGTGGGGAGACCGGCTGATGATCGCCACCTCCGCCGCAGGTGACCGGCACATCGTCGGCAGCGTGGTGTTCCACGGGGCGCCCGACGAGGAGGGCGTGGTGGAGATCGCCTACGGGGTCGAACCCAGCTCGCAGGGCCAGGGTTACGGCGCCGAGGCGACCTGCGCGATGGTCGAGTGGGCGCTCGAGCAGCCCGGAGTGCGGGCGGTCACGGCGTCGACCTTCCCGTGGCACACCTCGTCGGTGAAGATCATCCGCCGCGCGGGCATGGAGCACTGCGGCTGGCGGGAGCACGACCTACTCGGCGAGCTGGAGATCTTCGAGCGGCGTCGCATCGAGGCCCCGTGCTACGTCGGCGCGAGCACCCGAGAGGCGGCGGCGCGGGCGTCCCGGGCGGGCTGACGCGCTCTCAGTCGCTCCAGCGGGGATACGGGGCGCGAGGCGAGGCGGAGGGGACAGGGCTCACGGTGACGTCGGGCGCGAGGGACCTGACCCCGTGCCTGGAGCGATGGCGCGAGCGATGGTGCCCCCGCGGGGTCGAGGGCTCCGTCGGAGGCGAGGCGTCCACGAAGGCGGCGAGCGGAGCCGGCAGCGGGTCAGGGGCCTCGATGGGGGTCGGTGACGGAGCCGACGCGGGCGTCGCCGGGGGCGCGGGCTGCGTCGGGGCGTCGAGGGGGGCGACCGGCGCCGCCGCGGGGGCCGCGATGGGCGCCGAGGCGCGGCGGTGGGAGGGGAGCGCGGTGAAGAGCGCGATGCCCGCCGCGACGAGCACGGCGAGGGCGGAGGCCGTGCGGGTGGCGGTGACCCGGGGAGCGCGGGCGGTCCCGGCGAAGGGGCCGCTGGTGAGGCCGGCGCGAGCGCCCTCCACGGGCAGCGCCTCGATCGCGCGGAGAAACTCCTCCGCGGTCTCCGGTCGGTCGGCGGGGCGCTTCTTGAGGGCCGCGGCGACGAGGGCGTCGAGCTCCGGGGGAATGCCCGCCGAGGGGTTGAGGTCGAGCACCCGCGGCGGGGGCGTCATGATGTGGTGGGCCATGACCACCACGGCGTCGTCTTCGCCGAAGGGCACCACGCCGGTGAGCATCTGGAAGAGCATCACGCCGACGGCGTAGAGGTCGCTGCGCCCGTCGAGGGGGCGGCCCTGCGCCTGCTCCGGGGACATGTACCGGGGCGTGCCGAACACCGTGCCCTCCTGGGTGGAGAGCGGGTCGATGGGCGCGTCGGCGCCGCCCGGACGGATCTTCGCGACCCCGAAGTCGACGACCTTCACCAGCTCCTCGCCGCTGGCGTGGGCGTCGACCCGGGCGAGGAAGATGTTGTCGGGCTTCAGGTCGCGGTGGACGATGCCCGCCCGGTGGGCCTCGCCGAGAGAGCGGAGGATGCCCGTGGTGATGCGCAGCGCCTCGGCCACCGGCAGCGCCCCGTCGCGCCGCAGCCGGGTGGAGAGCATCTCGCCCTCCAGCAATTCCATCACGAGGAAGAGCAGCCCGTCGGCGGTCTGCCCGAAGTCGAGCACCGCCACGGTGTTGGGGTGGCGGAGGTTGGAGAGCGCCTGGGCCTCGCGGTGGAAGCGCGCCACGGTGTCGGGGTCTCTGCCCAGCTCGCGGCGCAGCACCTTGACCGCCACGTCGCGCCCCAGCGCCCTCTGCTCGGCGCGGTAGACCGTACCCATGCCACCGACGCCCAGCCGGTCGAGGATGTCGTAGCGGTCGGCCAGCACGGTGCCGATGAGCGCGTCGTCCATCGAGCGCTCGAAGGCCGCCACCGTCAGCAGCCGACGACCGTCGTGCGAGCACCGCGAGACGGATCCGCTGAAGCTGGACTGGCAGGCTGGGCAGATGCGCATGCAGGGTCTCGGTGACTCTCCGGTGCTCCGATGCCGTGATAGCTTCAGCCGTCGTGGGTGCGCCTTCTGAGAGCGACGCGTGCAGCCGGTCGAGGGCCCGGCCCTCGCGATGGTACGCCATCGTCGCGGCCCTCGTCCTAGGACCGTGCCTCCACGATGACATCGCGTGGGCCGACCCGCTAGAAGAGCCCTGGCGCATCGCACGGGCCGACCCGCTGTCCCGGCTTCGGAGCGCCGAGCTCTCCCGACGGCGGGGTGGGCTCTGGGCCATCGTGCTCGCCCGGCTCGAAGGGAGCCGCGGCCTCTCGGAGGTCGATCGCAGCGCCGAGGACGAGGCACTGCTCTCGCTCCTCGCCCAGGAGCCCGACCTCTCCGCCCGGCTCACCGCGCTCGCCGCGCTGGCGCTCCCCCTCGGCCGCGACACCCGCTCGCTCGCGGCTCGCGTCGAGGCGCTGCGCCTCCCGGAGTCTGCTCCTCCGGCCCTGGCGCTGGCGGCGCTTCACGCCGTGGGCACCCCCGAGTCGCTGCTCGACGCGGCCCGGGCGCGGGGCAGCGTGGTGCCTGACGACGAGCTCGCGGCGGTGGCCCTCGACGCGCTCGCCACGCGCCAGCACGCCGAGCTGGAGGGGCGCACCGTCGAGGAGCCGTTGTCGTGGCGCATCCAGGCGAGGCGGCGCGACCCCGGCGCGGCGGCGGCGATCGTCGCCGAGCTGGTGCGGGCCTCGGTGGAGATCCGCGGGGGGAGGGGCCTGTCGGCCATTCGCGCCGCGAGGGAGCTGCGGCTCACGGAGGCCTCTGCGGCGCTGCTGGAGATCGCGCGGTCGGGGCCCGAGCGGGAGCTGCGTCGTCAGGCCGTCGAGGCCCTCGGGGACGTCGGGGGAATCGCCGACGAGGCGCTGGCCGGGCTGCTCGACGACCCGGTCACGCGCGGTCCCGCGCTGGGCGCGGTGGCGCGGCTGCGCGCGCTGGGCGCGGTGGCGGCGGTGCGGCGCTGCGCGCAGCTCGATGACCCGGGCGACCGGCGTAGCGCGGAGGAGGCGCTCGCCTCGCTGCGCGGAGAGGCCCCGCAGGCTCAGGGCGAGGGGGCGACGACGGAGGGCGCGAGCCCGGCGGCGCTGCGGCGCGCGCTGCTCACGGAGGTCGACGAGGGCGTGCGGCTGCGGGCGGCGATGGCGCTCGCGCGACGCGAGGGGAGCGGGGCGCTGCCGGCGCTGGAGGCGGCGCGGGCGGTGGCGTGGAGTCGACGGCTCCTCGACGGGCTCTCCCTCGCCACGGCGGCGGCGCGGGCCTCGGCGGAACCTTGACCCCGGCGTTGGGACGGTGTCATTGCCGACCCCGCCATGGAATCCCAAGAGAGCAACAAGACGGGCGCTGCGGCCGCGGAAGAGACGATGCCGCTGGAGGCGATCCTCGAGCGGCTGGCGAAGGTGGTCGAGTCGCTGGAGAAGGGTGACCTGCCCCTCGAGGAGTCGCTGCGGGTCTTCGAGGAGGGCGTGCGGCTGACGCGCGCCGGGCAGCGCCGCCTCGATGCGGCGGAGAAGCGGGTCGATCAGCTCGTGACCAACGAGGCCGGCGAGACGACGCTCCAGCCCATGACCCGGGGCTGAGCTCGCGCCGCGGCGCTGAGGGCTCGGATCCACAGCGTCGACGCGCTGTCCCGAGTCTGGACGTTTCGAGAAAGCCGGTGGTATGACCGCCGCGCCGCGAAGGCGGTGGTGAATTCCGCGGGTGACGTGACAAACACGAGCGCCGCGGTCCCGATGGCTTAGGTGGAGGAGACACGACGATGCGGCACTCTCGATGGTTGGCTTTGATCCTCGTGGCGCAGGCGGTGGCGCTGCCCATGACGGCCTTCGCGCAGACTCCGCCCGCGGGCGGTCGTCCCGCCGCGGCGACCGACGAGGAGGACGAGGAGGACGTCGACGACGAGGACGCCCCGGCCGCGACCTCACCCGCAGCGACCGCGCCCGCCGCCGCGCCGGAGCAGCCCGGCACGCCGGAGACCGACGAGGCCCGGCGCACCCGCATCCTCCCCCGCTTCTCCTCCCTCGACGGCTCCATCGGCCTGCTCCACACCCGCGCGGCGCAGACCGGCGCGGCGGGGTCGTTCCGCTTCGGCCTCATCGGTGAGTACTTCGGCGCGTCGGAGTACCTCCGCCCCCCGACGCTCGCGGGCACCGCGGCGGTCGGCACCGACTCCGCCTCGCACGTCGGCGGTACCGCGACGCTCTCGTACTCTCCCCTCGACTTCCTCGAGATCTTCGCCTCGATCCGCGCCTACGCCAACGCCAACGACCGCGAGCGCCCGAGCCTCTTCCAGGTGCTCGGCGACACCACCCTCGGCGTGAAGGGCGCGGCGCGCGTCTGGCGCGGCCTCTACGTCGGCGGCTACGCGTCGCTCTACCTCCTCAACCGCTCCGGCGACATCGGCCTTCTCGGCGACTCGACGAGCGCCGACTTCGGCGTGCTGAGCACCATCGACCTCCGCGACTTCGGCACCAACGTGCCGCTGCGCTTCCACGTCAACGCCCACTACTACCTCGACAACAGCGCCGCGATCGTCTCGCAGACCGAGGAGCGCCGCCGCGCCGCCCAGCCGGGCTACGACGCCGCGCGCTGCGCCTCCGGGGCCATCGACCCGAGCTGCTTCCTCGAGGTCTCCCGCATCGAGCGCCACGCGCTCGGCATCAACCGCGTCGACCAGTTCGGCATCAACCTCGCCGCCGAGGCCGAGCTCCCGTGGGTGCGGCCCTTCCTCGAGTGGTCCGTCGGCGTCCCGGTCAACCGCCAAGGCTACTCCTGCTTCGAGCCCGGTACCGGCATGTCGGGCCCCGCCGGCGCCGCCGACGACGACGCCTGTCTCGCCCGCGAAGGCTTCTCCGCGATGCCCTCGCGCTTCACCATCGGCACCCGGGTGCTCCCGCCGGTCCGCGGCCTCGCCGCGCTCCTGGCCTTCGACATCGCCACCAGCGGGAGCTCCACCTTCGTGCGCGAGCTCGCCCCGACGCCCCCGTGGCAGTTCTACTTCGGCGCGTCCTTCGCGTACGACATCCATCCGCCGGTGCAGCGCGTCGAGGTCCCCGGGCCCGAGCGCGTGACGACCCGCGAGGTCGACCGCACCCCGCCGGGCGGCCACGTGGTCGGCATGGTCCGCGACGCCGAGAGCCACAACGCCATCGGCGGCGCCATCGTGAACTTCACCGGCCACCCCGAGCTGCACATCCTCGCGACCGCCGCCGACGGCCGCTTCCGCTCCGGGCACATCACTCCGGGCGAGTACCGCCTCGCGGTCACCGCGCCGGAGTTCAACCCCGGCGAGTGCACCTTCACGGTGCCCGCCCCGGCGCCGGCGCCCGAGGGCTCGACCGCCCCGGCCCCGAACCCCGACACCGAGGTCAACGTCAACTGCGAGCTCCGCGCGATGCCCCGCCGCGGCGGCCTCGCCATCCACGTCGTGTCGTCGCAGGGCGGCGCCGGCGTCCCCAACGCCAACGTGGTGCTCTCCCCCGCGCCGGGCCTCAACGTCCCGAGCGGCCAGCAGGCGCCCGTCGAGCGCACGCTCACCACCGACGACCAGGGCCGCATCACCGCCGAGGAGCTCCTGGCCGGTCCGTACATGGTCCGCGTCGAGTCGAGCGACCGTCACATGGGCTCGACCGCGCAGCAGGCCACCGTGGAGCCCCGCGCCAGCCGCGGCGTGGAGGTGACCGTCACCCGCCGCCCGGCGCGCGCGTCCGTCGCCATCCGCGGCAACGTCCTGGCGATCATGCGCCAGGTGCACTTCCAGACGAACTCCGCGGAGATCCTCCCGGACTCCAACACGCTGCTCGAGGAGATCGCCGACACGATCAACCGTCACCCCGAGATCACCGCCGTGGAGATCCAGGGGCACACCGACAACGTCGGCAACCCGGCGAGCAACCTGACGCTCTCTCAGAGCCGCGCCGAAGCGGTGCGCGACACGCTCATCCGCCTTGGCGTCGCGGCTGACAAGCTCACCGCCCGAGGCTTCGGCCAGACCCGCCCGCTGCGCCCCAACCTCACCGCGGTCGGCCGCACGGCCAACCGTCGCGTGGAGTTCCACCTCACGCGCACCGCCGCCCCGCGCCCCGCCGCCCGCTGATGCGACCGAGCGCGATCGCCCCGGTCGCGCTCCTCGCCCTGTCCTGCAGCGCCTCCGCGCCACCTCCCCGACCCATCCACTCCAGCGCCTCCGTCGACGCCGGGACACCCACCGCGGTGACCCCGGCCGTCGCGCCGCCCCCGCCCGACGCGCTCCTTGCCGTCACGGCCACTCTGCCGGGCCTCGAGCCCGTCTCCGCGGACGCTGCCCCGTGGGTCCCGTCCACCGCGCTTAGGGCAGTCCTCCGGGCCTCCGGGGAGCTCCCGCTCCCTGGCGCTCCGTCGCGAGAGGGCGACCGGGTGACCTGGACGCTCCTGCTCCCTTCGAGCGTTCCTCCGACGGCCGCGGCCTCGGCCTGCGCGGCGGTCACCTCCGACCCGCACCTCGCCTGCGCGAGCGATCGCGTGGAGCACGTTGGCCGGCTGCGAGACCGGGTCGTCGTCGCGTGGCGAGAGTCCTCCGTCCCTCAGGTCGTCTCGCGCTACCAGCCGCTTCGCGCGCTCTCCCGGCTGGGTCGCGGCGTGTGCCTCGTCTCGGCGCAGCAGACCGCGGAGACGATCGACCTCACGGTGCGCGCCGACGACGCGCCCGCGCTCGGAGAGACGCTCGCGCTGATGACCGTCTCGCCCGGGCTGCGCGCGCTGATCACCGTGCGGGTCGAGCCGCAGGGCGACGCGCTGCTGGCGACGCTCTCCTGGCCGTCGACCCGGGCGACCACGAGCGACCTCGGCGACGACCCGTGGCCGCCGCGCTGCAACGGCGCGCTCGACCTCGCGGCCTCGCTCCCCACCGGGACGCTCCCGGTCGCTCGCTCCTTCGTCGCAGGCGCCCGCTCCCAGGGCGCGGTGCTCACCGCGGGGCGCGCGGCGTGGGTGGTGACGGCGGGCGATCGCATCGCGCGCACGACGGTGAGCGCGGTGGACGAGGGCGGGGTGACGCTCCGGCGGCCCGGCGTGGCGAGACCGCTGCGGCTGCGCTGGCGGCCGTAGACCCGGCTTGACCCTGCGGTCGCGTCCCGGTACCTGACGAGGCCCTCATCATGAACAAGCCCCGCGTTCGCTTCGCGCCGTCACCGACCGGTTATCTCCACATCGGAGGCGCCCGCACGGCGCTGTTCAACTGGCTCTGGGCCCGCAAGACCGGCGGCACCTTCGTGCTGCGCATCGAGGACACCGACCAGGAGCGCTCCACCGAGGCGTCGACGAAGGTGATCATCGACTCGATGCGCTGGCTCGGCCTCGACTGGGACGAGGGCCCCGAGGTGGGCGGCCCCTACGGCCCGTACTTCCAGATGCAGCGGCTCGCCCGCTACGCCGAGCACGCCAACCGCCTGGTGAGCGAGGGCAAGGCCTACCGCTGCTACGCGACACGCGAGGAGATCGACGCGCTGAGGCAGAAGCTCCCGGAGAAGAAGCGCGACGGCTTCGTCTATCCGCACCTCTGGCGCGACAAGACCGAGGCCGACTGGATCCCCGGCGCGCCGTACGTCATCCGCTTCAAGACGCCGCTCACGGGCACGACGGAGTTCGTCGACAAGGTGTTCGGTTCGATCAAGACCGCCAACGCCTCCATCGAAGACTTCGTGATCATGCGCTCCGACGGCGTGCCGCTCTACAACTTCGGCGCGGTGGTCGACGACGTCACCATGGACATCACGCTGGTCGCTCGCGGCAGCGACCACATCATCAACACCCCGAAGCAGATCCTGCTGTACCAGGCGGTCGGCGGGGCGGTGCCGGAGTTCGCGCACCTGCCGATGATGCTGTCGCCCGCGGGCCGCAAGCTCTCCAAGCGGGTGGGCGACGAGCAGGGCGTCGACGTCCCCGTCGAGAAGTACCAGCAGAACGGCTGGCTCCCTGACGCGCTGCTCAACTACATCGCTCGCTTCGGCTGGTCCGCGGGCGACCAGGAGATCTTCACGCGCGACGAGCTCATCGAGAAGTTCGACTGGGCCCACTGCGGGACGGGCGACGGGCGCTACGACAAGAAGAAGGCCCTCTGGGTGAGCGGCGAGCACATCAAGCGCCTCACCGACGAGGACTTCGCCGCGAAGGTCTACCCCTTCCTCGCGGGCGCCGGGGTCACCGTGGCGACCGACGACCCGAGGCTGCTCCCCGCGGCGCGCACCGTGAAGACCCGCTCGGCGAGGCTCCTCGACGCCGCCGAGGCGATGGCCTTCTACTTCCAGGACGCCATCACCCTCGACCCGGCGGCGGTGGAGAAGTTCCTCACCGACGAGGCGAGGGCCAACCTCCGGGCGATGGCCGACGTGCTCGACGCGCTGCCCGACTTTACCGAGGCAGGTATCGGCGCCGCCATCGAGGCGTGGCTCGCCGAGCGCGGCTTCGACATCAAGACCGTCGCGCAGCCCGCGCGCGTGGCGCTCACCGGACGCACCGCCTCGCCGGGGCTCTACGAGGTCATCGCGGTGCTCGGCCGCGACGTGAGCGTGCGACGCCTGCGCTCGGCCGCGGGCGCGTGATCGGGCCGGCGCGGTGAAGGTCCTCCTCGTCGGCGCGATCGCCTATGTGCTGATCGTCGCGGTGCTCGCCCGCAAGAAGCTCCCCGAGCTCCACCTCCGGCGCTTCTTCCTGGACACCTGGCGCGAGGTCGACCGCGAGGCCGCCGCCGCGCGCGCCCGCCGCGAGGAGCTCGGCCTCGGCTACGACTACCGCCCGATGGTGGCCTACCTGGTCGCCGCGGTGGTGCTCACCTTCCAGGAGTATTTCGGCGACCGCGTGACCTTCAACCAGCTCCTGGCTCGCGGCTGGGTCATCGACTGGGGCGGCGGTCCTCGCGGCCCGGCCACGCACCACCTGCAGCTGATGAAGCCGCTGCGCTGGGCCTCCCCGGCGGGCTACGAGGAGCTCGCCGGGCTCGCGTACTGGTCCTTCACGCGCTCCTTCGGCTACCTCGTGGTGCCGGCGATCATCCTGCTCTTCTGGCGGCGCGAGCGCTTCCGCGACTACGGCCTGCGCCTCCGCGGCTTCCTCTCGCACGCGTGGATCTACGCGCTCTTCTTCGGCATCGTGCTGGTCGCGGTGGTGATCGTCTCGCAGACCGGCGAGTTCTCGAACTACTACCCCTTCTATCGGCTGGCCAACCGCTCGTGGAAGGACTTCTTCCTCTGGGAGGTCCTCTACGCGACGCAGTTCTTCACGCTGGAGTTCTTCTTCCGCGGCTTCCTGGTGTCCGCCGGGCGCGAGGCCATGGGCTCCTCGGTGATCGTCGCCATGGTCGTGCCCTACTGCATGATCCACTTCGGCAAGCCCTGGGCGGAGGCGCTCGCGGCCATCCTCGCTGGCGTCGTGCTGGGCACCCTCGCGCTCAAGACCCGCTCCATCTGGTCGGGCTTCCTCATCCACGTCACCGTGGCCGTCTCCATGGACCTCGCCGCCCTGCTCCAGACCCGCGGTCTGCCCGGCAACATCCACCTCCCTCCCTCCTGGGGCTGGTAGGCAACCCTCTCGTTCCGGGGCGCCGACAAGCGCCCATGAACAGACCTCCCGCCCTCCTCGCGCTCGCCCTCGCCGGCTGCCTCGACCTCCAACCCCCTCCTCCCTCCGTCACCCCTCAGCTCACCGGCCTCCGCGCCAACGCGGCCTCGCTCGACGCCGTGCCTCGCGTCCCCGAGCTCCAGGTGTCCTTCGACCGGGCGATGGCCCCCCCGGAGGCCTCCTCGGTGATGCTCTTCCGCGAGGCCCTCTCTCCCGCCCTGGTGACCGACGCGCGCGACGGCGTGGTCTCCCTCGGCCGCCTCGCCAACCGGGTCCCGCTGCGGGTGCAGCGCGACGCCAGCAACCCCGCCCGATGGTGGCTCCGCACCGAGGCGGTGCTCCCTCCCTCCATCCCGCTCACCCTGGTCTTCAGCGAGCGCACCCGCTCCGTCGAGGGCCGACCCCTCACCGACGACGGCGACGGCGGCGTGCGCTCGACCGGCGTCGCGCTCCAGGTGATCGACGCCCCGAGCGCAGGGCCGGTGCTCACCCCTGCGCTCCTCGACGCCCCGGTGGGCTCGGACGCCGCGCTGCTCTGGCTGCGCGCCGACCGCCCGGTGAGGGTGCTGCGCGCCGACGGGGTGACCCTGCTGGGCGACGACCGGAGCACCATCCCGACGAGGGTGGAGGCCGACGAGCGCACCCCCGAGGGGCTCACCCGGGTGCTTCGGGTGACGCCCTCGAGGCCGCTGCGCGCGGGGGTGACCTATGGGTGGAGCGTCGCGGCCGTGGCCTCTCGTGGCGCCCTCGCCGCGGAGGCGGTGCCGTGGCCGATGCCCGTGGTGGCGCCCTCGACGCGCGAGGCCCTGCGCTGGATCGACGGGGTGGTCTGCGCGAGCGGGGAACAACCGCTGGGCGGAGGCTGCGTCGAGCGGGGCGACCGGGCGCTGGTGGTGCGCGCGGCGACGACGGCCGCGGCGGTGGCGAGGCTGGAGCTGAGCGTTGGCGATGTGCGGAGGGTGGCGGTCGCTCCGGGCGGGACCACCCATCGGCTGAGGGTGGCGGGCCTCCCCCCGGCGAGCGAGCTGCGCTGGCGCCTCGAGGCGTGGGACCTGGGAGGGCGCCTGCGGGACGCGCGCGAAGGGACGATCCGCACGGCGGACGCGGCCCCGAGGGTGCGCATCGCGGAGGTGCTGGCGAGGCCGCACAGCTCCAGCGCCCAGGAGTTTATCGAAGTGGTCAATGAAGAGGACGCGGCGGTGTCGCTGACGGGCTGGGCGCTGGACTCCGGCGGGGCCCGCTCGGTGCTGCCCGATGGGGCGACGGTGCCGGGGCAGGGGAGGGCGGTGATCGTCGGGGCGAGCTTCGACCCGAGGGGCGTGGCGCGGGCCAACGACCCGGCGGTGCAGGCGGGGGCGAGGGTGATCGTGGTGAGGGCGAGCCTCGCGGGGAGGGGCCTGCGAGACTCTGGCGCGGAGCTGTCGCTGGTGACCGCGACGGGTCTCGTGGTGAGCCGCTACCCCGGAACGGCCCCGGAGCTGCTGCCCCAGGAGGGAGTGAGCGTGGTGCGCGCGGACACCGAGCTCGACGAGGAAGACCCCGCGGCCTGGGTGCGCTCCCGCGACGGGGCCTCGTCCCCGGGCGGCCCTGACGTGCTGCGCTGAGCGGAAGGGCTCAGCGGCAGTAGGCCTGGCCTCGGAAGGGATTGGGGCGGCAGGCGCGGGTGCCGCCGGTGATCCAGCGGCTGAAGACCTCGGCGTAGTTGGTGGGGTGCCCGGGCGCCCAGATGCCCCGCTGGTTGGCGCGGGCCTCGGCCTCGGCGAGCAGCAGCCCGCTGTGGATGGGCTCCGGAGCGCAGCCGAAGTCGGTGTAGTAGGCGCTCAGGCCCTCTCGCACGAGGCGCTGCTGGAAGAGCTCGCCGTCGACGAAGACCAGCCCCAGCGTGCGGCCGAAGGTGTCGAGGTTGGGCATCGTGGCGTTGCGCTCGTCGGCCTGGCGCACCACCACGAAGCTGCGCCCCGCGGCGAGGTAGCCGGCGACGGTGACGGAGGTGGCGCGGCCGAAGGCGGTGTTCTCCGAGGCGACCTGGGCGTGCGACTCCTCGGTGTTCACCCACTCGAAGCGCACGGTGGTCTCGCCCTGGATGGCGAAGCTGAAGATGGACGTGTCGCCGTCGATGGAGCGGATGAAGCGAACGTTGGACGGAGGAAGGAAGCCGCTCGCCGGAACCTCCGCCGGGGTGATCGTCTGCGGCGCGGGGCAGCCGCTGTCACGCACCGGCGGCCCCCGGTCGACCGCGGCCGGAACATCCATGGGCGAGCCCGCGTCGGGGGTGGTGCTCCCGGCGTCGAAGACCCCGGTGCCCGGGTTCACCGAGTCACCGCAGCCGACGAGGACGAGGGTCGGGGCGAGGAGCGAGGCACAGAGGCGGAGGGTGAAGCGCATGGAGGTAGTGGGTGGAGGGGCAGTATCGCCCCCGCGGGACAGGCACAAGTCCATGCCTGGGATTGGACAGGAAATGACCGCATCGGTGATCCCTCCGGGGCGCCGGATGTGGCAAGAATCACGGCGGCTCACCACGGATGACGACGCGCATGGACGACACCCCAGCCCTCCCCCATACGGGTCACCTGCCCGACGGCGTGGTGACGGTGCGCGGCGTGGTGAAGGGCGTCGTCTACCGCACCGACGACAAGCGCTACTCGGTGCTGCGCCTCACGCAGACGCACGGCGAGGAGACGGTGATCGTGGGCCCCCTCGGGGATGTCGCGCCGGGCGAGTCGCTGCGGGTCACCGGGCGCTGGGAGCGGCACGCCTCGCACGGTCCACAGTTGAAGGTCGAGACGTGGATCCCCGAGATGCCCACGAGCGCCGACGGCATCGCGCGGTTGCTCGGCTCGGGCTTCGTGAAGGACATCGGCCCGAAGCTGGCGCAGCGCATCGTCGAGCGCTTCGGGGCCTCGACGCTCGACGTGATCGCCGACCACCCCGAGCGGCTGAGCGAGGTCGACGGCATCGGGGGCCGGAGGGCGCAGCGCATCCAGGAGGTGTTCCGGGTGCGGCGGGCGGAGGTCGAGACGCGGAGCTTCCTCGCGGGCCTCGGGGTGGGCGCGGGCCTCGCGCGGCGCATCTGGGAGCGCTTCGGCGTGGAGTCCTCGGCGGTCGTCCGTGAGAACCCCTACCGCCTCGCCGAGGAGGTGAAGGGCATCGGCTTCCTCACCGCCGACGCCATCGCCCGGGCGCAGGGGGTGCTCGCCGACGACCCGAGGCGCATCGCCGGCGCGGTGCTCTTCCTGCTGCTCGAGGCGGTGGACGACGGCCACACCGCCCTCCCTCCCGACGAGCTCGCGGTGCTCGCCGACCGCTTCTCCATCCCCCCGGAGTCGGTGCGCACGGCGCTGGGCGAGCTCGCGGTGCGGCGCACCATCATCCGCGACCAGCAGCTCATCTACCCGCCGCCCCTCTACGACGCCGAGGTGCGGCTGGCCCATGACCTGGCCGCGCAGATCCGTCGGCCACTGAAGCCCGTGCGTCGCGAGGCGCTCTCCGTGCCCGAGGTGCGCGAGGCCCTCGATCGGCTCAACGCGAAGCAGCGCGCCGCGGTCGAGGCCACCATGACCGCGGGCGTGGTGGTGATGACCGGCGGCCCCGGTACCGGCAAGACCACGACCGTCCTCGCGCTGGTGCGGCTGCACCAGGCCGCGGGGCACAAGGTCCTGCTCGCGGCTCCCACCGGGCGCGCCGCGCGACGGCTCTCCGAGGCGACGAAGCACCCGGCCTCGACGATCCACCGGCTGCTCGACTGGTCGCCGCGCATCCAGCGCTTCTCCCGCGACCGCAGCTCTCCGCTCGACGCCGACCTGGTGCTGGTCGACGAGGCCTCGATGGTCGACGTGCAGCTCGCCTCGCACCTCGTGGCGGCGGTGCGCTCCGGGGCGAGGCTGGTGCTCGTGGGCGACGCCGACCAGCTCCCTCCGGTGGGCCCAGGGACGGTGCTCGCCGACCTGCTCAAGGTCCCCGAGGTGACCTCGGTTCGGCTGACGGAGGTGTTCCGCCAGGCGGCCGAGAGCGCCATCGTGAGGGGCGCCTACGACGTGCTGCGGGGGGAGGTCCCGAGGAGCTCGCCGCCGCGCGCTCCCACCGCCGAGGGCGAGGGGCCGAGGGCGCCCACGGGGGAGCTCTTCCTGGTGCGGTGCGACGACGGCGAGCAGGCGGCGAAGCTGCTGGTGGAGACCGTGGCGAGGCGCATCCCGAGGTCCTTCGGGCTCGACCCGATGCGCTCGGTGCAGGTGCTGGTGCCCACGCACCGAGGGCCGCTCGGGGCGCAGAAGCTCAACGAGGCGCTGCAGGCCGCGCTCAACCCCGACGGCACCCGAGGTCGCCGCGGGTTCGCGGTCGGCGACAAGGTGATGCAGCTCCGCAACGACTACGACCTCGACGTGTCCAACGGCGACGTTGGCATCATCGAGCAGCTCGACGACAAGACCGTCACGGTGCGCATGGAGGGCCGCGAGGTGCGCTACGCCGACGACGCCGTCGACAACCTGGCGCTCGCCTACTCGGCGACGATCCATAAAGCGCAGGGCTCGGAGTACGACGCCGTGGTGCTGGGCCTGCACACCTCCCACTTCGTGCTGCTCAACCGTGCGCTGCTCTACACGGCCATCACCCGCGCCCGGCGCCTGGTGGTGGTGGTCGGCAGCCGCAGGGCGCTGGAGATGGCGGTCAGCACCGCGAGGGTGGTCGAGCGCCACGGGGCGCTGCTCCATCGGCTACAGGCCGAGCTCGCCCAGGGCCGTTGACAGCGCCACCCCTCCTCCTGAATCTTCCGTGCCCGGAAAAATATGGACCAGGACTGGTCCTTCGTCTCTCCAATGGTCATCCTCCCGTGAACTTGCTTCGTCCTGCCTACATCGTCCTCGCCTCGCTGCTCGCGTTCTCCGGGTCGGCCGCCTCGCAGTCGGCGCCCTCCAACGTCTGCCGCACGACCACCGACCTCTATGACGGCTCGACCGTCCAGGGCAGCACCGCGGGTCTCTCCGACCGCGCCCACGCCTCCTGCGCCCGCCAGGCGCTCTCGGGCGAGCGCGTCTACGCGCTGCACCTCGACCAGCCCTCGCGCGTCTCGCTGCGGGTCGCGGCCGACTACGACGTCGCGGTGTACGTGCGTCGCGACTGCGCCGACGAGGTGAGCGAGCTCGCCTGCAACGACGACCTCGAAGACGCGCGCCACGCGGGCGTCGACGTCGACCTCGGCGTCGGGACGTGGTTCGTGTTCGTCGACGGCTACGACAGCGACAGCAGCGGCAACTTCACGCTGAGCGTGAGCGCGCGGCCGACGGGCCCGCGGCTCTCCCGCGCGCCGTGGGGGCCGTCGGTCGCCAACCGCGCTCCGTCGCGGCCTTCGTCGTAGGGAATCGGAGCTATGGCGACGAGCTGCGGGTGCGGAAGAGCACCTCGACGCGGCTCCCATCAGGCGGCAGCGACGCGGGGTCGATGGTGATACGGCGCGAGGCGGCGTCGTAGGTCCAGCCGGTGGTGAGCTGGGTGCGGGTGCCGTCGGCGGCGACGATCCAGACCTGCACGGTGTCGGGCCGAGCGTCGCCGTCGATGGTCCACGCGTTGGCGCGGCTGGTGATGTCGCGGGCGAAGGAGGTGAAGATCTCCGTCCAGTCGGTGCTGCACACGCGCGCGGCCAGGCCGCGGGTGCGCGAGGTGAGGGTGAGGTACACGCCGCCGCGGCGGGCGAGCGTCGGGCAGTCGGTGCGCGACTCGTACCCGACGATCGAGTGGAACACGTAGCTCGAGAAGCCCGGCCAGGTGATGACGGTGCTGTGGAACGCGTCGGCGCTGAGCGAGCTCTCGTCGTCGGTGATGGCGACGAAGAACTTCAGCGAGCCGGGGCGCGTGAAGCTCAGCCACATGGGCTGCGTGGCGATCCACTGTCGCAGCCCGTTGACGCTGTCGACGGACACGTTGATGTGCCGCAGGCGCTCGGAGTCGCCGCAGGCGGCGCCGCCCAGGGGAGAGGGGATGCACACCTGCAGGCGCGCGGTGCCGCGGCGAGCGACCATGATCACCCGGTAGTCGAGCCCGCTCGCGCCCATGATCATGGCGAGGCGGTTCATGTTCGCGTTCACCGCGGCGGTCTCTTCGGTCATCGACCCGGAGGTGTCGACGAAGAGCAGGATGTCCACCGGGGCGCGCGTGGCGGTCATGCCCATGAGGTCTTGGGTGACCTCGCAGCGGTTCATGGCCTCGGCGAGGGGTAGCCACGAGCCGCCGCACGCCGACCAGTTGCCGAACTCCCCGGTGCCCTCGCAGCGCTGCCTGCCCATCCGGCACATCCCCCGGAAGGCGTCCTCCGGGCGCTCGAAGCACATCTGCTCCATGCCCGGGGTGCAGGCGCAGTCCTCGTTGGCGACGCCGTCGTTGTCGTCGTCGAAGGGCGTCGCGCAGTTCTCGCGAGGGCCCGTCGCAGGCCCCGTGTCGAGCGGCGGAACCACCCCGACGTCTCGGGTGCTCGTCCCGGTGTCGCGGGGTGGGACGACGCCGGTGTCGCGCACCGCCGGTCGATCGGTGACGCGGGCATCGACGCGGGCATCGACGCGGTTGACCCCGGCGTCACCGGCGGACTGGGTGATCTCCTCGGGGGCGCAGGCGACGAGGAGTCCGAGGGGTAGGGTGATCCACGGGAGGCGCATGGCCCCGACGGTAACAGAGTCGCAGCGGGACCGCCGGGAGGGGGGATGACTCAGAGCGGGATGTTGCCGTGCTTCTTGCGGGGGAGGGTCTCGCGCTTGTCCTTGAGGAGGTCGAGCGCTCGGGCGATGCGGTGCCGGGTCACCCTCGGGTGGATCACCTCGTCGACGAAGCCCAGCTCCGCGGCCTTGAAGGGGTTGGCGAACTTGGTCTGGTAGTCGTCGATGAACTGCGCCCGCCGGGCGGCCGGGTCGGCGGAGCGCTCGATCTCGCCGCGGTGGATGATGTTCACCGCCCCCTCGGAGCCCATCACGGCGATCTCCGCGGTGGGCCACGCGAGGTTGAGGTCGGCGCGGATGTGCTTGCTGGCCATCACGTCGTAGGCGCCGCCGTAGGCCTTGCGGGTGATGACGGTGATCTTCGGCACCGTGGCCTCGGCGTAGGCGAAGAGCAGCTTGGCGCCGTGCTTGATGATCCCGCCGAACTCCTGGTCGGTGCCCGGGAGGAAGCCCGGCACGTCGACGAAGGTCACGAGGGGGATGTTGAAGCAGTCGCAGAAGCGCACGAAGCGGGCGGCCTTCACGCTGGCGGAGATGTCGAGGCACCCGGCGAGCACGGCGGGCTGGTTGGCCACGACGCCCACCGGGCGGCCGTCGATGCGGGCGAAGGCGCACACGATGTTCATCGCGTAGTTGGCCTGCACCTCGAGGAGATCCCCGTGGTCGACGACGGCGGCGATGACGTCGCGGATGTCGTAGGGGCGGTTGGACTCCACCGGGACGAGCGTGTCGAGCGCGAGCGACTCGCGGTCGGCGGGGTCGGTGCACGCCTTGCGGGGCGGGTCTTCGGTGTTGTTCGAGGGGAGGTAGCCCAGCAGCTCGCGGAGCTGCGCGAGGCAGGCGCGGTCGTCGGGCGCGGTGAAGTGCGAGACGCCCGAGCGCGAGGCGTGGGTCGAGGCGCCGCCGAGCTCCTCCTTGCTCACCGACTCGTGGGTGACGGCCTTGATGACGTCAGGACCGGTAATGAACATGTAGCTGGTCGTGTCGACCATGAAGATGAAGTCGGTGATGGCGGGCGAGTACACCGCGCCGCCCGCGCACGGCCCCATCACCGCGGAGATCTGCGGGACGACCCCCGACGCGAGGGTGTTGCGCAGGAAGATGTCGGCGTAGCCCGCGAGGCTCTCGACGCCCTCCTGGATGCGCGCTCCGCCGGAGTCGTTGAGGCCGACGACCGGCGCCCCGACCTTCATCGCGAGGTCCATGACCTTGCAGATCTTGGAGGCGTAGGCGCTGGAGAGGCTGCCGCCGAAGACGGTGAAGTCCTGCGCGAAGACGAAGACCTTGCGACCGTCCACGGCGCCGTAGCCGGTGACCACGCCGTCGCCCGGAAACTTCTGCTGCTCCATCCCGAAGTCGGTGCAGCGGTGGGTGACCAGCCGGTCGAGCTCGATGAAGGTCCCGGGGTCGAGGAAGAGGTCGATGCGCTCTCGCGCGGTGAGCTTGCCGGCCGCGTGCTGCTTCGCGACGCGCTCGGCGCCGCCCCCATCGAGGGCTCGGCGGTTCAGGTCTTCCAGGCGTTGGAGAAGGGCTTCGCGCGTTCGGGCCATAGGCCTGCGCGGATACCACAGGTCGGCCTCGCCGCGCGATCGCGGCGACGCCTCAGGGGACGAAGGCGAGCACCATGTACGGGCTCGTGGCGGAGCACGTCGAGCCGGACGGCGCGTTGGCCGTGTGGCTCCCGCTGCGGCTGGCGGCGAGCGTCGCCCCGCGGAAGGCCTGGAGGGTGTAGCTGGTGGCGCTGGTCACCCGGTACGGGATCACGCAGACGTAGTAGGTGCCCGCCGGCGCCGCGGCGGTCCAGTAGATCTGCTCGGGGCCCGTGGTCATGCTGTCGGTGTCGAAGGTGCCGCCGCCGCCCGTACGGGAGGCATAGCTCACCACGGTGCCGCCGGGCGTGAGCACGGAGATGTCGAGGTCCGCGGTGACGTTCCAGGTCAGCGCGAAGCGCAGGGTGGTGGAGACGCAGTTCGAGGCGGTGCACAGCTGACCCGCGGTGCAGGCGCGCCCGCAGGCGCCGCAGTTGGCCGGGTCGCGGGTGAGGTCACGGCAGACGCCCCCGGGGCAGGGCGTGAGGCCGGTGCCGCAGGTGTTGCTCACGCAGGCGCCCGCCACGCAGGTCTGCCCGGTGCTGCACGCCCGCCCGCAGGCGCCGCAGTGGGTGTTGGAGCTCGTCAGCGACACCTCGCAGCCGTTGGCGTTGGAGCCGTCGCAGCTGCCGAAGCCGGTGGCGCAGAAGATCCCGCACGAGCCCCCGACGCAGGCCGGGATGGAGTTCTGCGGGACGGGGCAGATGTTGCCGCAGGCGCCGCAGCTCGAGGTGGTGGTGCGGGTGTCGGTCTCGCAGCCGTTGGCGGCGCTGCCGTCGCAGTCGCCGAAGCCCGCGGAGCAGGTCGCGACCACGCAGGAGCCGGAGGCGCAGGCCGGGGTGGCGTTGGGCAGGCTGCACGCGCGGCCGCAGGCGCCGCACTGGGCGACGCTGGAGTTCAGGTCGACGCAGGTCCCGCTGCAGCGGGTCTGCCCCGACGGGCAGCCGGTGAGGGCGCACGTCCCATCGGTGCAGGTGAGGCCCGCGCCGCAGGCGCCGCCGCAGCGGCCGCAGTGGGCGTTGCTGCTGCTGAGGTTGGTCTCGCAGCCGTTGGCCGCGGAGCCGTCGCAGTCGCCGCGGCCCGCGCTGCAGGTGAGGGTGCACGAGCCCGCGACGCAGGCCGCGGAGCCGCCCGCGGAGGGGCACACGTTGCCGCATCGTCCGCAGGCCGCGTCGCTGGTCAGGGTGCTGGTCTCGCAGCCGTTGGCCGCGTTGCCGTCGCAGTCCGCGAAGCCGGGGTTGCAGGCAGTGGTACAGGCGCCCTCGCCGCAGCGGGAGACGCCGTTGGCGACCGCGGGACAGGGCGTCGAGGTGAACGTGCGACCGTCCGCCGAGCACACCCTGACGGTGCTGGCATCGGCGCAGGTCACCGAGCTGGGAACGCACACCTGCGGGGCGCAGCTGCCGTCGGGGTTGCAGACGTTGTTGGGCGGGCAGTCGACGGCGGTGTTGCAGTCCACGCAGAGCATGCGAGTGGTGTTGCAGACCTGCATGCGCGCGGAGCAGTCGCGGTCCGAGCGGCAGGGCGGCGGCGCGGGGACGCAGCGGTTGCCCGAGCAGATCTCGGTGCCGGTACAGTCGAGGGCGGTGAGGCAGTCGACGCAGAGGCCCAGGGTGCGCTCGCACACCTGCGCCCGCGCCCCGCACTCGCGGTCGGAGCGGCAGGTGAGGGGGGGCACGTCGGCCGGGACGTCGGCGGGCACATCGACGGGCACATCCGCCGGGACGTCGACCGCTACATCCTCGGGAACATCCGTGCCCGCGTCGGGCAGGACGTCCTCCCCCACGTCCGCGGCTGCATCGAGGACATCCTCCGCGCTCGCGTCGCCCGGGGCGTCTGCGGCGACGCGATCGTCGGGGACGTCGACGGCGGGGGCCACGTCGACGGCGAGGTCGGAGGTCACGTCGGCCGAGGCATCCGTCTCGACCGGCGTGTTGCCCGAACTCCTCGGAGAGGAGCAGGCCGCGACGAGGGAGAGAGCGACGAGGGAAAGGTGCCGAAGCGAAGCGCGTTGAGACCGCATGCGAGCGTTCTCGGAGATCACCCGGCGGGTGTCAAACCAGCGACAGGGGCTTATCGGGTGGTGAAGAGCGAGACCGTGCGGCTGCCGGTCACGTAGACCCTGCCGTCGGCGACCACGACGGGAGTCCACTGGCGCACGCTGGGCGGCGCGCCGGCGAAGATCTCCATCCCGTTGGAGATGTCGATCGCCCGGAGCGAGGCGGGCGAGGTGCCCGCGACCCACAGGATGCCGTTGTCGTTGCCGTTGGAGGAGACCGCGGGGGGAGAGGGGTTGGAGACGGTGGCGCTGCACCAGGCGGTGGTGAGCCCGGCGCCGGTGACGCGGAGGGCCATGACGCCGCCGCTGCCCGAGCAGCCCGCGCGGGTGCCCCGTCCGGGGGCGAACACGAAGGTGTCCGTGCCGTTGGACCAGGCCGCCGCCGCCCCGAAGTTGCCGCCGGAGAAGTAGCGCTGCTGGAAGACCTGAGAGCCGGTTCCGCCGAGGTTCTCTCGGTCGATCAGGTAGCTCACGCCGGCCTTGCCGCCCTGCCAGAGCAGCCGCGACGCGCCCGCGATCGGGGGCAGCACCAGCGGGGAGACCGAGCCGATGTCGAGGTCCTGGAGGTCGAGCATCCGCGCGTCCGAGGCCTCGAAGAAGGAGGCGTCGTCGGCTGACGAGGTGGGCCCCGAGGCGCCGCCGCCGAGGCGGATCACCCGCTCGCCGAAGGAGCCCGGGGTGTGCCCGCCGAGGGGGGTGCTGTTGCCGGTGGCGACGAAGAGACGGCCGGACTCGTCCATGGCCGAACCGCCGACCGCCCAGATGCCGGAGCCCCGGCCGGGGGTGGCGAAGGCGACCTGCTGCGCGGGGTTGGCCGCGTCGATGCCGACCACCCAGCCGTGGTAGATGCCGCAGTCGCCGTAGAGCCCGCCGAAGGGGACGAACACCCTGCCCCCATCGAGCTGGAGCGCGCCTCGCTGACCGGTGGCGCGAGGGTCGAAGCTCGACCCGCCGACCGCCGGGGGGGAGATGTTGGCGGGGTATCCGGCGCGCTGCTGCCCGGTGGTGACATCGAGCGCGTTGAGCTTGAACTGGAGCCCGCCGTCGTTGGTGAACGCGACGGCGTAGAGGGTGTTGGTCGCCGGGTCGATGACGCCGGTGCTGACGACGCCGATGGTGCTGATGTTGCCGCACTGCTGCATCGAGCTGCGGACCGATGCGCCGAGGGGGGTGCGCCACAGCTCGGCGCCGGTGGAGGCGTCGAGCGCATACATCGAGTTGGCCTGCGTGGCGACGAAGAGCACGTCGTGGCGGGCTCCGCCGACCATGAGGTTGGGGAGGTAGAGCGGCTGCGCGTAGACCTCGCCGTCGAGCGCGGGGGCGAAGGCGTCAACCCGCGCGAAGCCGGCCTGCACGGCGGCGACGGTGAGGCGGGTCTCGGCGCGGTTGGCGCCCGTACGGGCCCGGTCGAACTGGAAGGTCGTGACCGCGGTGGGGGCGCCCACCGGGGGAGTCCCGGAGTCGGGGCGCGGGCCGTTGTCGGTGACGATCGGGGGCGCGTCGGTGGCGCCGGTGTCGGTGGCGCCGGTGTCGGTGATGGCGCTGTCGGTGATGCCGCTGTCGCCCGCGGGGGTGATCGGCGCCTCGGCGGAGCAGGCGCCCGAGGCGAAGGCCGCCGTCAGGACGAAGGGACGAAGGAGCGAAGATCTCATGGAGCTGCGCATGAAGCAGCGGTCCCCGCTGCGGGTCAAGGGGACTTTCTCGACGTCCTGACGCACCCGCTGCGGCTGCGTCGAAGGCGGATGATGTCCGAGCTGTGCTGACCTCGGGGAGGCGCTTGCGTGGATGGCGGTCGTGGAGCTAGAAGCCCTGCGCTCTCCCCTCTGTTTCGCCAAGAGGGCGACTATAGCTTCGCCGCGGTACGTGTTGACCCCGCGACGACGCCCTCCGCGCCACCCGTTAAGGACCCTATTCCATGGACCGTACTCCCTCCGATCGTGACCTTCGTGACCTGCTCCTTTCCTTGCGTGACACTTTCAAGGAGGCCGCCGCGCGCATCGATGACGCGCTCGGCGCTGCGCCCGCCCCCGCGCCCTCGGGCTTCCGCCGCGACGATGACCGCCGGCCGGCCCGCGATTTCAACGCTCCCCGCGACGTGCGGGCTCCCCGGGACTTCGGGGCCGCCCAGGCCTACCGCGGCGACAACCGCGACAACCGCGGCCCGCAGCGGGAGTTCCAGGGCAACCGTGAGCCGAGGGACTTCCGCCCCGAGACGCGCGAGCCCGCGGGCTTCCGTGCCGACAGCCGCGGGTCCGACCCGGGCGTGCGCAACCCCCTGGAGAAGCTCCGCGAGGAGGTTCGCACCATCAGCAACGACGCGCCCGGCATGGACCCGTCGCTGCTCCGCCTGAAGATCGAGGCGGTCACCGCCGAGACGCGGGTGCTCCAGCCGCGCATCAACGATCCCGAGGACAACGACATCGCGGCGAAGATCATGCGGTCGCTGACGGCCATCGTGAGCGAGCACCGCCCGGGTCACGTGTACGGCCTCGCCCGCCACCACCAGGCCGACTGGAACGACGTCTCCCGCCGCGCCCGCGACGAGCTCCGCGCGCTCGAGGGTCAGGGCGGCGCCGACGCCGTGCACGCCCCCAAGGGCGAGCCCGACCTCGACGCCTGATCGGTCTCCCTTAGCGTCGCCGCATCAGCTCGGCGATGCCCGCCTCGATCTGGGGCTGCTCGGACATCGAGAAGCCCTCCCTCTCGCGGGTGATGATCCCCGCCCGATCGATCCACACCGAGAACGGCGCCGCGCGGCGCGGGTTGTAGACCGAGACCACCTGAGTCTCCAGGTCGGTCACCACCGGAAACGTCACGCCAAGGCGTCGCGCCGTCGCTCCCGCCTCGGCGACGGTGTCGGGGCCGTCCATCGAGATGGCGACCACCTGGAGCTGGCCGCCGTAGCGCTGGAAGAGCGCCTGGTACACCGGGAGTTCTTGCATGCAGGGCTGGCACCACGTCGCCCAGAAGAGCACCACGATGGGCTTGCGGTGGAGCGAGTCGGTGAGGCGAAACCTCCCCCTCGTCGGGCCCCCCGGCGCGCAGGGGAGCGTGAACTCCGGCGCCTCGGTGCCGACCGAGGCGAGGACGGGTTGCGCGGCGGAGGCGACCGCGGCGGAGAGCAGGATCGAGGCGAAGGCGCGTCGGTTCATGGGGCGGTACGACACCTCAGCCGGAGGAAATGTTCAACGTGGTCGGGGCCCGCAGGGGCTGTGGTACGGTCCCTCCGCAATGAGTTCGAGGTGGCGTTGGATGGTCCCGCTGGCAGGCGCTCTCGCGTCGGTGGGCGTCGGTGGAGCCCTGGTGACGGCGGGCTGCACCGAGCCGCGAAGCCCGACCGTGGGGCAGCGCTTCGAAGACCGCTTCGAGCGCGGCGAGCTGGGCCCCGACTGGCGCGAGACCGGCGAAGGGTGGCGCATCGAGAACGGCGCGCTACGCGGTCAGGGCGTGCGCAACCACCCGCTCTGGCTCAAGCGCAAGCTGCCTCGCAACGCCCGCATCGAGTTCGACGCGTGGAGCGACTCTCCCGCCGGGGACATCAAGTGCGAGGTCTGGGGAGACGGCAGCTCGCACGCGGTGCAGGCCTCGTATACCGCGACCAGCTACGTGGTGATCTTCGGCGGCTGGGGCAACCGTTACAACGTCATCGCTCGCATGGACGAGCACGCGCCCGACCGTCGGCAGCGGGTGGGCCCGCGCGTCGAGATGGGGCGCCACTACCACTTCACCGTCGAGCGGCGAGGCCGCGTGCTGCGCTGGCTCCTCGACGGCGCGCCGATGTTGGAGTGGGATGACCCCGATCCGCTCGCGGGCCCCGGGCACGAGTACTTCGCGTTCAATGACTGGGACGCGCTGGTACATTTCGACAACCTCGTGATCACACCCCTGTGAGCGTAGGGCACCACCGGAGGTCGCGGTGACACCAGCGGAGATCCAGAAGGAGCTCGACGAGCTCGAGTCCCGCCTTGAGCGGCTGCGGATCAAGTACGACCAGTACTTCATCGGCATCGAGAAGATGCTGCCCTTCGTGCAGCGCAAGGACGTCGACCGTCGCTTCGCGCAGCTGCACAAGGAGCAGTTTCGCAACGGCGGCCTGCGCTTCCGCTTCCAGACGATGGTGCAGCGCTTCACCACCTACCAGACCTACTGGGGGCGCATCATCCGGCAGATCGAGGAGGGCACCTACAAGCGCGACCTCATCCGCGCGCAGCGGCTCGGCCGCACCCTCGACAAGCGCCCCGCCGCGCAGGCCGACGAGGCCGCTCCCGACCCGATGGAGCTCACCGACGACGATCTGACCGAGGCCACGGCCGACGAGCCGACGCCCAGGGACGCGACCATCCATGCCTCCCGCGGGCACGAGGCCGAGTCCCTCCCCGACCTCGGCTCCTCCCCGATGCGAGCCCCCACGCCGGCGCCCGTCCCCCCGGCCCGGCCTCCGCTCGGAGCCTTCGGCCCGGGTGTTCCCCGAGCGCCAGGGGGCGCACCGCTACGCTCCGTGCTCGCCACGATGCCCGGCCCGGCGCCCGCTCCGAGGCCTGCCCCGAAGCCCGCTCCCTCCGCCGAAGACGCGCAGCTCCGCGCGCTCCATCAGCGCTTCGTCGAGGCCCGCCGGATGACCGGAGAGAACACCGACGTGCAGTACGAGTCCATCGCGCGGCAGGCCCGCGAGGCGGGGCAGCGACTCGCGCAGAAGTACCAGGGGGCCGACGTGCGGCTCGACGTCTCGATCAAGGACGGCAAGGCCGTGCTCAAGCCGATCGTGACGATGCCGAAGAAGACCTGAACGGGCTTTTTACAGGGATCTGTAAGAGAGGCGACGGATCAGCGCAGCGGGTACTGGCCCATGCAGGCGCCGATGACGCCGCGGTTGGAGCCCGGGAGGCTGCGCTCGATGACCCAGCCGGTGTCGGTGCACTGGTACCAGTCGCCGTCGAGACGGCTCTGGAGGCAGGTGCCCTCGCGCATGTCGCGGCCGAGCGTCGAGGAGAAGCAGGTCGCGTTGCGCGCCGTGGACAGCGGGTTGGTGTTCACGCAGGCGCCGTAGGCGTTGGCCCCGAGGCGCCACACGCCGTCGACGCACTGGTACCAGTCGCGGTCGAAGCGGCTCTCGACGCAGGAGCGCGCCGGCATCCAGCGCTGGAGGGTGTTGGAGTAGCACTGCGCCCCGCTGGTGGAGGTGCCGCCGGTGGAGGTGCCGCCGCCAGAGGTGCCGCCGCCGGAGGTGCCGCCGGTGGAGCTCGGAGGCGCGCCGTTGAGGCGAACCGGCTGGAAGATGTTGCGGATCTGGCTGCCGCGCGCGTTGTCGTAGATCGAGTGGTGGAGGATCGAGGCCGTTCGGCCCCAGTTGTACTCCTCGATGGTGCAGAAGCGGGTGCGGTGCTCATCGAGCCAGCCCGCGAACAGCATGATGTGGTGCTGCGGGTTGTTGAGCGCGTCGCCCGGCTCGAGCTCGCTCCAGTTGATGCGGTGAGAGCGGTGGTTGTCCCACGGGCCGCCCGCGAAGGAGTGCGTGGTGTTGCCTGGCGCGGGAAGGCCCCAGGCCATGGACACCAGGCCCGAGCAGTCGGTGCGGTAGCCGCCCCAGCGAGACTGCGGCGTCTGCGAGTACGGCACCCGGTTGTCGACCCAGTTCATCGCGCGGTCGATCATCCCGCGTCGGCTCGCGGGGGTGCCCGCGAGGATCGCCGAGCGGGTGCAGGCCGCGACGACCTCCTCGACCTGCCACTCGCCCCACGGGTCGTCGAAGTTGACGTCGTTGGGATCGCCGACACAGCCGGGGGCCGCCGCCAGCGAGCCAGCGGTTGCCACCAGCACGAGCGTGAACAACGAACGGCGCCAACCGATGGATCGCATGGGAGCTGGTTCCTTCACACCCGACGCTCTTCCACCATCCGTGCCGTGACCTCCGGACCTCTCGACCTGCGGAAGAACCCGTAGAAGCGTGAGGTCGAGGGGCTGGGTTGGGCGCTGGACGGCGGGATGTCCAGCCGGTCACGGATGTGACCAGCGGAGGTTTCGGGGAGCTGAGAGGGGGACGGAAGGAGCGGGAGGCGAAGGCGGCGCTCGGCGATCAGGTCAGCGCAGGCACTCCCACATCACGGTGATGCAGTAGATGCCGCCGTTCGAGTCCGACCCGCAGTTCGGGCCGTTGGTCCCGTTGTCGTAGGTCTGGCTGCCCGGGGAGCTGCAGCTGCCGGCGCCGCAGTACCCGCAAACGGTGCCGCAGGTGCCGCCCCAGCGGCCGATGGTGCGGTACCCGAGCTGCTGGCAGATGTAGTTCGCGTGGTAGTTGCCGCGGGAGTTGGCGCTCAGCCACGCGGAGTTGCAGTCCGCGCGGCAGGTGGTCCAGGCACTGCCGGTGAAGGGGTCGGTGCCCGAACGGCACGACGAGGGGGGCAGCAGGCCGCCCGCGAGGCAGCCGCACGAGCCCGCGTTGCAGGTCGCGGCGCAGCGGTTGCCGCAGACGCCGCAGTTGGCCGCGTCGGTGTTGAGGTTGACCTCGCAGCCGTTGGCGGCGTTGCCGTCGCAGTTGGCGAAGCCGGCGTTGCAGGTGAAGCCGCAGAGGCCCGCCTGGCAGGTGGTCGTGGCGTTGGCGCGCGCCGGGCAGACGTTGCCGCAGGCCCCGCAGCTCGCGAGGCTCGTGTTGAGGTTGACCTCGCAGCCGTCCGCCGCGGCGGCGTTGCAGTCGCCGAAGCCCGTCTGGCAGGAGAACCCGCAGGTGCCCGAGGCGCAGGTCGTCCTGGCGTTGGCGCGCGCCGGGCAGACGTTGTTGCACGCCCCGCAGTGGTTGGTGTCCGTCGCCGGCGTCACGCAGATGCCGCCGCACACGAGCTGGCCCACGCCGCAGACGCCGACGCAGGCGCCGCTAGAGCACACCTGGCCGCTCGGGCACGCGGCGCCGCAGGCGCTGCAGTTGGCCGAGTCGTTCTGGAGGTTGACGCAGCGGCCGCCGCATACCGTCTGCCCGGCCGGGCAGTCGAGCACGCACACGCCCGCCGTGCAGATCTGTCCCGTCGCGCACACCGTGTTGCACGCCCCGCAGTTGGAGCGGTCGACCCGGAGGTCGCGGCACGCGCCGCCGCACTCCGTGAGCCCGGTCGCGCAGGAGAGCACGCAGCGCCCGCCCTGGCAGATCTGCCCCGCGCCGCAGGCGACGCCGCAGGCCCCGCAGTGAAGGCGGTCGGTCGCGAGGTCGTGGCAAGCGCCGCTGCACTCCGTGGTGCCCGCGGCGCAGGAGAGCACGCAGACCCCGCTCGCGCAGATCTGCCCGGCGGTGCACGTCCGGCCGCACATCCCGCAGTTCGACCGGTCGGTCTGCAGGTCGCGGCAGGTGCCGCTGCAGTTCTGGAGGCTCCCGCCGCAGCTCACGGCGCACGACCCGCCGACGCAGGCCTGACCCGCCGGGCAGGCGCTGCCGCACATCCCGCAGTGGGCGTTGTCGTTGTTCAGGTCGCGGCAGACGCCGCTGCACACGGTGCCGCCCGCGGAGCAGCTCACGACGCAGCGGCCCGTGTCGCAGATCTCGCCCGACGCGCAGCGGGTGCCGCAGGCGCCGCAGTTGGCCCGGTCCGTCGCGAGGTCGCGGCACGACCCGGAGCAGTTGGAGAGGCCGCTCTGGCAGGAGAGGGTGCAGACGCTCCCCACGCACACCTCACCCTCGGCGCACGCGCGGGCGCAGGCCCCGCAGTTGAGCCGGTCGGTGCGGGTGTCGCGGCAGGTCCCGCTGCAGTTGGTCGTCCCGGTGGCGCACGAGACGGTGCACACGCTGTTGGAGCACACCTGCCCCGAGGCGCAGGCGTTGCCGCAGATGCCGCAGTTGGCCCGGTCGGTGCGCGTGTCACGGCACACCCCCGAGCAGTTGGTGGTGCCCGCGCCGCACGACACCTGGCAGGCGCCGCGGTCGCAGATCTCGCCCGTCGCGCAGGCCGTCCCGCAGGCGCCGCAGTTGGCCCGGTCGGTCTGCAGGTCGCGGCACACGCCCGAGCAGTTGTTGGTGCCCGCGATGCAGCTCACGCCGCACACGCCGCTCGAGCACACCTGGCCCGACGGGCACGCCACGCCGCAGCCGCCGCAGTTGGCCCGGTCGGTGGTGAGGTCGCGGCACACGCCCGCGCAGTCGGAGGTCCCCGATACGCACGAGACCTGGCAGGTGCCGCGCGCGCAGACCTGTCCCCCCGGGCAGGCGACGCCGCAGCCGCCGCAGTTGGCGCGGTCCGTCGCGAGGTCGCGGCACACGCCCGAGCAGTTGGTCGTCCCCGCGACGCAGGACACGGTGCACACCCCCGCGGAGCAGACCTGCCCCGAGGCGCAGCCGCGGCCGCAGGCGCCGCAGTTGTTGTTGTCCGTCTGCAGGTCACGGCACACGCCCGAGCAGTTGGTGGTGCCCACCACGCAGGACACCGAGCACGCGCTGCCGGAGCACACCTGCCCCGCCGGGCACGAGCGGCCGCAGGCGCCGCAGTGGTTGTTGTCCGTGGTGAGGTCGCGGCACACGCCCGAGCAGTTGGTCGTCCCCGAGAGGCACGAGACCGCGCACGCTCCGGCCGAGCACACCTGGCCCGCCGGGCAGGCCATGCCGCAGGCGCCGCAGTTGCCCCGGTCGGTGTCGAGGTCGCGGCACACGCCCGAGCAGTCGGTCTGCCCCGCGAGGCAGCTCGTCACGCACGCGCCCGCGGTGCACACCTGCCCGGAGGCGCAGGAGGTGCCGCAGGCGCCGCAGTTGAGCCGGTCGCTGGTCACGTCGCGGCAGGTCCCCGCGCAGTTGGTGAGGCCCGTGGCGCAGGAGACCGCGCACGCCCCGGCGGAGCACACCTGGCCCGACGGGCAGGCCATGCCGCAGGCGCCGCAGTGGTTGAGGTCGGTGGTCACGTCGCGGCACACGCCCGAGCAGTTGGTGAGCCCCGTGAGGCACGAGACGGTGCAGGTCCCGCGGGAGCAGAGCGTGCCCGACGGGCAGACGTTGCCGCAGCCGCCGCAGTTGTTGACGTCCGTCGCGAAGTCGCGACACACGCCCGAGCAGTTCTCCGTCCCCGCGACGCAGGTGACGGTGCACGTCCCGCCCATGCACACCTGGCCGGGGCCGCAGGCCATGCCGCAGGCGCCACAGTTCTCCCGGTCGGTGCTGGTGTTGGCGCAGTAGCGGGCGCCCGCCCCGCCATCCATCCCGCCAGGGCCCGCGCCCTCGCAGACCATCAAGCCCACCGCGCAGGTCAGCGCGCAGGCCCCGTTGGAGCACACCTGGCCCGCGGCGCAGGCGCGACCGCACGCGCCGCAGTGGGCGCGGTCGGTCTGCACGTCGCGGCAGGTGTCCGAGCAGTTGGTGAGCCCGGCCGAGCACGACAGCGAGCAGGCGCCGTCGACGCAGACCTGGCCCGCCGCGCAGGTGGTGCCGCAGGCGCCGCAGTTGGCGCGGTCGGTGGTCAGGTCGCGGCACAGGCCGCCGCAGTTGCTGGTGCCCGCGGCGCAGGAGAGCACGCAGGTGGAGCCCTCGCAGACCTGCCCCGCGGCGCAGCGGACGCCGCAGCCGCCGCAGTTGTCGCGGTCCGTGCGGGTGTTGGCGCAGTAGCGCTGGCCGGCGCCGCCGTCGGTCCCCGCGTCGCTGTCCGCGGAGCTCGTGCAGGTCGCGAGGTCGGCCGCGCAGTCGACGGCGCAGGCGCCGTTGGAGCAGACCTGGCCCGCCGCGCAGGTGCGACCGCAGGCGCCGCAGTTGGTGCGGTCGGTGCCCGTGGTCACGCAGAGGTTGCCGCAGAGGGTCTGGCCCGTCGGACAGCTGATGGTACAGCTCCCGGCCACGCAGACGAGCCCGCCCTGACAGACGGTGCCGCAGGCGCCGCAGTTGTCGCGGTTGGCCTGCAGGTCGACGCACACCGAGCCGCACGGCGTCTGGCCCGAGGCGCACTGCGGCCCGAGGTCCGTGGGCCGGTCGGCCGTCCCCGAGTCACGCCCGCCGACGATGCTCTCGCCGGTGCACGCGACCAGCATGACCAGCGCCCCTAGGGCCTGGATCCATCTTGGAATCGCTCTCATCGTCTTTTCTCCCGCGGGTCGACCGCGCCACTGAGGACCTCTAAGCCACCGAGCGTAGGCGGTGTGGCTCTCGATCCGCAATGGCGCTGCGGGGGGCCGTGCGGGCTCGTCAGTCGCCGCGCACCGACAGCGCGCTCAGGGCCTGGGAGATCACCACCGGGGACGGCGGGCTCACCCCTTCCTCGAGGGAGCGCAGACCCTGTGGCAGCGACCCCATCGACCGCGTCGCCCGCTCCCGGGCCTCGCGCACCGCCTCCGAGGGCGACGGGAGGTCGCGCACCAGCTTGCCGCTCCGCATCACCGGAACCAGCAGGGCGAAGGCCTCCGGGTCGGGGTTGGGGTCGAGCGCCTCGTCCGACAGGCGCACCGTGTCCTCGACGAGGGTCCCGTCGCTGTCATGGCGGCGGTACACCTGCTTCGCGCCCGCGCTGCTGGGCTTGCCCGGCGAGCGCTTGCCCACCGGCACCCGGACGTCCCTGCGGTCGTCGATCTCGACCAGCTTGTAGATGGCCCCGAGCGAGGGGGCGTCCGGGGTGAGCGTGATGGCCGTCCCCACCCCGAAGGCGTCGTAAGGGGCGCCCTCCGCCAGCAGCGCCCGGATGCGCTGCTCGTCGAGGTCGTCGCTGGCGATGATCTGGATGTCGGGGCGCCCCGCCGCGTCGAGGATGCGCCGCACGTCGTGGCCGAGGGCCAGCAGGTCGCCCGAGTCGATGCGCACCGCGCGCACGGCCGAGCCGGCGCGGGCCGCCCTCAGCGCCCCTCGGCGGGCGTCGAAGGTGTCGATGAGCAGCGTGGTTCCCTTGGGGAAGGACTCCGCGAAGCGGTGGAAGGCGGCCTCCTCGCCGTCGTCGACGTGCGCGAGGACGTAGCTGTGGGCGATGGTCCCGGAGACGGGCACCCCGAAGGAGAGGCCCGCCTGCTCGCAGGAGGTGCCCGCGCAGCCGGCGATGTACGCCGCGCGGCCCGCGTGCGGCGCCGTCAGCGGGTCGATGCGCCGGGCGCCGAACTCGAACACCGGGCGGCCATCGGCGGCCAGCACCACCCGAGCGGCCTTCGAGGCCACCCGGGTCTCGGTGTTGATCACCCCCAGGAGGTAGGTCTCCAGGAGCTGAGCCTCGGCCAGCGAGGCCCCCACCCGGAGGATCGGCTCCCCCTCGAAGGCCAGCGACCCCTCGGGGATGGCGTCGAGGTCGCCCCGGAAACGGAACTCCCGGAGGTAGCCCTCCATGGCGTCGGTCATCACGTCGCCGAGGCTCGGCTGCGAACGGAGGTAGTCCACCTCGGTGTCGGTGAAGCGCAGGTCGCGCAGGTACCGCACCACCCGGTCGAGACCCGCCACCAGCAGGAACCTCCGGTTGGGAGGAAGCCTCCGGACCGAGAGTTCGAAGACCCCTCGGCGCTCGGCGATCCCTTCGCGGAGGTAGGCCCCCAACATCGCGAGTTCGTACCGATCGGTCAGCAGGGCGTGCATCGAGTACGCCCCCGATGGCGCCACGGAGCGGCCCGAAGCGCAAGTGGGGATGAAAGCCTGGAAAGGCAATCAGCGCGGGGCGATGATTCGTCGCTCCAGGAGGAAGTCCTTGAGCGAGGCCCAGGCCTTCCCTCGGCCGAGCTGGAGCAGGTGTCCGCCCGTGAAGGTGTCGATGCGGGCGTCGAAGTGCGCTCTCAGCCTCTCGGCGTGCGCGCTCGGGGTGATCGCGTCGCGGGCGGCGGCGAGCACCAGCACGCTCTCTGGGGAGACGACGGGAGGGCGGGAGAGGGGAGAGACCACCCGCAGCGAGTCGTCGATGCGTCGGCCCACCCACGGGGGCGGCGCCTCGGGGAGGCGCGAGCGGTGCTCCAGGTACGCGTCACCGAGCGAGGCCAGCGGAACCATCAGGGTGCTGAAGTCCACCGCGGGGTCGACCGTGGCCAGCAGCGCGGCGGTGTATCCGCCGAGGGACATCCCGATGGTTCCGACGGCGGAGGAGCCCTCGGAGCGCAGCCAGGAGTGCCACGCCCGCAGGTCGGAGATGGCCTGGGCGAAGCCCTCCACCGAGCGCCACGGGTCCTGTCCAGGGAAGATCCCCCGGCGGCCCTCCGGGGCGCGCGGCCCGTGGAAGGGCAGCACGGGGATGAGCACGTCGAGGCCCCACTGATAGAGCCTCGGCGCCTCGAAGGCCGCCTCCTCGAAGGGGAGGCTGCCTCCCAGGTAGCCGTGGATGCACACCGCCGTCGCCCTCGGGCTCGGGTGCCTCCAGTAGCGGGCCACCGCGGTGCGGTTCTCCTCGAAGGCGACGTAGGCCTCGCGGGGAAACTCGTGCGTCGGGACGAAGCCCGAGCGGAAGGAGAGGTCCTCCACGCGGCCGCCACCCGGGAGCGAGCGCACCGGCGTGCGGCGCACGCTCGGCAGCGACGGGGGGACGAAGAAGGCGTCGGGCTCGGCGAGCAGCCTCGGGTCGCCGTAGGCCTCGGCCACGCGGGCGAGCTGCCGTAGCTGCTGCTCGGGGTCGGGGCGAGGCCCCCGGTCGCGGCGGGCGAGGTCCAGGGCCACGTCGATGGCGGTGCGGTCGACCCAGCTCCCCGCGGCGTTGGCGAGGTGGGCGATCCAGGAGCCCTTGCGTACCAGGGGGGGCATCAGAGCCTCAGTCCGGCAGACGGTCGATGGTGCTCTCCGTCCTCGGCACGAACATCCCTTCGAAGCGCCAGCTCCCGTCCTTGTGCTGGAGGGTGACCACCGCGGACTTCTCGATCCCCGGCCAGCGGTCGGTCTTGAGCAGCGACACCACCAGCCGGGAGAGCGTCGGCTCGTGGCCCACCAGCGCGAGGCGCCCTTCGCCCTTCCACCCTGCGATGAACCGCTCGATCGCCCCCACGTCGCCGGTCGCGAGCGCCTGGAGCACCGTCACCGGCCCCTCGGTCGGGCAGTGCCCGGCGACGACCTCCGCGGTCTGCACGGCGCGCACGAGCGGCGAGGTGACGATCGCGCCCGGCGGGTGCTTGCGCAGGTGCTTCGCGGCGGTGACCGTCTCCTCGCGCCCCCGGTCGGTGAGCCATCGGGAGCCGTCGGAGACCTCCGGCGCGGCGTCGACCGCCTCGCCATGTCGGATCAGATAGAGCTTCGTCATGGGTTCTCTCCCTCCACCGCTTAGGGGATTTCCCATCGCTCCGCCATCGGGACGAACCCCGCCGCGGGTCAATCGCCGCCGCGACTTGCGGATCGGCGGTCAGCGTGCGACGGCTCCTCCCATGCGCGCTCCGGGGCTCGGCGAGGTGTTGTTCATCCTGATCCTGGTGGCGGTGGTGTTCGGCGCCTCCAAGGTGAACCCCATCGGTGACGCCGTCGGGGGCTTCATGCGCAACCTCCGCCGGGGGATGCGCAACGACGATCGCATCACCGTGAAGCCCGCGCCCGACGAGCCCACCGACAAGCCCGGTTGACGGGGACGGTGCCGGTGGGTAGGGGACGACCCCCATGCACCCCCGCTGGCTCTCGCTGGCCCTCAGCCTCCTCGCCGCCCCGACCGCGGCGCTCTCCCAGAACCGCGACCGAGCCCCCATCTCCGCCCGCGATCGGGCCTACGTGGTGAGGCCCGGCGACACGATCCGCCGCATCGCCGCGGTGCTGGAGGTGCCCGTGAGCGAGGTGGCAGCGCTCAACAGCCTCCGGCCCCCGTACCTGCTCACCGTGGGGCGTCGGCTGAGGGTTCCCGCCGGGGTCTCGCAGGAGGTGCTGCGCACGCTGCCCACCCGCGAGGAGGTGTCCACCGACGACGAGGGAGGCACCCACCGCCCCGGCCGGGTGAACCTGGTGAGGGCGCGCGACGGGGTCGAGCTCAGCACCAACTTCACCGCGACGGGCCCGGCGCTGAGGGCGCGCGTCGAGCGGATGCTCCAGTCGAGGGCGGGACAGCTCCACATGATCCACCCGAGGCTGGTGCGGGTGCTCCCGACGATCAGCGACCGCTTCGGGGGGAGGCGCATCACGGTGCTCTCGGGCTACCGCCCCCACCGCGGAGGGCGCGACGATCCGCGCAGCCGCCACGCCATGGGCTACGCGGTCGACCTGCGGGTGGAGGGCGTCGGGCTGAGGGCGGTGTGGGAGTTCTGCCGGACGATCCCCAACGTCGGCTGCGGGCTCTCGACGCGCGGCAACTTCGTCCACGTCGACGTGCGCACCGAGTCGGCCTCGTGGAACATCGGCGGTCGGGACGAGCCCACCCCGCCGGAGGACGACCTGCGCGAGGTCTCCGAGGAAGCGCGCCCGGAGTAGCAGCCACCCCGGCGGCTGCGCAGACCCTGAGCCGCCGCGCAGGCGGGGCACCGGGCGCCGTCGCAGGTCCGGAGCCGCCGTCCATGCGGGCGCACCGGCGGGAACTCCGACCCTGAAACGCTGAATTGCATCGTGTTTGGTGGCGATTCCGGAGCGGGTGTCGTGCGAGCCTCGACGTGCGGCGCAGGTCGCGCCGGCGGAGGTGGAGACGCGAATGGCGACGCTGAGGACGCAGGTGCAGAACCCCGGGGCGCGCAGGACGGTGGGGCAGTCGGTGCTCTCCGCCGCGAAGGTGGTGGACACGAAGAAGGTGAAGGTGCGGCTCGCGGCCTTCGCCAAGGCCCACGCGGCCTATGTGAAGGCGGCCGACAAGGTGGTCGCGGCGGAGGCCGTGAGAGACGCGGCGCACGCCGCGGTGGCGCAGCACGACGTGGCGCAGGACGTGGCGGTCGACGCGCTGGTGCTGGCGCTGGTGGGGGCCGGCGCGCCGAGGCTGTCGCCGCTGAAGGGCCTGTCGAACGTGGCCCCGGCCGACCTGAAGAAGCTCGGTACTCAGAAGGAGGCCAGGGAGCTGCTGCGCGTCGCGGCGGCGATCACGAAGCGGGGGGACGCGAGCGCGGCGCTGAAGAAGGCGACGAAGGCGGCGCACGACGCGGCCACGGCGGTGATCAAGGCGGGGGTGTCGGTGGTCCCGAGGGAGAAGCTCTACCAGGAGTCGCTGGCGGCGAGGGACGCGCTGGGGCAGCCCTGGGAGACGGCGCTGGCGTACCTGAAGCGCGCGGCGCGCGTGGCGGAGGACGACGGGGCGACGGGGCTCTTCGCGGCGCTCTTCGAGTCGACGGCCGCGGTGCCCGCGAAGAAGAAGCCCGCGAAGAAGTAGCCCACTGGTGGGCTGAGGCTCAGTCGCCCGGGCCGCTCGGGCGATGGGAGTGCCGCCGCGATTTGAGCACCACGCGCTCGACGCGCCGGCGGCGCACCTGCTCGACCCTGGCCTCCCACTCTCCGAAGCGCACCGTGTCTCCGGCCCTCGCGAGCCGCCCCAGGCGCTCGACCACCGCGCCCGCCAGGGTCTCGGCGTCGATCTCGCCCAGGTCGACCCCCTTGGCCTCGAGGTCGTTGATGGTCACCCGGCCGCCGGCCACCACGAGGCCGTCGCCTCGGACCTCCACCGTGGGCGACTCGTGCTCCTTGTCGTGCTCGTCGCGGATCTCCCCGACGATCTCCTCCAGCACGTCTTCGAGGGTGAGCACGCCGCTGGTGCCGCCGTACTCGTCGACGACCAGGGCCATCGGGCGTTGCGTGCGCTGCATCTCCCGCATCAGCTCGAAGAGCCCCTTGGTCTCCGGGACCACCAGCAGTTCGCGCATGATGGCCCTCAGCGAGGGGGGGGGCTCGACCTCGTGGATGACGTCCTTGAAGTGGACGTACCCGACGACCTTGTCGAGGTCGCCGCCCTCCACCAGGGGGTAGCGGGTGAAGCCCGAGGCGCGCATCCGGGCGACCGCGGTGTCGACCGGGGCGTCCGCGTCGATCCAGGTGACGTCGAGGCGGGGGACCATGACGCTGCGGGCGGTGCCCTCGGTGAAGCGCACCATGCGCTCGAGGAGCTGGCGCTTCTGCTGCGAGAGGCGCCCCTTGGCGTAGGCCTGGGTCATCATCCCGAGCACCTCCTCCTCGGAGAGCGAGCCTTCGGTGTCCTTGAGGCCTCCGTGGCCGGTGAGGCGGAGCAGCATCCCGGCGCCGTAGTTGATGGCCATGAGGGCGGGGTAGGTGCCCCAGTAGAACCACCGGAGGGGGCGGGCGACGAGGAGCGAGAGGCGCTCGGCCTGGGAGATGGCGACCAGCTTGGGGGCCTGCTCGCCGAGGATGATGTGCGCGAAGGTCAGGGCCGTGAAGCCGAGGACGAAGGCGATGGAGTGCACCGCCGGGCCGGGCCGGGCCCCGACCTGGAGCGCCATGTACTCCAGGATGTGGGCGATGGCGGGCTCGCCCACCCAGCCGAGGCCGAGCGAGGCCAGGGTGATGCCCAGCTGCGTGGCGGAGAGGTAGCTCTCGAGGTTCTGGAAGATGTCGACGAGGGCGCGGGCGGAGGGATCGGTGCGCTTGGAGATGCGCTCGAGCTGCGTCGCGCGGAGCTTGACCAGCGCGAACTCAGCCGCGACGAAGAACCCATTGAGGAAGACGAAGACCGCGGTAACGAACAGCGGGAGCACGAGCGATCAGGCCACCGTCGCGCCCACCGGCGCCGAGCCCGGCTCCGGGAAGAGCGCGCGCAGGGCGACGCGGAGGCGCTCGAAGCCGAGCTCCTCGGCCGCCTCGCGCTGGAAGAGGCGCACGATGCGACGAAGCTCTTCCGCGGTGGTGCGGCCGATGGTGAGCTCGCGCTCGATCTCCCGCTCGACGAAGGACTCCCAGGAGCCGTAGCCCTTGGCCTGGTAGAGCTCCGGACGGGAGAGCTCGGCGAGGATGAGCCCGGCCTCCCAGAACTGCTTGTTGAACGAGCGCTTGAGGCCGCGGAGCTTGCCGAGGAGGTTGATCACCGCCATCAGCCGCACCTTGAGCCCCTCGGCGCCGTCCGGCGAGCGGGCGGGAGCGTGCAGCGAGCCCGGCTGCGTGGCCTTCGGGGGCAGCGGCGGCGTGCCCGGCGAGGGCAGCGGCCGGCGGGCCAGGCGACGCGGCAGCATCGGGGGGGCGCCGCGCTTCACCTTCTTCTTCTTGATCGACATGCCGCCGCTGGAGGACTCCTCCACCGGGGCAGCGCTCACCACGGGGGCCGCCACCGGGGCCGCGGCCTTCACGGGCCTGGCCGGCTTCGCGGCCTTGACCGCCTTCGCCGGCGGGGCCGACCTGGGCTTCGCGGCCTTCGAGGGCTTCGCGGGCTTCACTGCCTTCACGGCCTTGGAGGGCTTCGCAGCCTTCGAGGGCTTGGCCTTCTTCGCAGGAGCGGGACGGGCCTTCACCGTGGGCTTTCCGCGCTTTGCGGCGCTCGCCTTTGCCTTCGCCATGGGACTCTCCACACCGATCCCCACAAGAATGAATTCAGACCGCGGATCGCGACGGTCTTGGCGGTGCATAGCACTGACGTATTCGCCACGTCCACCATCTGGCGATGGCGTCAAGGGACTTCGTGGCGATTTCGTCTGTCAAGAAATTTATCCTGCGGCATCGACGAAGTATCGACCGCGCGGGGCGGCGCGGAGCCCGCTTGTCGTGGGGGCGACTGGGGAACAGACTCCCGCGCTCTCGAATGGCCCTGCGCACGAATGGTCTCCGCGGGGCCCTGAAGTCTCCGGAAGCGACGAAGGAGTTTCGTGAATGAGTCATCCCATCCGAAGGGTCGCCGTGCTCGGCGCCGGGGTCATGGGCGCGGGAATCGCCGCGCACCTCGCCAACGCGGGCGTGGAGGTGCTGCTGCTGGACATCGTCCCGCCGAACCTGACGCCGGCGGAGGCTGGTGATCGGGCGGCGCGCAACCGCTTCTCGCAGGGCGGCTTCGACAAGGCGCTCAAGTCCCGCCCGGCCTCGTTCTTCCATCCGTCGCGCGCGACGCTGGTCTCCGTAGGCAACTTCGACGACGACCTCGCGAAGGTGAAGACGGCGGACCTCATCATTGAGGCCGTCGTCGAGAACATCGACATCAAGCGCAAGCTCTTCGAGCGCCTCGAAGCCCTCGCGGGCCCCGAGACGCTGCTCGCGTCGAACACCTCCGGGCTGCGCATCGCGGCCATGCTGGAGGGGCGCGGCGAGTCGTTTCGCAAGCGCTTCATGGTGATCCACTTCTTCAACCCGCCGCGCTACATGAAGCTGCTGGAGCTGGTGCCGGGCGCGGAGACCGACCCGGCGGCCTTCGCCCGGGTGAAGGCCTTCGGCGCGGACGTGCTGGGCAAGGGCGTGGTCGTCGCCAAGGACACCACCAACTTCATCGGCAACCGCATCGGCGCGCACGCCATGATGGCCGCGATCCACCAGATGCTGGCCGAGGGCTTAACTCCGGAGGACGTCGACGCCATCGTGGGCACCCCGATGGGACGGCCGAAGAGCGCGGCCTTCCGCACGGCCGACATGGTGGGCCTCGACACCTTCGCGCACGTCGCGGACAACTGTCACAAGGCGCTGACCACCGACGAGGACCGCGAGGTCTTCGCGATCCCGGCGTTCATCCGGACGATGGTCGAGCGCAAGCAGCTCGGCGACAAGACCAAGGGCGGCTTCTACAAGAAGACGGGCGAGGGCGTGCAGACGCTCGACCCGACGACGGGCGAGTACCGCGAGAAGAAGACCACCAAGGAGGTCATCTCCTTCATCAAGACGCTGCGCGACGTCGAGGACGTGGGCGAGCGGCTGCGCCTGCTGGCGGCGGACGAGGGCCCTGCGGGGAGGTTCGCGTGGAAGGTGCTCGCGCGGGGTCTCTCCTACTCCGCGCGCCGCGTCGGCGAGATCAGCGACAACGTGTGGTCCATCGATGACGGCATGCGCTGGGGCTACAACTGGGAGCTCGGGCCCTTCGAGACCTGGGACGCGCTCGGGTTCGCGAAGACCACCGACCGGATGATCGCCGACGGCGTGGCGCTGCCCGACTCGGTGAAGGCGATGCGCGCCAGCGGGGTCGAGCGCTGGTACCGCGAGGACGGGGCGGTCTACAACCCGCTCAAGGGCGCCTACGAGCCGCGCGAGAGCGACGCCAAGGCGGTGCCCTTCAAGCTGGCGCGCAAGGGCGCTCCGGTCTGGGAGAACGAGGGCGGGGTGATCTACGACCTGGGCGACGGCGTCGCGTCGCTCACGCTCAAGTCGAAGATGAACAGCGTCGACCCGAGCACCATCGAGGCGCAGGAGGAGGCTGTCTCCAGGGCCGAGCGCGACTTCGAGGCGCTGGTGCTCTTCAACGAGGGGGAGAACTTCTCCGTCGGCGCCAACCTGATGCTGGTCGCGATGGGCGCGTCGAGCGGCGACTTCGAGAGCATCCGCACGCTGGCCGCGCGCTTCCAGGCGGCCAACCAGCGGATGAAGTACGCGAGGGTGCCGGTGGTCGCGGCGGCATGCGGGATGACCCTCGGCGGCGGCCTGGAGATGTGCCTCGGCGCGGGCGCGGTGCAGGCCGCGGCGGAGACCTACTCGGGCCTGGTCGAGGTCGGCATGGGCCTCGTGCCCGGCGGCGGCGGCTGCATGAACCTCCTCTGGCGCGCGATGGAGGGCCTCCCGGAGGGGGTCGCGGTCGACGCGTATCCCTTCGTCACGCAGGTGTTCAAGAACATCGCCCTCGCGAAGGTCGCCACCAGCGCCGACGAGGGGAAGATGCTCGGGTTCTTCCGTCACACCGACGGGGTGACCTTCGACCGCGCGCGGCTGCTGCACGACGCCAAGCAGCGCGCCCTGGGCCTGGCCCGCAGCGGCTGGCACGCGCCGGCGCCCCGCGAGTACAAGCTCCCGGGCGAGAGCGGCATCGCGACGCTGAAGATGATGGTGCTCTCGCTGGTGCAGGGCGGACAGGCCTCGGAGCACGACGCGAAGGTCGCGCTGCACGTGGCCAACATCCTCTGCGGCGGCATCGACGGTGCGGCGGCGCCGGTGACCGAGTCGCGGCTGCTCGAGCTCGAGGTCGAGGCCTTCCTCTCGCTCTGCGGCGAGGAGAAGACCCAGGCCCGGATGCAGTACTTCCTCATGAACAACAAGCCCCTGCGTAACTGAAGGAGACGAGAACCCAATGGCCGACGTAGTGATCGCCGCTGCCGTGCGCAGCGCCGTTGGACGGGCACACAAGGGTGCGCTCGCTTTGACCCGCCCGGACGACCTCGCCGGGCAGGTGATTCGTCACCTGCTGACGAAGGTTCCGCAGCTCGACCCGAAGGAGATCGACGACCTGGTTCTCGGGTGCGCGATGCCGGAGGGCGAGCAGGGGCTCAACATCGCCCGCGTGGTGGGCCTTCTCGGAGGGCTCCCGGTGGAGTCCGCCGGGATGACCATCAACCGCTTCTGCTCGAGCGGCCTGCAGGCCATCGCGCTGGCCGCCGAGCGCGTCGCGTTCGGCAGCGTCGACGCCATGATCGCCGGCGGCGTCGAGTCGATGACCTCCGTGCCCATGACGGGCAACAAGATCACGGTGAGCGCCGAGGTCATGGACCGCTTCCCGACGGCCTACGTGCCGATGGGCATCACCGCGGAGAACGTCGCGAGCCGCTTCAACATCTCCCGCGCCGACCAGGACCAGTTCGCCGCCGAGAGCCACCGCAAGGCCGCCGCGGCGCAGGCCGCCGGGCGCTTCGACGAGGAGATCGCGCCGGTGAAGGCCGTGCGCTACGTGGGCCGCGTCCGCGATGACGTGACCTTCGCGCGCGACGAGATGGTGCGCGCGGACACCACGCTGGAGAAGCTCAGCGCGCTCAAGCCGGTGTTCTCGGCGAAGGGCAGCGTCACCGCGGGCAACAGCTCGCCGCTCTCGGACGGCGCCGCCGCGGCGGTGGTGATGTCCAAGTCCCGCGCCGACGCGCTGGGCATCAAGCCCCTCGGGTACTTCCGCGGGTTCCAGGTGGCGGGCGTGGCGCCGGACATCATGGGCATCGGCCCGGTCCCGGCGGTGCGCAAGCTGCTTGCTCGCACCGGGCTCAGCCTCGACCAGATCGACCTCATCGAGATGAACGAGGCCTTCGCGTCGCAGTCGCTCTACTGCAAGCGCGAGCTCGGCATCTCCGACGAGAAGCTCAACGTCAACGGCGGCGCCACGGCGCTCGGCCACCCGCTCGGGTGCACCGGCGCGAAGCTCACCGCCACGCTGCTCCACGAGCTGCGCCGCCGCGGCGGCCGCTACGGCATCGTCACGATGTGCATCGGCGGCGGCATGGGCGCGGCCGGGCTCTTCGAAGCCATCCACTGACGGGCTCCGCGCGTCGCCGACCGGCGCGCGAAAGCTCCGCTCCTCCCTCCCAGTTCTCGCTCGCCGACCGGCGCGAGCCGCGACCTCGGCGCCGTCACCGCGGCGAACCGGGCGGTCTACTTGCTCACCAGCCGGATGACGCCGTCCCAGGGACCCGTCGGCGGCCGCGCGAGGAGGTCTTCGCAGCGGGTCACCATGAAGCGCGCGGCGCCGTCCGCCGGGTCGCGCGCGAGGCACGCCGAGAAGTGCGCGATGGCGGCCCCGAAGTCCGCCGCGACCCAGCGCTCGAGGCCCGCGGCGTAGTCGTCCGCGGACGCCGCTCCGGCCGCGCGCCGCTCGGCGCCGTGCGCGTCGAGCGCCTCGAAGACCTCGATGGGCTTGCGCTGCCCCACGGGCGCCACCCAGCCGAGCGAGCGCAGCTGAAACCGCCCGCGCTCCTGGAGGCGCGTGCACGTCTCGCCGCCGATGAGCATCGGCGCGTTGAACTGCCGGGTCATGCCCTCGACGCGGCTCGCGAGGTTCACCGCGTCGCCGACCACCCCGCGGTCGAGGCGCCTCGCACCGCCGATCACCCCGAGCATCAGCGGACCGGAGTTCAGCCCGATGCTCACCCGCACCTCCGGGAGGTCCGCCGCGCGGCGCTCGGCGTTGAAACCCGCGAGCGCGTCGAGCATCGCGATGGCGCCCGCCACGGCCTGGTCCGTCGTGCCCGGGAAGAGCGCCATGATGCCATCGCCCAGGTACTGGTTGATGAACCCGCCGTGCGCGTGGATCACCGGCTCCATGTACCCGAGGTACCTGTTGATGAACGCGAAGGTGCCCGACGGCCCGAGCTGCGACGCCAGTCCCGAGAACCCGCGCAGGTCGCAGAAGAGCACCGTCACCTCGCGCTGCGACTGGTCGCCGAGCGCCACGTCGAGGATGTCGGGCTTCTCGAGCTGCTCGAGAAACTGGTTGGGCATGAAGCGCTCGAACGCCGCCGTGAGCTTCTGCTGCCGCTGCAGCGACGCGCGCAGGTCGTCGTAGAGCCGCGCGTTCTCGATGGACACCGCCGCCTGCGCGGCCATCACCGTGACCATCTCGTAGCGGTCCTCGGTGAAGGCGCCGGTCACCACGGCGCTCTGGAGGTAGAGCACCCCGACGAGCTGGTGGCCCTTGCGCAGCGGCACGCACAGCACCGACCGCGGCCGCGCCGACGCGCGGAAGAACCGAGGGTCGTCCGCCGCGTCGTGCAGCAGCACCGGCTCCTGCGTGCGCGCCACGTACTGCACCACCGCCGACGCCGGGTCGTCCGCCCCGAGGTCGTCGCGCACCCGCTCGCTCACCACGCCGCCCGCCTGCGCCCGCGCCCGCGCGTTGATCCGCAGCCCCTCCGGGGTCACCAGCCAGAGCGAGGCGTGGTCCGCCCCCGCGTTGGTCGCCGCGAGCTCCACCAGCCGGCGCAGCAGGTCGTCGAGCACGATTTCCGCCGACAGCGCCCGCGCCGCGCGCAGCAGCGTCGCCACGTCGATGCTGCTGCTGTTGATGCTCGTCGTCGTGCCCGCGCTCTCCACCAGGCGCTCGCCGCCCAGCGCCCGCAGCCGCAGCCCGACGCGCTCGACCACGGCGTGCGCGTCCCACTGGCGCCACACCTCCAGCGCCTCGCCCAGCACGCTCGCCGCCACGCGCCGCTGGCCGTGCCGCGCGTACAGCCGCGACGCCACGTCGAGCGCGAGCGCGAGGTCCGGCATGACGTCCGTGAGCCGCGCCTCGGCCACCGCCGCCTCGACGCTGCGAAGCGCCCGCTCGCGCTGCCCGGCGAGCTCGTAGCCCAGCGCCTCGACCAGGTGCACCCGGTGGCCGAACACGCCCGGCGCTCCCGCGGCCCAGCCCTGCAACCGACGCAGGTCGCGCGCCGCGAGGGCCGCGAGCCGCACGCGCCGCGCCGGCGGGGCTTCGAGCGCCTCGAGCAGCCGCGCCACGGCGACGTGCGCCACCGCGCCGTAGGTCTGAAACGCGCCGGGCATCAGCTTCAGCCAGGCCTCGGAGCCCTCCGCCGCGGCCGCCGCCGTCGCGGTGTCGCCGAGGTACAGCGCCACGGTCGCGCGCCAGAGGTACTCGGTGCCCACGAGGGACTTGTCCGCCGGGGCGCCGGCGGTGTTGTGCAGCTCGACGCCCGCCGCGTCCCACGTCGCCGCGTCCGTCGGCGTGACGCCGCGGAGCACGTTCACCACGTGGAAGAGAAACCCGCAGAAGCGCCGCCCGCGGTCTTCGCCGAGCGCCGCGCAGTGCCGGATCCACCCCGGGAGCTCGGCCGCCACGAGGTCGAGGTCGCGCCCGCCGGCCAGCGCCGCGTCGACGGCGTTGTGCGCGTTGAGCGCGGCGTACTCCCCGTCGCCGAGCGCGGCGGCGCGGCGCGCGAGGTCGGCGAAGCCGTCCGCCAGCGACCCGAGGGGCTTGTAGCGCGCGTCGCAGAAGCCCGCGCAGAGGGTCTCCACGCGCACCCGCGCGGCGTCGTCGTCGAGCTCCGCGGCGAGCTCGCGCGAGAGCGCGGCGAAGCGCTGCGCCGCGGGCAGGTCGTCGAGCACCGCCGCCAGGATGAACGTGTACCCCGCGAAGCCGTACGCCGACCCGGCGCTCGCGCCGCGGTCGAGGGAGAGCTCGACGGAGCGCAGCAGCAGCATCGGGAGCAGCGTGGTCGAGACGAGGTACGCCGACGCCGTGCAGCCCGTGACGAGCGCCTGCGCCGCGCGCACCTCGGGGTCCGCCGTGAGCCCGAGCCCGGCGCGCCCGTCGCGCGCGAGCCGACGCAGGCGGACGCGCAGCGTCGCGAGGGTGAGCAGCACGCGGGCCGTGCCGGGCTGCTCGGTGATGTCGACGCCGAGCCAGCGCAGGGCCTCGACGGTGTCGCGCACCACCGCCGCGTGGTCGGCCCGCGCGCTGTGCCCGCGGATGAGGATCGACTGCGCCGCCACCCGGTCGAGCACGCCGCGCGCCCGCTCGAGGGCCCGCTCGGCGTAGGGCGCCGCGAGCGCCGCGCCGGGGCAGAGCACCACCATCTCCGCGGCGAGCAGGTGCAGGTCGCGCGTGAGCTCGTAGTGCGTGTCCCAGTCCGCGGCGTCGAGCCAGCCGATGGCCGCCACGGCGCAGGTGAGCGCCGCCTCGAAGGCCGCCTGCTGCCGCGCCCGGCGGGCCGCGCGCCGCCCGAGCGCGGCGAGCTGCAGCCGGTCGTCGCGGGTGAGCCCCGCGGCGGGCGCGCGGCGCATCTGGTCGACCGCGGCGAAGACCCGCTCGCCGTCGGCCACCTCGCGCAGGAGCTGTCGACCGAGCGCGAGGTGCGTCGCCTCGCGCCGCGCGGTGGAGAGCGACGCGTACACGGCGTCGTGCACGCGGTCGTGGGCGAAGCGCAGCGCGGTGCCGGGGCCGGACGGCTCGGCGGCGTCCATGGCCACCTCCCACGCGGCGGCGTCGCCCACGAGCAGGCCCGCGCCGAGGGCCGCGGAGACCGCCGCGGCGAACTCCGCCCGCGTGGCGTCGCAGACGGCGCGAACGAGCGCGGGGTCGAACGATCCGCCGACGCAGGCGGCGACCTCGAGCGCGCGGCGGGCGCCCTCGGGCAGCCGCGCGATGCGCGGGGTGAGCAGCGCCGCGACGCCCTCCGGGACGGGCGCGGCGGCGATGCGGGGGAGGTCCCACGTGAGCCGGTGGCGGGCGCCGTCCCAGGGGAAGGCGCCGTCGAGCGAGAGCGAGGTGAGCAGCTCGCGGAGCATCTGCGCGTTGCCGCTCGTGCGCTGGTGCAGCAGCGCGGCGAGGTCGGCCACCGCGTCGGCCTCGGCGCCGAGCGCGTCCGCCAGCAGCGCCGCGACGTCTGCCACCACCAGCGGACCGACCGCGATGCGCGGCACCGCGCGCGTCGACCAGCGGCGCTCGATCGCGGCCATGGCGCCCTCCGCGACGCCCTCCACAGCGCGCCACCCGAGCACCAGCAGCGGGTCTTCCGGCAGCCGCTGCTCGACCATCGCGCGCACCAGCGAGAGCGTCGCCTCGTCGGCCCACTGGAGGTCGTCGAGAAACACCACCAGCGGCCGCTCGGCGGAGTGAAACACCTGCAGCGAGCGCCGCAGCAGCACGTGAAGGCGCGCCCGCGCCTCGGCCACGAGGAGGGCCTCCGCGGGCTCGTGCGGGCCCACCAGCGGGGCCGCCTCGGGCACCAGGTCGACGAGGCGCGCGCGGTCTTCGCCCAGGGCGTCGGCGAGGCGTCGGCCGAGCGCGAGCACGGTCGCGTCGTCGCCCGCGAGCGCGCGCTGCACGAGGGCGCGCAGCACGGCGAGCACCGGAGCGTACGGCGTGCCGCGCTGGAGGGGGTCGACCTTGCCCTCGGCGAAGGCCGCGTCGGTGTCCGCGAGGATGCGGTACAGCTCGCGCACGAGGGCGGTCTTGCCCGCGCCCGCGGAGCCCACGACCGCGATGGCGGACCCGGACCCGGCGCGCAGGCGGGCGACGGCGTCCTGGAGGTCGTGCCGCGCGCCCTCGCGGCCGTAGAGCCGGTCGGGCAGCACGAGGTGGTCGGGCCGGTCGTCGGCGGACAGGTCGACGTCGTCGAGGGAGCCGCGCGCCCGCCAGGCGTCGTCGAGCAGCGCGAGGTTGCGCGCGAGGGCGTCGGCGGTCTGGTAGCGGTCGTCGGGCATCTTCGCGAGCAGGCGCGCGATGAGGGCCGCGAGGGGCGCGGGCACGTCCGGGCGCAGGGCGTCGACGCGCGGCGCGGGCAGCGCGACGGTGGCGTGCACCAGCGCGACCGGGTCGGCGCCCTCGAAGGGGGCGCGGCCGGTGAGCAGGGCGAAGAAGGTCGCGCCGAGGGTGTAGAGGTCGGCGCGGCGGTCGACCGGGCGGTTGAGCCGGCCGGTCTGCTCGGGGGAGAGGTAGCCGAGGGTGCCCTCGATGAGCCGCGCGCCGACCGGGTCGGGCGTGACGCTCGTGGCGCGCGTGGCGAGACCGAAGTCGATGACGCAGACCGCCGCGCCGTTGGGGCGGCGGAGGATGTTCGCGGGCACGAGGTCGCGGTGGGTGATTCCGTCGGCGTGGAGGGCGCGCACCACATCGGCGATCTCCCGCGCGCACCGGAGAAACTCCCCGATGCTCCACCCGCGGGTCTCCGCGGGGTTGAGCGCGGCGCCCGGGAAGAACTCCGACTCCATCGCCGGCCCCTGCGCCGTGGCCACCACGTCGAGGGCGCGCTGCACGCCGGGCAGCACGCGGCCGCCCAGTACGCGTTGCTCGTTGAGCAGCCAGCGGCGCGCGCTCGGGTCGCGCTGCCCCTCGGTGACGGACTTCACGGCCACGGTCACCCCGTCGCGGCGCACGGCGCGGTGAACCGTCGTGCGGGCGGAGCGGTAGAACAGCTCCTGGGAGGCGTAGCGCCCGTCGGGCGGGAGGGATATGCGGGCCATCGTCGGGGTCTCCGCGCGCGAGGCCCCGGACGGCCTCCCGAGCGCGCGGATCATAGACCCACTTCGCCGTCGCGCGCGGGGAAGTCCGCGCGACGACGCCTCCCGCGACGAGACCTCGTGATAGGACGGCGGGCTATGGCGGACGAACCTCGCAACAAAGGCATCCCCGGCATCTGGCACGGCCGGCTCTCGCTCCGCCCGGTGAAGGAGGTCGTGCGGTTCGTCGACGAGTGCGACAACTACACCAAGGAGCTGCGCGCCACGCACCAGGCCGCGGTGTTCAAGGCCCACCCGGGCATCCGCAGCACCTTCGTCACTGACATGGCGGGCCTCGACTTCGTCTTCGACGCCGCGCCCGACGTGCTCGACCGCCTCGAAGACCCCGGCTTCGGCGGCCTCTCCTTCGACCCCGACCTGCTCGGCGGGGTCATCCCGGCGCTGATGCGCGACGCCGACGACCACGGCCCCGCGCGCGCGGTCGTCGGGCAGTGCATGGGCCTGCGCTGCCGGCAGTTCGAGCCCGCCTGCCGCAAGGTGCTGCACTACGGCATCCCGATGCTCCGCTCTGCGGCCCGCGGCCAGCGGGTGAACTTCCAGCACGCGATGCACCACGCCGCGGTGGGCGTCGCCTTCGAGTGGCTCTTCGGCCTCACGCCGGGCCCCGAAGGGGCCGACGCGCAGCGCTGGATCAAGGCCTGCTTCGGCCTCAAGTCCGACCGGGCCCTGGCCGACGTGGCCGCCCGCGCGGCGTCGTGGGTGATGGGTCGGCTCACCAACGGCGCGAAGGCCCGGTCCGTCGCGTACGCGGCCGGGTGGATGGAGAAGATCCGCGCGAGCGCGCCCTACCAGAGCGACTTCAAGCGCGTCGCCCACGAGCGCGGCGTGCCCGAGGGAGAGCTCCCGGCGCACCTGATGTTCGCGGCGAGCTTCAACGCCACCGGCGGCGCGTGGGCGACGCTGCACCCGGCGCTCGCGCAGCTCTCCGTCGACCCCATGACGCGCGACCGCCTCGCCGCGGAGCTCAAGGACTTCAACGGCTCCGTGCAGGAGCTCAACCGCCTGCCCTTCTTCCACGCGTTCTTCCTCGAGTCGATGCGGCTCTTCGGTCGGCCGCGGCACTACTACCGCCGCGTGATGCCCGACCCCGCGAAGGCCGACAACGCGAAGTACGCCCTCATGCTGCCGGTCAGCGACGGCACGAAGGTGGCCCTCGCGCCGGGCACCACGCTCTGCCTCGTCGCGACCGTCGCCCGGCAGGACCCCGCGGTGTGGGGCGACGACGCGGCGGTCTTCGACCCCGAGCGCTTCATCCGTACGCCCGAGCTCAAGGGCCGGGTGCGCGCCTTCGGCCCGTCGCCGGTCGGGCCCAACGGCGGCGGCTACGGCTGCGTCGGGGCGGGCACCGTCGACGACGCCGCGGTCGCCGCGGGGGCCCCCGACGACCGCTTCGCGGCGATGCTCTGGAAGACCCTGGCCGCCCCGCTCGCGCGCGCGACCGACTGGCGCCTGCTGCCGTGGCCCGAGCCCGACGTCGACGCCTTCGACGGCGTGCGGCCGGGCGAGCTCGAGTGGGTGCGCACCTAAGCCCGCGCGACCGGCGGTCAGATGCTGACGCCGGTCTCGAGGTTCTTCGGGTTGAAGGTCTCGCACGGCCACTTGCGCGTCGGGTGACTCAGCCGCCGCCGGTTGGCGGCGTCGTTCTGCGCCGCGAGCTTCGCCAGCGCGTCGTGGAAGCGCTGAAACGCCCCGCGCCCGACGTGGTCGGCGTCGAAGACCCCGCCGGCGTCGCCGACGTCCATCAGCCGCGGCATGCCGAGGCCGGTGAGCGCCATCACGAGCAGGTACTGCATCGACGCCTGCACGTCGGACATCTCCGCGCCCGGACGGATCTTCGTGCCCATGAAGGTCGGATCGATGACGTACTCGTTCACGGTGCCGACGGCCTCGTGCAGGCCCGTCACGCTCCAGATGAACTGCGCGAGCAGGTCGACGATCGCGGCCTTCGAGCGCCCCGGAAACTTCACCGTCGGCGGCGCGCTCTGCAGGTGGCTCCAGAACGCGATGACCGCGACGTCGCCCTCGATCGCCTCGTCGGTCGGCGCATACAGGTCGATGTATTCGACGACGAACGCGCGGATGACGTTGTAGAGCGCGAGCGCGTCCGCGACCCAGGGGTAGCGGTCGACCTCCTCCGGGGCGTCGACGCCGTCGGTCACCATGAGCTTCTCCGGGTCGAGCCCCTTGCGCCGCACGAGCTCGGGCACGGAGTGGAATTCCAGCAGCCCGGTCGCGTCGCCGAAGGCCTCGGTGAGCGACTCGAAGGTGAGCGCGCTCGCGCGGTGCACGAACCCGCGCTTCGGACACAGCGTCTCCGACGCCCCGGCGTTGATGGTGATCGTGCGCCACGTGAACGGCTTCAGCAGCAGCCGGAGGTAGTGCGTCGGCGGCAGGTGGAAGCGCGCCGCCGTGGTCACGTAGTTGCCGATGAGCCAGTGCACGCCGACGAGGTGGTCGACCACCGTGGTGCCGACCATGAGCGAGCAGCGCCAGGCCCACTTCGCGTGCTCCCACGGCTGCCCGTCGCCCGGCCGGATCCAGACGCTCTCGCGGTGGATGGCGATGGGGTGCTGCTCGCGGTCGAAGATCGCCCGCGCGCCGTAGCGCTCGAATCCCTTGCGCACGGCGTACTTGGAGAGCAGCCCGAGGTCGTGCTCCCACGCCGCGTCGGCGAGCTCGGGGTCACCCTCGCGCTTCGTGTACGGCATCAGCCGCAGCGCGCCGAGCCCGGCGAACGCCAGCCGCGACATCGCCTGGTCGGACTTCATCTCCTTCCAGTGGTGGTACGGCCGGGCCATGTACGAGCCGAGCGGCAGCACCTCCTGGAAGGTGTCGCGCGCCACCTCCGCGCTCTCCCAGCGGGCGTCGTAGTCCCGCACCGGGAAGAGCACGGGGTTGCGCAGCAGGGTCAGCAGCACCTTGCGCTTGAGCCGCTTCGACGTCGTGACCGTCCAGTCCTCGTCGATGGTCGGGATCTTGATCTGCTGCTGCTCGGTGCCGAACGACAGCGTGAGCAGCGGCATCGGGCCGAGGTGCGTGGGCGGGCGCACGCGGTCGACCGTGGGCATGTCGCTGTTCCACTCCTTGATGGCCCCCATGATCATCTTGAGGAAGAGCTTCGTGTGGAGGTCGAGCTCCTTGCGGACGAGCGACGGCGCCCCGAAGCGAACTTCTGGCCTGAGCGCGAGCGTGGAGTCAGTCATCGATCGGTGAGCGTAACAGAGCGGCGCGCGGCGAACGCTCGTCCGCCCCATCCGTCGCGTCGACGCGCGCGGAGGCCCCCGCCCGCCGCACTACCGCGCGACGCTCACCTCCGCCGCGCAGGGCCGATCGGCGTTGCGGGCCCTGCCCTCCAGCCACCCGAGGGGGTTGGGCGTGGCGCACGCGTCGGTGACCACCGCCGTGCGGGGGCGCGGCAGCGCGCTCTGGTGAGAGAGCGCCTGGTAGGCGTCCTGGTAGCAGAGCAGGGCGAGGGCGTTGGGGTCGCTCGCCTGGGCGCGGCAGGTGTTGGAGGGCAGCCGCGGGTCGACGTCGAGCCACACGTCGAGCTCGACGCGGCGGGCGTCCTCGCACTCGAAGAGCCGATCGGGTTCCGCGGGGCACTGCGCGAAGGTGACGCCCGGCGCGACCGGCGGGCCGTAGACGTCTGGGGCGAAGCGCTGGCAGGCGCAGCGGGCGGTGCCCGACCCGGTGAGGGCGACGGGCGTGGTGAAGCGCTCCGGGGCGCGGTCGAGCGCAGAGGTGCTGCCGCCGAAGACCGCGAAGGCGAGGGCGGGGCGAGCGGCGAGCGCCGCAGGGGTGCAGCGCCCGGCTGGGAGCGTGGCGCAGGCGATCTCGCGGGCCATGCGAGCGGCGCGGCAGAAGCTCAGCACGGCGTTGCGGCTGCGGTGGTCGGTGGCGGGAGCGATGGAGGCGTTCCAGAAGGTGGCGAGCTCGGGGCAGGGGTGGTCGCTCGCGAACTGCACGTGGTCGGCGAAGCCCGAGATGGCCACGCGCAGCGAGCGGGCGTCGGTGCTGGCGCTGAGCTGTAGCTGCGACAGGGTCTGGCCCACGAGGCGCCATCGGTCGAGCACGGCGTCGTTGCGGGGCTCGAAGGCGCCGAGGCCGAAGAGGGTCTCCGTTGCGCAGGACACCTGCCAGTGCAGCCCGTCGCCGTCAGGGTTGCGTGGCACGCAACGCTCGCCGAGCTGCGAGACGATGCGCTCGATGGAGTCGCGGAGCATCGCGACGGCGGCGGGCACGCGCTGGTGAAGCTCGCGCTGGCCCTGGTCGACGCGCTCGCGGTCGGCGGTGGGGTCGACCGAGGCGCGGGCGGCGGAGAGCGGCGGGTACGCGGGGAGCGCGGGCGCGCGGGAGTACGCGCGCGGGGCGCAGCCGAGGAGCAGGAGTGCGGCGAAGGCGGCGGGGCGGCGCATCGCTCAGAGCCCCCGGAGGTAGTCGAAGAAGGAGCCGAGGTTGACGCCGAGGTGCAGCGCGACGTTGACCGCGCTGTCCGAGGCGGCCGGCGCGACGCCGAAGACGGTCGGCTGGATGAGCACGCCGAAGCTCACCATCCTCGGGATGGCGAAGGGGCCGCCGGAGAGGGTGATGTCGAGGCCGGCTCCGGTGTGGAGCGCGCGGCCGTCGCCGGGCGAGGCGAGCACCATGACCGGGATGGACACGTCGAGCGTGAGCCACGAGACCGCGCGGGCGCGGGGCGAGACGCGGGCGTAGATGAGCGGCGCGGCGACGCCGACGGAGACGCAGTCACCGCGGCTGCACTGGGAGTTGAGCTCGTACTGGGCGCGGAGCTCGACGCTGCCCGGCAGGCCCCAGCGGAAATAGAAGGGACCCGCGTCGGCGCTGCGGTGGATGAGCGGCGGGGTCGAGCGGAGCCGCGCCCGGGCGAGGCAGGTGAAGCGCCCGCCCGGAGCGTCGGGGGCGCGCTCGGTCGCGAGGAAGGCGTGGAAGCTGCCCTCGGCGGGCAGCGCGCGGAGGTTCTCGATGAGGTCGTCGGGGGAGCGAGGGCAGGCGTCGCTCTCGGAGAGCAGCACCACCAGGGCGCTGCGTCCGGGCGAGTGCAGCTCGGGCTCGACGCGAAGACGGGTGGGGATCACCCGGGTGATGCGGGCGCTGTCGTCGGCCGGAACGGAGGCGTCGGAGGTGACGGCGCTAAAGGCGTTGATGGCGGCGGTGACGTCGGGCGTGCTCGCGAGGCGCCACTCGGGGAGGCCCGAGCGCGCGGTGAACGCGAAGGTGTCGTCCCCGGCGCCGGGGACGGAGCCCCAGGGGTCGGAGAGGGACATCGCGCCGTGGTCGACGAGGCCCACCGGGAGCCAGGCGTCGCGAGGGCGGAGCACGGCGATGCGGGCCAGGGCGAGGTCCTGAGGGGAGCACTGCGGGGCGTCGGCGGGGCGCATCACCACCTGCCAGAGCCCGGCCGCGCGGTCGTCGAAGGTGTGGGAGCCGCGCGCGTCGAGGGCGATCCCCTCGCGGGGGCCCTGTTCGGCGCTGGTGGGGCAGAGCACCATGCGAGATCCCTGCGGGAGCGCGTCGGGCGCGAGCACCCGGTCTCCCACGGTGGCGAGCTGCGGCGGGCTCTCGGCCTCCAGCGGGACCCGCTCGGCCTCGCCGGCGCCGGCCTGGCTCACCGCGACTCCGCTGCCGGAGCGCGTGAACGCGTCGAGGTGGCGCTCCAGCGTGAAGGCGTCGGGAATACCCGTCACGGTAATCGGCGCGACCTGAGCGAGCGTCACGCAGCGGAGCGCGGCGAGCTCCGCGGGGGTCGCGCGGGCGTTGCGGGTCGGCGCCGCGGTGTAGCGACCGGCGTGGCAGAGGCGGAGCGACGCGAGCACCTCGGCCCAGTCGCGGCGGCCCGGGGCCATCGCGCCGCCCGGCGCGCCGTAGCGCTTGCGCATCACCGAGCGCACCGCCTCGTCGGGGACCGTGAGCGCGCTGCCGTCGGCGGCGACGCGGGCGCTGAAGGTGGCGGCGCTGCCGTCGCGGTCGGGCGCGGTGGTGACCAGCAGGGCGCTCGCCGCGGCGGCGGTGACGAGCTCGCTCCAGCGCATCGGGTCTCGGGCGAAGACGTCTGCGCGCGGGGTGAGGCGCAGCTCGCCGCGGCGCCAGTCGGTCTCGAACCACCGGGTGACGTCGTCCGAGAAGAGGCGCTGGAGGGGGGTCTGCGGATCGCCGAAGCGCATGCTGTCGACGCGCAGCGCGAGGTCGCCTCCTCGGCGGCGCAGGTAGATCCCGGCGGCGGTGACCGAGCGGGGGACGTCGACGGCGTGGGCCTCGCCGAGGCCGAGCAGCCGGGCGCCCGCGGTCGCGGTGAGCAGCGTGGGGGCGTCGGCGCCGTCGATCACCAGCAGGTCGACGCCCTCGACCGGGCAGGCGGCGAGGCGCGAGGGCGTGAGGCGCAGCTCGCCGGTGGCCGTGCGCTCGAAGCGCACCGCGGTGGTGCCCTCGCCGAGGTGAGCGAGGCAGGGGCGCAGCGCGAGGGTCTGCGCCGGCGGCGCCTCGCGCCCGGTGGTCGGCGGGGCGGCGAAGACCTCGAGGTCCGCCGCGAGGTCACGGCGCGTCCGGGGGAGGCCCACGTCGCGGAGGAAGGTCGGCAGGTCGCGCTCGCCGTCGGGGAGCGTGAGCCCCTCGCGGAGCACCGTTCCGCCGACGGTGCGGACGCCGTAGCGGCACTCGGCCTGGGAGCGGAAGCGGTCGGTGAGCGCGGCCGTGACGTGGGTCGTCGGCGCGGAGGCGGTGGTCGGGGCGAAGCAGAAGGTCTGCGCGCCGGCGGTCATCGGGACGAGGGGCAGCGCGAGGCCGAGGGTCAGGAGGGAGGGGAGCCGCATCCGCGCGCGGTAGCACGGCCCGGGGCGGGGGCTGGAGTTAGTGTCGGAGCTCGGTGCGGGAGAGGCTCCAGGGGAGGTCGCGGGCCTCGTAGCCGCTGCCGGCCATCGTGTATCCCCGGAGGCCGCCGTCGCTGGTGCCGAAGAGCACGAGGTCGGCGGTGCCGTCCCCGTCGAGGTCGCCGAGGTCGGCGTCGAAGCCGGAGGTCGCGTCGGAGAAGCCGTCGCCCGCGGGCAGCGGCATCGCCGGGAGGTGCAGCCGTCGGCCGGAGACCCACCCGACGCCCTGCCAGGTGAGGGGAGCGTTCGCGTAGGTGGCCACGACGCTCACGAGGCCGCCGCCGTCGGAGCTGAGCGTGAGCGAGAGCGTCGAAGGGGCGGCCGCCCCGCCGCGAGGGTCGGCGGGCGAATACGTGAGGGTGTATGCGCCGGAGAGACGCAGCGTCGGCTGCGCCACGGTGCGGAAGACGAGCTCCTGCGCGCGCCAGGTGCGGGCCTCGAGCTCGGACTCCAGCCCGGCGCCGAGGAGCACCCGGTACTCGCCGCCGAAGAGCAGCGGCATGGCGGGTGTGACGAGCAGACGTCGGCCGTCCACGGTGATCCGCGCGGCGAGCGGGCGCCCGCTCGGGTCGGTGAGCTGCACCCGCGCGAGGTTCTCCGGGCGATCGAGGACGGGCTGCGAGAACACGAGGGCGATCGGGGCGGTGGTCGGGAGGAGGTCCGTCTGGCGGGGCCGCTCGGCGACCACGAAGAACTCGCGCCCGGTGAGCTCGGCGACGTAGCGGGTGAGCTCGCTGCGCTGGGTCGCGTCGAGGGTCGCGCGGGTCCAGTTGACGAAGGCGTCGACCGCCCCGGAGAGAGACTGCTGCGCGCCCAGGCGCATCCACGCGCCGTGGCGCGCGGTGCCGATGAGGCTGGCGATGTCGGCGGAGGGGTTGCCGTCGAGGTCGCGGTCGACGCGCGCCCGACTGGTGGACAGCGGACCCGCGTGGCAGCTCGCGCAGCGGGTCGCGAAGTGCACCGCGCCGCGCTGCGCCTCGGGGGAGGGCGAGCCGTCCCGGTCGGTGAGGGTGTTGGCCGCGGGCGGAGCCGCGATCGAGCCTAGGTAGGCCGCGAGCCCGTCGACCTGATCCTGCGTCGGGTGGAGCACGCCGATCTTGGCGTGGAGGGTGTACGCCGCGCTCGTGAGGTCGCTGGTGCTGCCCTGCCACCCGAGCGGCCACGTCCCTTCGAGGAGCGTGAGCGCTGGGGAGAGCGCGCGATACGAGCCGACCGGGCCCACCTGCCACGCGAGCCGGTCGGTGAGCCCGTCGGCGTGGCACGAGCCGCAGGACCACAGGTCCCCGGCGAGCACCTGCGCCGCGCCGAGCTCCGCCCGCATACCTGTGCCGGTAAAGTACTCCAGCCCCCGGGCGACCGCCGCGGGGCGCGGGTCCCTCGCGAGCGCCGCCGAGGTGACCGCCGTCCGCCCCGCGGTCGCCGTGCGTATGGCCGTGAGTCGCTGGGCCTGGTGGCCGAACACCAGCACGCTTCCGTCCGCCGCGAAGGCCCCCGCGCGAGGTCGCCCGGGGGCCTCGAAGCGCTCCCGCTCGACCAGGGTCTCCGCGTCGAGGCGCAGCACCAGGTCGCTCGCCTCGGACACCACCCACAGCGCCCCGTCGCGCACTCCGATCCAGTGGAGGCTCACCGCGCGTCGGGCGTCGAGCCCGTCGGGAGCGCCGCCTCCGTCCGGCGCGCCCGCGTCGCCAGCGGGCGGAGCGACCACCGGTCGCGACCGGGAGATGTCCGACGCCGCGAGCTCGCGAGGCGCAGCGCCCGGGGTGACGTCGTAGCGGACCACCGTGTGCTGGAAGTGCGGCGCGAACTCGCTCGTGAGCGAGGCGGACGGGTCGTTGCGCAGCGTGGCCACGTACAGGCTGCGGCCGTCGGCGGCGAGGGCGATGCCGCCGAGGGTGGTTCCGACGCGGTGGATGGTGCGGGTCACCGCGCGGGTGGCGAGGCTGATCTCCGAGACGTCTGCGCCGGCCGGGTCGCCCGCTTCGGCGCTGGCGCCGAGGCCGGTGCGGCGGCCCGCCACGAAGACGGCGCTCCCGTCCGGGCGCACCGCGACGTGGTGGGGGTCGCTGCCGACGTCGACCCGAGCGAGCTCCGACCAGTCGGCGGTGCGGATCAGCACGACCTTGCGGTCATGCGGGAGCAGCGCGATCGCGGTGGCGCCGTCGGGGGTGACGGCGACGTTGCTCACCTCGTCGCCGACCCAGACCGAGCGCACCGGGCGCCGCGTCGCGAGGTCGACCACGGTGAGCGAGTCTTCTCCGCGGCAGGCCACGAGCAGGGTGCCGCGCGCTCCGACGGCCGCCGCGGCGACGGGCCACGCCCCGACCGGGACGGCGAAGGCCGGGGTCAGGTCGGCCGGGTTCACGGCGATGAGCTCGGGGCGCAGCACGCTCGCGACGAAGAGCGAGTCGGCCGCGGCGGCGATCGCGCGGGTGGGGAAGTAGTCGAGGTTGTGGAAGCTGAGCGACGACGCCTCGACGACGGTGAGCGAGACGCTCGCGCCCGCGGCGGTGGCGAAGCGGTAGTCGCCCGCGAGGTGAGCGACGAAGGCTCCGCGGGTGGAGCCCGGGTCTCGGAAGACGGCGTTGAGGTTTCCTGCGGGCGCCTGAGCGATCGACCAGTCGAGCCCGGCGGGGAGGTAGAACGTGGCGCCGACGAGGACGCGACGTCGGTCGGGGGTGGGGGCGATCGCGGCGTCGGAGGGCCGATCGGCGGCGAGGTCGCTGGGGACGTCGGCGCGGCCGAGGTCGGTCACGAGGCCGGCGTCGAGGCCGGCGTCGGCGGTCGTCGGTTCGTCGCTGCAACCCTGGAGCAGCCCCAGCGCGAGGCCGGCGGCGGGCCCGAGGCGGCAAAGATGAAGTCGGCGAAGCATGGGCGGAGATCTCCTCGAAGGGTAAGAGCTGAAATGTACTCCAGATTCCCGGGTGCACGCCGCGGCGAACGGCGCTGCGTCACCCGCGGCGCTTCGTGGTAGGGTCGCCCGCCGTATGGCCAGGGACATCGATCGGCTTGTGGATGCGGTAGTGGCGAGGGTGACGCAGGAGATGGCGACGCCCACCAGAGACGCGGTGCGTCCCACGGTGACGCCGAGGGTCGGGGGCGCGGGTTCCGGCGCGGGGGGAGTGGCCCCGGTGGCGGGGCAGGCGAGCGCCGCGGGGCAGCCGAGGCCCGACCTGGCGAGGGTCATCGACCACACGCTGCTCAAGCCCGACGCGACGCGCGACGACCTTCGCAAGCTGTGCTCCGAGGCCATGACGTGGCGGTTCTTCTCGGTGTGCGTCAACAGCGTCAACGTGCCGTTCTGCCGTCAGCAGCTCACGGGCTCGACGGTGAGCGTCTGCGCGGTGGTGGGCTTTCCGCTGGGGGCGATGTCGCCCAACGCGAAGGCCTTCGAGACCAGCGAGGCCATCCGCGCGGGCGCCGACGAGATCGACATGGTCATCAACGTCGGCGCGCTGAAGTCCGGCGACTACGCGCTGGTGCTCGACGACATCGCGCGCGTGGTAGGCGCGGCGCAGGGGCGGGTGGTGAAGGTCATCCTCGAGACCTCGATGCTCAGCCGCGACGAGAAGGTCATCGCCTGCGCGCTCTCCAAGGCCGCGGGCGCGAGCTTCGTGAAGACCTCGACGGGCTTCGGCGGCGGCGGCGCGACGGCGGAGGACATCGCCCTGATGCGCGGCGTCGTGGGCCCCGAGCTCGGGGTGAAGGCCAGCGGCGGGGTGCGCACGGCTGGCGACGCCGACCGGATGATCGCGGTGGGCGCGACGCGCGTGGGCGCGAGCAGCTCCGTGGCGATCGTCAGCGGCGGCGCGGGTTCGTCGGGATACTGAGAGAGCAACGATGCTGGATCTACGTTTTGTGGTGGAGCACCTCGACGAGGTGCGGGCTTCCCTCTCGCGCCGGGGGGCGGTTCCGCCCGGCTTCGATCGCATCACCGAGCTGGCGCTGAGCCGCCGCGAGGCGATCCTGGCGGGCGAGGCGCGGAAGCGCGCGGTCAACGAGGCGAGCGCCGGCTTCGCGAAGCTCCCCAAGGGCTCCCCTGAGCAGCTCGCCGCGAGGGCGGCGTCGAGGGCGCTCGGCGAGGAGGCGGCGGGCTTCGAGCGCGCGCAGAAGGCCGCCGAGGCGGAGCTCGAGGACCTGCTCCTGCGCATGCCCAACATGGCCGACCCGTCGGTGCCCGATGGCGAGTCCGCCGAGCAGAACGTCGAGGTGCGCCGCTGGGGCGAGAAGCCGTCGATGGCCTTCGCGCCGAAGGAGCACTACGACCTCGGCGAGGCCCTGGGCATCCTCGATTTCGAGCGCGCCTCGAAGCTCTCCGGGCCGCGCTTCAGCGTGCTCTGGGGCGCCGGCGCGGCGATGGAGCGCGCGCTCGTGCAGTTCATGCTCGACACCCACGTGCACGACCACGGTTACACCGAGGTGTATCCGCCGTTCATGGTGAAGGCCGAGGCGCTTCGCGGCACCGGCAACCTGCCCAAGTTCGAGGCCGACCTCTTCAAGATCGCGGGCGAGGGCGAGCGCGCCCACGACCTCTACCTGATCCCGACCGCGGAGGTGCCGGTGACCAACCTGCACGCGGGCGAGATCCTCGACGACGCGACGCTCCCCCGGCGGTACGTCGCCTTCACGCCGTGCTTCCGCAGCGAGGCGGGGTCCGCGGGGCGGGACACGCGCGGCCTGATCCGCCAGCACCAGTTCGACAAGGTCGAGGTCGTCCACCTCGAGCGCCCCGAGGAGAGCGAGGCCGCGCACGAGCGGCTGACGGCGGCGGCGGAGTCGATCCTCCAGCGCCTCGGTCTGCACTACCGCGTGGTGCTGCTCTGCACCGGCGACATGAGCGTCAACTCCCGCAAGACCTACGACATCGAGGTGTGGCTCCCCGGGCAGAACGCCTACCGGGAGATCTCGTCGTGCTCGAACTTCGGGGACTTCCAGGCTCGTCGGGCGGGGCTGAAGTACCGCCCCGCGGGGGACTCGAAGGCGAAGCCGCGGCTGCTGCACACCCTCAACGGCTCGGCGCTGGCGGTCGGTCGCACGCTGGTCGCGATCATCGAGCAGTACCAACAGTCGGACGGCAGCGTGGTGGTCCCCGAGGTGCTGCGGCCGTACATGCGCGGCCTCGAGCGCATCACCCGCTGACGGCGAGACGGGCCTACTGACCTCGCAGCAGCGAGAGGTAGGCCTGCATCAGCCGGTCGCCGCCGAGCATGTACTCGAGCGCCCCGAGCGCCAGGAAGGGCCCGAAGGGGATCATCGTCCGCATCAGCGGCTCAGGGGCGCCGTCGCTCGGCGCCTCGTCTTCCTCATCCGCCTCGGAGGCCGCGTCGTCGGAGGCGCCGAGCTTCCACCCGGTGGCGCGGGAGATCATCGCCACGAAGCGCTCGGAGAGCGACTCGACCCCGTCGTCTTCCAGGTCTTCGGGGTCGATGTCGGGGGCGAGCTTCCACCCGGTGACGCGCGAGATCAGCGTCGCGGCGATGCCCTGCATCGACCCGAAGAAGAGCGCGAACACCACCGCGTGGGGACCGAGGAGCGCGCCCACCATCGCGAGGAGCTTCACGTCTCCGAGGCCCATACCGTCGCGCTTCAGGAAGCGATCCCAGACGAAGTAGAACGCGTAGGGGATGCCCGCGCCCAGGGCGATTCCGAGCAGCGAGGACCTCCAGCCGATGCCCGGGAGCAGGAAGCTGGCGGCGAGGCCCAGCGCGGCGCCGCCGAGGGTGATGAAGTCCGGGATGAGGAGCTTCTTCAGGTCGATGAACGACGCCGTGAGGAGCCCCCACGCGAAGGCGAAGCGCACGAAGAAGAGCGCCAGGAAGACGGGCAGCGCGAGGTCGACCTGCGAGCGCAGCAGCAGCTCGACCAGGGCGAGGGCCGAGAGCGCGTACATCGCCTCGATGAGCGCGTAGCGGGGCGAGATGGGGGCCTTGCAGTCGCGGCAACGCCCTCGGAGCCAGAGCCACGCGAGGATCGGCACGTTGTCGTAGGGCCGCACCGGCTTCTGGCAGTTGGGGCAGTGGGACCCCGGGCGCACCACCGAGTGCCTGGGCCAGCGATGCACGACGACCGTCGCGAAGCTCCCCCAGATCGCGCCCCACGCGAAGGCGAACACACGGAAGAACCAGGCCGGCAGATCGGCTGCGATCATCCGGCGGGGACGGGCGGGCTGGGCGGAGGCGACGAGGGATTCTGCGCGGAGCCTCGCAGGGCGCGCAGGCAGAGCCGGGCGCGGCGGAGCTCGTGCGCCAGGGTGACCGCCCGCATCGGGTCGTGCTGGTTGCGGCGGATGAAGATCACCAGGTGCCGACGCGCTCGCCCTCGATCGCCGCCCGCCGCGTGGAGCAGGCCGAGGACGTAGCGGCCGAAGCCCTCGCCGCAGCGCGCGGCCTCGAGGTCGTCGATGCGCTCGGACAGGTCGTCGATGTCCGAGGGGAGCTCCCCCGCGTCGAGGCGCACCAGGGCGGCGTAGGCCCGGTGCAGTGCTCTCGTGTTGAGCGACCAGCGGACGGCGCGATCGAGGGCGCTGAGGGCCTCCTCGGTCTGTTCGGCGTGGTGCAGGGCGATGCCGACGGAGAACCAGTGCAGGGCGCGGCGGGAGGCGGGGGCGTTTCGGGCCGCGATGCGATAGGCCTGGGCGGCGCGCATCCACCAGCCGAGGGTGAGGCAGGCGCGGCCCAGGTCGACGTGGGCGATCTCCTGGGCGACCCCCAGGCGGACCATCTTGCGGGCAACGGCGTGGGCCGAGCGCACCCGACGGGCATAGAGGTGGGAGCGATAGATCTCACGCAGGAGGAGCACCCGGGTCTCGGCGTCGACCCGGTCGGAGGCGTAGCGCAGCCCCTTCTCGGCGTAGACGGCGGCGGCATCGGGTGACCCGGTGTGTAGCGCCAGACGAAGGTAGTCGTCTGCCGTCATGGGTCGCTGCTTCCTCACGATCGAAACCTATAGCAGTTTCAAGACCTCCGGGACACGAACCTTTACCGGACGACTGAACGCATCGACAGGGAATGTCACAGGTGGGGCCGTTGCATTCGCCTGTGATTCCCTGCGATTCCGGGTCGCGAGGGGCGTGGGACGCTGGAGTTCCAGCGACTGTGGCGCGTCAGGCTCGGTGGGAGATGGGCTCGCGAGGGGCCCCTGGACGGGCGATCGTGGCGTACGCTTCCGGCGACTCCGCCGGGGAGAGCTCTGAAACGTAGGGGTGGAGGGGGCAGGGAGAAGTGCGGGGCCGAAGGGGGGGATAGAGGCCGGGCGGTCAGTTCGCCGGGCCCACCCATCGGATGAGGCAGGCGGTGATGTTGTCAGGCCCGCCGTTCTCGTTGGCGCGGGCGATCAGCCGGGAGGCTGCCGCCTTGAGGTCGTTCTTGTTCTCCTCGACGAGGCGGAGGAGCTCCGGGTCGGGCACCGGCCCGGAGAGGCCGTCGGAGCAGAGCAGGTAGATGTCCCCGGGGTTCGGGTGGTCGAGCTTGGAGTCGACCTTCACCGAATCCTTCATCCCGAGCGCGCGCACGATCACGTTCTTGTGGGGGAAGTTGGCGATCTCCTCCTCCGTGAGCTTGCGCATCTTCAGGTAGTCGTTGAGCAGCGAGTGGTCTTCGGTGAGCTGCTCGATGGTGCCGTTGCGGATGCGGTACACCCGCGAGTCGCCCACGTGCCCGACGATGATGCCCTCGCGCACGGCCAGGCAGACCACCAGGGTGGTGCCCATCCCGCGGTACCGCGGCTCTCGTTGGGCGGCCTCGAAGATGCGCAGGTTGGCCAGCTTCACCGCGGTGATGAGCCGGTTCTCCTCGTAGCTCCGCTGCTTGTCCATCTTGTAGGGCCAGGTCGCGTCGGGGTCCTTCGCGGTGGCCTCGAAGAACTCGCGCATCGCGTCGATGGCCATCTTCGAGGCGACCTCGCCGGAGGCGTGACCGCCCATCCCGTCCGCGACGATCACGAGGTTCTCCTCGGAGACGATCGAGAAGTTGTCCTCGTTGTGGGTGCGCTTCATGCCGACGTTTGTCTCGCCGATCAATTCCATGCGCACGGGGTGGCCTGGCACGTCGCGCTCCCTTGGTTTTCCGCGGGAGAACGCTTCCTCCCGATCTATCGGCGAAAGCTATCCCGAGTGCTTTCGGCGCGTCAACACAACACGCAGCGCGAGGCCGCGCTCACGTCGAGAGGAACTCGTTCACCGCACGAACGAAGGCCGCAGGCTGCTCGATGAACGGCAGGTGTCCCGCGGCGGCGATCTCGTGATAGCGACCGTGCGGGAGGAGCTCGGCGAGCGCTCGGCTCTCCTCGGGGCGGAAGGTGAGGTCGTCGTCGCCGGAGATCACCAGCGCCGGGGCGCGCACCTCCGAGGCGAGGGTTCGCGCGTCGAAGCGCTGCGCCGCGGCGAGGAAGTTGGCGTCGGCCTCGGGGCGGTACCGCATCGTCCGCGCCATGGCCTCGATGGTCGCGTCGCTCGGCGGTCGGTGCCACCACATGCGCCCGAGGCCGCGGAAGAGGCGGGGCAGCGAGCGGGGGTCGCGGAGCGTCCCTTGCGGGGTGGAGAGCGACTGGATGGCGGCCCAGCCCGCCTCGCCGAGGGCCTCGCGCGAGCGCCTCGCCACCGCCCGAACCTGCTCTCCGTCGCGGAGCGGGGCGACCAGCACCAGGCGGCGGATGACCTCCGGGTGGCGCGCCGCGAGGGTGAGCGCGATGGCCGCGCCGAAGTCATGCGCGATCAGGTCGATGGAGCGCTCGCCTCGGGCGCGGGCCAGCTCTACCAGGTCGGCCGCGGCGTCTGGTAGCGCGTAGCCCTCGGCCTCGGGAGGCGGCGTCGAGCGCCCGTGCCCGCGAAGGTCGACGTAGACGAGCGGCGCGGCGGCCGAGAGCGGGTCGAGCCAGGGCCGGAGGTACGTGTGGTCGAGCCCGGGCCCGCCGTGGAGCACCCAGCGCGAGGTGCGACCGGGGCCCGGGAGCTCGACCGTGTGCAGCGTGACCGAGCGCAGCCGCACGTCCCGGGTGCGGGCGAGGACGGCCGGCGCGGAGGAGGCACCTCGACGGCAGGCGAGGGTGCCGAGGGCGAGACCCGCGAGGAGCTGTCGGCGGCGGAGCAACATGGTCGATGCGCGGCGCAGGGTGCGCGAAGTGGAGCCGCATCGCCAGCGAAGGGGGAGAGGGAGCGCCCCAAGAGAGCTCCCGAAGAGTGGAGCCGCACCGGCGCGCGATGCTACGACCGCGGTCGATGGATCCGTCGCCCCGAGATGAGATGCTCCAACTGCTCCGTGACCTCGGGGCGCAGCTCGCGTGGCAGCGAGACGCCGGGCTGCTGGACACGCCCTCGCAGGGGTCGCTGCCCGCAGCGTCCGCCGTCGCCGCGCCGGCCCCGGTTCGCGCTCCAGCCCCGGCCGCGCCGCCTCCGGCCGCGCCTGCGCCAGTCGCGGTCGTCGCACCGCCGGTGGTCGCTGCGCCCGCAGGGCCCCCGACGGCTCATGCTCCGACGGCGGCCCCGGTCTTACCAGATCCGGTAAAGGTCACTCCTCCGGCGGCGGTGCTCGCGCAGGTCGCTCCGGCGAACTTCGAGGGGCGCGCCGGGGCGCTGCGGGTGATCCAGGAGGAGGTGCGTGCCTGCCGCGCGTGCGCCCTGGCGGCGAAGCGCACGCAGACGGTGTTCGCCCGCGGCAACCCCGAGGCGCGGCTCTGCTTCATCGGCGAGGGGCCGGGCGCCGACGAGGACCGCACGGGCCTGCCCTTCGTCGGGGTCGCGGGGCAGCTCCTCGACCGCATCATCGCCGCGATGCGCCTCACCGAGGATCAGGTCTACATCGCCAACATCGTGAAGTGCCGGCCGCCCAACAACCGGGTTCCCTACGAGGAGGAGATGTCGGCGTGCACGCCCTTCCTGCTGAGGCAGCTCGAGGTCGTGAAGCCCGAGGTGATCGTGGCGCTCGGGAAGACGGCGGCGGGCTTCCTGCTGCAGGACAAGAGCTCGATGACGACGCTGCGAGGCCGTTGGCACTCGTGGAAGGGCGTGCCGGTGATGCCGACGTGGCACCCGTCGTACGTGCTCCGGGTGCGCGACGACCCGAAGAGCACCGCCCGCGCCGAGGTCTGGACCGACATGAAGCTCGTGCTCGAGCGGCTCGGGTTGCCCGTGCCCTCGCCGCGTGGTTGATCCCCGCTCATGACCCCCGCCGTGAAGACCGTGCCCGACGACGATGAGCTGCCCGAGCTGGCGCCGCTCGACACCGACGAGGGCGCGGTCGAGGTGCCCGATGAGATCCGCCCGGACGCGTGGGACGACAGCCTCGTCGGGGACGACGAGCTCGCGGGCCTCGACCCGGGCGCCGTCGCGGTGATGACCTTCGCCGAGGTCGCGGCGGGGGAGGACGACGAGGGCTCGCCGGACGATCCCATCGACGCGCTGCCCGACGACGACCGCGGCGCCTGGGTGGGCGAGGACGAGCGTCCCGGCGACGACGGGGTGGAGATCGACGAGCCCCCGGGTGACCAGCCCGACGGCGGCGAAGACGGGCCGACGCGCGACCCCTACGACGAGGTCGACACGGCGCTGCCGGCGCTCGACGACGACGACGGCGACGAGGGCCCCGCGGACGAGCCGCCCGCGTAGGGGGGATAGGTCGTGTCGTCGTGGTGCCGGTCGTAGCGCTTGCGAAACCACGCGAGCGCGAGCGCGCCGAGCACGACCGCGAACCAGAGCGTGGCGAGGCGGCAGAGCAGCGTGCCGGCCTTGGCGGCGGGCGCGGCGATGGCGCCGTGGGAGAGGGCGACGAGCAGCGAGATCATGGTGATCTCCGCGCCGCCGACGCCGCCGGGGAGCATCGCGACGGCGCCCGCGAGGGTGGAGGTCGCGTAGACGAAGGACGCGAGCGGGAGCGGCGCCGGGGCGCCCAGGCCGATGAGGATCACCCAGAGCCCGAGCGCCTCGAGCGCCCACGCGACCACGGAGATCGCGGTCGGGAGCAGCAGCGCCTTCGGGGAGGCGAGGATGCGCAGGGCGTCGTAGGCGTCGCGCACCTTGGGGGCGATGCGCCGGCCGAAGGCGAAGCGCTCGGTGAGCGAGATCACCCACTCGCCGAGCGGGCGAACGAGCACGAAGAGCATCAGGGCGACGACCAGCGAGGTGGCCGCGAGGGCGACGATCCAGCCGCCGGGGAAGAGCAGGCCGCCGAGGGCGACCATGGCGATGAGGGAGATGAGGTCGGTGAGCCGGTCGGCGACGACGATGGGCGCGGTGCGGGCGATGGGGTAGCCCCGCGCGCTGGCCAGGAGCGCGCTCTTGAAGACCTCGCCGGCCTTGGCGGGGGTCACGGACATCGCGAAGCCCGCCACGTAGATGCAGAAGCTCTCGGCCAGCGGGACGTCGCGGATGCCCAGCAGGCGGAGGTAGAACTCCCACTTGAAGAAGCGGAGGAAGTAGTTGCCGAGCGAGAGCGCGAGGGCGGCCGCGAAGGTCCACCAGGCGAAGGTGGAGAGCGTCAGCCGGAGGGCGCGGACGTCGCCGAGCAGCGCGATGGCGCCATAGAGCAGCGCGACGGCGAGCCCTACGGCGAGGAGGCGTTTGGTGTTCATGTCGGGGGGAGGGGCACGGCTCAGGCGCGGCGGTCGGCCTGTCAGTCGTCGGACCGCAGGCCGTGCTTTCGGAAGAGGTCTCGGAGGTAGTGGCGCTCGATGCCCGCCAGCGCCGCGGCGCGGGAGAGGTTGTCCCCGGTGCGGTGCAGCAGGCGCTGGAGGTAGTCCTTCTCGAACTCGTCGATGAGGGTGCGCTTGGCGTCCTTGAAGGGCGTCAGCGGCTGGTTGGGGGCGGCCCCCACGGAGGCAGTCGCCGAGGGTGAGCTCAGCGTCCCCTGGGCCTTGGTGCGCTCGCCCGACAGGATGCGCTCGAAGGCCAGGTCGGCCGGGGTGATCACCGCCCCCTCGGCCATCATCGCGGCGCGCTCGACGGCGCTCTTCAGCTCCCGGATGTTGCCCGCGTACTCGCGGCGCATCAGCTCCTGGAGCGCCTCCGGCGAGATGGCGCGCGCGCCCTGGGTGTTGGACGGGAGGCGCTGGAGGAAGTGGTAGACGAGCAGCGGGATGTCGTCCGCGCGCTCCTTCAGCGGGGGAATGTTCACCCGCGCCTGCGCGAGGCGGTAGTAGAGGTCTTCGCGGAAGCGGCCGTGGTTGATCATCTGGCGCAGGTCGCGCCAGGTCGCGGAGATCACCCGCACCTGCACGGGCTTCGGGGTGGTGCTGCCGACGCGCACGACCTCGCGGCGCTCGAGCACGCGCAGCAGCTTGGGCTGCAGCTCGAGCGGGAGCTCGCCCACCTCGTCGAGGAAGACGGTGCCGTTCTCCGCGGCCTCGAAGATGCCGATGCGCCGCTCGCTCGCTCCGGTGAAGGCGCCGCGCTCGTGGCCGAAGAGGACGCTCTCCGCGAGGGTCGACGGGATGGCGGTGCAGTCGAGCACCGCGAAGGGCCCCTGGCCGTAGAGGCTCGCGTCGTGGACGGCGCGCGCCGCGAGCTCCTTCCCGGTGCCGGTCTGGCCCTCGATGAGGATCGACAGCTCGGTGCGCGCGAGGCGCTGGAGCGTCGAGAACATCTCGCGCATGGCGCCGTTGCGGCCGCGCAGCTCGCCGAAGGAGTGGATGTCCGGGAGCGGCGTCTCGACGGCGGCGTCGAGCTGGATGCGTACGACGGAGCTCCCGATCTCCAGGGTGGCGCCGGAGGGGAGGAGCGCGGACTCGATGCGCGCGCCGGCGTAGCGGGTACCGTTGCGCGACGAGAGGTCCTTCACGTGGATGGCGCCCTGGTCGTCGACGGCGTGGAGCTCGACGTGGAAGGCCGAGATGGTCGGGTCGGAGAGGCGCACGTCGCACCCCTGGCTGCGACCGACGATGCCGCGGGTGATCGCGAGCACGGCGTCGACGCCCATGTCCGGCCCGCTCACGACGGTCACGCGGATTCCGCGGAACGTGGGGCCGACGAGCCGCTCGGGCTGGATCGTTCGGGTGTTCTCGACGTCGGCGAGCTTCGAGGCGCGGGTCACGCGCGGATTCTGCCACCGAGCGCGGCCGCAAGACAGAGGCATCGCCGCCGGTCCGATGAGCGCGGCCCCACTTCGGCGCGGCCGGTGGTGTTAGTGTGCGCGCCGTGTCGGACCCCGCACGCCCGCGTTCCTCCGCCCGCGCGGACATCTGGAACATCCCCAACGCCCTCACGATGAGCCGCGTGGCGATGATTCCGGTGGTGCTCTACTACGTCACCGCGGGCACGCCCCGGGACGCCGTCATCGCCGGCTGGCTCTACGGCGCAACCGCCGTGACCGACCTGCTCGATGGTTACCTGGCCCGTAAACAGGGGCTGGTGAGCGTGTTCGGGAAGTTTCTCGACCCCCTGGCGGACAAGCTGCTCGTGATGGCCACGCTGGTCTACCTCACGCGCATGGGCCGCATCGCCCCGTGGATCGTGGTGGTGCTCCTCGGCCGCGAGCTCTCCATCACCTCGCTGCGGGCCATCGCGGCCAACGAGGGCGTGGTGATCGCCGCGGGCGAGGGCGGCAAGTGGAAGGCCGCCATCCAGATGGTGGGCATCCTCTGCCTCGTGCTGCACTTCCGCTACCCCGTGGTGCCCTTCTATCCGCACCCGGTCGACCTCAACCTCTGCGGCCAGTGGCTGATCGTGCTGTCGATGGTGTTCTCCGTGACCTCGGCGGTGGAGTACACCCGGCTCTTCGTGGCCGCGGTCGACGCCAAGGATCGTCGGCAGCAGGGGTCATGACGCGGGCGCGCTCGACGGCGGCCCCACCGGCAGCTCGCCGGTAGGCTCCGACGGGCCCGCGACCTGCGCGGTGATCACGTCGCGCGGCACCACCCAGCTGAAGATGCTCCCGCCGCCCTCGCGCTCGGCGATCTCCACCCGCCCGTGGTGCGCGTCGGCGATGCGCTTCACGATCGCGAGCCCTAGCCCCGTGCCGCGCGCGGTGCCCGAGTAGAAGGCGTCGAAGATGCGCGCCCGAAGCTCGGGCTCGATGCCGGGGCCGCGGTCGAGCACCCGGAGCGCCGCCTCGTGCTCGGTGGCGCTCACCACGATCTCGACCTCGGTGCCCACGCGCGAGGCCTGCGCGGCGTTGCGAAGGAGGTTCCAGAGCACCTGCTTGTACTGGGCGGCGTCGACGGTGGCGACCACCGGCTGCTCGGCGCGGAGCTTGATGAGAACCCGCGCCTCGGGGCCGCCGGACGAGCGGGCGAGGGCGACCACGTCCCGGGTGAGCGCGCACAGGTCGACGGGCGAGCGGTCGGGCATCCGCGGCCTGGCGAACTGGAGCATGTCGGTGACGAGGTCGTTGAGCCGGGCGACGTCGCGGCTCACGGTGGCGAGCAGGCTGCGCTCCTCGCTGTCGAGCGTCGCGGTCTCGCGCACCAGCTCGACGCACCCGGAGATGGCGCCGAGGGGGTTGCGGATCTCGTGCGCGAGCCCGGCGGCGAGGTGGCCGAGCTGGGCGAAGCGCTCGGAGGTCTCGACCGCGTGGCGCAGGCCCTCCTCGTGCGAGCGGTCCTCGACCACCACGATGCCGCCGCGTCGCGAGCCGTCGTGGGAGTAGAGCGGCGCGACGTGGTAGGCGACGGGGATCTCCCGGTACGAGGTCTTGAGCCGCGCGTCGCCGCTGGAGCTTCCGGCGTCGCCGTCGAGCGCGACGCGTGGGATGAAGGGCAGCACCTCGTGCGCCGGGCGGCCGAGCATCTCCACGGGCTCGAGGTCGAGGAAGAGCGCCGCGAAGGGGTTGGCGCCGTCGACCAGCCCCTCGGCGGTGTACGTCACCAGCGCCGCGGGGATCGACCGAAGGACGTCTTCGTAGAGCGCGATCAGGCTGACGCGCGACGCCTCCACCCGCAGCAGCGCGTCGCCGGTGACCACGAGGCGGTCTGCGAGCGCGCCGCCGATGGCGGTGATCGACACGATGGCCGTGAGGGTGACCACCATCTGGTAGGTGGTCTCGATCGGGTTGTGGGGGATGTGGAGCTGGTCGGAGGGCGGCTGCACGAGGCCGAGGGCGCCGGAGAGCGCGAGCAGGCCGTACGCCGAGAGCGACGAGACCGCCGTCCAGAGGGTGCCGTTGCCGCCGAGGACGAGCGCGGCGGTGAGGGTGCTCAGTCCGAAGAAGGTGCTGAGCGGAGAGCCCGCGCCGCCGGTGGCGTAGGCGAGCACCGTCCACGCGGCGAGGTCGAGGGCGATGCTGGTCGCGGTGAGGCGCAGGAGCCTGGCCCGCGGGGCGACGCGGATCTGCAGCGCGTAGACGAGCGAGACCGCGTAGATGGCGATGATCACCGAGAGCAGGAGCTTCGGCGTGGCGTCGTCGAGGGAGTGGCCCTCCGCGAGGTAGACCGCGACGGTGCCGCCGAAGATGACGGTGCAGACCATCACCCGCGCGGCGGTGAGGAGCTGGAAGCGCTCGCGGAGCTGGGCGTCGGAGTTGCCGACGAGGGAGAGCTGCTCCGGGAGGAGCGAGGGGGGACGCGCCGGCACCGCCGGTGCCTCAGCCAGCCTTGATGTTACCGGCCATGGTAAAGATCGGGAGGTACATCGCGATGATCATGGTGCCGACGCTGCCGCCGATGAACACCATCATGATCGGCTCGAGGAGCGAGGTCATCGCGGAGACGGCGACGTCCACCTCCTCCTCGTAGAAGTCGGCGATCTTGTTGAGCATGGTGTCGAGGGCGCCGGTCTGCTCGCCCACGGCGATCATCTGCACCACCATCGAAGGGAACACCTGCGTCTCCGCGAGGGGCTCCGCCATGTTCTTGCCCTCGGCGATCTTCGAGCGGGCGGTCATGATGCCCTGCTCGATGATGTAGTTGCCCGAGCTCTTGGCCACGATCTCCATGGCGTCGAGGATGGGCACGCCGGACGAGAGCAGCGTGCCGAGCGTGCGGGTGAAGCGCGCGACGGCGATCTTCCGCATCACGCCGCCGATGACCGGAAACTGCAGCAGCGCGCGGTCGATGATGCGGGTGCCGCTGGGGGTGCGCTTCCAGTAGATGAAGCCGTAGATGCCGCCGACGATGCCGCCGACGAGCAGGAAGACGTTGTCGACGAAGAAGTGCGACGCGTTGATGACCGTCTGCGTGAGCGCCGGGAGCTCGCCGCCGAACTCCTTGAACATCGACTCGAAGCTCGGGATCACGAAGATCATCATGATCCCGATGACGCCGACGGCGATGGCCAGCACGCCGATGGGGTAGGTGAGGGCGCTCTTCACCTGGCGCACCAGCTTGGCGTTCTTCTCGATGTACGCCGCGAGCCGCTGGAGGATGGTGTCGAGGATGCCGCCGATCTCTCCGGCGCGGACCAGGTTGCAGAACAGGTGGTCGAAGATGCGCGGGTGCTTGGCCAGCGAGTCGCTGAACGTGAGGCCGCCCTCGACGTCGTTCTTCACCGTGCGGAGCACGCGCGCGAAGGCCGGGTTCTCGATCTGCGACCCGAGGATGTCGAGGCACTGCACCAGCGGCAGGCCTGCGTCGATCATGGTCGAGAACTGCCTCGTGAAGATGACGAGGTCCTTGGTGGTGACGCTGCCGCCGCCGCCGAAGTTGAAGCTGAAGCCCTTCTTCGCGACCTTGGTGGGCTGGAGCTGCTGCTGTCGGAGCCGTTGCCCGACCGCAGCCTCGTCATCAGCCTCCATGGTGCCGGTGCGAACCTCACCGGTCCGGGTCTTGGCCTCGTAGGTGAACGTCGGCATCGCCCGCGATCGTATTGGGACGTGCGGCCGGGGTCAAAGGATCTCGCAGAGGCCTACGGTTCTCGGGAGGACGATGTACGGGGAGGTACTGCCGCGCGAGCGGTCTCCACGAGCTGGAGCAGCTCGATCGGGTCGTTGGATCGACCCTGCGCCTCTTCCATCGTGATCTGTCGGCGGGCGACCAGCGTGGCGAGCGACTGGTTCATCGTCTGCATCCCGGAGGTGCTCTGGCCCACCTGCATCAGCGAGTAGATCTGGTGGATCTTGTCCTCGCGGATGAGCGATCGGATGCCCGAGTTGGGCACGAGCACCTCGACCGCCGCGATGCGCCCGGGGACCCCCGCGCGGGGCAGCAGGAGCTGCGTCACCACGCCCTGGAGCACGAACGACAGCGAGATGCGCGCCTGCTGCTGCTGGTGCGCCGGGAACATGTCCACCACGCGGTGGATCGCCTGCCACGCCGAGTTGGTGTGCAGCGTGCCCAGCACCAGGTGGCCGGTCTCCGAGACCGTGAGCGCGGCCTCGACGGTCTCCTGGTCGCGCAGCTCGCCGATGAGCACCACGTCCGGGTCCTGACGCAGCACGTTGCGCAGGGCGTCCTTGAAGGTCGCCGAGTCGGTGCCCACCTCACGCTGGTTGACCAGCGAGTTCTTGTTGAGGTGCATGTACTCGATCGGGTCTTCGATCGTGACGATGTGCTGGCGGGTCTCGGCGTTGATCTTGTCGATGATCGCCGCGAGGGTGGTGGTCTTCCCGCTGCCCGTCGGGCCAGTGACGAGCACGAGGCCCCGGGCCTTGGTGATGAGGTCACCCACCACCGGGGGCAGGCCCAGCTCCTCCAGCCCGAGGATCTTGAATGGGATCGCGCGGAAGGTGCCCGCCACCGCGCCGCGCTGGAGGAAGATGTTCGCGCGGAAGCGCGCGAGGCCCTTCACCCCGAAGGAGAGGTCGATCTCGCAGCTGCGCTCGAAGCGCGCCCGCTGCTCCTCGGTGAGGATCTGGTAGCAGAGCCGCTGCGTGTCCGCGGGCGTGAGCACCGAGAGGTTGCGCCGCAGCGGGATGAGCTGGTCGTCGATGCGCAGCATCGGCGGGGCGCCGGTGGTGATGTGCAGGTCGCTGGCGCTCCGCTCGACCATGATGCGGAGCAGCTCGAGGATGGACGGCGGGGATGCCTCGGCGGGGGCGGTCATGGGAGGGGTCTCAGCTTGCGGACTTGTTCACGTCCGACAAGGTCACGCGGATGATCTCCTCGGTGGTGGTCACGCCCTCAAGGCACTTGGTGATGCCGCTCATGCGCAGGGTGCGCAGACCGCAGCGGATCGCCTGGGTCTTGAGCTCCGCCGCCGAGGCGCCCTGGAGCACGAGCTCCTTGAGCTCGTCCCACATCGGCATGACCTCGTAGAGCGCCACGCGTCCGCGGTACCCGGTGCCGTTGCAGTTGGGGCACCCCTGGCCCTTCCAGAGCCGGCCGTTGGCCTGCGCGATCTCCTCCTCCTTGAAGCCGATCTCGCGGAGCGCCTCGGCGTTGACCTTGATCTCCTGCTTGCACTCCGAGCAGATGCGGCGCGCGAGGCGCTGGGCGAGCACGAGGGTCGTCGCGGCGGTCACCATGAAGGGCTCGATGCCCATGTTGAGGAGGCGCGAGACCGTCCCCGGGGCGTCGTTGGTGTGCAGCGTCGAGAGCACCATGTGGCCCGTGAGCGCGGCCTTCACGCCGATCTCCGCGGTCTCGAAATCGCGGATCTCGCCGACCATGATGATGTCCGGGTCCTGCCGGAGGAAGGAGCGCAGCGCCGCCGCGAAGTTGAGCCCGATGTCATCGTGCATCTGGCACTGGTTGATGCCCTGGAGGTTGTACTCGACCGGGTCTTCGGCGGTGGAGATGTTCTCGGAGATCTTGTTGAGCTCGGAGAGCGCGGAGTAGAGCGTCGTGGTCTTGCCCGACCCCGTGGGGCCGGTGACCAGCACCATCCCGAAGGGGTTGTGGATGGCCTTCATGAACCACTCGAGCGCCTGCTTCTCGAAGCCCAGCTTGGTCATGTCGAGCTGCAGGTTGGACTTGTCCAACAGACGCATGACGATCTTCTCGCCCCAGATCGTGGGGAGGACCGACACGCGGTAGTCCATCTCCTTGCCGCCCGGCATCTTGAGCTTGATGCGCCCGTCCTGCGGGAGGCGCCGCTCGGCGATGTCGAGGCTCGACATGATCTTGATGCGCGACGAGATCGCGTTCTTCATCTTGATCGGCGGGGACATCTCCTCGCGCAGCACGCCGTCGATGCGGTAGCGCACCCGGAGCTTCTTCTCGTAGGGCTCGATGTGGATGTCGCTCGCGCGGACCTTGATCGCGTTGAGCAGGATGGCGTTGCAGAGGCGGACGATGGGGGCGTCCTCGCTGGCCTTGGCCAGCTCCATCGCGTTGGCCTCGCTCTCCTCCTCCTCGCCGAACTCGATCTCGCCGTCGGCGAACTCATCGAGCACGTCGTTCATGTTGATGCCCTGGGCCTGCGCCTGGAACATCCGGTCGATGGCCGCGAGGATCGCGTTCTCGCTCGCGACCACGGGCTCGACGTTGTAGGTCGTGAGGAAGCGGACCGCGTCGATGGCGTTGAGGTTCGTCGGGTCGCTCATCGCCACGATGAGCGAGGTGCCCGCCCGCGAGATGGGCACGATGCGGTGCTTCTCGCAGATCTCCTTGGTGACGATCTTGCCGAGCTCGGGGTCGAGCTCCACGGCGTTGAGGTCGATGGAGGGGACGCGGTACTCCTGGGCCAGGAAGTTCGCGATCTCCTTCTCGGAGATGTACCCGAGCTTCGCCAGGGCGTAGGTAAGGTTCTGACCGGTGCGCTTCTGCTCGTCCTGTGCCGCCTTGAGCTGTGTCAGGGAGATGCGCTTCTCGCGCACCAGAAGCTCGCCAAGGCGATTGCCGCTCGACATCAAATGCCTCCTTCTCGTCGCCGATTGATCCGGTAGGGCCACTGTCGACGGGCGCGGTGCATCAGAGCGGTCGCGAGGTCGGGACAGCGCACAGCGTGTTATCTATCACGCCTGGACGAGGATCATCCATGTGGTCGTGGTTGTCGCGTGCATTCCGGTCGACCGGAGCCGCAGAGCGGGCGGAGGCCGAGGGGCGGTTCGAAGACGCGGTGCGTCTCTACGTAGACGCTGGCGCTAGGGAGGAGGCGGTGCGGATCCTGCTCGCCGTCTCGGAGACCACCCGGGCGCTCGAGGCCCGGCGCTCGCTGCTCACCCGTGCGGCGACCCTCTCCCGGAATGACGCGCAGCAGGTCGAGGCCCGGCGACGGCTGGCCCGGCTCACCGTCGACGAGGCGGAGGACGACCCCCCCCGCACCGACGACGACCGCCGCGCGCTGGCCGACGCCGCCCGCGCCCTGGAGGGCCTCGGAGAGCACGGCGACGCGGCCCGCGCCTACGTGATGCTCGAAGACCGCGAAGGCATCGTCCGCACCCTCACCCTGTCGGGCGACGTCGAGGCGCTCGAGCGGCTGACCGGGGCGCGCGACGACGTCGACCGGCACGGGCTGCGTCGCCGGGCTGCTACCGAGGACGCCGACACGCGCTGGCGCTCGGGAGACCGGCCGGGGTCGCTCACGGCGCTGCGGGCCTGGGTGGGCTCCAACGCCGACGACCACGAGGCCCGGCGCCTGCTCGATCAGCGGGAGGCTTCGCTGCTGCGCGGTGGCCGGTGCGAGCTGCGCGTCGACGGCGAGGCGGTCAGCTTGATGGGCAGGCTGCCGCTGGTGATCGGCCGCGAGGGCGACCTGGTGCTTCGAGGGGCGGGGGTGTCGCGGCGGCACTGCGAGATCGCGCGGTTGGACGACGCCGCGGGGGGCTACGAGCTCCGCGACCTGGAGAGCCGGGCCGGGACCCGGCTCGACGGGCTGCGCATCGGCGCTCCGATGCGGCTGCGCGACGGGCAGCGCGTGGAGCTCGGCGACGACCTTGCGCTCCGGGTGGGGCTCGCCGACGGGGCGCTCACGCTGCTGGTCGAGCGGGGGCTCGACCGGGGTCGGCGGGTGGCGGTGCTCGCGGGCGACTGGCGCACCCCGATGGGTGTCCTGCGCATGAGGGAGAGCGGGCTGGAGCTGGAGCCGTCGGCGCCGGTGCAGCTCAACGGGCAGCGTGTGGCGATGGCGATGGTGCTGGCGCACGGCGACCGCATCGACGGCGCGCGCGGCTGGATGGAGGTTCTCTAGGAGCGCCGATGGGACTGCGAGACTGGCTCCGACGCATCACCGGATCAAAGCCGACGGACCCCGACGAGGGGGACGACGATCGGGCCGCCGCCCCGCCGGTGGTCTCGCCGGCCCACGCGGCTCCTCCCCGCAAGGTCGATGGGGTGGATGTGGCCGAGCGCCTGAGGGCGATGCCGCCAGGGGATGCGGTGCGCCGGGCGGTGGCGTCGCTGCGTAGCGAGATCGACCCGGTCGCGGCGACGGGCCTCGTGAGGATGCTGCGGGAGCTCAGCGAGCGAGGCGACCTCGACGATGACGCGGGGCTGCTGCTCGCGGAGTACTTCCAGGGGCGAGGGGAGGCGGACGTCGCGGCGCGGGTGCTGGAGACGGCCGCGAGACGCTCGGGAGACGGCGCGCTGCGGGCTCGCCTCGGTCTCGCGGACCTGTGCATCGAGCGAGGGGACCGGGACGCGGCGGCGCGATGGCTCGAGGAGCTGGTGGCGTGCGACCTGTCGTACCCCGGGGCGAGAGAGCGGCTGCGGAGGCTGGGGGAGGGGGCCCGGCCGGGAGACGCGGGCGCCACGCTGCTGGCCCCGGACGCCCGCGCGGGCATCGGGCGCTACGTGCTCTTGAAGGAGCTCGGACGCGGCGGGGCCGGGGCGGTGTTCCTGGCGAGGGACGAGCGCCTGGGGCGCGAGGTCGCGGTGAAGCTCCACCATGGCGGCGGAGGTCGCGAGGCGCGTCGCGCGCGGATGCGGGCAGAGGCGGAGGTCGCCGAGGCCATCCGGTCGGCGCGGGTGGTGCGGCTCCTCGACGTCCGACCCGAGCAGGGCGCGCTGGTGATGGAGCACTGCGCGGGCGGATCGCTCCGGCAGTTGATCGCGCGCGGCCCCGTCCCGACCGAGCAGGCGCGGGCGTGGATCCGGGACGTGGCGCTCGCGCTGGCGAGGGTCCACGACGCAGGCTGGGTGCACCGCGACCTGAAGCCCGGCAACATCCTGCTTCGGGCGGACGGCCGCGCGGTGGTCTCCGACCTCGGGCTCGCCCGACGCGCCGGGGAGCGCGCCGACGCCGTCGAGGGGACGCCCGGGTTCACCGCCCCGGAGGCGCGGGCGGGCGAGGCCATCCGGCCCACCTCGGATGTCTACTCCTTCGGCGCCATGGGACTCGCGCTGGGCCTCGGAGGACACCCCGCGGTCGACCGGTTGCTCCAGCAGTGTCTCTCTCCCGATCCCGCCGCGCGCCCCGCGGACGGGCGCGCCCTCGTCACGGCGCTCTCCGCGATCGCCTGATCAGCGGATCTCGCCGGCGCGCACCGCGTGGACCACCCCCTGGTCATCGCGCACCCGCAGCGCCCCGGTCGGGTCGATGTCGATCGCGACGCCGCTCACCTCGCCGATGGACACCCGCGCTCCGATGTTCTCGCACCGCTCGATGAGCCGCTGGCGTATGGCCCCGAAGCCGTCGGCGCAGAGCCGCCCGAGGGTGGCGTCGAGGCGCTCGAGCAGCGACGAGAGCACCGCCGCCCGGCCCGGGTCGTCGCCTCGCACGATGCGCAGCGAGGTGGCGATCTCCGCGATGGCCTCGGGCATCACCGCGCCTCGCACGTTGACGCCGAGGCCGAGGATCACGGCGCTGGGCTGGGTCCCGCGGTAGATCGCCTCGGCCAGCAGGCCAGCGAGCTTCCTTCCACGGTGGCGCACGTCGTTGGGCCACTTCACCGCCGTCGGCGTGGGGGTGAACCCGTCGAGCGCCTCGGACACCGCGAGCCCCGCGCCGAGGGCGAGGAGCGGCGGCTCGATCGCGTCGAGCCCCGCGCGCCACACGACGGACAGGTAGAGGTTCTCTCCCGCGGGGGAGGACCAGGCCCGGCCGAGGCGTCCGCGACCGGCGGTCTGCGCGTCGGCGAGCACGACGGTGCCGTGGCCCGCGCCCGCGTTGGCGAGCGCGCGGGCGTCGTCGTTGGTCGACCCGGTCAGCGCCTTCAGGATCAGCGGCCGACCCAGCCGGCACCCGGGCGGGCTCACGAAGCCGAGGAGGTCGTCCATCGCGAACCCTTCAGGGGGTGGTGCCGTCCCAGGAGCCGGTGACCTCCAGGTCGAGCCCGATGTCCACCGCGCGCGCTCCGTGGGTGAGCGCACCCACCGAGAGTACGTCCACACCCATCGCGGCGAGGGACGGGGCGCGCTCGAGGGTGATGCCCCCGGAGACCTCCACGATCGGAGCGTGGGCGAGCGAGCGGATTCGCCGGAGCGCCTCGACGGTCTGCGCGTCGTCGAAGTTGTCGAGCATCAGCACGTCGACGCCCGCGGAGAGCGCCTCGTCGAGCTCGTCGAGGGACTGCACCTCGCACTCGATGCGCATGGTGTGCGGGGCCGCGCGCCGGGCGCGTTCGATCGCCGGGCGGACGCCGCCGCAGACGGCGACGTGGTTGTCCTTGATGAGCACCGCGGAGGAGAGGTCGTTGCGGTGGTTGTGTCCGCCGCCGGCGCGCACGGCGTAGCGGTCGAGGGCGCGGAGCCCGGGGTTGGTCTTACGGGTGTCGGTAATCCGCGCGCGGCTGCCGGGGGGGAGGGAGTCGACGAAGCGGCGGGTCAGCGTGGCGACGCCGCACATCCGCTGGAGCAGGTTGAGCGCGCTTCGCTCGCCGGTGAGGACCCCGTGCGCAGGTCCCTCGATCGCGGCGACCACGGCGCCCCTCGGGAGGAGCGTCCCGTCGGCGACGCGCGCGGTGAAGGTCACCCGAGGGTCGACCCGAGCGAAGACCCGAGCGGCCACGGACAGACCGGCGAGGACCATGGGCTCACGGGCGGAGAAGGTTCCGCGGGCGAGGGCGTCGGGCGGGACGACGGTGCGGGTGGTGACGTCTCCCGCTGCGAGGTCTTCGGCGAGCGCCATCTCGACGATGCGGTCGACTTCGAGGGGAGAGAGCTCGGCGGGCGAGAGGACAAACGCAGGGTTCATGGCAGCGCCGGGAGCGTTACCACAGAAAGCACGCGATTTACCGCGGCGCAGAGTCCCTATCGGAGGGCACTTGCCTCGAGACCGGGGAGGCACTTCATATCGCCGAGCGCGTCGTCGGCGACGGAGCAACATCGTTGTCGATTCCTCGCGTGGTCCCCCTGCGAACCTGTTAGCGTCCCCGCCCGCGATCGAACTGGTCGGAGAACCTGCTCTGGAATGCTTCCAGAAGGCTCCTCTCTATCCCGGACCGAGCGCATGCCTCTTGACAGGGTTGCCGCGAATATGGTGCTAGCGGCACCGCGGTCCTGCGGCGCCCGGTCGCAGGGCGGGAGAACCGAGGACGCGCCCCGCGCTCGGCCAGCAGACCGAAGACAAACCTCCGATGCAGATCTTCCCGCGCTCACTCAACCGTCTGCCGGCCATCGTCGCCGTCGTGGTCGCCCTTGCGGGCGGCCTCGTGACGTCGCTGGTCTGGTACTACTTCTCACCGCTGAACACGCAGGTCGGCTACCAGCCGCGCCAGCCTGTCCCGTACAGCCACCTGCTGCACGCCGGACAGATGGGCATGGACTGCCGGTATTGCCACGCGAACATCGAGCGCGCCGCGCACGCGATGATTCCGCCGACGCAGACCTGCATGAACTGCCACGCGCTGGTGCGCACCACCTCCGCCCGGCTCGCGCCGGTGCGTGAGAGCTGGGACAGCGGCCGGGCGATCGAGTGGGTGAAGGTCCACCGGCTCCCCGACCATGCGTACTTCGATCACAGCGTGCACCTGTCCGCAGGCGTGGGCTGCGTCGAGTGCCACGGCCGCGTCGACCAGATGGACGTCGTGCGTCAGGTGCAGCCCTTGAGCATGTCCTGGTGCCTCGACTGCCACCGCAACCCGGGCCCGCGCATCCGCCCGCTCGATCAGATCACCAACATGGATCCCAGTCTGAGCGGGACCGCGCAGCCTCCGCGCGCGATCAACCCGCCCACGACGTGCTCAGGGTGTCACCGATGACGCATCGCAAGCCGTATGAGTTCGAGGGGCCCGCGCCAGACGCGGCGGTCTATTGGACCAGCCTCGATGACTTCACGCTCCAGCAGAGCTCCGACCCGGCCGCGCGGGACCACCTCGCCGAGGAGATCCCCCGCACGGCCCTCGACTTCTCCGACGGGGTCTCCCGCCGCGGGTTCATGACCCTGATGGGCGCGGCCGTCGCGCTCGCGACCCTCGAAGGGTGCCGTCGGCCGGTCGACAAGATCATGCCGTACGCCCGCATGCCCGAGGACGTGGCCGTCAACGTGACGAGCTACTACGCCACGGTCATCGACCGGCGCGGCGAGTCCCTCGGCCTGCTCGTCGAGAGCCACGAGGGGCGTCCCACCAAGATCGAGGGCAACCCCGACCACAGCGCGAGCCACGGCAAGACCGACCTCCTCGCGCAGGCCGCGGTGCTCGACCTCTACGATCCCGACCGCGCCCGGCAGCCCTCGACCCGCGGCGAAGACAAGCGCTACGCCGACGCCGAGGCCGCCCTCCAGACGGTCCTCCAGGCGCAGGCGGCCAACGGCGGCGGCGGCCTCCGGGTGCTCGCGCAGCCGACCAACTCCCCGACCTTCGTGCGCCTCCGCCAGGCGGTGCTCCGGCGCTTCCCCAACGCGCGGTTCCACACCTGGAGCGCGGCCTCCAACAGCAACGACCGCGAGGGCGCGAAGCTCGCCTTCGGCCAGGTCGTGCTCCCGGTGCTCTCGCTCGAGCGGGCCCGGGTGATCGTCTCCCTCGACAGCGACTTCCTCCAGACCGAGACCGGCGCGGTGCGCAACACCCGCGGCTTCGCGATGGGACGTCGCCCCGGCGAGGAGATGAGCCGACTCTACGTGGTCGAGCCCTCGTACACGATCACCGGCGCCAACGCCGATCACCGCCTGCGCCTCGCGGCGCGTGAGGTGGAGCTCTACCTCCATGCCCTCGCCGGTCAGCTCGTGCGCGCGCACAGCCTCGACCTCGGCGAGATCTCCGCCGCCGTGCGCAACGCCCAGGCTCCGCAGGGCGTCCCCGCGAAGTGGGTCGAGGCGGTCGCCAGCGACCTCGCCGCCCACCGCGGCGGCTCCGCGCTGGTCGTCGGCTCCAGGCAGCCCGCCACCGTCCACGCACTCGCGCACGCCATCAACCAGGCGCTCGGCAACGCCGGCCAGACGGTGCGCTACATCGCCCCGGCGGACCGCGACGAGGTCGACCACGGCACCGACATCGCGGCCCTCGCCGAGGCGATGGGCGCCGGTCAGGTGCAGGCGCTGGTGATCCTTGGCGGCAACCCCGTCTACGACGCCCCGGGCGACCTGGCCTTCGGCGAGAAGCTCGGCCGCGTCCCCGCCAGCTTCGTCCTCTCCTCGCACCGCGACGAGACGGCCGAGCGCGCGACCTGGCACATCCCGCGGGCCCACGAGCTCGAGGCCTGGGGCGATGGACAGTCGCTCGACGGCACCGTCTCGATCCAGCAGCCGCTGATCCAGCCGCTCTTCCAGGGCCGCTCGGAGATCGAGATCCTGGCCCTCCTCGCCGATGCGCCGTCGCCCCGCGGCCACGACCTCGTGCAGGAGACCCACCGCGGCGCCGGGGTGCCCGCGGTGATCTTCAACCGCGCCTGGCGTCGCGCCCTCAACCGCGGCGTTCACGTCGAGGCGCCGAACAACCCGGCGCTCCCGTCGATCCAGGGTGGCGCGGTCGCTCAGCGCATGGCGCAGCGGCAGGCCGGCTCGCCCATCGGGCGGAGCAACCTCGAGGTGAACTTCCTCGTGGACGCCAAGGTGCTCGACGGCCGCCACGCCAACAACGCCTGGCTCCAGGAGCTCCCGGACCCGGTCACCAAGATCACCTGGGACAACGCGGCGTACGTCTCGCCCGCCACCGCCGAGGCGCTGAGCATCGGCAACGGCGACATGATCCGCCTGACCAAGGGCAGCCGCTCGGTCGAGCTCGTCGCCTGGATCCTCCCGGGGCAGGCCGACTGGAGCATCGGGCTCTCGCTCGGCTGGGGTCGCACGAAGGCCGGCCGCGTGGGCAACCGCAAGGGCTTCGACGTCACCCCGCTCCGCTCCGCCGGGGCGCTGTGGTTCACCGACGGCGTGGCGCTCACGAAGACCGGGGCGACGTACCCCCTCTCGCAGACGCAGGACCACTTCCGCATGGAGGGGCGTCCGATGGCGGTCGAGGCCACGCTGGCGGAGTTCAACGAGACGCCGAACTTCGCCGCTCGTCGCTCGCCGACGCCCCGCACGCTGCCGCTCTGGCGCGAGGTGGACTACAGCACCGGCTACCGCTGGGGCATGACCATCGACCTGGCGACCTGCACGGGCTGCAACACCTGCGTCGTCGCCTGCCAGTCGGAGAACAACATCCCCGTCGTCGGCAAGGAGCAGGTCTCCCGCGGTCGCGAGATGCACTGGCTGCGCATCGACCGCTACTTCGTGAGCCCGAAGTCGCACGGCAGCGACCGCGACGTCGAGGCGACGAGCGACCCGGCGGTGGCCTTCCAGCCGCTGGCCTGCGTGCAGTGTGAAGAGGCGCCCTGCGAGAACGTGTGCCCGGTGAACGCCACGGTGCACAGCCCCGAAGGGCTCAACGACATGTCCTACAACCGCTGCATCGGCACGCGGTACTGCGCCAACAACTGCCCGTACAAGGTGCGCCGCTTCAACTACCTGAACTGGCACAACGACGGGGTCTACCAGCCCGAGGACGCCGACGTCCCGGAGACGGTGCGCATGCAGATGAACCCCAACGTCACGGTGCGCTTCCGCGGCGTGATGGAGAAGTGCACGTACTGCGTGCAGCGCATCCAGGGCCGCAAGATCGAGGCGCGACGCGCGGACAACGGCCGCGGCCGGCACATCCGCGACGGCGAGCTGATGACCGCGTGCCAGCAGGCGTGCCCTGCGGACGCGATCGTGTTTGGTGACCTCAATGACCGCGAGAGCCGCATCGCGCACCTGCACCGCGACGACCGGCGCTACGCGCTGCTCGGGGAGATCGGCACGCAGCCGCGAACCCTGTACCTCGCCAAGATCCGCAATCCGAACCCGGAGATGCTCGGATGAGCTTCGACGCACCGATCAAGGCCATTGGCGAGAAGGACCTCGTCGCCCCGAAGAGCACCTTCAAGTCCATCACCGAGGCCGTGAGCCGGGTGACGGAGAACCCTGCGCCCAAGGGCTGGTGGATCGCCTTCCTCACGGCGTTCTCCTTCACCGGCGTGCTGCTCGGGTCCATCGGGTACCTGTTCTGGCGTGGCGTCGGCGTCTGGGGAAATAACTCCCCGGTCGCCTGGGCCTGGGACATCACCAACTTCGTCTGGTGGGTCGGCATCGGCCACGCGGGAACCCTCATCTCCGCGGTGCTGTTCCTCTTCCGTCAGAAGTGGCGCACGTCGATCAACCGCTTCGCGGAGGCGATGACCATCTTCGCGGTCATCTGCGCCCTCATCTTCCCGGGCATCCACGTCGGCCGTATCTGGCACGCGTACTACCTGGCGCCGATCCCCAACCAGATGGGCATCTGGCCCAACTTCAAGAGCCCGCTGCTCTGGGACGTGTTCGCCGTGAGCACGTACTTCACGGTGTCGCTGCTCTTCTGGTTCGTCGGCCTCGTCCCCGACCTCGCCACCCTGCGCGACCGCGCGAAGAACAGCCTTCGCCGGATGGTGTACGGCTTCCTCGCCCTCGGCTGGCGCGGCTCGAACCGTCACTGGCAGAACTACGAGCGCGCCTACATGATCCTGGCGGCGCTCTCCACCCCCCTCGTGCTCTCGGTGCACTCGGTGGTGTCCTTCGACTTCGCCACCTCGGTCGAGCCCGGCTGGCACACGACGATCTTCCCGCCGTACTTCGTCGCGGGCGCCGTGTTCTCGGGCTTCGCGATGGTGATGACGCTCCTGCTCATCGCGCGCTCGGTGTTCAAGCTCACCGACCTGGTCACGATGACCCACGTCGAGCTGATGAACAAGATCATGCTCGCGACGGGATCGCTCGTTGGCTACGCGTACGCGATGGAGTTCTTCGTCGCCTGGTACTCGGGCAACGAGTACGAGCGCTACGTCTTCATCAACCGCGCGACCGGCCCGTACGCCTGGGCGTACTGGATCATGATCACCTGCAACGTGATCTCGCCGCAGCTCTTCTGGTCGAAGCGCCTGCGGACGAACATCCCGCTCAGCTTCGTCGTGTCGATCTTCATCAACATCGGCATGTGGTTCGAGCGCTTCGTGATCATCGTGACGTCGCTGCACCGGGACTTCATCCCGAGCTCGTGGGGCTACTTCCACCCGACGCTGATCGACATCACCACCTACATGGGCTCGCTGGGCCTGTTCTTCACGCTGTTCCTGCTCTTCCTCCGCTGGGTTCCGATGATCGCCATCGCCGAGCTGAAGAGCATCCTCCCGGAGGCTGATCCGCACTTCGGCGAGCACCACGACGAGGCCCACGAGGGCGACAGCCACGGCGAGCCCGCGCTCGCGACCAGCGCGGAGGGGCACTGAACCTATGTCCGTCGAGATCACCACGGTGAGCGTCCCGGAGGGCAGGCCCGCGCTGCTCCTCGCGGAGTACGAGACCCCCGGGGCCTGCATGAAGGCCGCCGCGAAGCTCCGTGACGCGGGCTTCACGAAGTTCGACACCCACACCCCCTTCCCGATCCACGGGATGGACGGCGCCATGGGGATGAAGGACTCCAGGCTCGGCTGGATCGTCCTGGTGATGGGCATCACCGGCCTCATGACCGGCATCGCCCTGATCACCTACGCCAACGGCATCGCCTACCCGATCATCGTCGGCGGCAAGCCGGCGATCTCGATCCCCAGCTACGTGCCGGTGTGCTTCGAGCTGACCATCCTGCTCTCCGCCTTCGGCGCGGTCTTCGGGATGTTCGGCCTCAACAAGCTGCCCCGGCACCACCACCCGATCTTCGAGAGCGACCGCTTCAAGGCAGCGACGGACGACAAGTTCTTCGTGAGCGTCGAGTACGCCGACCCGAAGTTCGACGCCGACCGCACGCCCGAGCTGCTCGCGTCGACGAATCCCAACCACATCGAGATCATCGAGGACACTGAGTCGTGAGCCGCGCACTCTCCATCGCCGCGTCCCTCGCGGTCTTCGTGGTCGGCTGTCGGGGCGAGGTCTCTACCGATGCTCCGATCACCCCGCTGCGAAACATGCACTTCCAGCAGCGCTACAACTCCCAGGCGCACAGCGCGTTCTACGGTGACGGCCGCACGATGCGCAATCCGCCGGAGGGCACCGTGGCGCGCTTCCCGGGCGGCGCCAACGTGCAGTACGCCAACTTCACCGTCGGCCACGACGAGAGCTTCCTCGAGGACGACGTCACGCTCGGCCACGAGACCGACAGCCCTGCCTACGTGATGACGATCCCCGATCGGGTCACGCAGGCCGCCGGCGGGCTCGACGCCATGGTGCGCCGGGGCCAGCAGCGCTACGGCATCTACTGCACCCCGTGCCACGGGGGAGTGGGTGACGGCCGCGGCCTGGTGTACCTCCGTAGCCAGGGGCCCGACGGTCCGCGCTACGCGTACCCGCAGCCGGCCAACCTGCACGATGACCGCATCCGTCACATCCCCGATGGTCAGCTCTACGCGACCATCGCCAACGGGGTGCGCAACATGCCTGGATACGCCGCGCAGATTCCCGTGAGCGACCGCTGGGCGATCGTGTCGTACGTGCGCGCGCTCCAGCTCAGCCAGATCAACACCGGAGCCACGCCGTGAGCGCCGCCACCAACGACAAGACTGACTTTCGGACCTCGGGAACCTCCTGGGCCAACGCGTGGAAGATCGCCGCGGGCGTCGGAGTCCTCGGGCTCGCTGGCGCGGGCGCGGGCTTCGCGGCGGACGGGCAGCGCTTCGCGTTCTCGTACCTCTTCGCGTTCGTCGTCTTCCTGACCATCGCGATCGGCGCGACCTTCTTCGTGCTGCTGCAGCACCTCACGAACGCCGGGTGGAGCGTCACGATCCGGCGCACGGCCGAGTTCTTCATGAGCGCGCTGCCGATCTTCGCGCTGCTCTTCCTCCCGATCGTGGCCAACCTCGATCACCTGCTCCCGTGGTGGAACCCCGACCACGGCGCTCACGCCGCGCACCAGACGGCGACGCAGTCCCCGGAGCACGGGCACCCGGCTCCTGCCGCGCACGCTGAGCACGGCGAGCACGCGGCGCCCGCGGTCGCGCACGTCCCCGGCGCGCCGGGTCACCGGATGTCCGACGAGGAGATCGAGCACTCGCTCCACGCGCAGGTGATGGCGTCGAAGGACTGGTACCTCAGCCACCGCTTCTTCTACTTCCGCGTGGTGGTCTACTTCCTCTTCTGGACGCTCCTGACGATGAAGCTGTTTCGCAACAGCACCCTCCAGGACACCACGAAGGACCTCAAGCTCACCGCGAGCTCCCAGGGGATGGCCCCGGCCGCCACCTTCGGCCTCGCGCTGACCACGACCTTCGCGGCCTTCGACTGGATCATGTCGCTGCTCCCGAACTGGTACTCGACCATCTTCGGGGTGCAGATCTTCTCCACCACGATGGTGGCGATCTTCTCGGTGCTCGTGCTCATGGCCTACGCGATGCGGGCCTCCGGGGTGAGCGGCAACGCGATCACCACCGAGCACTTCCACGACCTCGGCAAGCTGCTCTTCGGGTTCAACGTCTTCTGGGCGTACATCTCGTTCTCGCAGTTCTTCCTCATCTGGTACGCGAGCATCCCGGAGGAGACGGTGTTCTTCCATCTCCGCTGGAGCAACGGGCCGTGGAAGACCGTCAGCCTGGCGATCCTCTTCCTGCACTTCGTCGTGCCCTTCGCGCTGCTGCTCTCGCGCAACACGAAGCGCTACGCCGGGCAGAAGGTGCTGGTGCTCGCGGCCTCCCTCCTGCTGTTCATGCACGTCGTCGAGATGTACTGGCTGGTGATGCCGAACTACGCCGCGGCGAAGAACATCGGCCCGCAGCTCTCCGAGGCCCTCGCGCCCCACTGGATGGACATCGCGTGCCTCCTCGGGGTCGGCGGCGTCTACCTGGCCGCGGTCTTCTTCCGCATGTCGCAGCACCCGGTGGTGCCTGTGGGCGACCCGCGCTTCGCGCGCTCCAAGCGCTTCGAGAACGTCTGACAAGGATCTGAAGGATCATGGCCGTCGACAAGACCGAACCACCGATCAAGGTCATCGTCACCGTCGGAGCAATCTCCCTCGGCGTCCTGGTGGCGATGCGAATGTTCTTCGTCTCGTACTTCAACGACTCCTACGAGGCGCGCAGCCGCGCGCACATCGACGCGATGCTGCGCGGGGGCTCGTACGTGTACACCGCAGGTCGAGTGCGCGCCGACGAGGCCCGCCGCCTCAGCGGGCTCCCGGCCGCGATGACCGCCGTGGCTCAGGGCCAGCGCCCCGGGGCGATCAGCCCGACCGCCTCGGCCGACCTCGCGCCGCTGCAGGGCTGGACCCTCATGCCTCTCGAGGTGCCGCGTCCCGCGCCGGCGCCCGCTCCCGCTCCGGTCGCGGCTCCCGCTCCGGCGGTCGTTGCTCCGGCGGCTGCTCCCGCTCCGGCGGCGGCTCCCGCTCCGGCGGCGGCTCCCGCTCCGGCGGCGGCTCCCGCTCCGGCGGCTGCTCCCGCTCCGGCGGCTGCGGCTCCTGCACACCCTGCGGCTGCTCCCGGAGCGCACTGAGAACCGAATGAGCCCCCGCGTCTCCGCATGGTCGTTGCTCCTGTGCTCCGCGCTTGCGATGTTCTCGCGTAGCGCGGACGCGCAGGTGAACGTCCTCCCGCGGGAGATGCAGAACATCGGCGTCATCGAGCACCTCAACGGGCAGGTGCCCGGCGACACGACCTTCCTCGACGAGAACGGCCAGCCTGTTCGACTCGGGCAGTACTTCGACGGTCGCCGACCGGTGGTGCTCAACCTCGCGTACTCGCGCTGCGCCACGCTCTGCAACATGGTGCTCAACGCCGCGGTGCGTGGCCTTCAGGAGACCACCTGGAGCGTGGGCGAGGAGTTCGTCGCGGTCACGATCAGCATCGACCCGCGAGAGACTCCGCGCGTGGCCAACGAGCGGCGGGGGAGGGTGCTCGCCCAGTACAACCGCCCCTCGGCGGCGCGTGGATGGCACTTCCTCACCGGCTCGGAGTCGCAGATCCGGCGGGTCGCCGACGCGGTGGGCTTCCAGTATCGCTACGACCGCGCCCAGGACCAGTACGCGCACCCCGCGGTGACGATGCTGCTCACCCCGGACGGCAAGGTCGCTCGCTACCTCTACGGCATCCAGTACAAGCCGACGGACGTGCGGGTCGGGCTGCTCGAGGCCTCCCAGGGGCGCTCCATCAGCACGGTCGAGCGCCTGATCCTCTATTGCTATCACTACGACCCGCAGGGTCAGGGCTACGTGCTCTGGGCGATGCGGGTGATGCGGCTCGGCGGCGTGGTGACGCTGCTGGTGTTCGGTTCGTTTCTCTCCGTGATGTGGCTGCGTGAGCGTCGACGGCGCTCTCCCGGGCCGCTTCCCCCCGCGGCGCCCACCGGCGCGGCGACCTGAGATGGTTTTCCACCGACAGCACGAACAGACCTGAGAAGGCTTCTGCGATGAACAGCACCGATTTGATGAAGCAGCTCCCCGCCCAGTGGTCGACCTTCGGCCCGGGCTTCGACTGGCTGTTCTATTTCCTCTACTGGATGAGCGTGATCCTCTTCGTGGGGATCATCGGCACGGCCGTGTACTTCGTCGTGAAGTACCGCCGTCGGCCCGGCGTGAAGGCCGAGCCCACCGGGCACAACCTGGTGATGGAGCTCGCCTGGACGGTCGCCCCGGTGGTGCTGCTGGTGATGCTCTTCCACTGGGGCTTCTCGGGCTACATCAGCCTGACCTCGCCGCCCCCGGACGCGCTCGACATCCGCGTGCGCGCCCGCAAGTGGTCGTGGGACTTCGAGTACCCGAACGGCGGCCACTCGCAGAACGACGTCACCGTCCCGCTCAACCGCCCGGTGCGCTTCGTGATGTCCTCCGAGGACGTCATCCACTCCATGTTCGTCCCGGCCTTCCGGGTGAAGCGTGACGCGGTGCCGGGCATGTACTCGACGCTCTGGTTCCAGGCGACGCACACCGGCGACACGCGCTTCTACTGCGCGGAGTACTGCGGCGCGGCCGACGAGCCCGTGACCCAGGCCGACGGCTCGGCCCGCGAGACGGGGCACTTCTCCATGGGCGGCCTCGTGCACATCGTCCCGCAGTCCGCGTGGGCGGGCTACCTCGAGTCCATCCTGCGCGCGCCCTCGCACGCCGACGGTCGCGAGTTCACCCCCGCGGAGTGGGGCGAGCAGCTCTACACGCAGCAGAACTGCAACACCTGCCACTCGGTCAACGGCACGCCGATGACCGGCCCGACCTGGCAGCACCTCTTCGGTCAGCAGGTGCCCCTCGCGGACGGCACGCGCGTCCTGGCCGATGAGAACTTCATCCGCCGGTCGATCCTGGAACCCAACGCGCAGGTGGTTCAGGGCTTCGGTCCGATCATGCCCTCGTACCAGGGCTCGCTGACCGACCGGCAGCTCGACGCGATTATCGCCTACATCCGAACGCTGCGCTGAAGGCCACGAAGTCCTGCAGGGAGTTTCGAGGAAACCGAATATGGCAACCGAAGTAGCAAATGCTCCCTCGCACCACGAGGAGCCTGATCCGAACGAGAACTACCTGAAGGCCGGCAGGGGCATCTGGTCGTGGATGACGACCCTCGATCACAAGCGCATCGGGGTGATGTACCTGGTCGCCGTGATCCTGGCGTTCTTCATGGGCGGCATGTTCGCGCTGCTCATCCGCCTCGAGCTGCTGACCCCCGGGCGCACCATCATGGGCGCGGCCACCTACAACCGGGTGTTCACGCTCCACGGCGCGATCATGGTGTTCCTCTTCATCATCCCGAGCATCCCGGCGGCGTTGGGCAACTTCATCCTGCCCATCATGCTCGGCGCGAAGGACGTGGCGTTCCCGCGGCTCAACCTGATGAGCTTCTACGTCTACGTCGTCGGCGCGGTGTTCTGCCTCTTCAGCATCGTGTCCGGCGCCATCGACACCGGGTGGACCTTCTACACCCCGTACAGCACCACCAGCTCATCGAGCGTGGTGTCGATGACCCTCGGGGTGTTCATCCTCGGCTTCTCGAGCATCCTCACCGGGCTCAACTTCATCGTCACGATCCACAAGCTCCGCGCCCCCGGCATGCACTGGCGCCGTCTGCCCCTCTTCATCTGGGGCATGTACGCGACCTCGATCATGCAGGTGCTCGCGACGCCGGTGCTCGCCATCACCCTGGCGCTCCTCGCCATGGAGAAGCTCCTCGGCCTCGGCATCTTCGACGCCTCCCTCGGCGGCGACCCGGTGCTCTTCCAGCACTTCTTCTGGTTCTACTCGCACCCCGCGGTCTACATCATGATCGTGCCGGGCATGGCCGTGGTCAGCGAGCTCTTCGCGACCTTCTCCCGCCGCGCGGTCTTCGGCTACTTCGCCATCGCGATGAGCTCGCTGGGCCTGGCCCTGCTGGGCTTCCTCGTGTGGGGCCACCACATGTTCACCAGCGGCCAGTCCGAGTTCGCCACGATGGTGTTCTCCGGGCTGACCATGCTCGTCGCCATCCCCTCGGGCGTGAAGACCTTCAACTGGACGGCGACCCTCTACAAGGGCTCCATCTGGCTCACGACCCCGATGCTCTACGCCCTGGCCTTCCTGGTGCAGTTCGCCATCGGCGGCCTGACCGGGCTCTTCCTCGGCGTGCTCTCCATCGACATCCACCTCCACGACACCTACTTCGTGGTCGCCCACTTCCACTACGTGATGATGGGCGGCACCGTGATGGGCTTCGTCGGAGGCCTGCTCTACTGGTGGCCCAAGATCACCGGCAAGCTCTACAACGAGACCGCCGCCAAGGTGTCCTTCGGCTTCGTGTTCGCCGGCTTCAACGCCGTGTTCATCGCCCAGTTCATCATGGGATCGCGCGGCATGCCGCGTCGCTACTACGACTACGTCCCTGAGTTCCGGCCGTACCACGCGTTCTCGACCTACGGGTCGTGGATCCTCGCGGTGGGCTTCTTCATCCTCGCCGGCGTGCTGATCCAGTCGCTGCGCAAGGGCGCGAAGGCGCCCCCCAACCCCTGGGGCTCCGCCGGCTTCGAGTGGAACACCGCGTCGCCGCCGATCTTCTCGAACTTCGCCGAGACGCCGGTGATCACCCGCGGTCCGTACGACTATCACGAGGCGACCGAGGAAGAGCTGTTCGACGGCTTCCCCGAAGACTTCAAGAAGACCGAGTCCTGAGCGAGGCGCCTACGCCTCCGGCCAACGATCACTCGTAGAGAGACCAGCGATGAGCAGCGCCACCACCACCGACGCCTCCCACGCCGCCCCCGCGGGCGAGCACGGGCACGGGCATCAGTACCCCTTCCTCGCGCATCACTTCGATACGCCAGTCCATCAGTTCGACTCCGCCAAGCTGGGGATGTGGATCTTCATCGCCACGGAGATCCTGATGTTCGGCGGGCTCTTCGTGGCCTACGGCATCTTCCGGGGTCAGGAGCCCGAGATGTTCCGCATGGCGCACGAGCGCCTCGACCGGATCATGGGCGCGGTCAACACCGTCGTGCTGCTCTTCAGCTCGCTCACGGCGGCGCTGGCGGTGCGGCAGTCCCAGGTCGGTGACCGCAAGGGCACCACCCGCTGGCTGGTGATCACGCTGATCTGCGCGGTCATCTTCCTCGTGGTGAAGTTCTTCGAGTACCAGCACAAGTTCCATGACGGGCTGTTGCCGGGGCACTACTTCCAGGCGCACCTGCAGCAGTTCGCGCACAACGGGCACGTGCTGCCGCAGCGCGCGCACATGTTCTTCGCGCTCTACTTCATGATGACGGGGCTGCACGGCGTCCACGTCCTCATTGGCATGGGCGTGCTGTCGTGGGTGCTCAAGCAGAACCTCGACGGCAAGATCTCCAAGCAGTTCTTCACCCCGGTCGAGATCGGCGCGCTGTACTGGCACCTCGTCGACCTCGTCTGGATCTACCTCTTCCCGTTGCTGTACCTGGTGGGATGATGAGCACCGCGACCTCAGAGCACACGTCCGACCACGCCCACGCGGATGACCACGACAACGGCGAGGTGCACGCGCACGTCTCCTCGCCGCTGTTCATGATCGCCATCTTCGCGGCGCTCATCGTCCTCACGGTCATCACCGTGGCGGTCTCCTATGTCGACCTCGGCGCCGCCAACACGCTCGTGGCGATGATCATCGCCACGACGAAGGCCGCCCTGGTGGCCACGTTCTTCATGCACCTGAAGGGCGACAAGGCGATCCACACGATCATCCTCCTCGGGGCGCTGCTCTTCCTGGGCATCTTCCTGGGGTTGTCCAACGACGACCTCTCGACGCGCACCCGGGTCGACATCGACAACGGCGCGCGCGTCCTCCAGCGCACCGGCGCCCCCGCTCCTGGTGGCCTGCCCGTCTTCACCCCGCCGGCCGCCCCGGCTGGCGCCGCTCCCGCGGCGGGCGCTGCCGGACATCACTGATTGTCTCCGAGGGGGCTCAGGCTCGTCGCGCTCGTCGCCGCGCTCCTCAGCCCCGCCTGCCGTCGCAAGCACCTCCCGGTCAGCTCCGTCCCCCAGCTCCCGTACCCTCAGTGCGGCGCCGCTCCGCTCCCCGCGGGTGAGGTGATCGCCGAGGGTCACCTGCGCTCAGGCCCCTTCTCCGTCGAGCAGCTCGTCAACGAGCGCTTCTCCCTCCGACAGCGCGACTGCCTCTACGCGTTGACCGTGCGCCAGGAGTGGCCTCGCGGCATCGCCGATGTGGAGGTCGTCTACGATCGCGCGTGGCTCCCGCTGCGCGCCTGGAGGCGCCTCACCGTCCCGGGCGCGCCCCGCCCCGATGGCATGGCGGACATCCGGCGGTACGAGCTGCGCACCCCGACCATCACCGTCACCCGGCTCCACAACGGCGCGCGGAGCTACGAGGTGCTGCGAGGCGACCGCCCCACGGTGGTGCTCGGCCCCGGCCGGGGGCTCATCACCGCGTGGATACGCCGGGCGCATCTCGGGGTCGGCGATCGGGTGCGCGAGGTGGCGCTCGACATCCGCGGCTCGCTGGAGGTGGTGCGACCGGTCGTGCTGCGCCGCGAGCCCGATCAATACATGGCCGAGTATGGCCGGGCGCTCCGTGTGTACACCGTGTACGGCCGAGAGAGCGTGTTCGCCGACGAGCACGACGTGGTCGTGGGGGACGTCGCGGGGCTCCGACAGGACGCCGTGCTGCGCACCCCGGCCCCGCCGGCGCTGCCGCTCTACGGGGCGCCGGACCCGGTCAACACGCCGTAGCCGAGGCGCGCGATAGCGGGCATATTCCCGCGCCCTCAACACCCGCTGATGGCGCGTGGAGTGCGATGAACGGAACCCAATCGAAGGGCGCCCAGGCGCCTGCCATGCAGCAGTACCTCCGAGAGAAGGCGCGCTACCCCGACGCGCTGCTCTTCTTCCGGATGGGAGATTTCTACGAGCTGTTCTTCGACGACGCGCTCACCGCGGCGAAGGCGCTCGACCTCACGCTCACCTCGCGCAACAAGAACGAGGCCGACTCCATCCCCATGTGCGGCATCCCCTACCACGCCGCCCCCGCGTACATCCCGCGGCTGCTGGAGATGGGGCACAACGTGGCGGTCTGCGAGCAGCTCGAGGACCCCTCGAAGGCCAAGGGGATCGTCAAGCGCGGCGTGGTGCGGGTGCTCACCCCGGCGCTGGTGCTCGACGCCGAGTCGCTCGACGCGCGCTCCAACCAGTTTCTCGCGGCGGTGGTGCCGCCGGAGACCGGGCGGCTGTGGTCCATCGCGGCCTACGACCTCTCCACGGGCGAGCTCTTCACCAGCGAGGTGCAGGACCTCTTCGGGGTCGTGGGCGAGCTCGCGCGCCTCGACGTCCGCGAGCTCGTCTGCCCGAAGGACCACGAGGCCGCCGTGCGCGCCGAGGTGCAGATGCTCCCGAGGCTCTTCGTCCGCTCGGTGGCCCCGCTGGGGCCGCGCGAGGCGAGCGACGTGCTGGCGGCCGCCATGGGCGACGAGGGGCTGCACGCGGGCTTCGGCGAGCTGCCGGTGGGGACCCGCGTGGCCGCCGCGCTGGCGCTTCGCTACGCGATGGCCTTCCAGCCGGGGACTGCGGTGTCGGTGCAGCGTGCGGCGAGGCTCGACGCGCGCGAGCACCTGCACGTCGACGAGACCACCCAGGGGCACCTCGAGCTGTTCCGCTCGGTGCGCGGCGACAAGAAGGGGACGCTGCTGGCGCACCTCGACGAGACCATCACGGCCATGGGCGCCCGGCGCCTTCGCACCTGGCTGGCCTTCCCCCTCCAGGACATCAAGCGCGTGCATCGCCGCCAGGACGCCGTCGAGGCGCTGGTGGTGCACCCCGAGCTTCGGCAGGGGGTGCGCGAGTCGCTGGCGATGATCCCCGACCTCGAGCGCCTCGCGGTGCGGGCCACGATGAAGGTCGCCACGCCGCGCGACCTGGGCTCGCTGCGCGACGGGCTCCGCCGCATGCCGACGCTGCTCGCGACGCTCACCGCCAACGCGGAGGCCGCCGAGGCGCTGGGCTCACTGCGCGCGATGGACCCCTGCGCGCCGCTCTGCGCGATGCTCGAAGGGTCGCTCGCAGACAGCCCCCCGGCGGCGCTCGAAGACGGCGGGGTGTTTCGCGCGGGCTTCGACCCGGAGCTCGATCGCTACACCTCGCTGGCGAGCAACGCGCGCGAGGTGATCCTCTCGATGGAGGCGAGGGAGCGGGCGCGCACGAAGATCTCTTCCCTGAAGATCAAGTTCAATGGAGTGTTCGGGTACTTCATCGAAGTGACGAAGGCCAACCTGCACCTCGTCCCGAGCGACTATCGCCGGAAGCAGACCATCGCCGGGGGAGAGCGCTTCATCACCGACGAGCTCACCTCGCTGGAGACGGAGATCCTGGAGGCCGAGGAGCGCGCCCGGGAGCTGGAGCGAGCGCGCTACGAGCAGCTGCGGGGCAAGGTCGCCGACGCGGTGGGGAGGCTCTCCAAGCTGGCCAACCAGCTCGCGGACCTCGACGCCATCGCGGCGCTTGCGGAGGTCGCGCACCGGCACGACTACACCCGGCCCATCGTCGACGAGAGCGGGGTGATCGACCTGCGCGACGCGCGGCACCCGGTGGTCGAGACCATGCTCGAGCCGGGGGCCTTCGTTCCCAATGACATCAAGCTGGAGCAGTCGGGGGCGAGGCTGCTGCTGGTCACCGGCCCCAACATGGCGGGCAAGAGCACGCTGATGCGGCAGGTGGCGCTCATCGTGCTGATGGCCCAGGCGGGCAGCTTCGTCCCGGCGCGCTCGGCCCGGGTGGGCAAGGTCGACCGGATCTTCACCCGCGTAGGCGCCAGCGACGACGTGGCCCGAGGGGCGAGCACCTTCATGGTGGAGATGCGGGAGACCGCGACCATCTTGCGCGGGGCGACGGCGCGCTCGCTGGTGCTCTTCGATGAGATCGGCCGGGGGACCAGCACCTTCGACGGGCTCGCCATCGCGTGGGCGGTGGCGGAGTACCTGCACGACGCGGTGAAGGCGAGGGCGATGTTCGCGACGCACTACCACGAGCTGTGCGCGCTGGCGGAGACGCGCTCGCACGTGGCCAACGTCAACGTGTCGGCGAGGGAGACCGGCGACGACATCGTGTTCCTGCACAAGCTGGCGGAGGGCGGGGCGAGCCGCTCGTACGGGGTGGCCGTGGCGAAGATCGCGGGGCTGCCGGAGCCGGTGCTGCTGCGCGCGAGGGCCATGCTGAAGGACCTGGAGCGCGGCGAAGGGCCGATGAAGAAGGCCCCGAAGCAGATCGGGCTGTTCGAGGAGAAGCCGCCGCCGGTGTCGAGGGAGCACCCGGTGATCGCGGCGCTGGAGGCCGTGGAGATCGACCGGATGACGCCGATGGAGTCGTTGCATCTCCTGGCGCAGCTCAAGGCGATGATCGCGGTGAAGTGATGGCTGTGGTGGCCGCCAACGCTCGCATCTGTGCTCTCGGTCTGAGCCTCCTGGGCTGTCGGGGAAGGCCCACGCCCGATGCGGCGGTGACGCTCGATGTGCCGCGCGTCGACGTCGCTACCGAGGCTGCCGTCGATGCCCCGGTCGATGTACCCGTGGACGTCCCTGCGCCGCCACGGCGGGTGGTGGTGACCCTCTCGGGCGACCTCATGCTGCACCGCGGGGTGCTCGCACACTTCGAGGACCACGCCGCCCAGGGGGGACTCGCCTGGGCGCTCAACTGGATCGCGTCGATCATCGCGCCGAGGGAGGTGAGCCTCGCGTGGCTCGACTCCCCGCTCACCGACGCCTTCCGGCCGCCCTTTGCGGGGGCGCCCGGGGCGCTGGGGACGACGCGCGCCGTGGGGCGCACCGTGGCCCGTGACCTCGCCCGCGTGGGCTTCGATGGCGTCTGCCTCGCGACGCAGCGCGCCTACGACCAGATGGGCGACGGGCTCACGGAGACCGCCGCGGCGCTGCGTGGCGCGGGCCTCGGCGTCGTCGGGGCAGGCGACTCGGAGGAGGCCGCGTGGACCCCGTGGGTGACCGAGCGCGACGGGATGCGGGTGGCGTTCCTGTGCTTCACCCAGCGGGTGCAGATGGGCGCCGGGCGCAACGCGACCCACGCGACGGTGGCGCAGTCCATCGACGGGGCGAGGGCGATCGCGGCGGTGACCGCGGCCCGAGCGCAGGCCGACGTGGTGGTCGCGGGCGTTCAATGGAACCGGGCTCCGTTTCGGCCGCTGGGAGAAGACCAGCGCGCGCTGGCGAGGCAGCTCGTGGAGGCGGGGGCCGACGTGGTGGTGGGCTCCGGCGTGGTCACCCAGGCACGCGTCGAGCGGGTGGCCTCCCCGAGGGGCGACGCCGTGATCGCGTGGTCGATGGGCTCGCTGCTCTCCAACTACGGAGCGCAGTGGAGGGGGCTCAACAACCCGTCGCCCGCCATCGAGCGGGTGCTGGTCGATCCGGCGACGAGGGACGCGGCGCTGATGCGGGCGCAGTTCGAGCGGATGGACGACGGTAGGCTCTCGCTGGTGACGCTCACCGCCAACGCGCTGTGGATGCAGCACGGGGAGGAGGGGGTGAGGGTGGTTCCGCTGAGGATGATGGAGACGGACCTGCGGAGGGCGAGGGCGAGGGCCGTGACCGAGGCGCTGGGGACGGCCGTGCGCGTGAGGGAGTGAGCGGGACTCACGACCAGTAGGAAAGCTCCGCGGAGGCGTCGCGGTCCGCGACCCGGAACATCTCGCGGCGGCGGTGCCACTGCGTCGCGGTCGCGATGAGTACGCAGAACCCCACGAGCGCTCCGGCCTGCAGCGCCGTCGACTCGTGGTGGAGGCGCAGCCCGAGGACCCACAGCAGCCCGATGGCTCCTGCAAGCTGGTAGGCCCAGCGGCGGAACCAGAGCCCGAGCGCGCCCACGACCAGCGCGACGGGCGCCCAGACCGCGATGCCGCCGAGGCCCTGGGAGAAGCCCGCGGTGACGCTCAACGCCGCGGCTGCGAAGGTGCCGAGCTCCCACCATGGGGTGCCGTCGACGCCGCCGCCACGCCACCAGGAGGGTCGAGCCGCGGCGACCGCGAGGCTCACGGAACAGGTCGCCACGACGGTCAGCCGGAAGGGGGTCATCGCCTCGCCGGGCCAGAGCGAGTGTGCCGCCGCCATCACCGCGAAGGGGAGGCAGAAGCCCGCGACCGCGAGCGCCGGACCCACGCGACGGGTGCGCCAGAGTGCGATGCCCACGAGGGTCGCGACGAGCGTGCTGACGGCGGCCTGCTGCGCCGTGCCCCGCAACTCCTGCGCGAGGCCCATGAGGAACATCGCCACGCCGCCCGCGTAGGGCGCGACGCCCGCCGTCAGGATCGCCGCGGGGGCCCGACCCCAGCCGTTGGCGCGGGCGAGGCTGCCCGAGAGCCCGCAGGCCACGAGCGCCGCGGCGGACGCTCCGGCGAGGCCGAGCTCGTCATGGGAGCGACCCTCGATCAGGAGCGCGAATCCCGGCGCCATCACCGCGACCGTCGCCGCGAGGGCCGACACCACCGTGGTCCAGCGGAGGTCGGGGAGGCGAGCGTCGCCGGGTGAGGCCTCGCTGCGGGCGAGGGCCAGCAGCGCCTCCAGCTGCTCGGCGGTGATCACTCCGCGACGGACGGCCTCGGCCATGTGGGCATCGGACACCGGACGTTGGGCGCGCATCGGGCGATCGTACGAGCGAAGCCCGGTGGGTGTCTCGACGGGGGGCGCTACCAGCGCCAGGTCGGCGCGATGTCGACGTGCACGTACCAGACGCCCAGGGTCTCGTCCGCCATGGCCGCGCGCGCCGCGTCCACCGCCGTCACGCCTGGGAGAAACCCGATGGCCTGCTCGGCCTCGGTGAGCTCGCGCTGTCGGATGACGCCATAGCCGCTGGTGTCGAGCAGCCAGGAGCGACCGACGGCCACGCGCAGCAGCAGCGAACGGCTCGGCCGCCACTCGCTCGCGACGCCGAGGCCCACCCAGTTGGACGACGCAGGGAGCTCGCGACCGTCGCTCAGCGCCCGGCCCTGGGCGTAGGCGACGTGGTGGGAGAGGGAGGTCTCCAGCGCGAGGGCCCAGCGGCGCGTCCCGACGGGCGAGACCACCACGGTCGCCGCCACGCTGGGGCCGAAGTTGCCGCCGAGGCCGCCGCCCACGGAGAGCCCGAGAGCGCGCCAGGGGCGGAGCTCGACGAAGCCTCCGGTGAGGCCGAGAGGAGAGCCCACGCCCACCGAGGCCCCGAGCGAGATCGTGTGGCGGAAGTAGTCGCGGGCCACGCGACGACGGGCCCGCTGGGGAGGATCGGCGTGGGCGCTCGCGGCGGCGGCGAGGAGCGCGATCAGGGGGAGCAGTCCGGGGAAGCGCATCGCGTCGACCTCCTGAAGGGATATCGGTCGCAATGCGCGTGCCCATACGGGAATCGCCGTCCGTCGTGGTGGTCGATGCGGGCAAAGGGTGCGACCGTCTTGCGGGGCGCCCACCCTCGCTGGCCCAGGGTGGCTCAGGTCTACGGCGGGGCGAAGCGGCGTAGCGCGGTCATCACCTCGACCATCGAGCGCGCGAAGACGTCGTTGTGGTGCGTCGCGGGCAGCAGCACCCGCCGCGAGTCGGGGAGCCTTCGGGCGAGGGCCGCGCTCATCGCAGGCGGGATCATGTCGTCGTCGGCGCCGTGCAGAAGCAGCGTCGGGACGGTGATGGAGGGCGCCCGGCTCCAGGTGTCGAAGGGGTCGCGCACCAGCCAGCGAGCGGGCAGCCACGGGGCCGTGAGGGCGCCCATGTCGGCCATGGAGGTGTACGGGGCGATGAGCACGAGGCGCGCCCCGTGGCCCCGGCGGGCCATCTCCGAGGCGACCCCGGTGCCGAGCGAGAAGCCCTGGAGAACCAGCGATTCGCGAGGGATGTGGAGAGGGCCCTCGAGGTGTCGCAGCAGCGCCTCGGCGGAGGCGTAGAGCGAGGCCTCGGTGGGCTCCACCGCGCGCATGAGGCCGTAGCCGGGGTACTCCGCCGCGACCACGCCGTAGCCTGCCGCGTGGAGGGCCTCGCCGAGCTCGACCTGCCACGCGAGCTGCTCTCCGTTGCCGTGGAAGTGCACCACCGTGCGCGCCCCGGGTGGGGCAGGCCAGTGGAGGGCGGCGACGCGCCAGCCCGGGGCCGCAGGGACGGAGAGCAGCGTGGCGCCTCGCGCGGCGGGGGCGACGGTCTCCGCGGGGGCGGCGAAGACCAGGCGGCGCTGGAGGAGGAAGAGCGCGGCGGCGGAGAGGATCCACGCGGCGAGCAGGATGCGGGCGAGGGCGAGGAGGATGGAGCGGGCGCGGCGCACGGGTGGTTCGCCGGGAGTGATAGCAGGGGAGCGGGGAGTCAGTTGGCGTCGAGGTCAAACTCCAGGCCGGCCACCGCGACGTCCCAGACGCGGGCCTCCTGGCGGCGGCGGTGCAGGGCGCTGCGGAGGACGTCGGTGTCGTTGCGGGGCATGCGGGCGAAGCGGAGCCCGAGGCCGCGCTCGCCGGGCACGTCGGCGCGGGTGCGCACCACGACGGCCTCGATGAAGATGCGATGCCAGGTTCCGGGCGGGATGAAGACCAGGAGCACCTCCTCGCCGAGGGTGAGCGAGGGGTTGCCGTGGAGGAACATCCCCGTGCTGGAGAGGTTGGTGCACTCGAGCTCGACGGGCTGGTCGAAGCCGTCGGCGAACACCGCCGCGGGGATCGAGACCGCGGCCCGGGCGTCGGTGCGTCGCTGCGGAACAGGTAGGTCGGTGTGCATGAACGAACCGTAGGAGTTCGCGCGCAGGGTCCGCGAAATTCATGTCTTGCGGGGCAGGGCAGAGCTCTGCGCCCGTGATGGGCCGTGAGGTAGCGTGCGCCGGTGAGCGGACGAGGCGTAGAGGACCTGATCGGCGAGACCCCGCTGGTGGCGCTGCGGCGCGTGAGCGAGGGGTGTCGCGTGCCGGTGCTGGTGAAGTGCGAGCACCTCAACCCGGGCGGCTCGGTGAAGGACCGCATCGCCCGGGCGATCATCGACGCCGCGGAGCAGAGCGGGGCGCTGCGACCGGGCGACACGCTGGTCGAGGCCACCGCGGGCAACACGGGCGTCGGGCTGGCGCTGATGGCCTCGTCGAGGGGCTACCGGCTGCTGTGCGTGATGCCCGAGAAGATGTCCGAGGAGAAGCGGGCGTCGCTGCGGGCGCTCGGGGCGGAGGTGGTGATCACCGAGAACGCGCCGCCCGGTGATCCTCGGAACTTCCAGGTGGTGGCGAGGCGCATCGCGGCCGAGCGCGCGGGGCACTTCCTGACGGACCAGTTTCGCAACCCGGCCAACCCGAGGGCGCACGAGGAGACCACCGGGCCGGAGATCTGGCGGCAGTGCGAGGGGCGCATCGGGGCCTTCGTCGCAGGCGCCGGGACGGGAGGGACCATCACCGGCGTGGGGCGATACCTCAAGCGGATGGATCCGAGGGTGAGGGTGGTGCTGGCCGACCCGAGGGGGAGCCGGCTCGGGGGCTTGCTGGGATACGGGCCGTTGACCGAAGGGGGCTCGTACCTGCTGGAGGGGATCGGGTCGAGCGAGGTTCCGGCCGTGATGGACCCGTCGGTGATCGACGGGGTCGAGGTGGTCGACGACCGGGAGAGCTTCACCATGGCGAGGCGGCTGGTCTCCGAGGAGGGCCTGCTGGTGGGAGGCTCCTCGGGCACCGCGGTGGCGGCGGCGCTGCGCATCGCCCGCGAGGGGCAGGTCGACGGTCCGGTGGTGGCCGTGCTCGCCGACGGGTGGGACCGCTACCGCTCGCGCATCTTCGACGACGCGTGGATGGCCCGAGTTCCGTAGCGGTGCTCCGGACGCGCCGTGTTACGCATCGATCAGGGGCCATCCGTTCGTCCGCGATCGCATCAGCGCCTCCCCTCAGGAGATCCCATGAAGCAGCCACTTCCCCTCTCCCTCTTCTGCGCGACGCTCGCGCTCGCGTGCAGCAGCGATCCCGTGGTGGTGGAGGTCGACTCGGGCGTCGCGGACGCGGTCGTGGAGACCGACAAGCCCGTCGCGACGGACAAGCCGGAGACGACCGATGTGCCCGTGGTGACCGATGTGCCCGTGGCGATGGACGTGCCCGTGGCGATGGACCGTCCGGTCGCGGTGGATGTGCCCGTCGCGATGGATGTGCCCGTCGCGATGGACGTCCCCGTGGCGACGGATGTGCCCGTCGCGGTGGATGTCCCCGTCGCGGTGGATGTCCCCGTCGCGGTGGACGTCCCCGATGTGCCGGACGTCCGGGACGTCCCCGATGTGCCCGACGTGCCGATGTGCCCGACGGCGACGGTGCTGTGCGGCGGCGCGTGCGTGAGCCTGCAGACCAACCCCGCCCACTGCGGCGCCTGCGGCAACGCCTGCCCCACGGCCTGGACCTGCATCGCGCAGGAGTGCCTGCCCCTCTGTCCCACCGGACAGACCGTGTGCGGCGTCGGCCTCGCCGCCCGCTGCGCCGACACCGTCCGCGACCCGGCGAACTGCGGCGCCTGCGGCAACGCCTGCACCGCGGCTCAGGTGTGCGAGAGCGCCGCCTGCCGCACGCCGCGCCATGCGTCCTTCGTGTTCGTTCCGGGCCCTGGGACGGTGCACGTGTACTCGCCCACGGCCAACGCGCTGCGGCTCTCGCTCGACGTCGGCGCGGCCACCCCGACCGCGCTCCCGGGCATGACCTTCACCGCCGCGGGCGTCAACATGGGGACGGTCTCCGCGAGCGGCGTGCTGCGCCTCGACGGGGACGCGCCCTTCGTGGCGTGGGTGCATGACGGTCCGACGGGCGACAAGGTGCTCCCCGCGGGCGCGCTCGATGGGGCGCTGCGAGGCAACGAGCTCTACACCTGGTCCGCCGGGGGGATCGCGATCCTCACGGGGGCGGCGGCTCCTAGCTCGGTGGTGGTGCAGCGCGTGCCCGACACCGGCGCGGGCATCACCCTCGACACCTGGACCTCTCCCACCCCCAACGGCTTCCACACCGTCGCGACGCCCACCTCGGGGGTCTACCGGGTGACCTCCGTGGGAGCGCCCGTCACCGCCTTCGGGCAGGTGCTTGGCGAGACGTACAACCACTTTACGTATGTTCCGGCGGACGAAGGGGGCCTGCGCGGCAGCGCCTTCCGCTACGTCGAGCCCGCGGGCGCGCCGGGCGTCCGACGGATGATGGTGCAGTCGCTCGAAGGCCCCTCGGCCGTGACCTTCACCGTCGGCTCCACGGTCACCATGCGGGCCCTCGTGGGGGCGGTCACCGCCACGGCCATCGACTTCCCCGCGAACACCCTCGTCACCGCGACCAGCTCCACCCCAGCCATCGCCTGGATCGAGGCCGACCCGGGCACTCCCTCCGACGGCACGCTGCTCGACGCGGACTTCGTCCCCTCCCTCCGCGGCCGCAGCTTCGACACCGAGTGGACCTTCCGCACCAACCTCGCGACGGCCACCGGCCTCCCCGACCGCCGCTCGGACATCGACGCCATCGCCTTCACCAACGGCACGCAGGTGCAGCTCTTCGCCGCGGGCGCCGCGGTGCCGACCACCACGATGATGATCAACCGGGGGCAGCGAGCGAGGCTCCTCACCGACGCCGCGCCCGACTCGTACGTGCGCGTGGTGACCAGCCAGCCCGCGCTGGTCGAGCACTCGCACGCGCCCTTCCAGTTCGCCCTCCGCGCGCCCTCCATCGTCACCTACGAGTAGCTCCCCCTCAGCGCACGTCGACGATGATCGTTCGCTCGACCACGCCTGCCCGCACGGTGATCACCTCCGTGCCCGGCGCGCGGCCCTCCACGTAGACGTGGTCGTCGGCGACGCGATCGCCCTGCATGACGCCCCAGGAGAGCCTCACGCTCCCGGTGTCGGGCACCGTCCAGACCACCCCGTCGTTGGCGTAGAGGCGCTCGCTGGCGCGGTTGACGGGGTAGCCGTTCATCGAGACCCGCTCCCCCACGCGCAGCGCGATGTGGTCGCGGGAGCGGTCGTAGCGGGCGGTGCCCTCGTCCTCGACGAGGTCCATCCCGGCGGCCTCGTCGACGCGCACCACGACCGTCGCCGACTGGCCGCTGCTCTGGGTGACGGTGATCGCCGCGCTGCCCGCCCGCTCTCCGGCGCGCACCTCGAAGACGCCCGCGTAGGTCCCGCCCTGCGCGGACAGCGTCTGGATCACGCTGACCGAGACCACCGACGCATCGCTGGTGCTCACCGTCGGCGCGACGCCGGAGTAGTCGTCCGCCATGGTGACCATCAGGGACTCGCGGACGCCCGCCATCAGCGGCCGATCGGGAGAGCACAGGGAGGAGGGCCCGCAGCCGCGGCTCGCGGTGAAGCGAAACGACGAGATCTCCTCCGTCGGCGGAACGAGGGAGGGCGGCGGGTCGTCGTAGTCGTGGCGGTCGAAGAGGAAGAAGCAGCCCGTGAGGGACTGCGACGCGACGACGAGGGCGAGGGCCGAAGCAAGGGTGCGAAGGTTCATGGCGGGTGCTGGGCTCCATCCGTGGGAGGGATGTCGAAGCCGGTGAGCAGCCTCCGTGCCGGGCGCGCGGAGAGCGGAAGACACGGTGTTTCCCGCGGGTCTCGCGCGGCGGAGGGGGAGGGCGGCGGGAGCACACCGTGCCTGCGCGTCACGTTGCGTCGGCGCCCGGCTGGGGGTTACCTCCCCGGTCGCCATGGTGAAGAAGAGGGATCCCGCGGCGATCGCGGAAGAGGCGCTCGGGGTGAAGGCCGGCAGGGCAGCGAAGAAGGTGCCCTTCGCGTTCGTGCTCGATGAGCTGGAGGTGCTCGCCCCCACCACGAGGCCGATGTTCGGGTGCACCGCGATCTACGTCGGGCCGCGCATCGTGCTGGTCCTGCGCGACGGCCGCGGCACGGCAGACGACGGCGTGTGGATCGCCACCACCGCCGAGCACCACGCCTCGCTGCGCAAGGAGCTGCCGTCCATCCGCTCGATCACGGTGTTCGGGCCTGGAGAGAGCGGGTGGCAGGTGATCCCCGCCGCGGCGGAGAGCTTCGAGGAGGAGGTGCTGTGGGCCTGCGAGCTCGTGCGCCGCGCAGACCCCCGCGTGGGCAAGGTGCCGAAGCCCAAGAGGCGGAAGTCAGCCCCGGCGTAGCAGCCCGCGCAGTACCAGGTCGTGTAAGGCCGCGTGCCTCGCCTCGGCGCCCTCGCGGCATCGCGCGTAGAGGAAGGGCGGCGTCAGCGTCTCGTAGGCGGTGAGGAGGGCGTGGGCGGCGGCGCCCGCGTCGTCGACGGCGAACTCCCCGGCGCGGTGGGCCTCGGCGAGAAACTCGGTGACCAGGGCGTGCTGCTCCTCGAGGAAGCGCTTGTGGACGCTCTGCACCGCGCTGCGCTCGCAGCAGAGCAGGTCGGCCGCGTGGGCGCCCTCGTCGGAGAGCTGGAAGAAGGCCGCGAAGCGCGCGTCGAGCATGGCGCGCAGCCGGTCGGCCCAAGGTCCCTCGACCGCGAGCGCGCTGCGCATGGCGGCGATGACCCGCCCGTGGCCGTCGCTGGAGAGCGCCTCGACGATGTCGTCCTTCGAGCAGAACTCCAGGTACACGCTCCCGACGCCGATGCCCGCCTCCCGAGCGATGTCGGCGATGGTGGTCTTCATCGGGCCGTAGTGACGAAGCAGCCGGGCGGCGGTCTGCAGGACGAGCTGCCGCCGCGCCGGGTCGCTCGTGGGCTTTGGAGGGGTTCCGGTCACGGCAACCGGTTCGCTATCAGAGCGGACGGGTGCGGGGCAATCCTCCAGCGGCGATGGATCATTGCCCTCGGGCCGAAGATTTCGCAGAGTCCGCCCGATGTCCGGCAGGGCGCGGGTGAGCCGCGCGGCGATGATGGTCTCCCTCGGGCTGCTGTGCGTCGCCCCCAGCGCCTCGGCGCAAGACGCCGACGACGTGGATTTCCTCGCCCGCCGGGCCGCCGACCGCTGCCGCCGCGGGGAGTACGAGCGGGCGCTGGAGCTGTTTCGCCAGGCGCTCGACCACGGCCGCACGGCGCGGGCGCTCGGCGAGATGGGCGCCTGCGAGCTGCGGGTCGCCCGATGGACCGAGGCCGAGGCCCACCTGCGCGACGCCCTCGAGATGGCCGACGACCCGTGGCTGCGGAGGCACCAGGCCGAGGCCGCGGGCTGGCTCGCGGAGGCGCAGTCGCACGTCGGTCGGCTGCAGCTCAGCGGCGGGGTGCCGGGCGCCGAGGTGCGCGTGGGCGAGCGCGCGGCGGGCACGCTGCCGATGGCCGAGCCGATGATCGTCACGCCCGGAGCGCTGCAGGTCGAGGTGCGCGCCGCGGGCTACCGCACCTGGCGACGCTCGCTCGACGTCCCCGGAGGAGCCGTCACCCAGGAGGCGGTCAGCCTGGAGCGCGACGTGCCCATCGAGGCCTCGACCCCGGCGAGCGCGGCGGTGGTGTGCGCTCCCGGGTCGGTGCTGCGCAGCGGCTTCTGCTACGCCGTGGAGGGCGGCCCCTCGTACCGTCGAGGGCTGCGCCCGTGGCAGGTGACGAGCATCGTCGCCGGGGGCGTCGCGCTCATCGCGGGCGCCACGGCGCTCGGCCTCGGCGTGGACGGCGCCTCGACGGAGTCGGACTACCTTCAGCGCTGCGGCGGAGCGGGGGTGCCGGTCTCGTGCGTGGGCGACCGCGCCGACACGCAGGCGGCGCTCGACGACCGGGCGGCCGTGGTCAACGGGCTCGCGGTGGTGGCGGGCCTCGGGCTCGCGCTGGCGGTGACCGCGATGGTGTTCGACCAGGCTGCGCCGAGCGCGCAGCAGCAGCGGCGGGTGGCGGTCGGCCCTGGCGGGCTGCGGGTGCGCTGGTGAGGCGCGGGCTCGGGGTGGTGGCCCTGGTCGCGGGCTGCGGGTGGACGCTCCCGGAGCCGGACGTGCGGCGCGACGCGACCCCGGCGGCCGACGCGCGACGAGACGTGGCGGCCCCGACGGACGCGCCCGCTCCGGTCGACGCGGAGCCCGCGGTGGACGTTCCCCCGGCGGCGGATGTTCCGGTGGCGATGGACGCGGGCTTCGACGCGGGGCGCGCGGACTCGGGCTTCGATGCGCCCGTGGCCCTGGACGCGGGCGAAGACCGGCCGATGCCGGTCGACCTGGGGCTGCTCGACGTGCCGGTCGACCGGGGCGTGGCGGTGGATGTCCCGACGGTCCTCGACGTGCCGGTCGACACCGGCGAGGTGCGCTGCGCGCCGGGCGAGCGACGAACCTGCTACCCCGGTCCACCCGCGTCTCGGGGCAGGGGGTACTGCCGCGACGGGGTGGAGACCTGCGACCCGAGCGGCCGCTGGAGCGGCACCTGCGTCAACGCCTTCGTCCCCGAGTGCACCGACCGCCGCTGCGGCAGCGACGACTGCGGCGGAACCTGCGGCCCGGGCTGCGCGGCGGGCCAGGTCTGCGACGACCTCGGGCACTGCGTGGTGCCGTCGTGTGGGGCGAGCAACTTCACCGAGACCTGCTCCAACGGCGCGCTCTGCCCCTCGAACAGCCTCTGCACCGCCGACAACCTCTGCGCGTGCCGCCCGGGCTACGTCGGCCGCACCTGCGCGGGCGCAGACTGCGGCACCTCCTGCGCATACCCCAACTGGTATTGCGCGCGCTCCAGCTTCTGCGGAACGGGCGCCATCAGCTGTCCGGGCAACATCACCTGCCCCCGGCACTCGACCTGCGCCGCGGGGGCTCAGTGCCTCTGCGCCTTCGGGTACATGGCCGTGACCTGCTCGGGCGACCGCTGCACCTCCTGCCCCGGAACCGACTACCACTGCGTCCCGGTGAGCTGACCCTTCCCCCTCGGAAGCCGGGCGACGTAGCTCACGTCGGCGAGGGCGGCGCGATGACGAGCCTCTGCCGGTGCGGTACAAGCGTCGACCATGCTTCACCCGACACGACTGCTCTGTTCGCTCGGTCTCGCGGGGCTCCTCGCGGGCTGCGGCTCGACGTACCTCGTGGGCCCGCCGCCGTCCGAAGACTCGGGCCCCGGCGTGGATGCGGGCCTCGTCCAGGACACAGGCGTGACCGTCGATCGCCCGACCCCCATCGTCGACGCCGCGCAGCGCCTCTGCACCCGGCAGGACCAGTGCGGCCGCGGCGAGCAGTGCATCGGCGCCGAGGGCTGCAGCGTCCCGTGGACCTGCCAGCCCGCGCAGGGCCGCGCCTGCACCGCGGACGTCGCCCCCTTCTGCGGCTGCGACGGCGCCACCTTCGGCGCGAGCTCGACCTGCCCCGACCGCCCCTATCTCTACCGCGGCCCCTGTGAGATGCCGCCGCCTCCGCCTCCCCTCGACGGCGGCGTCACCCCGCCGCCTCCCTTCGACGGCGGAACCACCCCGACGGCGTGCGTGATGCCCGACGGCACCACCTGCCCGCTCGGGGCCATCTGCCCGCTCCCCGATCGCTGCGCCGAGTGCCGCTGCGGCCCGCGCGGGCTCCAGTGCGTGATGACCCCGTGCCTCGACGGTGGCGTCATGCCGCCGCCGCCCTTCGACGCGGGGCCTGCGACCTGCAACATCCGCGGAGTGATCTGCCGCGTGGGCGAGGTGTGCCTGATCGATCGCTGCACGCAGTGCGCGTGCGCCCCGGGCGGCAGCGTGTCCTGCCGGACGGTCCCCGGCTGCGGCGTCGACTCGGGGGTCATCCGCCCCGACGCTGGGGTCATCCCCGACTCTGGGATCATCCGCGACTCAGGCGTCATCCGCCCCGACTCGGGCACCATCGGCGTCGACGCGTCGGTGTCGGGCTGCGCGCCGCAGCAGGCGATGGGCGAGGGCTTCTGCGATCGGCTCCTGGGAATCTACTGGCAGGGCAACCGCTGCGTGGCCATCGGAGGCTGCACCTGCGTGGGAGCCGACTGCGGCCGCAGCTTCCCGAGCTTCCAGACCTGCGAGACGGTCCACCTCATCTGCCCCCGCTGACGAACCCTCACTCCCAACGGTAGACCGCGCGCAGCGACGCGTGGTCCGAGCCGCCGTAGCCGCGGGCCGGCTGCGCGTCCCATCGCACCGAGACCTCCTCGGGGATCACCGCGCCCGCCCCGTTCCGCGCCCGGAAGACGTGGTCGAGCGCGAGCCCGGCGCCCCGGTACACGTAGGTCGCGATCTCCTCCGCGGCCCTCCCCCCGGTCGCCCGCTCCAGGGCCCCGTCGGTCTCCAGCGCTGTGAGCGTGGCCGAGCCCGGGACGTCGTTCATGTCGCCGCCCAGCAGCAGCAGCGCCTCCGGTCGCTCGGTCGCGCGCGCGCCGATGATCTCCCGGGCGGCCTGCGCCTCGGCGAGCCTCCGCCCGGGGTCGTCGTCGACCATCGAGCGAAGGTGCGCCGCGAAGACGATCACCGGGTGCCCCGCGTGGTCGAGCTCGACCTCCAGCAGCTCGCGGGAGAACACCGTGCTGCTCCCGTCCGGCCGGTGCAGCACGCGCTCCCGGTGGGTGCGCACGGCGCGCAGCGGATCGCGCGCGACGACGGCGACGTCCACCGAGGCGGGCGTGCCGATCTCGCCGAGGGCGGAGCTGGGCCACGCGGCGCCGAGGCGCTCGGAGATCGCGCTCAGCGACGCGGCGGTCTCGACCTCCTGGAGGAAGACCACGTCGACGTCGAGGCGCTCGATGGCGCGGGCGATCTCGTCGGCGCGCTGCGCGAAGGCCTCGGGGGAGGGGAGCGCCTCGTAGTCGCCCGCGGCGCAGCGGCCCGTGTCGCAGGTGGTGTCGAAGAAGCGATGGACGTTGAAGGTGGCCACGCGCAGCCTCGTGGGCCCGGCCGACGGGAGATCGGGCGCGACGTCCGCGGAGGCCTCGGCGAGCGCCGGGGCGTCGATCGCGTCGACCGCGGCGTCGAAGGGCGCAGGCGTGTCCGAGGGGATGGGAGTGCGGCAGCCCGCGGCCACACAGGCGCAGGCGAGGAGGAGTCGGAGCGGGTTCATCGCGGCGCGACCTTAGCAGGGCGTCCGTGGCCTGGGATGGGTTGACCGGCACCCCGCGGAGGGCCACTTCCCCCTCCAGCCGGGTGCGTCGCCCGACCCCTCTCCCTCGCACTCTTTGCGGGCTTTCAGGCCGTCGCAGCGATCGCCGGGGATCTGTGATAGAGCGCCCGCGCGACCGACCTGGAGGAGACCCTCTTCGATGAACATCGCTTTCACTGCCACGCTTTCCGACCGTGTGATCGACCGTGACACCCTCCCGCCGCCGCCCCGCGCCTTCACCGCGGGCATCAGCGGCTTCAGCTACGAAGACCTCCGGGACGTCGCGCAGCTCCCGAGGCTGATGGATGCCTTCGACGCGCACGCGCGCGCGGCGCTCGACCCCGGGCTGTGGGATCGCTTCGTGGCCTACCGCCATGATGGGGGACATGGGTCGAGCCCGGACGAGATCTCCGAGCTGCTGGTGGCGGTGGCCCCGGTGGTGTCGGACTTCCTCGGCAGGCTCTTCGGCGTCGAGGCGCAGCTCGGCGACGTCGCGGGGGACATCGGCCGCGAGGGCGTGATCTTCGAGTTCAAGCGCGAGTTCGTGAAGAAGCGCACCGCCCGCCGAAAGCGCTCGGAGATCGAGTCGCTCGGCGTGGCGGAGCGCGCGAGGCTCGACCAGGCCGCCCGCGCCGCGCTCTCCCTCGCCACCGGCGCCCCCGACCAATGGAACGACGAGCGCGAGGTCGCCCAGTCGGTGCTCCCGCTGCTGCACGCCGAGGAGCTGTTCCGCAAGGCGGCGGCGCGCGGCGGGGTCGTCGCGACGGAGGAGGACTTCACCAGGGCCCGTAAGATCCTGGCCGGGGCGCACGCGCACCCGCAGCTCTCGGCCGACCTCGCGGGCCTCCCCGCGGAGGTCGCCCAGGAGTCCGACGCGGTGGCGCTCTACGGCTCGATCCTCGACCTCGTCGACCGCTGGTGCCTGCTGCGCATGGTCGACCACGACTACGACCACCACTGGGTGTCGCTCCGGCTGCCACGCACGCTCGACCCGCAGAACCTGGTCCCGCTGCTGCGCGCGAAGCCCGAGCTCCCGGAGGCGATCATCGGCGCGCACCACCGCCGCGAGCGCGACGGCTTCGCCCTCACCGACCGCCGGGCCGACCTGCGCGACGTGATGAACGAGGTCGACTACTGCCTCTACTGCCACGACCGCGGCAAGGACAGCTGCTCCAAGGGGATGCACAACAAGGACGGCTCGCTCAAGGCCAACGCCCTGGGCATCGGCCTCACCGGTTGCCCCCTCGACGAGAAGATCTCCGAGGCCCACCTGCTCAAGCAGGGCGGCCGGGTGCTCGCGGCGCTCGCGGTCATCATGGTCGACAACCCGATGGTTCCGGGCACCGGCCACCGCATCTGCAACGACTGCATGAAGGCCTGCATCTTCCAGAAGCAGGAGCCGGTGAACATCCCGCAGATCGAGACCTCGATCCTGACGGACGTGCTCGCGCTGCCGTGGGGCTTCGAGATCTACGACCTGCTCACCCGCTGGAACCCGCTGCGCGCCCGCCGCCCCTACGCGCTGCCGTACAACGGCAAGAACGTCATGGTCGTCGGCCTCGGCCCGGCCGGGTACACCCTCGCGCACTACCTCTGGAACGAGGGCTTCGGCGTCGCGGGCGTGGACGGCCTCAAGATCGAGCCGCTCCCCCCGTCGCTGCTCACCGAGCCGCTGGAGGACTTCCGCACCCAGTACGTCGAGCTGCAAGACCGGGTGCTCCTCGGCTTCGGCGGCGTGAGCGAGTACGGCATCACCGTCCGCTGGGACAAGAACTTCCTCACGCTCGTCTACGTCTCCCTCGCGCGCCGCAAGCACCTCGCGATCTACGGCGGCGTGCGCTTCGGCGGCACCGTCGACCTCGACGACGCGTGGCAGCTCGGCTTCCACCACGTCGCCATCGCCGCGGGCGCGGGCAAGCCGACGCTGGTCGACATCCCCAACGGGCTCATCCGCGGCATCCGCCAGGCCTCGGACTTCCTCATGGCCCTGCAGCTCACCGGGGCCTACAAGCGCAGCGCGCTGGCCAACCTCCCGGTGCGCCTCCCCGCCATCGTGATCGGCGGCGGGCTCACGGGCATCGACACCGCCACCGAGCTCCGCGCCTACTACGTGGTGCAGGTCGAGAAGGTGCTGGAGCGCCACGAGACCCTCTGCCGCGAGCTCGGCGAGGCCGCCGCGGTGCGCGCCTACACGGCCGAGGAGATGGAGGTGCTCCACGAGCAGCTCGGGCACGGCAGGCTCATCCGCGAGGAGCGGGCGAAGGCGAAGGCGGAGGGCCGAGAGCCGCGCTTCAACGCGCTGCTCGACGCGTGGGGCGGCGTGTCGCTGGCCTACCGCCGCGGCATCAACGACTCCCCGGCGTACCGGCTCAACCACGAGGAGATCGAGAAGTTTCTCGAGGAGGGCGTGACCTTCATCGAGCACCTCTCCCCGAAGGAGGCGGTGCCGGACCAGTACGGCGCGGTGAAGGCGATGCGCTTCGACCGCATGGAGATGAAGGACGGCAAGCTCGTCGCGAGCGGCGACGTGGTCGAGCTCCCGGCGCGCACCGTCTGCATCGCCGCGGGCACCGCCCCCAACGTGACCTACGAGCGCGAGCTGCCGGGGGCCTTCGTGATGAACGCGAAGACCAAGGCCTTCCAGCAGCACCGGGTGGAGCGCGGCGCCGACGGGGTGATGCGCGCGACGCCGGACGACAAGGGCTTCTTCACGTCGTACGTCGGCCCCGAGGGGCAGGTGGTGAGCTTCTACGGCGACAACCACCCGGTCTACGCGGGCTCGGTGGTGAAGGCCATGTCGAGCGCACGCGACGGATACTCGCACGTGGTGAAGGCCTTCGAGGGCGAGCTGAGGGCGCTCGACCCGAGCTCGCAGCCAGCGCGAGACGCGGCGTGGACCGCGATGCGGGCGCGGCTCGATGACCAGCTCCAGGCGGTGGTGCACGAGGTGCGGAGGCTCACGCCGACCATCGTCGAGGTGGTGGTGAGGGCGCCGCTGGCGTCGAAGAAGTTCAACCCGGGGCAGTTCTACCGGCTGCAGAACTACGAGATGTACTCGTACGTGGTCGAGGGCACGCGGCTCTCCATGGAGGGCCTCGCCATGACCGGCGCGTGGACCGACCCGGAGAAGGGCCTGCTCTCGATGATCGCGCTGGAGATGGGCGCGAGCTCGAAGCTCATCTCGGCGCTGCGCGTGGGCGAGCCGGTGGTGGTGATGGGCCCGACCGGGGCGCCGACGGAGATCCCGAAGAACGAGCGCGTGCTGCTGTGCGGCGGAGGCCTCGGCAACGCGGTGCTCTTCTCCATCGGCAAGGCGCTGCGGGCCAACGGCTGCGAGGTGATCTACTTCGCGGGCTACAAGAACCCGTCCGACCTCTTCCGCGTGGAGGACATCGAGGCCTCCGCCGACCAGGTGATCTGGACCTCCGACGTGGGCCCGGCGATCCCCGCGCGGCGCCCGCAGGACCGCTCCTTCGTGGGCAACATGGTGCAGGCCATGATGGCCTACGCGCGCGGCGACCTCGGCCCGCAGGGCATCGAGCTGGCGAAGTGCGAGCGGCTCATCGTGATCGGCAGCGACCGGATGATGGCCGCCGTGAAGGCCGCGCGGCACGAGATCCTGAAGCCCTACCTGAAGCCCGGGCACATCGCGATCGGGAGCATCAACTCGCCGATGCAGTGCATGATGAAGGAGATCTGCGCGCAGTGCCTGCAGCGCCACGTCGACCCGGTGACCGGCAAGGTCAGCATGGTCTTCACCTGCTTCAACCAGGACCAGGACCTCGACCGCGTGGACTTCCCCTTCCTCAACGACCGCCTGAAGCAGTCGGGGATGCAGGAGAAGCTCTCCAGCCTGTGGCTCGAGCGCCTGCTCAAGATCCAGGACATCCCCCGCGTCTGATCCATATTGCTCCTCATGAGCAATCCTCCCGCGGGTCGCGAGCTGACCACCGAAGCCGAGCTGCGCGACCTCCTCCGATCGACCTCCCGCGTCGCGGTGCTCGGCATCAAGACCGAGGCGCAGTCCGACCAGGCCGCGTTCTACGTGCCCTCGTACCTCGCCTCGGCGGGCGTCGAGGTGGTGCCCGTCCCGGTGTACTACCCCGAGGTCACGACCATCCTGGGGCGCCCGGTGTTTCGCAGCGTGGCGGCGGTCCCGGCCCCCGTCGACATCGTGGACGTCTTCCGTCGCCCGGCCGACCTCATGCCCCACCTCGACGACCTGATCGCCGCGCGCCCGAGGGTGGTCTGGCTCCAGAGCGGCATCCGCCACCCGGCCTTCTGCGAAGCCCTGCGCGCGGCGGGCATCGACGTGGTGCAGGACCGCTGCCTGATGGTCGACCACCGGCGCCTCGCCCGCTGAGCGGAGGCGCCGGGCGGTCGCCGGGTCAGATCTCGAAGTCGGGGAGGTTGTCCGGGAGGGAGGTGCTGAGCAGCGGCGCGCTCCGGCCGCCGCCGGGGGGCTGCACCCGAAGCTCCGGGGGCTTCATCGCGACGCGCGACCCCGGCGGGACGCTCCGGGTGACGAAGACCGAGCCGCCGAGCACGCTGTCGGCGCCGACGACGGTGCTGCCGCCGAGCACCGTGGCGTTGGCGTAGAGGGTGACGTTGTCCTCCACCGTGGGGTGGCGCTTGGTGTTGCGGATCACCCGGCCGTTCTCGTCCCGCGGGTGGGAGAGCGCGCCGAGGGTGACGCCCTGGTAGATCTTCACGTCGCTGCCGAGGTGGCTGGTCTCGCCGACCACGACGCCGGTCGCGTGGTCGATGAAGAAGCGCTGTCCGATGGTGGCGCCCGGGTGGATGTCCGCGCCGCTCTGGGCGTGCGCCCACTCGGACATGATCCTGGGCATCAGCGGGACGCCCATGGCCCAGAGCTCGTGCGCGACGCGGTGCACGGTGACCGCGAGCAGCCCCGGGTACGACAGGATGATCTCGTCCAGGCTGGCCGCCGCGGGGTCGCCGTCCATGGCCGCCTGCACGTCGCGGAGGAGCGTCGCGCGCAGCTCCGGGAGCTTCGCGAGGAGCCGGTCGGCCAGCCGAAGCGCGTGGTCGCTGCAGCCCGGGAGGTCTTCGGGCAATCCCTCGGACTCCGCGCTGAAGCAGAGGCACTGCTCGATCTGGTGGGCGAGCTTGTCGCGCAGCGACGAGAGCAGCGCCCCGACGTGGTAGCGCATCGTCTCCGCGGTGAGGTCCTGCCGGCCGTAGTAGCCCGGGTAGAACACCTCGAAGAAGATGCGCGCCACGGCGATGATGGCCTCCCTCGACGGCAGGAAGCGCCGCCCGATGCGCTGCCCCGTGGGCTCGTCGCGGTAGCTGGCGAGCAGCGCGTCGACGACCCCGTCGAGCGCGCCAGATCCCTCGGTCATTGGGCGGTCGCCTTCTCCACGCCCTCGAACATCCCCTCGAAGAGAGCTCCCGTGAGGTACCGCTCGCCGGCGTCGGGCAGCACCACGACGATGGTCTTGCCCGCGTTGGCCGGGTCGAGGGCGAGGCGCTGCGCGGCCACCATGGCGGCGCCGCAGGAGATGCCGCAAAGGATGCCCTCCTCGGCGGCGAGGCGGCGGGCCATGGTGATGGACTCCTCGTTGGTGACCCGCTCCACGCGGTCGACGATGGAGAGGTCGAGGTTCTTCGGCACGAAGCCCGCGCCGAGCCCTTGGATCTTGTGCGGCCCCGGGACCAGGGCTTCGCCCGCGAGGGTCTGGGAGATCACCGGCGAGTGCAGCGGCTCGACGGCCACCGTGGTGATGGCCTTGCCGCGGGTGTGCTTGATGTAGCGGGAGACGCCGGTGATGGTGCCGCCGGTGCCGACGCCGCTGACCAGGATGTCCACGAGGCCGTCCGTGTCGTCCCAGATCTCCGGGCCGGTGGTGCGCTCATGGATGGCGGGGTTGGCCGGGTTCTCGAACTGCCGCATCAGCACGTAGGTGTCGGGCTCCGTCGCGGCGAGCTCCTCGGCCTTGGCGATGGCGCCCTTCATCCCCTGCGCGCCGGGCGTGAGGATGAGCGTGGCGCCGAAGGCCGTGAGCACCTTGCGGCGCTCGATGGTCATGGTCTCGGGCATGGTGAGCACGCACTTGTATCCACGAGCCGCAGCGGCGAAGGCGAGGGCGATGCCCGTGTTGCCGCTGGTCGCCTCGACGATGATCTTGCCGGGCTTCAGGAGCCCGCGGTCCTCCGCGTCCCAGACCATCGCGGCGCCGATGCGGCACTTCACCGAGTACGCGGGGTTGCGACCCTCGATCTTGGCCAGCACGGTCGCGTGGGCGCCGTGCGTGATGCGGTTGATCCGGACGAGGGGCGTGTGTCCGATGCTGCGGGAATTGTCTGCGTAGATGTTGGACATGGGCGTGAACGTAGCCCAAGTCTCTCGCGCCGTGCACCGCCCTCGAAGGGGCCTTGGAGGGGCCCTCAGGCGCAGACGCGGTTGCGTCCGCCGCGCTTCGCCTGGAAGAGCTTGGCGTCGGCCGCTCGGATGAAGTCGTCCGTGGTGCGGATCGCGGGGTTCCACTGGGCGACGCCGAGGGAGATGGTGACCGGGATGCGGATACGGTCGAAGAGGAAGGGCTGCGAGGCCACGAGGACGCACAGCTCCTGCGCGAGGGTGACCGCTCCCTGGAGGGTGGTCTCCGGGAGCAGCAGCGCGAACTCCTCGCCGCCGTAGCGCCCGAAGACCTCGTTGCGCCGCACCCGGCTGCGCACGAGCGAGGCGATCTCCTTGAGCACCACGTCGCCGGCCACGTGCCCGTAGGTGTCGTTGACCTTCTTGAAGTGGTCGACGTCGAACATCACCAGCGAGAGGGGGCGGCCGTGGCGCAGCGAGCGGTTGAGCTCGTCGGTGATCTTCTCCGTGAGGTGCCGCTTGTTGGCCGCCTGGGTGAGCCCGTCGGTCACCATCATCTGCGAGATGGTCTCGATGAACTCCGACTCCAGGTCGCCCGCGGAGAGGTACTTCAGGATCACGTCGCCGACCTTCACCCGGTCGCCGTTGCGGAGCGGGGTCTCGCGGGTGAGCACGTCGTTGACGTAGGTGCCGTTGGTGCTGTTGTTGTCGTGCACCCACCACACGCCGTCGCGCTTCACGAGCTTCGCGTGCTTGCGGGAGACGCCCTCGAATTCCAGCACGAGGGAGTTGCTCACGTCCCGGCCGATGGTGAGCTCCTGCGCCGGTCCGTCGAGCTGGATGCGCTTGCCCAGCGGACCTCGACCCTCGCGGGTGTAGATCACCACCAGGCAGTCGGAGCCACCGGTGTGCTGACCCAACCCCGGCTCCGCCCGCAGCACCTGCGTCTGGACCTGCCAGGCGGACTCGGGGTGCAGCTCGGGGTGATCCTTCGGGTCTGCCATTGACGATGGTTCAAAAGGGTATCGGCGCGCAACCTGCCGCGTCAAGCGAACTCACTGACGCGCAGCGTCCAGCGCTACGCAGCGAGCGCGTTCAGGGGCGGGCTTCGAAGGTGAGCGTGTAGGGCGAGCACGAGGCGCCGCTGAACCACCGCACCTCGACATAGAAGTCGAAGCTGTCGCTGCCGAAGCCTCCGCCGCCGCTGAGGGTGTACTGGTCGGTGATGCCCGCGAGCTGCTGAGAGCTGCCGATGAGGCGGCCGCAGGCGCTGTAGACGAAGAGGTCGTAGTCGACGCCGGTAGGGACGCGCAGCGTGAGGCGCCCGTTGAGCGAGGCGGGGCAGATCGTCGAGCACTCGTTGAGCCGTCCCCGATACCACCGAGAGCGGTTGCCCGTGCGGGTCGCCACCACCCGCAGCGACCGGCTGTCCAGGCACAGGAAGCCTCCCGACGTGTCACCGCAGAAGGCCCCCATGTTGTCGCCCAGGCTGCAGGTGTTGAGCGCGGTGCCGTGGATCAGCTCGCACCCGTCGGCGCTGTTCATGTTGCAGTCCGAGGCGCTGACCATGCACGCCGCCGTGCTGCAGCGACCGGCCATGCAGACGCCGCCCGCGGAGCACGCGGTGCCGCAGCGACCGCAGTTCGCCTCGTCGGTCTGCAGGTCGACGCAGGCCGCGCCGCACCGGGCCTGACCGCCCATGCACGCGCCCGCATCGGTAGCGCCCGCGTCCCTCGGGCCCGCGTCGGCGACGCCCACGTCCGCGCGACCCGCGTCGGGCGTCCCGGTGTCGGGCGTCCCGGTGTCGGCCATCGGGCTTCCGATGTCGGGCGTGCCGGTGTCGGCCATCGGGCTCCCGGTGTCGGGCGCGCCCGCGTCGAGCTCGGGGCTCCCGGTGTCGGGCGTCCCGGCGTCGAGCTCGGGGCTCCCGGTGTCGAGCTCGCCGACGTCGTCGAGGGGGCTCACCAGGTCGAAGGTCGGCGTGTCCTTCTCAGGGATCGTGGGGGTGTCGGTCTCGACGGCGGCGTCGTCCTCGCCTTCGCCCTCGCTGCCCGACTGGCCGGTGGCACAGGCCCCGAGCGAGAGCGACAGGAGGAGCAGGAGCGGGGCATGGCGGCCGAGGCCCAGGAGCGCGCGAGGATTCATCGTAGAGCTTGGCGGCACCGTAGCATGACCGCCCGTTGCGCTATGGTGACGGCGTGTTTCGCGATGACCAGCAGGCGATGGCCCTGCAGAACGAGGACCTCCGCCGGGAGGCGGAGAAGCTCCGGGCGGAGAACGCCGCGCTACGGCACGCGATCGCCACCAGCATCCCGAACTCCCTCCCGATGGCTTCGCGAGGGGTCTACCGCAACCAGGACCTCGCGCTGAGCGAGGTCGAGCGCGTGGCCCTCGGGGTCAACGGCCTGCAGCACTTCCCGGTGTGGCTCGCGGTGCTGCTGCACATCGTGACCTTCGGGCTGTTCTCGCTCGTCTACTACGCGGGCCAGGGGGGCAAGCTGCCGGAGATCGAGCCGGCCGATCCCAGCCCCCAGAAGGCCCTGCTCTACTTCCTGCTCCCTTACTTCAACCTCTACTGGCTCTTCGCGTTTCCGACGCGCCTCGCCGACCGGATCAACTTCCAGCTCCGGCTGCGCGGCGAGGCCCCGATGATCTCCCAGGCGCTCGTCGTCGCGTGCTCGCTCAGCACCGCGCTCGTGCTGGTGCCCTTCTTCTGGATCTTCGCCGTCATCCAGATGCAGCAGGCGATCAACCGCGTCGTGGAGCTCGGCCCGGTGGTGCCCCGCGAGGCCGCGTTCACCGAGCAGGCCGGGTACACCCAGCCCGCCGAGATGTTCCAGCCCGCCGAGATGACCGGGGTGCGCGTCGACCCGGCGTACTCGCCGCTCACCGAGCCCCCGCCTCCGGCCTGGGCCGAGGAGGCCGCGTGGCAGGTCGACGCCGCGCGACGGGGCACGCAGCGGTAGCGCGACGCGTGGGGTACAACCGCGCGCATGCAGCCCAGAGACCCTGACGAACTGCTCCGCGCGGTCACCTTCGACGCGCAGGGGCTGGTGCCCGCCATCGCCCAGGACGCCCTCACCGGCGAGGTGCGGATGCTGGCGTACATGAACCGAGAAGCCCTCGAGCAGACCGTGCGCACGGGCGTGGCGACCTTCTGGTCGCGCTCGCGCTCGGCCCTCTGGGTGAAGGGCGAGACCAGCGGCCACACCCTCCCGGTGCAGGAGGTGCTGCTCGACTGCGACGGCGACTGCGTGCTGCTTCAGGTCGATCCTCGCGGGCCCACCTGTCACACGGGGGCGCCGTCGTGCTTCTACCGCGCGTGGTCCCCTGGGGGCTGGGCGGAGGGCGCTCGCCCGCTGGCCGAGGTCGACGCGCTCTGGGCCACGCTCGATGCGCGCCGCGGCGACCCTGCCGCATCGGGTCGCTCGTACACCCGGCAGCTCCTCGACGCGGGGGTGCGGCGCATCGGGGAGAAGCTCCGCGAGGAGGCCGACGAGCTCGCTCGCGCCATCGACGGCGAGGCCGACGACCGGGTGGCCTCCGAGGCTGCGGACGTGGTGTTCCACGCGCTGGTGGCGCTGGTGTCGAGGGGCGTCCGGTGGCGCTCGGTGCTGGCGGTGCTGGCGAAGCGACGGGGCGTCTCGGGCCTTGTGGAGAAGGCCTCGCGGGCGGCGACGGGCGCCTGAGTGGTTCCGCCCGGAGCGCGGCGGATGCTAGCGTGCGCCGCAATGAGGCCCTGGGCGGCGAGCGGGTTGTTGGGTGTGGTGGCGGCGCTCGCGGCCCCGACGGAGCTTCACGCGCAGCAGGCGAGGGCCCCGAGGGTGGCGGTGGGCCCCTTCACCGGCGAGCGCTCGGCCATCACCCGCGGCATGGTGGCGAGCGTCTTCAGCGACCACGTCGGGGAGATCGAGCTCTGCGCCCTCGGGGACTACAACAGCACCGCCGAGCGGCTGGGCGTGGGCGGCGGGGCCGACGAGGCCGCGGTGGTGTCGGTCGCGCGAGAGCTGCGCCTCGAGGCGGTGGTCACGGGCTTCCTCGAGCGCCGGCCCAACCGGGGATATCGGCTGCAGCTCAAGGTGATGCGCGGGGCCGATGGGACCACGGCGGTCACTCAGTCGTGGGAGTTCGACCGCATCGAGGAGATCAGCGCCCTCGGCACCGAGATCTGGGATCGCCTCTCTCCGGCGCTCCGCCAGGCCCCTCCGCGGGTCACGCCCGCGGGTCCCACCCGCCCTCCGTCTGGCCCCGCGGTGACGCCGCCCGTGCGAGAGACAGGCAGCGGGTCGGGCCGACCTCCGCCCGCGAGCGACGACGAGCCCGTGAGCGACGTGCCTGGCCTGGGGTTCCTGCAGCTACGGCTGGGCGGCGGGGTGGCGGGTCGCTCGTGGCGCATCCCGGTGCTGGGAGAGCGCACCACGCGGGGCTACGAGAACAACATGTTCGGCGAGCTGCAGGCCGCCGCCGCGCTGCTCTACCGCTTCAACCAGCAGCGCATGGGCTTCGGGGCGGAGGCCTCCATCGGCGTCCCGGTGGGCCTCTCGTCGCAGGGCAGGGACGCCGCTGGGCAGCCCGTGCCGCTGGCGAGCTCGGGCTACGAGCTGATGCTCGGGCTGACCCTGGCGTCGCGTCCCTCGGGCGGCGGGATGATGCGCTTCAGCACGGGCATGGTGCTGCAGACCTTCAGCATCGACACCGCGCGGCTCCCTAGGGAGATGCAGCTCGCGCCGACCAGCTACATCGGGCTGCGCATGGCGGGCGAGGGGATGATCCCCTTCTATGCGCGTCGCGACCTCGACGTGGGGCTGCTCTTCGGCGGCGAGCTGCGCTGGGTGGGCGTCGGGGCCGACCTCAAGGAGGCCTTCGGAGACAACCCCGGGACCACCTTCGGGCTGGGCGCCTGGTTCGGCCTCGCGACGCGCCTCGACCGCTTCGCCCCGGGCCTCGGGTTCCGGCTCACGGCGGAGTTCGTCCGATACCGCACCTCGTATGCGGGGCCGGCCGCGCTGGGCACCGCGAGCGACGTGGTCGACGACTACACCCGCTTCGTCCTGGCGGTGACCTACGACTTCGGCGCGGACCACCCTCGCCGGCGCGACGCGGCGAGCGCGGGGAGCCCGTTCCTAGGCCCGAGCCAGCCGTCTCGCGGGGGCGGCGCTTCGGGCGGCGATCCGTACGGTCCGCGCTGACGCGAACGGCTCGCGGCGCAGTGGCTCTGGTGGTATCCAGACCGCCGCTGCCATGACGAAGCCTACCTCCGACGAGATCCGTTCGACCTTCCTGGAGTTCTTCAAGAGCAAAGGGCACGCGGTGGTCGCGAGCGCCGGGGTGATCCCGCGCAACGACCCGACGCTGCTCTTCACCAACGCCGGGATGGTGCAGTTCAAGGACGCCTTCCTCGGGGAGGACAAGCGCCCGTACACGCGCGCGACCACCAGCCAGAAGTGCGTGCGCATGAGCGGCAAGCACAACGACCTGGACAACGTGGGGCACACCGCGCGGCACCACACCTTCTTCGAGATGCTGGGCAACTTCTCCTTCGGCGACTACTTCAAGCGCGACGCCATCGCCTACGCCTGGGAGCTGCTCACCACGGTCTGGAAGCTCCCGAAGGACCACCTGATCATCACGGTCTTCGGCGGCGAGGCGGGGCTCCCGGCGGACGACGAGGCGAGGGAGATCTGGCGCGAGGTCACCGGCTTCGGCGACGACCGCATCATCGGCCTCGGCCGCGCTGACAACTTCTGGACCATGGGTGACACGGGCCCCTGCGGGCCGTGCACGGAGATCCATTACTTCATGGGCGACGGGGAGCCCGACCTCTCCCGCTTCAACCAGGAGCCCGCGTCCGACGGCACCGGCTGGATGGAGATCTGGAACAACGTCTTCATGCAGTTCAACCGCGCGGTGAAGGACGGGCCGCTGGTTCCGCTGCCTGCGCAGAGCGTGGACACGGGCATGGGCCTCGAGCGCATCACCGCGGTGCTCCAGGGCGTGAGGAGCAACTACGACACCGACCTCTTGCGCCCGCTGGTCGACCGCGCGGCGGCCATCGGCGGCCAGGCCTACAACGGCAGCGACTCGGAGTTCGACGTGGCGTGCCGGGTGATCGCCGACCACGCGCGCATGACGGCCTTCGCGCTCGCCGAGGGGATCACCCCCTCCAACAAGGACCGCGGGGCGGCGCTGCGCTCGGTGATGCGCCGGGCGATCCGCTTCGGGTACCTGCAGGGGCTGCGCGAGCCGACCTTCGACAAGGTCGTGGCGCTGGTGATCGACCAGATGGGCGGGGCCTACCCCGAGCTGTTCCAGCACCGTGACTTCATCCTGTCGCAGTCGCGCGCGGAGGACGTCCGCTTCCGCGAGACGGTGCCCACGGGCATGGCGCTGCTGGAGAAGTTCGAGGGCTGGCGCGAGGGCCCTGCGGGCAAGAAGGTGCTGCCGGGCGACGTCGCCTTCGACCTGCACGCGACCTACGGCTTCCCCTTCGACCTCACGGAGGTGATCGGCCGGGAGCGCGGCTTCGTCATCGACGAGGCCGGCTACGCGGCGGCGAGGGAGAAGCACTCCGCGGTGTCCAAGGGCGAGGGCGAGGGCTCCCCCGTCTCGAAGGAGGAGCGCGTGCGCGTGGAGCACCGCGACGTGCTCGCGAAGGTCGGCGCGGTGGAGTTCAACGGCTACGCGAAGGAGGTCGACGAGGCCCGGGTGGAGGCGCTCTTCGCGCTCGGCGACGACGGGTCGCTCTCCCCGGTGGACTCGCTCCCGACGGGGGCGCGCGGTCAGGTGGTGACCTCGCGCACGCCCTTCTACGGCGAGTCGGGCGGCCAGGTGGGGGACGTCGGCGTCATCAACGCAGGGGACTCGACCTTCACGGTGACCGACACGCAGAAGCCGCTGCACGGCCTGGTGGTGCACGTCGGGACGGTCACCGCGGGCTCCCTCTCCCTGGGGGGGCAGGTCACCCTCTCGGTCGACCGCGAGGCCCGGCAGGCGACGCGGCGCAACCACAGCGCGACGCACCTGCTGCACTGGGCGCTGCGGAAGGTGCTCGGCGCGCACGCCCAGCAGAAGGGCTCCAAGGTCTCCCCGGAGGGGCTGCGCTTCGACTACGCCTCGACCCGGGCGCTCACCGACGACGAGGTGGCCCGCATCGAGAACCTCGTCAATGACGAGGTGCTGGCCAACCTGCCCGTGGAGACCGAGGTCACCACGCAGGCCGAGGCGAGGTCGCGCGGGGCCATGATGATCTTCGAGGAGAAGTACGGCGACTCGGTGCGGCTGCTGCGCATCGGCAGGGAGAGCGTCGAGCTCTGCGGCGGCACCCACGCGTCGCGCACCGGGGACATCGGGCTCTTCAAGATCGTGGGGGACGCCAACGTGGGCGCCGGGGTGCGGCGCATCGAGGCCGTGACGGGCTTCGGAGCGCTGGAGCTGACGCGCAAGATGGCGAGCACGCTGCAGCGCGCGGCGGACACGCTGAAGGCCCCGGTGGGCGAGCTCACCGCCCGGGTCGAGAAGACCCTGGAGCGGGAGCGAGAGCTCCAGCGGGAGATCGAGTCGCTCAAGCGCCAGCTGATGACCGGCGGGAGCGGCGGCGCGGCGGAGGTGACCACGCTCGCAGGGGGCAACCACCTGGTGGTGGCGAGGGCGCCGATGGGCGACGAGAAGGGGCTGCGAGAGCTGGCCGATCACCTGCGGGACAAGCACGCGCCCGCGGTGGTGGTGGTCGGGGCAACGACCGCGGAGGGCAAGGCGCTCCTCGTGGTGGCGGTCTCCAAGGAGGCCACCGGAACTTACCAGGCTGGTAAGATCGTCGGGCAGCTCGCGGCGCTGGTGGGCGGTCGGGGCGGCGGTCGGCCGGACATGGCGAGCGCGGGCGGCCCGGACGGCGCGAAGCTCGACGAGGTGTTCGCGCGGGCGCACACGATCGTGGCGTAGTCCCGGGAGTTCCGGCACGATCGCCCGGGAGAGGAGCCCCAAGCCACCCCCCATGGGACGAACACTGAACAGAGCCTCGCTCCCCCGTGACGCCTCGGGCGGGGTTGACCTCACCGCGGTCGATCGCTCGCTGGCGGCGATCGCGGGCGCGACCCCGCCGCGTCGGGCGGAGCGGGTCGCTCCGTCGGTGCTGGTCGAGCGCCTGTCGTCCCTGGGCGAGGAGGCACCCGCGGCCCCGAGGCTCAACGGTCATGCGGCGATGGAGCCCTCGCTGACCCCGACCATCGCGGCGCTGGTGAGGGAGACGCACGGTCCCTCCGCGCCGGACGCGCCCGTGGCCGTGAAGCCGGCGTCGCCCACGGACGTGCGCGGCATCGGGAGGGTAGGCCCCGCGCCCGTGAGGCTGGAGGACCTCGAGGAGAAGTTCTCGGTGGCGGCTCCGTCGTCGAGTCGTCCCTCCGACGCCCCGGCGCTCGAGACCTCGCCCGAGGCGCCAGCGGTTGCGCCAGAACAAGCGACGGCGAAGGACGAGGAGCTCGGCTCCTTCCCTCCGCTCGACCCGGGAGCGAGCGTCCTTCCGGTCCCCTCGGAGCCCGCTTCGAGGGTGCTACCTCCGTGGACGCCAGCCCCGGTCGCCGCGCCGACCCCTCTGCCGCTGCCTTCTCCCATGGCCGAGCCCGCGCTCATGGTCGAGCCGCCGGTGCTGTCGACCCCTCCGCCGGTGGGCGCCGCTCCTCCCCGGTCGCTCCGCGGCCATCTCTCGGGTGCCCCTCCCTCGCGGGCCTCCTTCGGGTCGATCCCCCTCGCGGCCCCGGTGCGGCCGGCTCCGACGGTGGCTCCCGAAGAGGTGGCGGCGGTCGGTGCGACCTTCGATGAGTTCCTGGGCTCGGCGCCGGTCGAACCCACCCCACGGTCTCCGGCTCCGGTGAGCGTGCCCCGCATCGCGCCCGCCATCCCGGCGGCGCCCCATCGACCGCCCTCGCTGCAGGTGCCCGTCTTCCGGCCGCCCCCGGCGGTCGCACCGGCGCCGGTCGCGCCTCGGATCGTCCCCTCTCTCCGTCCGCTCGTCTCGGACGACGAGGCGATCGAGCCGGTGGAGGTCGAGATGGAGATGGAGATGGAGGAGATGGAGGAGATCGTCGCGCCGGCGCTGTCGAAGGCCCCGCCTCCGCCGCCGCTGATGTCGCGCCCTCCCGCGCCGCCGCCCTTCGTCCCGAAGAAGCGGTAGCGCGGGAGCGTCGCGCTCGAACCCTCAGAAGTAGAACATCGCGCCGAGCTGGCCCGTGATGCCCGCGGAGGTGTTGGTGGTCTCGGTGCGCACGCCGTTGGAGCGGGTGTACTCTGGGTTGGTCTCGACCTCGGTGTCGACGCGCGTGCGGATGAACGCGCGGGCGTCGGTGAAGAGCGAGAAGTTGCGGGTGATCTGCCACTCGAGGCCGAGGCCCGCCTGGCCGCCGAAGTACGCGTAGCCCGCCGTGTCGCGGCCGCGGGTGACCGCGTTGGCGCCCTCGTACTGCACCGAGGCCCAGGACATCCCGATGCCGAGGATGCCGTACACCTGCAGCCGGTGCATCGGGTTGAAGTAGATGAGCTCGTTGACCGTGGCCGGCACCTCGGCTCGCTGGTCGCCGTTGTAGTCACGGCCGAAGTAGCCCCCGAGGGTCAGCTCCGTCGCGAGGTAGGGGTGGTAGCGGAAGCGCATCGTCGCCCCGACGCCGCCGAGGGAGACGCGGTTGTCTCCGCGGCCGCCGTAGGAGAGGCCCGACGCGAAGGCGCCGAAGCCGACGGCCTGGTTACGCTGCAGGCCGATCCACTGGTAGCTGGTGGTCGTGTACTGCACCGGCTGGCTCACCACGTAGCGGGTGGGCTGCTGGACGTAGACCGTCTGGGGCTGGACATACACGGGCTGCGGGGCCTGGATGTACACGGGCTGCGGGGGTTGCACGTACACGGGCTGGGCCGGCTGCACATAGACCGGGCGAGGGACAGCGACGCCGCCGCCAATCTGGAGGCTGCCCCCGATGCCGAAGATGCCCGTGTTGAGCTGGGCGCCCGCACAGACGGCGCCCGGAGGGCACTGCTGGGCGAGGGCGGCGGAGGAGAACAGGGTCGCGGACACGCAGAGAAGGGAGGAGAGGGCGATCTTCTTCATGGCGAGGAGACTCCTTTCGGCAGAGTCGGCGAAGGCCTGTGCAACCTGAAGGCCAGCGGCGGTGGGCGAGCCGGCCGCCGGGCGGAGGCGTCAGCGTGAGCGAGGAAGACCAGCGGACTGTCAGGTCATCGCCGCCCCGGCCTTGTGAAGCATGGTTCACGCGGCACCCGTAAACGATACACGGTCACCGACGCCGGGTTCATCGATCTACACTGCCAACGATGGCAGCGCAGCATGAGCCGGTCACGCCCGAGGTGGTCTACGAGTCGTCGCACGTCACCGTGGGCCATCGGGTGCTGGTGGCGCTCGGGTCCGGGCTGACGGTCTTCGGGACCATGTCGTTCCTTCGGTGGGGCTTCGGTGCGGTGGGGGTCGACCGGAGGGCGCTGCTCTCGAGCATCCTGCTGGGAGGAGCCGTCGCCCTCGGCCTGGTGATCGCGGCGCTGCGCTCCCGGGTGGTCTGGCGGGTCACCCTCGACCGCGAGGCGTCCGAGCTGCGCATCGAGCGCGACCCTGACGCCGTCGAGCGATGGAAGCTCTCGGACATCGCGGAGGTGCGCTCGCTGCCGGTGGCCGGCGGCTGGAGCCGCGACCCCGCCGAGCGCCTCTCGCTGCGGCTGCGCGACGGCCAGGAGCGGGTGTACTCGCTGCCCGACGACGCCCTCACCGAGGGGATCGCCAGCGACCTCCGCGCGGCGCTCTCACCGGTCGAGCTGCGAGAGGACGTCCCGAAACACCCGGCGGGTGGCGTCGCGGGTGCGGGCGAGGTCCGAGAGCAGGGCGTCGAGGGCGCTGCGCTCGGCCCGGTCGCGGTAGCCGAGCCTGCGGGCGATGGCGACCGTCGCGGGGGATGACGGGATCAGCACGCTCCGGTTGGTCGCGAGGCGCGTCGCGTGGAGCAGCGTCCGAAGCGACGACTCGGCCTGCAGCAGCGTCTCGGCGGAGGCCTCGTCGAGCCAGTGCCCGGCGCGCAGGGCCCGGAGCGCGGCGCGGGTGTTGGGGGTGCGTATCGAGGGGTCGGCCCCGTAGGTCATCTGCAGCGCCTGGGCGACGAACTCCACGTCCACCAGGCCCCCTCGGCCGTACTTGAGCGAGATCGCTCCGCGGTCTTCGCGGCCGAGCTCGAGCTCCATCCGGGCGCGCAGCCGGCGCAGCTCGCCCAGGTCGGCGGGGCCGCGGGTGTAGGCGATGGCGGCGATGTCATCGTGCAGCGTGGCCCGCAGCGCCGGGTCGCCCGCGACGGGTCGCGCGCGCAGCAGGGCCTGGCGCTCCCAGGAGGCCGACGTGCGGTGGTAGGCGACGAAGGAGAGGCGCGTGGTGACCAGCACCCCCTGGGCCCCGGAGGGACGGAGGCGGGTGTCGATGGCGTAGCCGGGGCCGGCGTCGTGCGAGGCGGCGAGCAGCGAGAGCGTGCGCTGCGCCAGGCGGACGGCGTACTCCCCGGCCGGGATGGCGCCGCGCTTACCGCCCGAGGTAAGCGCCTCGTCGGAGTGGTCGTGGAGGAAGAGCAGGTCGAGGTCGCCGCCGTGGCCGAGCTCGCCCGCTGCCAGGCTGCCCTGCGCCACCACCGCCACGCCCGCGAGGGGGTCGTCGCCGACGGATCCGTAGCGGGCCGCGCACTCGGCGCCCGCGAGGTGGAGGCTCTCGACGACCACGGCCTCGGCGAGCGCGGTCAGCCGCTCGCCCACCTGCGCCGGGGAGAGCTCGCCCGCGAGGTCGGCCACGCCCACGGAGAGCATCGCCTCGCGCATGGCGCGGCGAAGGGAGCCCACGATCACCTCCGGGTCGCCCTCGGAGGAGGCGCTGCCCATCGCCGCGGCGGCCTCGATCCAGGCGCGGATCTCCTCGGGGTCGGGCGCGGCGCTGTTGGTGACGAAGGTCTCGATGAGCTGCGGGCGCGCGAGGAGCGCGCGGGAGAGCTGCTCGCTCGCGCCGAAGAGCCCGACGAGGCCGCGGAGCACCGACGGGCGGTCGAGGAGCCAGCGGGCGTAGCGCTCCGGGGGGAAGACCCGCTCGAAGAGCGTCGCGACGTGGGAGAGGGCGAGGTCGGGGTCGGGCGCGTCGCGTACCTCGCTCAGCAGCCGCGGTCCGAAGTCGGGCACCTGCGCGGCGGTCTCGGCGCCGAGCGGGAGGTCGGGGCGGCGGGCGAGGCGGCGGAGGTCGCTCAGGGCGGCGTCGACGTCGCGGACGCCGAGGGCCTCGACGACCAGCTCGGGGGTCGCCGGGTCATCGAGCCCGGAGGCCGCGAGGCGGGCGAGGCGCGCGCCCGGCGAGCGAGGGTCGATGAGGATCACCGGGCGCACGAGGCTGGCGACCATGCCGTTGGAGAGCTCGCGCACCCTCGCCCGGGCGAGGTCGAGCGCCCCGATCAGCTCCTCGGCGTCGGGGTAACCGAGAGAGCGGGCGAGCACCGCGAGGCGGGCCGGGTCTTCGGGCAGCGTGTGCGTGGCGTAGGGCGCGACGGTCTGGATGCGATGCTCCACCCGGCGGAGGAGCCCCCAGGCGTCGTCGAGGTCGCGCGCGTCGCGGTCGGAGACGAGGCCCAGCGCGCGCAGCCGGGAGAGGGCGCGCAGCGTCGAAGGGACTTGCAGCGAAGGGTGCAGCCCCCCCCAGAGGAGCTGCCAGGACTGCACGAAGAACTCCGCCTCGCGGATGCCGCCGCTGCCCAGCTTGAGGTCGCGGGCGTCGTCGCGGAGCTGCTCCTTGCGGGAGCGGGAGAGCATGTCCCGGAGGGTCTCGGTGATGGCCGGGTCGACCTCGCGGCGGAAGACGAAGGGCTTGAGCGCATCGAGCAGCGCGCGACCCACGGCGCGGTCACCGGCGATGGGGCGGGCGCGGAGCAGGGCGGCGCGCTCCCAGGGGCGACCCCACGTGTGGTAGTAGCGCTCGGCGGTGGCGTGGGAGCAGGCGATGGGGCCCTGGCGGCCCTCCGGGCGGAGCCGCAGGTCGACCCGGAACGCGAAGCCCTGCGCGGTCACGTCGGCGAGCAGGTCGACGAGCACCGAGCCGACGCGGGCGAAGTGCACGGCGAGGGGGCGGTCGCCCGCGGAGCCTTCGTCGGTCGCATAGAAGAGGCAGATGTCGATGTCCGAGCCGAGGTTGAGCTCGCGGCCGCCCAGCTTGCCCATGCCCAGCACCGAGAGGCCGACGACCCGGCCGGTGTAGTCGAGGGGAGGGCCGTTGCGCGCGGCGACCATCGCACCCGCGGCGGCGAGCGCGTGGTCGACGCAGTCGCTCGCGGCCTCGGACCACTCCCGCGCCGTCTGGTCGACGTCGACCGTGGCCAGGAGCTCTCGCAGGGTCACGCGCACCAGGGCCTCATCGCGGGCAGCTCGGAGGGAGGACTTCACCGCGTCGGCGTCGGCGTCGAGGGGGCAGCGGACGGAGGGGGAGGGAGCCTCGACGAACTGGTTGCGGTCAAGCTCGGACGCCAGCCGGGGAAGCAGCGCCTCCAGACGGAAGAGGGCGGGGAGCACGCCCGGGGCGCCCGCTCCGAGCGACTCCACGATGACCCGCGCGGAGGCCCGGTCGAGGTCGAGGCCGTGGTCGCGCGCCTGCGTGGTCGCGAGCTGAGCGCCCGCCCGGTCGACCTCGCGAGGGAGAAAGCGCGCTCCGGTGCGTGTGCCCATTCCGGGTCCGCTTACTCCAGGCCGCCGTCCGCGCCAACGGCGGGCGACGACAGATCGATCAGCGAGGCCTCGGGGGAGCCCGCGTCGAAGATCACCGTATCGGGAGTCCCCGCGTCGAAGCTGAGCGTATCGAGGATCACCGAGTCGGGGGCTCCGGCGTCGAAGTTCGTGGCGTCGGGTGTTCCCGCATCGAGGGCGGGCAGGCACACGCCCATCCTGCATGGCAGCCCGGCGGTGCAGGCCGTCGCGCAGTTGCCGCAGTGAAGCGAGCTGGTGCTGAGGTCGAAGCACGCGCCGCCGCAGTTGGTCTCGCCGGGAGCGGCGCAGGCGCTCGACTGGCAGACCCCGGCCACGCAGGTGTTGCCGGCGGCGCAGGCGTTGTTGCAGCGGCCGCAGTGGCGCGCGTCGAGGGTCGTGTTGACGCACGCGCCGTTGCAGCTCGTCAGGCCGCCGATGCACGCGCAGAGCCCTGCGGAGCACACCCGGTCGGAGGGACACACGGTCATGCACGAGCCGCAGTGGGTCGGGTCGGCCTGGAGGTTGAAACACGCGCTGCCGCACAGGACCGAGCCCGTCGGGCACATCGTGGGTCGGCACATGCCCCCGACGCAGTCGTCGGTCCCGGGGCAGACGACCCCGCAACCGCCGCAGTGGAACTTGTCGCTCTGGAGGTCGCGGCAGCGGGCATTGCAGCAGACCTCGGCGCTGCCGCTTCCAGGCGCGCAAGTGGCGCATGGGAGGGCCACGTCGTCGGTGGGGCCCCCGACCTCGCCGGTCATCACGGCGTCGGAGACCACCGCATCGGGTCGGGAGACCTCGGCGAGCGGCACGTCCACGAAGGGCCGGCCGGCATCGATCACGTCCATCGCGTCGGGAGCGTCCATCACGTCGGGGACGTCCGTCACGTCGGGGACGTCCATCACATCCGTCGCGTCGTTCACGTCAGCGTCGCGCCCGAGGTCGGTCGTCGCGTCGGCGTCGGCGTCGGCGTCGGCGTCGGCGTCGGCGTCGGCGCTGGCGTCGGGGACGAAGGGATCGCCGCTGACGATGGGGATGCCCCCGCACCCGCTGGCGCCGAGGAGGCCCAGCACCATCACCCATCGCGCGCTGCTCATCGGGCGACTCTTCACCCGTTGTGAAAACTCCGCCAGGGTCTTCACGCGCCCTCTCCTGCGGTCGCGCAGCCGGCGCGCATCGAGCGCCTTCCACCGCGGCGAACTCGTGGCGTACGTTCAGCCGCCGAGGAGGATCCGCGCCCGTTGACCGAGTCGACACCCAAGCCCGGTCGGGGCGTCCGCGTCTCTCTGCGCACCCGCTGGACCGCGGCGCTGCTCGCGGTCGCGGTGATCCCGCTGGCGGCGCTCTCGGCGGTCACGCTGGGCATCCAGCGCTCAGGGCTGCTGCGCGCCGAGCAGGAGCTGGAGCTCGCCGTCTGCGACCGCGTGGGCGACTCCCTCGACCGCGACCTCGACTACGCCGGCGAGGCGACCCTCCGGCTGGGGCGGGTGCTCACCGAGGGGCGCATCGCCGACGACGAGGGCCGGCTCTTCGTCGCGAGGGAGATCCTCGCTCGCGCCGCGGCGCTGCAGCACGTCGCGGTGTACACGCCCGAGGGCGACCACGTGGACACCATCGCGCGGCGCGACGAGTCGAGGGAGCCCGCTCCGCCGCGGCGCATCCCCGACGAGGTGCGGCAGCGCCGGCCGGAGTTCGGGGAGTGGGCGGCGCCGGCCTTCGACGCCAACGGGGTCACGCTGCGCTTCGTGGTGGCGCTGCTGCGGGACGGTCAGCTCCGCGGCTGGGTCGTCGGGACGCTCTCTCCGCGCTGGATCGAGGACGCCGTCGGCAGCATCTCCCGCGACCGCTTCGGCGCGCCCGACCGGGTGCTGGTGGTCGACCGATCGCTCCGGCTGCTGTCCCGCGGGCCGGGCCTCGCGGTGGGCAGCTCGCTCGCCGGGAGGGAGATCTTCACCCGGGTGCACCTCTCGCCCGAGTCCTTCTCCCGGCCGCTGCAGTTCACCGAGGACTACCTGGCCGAAGAGCCCATGGTGGGGTCGCTGCGCACGCTCCCGGAGAGGCGCTGGGCGGTGGTGGTGCGGAGGCCCGAGCGGGAGGTGTTCCTGACGCTGCACGCGTCGCGGCGGCTGGTGATCGTCGGGGCGCTGGGCCTCGCGCTGCTCGCCGTGCTGGTGGGCGCGTGGCTCGGGGCGCGCACGACGCGGCCCATCGAGGGCCTGGTCGAGCTCACCCGGGCCTACGCGGCGAGGCGCTTCGGGGAGCGCTCGACGGTGCGCACGGGCGACGAGCTCGAGGCCCTCGGCAGCGCGATGGAGTCCATGGCCGACACGCTGGTGGCGAGCGAGCGCGAGGTGGGTCGGCTCGCCAGGGTGGAGCACGACCTGTCGCGCTTCCTCCCCGCGGAGGTGGCGCAGGCGGTGGCGCAGGGCCGGGCGTCGCTGGCGCTGGGAGGCGACCGGCGTCGGGTGACCGTGCTCTTCGCCGACGTGGTGGCCTTCACGGCCTTCGCGGAGAAGGCCGCGCCGGAGCAGGTGGTGGCCTTCCTCAACGAGCTGTTCACGGTGCTCACCGAGGTGGTGTTCCGGCACGGGGGCATGGTGGACAAGTTCATCGGCGACTGCGTGATGGCGGTGTGGGGGGCGGGGAGCGCGCCGCTCGACGACGAGGCCCAGCGGCGCGCGGCGCTGGAGGCCGCGGAGGACATGCACCGCTTCGTGGAGGTGAGCGCCCCGGAGTGGAGGGAGCGGTACGGCATCGACGTGGCGCTCGGCATCGGCGTGCACAGCGGCGAGGCGCTGCTGGGCAACCTCGGGAGCGAGGCGAGGATGGAGTACACCGCCATCGGCGACGTGGTGAACGTCGCGGCGAGGCTGGAGTCCCTCGCGCGAGGCGCCCAGACCCTGGTGACCGCCGAGGTGGCCGCGGGGATGAGCGGGGCGTTCGCGTTCTCGCCGCTGGGGCCGCACCCCATCCGGGGCAAGCGTGAGCCCGTGGAGATCTTCGAGGTGATGACGTGAGCGACGACGACACGCGCACCCTGCTCGATGGGCCGCAGGTGGACGCGGCGGGCGAGGTCGAGGTGTCGCCGTGCCAGGGCTGCGGCACGCTCGCGGACGCGGAGGGGCCGTGCCCGGTGTGCGGGCTGCTCCCGGTGGACGATCGCCTCGGGCAGGTGGTGGCGGGGCGCTACGTGCTGGAGTCGCTGCTCGGCGCGGGGGGCATGGGAAGGGTGTACCGCGCGAGGCACGTCGAGCTCGGCGAGCCGGTGGCGGTGAAGTTCCTGCTGGCGGAGTGGACCGCCCGGCCCGAGATGCGAGCGCGCTTCCGTCGGGAGGCGGTGGTGCTCGCGAGGCTGCGGCACCCCAACATCGTGTCGGTCATCGACTACGGAGAGCACCAGGGCGAGCTCTTCCTGGTGATGGAGCTCCTGCGCGGGTTCTCCCTCGATACGCAGGTCATGGCGGGCGGGCTCACCATGCCGGTGCCGAGGGTGGTGTCGGTCATCGACCAGGTGCTCCAGGTGCTCGAGGCCGCGCACGCGATGGGCGTCGTGCACCGCGACCTCAAGCCCGAGAACGTGATGCTCCTCGACGCGGGCGACCGCACCGACAAGGTGAAGGTGCTCGACTTCGGCATCGCGGCCTTCGACGACGAGCGCACCGTCGAGAAGCTCACCCGCACCGGCACCGTGCGAGGCACGCCGCAGTACATGTCCCCGGAGCAGTGTGTCGGGCGCAACCTCGGCGCTCCGACCGACATCTACGCCGTGGGCACGATGCTCTACGAACTCCTCGTGGGGGAGGCTCCCTTCAACGGGCAGTCCGTGGCCGAGGTGCTGTCGCAGCAGATGTTCAACCAGCCGCCTCCCTTCAGCGAGCGACCGCCGTCGAGGGAGGTTCCGCCGGGCCTGGAGGCGCTGATGCTGCGAGCGCTCTCCAAGCGGCCGGAGCAGCGGCCCACGGCGGCGGAGTTTCGCGACGCGCTCTCCCTCTGCGCCCGGGGCTCGGACCCCCTCTCCCTGGCCGCTCGAGACGCCGTCGAGCGGGCGCGCGCCGCGGGCCTCTCCCGGGACGATCGAGCCCTCGCGCCCGACAGGGCGGCTCCCTTCGAGGGCAGGGCCAACGAGGTCGGGCCCTCTCCTCGCGTGGCGATGTGGGGCTTCTCCGCCGAGCGTGGGGCCGCGCTCCGCAACGCGCTCGCGGCGCACGGCGTGACGACCTACCCGGTGCGAGGCGACGGACTCACCGAGGCGGCCCCCGACCGGATGCCCTGGCGCGCGGTGCTGATCGCCGGAGACGCGGCGGCGGACGAGCGCACCCGCTGGGTTCGCTCGCGAGAGGACGCGGAGGTGAGGCGCCTCCCGACGCTGGTGCTCGACCTCCCCAGGGCCGCGGAGGCGGCCGCGATGATTCGATCCGGCGCGAGCGACGCGACGCTGTCCTCGGTGGACGATGCCGCGGTCTGCCAGAAGGTGCTGCGCGCGCTACGGAGGGGGCGGTAGTGCGCTCGCGCCACGCGGCCCTCGGGGCGGTGATCACCTCGCTGCTCCTCGCCTCCTCGGCGGTCGCCCAGCCGAGGCGCCGCCCTCCGAGGGGCCCAGCCCCGCCTGCGCCGACGGAGTTCATCACCGTGACGGTGCGCGCGGGCGAGACCTGCGCGGCCGTCGCCCGGCGGGTCTATCGGGCGCCTTCCCGCACCGACGTCATCCACCAGCACAACCCCACGGTGTGCCCGGGGCAGCGGAGGCTCACGGCGGGCCTGGTGCTGCGCCTCCCCAGGCGCCTGCCGGCGGCTCCGCGGCCCTCTCCGGTGGCCTGGCTCACGGCGGTCAGCAACGCGGTGCAGGTGCAGACCCAGCCCACCGCGCAGCCTCGCGCCGCCCGCAGCAACGACGCCCTCTTCCGGGGAACCCGCGTGAGCACCGAGGCGCAGTCGTCGGCGGAGCTCACCTTCCAGGACGAGACCCAGCTCCGGCTCTACGAGTCGACGCTGGTGGTGATCCTCGGAGACACCAGCACCCGGGTGCGGCGCACCGCCACCGCGAGGGACACCACCCTGGTCAACGGATCGCTGCGGGCCTTCCTGGGTGACCTCGCCCACGGTCCAGGTGGCGCGGCCCCGGTGGTGGTCGGTCCGGTCATCGGCATCGTCGGCCGTCGCCCTCCGCCTCGTCGCCCGCCTCCGAGGCGACGCTCGCAGGTCGCGATCAACACCCCGGGAGGCAGGGCGATCCTCCGCGATGGCGAGTCGCAGCTCTCGGTGTCCGAGGGCGCTCGCGCCGCCACCACGCTGACCGTCTACCGGGGCTCCGGGCAGCTACGCTCCGGGGCGCAGACGGTGACGATCCCCGAGGGCTTCGGCGCCCGCGCGGAGGCGGGGGAGCGCATCGCCCCGGTGCACCGACTGCCGCTCGCTCCGCTGTGGACCGCTCTGCCGCCCGCGGTGCTCCTCGCCCCGTCGCCTTCGCTGGTGGGCGCCTACGGTCCTGGCGTGACGCCGCCCGGGGACAGCGGGGTCCCGGCTCCCGCGGAGTGGCACGTGCAGGTCGCTCGCGACGAGGCCTTCACCGTGCTGGAGAGCGACGCGCGCCCGGCCCTCGCGGTCGACCACCTCGCGCTCCCGATCACCCCGGGGCAGCGCTTCGTCCGGGTGAGCGCCCTCGATGCCGAGCGCTACGAAGGTCCCTTCGGGCCGGTGGCCAGGGTGGCGGTCGTCTCCACGGCGCTCGCGCCCACGGCGGAGCCCTACCGGGAGAGCCTCTCGCTGCCCTCGGGGGTGAGCTGCACCCTCGACGGCGCTCCGGTCGCCGCGGGGAGCTCGACGGTGCTCGACCGGCTGCGCCCTCACACGCTGCGGTGCGCTCCCGAGGGCGACGGGGGCGCCGCCGCCGTGGCGACCTTCGACCGGGCGGCGAGGGCGCCCTACCGGGTGAGCGCGACGCTGGAGGAGGCCGACCCGGTGGCGAGGCGGGCTCGGGTGAGGCTGAGGCTCCTCGACCGGAGCGACGTGGCCTACGCCGAGGAGGCCTTCGCAGCGCAGGCGAGGGGAGGGCCGGTGAGCGCTGAGCAGGGCCGCGCGGTCGATGCCGCGGCGGGAGAGTGGAGCGTGCCCGTGCGCTGGAGCGTGGGGGCGACGTCGTTCAGCCTGCATCTCACGCTCGCTGCCGACGAGCAGGTGGACACCGACGCGCTCTCGCTGCCCCGGCCTCCGCCTCCGCCGGTGGTCCCCGATGGCGTCGCCCGGAGGCTCTCGGTGCGGGCGGAGGGGCTCTACGCCAACATGCTCTCCAGCTATCAGCGCAACGCCGACGAGGACACCGCCGGGGTGTTCATGGGCAACGCCAAGGACATCACCCACGGCCTCGCGGGATCGCTCCGGCTGGGCCTCGACCTCCGTCGCCCGGCGGTCGGTACCAGCGGTCTGGTGTTCGGCGTGGAGCTCTTCGCCGCCGGGGTGGTGTTCCCTCGCGGGGAGGAGGCGCCCGGCGTGTCGACGCTCCTCGGCGCGGGGGTGCGGCTCACCCCGAGCAACGGCGCGGTGCAGCCCTGGGTGTCCGCGGGGGCGGGGGCCGCGCTCACCGGCGGTCTGCTTCGCTTCGGCTTCGACGCGGGCCTCGGGGTGGACTTCCGACTGAGCCGGGCGCTCTCGATCGGTCCGGTGCTTCGCTACGTCCAGGTGGTCGAGCTCGGGGGCGACCCCGCCGTCGAGGCGCTCTCCGAGGACGCGCGGATGATCCAGGTGGGCCTCGGGCTGACGCTGCGCTTCCCGAGAGGGCGCTGAGAGTGTGTCTGACCCGCTACGCCCTCGCGGGCCTGCGTCCCCGGGCGAGCACCACGAAGAGGACGATCAGCGTGAGCACCGAGACGACCAGCGCGACGACGCTGTGCGCGACCATGGCCACGACGACTGTGACGGCGGTGAGCACGAGCGCGAGGGGGAAGGTCACGAGCATCGTGACGAAGCGCGACGCCGACCCGAGGAAGGGCAGCACGTTGAGGAAGGTCGAGATGGGGCCGAGGAAGAGCAGCATCCCGATCCACATCATGAGGAAGCCGATGACGCGGCCGATCCAGCCGGTGGCGGAGTACTCCGAGGCGAGGGTCTGGATGGCCGCCGGCCGGTCGCCGGAGAGGACGCGCATCCAGGGGTCGCCGTCGACGTTGAGGGGCGCGACGGTCCCGGCGCCTGCCTGACCGAAGGCGGTGACGGTGGTGCCGTTGCGCACGGCGGTGAAGCGCACGCGGAGGTCGCCCAGGTGGGGGGCGTCGGGGGTGCCGCTGCCGCCGAAGAGGTGTTCGCCCGCGGGGACGAAGCTCGCTCCCCGCCCGACGCGCTGGATCGTCGTGGGAGGCAGCACGGAGCCGCGCTCGAACTCGACGTGGGCGAGGTCGAGGTTCCAGGCGCCGACGGCGGCGCGGGGGACGACGAAGCGCGTGGACTGCACCGTCATGGGCGGGTTGTCGTGCCCTTCAGGGACGCGAAAGCCGCTGGAGGGCTGAGGCGTGGCGGTCCACCCGGTGGCGTAGGTGTACGTGGTCTGCGTGGTGGTCGAGCCGCCGGTGTTGCTGCGACTGTTGCTCGACCGGGTCTCGATCCACGCGAACTGCTCCACCTCGCGGCGCAGCGAGACGTACGGACCAGGCTGTACGAAGTCCGGGTCGCCGAGGGCTTCGGTCGAGGTGATGGGACCGGTCACGCTCACGGGCTGACCATCGAAGCCCGCCGCACGATCGGGTGAAGCGACCACCGTGCGCGCGGCGACCTTCGACCAGTCGGTGCGCCCCTCGGTCATCCAGAGCACCGCGAAGGAGCCGAGAAACAGAAGGATTCCCAGTGGAATCCCAACGATCGAGCGGACGATGTTGCCGCCGAAGCTGGTGTGCGAGGTCTCGGTGAAACGGTCTGCCATCGATGGACTCCTCCCGCGTAGTCGAACGCCGCTCTTGTACGTCAGGGCGTCGCTTCGGGTGCATCCTCGGAGCGACCGACGTACTCCTAAACCTCCATGAGCCGTCGTCATCTCGGGCTGGTCGCAGGTCTCTCGGGTCTGGGGTTGCTCTCGTCGTGCTCCGACCCCGCGCCCTCGCCTGGCGACGCCTCCGTCGCCGACGTCGCGGCCGATGCTCCGGCGGCCGATGCTTCGTCGGCCGATCTCCCTTCGACGCCGAAGGTGCGCGACCTCCCCGACCTGCCGGTGTCCGAGGGCGCCGTGATCGAGCCTGGGGTCCGCCGTGAGCGCTTCTTCGTCGACGCTCCGGCCCCGCCGCCGAACCCAACGACGATGGCCGCCACGCCGGCGATGTTCAATCGGGTGCCGGTGATGCGCTACCGCGTCGACGTCAGCCCCGCGGTGGCGGTGCGCGCGGTGGTGGTGGCGATGCCCGGCTTTCTCGGGGGCGCCGGCTCCTTCGACCCGCTGGCGCGCTCGCTGGTGAAGCGGGCGAACACCGGAGGAGCGCCCGTGGAGGTGTGGGTCATCGACCGCCGCGCCAACCTGCTCGAAGACCTCCGGGGGATGAACGCCGCCGACCGGCTCGGCGACCCCGAGGTGGCCGCGGGCTTCTACAACGACCAGTCGGTCACCATCGGGGGCGAGGTCTTCGGGGGCTACCGAAGGGCCAACGACGCCGCCCTCTCGTTCATGAGCGAGTGGGGCCTCGCGACGACGCTCGGCGACCTCCGCGCGGTGATCTCTCGGGTGCCGCAGCCTCGCGAGCACGTGGTCCTCGTGGGCCACTCGCTCGGGGCCACGATGGTCGAGTCCTACGCCGCGTGGGACTTCGACGGCGCCGGCGGGTACCGCAGCCTCGCGGGGCTGGTGCTCCTCGATGGCGTCGCTGGCGGCAGCGCGGCGAGCGAGTCGGCGTGGCGCTCCGGGTCGATGGGCGGGCCCTTCGGCTCCACCGCGGGCGTCGAGGCCCTGCGCCGCAGCGGGCCGTACTTCACCTCGCTGCCGATCCTCGGGGTGGGGGCGCTGGCCACCTCCGAGATCGTCGCCCGCCGCGCCGCGCTCTCGCCCTCTGCGGTGGTCGCCGACCCCAGCCGCGATCGCGTGCTGCGGCTGCTCTTCAGCCTCACGGCCGTCCCGCCGCTCACCAACGCCGCGGCGATGGGCCTCGCCTTCGACGAGGGCTCCTGCCCGCTGGCCTTCGCCCGGATGTCGATGGGACAGCCCACGGGCGGACCGCTGCGCATGGTGGCCAACCCCTTCGCCAGCGCCGAGCGGCTCACGGTCCCGAGCGGCCGCACCGAGACCTACTCGTGGATCGACGCGCCCATGAGCGCTCCGCCGGAGTTCACTCCGCTGGCCAACGCGGCGTCGGCGTGGTCCACGACGCCGACCAACTTCGGCGAGTGGTACTTCCCCACGAGGCTCTCGCTCGACACCTCCATCGTCGGCAACCTCCTGCTCGCGGCTGATAGCTGGCAGGTGCGAGAGGGCATCCGGGCGACGCACGGGGCCGAGGTCGACGTGCCCGTGCTGGCGGTCGCGACGGCCCTCGTCGGGCGGGCGAGCGCCTTCGAGGGGATGCGAGCGCGCGTGGCCCCGACGGTGGGCGCCGACCTGCCCGCAGCGGGCGCCGATCGGATGAGCGAGCGCGGGTTTCGCGCGCTCTTCGTTCCAGGGATGACGCACCTCGACCCGCTGACGGGCGCCGACGACGGCGTGCGCAACCCGGTGCCTGGGCTGGTCGCGGGCTTCGTGCGGGACAACACGCGGGGGACGGTGGTGGTGGGGTTGTAGGGCGGCCCCCTCACCGCGCTGCCGCGCGCCCTCACCCCCGCGGGGCGGGGGCAAGGGCTCACGGGAGCTGACAGGTTTTCGATTGAACTGAACGAAGTGCGGCGCCTCAGCTCACACCTGCCCTTGCGACGTCGGAGCCCTTGCCCCCGCTCCGCGGGGGTGAGGGCGCGCGGCAGCGCGGTGAGGGGGCCGCTCGACCCTACTGCGCCGGGAGGATCCAGGCTTCCATCACGTCGCAGCGGTCGCGGCGCAGCCCCGTGGCGGTGCGGATCATGTCGCCGAACTCCAGGTAGGTGTCGTTCGTGGCGGTGAAGGCGGGCCAGGTCGAGGCGCCCATGGCGTTGGGGGTGCCCGTGGCGGCGAAGCGCACCCAGGCGGCGCCCATCGCGTCGGCGACGGTGGTGTCGGCGTCGGTGCGGGCGAAGAATCCCGTGAAGCGGCCGAACACATAGGCGATCTCGGCGGAGTGATAGACGCCGAGGCCGGTGACCATGTTGGCGCGCTGGTTGAGCTTGCTGAAGTAGTACTGGAAGGCGGGCGTTCCGGTGGCGGCGACGAGGCGCGCCTGGGCGCGGGAGGGACAGCCGAAGACGGCGTCGCCCGCGAAGGCCGTGAAGGCCGCGAAGGCGCTGCCGTAGGCGGAGATCGGGTAGAGCCGCAGGACGTCGTCGACGTGATCGGGCACCAGCGGCGTCACGGCGGCGCGGTACGCGGCCTCGTCGGGGATCATCGCCCCGCGGGTGAAGATGGTGCCCTCGTCCCGGTTGGAGCCGGTGATGAAGGGCACGCGGTTGAAGCGCCCGGCGGCGAGCGCGCGCCACGGCGCCTCGGTGAGGATGTACCCGTCGATGGTGGGCTGGTAGCGCGCGCCGTAGCGCTCGAGCTCGATGGGGCGCGGCGCGGCGGCGAGCACCTCGGCGACGGTCTTGGCCCGCATGCAGGCGACGACGTCGGCGGCGGCGCCGCAGCCCACGGCCTGGGCGAAGAGGCGGCCCTGCGAGGCGGCGGACTGCACCGGCGCGCGGGCGTCCTCGTCGCGCAGCGGGGTGGTGAGGAAGCTGCACGGCCCGCTCTGGGTGATCGCGCGGTGGAAGAGGCCCGCGGACACGGGCGAGGTGACGTGGGCGCAGACCGAGATGCCGCCCGCGGACTCGCCGAAGATGGTGACGTTGGCGGGGTCGCCGCCGAAGGCCGCGGCGTTGTCGCGCACCCAGCGGAGGGCGGCCTGCTGGTCCATGAGGCCGTAGTTGCCGCTGGAGTGGTGGGCGGTGTCCTCGGCGGCGAGGGCGGTGTGGCCGAGGAAGCCGAGCTGCCCGAGGCGGTAGTTGAAGTTGATGACGACGGCGCCGCGGCGGGCGAGCTCGGGGCCGTCGTACTGGCCGTCGTTGCCGGAGCCCGCGCCGAAGCCGCCGCCGTGGATGAACACCATCACCGGGCGCGGCGCCACGGGCTGGATCGGAGGCGCCCAGAGGTTGATGAAGAGGCAGTCCTCGCTGGTGGTGGGGCTGCCCACGAGGAGGCCCGGGGCCTGCGGGCACGAGGCGCCCTTGGTGGCGGCGTCGCGGGGAGCGGTCCACGCGGTGGCGGGCTCGGGGGCGCGCCAGCGGAGCGGACCGACGGGCGGAGCGGCGTAGGGGATGCCGTAGAAGTGCTGCACGTCGTCTTCGGTGACGCCGAGCACGGGGCCGCGGTTGGTCATCACCATCGGGCGCTCGGCGGCGGGAGCATCGGTGACGACGGGCGCGTCGGTGGTCGAGGGGGCGTCGGTTGCCGAGGGAGCGTCGGTGGCTCCGGCGTCGGCGGCGGGCGTCGGGTCGGACGAGCAGGCGGCCAGGAGGAGGGGAAGGGTCCACGAGAGGCGCGGAAGCGAGGGCATGGCGGAGAGCGATATCAGATGGGCGCGGGGCGGGGCGAGGGGTGATCGCGGGAGGGAGGGAGGGAGCCGACTACGTCGTCGGAACGTCGGGCTTCGGCTCGTCGGACTTCGCCGTGCCGGTCGTGCGGGTCTTGTAGAAGAAGCGCCGCGCCCAGTCGGCCGGGAGCTTGTTCTTGGTTCCGCGCACCACGAGGCGGCCCAGGGTGGTGGCGCGGAGGGCGTTGAGGTCGTCGATGAGGCTCGCGATGTTGCGCGCGCGGTGGCTCGCCCGGTCGCCCGCAACGGTCACCCGCTCCGCGTCCGCGGCGTCGCCGACGGTGATGTTCTGCGCGAGGGTGACGCCGAGGCTCTTGAGCGCGGCCTCGGGCTCGGAGCCGAGCGCCTTGGGCCACGCGCGGACGACCTTGAGCTGCGAGGTGAGCCCCAGCCGGACGACGCCCGAGGCGGTGTCGGTGCCGAGGTAGCGCTTGAGGCGGGCGCCCTTCGCGTTGCGGTCGGCGTGGCGGATCTCGGCGACCACCTCGTTGGTGGTGTCGTCGAGGGCGTCGTCGGCCTCGTCGACCGCGGCCTGCGCGCCGATCTCGGCGCCCCAGTGCCCGAGCTGCGCGACGATCTCGGTGCGACAGCGGGCGGCGAGCGCGGTGAAGGGAGGAGCGAGGTCGGCGGTGAGCTTGTTCCGTAGCAGGCGCTGCTCGGAATAGACGGCGCGGTGCCAGACGGTCTCGAGGGAAGCGGTCGCGGGAATGGTCGGTATGGTCGGTGTTGCCATCGGCGGAATCTCCTCGGGGGCGAAGGTTATCTCGGGGGGCGCTGGGCGAGGGGAGGGGAATTGTGGTGGCCCCCTCACCGCGCTGCCGCGCGCCCTGCACCCCCGCGGGGCGGGGGCAAGGGCTCAGGAGTCTGGGAGGTTGGGGTGGAGCGGTCGGGGTGGGGAGGACGGGCGGCTACAGCGACGGCAGCGCGGAGGCGATGCGTTGCAGCACGCCCGCGAGATTGGTCATCACCTCGTCGTTGCGCACCCGCATCACGACCAGGCCCTCCGCGCAAAGGGCCTCGGTGCGACGGGCGTCCTCGTCGACTTGCAGGTCGTGAACGTCGCCGTCGACCTCGATCACCAGGCGCCACGCGGCCACATAGAAGTCCACGATCCAGCCGCGGATGACGTGTTGCGGTCGGGCGCGCACCCCGAGAGAGGTTCGACGCAGGCCGCGCCAGAGGCAGCGCTCCGCGGGCGTCATCGCGCGTCGCAGCGCCCGCGCTCGCTCGACCTTCTCGCGCTCTGCCCAGGGAGCCTCGCCAACACGCCGTCGCATCATGGAGCGGGTGTCTGTTCTGCGCGCGGTGGGGTTGCGTGGCCCCCTCACCGCGCTGCCGCGCGCCCTCACCCCCGCGGAGCGGGGGCAAGGGCTCAGGGAGGTTGACGGGTTTGCGATCGAACTGAACGGGTTGCGACCCCTCAGTTCACACCTACCTGTACGGCGTCGGAGCCCTTGCCCCCGCCCCGCGGGGGTGAGGGCGCGCGGCAGCGCGGTGAGGGGGCCAACGCGGCGCGCCGCCAGCGCCCACCGCACCAGCAACACCCCGCGCGACCCCTCCGCCAGCGCCCATCGCACCAGCAACACGCCGCGCTACCCCTCCGACGGCGCCCACCGCACCTGCAACACGCCGCGCTACCCCACCGCTGGCGCCCACCGCACCTCCGACACCCGCTGCGACGGCGCCCGTCGTTGGTCGCCGCCGACGCGATCTGTTACTCCCACCGTCGCGCATGGCCCGACGAACCCGCAGCGTCCGTACGCAGGTGCTGGCGGGCTTCGCGACGCTGATCATCGCCTTCGGGGGCGTCGCGGTCTGGTCGCTACAGCGCCAGCAGCGCACCGTGCGCTCGCTGCGCCTCGCCAACGAGGTCTACCTCCCGCTCACCGCCGCCCTCGGCGAGGACCGCGGAAACCAGAGCCAGCTCGCCACGGTGCTCGACCGCCTCGTCGACGAGCAGAATCGCGTCGGCTCGCAGACCTTCATCGACGTCACGCGTCGCTCTCGCCGTGGCCGGCTCGCCGGGGCGCGAGCCGTGGTGCAGCGCAGACTCCGCCTCGCGCTCGACCGCGACGACCAGCGCCTGCTGGAGGAGACCCTGCGCAGCCTCGACGTCATCGACCGGCTCTGGGCCGAGGACGAGCGGCTCTTCGACGGCCTGCTGCGCACGCTCACGAGCGCCGACCTCGCGCGGGCGCAGCGCGAGGAGCGCGAGCTCATCGGGCGCGAGCTGCAGAGCAAGGACGCGCTCACGTCGCTGATCCGGTCGTTGCAGGCGCGGGTGAAGGCGCTCTCCGACGGGGCCGAGCGGCAGCAGGCGGAGACGCTGCGCCTCACGGTGATCGCGACGGCCGTCGCGTGCCTGCTGGGGGTGCTGACGACGCTTCGGGCGCGGCGGGCGCTCGACCCGCTGGCGAGGCTCCGCGACCGGGCGCAGGCGGTGGGGCGCGGGGAGCTGGGCACGGTCCCGGTGCCCGCGGCGGAGGACGAGATCGGCGAGCTCGCGCAGGAGTTCGAGCGCATGGTCGGGGCGATGGGCGCGCGCGACGTGGCGCTGCGAGAGGCCAACGAGAAGCGCCTCCAGGCCGAGCGGCTGGCGGCGGTCGGGCGCATGGCGGCGCACGTCACCCACGAGGTGCGAAACCCGCTGTCGTCGATGGCGCTCAACGCCGAGATGCTGGGCGACGAGCTCGACGCCATGGGCGAGCCGGGGAGCGAGTCGCGGCGGCTGGTGCGCTCGATCCAGCGGGAGATCGACCGGCTCACCCGGCTGACGGAGGAGTACCTGCGCGTGGCGCGCCTGCCCACGCCGAGGCTCCAGCGCGAGGACCTCGGCGCCCTGGTGGACGAGACGCTGCTCTTCGTGGCGGCGGAGATGGGCGCCGCGGGGGTCGGGCTCACCAAGGTGCTGGAGGAGGCGACGCCCCCGGTGCGCGCGGACGAGTCGCAGCTACGGCAGGCGCTGCTCAACCTGCTGCGAAACGCGCGAGAGGCGATGGAGCTCGCGGGCGTCGCGTCGCCCCGGGTGGTGGTGCGGGTGATGGCGCTCGCGAAGGACGGCGTCGAGGGCGCGGCGGTGTGCGTGAGCGACTCCGGTCCGGGGTTGAGCGCGGAGGCCGAGGCGCACCTCTTCGAGCTGTTCTTCACCACCAAGTCGAGGGGATCGGGGCTCGGCCTCTCGCTCTCCCGGGAGATCGCCGTCGCGCACGGGGGGAGCCTCCACGCCGAGCGGGCTCCGGCCTCGGACGGGGGCGGCGCGCGCTTCGTGTTATGGCTCCCGGCCTCCCTCGACGAGGGGGAGACGGAAGGAGCCATCGATGCGGAAGGACGGTAGGGGCTACGACGCGCTGAGGCCGGTGAGCCTGGAGACCGGGTGGAAGCGCCAGGGCGACGGCAGCGTGCTCTACCGCGCGGGCGGCACGGTGGTGCTCTGCGTGGCGAGCGTCGACGAGGGCGTGAAGGACTTCATGAGGGGACGCGGCGCCGGCTGGGTCACCGCGGAGTACCTGATGCACCCGCGCACCGGGCCGAAGCGGCAGAACCGCGACGGGTTCAACGGCCGTCCGCTCTCCGGGCGCTCGCAGGAGATCGCCCGGCTCATCGGGCGGGCGCTGCGCTCCTCGGTGGACGGCGCCGCGCTGGGCGAGCGCACCATCACCATCGACTGCGACGTGCTCGAGGCCGATGGCGGGACGCGCACCGCCAGCGTCACCGGCGGCATGGTCGCGCTGGCCATCGCGCTCGACGGGCTGCGCGCCCGGGGCCTGCTGAAGGGCAGGCCCATCGTGTCGCTGGTGGCGGCGGTGAGCGCGGGCGTGGTGGGCACCGAGCCCATGCTCGACCTCTGCTACGAGGAGGACCGCGACGCCGCCATGGACGCCAACGTCGTCGCCACGGAGGCGGGGGCCCTGGTGGAGCTTCAGTGCACCGCCGAGGGGGCGCCGGTCGCCAGGGCGCAGGTCGACGGGCTGGTCGACCTCGCACTCGGCGGCATCGCCTCGCTGGTGGCCGCGCAGAAGGCGGCGCTGGCCGCGGCGGGCGTCGACCTCGCGGCCCTGCACCGCTGATCTGGACCCCGGCATTCGCTGCTGGAAGCTGGTCCGAGCGGGGCCCCTGGAGCTATGCACTTCCGAGGAGCGATGAGTCGACGGCGCGGTGTCGGGTGGTGCGTGGGTCTGCTGCTGGCGGCTCCGGCCTTCGCTCAGCCGCTCCCGGACGCGTCCCGCCCCACCGATGCCACGGTGCGGCCCTCGGACGCCGCGGTCTCCGTGAGCGCCCCGAGCCCTCGCGCCGTCGCTCGGGCCGCAGCCCGCCGCGCCGCCGTCCGTCCTCCGACCGCTCCGCCGCTCCCGCCCCTTCCCCCGGAGCCCCGCCGCCCGAGGGACCCCTGCGACGAGGCCCTTCGCGCCGCGCAGTTCGACGACGTGACCGGCGCCGAGCGCGCCTACGGTCCGTGCCGTCGCCGGGTCATCGTGAGCGGTCGCCCGCTCACCGAGGCGGACCTCCGCACGCTCGAAGACGTCACCACCTCGCTCCACGCGCTGCGCCGGGCGGACGGTCAGTTCTGCATCGCCCCGGCGGCGCCCTTCGACCTCGGACCCTGGCTCGCGGGCGCCCGCGAGGTGCGCAGCTGCCTCTCCTCGATGGACCGCGTGATCTCCTCCGAGGAGACCATGGAGCGGCTGCTCCGCTCCGACCCCTACGCCAACGGCCGCATCGTGGCGGTCGAGGCCCTCAACCCGACGGCCGCGCGGCGCTCCCGCCGTGGCCGCCGTCCAGACCCAGCCGTGGAGGCCGAGATGGTCAACCTGGCCCGCCTCGTCGGGCGTCAGTACATGCGCACCTGCCGCTGCCTGAGCGGACCGCAGCCGGACAGCGCCGCGGCGGTGCGCGCGATGCGCCTGCCTCCCACCATCGAGTCGGTGCTGCTGCGCGGGCTCCAGGAGCGGGGCGACCCGGTGTCCTCGCCATGACCGCCCGTCCGCTGCTGCTGGCCACCGCCAACCGGGCTAAGCTCCGTGAGCTGCGAGAGCTGCTCTCCGACCTGACCGTGCTCGGCCTCCACGACGTCGGCATCGACGACCTGCCCGAGACCGCCGACACCTTCCTGGGCAACGCCACGCAGAAGGCCGTCGAGGCCGCGAGGCGCACCGGGCTCCCCTGCCTCGCCGACGACTCGGGGCTCTGCGTCGACGCCCTCGAAGGGGCGCCCGGCGTGTACTCCGCGCGCTACGCAGGGCGTCACGGCGACGACGAGGCCAACCGCGCGCTGCTGCTCGAGCGCCTGCGCGACGTGCCCGACGCGCTGCGCACGGCGCGCTTCCGCTGCGTGCTGGCGCTGGCCGACGAGGCCGGGGCGCTCGGATCGCAGGTGCTCCACGCGGAGGGCGAGTGCCCCGGGGTGATCGTCCGCGCGCCTCGCGGCGAAGGGGGCTTCGGCTACGACCCGCTCTTCGTCCCGGCGGGCGACACGCGCACGATGGCGGAGCTCCCCTCCGCGGTGAAGCACTCGCTCTCGCATCGAGGCGCTGCGCTGCGGGCGATGCTCCCGACGCTGCGCGGATACCTCTCCTCACTCTGAGCCGGGTTCTGGCGTAGCGCGGAGAGGCCTCGGATACTCGGTCGGGCACCGATGGCCACCACCACCAATCAGACTCTTCCTGTCGGTACGGCTGTCGGCGGACAGTGCGTGATCGAGCGCCACCTCCGGAACGGCGTCATGACCGAGGTCTACCGGGCGCGCCGCGAGGGCAGCGGCCGGGATCGCTTCGAGGTGCGCCGCTTCACGCTCGTCGCCTCGAGCGAGGCGCTGCGCGCGGTGCGCCGGGAGCTCGACCGCATCCAGGCGATGAAGATGCCCGCGATCCCTGAGCTGGTCGACGTCATCGACGATCCGGTGGGGCTGCTGGTGGTGACCGCGACCGTGGCCGAGGGGGCCACCTCGCTGCGCATGACCCTCGACGCGGCGGGGCCGCTCGACGTCGCCGACTGCGTGCGCATCGTGCGCGTCGTGGCGGGCGTGCTCGACGTGCTGCACGGCGCCTCGCCACAGGTGCTGCACCGGCGGCTCTCGCCCGACACGATCACCCTCATCGGCCCGCAGCGCGAGGTGCGCGTCGAGGAGTGCGGGCTCGCGCAGGCGCTGGTCGATGCGGGGCTGGTCAACGCGCGGGTCCCGCTGCAGGCGCGGCAGTACCTGTCGCCCGACGAGCTCTTGCAGCGGCCGTCTCCGAGGGGCGACCTCTTCGCGCTCGCCTCCGTGGCCTTCGAGTGCCTCACGGGGCGCCCGGCCTTCCTCGGGGCCACCGAGGCCAGCCTGTCGGCGGCGATCCTTCGCGGGGTGCGCCCTTCGGTGAGCGCGCTGCGTCCCGAGGTTCCGGCCGCGGTGGACGGGGTGCTGGCGAGGGCGTGGTCCGCCGATGCCTCCAAGGGCTTCGCCTCGGCTGCGGCCCTGGCCGACGCCCTGGCCACGGCCCTCGGCGTCCCTGGCTCCGGCGCGAGGCCGCCGCTGCGCATCGAGCCCCCGCACGGCTCTCCCCCCGCGGGAGCGTCGGTGCTCAGCCCCGGCGAGCTCAGCATCATGAAGGCGACCATCCTCGGGGTGGGGACGCCATCGAAGCCCCCCGCTGCGCCTCGGGCGAAGCCCACCGAGGCCGAGAGGCACGCGCTCCAGGAGCCCGCGCCGATGGCCCCGACGCGCTCCCGCCTGGTGGGCGGCCGACCGCAGATGCCCACGCAGAAGGTCGAGGTGCCTCGCATCCATCCGCCAGGCACCGAGCGGGTCGGCGAGGAGGGCGAGCGACCCACCTTCCCTCCTGCGCGCCTGCCTCCGGCGCCCCCGATCCCCGCGGCCGCGGCCGCCGAACGCCCGGCGAACTCCGACCTCTTCAACATCGCCGACATCGAGGGCCTCGACATCCCGCTGTCCCCCGAGAAGGTCCCCTCCGCCGCCCCTCCGGCGCCGCGCTCGCCCTCGATGCCGCCGCCGATTCCGAAGGTGCCCTCGCGCTCGCCGACGATCCTGCGCTCGAGCGTTCCCCCGCCGGGGGCGGCGCCGCTGCTGGTGCCGGAGCCGGAGTCACCCTCGACCGAGGTCACCTTCGAGATGGACGCGGAGATCCCCGCGTCGGTGGTCGACGACCTCGCCGGGGACACCTGGGAGTCGCCCTCGCCGACCGCTCCCTCGAGGCCCCCTTCGATGCCGGCGCTCCCTCGGGTCACGGCCACCGAAGCCCCTGTGGCCCCGGTGGCTCCCGTGTCCCCCGACGAGTCGGAGCCCGCGCCCACGCTGACGCTGGACTCTTCTCCTCCGGACGAGGCCGAGCCCGAGCCCGATCAGGAGCCCTCGGTCCCGTCCTTCCCGATCCCTCCGGAGCCGACGCCCGCGCCGGGGTGGTCGTTCCCTCCGATGTCCGAGCCTCCCGCGCCGCCGCCTCTGTTCGAGCACGCCGCTCCGCCGCCTCCCTCGGTGCCGGCCGCGGTCCCCGTCCCGATCGCGCCGCCCTCGGTGCCGGTGAGCTACCCTGACGCGCGCCTCGCCGAGGCAGGAGCTCCTCCTCCTCCCAACCTGGCGAAGTGGAAGATCATGGGCGCCTCCCTCGTGGCGGCCGCGGCGATCGTCACCGGCGGCCAGATCTACCTCGCGAAGATCCGCCAGACCCCAGAGGCTCCGCGGCAGGTGCCCGCGGTCGTGCTGCCTACGCCGACACCCCTGGCGCCCGTCGTCGCTCCCCCGACCGTGGTGGACGCGTCCGTGGCGGCGGCTGCCGACGTGGCTGCGACGACCACCGCGGACGCTGCGACCGCAGCGGCGACCGCTGTGGATGCGGCGACTGCTGTGGACGCGGCGACCGGCGACGTCGGGGTGGTCCGTCCCGCGGTGGTCGTCGACGCCTCGGCGCCCGCGCCCTCCGGCGAGGCCGCCTGGGACGTCGCGATCTTCGGCGCCAGCAACGATCCTCCCCGCGATCACCCCCGTCGGCGCGACATGGATCACCTCGAGGTCGCGCTCGAACCCGAGGTCCGTCGCTGCGTCGGGCCGAGCTCGTCCCGGCACGTTCGCATGGCGGTGGTGTACGAGGGCGCGACGGGTCGACCGCGCTCGCTGCGCATCGTCGGCAGCTACTCCCAGCCCCCGGTGGGCACCTGCCTCGAAGCCCTGCTTCGCGCCCACCCGGTGCCGCCGTTCACCGACGACGAGTTCGAAGCGAACTACGTCTTCAGCACCAGCGACGAAGAGGACTGAGCCCGCGCCGCGCGTCGTAGTGGGGAGTCGCGGACATCGATGTCCGTTGGCTCCTCGCGCGCCGTGCGTTGGACGCTGAAATGAAGAAAGCCCCGGAGGACCGGGGCTTTCTGGGGGTGGGACATCTCGGACTTGAACCGAGAGCCAATGGATTAAGAGTCCACTGCTCTACCAATTGAGCTAATGTCCCGAAGCGGAGGAGGCGTTTATCTCAGACCGATAACCCTGTCAACAATCTATCTAATGTCTGTCTTTTTTGCTCTTCGGCGCGCCCGAGAGGGGTCGAACCTCTAACCCTCGGATCCGAAGTCCGATGCTCTATCCATTGAGCTACGGGCGCATGGAGACAGTCAAAGTGGGGTGACCGACGGGGATTGAACCCGCGACCATCGGAGCCACAATCCGATGCTCTACCAGCTGAGCTACGGCCACCGAACCAGGGGGGAAGGCTTCTAACCCAGAACGTTGGTGCTGTCACCAATCAATCTGCAAAAAAACACGAAGGCGGTGCCGGGCCTCGGGAGAGCGTGTTAGGGTCCGCTTCACCTTCCGCGCTGGCGGACGGGGTGTAGCACAGCCTGGTAGTGCACTAGCTTTGGGAGCTAGATGTCGTGGGTTCGAATCCCTCCACCCCGACCCTCTTCGTCCGTGCCCGTAGCTCAATCGGATAGAGCAGCGGCCTTCTAAGCCGCCGGTTGCGCGTTCGAGTCGCGCCGGGCACGCCGCATGACCCACCGCGTCGGCCTGGGAATACTCCTGCTGGTATTCGTCGCCGGCTGCGGTGTCACCCCCGACGACGCCGCCGACCTCGACGACGCCTCCATGGACGACAGCCCTGAGGGCGACGCCCCCGACGCCGACGCCCCCGACGCGCTCGTCGACGTCCCCCGCGACCGCCCCGCCGACGCGCTCGTCGACGTCCCCCGCGACCGCCCCGACGCCTCCGCCGATCGCATGGTGCCTTCCGACGGGGGTTGTCCGCCGGAGATGGCGCTGGTCCAGGGGCGCGTCTGCGTCGACCGCTGGGAGGCCCACCTCGAGGCGCGCGACATGGACGGCGGCGTGTCGGCGTGGTCGCCGTACACCAACCCGGGCTCGCGCTGGGTGCGCGCGGTGTCCGCCGAGGGGGAGGTCCCCCAGGGGTACATCACCGGGGCCCAGTCGAGAGACGCCTGCCGCAACGCCGGCAAGCGCCTCTGCGCGCTCCCCGACTGGCTCGCCGCCTGCCGAGGACCGACCGGCCAGATCTACCCCTACGGCAACACCTACGTGCGCCGTCGCTGCAACGAGGGCCGCACGCCCCACCCGGTGGTGCAGTTCTATGGCACCTCCGTCGGGGTCTTCACCTTCGAGCGCATGAACAACCCCGGCATCAACCAGCAGCCCGACTCCCTCGCCCCCGCCGGGGCCTTCACCGGCTGCGTCTCCCCCGACGGCCTCGCCGACATGGTCGGCAACCTCCACGAGTGGATCGATGACCCCGCCGGGACCTTCAAGGGCGGCTTCTACGCCGACGCGGAGATCAACGGCCGCGGCTGCCTCTACACGACCACCGCGCACAGCTTCGACTACCGCGACTACTCCACCGGGTTCCGCTGCTGCGCCGACCCGCGATGACCGATCGGGTCTCGCTGCTGCTGTCGCTGCTGGTCGCGGCCACCCTCGGGTGCCACCGCCCCGTCGCGCCCCGTCGCGCCCCGGACGTCGCGCTCGTCGAGCCCGCGCGCGAGACCTGCGACCCGGCGCCGCGCTGCCCCGACTCCGCCTCCACGCCGGTCAGCCTCGCGGGGGACCGCGCCTACGAGCGCATCCGGGAGATCGCCGCCCGCCCGTCCGCGGAGATCGACCTCGGGGAGGTCAGCGCCTGGATGGCCTACGCCCGCGACCCCACCGTCGACGTCCCGAGGCTGCTGCGCCGGCTCGACGCCATGGCCGCGGAGGTGCGCGCCGCGCTGCCGCGATCGTGCGACGCCCGCTGCCGGCTGCGGGTGCTCGTCCGCCACGTCTTCCACGTGTGGCGCTTCGAGGCGGTGAGCGACCCCAACGGGCTCTACAACGACCCCGACCACGACCTCCTCGACACCGTCATCGAGCGGCGCCGCGGGTACTGCGAGGGCCTCTCGGTGCTGCTCCTCGCGCTCGGTCGGCGCATGGACATCCCCCTCGCGGGCGTGCTCCGGCGGCAGCACATCTACGTGCGGTACATGGGCGATGGCGCCCGCTGGGACGTCGACCTCACCCGCGGCGGAGCGCCTCCCCTGCCTGATCCGGTGCTGCCCCTCTGCCGCCCGAGGGAGGGGCTCTACGAGCGACCGCTCGACGCGCGCGAGCTGGTGGGCCAGGTGGTCTCCGTGGTGGGCATCCTCGACGGGCTGCGCGCCCGCCGCGCGTGGCTCGACGCCGCCATGACCTGGGCGCCCACGGACCCCGACCTGCGCAACAACCGGGGCGTCGAGCGGGAGCGCGACCTCGACCTCGCGGGCGCCCTCGACGACTACCGCGCGGCGGCCACGCTCGACCCCTGCGCGGCCTTCTATCGGGTGAACATCGCCGGGGTGCTGCGCCGCATGGGACGCACCGCGGAGGCCGAGCAGACCCTCTCGGCGCTGGAGCAGGACATCGCCCGCCGCGCCGCCGAGGACGATCCCCTCTACGTCTCGCTGGCGCACGGCGACCTGGCGCTGGAGCGCGGCGACGACATGCTGGCCGAGCGGTGGTTCCTCCGGGCGACGGTGGCGTCGGAGGGGGCGCCGGTGGCGAGGGAGTCCTTCGGGGTCGCGCGCCTGGTGCAGGGCGATGCCGCAGGGGCCGCGGAGGAGTTCCTGGCGGCGCTGGAGGAGGGGCCGGACCCCGACCTGCGCATCTGGCTGGTCGAGGCGCTCGCGGCCTCGGGAATGGCCGACCCGAGGGTGGAGCTCGACCGGGCCGCGAGGGACGGCGCGGCGCTCGAGGACGTGCTGCTCTGGCGCGCGGTGCTGGCCGAGCGTGAGGGCAGGACGGACGACGCGATGACCGCGGCCCGGCAGTGCCTCGACTCGGAGGGATCGCGCTGCGCCAGGGCGCTGGTGGTGCTGGGCGACCTCGCGCGGGGGCGAGGCGACCGGGCCTGCGCGCGGCGCTACTACGAGACCTACCTCACCTGCGGGCCGCAGCCTCGCGATCGCTACGCGCGCTGGGTCGACGGCTCGGTCATGGAGCGAATGGAGGCGATGGCGCGCGAGCCCTTGTCTACGGCCAGCGATGCCGACACCCTTCGCGCCGACGGAGGAACCCGATGACGACGAACGTTCTGGCAGTACTGGGCGCGGGGATGCAGGGCACCGCGGCGGCCTACGACATGGCCCGCTTCGGCGCGGCGCAGGTGCGTCTCTTCGACGCCGACGGCCCCCGCGCAGCGGTCGCGGCCCACCGCATCAACACGCTGCTGGGGAGGTCGGCGGCGACCGGCGCGGCCCTCGACGCGCGCGACGGCAAGGCGGTGACGAGGGCGCTGGAGGGCGTCGCGGTGACCCTCTCCGGGCTGCCGTACTACCTCAACCTCGGCGCGGCGAAGGCGGCCATGGAGGCCGGGAGCTCCTTCGGTGACCTGGGCGGCAACACCGACGTGGTGTGGGAGGAGCTGGCGCTCGACGGCGAGGCGCGGGCGAGGGGGGTGAGCATCGTCCCCGACCTCGGGCTCGCGCCGGGGATGGGCAACACGCTCGCGGCCTACGCCATGGGGCGGGTGCGCGGCGCGCGGAAGGTGAGCGTGCGCTGCGGGGGACTGCCGCAGGTGCCGAGGGCCCCGCTCGATTGCAAGCTGGTGTTCTCCGTCGAGGGGCTGACCAACGAGTACTTCGGCAAGGCGGTGTTCCTCCGCGATGGAAGGCGCGTGGAGGTCGACACCTTCGACGAGCTCGAGGCCGTGCAGTGGGAGGGAATGCCCGCCCTCGAGGCCTTCACCACCTCCGGCGGAACCTCCACCTGCCCGTGGACCTTCGAGGGGCGCCTGGAGTCCTACGACTACAAGACCATCCGCTACGACGGGCACTTCGCGAAGATGAAGCTGCTCAAGGACCTCGGGCTGCTCGACCTCGCGCCCATCGACGTGCTCGGCGCGAAGGTGGTGCCGAGGGAGGTGTTCCACTCGCTGGCGCGCGCGAAGCTGGCCTTCCCGGGCGACCGCGACCTGGTGCTGCTGCGGGTGACCTGCGAGGGCGCCGAGGAGACCCTCACGCTCTCGCTCCGCGACGACCACGACGAGGCCACCGGCTTCACCGCGATGGAGCGCACCACCGCCTTCCCCGCCTCCATCGTCTGCCTGATGATGGCCGCGGGCGAGGTCTCCCCGGGGGCGCACCGGCTCGAGTCCGCCGTCGACGCCGAGCGCTTCGTCGAGGCGCTGTCGAAGCGCGGGTTCACGCTCTCCGAGCAGCGCGTCTCCCGGGCTTGAGCCCACCGGGCGACCGGACTACCGTCCCGCCGCCATGGAGAACCTTCGGAGCTACCTCGGAGGCCGCTGGATCGATGGATCCGGCGACCGCGTCGACCTCTTCAACCCGGCCACCGAGGAGGTCGTCGCAGGGCTGCTTCCGGACGGCCTCGACTACGCCTCGGCGCTCGCGTACGGCCGCGCCAGGGGCGGTCCCGCGCTGCGGGCGATGACCTTCGCCCAGCGCGGCGCGATGCTGAAGTCCCTCGCGGGCGCCCTCCACGCGAAGCGCGACGAGCTGCTCGACATCGGCATGCTCAACGGCGGCAACACCCGCTCCGACGCCAAGTTCGACGTCGACGGCGCCATCGGGACGCTCACGTACTACGCCGAGCTCGGCGCCTCGCTGGGCGATGGGCGCTGGCTCCTCGACGGCGCCGCCGTCTCCCTCGGCCGCTCCTCCAAGGTCACCGCGCAGCACGTGCTCACGCCCCGCCTCGGCGTGGCGGTGCACGTCAACGCCTTCAACTTCCCCGCCTGGGGCCTCGCGGAGAAGGCCGCCGTGGCCCTCCTGGCGGGCGTCCCCGTGCTCGCCCGCCCGGCGCCCGCCACCGCCTGGCTCGCGGCCCGCGTGGTCGAGCTCTTCCTCGCCAGCGGCGCGCTGCCCGACGGCGCGCTCTCGCTCTCCGTCGGAGCGCCCGGAGACCTGCTCGACCACCTCGGTCCACAAGACGTCTTCGCGTTTACCGGATCAGGTAAGACCGGGGCGCTGCTGCGAGGGCGACCCAACCTCGTGGCGAGCGGGACGCACGTCAACGTCGAGGCCGACAGCCTCAACGGCGCGGTGCTGGGCCCCGACGTCGAGCGCGGCGGCGACACCTGGACCCTCATGGTCTCCGACCTGGTGCGAGACATCACCCAGAAGGCCGGGCAGAAGTGCACCGCCATCCGTCGGGTGCTGGTCCCGCGCGACCGCCTCGACGAGCTGCAGGAGGACGTCATCGAGCGCCTGCTGGTGGTGCGCACCGGCGACCCCCGGGTGGAGGGCGTCACCATGGGTCCGGTGGCGACCGCCGCGCAGCTCGAGCACGTGCGCGAGGGCCTCGGCCGGCTGATCGCCTCCGGGGCGAAGGCCGTCGCGGGCGGCCCGGCGCGCATCGACGGCGAAGGGGTCGCGGGGCCGAAGGGGTACTTCGTGGCGCCGACGCTGCTGCGGGTCGACGACGCGGCGAGCGGCGACGCGGTGCACTCGCTGGAGGTCTTCGGTCCGAGCGCGACGCTCATCCCCTACGAGGGCGCGGGCGAGGCCGTGGCGCTGCTGGCGCGCGGCGGCGGCGGGCTGGTGACCTCGGTGTACAGCGAAGACCGAAACTTCGCGGCGGAGGTGGTGATGGGGACGGCGCCGTCCCACGGCCGCGTGACGGCGGTCCACGCCAAGGTCGCGGGCGCCTGGATCGGCCCCGGCGCGGTGCTCCCGCAGCTCATCCACGGAGGCCCCGGGCACGCGGGCGGCGGCGAGGAGCTGGGCGGCGCGAGGGGGCTCGGGCTCTACCTTCAGCGCACCGCCATCCAGGGCTACGGCCCGCTGGTCGAGTTCATCACCTCGTCGGGCGTACGGGCCGGTTGATTCCAGGTCGGGGAATGCCCTAGAAGGGCGATCGGAGCGAAGAGCCAATATGTCAGCAGATCATCACGCCGCGATCGAAGACGAAGACTTCCAGCGCATGCGCGCCTACGACAAGAACTGGAACGGGCCGAAGTTCGTCGGGATGCTTGTCGTGACCCTCGCGATCGCGCTCACCGTGATCTACGGCCTCTCCAGCCTCGGCTCCGGCTGATCGCCGCGAGCGCCAGCGCCCACCCCCACAGCCAGTCACCTCGCCTCGTCGCGCCCGCCGTAGCGGCGTCGCAGCTCAGCAGGCGCCTCCTCGGCGCAGGCTCGCTGCGCCTCGTCACCGGCGTGGGTGAAGGCATCGCGTCGGCGAGCGCCGGGGCCTCGGAGAGGCGGGTGATGCGGATGGTCCCGTGGTCATTGCAGGCCTGTGACCAGAACTCCCCGGTGAGCTCGGTGGCGCTCACCCGGCGCAGGGCGTAGCGGTCGCCGAGGCAGAGCCGCCAGCCGTGGGCGGGGTGGTTCTCCAGCATGGCCGTGTCGCGCAGCTCGAGGCCCTGGCCCGCGTCGAGCCACTGCCCGACGAAGGTCCGACGGTTCCAGCCGCTCTCCAGCGACGACCACAGGAAGACCCCGTGGACGGAGTCGCCGCTCGTGCAGATCTGGAGCGTGGCCTCGGCCGACGGGTCGTTGCCCGCGATGTGCCCTCGCCAGAGCTCGCACTCGGGCGGCGGCTCGAGCGGCGGCGGGCGTCGCGGGTCGCGGAGCTGCACCGTCCCCTGGGCGCCGGAGAGCGCGGGGAGCAGCAGCAGCGAGAGCGCGATCGGGGAGAGGCGAGGCACGCGCCCAGTGTAGGCCGGGCCCGCGCGAGGGGCCGAGAATCAGGCCGCGGAGGTCAGTGCGTCCACTGGAGGCCGACCATGGTCTGGCCGAAGCCGCCGGGGAAGATGCCCGCCGGGGAGCGCGAGGCGATGTAGACGTTGGGGATGCCGCGCGAGTCGGTGAAATACCCTTGGAGGTTCTTCACCGTGAGCGACACGCCGAGGCCCGTGCGCCGGTGCGTGTAGCGCGCCGCGAGGTCGACCGTCTGAAACGACGAGATCGGCCCGAAGAGCCCGTCCGCGCTCGGCACGGCGCGGTTGTCGACGTCGGTGTAGTGCCGGCTGACGTACATCCACGAGGCCTGCGCGGTGAGCCCCCACGGGGTCTCGAAGCCGACGGTGGTCATCATGGTGTGGGGCACCGAGTAGGGCACGAGGTTGCCGTCCACGGGGCGCCGCGCGCCGTCGGCGAAGGTCCGGTCGCCCACCACGCGCGCGTCGACGAAGGTGTACCGCAGGCCCAGGAACACGCTGGTCGGCCAGCGTAGCGCCCGCCCGAAGTCGAGCTGCACCGCGGCCTCGACGCCGGCGTGGCGGGTCTTGCCGATGGAGGCGAACTCCGTGTCCTCGCCCGACACCTGGACGGTCTCGTTGGAGAAGTCCATCAGGAAGCCGGTGCTCTCCGCGCGCAGCCAGTTGCCCACCGAGAGCCGGGCGCCCGCCTCGTAGTTGACGCTCTCCTCGGCGGCGAGGAGCTGGTCGCGCGCCGAGCTGTTGATGGTCGGGAGGATGCGCGGCGGGGCGTACCCCCGGTGCATACCCCCGAAGAGGGTGACCGCGGGCCACTGGTAGCTGGCGCTCACGCCGGGGATGACCTCGACGAGCTGGCTATTGGAGCGGCGGTCGAGGTCCACGCCCTGGTCGCGACGCTGGACGATGTCCGAGAAGTAGCTCTCCACGCGCACGCCCGGCACCAGGTTGAGGCGCTCGGTGATGAACAGCCGCTCCTGCACGAAGGCCGCGATCGCGGTGCCGTTGCGCTCCTGCTCGGTGGCGAGCTCGCCCGAGCGGGAGCGCGCGCCGCGGCCGAGGAGCACCCGCACCACGGAGTTCTCGTGGAGGACCCGGCCTCCCACGTCGAGGTCGTGGCGGAAGGGGCCGGTGCGGAAGCGAGCGCGGAGCCGGGGCTCGACGCCGAAGACCTGGTACGCGCGGTCGGAGGAGAGCGACTCGTCGCGGAGGAAGATGGCCCCGCCCGGGGTCGACTGGTCGCCGACGATGCGGTCGTAGAGCAGCGGCGGGCCGCTGAGCTGCTGGTCGAGGGGGACGCTCGGGTTGGGCTGCGGCGAGCGGTCGTAGCGCTGGAAGTCCCAGTCGCGGGTGGTGGTGTACCCGTACGCGATGGTGCGGAGCTGCAGGGCGCTGCTCGGGGTCCAGGTGTGGGCGACCGCGGCGCTGAAGCGCTGCACGGAGAAGAGGTCGTTGGGGACGGGGTTCTGCCGCGGGTCGCGCTCGAACATCGACTGCGTGAGCCCGAGGTAGGTCGAGGCCGAGCTCTCGTTGTAGGCGCCGAAGCGGAACATCAGCTCCTGTCGCGCGCCGAGCTGGAGGATCACCTTGGCGTAGAGGTCCGTCACCTCGAAGCCCATGCGGCGGAAGCCTTCGCCCTGGCGGCGCAGCGCGCTCACGACGAAGCCCGCGTTGCCCACGCGGTTGCCGTAGGTGAGCTGCCCCATGAAGAACCCGCGGTCGCCCGCGACGGTGCGAAGGCTGAGGGTCTCCCGAAGCGGAGGCGCCGGGGTCACGTAGTTGATGACCCCGCCGACGGTCGACGGCCCGAAGAGCACGTTGCCCGAGCCGCGGATCACCTCGATGCGCCCCATGCGCTCGACCGGCGGGTTGTAATACATCTCCGGCTCGCTGTAGGGCGCGAGCGAGATGGGGATGCCGTCCTCGAGGATGAGCACCCGGCGACTGCGCGTCGGGTCCATGCCGCGGATGGAGATGTTGGGTCGGAGCCCCATGCCCTCCTCGTCGCGCACGTACACGCCCGGCACCCGCCGCAGCGCCTCGTTGGCCGACATCGGCTGCGTGCGCTGCATCTCACGCTCGCTCAGCACCGTCGTCGCGCCAGGGATGCGCGCCATCGCCCGGGCCGACGATCCCACCACCGTGGCCTCGCTGATGGGCTCGTCGTCCGGCGGCGGCGTCGGCTGCGGCCGCGGCTGCGACCACCCCACGCTCGGAACCAGGCCCAGAACCCCCAGCAGAAAGCCTCGACGGGCACTGAAGGTGAGAATCATTCGCATGAGTTTGGTTGGGAGCAGTACTCCACCGTCGAGCGTTGGGTCAAGGATGCTGTGACGGCCCCTTCGCGATCCAGTCGGGCGCCAAACCCGACGGGATGTTTCATGACGTTGCAGCGCCTTCGATCGGGCGCTCCCGATGCCCTCCCTGGGGCGCCGGTCGCCTCCGAGAGCTCGGAGCGGGCGTGATACAGCGCACCTGCCCAGTGCGCCTCGACCTGGACCGCATGGACGATGAAACACGATGAAACGCAATTGAAACACGCGCAACGTCCCCGACGCGAGCCTCGTGAGCTCCTTCGCCCGGTGGACGCCGCGTCATCCAGCCATCGGGCCTCGTGGCTCGCCCGGTGCTACCGAAGGGGCCTGAACTCCATGGCGCTCCCACCGAAGGCGGTCTGATGAACCTCTCGCTCCCAGCCATCTTTGGCGCCGGACTGCTCACCTTCGGGTCGCCGTGCGTGCTGCCGCTCATCCCCATCTACCTCTCGGTGCTGGTGGGCGCCTCGATCAGCGACGTGCGCAGCGGGGCGCAGCGAGGGCGGGTGCTGGCCACCAGCGCGGCCTTCGTGGTCGGCCTCACGCTGGTCTTCATGGCCATGGGCATGGCCGCGACCGCCGTGGGCCACGCGCTGCTCTCCCACCGCACGCTGCTCCTCCGGCTCGGCGGCATCGCGGTGCTGCTCTTCGGACTGAAGTTCCTCGGGGTGCTCCGAGTGCCCTGGCTCGACCGGGAGTTTCGCCCCGGCCTCGACGCTCCCGGCCGTCGCGGCGGCCTGCTCGGGGCGCTGGTCTTCGGCGCAGCCTTCGGCTTCGGCTGGACGCCCTGCATCGGCCCGGTGCTCGGCACCGTGCTCACCTACACCGCGAGCGCCACCGCCGACCCGTGGATGGGTGCGCTCTACCTCGCCACCTACGCCGCGGGGCTCGCGCTGCCGCTGATGGTCACCGCCGCCATCGCGCCCACGGCGCTGGCGTGGCTCCGTCGCGTCCAGGCCCACGTCCGCAAGGTCGAGGTGGTGACCGGCGTGGCCCTCTCGCTGGCCGGCGTGCTGATGATCACCGACCGCCTCGGCGACCTCGCTTCGCCCTTCTCCCGGGGCCCCTCCGAGGCCGTCGCCGCGCAAGGCCCGACGCCTCCCCCGGTCGCCTCTCCGGTGGCCCCCTGCGGCGCGCCCGACGCCCACGGAGCGGTCACCTGCAGCATGCCCTCGCAGGTCACCGGGGCGGCCTCGCCCGCGCCCGCAGCGCTCGCCCATGCGCCAAGGCTGGTGGAGTTCGTGAGCCGCGAGTGCACGGTCTGCCGGCGCATGGCGCCCGTCGTGGCGGCCGCCGAGCGGGAGTGCTCGCACGGCCCCGCGGTGCAGCGCATCGACGTCGGTACCCCCGACGGCCGCGACCTCGCACGACGGTACGGCATCGTCGGGGTTCCGACCTTCCTGGGCCTCGACGCCAACCACGAGGAGCGACGGCGCCTCATCGGCGAGCAGCCGCAAGGTCGACTCATCGAGGCCCTGGAGGCGCTCTCCGGGAGCCGCTGCACCAGCCCCGCGACCTCCGATGCCGCGGTGGCCTGCGCGGCCGACGGATCGACCTCGGGCGGCTGCTAGCGACGCGCGCCCGCTGAGGGGTTCAGTGCGCGGTGTCGGGCCGCGCGGTGGGGGGCGCCGGGCGGAGGGTCTGCTCGGGGGCGGTCCCCCGGGCGAGGCTGAGCGCGTCGAGCACCTTCGGCGCGGTGGTCGCCGGGTCGGGGCTGAACGACGGCTCGATGCGCAGCAGGTCGCGGAAGGCGTCGGCCGCGAGGTCGCGCCGGTCGAGCGCGGCGTAGGCCTCGGCGAGGTTGCGCAGCACCACCACCCGCTGCGGGCTGGCGAGGTCGTCGAGCCCGAGGAGCTGCGCGCCGAGCACCACGGCCTCGACGTAGAGCCCGCGGGTGACGAGCTGCGACAGCGTCGGAAGCTCGCGGTCGACCTGGCGCTGCGCGGTGTGCGCGGTGATGAGCGCGGCCTCGGGGCTGTCCGGGGCCGTGTCGCGGAGCACGAGGTCGGCGAGCGGGAGCACGAGCACCTGACCGCGGGCGAGGCGCTGCGACGGGAGTCGGTTGAACTCCGAGATGAACTGCACCAGCGCGCGGTCGCCGTAGAAGCGCCGGGCGACCTCGAACATGGGCTCCTCGGCGTTGACGACATACCGAAGCAGGTATGGAAGTCGGATCACCGCCCCGAGGCTGGGAGGGATGTTGAAGGTCCCCCCGTTGATGCGAGCGAGGTAGGGGCCGCGGCTCGCGTCGCCCAGGTGACGGATCGCGAGGCGCTCCCAGGTCTCGCCCGCGGCGACGCGGTGATACCCGACGCTAGGGATGGTGAGGTGCACCCCCGTGGGGAGCGAGGGCGTCGCCTGGAGGTGGAGGAAGTTGGCGGCGACCACGACGGGCTCGAGCGCGGGGTTGCCGTAGTAGCGCTCGGCGATGGAGGCGAAGGTCTCGCCGCGGGTGAAGACGTGGGTCACGTCGGCGAGGGCCGAGCGCGCGGAGAGGCAGAGCGCGAGCGCGAGGGCGAGGGGCCTAGCGCGCACCGGGCGCCTCCCCGGGGCGGCGGCGGAGGTCGACGTCGATCCAGACGGTCTGCCCCGGGCTCACCTGCACGGCGCGGTCTTCGGTGACGTACGAAGGGTTGCGAAGCCGGATGAAGTGCTGCCCCGGGGCGAGCGGGATGGCGCGGCTCATGGGCGTGGTGTCTACCACCGTCCCGTCGACGACCACCTCGGCCCACGGGCGGGCGAGCACCCGGAGCTGGCCCACCCCGGCGGTGCCGAAGGGGCGGGGACCGATCCAGGTGGTCGGGTCCTGCTCGCGTCCTCGGGAGAACTCCAGCGTCGCGAGGGCGCCCAGGGCGAGGCCGAGCGCGGCGAACTGCCCCGCCACCACCTGGCGCATCGGGTGGTACTTCGGCGGCGCCTTCGACCAGGCGCCCGCCATCGGGCCGAGCGCGTCGCGCACCTCGCGATCGTCGATGAGCCCGCACTCCCGCAGGTAGCCCACCAGCCGCGCCTCGTGGGAGATCACCCCGCGCCGCGCGAGGTGCTCGTTGAGGTCGTCGCAGAGGCTCCCGGTGCTGGGGTATCGGTACCTGGGGTTCTTCTCCAGGCAGCGCGCGAGGATGCGCTCGAGCGTCGTCGGCACCTCCGGTCGCAGCCGCCGCGGGGACACGTAGCGGTCGAGGCGGATCTTCTGCATCACCGTGCGCCCCGGGTCCTCCTCGAAGGGGCGTCGGCCGGTGAGGGCCTCGTAGAGCACGATGCCGAAGGAGAAGATGTCCGAGCGGAAGTCCATCCGGTCGCCGAGCACCTGCTCGGGGGACATGTACGCGGGCGTCCCGACCACCCCGAGGCGGTCGTCGGAGGTGTCGCTGACCTCGCGCGCGAGCCCGAAGTCCGCGAGCTTCACCTCGCCCCGCCGGGAGACCAGCACGTTGCCCGGCTTGAGGTCGCCGTGAACGATCCCCCGGAGGTGGGCGTACTCCAGGGCCCGGGCGACCTTGAGGGCGATGATGGTCGCGACGTCGGCCGCGAGCACCGCGCGGGGGGCGCGAAGCTCCGCGAGCGTGGGGCCCTCGATGAGCTCCATCACCAGGAAGGGCCTGCCGTCTTCGGTGCGGCCCACCTCGATGATCTGGGGGATGTTCTGGTGCGCCAGCGAGGCGAGCAGGGCGCCCTCCCGCTCGAAGCGGCGGCCTAGCGGGGAGGTCGGGGCTACGGAGCCCTTGAGCACCTTCACGGCCACCGGGCGCTCCAGGGACTTCTGGGTGCCGCGGTAGACCTCGGAGAGGGTTCCCTCGCCGATGCGAACGCCGAGGCGCACCCCGTCTGCGCCGGGACGCAGCGTGGTGTCGCTCAAGGGACCGGGCGCACCACGTTCGGGGCGCGCGCCCGGGCTCATTCGCTACAGGCCTCGCGCGGGAGCCGTCGGACGGCCTCGAGCCGGGCGGGGGCCTGGGTGCCCGCGGGGCTGCGTCCGTGGCGCTCGATGAGGAGCCGGAGCGTGCGCTGCGCCTGGGTGCACATGCGCAGGTTGGTGAAGGCCTCGGCCAGCGTGGCGAGGGCCTCCGGGACGGCGTCGCCCGTGGGGTAGTTCTGCATCAGCCGGTTGAGCTCCTGCACCGCGGTGGCGGCCCGGTTCTCCGCGAGCTGCGCGCGGGCCACGAGGAGCACGGCGTCGTCGGCCAGCGGGTCGGTCGCCGCGCGGGTGACCAGGGCCTGCGCGAGGAAGCGGGCGCGGGGGTAGTCGCGGGTCTCGAAGGCCTGCCGCGCCATCGCCAGCAGCGCAGGGTTCTCCGCCGGAACCTGCGACGGGTCGACCATGGGCGCGATGCCCAGCCGCCGCTCGACGGCCTCGACGCGGGTGGCGACCTGGGTGCGCGCCTGCGAGCCCTCGTCGAGCGAGTGGCGCAGCTCCTCGAGGGTGCCGGTGAGGCCGCGGATGCGCTCCTCGAAGGACTCCATCCGCGCGCCGAGGTCGGCGGTGTTGCGCGTCTGGGTGCGGGCCTGCTCCAGTTGCTCGTTGAGCGTGTTGACCTGCGCGGTGGCGCGGTCGACCGCCTCGGTGAGCTGCTGGCGGCGCTGCTGGTCGTTGGTCTCCAGCGCCCGGATGCGGTTCTCCGTGGCGACGCGGGAGGCCTCGAAGCGGGAGCTGGTGACGCACCCGCCGCCGCCGAGCGCGGCGAGGACGAGGGCGAGGACGAATCGGGACGGGGGAGCCTTCGGCATCTCTTCAGGGCCTCAGTCGGAAGTCCACCCGACGGTCGCGGCGCATGCCCTCCTCGTCGGAGCCGGTGGCGCCCTCGGAGCCCTCGGACGAGACCGCGATGCGGTCGGGGAGCACCCCGAGGTTCATCATGTACTGGCGCACCACGCGGGCGCGGCGCTCGCCGAGCGCGAGGTTGTACTCGGTGGTGCCGCGGCTGTCGCAGCGGCCGATGAGGGTGTACCGGCTGCCGGTCTCACGGCGCAGGCACTCGGCGTCGCGGGCGAGGGTCTCCCTCGCGGCGGAGGTGAGGGTGTTGTCGTCGAAGTCGAAGTACGGCGGCTCGAGCTGGCACTGCGGGCCGCGGTTGTCCGTCGGGTCGGCGTCCTCCGTCGAGTCGGCCGTGCAGTGGCCGAGCTCGCAGTGGCGGCCGGTGCCGCAGGCGCGGGTGGCGTCGCACTCGGGGCGCACCACGCAGCGGTGGTCGGTGCACACCTGCCCGGCGAGGCAGTCGTTGTCGCCGTCGCAGGCGTTGACGCCGTCGACGCAGCGGCCGCGGAGGCAGGTCTGCTCGGCCCCGCAGTCGGCGCCGCTGCGGCACTGCTGGCAGTGGCGCTGCACGCAGAACTCGCGGTGCCCGTCGCGCTGGCAGTGCCGGTCGTTCTCGCAGTTGGGGTAGTCGGGGCTGGTGCAGCCCGCTGAGAGCGCGCCGAGCGCCGCGAGCCGGACGACCCAGGTCAGGCCCGACCACGCGGCGTTGTGCTTTGATCGACCGTGAGCCACCAGATACCTCCTTCGGAGAACGCTGCGGGGGTTAGTCTTGTTCGCAGCGGCTTGTCAACGTCTCGCCGTTCCGCTAGCGAGACGGGCTCCCCACCATGAGCTCAACCCCCACCGGTCCGTGGCTCGATCGCGAGAAGGCCGCCCGAATCCTCCGGCTCGCCTCGCCGGTCATCCTCGCGATGCTCACGCAGACCGGCGTGAACATCGTCGACACCTACTTCATCGGGCAGCTCCCGAGGCAGGTGGCCTCGGATGGTCAGTTCGCGCTCACCCCCTCGCTGATGCTGCTGTGGGCGGTCGGGGGCTTCCTCTCGTCGATCTCCGTGGGCACGCTCGCCACCACGGCGCGCCGCTACGGCGAGGGCAACTCCCTCGACGCCGGCGCCGTGCTCCCCAACGCCGCGGTCATCGCGCTGGTCGGCGGGTTCTTCGGCACCATCGGCGGCTGGCTCGCCCTCCCGTGGGTGTTCTCCACGCTCAGCGACAACGCCAACGTGGTGCGCCTCGGGGTCGGGTACGCGAGCTGGCGCTTCGTGGGCGTCGCCTCGATGGCCGCCACCGCGGCCTACAAGAGCTTCTACGACGGCATCGGGCAGACGCACCTGCACCTCGTCGCCGCCCTCGCCATGAACGTGGTCAACGGTCTCCTCTGCTGGGTCCTGATCTTCGGCCGCTACGGCGCGCCCGCGATGGGCGTCTCCGGCGCGGGCGTCGCGGCCTGCGTCTCCTCCTGGATCGGACTGCTGGTGATGGTGGCCTACTCGCTGCGCAAGGACGACCGCGCGAGGTACCAGTTCTACCGCCGCGGCGTGCTGTCCTGGACGCTGATGAAGCAGCTCCTCAAGCTGTCGATCCCGGGCGGCGTGGCGACGACGGCGGTGATGACCGGCTTCCTGCTCTTCACCAAGGTGGTCTCGTCGATCGACGACGTGGCCATCCAGGCCGGGGCGACGGCGAGCTACAACGGCGCCGCGACGACCATCATCATCGAGGTGCTGAGCGCGACCTTCGTGTCGTGCCTCGCCTTCGGCACCGCCACGGCGACGCTGGTCGGCCAGAGCATGGGCCGCGGCGACCCCGACCTGGCCGAGCGCTACGCCTGGACGAGCGTGAAGCTGGGGGTGCTCATCTTCGGCGCCCTCGGGCTGCTGATGTTCGTCTACCCCGACAAGGTGCTCGGGGTGTTCTCGCACGCGCCGCAGGTCATCGAGGTGGGCTCCGGGCCCATGAAGATCATGGCGCTGATGGGGCCGGTGATCGCCACGGCGATGATCCTGACGCAGGCGCTCTTCGGCGCCGGCGAGACGCGCTTCGTGATGGTGGTCGAGCTGGTCCTCCACTTCTTCTGCCTGGTCCCGCTGGCGTGGCTGTTGGGCCGGGTGATGGGCCTCGGGCTCATCGGGGTCTGGCTGTCCGCGGCGGTCTACGGCGTCGCGCTCGCGGTGCTGATGGGCGTGAAGTTCAGCCGTGGTGGGTGGAAGAAGCTCAAGGTGTGATCCGTAGGCCTCGCGCCGCCTGCGTCATGCAATCCGCTGGATCGCAGGCGAAATCGAGGGCTGCGCAGGACGACGGGTGAAGTCCTCGGGGTGATTCGATAGAGTCGACGGCACCCCTGATGAGATCCCGACAGCTCGCGCGCTCTGGTGTGTTGACCCTGGTGCTCGCGGGTTGCGCGCTCGAAAACCCGTCGATCGTCCTGGCTCCGGACGGCGGCTTCCGGACGGAGGACGTGCATTCGGTCGATGTGCCGATGGTCGATGCCGGCAAGGACGCCGTGGTCGATCAGGACGTCGGCGGGCGCGACGCGGGAGGCGGGGAAGACATCCTCGATGCGGGCATGGCCAACGACGTCGCCATGGACGTCGGAGAGGACACCGGTCCCGTCGACACGGGTGCGATGGACACCGGTCCCGTCGACACGGGACCACGCGACACCGGACCGATGGACACCGGACCGTTGGACACCGGACCGATGGACTCTGGTCCCCCCGACACGGGTCCCCTCGACTCTGGTCCTCCCGACACAGGCCCCATCGATACGGGCCCCCCCGATACGGGCCCCCTCGACACGGGTCCGATGGACACCGGTCCGCGAGACACCGGGGTGGATGTCCCTGTGATCGTGGACGTCGGGCCGCCCGACACGGGGCCGACCCAGGTGATGAGCCCGACGAACCGCTGCTCCACGACGGGCACCGGGCCCATCAACGGCGTCGGCCGGTACCTGCTGTCGGGCAACACGTCGGGCGGTGGCAGCGACCATCGCGGGAGCTGCAACGGGGACACGGACGCGGCGCCCGATGTCGGCTTCCTCGTGACGCTCACCGCCGCGAGCCGGCTCACCTGGTCGGCGCGCCCCAGCGGATCATCGTCCTTCGTTCCGGTGGTGTACCTCACGCAGAGCTGTTCCGAGCAGGAGTCGGGCGACCACCGCTTCACCAACGAGGTGGCGTGCGTCGACAACGGCGGCGCCCCGATGCTCACCCGCGGCGGCGTGGTCGACCTCCCGGCGGGCAACTACTACCTGGTCGTCGACGGCTACCGCAGCGGCACCACCACCAACGCCGGAACCTTCGAGGTCACCCTCGACGTCGACGCGCGCGAGAACTCGCCGAGCTACCGCGTCGAGACGGTGAGCACCCGCTCGTGCAGCACCATCCCGGGCGGGGCCGTGGTCATCAACGACGGCGACGACGTGGTCTCGTCGGTGCGCACGCTCCCCTTCTCCTTCCGCTATTTCGGGACGTCCCTCACGCGCCTCGCGGTCTACACCAACGGGTTCTTCTCCTTCCTCCCGGACACTGGCTCGCCGTGGCCGGCGGGCACCTCGTGGCGCAACCACAGCATCACCTTCAGCGGGCAGCCCGCAGGCGTCGTCGCGCCGTTCTGGGATGACCTCGTCGCGACGACCGGCGGCAGCAGCGAGGTCCATCAGTGGGTGGACGGCTCGGCGCCCGGCCGCGTGGCCCACGTCTACTGGGAGGGCGTCTCGTTCTACTGGGACAGCGGCACCAGCGTCAGCTTCGAGGCGAAGCTGTTCGAGACCAGCAACGTGATCGAGTTCGCCTACTGCGGCGAGAACCGCAACAACGCCTTCTCTCGCGGAGGCAGCGCGACCGTCGGCTTCGAGTCCCTCGACCAGGCCTCCGGGGTCCTCGTCGGCCTCAACCGCAACGGCGCCGTCGCGCCTGGCACGGGCTACCGCTTCACCCCGCAATGACGCTCCCCGACGCCGTGTTCTCGCCCATCGGGGTCGTGCGCACGCCCTTCTCCGAGCGGCGCGAGGCGCCGCGGCAGCCGTACGCCGCAGGCGAGGCGCCCGGCACCATCGAGCTCATCCCAGGCCACCGATACGAGGACGCCCTCCGCGACCTCGACCAGTGGACCCACCTCTGGCTGGTCTACTGCTTCCACCTCAACAAGCACTGGCGGCCGACGGTGCTCCCGCCGCGCAGCCGTCACGGGCGCCGCGGGGTCTTCTCCACCCGCTCGCCCCACCGACCCAACCCCATCGGGCTCTCGGTGCTACGCATCGTCCGCGTCGAGGGGCTGCGCGTGGAGGTGCTCGGCGTCGACATGATCGACCAGAGCCCGGTGCTCGACATCAAGCCCTACGTCCCCTTCGCCGACGCCGTCCCCGAGGCCGGCACCGGCTGGATCGCCGCCGACCCGGAGCCCGCCTGGGAGGTCCAATGGACGCCCTTGTCCAATGGGCAGCTCGACTGGCTCTCCGACCGCGGCGTCGCCCTGAGAGAGCCCATCACCGCCGCGCTCGCCCTGGGTCCGCAGGCCCACGCCTACCGCCGCATCCGCCGCGACGGCCCTCGCGGCACACTCTCCCTCAAGGACTGGCGCGTCGCCTTCACCGTCGTCGACCACGCGCTGCGCGTCGACCGCATCGACACCGGCTACCGCCCCGCGCAGATCGTCAGCGGCGAGGCGCCTTCGCTGCACGCGGAGTTCGCGCTGCGCCATCCGCCCGCAGATAGTCCCCGTTGAAGCTGAGCGGCAGGAGCTCCCGCACCGTCACCACCTGCCGCACCGTCCCTCCGACCACCAGCGCCACCGGGAGGTCGAGCGCAAACTCCGACAGGATCTGCCGGCACGCCCCGCACGGCGCCCCCGGCATCGGCCCCTCGGTGGCGACCGCGAGGGCGGTGAACTCCCGCCAGCCCCGCGCGATGGCGTGGGCCACGGCGTTGGCCTCCGCGCAGATGCAGAGCGGGTACGACGCGTTCTCGACGTTGCAGCCTCGAGAGAGGCCCTGCGTGGTGAGCAGCGCGGCGCCCACCCGGTACTTCGAGTACGGGGCGTGGGCGCGGGCGCGCATCCGCTCGGCGGTCTTCGCGAGCCCTGCCCAGCGCGGGTCGTCGGCCCTCACGCGAGCCCCCGGAGGATCGCCTCCAGCAGCGCGATGAAGCGGTCGCGGGCGAGGCGGGCGGTCTCCTCGACCTCGGCGTGCGAGAGCGCGTGCGGCGAGACGCCCGCCGCCAGGTTGGTCACGCACGACAGCCCGAGCACCTTCGCGCCCATGTGCCGGGCGGCGATCACCTCGGTGACGGTGCTCATCCCCACGAGGTCGGCGCCCATGGCGCGCAGCATCCTGATCTCCGCCGGGGTCTCGTAGCTCGGGCCCAGGAGGCCCGCGTAGATGCCCTCGCGCAGGGTCTGGCCGACGGACTCCGCGGCGGAGTGCGCGAGCCGGCGCAGGCCGGGGTCGTAGGCGTCGGTCATGTCGGGGAAGCGCGGGCCCAGCGAGTCCTCGTTGGGGCCCGAGAGGGGGGTGCGGCCGGTGAGGTTGAGGTGGTCGGTGAGGAGCGTGAGGTCGCCCGGGCGGAGCGTCGGGGAGATGCCTCCCGCGGCGTTGGTGACGACGAGGGTGCGCGCGCCGAGGGTGAGGAGCGCGCGGACGTTGAAGACCACGTCGTCGGGGCTGTGGCCCTCGTAGAGGTGGATGCGACCGGCGAGGGCGGCGACGACGGGCGAGGGGCCCTCCCGCAGTCGGCCGATGACCAGCTTGCCCGCGTGCCCGGGCACCGTGACCTTGGCGAGGTGCGGAACCTCCGAGAAGGGGATCACCGTGGCGTCGACGAGGGTGTCCGCGAAGGCGCCGAGCCCGGAGCCCAGCACCAGCGCGACGGAGGGGACACGGGGATCGCGGGCGCGGAGCGCGGCGACGGACTCATCGAGGCGTGCGCGGAGGGAGGTCATACCGGGCGGAGTATCGTCTCGGGGCGCCCCCGGTGGAAGCGCCGATCCTGAGGGGTCACTCGCGACCGGGCGCCCGCACCACGAAGGGGGCCACGTCGACGGGGCCCTCGCCCTGCGCGTCGAGCACCGCCGCGAGGCCGACGAGCTCCCTCGCGTTGGGGGCGATGCGACGCGCGGTGGCCACCGCCGAGCGGGCCTCGCTGCGGGCGCCGCGGGCGGCGAAGAAGAGGGCGTCGTGGTAGGCGCGCCAGAGGATGTACTCCGCGATGCGGGGCTCGCGGTCGGCGCCGGGGGTGCTCGCGAGGGCCTCGCGCAGCCGCTCGATGCGGGCGAGGTGCGCGGGCGCCGTGGCGCGCACCGCGGTGAGGGTGGTGGGCTCCGTGCGGACCTCCGCGAAGGTTCCGCGGGGGAGGACGTAGGGGACGGTGTCGAGGAGGTTGTGCGGGTCGAGCTCGACGCGCACCGGGCGGCGCGTGGCGAGGTCGAGGAGCCCGACCATGCGAGGCGAGCCGCGGGAGAGGAAGTCGCGCACCACCGGCAGCAGCGCCGCGTCGCGGGCGAGCAGGGTGTTGGTCATCCCGGGCCACGGGACGAAGGGCGCGGGGATCACCGTCACGTCGGGCCGCTCCCCGTCGACGAGCTGCGCGTACCGCAGCCGGAAGGCCGTCTCCGGCGCGTACGCGAGGATCACCGCGCGCGCGGGCACGGCGCCGAGGTCCGCCGCGGTCATCACCTCGGTGGCGTCGCCCCGGTCGCCGAGGGTCTCCCTCAGGCTGAACCCTCCAGCCGGGATGAACATCATCGCCGGGGCGACCACCAGCGCCGCGCGCAGCAGTCGCCGCCCGTTGGGCGACGGGCCCTGCGGCGGAGGCGGGGCGTCCTCGATGCTGCGCCACGCCTGCGCGGTGAAGGCCGCGCCGAGGACGCCGAGGCAGAACACCGCGGGCACCAGATATCCAGCCGCGTCGGGGTTGTCGGCGACGAAGCCGAGGCCCGCGCGGGCGAGCACCCCGACCAGCGCCACGAGGCCGAGCCGACGCGCCCAGGGCACGTTGCGTCGCGAGGCGATGAAGATCCCCGCCGCCGCGGCGATGAGCCCGAGCGGGGTGAGCGAGCGGCCGAGCCAGTCGATCACGTCCAGGAGGTGCTCGCGGAAGGAGCCCGGGACGCCGCCGCCGGTGTTCTTCTGGAAGGCGCGAGCCGAGACGGTCCAGACGAGGTCGCCGACGGTGCGCACCCGCACGATGCTCGCGGCTGCCCTCGCGCGCAGCCCGAGCAGCGAGTACGGCATCAGTCCGAGCGCGCCGAGCGCGGCCCACGGCAGCACGATGCGAGGCAGCGCGCGACCTCCGCCCTCGCGGACCCGATCGACCAGCGAGAGCAGCGCGACGGGCGCGGCGGTGAGGGCGATGAAATGGTGGTTGGCCCCGCCGAGGGCGAGGGTGAGCACCCCGAGCCTGGCGCGGGTGGCCTTCGACCAGCCGTTGGGCGCGGCGCTGATGAACGCCGTCATCGCGGCCAGCAGGCCCGCGAGCGCGTAGACCTCCGCGCGGCTGGTCTGCCGCACCAGCGCGATGCCCAGCGTGGCGCCGAGCGCGTGGCCGAGCGCGAGCCACGGGAGCCAGCGGCGCGCGGCGACCGGGGACGGGCCATCGAGGACGGTCGTCGCCAGCGGGAGCGTGAGGCCGTAGGCGAGCCTGCCCATGAGGCCGAGGCAAAGCGCGCCGAGGAGGGTCACCCGCAGCGCGACGGTGCCGATGGGGACGAGCGTGGCGACGGAGGCGACGGCGACGAAGAGCGGGTGCCCGGGCGGGTGCGTGGCGCCGAGCCCCGCGGCGCAGGAGGCGAGCTCGGGGGCGTCGTAGAAGCCCATGGAGTTGCCGCCCGCGAGGGCGCCGACCAGCGCGGGGATCGCGAAGGCGAGCAGCGGGGCGTAGTCGAGGGCGAGGGCCGATGGGCCGGCGGGGGGCGGTGCGTCCGACACGGGAGGAACGCGGACGTTACCCCCGAAGAGGGCTTTTGTGGCGACGCTCGGGAGGGCATCATCGGCGCACAACCGATGGAGCACCGATCGATGACCGCACGCGCGCTGACCCTCACCACGATGATGTTGCTCGGGGCCTGCGGGGGGACGCAGGCCAACACCAGTTACCGGTATGCGGGCAACGACGGGCCCACCATGGTGGCGGTGGACATCCGCCCCGGCCCGATGCCCGCCAACGAGAGCTTTAGCGGCAGCTTCGCCTCCACGCAGATCGGCGACGTCTTCCTGGAGCAGACGGGCGACCTGGTGGTCGGCCAGTACTCGTACAACCGGGCTTCTTGCCGGGCGACGGGCCGCATCGAGGGCCACGTCGAGGGCAACCTCCTGCGCTTCAGCTGGACCGAGAGCCAGCGCGCCTGCGGTCGCATCGCGCCCCTCAGCGGCAAGGGGTACATGCTCTTCTGGATCGACAGCGCGGGCAACGGCCGCGCCAACGGCGAGTGGGGCATGGGCGACCGCGACTCCGGCGGCGGGCCCTGGTCGCTCTTCCGCGACCGCGTCCGGCGTCAGCCCCCGGCGGCGGAGACCACCACCGACGGCCCCTTCTCCGGCGACAACCCCCAAGCGGGGCGCTGAGCCTACTGACGCTACTTCTTGGAGCGCGACGACTTCAGCTCCGCGACGCGGATCGCGGGGTCGGTCGCGCACACGTCGAAGTCGTCGCGGATGTCGACCAGGAGGTCGTTGCGCGCCTGCTCCGTCGTGAGGTCGTTGAAGTCCGGCAGGGCCACCTGCCGGGTCTCCTCCATCGAGCCGGCCGCGCGCCTCGGAACGAACTCCTTCTCGGCGTCCACGAGGCGGATGACCACCGCGGTGATGTTGTCCTCGCCCCCGTGGTCGTTGGCCATGGCGATGAGCGCGCGGCACGCCACCTCCGGGTCTTCGTGCAGCGTGACCACGTCCAGGATCTCGTCGTCGGAGATCATCCCCGAGAGCCCGTCGGAGCAGAGCACGTAGATATCGTCCTCGCGCGCCGCGTCGGCGAGCAGGTCGACCAGCACGACGTCGTTCATCCCGAGGGCCCGGGTGATGACGTTGCGGGGGAGCTCGTCGCGCTGCGCCGCCGGCAGGTCGGGCATCGTGCGGATGTACTCGTTGATCAGCGAGTGATCCTGCGTGAGCAGGGTGATCTCGCCGTCGCGAACCCGGTAGCACCGGCTGTCACCCACGTGGCCGACGAACACCCGGTTCGTCTGGCGAGCCACCAGCAGCCCGACGAAGGTGGTGCCCATGCCGCGGTGGTCGGCCGCCCGGGCGCCCTCCTCGTAGATCGACCGGTTGGCGACCTTGATGCTGGTGACGAGGCGGTTCTCCTCGACGGAGAGCGCGGGGTCGTAGTGGAAGGGCCAGGTGGCGTCCTCCCGCATGGTGCTGTCGAAGAAGGCCGTCACCGTGCTGGTGGCGAGCTGCGAGGCGACCTCGCCCGCGCGGTGGCCGCCCATCCCGTCGGCCACGATGAAGAGCTCGTGCGCAGGGAGCAGCGCAAAGCTGTCTTCGTTGTGCTCCCGCAACAGGCCAACATCGGACCGACCGGCTGCAACGACCCGCAACACCACGCTTACTCAAGCGTTTCACCCCGGCCTGTACGGTGTCAAGGCATCCGTCGAGGAGTGCTAGCGTTCGGGCCTTGGGCGCCCTGACACTGCCTCACACCGTGGCCCTCCCGCTGGCGCTCCTCGCGGCCTCGGGGGCCTGCGACCGGGCTCCCTCCGAGCCGCGCGGCGTGCGCTCCACGGCGCCGGTGACGCGGGCCGCGGAGCCGTCGCTCGAGGCCGCCGCGAGGAGCCTGGGCCGGGCGGTCGACGCCGGGGTCGGGCCGGTGCATCCGCTGGGCGTGCCGACGCCCGCGGGGACGATCGCCGTGGGCTTTACCCTGGGAGGTATTCCCTCCGCGGCGCTGGTCGAGGCGGAGCGCGCGTCCGTCGGTCGCGACGGGGCGGAGCGGGCGCTCGCGCTGTGGGCCGAGCGGGCGGAGGTGCCCGACGCGACGCGCCTGGCGCGCACGGTCGGGGCGATGGTGTACCCGGGGTGTACTGTCGACGTCGGCGGGGAGCTGCATGGGCCGACACCTTCGCTGGGCGCGCACCCCGGCGGAGGGCGGGTGCTGACCTTCTCCTTCGTGATCCCGGAGGGCAGGGCCGGCGCCGGTCTGCACGTGGCCCGCTGGAGATGGACCGACAGCGGGCTGCTGATCGAAGCGTCGCCGCACCCCGAACGTCGTTGACCTCCGCGGCCCCCGCTGGGAACAATCCCCCTCCTGATGCCGGAGCGCCTTCAGCTCGAGTACGCAGCCCTCACCGACGTCGGGCGCAAGCGCAGCCACAACGAGGACTCCTTCAAGGTCGCCCCCGACGAGGGCCTGTACCTCGTGGCCGACGGGATGGGCGGGCACAACGCCGGCGAGGTCGCGAGCGCCATGGCCGTCGACGTGGTGAGCCAGTTCTTCGTCGACGCGCACGACGAGCCGACCATCTCCTGGCCCTTCAAGCAGGCCCGCGGCGAGCGCTACGACGCCGACACCCTCGGCATCGCGGTGCAGTACGCCAACCTCCGCATCTATGAGTCCTCCCGAGAGAGCGCCGAGCGCCGCGGCATGGGCACCACCTTCGTCGGGGCTCTGGTGCGCCACGGCGCGGCCTGGGTCGCCCACGTCGGAGACTCCCGCGGCTACCTCGTGCGCTCGGCGGGCTCCATCGAGCCGCTCACCACCGACCACTCGCTGCTGGAGGAGTACCGCCGCACGCGGCCCGACCTCACCGACGAGCAGCTCAAGAAGTTTCCGTACAAGAACGTCATCACCCGGGCGCTGGGGATGAAGCCCGACGTGGCCGTGGAGATGCACCGCCACGAGCTCCACGCCGGAGACGTGCTGCTGCTCTGCTGTGACGGCCTCACCGGCATGCTCACCGACCAGCGCATCGGGCAGATCGTCCACGAGCACCCCTCGCTCACCGACGCCTGCTCCGCCCTCGTCGGCGAGGCCAACAAGAACGGCGGCCTCGACAACATCACCGTCGTGTTGATTCGCGCCCTCGCGGCGTGAACCCGACCCCGGGGTTGGTGCACCGTAGCGGGGCACCATGAGCGCCCCTTCCGCCTCCCCGCGTTGGATCATCCCCGCACTCCTCCTCGCGCCCATGGTCGCGGGGGCGCACGACTGGCCCTGCGCCCGGCACGACCCGCAGCGCACCGGCGCGGCCACCGGACCGCTGCGGCTCCCGGCCCCTGCGGTGCGCTGGCGGCACTACCTCGGGGGGCAGCTGCGAGACGACCAGTGGCGCGTCGCCGACGTCGACGGCGACCGGGTCACGGACGTGGTCTTCGTCGCGAGCGGCAAGGTGATCTGCAAGCACGCCGACGACTCGCTGGTGTGGGAGAGCGACCTGATCGACGCGAGCTCCCTCGCGGCCCTCGAGGACCTCGACCGCGACGGGCGCACGGAGGTGGTGGTCGTGGGAGAGCGGGGCGCCGTGCTGGTGCTCAACGGCTCGACGGGGAGGGTGCTCTGGGAGGTTCCGAGGGAGCAGCGGGGCCTCGGGGCGAGCGCGCGGCTGGGCGACCTCGACGGCGACGGGCTGGCCGAACTCTACGTCGGGCAGTGCGTCCAGAGCACCGTCGGCTCGTCGGTGTACTCCTTCCGTGACGGCTACGCGGCCCCGCGAACGCTCTGGCAGGTGCCCTCGTCTCCCCAGCGCTGCGGCACCCAGAACGACCTCCTCGCCGACGTCGACGGCGACGGGATGCCCGAGGTGGTGATCGCCCAGGGAGACACCACCATGCGGGTGCTCGACGGGCGCTCCGGGGTGCTGCGCTGGGAGGTGCCCGCGCCGAGCTCCGGGAGCTTCACCCAGCGGTCGATCCCGCTGGCGATCAACGTCGACGACGACCCGGCGGCCGAGCTCGTGGTGGTGACCAACACCATCCGCTCGGGCACCCCCGGCTTCGGCGCGCGCCGCGTGGCGGTCTACGACCCGCCGCGGCCCACGCAGTCGACGGCGACGCTCCTCTGGGAGGCCGTGCAGGCGCAGCCCGAGGGCGGCGGGCTCGCGTTCACCCCCGACAGCGTCGGCGACCTCGACGGCGACGGCCGCCCGGAGCTCGTCGCGAGCTTCTACGACGGCGCCGCCCGCCGCTGGGACCTCACCATCCGCGACGCCGCGACCGGCGCCGTGCGCGCCAGCCGGGAGGGCTTCGAGCTCATCGGGGTGCTCCCCGCGACCGCCTCGGGGCTCGGTCGCCCTGTGCTCCTCGGCGTGCAGGACGACCGCGCCTCCGCGGCGCTCACCCTCTCCGACGGCGCGCTCTCGGTGCGCTGGACGCTGCCCTCGCGGCGCCCCGCGCTCGTGCTCGACCCCTCGCTCTCGGCCCGCCTCGGCCTCGCCTACCGCCCGCTCGCGATGCAGCTCGACGCCGACCCCGCGCTCGAGCTGCTCACCACCGCCTTCGACCCCGCGCTGCCCGCCGAGGCGCGCACCGTCACCACCCTGGTGGCCTACGACCTCGACGGCGCGACGCCCGCGGTGCTCGGCACCCTCGAGGCCCCGATGGCCGCGACGATGCTGACCTTCCAGACGGGCGCCAACCTCTCCCGGGAGATCACCCAGCCGCTGGTGGTGACCAGCGACGGGTACCTCCTCGCGCTCGACGAGGCGCTGCGCCCCACCAACCGCCTCGTCGGAACCGAGTTTACCATCCCCGGTATGCGCGTCGGGGGGTACTACTCCGGCCCGGCGATCCTCGGCGCGACCCCGGTGATCGGCTCGCTCCCGGGCGCCGCCGGGCCCGAGCGCTCGGTGCTGGTGCGTGACAGCCGCCGCGCGCTGCTCCGGCTCGACGCCCGCCGGGCCTCGCTGGCCTCCCCTCCGGTGCTGCGCTGGCAGCGCGCCCGCGCCGGGTGGCCGGTGATCGCCGACCTCGACGGCGATGGCGTCAACGACCTCGCCGCGCTCGACGGACGCGCGCTGCTCTCCGTCGACCCGGCGCGGGGCGACGCGCTGCGATGGTCCGTCGACGACGCCGCGGGCCCCATCGGATCGTCGACCTCGGGCGACCTGCTCCCGCTGCGCCGCGCGGGTGAGCCGGGCGTCGACCTGGTGTTCATGCGCGTCGACCCGGGCTTCGTGGTGCGCCCCTCGTCCTTCCGCGGCCGCGACGGCTCGCTCCGCTGGAACACCTTCTCCCGCACCCCCCACTCGGGCATCGGCGGCTTCGCGGTGGCCGACCTGTCGGGCGACGGCACCGAGGACGTGGTCACGACCCTCAACGCGCTCAATCGCATCGACGGCCGCGACGGTACCCCCTCGGCGGACGCCTACACGGTGCCCTACGGCTCGCCCATCGTGTCGTCGTGGAGCGGCTCGGTGCCCGAGGTCTACCTCCAGGCGAGCCTTCACGACGGGCTGCTGGACAGGGATTTCCAGCTCCGCGGCCAGATGTCCGACGTGACGGTCTCCTCCAACGCCGGGGCCGTCCTGCGCTGCGCCGAGCAGCCCGCGCTCGCCTTGAGCCCCTCAGGCACCGCCGAACTCCGGGTGATCCGCCCGCAAGACCTCCCGGCCACCGGCGTCCCCCCCGCCTCGGCGACGCTCGCCCGCACGGTGCTCGCCGGGGGCCTCGCGTACCCGTCGCGCGAGATGGTCCCCTCGACCGCTCGCGTGGGAACGCTCAGCAACGCCACCGCGGTGGCCGACGGCGACGGCGCGGGTCACCCGACGCTGCTCGTGGGCAGCACCGACGGCTGGCTCTACGCGCTCGACGGCTGCTCCCTCGCGCTCCGCTGGGCGCACGATTTCCGCTACCCCGTCGGCGAGCCCGTGGTGGGCGACACGGACGGTGACGGCACCGACGACGTGCTGGTGAGCGTCGGCGACGGGTACCTCTACGCGATGGGCGCCCGCACGCTCCCGACCCCGGAGGCGGTGCGCGACACCGACCCTGCGGACGCGGCCAGCGACGCCGACCTGGACGAGGTCGAGACCTTCGACACGGTCACCGCGCGCTGGGCCGCGACCCCGGGGGCGATGCGCTTCCAGGTGCGGGTGACCACCCTCGCGGGCACGGCGCTTCAGTTTCCGGAGTACACCGAGGTGACCGGTGACCGGGCGCGGGTGGGAGAGCTGCCGCTGCGCCTCGGCGGCCGGTACCGCGTCGGGGTCGTCGCCGTCGGGGCCGACGGATCGAGCGCCGAGGCCCTCTCCGACGGCTTCACGGTGGTGGACGTGAGCCCGCCGACGATCCGCATCGGCGCCAACCCGGCGACCTTCACGCCGCCCTCGCAGACGACCAACCTGGAGGTGACCTTCGAAGATCGCACCGGCCTCGCGAGCACCCGCGCCGAGCTGCTCGACCCGAGCGGCGCCGTGGTCCGGGTGCTGGTCGACGAGACGCTCCGCTCGCCGCTGCCCTCGCGCACCACCCGCGTCGCCTTCGACGGCATCGCCGCGAGCGGGACCCGGTACCTCCCGCCGGGCGTGTACACGATCCGCGCGTCGGCCACGGACGTGCGAGACCACACCGTGACGGCGACCGGCACCTTCACCATGCTGGAGCGGGTGGTGACGCCCGGCACGCGCCGCGACGACGCGGACGGCGGCTGCGCCTGCACCGCCGGGCGGGTCGGCGGTGCGCCTCGTGGGTGGTGGCTCGTCGCAGCGCTCGGCCTCGCGGGGGTGGCGAGGCGGCGTCGCCGTGGCTCAGCCGGTCGCTGAGGCGTTGGGGTCGAGCGTGGGCAGGCCCTTCGCCTTGCGGAGGGCCCGCTCCTCGACGGAGAGCGCGATGATGGCCTCGCGGATGTGCTCGGCGATGGCCTTGTAGGTCTCGTTCTCCGCGGGCATGTCGTAGAAGCGCTGGAGGTCGAGGGGCTCGCCGAAGACCATGGTGACGGCGTCGCCGTCGCCGGTGAAGTTGCCGATGACCTGCCTCGGGAGGTTGTTGACGAGCCCGAGGGTGAACACCGGGATCACCACGGGGCGGGCGCGGTACACGATGTTGCCGGTGCCGATGCTGGCGGGGAGCAGCTCGTAGGGGTCCGGGCCGGTTCCGCGGCGGCCTTCGGGGTGGTAGCCGATGACGTTGGCGGGCTCCTGGAGGAGCTCGTTGACCGCGTCGAGGGTGTACGTGTTGAAGCTGCGCTTGGAGGGCGCGCGCATCACGGGCGGGTACATCGCGAAGGCGGCCATCACCATGTTGACGGCGACCCCGGCGGGGCCTTCGTAGAAGAAGTTGGACCGCACCGGGAAGTAGATGCCGCGGACCCAGGAGCACGCGCGGAGCATCACGGACGAGATGCAGTAGAAGTCGAAGAAGCTTCGGTGGTTGCAGACCAGGAAGACGCCGCGGTCGGGGTGCAGCGATTGGAGGCGCTCGAGGCCCTGGGCGTGCACCAGGTGCCGGGTGGCGTAATGGACCCAGGTCTGCCCGATGGTGTCCTGGAACAAGTGGGCCGCGCGCTTGAGGAGGGGGCGGCGGTTGACCGCGTCGGCGATCTCGAAACAAACCCGTTCAGTATTGCTGAGGAGCTTCAGCTCCTGCTCCGTCGGACGTCGCATGGACGGACATTCGCACCGCGGGTGCGCCCGCCACAAGCGCGACGGAGGTCCTTCCCCGCACCCATGACCCCGTGGGAGAAGGGGCGCCACGGTGGAGGTACAGGTGAGAAGAAGGTTCGCGGCTCGGGTCTGTGGGGTGTGGGCGGTCGGCTGCGGGCTGCTGCTCGGGTGCGCTTCGAGCGGCGCCGTCCAGCAGGCCACCCTCGAGGCCTCGACCAACGAGGAGGCCCCGCTGCCCAACGGCTCGATGGAGACCGCGCAGCCGCTGGTACCCGGTGAAGAACTCCACGGCGTGCTCGGGTGCGGACAGGTCGCGTGGTACCGCGTGTCGATGCCCGACGCGCGCCCTGTGACGATGCACATCCTCGGGCAGGCGCAGGAGAACAGCCTCGGCGCGACCGCGACGCTCAGCGTCCACGCGCCGCAGGGTCAGGTGCTGGGCCAGCTCCTGATCCCGGTCTTCGCGCGCTCGCCCAACTGGGACCCCCGTGAGCAGCCCTTCGCCGCGCCCGCCCCGGGGGTCTATTTCGCCAGCGTGCGCCTCGACCCCAACGGCTGTCAGCGCGTCGCCTTCCGCCTCGCGCTGCGGTGAGCCCCGGGCTCGCCCGCTGGCTGCTGGCCTCCGCGGCGCTGCAGCTCCTCTGCGCCACCCTCATCGCCGGTCGGCTGCACCCCGACGAGGTCCACCAGTGGATCGAGCCCGCCTCCCGCTGGGTCCACGGCTACGGGACCATCTCCCACGAGTGGTACTCGGGCATGCGCAACGTGCTCGGCCCGGGCCTCGTCGCCGCGGTGTTCGCCCTCTGCAAGTCCCTCCACCTCCGCGATCCCGCGCTCACCCTCGGCGCGCTCCACCTCGCCACCGGCCTCGCCTCGCTCTGGTCGCTCCGCGCCCTCCACGCTTACCTACTCCGGTATGCCTCCGCCGCCTCCGCGGAGCTCGCGGTCGCCCTCCTCGCGTGCTCCGCGCCCTTCGCCAACCTCGCCTTCCGCCCGATGGGCGAGTCGCTCTCGGCGATGGCGGCGATGCTGGCCCTCGGCGCCTACGGGGTGTCGCCCCTCCGCGTCGGCGGGTGGCTCGGCGTGGCCTTCGTGCTGCGCTACCCGTCGGGGCTGCTGCTCGTCGCGCCCGCGCTCGCGCTCCTCCTGCGCCGCGACCGCGCCGCGATCGCCCGCGCCCTCGTCGGGGTCTCGCTCCCGCTGCTGGCGTTGGGGCTCGCCGATCGCCTCGCCTGGGGCAGCGCCTTCCACTCGGTGCGCGCCTACCTCCAGTTCAACCTGGTGGAAGACCGCGCTCGCATCGACTTCGGCGCGAGGCCCGCGTGGTTCTACCTGGCCTGCCTCCCGATGTTCGTCCCCGCGGGCGCATGGATCGCCCTGCGCGGACTCGACCGCCGCCGCCTCGGCCTCGCGGGGGCGATGGCCCTCGTCTACCTCGCAGGGATGAGCGCCATCGCGCACAAGGAGTTCCGCTTCGCGCTGGTGGCGGTGCCGCTGGTGACCGCGGCGCTGGTGGGCGCTCGCGCCTCGTGGACGACCGCAGAGCGGCGCCTGGCGCTGGCGCTGACGGCGGCGCAGTCGGCGGTGGTGGTGGCCGTGCTCTACCTGAGCGGGTACTGCCAGGGCGACCCGGCGAGGGCCGCGCGCTGGGCTGGCGGCAGGGCCGACCTGCGAGAGCTGGTGATGATGAACGCCTCGCACCCCGGGCTCGCGACGATCGGGCGGAGCGTCGCGGTGTGGGGCGACCCGAAGGAGAAGCGAGCGCGGACGGCGGCGCTGGTGGCGGCGCGTGGCCGGGGGTGGTGCCCGCCGGGGCGCTACCTGGTGTGCGACGAGCGACGCGATCAGTGCCTCGATGAGCCCATGCGACGAGAGGGATGCGTGGTGGTGGCGCGTCGAGGGCGGGCGGTGGTGATCGCGCGCCCGGCGTTGACGGGCCGCCCCTGAGGCTACAGCAGCGCCTCGAGCATCGCCGCGGCGCGCTCCGCACCGCCCGCCTTCGCGAAGGCGTCGCGCACCCTCGCCGCGCCCTCGGCGCAGCCGCGGGATCGGTCCACCGCCTGGCGCAGCCGCGACGCACTGAGCTTCCCGCGGTCGAGCATGGCGCCCGCGCGACACTCCACGACGCGACGGGCGACCTCGAGCTGGTCTCGGCCCCAGGGCACCACGCAGGGAGGTACGCCCGACGCGAGGGCTCGCTGGGTGATCCCCATGCCGCCGTGGCACACCACGGCGCTCGCGCGAGGCATCACCTGGGCGTGGGAGACGAAGCGCTCGACCACGACCCCCGCGGGCGCGCGCACCGTCGCCGGATCGACGCCCGCCGTGGTGCACACGAGCTGCACCGAGGAGTCGTCGCCGAAGGCCCCGATGGCGGCGTCGATCAGCGCGCCGTCATCCTGGAACTCCGTCGAGCACGTCACGAGCACGATCGGCTTCGCGGTCGACATCCACCCGGGCGCCGACGACGACGGCGGCGGTGACCAGAGCCCCGGCCCGACCAGCTTGATGTTCGCCGGCCAGTCACTGCGCGGGTACTCGAAGGGCTCCGCCGTCATGTGCAGCACGAGCGGCGGCGCGAGGTACATCTCGAGGATGCTCTCGAAGGGCCGGGCGCCGGCGCCGGCTCGCACCCGGTTGAGCTCCGGAAGAAACCTCTCCCACGGAGCCTGCACCAGCGGCCGGAGCAGTCGATCGCGGAGACGCCCCAGCGCTCCCCGGGCCGGCGCGAGGCCGGGGCCGAAGGGCGGCGCATCGCGCGAGGGATAGGGCATCGGAAAGGGATGCCACGTCGCCCACGGGAGCCCCGACGCCTCGGCCACCGCCTGCGCGCCCCACGCGTTGGTGTCGACCAGCAGCAGCCGTGGGCCCTCGTCGGCGATCGCTCGACGCATGTCGTCCACCTCGGCCGCCGCGCGATCGACGAAGGTGCGCACCGAGCGCCTCGCGCTCTCGAGCGGGGAGCGAACCTTCCAGTCGTCGACCGCACGCGCCTCGACCGTCGACGATATGGCCCCGGCCGACAGGCCCGCCCTGGCGACGAGGTCGACCTCGGCGGCGAGCGTGCGCACGCGGACATCGTGGCCGCGCTTCGAGAGCGCGAGCGCCGTGTCCATGATGGGAAAGAGGTGCCCTCGGCCGGGGGACGTGTACACGAGTACCGTAGCCATCAGCGCTCTCCTCCTGCGACGGCCAGCGCCATCGCGGTCATGCTTCGACCGACCTGCTGCCGGGTTCGACCGAGGTCGACCCGCAGGAGCTTCCACACATAGAGGTCCGTCGCCGCGACGAGCGCGTCGAGCCGCCGCTCCCGCTCGGCCCCCTTGAGCGCCTCGAGCGAGCGCGCGAAGACCTCGCCGACCCACGCGCGGTGCACGCCTCGCGCCTCGTCGAGCCCCGCGTGCAGCAGCGGCACGTCCGCCTCCTGCCTCAGCAGGTGCCACATCGTCCGCCCGTCGCGCTCGTAGTGGTCGAGCAGCGCCCGGAGCGCGCCCTTGATGTCGCCCGGGGGAGGCCGGCGCTCCGCCTCGACGCGCGCCCGCATCCTCGCCCCGACGGCCGCGAAGAGGCCCTCCTTGTTGCCGAAGTTTCGCTGGAGCGTCGGGATGCTCACGCCCGCGGCGCGCGCCACGGCGTCGAGCGTCACGCGATCGAAGGGCTCGCTGAAGAACAGCGCCTCGGCCTCATCGAGGATCCGCTCGAGGCTCTCCGCCGTCTTCTGGGCGCGCGCCGTCTGCTGGTATGGGCGCCCGATTTTCATGTTCACAGCATGAACGTGAAATCATCCGGGCGTCAACCCGCCAGACTCCGGGCGATGAGTCCTAGGCGGTGTTCAGCGGCTGCGCAGCGGCCCGGTCGGCCCGACGCCGATGCCGTCCACCACCAGCCGCAGCAGGATCTCCGGGATCGCATCCATCGGTCCGAGGTCGTGGCCCGAGAGCGCCCGGTGCAGCAGGTGCTCGACCGCGCCCACGACGGTGGCCGCCGTCACCCGCGGATCGAAGGCCTTGAGGAGCCCGTGCAGGTGCGCGGCCTCGGTGAGCGTCACGGCGCGGTGGTCGATCTCCGCGGCGAGGCGGGCGAGGGGGCTGCGCGGCCCGTGGTCCGGGGCGCGGCGCTCCTGGAGGTAGAGCCGGGTGACGTCGGGGTTGGCGAGCACCGCGGTCGAGAGCGCGAGCCCGAGGGTCTGGTAGGCGCCGAGGAGGGCGTCGTAGTCGCGCGCCTCGCGGATGGCGGTGTCACAGGCGTCGAGGGACTCGCGCACGGCGTCGCCCACCGGCTCGATGAGGGCCTCGACGACCTCCGAGAGGTCACGGAAGTAGGTGTAGAAGCTCCCCTTGGCGATGCGGGCGCGCCGCACCACGTCGTCGACCGAGACCCCCTCGACGCCCCGGTCGAGAAACAGCTCCAGCGCCGCCTTCGCGATGGCCTGGGTGCGCGCCTTGCGGTTGGCGTCTCTCGTCCCCCCCGCGGGGCCGGGGCGAGCGGAGGGGGCGTTGCGCGGACGCACCGCAGGCGACCTCTTGCGCACGCTTGACATCAGGGAGTCACCTCGCTCAAAACCATGACTATTCAGTCAGGTTATTGTCGCCGCAGGTCAAGCGCCGGGCGATCGGAGGGAGACGCGATGATCGGACTGCCATTGGCGCTCTTGTACAGCAACGCGTGGGAGTGGGTGATCCACAAGTACGCGTTGCACGGTCTGGGGAAGAGCCGGGAGAGCTTCTGGAGCTTCCACTGGCACGACCACCACCGGCACGCGCGGCGCGAGGGGATGGGCGACCACCAGTACGGTCGCTCGGTGCTCGGCTGGCACGGGCAGGGGAAGGAGGCCCTCGGGCTCGCGCTGGCGACGCTGGTGCACCTGCCCCTGGCGCGGCGCTATCCCTGGTTCGTCGCGGGCTGCGTCTTCAGCCACCTCAACTACTACCGGGTGCACAAGCGCTCGCACCGCGACCCGCAGTGGGCGAGAGAGCACCTGCCGTGGCACTACGACCACCACATGGGCCCCAACCAGCACGCCAACTGGTGCGTGTCGTGGCCGTGGTTCGACCATGTGATGGGCACCCGCGAGCCCTACCTGGGCACCGAGCGCGAGGCGAACGACCGCGCAAGGGCCGCCGCAAAGGCCGCCGCCGCAGACGATCGGGCCAGACGCCAGGGCACTGTGGCGGCGGAGGTCGACAGGGAGTAGAACGCCCGCCCCTCTATGACAGACCCCGATTCCAAGGGCACGAGCCCCGCCGCCGACAAGGAACTCCGCGCCATCGTCGCCGAGGAGGAGAAGATCCTCAAGCGGTGCGTGGAGAACCTGGCCGCGGTGCCAGAGGTCTACCGCACCGACTACGACCGGGAGATGGTCGAGCTGCGCGACCTCATCGGCGACGCGCGCAACGAAGACCTCCCCGCGCTGATGGCGGAGATGGAGCGCCTGCGCGGCGTGGCGTCGCGCCGGGCCGAGGTGCCCATCGGCAAGATCGACCCCAACAACCCGTACTTCGGCCACATGCGCCTCGCCGAGGGCGGTCGCAGCCGCGACGTGCTCATCGGCAACAGCACCTACGTCGACACCGAGCGCGGCGTGCGCATCGTCGACTGGCGCGACGCCCCGGTCTCGCGGATCTACTACCGCTACCAGGAGGGCGACGAGTACGAGGAGGAGTTCGGCGGCAAGACCCTGGAGGGCACCGTCGCGATCCGACGCGCGGTGGTGATCCGCGGCGGCGCGCTGAAGCGGGTGGTCGCTCCGCAGGGGGTCTTCTACCAGAACAAGGAGGGCTGGCAGCGCGCGACGGTGCACGCGGCGAAGCTCCAGGGCGGACAGCTCAGCGCGGTGCGGCCCCCGACGGAGGACGAGCGGCGCGAGGCGGCGAAGTCCAAGGGTCGCCTGGGCGTCGGCGCCGAGGGCAGGGAGGACAAGCACCTCCCGGAGATCCCGTCGCTCATCGACCCGCGGCAGTTCGAGCTCATCACCCGGCCGCACTCGGGCCTCGCGGTGATCCAGGGCGGCGCGGGGTCGGGCAAGACCACCATCGGGCTTCACCGGATGGCGTACCTCGCGTTCAACAACCCGAAGCGCTTCTCGCCCGAGCAGATGATGGTCGTGGTGTTCAACCGGGCCCTGGCCCGGTACATCGTGCGGGTGCTGCCGGGTCTCGGCGTCGAGGGCGTGCACGTCACGACCTACGTCGAGTGGGTGCACAAGCAGCGGCGCAAGCACCTGTCGCGGGTCCCGGAGGAGATTCGCGATGATACCCCCGCGGTGGTGTCTCGGGTGAAGAAGCACCCGATGATGCTGAAGCTCATCGACGAGCGCATCGCCGACGAGGAGCTGAAGGCGAGGGACGCGCTGCTCGAGACGGCGCGGCGCAACAACATCGAGGAGCGGGTCGCGAAGGCGTGGAAGGCCCTCGAAGGCAACGCGCTCTCCCGGAGGCTCACGGGCCTCGGGCAGTGGGCGCGCGGAGAGCGCGACCTCGGCGGCACGAGCGGCGCCGACCTGGGCGTGCGGCTCCAGATGGACCTGCAGAAGGCCATGGACCCGTGGATGCGCCGCGCCCGCGACGTGGTCTGGGACTGGGCGGAGCTGGTCACGGACTACAAGGCCCTGAAGGGCGCGGCGGAGCGCTGGGCGCCCGGGGAGTTCACCGAGGCCGACCTCGCGACCGCGGTGCGCTGGAGCACCGAGCGGTGCACGCGCTGGGTGGTCGCGGACACGGTGAGCGAGGAGGACGAGGAGCGCGAGCGCGGCGGAGACCGGGCCGAGCGGCGCAACCGGCGCAAGGGCACGAAGGACCGCGCCGAGCGCACCGCGCCGAGCGAGCGCGTGGAGATCAAGGAGCGGGCGCGCTTCGGCGACGAGGAGACCGAGCCGGAGGACCTCGGCTGGGAGGCGGCCGGCGACCAGACGCGCGAGGAGAGCACCGCGCGCGCGTCGAGGCGCGAGGACGACGACGACGACCACCGCGGCGGCGGCGGCGACGTCGGCATGGATCGCGGGGCCGACGGCGTCCGAGAGGACCAGGCCGACGACGCCATCGACCCGGAGGACGAGGCGCTGCTTCTGCGGCTCTACCAGGTGAAGCGCGGCCCCCTGCGCGGCCCGTCGAAGCAGCCGCTCAAGTACGAGCACCTCTTCGTCGACGAGGCGCAAGACCTCTCTCCCATGGAGCTCTCGGTGCTCCTCGGCGTGGCCTCGGCCGACCTCTCGGTGACGCTCGCGGGCGACACGGCGCAGCGCCTCCACATGGACAACGGCTTTACCGACTGGAGCAGCGTGCTGAACGAGCTCGGCCTCCAAGGCGTCGCGGTCGAGCCGCTGCGCATCGGGTACCGCTCGACGCTGGAGGTGCTCGCCTTCGCGCGCGACATCCTCGGCCACCTCGCGGAGCCCGAGGCCCCGCTCGCGACGAGGCACGGCGCGCCGGTGGAGTTCCACGGATTCAACGAGGTCGGCGCGGCGGTGGCGTTCCTCTCCGAGGCGCTGCGCGAGCTGTCGATGAACGAGCCTCGCGCCAACGTGGCCGTGATCGCTCGCAGCCCCGAGCGCGCGGACATCTACTTCGACGGCCTCTTCAAGGCCGAGGTGCCCCGCCTCGCCCGGGTGGCCGACCAGGACTTCGCCTTCCGTCCGGGCGTCGAGGTCACCGACATCCGGCAGGTGAAGGGCCTGGAGTTCGACTACGTGATCCTCGTCGACGTGACGCTGTCGCAGTACCCCGCCGACGACGAGTCGCGGCACCTGCTGCACATCGGCGCCACCCGCGCGGCGCACCAGCTCTGGATCGTCTCCACCGGCATCCCCTCGCCGATCCTCCCCCGCTACATGATCGAGGACTGATCCCCCGCGGGGGGCCCAGGCTCGGTGTCTTACGGAGCCTGGTATGCCATCGCTCCCGCGGTGGCGCCGAAGACCGTCTCGAAGTGCGCGACCGCCCGGCGGGCGAGCGCCTCGACGGACGGCACCGGCGTCACCCCGAGGGCCTCCAGCGAGGTCACCGGGTGCTGGGAGATCCCGCACGGCACGATCAGCCCGAAGTCCGAGAGCGCCGTCGAGGCGTTGAGGGCGAAGCCGTGCATGGTGATCCAGCGGGAGATCTTCACGCCGATGGCGCCCAGCTTGGCGGGCGCGAGGTTGCGCTCCTGCCCGGGCCACTGGTGCGGCGAGTCGAGGTCGACCCAGGCCCCGATGAGGTCGTCGCGCGGCCCCACGCCGAGCCCGTGGTCGGCCGCGAGCAGGGACATCACCCGCACCAGGTCGCGCACGTAGCGCCGCACGTCGGGCCGGTCGGGCGCGAGGTCGAAGATGGGGTAGGCCACGAGCTGTCCCGGGCCGTGGTAGGTGACGTCGCCGCCGCGCTCGGTCTCCACGAGGTCGACGCCGCGAGCCCTCAGCGAGTCGGCGCTGAAGAGCACGTGCTCGCCCTTGGCCGAGCGCCCCATGGTGACCACCGGGTCGTGCTCGAGGAGCAGCAGCGTGTCGGGAATCTCCCGGGCGGTGCGGCGCTCGACGAGCTGTTGTTGCAGCGCGTGGGCGTCGCGGTACCCGACGCGCCCGAGCCACACCGGGTCGAAGCGCCGCGCGGGAACCTCGTCGCTCACAGCACGTCCGGGATCACCGGGATCGCCGACATGGAGAAGAACACGGGCATGTCGGGGGCGACGAGGTGGGTGTTGTCGAAGGGCGTCACCGCGGGTCGACCGAGGCTGGAGTCGGCGTGGATGTGAACGTACTGATAGCCCGGGGAGAGGTCGCGCACGGGGTTGTTCATGGCGTCGCTGCCGGGGGTGTCGTCGCGCCACGCGATGCCCACCGGAGAGATGGCGAGCGGGCGATCGACGGCGCGGTCGAAGGTGAGGCTGGCGTCCTGGTCGAGGTAGAGGGCGATGCGGGCGAGGGCGACGGTGGCGACGCCCACGCGGGAGCGCACCTCCGCCGGGGGAGGGCCCGCGAGCACGATGGGGTAGCTGGCGAAGCGGCCGACGAAGCGCACCGCGACGCCGTTGGACTCGGTGTCGGGGACGGCGCCGACGTGGTCCCAGAAGAGGGCGACGCGGAGGTTGAGCGGGGTCATCGGAGCGGGCATCTCGCGGATCATCGCGACGCCGACGGTGGAGATGCGCTCGACGAGCGCGGGGGAGGGGGCGCGGGCGTAGGTGAGCCGGCTGGCGCCGAAGGTGTCGCCGGTGAGGCTGACGGTGCCGTCGTCGTTGCGCTGGAGCGTGACCCCCATCGCGGAGCCAGGGAGGGAGAAGCGCCCGGTGGCCTGGTCGAGGAGCCCGGCGACGCCGAAGCCGTTGGCCGAGTAGCCGGTGGCGTAGGTGTAGAAGTGGCCGTTGATCAGCGTCCCGGCGGAGAGCGCGAGGCGATCGTCGGCGACCGAGAGGGTGCCGTTGCCGCGCGCCTGGACGGTCTCGCCGAGGGGGTTGGTGAGGGGGCCGTCGACGTCCGTGAGGGTGCGTCGCATGCCGTCCTCGCCGTCGAACTCGAAGCGCACGAGCCGCCAACGCCCGTTGAGCGACGGGAGGCTCGCGTCCAAGCTCGTCGGGACATCCCTGGTCGTTGGCGCATCGGAGGCGGCATCGGAGGCGCCCCCGTCGGCCGCGCCCTGGTCCGTCGGGGTCGGCCCGCCGTCGGCGGTCGGCGAGAGCACGACCGTCGACCCGCAGCCCAGCGAGAGGAACGTGAGGAGGGGGAGGAGGGGAGCGCGCATGGCCGCGCAGGATACCGTCAGGGCGCGATCACCGCTCGAAGCAGTCGTCGGGAATCTGTCGCTCGCGCCGCACGAGCGAGGTGGCGGCGATGTACCGGGTGGTCACCGGGTCGTGGTAGCCGCTCGCCGCGCCGAGCTCCGGGACGTGCGCCCGAAGGTCGAGGTGGATGCGGAGCATCGAGAGTTCCCGCACGTACTTGCCCACCAGCGAGGCGAGGCCTACGACCGGGTCGCTCTCGTCGGCGTCCTGCAGGAAGGCCACGCTCCCGACGCCGGGGACGCGGTACGCCGACCGCGAGGCGATCTCCTCCTCGACGGCGACGAGGGGGCTCAGCGCGGCGAGCGCGTCTCCGTAGCGCTTGCGACCGCCGACCTTCCCGCAGACCGCGGTCACGCTCCCTCCCGCGTCGACGCGCAGCGCGCGCACGAGGTCGAGCATGCGGGAGAGGTCGACGTCGAAGCGGCTGCGCCCCTGGGCCCGCTCGACGTTGAGCCTGCGATTACACACGCTGGTAAAGCGAACGCTGCGCACCAGCCCCCCGGCGTCCCTCAGGGCGCGTGCGCCGTCGCGGTGACGATCGCCAGGAGCTCCGCCGAAGGCGGGCAGCGCGATGTCGGCGTCGAAGCACATCCGCGGCGCCTCGCCGTCGGGGCAGAGCGCGCGCAGGGCGGCGTCGCCGTCGAGGTTGAGCGCCTCGAACAGCTCCGCGAAGCTGCTCGGTCGCAGTCCCAGGTGCACGTCGAGCACCGCGAGCACGGTGGCCTCGACCTCGCGCATGGCGCCGTGCGCGCAGAGGCCCTTGCTGTCGCCGATGCCGACGGAGCGCGCCGCGCTGACGAAGCGCTCCCAGTCGGAGATCACGGCGATCAGCGCGCCGGTGACGATCATCGGTCCCAGCCGAGGGCCGAGGCCGTTCTCGTCGACGCCGAGGCGTAGCCCTGGGGGGTGGGCGCTCATCCCCTGACCTCGTAGTACGTTCCCTGGCCGCATGCGAAACATCTCGGGAACCTTCGTGGCCGCCGCGGCCTCCATCCCCCCGATGCGACTCCTCCTCGCGATCGGTCTCAGCGGTCTCCTCGGCTGCGCCTCGAGCGTGCGCCCTCAGCCCACGACGCCCGACTCCCGCTCGCACCGCTCGGTGCGGGGCGAGGAGTTCCGCGTGCTCGGCGCCTCTCAGTCGGGCGCGGGCGACGCCTTCGACGCGACGCTGCTCTTCGAGCGCGGCATCGCGCACATGCGCCAGCAGCGCTGCGCCGAGGCGCTGACGGAGCTCGACCGGCTGGTGCGAGAGTTCCCCTCGGCCTCGGTGGTGCCGCTGGCGCAGTACAACCGCGGGCTCTGCCTGCAGCGCGCCCAGCGATGGCCCGACGCGGCGGCCGCGATGACGGCCGCGGCGACGACGCGCGACGCCGACCTCGCGCACGACGCGCTCTTCCGCCTCGCCGCGGTGGGCGCGTCCGGCGCCTCTCCGGCGTGGGTGATCGAGGCCACCGACGCGCTCCAGAGCCGATCGCTCCCGATGACCATCACCGATCGCGTGGAGCTCTTCGCGCGCCGCGCGTCGGCGCGGCTGGCGGAGAACAACCTGGAAGAGGCCGAGCGCGAGGCGCAGCGCGCGGTCGCGATCGCGCCGACGGAGGACGCGGTGCACGCGCTCGACGACGACACCTACGCGGCCGAGGCGCGGGTGGTGCTGGGCGAGGTCACGCGGCGCCGCGCGTCGGCGGTGGCGTACCGGGTCGAGGCGCCCGACGCGGAGGCCGCGATCACCCGGCGGGTGAACCTCGTCACGCACGCGCACCTGCAGTTCAACGACGCGATCCGCGCGGGAAACCCCGACTGGGCCGCGGCCGCGGGCTTCCGCATCGGCGAGATGTACCGGGACCTCTACGACGCCATCGTCGAGGCGCCGACGCCCACCGAGTGGGACGACGATCAGCGCCGCGTGTACCGCGCGCGCACCGCCGAGAGGCTGCGGCCGCTGCTGCAGGGCGCGCTGCGGAGCTGGGAGCTGACGCTCACGATGGCGCGTCGCACGGGCATCACGAACAACGAGTGGGTGAGGCGCGCGAGCGAGGCAATCGACCGACTTCGCGCGGTCGTCGCAGGAGGTGCTTGACAGGGTCCGGCTCACGGGGATACAAGGCCGCTCCCTGACTCGGCTCTGTTTCGTAGGGCAGTGCTGCCTTGCGACCGGTGGCGGGACCGTGTATAGAACGCGGCCTCACGATCCGGCCGCTGGCGTAGCTCAATGGCAGAGCACCGGTTTTGTAAACCGGGGGTTGTGGGTTCAACTCCCATCGCCAGCCCTGAAAAGCGCAACGATGGATCAGGGTTCGGGTTCTTTGAATTGCTGAGTTTCTGGAGGGTTGCCCGAGCGGCCAAAGGGAGCAGACTGTAAATCTGCCGGTTCACGCCTACGTTGGTTCAAATCCAACACCCTCCACACCTGCGGGAGTAGCTCAGTTGGTAGAGCGTCAGCCTTCCAAGCTGAACGTCGCGGGTTCGAATCCCGTCTCCCGCTCTCGACTTCGAACCTTTGAATGTTTGTTATTGATCTTGCTTCGCTTGTTGGTAGATATCCCCCGTCTCGATTCGCTCACCTAGCTCAGTTGGTAGAGCACGTCCTTGGTAAGGACGAGGTCGTCGGTTCAATCCCGATGGTGAGCTCAATTATTCCCCCGACCGCCGACGCGGCGGTCACGTCGGAGGTCTGAGGAGTCATGGCCAAGGAGAAGTTCAGCCGCAGCAAGCCCCACGTGAACGTCGGCACGATCGGTCACATCGACCACGGCAAGACGACGCTCACGGCCGCCATCAGCGCGGTGCTGTCCAAGGCCAAGGGGGCCAAGTTCAAGGCGATCTCGTACAAGGACATCGCCAAGGGCGGCATCGATCGCGACGCCACCAAGACGGTGACCATCGCCGCGGCGCACGTGGAGTACGAGTCGCAGAACCGTCACTACGCGCACGTCGACTGCCCCGGACACGCCGACTACATCAAGAACATGATCACCGGCGCCGCCCAGATGGACGGCGCGATCCTGGTGGTCTCGGCGCTCGACTCGGTGATGCCGCAGACGCGCGAGCACGTGCTCCTGGCCCGCCAGGTGGGTGTGCCCCGCATCGTGGTGTTCCTCAACAAGTGCGACGCCGTCGACGATCCGGAGATCCTGGACCTCGTCGAGATGGAGGTGCGCGAGCTCCTCAACAAGTACAACTTCCCGGGAGATGACACCCCCGTGGTCCGTGGCGCGGCCCTGCCGGCGCTCAACGGCGACCCGGTGTGGGAAGCCAAGATCCACGAGCTCGCCGCTGCGCTCGACAGCTTCATCCCGGAGCCCGTCCGCGACATCGACAAGCCCTTCCTGCTCGCCATCGAGGACGTGTTCTCGATCAAGGGCCGCGGCACCGTGGCGACGGGCCGCATCGAGCGCGGCGTCATCAAGGTCAACGAGGAGGTCGAGATCATCGGCTTCACCCCGACCCGCAAGAGCGTGGTCACGGGCGTCGAGATGTTCCGCAAGCTGCTCGACCAGGGCCAGGCCGGCGACAACGTCGGCGTGCTCCTGCGCGGCATCGAGAAGGACGACCTGGAGCGCGGTCAGGTGCTGGCCAAGCCCGGCTCGATCACCCCCCACAAGAAGTTCGTCGGGCAGATCTACATCCTGAAGAAGGAAGAGGGCGGCCGTCACACGCCGTTCTTCACGAACTACCGCCCGCAGTTCTTCTTCCGCACGACGGACGTCACCGGGGTCTGCAAGCTCCCCGAGGACGTCAAGATGGTGATGCCGGGCGACAACATCGCCATGGACATCGAGCTCATCACCCCGGTGGCGCTCGAGGAGCAGATGCGCTTCGCGATCCGCGAGGGCGGCAAGACCGTCGGCGCCGGCGTCGTCACCAAGATCACCGAATAGCGTCTGGCGCTCCGGACGGGGCTCCTTCGGGAGCACCTTCGGAGCCACACGCGCTTCAAGAAATAACGAAACCCATGGGAGCCCGGATCAAGGTCGTGTTGGCGTGCGAGGTGTGCGGGCGCCGCAACTATCGCACCACCCGCTCCTCGACTCCGGGTACCAAAGGGGTCCGGATGAAGAAGTTCTGTGTGGGGTGCAACGCTCACACGATGCACGCGGAGAGTCACTGAAGGAATTTTCGAGTCGCGCGGAACGATAGGAGGCTAGCTCAGTTGGTAGAGCAGCGGATTCCAAATCCGCAGGTCGTGGGTTCGAGTCCCTCGCCTCCTGCAGAACTTCGAAAGTGCGGAGCAATAGCGTGAGCACCCAGCCAGAACGCATCGGCGGCAGCCTTCAACTCGGAGTACAGAAGTACCTCTACACGGGGTATTTCGTGGCCGCTTGCGTGGTCGCCTTCCTGACGAGCCACCTCGTCGAGGCGGTGTGGCCCGGCCACGAGAACATCGCCAGCGAGATCGGCGCGGTCGTCGGTCTCGTCGCGATGGTCATCGCCTGGAAGAACATCCGGCTGCGTACGCTCGCGATGGAGACCATCGAGGAGCTGGCCGCGGTGACGTGGCCCACGAAGGATGAGACCTCGACGGCGACGGTGGTGGTCCTCGCAACCACGGTGATCGCCTCGGTGGTGATCTTCGCGATGGACCGCTTCTGGAACTGGATCACCAACGTCATCTACCTGAGCTGACCGTTTCCACGGTCGCGCGGCCGTGGCCGGCAGGAAGAGTCCCCACACCATGAAGTACTACATCGTCCAGGCCTACTCGGGCTTCGAGAACAAGGTGAAGGCCTCGTTGCAGGAGCGCATCCGCAACAACGCCATGGACCAGTATTTCGGGGAGATCCTGGTCCCGTCGGAGAACGTGACCGCGACTCGGGGCGGCAAGCAGCGCCTCGAGAGCCGAAAGTTCTATCCGGGTTACGTCTTCGTCCAGATGGAGATGAACGACACGACCTGGCACATGGTGAAGGACACCCCGAAGGTGACCGGCTTCCTCGGCGACCAGAACCCCACCCCGGTTCCGCAGAAGGAAGTCGACACCATCAAGCGTCAGATCGAGGGCACTGGCATCGCGCCGCGCCCGAAGGTCAACTTCGAGGTGAACGACCAGGTGAAGGTGGTCGATGGGGCCTTTGCAAACTTCACGGGTGTGGTAGAGGACGTCCGCCCGGAGCGGCAGAAGATCAAGGTGCTCGTCACCATCTTCGGCCGTCCCACCGCGGTGGAGCTCGGGTACAACCAGGTCGAGAAGATCACGGCCTGATCAATACGGTGATGGCCCAGCACGACACCGCGCACTCCGCGCGGTGACCGTGCGAGGAGAACCCCGGGGCTGAACCCCCGGTACTCCGCAAACCCACCGACGAGGGAACGATGGCGAAGAAGGTAGTCGGAACAGTCAAGCTCCAGTGCCCGGGCGGCGAAGCCAAGCCGGGACCCCCGATCGGTCCCGTGCTCGGTCAGGCCGGCGTGAACATCCCCATGTTCATCAAGGACTTCAACGCGAAGACCGCTGACAAGAAGGGGTACGTCATCCCGGTCATCATCACGGTCTATTCCGACAAGTCGTTCACCATGGAGCTGAAGACGCCGCCGGCGTCGATCCTCCTGATGAAGGCCGTCGGGGCGGACAAGGGCTCGGCCCGTCCGAACAAGGAGAAGATCGGGCAGATCGCGCACGCCAAGGTGGTCGAGATCGCGAAGCAGAAGCTCGCGGACCTCAACACCGACGACCTCGACGCGGCCATCCGCACGGTGAGCGGCACCGCGCGTTCGATGGGCCTCGACATCGTCGACTGAGCGGCCTGACAGGGGCGCAGCGCGCGCCTCGATTGATGGTTTTACGGACCCTTCGAGCGATACCCCATCGCAGTCCAATGGCGGGCTGAACGGTAGGGCGGGTCCTGGATGACCACCGCGGCTCCGAGGCGGTGGGAGGTGCGATGCACCGAAGAGGAGGTATCGGGATGGCGAAGGTTCCCAAGCGACGTCAGGCTTCGGACAAGAAGCACGACGTCAACAAGCGCTACACGCTTGAAGAAGCGGCCGCGCTTGTGAAGGACTGCGCCACGGCGAAGTTCGACGAGACCGTCGAGCTCGCCGTGCGGTTGGGGGTGAACCCCAAGCACGCGGACCAGATGGTCCGCGGCGCGCTCGTGCTGCCGCACGGCACCGGTCAGAAGGTGCGCGTGCTGGTGTTCGCGAAGGGCGACAAGGGTCGAGAGGCCACGGAAGCCGGAGCTGACTACGTCGGCGCCGACGACCTCGTGGCCAAGGTGTCGGACGGCACCTTCCTCGACTTCGAGCGCGTGATCGCGACGCCGGACATGATGGGTCAGGTCGGCCGCCTCGGTAAGGTTCTCGGTCCTCGCGGGCTGATGCCGAACCCGAAGGTGGGCACCGTGACCTTCGATGTGGCGAACGCCGTGCGCGAGGCGAAGGGCGGCAAGATCGAGTACCGCACCGAGAAGGCCGGCATCGTCCAGGCCCGCATCGGCAAGGCCTCGTTCTCGTCGGAGCACATCCGTGAGAACGCCAAGGCGCTGGTAACGGCGCTGGTCCGGGCGCGGCCGTCGACGGCGAAGGGCACGTACCTTCGCTCGATCACGCTCACGTCCACCATGGGCCCGGGCGTGCGAATCGACCCGAATGCCTTCCTCGAGAAGGCGGAGGACTGAGCGATGAACAAGGACCAGAAGAGCGCTGAGATCGGCAAGGTCCGAGAGCGCTTCGAGAAGTCCGTCGCGGCGGTGCTGGTGGACTTCCAGGGCCTCAACGTGGCGTCGGCGACGAAGCTGCGTCGGGAGTTCAAGAAGGCCAACGTGGAGTACAAGGTTGTGAAGAACAGCCTGATCCGCCACGCGCTGAAGGACTCGCCCTTCAAGGCGATCGTCGGGTCGCTCGAGCGCGGCACGCTGCGCACGCAGCACAAGTCCCTCATCGGGATGACCGGCGTGGCCTGGTGCAACGAGAGCCCCTCGGCGGCCGCGAAGGTCATCGAGGAGTTCAAGAAGACCGCGGGCCCGCAGGCCGCGAAGCTCAACGTGAAGGCCGGCCTCCTGGGCAACCAGGTGCTGGAGCGCGATTGGGTCGAGAAGGAGATGGCCAAGCTTCCGGGTCTCAAGGAGACCCAGGCCGCCGCCCTCGCGACCATCATGGCGCCCGCCCAGCAGACCGTCACGGTGCTCAACGCCCCGGCGCAGAACCTCGTGTATGCGCTCCAGGCGTGGGTCGACAAGCTCAAGGAACAGGCCGTTTGAGCTCGATCCGTCAGTTCATCTCGCAAGACAACCAATCATCGATCATCGATCGAACCGTTTGAAAGGAAAGTACCATGGAGATCCAGTCCCTCGTTGACAGCATCAGCAAGCTCACCCTGATCGAGGCCTCCGAACTCGTGAAGGCCCTCGAGAAGACCCTCGGCGTCTCGGCCGCCCCCGTGGCGTCCGCGGCTGCCGCCCCGGCGGCTGCGGCCCCGGTGGCCGCTGCCGAGCCCACCGAGTTCTCGGTGGAGCTCACCGCGGCCGGCGCGAACAAGATCAACGTGATCAAGGTCGTGCGTGAGATCACCGGGCTCGGCCTCGGTGAGGCGAAGGCCCTCGTGGAGGGCGCGCCCAAGATGGTCAAGGAGAGCGTCGACAAGGCGACCTCCGAGGACCTCAAGAAGAAGCTCACCGAGGCCGGCGCGACCGTCACGGTCAAGGGCCTCGCCTGAGAGCGCTTCTCCGTTAGACAGTCCCTGACGGCGCTTCGACCCCTGGCACCCCATCCACTGGATGGCGGTTCCGGGGGTCGCTGCGTTTTTGTGCCCGCGGGTCGCTTGCGCCCACGCGGGATCCGTGCCATGAGCCCAGGCCCAGCGTCGTCCAGGCCTTCACCGGCACTAGCGACCACGCGATCGCGACCAGTATGCGGGAGGTCGCGCTCGTTCATGCAGCGCCAGCAAAACCCCTGGAAAGGCCAGTAACGCTCGACGGCGAACCTCGAACGAAGCACCACCCTCCCTCCTCCCCCGCGCACGCAGCGCCCGTCCGCCGTCCCGAGTCATACTACTCCGGCGGGGCGCAGCGATAAGCCGGGGACTCTCAGGGGAGGGATGGAGGGTCGACGAGGTCCGGCGGCGAGCGCCCTGGCACGAGGCGGTAGAGGAGAAGAGATGGGATCGGTTATTCAGAGCAACTACCGGGCACGTAAGAACTTCGGTGAGATCGAGAAGATCATCGAGGTTCCGAACCTGATCTCGATTCAGAAGGCGAGCTACGAGAAATTCCTCCAGGCGGACACCGATCCGAAGGAGCGCAAGGACTTCGGTCTCCAGGGGGTCTTCCGCTCGGTCTTCCCGATCAAGAGCTTCGACGAGACCGCCGAGCTGGTGTTCCGCGAATACCAGCTGGAGAAGCCCAAGTACGACGTCGACGAGTGCCGCCAGCGCGGCATGACCTTCGCGGCGCCCATCAAGGTCACCATCGAGCTCATCACCTACGAGGGTGGCGGCGAGAGCGGCGAGCGCACGGTCCGCGACATCAAGCAGCAGGAGGTCTACTTCGGCGAGATCCCGCTGATGACCGAGACCGGCACGTTCATCATCAACGGCACCGAGCGCGTGGTGGTGTCGCAGCTGCACCGCTCGCCGGGCGTGTTCTTCGACCACGACAAGGGCAAGACGCACTCGTCGCAGAAGTTCCTCTACAGCGCCCGGGTGATCCCCTACCGCGGCTCGTGGCTCGACTTCGAGTTCGACCCGAAGGACATCATCTACGTCCGCATCGACCGCCGCCGGAAGCTCCACGCGACGGTGCTCCTGCGCGCCCTCGGCTACACCGCGGAGCAGATCCTCAACTACTACTACGACACCGAGACGGTGTACGTGGAGGCCGCGGACAAGCTCTCCAAGTCGCTGGAGTTCAACATCCTCGCGGGCCAGCGCACGACCGCGGACATCAAGATGGGCACCGAGGTGCTCGTCAAGAAGGGCACCAAGTTCACCAAGGCCGCGGTGAAGAAGCTCCGCGACGCGAAGATCGACCGCATCCCGATCGACCGCGTGGAGATCGTCGGCCGCGTCGCCGCCAAGGACATCATCGACCCGGAGACGGGCGAGGTGATCGTGTCCTGCAACGAGGTCGTCACCGACTCGAAGGTCGACGCCATCGCCAAGGCGAAGCTCAAGTCCTTCAAGGTCCTCTTCATGGACAACCTGCTCGTCGGCTCGTACCTGCGCGACACGCTCGTGCAGGACAAGTACGACGACCCGGACGGCCCCATGGCGGGCTTCGTGCGCCAGAACGGCCAGGCGATCGCCGCGCAGATCGACATCTACCGCAAGCTCCGCCCGGGCGACATCCCCGAGCCGCGCGAGGCCTCCAAGCTCCTGGAGAACCTGTTCTTCAACGCCGAGCGCTATGACCTCTCGAAGGTCGGCCGCCTCAAGCTGAACTACAAGTTCTACAAGGAGCGCCCGGTCGAGAAGCAGCCCCCGCTCGACGCGCAGGTACTCACCAAGGAGGACATCCTCCTCACGGTCAAGCACCTCATCGAGATCAAGAACGGCCGCGGCTCGGTGGACGACATCGACCACCTCGGCAACCGCCGCGTGCGCGCGGTGGGCGAGCTGCTCGAGAACCAGTACCGCATCGGCCTCGTGCGCATGGAGCGGGCGATCAAGGAGCGCATGGCGATCTCGCCGGAGCTCGACACCCTGATGCCGCACGACCTCATCAACGCGAAGCCCGTCTCCGCGGTGGTGAAGGAGTACTTCGGCAGCTCGCAGCTCTCGCAGTTCATGGACCAGACGAACCCGCTCTCCGAGGTGACGCACAAGCGCCGCCTGTCGGCCCTCGGGCCGGGCGGTCTGACCCGCGAGCGCGCGGGCTTCGAAGTCCGCGACGTGCACGCGACCCACTACGGCCGCATCTGCCCGATCGAGACGCCGGAAGGTCCGAACATCGGCCTCATCGCGTCGCTCAGCACCTACGCGCGGGTGAACGAGTACGGCTTCGTCGAGACCCCGTACCGCAAGGTGGACAACGGCGTCGTCGAGGAGGCCCACACGTGGTTCTCGGCGCTCCAGGAGGAGGGCCAGTACATCGCCCAGGCGACGGCCATCAAGGACGAGAAGGGCCGCCTCACGGAGGGCCTCGTCTCCGCGCGCTTCAACGGCGACTACAAGATGGTCCCGCCGGATCAGATCGCGCTCATGGACATCTCGCCGTTCCAGATGGTGAGCGTCGCGGCGGCGTTGATCCCCTTCCTCGAGCACGACGACGCGAACCGCGCCCTCATGGGCGCCAACATGCAGCGTCAGGCCGTTCCGCTGGTGCGCACGATGGCGCCGGTGGTGGGCACCGGGCTCGAGGGTCAGCTCGCGCGTGACTCCGGCGTGTGCGTCCAAGCCAAGCGCCCGGGCATCGTCGAGACCGCCGACGCGTCGCGCATCGTGGTGCGCGCGCAGGGCAAGCGCGGCGAAGAGCCCGACATCTACAACCTCACCAAGTACCAGCGCTCCAACCAGAGCACCTGCTGGAACCAGAAGCCCATCGTGAAGCCCGGCGAGCGCGTCGAGGTCGGCGACGTCCTCGCGGACGGCCCCGCCTGCGACACCGGCGAGCTCGCGCTCGGCCACAACGCGGTCGTCGCGTTCATGCCCTGGGGCGGCTACAACTTCGAGGACTCGATCCTCATCAGCGAGCGGATCGTCCAGCAGGACATCTTCACGTCGGTGCACATCGAGGAGTTCGAGTGCGTCGCGCGCGACACCAAGCTCGGCAAGGAAGAGATCACCCGCGACATCCCCAACGTGGGCGACGAGGCCCTCAAGGACCTCGACGAGTCGGGCATCGTGCGCATCGGCGCCGAGGTGAAGCCGAGCGACATCCTCGTCGGCAAGATCACGCCGAAGGGCGAGTCGCAGCTCTCCCCCGAGGAGAAGCTCCTGCGGGCGATCTTCGGCGAGAAGGCGGGCGACGTGCGCGACACCTCGCTGCGCGTCCCGCCGGGCACCTCGGGCATCGTCATCAACGCGCGCGTCTTCGCCCGCAAGGGCACCGAGAAGGACGACCGCGCCAAGGACATCGAGGATCAGGAGCGCGCCCGCCTGGAGAAGGACCGCGACGACGAGATCAAGATCGTCCGCGAGAGCTACCTCCGGCGCGTTCGCAACCTCGTGATCGGCAAGACCACGCAGGGCAAGCTCGTCGACGACAAGGGCAAGGTGCTGCTGGCCAAGGGCGTGGAGGTCGACGAGGCCACCCTGGAGAGCATCCCCCGCAAGCTCTGGGCGCAGATCGCCCTCGAGGACGAGGCCGCGAGCGAGCTCACGCACGTCTTCCGCGAGCTCGACGACCGCACCGCGCAGATCGAGCAGAACTGCGCGGAGAAGGTCGGCCGGCTCTCGAAGGGCGATGAGCTCCCGCCGGGCGTCATCAAGATGGTGAAGGTCTACGTCGCCATCAAGCGCAAGCTGCAGGTCGGCGACAAGATGGCCGGTCGCCACGGAAACAAGGGCGTCGTGTCGCGCATCCTCCCGGAGGAGGACATGCCGTACCTGCCGGACGGCCGGCCGGTCGACGTGGTGCTCAACCCGCTCGGCGTGCCGTCGCGTATGAACGTCGGGCAGATCCTCGAGGTGCACCTCGGGTGGGCCGCCCACGTGCTCGGTCAGAAGATCCGCGAGATGCTCGACACGGGCGTCAACGCGGACATCGTGAAGAAGCTGCTCGCGCAGATCTTCGACGGTGAGCCGAGCTACAAGAAGACGATCCAGGCGCTCGACGCCGAGAACGTCCGCCGCTTCGCCGAGAAGCTCTCGCGCGGCGTCTTCTTCGCCTCGCCGGTGTTCGACGGCGCGCCGGAGTCGGAGATCAAGCGCATGCTCGACATGGCGGGTCTCCCGCTGAGCGGGCAGACGGTGCTCTTCGACGGCCGCACGGGCGACGCCTTCGAGCACGATGTCACGGTGGGCATCATGTACATCCTGAAGCTGCACCACCTCGTGGACGACAAGATCCACGCGCGCAGCATCGGGCCGTACTCGCTGGTCACCCAGCAGCCGCTCGGCGGCAAGGCCCAGTTCGGCGGGCAGCGGCTCGGCGAGATGGAAGTCTGGGCGATGGAGGCCTACGGCGCCGCGTACGCGCTGCAGGAGTTCCTCACCGTCAAGAGCGACGACGTCCAGGGCCGCACCCGGATGTACGAGGCGATCGTCAAGGGCGAGTACACCCTGGAGCCCGGCGTGCCGGAGAGCTTCAACGTGCTCGTGAAGGAGCTGCAGTCGCTCTGCCTCAACGTCGAGCTGGTGGAAGACACCGAGGGTCAGACCCCCGGCGACAACAACCAGGCGGCGGAGTAGTCGCGAGCCCTTAGCGCCTCGCCCGGTTTTACAAGTCGAAGTAACAAAGTTCGATCACGGAAGGACGGAGCGGACCCGACAGCGCGTGACAAGAGCGATGCGAGACACCTGACACAAAGGGCGTCTCGCAGGTCACCACCCTCGAAGCCTCGCGCGCCACGCGCGGGGGAGGTGACTCAGAGGTGGCGCGCCGCGCGGCGGGTTCGTTCCGTCCGTCCCACGACGGAGGAAGCAACGTGAAGGACATCTTCAACCTGTTCGAGAAGCCGAAGGATCCGCTGTCTTTCAGCGCGATCCGCATCTCCCTCGCCTCGCCGGAGAAGATCCGCGCGTGGTCGCGGGGCGAGGTGAAGAAGCCCGAGACGATCAACTACCGGACCTTCAAGCCGGAGCGGGACGGGCTCTTCTGCGCCAAGATCTTCGGCCCGGTGAAGGACTACGAGTGCATCTGCGGCAAGTACAAGCGCATGAAGCACCGCAACATCGTCTGCGAGAAGTGCGGCGTCGAGGTGATCCAGTCCAAGGTGCGCCGCGAGCGCCTCGGGCACATCAACCTGGCCACCCCGGTGGCGCACATCTGGTTCCTGAAGAGCCTGCCGTCGCGCATCGGCGCGGTGCTCGACATGACCCTCCGCGACCTGGAGAAGATCCTCTACTGCGAGGCCTTCGTCGTCATCGACGCGAAGAGCACCCCGCTCAAGGTCAACCAGATCCTCTCCGAGGATGAGTACCTGCGCTGCCAGGACGAGTTCGGCGACGACGCCTTCGTGGCGAAGATGGGCGGCGAGGCCGTCCTCGAGCTGCTCCAGCGCCAGGACATCTCCCGCCTCGCCGAGGAGCTGCGCGCCGACATGCGCGCCGCCACCAGCGACGCCAAGCGGAAGAAGTACGCCAAGCGCCTGAAGGTCATGGAAGCCTTCCGCGAGTCGGGCAACCGCCCCGAGTGGATGATGCTGACGGTGATCCCGGTGCTCCCGCCGGACCTCCGCCCGCTCGTTCCCCTCGACGGCGGCCGCTTCGCCACGTCGGACCTCAACGACCTCTACCGCCGCGTCATCAACCGCAACAACCGGTTGAAGCGCCTGCAGGAGCTCAACGCCCCGGAGATCATCATCCGCAACGAGAAGCGGATGCTCCAGGAGGCCGTCGACGCCCTCTTCGACAACGGCCGCCGCGGCAAGACCATCACCGGTCCCAACAAGCGCCCGCTGAAGTCCCTGAGCGACATGCTCAAGGGCAAGCAGGGCCGCTTCCGCCAAAACCTCCTCGGCAAGCGCGTGGACTACTCCGGTCGCTCGGTGATCGTGGTGGGCCCGCAGCTCAAGCTGCACCAGTGCGGCCTGCCGAAGAAGATGGCGCTCGAGCTGTTCAAGCCGTTCATCTACAACAAGCTCGAGGAGCGGGGCCTCGCGCCCACCATCAAGAGCGCCAAGAAGCACGTCGAGAAGGAGAAGGCCGAGGTCTTCGACATCCTCGACGAGGTCATCTCCGAGCACCCGGTGATGCTCAACCGCGCGCCGACGCTCCATCGCCTCGGGATCCAGGCCTTCGAGCCGGTGCTCATCGAGGGCAAGGCCATCCAGCTCCACCCGCTCGTCTGCGCGGCCTTCAACGCCGACTTCGACGGCGACCAGATGGCCGTGCACGTGCCCCTGTCTGTGGAAGCACAGATGGAGGCCCGCGTGCTGATGATGTCGACCAACAACATCCTCAGCCCCGCCAGCGGCAAGCCGATCATCAACCCGACGCAGGACATCGTGCTCGGGCTCTACTTCCTCACGCGCGCCAAGGAGTACGCGAAGGGATCGTTCCGCGCGGACGCCACCGGCGCCGCGGCGATGGCGGGCGTCTACGGCTCTCCCAAGGAAGTGCGCATGGCGTACGACTCGGGTGAGCTCGAGCTGCACGCGAAGATCAAGGTGCGCATGCCCGCGGTGAAGGTCACCGAGGCCGGCGACACCCGGCTCTCCGTGGGCCAGGTCATCGAGCAGCAGGACCTCGACGCGATCAACAAGATCGCGGTGAAGGAGGGCCTCGCGCTCGCCAAGGCGGAGGCCACCACGATGCGCGTGGAGTCGACCACCGGGCGCGTGATCATGTCCGAGTCGCTCTCCGAGGCGCTCGAGGACGAGACGCTCCCGTTCTCCCTCATCAACAAGGTGATGGAGAAGAAGGCCCTCTCGGCGCTCATCGACGCCTGCTACCGCGCCTACCGCAACAAGAGCACCGTGCTCCTCGCGGACAAGCTCCGGTCGCTCGGCTACGAGTACGCCACCAAGGCCGGCGTCTCGGTGTGCATGGACAACATGGTGATCCCCCCCACCAAGGCCAAGCACATCAAGGACGCCCAGGACCAGGTCCAGAAGGTCGTCGACTCCTACCAGGAGGGCGTGATCACGGACGGCGAGCGCTACAACAAGGTCGTCGATATCTGGGCCGGCGTCGCCGACAAGGTGGCGAAGGAGATGATGGAGCAGGTCGCGAAGGAGGACGTGACCGACCCCCTCACGGGCAAGGTCGAGCGCATGCCGTCCTTCAACCCGATCTGGATGATGGCCGACTCGGGCGCCCGCGGCTCGCAGCAGCAGATCCGCCAGCTGGCGGGCATGCGCGGCCTCATGGCCCGCCCCTCCGGCGAGATCATCGAGACCCCCATCACCGCGAACTTCCGCGAGGGGCTCTCGGTGCTCCAGTACTTCATCTCGACCCACGGCGCCCGCAAGGGCCTCGCGGACACCGCGCTGAAGACCGCCAACTCGGGCTACCTCACGCGCCGTCTCGTCGACGTCGCGCAGGACGCCTGCGTGACGGAGTTCGACTGCGGCACCACCGACGGCATCGAGGTGAGCAAGCTCGAGGAGGGCGGAGACGTCATCCAGCCGCTGGGCGACCGCATCCTCGGCCGCACGGCGCTCTACCCCGTCGTCGACCCGATCACCGGCCTCGTGCTGGTGAACGAGGGCGAGCAGTTCGACGAGGAGGCGGTCCGCAAGGTCGTCGACGCGGGCATCGAGGAGATCACCATCCGCTCGGTGCTCACCTGCGCCACGCGGCGCGGCATCTGCGCGCAGTGCTACGGGCGCGACCTCGCCCGCGGCTACCACGTGAACATCGGCGAGGCCGTCGGCATCATCGCCGCGCAGTCCATCGGCGAGCCGGGCACGCAGCTCACGATGCGCACGTTCCACATCGGTGGCGCGGCGCAGGGCGGGGCGACGGCGAGCTCGCTGTCCAACCGCTACGAGGGCCGCGTCAAGCTGGAGAAGATGGTCACCACCGCCCGCAAGGACGGTCGCCAGGTGGTGATGAACCGCCACGGCGAGCTGGTCATCGTCGACGGCACCGGCCGCGAGCGCGAGCGCACGCACCTGCTCTACGGCGCGGAGCTGCTCGTGAAGGAGGGCGACCTCGTCGCGCCGGGTACCGCCCTGGCGACCTGGGACCCGTTCTCCGTGCCGATCCTCACCGAGGTGGGCGGCGTGATCCGCTTCGCCGACCTCATCGAGGGTCAGTCGATGGAGGAGAAGGTCGACGAGGTCACCAGCCTCTCGCGCAAGCTCGTCATCGAGGCCCGCGACAGCACGCTGCGGCCGCGCATCGAGATCGTCGACCCGCACACCCGCCACGTGAAGAAGCAGGAGAACGGGATCGAGGGACGCTACCTCCTCCCCAACGGCTGCAACATCACGGTGCAGGACGGCGAGCAGGTCGACCCGGGTCAGATCATCGGCAAGATGCCGCGCGAGACCACGCGCACGAAGGACATCACCGGCGGTCTGCCCCGCGTGGCCGAGCTCTTCGAGGCGCGCAAGCCCAAGGACGCGGCGGTCATCTCGCCGATCGAGGGCTACGTGAAGTTCGGTCGCGAGACCAAGGGCAAGCGCCAGATCTTCATCGTGCCGAAGGGCCAGGAGGCCTTCCTCAACCAGCCGGTGGAGGAGGAGAAGAAGGGCTCGCGGCGCAAGAAGGTCGCCGAGCCCGTGATGCAGCCCGTCGAGGGTGTGGGCAAGGTCGAGGAGTTCCTCGTCCCGAAGAACAAGCTGCTGGTGGTGCGCGAGGGTGACTTCGTGAAGGCCGGCGAGCCGCTGATCGACGGGCCGGTGAACCCCCACGACATCCTGCGCGTGAAGGGCGAGAAGGACCTCGCCGCCTGGCTGGTGAACGAGATCCAGCAGGTCTACCGGCTGCAGGGCGTGGCCATCAACGACAAGCACATCGAGGTGATCGTCCGCCAGATGCTCCGCCGCGTTCGCGTGGTGACCGTCGGCGAGACGGACTTCCTCGTCGACGAGCAGGTCGAGAAGTGGCGCTTCGAGCAGGAGAACCTGAAGGCGGCCCGCAAGGTGCTCGCCAAGGTCGTCGAGGAGGGCAAGGTCAAGAACGCCCAGGTCGCAGACTCGCTGCGCCGCGCGGTCAACGCCCCGCTCGCCAACATGACCGCGGTCCTGAGCGAGCGGCTCGCCGAGGTCGGCATGAAGCACGGCGCCGACACCCCCGTGGGCACGGAGATCCAGAACGTGTTCAAGGTCTTCCACGAGGCCTTCGCGGTCGCGGAGCCCCTGCTCCTCGGCATCACCAAGGCCTCGCTCTCGACGGACTCGTTCATCTCGGCCAGCTCCTTCCAGGAGACGACCAAGGTGCTCACCGAGGCCGCCATCATGGGCAAGGTCGACGATCTCCGCGGCCTCAAGGAGAACGTCATCATGGGTCGGCTCATCCCCGCGGGGACGGGCCTCCCGGCGTACCGCCAGCTCGAGACCGTGGTGCAGTCCGAGGACGGCACCATCGTCGAGGGCGAGCGCGAGCGCAGCCGCGAGCGGCGCCCGCGGGTCTCCCGCACCGCCAACGCCGAGTAGTCCCTCCCTTCCTCCGTCCCCTTCCGTCCCCTCCCTGAGCGTGTCCGCAAGCCCCTGAGAAACGGGGCCTGCGGACGCCCCTCCCCCTCCCTCGACGCTCTCCTACGGTTGGGGTACCCACGGCTTCCATGAAGCTGCGAACCCTGCTTGGACTTCCGCTCGGACTGGCCACCTTCGGCCTCGGCTGCTCCGAGCCGATCAACACGGCTCCGCTCAATCTCCCCGACGCCGCCGCCGACGCGGCCGCTCCCGCCGACCAGGGCTCCGTGGACGCGCCCGCCGTGGACGCGCCCGGCGAGGACGTCCCTTCGGTCGACGCGGGCCTCGACGCCCCCCCGACGGACGATGTGCCCGCGGGCGACGTCCCCGCGGGCGACGTGCCCGTGCCGACGGACGCGCGGGTGTCCTGCACCAGCAACCGCGAGTGCACCGCCAGCGGACGGCTCTGTGACACCGCCGCGGGCCTGTGCGTGCAGTGCCTGACCGGCGCGCAGTGCATCGGCGCGGGCGAGGTCTGCCTCGACCACCGCTGCGTGGCCGGAACCCCCTGCACGAGCTCGCGCACCTGCATGGGCCTCGTCTGCGAGACCACGCGCGGCGTGTGCGTCGACTGCCTCGCGGACGTCGACTGCACGGTCGCGGGCCAGGTCTGCCGCGCCAACACCTGCGTGCCGGCGCCCCGGCCGTGCCGGTCGTCCAGGGAGTGCAGCGCCTCCGATCAGGTGTGCGACACCGCGCGCGGCGCGTGCGTCGACTGTCTCACCGACGTCGACTGCGCGACGGGCCAGTTCTGCGGCGCGGAGAACCTCTGCCGGGCGCAGGTCTGCGTGCCCAACGCGACGAGCTGCGTCGACGTGATGCGCGTGCGGGTGTGCGACGCGCGCGGCACCGCGGCGGCCGATCGGTCCTGCGGCCCGAGCGAGGTGTGCGCCATGAACCGCTGCCAGCCGAGGGTGTGCATGCCCGGCGAGCGGAGCTGCGGCTCGGCCACGCAGACGCGGGTCTGCAACCCCGACGGGCTCGGCTACACCACGGCCATGTGCACGGGGGCGCTCACCTGCTCGGCGGGCGCCTGCACCGACTGCGTCGACTCCGACGGGGACGGACTGTCAGACCTCATCGAGGGCGCGCCGTCGCGCAACTCCGACAGCGACGCGACGCCCGACTACATGGACAGCGACAGCGACAACGACGGGTTTAGCGATCGGGTGGAGGCGGCGAGGGGATACCCCGGCTTCTCGACGGGATCGCCCGCGCTGATGTGCGGCGCCGCGGCCGACAACTGCGACTCGGCGATGGATGGACGGCCCAACTACATCGACCTCGACTCGGACAACGACGGGGTGCCCGACGCCGACGAGCGCACGCGCAACACCAACCCCTGCGCGCGAGACACCGACGGCGACGGGCTGACGGACCTCGTCGAGCAGATCGCCCGCACCGACCCGACGATGTCCGCGTCGCGCCTCCCGGCCACCTCGCTGGCGACGGAGCTGCCGTATCGCACCGGCGGCGTCGGCCCGGTCGACAACCAGGAGTTCTCCTTCGTCCTGCGGGCGAGGCCCGCGGACGTGATGTTCGTGATCGACAGCACCGGCTCGATGCAGCCGACCATCACGCAGCTCCAGACCGCTGGCGCCGCGATCATCGACGCCGTCACCACCCAGCTCGGAGCCTCGGCGGACGTGCGCTTCGGCGTGGCGGACTACCGGGACTTCGGCGAGGGGGACGGCACCTCCTACGCCTTCAACGTGCGCCAGCGTCTCGACCGCAACCGCGCGCTCGCTCAGGCCGCGCTGCGCGCCTTCAGCGCCGAGGCGGGAGGCGACACCCCGGAGGCGACGGTGCCTGCGCTCTACGGGCTGCTCAACGGCTTCGCGCACCCCAACTACCGCGGGGCCTACAACCGCAGCGCCAACGCGGCGGACTGCGGCGGCGACGCGACGGCCTTCGGGTGGGGCTGCTTCCTCCCCGGGCGCACGCCGATCTTCATCGTCTACTCCGACGCCGGCTGGCACAACGGGCCGGGCTCCACGACCAACTTCTACGCGGGCTCGCCGGGGACCCCGACCTATCCGCAGCTCACCGCGGAGATGACCCGCCGCGGCGCCCGCTTCATCGCCGTCGACGTCGCGACGTCGAGCCGCGAGCACTCGAGCGCCAGCGCCCGCTTCGCCGCGGACACCAACAACATCCCCGCCGGGGGCTCTCCCTTCGTCTTCGTCGGCGGCGCGAGCGCCACGCAGACGCAGGTCATCAGCGCCGTGAGCGCCATCGCCGGTCAGGCCCGATCGACGGTGTCGACCGCGGTGATCGCCGACCCGATGGAGACCCGGCTGCCCTCGGGGCGCACCACCGGCGAGTTCATCCGCACGATCAATCCGCTGCGGGGCGTCCCCGACGCGCCCGCCGGGTACGACCGCCGCGAGGGGGCGACCTTCGTCGGCGTCGCCAACGGCACCGCGCTGACCTTCAACGCCGTGCTCGCCAACGACCTCGTGATGCCGGGCTCGGTCGACCAGGTGTTCGGGGTGTACGTCAACCTCTACGGCAGCGGGATCTTCCTGGAGCAGCGCACGTTCTACGTGCTCGTCCCGGCGCAGCGCTGAAGGGGAAACAGGAAGGAGAGGGGGAGCCGTCCGACGGCTGCGCTCCGTGGAGGAGCCGTCGGGCGGTGCAGGGGGGGGAGGGGAGGGCTCTACTTGTTCTCTTCGAACTCGGCGTCGATCACGCCGTCGTCCTTCGCGGCGGGCGGGGGCGTCTCGGCCGGGGCCCCTTCGCCGCCAGGGCCGCCGGACGACTGGTAGAGCAGCGTCGCGATGCGGTGCGACTCCTTCTCCAACTTCTCGGTGGCGCTCTTCACGCGCTCGTCGTCGCCGGAGGCCACCGCGTCGCGGGTCTCCTTGAGCGCGGCCTCGAGCACCGTCGCGTCGCTCGGCTGGATCTTGTCCTTGTAGTCGCGGAGGGTCTTCTCGACCTGGTAGGCCATCGCCTCGGCCTTGTTGCGGTTCTCCGCCTCGTCACGGAGCCGCTTGTCCTCGGCCTCGTGGGACTGCGCCTCGCGCACCAGGCGCTCGACCTCGTCCTTCGGGAGACCGGAGCCCGCGGTGATGGTGATCTTGTTGTTGCGCCCGGACACCTCGTCCTTGGCGGTCACCTGGAGGATGCCGTTGGCGTCGATGTCGAAGGTCACGCGGATCTTCGGCACCCCCTGCGGCGCGCTGGGGATGCCCTCCAGCGAGAACCGGCCGAGGCTCTTGTTGTCGCGCGCCATCGGGCGCTCGCCCTGGAGCACGTGCACCTCCACCGTCGTCTGGTTGTCGCTCGCGGTGGAGAACACCTCGCTCTTCGACGTCGGGATGGTGGTGTTGCGCGGGATGAGCGGGGTGGAGATGCCGCCCTTGGTCTCGACGCCCAGCGAGAGCGGGCACACGTCGAGGAGGAGCATGTCCTTCACCTCGCCGGTGAGGATCGCGCCCTGCACCGCGGCGCCGATGGCCACGACCTCGTCGGGGTTCACGCTGCGGTTGGGCTCGCGGCCGAAGAACTCCTTCACCTTCTTCTGCACCATCGGGATGCGGGTCGAGCCGCCGACCAGCACCACCTCGTGGATGTCGGCGGGCTTCTTGTTCGCGTCCTTCATCGCGCGCTCACACGCATCGAAGGCCCGCTTCACCAGCGGCTCGAGGATCTGCTCGAGCTTGGCGCGCGTGACCTTGATGTTCATGTGCAGCGGGGCGTTGTTGGCCATCGCCACGTACGGAAGGTTGACCACGGTCTCCTGCGTCGCGGAGAGCTCGATCTTGGCCTTCTCCGCCGCGTCGCGGACGCGCTGGAGGGCCATCTTGTCCTTCGCGAGGTCGATGCCGTTGTCCTTCTTGAACTCCTCGATGAGGAAGTCCATCACGCGCTGGTCGACGTCGTCGCCGCCGAGGTGCGTGTCGCCGTTGGTGCTCTTCACCTCGACGAGGTTCTCGCTCACCTCGAGGATCGAGATGTCGAAGGTGCCGCCGCCGAGGTCGAACACCGCGATGGTCTCGTCCTTCTTCTTGTCGAGGCCGTAGGCGAGCGCCGCCGCGGTGGGCTCGTTGATGATGCGCCGGACGTTGAGCCCGGCGATCTTGCCGGCGTCCTTGGTGGCCTGGCGCTGGGTGTCGTTGAAGTACGCCGGGACGGTGATGACCGCGTCGGAGACGGTCTCGCCCAGGTAGGCCTCGGCGGCCTGCTTGAGCTTGCGGAGCACGTGGGCGCTCACCTCCGGCGGGGCCACGACCTTGCCGCGGATGTTGAACGCCGCGTCGCCGTTGGAGGACTTGGTCACCTTGTACGGCACCCGTCGGGCCTCCTCCTGTACCTCGCCTTCCTTGCGGCCCATGAAGCGCTTGGCGGAATAGACGGTGTGCTCGGGGTTGGTGATCGACTGGCGCTTGGCCACCTGGCCGACCAGGACCTCGCCCTTCTCGTCCCAGCCCACGACGGACGGTGTCGTGCGGGCGCCCTCCTCGTTGACGATGACTTCGACGTCCTTGCCCTGCATCACGGCGACGACGCTGTTGGTCGTACCGAGGTCAATTCCAATTACCTTGGCCATGGTGATTTCCCTCTCCTTCGGATGTTGGTGGTTGGTTCCGAAGCGTCGGCGAAACTAGCCATCAACCCCGCACGGTCAAGAGCCATGCCAGAGGATGTTTCAACGATCGTCGGGACGGCTCGGACGGGCGTGCCGGAGCAGCGCGAGCAGCCCCCCGACCGCCGGGAAGATCAGCCCCAGGGCGAAGCTGCTGACCGACGCGGCGACGGCCACCTCGGCGGCGACGCCCGCCTGCGTGTAGACCATCGAGAAGACCGCCTCGCGCTGGCCGACGCCCGCGGGGGTGATCGGGACGAAGGTCAGCAGCACCGCGGCGGGGCTCAGGGCGATCACGGTTCGCAGGGGGGAGGCGGGCGCGAGCGCGTGCACCACGACGGCGAGGGAGAGCACCGCGGCCGACTGGGTGGCGAGCGAGAGCAGCAGCCCGAGGGCGAGGTCGCCCGGTCGCGTCGGGGGAGTGAGAGCGCCCAGCCGGGGGCCGAGGAGGGGCAGGGTCGCGAGCCGCCGCGCGAGCGCCGACGAGCGCATCGCGGCGAGGGAGAGGGCGAGCAGTCCGAGCGAGGCGACGAGGCCGAGGAGCGTCACGGGAGCGAGCCAGCGGGGCGTGGCTGGCGACAGACCGAAGGCGGCGAGGGCGACCACGAAGAGGCCCGCGAGCCCGCCGAGGCGCTCGAACCAGATCGCGGCGAGGGCGTTGCCCAGGCCGCCGACGGTGTGGCGGACCGCGTCGCTGCGGGCGAGGTCGCCCATGAGGCCGCCGGGGAGGAGGTTCCAGAAGGTGGAGCGGAGCACCAGGGAGAGGCTCGCGAGCGTGCTCGGAGGGGTGGCGCCCCAGGCGCGGAGGAGCAGACGCCAGCGCGCCGTGAAGAAGAAGATCGAGAGGGTCGACCAGGCGAGGGAGTGCGCCGCCGAGAGCGGGGGCAGCGAGCCCAGGTGGGCCAGAACGCGGGAGGCGTCCACCCGGCGGGCGAGCCACACGATCGGGACCAGCACCAGCGCGGCCCTCAGCGCGGGGAGGGCGCGTCGAAGGGTCGGGCCTATGATTGGCTCCGCGCGCCGCAGCTCGCGCACTGCACCTCGTAGGCGGGCATCGGGTTGCGGCAGAACTCGCAGAGCTTCTGCCCGGGCAGCGTGCTCGGATTGAGCATCGAGAGCAGCGGCCCCTGCGCGTCGGACGCGCCCGGGGGGAAGCCTATGGTGACGCCCGAGAGGGAGCCGCGGGGGAGGCCCATCAGCGCCTGGAGCAGCCCGGCGACCTGCTGGCCGCTGGTGTAATCGATGGGGCTGTTCATCGGGGTGTTGAGCCCGAGGCGCAGCGCGATGATCACCCCGTCGTCCATCACCTCGACGGGCAGCTTCACCGCCGTGACCGGGATCTGCGGCGCGGCCCAGACGTAGGCGTGCGTGGCCACGCCGACCCCGCGCGCGATCACGCGACAGGCCTCGCGGGCCTGGTCCTCGGGGGCGAGCGCGGTGCGAAGGACGCCCTCCACCGAGGCCTTCATGGCCGGGCCGAAATCTGGATTGAAGCGGAGGATCACATCTACGACCCGCGCGGGCTGCCAGTTGCTCATAGGGGTCGATGTTCTACCAGCGACCGCGGCCGTGAACACCAGTGCTTCCCGATCCGCCGGGGTGCACCGACGCTCGCTCGCACGCTATGCTGGGTGACGACGCAGGTCGCGGCGCGATGGAAGGGAGCAGCGTGAGCATGAACTCGAATGAGCCGAAGGACGGGTCCGAGCGCCGGGAGCGCGCCGTCGCCGAGGGCACCGAACTCCGGGAGCGCGCCGTCGAGCACGCACGCAAGGTCGGCGATGCCCTGGGCTTGAAGGAGGCGCCCGTGTCCCCCGATGCCCCGCCGCCCTATCCCGCGCCGCCGGTCCCGGCGCCGCCCTATCCCCCTCGCAGGACGTTGAAGGAGACGCTCCCCTCCACGCCGCGCGCCATCGCACGTCAGGCCGCCGAGTCCCCGTCGCTCGAGCCCGACGCCCCGGAGCCCGCGCCCGTCACTCCCGTCACCCCGGCGACGGAGCCCGCCGCGGCAGCCGCGAGCCCCGCACCCGGTCCCGCCACGGAGCGCTGACCGACCGTACACCGGGTACGATCGGTCTCCCGCATCAGGGGCCTACCGGCCCCGGGATCGGCACCATCCCCGGTCGCCCGGGAGGCAGCGCGACCGCCTGGCGCTCGGGCATCGCCGCCAGCGTCACCTCCACCGTCGACACCGTCCCCTGCCGCACCAGCTCGACCCGCGATCGGTGCCCGATGCCCGCCGAGGAGGCGAGCCACGGGAGCTGCGTGGCGTCGGTGACGTCCTGTCCGTCGAAGCGGCGGATGACGTCCCCGGAGCGGATGTCCGCCGCCGCCGCGGGGCTGCCCGGCTCGACGTCCTGCACCAGCGCTCCGCGAGAGTCGGGCAGGTGCATCCAGTCGACCATGTTCTCCCGCACCGGGGCGATGGACACCCCGAGCCACGAGCGCATCACCCGCCCGTACTGCCGAAGCTGCGGCACCACCACGCGCGCCATGTTGATCGGGATCGCGAAGCCCACGCCCTGCGCCTCGCGGTGCACGGCCACGTTGATGCCGACGACCTCGCCAGACAGGTTGAGCAGCGGCCCGCCCGAGTTGCCCGGGTTGATGCTCGCGTCGGTCTGCAGCAGGTTGCCGAAGCTGTCGTCGCTGAGGTGCACCTCGCGGCCGGTGCGCCCGATGGCGCTCACGATGCCCGCGGTGACGGTCTGCGAGAGCCCGTAGGGGTTGCCCATCGCCATCACCCAGTCGCCGACCGAGAGACGGTCGCTGTCGCCGAGCCGCACCGGGTGCAGCGCCACGCCGGGGGCCTTCATGCGCAGCAGCGCCACGTCGAGGCGCTCGTCGCGGCCGAGCACCTCCGCGGGGAAGCGCCGTCCGTCGTCGAGTTGCACCTCGATGAACGCCGCGCCCTGGATCACGTGGTTGTTGGTGAGGATCTCGCCGTTGTCCGCGATGAGGAAGCCGGTGCCTCGGCCCAGGGCCATGCGCTCCTGGGTGCCGTTGAAGCCCCACTGCATCGAGCTGACCTCGCGGATGGCCGCGAACACGCTGACCACCGAGGTGCGCACCTCGCGCACGATGGGCGCGAAGGAGGTCGGCGAGCCTGCCAGCGGCCCTCCCTGGGGGGCGGCCGAGGGGGCCGGGGCGTCGGGCGTCGCGGCGGGGCTGGGGCGCTCTGCGGCGCGAGGCGCGGGGGCCGGGGCGGCGATGGGGGTCATGTTGGGGAGCTCGCGACCACGACAGGCCGCGAGGGGGCTCAGGAGAGCCAGGGCGACGCCCCACGGAACGAGGGAGGCGCGGCGGGAGAAAGGCATCAGTTACCTCGCGGTACGCTCAGCGATCTTGATGAACCGCATCCTCAGGTCATAGACCACCTGGTGGAGCAGACGCTCCTCCTCGCCGGTGAGGTTGCCCCGGGTCTTCTCCTGGAGCATCGCGACGAGGTCGATGTGGTGCCGGGCCAGCGGGAGGTTGAGCTCGCCCTTGCGACCCTCCGGACCTTCGACCTCGCCCAGATGCATCAGCGTGGCTGATGCCATCGAGAGGATGAAGGTGTTGAAGTCGATGGGCGGCATCGGATCGCCCACCTCGGGGAGGTGGGGATCGTCCGCGTTGGTGGGGGCGTCGGCGTCGTTCTCGTTGGACATGGTCGAGGGCGGTAACACGAGCGGCGGTGAGCGTTCAACGCCGCGCCGTGTGATCGCTCAACCCTCGACGTCGTCGGTCTCTTCCTCGTCGTCGTCGATGTCGTCGACCAGCTCGTCTTCGCCGAGGCGTGCGGTGACGGACTCGGCGTTGTCCGCGGTGTCACCGAGCTCGCGCAGGAAGGTGTCGTACTCCTCGCGGGTCACGATGCCCTTGCGGATGTTGCGCTCAACGACGCGGCGGTCGAGGAGCATGTCTCGGGGCGTGGAATCCTTGCGCATGTCGGGGTGTGCCTCCAACGGAAGCCGTAGGGGGGCCCTACGGGGCGGCGGACGCTACGAGCGGGGAGGGAGCGCGTCAAGGGCGCGTGCGACGACGGGGGCGACCCCGAGGAGGTGCAGGCGGAGGAGTTCGCCCGCGCGCTCCTTGTTGAGCGGCACGCCCCGCATCTCCGGGCGCTCGGAGGCGCTGGTCACCGCGAGCTGAAGGTGCGCGCCGAAGGCCTCGCAGTCTGCGACGAGCGCGTCGAGGGTGTGGTCGTCGACGAAGTCCACGTCCGAGAGGGCCGTGAGGGCGTGCGTGAACCGGTCGCGGTGGGGATACAAGGTCTCGTAAGCGAGCGCCTGACCGATCTCCCGGTAGTGCCGGAGGTACTCCGCGATGAACTCGTGCGAGGGCGCCGCGGACCAGCGCTCGCACGACGCCTGCCGCGCCTTGCGGGCCTTGGCGGCGAAGGCGCGGGTGATGAGCGCGAAGATCCACGCCCACTGCCGACCCTGGGAGGTGGCGCCGCGGCGCGCCCCGGGGTCGCCCACCGCGCGCTCGGGGTCGCTGCCGGGGCGGAACACCTCCACCATGCGCAGGATGCCGTGCTGCAGCGTCTCGACGAGCTGGCCGGAGGCCTCGAGGAAGCCCGCCAGCGCGGCCGCCTCGGTCGCCGGCGCGCCGCAGGGGGCGATCACCCGCTCGAGGCTGCGCCGCACCGCCGCGCGGAGGGAGAGCGCCGCCGCGGTCATCGCCGCCCGGGTGCGGCCGAGCTGCTCGCTCTCGGCGGTGAGGGCGTCGAAGCGGGCGCGGACGTCCGTCGCGGCCAGGCGCAGCAGCTCGCGCTCGAGGGTGTCGGCGAGCATTCCCCCGGCGCGGTCGCGCAGCACGTCGACGAGGGCGTCGGACTCCGCCCGGAGCACCGGGAGGAAGACGTAGGCCCGCGAGGCGCTCGATGGGTCGGCGGCGGCGGCGGCCATCATCTGCACCACGCGCAGCAGCCGGAAGTGCGAGAGGAAGGTGAGCGAGGCGAGCCGGTGGGCGGTGTCGGTCTCGCAGAGCTGCAGGCACTCCAGCACCTCGGGCGATCGGATGCGGTCGAACTCGGGTCGGAACTCCAGCAGCGTGAGGGGGTTGAAGCAGGTGTTGCGCTCGACCTCCCGGCGGAGCGTCGCGAGCGCCGCGAAGAACGACCTGTGGGACAGCCGATCGACCCTCGCCATTGATTGCAGCAGCTCTCGCGCGACCCCGACGGCGGAGCGCAGCGCGGCCAGCGACTCGACCGGCGTCTGCGTCGGGGACTCGCGCCATGCCTCGGTGCGCGAGGCCTCGCTGAAGCCCACCGGGAGCCGCCGGGGGAGCGCGCCGTGGAGGTGCCCGGCGCCGAGTAGCCGGCCCGCGAGCGAGTACGCGCGAGAGAGCGCCGCGAGCGCGACGCCGACGTGCGGGCGGAAGTCCCGGTCTCGCAGCGGAGGCAAGCCAGGACGCGTGGGCTGCAGCCGTGGGTCGGCCCAGAGGACGATGCCCTTCAGGGTCACCTCGAGCTCCAGCAGCACGTCTTCCTTGCGCTCCAGCGAGAGCGCGGCGAGCCATGTCTCGCGGGCGACGCTCTGGTCTCGCTGCATCCCGCGGGTGTCGCGGAGCAGGTCGGCGTGCGGGTCGCGGAGCCTTCGCGGCGCCAGGTCGGAGCGGCCGGTGATGGAAGCGCGCGTCCCTTGGGTCATTCGAAGAGCGTACCTTGAGGCGCGGTCGAAGCGGTGGGCGGTTCGACCCCGAGGTGCTCGTAGGCGCGCCGCGTCGCCACCCGGCCGCGGGGCGTGCGGGCCAGCAGGCCCTCCCGCAGCAGGAAGGGCTCGTGCACGTCTTCGAGGGTGTCGCGCGGCTCGGCCATCGCCGCGGCCAGCGTCTCGATGCCCGTCGGGCCGCCGTCGTAGAAGTCCATCAGGATGCGCAGCAGCCGCCGGTCCATCTCGTCGAGGCCGCGGTGGTCGACGCCCATGCGGTCGAGGGCCCGGCGGGCGGTGGCGAGGTCGATCTCCGGGAGGTCGGCGACCTCGGCGAAATCCCACGCCCTGCGGAGCAGCCGGTTGGCGATGCGGGGCGTGCCCCGGGCGCGGCGCGCGATCTCCATGGCGGCCTCCGGGGCGATGGCGGTCCCAAGGAGCCGGGCGCTGCGCCGCACGATGAGGCAGAGCTGGTCGGGGGTGTAGAAGTCGAGCCGCATCACGATGCCGAAGCGCGACTGGAGCGGGCCCGTGAGGAGCCCGGTGCGGGTCGTGGCGCCGACGAGGGTGAAGGGGTTGAGGTTGAGCGGGATGGACGAGGCGTGGGCGCCGTCACCGGTCACCAGGTCGATCTTGAAGTCCTCCATCGCGGGGTAGAGGTTCTCCTCGACGATGGGCGTGAGCCGGTGGATCTCGTCGATGAAGAGCACGTCGCGCGACTCGAGCCGGGTGAGCATGCCGGCGAGGGCGCCCTTGTGCTCGATGGCGGGGCCGCTGGTCGTGTGCGCCTGCACCCCGAGCTCGTGCGCGAGGATCATCGCCAGGGTGGTCTTGCCGAGCCCCGGCGGGCCGGAGATGAGCACGTGGTCGAGCGGGCGGTTGCGCTTGCGGGCGGCGGCCACGAAGACCTTGAGGTTCTCCCGCTCGTCGTCCTGGCCGATGTACTCGTCGAGGGTCTTCGGGCGCAGCGCGAAGTCGAGCCGGGTGTCGTCGTCGGAGGTGACCGTCCCCGAGGTCACTGCGGCCTCCGTGGGCTCTGGAGAAGGGGCGCTGGTCGGAGGCTTCTTGCGGGGGGCCATGGCGAGGCGGAGTGTACCCGATCGCCCGCTCCCGCCAATCGGCGGCGCGGGAGGCCGTGACATAGCCTGTCAGCCGGTGGGGCGGAGCTGGTAGATGATGGTGACCACCAGGACGGCCCAGCCGAGGACGGTCACCACGAAGGGGACGTCGCGGAGCATGGCGTCGGTGGGGGACTCGCCATCGCGCGACCGGAGCAGCTTCACGAAGCGGGTCATGGCGACGAGCACGAAGGCGGTGGTGATCCAGAGGTAGCGGCGGGCGAAGACGAGCTGCGGCGGCGGGTCGAGGGTCCACGCCAGGTAGACGCCGACGGTGAGGAGCGCGAAGGTCCAGAGCACGGCGCGGAGGGCGACGGGGTTGTACGCGCGCAAGCTGCTGCGGGCCTTGGCCTCGTGGACCTCGAGCTCGTGGGCGCGCTTTCCGAAGCCCAGGAAGAGCGCGAGAAAGCCGGTGCTCATCAGCAGGTAGAGCGAGGGGTAGACCGGGTGCGCGGGGGTCGAGACGGCGTAGGATCCGGCGACCACGCGGAGCACGAAGCCCGCGGCGATGCAGGCCACGTCGAGGTACGCCACTTGTTTGAGACGCAGCGAGTACGCGAGGTTGAGGGCCAGGTAGGCGAGGGCGGCGCCTCCCACGGCGGGGTCGATGGCGAACGCGCCTGCGAGGGCGACCACGATCAGGAACACCGAGGCGCCGCGGGCGACCGGGATCGAGACGTCGCCCGAGGCGACCGGCCTCAGCCGCTTGGTCGGGTGGCGCCGGTCTTCTTCGACGTCCACCAGGTCGTTGATGGTGTAGACCGCCCCGGAGAGCATCGAGAACGCCGCGACGGCGGCCAGCGCGCGCAGCAGGACCGGTTCATGGAAGAGATTCTTCGCAAAGACCACGGGCGCCAGAACGAAGAGGTTCTTCACCCACTGTTTGGGTCTCATCGACCTGATCAGTCCAAGGATCATGTAAGGGTCGGCGGACACTACCCGCGGCATCCCCGTGTGTCCACGCGGAGCGTCGCGGCGCTCGCCACGGCGCTCGCGGCGTGGATGGTCGCGGCCCCCGCGAGGGCCACCCCCGAGGACGACCTGGTGACCGCGCCGATCGCCGCGCGCTCTCGCGACGCGGCCGAGGCCGAGCTCGCGGTGCTGCGGCTTCGAGGGCTGCGAGAGTGGGTCGACCCGTCGAGGCTGCTCTCCCTCACCCGAGCGCTCTCGCGCGACCCCGCGGTGCTGCCCTCGGCGAGGGCGCTCGCGACCTTCGTCAGCGCCGAGTTCGCTCGCGACCTCGGCGAGGCCCCGGCGGCGGAGCGGGCCGCGACCTCGCTCGGGTTCATCACCCGCTGGCTGGTGGCAGGGCCCTTCGACAACGAGGGCCGCGCCGGGCTCGACCGCGCCGCCGGGCCGGAGGAGCAGCGGTTCGCGGCGATCGATCCCGCGGCGGAGTTCGCGGGGCAGTCGCGCCCGGTGCGCTGGCGGCTGATGCCCGACCTGGCCTCGCTGGGGAGGGTTCCGCTCGACGCCATGGTGCGTCCCAGCGTCAACGCCTGCGCCTACGCGCACACCACCCTGCGGCTCGCCTCGGCGGGCCCCGCGGTGCTCCGCGTCGGCGCGAGCGGCGCGGTGCGCGCATGGGTCGACGGCCGCGAGGTGCTGCGCGACCCCTCCGTGCGGCGGGCCTTCCCCGACCGCGACGCGCTGCCCCTTACGCTCTCCGCGGGGGCTCACCGGCTGTTGGTGAAGGTCTGCACCGACGAGCGGGGGATGGCCTTCTACGCGAGGCTCACCCGGCCCGATGGGACGGCCCTGCGCATCGAGGCTTCGCCCGACCCGGCGGCCGCGCCCGCGCTCACCGCCCCGGCCGGAGCGGCCCCGGCGATGCCCGCGTCGACCAGCACCTTCGCCCGCCTCCGGGCGCTCTCCGAGCGATCGACCCGCGCGGAGGACCTCGAGCGCGTCGCGCGCTACCTGGTGCTCACCGGGTCGGATGACAGCAACGACCCGCACGCCGCGGACTTCGCCGAGCGCAGCGCCCAGGCCGCGCCCACGCCGGTGCGATGGATGCTCGCCGCCGCCACCACCCCCGACCGGGGACGGCGGATGGAGGCGCTGCGGCAGGCCTACGCGCTCGCTCCGGCGGACCCGCGGGTGCTGCTCGCGCTGGGCCGCGACCGGCGGGGAGGGGGCTACGCCGAGGAGGCGCTGCCCTTCCTGGAGGCGTCGCTGCGCGCGGACGACCTCGGGCTGGAGGCGGCGGTGGAACACGCGCGGGTGCTGGAGACGATCGGGCTGCCGCTGGCGGCCTTCGAGGAGCTGAGCGCGCTCGCCGCGAGGGCACCCCGTGCGCCGGGCGTGCTGCGCGCGGCGATGCACATGGCCGAGCGGGCGCAGCAGGGCGCGTCGGCGCAGCGGCTGCGGCGGTCGCTCTCGCAGGTGCGGGCGGGCGACGCGGAGGCCTGGGAGGCGCTGGCGAGGGACGCGCGGCAGCGGGGCGACCGCGCGGCGGTGACGGCGCTGGCGGACGAGATCGTCGGGCTCGACCGCGGCAGGCTCGACGCCTACTCGACCGCGGCGGAGCTGCTGGAGTCCGTGGGCGAGGGCGACCGCGCGGTGGCGACGCTGGCGCGCGCGCTGGAGATCGCCCCCGAGGAGCCCGCGCTCTGGAGCGCGAAGGGCTCGCTGGAGGAGCGCCTCGCGAGGGTCGACGCGGCGAGGGAGTCGCTCCAGCGGGCGCTGCTGCTGCGGCCGCAGGACGCCACCATCCGGCGACACCTGGAGGCGCTCGCCCCGGCGCAGGCGCGGCCGGACGAGACCGAGGCCGAGGCGGCGACGGCGTTTCTGCAGCGGCGGGGCGCGGCGGAGGCCACCTTCAACGTCGCGACGCTGACCGAGCTCACCGCGAGGACCGTGTACGCCAACGGGCTCTCCGGCACCTTCCGGCAGATCGCCTACGAGGTGCGCACCCCGCAGGGGGCGCGCGACGGGCGGGCTTACACCATGCAGTATGATCCCGACTCGCAGCGCTTCGCGCTGAGGGCGGCGAGGGTGCACCGCCGCGACGGGGGCGTGCAGGAGGGGACGCAGGTGCAGGAGTTCTCGTCGACGAGCGACCCGTCGGCGAGGATGTACTTCAACAACCGCGTGGTGCAGGTCACCTTCCCCGACCTGCGGCCGGGCGACGTGGTGGAGCTACAGTGGCGCGTCGACGACGTCTCGCCGCGCAACGCCTTCGCCGACTACTTCGGCGACTTCCAGTTCATCCAGGCCAACGTCCCGCGCGAGCGCTGGCGCTACGTGCTGCGCTCTCCGTCGGCGCGGGAGATGTTCGTCCACGTCGCCTCGCTCCCGGGCGGTCGCGCGGTGACCGCCGCCACGCGCGCCGAGGGGGACGTCTCCGTCCGCACCTGGTCCGCCGACTCGGTCCCCGCGGTCGCGCCGGAGGACCACGCCCCGGGCTACGCCGAGCGCGCGGCCTACCTGCACGTGAGCACCTACCGCGACTGGGCCGCCGTCGGCCGCTGGTACTGGGGCCTCGTGCGCGACCAGCTCGTGGCCGACGACCGGCTGCGCGCGGTGGTGCGCGAGGTCACCCGGGGCCTCACCGACGACCGCTCGAAGGTGCGCGCCATCTACAACTGGGTCATCGCCCACACCCGCTACGTGGCGCTGGAGTTCGGCATCCACGGCTTCAAGCCGTACCTGGTGCCACAGATCTGCGCGCGCGGCTTCGGCGACTGCAAGGACAAGGCATCGGTGATCGTGACCATGCTCCGCGAGGCCGGGGTGGACGCCTCGCTGGTGCTGCTGCGCACGCGCGCCAACGGCAACATCGCGACGGAGCCCGCCTCGCTGGCGGTCTTCGACCACGCGATCGCGTACGTGCCCTCGCTCGACCTCTTCCTCGACGGGACGGCGCAGCACAGCGGGATGGACGAGCTGCCCGGCGGCGACCAGGGGGTGATGGCGCTCGTGGTCAACACCCGCGGCGAGGCGCGCCTCGTCGAGACGCCCGTGTATACCCCGGAGCGTAATCGCACCACCGCCACCGCGGAGGTCACGCTGCGCTCCGACGGCGGCGCCTCGATGACGGTGCAGCAGGAGCTGCGAGGCCCCAACGCGGCGGGCGCTCGCAACCTGCTCGAGGCCCAGGCGACGCGCGTCGAGCGCATCGAGGACGACCTGCGGGAGCTGCTCCCGGGGGTGCGCGTGACCTCCGTGCGCGCGGAGGGCCTCGACGACGTCGAGCGCCCGGTGCGCCTCACCTACGAGGCCACTGTGCCCACCATCGGCACCCGGCAGGGCGACACGGTGCTCCTCTACGGCGCCTCGCCGGTGCAGATGACCCGGCGCTTCGCGACGCGCTCGACGAGGGCGCACGACCTAGTGCTCGGGGTGCCGAGCCTGGTGGAGGAGACCCGCACCATACGGCTCCCGGCCGGGGCGAGCGTGCTGGAGGTGCCGCCGCCGGTGCGCCTGGAGGGGCCCTTCGGGCGCTTCGAGTACGCCATCACCGCGCAGGGGGCGAGCCTCTCGGTGCGGCGCGTGACGGTGCTCTCGCGAGACCGGGTGCACCCCGACGAGTACGGCGCGTTTCGAGAGTTCTGCCAGGCCGTCGACGACGCCGTCGCGCGCCGCATCGTGCTCCGGCTGCCGCAGGCGGGCCGGGCGGAGGTGACCCGATGATCCGTCCCCTGAAGCTGCGCTCGGGCCTCGCGCTGGCGCTGGTGCTCTCCGCCTGCTCTCACGGCGGCCCGCGGGTGCAGTCCGCGCCCTCCCTCGCCGACCTCCGCCGCCGCGCCGCGGGGGAGCGCCCGGACTCCGCCGCGGCGGTCGACGCCGCCCTCGCGGAGCTCGTCGCCCCGGGCGGATCGCTCTCCGCCGCCGCCAGCCTCGACGCCATGGCCCGATCGCGGCCGGGAGACCCGAGGGTGCGCTTCGCCGAGGGGCTCATCGCCTCGCAGCACGGCGATTTCGAGAGGGCGCTGGTGGCCTGGTGCGCCACCGTCGAGGCGGCGCGCACCAGCGCCGACCCGATGGCGTCGAGCATCGCCGAGGCGGTGGTGCCGAAGCTGGTGTCGCTGCGCGGCGACGTGCGCGACTTCGCGACGCCCTTCCGCCAGCTCGTGGACGCGGTGGCGAGCGATCCGGGGCGCCTCGGCGCCGCGGCCGCGACGGAGCTCATCGAGACCGCCGTGCGCTGGGCCCGCGAGGCCGGTGACCGCGAGGCCGCCGCCCGATGGACCACCGCCTCCGGCTGCGTCACCTCCTGGACCGTCGCTGGCCCCTTCGGCCCGCTGCCGATGCTGCGCTTCGACGAGGCGCTCGACCCCGACGGGAGCGCTCCGCTCCAGGCGGCCTACGACCTCGGCCCGGGGCGCGGGCTCCAGCCGACCTACCCCGTGAGGGCGCGGGGCTGCGCCGCCAACCTCGGCCGAGGCGTCACCCTCACCGGGGTGCTCTACGCGGCGACGGACTTCGTGCTCCCCCGCGAGGAGTCGGTCTCCATCCGCGTCGAGTCGCCCAACCTCTTCTCGCTGCTGGTCGACGGGGTCCCGGTCGCGGGCATCGACCCCCGCCGCGCGGCCGTCGGCGCCGTCGCCGAGGCCCGCCTCCGGCTGGGCGCCGGGGCCCACACGCTGCGCATCAAGGTCGCGAGCACCTACCACTCGCCGCTGGTCATCGCGACGGTCACCGACCTCGCGGGCCGCGCCGTCGCGACCTTCGCTCCCGCCCGCCGCTCGGCGGCGCCCGTTCCTCCGCGGGTGCTGCCGGTGCCCGCGTCTCCGGCGGACGACGCCTTCCTCCCCAACGCGGCCTTCGGGGCCTTCGACCGCTACGTGCTCGCGGAGCTGGCCTTCTCGCGGCGGCACCCGATCGCGGCGCGCGAGCTGCTGCGCTCGCTCATCGGCGAGGGGGCCACGCCCGCGACGCTCATCGCGTGGGGCTCCGTGGCGCAGGCCGATCCCTTCGTCCCACCGGCGCAGTCCCGCGACCGGGCGCGCGACGCCTTCGAGCGAGCGGGGCGGGGTGATCCGCAGGCGTACTTCCCGTCGCTGGCCCTCGCGCGCATGGCCTCCGAGGACGAGCGCGGCGACGAGGCGCTCACCCTCGCTCGCGGCGCCGCGGGTCGCTTCCCGGACAACCCCGAGGTGCTCTCCGACCTGGCGACCCGGCTCATGGATCGCAACTGGGACGGCGAGGCTCGCACCATACTCGAGCGGGTAAGGCAGCGGCTGCCGGGCTCGTGCTGGTCGACGCGGATGCTCCTCTCGCTGGCGCAGCGGCACGGCGACGGCACCGAGGAGTCGGCGCTGGCGGACGAGATCCGACGGTGCGACGCGCTCTCCGACGCGCCCGCCTCGGTGGCGCTTCGGATGCGGCGCTTCGACGCGGCGGGCCAGGAGTACGACCGGCTCCTCGCGGACGACCCGGAGGGCCGCGGGCTGCGCCGCGCGAGGGTCGAGCTGCTGCGAGCCAGCGGGCGACACGAGGAGGCCCGGGTGGCCGCGAGGGCGCTGCTCGCGGAGATGCCCGAGGACGACGCGCTGCGGGCCGACCTCGCGGACCTCGAGCTGGCCGCGGGGCGCCCGGCGGAGGCGAGGGCGATGCTGACCCACGAGCTCGCGCGCCGCCCGGCGGAGCTGGCCTCGCTCTACCGGATGCGCGCCTACCTTGCGGGCCGCGAGGACCTCCAGCCGTGGCGCCTGGACGGGCGTCAGGTGCTCCGGGACTTCGAGGCCTCGGGGCGCAGCTACGAGAGCGCGGCGGTGCTGGTGCTCGACTACACCGTGCGGCGGAGCTACCCGGACGGGTCGGCGCTGGAGCTCACGCACAACGTGGTGCGGGTGCAGACGCAGGAGGGGGCGGACGCGTTCGGGGAGTTCCAGCTCCCAGCGGGGGCGACGCTGTGGCGCATCCGCACGCTGAAGGCAGACGGTCGGGTGCTGGAGCCCGAGGAGATCGCGGGCAAGGACTCGCTCTCGCTGCCCAACCTCCGCCCCGGCGACGCGCTGGAGTTCGAGTACGTCCGAACGCTCCCGCCCTCCGATTCGGCCCCCGGCGGCTTCTCCTCCGACCGCTTCTATTTCCGCGGCTTCGAGGTGCCCTACGACCGCTCGGAGTACGTGGTCGTGGTGCCGAGGGAGATGGAGCTCACCGTCGACCCTCGGGGTCCGGCGCCCACCCTCGCGCGCGCCGAGCGCGGCGGACTGATCGAGTACCGGTGGATGGTCCGGCAGAGCGACCGCATGACGCCGGAGCCTCGCTCGGTGATGGCGCGGGAGTTCATCCCGAGCATCGCCGCGGGCTTCGGCGCGACCTGGGAGCGGCTCGTCGACGCGCTCCGCTCGCGGCTCATCGAGCAGGACCCGGCGGACCCGGAGGCCCTCGCGCTCGCGCGTCACATCACCCGCACTGCACGCACCCCGAGCCAGCGGCTGCGGCAGCTCCATCACTGGGTGCTCGAGAACATCCAGCAGGAGGGCGCCGGGACGCCCTTCGAGGTCGCTCCGCGCATGGTCGCCGCGCGCTCGGGCCACCGCACCCGGGTGCTCTGCTACCTGCTGAAGCAGGTCGACGTCCCGTGCGAGATCGCCCTGGTGCGCCAGGGCAACGCGGACTCGACGCCGTCGCAGCTCGCCGACGACGAGACCTACCAGTCGCTGCTGCTGCGGGTGCGCACCGAGGCAGGCGAGCAGTGGGTGACCGCCGCGGACGCCAACGCGCCGACGCTCTATGTCCCGCCGGCGACGGCGGGTGGAGAGGCGCTCGTGCTCGCCGCGGGGGCGCCGCGCACCCGGGTGTCTCCGCTGGACATCTCCGCCCACGGCCGGCAGCTCACGGTGAGCCTCGCGCTCTCGGCCGACGGATCGGGCCGCGCCACGGTGCTCGAACGCCTCCGCGGGTACGCCGCGACCGGGGCGCGCTCGGCGATGCGGCGGCTCGACGCGGCCAACCGCGACCGGCAGTTCGAGGCCTACGTGGGGGCCATGGTGAGCGGCGCGACGCTGGAGTCGCTCGTCGTCGAGGGGACCGAGGACGTCGAGGCGGACATGGTGTTTCGGTACACCTTCCGCGCGCCCGGCATCGCGAGGCGGGACGGCGACCGGCTGCGCTTCGACGGGATGTTCCGCGCCGAGGCGGGCCGCGCCTACGCCGAGCTCCCCTCGCGCGAGCACCCCCAGTGGAACGGCGACCCGGTGAACGCCTCCCTCTCCCTGACGGTGCGCCTCCCCGAGGGGGCCGCGGTCGGCTCGCTTCCCACCGACGCCGCGGAGGAGTCCGTCGGCGGCGTGCGCTGGTCGCTCCGCTGGCGCTCCGACGCGTCGGGCTTCTCCGTCGAGCGCCGCGTGGCGGTCCCCACCGGGCGCGTCGCTCCGGACGACTACCCCGCCTTCGCCACGGCGCTCCGAGCGCTCGACACCGCGGACACCCGCGAGGTCTCGATCACCCTCCGCCGCTGACCTCTCCCTCCGCTACGGCTCTCCCACGATCTGCACCTCTCCGAAGGGCTCCCGCTCGATGAGCTGGAGCGCCCGGAAGCGGTAGAGGGTCACCTCCGGCCGCAGGTAGCCCGGCGCCGGGAGCGAGCGCTCCGTCGCCAGCGTGCGGAGCGCGGTCACCGGGTCTTGGGGGTTGGCGCCCGGGAGCGTGGGGAGCACGTACTCCCAGCCCGCCATGCGCTCGAAGCCCACCGACCACGCGGGCGCCGGCGCCGCGCGACGCAGGAACTCCGGCGTCCTGGCGCCGAGGACGCCCTTGTCGTGGAAGAGCGACACGCTGATGCGGCGGGTGAGGAGCGCGTCGCGCAGCCGGCCGTAGCGGTCCTGGAGGGGCGTGCTCCAGCGGTTGATGATCGCGAAGCTGCCGTCGAGGAGCGCGCGGGCCACCGAGCCGCCGCGGGTCGAGCGCCAGAGCAGCGGCGCGTCGCCGTCGCGGACCACGAGGGCGACCTCCACCGCGCGGGCGCGGCGAAGCGACTCCGGGAAGATCCGCTCGGAGGGGGCGGCCGCGCCGGAGAGCACCAGCCGGGCGACGGAGACCAGCCGTCGGGCGTCCTCGGGGCTGATGGTCACGGGCTCGTCGCGCTCGTAGAGGCCAGTGGTCTCGTCGAGGAAGACCGCGCTCATCCCGGCGACCGGGCGCAGCGCGGCGAGGCGGGCGGCCACGCTCGACGGGCCCCCCGGGGCGCGCAGCGAGCCGTCGACGCGCACCAGCAGGCCATCGAGGTGGGCCCGCTGGAGGGCCGCCCCGACCGCGGCGCCGTCCTCGCCGCGGAGCGCGGCGGAGAGCCCGGGGATCCCGTCGGCGTCGCGGAGGGCGGTCTCGACCGAGGGCATCCCGAGGGGCGTTCCTCCCAGCACGGCGACGGCGCCCCGGTCGCGGAGCTGCTCGACCAGGCGGTCGTAGCGGCTGGACCACGGCGCCCGGATGATGCCGCCGCGCCAGGCGGCGCCGAGCGCGACGACGAGCAGCGACACAACCGCCGCGATGATCCAGAGGGCCTTTTTCATGAGGGGCGCGGACCCTAACTCCAAGCGGCGCGCTTCACCAACGAGGGCGTTGCGCCGCCTCGGCCGGTTGGGAGTATCCTCCGCGCCCTTCTCAGTACCCCCCGAAGCAAGTCCCGCTTTCAAAAGGAGCACGCACCGTGATCATTGGAGTTCCGAAGGAGATCAAGACCCGCGAGTACCGCATCGGCATGACGCCCGCGGGGGTTCGTCAGCTCGTCGCCCAGGGCCACACCGTCCTGGTCGAGACCCGTGCGGGCGAGGGATCGGGCTTGCGGGATGAGGCGTTCACGCAAGCCGGGGCCACCATCGCGCAGTCTGCGAGCGAGGTGTGGCACCGCGCCGACATGGTCATGAAGGTGAAGGAGCCGCTGCCCGCGGAGTTCGAGTACTTCCGCCCGGGCCTGGTGATCTACACGTACCTGCACCTCGCGGCGGAGCCCGTGCTCACGCGCAAGCTCATCGAGAAGAAGGTGCGCGCGGTCGCCTACGAGACCATCCAGCTCCCCGACGGGTCGCTCCCGCTGCTGCGTCCGATGAGCGAGGTCGCGGGCCGCATGGCCGTGCAGGCCGGCGCCACGTCGCTGGAGAAGTGGCGCGGCGGCAAGGGCGTGCTCCTCGGCGGCGTCCCCGGGACGCGCCGCGGCCGCGTGGCCATCCTCGGCGGCGGCGTCGTCGGGCGCAACGCCGCGAAGATCGCCATCGGCATGGGCGCGCAGGTCACCGTGCTCGACGTGCGCTCCGACACCATGGACTACCTCGAAGACATCTTCGGCGGCTCCATCGAGACGCTCTACTCCAACCCCGCCAACCTCGAGGAGGCCGTCACCCGCGCCGACCTCGTCATCGGCGCCGTGCTCGTCCCCGGCGCCGTGGCCCCGCGGCTCGTCGACCGGGCGCTCGTCTCCAAGATGGAGAAGGGCTCGGTCATCGTCGACGTCGCCATCGACCAGGGCGGCTGCATCGAGACCGTGCGCCCCACCAGCCACGACAACCCCACCTACGAGGTCGACGGGGTGATCCACTACTGCGTGCCCAACATGCCGGGCGCCGTGGCGCACACCTCGACCTTCGCGCTCACCAACACCACCATCCGCTACGCCATCGCCATCGCGAAGTACGGCGTGGTCGAGGCCGCGAGGCGCGACCCGGTGCTGGCCCTCGGCATCAACTGCTTCGACGGCGCCTGCACCTACGACGCCGTCGCCCAGGCGCACGGGCTCGAGTACACGCCGCTCGCGACCGCCCTCGGCTGACCGAAGAAACCCATCCCCTTCTCTGCTAGCGTGCGCGGCCCCCCGATGGCCGTCGACGTCTCCCCCGAACGTGTCCGTTCCACCGCCGAGCTCGCGCGCCTCGCGCTGCGCGACGACGAGGTCGCGCCCCTCGCGGCGCAGCTCCGGGTCATCCTCGCCCACGTCGCCGAGCTCGACGCCTGGGACACCGACGACGTGCCCCCGACCGCGCAGGTGCTCGACCTCGCGATGACCCTCCGCGACGACCTCCCGGCCCGGGGCATCGACCGGGCGACGGCCCTCTCCCAGGCGGCGCGCACCGAGCAGGGGGCCTTCGCGGTGCCTCGCTTCGTGGCGGAGTGAGCGATGGCCGACCTCACCACCCTCGACGCCTCATCGACGCCGCGGCGCATCGCGGCGGGGGAGCTCAGCGCCACGGAGCTCTGCCGGGCCTTCCTCGACCGCACCGCGGCGCTCGACCCTTCCATCGGGGCCTTCCTCCGGGTCGACGCGGAGGGCGCCCTGGCCTCGGCGCGCTCGATCGACGCGAGGGTCGCCCGGGGTGACTCCCTCGACGGGCTCCCGCTCGCGGGGGTGGTCGTCGCGGTGAAGGACAACCTCTCCACCCGCGGCCTCCGCACCACCTGCGCGAGCCGGATGCTGGCGGATTACGTCCCTGCGTATGACGCCCACGCGGTCGAGCGGCTTCGCGCGGCCGGGGCGGTGATCCTCGGCAAGACCAACCTCGACGAGTTCGCGATGGGATCGTCCACGGAGAACTCCGCCTTCTTCCCCACCCGCAACCCCTGGGACCGGGCCCGCACCCCCGGCGGATCGTCCGGCGGCAGCGCGGCCGCGGTCGCCGCCCGCTTCAGCCAGGTGGCCCTCGGCAGCGACACCGGCGGCTCCGTGCGTCAGCCCGCGGCGCTCACCGGGGTGGTCGGCCTCAAGCCCACCTACGGGCGGGTCTCCCGCTGGGGCCTCGTGGCCTTCGCCTCGTCGCTCGACGTGGTCTCTCCGATGGGCGCCACCGTCGAGGACGTCGCCCTGCTCTACGCCGCCATCGCGGGCGCCGATGCGCGCGACGCCACCTGCGCCCTCCGCCCGGTGGAGCGCGCCGACCTCTCGCTCGGGCCCGAGGTGCTGAAGGGCCTCCGGGTGGGCGTCCCCAGGGAGTACTTCGGCGACGGGCTCGACGCCGACGTCGCATCGCGCGTGCGCTCGGCCCTCGACGCCATCGAGCGCGCCGGGGCGCAGCTCGTCGAGCTCTCGATGCCCCACACCCGGGCCTCGCTGGCGACCTACTACGTGCTCGCCCCCGCGGAGGCCTCGTCCAACCTCGCCCGCTTCGACGGCGTTCGCTACGGGCTGCGCGTCGAGGCCGACGACCTCCGAGGGATGTACGGCGCCACCCGCGACCAGGGCTTCGGGCCGGAGGTGAAGCTCCGCATCCTGCTCGGGACCTTCTCGCTCTCCGCGGGCTACGCCGAGGCCTTCTATGGCAAGGCCCAGCGGGTGCGTACCCTCATCGCCCGCGACTTCGACGAGGCCTTCGCGAAGGTCGACGTGCTCGCGACGCCGACCTCGCCGACGGTGGCCTTCCCGCTGGGCGAGCGATCGGGTGACCCGCTGTCGATGTACCTTGCGGACGTCTGTACGCTGCCCCCGTCGCTGGCGGGCGTGCCGGCGGTGTCGGTGCCCGCGGGCCTCGGGGCGTCCGGGCTGCCGGTGGGGCTGCAGCTCGTAGGGCCGTTGTTCTCGGAGGCGCGGCTGCTGGCGGTCGCGCACGGTGTGGAGTCATTGTTGGGTCGAGTGGGAGCGCCATCGTGGTCATGAACTTCATTGAAGAGCTGCGCGTTCGGGGATTGTTCCAGTCGGTGTCGGACGAGGCCGGGCTCGTCGAGGCCCTGGGAGCGGGACCCATCACCGGGTACATCGGCTTCGACCCGACGGCGGCGAGCCTGCATGTCGGGAGCCTCTTCCAGATCCTGCTGCTGCTGCGGCTGCAGCGCGCGGGGCACCGCCCCATCGCCCTCGTCGGCGGCGGCACCGGGCTCATCGGCGACCCGAGCGGCAAGTCCGACGAGCGCTCCATGCTCTCCCCCGAGCGCCTCGCGGAGAACCTCTCGGGCATCCGCGGTCAGCTCTCGAAGTACCTCGACTTCAACGACAGCCCGACCGGGGCGGTGCTCGTCGACAACGCCGAGTGGCTCGGCGCCATCGGCCTGCTGGAGTTCCTGCGCGACATCGGCAAGCACTTCTCGGTCAACGCGATGGTGCAGCGCGACTCCGTGCGCAACCGCCTGGAGCAGCGCGAGCACGGCATCTCGTACACCGAGTTCAGCTACATGCTGCTCCAGTCCTACGACTTCCTGGCGCTGCGCGACCGCTTCGGCTGCCGTCTCCAGCTCGGGGGCAGCGACCAGTGGGGCAACATCGTGTCGGGCGTCGACCTCGTGCGACGCCTCCGCAACGAGGAGGTCTTCGGCCTCACCACGCCGCTGCTCACCCGCAGCGACGGCAAGAAGTTCGGCAAGAGCGAGGCGGGCAACGTGTGGCTCGACCCGGCCCTCACGTCGCCGTACGAGTTCTACCAGTTCTGGCTCAACACCTCCGACGACGACGTGGAGCGCTACCTGCTCGCCCTCACGCTGGAGCCCGTCGAGGTCATCGCCGAGGCGGTCACGGCGCACAGGGCCGACCCCGGGAAGCGCGGCGCCCAGCGGATGCTCGCGGCCTCGGTCACCCGCTTCGTCCACGGCGACGAGGCGCTCGCGAGCGCGCAGCGCACCACCGAGCTGCTCTTCCAGGGCGGCGATCTCCGCACGCTCGCGGCCGACGAGCTCGCCGCGGCCTTCAAGAGCGCGCCCAACCACGGCCTCGCGCGCTCGGCGCTCGGCACCCCCGAGGCGGGCTTCGTGAAGGTGCTGGCCGACGCGGGGCTCTTCAAGTCGCGCTCCGAGGCGCGCAGCTTCGTCGCGCAGGGCGGGGCCTCGGTGAACGGCGTCGCGGTCTCCGACGTGCAGCGCGTGCTCACCGTCGACGACCTGCTGCACGGCGGCTTCATCGCGCTCCGCAAGGGGCGCAAGAGCTGGCACGTGGTGCGCGTCACCGACGGCTGATGCAACGGGGCCACGGGCTGCGATAGAGTCCGCCCGTGCTTACCCGGCAGGCCTTGGTGGTGCTCCTCGGAGCGGGGATCGTTGGCGGCTGCTCCTTCCCGACGGAGGAGTTTCGCGCCCGCGAGGCCTTCGTCGACGCGGGCCTCGACGTCCCCAGCGACCTCGCGTCCCCGACCGACCTCGCGCCCGACCGCCCCGCCGACGCGGGCGGCGTCGACGCCCCGGTGATGCCCGATGCGCTCTCGAGCTGCAGCGCCGACGCGGCCTGCGCGGCGGGCGCCTCGTGCTGCGGGGGCTTCTGCGTGGAGGTGCAGTCCGACGTGCGCAACTGCGGGGCCTGCGGCAACGCCTGCGGCGCGGGCCGCTCGTGCTGCAACGGCGCCTGCACCGACGTGACCGGCGACGTTCGCAACTGCGGGGCCTGCGGCAGCGTGTGCGACTTCGCCAACGGCGCGCCCCGCTGCGCCGCGGGGGCCTGCGCGGGCGGCTCCTGCACCGCCGGCTTCGGCGACTGCGACGGCGACGCCGCCAACGGCTGCGAGGCCAACCTCGCGGAGTCACCGCAGCACTGCGCGATGTGCGGCCGGGCCTGCTCCGCCGGGGCCAACGCGACCTCGCGCTGCGAGTCGATGGCCTGCCGCACCACCTGCGAGCCGGGCTACGGCGACTGCGACGGCAACGCCGCCAACGGCTGCGAGGCGCCGCTCTACACCGCGAGCGCCCACTGCGGGGCCTGCGGCCGCGCCTGCGTCGGCGGCCCCAACGCGACCGGCGCCTGCCTCTCCGGCACCTGCGGCATCGAGTGCGCCGAGGGCTTCGCCGACTGCGACGGCAACGCCGCCAACGGCTGCGAGGTCGACACCCGCACCTCGCTCGCCCACTGCGGGGCGTGCGGCGCCGCGTGCTCCCGGCCCAACGCCTCCACCGCCTGCTCGGCGGGGGTGTGCGCCATCGCGGGCTGCAACGCGGGCGCGGGCAACTGCGACTCCAACCCGGTCAACGGCTGCGAGACCAACACCCGGCTCGACAGGGCCAACTGCGGCACCTGCGGCCGCGTGTGCGGCGCGGGCGAGGTCTGCTCCAACGGCGCCTGCCTCTCGACCTGCGCCACGGGCACCACGCTCTGCGCCGGGGCCTGCGTCGACACCGCCACAAACCCCTCGCACTGCCGGGCGTGCGGGCGGGTGTGCTCCGCCGCCAACGCGGTCGCGGGCTGCGCCGGGGGCGAGTGCACGGTGGCGAGCTGCAACGCGGGCTTCGGCAACTGCGACGGCAGCGCCGCCAACGGGTGCGAGGTCAACACCGGAACCGATCCGCGCAACTGCGGCGCCTGCGGGGAGGTCTGCAACTCCACCAACGGCACCTCGTCGTGCGTGGCGGGCGCGTGCCGCATCGCGTGCGCCGCGGGCTTCGCGGACTGCAACTCCGACCCTGACGACGGCTGCGAGACCAACCTCACCACCAGCCTCGCCAACTGCGGTGCCTGCGGCCGCGGGTGCTCCGTCGCCAACGGCGTGGCGGCGTGCTCCGCCGGCGCCTGCGGCGTCGCGAGCTGCAACCGCGACTACGCCAACTGCGACGGCAGCGCGGCCAACGGCTGCGAGGTGCTCACCAGCGGCGACGTGTCCAACTGCGGCGGGTGCGGGCTGGCGTGCCTGCGGGGGCAGTTCTGCTCGGCCTCGCGCTGCCAGCTCAGCTGCGGCACCGGCCTCACGGCGTGCAGCGGCGCGTGCGTCAACCTCGCCACCGACGAGGCCAACTGCGGCTCCTGCGGGCGCCGCTGCCTGCTCGGGCTCACGTGCATCGCCGGGGCCTGCGCCTACCCTCCGCCGTCCAACGACGTCTGCACCAGCGCCGCGGACATCAACCTGGCGTCGGGGTCTCGCATCACCGTCGCGGGGACGCTGAGCGGCGCCGCTCGGGACGTCTCTCCGCCCTGCGGCGCGCTCGGCACGGCCGACGTGTTCTATCGGCTGACGCTCACCCGCCGGGAGTTCGTGTACGCCGACACCTTCGGCTCGGCGCCGGACACCAAGCTCTACTTCATGAACACCTGCGCGTCGCCGATGAGCACGCGCACCACCGGCGACCTTGTCTGCGACGACGACCGCGGCCTCGCCTGCACCGGCGGAACCACCGGGTCGCAGGTCTACACCGTGCTCCCGGCGGGGACGTACCTGCTCGCGGTGGGTCTTCAGTCGGGCGTGGCGGGCGCGTTCTCGCTGCACATCGAGCACCTCCCGGTGGGCTCCGGTCGGGTGCTCCCGCTGGCGCGCGGGTCGACCAGCCTCTCGGGCAGCACCGTGGGCACCACCAGCGGGTACAGCGGCGCGTGCGGCGGCAGCGGCCCCGAGGCGGCGTACTGGTGGGTGTCGTGTCCGGAGAGCGCGGCGGGGGCCTTCTCGGCCTCGACCTGCCTGGGCACCACCTTCGACCCGGTGCTCAACCTCCTCAACGGATCGGGCGCGGGTCAGCTCTGCAGCACCACTCCGCTGTCCGGGTTCTGCTCGACCAACAGCGCCTCCATCTCGCAGACCATCGCCGCGGGCGCCGGCCTCCACGCCCTGGTGGTCGACGGCTACGGCGGAACCTCCGGGAGCTACAACGTCGGCGCCACCCGCCCTTGAGGTCGCGACGCGGATGGTAGCGTCCCGTGCGCCGGTGCTTGTGGTGGGCGCCGGCGTGGCGGGCCTGAGCGCGGCGGTGTGGCTCGCTCGCCGAGGTCACCGGGTGACCGTCCGGGAGTCCTCGTCGGCGCCCGGCGGACTGCTGGAGCCCGTGCATTTCGAGGGCGGCGAGTACGACCGCGGGTCGCATCGCATCCACCGGGAGGCGCTGCCCTTCCTGCGAGATCGCCTCCCGGCGGAGGGCTGGGTGGAGCGGCCGCGGCGGGGGATGCTGGTGCTCTCGGGGCGTCAGGCGGGGTATCCGTTGAGCCCGCTGAGCTTCGCGCGGGCGCTCGGCCCGGAGACGACGGCGCGCATGGCGCTGGGGTGGCTGCTGCGTCCTCGGCGGTGGACGCGCTTCCGTAGCTGGGAGCGCGACCGGAGGGCCGACGCCTCGGAGCGCGACGAGGGCTACGAGCACTTCGTCCTGTCGAGGGTGGGCACCGCGGCCTACGAGTCCTTCTATCGGCCCTACGTGGAGAAGGTCTGGGGGATCGATCCGACGGAGCTGTCGGTGTCCGTGGCCCGGCAGCGGTTCTCCTCGTCGTCTCCGGTGACGCGGGTGCTGTCTTCCCGGCGCGACGAGTCCTTCTGGTACCCGGTGAGGGGCATGGGGGGATTGATCGACGGTCTGATGAAGGAGGCCTACGCGCTCGGGGTGACCGTGGAGACCGGCGCGCCGGTGGACGTCGACTCGCTGCGGGAGTGGGCCGCGGTGCTGCACACGGGCCCGTTGGAGTCGGTATCGAACACGGCTGGGATGTCGCGTCGCGGGCTGTATCTCCTTCACCTGCGCTTCGCGGGGGCGCCCACGGACGGGGTCGATACCTGGTACGTGCCTGGGGGGGAGTCGTGGTTCGGTCGGGTGTCTCGACCGGCGGCGTTCACCGGGGAGCGGGTCGATCGGTCGTCGACGGTGCTGGCGCTTGAGATCCCCGAGGGCCGGTGGGGCAGGGGGAGGGACTTCCTGGGGGAGCTCGACGTGATCCGTGGGCAGCTGATGGAGGCGGGCATCGTGCGGGGCGAGGCGGCGCTGCTGGGCGCGAAGCAGACCTTCGTGGGCGGGGTGTACCCCGAGTACCGCCGAGGGTGGGTCGCGTCGTGGAGCGACGCGATGGCCTCGGTGGCGTCGCTGGGCAACGTGTACATGGCGGGGCGTCAGGGGTTGTTCCTTCACTGCAACATCGACCACGCGGTGGCGATCGCGCTGGCCGCGGCGGAGCACCTCTCCGACGGGGTCGCGGTGGAGCGCTGGGTGGAGTCGGCGTCGCGCTGGCTCGACGTGAAGGTGCGGGACTGACCGTCGTCTCAAAGCGCCCGCGGCCCGGAGAGTCGCGTTGACGCCGTCTCGCGCCGGGAGATACCGTCGCCCGCGATGGAACACCGTCGACGGTTGGGGATGCGATCGACTGCGCTGACGCTGCTTCTCGCGGCGTCGCTGGTGGGCGCGGGGTGCAGCGGCGGCGACACGCCGTCGGCCGTGGACAGCGGCGTGGCGGACGTCGGCGAGGGCGACGGCTCGACGCCCGAGGACACCGGCTCACCCGTGGACACCGGCTCGCCCGTGGACACCGGCGGCACCGACGCGGGCACGCCGGAGGACACCGGCGGCACCGACGCGGGCACGCCCGTGGACACCGGCACCGACGCGGGCGCACCGACGGACGTTGGAGGCGACGGCGGGATGACCGGCGACGGGGGAATGCCCGGCGACGGCGGGATGACCGGGCGGGCGCACGCGGGCTCGTCGCTGGTGTCGGCGGGCTCGCTGATGCGCTCGGCGAGGTTCCAGATGATTTCCACGCTGGGCGGTCGAAGCGTCCAGCAGACGAACCTGCAATCGCCCAACTACCGGCTGCGCGGCGGCCTGGTGGGCACGATCGGAGCGCGCTGAGAGATGACGACCACGATGAACAGGGGATCCCGGATGAAGACCGTGCGGCGTGCGTTGGGGGCCTTGGTGCTGGCTGCGATGTGCGCGGTGCCGGCGGTGGCGGTGGCGCAGGTGCCGTCGACGATGATCCATCAGGGGCGGCTGCTCGACCGCTCGGGCGCGCCGTCGACGGGCTCGCAGTCGATCGTCTATCGCATCTACGACAGCGCGACGGGCGGCACGCCGATCTGGACCGAGACGCTCAACGTGACGCTCGACGACGGGTACTTCTCGACGCAGCTGGGCGCGACGACGCCGCTGACGCCGATGGTGTTCGCGGGTCGCACGCGCTTCCTCGGCGTGACGGTGGGCACCGACCCGGAGATGACGCCGCGCGAGCCGATCGGCAGCGTTCCGTACGCGCTGGTGGCGACGAACGTGGTGGGCGACATCACCCCGACGAGCATCACCGTGGGCGGGATGCAGATCGTCGACTCGACGGGTCGCTGGGTGGGCGCGTCGAGCGGCCCTGCTGGCCCCGCGGGCCCTGCGGGTCCGATGGGCCCTGCGGGTCCGGTCGGCCCTGCGGGCGCGACGGGTCCTGCGGGTGCTGCGGGCCCCGCGGGTCCGATGGGCCCTGCGGGTCCGGCGTCGTCGAACATCGGCTGTGAGCGCGGCCTGCTGCTCGGCGGCGTGTGCGTGCTCCAGATCGACAACAGCGGCCCGGGCTCGGACTGGAACCTCGCGGCCAGCACCTGCGCCGGCTTCGGCGGCGACCTGTGCAGCCCGACGCAGTACGCGGTGATCCGCGACGATCAGAACAGCACCGGACGGTACATGTTCTACACGGATGCAGGAGGCCGCCGCCCGGTGTGGTCGTCCAACTTCTCGGACAACGATGCAAACCGCGTCGGGACGTTCCTTCAGAGTGCCGACGATCCCACGAGCAGCAACGGATACAGCTACGCCTGCTGCGCCAACATCACTCCTCCTGAGTACCGCGCCCGCGCGACTACGGAGCTCATCCGAGCGATGGGATCGAGCGATCAGGGCGTCCAGGTCACCTATCTGAACGCCCGTGAAGAGAGCTCGGGGCTGCTCGCGGCGAACATCTGCGCCTCCCTTCGCAGCGACCTCTGCTCCAAGAGCCAGTACGTGACCCTCAACGACGCCGGTAGGTTCTCTGGAGCGACCCGTCGACTGACTCGTGAGTTCTCGGACAACGATAGTTTCAGGTTCAACCCGGTGATCGGCTCGAACACGGTCGACAACCCGATCTGGAACAATCCCTGGGCATTCGCCTGCTGCGCTTCTCAGCGACCGGTGGACAATTCCTGTCCCTCTGCGGGCACGGTGGTCAACAACGTCTGTGTGATGGACATTCATACGACCGAGGACAGCAGCTTCCTCGATGCGGCGCGGGCCTGCGCCCGCCTGGGTGCCGACATCTGCTCCAACAGCCAGATGCAGAACATCCGCAACATGGGTCGACTGGCGGGCGTCCGCGCCTGGACCAACAGCGGCGCCGACAACGACGCCCAGCGGGTTGGCGGGCTGCTTCCCAGCATGCCGGATGATCCGAACCCCCTGACGGATCGCTTCGGCTACGCCTGCTGCCTCTGATCTCCTTCCGTCTCGCAACCCCTCCCGATACAATCCCGACACGGCCTCTGCGCGCTTCCCGCGCTGAAGGAGATGTCATGTCCAGACCCATCATCGCTCTGTGCTCGCTGATCGCCCTCGTCGGCTGCGTTCCCGAGATCCGAACTTCTCAGAGTGATGTTCCCAATGGAGGCGACCTTGGCGTTGTGATTGATGCGCCTGTCGACCTCCCCATCTCTGACGTGATCGGGGATGGGGCTACGGGAGACCAGGGCGACGCAGTACAGTCCGACTCAACAGTCACCGATGTCCAGGCTGCTGATGTCGTGACTGCGATGGATGTCTCGAATGACGTCGTGACTGTCGCCGATGCTTCAGCCGATCGGGTACTCCCCTCTGAGGCGGCTGTCCCAGAGGATGTCAGCGCCGATGCGAGCACGGTGGATCGTTCATGCGGCGTCTGCGCCGCCGCGAATGCCGTGGTGTCTTGTGTCGCGGGTTCCTGTCGGATCGACAGGTGCAATGCCGGATTCGGTGACTGTAATACTCGTTACGAAGATGGATGCGAACTCTCCCTCGATTCCATCATGAACTGCGGAGGATGCGGGAGGTCCTGTGGCGTCTCGGCGCTGTGCATCGCCGGTGCGTGCGTGACTCAACGGAGTTGCCCTGTCTCTGGAGAGCGGGGATGCGGTCTGGTGAGCGTGCCAGGCGGATCATTCCAATTGGGATCCACGGAGGCAAGCACTGGCGAACCACTGGCCGGACAGGTGTCTGTCTCTTCCATGGTGGTGGACTCTCATGAGGTTACGGTCGCCCGATTTCGTCGGTTCTGGGTGGCTGGACACCCCATGGTAACGATCCCGGTGCACTATCCCGGCGGTATCGATCTTCCGGCGGGGATGGTTCGGGAACCTCAAAATATGGCGAGCGGAGCAGTGTGCAATTGGACTGTCAGCGCAGGGATGAGGGAGGCCCATCCGATCAACTGCATCGACTGGTCGACCGCTCAGGCCTTCTGTGCGTGGGACGGCGCCCGGCTTCCGACCGAGGCCGAACTCGAATACATCTCACGGATTCGAAATGTCGCTGGCTTGTCATCGCCCAGGCGATATCCATGGGGAGATGAAGATCCAGTGGAGATGTTCGCAATCTATCCCCGCCCTACTCCATGCGAACGTGCACAGTTCCAGAACTGCGTAGGAGAAGATGGCGCGCGGACTCGTCGGGTCGGTAGCTTTTCAGGAGTGGGTGGTCTATTCGATCTCTCCGGCAATGTTGCAGAATGGGCTGCAGACGCTCAGGCAACCTATGGATTTGCCCCTTGCTGGGGGCCAACCCCGGTCGACCTGCATGACCCAGTGTGCTCGGTTTCGGGCGACGGAAGATCGCTCCGAGGTGGCAGCTTTCGCGCAGGCGTTGCCGTCGTTCTTCTCGGCGCCTCTCGCGACGCGCGAATTGTAACCTCAGTTGAAGACGATCTCGGCTTCCGCTGCGTCCGCTCCCCCTGATCCCGATAGCCCCATTCGAGCTTCCACTGTAACCGTTCAGCACTGGGGCAAGTCGCTCGTTTGACGCTGGGGTGAGCGCTAACGCGCGAACCCCAGCGTCAAACGAGCGACTTGCGCCACCGCTGAATTGTTTCGCGCGAACCCTGACCGTCGAACACGCGGCTTGCCCCACCGCTGTACCGTTACCCTCCGCCTGCCCCGCGCGCTCTCCCCTCTTCCCCATCCCCCCTCTTCCACTTCCTCTTCCCCATCTCCCTATTCCCTGTTCATGCGGCTTGACACTCCAGTACCCCCCGACTAGCAACCGTTCACGCCTGTGATCGAGACCCATCTGCTCACCCGCCGCTTCGGATCGCGCACCGCCGTCGAGGCGCTGACCTTCTCGATCCCGAAGGGGTCGATCGTCGGCTTCCTCGGGCCCAACGGGGCCGGCAAGAGCACCACGCTCAAGATGCTCGCCGGCTTCCTGCCGCCCACCTCCGGCACCGCCCGCGTCGGCGGCCTCGACGTGGTCACCGACTCCCTCGCCGCACGGCGCCTCATCGGCTACATGCCCGAGAGCGTCCCGCTGCACCCGGAGATGCGCGTGCGCGAGTACCTGCGCTTCCGCGCGGAGATCAAGGGCATCACCCGCAAGCGCGACGCCGCCGTCGACCGTGCCCTCGAGCTCGCCGACGTCACCGACGTGGCGCCTCGCCTCATCGGCGAGCTCTCCAAGGGATACAAGCAGCGCGTCGGCCTCGCAGACGCCCTCGTCGCAAGGCCCCCGCTGCTCATCCTCGATGAGCCCACGGAGGGCCTCGACCCCAACCAGATCCTGCGCTTCCGCGACATGCTCAAGCGCCTCGGCGCAGAGCACACGATCTTCCTCTCCACGCACATCATGCAGGAGGTCGAGGCGGTCTGTGAGCGCGTGGTCATCATCCACAAGGGACACATCGCCGCGAGCGGTCCGCTCGAGGAGGTGCGCGCGAAGATGACCGGGGGAGAGCGCGACGTGGTCGTGAGGCTGCACCCGCGAGAGCACCACGCCGCCTGGAAGGAAGACCCCGCCGCCGCCGCGAAGGCCCTGGTCGACGGCGTGGAGGGCCTCACGCTCCGCAGCGCGACGGCCGACGGCGAGCTGATCAGCCTGGTGGTGCGCTCGACGGAGAAGGGCGACGCGGTGGAAGACCTCGTCGCGCGGTGCGTCCGCGCCGGGCTCGGCGTGCGCGCCGTGTCCCCGCAGGCCGGGAGCCTTGAACGGGTATTCCATGCGCTCACGGGCGCGGAGGGCGACGCGTGAGAACTGCCTGGGCCATCTACAAGCGCGAGCTCATCGGAACCTTCTGCTCGCCCCTCGCCTACGTGGTGATGGTGGCGTTTCTCGTCTTCAACGGCGTGGTGTTCTGGTTCTTCATGTCGATGACCGCGGACAACCCCGCGCTCACCGGCTCGCGCTCGCCGCTCCAGATGTTCTTCGGCAGCACCATTCTGTCGGTGCTCACGCTGCTGGTGTTCAGCCCCGCGACCACCATGCGCACCTTCGCCGAAGAGCGCCGCTCCCGAACCTTCGAGACCCTCTTCACCGCCCCGGTCACCGACGTCGAGGTCGTCGCCGGGAAGTACTTCGGCTCGATGACCTTCTACGCCGCCCTCTGGGCGCCGACGCTCCTCTACGCCCTCGTGGTGAAGCGCTACGGGCCCGTCGACTGGGGCGCCCTCGCGTCGGGCTACGCCGGCATGCTCCTCATCGGCTCGGCCTTCGTCGCGCTCGGCGTGCTCATGTCGGCCATCGCGCGCTCCCAGGTCGTCGCGTACATGCTCACCTTCATGGCCATCGGGGGCGTGATGTTCGCCCTGGGCCTCGGGTCGTACGTCTTCCAGGAAGAGTCCACCCGGCAGTTCTTCTCCTACGTAAACCTCTGGGAGCACATGGAGCACTTCTCCGTCGGGCTCATCGACTCCCGCGCGCTCGTCTATTACGGCTCCGTCTCCCTCTGCTCGCTGGCCCTCGCCACGCGCACGCTCGCCGTCCGAAGGGAGTCGTGATGAGCGACGCCGAAGCCACCCCCGAGAAGCCCGCTCCCGAGGCGCCCTCCGCCGACAAGGCGCCCCCGGCCTGGCTCGACCGCCTCATGAACGGCCCCATCTGGGTGCTCCTGGTGGTCGCGCTCTTCGCGCTGGCCAACTACACCGCCGCGCGCCACTACCGCCGCTGGGACTGGACCTCCGCGCAGCGCTTCACCCTCTCCACCCGCTCGGTCGAGATCGCGCGCGGGCTGCGCGAGCCCGTCGAGCTCTACGTCCTGCTGTCGAGCCGCGACCCGCTCTACTCCGAGACCCACGAGCTCGCCGAGCGCTACGCCGCCATCTCCCCGAAGGTGCGCCTGCACCTCATCGACCCCGACCGCCAGCGAGAGCGCCTCATCGCCCTCGCGCAGGAGCTCGACCCGCACCTCCTCGACCGCACCGCCGAGGGCCGCACGCTCGCCACCGCAGGCGTCCTCGTGCGCCGCGGCAACCGCCACTGGGAGGTCGAGCGAGAGCAGCTCCAGGAGCTCGGGCCGCAGACCCGCGGCGAGGAGGACGACAACGCCTCGCGGCTGCTCAACGCCAAGATCACCGTCGAGCGGCGCATCTCCGAGGCGCTGCTCCAGGTCGACCGCGAGCGCGCCACCACGCTCTGCTTCTCCGCGGGCCACGCCGAGATGCCCCTCGCGTCCGGCGACCGCGCCGCCGCGGGCCTCGCGGACGACCTGCGCCACCTCAACTTCGTCGTGCGAGAGACCGAGGTGCGCGGGCAGTCGGGCGTCCCCAGCGACTGCGACGCGCTGGTCATCGCCGGGCCGCAGCGCGCGTGGCCCCGCGAAGACTCCGACGCCGTCGTGCGCTACCTGCGCGCGGGCGGAAACGTCGCGATGTTCCTCGACCCGGTGGTGCTGGAGGGCAGGGTGGTCCCGACGGGCCTCGAAGACGTCGCGGGCATGGCGGGCATCGGGCTGCCCCCCGCGGTGGTGGTCGAGGCCGACAGCGACCACCTGCTCCCCGACTCCCCCCCGGTGCACTTCCGCGCCGACACCTGGAACGAACACGAGATCACCGGCGACCTCCGCGGCGCCTCGGTGCTCGTCGGCATGGCGCGCCCCATCGTGCGCGCCGAAGGCTCCCAGGGGGCGACCTCGCTGCTGCTCTCCAGCCCGCAGGCGTGGGGCGAGACGGCCATCGCCGAGCTGCTCCGCACCTTCGTCCCCTCCAAGGGCCCCGACGACGTGCCGGGTCCGGTGAGCCTCGCCATGGCGGGGATGATCTCCGACGGCCGATCGCGCGGCGAGGGCGTCTCGTCAGGGCGCGTCGTCGTGGTGGGCAGCTCGGAGATGGTCGGCGCGGACTACTTCAACATCCGGGTGCGCGCCTCGGTGGCCAACGCCAACCTCGCGGAGGCCGTCATCGGCTGGGTCACCACGCGCCGCGAGCTGGTGAACATCCCCGCGCGCCCGGTCGACCGCGCGGCGCTCCTCGTGAGCGGCCGCGACCTCACCAAGATCGGCGTGTACGTGATGCTGCTGATCCCGCTAGCTGCGGCGCTGGTCGGGCTCGCGGTGTCGCGCGCCAGGAAGAACACGGCGTGAAGCGCTACCGCGGACAGCTCGTGCTCGCGATCATCGTCGCGGCCTTCGGGGGCTACACCCTCTGGGACAAGTTCCACGCCACCAGCGCCGACCTCGAGGCGCGGCGCCGCAACGTGTGGCGGGCCTTCCACCGCGAGCGCGTCGACCGCATCGAGGTCACGCACGCCAGCGGCCGCTACGAGCTGGTGCGCCGGGCGCAGAGCTGGAGCGTGCGCTCGGGCTCGGTGACGCGCCCTGCGGACGCCGTGGAGGTCGAGCGGGCGCTCTCGGAGATCGAAGGGGCCGAGGCGAGCCGCACGCTCGGCCCGCTGGACGCCGACTCGAAGCGGCGCTTCGGGCTCGATGCGCCGCACACGACGGTGGTGGTGCACGAGGGCCCGGAGGTCACCGCGCGCTTCTCCCTGGGCGGCGCCGTCGAGCGTGAAGACAAGGTCTACGTCGAGGCCGGCGCGCAGGAGGGCGGCCGCGACGCGGCGCGCACCGGCGTCGTGCTGGGGCGCTCCTTCGCGGAGCTGTTCGATCGGATGTCCACCGCGTACCGCGACCGCGCGGTGGCGGACATCGACCCGTCGCGGCTCGATCAGGTCACGGTCACCCACGAGGCGCGGCGCATCTCCATGGCGCGCACCGGCGGCGTGTGGCGCCTGACGGAGCCCGCCTGGGGCAGGGCGTCGCGCGGGGCGGTGGAGGCCATGACCTCGCAGCTCCGCGAGCTGCGCGCCGAGCGGGTGGTCGCCGACGAGGCCGACGCGGCGACGCTGCGGCGCTACGGGCTCGAGCCGCCGACGACGAGGGTGGAGATGCGCCGCGGGGCCATCGAGCCGGTGGTGCTGCGGCTGGGCGAGCCGTGCCCCGGGCACGACGCGGAGGTGACCGCGACGCGCGAGGGGACGGGCACCGTGGTGTGCTTCTCCCGGAGCTTCGCCGACGCGCTGAGGGTCCCGCCGGAGGGGCTGCGCGACGACCGGGTGATGTCGGCGCGCACCGACGAGGTCTCGCGGGTGAGGGTGTCGGGCGGCGCCCCGGGCGGGGCCGAGCTGGTGCTCTCTCGCGCGGGCTCCAACTGGACCGCCACGCCGGCCGGCATCGCCCTCGACCCGGAGGCCCTGGAGTCGTGGCTCACGGGCCTCCACGACATCGCCGCGGCGCAGCGCCTCGACGGCGACGCGAGGGCCGCGCACGGCATCGGGCCGGGCTCTCGCACGCTGACCATCGAGCGCGAAGGGGTCGAGGGGAGCGAGCGCATCGTGATCGGCACCGCCGACGCGACGGGCTTCTACGTGAGCCGCGACGACGAGCCGGTGGTGCTGCGCTTCGCCCCGTCGGCGGCGGAGACGCTGGTGGTCGACTCGCTGCGCTTTCGCCCGAGGGCGCTGCTGCACGACACCTCCGACGACCTGCGCGCGCTGCTGCTCGACGTCGGCTCGATGCACGAGGAGATCATCCGAACGGAGGATGGCTTCCGCCTGTCGAGGCCCCTCGCGTACCGCGCCGACCCGGCGCTGGTGACCGACCTGGGGCGGCAGCTCGCGACGCTGGAGGTCGAGCGCTGGGTGAGCGTGACGCCGCTGCCCGAGCACGGCCTGGTGACGCCGAGGGCGAGGGTGATCGCGCGCTTCGAGGGCCGCGGCCTGCCGGGCGACGGCGGCGTCGACGCGTCGGTGGCGCCGGTGCGCACCTACGCGCTGACCGTGGGGGCGAGCGCCCCGGGCGGAGGCGCCTACGCGGCGCTCGACGGCGGCCCCGGGGTGTTCGTGCTGCCGAGGAGCCTGGTCGAGCTGATCACCCAGTCCCACCTCGACCGTAGCGCCGCGCTGGTGCCGCGCGAGGAGCTCACCCGGCTCGCGCTGCGCTTCGGCAGCCCCGCGCGCGCGGTGACGCTGGTGCGCGACGGCCAGCGCTGGCGCACCGAGAGCGGGGCGCCGGCGGACGACGCCCGGGTCGACGCGCTCCTCGGAACCCTCAGCGCGATGGGCGCCCCGAGGGCCTTCGCGTACGGCCCGCCGGGCCCGGAGATGGGCTTCGCGGCGCCTACGGTCGTGGTGGAGGCCAGCTACGGAGGAGACGCCGGCGCGCGCAGCGTGCGCGTGGCGGTGGGCGCCCGCTACGGCAGCGGCGAGGAGGCGGGCTACTACCTCCGTCGCGATGGGCTCGACGCGACGCTCTCCTGGCCCGAGAGCGTGATCGACGCCCTGCGCGGGTTCAGTCCGTAGCCGCTCTGCCATTCCCCCGCCACCGGGTGTCCCCAGCGCGGACAGCATTTCAAATTACTTGCAACGAACTGTCGCGCGCACGTTGACGAGGCAGCGTCTGCGGCTTCATGACAAGGAGCCGCACGGGATGATGGAAAGACTGACCATCGGGGGTCCGCGGGGACGGTCAGGGGTTTCGGGATATGGGAGGGTCTGGCAATGGGGGACATTCAGTCACGGCTCTGTCCGGGGGGATCGAGCGCTTCGCGTGCGCCCTCGGCGGTGCCGACGCGGGAGGAGATCGCCGAGGCGCGCGAGGCGCTGAGGGTGAGGTTCCTGGTGCTGGCTCCGCGACGCGTGGCCGCGCTACAGGAAGCGCTGCTCGCTGCGACGGAGGACGAGGCGGCGCGCCGTGAGCTGCAGCGCCTCGGGCATCAGCTCCGGGGCACCGCGGCGACGGTGGGGCTGCTCGACCTCGGGCTCCTGGGCGGGGTCATCGAGCGCGCCGCGGCGACGGCGCCCTTCTCCCCTGACGAGCAGGCCCGCGCCTCGGCGGCGGTGGCGCTCGCCGACGAGTACGTCTCGCTCGCGTGCTCGCACCGCGCCGTGGGGCCCATCGCCGACGACCCGCGCTTCAGGGCGCTCGTGACCGGGAGCCAATGAAGCCGTGCGCCCTATGCGGGATTCCCTCGTCCGACGACGCCACGCACTGCGGGCTCTGCGACAGGGAGTTTCCCGAGATGACGGTCTTCGACGGCCGCTACCAGGTGGAGTCCACCCTCGGCCGCGGCCAGCAGGGGACGGTCTACCTCGCGCGCGACCTCGGCCTCAACCGCCACGTGGCGCTGAAGGTGCTGCACGCCTCGCACGCCGACACGCCGGAGGCCGCGTCGCGGCTGAAGCGCGAGGCCACCGCGCTGGCCGCGGTGCGCAACGACCACGTCGCGCAGGTGTACTCGTTCGGCGCTCACGGCGACACGTTCTTCCTGGCGATGGAGTACGTGCGGGGGCGCAACCTCGACACGCTGGTGGCCGAGCACACGGCGCACAAGGAGCATGTCCCCACGCACCGGGGCCTGACCATCCTGCGGCAGATCGCCGAGGGCCTGGCGAGCCTGCACGACGCGGGCATCGTGCACCGCGACGTGAAGCCCTCCAACGTGATGATCGAGCAGGGCACCGGGCGCACGGTGCTGCTCGACCTCGGCCTGGCGCGCTGGTTCGAGCAGCGCGGCGACACGCGCGTCTCCTTCGTCGGGACGCCGGCGTACATGGCCCCGGAGGCGATCCTCGGGGATGACCCCTCGCAGATCGCGGGGCACACGGACATCTACGCGCTGGGGTGCACGGCCTTCGAGCTGTTCACCGGCGCGCCGCCCTTCGCCTTCGGCACCATCCCGGAGACGCTGGCGCACCAGATGTGGGACCTGGCGCCGTCGCTCTCCAGCGTGCGGCCCGAGCTGGCCTTCCTCGATCCGGTGATCGCGCGCGCGCTCACCAAGGACCCGGGCGCGCGCTACCGGAGCGGCGCCCAGATGATCGCCGCCCTCGACGAGATGTGCGCGAGCGGCCCGTACGCGCGGGGGCCTGCGCTGGCTCCGACGCTCCCGTCGGCGCCCACGCTGCGGCTGATGGTCATCGACGACGACGAGGTGTTCAGCGAGTTCGCGGCCGGGGCGTGCGAGCTCGCGCTGCCGGGCATCCACCTCGATCTGGTCTGCGCGTCGTCGGGCCTCGAGGCGCTGCAGGCCGCCGCCCGCACGTGCCCCGACGTGGTGGTGCTCGACTACGACATGCCGCTGCTCGACGGCCTGGAGACCCTCTCGTACCTGCGAGCGATGCCCGGCGGGTACGGCCCGCAGGTGATGCTGGTGAGCTCCAACATGCGGCACCTCCCGAAGTGGCGCTTCGCCGCGATGGGGGTCACCGACTTCCTGGAGAAGCCGGTCGAGCTCGGGGAGTTCGCCGAGGTGCTGAGCGACGTGGCCGGCCGGGCCTTCGCGCACCGCAACCGCTTCGGCGGAGCGAGGCATCCATGACCTCCGACGACTCGACGACTGGCTCGACCGCGGAGCCCTCCCCGGAGGCCCTCACCGGCGACCGGGCGCGCCAAGACCGCGACCGCCTCGTGCTGCTCGGCACGCTCGCGGCGCGCGTCGCGCACGAGATCAACAACCCGCTGGCCTACACGAAGGAGTCCATCGGGCAGGCGATCAGGGAGCTGGGCGAGCTCGCGGAGGCGACGCCGGCGCTGAGGCCCATCATCGCGATGCTCCAGTGCGCGCGCGACGGCACCGAGCAGGCGTGGCTGATCGCGAGGGACGTGCGGATGTTCTCCCGGAAGGGCCCCGGGGCGGTGGGCGCGGTCGACCTGCAGCGGGTGCTCGACGCGACGGTGCGACTCGCGCACCACGACGTCTCGAAGCACGCCACGCTGGAGAAGGACTACGAGGGCATCGCGCCCGTCGAGGGGAGCGAGGTGGGCCTCGGACAGGTGTTTCTCAACCTGGTGGTGAACGCGCTGCAGGCGATTCCTGCGGGCGACCCGGGGGCGCACCGCATCGGCATCCGCGCGAGGGAGGAGCTGGGCCGGGTGATCGTGGAGGTGAGCGACACCGGGACGGGCATGTCCGAGGAGGTGTTGAAGCGCATCTTCGACCCGTACTTCACGACGAAGTCCGAGGACGTGGGCACCGGGCTCGGCCTCTCGATCACCCACGACATCGTGACCTCCTTCGGCGGCACCATCCGCGTCGACAGCGAGCTCGGCCGGGGGACGATCTTCACCGTCTCGCTGCGGGCGATGCCGAGGGAGGCGCTGCTCTCCTCGAGCCCGCCGTCGCGCATGGGCCGGGTGCTGGTGGTCGACGACGACCCCCTGGTGGCCGAGGCCGTGCGGCTGGCGCTCGCCGGGGAGAACGAGGTCTCCGTGGCCTCGTCGGGCGCCGAGGCCCTGGCCATGCTCGCGGAGGGCGAGGGCTTCGACGCGATCTTCTGCGACCTGATGATGCCCGAGATGGACGGGATGCGGTTCTACGACGAGGTCTCGCACGTGGCGGGGGGCGTCACGGAGGTGATCGCGTTCCTGTCGGGCGGGGTCGACGAGGCGACGCAGATCTTCCTGACGCGCACCGGGCGCCCGGTGCTGGAGAAGCCCTTCGACCCGGAGGGGCTGCGCGAGTACGTGCGGGAGCGGGTTCGCCGCGAGGGGCCGCCGGTCGGCCGTTAGGCGCCCCGCTCGGTGCTATCGTCGCGGGCACCATGGACCCTCTCGCCGCGATGCTCCTGCCGCTCCTCTTCGTGCTGCTGATGATGGTGATGCGCTCGGTGCGCCAGGTGAACCAGTGGCAGGTCGGCCTGCGCTTCACCCTCGGCAAGTACACCGGCCGCATGGAGCCCGGCATCAGCATCGTGCTGCCGGTGCTGCAGCAGATGGTGCTGATCGACACCCGCATCCGCAACCGCGACCTCCCCGCGCAGATGGTGATCACCCGCGACAACGTCACGGCGATGATCGACGCGGTCGTCTACTACAAGGTCGTCGACCCGGAGAAGGCCACGCTCAACGTGGAGAACTACGAGACCGCCGTGCGCGACCGCGCGAAGGTGGTGCTCCGCGACATCGCCGGCGAGACGACGCTCGACGACCTCCTGCAGCACCGCGACGAGGTCGCCGCCAAGGTGCGCCTCGCGGTGGAGCAGTTCGTGGCGCAGTGGGGCCTGCACGTCGAGCTGATCGCGCTGCAGGACATCCAGCTCCCGCAGATGATGCAGGAGGTGATCGCCAAGAAGGCCATCGCCGAGCGCGAGCGGCAGTTCGTGATCATCAAGTCGCAGGCCGACGTGGAGAGCGCGAAGAACTTCGCCGAGGCCGCGCGCATCCTGACGGAGTCTCCGGGCGCGATGGAGCTGCGCCGCCTCGAGGCGCTGCAGACGCTGACGGGCAGCGGCGTGAGCAAGGTGATCTTCGACCTCGCGCGCCCGGCGGAGGTGCACCCCGCGGCGATGGCCGCGGCCATGATGGACGACCGCACCAACGTGCGCGTGGAGCCCACGCTCAACGCCGAGGGGCGGCCGCAGACCAGCCGCGAGGAGATGACCGCCCAGTCGGAGTCGATGCGCCGCGGTGGCCGCTGAGACCCTCGACGGGGAGGCGCTTCGGCGGGCGGTGATCCTCGCGTCGGGGGACGCGAGGGTGAGGGCGATGCTGGAGACCGCGGAGGTCGCGGCGGCCGACGCGGCGGTGCGCTGGGAGGCGAGCCACGGGGAGGTGCGCGGCTACGCGGTGACCGTCGCCCTCTGCGCGGAGGACCTCGCGACGCTCGACGCCTCGCCCGCCACGCGCGACCTGCTGGAGCGCGGCTTCGCGGTGGCCGTGGCGACCGCGCCCGACCGCTCCATGACGGCGCTGGGCACCCGGTGGAACCGCCGTGGCAGGGTGACCGTGGCGACCTACCGGGAGGTCGCGAGACGCTCCGTCGAGGTGACGCTGGACGAGGCGCTGCGGCGGTATCGCGACGCGCTCGACCCTCGCGCCGCGGTGCCCGACGAGCTCCGCGTCGACGAGGACGGCGGCGTGGTCACCGTGAGCGCCGGCGCGCCCCTCGATCGCGCCGCGCGTCAGCCCATCGAGGCGGCTCTGGCCTCGCTGCTGGGGCCGTCGCTGCAGGTGCGCTGGCGTGCTCGCTGACCTGCGATCAGGTCAATGGGATGCTGCGCTGGGAATCTGAGGGGAAGAACGAAGGGGGAAGAGGGAGGGACTCGGGAGAGCGATCAGCCGCGACGGCCGCCACCGCCGCCGCCGCGGGAGCCGCCGCGACCGCCGCCGCCGCCACCGTAGCCGCCGCCGCCGCCACCGTAGCCACCGCCGCCGCCGCCGCTGTAGCCACCGCCGCCGCCGAACCCGCCGCCGCCGCCGCCGCCGCCGCCGCGGTTCTCGCGCTCGCGGGCCTCGTTGACGGTGAGGGTGCGGCCGCCGAAGTTGAGGCCGTGGACGGCCTTGATGGCGGCCTCGGCCTCGGCGTCGCTGTTCATTTCGACGAAGGCGAACCCGCGGGGACGGCCGGTCTCGCGGTCTTCGACGATGCGAACCTCCCGGACGCCGCCGCTGGGCTCGAAGAGGGCGCGGACCTGAGACTCATCCGCGGTGAAGGGAAGGTTGCCGACGTAGATTCTGGATCCCATGAGACGACCTCGGACAGTTGTGACGGACATCCGATAGGAGGGATGGTCTCGTCGAGCGATGCACCGCCACGTACCCGATGGTCTGCGCCGCGAGAGGGGGTAAGTCTCCCGTCAGCGAGGTTGAGGGTGGCGAACCAACCTTCAGACCACACCCCGGATGAGCACCATCCCCACTCCCACGTTGCGATGGTAGCGGTGGTCCCACGCACGTCAGCGAAGCTGTGTCGGCTTCGGGACGGTGTGATTCCACGAGGCAACCCCGACACTATCATCGCTGCGAGGGCTAGGTCTATACGGCCTCGGGTTTTTCCCTGAGGGGGAGCGACGCTACGCGCCGGAGAGCGCCTCGAACCACGCCTCGGCGGGGCCTCGACGCAGCACACCGCCCAGGTCGAAGAGGTTGATCACGTCGACGCCGGAGGAGAGCGAGACGGCCACGTCGACCGCGAGCTCGGAGGGGTCGCGGTAGCGGGGCTCGTCGCCGAGGGCGCCCACGTCGACCACCCCGACGGAGACGCCCGCGGAGTCGCCGAAGCGTCGGCGGGTCGCCGCGGCGCCGCGCGCCAGGAGGTCGAGCGCCCTGGGGCGACGGATCAAGCCGCCGGACCAGCCCTCGAAGAGGGAGGTGTAGAGCATCACGTTGACGTGGTCCCACGGGAGGGCGTCGACGGGCACCGAGAGGGCCCGTTGGACCGGGCGCAGCGGGCCCGTGGAGGGGTCGAGCAGGACGAAGGGCAGCACCGTCGCGCTGCACTGAAGTCCGCGGTCGCGCACCTCGCCGATGAGCGAGCGGAACTCCCTCCGCGCGGCCGCCCACCCGGAGTCGTTGAGGGAGGCGACCGAGGGGAGCACCGCCGTGGGGGAGCGCATCGCGGTGGCCACCACGCCGAAGGGAGGCTCGAGGTCGATCGCGAGGTCGCGCACCAGCGCCTCCGGGGGGAGCGCGTCGAGGAGGCGCCTGGCGAAGGCGGTGAAGCGAGGGGCGTTGGAGGCGCTCGCCCAGCGGCCGTCGGCGTCCTCGATCATCGGCCAGAGCCCGACGCTCACGCCCGCGTCGTTGCACGCGCCGAGCAGCCCCGGCAGGGCGGCGAGGTCCCAGGGGCGCACCGCGGCGATGAGCTCGACCCCGTAGCGCGCGAGGAGCGCGAGCGTGGCGGGCTCGGTGAGGGCCGTGAAGGGGAGGGTCTCGCTCCAGATGCGTCGGCGCATCGGCTTAGCCCCGCGGTGGGGTTAGTCTCCGCGGATGAAGATCCTCTACGGAGTGGTGGGCGAGGGCCTCGGTCACGCGATGCGCTCTCGGGTGGTGCTGGAGCACCTCGTCGGCGCCGGGCACGAGGTGCAGGTGATGGCCTCGGGGCGCGCGGTGGACTTCCTCTCGAAGCGCTTCAGCGGGGTGCACCAGATCCATGGGTACCACATGATCCTCGAAGAGAACCGCGTGCGCCGCGCGAAGACCCTGTGGTCCAACGTCACCGGGGGACTGACGGGCACGCCGAAGAACATCGCGGCCTACTTCGACCTGCTCGACGAGTTTCGCGCCGAGGCGGTCATCTCGGACTTCGAGTCGTGGACGTGGCTCTACGCGAAGAACCACCGCCTCCCGGTCATCTCCATCGACAACATGCAGGTGATCAATCGCTGCACCCTCGACCCGCGGGTGATCGCCGGGCACGAGGCCGAGTTCGCGCTGACCAAGGCCTTCGTGAAGGCCAAGCTGCCCTTCTGCGACAAGTACCTGATCACCACGTTCTTCCGGCCGCCGGTGCGCAAGCCGCGCACGTCGCTGCATGCGCCCATCCTGCGGCCGGAGATCCTCTCGGCGACGCCGACGCGCGGCGAGCACCTGCTCGTCTACCAGACCGGCGGCGGCGACCAGGTGCTCATCGAGGCGCTCCAGGCCACCGGCATCGAGTGCCGCATCTACGGCGTGCGCCGCGACCTCAAAGAAGACGTGCGCGAGGGCAACCTGCTCTACCGGCCCATCGGGGAGAAGGGCTTCATCGAAGACCTCGCGAGCTGCCGCGGCGTGATCGCCTCGGCGGGCTTCACCCTCATGGGCGAGGCCGTGTACCTGCGCAAACCCATGCTGGCGGTGCCGCTGGCGAGGCAGTTCGAGCAGCTGCTCAACGCCCGCTACCTCGACCTGCTGGGCTACGGCGCGTGGGCTCCGTCGCTCGACGATCCGAGGGTGATCGCGGACTTCGTGAAGGCGCTGCCGCGCTACGAGGAGGCCCTCGCGGGCTACTCGCAGGACGGCAACCGCGCGCTGCTCGCCGAGCTCGACGAGACGCTCGACAAGGCCGCCGCGGGGGTGATCGAGGAGTCCGAAGAGGACTGAGAGGAGCCTACTCGAGGGTCTCGGTGGCCGCCGGGACCAGCGCCGCGTCGACGGGCTCCTCGACCAGCGCGCCGTTGCGCACGACGTAGGCCCGGGCGCGGTGCGAGGCGTCGAGGGAGACGTCGGCCTGCGCGGCGCGGGGGCCATCGCCGCCGGAGAGGCGGAGGAGCAGCGTGGCGCGCACCGGGCGACCGGCGCGGATGCCGACGCGACCGCGCACCACGAGGTGCGTGCCCTCGACGGCGGTGAGCGGCTGGTGGACGCGCAGCCCCAGCGCCAGCGGCGACTCGCCGACCTCGGCGAAGGCAGGGTCGTCGGGGGCGCGGGCGAGGAGGTCGAGGCCCACGTCGGGGTGGCTCCAGCGGAGCACCAGCACGTCGCGGATCTCCGCGCGGGTTCCGCGGGTCCAGGCGCGCAGGCCCGGGTCGTCGCGGCGCTCGGCGGCGATGCGCAGCACCTCGCGCTCGAGGAGCGCTCGCAGGCCTAGCGAGAGGGCCGCGTCGCCGCTGCTCTCGGAGGCCGCCCGGAGGGTTCGCAGGGCCTCGTCCTCGCGCCCGGCGCCGAGGGCGGCCAGGGCCACGCGCACCTCCACGGAGGCTTCTCCGGGGCGGAGCGCGCGGAGGGTCACGTACTGCGCGTAGGCCTCGTCGAACCACTCGTAGGCCAGCAGCAGGTCGCCGAGGCGCTCCCTCGCGGCGGGGTCGTAGGGGGCGCCCTCGACGATCTCCGAGAAGGCCCGGAGCGCCTCGTCGCGCGCACCGAGGCGGAGCAGGAGCTCGCCCACGCGGCTGCGCACGCGGGCGTCGGCGCCGGGGTCGCGGCGCAGCCGGTCGGCGATGGCGCGGGCCTCGGGGGCGCGGTCGACCGCGGCGAGGGCGTCCATGTAGCGGAGCAGGAGGTCGATGTCCCGGGGCGCGACGGTGAGCCACGCGCGGAGGGTCTCCACGCGCTGCTGGGCGGTGGTCCCCGGCGCCGAGAGCCGGCGCAGGAGGGCGTCCCAGTCGACGAGCTCGGTGCGAGCGTGCGCGGCCCTCCACGCGAAGGCGGGGCCGAAGCGGCGGGCGAGGGCGGTGTCGAACCAGTCGATGACCGACGGGTCGATCAGGCCCTCGCGCAGGGTCGAGAGGGCGGCCGGGTCGGAGAGGCCGTCGAGGAAGACCTCGAGCAGCGCCACGCGGTCCTCCCACCAGCGGAGCTCGCAGCGGTTGCGCGCCTCGGTCCACACGGCGACGGCGCCGGGGGCGCTCTCTCCTCGGGCGCGCCAGCGCTCACGCCAGAGCGCCGCGCGGAGCGAGCGGGGGAGCTGCGAGCTCGTCGGGCAGCGCCTCGCCGCGGGGCCTCGCCCGCCCGCACCGTCGGCCGGGGCGTCGAAGCGAAACGAGCGCTCCACGGTGTCGGGCGTCGCCCCGAGGAGCTCGAGGGAGGGGAGCGTGACGGACGCGACGGCGCGCTGCACGCAGGCCTCGGTCTCGGCGTCGCGGAGGGTCGAGCGCGAGACCGTGGCGAGGGTGACACGGCCGTCGGCGGCGATGGTGGCGCGCACGGTGACCTCCCCGGCGAGGGAGGGGCGCAGCGCGCGCTTGCGGGTGACGCAGGCCGTGGCGGCGTCGGTGGCGCCGCCGAGCGCGGCGACCAGGGAGGCGCGGCCGCCGAGGCCGAGGCCCTCGCCGACGACGTGGGGGGTCCAGCCGGTTCCGTCGTCGATGGCGATGGGGGCCGCGCGGTGCTCGCCGAAGCGGGCGATGCCGCGGGGAGAGACGCCCTCCGCGATGCCCAGCGACGGGAGCGAGGTGCGCGAGGCGCCCTCGTCCCAGAGGCTCGAACGGGCGAAGAGCCCGGTGCTCCCCTCGGCCACGCCGCCGAGCGCGAGGCCGGAGACGGAGGTCACCAGGCCGAAGCGGGCGCCCAGGTCGGCGACGGCCCCGCGGCTGCCGCCCTGCGCGATGAGGTCGCGCACCCGGAGGTGCGCCCAGCGGCGCTGAAGGTCGCCCTCGTCGAAGACCGGCGTCGGGCGGATGGGGAGCGTCCAGTCGCGCACCTCGCCGCCGACCCTGGCCCGGACCCGAACCTCCCTGGGGAGGGCGCCCTCGACCACGCCGACGAAGCGCAGCGGGTCGCCCGCGAACCATCGATCGACCCTCGCCGGGAGGACGGTGTGCACCGTGCGGCCCGCGGTGACGGTGACGTCGCGGAGCATGGGCTGCAGCGCCCTCGCGACGAGGCGGGCGGAGGCGGCGACGGCCTCGGCGCGGTCGCTCGCCCGCTCGGTGGCGTGAGCGCCCGCGGCCAGCGGGGCGAGCACCTCGGGGTGGGCGTCGCTGCCGAGGCCGAGCACGTAGAGACGGAGGTCAGGCGCCTGCCGGCGCAGGTCGTCGCGCAGCCGCGACGGGTCGATGGGACCCACCGTGGGGGTCGCGTCGCCGAGGTAGATCACCACGCCGTTGCGAGACGGGTCGAGCGCCGCGTTGGCGTCCGCGAGCAGCCGCCCCAGGTTGGTCGCGCCGCCCAGCCGCACCCGCGCGACGGCGTCGACGATCGCCTCGCGCCGGGCGTCGTCGAGGCGGGCGAGGGTGCCCGCCGGGCCGGCCGCGGGGCGGCCTCGAAGGTCGCCGAACCAGAGGGCCACCCGGTCGGAGGCGCCGAGCTGGCGGAGCATCGCGTCGACCGCGGCGCGGGCCATCTCCAGGGCGCTGCGCTCGGTGCCCGCGGAGTCGTCGACCACCACGATGACGTCGCTGCCGTCGAGCGAGGGCGTCGGGAGCGTGAGGTCGACGGCGAGGGAGGTGACGTCGCCGTGGGCGCTGCTCCAGGCGCGGGCGGAGGGGGCCGCGGAGGCGTCGTCGGTGAGCTCGACGGCGGTCTCGCCGCGGGGGCGGTAGTCGCTGCGACGCAGCCGCACGTGGCCGTCGACCAGCCGGGCGCCCGAGGGGATCGCCACGCCGCGAGCGCCCGCGCGGGACACGTCGACGTCGACGCTGTACTCGCCCACCAGCGGAGGGTCGCTCGCCGAGGCCGCCGCGGCGACGTAGCTGCGACGACCGCCGTCGCGGGGGAGCCACTCGGTCCAGGTGACCGAGACCCGGAGCTCCTGGCCGGGCGCGATCTGCCCGAGGTACGCGCGCACGTTGCCGTCCTCGTCGGCGTAGAGCGCGGAGGTGCCTCCGTCGCGCGAGACCTGGGAGAGCACCGCGGGCGACGAGTCGGTCCACGGTCCCGCGCCGCTGCCCACGCGAAACTGCGAGATGAGCGCGCCGTCCGGGAGGGCGAGGCGCCAGTCGACCGGCGACGCGGTGGGCGAGCCGTTGAAGAAGCGCTGCTCCACGGTGGTCACCGCGAGGTCGCCGCGGATCACCGCGCGCACCTCGTGAGAGCGCACCGCGAGCGCCACCGGACCTTCGCCCTCGGTGACGTGCGCGAAGGCCGCGCCGACGCCGCGCCCTCGGGGGCGGGCGATGCCCTGCGGGGAGGCCGCGCCGCCGGTCCAGTCGTCCCACACCGAGGCGGGGCGGGGGGTGAGCGCGCTGTTGCCCTCGAGCGACTCGCCCTGCGCGAGGAGGCCCTGCTGCCGGCCCTGCCGCCACGCCACCTCGCCGCGCACCACGATCACCCGCGCTCCGGTCGCCCCGGGCGCGTCGCGCTCCAGCTCCAGCGCGGCGTCGCCGATCTCCACCCTCGCGTCGCCGATCTGGAACCCGCGGCCCTCCGCGCCGCTCCCGATGGCGAAGACCCGCCCCCGCTCCAGCGACGGGACCCCTTCGGCGAAGCGCAGACGGGTGTCGCCCGCGACGCGGAGCTCGAGCCCGTCGTCCGTGCGGAGCACCGCGCGCCCCGCGGCGTCGGTCGAGAGCGATCCCCCGCAGGGCACCCTCGCTCCCCGGGCGATGGCCTCGCTCCCGAGGGTGACGCCACCGTGCTGCACCTCCATGGTGCCGCAGGTCGGCGGGTCGGAGCGAAGCGCGGGGGCCTTGCCGCCGCACGCCACGGAGAGGGCGGCGATCACCCAGAGCCCGCGATCGATCGGAGCGACGCTCACCGGGCACCGCCTTCGGCCACGACGGGCCGCGCGGTGAGCGCGGTCGGCGTCGCGTCGAACACCACCCTCGGGTGCTCGGGGTCGAGGTTTACCGTGGTACGTAAGAGCCGCTCCTCCGCGGTTCCCTCCGCCCAGAGCACGATCAGCTCGGCGGAGCCTCGCGGGCGCGCCCCGCCGCCGCGGCGCACCTCCAGGGTGAGCGCGGTCGGGCGCTCGGCGAGGGTGAGGGCCTCCAGCGGGATCGCCGAGGCCACCAGGTCGGCCCGCTGCGTGGGCGCGCCGGGGAGCGTCACCCAGAGCTCGGCGCCGTCGTCGGGGTGGGTCCATCGCAGCACGGCGCGCACGGCCCCGGCGCCCTGAGCCGCGGGGCTGCGACGCCAGCGGGCGCGGAGCTGCGCCACCGTCGCGGCGGAGACCGCGGGCTCGCTGGAGGCGATGGCGAGCTCGCAGGCCACCCACGCCACCACCGACTCGATGAGCGGCGCCCGGGCGCCCGGAGCGCTCTCGGCGGTCACCCGCTCGGCGAGCCGGATGGCCTCGTCCAGGCGGCCCAGCATCCGCGCCGCCCACGCCACGCGCAGCAGGATCTCCGGCGCGTCCGACTGCGAGGTCGCCAGCGTCTGGAACTGCCGGTACGCCTCGTCGGCCCACCCGTGGGAGAGCGCGATGTCGCCCAGGCGCTGCCTCGCGAAGGGATCATCCGGGGCGAACTCCACGATCTCGCTGAAGGCCCGGCGGGCCTCCGGGGCGTCGCGCACGGCGAGCAGCGCCTCGCCCACGGCGGTGCGCACCCGGGCGTCGGCGCGGGGGTCGGTGCGCAGCCGATGCGCCGTGCGGTGCACCTCGTCGGAGTCGCCCGCGGCGGAGGCCGCGTCGAGGGTGAGGAGCATCAGGTCGAGGTCGTCGGGGAAGCGCCGCGCCAGGGTCTGGAGCAGCACCCGACGCGCTGCCGGGGTGGTCGCGGTGGTGAGCATCCGAGCGAGCTCCGTCGGGTCGAGCCGCCCGAGGCCGAGCTCGCCCACGCGGCTGAGGTCGCCGGCGCTCGCCATCGCCCGCATCGCCTGCTGCTGAAACCACCGCTTCGCTCCGCCCTGGGCGCCCCGCGAGAGCGCGATGCCGTCGCCCACCGATCCGTGCGCCGCCGTGATGAGCCGCAGCAGCGCGACCTCGTCGGACCACGCCGGCAGCTCGCAGCTCCGCCTCGCCTCACGCAGCACCTGCAGCGCTCCGCCCACGCCGCTGGCCGCCCCGAGCCGCTCGCGCCAGAGCGGGATGCGCTCTGCCAGCGTCACCGCCGCCGCGTCGCTGCAGCGCGCCGGTCCCGCGGCCGGGGCTCTCCCCGAGTCGCGCAGCCCGTCGCCGTCGCTCCGCTCCCGCTCCACGCGCCTCGCGTTGCGCGGCTCCGACTGGTCGACATCCCCGGCCCGGTCTGTTCCGCCCGGAACCTCCTCCCCGGCGATGTTCTCGGCGGGCCGGTCGAGCTCGGTCTGGGCCTGCGCGAGCTGCGTCGAGAGGTCCTCTCGGCGGCGCATATGACGGCCGGGCGCCACGGCACCGCGGACCGCCCGCTCGTCGGCCGGCGGCGCGGCCTCCGGCTCCGGGGCCGCGACCACGCTCGGAGGTGCGGCTGGCGCGGCAAAGCCCGCACTACCACCTACCGCGGCGATCTCGTTGCTCAGCGAATCGGCCGCCGCGCTCTGGGGCGCTCTCGTGGCGGCGCCCCGATGCCCCATCCTGCCCTCCTGAGCTTGCGAGGGGGCGGGCGCGGGCTGGGCCGACGGGGCGTTGCCGACCGTCGCGGTCGTCGTCGGCGTGGTGGCCGCGACCGGCGCGGGGCTCTCCTGGGGAGGCGGTGGCGGCGGCGCTGCGGGAGCGGACTCGCGCGCCGAGCTCGGGGCGCGGTCTCGCGAGCAGCCGACCAGGGGGAGCAGGTCGAAGACCGAGAGGTCGCGCGCGTCGCTGACCGCCGGGGGCGCCGCGTAGGCGTCCTCGCCAGGGACGAAGAGCGAGGTGAAGGGGGTGATGAGGCCGTAGCGGGTGCCGAGCTCGACGATCGCCGCCCTCGGCTCGTCCCTCGCGAGCAGGTGCTCCAGGCGAGCGCTCGCCCAACGGGCCCGAAGGTCGCCGCGGTCGGGGATCACCAGCCCGGACAGGGTCACCGTGCTCGTGCGCTCGGCTCCGTGCCAGCGAGCCCTCACGGTCACCCGCTCGGGGGAGCGGCCGGTGACCCGACCGATCACCTCCAGCGCTTCGCCCGCCGGGAGGTCGACCGCCTCGGAGGGGTAGACCCGCTCCATCTCCGGGCCGAGCTCCGCGCGGAAGCCCCGCACCAGCGGCCGCGCCATGTGGGAGAGCAGGGTCATCGCGGTGCGAGCGACCTCCGCCCGGTCGACCACCCTCGCGGCGAGGCCCGACGGGGCGGCGATGCCCGAGAGCAGGTCGAGCCGCGGCCCCTCTCCCATCGCCACCGCGTAGAACCTCGGCCTCGGCTGCATCCTCGCGAGCCTCGCTCGCAGCTCCGAGAGCTCCCGCTCGCCGACCGTCCCCCGGCCGTCGCCCAGGTACACGATCGCCCCGTTGCGCTCGGGGTCGAGCGCGGCGTGCGCGGCCTCGACCATGGCGAGCAGGTCCGTCGCGCCACCGAGGCGGTCGCGGGAGAGGGCGTCGAGGGCGGCGTTGCGGGCGTCGGCGCTGGCCGCGTCGAGGCGCATGGCGTCCCTGCCCTGGGGGCGCACCCCGACGTCGCCGGCGACCACCAGCACCCGGTCGCGCGAGGTGAGCGAGGAGGTGAGCGCGTCGACGAAGGCGAGCTGCAGCGCCGCGGCCTCGGAGCCCGTGGCCGCCGAGTGGTCGGCCACCAGCACCACGTCCACGCCGTCGTCGTGCGCCGAGCGGGCGCCGCGGTCCGGGGCCTGTAGCGCGAGGCGGACGTAGGCCCCGCGGTCGTTGCCCTCGGCGTCGCCGGGGGAGCGCAGCACGCTGCCCTCGGAGGGCGGAGGGCCGAGGAGGTCGAGGACGAAGTCCGCGGTCGGGGTCACGTCGTTGCGGCGGTACGTGAGCGAGGTGCCGTCGACGAGGGTTCCTGCGGAGGCGCGGGCCTCGCGGACCGAGGTGCGGGAGAGGTCGACCTCGGCGCGGAGCTCGCCCACCGAGGTGCCGATGCCCGAGAGGGGCAGGCGGTAGCTGCGCCGGCCGTCCTGCGTCGGGTTGAGCCACTGGGTGTATGTCACCAGGATGCGCCGGGCGCTCCCCGCCACGATGGGGAAGAGCCTCGCGTGGTAGCGGCCCGGGGCGTCCCACTCCAGCAGCGCCGGGTCGTAGGGGCTGCCCGCGTAGACCTGGGCCTGGTACTGCGCCGCGGCGCTCGCGCGCTCCTGCACCGTCGCGTCGACCATGGTGCCGCGCCGCTCGACGGCGAAGCGCTGTAGCACCGCGCCGCGCGGAACCGTCAGCGTGTAGAGCCCCTCGACGGTGTCCGCCGAGGGGTTGAAGAAGGTCTGCTCCAGCTCGGTCACCGCGAGGTCGCCCACCACCGCCACGCGCGCCTCGACGCGCTGTAGCACCAGCGGCCACCGCGGCCTGCCCACGTCGTCGGGCCGCCTCGCCGAGACCGCCCCGAGCTCCGTCGCCCCCGCGGTCGAGACGCCCCTCGAGGCCGAGTCCGCGAGCCCGCCGGTCCAGTCGTCGAAGAGCCGCCTCGGTGCCACGCTGGCCTGCTCGCCCTGCAGCGCACCTCGCTCTCCAGTGCGCACCACCCCCTGCCGGTCGCGCCGCGCCCAGGTCACCTCGCCCTCCAGCACGTCGACCTCCGCGCCGTCGCCCTCGCGGCGCACGCTCGCCCTCGCGCCGTCGAGCCGCAGCGTCGTCACGCCTGCCCGAAGCACCGCCCCGGCGCCCCGGGCGCTCGCGGCGCCGCGCTCGATCCACACGCGGCCCTGGTCGAGGGTCACCGCGCCGTCGTCGCCGACGCGCACCCGGCTGTCGTGGTCGAGCAGCAGCCGCTCCCCGTGGTCGAGGCCGAGCACCGCGCGGCCCGAGGCGTCGGTGCGCACCACCGCGCCGGTCTCGATGCGCAGCACGTCGTCCACCGGGCGAGAGCGGGACCCCTCCTCGACGGTGATGCCCGCGCGCACCCGCTCGACCTCCCCCACGGTGGGAACGAGCGCCACCGCCCGCCCGGTGCATCCGAGCGCGAGCACGAGGAGCGCGTCGAGGCACGCAGCCATCTGAAGTCGAGACCGTTGGCGCATTGGATACCCCTGCGAGTGGCGGACGTCCGCGGGCCGCATCGTACGGCGTGACGTCAGGCGATGACAGCAACGACACCGCGGCGCGCGGAGTCCTTGGCTGGCGTCGACACCGCCGGGGCGGAGGAAGTTTCCGGCAGAGTGGAGGCGCGTTCAGGGAGCGGACGGCGCCGAGGGCTCGGTCGCCGCGGGCGTCGGGGCCGACTCGACGGGAGCGGGCGCGGTCGGCGTGGCGTGCGACCGGAAGGTCCACTGGTAGACCAGGGTCATCGGCTGCGGCGGAGGCGCGCGGAACGTCATGCTCCGCACCACGTTCGCCACGCACTCGCCCACCGCGGGGGCCTCGGCGAGGCCGCGCGTCGAGACCTCGCTGGTGCGCCCGTCGAGGCCGACGCTGTAGAAGACCGTCAGCCGCCCGGCGAGCGAGGGGTTGCTCTCGGTGCCGCGCTCGTAGCAGGCCTGCACGTCGACGCCGCGCTCCCGGAGCTGCACCTCGAGGCGATCCTGGAGCGAGGTGAGGTCGGTGGTGGCGGCGGCCGAGGCGCCGCCGGCGTCTGCCCGCGCGCTCGGGGCGGCGGTCGCCGTGCGGGTTGGAGGGGCGACGGGGGCGACGGGTCGGGCGACGGGAGCGCCGCTGTCTTCGAGCAGCTCGGAGGGCGCGAACACCATCCCCGCGGCGCCGGCGTCCACGGCATCGATCGCCGCGACCACGGGCGGCGCCTCCACCGGGGCGGTGGTGGGCACGGGCACGTCCGGCGCAGCGACGATGGCGTTGCTGGGGAGGCTCGGCGGGAGGACCTGGTGGTTCTTTCGAAGGCCCATCGCGATGGCGAAGACCGCGGCGGCGCTGACCAGCGCGCCCACGATGACGTAGCCCACCTGGCCCATGAGCCGAGAGGAGCCCTTCGGGGGGTTGGACGCGTTGCCGTAGGGGCCGCCGGAGGTGTCGCCGTCGCGCGTGAAGGGCGTCTCGTCGCGGGGGATGTCGGCGTCGAGGTTGATCGACACCGGCGGCCGGGTCGTGGCCCGCATCGGGCGCATGCTGTGGGAGTCGAGGATGGGGAGCAGCTCGCCGAGCGCCTCGTTGGCGTCGTGGAAGCGCTGGGTGGCGTCGCGCACCACGCAGCGCGCGAACCACCCGTCGAAGCGCGGGGGCAGCAGGTGGCCGACGCCGTACTCCGCCGCCCGCGCCGAGGCCGGGTCGAGCGGCTGCATCAGCACCTCGGTGAGCTGCTGCATGATGGTCGTGTTGGGCGAGTTGGCGATGCGCCAGTAGATCTTGCCGGTGAGGAGGTTGAACGCGATGAGCCCGAGGGCCCAGACGTCCGTCTCCGGGGCGATCTGCCCGCTGAGGCCCGCCTGCTCCGGGGCCATCCAGCGGGGAGAGCCGACGGCCTGCGTGGCGGAGCCCTGCGTCGACGACTCCTGCACCAGCTTGGCCAGGCCGAAGTCGAGGAGCTTCACCGTGAAGGGGATGCCCTCGCGCCGCGGGTCGGCGAGGAAGATGTTCTCGGGCTTGAGGTCGCGGTGCACCAGGCCCTCGCGGTGCGCCCCGCCGAGCCCGTGGCAGAGCTGGCGAAACATCTCCGCGACCTCCGGCCGGGTGAAGGTGCCGCGCTCGGCCAGGGCGGCCTTCATGTCGCGGCCCTGGAGGAGCTCCATGGCGATCCACGGGGTGTTGCTCTCCTCCTCGACGCCCGCGGCGACCATCTCGACGATGTGGTCGCTCTCGACCGCCGCGGTGGCCTGCGCCTCCTGGATGAAGCGCAGCCGCGTGCGGTCGTCGCCCTCGTACTGGGCGTGCATGATCTTCAGTGCGCGCTTCTTCCCCGTGGAGAGCTGCACCGCCTCGTAGACGGTGCCCATCCCTCCGGCGGCGATGCGCTGCACCACCCGGAAGTCCCTTCCGAAGGTCGCGCCTGGTGCAAGCTGTTCAGCCATAGCGTGACCTGATCCCTGCTGACAGTCGTTAGCCCTGTCGGAGAGAGCCTGTCAACCGCGCTCTCGGGGCCACAGGTGCTTCGCATGATCGAACTTCTTGACTTTACCCCTGTGGGTAACCGAGCACAGATGGACGTCCAATGGTGGTCCAACGCTCTCTGATGAGGCGCGTCGCGTCGGCGTGTGCGCTCTCGCTCGTCGCCCTCGGCGCTCCGGGCGCGGCCGTCGCGCAGGACCGGTTCAACACCCGCGTCGGCCGGGTGACCAACGGACTGTACATGCGCAACAGCACCTTCGTGCGCATCAACCCGCTGGGGCTCTTCAACGACTTCCGCTTCGGCTACCGCCACCGGATCTTCGACCGCCCGGACCTCCCCATCGTGCTGCGCAACACCTACTGGGCGGCGGCCGGGACCCTCGCGCTCTCGCCGGGCTTCGTGCGGGCGGGCGCCGCGGTGGAGTTCGCCCCGCTGGCGATGGTCAACCTCTCCGCGAGCTTCGAGCGGGTGCAGTGGTTCGGCACCTTCAACTTCGTGCAGTCCTACGCGAGCGCCAACGAGAACTTCTCCGACTCGGCCATCCGCGAGAGGGCGCGGGTCGACCCCGCCTCCGCCGAGGCCGCCGGGGGCTGGATGCTCACCCTCAACGGCGTGCTCCAGGCGAAGGTCGGCGACCTCGCCATCCGCAACACCGCGCGCGGCATCTGGAACTCCCTCTCGCTCCGCGACGACCGCCCGGTCTTCTACGACAGCTTCAACGACGCGATGACCCCGAACGGGGGGTGGGTCTTCACCGACGACTTCGACCTCATCTATCAAAACACCGAGGCGGGCTTCAACGTGGGCGCTCGCCTCACCGCGGTGCTTCCGCTCTACGGGCAGGCCTCGTGGGGGGCGGACAACCAGGCGCTCCCCGGCCGCGGCGCCGACAACTCCCCGACGCTGCGCGCGGGCCCGCTGGTCTCGTACACCTTCCGCGAGGGGCGGCACTCGTTCTTCAACGCGCCGACGGTGTTCGTGCTCGCCCAGTGGTGGCTGAGCCACCGCTACCGCACCGGCGGCTGCGACGAGTGCGTCTCCCAGGGCCTGCCCATGATCGTCGTCGGCTTCGCCTTCCGCGGCGACTCATGACCCCTCGCGCCGCCCTCCTCTCCTTCGCCCTGCTCTCGGGCTGCCTCACGGCCTCCGAGCGCACGCCGCGCCCCGGCAACGCGGGCCCGCTGGTGCTGAACCCCGACCCGGTGAGCTTCCGCGGCGCGCTCCCCTCCGCGAGCGGGAGCAGCCGGGCGTCGCTCACCGTCGACGGCCAGGCCCGCGAGGCGCTCGTCTACGTGCCCCGCTCCGTCGAGGCGTCGCCGCCGCTGCTGCTGCTCTTCCACGGCACCAACGACACCCCCGAGGCGGTCTTCTCCGAGAGCGCCGCGCAGCGCGTGGCCGACGAGCACGGCGTCGTCGTCATCGCCCCCCGCGCCGTCGAGCACGAGGAGCACGACTGGGATCACCCCGACAGCCAGGGCGTCTGGTGGGAGACCTGGCCCAGCGTCGACCCGAACACCAACCGCGACCTGCTGCTGGTGCGGGCCCTCCTCGTGGCGGCGCAGCGCGCCTACTCCGTCGACCCGTCGCGCATCTACCTCCTCGGCCACTCCAACGGCGCCTTCTTCGCGCAGCTCGTGGCAAGCACCCTGGGCGAGCGCATCGCCGCGTGGGCGTCGAGCTCCGGCGGGCTCTGCACCTGCGACCTGCGCACCGACTGCGCGTTCACCGGCCGCGGAGACTCCTGCGCCTCGCTCTCCCGCCAGCGGGGATGGTGCGGCTGCAGCGGCGCCGAGAAGCCCGGCCCGATCCGCACCTCGGGCCGAAGGCCGCCCGCCTACCTCACCCACGGATCGAGCGACGACATGGTCTCCCCCTACTTCACCTGCGCGCTCTCCGCGCGCCTCGCCTCCGCGGGCTTCGAGGTGGAGACGGTGATCCGCGACGGCGACCAGCACGTCATGCCCGATCGCTTCGCGGTCGAGGTCTGGCCCTGGCTCTTCCGCCACCGCCTCGACTGACGCATCCTCCGCCGCACCCCACCATGACCACCGCTTGGATCGCTGGCGCCTCCGGCCTCGTCGGATCGTCGCTCCTCACGCAGCTCCTCGACGACGCTCGCTTCACCGCGGTGGTCTCGCTCGGCCGCCGGCCGCTCCCGGTGACGCACCCGAGGCTCGCCCAGCGCACGGTGGATTTCGCGTCCCTCGACGTCTCCGGCCTCCCGGCCCCGGACGTGGCCTTCTGCACCCTGGGCACCACCATCGCCAAGGCGGGCAGCGCGGAGGCCTTCCGGGCGGTCGACCACCACGCGGTGATGGCCTTCGCGAAGGCGGCCTTCGACGCGGGGGCGAGGCGCTTCGAGGTGGTCACCGCGCACGGCGTCGATGCGCGCTCGATGGTGCTCTACAACCGGGTGAAGGCCGAGGTGGAGGCCGACCTGCGCACCGTGGGCTTCACCTCGCTGGCCATCGCTCGACCGTCGCTGCTGCTCGGCGACCGCGCGGAGTCCCGCCCCGGAGAGCGCGTGGCGGTGGTGGCCTCGCGGCTGCTGGGGGGCCTGCTGAAGCCCTTCGAGGCGAGGCCCATCGAGGCCGCGGTGGTGGCGAGGGCGCTGGTGGCCATCGCGCACGATCCTCCCAGCGGGGCGGTGGTGTACTCGTCGGGTCGGCTGCAGACGCTCGGCGGGGGTTAGAGATCAGTCGACGAGGCGCTCGAGGCGCCCGGTGGCCGCGAGGAGCTGGGCGCGGGAGAGGGCGAGGTTGAGCCTGGCTCGCACGACGGCGATGCGCGCCGAGGCGTCGGCGGCCTGCGCGTCGACGACCTCCAGCAGCGGGGCGGCGCCGCCCTGGTAGCGCCCGGTGGCGAGCTCGAGGTTGGCCGCGGTGCCGGCCGCGAGCCGCTCGGACTGCTCAACCTGCGCGCGCGCCGAGCGGGAGCTGACGGCGGCCTGCACCGCCGCGGTGCGCACGGAGAGCGACTGCGCGAGGAGGTTCTCCCTGGCGGTGGCGACGGAGGTGTCGGCCACCTGCACGGCGGCGGAGAGGGAGGCGTCGAAGAGCTGCCAGCTCAGGCCGAGCCCGCCGGAGATGTTCTCGGAGATGCCGCCGAGGCCGCGGCCGGCGAGCACCTCGTTGTAGCCGATGCTCCCGTTGGCGCTGGCGGTGATCGCGGGGCGGCGGTTGGCGCGGGCGAGGTCGAGCTGCGCCTCGGCCTGGGCCACGCGGAGGCGCGCCGCGGCGAACTCGGGCCGGGCGCGCACGGCCTCGGCGGCGGCGGTGGCGGGGTCGTCGTCGAGGGCGAGGATGTCCTCGGGGAGCCGGGCGACCTGCACCGGGGCGATGGGGTCGAGGCCCAGCGCGGCGGTGAGGGCGGCGCGGTCGCTGGCCACCCGGGCCTCGGCGATGGCGAGGTCGAGGCGCGCGGAGTCGAGGTCGACCTGCGCCCTCACGGCGTCGTTGGGACCGGTGGCCCCGACCTCCACGCGCCCCTGGGCGATGCGCAGCCGGGCCTCTCGCTGGGTGACGGTCACCCGCGTGGTCTCGATGGCCTCGAGGTCGGCGAGCACCGTGAGGTACTGCGTCGCGGCGCTGGAGAGGGCCTGGAGGGTCGCGGTGCGGGCGTCCTCCCGGAGGGCGTCGCGGGAGCGCTCGGCGGAGCGGACGCTGGCTGCGGTGCGGCCGAAGTCATAGAGGTTCCATCGGACGCTGGCGCTGGCGTCGATGTTGATGCTCGACCCCTGGACGCGCTGCGCCGGGGTGGTGGCGGTCGCCGGGAGGAAGGGCCGGTCGGAGAAGCTGATCGACGGCGTCGAGCTCACGCCGATGGTGGGCAGCCAGCCCGCGCGCGCCTGCTCGATCTGGGCGCTGGCCGTGGCGACCCGGGCGAGGGCGGCGCGCACCGCCGGCGGCTGGCGGATGGCGAGGCGCAGCGCCTCGACGAAGGAGACGGTGCGCTCCTCGGGGGGGCGCTCCTGGGCGAGCGCGAGGGAGGGGACCAGCAGCGCGAGGGCGAGGGCGGAGGACGCGAGGCGGATGCGGCGGTTCACGGGAGTGGGCGGCACCGTAGCGCGTCGGGCCGAAGCGCGCGCGGGGTCCGCGGACCGCAGGAAAGTTGACCGGAGCTCCCGGGATGGTGTTGGGACTCCGATCGTCGTGAAGAAGAAGCTCCTCTGGGCGGTGTCGTTGGCGGCGGTCTGCGCTCCGGTGGTCGCGCTGGGCCTGCGCCTCCGGGAGGACGCCCGCGCCGACCGCTGGATGCAGGAGGGCACCGCGAAGCTGGACGTGTCCATCGACCGGGCGCCCACGCCCGAGTCCCTCGACTGGCACGGCGCGGAGGTGCTCTTCGACCGGGTGGTCCGGGTGAGCGGCGACGGCGACCGGGGGCGGCGGGCGAGGGCGCTCTGGCACAGCTGCCGGGCGCTGGGCGACCTGTCGCGGGGAGAGCTGGTGCTGGCCAGCGCCGAGGTGCAGACCGCGCGCCGCGAGGACCCCGACGAGCTCCGGGTGGCCTTCGTCGACGCGGTGGTGCTGCAGCGCCGGGGAGAGCGTCGGCGGGCGGCGCAGGCGCTGGAGGGCATCACCCGCGGGGCGTCGGTGCCGGAGACGCTGCGGGCGCGCGTGGGCCTGCACCGCCTCGACCTGATGCTGGACGAGGGCGACGGCCACGGGGCCCTCACGCTGGCCGAGTCGCTGGCGCATGGGACCTCGGTGCACGCGGCGCTGGGCAACCGGCTGGGCCTCGCGCGCAGCGCAGTGGGCGACGTCGCAGGCGCGAGGGCGGCCTTCGAGGCGGCGCACGAGAGCGACCCGAGGGACGCCGCGGCGCTGATCAACCTGGCGCGCATCGCGAGGACCTCGGGCGACCGCGAGGGGGCGCGGAGGATGCTCCAGCAGGCGCTGGCGCTGGACGAGACCAGCGGCGAGGCGTGGCTGGCCTACGGGGTGGTGCTGACCGACCTCGGGGCGATGGCGGAGGCGAGGCGCGCGGTGCTCGAGGCGGGCCGTCGGATGCCCGACCAGCCCGGACCGTGGACCACCCAGGGGGAGATCGACCTGCGGGAGAACCACCCCGTGGAGGCCGTGGCGAGCTTCCGGGAGGCGCTCCAGCGGGCGCCCGACGACACCGGGGCGCGCACCAACCTGGGCGTGGCGCTCGCTCGCACGGGCGACCGGCAGGGTGCGCTCCAGGCCTTCGAGCAGGTCACCCAGCGGGCCCCCTCGGTGGGCCAGGCGTGGAACGGACTCGGGGTGATGCGCCTGGGGATGAGCGATCCGGAGGGGGCGATCGGCCCGCTGGAGCACGCGTCGCGGCTGCTGCCGGACGACCCCAACCCCCCGATGAACCTGGGCCTGGCCTACGAGCGGCTGCGTCGGTGGAACGAGGCCGCGCGGGCCTTCCGGGAGACCCTGCGGAGGGCACCGGCGCACGAGCTGGCGACGGCCCACCTCGCGGCGATGCAGCCGGGGGCGGGGAGGGCGCAGAGCGTGCGGACGAGGGTGACGGCGTCTCGCTGAGCGAGCGCTACGGGTCGCGCGGCAGCGGCTTGCTGTCGAGCTCGACGCTCGGGGCGTGCACCTCGATGGCGGGCTCGCCCTCCATCGGGTCGTCGGTGGCGAGCGGCGGCTGCGAGGCGGGCGCCGGGGGGAGCATCGAGGGCCGCTCGGTGGCGCGGCCGGCGTCGAGCAGGGCGTCGCGCACGGGGATGCGGTACTGCTGGGTGACGCCCACGAGCAGGTCGAGGGCGACCTCGATCTCGCCGCGCTGCATCGACTCGGTGGGCAGCTCGGCGCGCAGGGTGAGGTCGCCGTCGTCGTCGAGCGCGAACTTCACCAGGGTGAGGTTGTAGTTCACCGCGAGGATGCGCCCGAGGAAGCGCGGGGGATACTTCCCCGAGCCCCAGGGCTTGAGCTCGGCCGCCTCGAGGAAGGGGAGCACGGCGAGGTAGATCCACGGCCCGGCGTGGCGCACCACGAGGCGTATCTCTCCGGCGTCGCTCTCCAGGGTGCAGCGCAGGGTGTGCTCATCGAGCTGTCGCGGTGACCACGCGCGCTCATCCAGGATCGCCTTGACGTCTTGCACCCCGAGAGCAGCCATCTCACCCGCCATGGAACGGGACCAGGGCTGTCCCCGTCAAGCGAATCGAGCGGCGCTCACGCATCGAGAGGGTCGGGGTGCTCCGCGGCGAGCTTCTCGACCTCCGCGCGCAGCTTCGGGTGCGCCATCAGCTTGCGCACCAGCAGCATGAACTTCGGGTCGGCCAGCAGCTGCATCGGCGACGCGCTCTTCGCTGGCTTCGGCGGAGGGTTCGTGCGCAGCCGCTCCATCGCCTCGCAGTGGGCCTTCGTCGCGAAGCCCTCCGAGGCCTCCCAGGCGCGCACCTCGGCCACCTCGATCTTCAGGGCCTCGGCCAGGGCGCGCTGGGTGATGCCGAGCTCCTTCCGGAGCGCCTTGATGTCATCGGCGGTCATGCGTGGGGTAGCATAGGCCCTGATGGAGCTTCGCACGCAACTCGCGATCGTCGCCGCGGTGGCCGTCGCCTGGTCGGCCGGGCGCTTCGTGCGCGTGCGTTCGGTGCTCGACCCGTCGCGGGAGACCGAGCGGCTCTCGCTCGCGGCCCTCGAGGCCCGCGTCGCCCGCACGCCCTCCGACGCCGTCGCCACGAGGGTGCTCCTCCGCCGCTACTTCGACCAGGGGATGCCGCGGCTCGTGGTGGACAGCGCCCGCCGCGCTCCCTCCGCGGTGCAGCGAGACGGCGCGGTCTGCCTGATGGTCGCCCGCGCCAACGAGTCGCTCGGCGACGTGCGCACCGCGCAGGCCATCGTCAACGGCGCCCTCTCCCGCTGCTCGGTGCTGCCCGAGTCGCTCGCCGACGCCGCCGGCTGCGACGTCCGCACGGTCACCGAGCTCTCCATGCAGATCGTCGCCCTCGACCGCATGGTCGAGTGGAACATCACCCCGCAGAGCGACCCCGCCCGCGCCTCGCTGGCGCACGAGCTCTCGACGAGGCCCGTGCGCATCAGCGCCCGCTCTCGGCCGCGTTAGATCCCCCGCGGCACCTTCGCGAGGTCGAGCTGCATCATCGCGGCGCGCAGCACCGACGAGCGGCTCGCCTTGGTGTGCCCCTTGCGCTTCAGGTCGCGCACGGCGGCGTCGAGCCGGTCGAGGTCCTCGGTGTAGAGCGAGATGCAGATGACCTTGTAGTGCTCCGGGCGCACCTTCGCCTCGGGCACCGCGCGCCGCGGCCCCGGCCGGTCGGGCTCCTCCACGAAGGCGGGCGCGAAGAAGCGCTCGCGCAGCACCGTGTCGATGTCATCACCGAGCACGTCCTGGATCCCCTGCGAGGGGTCCTTCAACGTCGTCCGAGCCATCACGCCACCTCCATCGCCAACGCCGCCGCTGCCGCCGCTGCCGCCGCCGCGCGCTTGGGCGCGACGACCTCCCCGCTCACCGGGGCCACCGACTTCTGGTCGCGCTGCACGGCCTGGAGCACGCGCTCGACGACGACCCGGTAGTCATCCGCGCCGTGCGAGTCGGGCGCGTATTCGAAGATGGTCTGCTTGGCTGCCGGCGCCTCGCGCAGCTTCATGTTGGCGCGCACCGGGGGGAAGCAGAGGTCCTCGAACTTCTTCTGCAGGGTGTCGGTGACCTCGCGTCCGAGCTTGTGCCGCGCGTCGTAGAAGGTCGGGATCACCCCGAGGATGTACACCGGGTGCTTCAGCTGCTCGTGCACGTGGCCGAGCGTGCGCACGCACTGCTTCACCCCGACCAGCGCGAGGTAGTCGCAGCTCACCGGGATCAGCACCGAGTCCGCGTAGCAGAGCGCGTTCTGGTTGAGCAGCGAGAGCGACGGCGAGCAGTCGAGCACCACCACGTCGTAGGCGTCGCTGCCCAGCATCCGCTCGCGCAGCACCCGGTCGCGCGCGGGCCGCGAGGCCAGGTAGACCTCCGCCGCGGCGAGGGTCTCGTTGGAGGTGATCACGTCGAGGTTGGAGCGCACCGGGACCGCCACGTCGCGGGGATCGGCCCCGAGCACCAGCACGTGGTAGAGGGTGGTCTCGCCGCGCACGCCGAGCGAGACCCCGACGTTGCCCTGCGGGTCGACGTCCACCAGCAGCACGCGCAGGCCCTTCTCCGCGAGGCCCGCGGCCACGTTGATCGCCGTGGTGGTCTTGCCGGTGCCGCCCTTGTGGTTGAACACCGCGATGCGCCGCGTGGCGCGGGGGGGCGGAGGGGCGGCGATGATCGCGTCGCGGCACTCCTGGGTGCACATGAAGCGGGTGCCGTGGTCGTCGACCAGCACCTGCCAGGCGAACTCCAGCTTGAAGGGCTTCGCGCAGTGCGAGCAGTTGGCCGCCCCTCGGTCGACCCCGAGGTGCTTCTGCTGGCACCGCTGCGAGCAGAAGTGCCGCGCCCCCGCGCCGTCCTCCACCACCTGGTAGCGGAACTTCATCTCGAAGTTCTTGCCGCACACCGAACACGTCTTCGCCGTCGCCATCGTCGCCTCCCGATCACAGCGCGGGAGGGCAGCGTCGGAGACCCCGTCCGGGTCCGAAGCACCTCCGCAACTGGTTATGGAAGCGCCGTTAGCCTGCGCGAGAATCGATCCGCAAATTTCCTGCGCGCTTCGATCGAGCGCGTGAGGGGGGAGAGACCCGGCTCAGTGGACGACGGGCGCCGCGCCGGTGAAGTCGACCACGCCGTCGTGGCGGTCGGGGACCCCGACGAGGCCGATGCGGCCGCGAGCGATCTCCGTGGCCCCGCGGGCGTCGTTGACGGTGATCGCGACCTCGTAGTTCTCCATGGGCTGAAACTCGTCTGGCGACCGGTGCAGCACCGTCTGGTGGAAGAACACCTGGTCGTTGGGGTTGGTCAGCGCGATGGCCTGGTTGGTGATGTACCGCCGGGTGCGCCCCTCGACCTTGTAGAAGACCAGGGTCACCTCGGCGGCGCGCGGGGGCCTGGAGAGGAAGGCCATGAACTGCACCCGCCACACGTGGGACTGCACGTCCTCGGCGTAGGTGCGCGCCTGGTTGGCGCTGGCCCAGCCCCGGATGTTGCCGACGAACTCCCGAGGCGGGCGGCGGTTGGTGAAGACGATCGAGCCGGAGGTCTGCGCGGGCAGCGGGGCGGTGGTGGTGAGCGCCGCGGCGCCCAGAATCATTCCCAGGAGGGTTCGTCTGTTCATGGTGGTGTGTAGGGCCCGCAGTCTACCTGCCGAAGCATCGAACGCCAGACCTCCATCCCCCCGCCGTCGCTCTCGCACCCCCTGCGACATCGCTGCCCGAAATTATCCCTTCGCTCCAGAGGTGTGGCAGCGCAGCGGGTTCGATGCAGACCTCGTCGATGCCCTCCGCCCGCGCGCTCGTTGAGCGGGCGATCACCATGGCCCAGGAGACCCGCGTCGCGCCCACGACCCTGCACCTGATGGCCGCCGCCATCGACAGCTCGGCCGAGCTCGCCCGGCTGCTCCGATCGTTCGGGCTGCGCACCGTCGACCTGCGGCAGTCCATCGCGAGGCACCAGGAGCCCGACGGGACCCTCGCCCGAGCGCAGTCGCAGTCGCGCCAGCTCGCCGTCGCCCAGGGGCTCCCGGAGCCCGGAGCCCGCCACCTCCTGGCCGCCGCGGTGGTCGTCCCCGACAGCGTCGCGGGCGTCGTGCTGCGCTCCCTCGGCCAGGACCTCGCCAAGGTCGCCCGCACCCTCGCGGGCCCTGTTCCGCCGGTGCGCGCGGAGGTCCAGCGCTCGGCCGAGCTCGCCGCCGCCTCGGCCTCCATCGCCGCGTCGCAGGGGGCCCCTCGCACCCCCACCTCCGCCAGCGCGATGGTCTCCCGCTCCCGGCTCTCGCCCCTCGACGCGCGCCGGGTGCAGCCCCTCCCTCCGCCGCTCCCCAAGAGCAACTCACAGCGCCCGAAGCCCCTGCGATCGAAGCCCGTCGAGGCCCCCGACGAGGTGGCCGCCGCGCGACGAAAGAGCCCCCTCCTCGACCGCTGGCTGGTCCCGACCTCGGGGCTCGACGTGGTCGGTCGCGACGAGGAGCTGGCCCGGCTGCGCGACGCCACCGAGCGGCGAGAGTCGCGGGGCTCGATGCTGGTGGGCGCCCCGGGCGTGGGCAAGGGCGCCGTGCTCACGGCCCTCGCGAGAGAGACCGGCGGGGCGGTGCTGCGGCTGCGGCACGCCGACGTGATGGCCGCGATGCGGGGCGACGAGGCCGAGGCCGCGAGGGCGGTGCTCGCCTGGGCCGCGCGAGGTCACGCGGTGGTGGCCCTCGACCCCATCGTCGCGTGGACCTCCCCCCGGGAGACCCCCGACGAGGTGCTCGCCCCGATGCGGTCGTGGATGCAGTCGGGGCGCGTCGCCTGGGTGGGCGTCGCCACCCCGGAGGAGGCCCGACGCCTCGCCGAGAGCGACCCGTGGATCGAGCGCGGGGCGCAGCGCATCGACCTCGAGGAGCTCCCCTCCGCGAGGGTGATGGAGGTGGTGGTGGCGCGCGCCCGGCCGCTGTCGTCGATGCACGGCGTGGCCCTGAGCGACGAGATCGCACGCCGCGCGGTGACCCTCTGCGACCGCTTCGTGGGCGGCCGCGCGCAGCCCGAGCGCACCCTCACGGTGCTCGACCTCGGGCTCGCGAGGGCCCGCCGGGAGGGCGCCTCGGCGCTCGACGAGGACACCCTCTGCGAGGTGGTCGCCGGGGTGGCCGGGCTCCCCAAGGAGCGCGTCGCGAGCAGCGACCACGCGCGGCTGCTGGCGCTGGAGGAGCACCTCGCGGCGAGGGTGGTGGGGCACCGGTCGGCGCTCGCCCGCGTCTCCGACGTGGTGCGCCGCAACGCCGTGGGCTTCCGCGGCTCGCGCCCGCTCGGAACCTTCCTGCTGCTGGGTCCCACCGGCGTCGGGAAGACCGAGACCGCGAAGGCGCTGGCGGAGGCGCTCTTCCCCGGCGACGGGGGCATGACCCGCTTCGACATGGCGGAGTTCTCCGAGGCCCACTCGGTGGCCCGGCTGGTGGGCGCCCCGCCCGGCTATGTGGGCTACGGCGAGGGAGGCCAGCTCACCGAGGCGGTGAAGCGACGGCCGTGGCAGCTCATCCTGCTGGACGAGATCGAGAAGGCGCACCGCGACGTGCTGCAGGCGCTGCTGGGGCTGCTGGACGAGGGGCGCATGACGGACGGTCGGGGCCGCACCGCGGACTTCCGCAACACCCTCATCGTGATGACCAGCAACCTCGGGGCGGAGGCCTTCCAGTCGACGATGACCCGCCGGGGGGTGGGCTTCGCCAGCGCCCGATCGCCCTCCGACGCCAACGCCGACGCGTCGCAGGCCGTGCTCGACGCCGCCCGCGCCTCGCTCCCCCCCGAGCTCTGGAACCGCATCGACGAGCCCCTGGTCTTCGGCGCCCTCACCCGCGCGGAGGTCGCCGAGGTCGCCCGCCGCCTGCTGGCCGACCGCGCCGGTCGCCTGGAGCGGGAGCAGGGCGTCACGCTCACCGTCGAGCCCTCGGTGATCGAGCTGCTGCTCGACGGCGGCGGCTACGACGCGCTGCTGGGCGCGCGGCCGATGCGCCGGGCGGTGGCGAGGCTGGTGGAGGCGCCGCTGGCCGAGGCCGTGCTGCGAGGTCGCCTCCCGAGAGGGGCGAGCGCCGTGGTGTGGGCCGTCGACGGAGCGCTCCGCATCGAGGTCGCGGGAGACCCTTGATCGCAGGGGGGGTAAGGGGGCATGGTCCCGGCGCCAATGGCTGATACCAACGAGGGGCCGGAGTTCGAGCTCCCGCGTCGCTTCGGACGCTACGTGCTCTTCGATCACATCGGTCGCGGCGGCATGGCGGAGATCTACCTCGCGCGAGGCACCACCCAGATGGGCGCCTCGCGGCTCGCGGTGGTGAAGGTGGTGCTCAACCGCTACTCCGAAGACCCGTCCTTCGCGGCGATGCTCATCAGCGAGGCCAAGCTCGCGGCGAGGCTGTCGCACCGCAACATCGTGCAGACCTTCGACCTCGGCCGCGAGGAGGGTCGGCTCTTCATCGCGATGCAGTACGTCGAGGGCTTCGACGTCACGCAGCTGCTCCGCAAGCTGTCGCAGAAGAAGATCGGGCTGCCCGCGGAGTTCGGCTTCTACATCGTGCTGGAGATGCTCCAGGCGCTGGACTACGCGCACCGCTGCTCGGACGACGAGGGCAACGCGCTCGGCATCGTGCACCGCGACGTGTCGCCCTCCAACGTGCTGGTGTCGCTCGAGGGCGAGGTGAAGCTCTGCGACTTCGGCATCGCGCGCGCGGTGACCGACATCGCCGAGCTGCCCGAAGGGGCGCTCGAGGGCAAGGCCGCGTACATGTCCCCGGAGCAGGCGCGCGGCGAGCGCATCGACGGCCGCGCCGACGTCTTCTCCGCCAGCATCATCCTCTGGGAACTCCTCTGCGGCCGCCGCATGTACAAGGCCCAGCCCGGCCGCGAGGTGATCGACATCGCGCGCGCTGGTGAGGTGCCTCCGCTCGTCGACCGGGGCCTGCCCGAGTACGCGCAGCTCCAGGCCATCGTCTCCAAGGGGCTCGCGCCCAACCGCGACGACCGCTACGCCACCGCCGGAGCGATGGCCCGCGAGCTCGAGGACTACGTCATCCGCAACCGGCTGCGCGCCTCGCCCATGAAGCTAGGGGGCTTCCTCACGGAGCAGTTCGAGACCGAGCTGGTGAGCGTCCGCCGAGACCTCGAGCAGCGCGCCCTGTCGGTGACCGCCGAGGTGTCGGTGGAGGTCATCCCCGACCTCGGCAGCTACGACGACGACCGGGCGCCGCTGGTCACGGTGCCCCCCGCCGTGGTGCCCCACGAGATCGAGCCGCTCGCGCTCCCCTCGTCCGCTCCCCCGGCGGCGCCGGAGGCGGTCCCCGCGGCGTTCGTCCCGCGTCGGCCCGCCCCTACGCCGCTGACCGGTCCCCCCGCGGCCCCGAAGCGCCCGGTGGCGGTGCTCGCGCTCGCCGCCGTGCTGGTCGTGGGCGTTCTCGCCTTCGTGGCCTCGCAGCTCGTCCACTGACCGTCGCCGTGGCTGCCGTCGCTCGCGAACGGATCGACCGCCTCCTCGTCGACCGCGGCCTCGCCGAGAGCCGCGAGCGCGCCCAGGCGCTCCTGATCGCCGGGAGGGTGTTCGTCGCCGGGCAGCGCGTCGACAAGCCGGGCCACCGCCTTCCGGTCGACACGCCGCTGGAGGTGCGCGGCGACCCGTGTCCCTACGTCTCTCGTGGGGGGCTGAAGCTCGCCGGGGTGCTCGACCCGCTGGGCGTCGACCCGAGCGGGCGCACCTGCCTCGACGTGGGAGCCAGCACCGGAGGCTTCACCGACGTGCTGCTCCAGCGCGGCGCGGCGAAGGTCTGGGCGGTCGACGTGGGGCACGGCCAGCTGCACGAGCGCATCCGGCGCGACCCGCGAGTGGTAGTGCGCGAGGGCGTCAACGCCCGCCTCGGGCTCCGCGAGGTGGTGACCGACCCGGTCTCGCTGGTGGTGATGGACGTGTCGTTCATCTCGCTGACGAAGGTGCTCCCCGCGGTGGCCGAGGTGCTCGCCGGGTCGGAGGGCGCGTCCATCGTGGCGATGGTGAAGCCGCAGTTCGAGCTTGAGCCGAAGCTGGTGCCCGGTGGGGTGGTGCGGGACGACGCGCTGCGGGCGAGGGCGGTCGCGCAGGTGGTGGCGGCCGCGGAGGCGCTGGGGTTTACCTGCGTGGGTAAGGAAGACTCGCCGGTGCACGGCCCCGCGGGCAACCGCGAGGTGTTCGTGCACCTGCGACGCACTTCATGAACCACGGGGCAGCAGGACGGGCATTCTCGATCGAGGCACTACCAAGCTGAGTGCACGTAGAACTTCGTATTGCTGTTGTACTTCGCGTTGAACTTCGCCTTGAAATCCGCGGCGCTCGTGTAGGCGCTGTGCACTTGACTCGCCTGGAACGCGAGCCCGATCGTCTCGCCCTTCTTGCGCGGTACGTAGAGGCTGATGTCGTTGACGTACCCGAAGTACTCAACGCCGTTCTCGATATACACCTCGCCGATCAACATCCAAGCCCCGCTCTTGTCCGCGACCAGGATGAAGTAGTCGAAGCCGGGATCGAGTTCCCGCGCTTCGGGCACTGGTTGCGTCTTCCGATGGACCAGCTTGCCCGGCGGCCAGGCGAGACAGGCGGCAGCGCTGCTGGAAACAGCCTTCTTCGCGGGAGCCTTCTTCGCGGGAGCCTTCTTCGCGGGAGCCTTCTTCGCGGGAGCCTTCTTCGCGGGAGCCTTCTTCGCGGGAGCCTTCTTCGCGGCTGTAGCCTTTGCCATCATCCCTCCTCCGTTCGCCTCAGACCTTCATCGATCTGGACTCGAGCGAACCTCCGAGGGAATCCCCGGTTCCAGCTAACTGTCAATCGCTCTCTTCGACGATGCCCACATCGCCTTCGCAGCCGACTCCCGCGAGCGCCTCCGCCACGGAGATCACCTCCATCCGTAGCGGCCAGAACTCGCGCGGAACCGTCGCAGCCAGCGCCTCCGCGGCCCCCCTCCACTCCTGGCGAGCCTTTGGGAAGAGCTCTCCCAACAGACCCAGTGCCTGTAGTCCGATGCGTGGCAGGTGGCACGCCAGTGCGGTGGCAGCGAGCGCTTTCACCTCGTCCTTCGCCGCCTCGTCTCCACACGCCAGCGCGAGGCACCGCGCCAGCATCGCGCCCCAAGTCCACGCAGTCGGCGTCCAGATCCGGTGCACTCGCATAGCCAGTGCTCGACCCTCCGGCCAACGCCCGGCGCGCCATGCCACTGCGGCCTCCGTCAGACACACCAGGGCCTCGGCATCGAGCACACCCAGCGCCGCCACCGCGTCTACCAGCTCGTGATCAGGCGCCGTCGCAGCGCCGGTCCGGTACGCCATCGAGCGCAGGATCCACTCCGCTCGCGCAGCGTGGTACGGGTGCCGACAGCGTTCGGCGAGCGCCAGCCCCGACCGTGCCCACACCTCCGCCTCGCCGTGGCGAAACCCCTCCATCCACGCCGACGCTGCGGCGATTGTGGCCTCGATGCGCGTCGTCACCCATGCCTCCTGTCGGGCCGCCTCGACGTGCAGCGCCGCGGCGTCGTCGAAGCGCCCCTGCCGGTAACGCAGCCGCCCCATCCACCCCGCAAGGGCGGCCCGCGCCTGTGCGTCGCCGCACGTCTCGGCCCAGCGGGCTACGTCCGCCAACACGGTTTCCTCGCGCTCGCGCGAACACCGTCGCGCAGCAGCCACCCGGACCCCTTGCCGCCGCCGCTCCAGGGGGAGCTCACCGAAGGGAGCGATCGTCTCCGCCACCTCGAGAGCGCGCTCGCCGCCAGCGCTCCTCGCCAGCGCCGCCCGGACAAGGTCCGCGAGGTGCTCCGTCGCTTCTGTGAACGGCGACACCCGACAGAGCTCGTAGAGCACCCGGTCGAGCGCCCGCGGGGTGCCATCCAACAGGGCGATCTCGACCCACGCTCCGAGGATACGTAGCTCCGACGCCGGGTCGTCACGTCCGGCGTCCGAGCGCCACTGACGTACCGCCAACAGAGCGTCCGCGAGCGCCGCGACTGAATGACCCAAGTGCCCCGCCTCCGCCCGCGCTCGGGCGAGCGTCACCGCCTCGTCGGCGATCACCATCGCGCTCTCCTCTGCTGGGTCAGCCCCTGCCATGAGGTGGAGCAGCCGACCCTCGGCGCCGCACGGGAGCGCTCTCGCGATCGCGCGGTGGGCGCGCTGTCGGCGCTCCCACGGCCACGCGGGCTCGGCGAGCGAGGTCGTGCAGGGCTCGAGCCGACCGTCGGGCAGCCGCCGCGCTGCGCCGCACTCCACGAGTTCCTCTGCCTCCGCCTCGATGCGCCACGCGGGCTGGGCCATCGCTGCGGCGATGACCTCGCCGCGGGTGTGAGGCCAGGTGAGGGCCAGCCAGGAGAGGAGATCGTCGAGGTGAGGTGCCAGCGCAGGTCGCGCCGCCGCGAAGGCACGGTCGACAAACGGCGTTACGCGGAGGCTCGCGTCGAGCTGGTCGAGGGCATCCCGCTCTACGATCAGGAGCGCCTCGTCCCAGCGGGCGATTCCGGCGCGCACCCACGCGTTCACTTCGTCTTCGACGCGCACGGGGACCCCAGCGGTGCGCGCCCACAGCAACCGCGCGCCGTCGGATGTCAGATGGAAGAGACGCTCTGGACCGGCGAAGAGGGCCCGCAATGCGCTCTCGTCCAGAGGCTCCAACGCCACCGCACCCGCCGCGCCTCCAGTGCGCGGAAGCGCACGAACCACTGCCCCTGCGTCGCGGCACCGCGCCACGACCGTCCGCGACCACGGATCGAGCCGGTCTGCGTCGTCCGCGAACAGCACGACGCCGCCCGCCATCGCCAGCCGAACCGCGGCTTCGACCGCGAGCACGACCTCGTCGAGTCCTCGCGATGCGTGCTCATCGAGAGTGCCGACGAGCGTCTCCAGGCTCGCGAAGGGCGCCCGTGCAGGTAACGCCCACACCAGTCGATGCCCCTCTCGCGAGAGTGTGTCCGCGGCGTCGCGGAGGCACCGCGAGCGCCCCGTGCCGGTGTCACCCACGACGTCGATCGAGTGCCCGGCCAGGACAGCGTCGACGACGGCCCTAACCGGCATGTCACCCCCGAGTCGGGGGAGAAGCCGCGCCCCGGATACGCCGAGGGCCTCCCCGCGGAGCATCCCCAACACCTCCAAGGCGGAGCGGGGACGCTCGGCGGCGGCCTGCGCCAGGAGGAGGTCTACGACGTCGGCGACCGCGGAGGGGACATCCGGCGCAAGGTCGCGCAGCCCGAAGGCGCGGCGGGTCATGCGAGCGTAGAGGATCGACGGGACGCTGTTGCCCTCGTGGGGCAGCCGTCCGGTGAGCGCCTCGAAGAGCATCACGCCGAGCGAGTAGAGGTCCGTCCGCGGGCTCACGGCCTCACCGACGATCTGTTCTGGCGCGAGGTACGCGGGGGTTCCGAGCATCTGACCCGCGCCGGTGAGGTCGGTGCCGAGCGTGGCCCACGAGACGCCGAAGTCCAGCACCGTGGGCCGGCCGCTGGCGTCGACGAGAACGTTCGCGGGCTTGAGGTCACGGTGGATCACCCCTGCCGCGTGCACGCGCGCCAGGGTCTCTAGCAACGCCGTGGTCACGGCGACGAGCTCCGGCCACACGCGTCCGACGGCACCCGGAAATGGCGTGCCGAGCACCCGCTCCATGACCAGGAACTCTCCGCTGGAGTCGGTCCCCTCATCGAGCAGCCGTACGACACCGGGGAGTCTGAGGCGTCGGAGCACCGCAACCTCACGGCGCACCCGGGCTTGCCGTGTGGCGGTCGCCGGGCCGAGCAGCTTCACCGCGACGGTGTCGCCCGTCAGCGCATCCATCGCCTCCCAGACTTCCGCATGACTCCCCGCGCCGAGCCAGCGCACCAGTGAATAGCGCCCCGCCACGACTCGCCCGCCAGGCGTACGCGTCGCGCCGACGTTCGCGGCCTCGCCGCCGCGGGGCATCGTCGGAAGCAGCGGGTCCAGCCCGGTCTCGTCGGTCCCCCGCACCATTGGGCCGTCACGCTAGGGATGAACTTCGGAGTCCGTCAACACATCACGGAAAACCGCGCGCGGAGCGGCCGATCAGGACGCCCAGCGGAGCGAGCGGAGCGCCTCGGCGTGCCGCGACGGATCGAGGCAGAAGGTGTTCATCTCCAGGTCGCCGGCCCGGTGCACGCGCGTCCCGTCGGGGCGGTAGAGGTCGTAGCCGAGGCCCCGCAGCAGGTCGAAGATGGCCTCGGCGTGGCGCTGCACCTCCACCATCACGATCGGGCGGTGCGTCGCGAGCACCTCCTTCGCGCCGAGCAGCACCTCGTGCTCGAAGCCCTCGACGTCGATCTTCACCAGGGCGGGCCGGACGTTCTCCGCGGCGCAGTAGGAGTCCAGGGTGATGACCTCGACGTCCACCGCGCGCACCTCCGTGGCGACCGCCGCGGCGCGCTGGTTGGCGGTGAGCCCCTCGAAGTGGTCGAGGAGGGAGTTGTTCTGGCCGGTGAGGTTCTCGATGTTGAGCTTCATGGTCGCGGCGCGGTCGCCGACGGCCTTCTCGACGAGGCGCACGTTGCCGAGCGGGGCGACGTTGGCGCGCACGTAGGGGAGGTTGTTCTCTCCGGGCTCGAAGGTGATCACCCGCCCGCGCGGGCCCACGAGCTGGCTGAAGAACATGGCGATGTAGCCGATGTGCGCGCCCACCTCGACGACCGTGTCTCCGGGCCGCAGCACCCGGCGGAAGGCCTCCATGGTCTCGGCCTCGCGGCGGGCGCCGTGCCACCAGTAGCCCTTGTGGCGGAAGGAGTGCAGCCGCACCGGGGCGCCGGTGTGGTGGTGCTTGATGGTGATGTCCCCCGGGTTGAGCCGCGCGAAGAGGGGCAGCAGCAGCCGGCGGAGAACGGGGTTGGACGCGAAGCTCATGGCCGATCTAACCGACTGCGCGGCCGCTCGTCCACCGCCCGCGCCCTGCGCGTCCACGCGTGACTCGACGCGGTGCTCGGGTAGAGTCCGCCGCGTGCTTGCCATGATCGATCGGGTGCGCGCCTCGCTGGCGCTGCGGGCGGTGCCCTCGCTGGAGTTCGTCGACGCCCGCGCGGCCGGCAGGCTCGACGTCGAGCGGCAGTTCTTCGCCGGGCTCCAGATGCGCAACGGGGTGTTCAAGACCACGCACCACCGCCGCCTCGACGACGCCAACGCGCTGCTGGTCCCCGCGGTGAAGGCCCTGGGCCGCACCTCGGTGCGGGTGCTCGACGTGGGCTGCTCGTCCGGAGTGTCGACCGTCGAGCTCCACGACGCGCTCACCGCCGCCGGGCTCACCTGCGACATCGTCGGCACCGACGTGATGACCGCCGCGCGCCACGTCGCCCGCGAGGACGGCTGCGGGGTGCTCTTCGACGACGACGAGGAGGCGATCCAGGTCGAGGTGGGGCGCTGGGCGATGTCCTGGCGCTGGCCGCCGAGGAAGATCGAGCTGGTGGCGCACCCGCTGAAGGTCGCTCGGGCGCAGCTCATCCTGCGGTCGCAGCTCGACGCCTTCCGCGCGGCGCTGCACGCCGAGCGCCCGGGCTACCGGGTCACCCGCGTACCGCTCACCTCGTCGGCGGTGGCGTCCGCGCCCGGGGTCACCGTCGTCGAGGAAGACCTGCTGCGCCCGACGGTGCCGGGGGCCTTCGACGTCATCCGCGTGGCCAACGTCTTCAACCTCGGGTACTTCGGCGAGGCCCGGCTGCGGGAGATGATCGCGGTCACCGTGGGCCGCCTCGCCGAGGGCGGGCTGCTCATGGTCACGCAGACGCGTTCGGGCACCAACCACGCGACGCTCTTCCGAAAGCGCGACGGAGCGATGGAGCAGGTGGGGGCGATCCACGGCGGGAGCGACGTCGCCGCGATGGTCGCCCCGCCGGTGGGGTGAACTCAGCCGCTGATGCGGCCGCTGCGGAAGACGTGCTCGAGGAGCTGGTCGACCTCGACGAGGGCGCGGCGCGCGGGGTCCGTCGCGAGCGACTGGAGCGCGGCCTTGATCTCCCCGAGGGCGCGGAGGTGGGCGAAGAGCTGCAGGTCGCTGACGGGGGTCGGGGCGGTGAGCGTGGCCTTGATGCGCTGCACCTCCATGAGCAGGGCGTCGAGGCCGACCTCCATGCCGCCGGCGCGGCGCGCCTCGGGGTGCGAGCGGAAGTAGCCGTCGAGCACCGGGGAGACGATGGCGTCGAGGATCTCGCTCTGCTCCAGGGTGTTCCAGACGTGCTTGAGGATGAAGAGGTCGCTGACGTCGGCGGCGGGGCGGCCGTCGAAGTAGGCGCTCGCGGCCATGAGCTTGATGAGCTTCACCACGCGGCGATCGCTGAGCGACACGCCCTCCGCGCGAATCTGGAACACCAGGCTCTTGTAGGTCGCGAGCAGCTCGTCGGAGAGGTGCATGCGCTTCGCGACCTCGCCGCGCACCGCGAGGAGGTCCTTGGTGGTGAGGAAGATCTGCGGCGGCTGCGCGACGCCGAGCTTCTCCAGCTCCAGGTTGACGCCGCGGCCGATGAGCTCCTGGAAGTGGTAGGCGTCGAGGTGCTCGCTCCGCACCCTGAGCAGGAAGCGGTCGAAGATGGCCTGGAGGCTCTCGTCCGCGGGGACCTCGTTGGAGGCGCCGAAGACCGAGAGCAGCGGCACGTCGACGACGGTCGAGCCGTTGTTGAACTTGCGCTCGTTGAGCAGCGTGAGCAGCGCGTTGAGGATGGCGCTGTTGGACTTGAAGATCTCGTCGAGGAAGACGATCTCCGCCTCGGGCATCATGCCCTCGGTGCGCCGGCGGTAGGTGCCCTGGCGGAAGGCGGGGATGTCCACCGGGCCGAAGAGCTCGTTGGGCTCGGTGAAGCGGGTGAGCAGGTACTCGAAGTACTTGCTGTCGATGGCCCGCGCGAAGGTGCGCACGAGGGCGCTCTTCGCGGTGCCCGGCGGCCCCACGAGCGCGATGTGCTCTCCCGCGAGCACCGAGAGGACCATCAGGCGGATCGTCTCCTGCCGGCCGAGGAACTGCGTTTCGAGGGAGCGCGCGAGCGCCCGGAGTCGCTGGATGACGGGGGTGTTCACGAGACGGCTGCCTCCATGAGGCCGGCGCCCTGGAGGAGCGGCGCCGACGGGGGATCCTTGATCGCGGAGCGGACGGGTTCGGCCGGCAGGATGCGGCGCAGGGTCTCTACGGGCAGGCCCAGCCACGGGGCGGCGCGCTCGGCGCCCATGCGGAGGTACGCGTCCATGGCGAGGGGCTGCGAGACGGAGGTCGAGGGCCCCTGGTGGGGGCCGGAGCCCGAGGTCGTCGGCGCACTCGCCGCCCCGCGGTGCCCGAGGGCGTCGAGGGCGAGCATCTCCAGGTGGAAGCGCAGCAGGCTCTCGGCGACCGCGCGGGGCGCCCCCATGCGCATGGCGGCGAGGGTGGCCTGCTCCAGGGCCCGGACGGTGGCGGTGCCCCGGGCGAGCACGGCGCGGTGGGCGGCGCCTCGGATGCAGCCGTCGGCGATGGCGTTGATGGAGGCGGGCGTCCAGCGGAAGGTCCACGGCGCGGGGCGGTCGGCGAGGATGAGGTCGGTGAGGGGCGAGGCGGCGAGCGCGGCGCGGGTGACGTCCGTGAGGTCGGGGAGCTCGTCGGTGGCCGCTCCCTTTGCTTCGAGCGAGGAGAGCAGGGTGAAGAGGTCGACGCGGCGTCGGGTCTCGCGCACCCGGCGCACCGTCGGCAGCGCCACCAGGGCCTTCGGCGGAGCGACCCCGACGAAGTCCGCGTAGCCCGCCCAGAACTCCACGTGGGTGTCGACGCGCCCGAGCTCGCCGAGGCGCCCGAGCACCGCGTGGCGCAGGGCGACCTCGAAGCGCGACACCGGCGCCTTGACCCATTCGAGCAGCACGATGCACCAGTGGCGCGCGACCTTGCGCAGCCCGCTGCGAGAGTGGGCCTCGGGGTGGGTCATCGCGAGCAGGTCGTACCAGACCGCCGCGAGCGCGATGGCGTCGAGGGGCAGGGTGTCGAGCGGGCCCACGGCGCCGAGGCGGGAGAGGCGGATGCGGGCGGCGTCGCAGACGCGCACGAGGCGGGTGGCGTCGGGGTTGGGCGAGCGCACCCAGGCGCCGAGCGCCGTCGGGGCGATGAGCCCGTCGACCACCACGCGGCCGCCGAGCACCAGAGGCTCGACGAAGGCGCTGACGAACTCGTCGACGGTCGGATCAGCCACGGCGCTCGGGATCGTCCCCGGCGGAGGGCGCGAGGGAGACGCTCGGGTTCTGCTCGGCCATGGTGGGGGACGGGGCGCGCGGCGCCGGGAGCTCGGTGCGGGCGAGGGGAGAGAGCAGCCCGGTGAGCAGCCCCGGCGGCGTGGGCCAGAGGTCGGGCAGCGGGAGCTCGGCGTCGAGCGGCGGGGCGATCGCCTCCTCCTCGACCACGGGGACATCCGAGAGCAGCACCCTGGTCGCGGGGACGAAGGCGCTGCGGGAGATGGCCGTGATGGGCCGCGGACCGCCGGTGACGAAGAGGCGGAGCTCGCCGGAGGCGCGCGAGAGCTGCCGGAGGACGTCCGGAGGAATGGGCGGCGAGAGGCCCCAGCCGAGGGGGATGTACACGTCCTCGCCCAGCTCTTCGTAGAGGGTGCCGAGGGGGACGGCGTCGGCGGCGTCGGGGCCGTGCACGAAGATCGACGACTCTGTGAACGCGATGGAGAGCTTGCCCAGCGTGGTGGGGGGAAGGATCCCCAGGATGCGCCCGAGGGTGTCCTGCTCGGTGCTCGGGATCACCGCGGCGGCGACCCGCTTGGGGGCGCTGCCGGTGGGGACGAGGCGCAGCGGGAGGTTGAAGGTCGCGGTGGCGCCGAAGGTCTTCACGCCGTCGACGATGGCGGGCGCGTTGGCCACGAGGCTCGTGACGGCCTGCACGTCGACGAAGGGCGGGCGCTGCGCGAGGGGGATGGCGCCGAGGCCCTCGGCGCGGAAGAGCAGCAGCTCGTCGGAGCCGAAGAGGGGCGCGCAGGCCGAGAGCGGCACCGGGTGGCGGTAGCCGAACTGCACCGCGCAGCGGTCACCGTCGGGAACGAAGAGCAGCACCCCGGGCAGCGACCGCAGGAGCTGCACGAAGCGAGGCGCGGGCGAGGAGAGCTGGAGCAGCAGGCCCTGCTCGACGACGTCGCTCGCGCCGCCGCGCTGCCACTCGACCATGGCGACGCGGGCCGGGGCGTTCCAGCGGGCGAGGTAGCCGATGACGGAGTCGCCGAGCCCGGGGCGCAGCAGCGCGTAGAGGGTGCGCGGGGTCTCCCAGCGAGCGCGGTGAAGCGCCACGGGAGCGAGGCGCAGCAGCAGGTCGCGCAGCGCGATGACCTTGTCGTGGCGGTAGGGCTGCGCGAAGCGGTCGTGGTAGAGCGCGACGTCGCCGGGCTCGGGGAGCAGCTCGGAGATGTCGTAGCCGAAGGGCGCCTGGGCGTCGCGGTACTTGACGAAGTGTCGCCCCGAGCCGGTGAACACCATGGCGCCCACGAGGCGGGCGATGGCGGCCAGACGGTCCATGCGGTGCGAGGTGCCGGACTGCACCTCGACGAGGAGCTCGCGGGTGCGCAGCGGCGAGACCACCTGGATGATGCGCAGGGCGTCGAGGAGCTCGTCGAGCGCGCCGTCCTCGCCGAGCGCGCGGAGCAGCGCGACGAGGCGCTCCATCGAGGGCACCAGCACCACCCCGAGGGGGCCGAGCGCCACACCGCGCACGTCGGGGCTGAGCCCAGGGGCGCGAAACCGGCTCTGGTGCTGCGCGACCCGTTCGATCACAGGGCGGGACCGTACTTCGTATCCGTCGCGTCTTTCAATCGCGACGAGCGCACGCGGGTGATTGACCTGCAGACGCTCTCCGCGCAACGTCTGCGCCCCATGCGAGGCCTCCCCCGCCGCTTGATCGGCGTCTCCCTCTCGATGCTGGCCTTCTCCGCCGCGCTCGCCGCGCAGACCCCCCCGCGACCCACGCCGCGAGAGGCGATGGACCGGGCGTTGACGCCCCTCCGCGAGGCGACCGAGGCGCTCTCCCTCACCGACGAAGAGCGCACCCGCGTGAGGGACGTGAGCGACCGAGGCGAGGCCTGGGCCGCCGAGCTGGTGGAGGCGGAGCACCACCGCGACCTGCGAGGCGCGCAGGCGCGCGGCCGGCGCATCGCGTGGCTCGCGAGGGTGCTGAGGGCGAGGGTCGAGGCGATGCGGGCGCAGGAGCAGGCGTCGCAGGCGCTCACCGCGACGGTCGCCCTGCGGGCCGCGGTGACCGAGCGGAGGGCGGCGCGCGACCGGGCGAGCGAGGCGCTGGTGGCGGCCGAGCGACAGGACGCGGTCTCGACGAGGGCGCTCCCCCCGCCGGACGCGGACGCGAGCGTGATGGTCACCGCGGACGCCGCGACGGCGGAGGCGGGACGATGAGCGCACGACGGCTCCTCGGAGCGGGGCTGCTGGTCGCGCTCCTCGGCTGCGGAGGCGCGTCGGTGCGCCCGCAAGACGACGCGGTGGCGAGGGCGCTGGGCGGCCCGGTGGCGCGAGGTCTGGTGACGGGCGCGCCGGAGGCGTGGGCCGAGGTGCTGCGCGAGGCCGACCGGGCCCGCGGGCTCTCCGGGGCTGCGAGGGCCGACGCGGAGGTCGAGCTCGCGCTGTCGTTGGAGTGGGCGCAGGCGGTGGCCGAGCGGGGGGCGGCCGACCGCTCGCTTGCGGCGGCGTCGACGCAGCGCGCGGCGCTCGCCGACGAGCAGGCTCGCCTCGACGCGGAGGTCACCCGGCTGGAGGAGGCGACGCGGCGCAGCCTCGCGGCGCAGTCGCATGCGAGGCAGGCGCAGCAGGCGGCGAGGGCGCCGAGCGCGGTCGAGGCCGCGAGGCGGAGCGCCACCGCCGACGACCTCGACCTTCAGACCGAGCTTCTGCTCGCCGCGGCCGAGCTCTTCGGCGCCCGGCCCGAGGCGATCAACCCGCTGCGCGCACGGATCGTCTCCGGGCGCTCGACGGGCACCGCTCGCCTGGCCGCATCCGCCGCGGTCTACCGCGAGGCCGAGGGTCTCCTCGAGGCGACGCGCGCCTCGGGCGCCGCGGTGTCGACCGCCGACGTCGACGCGCTGCGCCTGCAGGCCTCGCTCTCCGAGAGCGAAGGGGTCGACGCGCACCGCGACGCCCGAGGGGTCGTGGCCGTGCTTCGGGGGCTCTTCGCGGGCCCGCGCCTCTCGCCGACCTCACGGTCGAGGGTCGAGCTCCTCGGTCGGGTGATCCGCTCGCACGGGACGCTCCCGGTGCGCGTCGAGTGCTTCGTCGGCGGCCCGGCTGCGTCGACCGCGACGGCCACGGCGCGCGCCCAGGCGGCGGCGCTCCGCACGGCGCTCGTCGCCGCGGGTGTCCCGGCCGATCGCCTCCAGGCCGCGGGCTTCCATCGCCCCCCCGGCGGCGCTCGCACCGAGGACCGCGTCGAGGTCGTGCTGCTCAGCCCCCGCGCGGAGTGATCAGGGCGTCACGTTCTCGCGCAGCCCCTCGACGCGCCAGCCGTCGCGCTCCCAGACCAGTAGCAGCACCCGGCCGTCGGGCAGCCGCACCCTCGTCGCCCCGGGAACCTCCGGAAACTGCAGCGCGTCAGGGTCTTCCAGCGCCGCCGCGAGGTCGCGCAGGTCGCTCTCCATCGCGCCTCGGGCCCTCGCGGACAGCATCGACATAAGGCCCTGCAGGTCGCCGCGCGCGAGGGTGCGACGCAGGTGTTCGAGCGCCGCCCTCGCGCCGTCTCGCCCCGGGGTCGTGACCACCGTGGCATCGCCGAGGCTGGGACCTCCCACGCGCCAGCCGTCGCGCTCCTCCACGGCGAGCACCCGCCGCGCGCCCTGGCGCAGCTCGGCGGTCACCGGCGTCGCCCCGGAGAGCGCCGCGGCGACGGCGTCCCGGAGCTCGCCGAGGGAGCGCGGGTCGCTCCCCACCCTCGCTCGGAAGGCGTCGAGCGACTCGGCCCTGCGGGCGGACTCGGGCATCAGGTCGTAGAGGGCGCGCGCCGGGTCGGGAGCGCGGGTCGCGGACACCAGCGCGTGGAGCGTCGCCCTCGGTGAGGAGCCCGAGGTCCCGCACCCGACCATCGAGAGCGCCGAGACAACCAGCAGGGACTTGGCCGCAACGCGCTTCACCGGAGGGACCGGCACCCTAAGCCCGCGCCATCACCCGGCACAATCCCAGGAACGTTCACGCGGCCCTTGTGAAGCATCGTTCACGCGACGCACCCCCATGGTTGCGGCCCGAAAGTGATGGGTGCATGGCATGGTTCTGCCATAGGCTGCGTTCATCACAAGGTCCTGATCGGGAGGCAATACCCCCATGAGCCGACTTCACTTCGCCCCTTCCAAGCTCGTCCTGGCGCTGATCGCGAGCGGCCTCTTCGGTGCCTCCGCCGGCTGCTCCGATGACTCGTACTACTGCGACGCCAGCGGCTGCTATTTCTGCGACGGCGTCGGCTGTCGCGCCGTGACGCCCCCCACCCGCGCCACCTGCCTCGGCGACTACCAGTGCTCCGCGGGCCAGGTCTGCACCAGCCTCGGCTGCGCGACCTCCTGCCTCAACGACGCCGACTGCTCCCAGGGCTGGGTCTGCCGCGGCGCCTCCGGCACCATCCGCGGCGTCTGCGTCGCCCCGACGGAGTCGCTCCCCACGCGCAACCCGGGCACCTGCCGCGACAACTCCCAGTGCATGGGCGGCGCGGTCTGCCTCGACGGCACCTGCGCGCGGCGCACCTGCGACGGCGCCACCTCGAGCTGCGCGTGCACCTCCGACGCGAGCTGCAGCAACGGCCAGGTCTGCCTCTCGGGGCAGTGCACCGTCCCCACCAACGCGTGCCGCTTCAACTCCCAGTGCGGCGTCGGCCGCGTCTGCGTCAACCAGGAGTGCCGCGCCTCCTGCAGCGCCACCAACCCCTGTCCCTCGGGGCAGACCTGCGACGCCGCGAGCGGCCTGTGCGCCGCCAGCCCGGCGGGCCAGTGCACCCGCGACAGCGAGTGCGGCACCGGCCGGCGCTGCCTCAACGCCACCTGCCTCACGCGCTGCGCCGCGGCCACCGACTGCGCCACGGGCACCTACTGCTCCGACCAGGGCGTGTGCGAGCCCGACACCCGCCGCCGGCCCTTCTGCAGCAGCAACTCCGACTGCGCCGCGGGCAGCCAGTGCCTCGACGGCGTGTGCCGCCGCCCCTGCGCGACCGCCGACGAGTGCATCCGCACCGACGTGCAGTACCGCAACTGCGAGCCCATCACGTACCTCGGCACCGCGCAGCGCTTCTGCCAGACCAACAACGAGGTGCAGTCCAACTGCGGGTCGCAGCGCGACTGCGCCGCGGGCCAGTCCTGCGTCGACGGCACCTGCCGCAGCAACTGATTGGCCACGCTCGGCCCCTCGGAGGGGTTGACGCCTCCCCAGCACACCCGTTAGCTTCCGCGCCCCGTTACCCACGCATCAACTTTTTGAGAGGAGCCCACTCCCCATGGTTTCGCTGACCCAACAGACCAGCCGTATCCGCCGCCGCAAGCAGACCACCAACGGCAAGGTCAACAAGCGTGTCCGCCGCGCCAACGGCACCCCGGTGTTCCCGGTGCACATCGAGGCCGCTGCCCCGGTCGCCGAGGCGAAGTAGCTCTCTCCCCGCCACGGTCCCCTCGACGCGCACCGCGCAGGGGACCGGGCAAACCCCTTTACCCAGACTTGTAAGATGCCCTCGGGAGGTCCCACCCTCCCGCGACGGTGATCTCCGCGCCGGTGACGTGCGCGGCCTCCTCCGACAACAGCCACGCCACCAGGGCGGCCACGTCCTCCGGGCGACCGGCGACGCCGCCCGGCACCTGCGCGGCCATGCGCTGAAACACCGCCGCGTCCATTCCCCCGGTCTCGATGACCCCGGGAGAGACGCAGTTCACGGTCACCCCGCGGCCCGCGTTCTCTGCCGCGAGCGCCCTCGCGAAGGCCAGCAGCGCGGCCTTCGCGGCGTACCAGCCGGCGATGGTCGGGGGAGGGCGCAGCGTCGACACGCCCGCGTGGCCGAAGACCACCACGCGGCCCCAGGAGCGGGCGCGCATCGCCGGGGCGACCATCCCCGCGAGGCCCACCACGGCGAAGAGGTTGTCGGCGAAGGCGCGCCTCCACGCCGGCAGGTCGGCGGTGCTCTCCGCCGCGCGGAAGAATGGTCCCGCCGCGTGCACGAGCGCGTCCGGCGCGCCGAGCCTCGCGGTGACCGCGTCGAGCCAGCGCCTCGCCGCCTCGTCGTCGGCCACGTCGCAGAGCGCGACGTCATGCTCGTCGCCGAGGGCCTCGCGCAGCGAGCGCAACTCGTCGGAGTCCCGCCGCGCCGCGACCGCCACGCGCCATCCCGCGCCCGCGAGGGACACGGCGACCGCGCGGCCGATGCCCCGCGCGCCGCCCGGGATGAGCGCCACCCGCGTCAGGGGATCACCTCGTGGATCATCGCTTCGGCGTCCTCCGGCGCGAAGCCGAAGGCCGACGCGAGCCACTCGAGGAAGTCCGTCTCGTCCGCGGAGAACTCGCCGTCGCTCGACGCGCAGTACACCGCAAGCTGGAAGGCCGCGCGTCGGAGCCCGAGATCGGTGATCCCGGCGGCGAGCGCGTGCAGCCGCGCGGTGACCGCCTCGTCGTCTTCGAACTCCGCCATCTCCTCCAGCAGCGTCTGCGCGTCGTCCTCGTCGAAGTCGCCCAGGCCAGGCACCTGCCGGATCGTCGAGACGATCCCCTCGAGCTCGTGGCGCTCGACGAGGTCGTCGGAGGTCGCGGACCACAGGGCCAGCTCCGCCACGCGCAGGCCCTGCTCGGTAAGGAGGTCCTCCGCGCGGATCTCGTTGAAGGAACGTCGGACGTTGTAGGCCATCGCGTCTCCGACCCTCGCACGGCCGGGGGCGCCCGCTCAACCGCCCGATCGTCGCGCAGAGCGTGCTAGCGTCCGCTCCGGCGATGGCAGCCCCGCGGCGACAGCGCTGGCGATGGATGCTCCCGATGGTGGCAGCCCTCGACCTGCTCGGCGCCACCGCGTCGGCCCAGCCCATCGAGCCGCGACGCCGACGGGCGGTCGCCCAGGCGGCCTTCGACGGCGCCGTGCGCGCATGGCGGAGCGGCGACTACGCCCGCGCGCTCGAAGGCTTCCGCCGCGCCCAGGAGCTCTCGCCGCATCCAGCGACGCTCTACAACGTCGCCCGCGCCGAGGAGCGGCTGGGCCACGGCGCCGCCGCCATCGAGGCCTACGAGGCCTACCTCCGCGAGGCCCCGGACGCCCCCGATGCCGCCGAGGTGCGGCGCGCCATCGCCTCGCTGAGCGCCTCCCAGGAGCCCGTGGTGACGGCGCCACCGGTGGTCGCCCCCGCGGTGGTCGCCCCCGCGGTGGTCGCTCCTGCGGTGGTCGCCCCCGCGGTGGTCGCTCCTGCGGTGGTCGCTCCTGCGGTGGTCGCTCTTCCGACCACCTACGAGCGCATCGTCGACCGGCGGCGCAGCCGTCTCCTGTCCTTTCGCGTCGGGCTCATCGGAGGCTTCGCGTCGCCTCGCGACCGGCAGAACCTCGCGGTGGGCTTCGAGGCCACGGTGTTCTTCGGGCGCTCGCTCACGCTGCTCGCGCACGGCCTCGCCATCGACACCGAAGGGGGTCCTCAGGTCGGCACGGTGGAGCTCGGCTGGACCTTCGTCGGCGACGACTTCGACCTCGCGGTGCTCGCCCACGCCGGGGTGCTGCGGCACTGCGACTCCATCTGCCGCGGGCGCGAAGGAGCCGTCGGCTCGTCGGTCTCCCTCGGCGGCGTGACGCTCAAGGTCGACGTGTTCTTCCACCCGCGCATCTCCGTCGGCCTCTACGGCCGCTTCTCGTGGCAGGAGTTCAACCTCGTCGACGGCGACGCGCTCTTGTCTTCGATCGGTCTGTCCGTCAGCCTTCACCTGTGAGTGCCTCCACCACCGCGACGCCGGTGAGCGAGCCCGCGACCGGCCGCGTCGGCACCCTGCGCATCGAGCGCGGGACCCCCACCGACCCGCCTCCGACGGACGCCGCCCCCGACGGCGTGGACGCAACCCTCGGCCGCGTCCTCGGCGGCCGCTACGCCATCGAGTCCGTCGTCGCCCGCGGGGGCATGGGCATCGTCTACCGCGCCCGCCACCTCGCCGTCGGACGACCCGTGGCGGTGAAGATCCTGCGCGCCGACCTCGCCCGCAACACCGAGGCGCTCGCCCGCTTCCACCGCGAGGCGCAGGCCGCCGCCGCCATCGGGCACCCGCACATCATCGAGGTCATCGACTTCGGGCACAGCCCCGAGGGGGACGCCTACCTCGTGATGGAGCTCATCGATGGCATCGACCTCGCGGGGCTCCTGCGCCGCGAGGGGGCGCTCCCGGTGGCCCGCGCGCTGGGCATCGCTCGCCAGGTCGCCGACGCGCTCGGCGCCGCGCACGCCAAGGGCATCGTGCACCGCGACCTCAAGAGCGAGAACGTCATGGTGATCTCCCGCGACGAGGGGGACTACGCCAAGGTGCTCGACTTCGGCATCTCCAAGGTGCTCGAAGACGACCAGGGGAGGGCGCCCATCACCCGCGACGGAGTCGTCCTCGGAACGCCCGCGTACATGGCCCCGGAGCAGGGCTCCGACGGCGCCCTCGTCGACCACCGGGCAGACCTCTACGCCCTCGGCTGCATCCTGTTCGAGCTCATCACCGGAGCACTGCCCTACGACGGCAAGACCCCGATGGAGGTGATGTACAAGCACAACCACGCGGCGATCCCGAAGCCCTCCTCACGGGTTACCGAGGCGCGTATTCCCTCGGCGGTCGACGCCCTCGTCATGCGTCTCCTGGCCAAGGCCAGGGACGACCGCTACCCCGACGCCCGCTCCGTGGTCGACGCGCTCGACGCCGCGCTCTCCCCCGATCAGGGCGTCGCCCGCTGGCGCCGCCGCGTCGCGGTCGCCGCCCTCGTCGCCTTCGGCAGCCTCGTCACCGAGGCCGCGTGGCGCTCGCCCAACCACCCCGATCCCCCGCCGGTGGTGGCTCGCCAGCTCGGGCGCCTCCCCGCGGCCCGCACGCCCTCACCGCCGTCGCCCGTCCGTCCCGACCCGCTGCCCCCGGCGCCCCCGACGGTCGCGCAGACGGCGGTTCTCCCGGCGCCCTCGGGTCAGCCTCCAGCGCTTGCGCGCCTGCCCGCCCCGGTGCCTCGACGTCGGCCTCGCCCCGCCCGCGAGTCGCTCCCCGAGGGTCTCAAGGCGAGCCCGTACCGCTGAGCGCCAGGGTCATCGCCAGCCTGCGGGTGCGGCCCCTGATGGCGACCATCGACTCGTAGAACGCGACCGTCTCCGCGGCCACCCAGGGCACCGTCGCCTCGGCGAAGCCGCGCGCGTGGAGGTCGGCGAAGACCGCGGTCGCCAGCGCCACGCCGACCCCGCGACCGCGCGCCGAGGGGAGCACCCCGATGGGACCGAAGGTTCCTCGGTGGCAGAGGTTGCCGGAGTGGGCCGCGAAGCCGAGCCAGTCGCCCTCGATCGAGCGCGCCGTGAAGAGGCCGTGGTGCGTGCGGGCCCGCTCGGCCTCCCACGCCCACGCGCTTCCGAAGGCCGGGCCTATCAGGGCGGCCAGGTCGTCGGCCGAGCGAGAGATCGTCGCCTCGGACGCGGGCCTCGGCGCGACCGCGGTGTCCACCCTCAGGTCGAGGTGCTCTCCACGGGTCGTGAAGCCCGCTGCCAGGAGCGCGGCGACCCGATGGGCGTCGCTCGCGTCCACGCCGCTCTCGACGTAGTTGCCCGGCGGCCCGCCCGCGGTCAGCCGCGTGGCCCCCGCCGAGCGGGCCCTCGCGATCACCTCCGCCAGCTCTTCGGGGGCGCCGGACCACCACGCCAGCCACGCCGTCGTCGACCCCTCCGCGGGCTCCGCGAAGAGCGATCCGCCGAGCTCCGTCAGCGCCCTCGGCGGCCGGAGCTTCTCCGCCAGCGTCGGCGCGTCGATCAGCCCCACGCGTCGAGCAGCACCCGGGTCACCCGCTCGGCGGCGTGGCCGTCCCAGCCTTCGACGGTTGCGCCCTTCTTGTAGCGGCCTTCGAGCACCTCCAGCACCCGCGCCCAGGCCGCGTCGAGGTCGTCGCCCACGAGGGTGTTGGTGCCGTCGGTCACCGTCGCCGGGCGCTCGGTGTTACTCCGCAAGGTAAGACACGGCACGCCCAGCGCGGTGGTCTCCTCCTGGATGCCGCCGGAGTCCGTCAGCACCAGCGCCGCGTCGGCCATCAGCCCGAGGTTCTCCCGGTAGCCGAGGGCGTCTCGCAGGTGGATCGCTCCGTTCGACCGCAGCCGCTCCAGCAGCCCGAAGCGCTCCAGCCGCTCCCTCGTGCGCGGGTGCGTCGGGAACACCACCGCCCTCCGCGCCGCCACCTTCTCCAGCAGCCCCACCAGCGCCGCGAGGCGCCCGGGCTCGTCGACGTTGGACGGGCGGTGCAGGGTCACCAGCGCGTAGCCCTGCGGAGCGAGGCCCATGGAGGCCGCCACGCCGAGCGCCTTCGCCGCGGGGAGCTGGTGCATGAGGGTGTCGATCATCACGTTGCCCACGAAGCGCACCCGCTCGGGGGGAATGCCCTCGCGGGCCAGGTTGGCGTCCCCCGCGCGCTCGCTGGTGAGCAGCAGGTCGCAGATGGCGTCGGTCACCAGGCGGTTGATCTCCTCGGGCATCGCCCGGTCGAAGGAGCGCAGCCCCGCCTCGACGTGGGCCACCGGGATCGAGAGCTTCACCGCCGCGAGGGCGCAGGCCATCGTGCTGTTGACGTCGCCCACCACCACCACGCCGCGGGGCCTCGCCGCGCAGCCCAGCAGGTACTCCTCGAAGGACGCCAGCACCTTCGCGGTCTGCGCGCCGTGCGAGCCCGACCCCGCGTTGAGGTGCACGTCCGGCGAGGGCATCCCCAGCTCGCGGAAGAACACGTCGCTCATCGCGGCGTCGTAGTGCTGGCCGGTGTGCACCAGCACCCGCGCGAAGGGCGGCGCCGCCGCGGTCATCGCGCGCAGCATCGGCGCGACCTTCATGAAGTTGGGCCGCGCGCCCGCCACGAACACCACAGGACTCGACACGTCGCTCATCTCTCTCCCTGCGACCCGCGCAGCACCTCGGCCAGGAACGCGAAGGTCTGCTCCGCGCAGCGGTCCCACCGGTAGTCGGCCGCCCGCTCGAAGGCCCGTTGCGCCAGCGTGGCCCGCAGTTCATGCGACTCCGCCAGCTCGCGCAGCCGCAGCGCCAGGCCCGCCGGGTCTTCGGGGTCGAAGTACAGGCCCGCGTCGCCGAGCACCTCGGGCATCGGCCCCCGCGACGAGCTCGCGATCGGGAGCCCCGCGGCCATCGCCTCGATGAGGATGTTCGGGAGGTTCTCGCAGCTCGAGGCGTACACGAACACCTCCGCGCGGCGGTAGCGCTCCGCCACGTCCACGTGCGAGAGGCCGCCCCGCCAGGTCATGTACGCCCCGGCGGGGTCGTACCGCTCGATGCGTCCGGCGAGCGCCCTCGCGGACTCGCGGTCGTCCGAGGGGCCGACGAAGTCGATGGCGATCGGGAGCCCGGAGGCGCGGAGCGAGTGCGCCGCGTCGGCCACCGCCGCGAAGTGCTTGTACGGCGACACCGTCGACACGTAGAGCAGCCGCAGCGGGTCGGCGGCGGTGAGCGCGGCTCGGGGGCGCGGCTCGCGGGGCGCGAGGCGCATCGAGTCGTCGACGCCGTGGGGGATGATCGTGTGCCGCCTCGGGGGCGTCGCGAGCTGCGGGAGGATGGCGTCGCGCGCGTACTGCGTGAGGAAGATCACCCCGTCGGCGCCGGTGAACTGCCGCGACTGCGCGACGCGCAGGAGCTCGAGGCGCGCCCGGGTGGTCGTGAGCCCGAAGCGCGCACGCTCGACGGCCTCGAAGGGGAGCATGTTGCGGCACATCACCACGCGCGGCCGCACCGGGCTCGCCGTCGCGCCGCCGGGAGCGAAGAGCAGCCCACGGTCGACCCGGCGGGGCAGCTCGAGGCGCTGCCAGAGCAGCCGCTCGGGGAGCGAGCGATCGAGCGCGGGGTGGTGTCGCGCGGTGAGCCACGGGCGCGAGGGCAGCCGGTCGAGGGTGCGGCGGCCGGACCAGACGTCCACCGAGGTGATGCCGTGGCGCTCGGGGTCGGCCGCGCCGAGCAGCGAGAGCAGGTGGGTCAAGCCCCCGCCCGCGCGGAGGTTGGACGCGTCGATGACGACCTTCATGCGTCGCGCAGGACCCTCTACCCCGCGCCGTTGTTGTTGTTGCGGGGAGCGTTGGTGATGCGCACCGGCGGCTTGCGCAGCCCCGTCGCGCGAAACCACCGGAGCATCCGCTCGCGGGCCTTCCAGGGCACCAGGCCGAAGGCCTCGTTGGTCACCCGGGAGACGTTGCGGCGCATCGCCTCCTCCGGGGACATCATCGGGCGCGCGGTGAGGTCGACCGCCACGCCGTTCTCACGGCAGAGGGCGACGCCGTAGGGGATCCACTTCCCCATGGTGACGGCCGCGTAGTAGTCGAGCACGTCGGCGTGGGCGCTGTAGAACCCGCGCTCGAAGGCGTCGGAGCGGCGCGCCCCGTAGACCTCGAACTCCCACGGGTTCTCCCCGTCGCGGAGCAGCGCGAGGAGGTCTTCCCTGCGCCAGAGGGCGGCCTGCATCGAGGCCCGGTACGGCGCGCCCGGCTCGCACTCTCCCACCGCGGGGAAGCGCGCGAGGCGCACGTCCGGCGGGGGGAAGGGGCGCATGCGAAGGTACGCCGCGTCGAGGCGGAAGAAGTCGTCGACCCTCGCCAGCACCTCGGCGGTGTCGACCCGCCGGCGCAAGAGGAAGTCTTCGAGCACCACCAGCACGGCGGGGGTCTCGACGCGCTCGACCATCGCCCGCACGCCGCGGCTCCAGTCGACGTCGTCGCCGATGCAGAGCGCCACGGCGCCGGCCTCGGCGCAGGGCAGGTGGTTGCTGCCCACCACGACGCGGAAGGGGCAGTCGGGCCAGTGCCGGCGCAGCAGCGCGAAGAAGGGGGCCCAGAGGTCGGCGTACCGGTCGCAGCTCGGCACGAGCAGCGTCACGCGCTCATCCGCCACGGGTCACCACCTCGCGATAGATCGCGTCGTATGCATCCACCATCGCGTCGATAGAGAACCTGCGGATGGACGTCAACGCCCGCGTGGCGCGCTCGCGGCCCGCCTCCGCGTCGTCGAGGGCGCGGGCGAGGCCCTCGCGCAGCGAGGTGGCGTCGTCGGTGCGGCACCACACGGCCTCCCCCTCGGCGACGAATTCGCGGTGCGGAGCGATGTCCGAGAGCACCATCGGGCAGCGGCAGGCCATCGCCTCCATCACCACGTTGGGTCGTCCCTCGGAGCGCGACGGCGAGACGAAGACCGTCGAGGCCTTCATCCAGCGGAAGAGGTCGTCGCGGTAGCCGGGGAGCACGATGCGCCGGGCGAGGCCCTGGGCGCGCACCCACTCCCGGAAGCCCGCGAGCTCGGGGCCCTCGCCCAGCATCAGCGCGTGCACCTCGGGGCGCTCTCGCAGCAGGCTCGCCAGCGCGTCGCCCAGCAGCGGGACGTTCTTGCCCGGGGTGAAGCGCCCCGCGTAGAGGATGAGCGGCGCGCCTTCGGGCAGCCCCAGCTCTCGCCGGTCGGCCGGGGCCACGCTCTCGATGTGGTCGACCGGGATCGCGTTGGGCACCACGCGCACCGGGACCTTGCCCCCGCGCCGCCAGATGTCCGCCGCGGTCTCGGAGTTGGCCACCACCGCCCGGGCGAGGGGCAGCAGCGCGCGGAGGGCGCGCGCGCTCGGGCTGCGCTCGTCGAGGGTCACCGACTGGCTGCGCTCGCTGAAGAGCCACGGCACGCCCGCGAGGCCGGAGGCCACGCCGCCCCAGATGTCCATGCGCCGGAGCCACGTCTGAAGCACCTGGATGCGCTCCCGCTTGAGCAGCTCGGCGATGGAGAGCGCCGCCCTCGGGTCGAACGATCGCCGCGCCGGGATGCGGTGGAGCCGCGCGCCGCTCTCCTGGAGCAGCGGGAAGTTGGGGCCGTCGTGCTGGTAGGCGACGTGCACCTCGTGGCCGCGACGGACGAGCCCCGCGGCGAGGTAGCAGAGCTGGCGCTCGGCGCCGCCGCCTAGGAGCGATGGGATGCAGTGCAGTACGCGGAAGAACAACGAAGCCTCAGATCTCCCAGGAAAGAACCTGACTCCATCTCCGTTCGGTAGCGTGAATGCAATCCCGAACACCTGCGCTGTGTGGCGCCATGCACCACGCGAAACCCTTGCGGGGAAGGCTCCACAGGAGATGGCGTGGTCTCGCGCAGGTCCGCCGTGGGGAGGTTGCGGGGACGGCGCATGGCGTTCAGTGATCGAGGTATTGCTCGGCCCACAGCTCGAAGACGAGGAGCGGGAAGACGTGCGTGTTGGCGTCGGCGCGGCCCGCGTCGAAGCGGGCGAGGACGTTGCGCACGGCGGCCGGGTCGAAGACCCCGCGGCGGGCGACCCGCTCGGGGCTGAGGTGCTCCATCAGGTACGAGCGCGCCTTGCCGCGGAACCACGGGTCGAGCGGCACGTTGAAGCCCCACTTGGGGGCGTCGCGCCCGTCGGGGGGCAGCAGGTCGCCGACCGCGGCGCGCAGCACCTGCTTGAGCGAGGAGCGCCCGAGGCCGGGCACCTTGCGGGCGAAGGCGACGCCCGCGAGGCGCTGCACCAGCGCGAGGTCGAGCAGCGGGGAGCGGGCCTCCAGCGAGGCGGCCATGGTCATGCGGTCGACCTTGGCGAGCATCTCGTCGGGCAGGTAGAGCAGCACGTCGAAGGCGTTGGTGATGGCCTCCGGGGCGAGCCGTCGTAGGCCCGCGTCGATCTCGTCGTCGAGGCGCGCGGCGGTCGACCGGTGGCCCTCCCGCAGCTCGGGGGAGAGCATGGCGCGCACCTCGCCGTCGTCGGGGGCGTTGGCCCACGCGAGCCGCCGCGCGCCGGCGGTGGGGCGCCGCGCCGCCTGGAGGAAGCGGGCGATGCGACGGAAGCCCGCGCCGCGCTCGCCGAGCTGGCCGTAGAGGGCGGAGGCCGCGCGGATGGCGGCGGGGTCGAGGCCCGACGGGCTCATGCGGAGCAGGCTGGCCCAGCGCTCGAAGAGGTACTGCGCGTAGCCGCCGAAGACCTCGTCGCCGCCGTCGCCGGTGAGCACCACGGTGACCTCCTTGCGGGCCGCGCGAGCGAGCAGCAGCGTCGGCAGCGCCGAGGAGATGGCGAAGGGCTCGTCGGCGTAGCGCACGAACTCCGGCAGCAGCTCGACGAGGTCGGGCTGCGCGAAGAGCTCGTGGTGGTCGGTGCCGAGGTACTCGGCCATGCGCCGCGCCTTGGGGAGCTCGTTGTGCGAGGCGGGCCCCTCGAAGCCGATGGAGAAGGTCTTCACCCGGCCGGGCATGAGCCGGGACATCACCGCGACCACCGCCGACGAGTCGAGTCCGCCGCTGAGGAAGGCCCCGAGCGGAACATCCGCCACGAGGCGCCGCTCGACCGCCGAGAAGATCATCCGCCGCACGTCGGAGACGAGCTCATCGAAGGGCGGCATCTCGTCGTTGGCGTAGGAGCGCCAGTCCCAGTAGCGGCGCAGCGTGACGCCCGCGCGGCTCACGCTCATGGTGTGCCCGGGGGGCAGCTTCTTCACCTCGCGAAACACGCTCAGCGGCGCCGGGATCATCCGCAGCGCGAGGTAGTGGCCGAGCGCCTCGGGGTCGAGGGTGCGCCGCACCTTGGGGTGCAGCAGCAGGGGCTTGAGCTCGGAGCCGAAGACCAGCGTGCCGTCGACGTCGGCGTAGTAGAGGGGCTTCTTCCCGAGGTGGTCGCGCGCGATGAGCAGCCGGTCACCGTGCTCCGAGCGCCGCCGGTCGAGGAGGGCGAAGGCGAACATGCCCTCGAAGCGGGCCACGCAGGCGTCGCCCCACTCCTCGTAGGCGTGGACGATCACCTCCGTGTCGCTGTGCGTGCGGAAGACGTGGCCGCCCTCCTCGAGCTCGCGCCGCAGCGAGGCGAAGTTGTAGATCTCGCCGTTGAAGACCACCTGCACGTCGCCGGTCTCGTTGCCGATGGGCTGGTGGCCTCCCGCGAGGTCGATGACCGAGAGGCGGCGCATGCCGAGGCCGACCGCGCCGTGGAAGAGGTAGCCGGCGTCGTCGGGCCCGCGGTGGGTGATGGAGTCGTTCATCCGCCGCACGAGGCCGTGCTCGACGGCCGCGCCGCGGCGGTACTCGAAGATGCCGACGATGCCGCACATGGCCGATGCGGGGAGTACCCGGTTGAGTTCCCTGGAGGGAGCTCAGCCGTTCGCGCGCTTCTCGCGGGCGGCGAGCGCCACGTCGGCGTCGACCATCATGGTGACCAGCTCACGGAAGCCGACCGTCGGGGTCCAGCCCAGCTTCTCCTTCGCCTTGGCGGGGTCGGCCAGCAGCAGGTCGACCTCCGCGGGGCGCAGGTAGCGCGGGTCGAGCTTCACGTGCTCCTGCCAGTCGAGCCCCGCGTGCGCGAAGGCCACCTCCAGGAACTCCCGCACCGAGTGCGTCTCCCCGGTGCCGATGACGAAGTCGTCGGGCTCGTCGACCTGGAGCATGCGCCACATGGCGTCGACGTAGTCGGGCGCGTATCCCCAGTCGCGCTTGGAGTCGAGGTTGCCCAGGAAGAGTTCCTTCTGGAGCCCGAGCTTGATGCGCCCCACCGCGCGGGTGATCTTGCGCGTGACGAAGGTCTCCCCGCGGCGCGGCGACTCGTGGTTGAACAGGATGCCGTTGACCGCGAACATCCCGTAGGCCTCGCGGTAGTTCTGCACCATGTAGAACGCGTAGGCCTTGGCGACGGCGTAGGGGCTGCGCGGGTGGAAGGGCGTGGTCTCCCGCTGCGGCGTCTCCACGACCTTGCCGTAGAGCTCGCTCGAGCTGGCCTGGTAGAACTTGCACTCCACGCCGACCTTGCGGATGGCCTCGAGCATGCGGATGGCGCCGAGCGCGGTGACCTCGCCGGTGTACTCCGGGATGTCGAAGGAGACCCGCACGTGGCTCTGGGCGCCGAGGTTGTAGACCTCGTCGGGGCGCACCTCGCTCACGATCGACTGCAGCGACGAGGCGTCGTTGAGGTCGCCGTAGTGCAGGTAGAGGTTGACCCCGCGCTCGTGCGGATCGCGGTAGAGGTGGTCGAGGCGCTCGGTGTTGAAGGAGCTGGAGCGGCGCACGACGCCGTGGACCTCGTAGCCCTTCTCGAGCAAGAGCTCGGTGAGGTACGAGCCGTCCTGTCCGGTGATTCCTGTGATGAGTGCGCGCTTCATGGGGATGTCCGTGCGGTCTCTCGGGCGGCGATGTCGTCGCGGTGTTCTCGGTACCAGGCGATGGTGCGGCGCAGGCCCTCCGCGAAGGGGGTGCGCGCGGTGAATCCGAAGCGCTCGCGGGCCCGCTCGACGTCGAGCATGCGCCGCGGCTGGCCGTTGGGTCGGCTGCCGTCCCAGCGCACCTCGCCGGTGAAGCCGGAGGCGCGCGCGATGGTGTCGGCGAGCTCGCGCATGGAGATCTCGAAGCCTGCGCCCAGGTTGACCGGATCGGGGTCGTCGTAGCGCTCCGCGGCGAGCACCAGGCCCTCGGCGCAGTCCTCCACGAAGAGGAACTCCCTCGTCGGCGAGCCGTCACCCCAGAGCGTGACGAAGGACTCTCCGCGGGCCTGCGCGTCGATGAACTTGCGGATCATCGCCGGGATGACGTGCGAGTCCTCGAGGTCGAAGTTGTCGCGCGGGCCGAAGAGGTTGACCGGGAAGACCATCACGAAGTTGGAGCCGTACTCCTGGCGGTAGGCCTGGGCCATCACCAGCAGGGCCTTCTTGGCGATGCCGTAGGGGGCGTTGGTCTCTTCGGGGTAGCCGTTCCAGAGATCGTCTTCGCGGAAGGGCACGGGGGTGAACTTGGGGTACGCGCAGATGGTGCCCGCCACCACGACCTTGGCGGTGCCATGGACGCGCGCGCTCTCCAGCACGTTCAGCCCCATGGCCATGTTGTCGTAGAAGAAGCGACCCGGGTGACGCCGGTTGGCGCCGATGCCGCCGACGCTCGCGGCGAGGTGCATCACCAGGTCGGGCCGGTGCTCGCGAAACACCGCGTCGGCGTGCGACGCGTCGCGCAGGTCGTGCTCCTTCGAGCGCGGGACCACCACCTCGCCGGCGCCCCGGGCGCGCAGCGCCTCGACGACGTGCGAGCCGAGAAACCCGCTCCCGCCGGTGACCAAGACCTTCTTGCCTTCGAGCGTTCCCATGGTGCGCGATCCTTCCGATACCGCAGGGCCGGGCGTGACTACCACTGGTCCATCGGGACCGCCAACGCGCCGAGCCGACGATTCACTTCATCCCTCAACGTCGGTCGGGTGAGCCCGCCTTGACGGCCTCGATCATGAGCCCGGTGCCCAGCCGGTCGCCAAGCCTCCGCACCAGCCAGCGGGGGTAGAGCCGCCACGCGAGCTGGTGCTTCCACCCGCGGTACTTCGCCGCCGGGGGCATGAGCAGCAGGTCTCCGTGCGAGAGCTGCGGCCGCACGTCGACGCGGGCGAAGTCCGAGAAGAGCGCCCGGCCCTCGTCGACCGTATAGACCTTGGTGCCGGGGCTCTCCAGGTGCTCGAACACCGCCTGCCGGGGCGACACCCACGGCCGCATGTGCGCCGCGTAGTGCACGCCCCAGAGCATGAAGCCCACCCACGACGGGTGGTGGTAGACCATCACGATCGCGGTGCCGCCGGGCTTGAGCACCCGGTGCACCTCCTTCACGGCGGCGCGGGTGTCGGGCGAGTGGTGCAGCACCCCGTACGAGTAGACGATGTCGAAGGTGGCGTCGGGGAAGGGCAGGTGCTCGGCGTCGGCGACCATCACCTCGGCGCTGAGGCCCTCCAGGGCGAGGCGCTCGCGGGTGAGGGCGACGCCCTGCTCGGTGAGGTCGACCCCGGTGGCGACGGCGCCGTTGCGCACCCAGTTGATGAAGTCCGTGCCGGCCCCGACGCCCACCTCCAGGACCTTCTGCCCGCGGCCCCGCTCGAAGCGGGCGAAGGGCTTGATGTACGGCTCCCAGGCGTAGCGGTCGCGCTCGATCTCGTCGAAGAAGGCGCGGCGCTCGGCGGGCGAGGTGCCCCGGGTGCCGCACGGCTCGGCCTGCCAGTGACGGCGCACGGCGTCCTTCAAGGCGTCGGCGTCCGGGGCGTTGCGATCATCCATGGCCATTCCAAAAGCTCCGCGGAGAAGGGGCGGCATCCTGAGGCAGCGCCTCGCGCCGAGTCAACCGTCGACGACCACCGTCGGTCGCCCTCGGTCCTGAAGGGGGGGATGAGGGCGCGGTGATGCGTCCCTGCGCTCCCCCTGTTGCTCCGGGCGCCCGCTCCGTTCTACCTAACGCGCTTCGGTGGGGGTGAGGCTTGAACCCGGGCCCCTGCTGCGGCAACGCACGCCCTGCGGGTCAGTCGCCCCCCCCGCCAACACTCCAGTCGCCGACGAAGAGACCCGCCAAACCCCCTATGCCCGCGATCGACGTCCTGCACCCGCCCGGCGAACGCACCCCGATGAAGCCGCGCGCAGCCTGGGCCCGACCCGCGCTGGCGGCGCTGGTCTTCGGCGCCCCGATGGCCCTCGGGGGAGCGCCCTGGTGGACCGTTCCGCTCTTCTCCCTCATCGCCCTCTCCGGCTTCGTGGTGGCGGGGTGGGACCGCGCGGTCGCCCAGCGCGACCGGCTGCTCGTGTGCTGGCTCCTCCTGCTGGGGGTGCTGGGCTTCCAGCTCCTCCCGCTCCCTCCGTCGCTGCTCCAGCTCATCGACCCCACCTCCGCGGCCGCCTCCGCCGGGGCCCTCGATCCGCTGCGGGTGTCCCGCGCGGGCGCGTGGCGGGCGCTCCACCATGACCCCGGCAGCGGCTTCGCCGACCTGCTCTATCTCCTCGGGCTGGGCGCGGCCTACATCACGGCCACGCGCGTGTCATCGCGCGAGGAGGGCGACCACACGGTTCGCCTGGTGGCCTGGGGAGCGCTGCTCATCGCGGGCACCGCGCTCGCCCATCAGATCACCGGGCAGGACCGGCTCTTCGGCTTCTACCGACCGCACTCCGCGTCGCCGCCGATCCTCTCTCCGCTGCTCAACCCCAACCACCTCGCGGCGCTGACCGGCGCGGGCGCCATCCTCTGGCTGGGGCTCGCGGTGGCCGCCGATCGGGTGGCGCCTCGCACCGTCGCCGTCATCGGGGCGGTGCTCTGCGGGGTGGTGTGCATGCAGTCCCTCTCGCGCGGCGGCGTGGCGGCGACGGTGGGGTGCATCCTGCTGTTCGTGGGGCTCAACGCGCGTCGTGGCTCCTCCGATCGCGCGCCGCCGCAGTCGGGTCCGCAGGTCTGGGGTGGGCTCGCGCTCGGGGTCGTGATCCTCCTCGCGGGCGTGTACATGGCCTCGACGTCGCTCAGCGACGAGTACGCCCGCGGGGGCGCGAGCAAGCTGGAGAACTTCCGACGAGCCCTCGGTCTGCTGCGCGACCACTGGCTCCTCGGCGTCGGCTCCGGCGCGGTGCCCGTGGCCGTCGCGTCCTCCGGTCGCCTCGACCCGGAGTGGACCTTCCTCCGCGTGGAGTGCCTGCCCGTCGACATGGCGGTGTCCTTCGGGCTGCCCGCGGCGCTCATCGCCCTCTGGCTCGCCGCGCGCGCCCTCCGCGACTGGCGCCCCCCGACCCACGCGTCGCCGGTGATCCTCGGCGCCTGGTGCGCGATGCTCTCGCTGGTCCTCCACGACCTCGTGGACTTCTCGCTCTTCCTCGGCGGCGTCGGGTACCCCGCGGCGGTCCTCGCGGGCTACCTCATGGCCCAGCGCCTTCGCCGCTGGCGGAGCGCGCTCCCCCGGGGCGCGGCGGTGCTCCGCTCGCCGGCCTTCGCGCTGCTGGTGCTCGGCCTCGGGCTCACCCCCTTCGCATGGCGCTCGACGCTCGAGCCCGAGCGCGACCACGTGGAGGAGCTCCTGCGCGCCGACCCGACGGCCATCCGCGGCGAGGCGCTGCGCCGCGCGCTCGTCCGACACCCCTTCGACGCCTACCTCCCGCTGCTCGCCGGCGCCCACGCCGCCGCGCAGAACGACGAGTCCGCGCTGCGCTTCGTCTCCCGCGCGCTGCTGCTCTCCCCCAACTGGGCGCAGCCGCACCTGCTTCTCGCCCGCACCTTCGCCGCCCGGGGCCTCCGCTCTCAGAGCCTCGTCGAGCTCCGCGAGGCGCTGGCCCGCTCGGAGCGCGTGATGCGCCCTGCGGCCGAGCTCGTGGTGCGCCTCCGCCCGCTGCCCGACGCCGACGAGCTGGCGCGCATCACCCCGCGCGCCCCCTACGGCATCTACTTCCTCGACATCGTGGCCACCCGCCCCGGCGCCACCCCGGCGCTGGTGACCGCCATCGACGCGCTCATCCTCGAGCGCGACCGCAGCTTCCTCTACGCCCTGCGGCGCCGCTCGCAGTACGCCCTCGCGGAGGGTCGCCCGCAGGACGCGATCGCCTTCTGCGACCGGATGATCGAGGCGCACCCCAAGATCGCCGAGGGCTACGTCTGCCGCGGCTCGCTCCTGGTGGCGGGGGGTGACCTCGCCGGGGCGATGCGCACCTACGCCGCGGGCATCGCCCGGGCCACGGACCGCTATCCCCTGCACCAGGCGCGGGCCCGGGTGTACGCCGCGCGCCGCGAGTCCGCGTCCATGCGCGAGGCCATCACGTCGGCCATCGAGGCCGCGGGCGCCGACCTCGAGCGGCTGGTGGCCACGCACGGCCTCCACGGCGCGCTCGAGACCTCCCTCGGCAACGACCGGGGGGCCATCGAGGCGTACATGATGGCGCACGCGCTGACGGCCCCCGAGGCGCCCTTCCTCATCGAGCTGCTGGAGGCCTCGGCGCGCACCGGCGACCGGGCGACGGTGGAGCAGGGGTGCGCCACGCTGGGAGAGCGCGGGCCCCTCGACGCGAGGGCGAGGGCGATCTGCAACCGCGGCACGTCGCCCTCGCAGCTCGGCGACGCCGGTCGATGAACGTCGCCGCGGTGCGGGCGCAACGCATGACCCGGTCGGGTTGTCGTGCCGGGATGATCTGGTACTAAGGCCAACGAAACGAATGGAGACGCGCGCGTGAGCGAGAGTGGTTCGAGGGCGACGATGTCTCCCGATGCCCAGAGCCAGCCGATGGAGCAGCTACGGCAGCTCTGGAAGCACCGGTGGATCGTCATTTCCAGCGTGGCCCTGGCGCTCTGCCTCGACGCCCTGTGGGTGCTCCGCCAGCCGAAGGTGTACGCCGCGACGGCGGTGCTGCAGTTCGAGCCCAACCCCCCCCGGCCGCTGGGCCGCCAGGTCGAGGACCTCGACTCCTCGGGCGTCGGTTCGTACTGGAACATCCGGGAGTATTACGAGACCCAGTATCGCGTGGTGAAGAGCCGCAGCGTGGCGGAGGGCGTCGTGCGCCGCCTCGGCCTGCAGCACGACCCGGACTTCATGGGCGTCGCCGCGTCGCGCCGGTCGAGCTTCCGCTCGGTGTCCGTGGCGCAGGCCGCGATGATGCTGGTGGGCCGCATCCGGGTCGAGCCGGTGAAGGAGAGCCGGCTCATGAACATCGTGGTGGAGGATCACTCCCCCCGCCGCGCGCAGCTCCTGGCCAACACCCTCGTCGACGTCTACGTGCAGCGAAACCTCGACCACCGCCTCGGCAGCACCCGCGACGCCGTGCGCTGGCTGAGCAACCAGCTCGACGAGCTCCGGGAGAACCTCTCCCGCGCCGAGGACTCGCTGCAGACCTTCCGTCGCGAGCACAACATCGTCTCCGAGAACTTCATCGACCAGCGCAACATCCTGGGCAACCGCATCTCGCAGCTCTCCGAAGCCTTCACCCAGGCGCAGACCCGGCGCTTCGCCCTCGCGGCCCGCACCGCCGAGGTGCTGCGCGCCGAGCGCGACGTGCTGCGCTCGCTCCAGGCCGTCTCCAGCGGCATGGCCATCGACGCCCCGCTGGCCGAGCGCGTCCGCTGGCGCGACCAGGTGGGCGTCGCGATGTCGCAGCTCACGGCACCGGAGTTCCTGACCTCGACGGTGCTCACCTCGATGCGCACGCAGTTCGAGATCGCGCTGCGCGAGGAGTCCACCTCGGAGATCCGTTACCTCCAGCAGTCGCTCGAGCTCCGCGGCGCCCGGGCGCGCACCAACTCCGTGGTGAGCCTCTTCCGCGCCGAGGTGGCCAACATCCGCGGCGCCACCGAGGCCGAGCTGCGCGGCGTGCAGCGCTCGGAGAACAGCGTCCGCGCCGAGCTGCTCATCGCCCAGCGCCAGGCCGTCGAGCTCAACCAGCAGGAGATGATGTACTCGCGCCTCGCCCGGGAGCGCGAGAACCACTCCAAGATCTACGGCATCGTGCTGGAGCGCACCACCGAGGGCAACCTCATGCGCGACCTCCAGGTCAACAACATGAGCGTGCTGGAGTACGCCCTGCTCCCGGCGGTGCCGATCAAGCCCCGGGTGCCGCTCTCCCTCGCCGTGGGCGGCATCGCGGGCGTGATGCTCGGCCTCCTGGGCGCCGTGCTCGCCGTGCTGGCCGACCGCACCGTGCGCTCTCGCGCCGACGTCGAGGAGGGGCTGCGCACGCCGGTGCTCGGCTTCCTCCCGATGGTCACCGGGCGGGGGATGCGCAACCAGTACAAGTACCGCTACGGCGACGTGCAGCCGCAGGAGGGCCCGGTCGAGAACCTCGACCTCGTGGTGCACTCGCACCCGACCTCGATGATCGCCGAGCTCGCGCGAGGCATCCGCACCAACCTGCTCTTCATGTCCCCGGACACGCCCTTCCAGACGCTGATGGTCACCAGCGCGTCGCCGCGCGAGGGCAAGACCTTCACGGCGGTGAGCCTCGCCATCTCGCTGGCCCAGAGCGGCAAGCGGGTGCTGCTGGTCGACGCCGACCTGCGGCGCCCCCGCATCCACAAGGTCTTCAAGGTGCGCCCCCCGGTGGGCCTCACCAGCGTCCTCATCGGCGAGGCCACGGCCGACGAGGCGCTCATCGAGACCGAGGTGCCCAACCTCTCGCTGCTCCCCTGCGGCCCCATCCCCCCGAACCCCGCGGAGCTGCTGCACAGCCAGAAGGCGAGCGAGCTCATGGTCTACCTGCGCACGCAGTTCGACCGCATCGTGTTCGACTCTCCCCCCATCACCGCGGTCACCGACGCCCTCGCGCTCGGCCCTCAGCTCGACGGCGTGGTGCTCGTGGTGCGCGTGCGCCAGACCCGGCGCGACCAGGCCGCCGGGGTGCTCCGTCAGCTCCGCGCGCTCGGCAGCAAGGTCGTCGGTGTGGTCGTCAACGGCATCCAGCCCAACGACGACTCGCCCTCGTACTACTACGCCGGGCAGTACGACTACTCGCCCCACCCCACCGAGCCCCCGGCCGCCCGACCCGACGCCTGATACGGCTCAGCGGAAGTCGAAGGAGGCGACCAGGTCGTCGAAGGCCGGCGCCGCACCAGCGAGGGTCGATCGAGGCCCGGTGAGCTTGAAGAACCACGGCCCGTTGGGGGTCTCGACGATCGCCGCGAGCAGCGCGTAATTGTCCCTCGCGGGCTCCGGGGCCGAGCCGGGAGTGCCCATGCCGCCTCCGGCGAAGCGCCCCTGCACGCGGGTGATGGTCACGTTGAGCCCGTGCACGGTGCGGGTCTCGCGCGTGGCGACCGAGGCGCTCGGTCGGCCGTCGGGCTGCTCGAACTGCCCGTACCAGCGCGACAGGTTGTTCTCGATCGAGCCTCCCATGCCCGCGCCGAACCAGAACACCGTCAGCTCGCCGTCGCCATCGGCGCCAGGGACGACGTACTGCGCCTTGCGCATCGCCGACGAGGGTGAGCCGCGGCGCCAGGAGGCCGGGTCGGTCCAGCGCAGGGTGCCCGAGTGCGGGGCCGCGTGGGGGGTCACACCCGGAACGGCGGCCGGCGTGGTCGCGGGGGCGCTGGGCTGCGCGGGAGGGGCCGGCGGTTCGGGGGCCACGTTGCGGCAGGCGGCGAGGCTGAGGAGGGCGAGGAGGGGGAGGGCGGGGTGCTGGGTCATCGTGGGGTGGTGGGTCAGATAGCGCGAGGGCGCCGGCGGCGCCGAAGGAAACCGACCGCGGCCACCGCGCCGAGCGCGAGGCAGCGGCCGAGGGGCGAGCGCTCGGAGCTCGGGGGCACCGCGCAGCCGCAGCCGCCGATGGGGCCCGCGCGACCGTCGAGGCGGTTCTCCCGGCCGCAGCGCCAGCCTTCACAGACCTCCTCGGCGGGCACGTCGGTGACGCCCGCGTCGAGCGCGACGATCACGTCGGGCGGAGGCACGGGCACGTCCTCCGGGGGCTTGCTCGGGACGTCGACGCCGGTGTCCTCGGGGCCGAGGTCTCGGATCCATCCCATGTCGGGGGCGGTGTCCCGGGGCACGTCGACGCCGGTGTCGAAGCCGCCTCCGTCGAGGCCCGCGTCCACGCCGCCGTCGATCTCCCGGCGGCAGGTGTTGCTGCACCCGTCGCCGGAGCGGGTGTTGCCGTCGTCGCACTCCTCGCCGCGCTCGATCATGCGGTTGCCGCACATCGCCACGGTTCCGCCTCGGATCTGGAACTGCCACAGCCCGGGCACGCCGACGTTGGAGGTGGTGCAGACGTTGAGGATGTCGCGGGAGAACGACCCGGGGAGCGCGAAGAAGTCCCGGAGGTTGCCTGCGTCGAAGCCTGCCTGGGCGGGGGTTCCGCCGAAGCCGCCGGTGCCGCCGGAGGCGTCGCCGGTGGTCCACTCGCAGCGCTCGTAGCGAAACTCCACGTCGAAGTCGCCCGGGTTGCGGGCGCGCTGGTCGGTGAGCACGAGCTGGAAGGAGTTGAGCAGGTTGTCGTGGGAGGCGTAGTAGCCGACCAGGTGCCAGGTCGCGATGAAGCGCCCGGACTCGAGAAACCAGTGGACGTTGTTGCGCGCGGGCATGCCCCGGCCGCGGGTGTCCACGTCGGCCCAGAAGGGCGCGATCATCGGCTGAGAGGCGACCGGGAAGCGCACCGGGGTGTAGACCCCGAGCGAGCGGTTGAAGGTGATGTTGCCGTTGTTGTTCAGGTAGAGCGCCCGGTAGACGCTCCCGAAGAACCACAGGCCCTCAGGGAACTGCCGGTCCACCGCGATGATCCCGGTCGAGCCGTCGTCGTTGGGGTCGAGCGCGTTGGTGCCGAAGCCCGCCGGTCCGCCGAGGCCTCGAATCAGCGGGATCGCGCCCGCCGGGGTCGAGGCGAGCGAGAGCGCGAGGCCCACGAGAGGTAAGCGAAGGAGGTTCATGGAGTCGATCCTGCTACGGTCGGGCTCCGCCTGTCGAACGCGGGTCCGGCGCCGCGCCGCGCTCGTCGCGATGGCCCGTATTGCACCCACTCGCCCCGTGCGCGTAGACAGGGGGCCCTATGCCGTACCGCCCTTCCGAGATCGAGCCGCTCTGGCAGGACCACTGGGAGAAGCACGACAGCTACGTCGCGCGCATCGTCCCGGGGCAGCCGAAGTTCTATGCGCTGGACATGTTCCCGTACCCGAGCGGGAAGGGGCTCCACGTGGGGCACCCCGCGGGCTACACGGCCAGCGACGTGGTGTGCCGCTTCAAGCGCGCCCGCGGCTTCAACGTGCTGCACCCCATCGGCTACGACTCCTTCGGGCTCCCCGCCGAGCAGCGCGCCATCGACGAGGGCATCGCCCCGCAGGTGTCCACCGCGGAGGCCATCGAGACCTTCCGACGCCAGCTCAAGCGCCTCGGCTACTCCTATGACTGGTCGCGGGAGATCTCCACCGCCGACCCGGCCTACTACAAGTGGACCCAGTGGATCTTCACCCGCCTCTACGCGAAGCGCATCGCGTACGTGGGCGAGGGCTTCGTCAACTGGTGCTCCGCGCTGGGGACGGTGCTCGCCAACGACGAGGTCATCGACGGCAAGAGCGAGCGCGGCAACCACCCCGTCGAGCGCAGGCGCATGTCGCAGTGGATGCTGCGCATCTCGGCCTTCGCCGACCGGCTGCTCTCGGGCCTCGACACTATTGACTGGCCCGAGGCCACCAAGACCGCGCAGCGAGAGTGGATCGGCCGCTCCGAGGGGGCCTTCGTCGACTTCGCGGTGGAGGGCTCCAGCGAGAAGGTCACGGTCTTCACCACGCGCCCCGACACGCTCTTCGGAGCGACCTACCTGGTGCTCGCCCCGGAGCACTCGCTGGTCGACGGCTTCACCACCGCCGCGCAGCGCGAGGCCGTCGCGGCCTACCAGAAGCGCACCGCGGGGCGAAGCGAGCGCGACCGTCAGGCGAGCAAGGAGAAGACCGGCGTCGACACCGGAGCGAAGGCCATCAACCCGGCGACGGGCGAGGCCATCCCGGTGTGGATCGCCGACTACGTCATCGCCGGCTATGGAACCGGCGCGATCATGGCGGTTCCGGGTCACGACGAGCGCGACTGGGAGTTCGCGAAGGCGATGGGGTTGCCGATCGTCGAGGTGATCTCCGGCGGCGACGTGGCGAAGGCCGCGTACGCGGGCGACGGGGTGATGGTGAACAGCGGGCCCTTCGACGGGACGGCCACGGCGGGCGGCGAGGCGATCCGGAGGGTGACCTCGTGGCTCGCGGAGAAGGGCTGCGCGAAGGCGACGGTGAACTTCAAGATCCGCGACTGGACCTTCGCGCGGCAGCGCTACTGGGGAGAGCCCATCCCGGTGCTGAAGGACGGCGAGCAGGTGGTGCGGGCGCTCACGCTCGACGAGCTCCCGCTGGAGCTGCCCCCGGTGGCCGACTACGCCCCCACCGGCACCGGCGAGTCGCCGCTCGCTCGCGCGGTGAACTGGCTCGACGTGGACGATCCGGTGACGGGCCGACACCTGCGCCGCGAGGTCGACACCATGCCCGGCTCGGCGGGGTCGAGCTGGTACTTCCTGCGGTACTGCGATCCGCACAACGACCAGGAGTTCTGCTCTCGCGAGGCCAGCGACTACTGGATGCCCGTCGACCTCTACGTGGGCGGCGCGGAGCACCGGGTGGGGCACCTGCTGTACTCGCGCATGTGGCAGAAGGCCCTCTTCGACGAGGGCTTCGTGCGCGACGAGGAGCCCTTCGCCAAGCTGCGCCACCAGGGGATGGTGCTCGCGAGGACCTTCTACACCGCCGGGGAGAGCGGGAAGTTCAACCACCTGACGATCCCCGAGAGCGTGGTGAAGGACGACGACCGGACGGCCCTCATCCGGGCGGCCGGGCACGACGAGCCGGTGGCCGCGGAGGTGCGCTGGGAGAAGATGTCCAAGCGCAAGGGCAACGTGGTGAACCCCGACGACATCATCGACCTGTACGGGGTCGACTCGCTGCGGGTGTACCTCTGCTTCCTCACGCCGCTGGAGAGCGACAAGCCCTGGCAGACGAGCCAGCTCGAGGCGCAGCACGACTGGCTGAAGCGCGTCTGGCGGCTCTTCTTCGAGGGCGACGACGACGCCCCCCGCGCGCAGGACGTCGCCCCGACGCCCGACGAGCTCAAGCTGCTGCACCGCGCGGTCGACAAGGTCACCCGCGACATCGAGGCCCTCAGCCTCAACACGGCCATCTCCGCGCTGCACGTCGCGACGCGTGACCTCGCCCGCATGGGCACCCGCTCTCGGGAGGTGCTCGCCCCGCTGGCGCAGCTCGTGGCGCCCTTTGCGCCGCACCTCGCGGAGACCCTCTGGACGCGCGGCGCGGGCAAGGCCGTGACGCCCGGCGGCGTGGCCTACGAGCCCTGGCCGGTGGCCGACGCGAAGTGGCTGGTCGACGACACGGTCACCATCGGCGTGCAGGTCAACGGCAAGACCGCGGGGACGATCGAGCTGGCGCTGGACGCCGACGAGGAGACCGCCGTCGCGGCGGCGAAGGCGCTGGATTCAGTGGGTCGGCAGCTCGCCGGGAAGAGCGTCGCCAAGGTGATCTACAAGGCAGGGAAGATCCTCAACCTCATCGCGAAGTGAAGTGTACGGGGGGCACAAACCCCCGCGTCGCGCGGCTCAGGCGATGGGCGGCCAGATCGAGCTGACGCCCGGGTCTTCCGGCAGGAACACCACCCACAGCGGCTCGCCCGGCTGGCGCAGCGCGTTCACGATGTCCCAACCCCTGGTCGAGCCGCCGAGGGCCTGACCGTTCACGTAGAACACGTACTCGATGCGGTACGGGTTGCGGCCGTTGATGGTCTCGCTGAAGTCCTGCCGGACGCCGACGAGCTGACCCTCGGCGACGAGGCCTCGGGTGAGCGCGTCGATCTGCCGCAGCGCCGCCTTGCGCGAGCCCGAGCGGAGCCCCCAGCCGATGCTGCCGAAGAGCGCGCCGAAGGCGAAGAACCCGAGGCCCAGCGGCAGGAGCACGAAGCACAGCCCGACGCCGATCGCCGCGAACACCGCCCCGAGGGACGCGAAGATGGTGCCGACGATGGCGCCGACGTTCTTCGACAGCAGCAGCTCTCGCGTGTAGCGCTCGGGCAGCCGACGAGGCCCGGGCGGGGGCGCCGCCGCGCGCGTCGGGCCAGGCGGGGCGGGCAGCGCGCCGCCGCAGTTGCCGCACTCGACCGCGACCATTCCGGCGGGCCAGTGGTGCTTGCACCACGGGCAGGTCACCCCCGCAGCGCCAGGCGCCGCAAACATCCCATGCTGCATCATCGCGACCTCCGAGCTTCCGGGTACACCATCGGGCGGCCCCCGGCCAACGGGCGCCGCGTCAGTCGCTCCGTCGCCCGCACGGGAGCTCGATGCCGACGGTGGTCCCCCTCGCCGAAGGGAGCAGCCTCGCCTCGCCGCCGTGCTTGAGGGCCACATCGGCCACGAAGGCCAGTCCCAGCCCCGTCTGCGACCCCGGCGTCGAGCCCCGGTAGAAGGGCTCGAACACCTTCGCCCGCTCCTCCTCCGGGATGCCCGGGCCCTCGTCGTGGACCACCAGCCGACACGCCCCTTCGCCGCCGCGGGCGCTGATCTCCACGCGGCTCCCCGACGGGGCGAAGCGGATCGAGTTGTCCACCAGGTTCTCCAGCGCCTGCGAGACCAGCAGCGGATCGCACCGGCACGGCACCGTCGCGTCGCCCTCCACGACGAGGCTGATCCCCGCGGCGTCGGCGGCGGTCGACAGCCGCTCGACCACGTCGCGCAGCAGCGAGCGCAGGTCGACGTCCTGCAGGTCGATCGGCTGCGAGCGGAGGCTCTCGAAGTCCAGCAGCTTGCGGGCGAGCAGCGTCAGGCGCTCGGTCTCCTTGCGCGCCATCTCCAGGGCCTCGCGGAGCTGACCCACGTCGCGAGGGCGCCGCAGCGCCAGGTCGATCTCGGTGCGCAGCACGGCGAGCGGCGTGCGTAGCTGGTGCGCCGCGTTGGCCAGGAAGCGCTCGTGGGCGAGCCGCTGCTCGTGGAGAAAGCGCGCGGCGTCGGTGAGCGCGCGGCCCAGCGTGGCGAGCTCGTCGGCGCCCTCCGCGCGGCGCTCGGGAGGAGGCGCGGCGCCGCCGATCGAGGGCACGAAGCCGATGAGGTCGGTCACCCGCCGGGCGAGGCTGCGCGCCTGCGCATAGAGCACGAAGGCCAGCAGGAGCGTGATGACCGCGACGGTCCCTCCGATGGCCTGGTAGAACGACCGCATGGTCGCCTCGACCGGGTCGAGCGAGGCCACGAGGTGCAGGGTGTAGAGCCCGTCCCCGGGGCGGGCCACGCCCAGCGTGAGCGTGCGGCGGCGGGAGTCGGGCGACTCCAGCCGAGGGTGACCGGGGCCCGTCGCGCGAGGCACCGGCGTCGGAGAGCGACCCTCCGGCACGGTCATGACCACCCGGCCCAGCGGGTCGATGAGGGAGGTCTCCGGCGCGAAGGCCATCACCTCCGCCGCCAGCGCCGAGCGCGGCATATGCACGTGCGGACGGCCGTCGGGTCCGTCGAAGAGGCTGACCGACTCCACCGCCGCCTGCGCCAGGAGCCGGCGGTCGACGTCCTGCACCAGCGAGCGGCGGAAGAGCCCGCCCGCGATGGTCACCGAGCAGAGCAGGCCCGCGAGCGGCAGCACCACGCCGAGCCCGAGGATGCGGGGGACGAGCTTCATCGCTCCGGCGACGGAGCGACGAGGAGGCGGTATCCGCTGCCCCGGACCGTGGCGATGGACACCCGCCGGGCGCCCGCGGATTCGAGCTTCAATCGAAGGTAGCCGACGTACACGTCGACCACGTTGGCGTCGCCCTCGTAGTGGGCGCCCCACACCTTGGAGAGCAGCTCGCTGCGGGTGCGGATGTCCCCGGGGCGCTCGGTAAACGCGCTCAGCAGCTGAAACTCACGGCTGGTGAGCTCGACCGCGCCGGACGGCCCGATGAGCTGTCGGCGCGCTCGCTGAAACTGCAGATCCCCCAGCGCCGTGGCGCCGGTCGCCCCCGCGGAGGCCCGCCGGTGCAGTGCCTCGAGGCGGGCGATGAGCTCCTCGAAGTCGAAGGGCTTCACCAGGAAGTCATCGGCGCCGGTGCGGAGCGCGAGCACCTTCTCGCCCGATGATCCCCGCGCGGTGAGCATCAGCACCGGGGTCGCGAGGCCCTCGGCGCGCCAGGTGTGAAGCAGCGTGATGCCGTCGGCGTCGGGCAGTCCCCAGTCCAGGATGATCACGTCGTAGTCGGCGTACCGCACGCTCTCCGTCGCCCTCGCGGCGGAGTCGCAGGTGTCCACCGTGTGGCCCTCCTCGGTGAGCCCGCGCCGTAGAAGCTGGCTCATGCGCGGCTCGTCCTCGATGACCAGCACCTTCACGGGCTCTTCCTCCTTCGCGCCTGCAGCTTCGTGAAGGCCACCCTCAGCGTCGGGAGCACCAGCAGGGTGAGCGTCGTCGAGGTGATGAGCCCGCCGATGACCACCGTCGCCAGGGGGCGCTGCACCTCCGAGCCAGCCCCCCGGGCGAGCGCCATCGGGAGGAAGCCCAGCGCCGCCACCAGCGCGGTCATCGAGACCGGCCGGGTGCGCGACCTCGTCGCGGCCAGCGTGGCCTCGGCGGGGTCGGTCCCTCCGCGCTCCAGCACGTCGATCTCGGTCACCAGCACGGTGCCGTTCATCACCGCGATGCCCCAGAGGGCGATGAACCCGATGCCCGCGGAGATGGAGAGCGCCATCCCCCGCGCCGCCAGCGCGAACACCCCGCCCACCGCGGCGAAGGGCACGTGCGCGAGCACCCACAGCACCGGGCCCGGTCGTCCGAAGTGGATGAACAGCACGAAGCCGATCAGTAGCAGCACCGCGGGGATCACGAAACCCAGGCGCCTGCGGGCGTCCTGAAGGGTCTCGTACTGCCCGCCCCAGGAGAGCCGCGACCCCTCGGCGAGCCTCACCTCCCGGGCCACCTTCGCGGTCGCCTCCTGCACCACGTCGCCCAGCTCCCTGCCGCGCACGTTGAAGCCGAGGAGCATGCGTCGCTCGCCGTTCCAGCGGTACATCGCCGCGGGCGCGGTCTGCCGCCGCACCGTAGCCACCTCCGAGAGCGGCACCAGCAGCGCCCCCGGCGCCGGGATCATCGCGCTCGCGAGCGCGTGCGGGTGCGGGGGATTGGCGCCCAGCCGCAGCGTGACGGGGATCTCCCTCGGGCCGTCGTAGGTGACGCCCACCTGGAGGCCGAGGCGCATCGCCCCCACCACGTCGAGCACGTCCACCGCGGACATCCCTCGCTGCCCCGCGGCGAGCGAGTTGGGCCGCACCTCCAGCAGGGGGATCTCGTCCTCGGCCAGCACCCGGGGATCGGCCACGCCGGGGATGTGGGCGACGGTGTCCCGCACGTGCTGCACGGTGGTGCGCAGCGCCGCGAGGTCCTGCCCGAGGACGCTCACCACCACGTCGTAGGGAGCGCCGCCCAGCAGCTCGTTGAAGCGCATCTGGATGGGCTGGGTGAAGGCCGGCTCGGAGTGCGGCGTGGCCACCTCGATGCGCCGCATGAGCTGCTGCAGGAGCTTCTCCCGGGTCATGCCGGGTCGCCACCGCTCCGGCGGGCTCAGCGCCACGAACACGTCCGACTGCTCGAGCCCCATGGTGTCGGTGGCGATCGCCGGGCTGCCGATGCGGGACACCACGTCGGCCACCTCGGGGGTGCCGGCGAGCACGGCGAGCTCCATCCGTCGGGCCTGCTCGATCGCCCCGGTGATGCCCAGGTCGGCGGTGCGGGTCGTCTGGATCACCAGGGCGCCCTCGTCGAGGGTCGGGGCGAGCTCGGCGCCGAGGCGGGAGAGCGTCGCGATGGAGGCGCCCAGCGCGGCGAGGGAGAGCCCCAGCACCAGCACCGGGCGGACCACCGTGCGCTGGATGGCGAAGCCGTGGGCGCGCTCGATCCAACGGACGAGGCGCGGGGACGTCGCGGGGATGTCGCGGGCCCGGATGAACTGCGCCGCCGCGGCCGGGATGAAGGTCAGCGTGAAGAGCAGCGTGACGAGCAGCGCCAGCACCACGGTGATCGCCATCGGGCGGAAGAGCTTGCCGTCGACGCCGGTCAGCGAGAGCACCGGCACGTACACCAGCAGGATCACGAAGACCCCGAAGAAGGACGGCCGCGCGACCGCGGAGCACGCCTGCGCGACGCGATCGGCCCACGGGGTCTCCGTCTCGTCGTCGTCGCTCGCCCGGTGGAAGACGTGCTCGACCAGCACCACCGCGCCGTCGACCAGCAGGCCGAAGTCCACCGCCCCGAGGCTCATGAGGTTGCCCGAGACGCCGAGGAGGGTCATCGCCGCGGTGGCCCCCAGCATCGCGACGGGGATGGTGAGCGCCACCACCACGCCGGCGCGGGCGCTCCCCAGCGTGAGGAAGAGCACGAGGCACACGAGGAGCCCGCCCTCGGCGAGGCTCCGGGCGACGGTGCGGAGCGTGGCGTCGACCAGCGCGCTGCGGTCGTAGACCACGTCGATCTGCACGTCGCGGGGCAGCACCTGACGGACGTCGTGCATCTTCAGCCGCACGGCGCGGGTGATGTCCCGGGCGTTGGCGCCGATGAGCATCTGGGTCATCACGTAGACGGTCTCGCCGCGGCCGTTGCGCGAGGCGGCTCCGAGGCGGGGAGCGGCCCCCTCGGCGATGGTCGCGACGTCGCCGACGCGGACGGCGGCCCCCTGCGAGAACTTCACCACGGCGTCGCCGAGGTCGCGGGGGGTGCGGGGGAGGAAGGTTCCGCGCAGGAGGATGTGGTGGTCGCCGGTCTCGAGGGAGGCCCCGGGCTGGCTGCCCACGGTGCGCGTGAGGGCCACGCGGAGCTCGTCGAGGGTGACCCCTCGGGCGACGAGCTGGTTGGGGTCTGCGCGCACCTCCATGGTGCGCTGGGCGCCTCCCCAGGTGTTGACCTCCACGATGCCCGGCACGGTCTTCAGGACGGGGGCGACGCGGAGCTCGACGAGCTCGAGCAGCTCCGAAGGGGTGCGCGTGGGAGCGGAGACGGTGAAGTGAAACACCTCGCCGAGGCCGCCGGAGATGGGGCCGAGCTCGGGGGGCTCCACGCCGCTGGCGCGCGCTCCGGCGGAGGTGGCCATGCGCTCGGCCACGAGCTGTCGGGCGCGGAGCAGGTCGACGTCCTCGTCGAAGACCAGGGTGATGGCCGAGAGGCCGTAGCGCGAAAGGCTGCGGACGTTGTCGAGCCCGGGCAGGCCGCCGAAGCTGGCCTCGAGGGGGCGCGTCACCCGCTGCTCGACCTCCTCGGGGGTGAGGCCCGGGGCGCGGGTGAGCACCTGCACCTGGTTGCTGGTGATGTCGGGCAGCGCGTCGAGCTTGAGGTGGACCGCGATGGCCAGGAGGCCCGCCGCGAGCAGCGCCCAGAGCACGAGCACCCATCCCCGCTTCGCGACGGAGTACGCGACGATGGACTCGATCATGGCCGCGCGCCTCCGTCGACGAGCCCTTCGCCCCGCGCCGGATCCGACGCGACGAGGGCGCCCTCCGGGAGGGCGGCGCGCACGATGGCGTCGGCGTTGGCGACGCGCACCAGCTCGACGGCCACGAGCGCGGCGCCCGCCCCGGAGCGGGTGCGAGCGACGACGAAGCGCCCCGGGCCCCGGGCGCCCACGGCGGTCGCAGGGACCAGCCAGGAGCCCTCGCCTGCGGGGCTGTGCACGAGCACCCGCCCCTCCGCCGCGGCGGGCATCTCGGCTCCTGCGGGCGCCTCGAACCACGCCAGGTACCCGAGGCCCGTCGGGGCCGGAACCTGGTTGACCAGCGCGATCGGGACCGACCCCACAGCGGAGCGAAACGAGTACGTCGCCCCCTCCGTCGGACGCGCCGGGAAGGTCGCCTCGATGCGTTGCCCCACGCGGCTGCGAACCCGGGCGATGGGCCCGTCCTCCGGGCGGCGCAGCTCACCGAGCGTCGCGGGTACCTCCGTGACCACGCCCGCGATGGGGCTGCGCAGCACGATGGTTCCTCCGCGGGAGATGCCCGCCCCGGTGATCACCGCGCTGGCGCGCAGCCGATCGGCGCTGTGCCGGGCGATCTCCAGGTCGACCGCGGCGACCTCCGAGGCCTGCACCAGCCGCTCCCGCTCCAGCAGGCCGAGCTGCGTCCGGCGCCGACGCAGGATCGCGAGCGCGCTGTCCGCCCCGGTCAGGGTCGCGAGGGCGACGTCGATCTCGGGCATCACGACGCGCGCGATGGGATCCCCCTGGGAGACCGTGTCGCCCGGTCGCACCGCGAGGCTCACGAGGCGCGCTGGCAACGGCGGGACCACCACCGCCTCGGAGGCGCTCGTGCGCAGCAGCCGCGCGGGGTACTCCTCGGGCGACGCCTCGGAGGCGGGGCGCACGGCGATCCAGGCGAAGGACGAGCTCGGCGGGGAGCACGCCGAGGTGGGCGGAGCGGGCGACGGCTCGCTCGCGGGCTCGCGGCACCCGGCGAGCATCGAGAGTGCGATCACCGGGGCGATCGACACCAACAGGGACGGCACGCGATGCATGACGGCTCCTATAGGGCCGACGCTCGGAAAGAACCTGTGGGCCAGATGAGAGGGTTCTCAGACTGGACCCGCTGGCGGGGGCCATGCAGAGGGGCAACGGTGGTTCCGCGCGAGGCTCTGAGGGAGGAGGCGTGATATCGACCTCGGCCCAGGAGGCCCGAAGACGCCCGATGCCGACACTGAAGAACCTCGCCGAAGGAACCCCCGACTTCGATCGCTGGACGAAGGTCACCCAGGCGCTGGACGCCCTTGCCCCGGGTGAGCAGGAGGCTGCGGTGCGCGAGTTCGAGGCCGCCTCCGCCCACTGGCCGACGACGCTGGATCCATGGACGGGCTTCTCCCTCGCGCCCGGCCTCGAGCTGAGGCGGTCGCCGGCGCACTGGGTCCAGGAGATCTACTCGGGGCAGTACGCGCCCAAGCACGACGCCGTGCGCATCCTCGAGAGCCCGCGTCGACCGATGCGCGCGCAGAAGCTGGAGTGCCTGCTCGACCCGGCGGCCCGGCTCCACAACGTCACCCAGGTGGGCTTCGACCAGGCGAAGGTCTCCGGCGGCTTTCTGAAGGCCCTCAAGGGCGAGGGCACCTGGCAGCAGTGGCGCGCCCTGCGACTGTGGACCTGCGACATGAAGGCCCCCGCGCTCAAGCTGCTGGGCGCCGCGGACCTGCGCCGCCTCGAGCAGCTCAACCTCGAACAGAACCGCATGGGCGAGGCGGGCGTGATGGGTCTGGCGAAGGCCCCGGGATTCGCCTCGCTCACCGCGGTGCACCTGGGCCACAACGACCTGGACGCCTCCGCCGCCAGGGCGCTCGGCCAGATGGACTGGGTGCACCGCCTCACCTGGCTGAACCTCCGGTACAACAAGCTCCAGGACGCGGCGCTCGACCTGCTCTCCGAAGGGGGCGCGACCCGGCGGCTGCGATGGCTGTCCCTCAGCCAGAACCAGGTCGGGCAGACGCCCTCTCGCTGGATGTCCGCGCTGCCCTGCCTGGAGTCTCTTCAGCTGAACGAGTCCGCGATCACCGCGGCGGGTCTGGAGGCGCTGCTGGCGCAGGCCCCCGCGCTCCACACCCTGAACCTGGCTGCCACCCGCATCGGCGATCAAGGGGCGCAGGCCATCGCGGCGAGCGGCAGGCGCTTCAAGGCGCTCTCGCTCGGCACGACCGGGCTGACCCCGGCCGGGCTCGGGGCCATCCTGCGCTCCCCCGCCGCGGCGGACATCGAGCGCCTGGAGCTCGGCGACGGGCTCGACCTCGCCAACGCGAAGCTCCTGGTCGAGGGCGCCTGTCCCAGGCTGGAGTTCCTGTGGTGGCACGGGCCCGAGATGGGGGAGGGCGCCGAGGCGGCATTGCGCGCCAACCCGAGAATCGCCGCGACCCTGCCCTACTGAACCTCGCCGCTCATCGCCGTGACGAAGCGCGGCGCCGGCCCCGAGGGGCGATCACCCCGTCGGAGCGAGGTAGTACTGGTCTCGGCCGCGGTGCTTGGCGGTGTAGAGCGCGGCGTCGGCCTGGCGCAGCAGGCTGGAGAGGCGCGCGGGGCCGTCGTCGAGCGCCACGACCCCGAGGCTCAGCGTCACCTTGAGGGGCCCGGCGGAGGTCTCGAAGGGCCGCTGCGCGATCGCCCGCCGCACCCGCTCGGCGGCGAGGCGCGCCCCCTCGTCGTCGGTGTCCACCAGCAGCACGCAGAACTCCTCGCCGCCCCAGCGCGCGACGAGGTCGCCCCCGCGGACGTTGCCCTGCAGGCGCGCCGCCATCTCGACGAGCACCTCGTCGCCCACCGCGTGGCCGTACTGGTCGTTGATGCGCTTGAAGTGGTCGACGTCGGCGAGCATCACCGCCAGCGGGGCGCTGGAGCGCTGGGAGCGCTCGATCTCGCGGTCGCCGAGCTCATCCATGTGCCGCCGGTTGAGCAGCCCGGTGAGGGGATCGGTGCGCGCGAGGCGCTCGAGCTCGTATTGCAGCGCCTCGTGCTGCCGCATCGCCTCGGTGAGCGCCGCGTTGACCGCCGCGAGCTCGTCGTTGCGAGACTCCTGCTGCTGGGCCTCGCGCTTCGCGATCGACAGCCGGTGTTCGAGCTTGAGCTTGCGGACGATCTCCTCGGTGCGGCGGTTGCCCGCGATGGCGCCCTCCTCGACGTGGCGGCGCAGCGCCTGCAGCGCCGAGGGCGCGTCGCCGAGGGCCTCGTGCGCCCTCGAGACGAGCTCCAGCGCGAGGGAGAGCTCGATCTCGAAGCGCCTGGCTTCGGCGTAGCGGATGGCCGCCTCCAGGCAGGGGAGCGCCTCCGCGGGGCGTCCCGCTTCGAGCAGGGCGCGCCCGAGCAGGTTGAGGTGCCGGGTCTGCTGGAAGACGTCGCCCAGCTCTTCGAGGATGGCGTTGCTGGCGAGGTACATCCGCTTGCCCTCGTCGATGTGGCCCTGGTGGAGGAGCACGCCGCCGTGGCCCGCCAGGATGAGCGCCTGCCCTCGCCGCCAGCCGAGCCCCAGCGCGATGGGCAGCGCCTCCTCGAAGCAGGCCAGCGCCTCGGCGTAGCGCTTTCGGCGCGAGATGGAGCCCGCGATGTTGTTGAGGCAGAGGGCCACGCGCTGCGGGTCGCCGAGCTCGCGGAAGCGCGCCAGCGCGAGCCGGGTGTACTCCTCGTACGGCACCGACTCCTCCAGCTGCCCATGGAAGAACCCGAGGCCCAGCAGCAGCACCCCCTCGGTGTGCCGATCGCCGAGGGCGCGGCTGAGCTCCATCCCGTCGCGGAAGCACTCCAGCGCCCCCTGGAGGTCGCCCGTGATCGTCAGCGCCTTGCTCCTCGACACCATCACCTGGAGCCTCAGCGCGTCGTCCCCGGTGGCCCTCGCGTCGGCGTCGGCGCCGGCCAGCGCCTCGAGCGACGCGACCCCGTCGCCCGCCTGGAGCAGGGCCGCGCCGTAGATCAGGGCCGCGAGGCCGACGCCCCCCTGCTCGCCGCGCGCGCGGTCGCAGTCGGCCCGGAGCGCGGCCAGCGTGGCGTCGGGTGTCAGCAGGACCTGCGCGCAGACCGCGGCGATCTGCTCGGCGATGGGTGGCGCGACGGTCGAGATCATTGGGGGCTATAGAGCTCATCGTCGCTCCGAGCGGCTCCCGTAGGGCACCCTACGATTTTCCCGACTGTCGCCCCCTGAGACCGCCCGGTGGCCGAGAGCATCTACCCGATGGAGCTCTCCCCCGCGGTGTTCCGGTCGCGGCTCACCAGCGCGGCGGGTGGAACCCCCGCTGCGGCTTCGCGAACAGGTAGCCCTGGAGCAGGTCGCAGCCCAGCTCGGCGAGCATGCCGCGCTCCGCGGTCGTCTCGACCCCCTCCGCGATGACCATGATGCCGAGCTCGTCGCAGAGCTGCTTCATCGATCGCACGATGCTCTGCCGCCGCGAGTCCGCATCGACGCCGCGCACGAGGGACATGTCGAGCTTGGCGACCTCGGGCTCGAGCTGCGTGAAGCTTGTGAGCCCGGCGTACCCGGCGCCCATGTCGTCGATGGCGATCTGGAACCCGAGCGACTTCAGCCTCGCGACGCACCCTGCGAGGTCTCTCACGCCGCAGAGCGACGCCCGCTCGGTCACCTCCAGCACGACCCGAGAGGCGACCTTCGAGAGCGGCGCGTCGGCCGAGTAGAGGTCCTCGTCGTTCAGATCGGCGGAGTGGAGGTTCACGAACAGCCGGGCCCCACCGGGAGCGTCGGGGGCCGCGGCGGCGACGTGTGCGCGAACGCTGCGGCCGAGCTCGTGAAGGCGCTCCAGCCTCTCGGCCGCGTCGAGGATGTCCCCGGGGTTGTTCATCAACGGCTCGTCCGAGCGGAGCAGCGCCTCGTAGCCGAAGACGCGACGATCGCCCCAGCTCACGATCGGCTGGAAGGCCACCCACAGCAGGCGCATGGCCGAGGTCCATCGGACCTCCAGCGCGGCGCGCTCGTCGAGCCGCCGCTCGTGGGTGCTCTGCAGCTCCAGCGCCTCGCGCTTGAGCCGCGCCATCCGGTGTAGCCTCCATGCGCGGAGCACGGCCTCCCAGAGCGCCTTCCCGGCGATCGGCTTCTCGAGATACTGGAAGGCGCCATACTCGACGGCCCGGATCGCCGACTCCAGCTCGGGCTCACCGGTCATCAGGATCACCGGCACGTCCACGTCGGTCGCGCGCACGGCCTTGAGAAACTCGATGCCCGTCATCTCGGGCATCGCGATGTCGCTCACGAGAACATCGAAGGATCCGTGCTTCACGCGCTCGACCGCCTCCCTGCCGTTGGACGCGGTGGTGATCGTCACCCCGTGACGGGCGAGATTCCTCTGGTACGCCCGGAGTATCGCGGGATCGTCGTCGACGAGCAGGAGTCGAAGCTCTCCCTTCAATGGCATCATGATTGAGCCTTCGGCGCGTCGAGGACTTCTCGCACCTTCCTCGTGAGCAACATGGGAGTGAGCGGCTTCTGTAGAAACGCCACCCCTGAATCGAGCACGCCATGCTGGAGGATGGCATCGTCGGTATATCCGGACATGAACAGCACCTTCATCTCCGGACGCATGAGCGTGAGTCGCTCGGCGAGCTGCCGGGCGCTCATCCGGGGCAGCACGACGTCCGTCAGCAGGAGGTGGATCTTCGCCCCGTGCTTTTCGCAGATGAGGAGCGCCTCTCCGCCGTTCGACGCCACGAGGACCACGTAGCCGCGCCGTCGGAGGATGTTCTGCGCGATGGTGCGCACCTGGTCGTCGTCCTCGACGAGGAGGATCGTCTCGCTGACCTGACGCGCATCGGTCGGGGGCGCCTCCGCCGGGTGGGGGTCGGCGGCGCCGCTGACCCTCGGGAGGTAGATCTTGAACGTCGTCCCCTCGCCGGGCTCGCTGTAGAGCCAGATGTGACCCCCGCTCTGCTTCACGATCCCGAAGACCGTCGCGAGCCCGAGCCCCGTGCCCTTGCCCGGGGCCTTCGTCGTGAAGAAGGGCTCGAAGATCCGTGCCTGCGTCTTCTGGTCCATCCCGACCCCGGTGTCCGTCACCGCGAGCATCACGTAGGCGCCGGCCTGCACGTCGTGGTGCGCGGCGGCGTAGTCGTCATCCAGCACGACGTTCTCGGTCTCGATGGTGAGCTCGCCGCCCCTGGGCATGGCGTCGCGAGCGTTGACCGCGAGGTTCATCACGATCTGCTCGATCTGCCCCGGGTCGGCCTTCACGTTCCAGAGGCCGCTCGCAGGGAGCATCGTCAGCGTGATGTCGGCCCCCAGCAGACGGTGCAGCAGCTTCGCCATCTTCAGGAGGCTCTGGGAGAGGTCGAGCACCTTCGTCTCGAGCACCTGCTGGCGGCTGAACGCGAGGAGCTGCCTCGTGAGGTCCGTCGCTCGCACGCCCGCCGTCCTGATCTCCTCGATGTCCGCACGGAGCGGCTCGTCGGGCTGGAGGTCGGCGGCGATCATCTCCGCGTAGCTCAGGATCACGGACAGGACGTTGTTGAAGTCGTGCGCGACGCCCCCGGCGAGGCGCCCCACGGCCTCCATCTTCTGGGCTTGGAGAAACTGCGCCTCCAGCGTCCGTCGCTCGGTCACGTCGGTCTGGAGTCCGACGAAGTTCGTCAACTTCCCCGCCGCGTCGATGACGGGGGAGAGCGCGAGGAGGTTCCAGAAGGCGGTGCCGTCCTTGCGGAAGTTGAGCAGCTCGACCGTGCAGGCCTCACCCCTGCGGACCGCCTCGTGGAGCTTCGTCCTCGCCGTGGGATCGCTGCCCGGACCCTGCAAGAATCGGCAATTCCTGCCGATCACCTCGGCGGCCGAGTAGCCCGACAGCCGCTCGAAGCCGGGGCTCGCGTAGACGATCGGGTGATCGTCCTGGGTGGCGTCGGTGATGAGGATGCCCTGGGTCACGGCCTGGATGGCGCGATCGCGCATGCGCAGCGCGGCCTCGGCCTGCAGGCGGACCGTGACGTCGCGGATGTTGCACTGGATGACCCGCGCGCCGTTGACGAGGTAGACGTTGCTGACGAACTCGACATCGACCTTTCGGCCGTCACGCGTCTTCAGCGGCAGGTCGTCGTAGCGGACATACTCGTTGGCCTGCAGCTCGCTGAAGGAGGCCTTGGAGGCCGCGGCGTCCTTGAAGGCGCCGATCTCCCAGAGGTGCTTCCCGATGAAATCTTCACGCTGGTAGCCTGTCAGCTCCGTCATGAAGGGATTGACGTCGACGATGCGCCCGCCTTCCGCGTCGAGGATCAGCACACCGTCCTTGGCCGATTCGAAGAGGCGGCGATATCGGGTCTCTGACTCTCGCAGGTCGGCGTCGGCCTTCTTTCGATCCGTGATGTCGATGATGTAGGAAAAGAAATGCAATGGAGCGCCATCGGCGCCGCGCCGTAGCTGGGTCGTGACGTAGACCCAGACGTACCGGCCGCCCGTGGCCTGAAACTGCTTCTCGGACGCTGTGGTCTCGCGCTCGCCGGCGAGCAGGGCGCGGGCCGCCTCGCGGGTCTTCGCGACATCGTCGGGGTGGGTGAGCGTCAGGAACGATGTGGCCCGCAGCTCCTCGGCGGAGTACCCGAGCATCGCAGCGAGCGCTCGATTGACGCGCAGCCAGACTCCGTCTGGCGCCGTGACGGCCATGCCGATAGGCGCGTTGTCGAAGAATGCCTTGAACTCATCAGACTCGCGAGAGTCATCCCAGACTTCCATGTCCCCACCCCGATCGGGCCGACCGTAGCACGCTTCCAGTCCATGCCGGTCGCAGCCGCCCGAACGTCGTAGTGGAGCGCTCTCGTGAGGGCGATTCGCCCCTTTAGCTGCCGCAGACCGAGGCGCGGTAGCTCGCTTCAGGCGTGAGGTAGCTGCCCGATGCCCAGCCGCGCACGCCGTTGTAGTCCACGTTGTACCAGCCCGAGACGGGGCCGCCGACCACGGTCACCGGGGCGCCGCAGGGCATCGCGGTGATGATCGCTCCGGACGTCCCCGCCGAGCGACGGAGGTTGAGCCCGCCCGCGATCACCCGCATCCGAGGCAGCGTGACCGGAGCAGGCGCAGGAGCGGGCGCGGGCGTCGGAGCAGGCGCAGGAGCGGGCGCGGGCGTCGGGCTCGTCGCCACGCTGCGATCGCGAAACCACGCCGTACGCCGTGCGGCGCCGTCGCTGTTGAGCTCGATGTGCAGGTGGTCGTTGTGCGGGTGGGGGCCGCCGTAGGCGCGCAGCTTCGACCCTGCGGGGCGGCTGGCGTTCCAGGTGCTGCGGTCCCAGATCACGAGCTGCACGCCGAGGCTGCTGGCGTTGGCGATCAGCCAGTTGGCCACCGCGTCGCCGACGGTGTTGTCGGCCTGTCCGCGAATCAGCGGAATGAACACGTCGAGCGCTCGCCCGGTGCCGTGCACGGACATCTGGCTGGTGTTCGCGGTGTTGGCCCGGCACGCGTACCCGTCGTAGGAGCGCACCCCGCGGAAGCTCCGCTGGAGGTGGTCGCCGAGCTCGCGCGTCCCGGCGAGCAGTCCGCCGCCGCAGTTGCGCCCGCCGCTCCAGGAGGGGGCGTCGTCGTAGCGCGCCCACTGCCGATCGCCCGCGGCGCTCGCGCTGGCCGACGGCGTCCAGCGCCCCGCCACGGCGATCTCGCCGACGTCGCTGGCCTCGTCCCAGTCGTCCGAGTCGCCCTCGTCGGCCGCGCAGCCGACCGCCGCCGTCGCCATGAACCCGATCCCCACGAGACCCAGCAGCAGACGGTGCGCGCTCATCAGGGTCCGGGCCCACTGCAAGCCCACAGCCACCCCCCTGCGGTCGCGCGAATGGTGGGGTTTCTGTGATCGATCGCCTGGTCACCCGAGTGCCCACCGGACGGCGTTGTGTCGTGTAGGTCTCCCAGCGCAGGGGTGCGCAGGGCGTCTCCCGGGTCGAAGTTTCGCGGCGTCGGCGCGGTGTGTTGTAGTCACCCCTGGCGATGTGAGGCAGCGGTCCCTCGCTCCCGATCGCTTGGTAGGTGAAACGATGATGCTCCCGACGCTCGAGACCCGCACCCTCTTCCAGCGCGCGGGCGTGTTCGACGCGCTCACCGACGAGGAGGTGGAGTCGTTCACGCGCTTCCTCGTCGAGCGGCGCCTCGCGCCCGGCGAGGCCCTGTTTCGCGAGGGCGATCCGGGCTCCTCCCTCTTCGTGCTCCTCTACGGCGACGTGGCGGTGGAGGTGCACGGGGCGGGCGACGAGCGGGTCGTCGTCGGTCGCCTCGTCGCCGGAGACGTCATCGGCGAGCAGGCCTGCCTCGACCCCGCGCCCCGCTCGGCCACCGTCACCGCGACCACCCACGCGGTCGCCGTCGAGCTGAGCCGCGTCGAGCTCGATCGCATGTCCCGCGAGCTCCCTCGGGTCGCGTCGCTGCTGCTGGGGCTGATCATCCAGGACATCACCGATCGCCTCCGCTCGGTGGACCGTCGCATCGAGGCCGAGCTCAGCGCCCTCGGCCGCGCGGACGGAGCGCCCCGTCGGCCGTCGGTTCCGCCGCTGCCCCCCCCGCCGGCCAACTCGATCTGGCAGCGCCTGGCCCACCGCTTCCGAGGTGCCCCGTGATCACCGTCGCACAGCTCCGCAGCACCGGTCGCCTCACGGCCTTCTCCGACGACGAGCTCGAGATGCTGCTCAGCGTCTGCTCCGACCGCACCTTCGCGCCCGGCGAGGTGCTCTGCCGACAGACCCGGCCGGCGGCGTCGTGCTTCATCATCGTCTCCGGCGTGGTGGACGTCGTGAAGGAGACCCAGGGGCACGAGCGCCTCCTCACCCGCCTGACCGCGGGCGCCGTCGCCGGCCAGCTCGCGCTCGTCGACCGCTCGCCGCGCTCCGCGTCGCTCGTCGCCAGCACCGCGGTCACCGCGCTCGAGCTCACCCGCGACGTGTTCGAGCGCCTGCTCCACGCGTCGAGCCCGCTCGGGTACCGCTTCCAGATGGAGATCGCGATCGCCAGCGGGCGCCAGCTGCGCGACGCCACCCGACGCCTCTCGGCGCTCCTCGGGGCCACCGGCGGGCCCCCGGCGCCGGCCCCCGCGCGCGAAGCCGAGCTCGCCCAGCTCCGCGACTCGGTCGGCGACCTCGACGTGCCGGTGGTGTCCTTCGACATCGTCGAGATCAACCCCGTCGAGCGCGCGGTCGACCCGGTCGAACCGCCGGAGCGCTGAGCGCCCGTCGTTCGTCGCTTGCGCGATCGTCGGTCCGGGGTACACCGCTTCCCCTCCGAGTGACATCTCACCCTCCGACCATGACCGACCACGCGCTGCGGCTACGAGTCATCGACGCCATCGGGGTGATCCCCGAGGCCGCGTGGGACGCCCTCCTCGACGAGGCCTGCACCCCCTTCCAGAAGCACCGCTGGCTCGACGCCATGGAGCGCGAGGGCTGCGCCGTCGAGGCCACCGGGTGGCACCCCCGGCACCTCACCCTCTGGCGAGGAGAGGCCCTCGTGGCCGCGGCGCCCGCGTACCGTCGCGACGACAGCCAGGGGGAGTTCGTCTTCGACCACGGCTGGGCCAACGCCGCCCACCGCGCGGGCATCCGGTACTACCCCAAGCTGGTGCTTGCGGTCCCGTTCACGCCCGCCACCGGGAGGCGGGTGCTGGTGGCGCCGGGGGAAGACCGCGCCGCCCTCTCCAGGGCGATCTTCGAGGGCGCGGTCGCGCTCGCGAGGGCCGAGCGGCTCTCCTCGGTGCACGTGCTCTTCCCCACCGCCGACGAGGCCGAGGTCGCCGCGTCCACCGGGGCGATGATCCGCCTCGGGGTGCAGTACCACTGGGACAACCCGGGCTACCGCGACTACGAGGAGTTTCTCTCCCGCTTCGACAGCAAGCGCCGCAACCAGCTACGCCGAGAAGCGAAGGCGGCCGGGGAGCAGGGCATCACCCTCAGCACCCGGCGGGGCGACGAGCTCTCCGAGGCCGACGCGGCGCTGGCCTACCGGCTCTACCTCTCCACGGTGGAGAAGTTCGCGTGGGGCCGGCGCTACCTCACCGAGGGCTTCTTCCGCCGGGTGCTGCGAGACCTCCCCGAGCACCTCGAGCTGGTCGAGGCGAAGCGGGGAGGGGAGGTCATCGCCGGGGCGATCAACGTCGCCTCGAAGACGCACCTCTACGGGCGCTACTGGGGCTGCTTCGAGGAGCACCCCTTCCTGCACTTCAACGTCTGCTACTACCACTCGATCAGGGAGTGCATCGCCCGCGGGGTGAGGCGCTTCGAGGGGGGCGCCGGGGGCGAGCACAAGGTCACCCGGGGCTTCGAGCCCTCGGTGACGCGCTCGTGCCACTGGGTGTTCCACCCCGGGCTCGATCAGGCGGTGAGGGAGTTTGTGGGACGGGAGAGCGCCGCGATCGAAGCGGCATTACCCTCCATGCGCGCGGCAACGGGACTGCGGGCTCTTGCCGTGACAGACAAGCGGTAGCGAACCGAAGGATAGGACAAGGCATCGATGGCGCGGCGACCGAAGGAACAAGACGACACCGGGGTGATCACCGAGGAGCGCTCGAAGGAGAAGCTCCAGCGGCCGAGGCTCTACAAGGTGTTGCTGCACAACGACCACTACACGACGCGGGAGTTCGTGGTGGCGGTGCTCATCGGGATCTTCAACAAGACCGAGTCGGACGCGGTGGCGATCATGATGCACGTGCATCAGAAGGGCCTTGGAGTGGCCGGGGTCTACCCCTTCGATGTGGCGCAGACCAAGGTCGACAAGGTGCATCGGCTGGCGAGAGAGCACGAATATCCATTGCTCCTGACCATGGAGCCGGAGGACGACTGAAGCATCATGGCGAACCCCCCTACGGTGACGAAGGAACTCCAGTCGGCGCTGCGCTCGGCGGTGGAGATGGCCGAGGAGGCCAGGCACGAGTACGTGACGCTCGAGCACGTGCTGCTGGCCTTCCTCCAGGATGACTGGGCGAAGCGCGCGCTGAAGGCGTGCGGCGCCAACCTGAAGCGCCTGGAGAAGAAGCTCCGGGCCTATCTGAACGAGAGCGTCGAGAAGCTGCCCGCGGGCCAGGCGCTGGAGGTGCAGCAGACGCTCGGGGTCAACCGGGTGCTGCAGCGGGCGGCCATCCATGTGATGTCGTCGGAGCAGCAGACCATCGACGTGGCCAGCGTGCTCGTCGCGATGTTTCGCGAGCAGGAGTCGCAGGCGGTCTTCCTGATGAGCGAGGAGGGGGTCACCCGGATGGACCTCCTCAATTACGTCTCGCACGGCGTCGGAAAAGACGGCGCTACCGAGCTGCCGGAGAAGGCCTCCCCCGCGAGGGCTCAGCGACCCGGCAAGGGCGCGGCGCCCCCCGGCGGCGAAGACGAGGAGGACAGCGGAGCCCCGGGGCCCGATCCCCTCGGGCAGTTCTGCAGCAACCTCAACGAGCTCGCCGCGGAGGGCAAGATCGACCCGCTCATCGGCCGCGAGCTCGAGCTTGAGCGCACCGTCCGCGTGCTCTGCCGCCGCCGCAAGAACAACCCCCTCTTCGTGGGCGAGCCGGGCGTCGGCAAGACCGCCATCGCCGAGGGGCTCGCCAAGGCCATCCAGGAGGGCAACGTCCCGGCGGTGCTCGCGGGGTCCGTCGTGTACTCGCTCGACATGGGCGCCCTGCTCGCGGGGACGAAGTTTCGAGGGCAGTTCGAGGAGCGCCTCAAGGCCGTGCTCACCGCCCTCAAGGAGCAGCCCAAGGCGATCCTCTTCATCGACGAGATCCACACCATCGTCGGCGCCGGGGCCACCTCTGGGGGATCGATGGACGCGTCCAACCTGCTGAAGCCCGCGCTCGCCAACGGCACGCTGCGATGCATCGGGTCGACGACCTACCAGGAGTACAAGGGCGCCTTCGACCGGGACCGGGCGCTCGCCCGGCGCTTCCAGAAGATCGACGTGGGAGAGCCCTCCATCGCCGACTCGATCAAGATCCTGGAGGGCCTGAAGCCCGCCTACGAGAAGCACCACGACGTGGTCTACTCGGACGAGTCGCTGAAGGCCGCGGTCGAGCTGTCGGCCAAGTACGTCAACGACCGGCTGCTGCCCGACAAGGCCATCGACGTCATCGACGAGGCCGGCGCGCAGGACCGGATGCGCGCGGAGTCCGAGCGCACCCGGGTGGTGTCGCTCAAGGACGTGGAGACCATCGTCGCCAAGATGGCGCGCATCCCCGAGAAGACCGTGTCGGGCTCGGAGAAGCAGCGCCTGGGCAAGCTCGACGAGGAGCTGAAGGCGGTGATCTTCGGGCAGGACACGGCCATCGACGCGCTCTCGTCGTCGATCAAGCTGTCGCGCTCGGGGCTGCGCTCGGGCGACAAGCCCATCGGCAACTTCCTCTTCGCGGGCCCGACCGGCGTCGGCAAGACCGAGCTCGCCAAGCAGCTCGCGAAGATCCTCGGGGTGGAGTTCTTCCGCTTCGACATGAGCGAGTACAGCGAGCGCCACACGGTGTCGCGGCTCATCGGCGCGCCGCCCGGGTACGTGGGCTTCGACCAGGGCGGCCTGCTCACCGACGCGGTCAACAAGCACCCCTACGCGGTGGTGCTGATGGACGAGATCGAGAAGGCCCACCCCGAGCTCTTCAACATCCTGCTCCAGGTGATGGACCACGCCACGCTCACGGACAACAACGGCCGCAAGGCCGACTTCCGCAACGTCGTGCTCATCATGACGACCAACGCGGGCGCCCGGGAGATGACCGAGAAGATGGTGGGCTTCGGCGCCGGGGCGAAGGGCATCGACCCCTCCAAGGCCAAGGCCGCGCTCGAGCGGATGTTCACCCCGGAGTTTCGCAACCGCCTCGACGCGGTGGTGCAGTTCGCGTCGCTCTCCGCGGAGGTCATCCTCCAGGTGGTCGACAAGGAGATCGCCGCGCTGCGCAAGGCCCTCGAAGACAAGAAGGTCACCCTGGAGGTCACCAGGGAGGCCCGTGGCTGGCTCGGCGAGCACGGCTACGATCCGGCCTTCGGGGCGCGCCCGATGGCCCGCCTGGTCGAGAACAGCGTGAAGAAGCCGCTGGCCGAGGCGCTGCTCTTCGGGGCGCTCTCCGACGGCGGCGGAGTCGCCCACGTCGAGGTGAAGGACGACGCCATCGCCCTGCGCTACGAGCCCGCCAGCTAGAGCCCCTCTCCCTCTCTCTCCTCCCCCATCATCCCCCCCCGACGCGCCGTGATGGTTGCCTTTCGGGCATCCCGTGCACACCATCCCCCTTGCCCGACGGCGATCGCACTCTCGCGGTTGCTCCGCTCAGGCAGACGGAGTCCCTCCCGATGATGAAGAACGTCGCACGCCCCACCAAGGTTCCCGCCGTGCAGAGTCTCGCGCAGGTCGTGAAGTTCGTCGCCCGCAACCCCTCCGAGCAGCCCTCCTGCCAGTACTGCCAGGGTGACTGCGGCGGCGGCTGCTTCTGATCTCCGCGCTACCTCCGTCGGTAACTCCTCGTCACATCCACCCCATCCGACCGTAGGCGCGCCTCGCTGGCGCTCGCTGCGACCGTCCCCTGTGGCGCCTGGTACCAGGCCGCCGGATCGGCCGTCGACGGGTCATCCCGCACCTTCAGCACGGTGAACATCCCGCCCATGTCGATGTAGGAGTACGGCCCGTCGCCGCCCCGCATCGGCAGCGTGTTGGGGGGAATCTCCATCCGCATCTCCCCCATGCCGCCCATGCCCCGGTGGCCCATGGTCATGTACTCGGGCACCACCCGGCTCATGCGCCGCTCGACGGTGCGAGGGTCCATCCCGACCATGTTCGGCAGGCCGTGGGCCATCTGCATCATCACGTGGTGGGTCATGTGGCAGTGCATCGCCCAGTCGCCGGACTCCTCCGGGACGAACTCGATCACCCTCGTCGCCCCGACGGGCACCAGCACCGTCGTCTCGGGCCGCTGGGCGCTCGCGGGGACATAGCCCCCGTCCGTCGCCGTCACGTAGAACCACAGCCCGTGGATGTGGATCGGGTGATGGTCCATGGGACCGAGGTTGCCCAGCCGGATGCGCACCCGCTCGCCCTTGCCCACCAGCAGCGGCGCCGTCCCGGGGAAGGCCTTGCCGTTGAAGGTGAGGACGTTGAAGTCGTTCATGGCGTTGGGGTCGGGGCGGCGCGTGTCGCCGTTGACCTTCCACTCGTGCGTCATCAGCACGAAGTCGCGATCGACCCGAGGGCCGCGGGCGCGCCTCGGATGCACCACGATCATGCCCACCGCGCCGAGCGCGATCTGGGTCATCTCGTCGTAGTGCGAGTGATACATGAACGTCCCCGGGTGACGGAGCGTGAACTCGTAGGTCCACGTCTCGCCCGGAGGAATGGGGCGCTGGGAGAGGCCGCTCACGCCGTCCATCCCGCTCGGCAGCACGATGCCGTGCCAGTGCACCGTGGTGGGCTCCGGCAGCCGGTTGGTCACGTGGATGCGTACCCGGTCGCCCTCGATCAGCTCCAGCACCGGGCCCGGAGTGAGCCCGTTGTAGCCCCACACCTCGACGGTCATCCCGGGCGCGATCTCGTGGGGGAAGGACTCCACCACCAGGTGCCCGACCTTCACCCCGTCGACCACGCGCCACGGCAGCGTCTCCCCGTTGGGAACCGTCACCCCCGGCTGCCCGGCGGGATACGGCCTCGCGATGGACGCCCTCGCCGCCGGAGCGGGTGCGGGAGTGACTGCGGGTGCGGGTGCGGGCGGGGCCTCGTGCCCCTCGTGGGTCTGCGCCTCGGCGCGCTGGGCGCGGGTGAGCAACCCCACCGCCGTCGCGGTGCTCCCCACCTGAAGGAACGATCGTCGGTTCATCTCAGTGACCTCCTGCGGCCGGGCCGCTCGCGCTCATGGAGCCGGTGCTGCTGCTGCTCGTCATCGCTCCCCGTGCGCCCGCCGGGCGGCCTGCGAGCAGGGCGTCGAGCGCGGCCGCCGCGGTCCAGTACTGTCGCCGGGTCTCGGTGCGCGCCAGCATCGCGTCCAGCAGCTCGCGCCTCGCCTGCAGCAGCTGAAACACCCCGACCTGCATCGCGTTGTACTGGAGCAGCGTCTCCCTCATCACGCGCTCCCTCGCCGGCGCAATGACGGCGTCGTACTGCCTCGCCCTGGCGTGCGCCGAGCGCAGCCGGTTGCGGGCGTCGCGCAGCGCCGATCGAAGGTCCACCGCGCTCGCGTGGTAGCGCTCCATCGCCGCGTCGAACTGCGCCCCGTAGGCCGCCGTCGCCCCGCGCCGCTGGTCGAAGACCGGCAGCGTCACCCGGGCGCCGCCGCCGATCTCGTAGCTGTTGCCGTCCTGCTCGGCGTGCACGTCGACGGTCACGTCCGGCGTCCAGCCCTCCGCGCGGCTGAGCCCCACCCGCCTCGCGAGGGCCTCCAGGTTCGCTCGCTGCGCCAGAAGCTCCAGGCTCGCGGAGAGCGCCCGCGCCTCGGTGACCCCTTCGAGCGCGAGGGCCTCCGGCGCCGGGGGGAGCTCGCCCGCCAGCGTCCAGGTCGTGGCGTCGCCGTGAAGCCCCAGCAGCCGGTGCAGCGCCTCGCGCCGGTCGAGGCGCTCGAGCTCCATCTCCGCGACGGTGACCCTCGCGGTCTCGTAGGCCGCCTCCTGCACCGAGCGGTCGAGCGCCGAGAGGTTGCCCGCCCCGTGCAGCGACCTCGCCATGTCCCGGGCCGCCGCGAAGGCGTCGAGCGAGCGCTGCGCGATGAGCAGCCGCTCCTCGGAGGCCTGCGCGGCGTACCAGGCCTCGCGCACGGAGTAGCCCAGGTCGAGCGTGGTGCCCGCGACCCGGGCCTGCGCCGTCGCAAGCTCGGCCCTCGCCACGCCCGCGCGCTGCGTCGCCATGATCGCCCGGGTGAGCCCGAACTCCAGCTGGAGGTCGCCCTGGATCGGCTGCGCACGATCGGTCTGGTAGCGGATGTCGAACTCCACCGCGGGGTTGGGGAGCGTGCCCGCCTGGGCGAGCCAGCCTCGCGCGACCCCGAGCTCGCGCAGCGAGGCGCGGAGGTGACGGTTGCGCTGGAAGGCGAGCGCCACCGAGGCCTCGACCGTGAGCGGCGCCGTGAGCGCGGCGGAGGGATCGGCCTCTTCGACCTCCTCGTCTGCGAGGCGGGTCGGCACCGGAGCGCGAGAGAGCTCGTGCACCCGGCGGAAGTCGGAGGAGTACGAGGTGGTGGCGCATCCCAGGAGGGGGAGCAGCAGCAGGGCCCAGGCGAGGCGGAGCTCAGTGCGCATGGACGTGACCTCCAGGCGCCGCGGCGGCTCCGGCGTCGGGCGCGAGGCCCTGCCATGGGCCCGTGGGCTCGCCGGGCAGCGGCGGGTCGCTGGTGAGGGCGACCGTAGGGTCGTCGACCGGGGCCTCGCAGGCCTCCAGCGACGGGGCCGAGTGCGCCGGAAAGCGGGCGGGGACGCTCCGACCGCCGCAGCCGGAGAAGAGCGCCGCAGCGAGCGCGAGGACGATCGAAGGGAGTGGTCTCATCGGGTTCACAGGGGGAGACGGTCGGGGGTTTGAAGCATTACAGCGTCGATCGGGCGGCGCGGCGACGGGGCTGTAATCTCGCCGCGTCACCAGACGTCTACCTGGGCGAGGAAGGGCTCCGGCCCCTATGGTGAAGCGATGAAGAAGCGGCAATGGCTGGGAATGGTGCTCGGCGCGGCGATGATGGCCGCGCCCTCCGTAGCGAGAGCGCAGCAGGCGGACGGCGGGGTGCGAGAGGTCGAGGTGGTGGTCGATCAGGACTATCAACCCTCGCGCATCGAGGTCACCCAGGGCGAGCGGCTGAGGCTGAGGTTCCTCCGTCGGGGCTATGGAGGGTGCACCCGAGAGGTGGTGTTTCCGACGCTCAACCTGCGGCGCGAGCTGCCCACCAACCAGCCGGTAGTCATCGAGCTGCCGGCGCTGCCCCTCGGAGAGACGCCCTTCCAGTGCGGCATGAACATGGTGCGAGGCGTGGTGGTCGTGCGAGCGCCCGTCGCCGCGCCGCCGCCTCCTCCTCCGGCTCCGATCCCGACGCCGACCCCGACGCCCCGCCCGGCGCCTCGTCGCCCTCGCTGATCCATCGGCTTCGGCCCCTCAGCGGTGTAAGCACAGCCGCTGCGTCGCGTCGGCGTGGATCGAACGGAGCCGATGAACCCCATGAACACCACCGAGATCCCGAATTCCCCGACCGGCGTCGACCCTGGCGCGCGGGTGCAGCTACCGGTGCGCGGCATGACCTGCGCCGCCTGCGTGGGCCGCATCGAGAAGGTGCTCTCCAGGACGCCGGGCGTCCTCGACGCGCGGGTCAACCTCGTCACCCAGTCCGCCACGGTCGACTACGACGAGCACGCGACCGACCCCGAGGCGCTCTCCGAGGCCATCCGCGACGCCGGCTACGAGGTCCCGCCGCGCTCCGCCGAGGGCGACGCGCCCGACGACGCCATGACCCGCCTAGCGGCCTCCGACGCCGCCGACGAGCGCGAGGCCCGCTCCTTCCGCCGCGACCTGGCCATCGCCGCCGCGCTCACCATCCCCCTGCTGGTCGTCGGGATGTCCCACGGCGCCATCCCCGGCACCGACGGCGCCGCCGGGCGCTACCTCCAGCTCGCGCTCGCGACCCCGGTGGTCTTCGGCCCCGGGCGGCGCTTCCTCTCTCTCGCCGCGTCGGCGATCCGTCACCGCAGCGCGGACATGAACGTCCTCATCGCCCTCGGGGCCCTGGCCTCCTGGGGCTGGTCGACGGTGGTCACCCTCGCTCCGTCGGTGCTCCCTCACGGGACCCACGGTCACGTCCCGGTGTACTTCGAGGCCGCCGGGGCGATCATCTCCTTCCTGCTGCTGGGCAAGCTGCTGGAGCACCGCGCCCGGCGCCGGCTCACCGACGCGGTGCGGGGCCTCGTGGCGCTCTTGCCTCCCACCGCGACCCGCCTCCGCGCCGGGGCGGAGGTGGAGGTGCCGCTCTCGTCGCTCCTCCCCGGGGACCGCGTGCGGGTGCGGCCGGGCCAGCGCATCGCGACCGACGGCGTGGTGCGCGAGGGCAACGCCGCGGTCGACGAGTCGACGCTCACCGGCGAGAGCATCCCCGTCGAGCGAGCTCCGGGCGACGCCGTCCAGGGCGGCACGCTGGTCTCCGGCGGAACGCTCGTCTACGAGGTGACCCGCCGCGGCGCGGACTCGGCCATCGCCCGCATCGTCGACGCGGTCGCCGAGGCGCAGGGCACGCGCGCCCCCATCTCACGTCTCGCCGACCGGGTGAGCGCGGTCTTCGTCCCGACGGTGCTCGTCCTCGCGGCGCTCACCTTCGCCGCGTGGATGCTCCTGCCTCACGGCGCCGACGGCCTCGCGGTGGCGGTGCGTCACTTCGTGGCGGTGCTGGTCATCGCGTGCCCCTGCGCGCTGGGCCTCGCGACCCCGGCCGCGGTCGCGGTGGGGACGAGCCGCGCGGCGTCGCTGGGCTTCCTGGTGAAGGGCGGCGACGCCCTGGAGCGGGCCTCCACCATCGACCGGGTGCTCTTCGACAAGACCGGGACGCTCACCGAGGCGAGGGCCCGGCTGGTCACGGTGGTCGCCCGGGAGGGCCACTCCGAGTCGGAGCTCCTGGCGATGGTGGCCGCGGCGGAGTCGGGCAGCGAGCACCCGCTGGCGCGCGCCCTGGTGGCCGGGGCGATGGAGCGAGGGGCCGTGGTGGCCGCGGCGACGGAGTTCAAGGCGACGCCCGGGGGAGGGGTGAGCGCGAGGGTGGGCGGGTCGCTGGTGCAGGTAGGCACCGGCCGCTGGCTGGAGGGGGAGGGGGTCGACGTGGCGCCGCTGGAGCCCGAGGCGGCGGCGGCTGCGGGGCGAGGGGAGACGGCGTCCTTCGTGGCGATCGACGGCTCCGTCGCGGGCCTGGTCGCGCTCGCGGACACCGCCCGCCCGGAGGCGGCGCCGGCGGTGGCGGCGCTCCGGGCGATGGGCGTCCGGGTGGCGATGGTGACCGGCGACCGGCGAGCGACGGCGCTCTCGGTGGCCGCGTCGGTGGGCGTGAGCGAGGTGTTCGCGGAGACGCGCCCGGAGGAGAAGGCCGCGGTGGTGGCCCGGGCGAAGGCCGAGGGAGCCCACGTGGCGATGGTGGGCGACGGGGTCAACGACGCCCCGGCGCTGGCGATCGCCGACCTGGGCATCGCCATGATGGGCGGCGCCGACGTGGCCGCGTCGACGGCGGACGTGACGATCCTCCGGGGCGGCGTCGGGGCGGTGCCGACGGCGCTGGGGCTCGCGCGCGCCACGCTGCACACCATCCGGCAGAACCTCTTCTGGGCCTTCGTCTACAACGTCGTGGGCATCCCCCTGGCGGCGGGTGTCTTCGAGCCCCTCACCGGCTGGACGCTCTCCCCGGTCTTCGCGAGCGCGGCGATGTCCATGTCGAGCGTGTCGGTGCTGCTCAACTCGCTCCGGCTGCGGGGCTGGAGCCCGCCTCGGGTCTGAACCCCTCCGGCGCCCGTTCGGTCTGGAACCTCCCCCCCGCCTATGCCTATCCTCCCGCGGCGAAATGGCTACAACCCGCTGGATCATCGTGGCCGCGCTCGCTTCGACGCCCTGCCTCGTCGGATGCGGCGCGGTGTTTCCCCGCTACACCACCGCGACGCGCGCCGTCCCCGCGGACATGGTCCAGCAGCGCTCCGTGACGCCCCCGCCCGAGGACGTGCGCACGGTGTCGGTGCTCTCCGCGGAGCTTCCCCCGAGCCGCACCGACGGCCAGCCCTGGGACAGCGACGGCGAGCCCGACCTCTACGCCGTCATCCTCCGTGACGGCGCGGAGGTGTACCGCACGCCGGTGGTGCAGAACTCCACCCACCCCGAGTGGCGCGCCGCGGAGATCACGCTGCGGGTGCGCCCGGACAGCGTGTTGCGCTTCGAGCTCTGGGACGACGACGGCATGGTCGACCAGCCGGTGGGCGCGGAGGAGGTCACCGGCGTGCCCTCGTCGGCGCTCGACGGCGGCAACTGGATCATCCGCTTCCAGCGCAACGCCTTCCTTCGGCTGTCGGCCCGCCCCCCGGAAGCCCGCTACGGGATGGGCGTCACCTTCGAGGTGCACGAGGACTACCTCCGCGTCCTGGCCGCCGAGCCCGGAGCGCCCGGCGCCGCCGCGGGGCTGCGGGAGGGCGATCGCATCGTGGCCCTCGACGGCCGCCGCGTGCAGGACCTGGGGGAGATCCAGTCGCACCAGGCGATGGACCGGGCCAGCGTTCGCCCGGTGGTGCTCCGCGTCGAGCGCGATGGATCGTCGCCTTCGACGATCACCGTATCGCCCGGCGCGGTCTACTCCGCCCGCTAGAAGCATCGTAGTGGCGGTGGTGTTCCCGTGACGCGATCGAAGAGACCGATGACGAGGTGTTCAGTGGACCGTTCGATGTGGACGCGATCGGCGCTCGGCGCGTTCGCCCTTTGCTTCACCCTCGCGCCCTCCGCGGCGCGGGCGCAGACCGTGGGGACCGACACCTCCGTCGACGCCCAGACCTGGTGGCCCGCCGCGGGGCCCACGGACCACCTCGCGCTGCGCAGCGCGATGGTCTCCCCCTCCGGCGCCGTGGGCTTCGGTCTGCTGGCCCACGCGATGCGCCAGCCCCTCACGCTTACACCCGTCAGTAATCCAACGGACCGCCGCGCCGCGGTCGACTACGCCATCACCACGGACTTCCTCTGGTCCGTCGGCGTCCTCCGTCGCTTCCAGATCTCCGCGGCGATCCCCGTGGTGCTGGCGCAGTCCGGCGACGGCTCTCGCGCGGTCAACCCCTCCGGCGGGGCGGCGCTCGGCGACACGGCCCTGCGCGACCTGCGCTTCGAGGTCTCCTGGGCCATCGTGCAGCGCGAGCGCACCGCCGACGCCCGGGGCTTCGGGCTCCGGCTCGACCTCGGCGCGGCCATCCCCTTCGGCGACGACAAGGGCTTCAACGGCAGCGGCGGCCCGACCTTCGCCCCGATGGCCGTCATCGACTACCGCGCCCGGCTGCTGTCCGTGACCGCCAACGTCGGCGCCCGGCTGCGCTCCACCTCCGCCATCGCCGACCTCGCGGTGGGCAGCGTCGGGGTGGTGGGCGTCGGCCTCGCAGTGCGCCCGGTGGCGCGCCTCGGGCTCAGCGCGGAGTACCTCACCACGGTGCCCCTGGTGACCCGCGACGGGTACAGCACCACCTTCACCCAGGAACTCTTCGCCGGGCTGCGCTACGCCACCGACGAGGCCGGGGACATCGAGCTCATCGCGGGCGGCGCCGCGCCGTTGACCAGCGCGCCGCTGGTTCCGGCCTGGCGCGCGGTGCTGGGGGTCTCGTATGCGCCGAGGGGCAACGACACCGACCGCGACGGCATCGTCGACGCGGACGACCGCTGCCGCACGCAGGCGGAGGACCGCGACGACTTCGAGGACGACGACGGCTGCCCCGACCCGGACAACGACCAGGACGGGGTGCTCGACGGGAGCGACCGCTGCCGGGACGAGCCCGAGGACGTGGACAACCACGAGGACGCCGACGGCTGCCCCGACCCGGACAACGACGGCGACGAGGTGCTCGACGTCGACGACCAGTGCGTCGACGTGGCGGCGGGCGACCACCCCGACGCCGAGCGCGCGGGGTGCCCCGTCCCCGACACGGACAACGACGGCGTGCTCGACCCGGACGACCGCTGCGTGGACGTGGCGCGCGGCGAGCGGTCCGACCCCGACCGGGCGGGCTGCCCGCTGCCCGACGCCGACCGCGACGGCGTGGCCGACGCCGCCGACCTGTGCCCGGACGTCCCCGCCGGGGCGGTGGCCGATCGCTTCCGCGCCGGGTGCCCCGACACGGACCCCGACCGCGACGGCGTGACGGGCGCGGCGGACCGATGCGCCGACCAGCCGGAGACCATCAACGGCCTAGAGGACGCCGACGGCTGCCCCGACGCCGGCCCCGAGCGCGTGACCTGGGACCCCACCGGCGAGACGCTCCGCTTCGCCGTCCGGGTGGCCGTGGCGCCTCGCGCGCAGACCGTCTCTCCCGCCGTCCGCGCGCTGCTCCAGCAGGCCGCCCAGCGCATCCGCGCCCGTGGCGGTGAGGTCGCCCGGGTGCTCGTCGACGTGACGCCGGGCGTCGGTCCGGCCGCGCAGATCGAGGCCGTGCGCCAGGCGCAGGTGATCGCCGACGTGCTCATCGGCGAGCGCGTCCCCCAGCGGCTCGTGCTGCCCCGCGTGGCGCCTCGCCCGGCTCCCCGCCCCGGGGCGCCGCGGGTCGTCGTCCCGGCGCTCCTCCCGGGGAGCGTCACGATCCACATCGAGGCCCGCGCCCCCGTCGCGCGCTGATCCATCGCCCGCGCGCGGTGGCCAAGGGCTGCGCGCTGTGCGTATCCTCGCGACCGCCCACCAGCACCCCCCATGCAGAACCTCTCCCGCTCGTTGAAGGTCGGCGCGCTGCTGGTGGCCGCGGTCATCGCCTCCTTCGTCCTCTGGCGCACCCTCTTCAAGGGGCAGGGCACCGGCGACGGCTACCGGCTCTACGCGATGTTCGACGACGCGGCGGGCCTCGTGCCCCGATCGCGGGTGGTCACCGCCGGCATCGCCATCGGCGAGATCGAGCGCATCCAGCTCGAGAACGGCCGCGCCCGGGTGACCATCCGGGTGCAGGGAGACATTGCGGTGTACCGCAACGCCACCATCGCGCGGCGGGCGGTGTCGATCCTCGGGGAGTTCGTGCTGGTGGTGGCGCCGGGCAACGCGACCACGCCCAGGCTGCGCTCCGGCGACCGGATCAACACGGTCTTCGAGGGCACCAACACCGACGACATCATGAGAAACGTCGCGGCCATCACCCGCGACGTAGGCCGGGTGACCGAGCGGCTCGCCGCGGCCATCGGCAACGAGACCGGCCAGCGGGAGATCGCGGACACCATCCGCAACGTGAGCGAGCTCACCGCGGCGATCAACCGCACGGTGCAGCAGAACGCCGACGTGGTGACGCACACCCTGGCCTCGGTCGACCGCATCACCACGCAGGGCGGCCCCGAGATCCAGGCGATGCTGTCCAACCTCCGGGTGTCGACCGACCGCCTCGCGCAGATTCTCGGCCGCGACCAGCCGCAGGACCAGAACACCGTCACCGAGACCCAGGAGGCCATCCGCAACATCGCCTCCGCCTCTCGCGAGCTGCGGCAGACCCTGGAGCACCTCAACTCCACCACCGGCGCCGTCGACCGGGGCGAGGGGAGCCTCGGCCGCCTCGTGCGCGACGAGACCCTCATCGACGAGGTGCAGGGCACGGTGCAGTCGATCAACGACTTCGTGGGCCCCATCTCGCGGCTGCAGACCATCGTGGGACTGCGCAGCGAGTACAGCTTCATCTCCAACACCCTGCGCAGCACCGTCGAGGTGCGGCTCCAGCCGCGCGAGGACAAGTACTACCTGCTGGAGTTCATCGACGACCCGCGAGGCTTCACCCGCAACATCAGCACGGTCACCGACACGACCGACCCGACGATGACCGCGCACGTCCGCAGCAGCCAGCGGGTCACCACCGACGCCTTCCGCTTCAGCCTGATGTTCGCCCGGCGCCTCGGGCCCGCGACCTTCCGCTTCGGCATCAAGGAGTCGAGCGGAGGGCTCGGGCTCGACCTGCACCTCCTCGACAACGCCCTCGAGGTGCGCACCGACGTCTTCGCCTTCGGGGAGAACACCTACCCCAGGCTCCGCATCGCCGCGGCGATCAACGTGTTGCAGCGCGCCTGGCTCATCGGCGGCGTGGACGACGTCTTCAACGGCGACCGCTTCGACTACTTCCTCGGCGCGCAGCTCCGCTTCAACGACGAGGACCTCAAGTCGATCCTCCCCTTCGCGGGCGGGCTCGCCGGCGGCGGGCGCTGAGCCCCCTCTACCGGGCCTGGTCTTCGCGACGACGACGGCGCAGCAGCGCGAGGGCCCCGAGGCCCAGCGCCCACCAGCGGCCTCCCCCGGTCGTCGACCCGGCCGCGCGGCAGCCGCAGCCCTCCGCGGGCTGCTCGTAGAGCACCTCGCCGCCGTCGCCCTCGCCCGCGTCGTCGGTCACCGCCGCGTCGTCGGCTTCGCCGCCGGAGTCTCGCGCCGTCCCGCTGTCGACCCTCGCGGTGCCCGAGTCTCGGGTCGAGAGCGGGTCGTAGGCCTCGCCGACCAGCCGGAGCATCACGGTCGGAACCGACGGTGACGAGGTGGCGATGAGGAAGTCGGACTCGTAGGGGCCCTCGCGCGTGGGCGTGAAGCGCACCGAGAGGGGACGGGTGGCGCCGCCGTTGACGCAGAGCGGGTCGGTGGCGACCTCGAAGGCGGGCTCGGTCGGAGCGGAGGGGGTGAAGAGCACCGTGGCCCGACCGGGGTTGCTCAGGGTGATGACCTCGCGGCCCTGGCGACCGAGCTGGATGCGACCGAGGTCGACCCGGTACTCGGGCATGGTCGCGGCGCCGGGGAGCGTCAGCCGGATGCTCCGGTCGACGGACATCTGCTGCTCCATCGAGCTCGCGAAGGGCACCGCGCCGTTGAACAGCGTGTCGCGCCGGGTCGAGCAGATCACGCTCACGCACACCCGGTACTCCGCCTCGACCCGGATGCGCAGCGAGCCGACGTAGCGCAGGGTGCCGTTCCAGGTGGCGGGGAGGTTCATGTCGCCGTTGGCCGTCGGCGCGACGTCGGCCTCGGGCATCGCCTCGGTGATGGCGCTCATCGCCTGCGGGAAGGAGATCTCGCGGGTGCGCACCGTGGTGGTGAGCTCGTAGCTCCCGAACACCCGGTAGTGCACGGTGTTGAGCACCGGGACGTTGTTGAGGTCGCCCTCGCGAATCAGTCGCTCGCTCGCGGTGACCCTCACCGCCGTGGGCTCGGGCTGCCACGCCCACGGCGTGAACATCGACATCCCGCGCTCGCTGCGGTCGGCCATGCCCACCCAGGCGTCGATGGGCACCGGGATCGCGAGGCCGAACAGGCGGAGCGTCGCCTGGAGGCGCAGCCCGTACTGCACCGTGAGGCGCCCCCCGTTGGGGGTGCCGATCGCGCTCACCCGCATGAACGGCGGCCACCGGGTGCGCAGCTCGCCCGGCATGTTCCAGTCGTAGTCGCCCTGGAGCAGCAGGTTGTAGTCGAGGCCGAAGTTGGTCGCGCCGAGCGTGCCGCGGAAGCCCGGGCCGAAGTCCACCTCGCCGCGGGCGGAGAACGCCATCGGCGTCGCCGCGGCCCGCACCGCGCACACCGGGTCGTCGGCCAGGGCCGTGACAGGATATGACCACAGTCCGGCGCCGAAGGAGGCCAGACACACCACGGCCCGAGTCGATGGGAAGCGCGCGCTCATCGTGGGAGACTCTATCACGATGGCCTCCGCTGACGGCCCTCGCGCACGACCGTGACTGACGCCGATCTGTCCGCCCCCCCGCCGCCCGAAGCCCCCTGGACGCTGCCCTTCGCGCAGTGCCCCTTCGCGCTGCTCGACTGCGAGATGACCGGGCTCGACCCCGAGCGGGACGCGCTGCTGGAGGTCGCCGTCGCCCGCGTCGTCGGGGGCGCGGTGGTCGAACTCTACTCCACCCTGGTGCACACCGAGGCCCCCATCGCCTCGGCCGCGGCGGCGCTCCACGGCATCGACGCCGCCGCGCTCTCCGGGGCTCCTTCCTTCGCCGAGGTCGCGCCCCGGCTCGCGGCGATGCTCGACGGGGCGGTGCCGGTGATGCACGGGGTCGAGCTCGACGTGCGCTTCCTCGACCGGGCCTTCACCGCGGCCGGATCGCCCCGCCGCGTAGGCCCGGCGCTCGACACCCTGCGCCTCGCCCGCCGCGCGCTTCACGCCCGGCAGTACAACCTCACCTCGCTCTGCACCTCGCTGGGCTTCGCTCCGGTGCGGTGGCACCGCGCGGCCGAGGACGTGCGAGCCCTTCACCCGCTCTTCAACCGCCTGTGCGCGGCGCTCGATCCGGTCGACGCCATGGACCTCTGGCAGGTGCGCGCCGCCGACGGGAGGGTGCAGGTGCGCTCCGGCATCGAGCGGGCGCTGGCCGCGGCGGCGGGCTCGCCGAGGCCCATCCGGCTGATCGTGCGCACGCCGGGGCACGCGGAGCGGGAGATGCGGGTGAGGGTGCTCTGGTATCGATCGCCCCACGTGGGGCTCGCGTCGGCGGGGCAGGGGGTGGTCCCGGCGATCCTCCGGGCCGACCGGGTGCTCCGCGTGCCCGGCTGAGCCGCTCGGAGCGCGTCCCCGACCGCTCGCCCGTCGCAGGGTGCCCGGTGGTCCCCCGGCGGGTATGGTCGGGCCCGTACCTTCGATGAGAGAGCCGACCCTCGACCTCGTGGCGCTGATTCGCGACACCCTCCGCGAGGCGATGCGCTCGTGGCGGCTGCCCGCGACGCTGGTGCTGGGCATCGGCTTCGGGGTGCTGGAGGCCGAGGCCACGCAGCGCGACGTCGCCCTGCTCTTCGGCCCCTTCGCGGCGCTCTACACCCTGCTCCTCGGTCCGCTCCCGTGGCGCGCGCTGCTGCCGCTGGAGGAGGACGGGCGCCGCGGGGAGAAGCTCGTCCGCGCCCTCTTCGCCCTCGCCGTCGCGACCGCGCTCTTCTCGGGGCTGGTCACCCTCTACCGGGGCTTCGCGGGGGCGGTGCACATCTACCGGGTCTACGCGATGGGGCAGCCGAGGGAGGTGCTCGTGGCCTGGCTGCTCTTCCTCATCGGGGGCTGGGGCCTCGCTCGGGACATCCAGCTCGAGCAGCGCCTCGACCGCACCCTCGGGTCGCACCAGCGCCTGGCCGCGCAGCTCGCCGCCGCGCAGCTCGACGCCCTGCGCGCCGACCTCGACCCGCACTTCCTCTTCAACGCGCTCAACGCCATCGCGAGCCAGTGCGCGAGCGACCCGGTCGCCGCGGAGGACAACGTCGTGCGCCTCTCGACGCTGCTGCGCGCGGTGCTCGACACCCGGCAGCTCGCGCTGCACCCGCTCGACGACGAGCTCGCGCTGGCGCGGGACTACACCGGGCTGCTTCAGGCGAGGTACCCCTCGATGCGGGTGTCCATCGAGCGCGACGACGACCTCGCGTCGGTGGACGTCCCGCCGCTGGTGCTCCAGCCGCTGCTGGAGAACGCCGTGCGCCACGGGCGGGTGAGCGACGGGACCATCACGGTGACGGCGCGCTCCCGGGACGACGACCTGGTGCTCACGGTGCGCAGCCCCGGGGCCTTCGACGGCCCGCGGGCGGGCGGCCTGGGCCTCGACCTGGTGACCCGGCGCGTGGCGCTGGCGTGGGGCGAGCGGGGGAATTTCTCCATCGTCGCCGAGGCGGCGATGACGGTGGCGACGGTGACCGCGCGCGGGGTGCTGCGCGTCGGTGGGAGGTAACGGACCAATGACGGCACGCGCGGTGATCATCGACGACGAGCTGCCCGCGAGGCAGCGCCTGGGGCGCCTCATCCGGGAGGGCCTCGGCGAGCGGGTGACGGTGGTGGGCGAGGCGAGCGACGGCGAGGCGGGGCTCGCGCTCATCGAGCAGGAGGGCCCCGACCTGGCCTTCGTCGACGTGCAGATGCCCGGCATGGACGGCATCGCCATGGTGGCGCACATCCTCGCCCCGGCGCCCTACGTGATCTTCACGACGGCGCATGACCGGTACGCCCTCAACGCCTTCGACGCGGGCGCCATCGACTACCTGCTCAAGCCCTTCGACGCCGCCCGGCTGGCCCGCGCCGTGGCCCGCGCCGAGTCGCTCGGGATGCGAGCCCGCGCCGAGGAGGTGCTGGCTCCGCTGCGCTCGCCGGTGAGCGCGCCGCGCCCGCTGGCCGACCGGCTGCCGGTGAGCGTGTCGGGCCGCACGCTGCTGGTGCCGGTGGCGGAGATCTCGCACTGCGTGGTCGAGCACGAGCTGGTGACGGTGCACACGCTCAAGGGCAGCCACACGACGGACTACACCCTCGCGGCGCTGGAGGCGCGGCTCGACACGACGCGCTTCTTCCGCGCGCACCGGGCGCTGCTGGTGAACCTCGACCACGTCGCGGTCATCGACGACATGGCGGGGGGAAGGGCGGTGCTGGTCACGCACGCCGGAGAGCGGCTGGTGGTGTCGCGGCAGTCGTCGCGGAGGCTGAGGCAGCTCCTGCAGGTCTGACGCGGAGGGCGGAGAGGGAAGGGGAGGTACTAGGCGCGCGTCGAGTCGTTGGCGGAGGGCGCCAGGGTGAGGCCCTCGGCGGAGAGGCGGGCGAGCACCGCGGCCTCGGCGCGAAGCCAGTCGGCGAAGGGGCTGCCGTTGCGGAGCCCGCGGGCCAGCGCGAGCGCGTGGGCCTCGGCGCGCACGATCGACTCGAACTCCGCGCGGTCGATGGTGCGCAGCGGAGCGGCGACCGGAGCGGCGACCGGAGCGGCGACCTGAGCGGCGACCGGAGCGGCGACCGGAGCGGCGACCGGAGCGGCGACCGGAGCGGCGACCGGCTGCGGGGTCTTGCTGGACGCCTTCTTCGTGGGCTTCTCGGCGGCCGCGGGAGCGGCCTTCTTCGTGGGCTTCTCGGCGGTCGCGGGAGCGGCCTTCTTCGAGGGCTTCTTGGCGGGCGCGGGGGCGGTCTTCTTGCTCATCGGGTGGACTCTGATTTCTCTCTTGCGCGCGGGGCGCCGCACCCTTCGCTGGAGGGGTGAAGTCGTCGCCCGCGCCCGGAGGAGGGAGGTAGAACCACGAGGGCGCGATCCCGTCAAAGGTCGAAGCGTGGCGGATGCGACGCCCCGTTGCGATCCCCGCCGCTCCGCTGCGACCATCGGAGACCCCCGATGCCCTCCCTCGTCGCCTCTGCGCCTCGCGCCCTCTTCGCCCTGATGGCCCTCTCGGCCTGCCACTCGCAGACCCAGCCCACCGACGCGGCCGCCCTCACCGTCGACGTGCCGGCGGCCCCGCTCGATGTCTCCCCCGATGTCCCGGTCGATGCCCCGGTCGACGTGCCCCCCGCGACCTGCGGAGCGTCGAGCCCCGCGGCGGTCGCGGCCTGCGTCCGTGAGGCCGACCTCATGCGCGACCTCACTCAGATCGCCGCGCCGAGGCCTCCCTCGAGCGCCCACCACGACGCGGTGCGCGACCTCTGCGCCGAGCGCTTCGCCGCGCTGGGCTACACCGTGGAGCGCTTCGACTACGGGACGGGGGTGAACGTCCTCGGGGTGAAGACCGGCGCCGACGCGTCGGCCCCGCGCGTGATCGTCTCGGCCCACTACGACCACGTCTCCACGTGCCCCGGGGCGGACGACAACGGCAGCGGCGTGGCGGGGGTGCTCGAGGCCGCGCGCCTGCTCTCGACGGGCCGCTACCAGCGCACGCTGGTCGTCGCGTGCTGGGACGAGGAGGAGCGCGGGCTCGTCGGCTCGCAGGCCTACGCGCGCAGGGCGCAGGCCGCGGGCGAAGCCGTCGCGGTGGCCTACGTCTTCGAGATGATCGGGTACCGCTCGACGGAGCCCGAGAGCCAGCGGCTTCCGACGGGCCTCAACCTGGTCTTCCCCCGGCAGTCGGCGCAGATCCGCGAGAACGACAACCGCGGGGACTTCATCACCCTCATCGCCGACGAGGGCGCCCGCGCTCCGGTCGCGGCGATGGAGCGCGCTGCCGCAGCCCTGTCGCTGCCCTCGATCTCGCTCTCGCTCTCGGCGGCGCAGACCCGCTCTGCCCTCTACGGCGACCTCCAGCGCTCGGACCACGCGCCCTTCTGGGCCGCCGGGTACCCCGCGATACAGATCACGGACACCGCGGAGTTTCGCAATCCCCGCTACCACTGCCGCAGCGGTCAGGACACCGTCGAGTCCATCGTTCCGGGCTTCATGCGGGCGGTGGTGCAGGCCACGGTCGCGTCCGCCGCGGAGACGCTCGGGCTACTGCCGTGACGGGCTGAGCGCCGCCCTCGCCGCGCCCCGCAGCCCGAGGGACTCGTCGGTCACCACCCAGACGGGCACCGCCTCCGCGACCGGGCGCATCCGCCCCTTGTCGACGAAGGCCTCGAGAAAGCCTCCCCCCGCCAGCCTCGGCAGCACCTTCGGGGCGATGCCGCCCGCCAGGAACACCCCGCCGTACGCCATCACCTGGATCGCCACGTCGCCCGCCTCCGCGCCGTAGGCCGCCAGGAAGAGGTCGAGCGTCGCGCCGCAGAGCGGGTCGCTCCCGTCCACCGCGTGCTGTCCGATGACGGCCCCCGGGTCCTCGCGCTCCATCCTCGCGCGCACCTCGGGCGACTCCGGCAGCCCCTCCTCGTCGCGCAGGAAGCGATAGATGTCCCGCAGCCCGAGGCCCGACACCACGCGCTCGACGGAGACCCTCCCCCCGAGCGTACGGCGCATCCACCCGAGCAGGCGGTCGTCGCGCTCGTCGCGGGGCGAGAAGCCCTTGTGCCCCCCTTCGCCGGGCAGCACCTGCGGACCGTCGGCGGTCATGACCACCATCGCCTCGCCCAGGCCCGTCCCGGCGCCGAGGACCACGCGCGGCGCGGACTCGTCGAAGCGCCCCCGTTGGAGCCGAACCCTCGTGGCGTCGGTGAGCGCCAGCGTCCCCCAGGCGGCCGCGGCGAAGTCGTTGAGCAGCCGCACCGAGCGCAGCCCCGTGGCCGCCGCCAGGGCGTCGCCGTCGAGGCTCCACGGGAGGTTGGTGGTCTGGCACCGGTTGCCTGCGACCGGACCGGCGACCGCCAGCGAGGCCTCGCTCACCGGCGTGGCGGCGCGGGAGAGCCAGTCGCGGACGAGGGCGTCGAGGTCGGGCGCCGAGGCGCTGGCGTAGCGGCGCTCGTCGGAGAGGGAGATCGCGCCGTCAGGGGCGATCGAGGCGAGCGCGAGGCGGGTGGAGGTTCCTCCGATGTCGCCGACGAGGAGGCGCATGGGCGGTCAGAAGGGCGCCATGCCCGAAGGCGCCGCGGGGATCGACCCCAGGTCGGTGGCCTTCGCGGAGCGGGCGAGGGGATGGCCCTCGCGCACCAGCACCAGCCAGATGCCCAGCACCGAGAGCACCTCCGGCGAGAGCGAGCGGTAGGGCTCCGCGAGGGAGTCCCGCAGCTTCGCCACGCGCTCGGTCGAGATGCGCCGCGTCGCCGAGACATGCACCGGGGTGAACCCGTACTGCTGCGCCACGTCGAGGTACCCCTGGGCGCGCACCCGGTTGGGCTCGCCGATGTGCGTGGTGAGCGAGCGGTAGAGCCGCTCCGGGAAGAGCAGGAAGTCCAGCTCGTGGTCCCACTCGAAGCCGTGGCTCCGCAGGTCGATCTTGTGGATGAGCACCGCGTCGTCGGTGGTCAGCTCGCGCAGCTCGCGGTGCAGCGCCTCGAGGTCGCGCACGTGCTCGAGCACCGCCCGGGAGATCACCAGGTCGTAGCGCCTCCCGGTGGCCTTCAGCGAGCTGGCGTCGTGGTGCACCCGGCCGCCGGCGAGCAGCTCGTCGACCCTCGACGGGTCTTCGCCCGCACGCTTGAGTAGATCCTCGTAGAGCGCCCGCAGCCTCGAAGGGTCGCGGGTCTGCAGGTCGAAGGCGTCGTAGCCGTCGACGCTGAGGGCGCCGCGGCCCCGGGCCAGCATGGCCACCGCGCGGGTGTTGCCGGGCCCGAGCTCGAGCACCGTGCGACCAGCGAAGAGCGCGGCCTCGTGGCCGTCGCCCTCGCACACCCCCGAGTGCGCCGCGATGCGCTCGTAGTCCTCCACCACCCCTTCGAAGTAGTCGAGGGCGGCCTCCCCCTCCGCGTCGGCGCCGCGCCCGGTCACGTTGCCCAGGCGCATGAGCCCGTTGGCCAGCGCGGGCGCGTGTCGGAAGGCGAGGTTTCGTCCGAGGAGATAGCCCGTTACCGCGCCCATCCACAGCAGCTTTGTCGGTCGGATTCCGGTCACGCGGCCCGTATAACCCAATCCCCCTCCACTCGCGATAGAACCAGCGTCCACCCCACGATGCCCCCCACCGACTGGTTTTCCCCTCTGCTGCGCCCCGAGCTCGCCGGGCTCACGGCCTACGCCCCGGCGCCGGTTCCCGCGGGCTCGGTGCGCCTCGACGCCAACGAGTCGCCCTGGGCGCTGCCCCCGGAGGCCCGCGCCTCCCTCTCGGCCGCGCTCGCCCGGGTCGAGCTCCACCGCTACCCCGACGTGCGCGCCACGGCGCTGCGCGAGGCCATCGCGTCCGCGGAGGGCGTCCACCCCGACTCGCTGGTGCTCGGCTGCGGCTCCGACGAGGTCATCGGCCTGCTGCTCAACGCCCTCGCGGCCCCGCGCCCGGGCGCCGAGCGCGCCGCGGTGCTCTTCCCCACGCCGACCTTCGTCATGTACCGCCAGACGGCCCTCTCGCTCGGGATGCGCCCTCACGGGGTCGCGCTCGACGAGTCCTTCGACCTCGCGCTCGACCCGCTGCGCGAGCAGCTCCGCCTCCACCGCCCCAACGTCGTCTTCCTCGCCTCGCCCAACAACCCCACCGGGACCCTCTTCTCCCGCGATCGCCTGGAGTCGGTCCTCTCGGAGACCGGCGACACCCTCGTGGTGCTCGACGAGGCCTACGCGGCCTTCTCGGGCGTGCGCTACGGCGACCTCTGCGAGCGCTTCCCCCACGCCGCGCGGCTGCAGACCCTCTCCAAGGTCGGCCTCGCGGCGCTGCGCGTGGGCTGGGCCATCCTCCCGACGGCTCTCGCCGCGGCGGTGGAGAAGGTGCGCCAGCCCTACAACCTCAACGCCCTCTCCCAGGCCGCCGCGGTGCACTGCCTCACCGAGCTTCGCCCCGAGGTCGACGCCGCGGTGCAGCGCGTGGTGGCCGAGCGCGCCAGGGTCGAGGCCCTGCTGCTCGCCATCGACGGGCTGGAGGTGACGCCCTCCGCCGCCAACTTCTGGTGGATCGCCGTGCCCGACTCCGCGGCCAGGGTGTCCGCCGCGATGCGCGACCGGGGCGTGGTGGTGCGCTCGTTTCACGCCCACGGCGGGGCGCTCACCAGGCGCCTCCGCATCACCGTCGGAACCCCGTCGGAGAACGACCGGATGCTGGAGGCCCTGCGGGCGTCGCTCTGAGCGGGAGGGGCGTAGCGCTGCCTTGACGTGGCGCGCCGGATGGCTTGTGCTCCCGGCCTGATGGTGCACCCGAACGACGCGTCGAAGACCGATGACCTGATCGGTCCGACAGCCTTCGGGAAGTACACCATCTTCGCGCGGCTGGGCTCCGGCGGCATGGCCGACGCGCTGCTGGCGATGCTCCACGGCGACCTCGGCTTCCAGAAGCTGGTGGTTCTCAAGCGCATGCACTCGTCGCTGGGGCGCGACTCGCATTTCGTGCGGATGTTCCTCGACGAGGCGAGGCTCGCGGCGCGGCTGAGCCACCCCAACGTGGTGGCCACGAGCGAGGTCGGCGAGACCGACGGTCAGTACTTCATCGCGATGGAGTACCTGGAGGGACTCTCCCTCGACCGCATCGTGCGGAAGTACATCAAGCTCGGCGGGGGCATCCCCCTGGGCTTCCTCTTCCGGGTGCTCTGCGACTCGCTGGAGGGCCTCCACTACGCCCACGAGCTGAGGGATTTCGGCGGTCAGCCGCTCGGGGTGGTGCACCGCGACGTGACCCCGTCCAACCTCTTCGTGACCTCCGACGGCATGGCCAAGGTGCTGGACTTCGGCATCGCCAAGGCCGCCACGCAGGACGAGGCGACGCGCACCGGCATGCTCAAGGGCAAGCTGGCGTACATGTCCCCGGAGCAGTTCTACAGCGACCCGGTCGACCGCCGCGCGGACCTCTGGTCGATGGGCGTGCTGCTCTGGGAGATGGTCACCGGCCGCAGGCTCTTCAAGGGCTCCAACGACGCGGTCACCTACCAGAACATCGTCAGCATGACGATCCCGTCGGTCGGCGAGTACCGGCCCGACGCACCGGCGACCATCGACGAGGTCATCCACTACGCGCTGCAGCGCGACCGCGACCAGCGCTACCAGGACGCCGAGTCGATGCGCCGCGACATGGAGCGCATCCTCCACGCGTCCTTCGGGGGCTTCTCCCGCGCCGACGTCGCCAGCCTGCTGCGGGTGACCTTCGGCGAGGTGCTGGAGGAGAACCGCGAGACCATTCGGGCCTTCGCGAGCCCGGCGCCTCCCCGCTCCAACGCGGTCTATGGGATGTCGTCCGCCGGGGAGATCCGCGCCGGGGCGGGGATGACCTTCCCCCCGACCGCGTCGCAGGTCGACCCTCGCGCCCTCGGCATCGCGCCCTCTCCGGGCGCCGCGACGCCGCAGCCCCGAGCGCACCGCCCGCCCGCCAGGACCCTGCTCGATCCGCCGGACCCCGTCTCCGACGCGGTGACCCTGCTGGAGCCCCCTCCGGCGCGACCGCCCGCCGACAACAACGACACGCAGACCGACGTCGGCCGCATGAGCGACCCCTTCGCGTCGATTCCTCCCGACCCGATACCCGCCGCCGCGCCGCTGCCCAGGCAGCACCCGACGCCGCTCCTCGGCACCCCTCGGATGCCCGACCCCAACGCGCCCCTGCCCCCGCCGACGGTGAACATCCCTCCCACCATGGCCGTGCCCCCTTCGGCGCTCCCCTCGCAGCCGCCGATGATGGCCCCCCCGATGCCCCGCGTGTCGGGCCTCGCTCCCGCCGACGAGCGCTACTCCGCCGCGCAGCGCCCCACGGTGATGCTCCCGCCGAAGCAGGGCAGGGTCGAGACGATGCTCGGGTGGCTGCTGCTGCTGGTGGTGGTGGCCGTCCTCAGCGCCGCGATCTACAGCCGATGGGACTGGATCCGCTCGGCCGGGGGCGCCCTCCTCCGCAACGAGCCCGCCCCGGCGACCTACGTCGGCACCTTCCGGCTGCGCATCACCAGCGACCCCAACCACGCCCGGGTCTTCGAGAACGACCAGGAGATCGGCGCCACGCCCTTCGAGCTGGTGATCCACCGGGCCCAGGTGGTGCGGCAGCCGAGGCAGTTCGTGCTGCGCGCCCCGGGGCGCCAGTCCGTCGCGGTGGTGCAGTCCAACACGCTCCAGGCCGCGACCGCGGTGCACGTCCCGATGCCCGCCCTCGCTCCCGCGCCCGCTCCCGCGCCGGCCCCCCGGCGGCGCTGACCCGCCCGGAGGGCCTCCCGACACCCCCACTTGCGCGGGCCGCGGGCGTCGTGCGATTCGCCCGCTCAACCCTATGAGCACCCCCAGGACCATCGTCAGCACCGAGGCCGCCCCGAAGGCCATCGGCCCGTACTCCCAGGCCGTCGTGGCCAATGGCTTCGTCTTCTGCTCGGGGCAGATCCCGCTCGACCCGGCCACCGGACAGCTCGTGGGCGACACCATCGAGGCGCAGACCGAGCGCGTGCTCCAGAACCTCGACGCCGTCCTGCGCGCCGCGGGCACCGACCTCGCCCACGCCGTGCGCACCACCATCTTCCTCCAGGACCTCTCGGACTTCGCCGCCGTCAACGCGGTCTACGCCCTGCATTTCCCGAGCGATCCTCCCGCCCGCGCGACGGTGCAGGTCTCCCGCCTGCCGCGCGACGTGAAGGTCGAGATCGACCTCATCGCGGTGCTGCCTTGAGCTCGCTGACCCAGCAGCTCGCCTTCGCGGGAGAGCCCTCGTACGTGTCGTCGCCGACCGCGACGTCGGTGCAGTTCCTGGTGCACACGCGGCTGCTGCCCTCCGGGTCGCTGGCGTGCACCCGGGTGCTGCTCGACCCGTGGGCCATCCACGACGTGGAGTTCGACGAGAGTTCTCGCACCAAGATCCGCGCTGAGTTCGAGCGCGTGCTGCGGGAGCTCAAGGTGCGAATGGTCCCGGTGTCGCAGGACTACGTCGCCGCGCGCATCCACGAGGCGATGGCCGCCCACGCGCTCTCGGGCAAGACGCTCACGCCCACGGCGCAGCGCGCGCTGGGGATGATCCCGAAGCCCGCCGGGGTGGTGGCGCACCCGGCGAAGGTGCTCTCCCCGGTGGCCGACGCCGCCGAGCGGGTCGAGCGCTCCCTCGCGCTGCACACCGAGCCCGAGGTGAACCCGCTGCTCCCCAGCAAGGAGGAGATCGACGCCGTCGGCGACTACGTGGCGAAGCGCACCGCCGCGGGCGCCGAGCCCGAGGTCACCATCGGCTTCGTCGACCCGACCATCAGGGCACTGCGAGAGGGCATCGACGTGGCGTGCACCCGGGCGACGCTCGACCGGCTCGCGACGCAGCTCCGGGACGTGGCGCTGGTGTTCGCCGCGACGCGCCGCCCGGAGCAGGCGCTCGACGCCGTGGCCGTGGCCGACGCCCTCGACGCGGCGGGCGAGGGGGCGACGCCGCCCGACCAGATCCCCTTCGTGTTCGGGCTCTTCTACAAGTTCGCGCTGGTGCAGCGCGAGTACGCCAAGGCCCAGGGCCCCTCGAAGTAGGTCCGGGGCCTCGCTCGCTCCGAACGCCCGTGAAATCCCGTGGTCTTGACTTCGATACATACGGCATATATGTATTCTGTCGTTAAGCCTGAGAGGAGGCGATTCGCATGGCGGAGATCACCGGGTTCGGTCCCTTTCGTCACCTTCGCGCGGAGAGCGCGAGCCACGTGCTGCACTACCAGGGAGCCAAACTCCGACGGAGCGGTCGGGCGCTCTCGTTCTGGTTCTCTTCCTGGTCGGCGAGCCTCGCGGAGGTTCCGCTCGACGACCGCGAGGCGGCGATGGCCTTCCACGGCCGCACCGCCGACTTCCAGGACGTGCTGGTGCAGGGCAGCCTCACCTGGCGCATCGTCGACCCGGTGCAGGCCGCGCAGCGGGTGGACTTCTCCATCGATCCGAGGAAGGGCGTGCACCTGAAGCAGCCGCTGGAGAAGCTGGCCGCGGCGCTCTCGCAGATCGCCCAGCAGCACGCCGTGGCGAGGGTGCAGTCGGCCCCCTTGCGTGAGCTTCTGGCGATGGGCCCCGAGCCGCTGCGGCTCGCCATCGAGAAGGGCATCGGGGGCGCCGGGCTGCTCGCCGACGTCGGGGTCGAGCTGGTGGCGGTGCGGGTCGAGCCGGTGCGCCCCGAGGCCGAGGTCGAGCGGGCGCTGGAGGCCCCCTCGCGAGAGCGGGTGCAGGAGGAGGCCGACGAGGCGGCGTTTCGCCGACGGGCGCAGGCCGTCGACAAGGAGCGCGCCATCCAGGAGAACGAGCTCGCCAACCAGATCGAGCTGGCGAAGCGGGAGACGCAGCTCATCGAGCAGCGGGGCAACAACGCCCGTCGCGAGGCGACGGAGAAGGCCGAGGCCGACCGCATCGCCGTCGAGTCGAAGGCCGCGCAGTCGAGGATGGAGTCCGCGGCGAGGGCCGAGGCGCTCACCGCCGTCGAGGGCGCGCGGCTGGCGCTCGATCGGGAGCGCATGGAGTTCCAGCGCACGATGCCGCCGACGGTGCTCATCGCGCTGGCCGCCCAGGAGCTCGCGACCAAGCTCCAGCGCATCGAGCACCTCACCATCACCCCCGACATGCTCTCGCCCCTGCTCTCGGCGCTCACCGATCGGACGGCGGCCGCGCCGGGCCCGCGGTGAGCACCGTCGCTCCCAGGGTGGTCGTGGTCACCCGACCCACCGAGTACGAGGCCCTGCTCGTGCGCCATGGCACCCGGGAGCAGGCGCGCTTCTTCCTCGAGCGACGGGGGCGTTCGCTCGACGAGCTCGACGAGCGCCACCGACGTCGGGAGGCCTCGCTGGGGGTGGTGTCGGCGGCGATCCCCGGGCGCTGGCGACGGGCGCGCATCGACCGGGCCGACCTGAGCCGCTTCGTCTTCGGCCCCGAAGACGTGGTGGTGGTGGTGGGCCAGGACGGACTGGTCGCCAACGTGGCCAAGTACCTCCGAGGGCAGCGGGTGCTGGGGGTCAACCCCGACCCGAGGAGCTACGACGGCGTGCTGGCGTCGCACCCCGCGGAGGCCGTCGGAGACCTGCTCCCCGGCGCCTCGACGGGGGCGGGCAAGGTCGAGGTGCGGACGATGGTCTCGGCGCGCCTCGACGACGGTCAGCGTCTGCTGGCACTCAACGAGGTCTTCATCGGGCACCGCACGCACCAGTCGGCGCGCTACCGGGTGGAGGGCCCGGCGGGCGACGAGGCGCAGTCGTCGTCGGGGGTCATCGTCACCACCGGGACGGGCGCCACGGGGTGGGCGCGATCGATCGCGAGGCAGCGGGCGGACAAGGTGCCGCTTCCGGGCCCCACCGAGCGGCGCCTCGCGTTCTTCGTGCGCGAGCCCTTCCCCAGCGTCTCGACCGGGACCTCCCTGGAGTCCGGCTCCGTCGTCGAGGGCGCGACGCTCGCGCTGCGCTCGGAGATGGACGAGCGAGGGACCGTCTTTGGCGACGGCATCGAGGACGACCGCCTGGAGTTCGGCTGGGGCCTGCGCGTGGAGGTCGGCGTCGCCGCGGAGCGCTTGCACCTCGTGCGCGGCTGACGCTAACCCTCTCCGCCGCGATGACGAAGAAGCCACGAGAGAGCGCCGCCGAGGGGGAGTCGGAGTTCCTCGCGAGCTACGACCCGTCGAAGTACGAGCGCTTCTCCGTGGCCGTCGACGTGGTGCTGGTGGCGGCCTTCGAGGGCGACCTCTCGACGCTGCTCGTCCCCCGCGACGAGCACCCCTTCAAGGGCCAGCACGCGCTCCCCGGAGGCTTTCTTCGCAAGGACGAGACCCTGGAGGAGGCCGCGACCCGGGTGCTCCAGAGCAAGGCCAGCCTCTCGGGCGTCTTCCTGGAGCAGCTCTACACCTTCGGCGAGCCCAGGCGCGACCCTCGCACCCGCGTGATCTCCGTCGCGTACTACGCGCTCGTCGACGAGGCGCGCTTCCGGGCGGCGGGTGAGCGGTCGGTGCGCACCGGGCGCATCCGGGTGCCCTGGGAGGGGGAGACCGGCGGGCCGGTGAAGGTCGTCGACGAGAAGGGCCGCGCGCTGCCGCTGGCCTTCGACCACGCGGACATCGTCGGGATGGCCGTGAAGCGGCTGCGCGGCAAGCTCGACTACGCCCCGGTGGGCTTCCAGCTTCTGGGAGAGACCTTCACGCTGCTGGAGCTTCAGCGCGTGCACGAGACGGTGCTGGGGAGGCCGGTGAACAAGGACTCGTTCAGGCGGCGGATGCTGGCCTCGGGTCAGCTCGAGGCGACCGGGCGCGCCCAGAGCGGCGTCGACCACCGGCCCGCGGAGCTGTACCGCTTCGCGCGGCGCTCGGCGGTGTGAGCGCCGCTCAGGTCACCAGCCAGATGCGCGCGGCCACCAGCGGCTCCTCGTCGGGGTGCAGCCCGGCATACCGGGCGGCGTATTCCTCCGCCGCGCCACGGCCCGGGAAGAGCCCGTTGGCGTTGAGCAGCGAGCGGTCGATGTCGTCGGCCCCCTTGCCCAGCGGCGACCACCACGGCTCCATCAGCTCGAAGGCGTCCCAGCCGAGCAGCACCATCCCCTCCGCGGGGGGCGTCGTGGCCACCGGCAGCGAGCCCGGCACCCACGGCCCGTTGGGCACCTCGAAGACGATCACGTCCACCCCGGGGTGACCCAGCTTGTGGGCCTCGTCGCGCAGCGCCAGGGCCTCGTCGAGGTCCTCGATCACCCCGTCGCCCTCGAGCACGTTGTCCCGGTATCGCTCGTTGAGCGCCCGGCCCTTGCCACGGTGGTTCCACTTCCAGTTGTCGAGCGCCGGGCGGCACACGCCGCGGTAGGCGCCCTCCTGGAGTGCGGCCTCCAGCACCAGCGCGCCCCGGTCGATCACACCAGCACCTCGCGCCGCACGATGGTCGCGTCCCGCTCGGCGCCGATGGAGACGATGGCCACCTCCACCCCGGTGCGCTCCTCGATCTCCTTCAGGTAGCGCCGCACGGTCTCCGGCAGCGCCTCCATGGTGCGCGCCTCGCTCACCGACGCGTCCCACCCCGGCATGTTCACGAACACCGGCTCCGCCCGATCGAGGTCGTCGATGGGAAACTCCTGGGTCTCCACGCCGTCGACCCGGTAGGCCACGCAGAGCGGCACCTCCGCGAGGCCCGCCAGCACGTCCACCTTGGTGACCGCCAGCGCCGTGAGCCCGTTCACCCTCGCCGCGTAGCGCAGCGCAGGCAGGTCGAGCCACCCGCAGCGCCTCGGCCTGCCGGTGGTCGCCCCGTACTCCTCGCCCACCTCGCGAAGCCGCTCTCCCGCCTCGCCGTGAAGCTCCGTCGGGAAGAGCCCGTGGCCCACCCGGGTGCAGTAGGCCTTGGTGATCCCCACCACGCCGGTGATGCGCGTGGGGCCCACGCCGACGCCCGTGCACGCCCCGCCAGAGACCGTGTTGGAGCTGGTCACGAAGGGGTAGGTGCCGTGGTCGAGGTCGAGCAGCGTCCCCTGGGCGCCCTCGAAGACCACCCGCTTGCCCGCCTTGATGGCCTCGTCCACCGCGATGGACGCGTCGCCCAGCAGCGGCCCGATGACGGCCATGTACGGCGCCACCCAGGCCAGCGCCCCGGCCACCGTCGGCGCCTCGACGCCCGCCGCGCGAGCGCGCTCGGCCCACACCTCCACCAGCGCCCCGACCCGGTCGTCAGCCCTCGCCGGGTCGACCAGGTCGCCCAGCCGTACGCCGATGCGCGCGGCCTTGTCGCTGTACGTCGGGCCGATGCCCCGGCCGGTGGTCCCGATGGAGCGAGGGCCCGCGTTGGCCGCACGGTCGATGGCCGACTGGAAGGGGAAGGTCACGTGCGCCCTCCGGGAGATCAGCAGCCGCTCGGTCACCCCGAGGCCCTTCGCCTCGCAGGTGGCGATCTCGCCCGCCAGGATCTCCGGCGCCACCACCACCCCCGCCCCCAGCACGCAGCGAGCGCCCGGGTGCATCACCCCGCTCGGCAGCAGGTGCGTCACCAGCTTCTGCCCGCCGACCTTCAGCGTGTGACCCGCGTTCGCGCCGCCCGCGAAGCGCACCACCATCTCCGCTCTCGCAGAGATCAGGTCGACGATCTTCCCTTTGCCCTCGTCGCCCCACTGGGCGCCGACCACCACGATCGCAGCCATATGCGGTCCTCCACGGACGCCGTCGGTTTTTGAAGCGGCGGCATCCTACGGGTTCGCCGCCCGGTTGGCGATGCGCGTTTGCAGGACGCTCGGTCCATGGGCTAGACGGAGCCCCCTGTGTCGACGCGACGGCTCCTCGTGTGGCCCCGACCCGACGCCGCGAACCCCTACCTCTCGCGGCTGGTGGCCTCCCTGCGCGCTCGCGGGGTCGAGGTCGTCACGGCGCCCCGCCTCGCCGCCCTCTGCGCCTTCCCCCGCGGCGCCCGCTGGCTACACCTCCACTGGCCCGAGTGGATGATCCACCACCCCGACCGGCGGCTCTACCGCGCCCGCACGGCGTGGCTCCTCGGGCTCCTCGACCTGGCCCGCGCCCGCGGCCTCTCCATCGCCTGGACCGCCCACAACCGCATCGGCCACGACGACCCGCACCCCGACCTCGGCCTCGCCGCGCGCCGCGCCCTGCTGCGCCGCTGCTCCGTCGTCTTCGGCCACTTCCCCGCCGCCGTCGACGCGCTCTCCTCGATGGGCTTCTCGGGCCGCTTCGTCCATCAGCCGCACCCCCACTTCGACGACGACTACCCCGATCCCTTCGCCCTCGACGCCTCCGCCCGCTCGGCCTTCCGCCGCTCGTTGGGCCTCTCCGACGACGCCCTGCTGCTGGTCTCCCCGGGCTCGATGGAGCCCTACAAGCAGCTCCCGCTCCTCGCCCGAGCGCTCCGCTCGCTCGACGGCCGCCGCTTCGTCTGGATCCCCGTGGGCCGTGCCCGCCCCGACGAGCTCACCTCGCTCTGCGCCGCCATCGGCGACGACGCCCGCCTCCAGCCCCGCCCCGGCTTCGCGTCTCGGGAGTCTCTCTCCTCCCTGGTCTCTGCCGCCGACGCCACGCTGCTCGCCCACCACGACCTCTTCACGTCCGGGAGCGCCGTGCTCTCCTTCACCCTCGGCACCCCGGTGATCGGCCCCCCGGTGCAGCACCTGGCCTCCTTCGCCCCGCGGCCCTTCTTCCTCCCGTGGACCCCGCCAGACCCCGCGGCCCTCGGTCATCAGCTCTCCCGCCTGCGCGGCCTCGCCCCCTCGGTGCGCGCCGAGGCCCGCGCCGCCGCGCTCTCCCACACCTGGTCCGACGCCGCCGCCACCGTCGACGACGCCCTCTTCGGAGCCGCCGCGTGATCGGCGTCGTCTCCCTCGACGGCGCCCCCGCGAAGGACCTCGCGGGCCTCCCCCTCCCGCTGCGCACGCTGCTGCTGCTCCAGTCCGAAGGTGTCGAGTGGCTCGGCCTCGTGGGCGACTCCGCCGCCGAGACCGCCGCCCGCTGGAGCGCCGACGACCGGCTGCGCATCCCCCTCCGGGCGCTCACCGGCGCCCCCCCGGAGGAGCACCTCGCGGTGCGAGGCGACACCCTGCTCGACCGCTCCATCGTGAGGGCGCTCGCGGCCGCCCCCGCAGTGATCATCGACCAGACCGAGGTGCTCGCGGTGCACCGCCGCCCCGGTCACGAGGGCGGACTCCTCGACGACGGCGGCGAAGGATCGCTCCGTGACCTCACCGGCTGGCGACGGGTGCGCGACGCCCGCGAGGCCTCCGCGGCGCTCGAGGGGTTGCTCCAGTCGCTGCGAAAGCCCCAGGACGGGATGGTCTCCCGCGCCATCAACCGCACGCTCTCCCTCGCCGTCACCCGCGCCCTCTGCGGCACCGGGCTGCGCCCCAACACCGTCTCCATCGGCATCCTGGCCATCGGCGCGGCGGGGGCCCTGCTCGCCACGCTGGGCACGCCCGGGGCGCTGGCCATGGGGGGCCTTCTCTTCCAGGCGCAGTCGGTGCTCGACGGCTGCGACGGAGAGCTCGCCCGCCTCACCTTCCGCGGCTCCAAGGCCGGGGAGTGGATCGACACGGTCGGCGACGACCTCACCAACTACGCCTTCTTCGCGGGCCTCTCGGTGGGCCTCACCCGCGCCGGGCTCGGCCCCTGGTCGGTGCTCTTCGGCGCGGTGGGAGTGCTCGCTGGCTTCGTGGCCTCGGGCATCGAGTACCGCTACCTCCTCGCCCTCGGAACGGGCGACCTCGCGAAGTACCCGCTGGGCTTCGGCGACGACCCCACCGGCGCCGTCGAGGAGCGTGGGATGCAGCGAGTGCTGGCGCTCGCTCGACCGCTCTTCAAGCGGGACTTCTTCGTGTTCGCGACGATGCTCGCGACCGCCCTCGGTCAGGTCGCCTCGCTGGTGATGCTCGGGGCCTTCGCCGTCGGGGCGCTGGTCACCCTCTCCGCGGTGCTGCGCTCGGAGTGGTCGCGGCGCGGCGCGCTGCCGGAGAGACGGTAAGGGCGATGCCGGGTCGGGTGCTGATGGCCTCGTGGCTCTTTCCGCCGCACAGCTCCATCGGGGCCAAGCGGGCGTGGCGCTTCGCCAGGCACCTGCCCACCACGGGCTGGCTGCCGACGGTGCTGTCCCGGCGCGTCCCTCCGCCGGGATCGTTCGACGCCTCGGACTGGACGCTGCCCCCCGAGGTGACGCTCAGCCCCACCTACGACGCCGCGTGGATGAGTCTGCTGGCCGACCGGGGAGCGCGCGCCGTCGCTCGTCCTTCTACCCACGAGCCTTCCGCCGACACCCTCCAGCGCCCTCTCTCCGCTCGCCTCCAGGAGCGGTGGGACCGCTTCCTCGACGCGGTGGTTCCGATGGAGACGGCCATCATCCACGCGCCCCATGCGTCGCGGGAGCTCGACCGTCTGCTGCCCTCGCACGACCTGCTCTGGACGACCAGCTACCCCTATCACACGCACGCCATCGGCCTCTCCGCGGCGCGCCGTCACCGACGCCCCTGGGTGGCCGACCTCCGCGACCCGTGGACCCCCAACTGGGTGCACCGCAGGAAGTTCGCTCCCGTGCGATCGATCGAGGCCCGCTATGAGCGCGCGGTCTTCGAGGCCGCCGACGCGATCGTGGTCACCACCGAGACCCTCGCCTCGCTGGAGCGGGAGCGCTTCCCCCAGTGGGCCGGGAAGATCCACTGCGTGCACAACGCCTTCGACGGAGAGCCCTCGCCGCCGAGGCCTGAGTCATCGGGAGACGGGCCGCAGCGCTGGGTGCACTTCGGCAACGTGTACGGGCCGTGGTCGCTGGAGACGGTGTTTCGCGCGATGGCCCAGCGCCCTGGGAGGGTGGTGCTCGACAACCACGGCAAGCTCTCCGACCGCGACCGCGACCTCGCGGCCTCGCTGGGCCTGAGCGACGCCGTGAGGGTGATGCCGACGCTCCCCTTCGAGGAGGGCATGGAGCGCCTGCGCGCCGCCGACGCCCTGGTGCTCGCCGCCTGGAACCACCCCGACGCGGGCCTCTACCTCCAGGGCAAGCTCTACGACTACCTGCGCGCGGGCAGGCCCATCGTGGCCGAGTCGGCGCAGCGCGAGGTCGGGGACATCGTGCGTCGCACCGGGGCGGGCCATGTGATCGCCCCCGGGGACGTGGCCGCGATGACCGCGGTGATCGATGGAACGGCGGGCGAACCTGCTCGAGACGAGTCGGCGGTGAGGTACTTCTCCGCGGCCGAGGCGAGCGCCCGGCTCGCGGCGATCTTCGACAGTGTGACGGGGAGGAAGGCGGGCTGATGGACCTGTTCGTGACGGTGGTGCTGCGCTCGTACAACCGCCTCGGTGAGCTGCGCTCCCTGGTGCAGAACGTCCTCGGCCAGGACCATCCGCACTTCGAGGTGCTGATCGTCGACTCGACGCCCAACGTGACCGAGGAGGACATCCGACGCGCCATCGGGGTGACCGACGATCGGCTGAGGGTGGTGCAGACCCCCGCGCGAGGCTGCGCGGCGGCGGCCAACGTGGGGATGCGCCACGCGCTCGGCGACGTGGTGGCCTCGGTCGACGACGACGACGTCCCGGTGGGGAGCGGTTGGTTGTCGGCGCTGACGGCCCCGCTGGCCGACCCGCTGTGCCTCGGGGTCAACGGTCGGATGGACTACGTGGGGGAGGGGGAGGCGCGCGTCCCGAGGGTGCGCTCGGGGTGGCTGCGCGACCGCTGGATGCTCTCCTACGGTCCCTTCAAGAAGCCCAGGGTCTTCCCTGGATCACCCAACCCGAAGCGCGGCATCGCCTGGCTGACGGGCGGCAACGCGGCGCTGCGTCGCGAGGCGTGGGCTCGCGGCGGGGGCTGGGACGAGTTCATCGGCTACCACAACGAGCACTCGCTCTTCCTCCGGCTGGCCCATCGGATGAAGCCCGGGGAGTACCTCGCCTATGCCCCGGAGGCGCGGATGCTCATCCGTCGCGACGTGGCCGGGGGCCTGGAGCACCGCACGGTGATCGACCCCCAGGAGCGCGTCGACACGGTGGCGAAGTACTACCTCTGGCTGGTGGCCAGGGAGTACCCGCTGCGGGTGTGGGGGATGCTCCCGGTGTTCTTCCCCTACTACCTGATGGACGCGGGCATCCACGCGGCGGAGCAGGCGGAGCACTCCCGTGCCGACCTGGTGCGTCAGTTCGTGAAGGGCGTGAAGCTCGCGCCGGGCGCCTTCCTCCGACACGCGCTCCGCTCTCCGGAGTGAAGGGCCGTCAGCGCGCGGGCGAGCCGTTGCGCTGGACGTTGGCGCGCCCGGTGGGCCACGGCAGGCAGTTGGTCGCCGAGCCCGGGACGTTGAACACCATCACCTCGGTGCCATCGGGCCCTGGGTCCTTCAGGCTGACGATGATCTCGAGGGTTCCGTCCCGGTCGAGGTCGGCGATGGTGGGGACGGCCATGGCGCCTCGACCCGGGAGCGCGACGCGGTGGAGCAGCGCCCCGGAGGCGTCGAGCACATGGAGGGCGCTGGCGTTGCTGAGCGTGGAGTAGCTCGCGAAGACGATCTCCGGCCGCCCGTCGCCGGAGAGGTCGGCGATGGCGACGCCTCCGGTGAGCATGTTGGCGGTGGTCGCATACGCATAGGACCACCGCTCGGTGCGCTCGCTGCCCACGCAGTGGATGCGGCCGTCGAAGCCCGCGAAGACCATCTCCAGCCCGGGCCAGGTGGTGTTGAGGTCGGCGATGCTCACCTGGTTGGTCGCGGCGACGATGTTGCTGCCGAGGTCGACCAGCCCGGAGAGGTAGGGGCGCGCATGGAAGGGAGCGACCCACGCCGGGGGTCGGCTGCCGTCGGAGCGCAGCACCCAGAGGGCGACGCCTCGCTGGCGATCGGTCTGCGAGGCGTTCTGCACCGAGGCCAGCACCACGAGCTCCCGGACTCCGTCGCCGTCGATGTCGGCGATGGCGGGGGCGCTGTTGGTGAAGTGCGCCTGGTTGGAGGTCGACTCGGTGTTGGCGTAGCCCTGCTGGGCCTCGGCGTAGTCGTGGAGGAAGCGGATGCCCGGGACGCGGGTGGTGGTGCGGAAGATCGCCGCCGAGCGGAATGCCTCGCCCGTCCCCAGGTGCCAGGACATATAGGCGTTGTCCATCGGGGCGAGCACGTCCATGAGGGCGTCGTTGTCGATGCGACCGACGGCGAGGCCCTGGTCGTAGGCCCCGGTGACGTCGCAGTTGGAGTCGCAGCCCGAGGTACGCGTGGTGTTGGGCGGAAAGCCGCGGAGCGCCGCGCCGGTGCCTCGCCAGGCCATGATCAGGTCGCGCGCGGGCGAGCCCGAGAGGGGGACCGAGGAGGCGGTGACGATCTCCGCGCGGCCGTCGCCGTCGAGGTCGCCCGCGGCGAGCGAACGGAGCTCGTCGCGCCAGGTGACCGGGAAGGGAGCGAGGACGGCTCCGGCGGCGGAGAGCAGGGTCACCCGGCTCCCTGCGGCGGCGGCCACCTCGAGGTTGGCGTCACCCTGGAAGTCGGCCACCACGGGAGCGGCCCACACCCGGTTGTTGCCATTGACCGCGGCGCTCCAACGGACGGCTCCCGCGGCGGAGAAGGCGATCACGCGAGAGCCTCGGGCGACGATGAGCTCGTTGGCGTTGTCGCGATCGAGGTCGACCACCGCGGGCGAGCCCAGCCATCCCTCGTCGCCCATCGCCCGGATCGAGCGCTGTAGCGTCGGGGCGCGCACCGTCGTCGATCCCCCTCCGGCGACGCGCTCGCAGGGCGTCGGGAGCCCCATGCCGCTGTCCGGAACGCCCACGTCGGGAACGCCCACGTCGGGAACGCCCACGTCACGCATCCCGGCATCGACCATGGCCACATCGGGAGTGCCGACGTCGCGCATCCCGACATCGGGTGTGGCGACATCGACCAGGACCACATCGGTACTTCCGACATCGGGCATGGCCGCATCGGGCGTGACGAGGTCGATGGAGGGCGCGTCGATCGGCCCGCTGTCGGGCGAGCCTGCGTCGGAGGAGAGGTCGGTGGAAACGACGAGGTCGTCCACGGAGCCGTCGGGGAGCGCTGGCTCGACGCCGCCCAGGGTGCCGGTGCAGCCGGACAGCGCGCAGGCGAGGAGCGCGAAGGAGCCTGGAAGCCGGGACATCACGCAGGAGTGTACGCCGAACGGGCGCCGAGGCAGCGCGACGGGCTCGACCGTGAATACCGGGCCTTCCCTGGACGTGCTCCGTCGTGGTTCATCGATGGCGGTCCGACGATACGACGGGCCCCGCGTCAGGAAGGTTCCCCGCCCCATGACCGAAGCCCTTGTCGTCTGCGTCGGCTGCTATCGCCACGTTCGCTCCTCGGAGCGCGCCTGCCCATTCTGCGCCGCGACCCTCGGCGCTCCGTCCGCTGCGCCTCGGCCGGGCGCGCTGCACTCCGCCGTCATCGCTGCGGCGCTGGCCCTCGCCCTGAGCGACCGCGCCCACGCGCAGCAGACCCAGGGCCCCCTCGGCAACCCCCGCATCGGCATGGAGCACGGGCCCGCGCAGGGCTACGGCGCTCCGCCGATGAGGGACCCGACGCTCCCTGGGCCGGGGCAACCCCAGCCGGTGGTTCCTTCGCCCGTGGAGCAGTCGCCCGTGGAGCGCCTGCGCGTGGCGCCGCTCTTCGAGCTCTCTCGCCAGCCCCTGCCCGGCCCTGGAAGGACGCCTCCTCCCGGCACCGCCTGGTCGAGCGAGCTGGTCATCCAGGCCGATGGAAGCTGGTTCGCGTCGGGGCGCTCGGGGCGACTCACACCCCCACAGATGACGCTCCTCCGGAGGACCATCGCCCAGACCCGGATGCGCCTCGCTCGGCGTCGTGCGGTCACCTGCGTCACCAGCCCCGACTCGATGCAGCGGGTGAGGGCCGGGCGCAGCGACCTCCGCTGGGCTCCGGGCTGCGAGCCGAACCCCGACCCGAGCGTGGCGCGGCTCATCGCGATCGCCCGCCGCCTCACGGCGACGCGCGGCTGAGCCCCGGAGCTCGGCGCTCAGACGGAGATCGAGCCCTTGCGAAACTCGCTGGAGGCGATCTTCACGTTCACCACGGCGGGCTTGTGGAGCACGTCCGTGGCGTGGAAGGCGCGCTCCAGCGCCGGGCCGAGCTCCGCGGTGGTCTCCACCCACTCGCCGTGGCACCCGAGGGCGCGGGCCACCTCCTCGTAGCGGGTGTACGCGAGCCCCGTCGCCACGGCCCGCTCCTCCCCGAAGAACTCCACCTGGCCGCGGCGGATCTGCGTCCACCCGGCGTCGTTGCCGATGAGGCACATCACCGCGATGCCCTGCCGCGCCATCGCCTCGAGCTCCATCGCGTGCAGCCCGAACGCGCCGTCGCCGTACACCACGATCACCCGAGCGTTCGGCCGCGCCAGCTTCGCCGCCATCGCGTAGCCCGGCCCCACGCCCAGCGTCCCGAGCGGACCAGGGTCCATCCAGAGACCCGGCCGGCGCACCTTGAGCACGTAGGCCGCGGTGGCCACGAAGTCGCCGCCGTCGCCGATCACGATGGTGTCGTCGTCGACGTACTTGTCCAGCTCGGCGCACACCCGCAGCGGGTTCGGCGGGTCGCTGTCGACCACCATCTCCTTCGCCATCTTGGCGCGGCTCGCGTCCTCGCTCAGCCGCACCGTGGCGGTCCACTCCGCGTGGTGGTTGGCGGAGTGAGGGAGCGCCTCGACGAGGGCGCGCAGCACGAGGCCGGTGTCGGCCACGAGGCCCACGTCGACGCCGCGGTTGTGCCCGAGGGTGGTCGCGTCGCGGTCGACCTTGATGACCTTCGTCTCGGGCAGCCAGGTCGGCGCCCGGCCGTAGTCCACCCGGAAGTCGAAGGGCGTGCCGCACATGAGCACCACGTCGGCGGCGCCGAGGGCGGCGCGGCGGGCGCGGGTGAAGAGGCAGGGGTGGTCGGGGGGCAGCGACCCGCGGGCCATGCCGTTGACGAAGGTCGGCATCGGAAACCAGTCGAGCAGGTCGAGCAGGGCCTTCTGGTCGCGGCTCCAGTGGAGCTGGCCGCCGATGATGGCCACCGGGCGCTCGGCCTTGGAGAGGATCTCCACCGCGCGGGCGAACTCCGTGGGATCGGGCGCCGGCTGCGCGGCGGTGCGCGAGGTCTTCGGGTCGGCGAAGTCCTCCACGTCGGCGAAGCCCATCAGCACGTCGATGGGCATCTCCAGGTAGACAGGGCCCGGCACGCCGGAGAGCGCCACGCGGAAGGCCGTGGAGATGTACTCCGCCACCCGATCGGTCTGGAGCACCCTGAACGAGGCCTTGGTGATGCTCTTGATGAGGTCCAGGTGGTTCATGTCCTGGAGCGATCCGCGGTCGGTGAGCTGCGACGGGCCCGCGCCGCCGATGCACACCAGCGGCACGCCCGCGCGCTGCGCGTTGGCCAGGGCGGTCACCACGTCGGTCACCCCGGGGCCCGCGGTGACGGCCACCACGCCGGGCTGGCCCGTGACCCGCGCCCACCCGTCGGCGGCGTGGCCGGCGGTCTGCTCGTGACGCACGTCGACCACCCGGATGCCCACGTCCAGGCAGCCGTCATAGATGTTCTGGATGTGCCCTCCGCAGAGGGTGAAGAGGTGCGTCACCCCCTCCCGGGAAAGGGCCTCTGCCACCAGCCGTCCGCCGTGCGCCATCATCGTGGGGTGATCCTCTGGTCTTTAGGGGGTGTCGTGACGTTCGCCTGCGCCGCCGCGGCGGCCGCGCGGACGGTACATCGTCTCGACGCCGGGCCGACACCCCCTCCGAGGCCTCGGGCGCAGCGAGCGTGACGGGCGTGAAGCGCTTGACGCGCTGCGGTGCGGAGACTAACGACTGAATCGCGATTCAGCGGCCTCGCGACGCTCATCGATGGCGGCGCGCGACAAAGGCCCTCTCCATCCATCCAAGTCGGAGGTACCCCAGTGTCCCAGGCGATCAACCGTTACAAAGCCGACCTTCGTGAGCTGAACTTCGTCCTCTTCGAGCAGTTTCGCGTGCAGGAACTCTCGGGCCGCGCGCCGTTCAGCGAGATGGGCGAGGCGGAGACGAGGGAGGTCCTGAAGAGCACGTACAAGTTCTCCACGGAGGTGCTGGGGCCCCTCAACTCGGTGGGCGACCGGGTGGGTTGCCGCCTCGAGAACGGCCGCGTCATCACGGCCCCGGGCTTCAAGGAGGCGTGGACCCAGCTCCACGAGCAGGGCATCAAGCTCCTCGGCCTGCCGACGGAGTACGGCGGGCTCAACGCGCCGCAGTCGGTGGTGGTCGCCGTCGAGGAGCTTCTCTCCGGTGCCAACACGGCATTCAACATGTACCCCGGCCTCGCGTACGGGGCGGCCGAGCTCATCGGGATGTGCGGCACCGACGCGCAGAAGGCGCGCTACCTCCAGAACATCTTCAGCGGCACCTGGGGCGGCACCATGTGCCTCACCGAGTCGCAGGCGGGGAGCGACGTCGGCATGGCCGCCACGCGCGCGTCCCGCAACGCCGACGGCAGCTTCAACATCACCGGCACCAAGATCTTCATCTCCTCGGGCGACCAGGACTTCACCGACAACGTGGTGCACCTCGTGCTCGCGCGCATCGACGGCGCCCCGCCGGGCACCAAGGGGCTGTCGCTGTTCATCGTGCCGAAGGTGCGGGTGAACGAGGACGGGACGCTCGGCGAGGACAACGACGTCGCCGTGGCCTCCATCGAGCACAAGATGGGCATCAACGGCTCGTCGACCTGCACCCTCAGCTTCGGCGAGAACGGCAGGTGCCAGGGCGAGCTGGTCGGCGGCATCGAGAACCTCGGCATGCCGCAGATGTTCAAGATGATGAACGGCGCGCGCATCGGCGTCGGGCTGCAGGGCGTGGCGCTCTCGTCGACCGCGTACCTCAACGCGCTCGAGTACGCCAAGGACCGCAAGCAGGGCGCGAGCATCACCCGGTGGAAGGACCCGACGGCGCCTCGCGCGTCGATCATCGAGCACGCCGACGTGCGCCGGATGCTGCTGGAGATGAAGGCCAAGGTGGAGGGATCGCGCGCGCTGCTGGTGAAGCTGGCGCAGCACGACGACTGGTCGAAGGTGCTCCACGGCGTCGACGAGGAGAAGGCCGCGTACCACCACGGGCAGGTCGAGCTGCTCACGCCGCTCGTGAAGGCCTACAGCTCCGACCAGGCCTTCCGGGTGTGCGAGATCGCCATCCAGACCTTCGGCGGCGCGGGCTACACCAAGGACTACCCCGTCGAGCAGTACTGCCGCGACTCCAAGATCTTCTCGATCTACGAGGGCACCAACCACATCCAGGCGATGGACCTCGTGGGCAGGAAGCTCGGCCAGAACGGGGGGATGCACACCCAGCAGCTCCAGCAGGACATCTCGGAGTTCGTGGCGGCCAACCTCGCGCACCCGACGCTCGGCGACTCGGTGAAGGTGCTCGGCGAGGCCCTCGAGGCCCTCGGCGGCGCGGTGATGCGGCTGCTCGGGTGGTTCCAGGGCGGCCAGATCCAGATGGTGCCGCTGGTGGCCAACCGCTTCCTCGAGCTGATGAGCGAGGTGGTCGTGGCGTGGCTGCTGCTCGACGCGGCGCGCATCGCCGAGGAGAAGCTCGCGGGCGTCGCCGAGGGGCACCCCGACCGGGCCTTCTACACGGGCAAGCGCTACGCGGCGGTCTTCTACGCCAAGAACATCCTGCCGGGCGCCATCCACAAGGCCCAGCTCCTCTCCGATAGCGACGCGAGCGCCCTCGAGATCCCCGACGAGGCCTTCGCCTCGGTCTGATCCTCCGAGAGATCCCCTCCGCGACCGCGGAGGGGGACCCCGTCTCCATCAACAGTTCTGGTGTGCCGAGGGCCGGGAGGCCGACGCACCCCTGCGCGCTCCCCCGAAGGCCGTTGCCTTGAGGGAGGCGCAGGAGCCGCGATGGGTCAGTTGGTGTCGAAGGCCGGCGAGGTGGTGCCGGTGACGGCGCTCGCGCGGACGCCGATGCGCCCGGTGCTGCCGCTGCCGCCCGCGGCCGAGCCGCAGGTGGCCGTGCCGCCGCCGCCGCCCGCCACGGAGATGCGGTTGGAGTTGATCACCGCCGCGCCGGAGGTCTGCAGACGAACCGCTCCGCCCGCGCCGCCGCCGCCGCCCCCCATGCCGCAGCCGACGCCGCCGCAGGCGCCGTTGTCGCCGTTGGCGCCGAGCGCCCCGCGGGCGCTGATGAGCCCCGTGGGGGCCACCGTGAGCGTGTTGGCGCGGATCAGGATGAGCCCGCCGCCGCTGCCGCCCGCGCCGGGGTTGCCGCCGTCCTCGTCGGCCCCGCCTTCGCCGCCGGCCCCACCGAAGTGCGCCGCCGTGCGGAGGTTGGACGTGCCCGACACGGAGCCCTCGGTGCCGCCGGGGATGGGGCACGCCTCTCGGCAGACGCCGCAGGTGCCGTTGCCGCCGTGCTGGCCCGCCGCGGCGTGGCCGCCTCCGCCGCCGGAGGCGTCGTCCTGGCCCGCGCCGCCGCCGCCGCCGCCGCTGCCGTTGGCCGCGATGTTCACGCCGCCGAGGCCCGTGAAGCCTTCGCCCTGGAAGCCGCGAGCGCAGCGGTAGACGCAGCCGTGGCCGCGGCCTCGGAAGCCGCGGGAGTCCATGGTGACCGAGCCCGCCACGCTGACGTCCCCAGTGGCGTCGAGCGCCAGGATGCCGCCGCTGTTGCCGTCCCACGCCGGCGCCGTGAGCGTCGTCGAGCCCGGAACCGACACGGTGGAGCGCTCCTCGACCACCACCACCTGCGCGCGGCAGGTCGCGTCGGTGCGGAAGGTGCTGCCCAGCGCCGCCGCGAGCACCACGGTCGTGCCGGAGACCACGGAGACGCGACCGTACTCGTAGGTTCCGGCGCCCGTGTTGCACTGGGTCTGGTGGAGGATGACCTCCTGACCCGCGACGAAGGTGCCCGTGACGTTGCTCAGGGTGAGCACCGGCGAGCCCGCCGTGCCCGCCACGCTGGCGCGGATCACGTTGATGGTCACCGTGCCCGCGACGTTGAGGGGGCTGTCACCCCCGCCGAAGCCGCAGCGGCCGGCCGCGCAGGTGGAGCCCGCGGGGCAGACGGTTCCGCACGCGCCGCAGTTGCTGGAGTCGGTCTGCGTGTTGATCTCGCAGCCGTCCGTCGCCGAGCCGTTGCAGTTGGCGAAGCCCGTGGCGCAGGCCGCGATGCTGCAGGTGCTCGCGGCGCAGGAGCCCGTCGCGTTGGCGGGGGCGCAGCGCCGGCCGCAGCCGCCGCAGTTGTTGATGTCCGTCGCCAGCGTGGACTCGCAGCCGTCCGTCGCCGCGAGGTTGCAGTCGGCGAAGCCGGAGCTGCAGACGAAGCTGCACGCCGAGGCCGCGCACACCGGGGTGGCGTTGGCGCGCGGCGGGCACGTCACCGAGCACGCGCCGCAGTTGGACGGGTCGCTCGCGGTGGACACGCACACCGAGGCGCAGGTGGCCTGACCCGCGAGGCAGGAGGTCACGCAGGCGCCCGCCGTGCAGATCTGCCCCGACGCGCAGGCGCGGGCGCAGGCCCCGCAGTGGGTGCGGTCGGTCTGGAGGTCGCGGCAGGTGCCCGAGCAGTTGGTCTGCCCCGCCGCGCAGGTCGTCACGCAGGCCCCGGCGGAGCACACCTGGCCCGCGGCGCAGGTCACCCCGCACGCGCCGCAGTTGCTGTTGTCGTTGGTGAGGGTGACGCACGCGCCGCCGCAGTTGGTCTGGCCCGCCGGGCAGGAGACCACGCAGCCGCCCGCGAGGCAGGCCTCGCCGGTGGCGCACGCCCGCCCGCAGGTGCCGCAGTTGGCGCGGTCGTTGAGCAGGTCGCGGCACGAGCCGGTGCAGTTGCTGAGCCCCGCCCCGCAGGAGGTGACGCAGGCGCGCGCGGAGCACACCTGGCCCGCGGCGCAGGCCACGCCGCAGGCGCCGCAGTTGGCGCGGTCGCTGTCGATGTCCCGGCACGAGCCCGAGCAGTTGGTGAGCCCGACCACGCACGACACCACGCAGGCGCCGCCGGAGCACACCTGGCCCGCGGCGCAGGCGCGCCCGCACATGCCGCAGTTGGCCCGGTCGCTCTGGAGGTCACGGCACGAGCCCGTGCAGTCGGTGAGCCCGGAGGTGCACGAGGTCACGCAGGCCGCGCCGGAGCACACCTGGCCCGCGGCGCAGGCGCGCCCGCACATGCCGCAGTTGGCCCGGTCGCTGGTGAGGTCGCGGCACGAGCCCGAGCAGTTGGAGAGCCCCGCGAGGCAGCTCACCACGCAGTCGCCCGCGGAGCACACCTGGCCCGCGGCGCAGGTCACCCCGCAGGCGCCGCAGTTGGCGCGGTCGGTCTGCAGGTCGCGGCAGGTGCCGATGCACTCGGCCTGGCCCGACGGGCAGGAGACCACGCAGGCCCCGGCCACGCAGACCTGGCCCGAGCCGCACGCGCGGTCGCAGGCGCCGCAGTTGGCGCGGTCGGTCTGCAGGTCGCGGCAGGTGCCGGTGCACACCGTCTGGCTCGCGGGGCAGGAGACCACGCAGGCCCCGGCCACGCAGACCTGGCCCGACCCGCAGGAGGTGCCGCAGGCGCCGCAGTTGCCGCGGTCGGTCTGCAGGTCGCGGCACGAGCCCGAGCACGCCGAGAGCCCGGCGCCGCACGAGGTCACGCACATCGCGCCGGAGCACACCTGGCCCGCGGCGCAGGCGTTGCCGCACATCCCGCAGTGCTCCCGGTCTCCCTGGAGGTCTCGGCAGGCGCCGCTGCAGTTGCTCTGGCCGCTGGGGCAGGAGACCACGCAGGCGCCGGCCACGCAGACCTGGCCGCTCGCGCAGAGGTTGCTGCAGAGCCCGCAGTGGGCGCGGTCGGTCTGCAGGTCGCGGCACGAGCCGCCGCACTCGACCTGCCCCGTCGGGCAGGAGACCACGCACATCCCCGCGGAGCACACCTGGCCCGCGCCGCACACCGCCCCGCAGGCGCCGCAGTTGGTGCGGTCGTTCTGCAGGTCGCGGCACGAGCCCGAGCAGTCGGTGGAGCCCGCCGCGCAGGAGGTCACGCAGGTGCCCGCGGAGCACACCTGGCCGCTCGCGCAGACCCGGCCGCACTCGCCGCAGTGGGCGCGGTCGGTCTGGATGTCGCGGCACGAGCCGCCGCAGTTGGAGAGCCCGCTGCCGCAGGAGAGCTGGCAGGCGCCGGAGGTGCACACCTGGCCCGAGAGGCAGGCCGTGCCGCAGGCGCCGCAGTTGGCGCGGTCGTTCTGCAGGTCGCGGCACGAGCCGCCGCAGTTGGACTGCCCCGAGGCGCAGGTGAGCACGCACATCCCCGACGAGCACACCTGGCCCTCGGCGCACGCCGTGCCGCACTCGCCGCAGTTGGCGCGGTCGGTCTGCAGGTCGCGGCAAGATCCGCCGCAGCTGGTGGTGCCGGAGCTGCACGAGAGCACGCAGCGCGCGCCGTCGCAGACCTGGCCTGAGGGGCAGACGTTGCCGCAGGCGCCGCAGTTGTTGCGGTCGGTCTGGAGCTCGGCGCAGTAGCCGGGGCCGCTGCCGCCGTCGGTGACGCCGCCGTCGGTGACGCCCGCGTCGGGGCTGGACGTGCAGGCGGTGAAGCCCGTCGCGCAGGTGGTGACGCAGCGCGAGGCCTCGCAGGTCTGCCCCGGGGCGCAGCCGACGCCGCAGGCGCCGCAGTTCATCGGGTCGCGCCGGATGTCCGCGCAGTACGCGCGCCCGCCGCTGCTGCAGGTGGTGAGGAGCTCGGCGCACGAGGTGGTGCACATCCCGTTGGAGCAGACCTCGCCCGCGGCGCACTGGCGCCCGCAGCCGCCGCAGTGGTTGCGGTCGGTGCCCGGGAGCACGCACACGTTGCGGCCGCCCGCGTCGCCCGCGTCGCCCGCGGCCTCGGGGCACGCGATCTGCTCGCCGGGGCAGAGGGTGCGGCACACGCTGTCGACGCAGCGCTCGGTGCTGGCGCACATCACCCCGCAGGCGCCGCAGTTGCCGGGGTCGACCGCCGAGGAGACGCACATCCCGTTGCACGCGGTCTGCGCCGGACCGCACCGGGGGCCGTCGGTGCCCGCGTCGAAGCCCGTGTCGATGCCCGCGTCGATGCCGCCGTCGAAGCCGCTGTCGATGCCGCCGAGGTCATTGACGGCGGAGTCCGCCGGGCCGCCGACGACGGAGGCGCCGTCGGTACAGCCATAGAGCAGCACCGCGCTCACTAGGATGGTCCCCCATGGTGTTGCGGGGGGTCGGGCTTTCTTGCCTGGTCTCTGCGACATCGCGTCTTCTCCTTACGGGTGGTTGTAAACTGTCGGTTCCCACCGGGCGGAGGGCTCAGGCTCCGTCCGCGGCCGAGTGTCGGGCATGGCCGTCCGGGCGTCACCCCTCTCATGCGCCGCAGCGCGCGGCTTGCTGTTGCGGTGCGAGGCGCGATACCTAAGCGAGAACCCCTATGGAATCCTCCCGACAGCGCCTGCTCGAGCGGCTGCGCACCGATGCCTGGCGACGAGGAACCTTCCGCCTCGCCTCCGGGCGCGACAGCGATTTCTTCATCGACTGCAAGCAGGTGATCCTGACCGCCGAGGGGCACCGGCTCTGCGGCGAGGTGCTGTGCGAGGTGATCCGCGCGTCGGGCCTCGGCGAGGAGGCCGACGCGGTGGCGGGCGTCGCGCTGGGCGGGTGCCCCCTCGCGAGCGCGGTCTCGCTGACCTCGGCCCTGGGCGGCGGTCGCAGCTGGGACGCCCTCTACGTGCGCAAGGAGCCCAAGGACCACGGGACGGCGCAGCGCATCGAGGGGAGGGTGTCTCTCGCGGCCTCGCTGCGGGTGGTGCTGCTCGAGGACGTGCTGACCACCGGCGGCTCGTCGCGCATGGCGGTCGAGGCGCTGCGGGCCGACGGGCACACGGTGCTCGCGGTGGTGGCGCTGGTCGACCGGCGCGAGGGGGGCCGGGAGGCGCTCGAGGCGATGGGGCTGCAGGTGATCCCGGTGTTCAGCCGCGCGGACTTCCTGGGTGAGTGAGGTGCGCCGCGGGGCCCTGGCGCTGGGGCTGGCGATGGCGGTCGGGGCGTGCGCGTCGCCGACGGTGAGCCTGCGCCAGGGGCCGCGGGCGTACACCGCCGAGAGCTACGACGTCGTGCTGCAGCGGTGGACCCGCGAGGGCCACCAGTACGCCCTCCAGGGCCTCGACGACCGCATCGCCGTGACGGCCACCTACGAGAGCTGGGACTTCCGCTGGGCTTACGTGGTGAGGTACGCGCAGGACTTCCGGCTCACCACCCCGGAGCGGCAGGAACTCCTGCAGCACACCCTCGAGGCCGCCCAGCAGGAGCACGAGTTCTACGTGGCGCTCTACACGCAGAACCGCCGCTGGGGCGAGCTCACCCGCCCGACCAGCGCGTGGCGGGTGCTGCTGCTCAACGACCGTCGCGAGGAGGTCGCCCCGGTGGCCATCGAGCCCATCAACCGGCCCGGGGCGGTGGAGCTGACGTACTTCCCGTACACCACGGTGTGGCGTCAGGCCTTCCGTATCCGCTTCCCGAAGTACCTGCGCAGCGCGAGCGGGGCCGAGGTCGAGGTCATCGACGAGCGGGTGCGCTCGTTTCGCCTGCGCTTCAGCGGCCCCCTCGGCACCACCGACCTCGTCTGGAACGTCACCCACTGACCGGCGTCGCGCTTTGAGGGAAGATCCAAGGCGTGGGAGCATCGACGGGTCTCTCCCACTCGCCGGAGGCCTCATGCATGTGACTTTGGTCCTGACCCACGAGTGCAACCTCGCGTGCTCGTACTGCTACACGGGCGAGAAATTCCGCCGCGAGATGGACTGGGAGACCGCCTCCCGCTCGCTCGACCTGCTCTTCGACGCCCCTCGCGAGGAGACCCCCTGGAGGGCCGAGGCCCCGATCGACCTCGGCTTCTTCGGCGGCGAGCCCCTCATCTGCTTCGACATGATGGAGCGCGTCGCCGTCGAGGCCCGCGCCCGCGCCGAGCGAGAGGGCCGTCGGCTGCGCCTCGCGGTGACCACCAACGGCACCCTGGTCACCGCCGATCGCGCCCGTCGCATGAAGGAGCTCGACGTGCAGGTCACCCTCTCGCTCGACGGCTGCCGCGCGGCGCACGAGGCCACCCGGCCGCAGCGGGGCGGGCGCTCGAGCTTCGACGACGTGGTGGCCGGGGCGCAGCAGATGCTCGCCGCGGGCCTCGGGCTGCAGGTCATCGCCGTGGTCGCGCCGGAGAACGTGCGCTGGCTCGGGGAGAGCGTGCGCTTCCTGGCGGGCCTCGGCGCCAAGGAGATCATCCTCAACCCGGCCTTCGAGTGCGCCTGGAGCGACGCCGACCTCGGCCTGTGGGAGCGCGGGCTGGAGGAGGCGGTGGAGGTCTACGCGGAGGCGATCCGCGCGGGGCGGCCCATCGCCATGCCGACCTTCGACAACAAGCTCCTCGCGGCCGCCAAGGGGGGGCTCGCGAGCTGCGACACGTGCGGCTCGGGCGACCGCGAGATCGCCGTGTCCCCGAGGGGCAACCTCTTCCCGTGCGCCCGGATGGTGGGCGAAGACCGCGACGACAAGCTGGTGATCGGGCACCTCGACACGGGCATCGACCGGGGCAGGGTGTCGGGGCTCAAGCGCGGCCCGGCAGACCCGGCGTGCGGCGAGTGCGCGGAGCAGTGGCGCTGCGGGGCCTCGTGCGCGTGCGCCAACCTCGCGGAGACCGGGACGACGCACCTGCCGGGAGGCACCCAGTGCTGGTACGAGCAGGCGACGGCGCGCATCGCCGACGGCGCCGGTCACCGGCTGCTGGAGGAGCGCGATCCGACCTTCCTGTCGTGGACCTACGGGCGCGTCGCGGCGGCGGCGAGGTCGGCCGGGCAGAACCCGTCGAGGGTCGAGCGCAAGGTCAGGCTGCCGCTGGCGACGTGAGCGGCGTTGGGCGCTAGACAACGCGGGCCGCGCGGGGATAGCACCGCGGCCGTGGCACGGCGTAGGGTGTAGTGGCGATGCAGGTCGATGACATCCATCAGCGGACGGGATCGCTCGTCGCGGGGCGCTATCGTCTGCTGCGGGTGATCGGCGAGGGCGGCATGGGGGCCGTCTTCGAGGCGGAAGACCTCGCGGGCGGCGGATTACACGTCGCGGTAAAGCTCATCAAGCCGGAGTTCATCACCTCGACGGAGGTGGTGGGGCGCTTCCAGCAGGAGGCGCAGACCGTGGCCTCCATCGGGCACCCCAACATCGTGCGGGTGCTCGACGCGGGCAGCGACGACGACGGGCCCTTCCTGGTGCTCGAGCTGCTGCAGGGCGAGACCCTCTGCGACGTGATGGAGCGGCGCGCGCTGAGCTTCCGCGAGGCGCTGACCATCGCCGCGGGCACCGTCGACGCGCTGCGCGCGGCCCACGAGCTGGGCGTCGTGCACCGTGACATCAAGCCCGAGAACATCTTCCTCCTGGGTAGCGGCGACCGGCCCACCGCGGTGAAGCTGCTGGATTTCGGCATCTCGAAGATCCTGTCCGAGCGCGCCGCGGGTGGCCTGACGCGGGTGGGCACGGCGGTCGGGACGCCCGATTACATGTCCCCCGAGCAGGCGGGCGGAGGGCGCGTCGACGGCCGCGCGGACCTCTGGTCCATGGGGGCGGTGCTCTACCAGTCCATCACCCTTCAGACGCCCTTCGACGGGGAGACCTACCAGCAGCTCCTCTCGCGGATCATGCTCTACCCCCACACGCCGCTGCAGCACTACGCGCCCTCGGCGCCGCCCGCGCTCTGCGCGCTCATCGACCGGGCCCTCGCCAAGGAGCCCTCGCAGCGATACGCCAACGCCGGGGAGATGCTCCAGGCGGTGCACGAGGTGCTCTCGATGCTCCCCGCCGACGACGCGGTGTCGAGCCGCGGCGACGAGGCCACCAGCATCTACTCGGTGAACGACGGCGTGACGCTGATCGTGCCCGACGCCTTCTCCGCCCCGCCTCCGGCCTACTACCCGAGCCCCGTGCCTCCGCCTCCCCCCAGGGCGCGCCAGTCGGTTCCGCCCGCGCTGCCCCCGCCCTCGGCCCCGCCGCCGTCGGTGCGCACCTCGCTGCCGCCGCCCCCGGCGCTGCGGCCGATGATGAACCCCATCGAGTTCGTCAGCGCCACCGTCGTCGACCCTGCCGGTCCGGGGGGCTTCGAGTCCGCCAGGGGCTGGTCGCCGCCCTCCCATCCGCCCGCGGGCGCACCCGCCCGGCGACCCTCGTCACGCCGGGGCGTGGTGGTGCTGATGGGCTCCGCCATCGTGCTCGGCCTCGTGGTCGTCGCGGCGCTGCTGCGGTCGCGACCGGAGCCCCCGGGGCCCGCGTCGGCGCCCGAGAGCCCCGCCGCCGCCGCGCCCGTCTCCGATCCGCCGCCCATGGCGCCGCCGTCGGTGGCGCCGATCGTCAACCAGCTCCTCGCTCCGACGCCCCCCGCCGCCCCCCCGCCTCGGCCTGCGCCGACGTCTCCCCCGGTGCCCTTCTTCCGACCTGCGCCGAGCGCAGAGCCCTCGCGCTCGTCGTCGCCCGACCGTCACCGGAGCTCGTCGACGAGGGCGCGCACGGCGGTCCCGGACGGGCCGCCGCTCGACTCGCCCGCGATCATGCAGGGCGTCCGGCCGCAGATCCCGGCGATCCGCTCGTGCCTCGACGGCGCCCGCGCCAACGTCAGCTTCTCGCTCGACATCGACGCGCGCGGCCGGGTGCGCTCGGTGAACCTCATGTCCCCGCCCTCGTCGAGCCCGGCGGGGCGCTGCGTGACCCGCGTGCTGTCCCGGCTGAGCTACCCCTCCGGGCACCCGACGAGCAACGCGCGGCTGTTTCTCACGCCCTGAGCCGCAGCCCTCGGAGGATCAGCGCGCCGCGGGGGCCTCGCCCAGGCGCCGCAGCGTGTCCCAGGCCATCGCGTACTCGTGATAGTGCAGCGTCTCGGTGGCGACGACCTCGCGGAGGTCCCTCGCGGCGCCGGCGGCGTCGCCGGTCGCGAGGGCGTCCATCGCGTCGTAGAAGAGGGCCTCGGCGCGCTGGCCGCGGGTGTGCGCCGCCGCGAGGAGCTGCTCGCGGGTGATCTGTCCGACGGCGCGCTGCGCGAGCCGGGTGGTCCACGGGACGTGGGGGTCGTCGGTGGTCGCGACGGCGGTGAGCGCGCTGGTGGCGCCCGCGTCGTCGGTCAGGTGACCGAGCCGGGCGGCGGCCCTCGACCAGAGCGCGAAGTAGACCTGCCACGCGGGCTCGAGGGTGAGCTGGGCGCGGGCGCGGCGGGAGAGGTCGAGCGCGTCGGACCACCGGGCGTGACCCAGGCAGAAGGCGACCGAGAGGCCGGCGATGCTGCGGTTGTCGGCGGAGGCGTCGAAGGCCGCGTCGAGGGCGGCGCGCACCTCGCCCTCGCGGCCGAGGGCCTGCAGCACGATGGCCCGCTCGTACTGGGCCTCGGCGAGCTCGCGCCCCTCGGCGAAGCGGGCGAGCGCGTCGAGGGCGTCGAGGGCCTCGACGAAGCGGGCGCGGGCCTCGTCGGGGCGGCCCGTGGAGGCGAGCACCTGCGCCCGGCGCACGGCGAAGCGCGGGCGAAACGACGAGTCGCTCTCGCTCGGCCGCAGCGGGAGCGCGAGGCCCGCGTCGAGGTGCCGCAGCGCCGCGGGGCCGTCGTCGTGGCGCCAGGCGACCTCCGAGAGCGTCAGGAAGGCCTCGCGCGAGGAGGGCGTCGCGCGGGTCGCGCGCTCGAGGTGGGCGGTCGCCTCGGGGAGGTTGCCAGCGGCCAGCTCGAGCTGCGCGGCGAGCTCCTCCACGTCGGACTCGACGACCGCCGGGGGGCGGTCGGGCGAGGCGGCGCGCCAGCGGTCGAGCAGCGAGCGGGCGCGCTCGACGGCGCGGCGGCCGGGCGCGACGTCGTCGGCGCCGACCTCGCTCTGGAGCCAGCGGTGGGTCTCGACGAGGGCGTCGCGCAGCGAGTCGAGGTCGCTGGGGCGCAGCGCCGAGGCGGCGTCGAGGTGCGCGCTGGCGAGCCCCAGGTCGTGGTCGCGGTCGGCCGCCGCGGCGAGGCAGCGCGCGAAGCGGGGGTCGGCGGCGTAGCGCTGGCGGCCGACGCGGCACACGCCCGCGGCGGCGAGGTGGTCGATGGGAGCGACCTGGCGGGCGAGGTCGTTGAGGGCGTCGGCGCCGCCCTCGCTGCGCGCGATGCCGCGGATGGCGGTGGCGAGCCCGGAGCCCTCGGCCCCGGCGCCCAGCGAGGCCAGGCGCTCCCCCGCCTCGGTGAGCTCTCCCACCCGGAGGAAGACCATCGCGAGCTCGGCCGCCGAGCGCTGGAGCCCCGCGCGGAGCTGGCGTACCTCGTCGAAGGACAGCCGCGCGAGCTCGCTGCGGCCGCCTCGCGCCTCGACGGCGGCCTGGCGCCGGGCGATGAGGTGGGTCGCGGCCGAGTCGAGCACGTCGCGGGCGGGGATGATCGCCGCCACGTCGCGCTGGATCTCCGCGAGCTCGCCCTCACGCACCCAGGGGCGCTGGAAGTCCTGCCGGTTGCGGGCGCCCCACTCGGTGATGCGATCCCAGGTCGGGCGGGCGTCCGCGGGGGGAGACTCCAGGGCCAGCAGGATGCGCGTCGCGCCGAGCGCGTTGCCCTCCTCGCCGCGCGTCGACGAGGCCTCGAGCAGCGCCCTGGCGGGCGCCTCGAACTCCCGGGGGAGGCCGCCGCGGGCGAGCTCGTCGGGGGAGTACCGCACCAGCGCGGACTGCAGCCGCTGGATCGCCCCCGGCGTGTCGCCGGACTGCAGCGCCTCGTAGGCGCGCGCGGCGAGGAGCCGGGCGACCTGCGCCCGGAGGTCGCGGTGGGCGGCGTCGCCCGCGGGCTGCTCGTCGAGGAGGCGCCGCGCGTCGTCGAGCGTGGCCGCGGTGACGGCGGCGGGGACGCCGGTGGGCGGAAGCGTTCCGCGACGGGGGGCGCTCGCGCAGGCGCCGGAGAGCGACGCGGCGAGGCAGAGGCCGAGGGTGGTGCGGAGCGTTGCGCGCATGGAGGTCCGTCACAGTAGCGTCGCGGGTCGCACCGTCGCAACCGCCACTTCCGCGCTCGCGTTTGGCGTGGAGCATGCCGCCCGTGCGGTGCGATGTTCGGCCCGTGAGCCACCCGAGCAGCACCGCGCCGACCCGATGGTCGGCGGCCGCCGCGGCCGCGCTCGCCGTCGGCGCGATGGCGACGGGCGCCCGCGCGGACGACGAGGTCGACGAGGCGGTGATCCGCGCGCCCAGGACGGCTCCGGCGGAGACCCTCATCGGGCACGCGGAGATCGAGCGCACGGGGGCGGTGACGCTCGCCGACGCGCTCCGCCCGCAGGCCGACGTGGACACCCTCGGCGGCGGCAGCCCCGGCGCGGTGGGGCGGCTGACCCTGCGGGGATCGACCCCGGAGGAGGTGCTCGTCATGGTCGACGGGCTGCGGCTCTCGTCGCGGTCGAGCGCGGCGACGGTGGGCGGCGCCGATCCCAACATGATCCCCACGGCGATGGTGCAGCGGCTCTCGGTGCTGCGCGGCCCGTCGTCGGCGCTCTTCGGTCCCAACGCGGTCGCCGGGGCGATCGAGGTCACCACGCGCGCCCCGACGGTGCCCCTCGCCTGGACCGGCAACCTCCAGCTCGGCGCGCTCGCTCCGCCCCTCGACGCCTCGTCGCTCCCGAGGGTCGACGACGATGACGGCGGCGGCGGGGAGTGGTTTCTCGGCGGCCGGGGGCAGCTCACGGCGGCGACGCGGCAGGGCCCTCGCTTCGCGGTGCTGGGCCTGAGCGGCTCGTGGAACCGCGGCTGGATCCCCAACACCGGCTCGCACTTCTTCGACGCCACGCTGAAGGTCGGGCGGGTGCTCCCTGGCGGCGGCCTCACGCACGCGTGGGTCAGCACCTTCGACGCCGCCACGGGCGCTCCGGCGTGGGGCAGCCTGCTCGACGCCGACATGTTCGACTTCGACGACCGGCAGGCCCGCCGCGGGGTGATGGGCGCGGCGATGGCCCGGGTGGCGCTCTCTCCCCGCGACACGCTGGAGGCCACGGTGGGCTCTCGGGTGCAGCGCACGCAGCTCTTCAACCCCGCGGGCGCCGACCTCGACGCCGGGGCCGAGCGCGCGGAGGACGAGCACCTCTCCAGGGAGCTCCAGGCCCGGGTGCGCTGGCAGCGCGCGCTGGGCGGTGTCCCGGGCGCCCTCTCGGTCTCCGCCGAAGGGGGCCACGACCTGCTGGCGACCCGCTCGCTCGCTCGCTCCGCGGCCCGGGGCGCGCTCTCCGTGCGCGACCGGCTCGACCTCGGCCGGGGCGCGGTGCTCGACCTCGCGCTGCGCGCCGACCTCGACGGGCAGTATGGCGCGCAGGTGTCGCCGCGCGTGGCGGCGGAGTGGTCGATGGGCCCGTCGCTGAGGGCCTTCGCGGCGGTGGGCCGGGGGTATCGTCCGCCGAGCTTCGCGGAGCTGGCGTGGCCGACCATCGCGTACGCGTCGTCGGTCGGCGCGGCGCGAGGAGAGCGGGGCAACGACGCCCTCTCGGTGGAGACGGCGTGGGGCGGCGACCTGGCGCTGCTCGGCGGCGCGCCGGGGGGGCGATGGACCTTCGCCGCGCGCGGCTTCGCGCTGCGCACCGAGGGGCTCATCCGCTGGGCGATCGACGGCGACGGCTTCTGGCGGCCGACCAACGAGGCCCTCGCGTGGCGCGCGGGAGCCACCGCCGAGGGGAGCTGGAGGCTGCACCCGCGGTGGACCGTGCAGGCCTCGGCCACCTGGCAGACGACCGTCGACCAGAGCGGCGAGGCGCTCGCGGGGAGGCTGCGGTCGAGGGCGAGCGCGAGGGTGATCCACTACGCGGCGGTGGGCTGGAGGGCGTGGGCCGAGGCGCTCTGGTTCGACCGCAACGGCGCCGACTCCGCCGGGCGCGCGTGGCAGGGCGTCTTCGTCAACGCGAGGGTCGGGCGGCAGTTCGCTTCGGGGGTCGGGGTGTTCGCGATGGCGGAGAACCTGCTGGACCTCCGCTTCGAGACGGTGCGCGGCGTGCTCACGCCGGGGCGCACCGTGTGGATCGGCTTCGCCCTCGACGTGGACGAGGACTGACCGCGCGCTACTGGATCGCGTGCGTGGAGCGCAGGTAGCTCACGAGGAGCGTGAGGTCGGCGTCGGAGAGGCGCGTCGTGGGGATCGCCCTCATCCGACGGTTGCCGTTGCGGATCAGGGTGCGCATCCGGGCCTCGGCCCAGCGCTTGTTGGGCGTGGGGCCCTCGTCCTCGCCGTCCTCGTGGCAGCGAGCGCACACCCGCTGGTACACCGCGCGCCCCTGCGCCACGGGGTTGCCCGCCGGGGCCGTGGTGGTCGCGGTCGCCGTGGTGGTCGCGGTGGTGGTCGCGGTCGCGGTGGTGGTCGCGGGCGCGGCGGTGTCGACCGGGGTGGCGGACTCGACGGCGCCGGCATCGGCGGCCTCGGGGGTCGCGGTGGTCGGCGCGCCGGCGTCGGAGACCTCCACCGAGGTGGTGGTCGGGGGCGCCGTCGTGGTGACGGCGGGAGGAGCGGTCTGCACCGCGGGCGCCGGGGTCGAGGCGCAAGCCGCGAGCGAGAGGATCAAGGCCGTGGAGAGGAGTCGTCGCATGGCGGCGGACGTTACTTCGGCACCCTCCGCGGGAGGAAGCCTCGGATTGCGCTCAGCCGCCGCCGACCACGGCGCGCGCTCGCACGCAGCGCATCCCGAGGATCGCGCTACGCGTCGCGGGCATGTAGGCGTCGTCGCGGCTGGCGGCGCGCAGCAGGGTGACCGAGTCGGAGATCCAGCTCCCGCCCCGGATGGCGGGGTAGCCGCTCGCGCCCCGAGGGCAGTACGGATCGCTCTGCGTCCTACCTCCCCAGCAGCCCGGGTCGCTGTAGGGGGAGAAGGCGTCCGCGGTCCACTCCCAGACGTTGCCCGCGAGGTCGAAGAAGCCTGCCGTGTTGGCGAATTGACCGACGCGGCGGGTGCCTCCGCCGTCGTCGCCGGGGCAGCGGCTCCACTGCGCGCGGTCGCAGCTCGCCGACGGGGTGGCCTCGCCCCAGGGGTATCCCCGGCCGGGGTTGAGGCCCGCGGCGAGGGTGTAGCGCGCGGCGAACTCCCACTCCGCCTCGGTGGGCAGGCGCCCGCCGTCCCACACGCAGAAGGCCTGCGCGGTCGGGTGATCGACGCAGTTGATCGGGTGGTAGTCGCGGCCCGGGGCGCCCCAGTTGCAGGCCCCCGCGACGCCTGGCTCGACCACGGCGCCGGTCCACGGGACGAGCGCTCCGGGGTAGGCGAGGCGCGACGGAGCGCCGGGGTGACCCGCCTCCCAGAAGCGACGGAAGCGCGCCACGGTGACCTCCGAGGCGTCCATGGCGAAGGCGCTCACGGTGATCATCCGCTGCACCGGCGCCGCGCGAAACGCCCCGGTGTCGCCCATGGAGAGCGGGCCCCCGAGGAGGTTGACGATGCCGCAGCCGGTCTCCGAGGCGGAGGGGCAGCTGCGCTGCGAGGGGGCGACGCAGGCGCCCCGGCCGTCGCAGGTTCCGCCGGGGCAGCGGGTGCCGAAGGGCGCGTCGTCGTTGGCGACGCAGCGGGCGACCGGGCCGGTGCAGCGGTTGACGCCGAGGCGGCACACGACGCCCGGGTCGCAGGCCGTGCCCTCGGGGCAGGGCGGCCCGAGGTCGACCGGGACGTCCACGACGACGGGGCCGCTGTCGAAGCCCACGTCGAAGCCTGCGTCGAAGCCCGCGTCGCGCTCGGGCTGGGGGAGGTCCGCGGGGACGTCGACCGCGCTCGCGTCGGCGCGGTCGCTGGGCCCGACGTCGTAGGAGATGAGCACCACCCGCGCGCCACAACCGAGGGGGCCGAGCGCGGCGCAGAGGCCGAGCAGACGAAGGGAAGCGGGAGCAGCGGCCACGGCGAGACCCTATACCCCATCGCCCTCGATGGGGGACCGGGAGTGAGCGTCAGGAGCTGCGGGCGCGCAGCGCCGGGCGGGCGAAGGAGGCGATGGCTCCGCCGAAGGTTCCGCTGCAGCGGTCGTCGGGCACCGTGAGGATGATCGACGGAGCGACCGGAGCGGCGAAGGTGGCGCGCCCCGGGAAGACGAAGACCTCGCCGCTGCAGAAGGTGTCGCCGTCGTCGGGGGCTCCGACCGCGATGTCGTTGAAGCCGTCGCGGTTGAGGTCGCCGACGAAGCCGAGGCCCTGGCTGAAGCGCCCGTAGCCCTCCATCCCCGTGGGGGCGGCCGGCGCCGAGAGCACCGGACCCGGCAGCATCCGACCCGATCCGCTGCCCAGGAACACCCTCGCGGAGTGGAAGCCGTTGCCCGCGATGAGGTCGGCGAAGCCGTCGCCGTTGACGTCGCCGAGGGCCGCCACGGGGCCGCCGAGGTTCTCTCCGTCGGTGATCGTCGCCGCCGTCGTGGCGAGGCCGTCGGTGGCGCCCATGAAGACCTGTAGCCCGGGCGCTCCGGTGGCGCCCTGCGAGACGACGGCCAGGTCGGGGAGCCCGTCGCCGTTGACGTCGCCGACGGCCGCGACGGCGCTGCCCGGCTCGCCCAGCGCGATGGTCTGCGTCGGGGTCGTCGCGATGCCCATGGCCGAGCCGCGGTAGACCACCAGCGAGGAGCCGCCCTTGCTGCGCATCAGCACCACCAGCGAGTCGAAGGCGGCGCCCGGAGCGAGGCGACCGAGCACCGCGAGCCGATCGCCGAAGTCGCTGAAGGGATCGGGCGTGGTGATGGTCACCGGGGTCGCTGCGAGGCCCGTGGCGCTCCCCAGGAAGACGTCCACGCCGGGGCGGCAGCCCTTGAAGCAGCTGAAGCCCACGGCGAGGTCGGAGTAGCCGTCGTGGTTGAAGTCGCCGGTGGCGATCCCGGTGCCGTAGCTGCCGATGACCACGCGGGTGCGCACGAGCCCCGTCGTGCCGAGCCCCGTGGCGCTGCCCGAGAACACATGGACCTGCTGGGCCATCGGGGCCGTGGCCACGAGGTCGGCGAAGCCGTCGCCGTTGAAGTCGCCCGCGCCGAGGTCGCGGCCGAGGGAGCTCATCGGGAGGGAGAGGGTGAGCGTCGTCGCGGGGCGCACGCTCGGACCCGTGGCGCTGCCCGGGTAGAGCATCACCCGCTCGGTGCCGGGCTCGGACACGGCCAGGTCGGCGAAGCCGTCGCCGTTGACGTCGAGCACGGCGCCCGAGGCCGCGTCGCCGGTGATCGCCCTCGCGGGGACCAGCACCTCCCAGGTCAGCGCCGAGGGTGCGAGCCCAGCGTTGGCGCCCACCCGCCCGTAGGAGCGCCAGAAATAGAGCCCGGGGGAGAGCGCTCCGCTGCGGGTGATGCGGGCGCCCGCGCCGACGAAGCGCTCGACCACCATGGTGCACGCCCGGTCTCGGCAGAGCTCGATGACCGCGCCGTCGGTGCCCGGCGCGAGGGCCACCTCGAAGACCACGTCGCGGTTGCCGTTGAGCGTGGAGAGCGACGCGGGCGCGACGAGCCTCGGCGCCGCGATGGGGCTGCACCCCGAGGCGCTGCGAGAGAAGCCGGGGTTGCAGACGATGTCGCAGGCCGACGCGGCGCAGCTCGGCGAGGCGTTGGGGGCCGACGGGCACGCGTTGCCGCAGCGGCCGCAGTCGGTGGCGCTGGTGCGCGTGTCGACGCACGACTCGCCGCAGAGCGTGGTGCCCCCGGTGCAGCTCGGGGCGCAGGCGCCGGCGGTGCAGAGCATGCTGGCGGTGCACGCGTTGCCGCAGCGGCCGCAGTGGGTGGTCGAGTCGATGCGCGCCTCGCACCCGTTGGCGGCCACGCCGTCGCAGTCGTCGAAGGTGGCGTTGCAGCGAGCTCGCCCGCAGACCCCGGCGGCGCACTGCGCCTGACCGTTGATCACCGAGCAGGCCCGACCGCACGCGCCGCAGTGGGAGGCGTCGACGGCGAGCTCGACCTCGCAGCCGTTGGAGGCCACGCCGTCGCAGTCGGCGTAGCCCTGCTGGCAGCGGGTGCCGCAGCCGGTCGCGGCGCAGGTCGCGTCGGCGTGCGGTGCGCCCGCGCAGGCGTTGCCGCAGCGGCCGCAGTGGGCGGTCGAGTCGGTGCGCGCCTCGCAGCCGTTGGAGGAGGCGCCGTCGCAGTCGGCGGTGCCCGCGGCGCAGGAGAGGGCGCAGGCGTTGGCCTCGCAGCGGAAGAAGGGGTTGATGACCTGGCAGTCGTAGTCCTGCTGGCACTGGGCGCGGCAGACGCCGTCGAGGCAGGAGAGACCGGTGGGGCAGTCGCTGGTGCGGTTGCACTGCGCCGCCACGGCGATGGCGTGGCAGGTGAGCACGCCGAAGCGGTCGCTCTCGCTGCACCGCTGCCCCGCCGCGCAGTCGCGGTCGGTGACGCAGCCGGTGCGGCAGTAGTTGCCGGCGCAGACGGCGCCCTCGTCGCAGTCGGAGTCGAAGCGGCACTGACCCGCGGGGGGCTCGACGTCCGTGCATCCGAGCGCGACCGAGAGCAGCAGCACGATGGAGCGCAGTTGCATGGCCGCGACGATACAACCGGGAGGGTGCATCGCGCGCGGCCCTGTTCTACCGTCGCGCGCATGAAGCCACGCCTCCGCGCCCTCTCGGGCATCAAGCCCACGGGGACCCCCCATCTTGGCAACTACTTCGGCATGGTGCAGCCCGCCATCGCGCTGCAGGAAACCCACGACGCGTACTACTTCGTGGCCGACTACCACGCGCTCACCACGAGCCGTGACCCGGCGCAGCTGCGGCGCACCAGCCTGGAGCTCACCGCGACCTTCCTCGCGCTGGGGCTCGACCCGAAGCGCGCGGTGTTCTTCCGGCAGAGCGACGTGCCCGAGGTGGTCGAGCTCGCGTGGCACCTGTCGTGTGTCACGGGCGTCGGGCTGCTGATGCGCGCCCACGCGTACAAGGCCGCGCTCGACAAGGGCGAGGCGGGCACCCTCTCCAGCGGAACCTTCTTCTACCCGGTGCTCATGGCCGCGGACATCCTGCTCTACGACAGCGACGTGGTGCCCGTCGGGCGCGACCAGGTGCAGCACATCGAGATGGCCCAGGACATGGCCGGGCACGTCAACGCGATCTACGGCGACTGCCTCCGCCGCCCGGAGCCGCTGGTGGAGGCGGAGGTGCCGACCATCCCCGGGCTCGACGGGCAGAAGATGTCCAAGAGCTACCAGAACACCATCGAGGTCTTTCTCCCGGAGAAGGCGCTGCGCAAGCTGGTGAGGACCATCAAGACCGACACCCTCGGGCTCGACGACCCGAAGGACCCGACCACGGACAACGTCTTCGCCCTCTACAAGCTGGTGGCCTCCGCCGAGGAGGTCGAGGACATGGCCGCCCGCTACCGCGCCGGAGGCTTCGGCTACGGGCACGCCAAGGACCGCCTCGCCGACGCCCTCAACGCCCACCTCGCCGCGCCTCGGGAGCGCTACCTCGAGCTGCTCAAGGACCCGTCCACCCTGGAGGACGTCCTCCAGGATGGAGCGCGCCGCGCCCGCTCCGTCGCCCGCGACACGCTGGAGCGGGTGCGTGAGCGGGTGGGTCTCCCCAGGCTGCCTCGCTGACCACCGCGCCAGGAAGGCCGTAGACACCCATGCGCGCTCCCTCCCTCCGGACGCTCTCCCCCATCGCCGCGACGCTCTCGATGGCGCTCCAGGCGACGGCGTCCATCGCCCAGGAGATGCCACCGCCGCCGCCACCCCCCGCAACCACGGCTCCCCCGGCGGACCTCCTCGCCCGCTCTCCCGAGCCCGCGCTGGACGACGGGCTGCGCCTCGCCGTGCACCTGCTGCGAACCCGCCAGACCGAGGACGCCGTCGCGGTGCTCGCCCGCATGGCCCAGGAGCGCGCGGTCGATGTGCGCGGCTACGATCCCGTCGCGGTGCTCTTCCGGCTGGCCAACGGCCGGGCTCGTCCAGGGACACCCACCGGGGGATCGCTGCCCCCGTCGGCCGCTGCGACCGCGGCCCCTCCGGCACCCCCGGCGCCTCCGGGCGAGGAGCTTCCCCCGCCTCCTCCCTCCGACGAGGCCGTCCGAGCGAGGGTGATCGACGGCGTGGTCGATCGACTCGCTCGCTGGGACGAGGCCGGGGCGAGGAGCTTCCTCTCCAGCGCGCTGGGCGATGCCCCCGTCGCTGGTCCCGACGCCGCGACCCTGCAGACTCTACGGCTGCTCACCCAGGGCGGCGTCAGCACCGTCGGCGGGCTCTCCGGGGGCTACGCGTCGACGCCCCGCTACGCGCCGATGCAGCTCCTGCCCGACCGCCCCGCCGGGACCATCGAGGGCCTGGAGGTGCTCACGCTCTACTTCTCCATGGCCAGCTACGGGCTCATCCTCGGCACCTGGGGCGGGCTCGCGGCGACCGATGACAGCCGCAACGCCCTGCGCGTCGCGCTCCCGCTGACGGGCATCACCGCGGGTCTGGTCGGCGCGATCGTGCTCGACCGCTCCCGCTCCGTCCGCCGCGGCCGGGGCTACGCGGTCAACTCGGGGCTGCTCCTCGGCACCCTCGCGGGCACCGCCGCGGTCGCCTACGCCAACCCCGACGAGCCGGTGGACGGCTGGGGCTACGTGCTCGGCGCCACCACCCTCGGCATCGGCGCGGCGCTCGGCCTCGCCCACGTCGTCGACGCGCTCCCCGGGACGGTGAACTACGTCACCTCCGCGGGCCTCTGGGGCAGCATGGTGGGCCTCTCGCTCAGCCTCGCGATCGACGGTGACGACACCCGCGGGCAGACCATCGGCAGCGGCATGCTCATCGGCGAGGGCGTGGGCATCGTGCTCGCGATGCTCACCGCCGACGCGCTCAAGCCGACGCCCGCGCAGACCCGCTGGGCCGACGTGGGCGCCTGCCTCGGGGGCATGCTGGGCGCCTCACTGGGCGCCGGAGCGGACTCCGTGGAGGGCGTCGGCGTCGGCATGGCGGTGGGCATCCTGGCCGGCGGCGCCCTCGCGTGGTTCGCCGCGACCCCGAGCGAGGCCGACCGCTCGCTCTACCTCCAGCGCAACGCCTCGACCGAGCTTCCGCTGCGCTTCGGGGTCTCGCCGCTTCCGGGCGGCGGGCTGCTGCACGTCGGGATGTAGAGCGGTTCAGTCGCGAGGGGTGCGCTCGAGGAGGCGGGCGTAGACGTCTGCGCGTCGCAGGCCGAGCGCCCGGGCCACCTCGCGGGAGGCGTCCGCGGGCTTGAGACCCGCGGCGAGGGCGGCGTCGAGGGCGGCGTCGAGGGAGGCCTGCGGGGAGAGCTCGTCGCCCGCGCCCTGGGCGATGGGAGGAGCGCCCTCAAGCACCAGCGTGACCTCGCCCCGAACGATCACCGAGCCCGAGGCGAGGCCCTCGACCAGCTCTCCGAGGGAGCCTCGAACGATGGTCTCGTGGAGCTTGGTGAGCTCCCGGCAGAGGGCCACCCGGCGCTCGTCGCCGCACACCGCGCGGAGGGCGGCGAGGGTGTCGGCGGTGCGCTCGGGGGACTCGTAGACCACCGTCGGCAGCGGATCTCTCGCGGCGGCCATCATCGCGGCGCGCCGCTCGCTGCCGTCGCGCGGCAGGAAGCCCACGAAGCGGAAGCCCCCTCCCGCGAGCCCCGACACCACCAGCGCAGCGAGCGCGGCGCTCGGGCCCGGCAGCGCCTCGACGCGCACCCCTCGCTCCACCGCGGCCTTCACCAGCGCGGCCCCGGGGTCGCTGACCATGGGCGTGCCCGCGTCGCTCACCAGCGCGAAGGTCTGTCCCCCGGCGATGCGGTCGAGCATCTCGGCGCCTCGGGTGCGCACGACGTGGTCGTCGAGGCGCTCCATCGGGCGGTCGATGCCGTGGGCGCGCAGCAGCGCCCGGGTGTGCCGGGTGTCCTCGGCCAGCACCACGTCGCAGGCCTTCAGCGCCGCGAGCGCGCGGAGGGTGATGTCTTCGAGGTTGCCGATGGGCGTCGCGACGACGAGCAGCGCCCCCTTGCGCTCGTCAACCACCGAGGTCCATCGCGTCGCCGAGGTTGGCCTTGAGGAAGACCCGGAGCTTGTCCTGCAGGCGCTTCTCGAGCTGCCGCACGCGCTCCCGGGAGATGCCGTAGCGGTCGCCGATCTCCTGGAGCGTCGCGGGCTCGTCGGACATCAGCCGGTCGCGGAAGATGGCCGCTTCCTTGTTGATCAGCGTGGCCCCGAAGGCCTCGAGCTGCTCCTTCACCATGTCGCCGATCTCGGCGCCCGCGAGCGTGTCGTCGACGCGGGCGAGGGGCGAGGGGAGCAGGTCGAGCCGCGAGGTGGGCTTGCCGTCGCTGTCTCCGATGGGCGCGTCGAGGGAGAGGTCCGCGCCGGAGAGCCGACGGTCCATCTCGATCACCTCGTGCTCGGGCACGTCGAGCTGGCGGGAAAGCTCCGCGGAGGTGGGGTCGACGCCCAGGGAGATGAGCCGCTGCTTCTCCTTGTTGAGGTTGAAGAAGAGCTTCCGCTGGGTCTGCGTCGTGCCCAGCTTCACCAGGCGCCAGTTGTTGAGGATGAACCGGAGGATGTACGCGCGGATCCACCAGGCGGCGTAGGACGAGAGCTTCACCCCGCGGTAGGGGTCGTAGCGCTTCACCGCCTGCATCAGCCCGATGTTGCCCTCCTGGATGAGGTCCATGAGGTTGCGGTACGCGCGGCGGTACTCGAAGGCGATCTTCACCACCAGCCGCAGGTTGGCCGTCACCATGCGCGCGGCGGCCTTCACGTCCTGGGTGGTGGCGTAGCGCACCGCGAGCTCGTGCTCCTCGTCGGGCGTCAGCAGCTTGTGCCGCTGCACCTCCGACAGGTACGCGGTGAACGCGTCGTAGCGCCTGAGCCCCGGCTCCTTCGGCACCGTCAGCCGGACGTCCGGCACCCCCGCGTCGTCGTCGCTCAGGTCGCCGGCGAGCTCGCCCACCACCGCGTCGTCGCCGTCGTCGTTGGTCTCCAGCTCGCCGTCGTCAGAGGCCCGCGCGGGCTTGGCGTCCTCCTCCTCGAGCTCCTCGTTGGGGCGCTGCTGCTTCGGTGCCCGGGTCGACGGGGACTTGCGCTTCGCCGTCCGCGGCGTCGCGGCGGTGTTCTGGTCGCCCGTGCGGGTCTTCGTCGTCACGTCTCGGCATCCTCGCGTTGGGGGGGCAGCGGACCTTACGGGGCTTCGCGAACAACGTCCACGACGGCGCCGGTGGGACGAGCCACAACCGCGGAGCGCGGACCGTATTCCGCGCCTCCAGAGCCTCAGGCGACGAGCGTGAGGGGAGAGAGCAGCGCGATGGGCGTGTCGTCCTCGGCGGCCGCGAGCGCCACGCGGACGCGCGTCTCGTGGCCGTCGCGCTCGGTCCACACGAAGGTCGGCTCGACGGTGTCGGCCCCGAGGCCGAGCTCGGGCATCCCCATCCGCGAGACGCCCACGTAGCTGCCTCGCGACAGGATCGCCTCTGCGCCCTGCGCGTCGAGCAGCCCGCCGCGCGCGAGCGACTCGATGAAGGGCAGCCGGTTGATGACCCGCATCGGATCGCCGAGGCCGCCCATGGACACCACCCGCCCCGCGCGGCCCGAGAGCAGCGAGGAGGCCCTCCACGCGGCGCCGATCCAGAGCCTCGGGGAGCGCCCTCCGTCGACGTCGGCCCGCACCACCCACGCCTCGGAGAACCACTGCGCCACGCGCCCCGACTGGCCCCGCGCGAAGGCCGCCACGAGGTGCTCTCGCGCCCGCTGCGGCATCACCAGGTAGGCGTCGTCCTGGGAGATCTCCGGGGTCGAGGCGAGCGCGAGCCGCTGCCCCGCGGCGAGCTCGCTCAGGTCGTCGCGCGCCGCGAAGGTGACCACCAGCGGGGTCTCTCCGAAGGGGTACGCCTCCGTGTCGTCTCGCTGTGAGGAAGAGCCGTCATCACCATCTCCCGATCGCACCAGTCGTAGCGCCATGCGGGGCGCACCATAGACCTCGCGGACCCTGGGGCAAGATTCACGCGGCGCCGCGCTGGGCTGTTCGTGTCGCCCCGTCTCAGGTGTGGCCAATCGCGACCACCGCCCTCGCGCGCCCTCCTACGCGGCGTCGCAATTCCTGCGCTGGAACGTCGGCTGCAGTGTTCCCAGGGCAGCACCGCGACACGCGAACGAGGCCACGCATGAAGTTTCATTTCCCACTCCTGTTGAGCATCGCCTGGGCCTCCCTCGGAGTCGCTGCCTGCGCCCGCGAGGTGTCAGCGCCCCCCGAGTCCAAGGGTGTCCCTGCCGCGGCCGACGATGCTCCGGGCGATCCGCCGATGCGCGAGGCCGAGATCGGGACGCCCCCGGAGCCCATGGAGCTGCTCGAGCTCGGCGCCACGATGACGGGGCGCGAGCAGGTTCCGGCCCTCTACGGGAGCGGCTCTACGGGCACCGCGACCTTCTCCCTCGACGCCCTCCGCTCGACCCTCGAGTACACGGTGACGCACACGGTGGCGGCCCCGACCGCGGCGCACCTCCACCTGGGCATCGCGGGCGAGCGCGGCGAGGTGCTGCTGCCGCTCACGACGGCGCCGGGTGTGCTCTCGGGCACGCTGAGGCTCACGCCTGAGCAGGCGCGCCACATCGCGCAGGGCAGGGTCTACGTAGACATCCACTCGGCCGATCACCCCGACGGCGAGATCCGGGGCCAGGTGGTGCTGCCTGGAGAGATCGTCTACGTGGCGCGCCTCACGGCCGATCAGGTGAGCGACTCGACGGCGTCGAGCGGCGAGGGCATCGGGGCCTTCCTGGTCGACGGCACCACCAGCCGGATGCGCTTCCAGCTCATGGCGCGGGGGATGGTCGGGGCGCCGACGAGGGCGCTCGTCGGGATGGGTCCTGCGGGCGTCGAAGGCCCCGTGGTGCTCGACCTCACCGACCCCAAGACGCCCGCCGCGACGAGCCTCTCCGGGGCGCGCACCATCGACTCCTCCGAGCCGCTCGACCTCGGCCGCTGGTACGTCGCGCTCCACAGCCGGAGCTTCCCGACGGGCGAGCTGCGAGGCCAGATCCTGCGCCCCGGACAGGAGCTGTACCTCGCCCGCATGAGCGGCCAAGAGTCGGTTCCGCCGGTGAGCAGCCAGGCCAGCGGGAGCGTCGCCGTCATCGTGGACAGCGACCGCAGCCGGATCATCTATGACGTCGCGCTCTCCAACATGACGGCCACCGAGGCCCACCTGGGCGAAGCTCCGGTCGGGGTCCGCGGGGCGGTGTCGGTGCCCTTCCAGGTGCTCGGCAGCTCGTTCCGGGCGATGCGGATGCTCACCCAGGACTCGACGCTGCTGAGCTCGCTCTCCGCCGGAAACGTCTACGCCAGCGCTGCCTCGGAGAGCTTCCCCGAGGGCGAGATCCGGGGCCAGCTGCGAAGGGTGGGGCTGCCGCGCTGAGCCCTGCCGCTCAGCCGCCGCCGAGCGCCCGTCGAGGGCGGTCGATGGCGGGCCACCGCAGCGCCGCCTCGACCTGCGGCGGGGGCACGATCACCTCGCCGTCGTCGAAGAGCTTGAACACCAGCAGCGCGTGCAGGAGCGACAGGTGCCGGGCGTCGAGCGCCTCGGGGTGGGCGAGCGCGTAGGCCTCGTCGAAGTCGTAGCCCGCGTCGATGCGCGTGGGGGTGATGAGCACCCACTGGGTGAGGTGCTCGTCGACGCGCGTGGCGGCGCCGGGCGGAGGCTCCGCCACGGTGGACGAGCGCTCGAGCGTCGGGGGGACGTGAAGCTCGGGGTCGAGCACGAAGCGCACGCGGTGCCCCATCGGATCAGCGGGCGAGCGAGGCGACCGCGGGCTGGGAGCTGCGCGGCGCGGGCGAGGTGGCGGACGCCGCGGGGGCGCGGAAGGCCAGCCAGGCGAAGGCGCCGAGGAGCGCGAACGCGAGGGCGGCCACCCAGGCGGTGCCCGAGAAGGTGGCGTGCAGCGAGGAGGCCTCGACCGCGCGGCCGAAGAGGGGCGAGGTCGCGGCGAAGAGGAGGCGGCGGCCCATGCCCTCGACGGAGAGCAGCGTGGCGCGGTCGCGGGGGCCCTCGATCAGGCGGTTCATCAGCGCGCGCATCAGCGGCGAGAAGACGCCGAAGGCGCTCGCGAGCAGCACCATGAGGACGATGCAGAGGGTGCCGTGCGCCTCGCCCATGAGCAGGTACGCGGCGGTGAGGCCCACGCCCAGGGTCACGGCGATGGTGCGGGAGCGGACGCGCGCGAAGAGCGACCCCACGCTGCCGGCGACGAGGGCGGTGCCCACCTCCTTGGCGGCGGCGAGCAGGCCCATGGTGAGCACGGTGTGCTGGAGCCAGGTGCCGTGGAGGTGCGCCTCGAGGTGCGGCTGGTCGGCGAAGAGCGAGAGGCGAAGCAGCACGAAGGCGATGGCGCCGAAGGCCACCACGCTGGCGAGCCGGCCATTGGTGCGCAGCGTGTGGAAGGCGCGGCGCAGGTGGTCGGCCACGTGGCCCTCGTGGGCCGTGGCGCGCTCGGGGAGCGAGAGCGCGATGACCCCCGCGACGGCGGTGGTGAAGGCGGTGAGCACGAAGACCGCGGTGGGGTGCACGTACTGGTAGACCAGCGCCCCGACGAGGACAGCCACCAGGTTGCCCACGCCCTTGGCGGCGGTCGACCAGCCCTCCCAGCGGGGGTAGAGCGAGACCTGCCGCTGCGCCGCGAGGTGGTCGTAGAGGTAGGCCGAGTCGGCGCCCGAGGAGAGGGACATCGCGAGCGCGCAGAGCACGTTGGCCGCGGCGAAGGTGCTGAAGGAGTGGCCGAAGATGAAGAGCAGGCAGGCGAGGGACATCACGAAGCCGCCCGCGCTCATGGCGACGCGGCGGCCGTAGCGGTCGGCGCCCATCCCGGTGGGCACCTCGAAGGCGACCGCGGCGACGCAGAACACCACGTTGAGGTCGAAGACGTCGGCGACGGAGAGGCCGCGGCGCTGGAGGTAGTAGACCTGAAACGGCGCGAAGGCCCAGGTGAGCGCGAGCGTGCGGTACGCGAGATACGCGAGGAGCGGGCGACGCTGGAGCCAGGACCACAACACGGAGGGGGGCCGATCCTACGCGCGGTGGAGAGGGAATCCAGTTTGGAGCTCTCGACGACGCGCGAAGCCCGCACCGTAGCAGGATTGAGCGCACCCGAGAACGTGGTCGGGTGTGGGCGCGGTGGCCCCCCGGGGATCAGGCCTTGAAGGCGCGGTCGTAGAGCACGACGGTGGCGGCCATCGCGACGTTGAGGGGGTAGGCGCCCGGCAGGATGACGGTGTCGTGCTTGCGCAGGATGGCGTCGGGGAGGGTGCCGTCCTCGGGGCCGAGGAGGTACACGGCCCTCGCGGGGTGCTTGTAGGCGCGGATGTCGAAGGCCCCGGGGGTGAGCTCGACGCAGACGAGCCGCGCGTTCACCGGGATCGCCCCGACGAAGGCGTCGAGGGTGGTGAAGTGGAAGAGGGGCATCGAGAGCTCGGCCTGGATCGAGCTCTGCTCCTGCGGGTTGCGGGTGCCCACGCTGAACACGAAGTCCGCGCCGAACACCCTCGCGGTGCGGATGAGCGCGCCGAAGTTGTGGGTGCGCTTGACGTTGTAGATGCCGATGCCGACGAAGCCGTTGTCGGGGATCAAGGAGAGAAGCCCGGCGGCATCGCGGCGCCGGGCGTCGGCGCGGAGGCGCTCGCGTCGGGGGGGCAGTTGATCGAGCGCTCGAAGGTGCCGCTGCAGCGGAAGGCGAAGAGCCCGTCCGGCCGGCGGGCGCGGCGAAGGTCGGGGGCCATGTCCATGACGGACATGATGCGCCCGGCCTGCTCGCTCTTGGCGCGGTAGACGTCCGTGAGGCGGAAGCGCAGCCCGAGGTTGAGCGCGCTGTCCGCGAAGTTGGGACGGAGGTTGATGCGGCCGTCGATCTGGAGGTCGAACTCCTCGGAGTGCGCGCCCACCCGGGTGAACTGCACCACGCCGCGGCGGATGTCCGCGTTGGCCTCGAGCCGGCCCGCGCGAATCTGCTCGATGGTCACGCCGCCGAAGTGCGGGATCTGGAACTGCGCGTGGCCGTCGCCCACGGTGAGCCGGTCGGTGGTGAGCCGCATGGTGCCCTCGGTCAGCGCGACGTCGCCGTCGGGGATGTTGACCGTGATGGTTCCGGAGAGGTTGCCCCCGAGGGGGAGGCCGACCATCGAGACCAACGGGGCGACCTGGCCGAGACGCACGTTGTCGAGCGTCACCTCGAAGGCGCGCAGCGGGGAGATGCGAGGCGTCGCCGGGGTGCCGAGGGCGATGGAGGCGCTGCCCTCGACCGAGCCGCCCATGCCCAGCATCGAGAAGGAGAGGCTGGCGCGCTGGGCGAGCAGGGCGAAGAGCGAGATGTGCAGCCGCAGCTTGTCGATGCTCATCGACACGGGCCGCTCGGTCGAGCGCTGCGGGAGCAGGGTCACGCGGACGTCGCGGGCCTCGACGCCCGGGAAGAAGGTCGGCGAGAGCGAGCCGATGGCGAGCTCCATGTTGGACGGCGTGGCCCGCCCCGAAGGCGACATCCGGGGGGCCTCGGCGGCGGCCACGATGGCCTCGCGCAGCCGGTCCCAAGGGAAGGTCGCGTAGAGAAACACCAGGAAGAAGAAGAGGAAGAACAGCGGGTACCCGATCACCCGCAGCACGATCGGCCGCAAGGCCAGCAGTCGCTCCTTCATCGGGCCTCCTCCCGGCGACGGTCGGCGGCGGCGTTGCCGGCCCCGGCGCCTCCCTGGGCTCCGCCCGCGGCGTCGGTGCGGTTGCCCTCGGGCACCCGGTCCCAGGTGGTGATCACCAGGTCGTCGATGTCGTACTTGTTGGCCTCGCCGAAGCGCCGCCGGATGCGCACCGACGAGATCGCCACGGGGAAGGCGGCGGAGTCGATGCGCTCGAAGAAGTCCGCGAGCGCCTCGAGGCTCACCTGCCGCAGCCGGATCGACACGCTCCGCTGGGTGAAGCGCGGCCCCGCCGGGGTGGCGGGGCGATCCTGCGCCTCGGCGACCTGCACGTTGGCCGCGTGGGCCTGCTCCTCGACGTAGCTGGTGAGCGCCGGAGCCCGGGTGCGGTAGCGCGCCAGCATCGCCTCGCGCCGCTGGTTGCGCGCCGCGATGCGCGGCCGCGATCGCTGGATGAAGCGCAGCGCCTCGACCATGTCCGCGCGCTCGCTGTCGATCGCGTCGAGCCGACGCTTGGACCACATCCAGAACCCCAGGAAGCCCAGCAGCATGAAGACCGCCGCGAGCGCGAGGAGCAGACGCTTCTCCCGCGGGGAGAGCCCCGCGAAGGCACCCCGTACCGTACTAAGCGCCGCCGCCACTTCGGCCTCCCTGGTTGCTGCTTCCGCCCGTGGTGCCGCCGCCGGTCCCCGTCGTGCGGGGCCTCTCGGTGCGCGCGCCGGGGCAACGGAACTCGATGTCCAACGTGTACTTCTGTCGGTTGTCCCCGGGGGTGGTGGTCACCCGCCCTGGGCGCACCTCCGGGAAGCAGGGGTAGCTGCTCAGCCACTCGACCACCTTGTCGCGGTCGGACAGCGTGCTCACGACGCCCTGTAGCTGAACGTGCTCGCCGCGGATGTCGAGCTGCTCGACGTCGTGCCGCACGGTGTCGTTGATGCGCTGAGAGAGCACGCCCAGTACGTCGAAGGCGTCCGCCCCGGGCATCGGGTCGACGTCGTCGCGGTGGGAGTCCCCCCGGGCCATGGCCATCGCTCGCGTCGGGTCTTCCACCGGCTCGCCGTACACCTCCTGGGTCACCGTGCGAAGGGTCTCTTGAAGTCGGTTGCGCTCCGCGGCGAGGCCCTGGTAGCGCGCCCACGTCGCCGCGCCCCAGAATCCCACCATCGCCAGCGCCGCCGCCGCGAGGTACGGCGCCCGCTCCCGCAGCACCTGCGCGCCCCCGGACACGGCGAGGGCCCCCTTGCGGAGGTCGACGCGCTTCGAGCGCCCGAGGCCGCGCGCCGCGAGCGCCACCGCCACCGGGGCCTCCCAGAACGCGTACTCCCCCGCGGAGGGACCGAGCTGGATCGCCCCGCTCGGCAGCGGCATCACCAGCTCCGTCGGGAGCAGCGTGGCCTCCAGCACCGGCTGCTGCGTCCACTGGGCCTCGAGCCCGCAGAGGTACGCGCGCTCGATGGGCGGGCCGTCCGCCGCCGCCCACGCCGCCACGCTCTGGCGCATCGCGCGGGCGCGGGCCGCGGGCGTCGTGAGCGCAGTCACCGTGCGGGCGAACACCGTGACGCCGCCGCGCAGCACCGCCACCTCGGCCCGGGAGTCCTGCGCGTAGACCAGAAGCACCGGCCCCGGCACCGCGAGCTCGGGGATCTCCGCCGCCAGCTCGCCGAGCGCCATCGGCGACACGCCGAGCTCGCGCGGCTCGAGGCCCCCGAGGATCATCGCGTCGAGGTAGCCCTTCACCCGCTCCCGGATCGACGCCACCGCCAGCAGCGGCACCGGGTCGCCCGGCGCCGTCACCTGCGCGTCGACCACCGCGTCGTCGACGTCGAAGGGCACCGCGCCCTCGAGCTCCGCCAGCAGCGCCTTCTCGCCGCGCTTCCACACCGCGCGCGGCAGCGAGATGGCGCGGATGGACGCCTCGTGGCCGGGGAGCGACGCGTAGACCCCGTCGAGCTCGGCGGCCTGGCCCCCCGGCGTGGTGCTCGCGAGGAGCCCCTGCACCAGCGACGCGAGCTCCCTCGTGGCCGCCTGCAGCCCCTCGGGGCCGGGCGAGCGGTTGACTGCGAACACGGTCTCCAGGAGCAGCTTCTTGTACGCGGTCTTCAAGACCGCGCCCTTCAACTGCGACTCCGTGACCTCGATGCCCAGGTAGCGTGCCATCCGTCTCGGTCCTCAGTCTTCCCGCCAGTAGATCACAGTGCCGCCCTGCGCCTGCGATACGCCGAGCCCGCCCTGCGAGGTCGTCGCGATGTTCATCCCCGCCGCGCGCATGAAGGTCGACGGCAGCTCGGGCTGCGGTCGCATGTCGATCACCGCGTGCACCCTCACGTGCGCGGCCCCCACCTGCGCCTCGGCGTACACCGAGAACACCTTGCTCTCGACGGTCACCGAGCGCTCGAGCCCGGACACGTCGCGCACCACGAAGGGCCGCATCCCGAGCTGCGTCAGCATCGTCCCCATCGGCGGCCGGCCCTGCACCGTCCCGACGAAGTTCGACGGCGACGAGAACAGGGGGATGCCCATGGAGAGCGTCATGCCCTGCACCATGGTGATGGTCGTGATGAACGCCGAGGCCTGCGAGAGGTCCTGGCACTGCGGCGCGTCGGGCGAGTAGGCGCACACCAGCGCCAGCAGCGTCTGCGCGTTGGCCGTGTTCACGTTGACCGCCCCTTGGCCCCACACCGTGAGCGTGCGCCGCCGGGGGTTCGCCGGGTCCGGGTCGACCACCGCGTGCCAGAGGTCGTCGTCGCCGAAGCCGCGGATCATCCGAAGCTCCTCGATGCTGTCGAGGGGCGCGTTGCGGCGACGGCCGGGCGGGCGCAGCCGCTGGTAGAAGCTGTCCTCGGGAGCCGTCGACGCCGCGGTGGCCGTGCTGGCGAGGAGGCTCTGCGCGTCGAAGGTCGTCTCGTCGAAGTCGATGTAGTCGATGACGTTGGAGAGCAGCGTCGGTCGGTCGGTGAACTGCCCGTCGGAGTCGCGCTGCTCGAAGAACCCGTTGAGCCCGGGGTTGAAGACCAGCCCCTGGAGCTGCCGGGCCAGGAGGATCTGCGCCACCGACGAGCGCACCGCGCTGTTGACGTTGATGCGCGAGTCCTCGTCGATGATGACCACCGGAGAGAGCCCCGTGAGGCCGCCCAGGTTCTTCGCGGTGTCGAAGCTCACCCGCGCCAGCTCGCCGAGCGCGCCGGCGCCCTCCTGAGAGCGAAACGGGCCGATGATCAGGTCGGCCTGCTCCCACACCGGAATCTGCGGCGGCGCCGCGAGCCCGCGCCCCATCATCGCCATCAGCGGCGTGAGGATCGGCGCGATGGTGCGGCGGATCACCGGCTCGGAGTTGAGCACCACCCGGGCGAGGTTGACCGCGCTGCGGGCCTGCGCCTCGGCGATGAGCTGGTCGCGCGCCACCGCCGCGGAGAGCGAGTAGACCTCCACGTCGTCGCGGGTCTGCTCGGCCATCACGAACATCAGCGCGATCGACGCGAGCACCATGATCAGCGCCACGCCCGCCTGGTCCCGACGGCCGCGCGCGCCTCGGCGTCGCGTCGCGCGGCGCCTGCGTCGGGGCTTCGGGGTGGTGGTCTCGTCGCTCATCGGTGGTCTCAGTAGATCGGCAGACCGAAGGTCAGCACGCGGGTCATCACCAGCGGGGTCTCGGTGCTGTACACGCGCTCCTCGCGGCGCTCCCCTTCTTCGACGGAGAGCAGCACGCGCACCCGCGCCGGGAGCCGACCCGGCTGCCCCGTGGCCTGGGTGGTGTCCCAGACGTCCGTCCACTGCTCGGTCGTGGCGTCGAAGTACTTCAGCTCGAAGCGCCGCACGTTGGGCACCAGCACGTCGAGCACGCCGCCGTGCTGCGGGTCCGTGTCGATGCGCGCCTGCTCACGGCGCAGGAGGTCCATGCCGCTGGCGCCGCGCCGGTCGGCCAGGCGGTAGCCCACCTCGCAGGCGTCGCCCTCGTGGCTGCCGCGGCGAAGGCGCCGGTGCGTGAAGGTCGCCATGTCGAGCTGCGACCCTCCAGAGCCTCCGCCCCGCCCCATGAACTGCGTCGTCGCCGCGAGCAGGGTCTGCGTCTGGTTCACGTGCAGCGAGAGGTAGGCCCCGCGCAGGTCGCGCGTGATGCGGCCCAGCGCCGTGCGCATGAGGTAGTCGTTCTCCTGCCGGTAGCCGATGCGCGCGCGCAGCTTCGAGGTCTGGTCGAAGGACGCCCAGATCATCGTCGACACCATGATCAGGATGGCCGACGCGACCATCACCTCCAGCAGCGTGAGCCCGCGCTGGGCGCGGCGTCGGGGACGTCGGGCGGTCACGGCGTCCTCGGCGGGGGCGTGTTGCTGGGGGAGGTCGGCGGGGTCCCCGGAGGAGTGCCCCCGAGGGCGTTGAGCATCTCCGCGGTGGGGAGGGTCTGGCCGGGGTTGGTCACGTACTCGACGATGGCGAACGAGTGCTCCCGCTCGCCCTCGTGCCAGCGCACGGTGACCGTCAGCCGACGGATCGCGCCCTCCAGCAGCGGCTTCACCGTGGGATACACCGTCGTGAGCAGGGTGCCCGCCATGTCGCGCGGGGAGGGCGCCCCGGTCGGCGCGCCGCTGCCACCGGCCGCACCGCCCGCCCCGCCCATCATGCCCATGGCGCCCGCGAGCCCGCCGAGGGCCACGCCGCCGTCGCCGCCGCTGACCCCGCTGGTGCCGCCGAAGGAGGTGCCCGACGCGGCGCTCGCGGCCCGCCCGAGGATCTGGTTGCCCGCCGCGGTCTCTACCGTCGCGGGGTTGGGCAGCTCGATCTTGTCGACCTGGGCGTCGCAGGTTACGCCGTCGGTGCAGCAGGGCTGCTCGCCCATGGTGGGCGGATCATCGAGGGCCTTGTCCAGCGGAGGGAGCTGGTTGCGCACCAGCCACGCCTCGGCCTCGGTGAGCCGGCAGCGGCCCATCATCGTCGCGCGGGTGAGCGCGCGGGAGTGCATGGTGCTGCGCGCCGCGATGATGTTCGACGAGAACACCACCGTCATCGCCATCGCCAGGATCGCGATCGCGAACATCACCTCGATGAGGGTGAAGCCCGACTGCGCGCGGCGCCTCACTGCTCCGCCTCCCGGATGCGCTGGTCGCGCAGGTCGACGTCGCGCTCGTCCGTCGAGCTCTCGTCGATGCTCGGGAGCTCGATCGCGTGGTCGAAGATCTCCGGCCTGCCGGACGCGCCGTGCAGCATCACCGAGAAGGTCTCGTCGTTGCCTCCGTGGAGGTGCACCACCGCGGGCTCGGCCGAGCCGCCGGTGAAGAAATAGATGTGCCCGTCGCCGGTCTCCCGGGGCTCCGACTCGTGCGAGCTGTAGAGCCGCGTGAACTCGATGCCCTCCAGCTCTCGCACCCGGTAGCGGTTGCCCTGCGGTCGGGCGAACTCCGCCCTCGGGGCCCGCGGCCGGAGGTTGATCTGCGCCTCGGCCTCGCGCCGGGCGATCGCCTCGATCTGCTCCGCGTCGACGGTCGCGCCGCCCGCCCGCATCGGGTCGTTGGGGTCGAGCACGTGGGCGTCCTCGGTGTCCTCGATCCAGACCCGGTTGCCGCCCATGGAGAAGACCAGGCGCGTGGCGCGGCCGGTGGTGAGCGAGTGGACGTAGGCGAAGCGCATCGCCGCGGCCACCCGCGCCGCCCCCGCGCGGAGGCGCCCGCGGCGGGTGGCGCCGAAGCCCACCACCGCGCTCGACGCCATCAGCCCCGCGAGCAGCACCACGATCATCATCTCAAGAAGCGTGAACCCGCGCGACCGCGACCGCGCCGCCCGGCGCGTCGGTGATCCATGGTCGGCGGGGCTCACGCGCACGGCTTCGGCTCAGTTGCGGCGTCGCGGGACGTCGTCCTCGTTGCCGTCGATCGCGTCCGGGCCCTTGGAGTGGACGCTGCTCTCGCCGCCCTCACAGGAGATGATGTACTCGTTGTCCCACGGGTCCTTGGTGCGCTGGCGGCGGTTGAGGATGCCGTCGGAGACCAGGCGCTCGACCGTCGGGCAGCCGGAGGGGTGGTCCTGCCGCCAGAGCTCGATGGCGTGCTCCATGGTGCGCACCTCCTGGCCGGCGGTGTCGACGCGGGCCTTCTTGGCCTGGTCGAACACGGCGATGCCGACGGCGCTGGCGATCAGGCCCATGATCACCACGACGATCATGATCTCGACCAGGGTCATGCCGCGCATGCGGTGGCGTCGGCGGGGCGCCGGGCGCGAGAGCGCGCGCAGGGCGAGGGCGAGGCGATGGCGGAGGGTGTTCATGCCGGTATGGCTCCTTTGCGTAGGCTCGTTCATTCGACGCGATCCAGCCCGAAGGATCCCTCCGGGCCACCTGACACAACGTCCGCCGAGGCGGGGAACTTCCCCCCCGGGCACGTGAAGAGAAACTCCCGGCCCCAGCCGTCGAGGCGCACCTGCGCGAGGTAGCGCGGCGCCCCGTCGGTGACCTCCGGCGGGCGCACCAGCTCCGCGATGCCGCTCGGGCAGCGACCGTGGTCGGCGCGGAAGGCCTCCGTCGCGCGCTGCACCGACACGATGGCCGAGCGCGTGGCGTGCACCCGCCGCCCGTGGTCGCTCACCGACACCGCGCCGGTGATGGCCAGCAGCGCGACGCCGCCGCCCACGAGGCCCCGGGCGTGCCGCACCGAGGCCCAGGCGAACCACCGGCGACGGCGCTCCCAGGAGAACTCCACCCCCCGCTCGATGCCGCGCCGCGGGCTCAATTGGCGAACTCGTTGAGCTGCAGCAGCGGCATCAGGATCGCGAACGCGATGCCGCCAGAGGTCGAGCCCATCACCACGATCATCACGGGCTCGAGCAGCGAGGTGAGCACCGACACCCGCGCGTCGATGGCGTTGTCGTAGGAGCTCGCGACGGCCTCGAGCATCGCCTCGAGCTCGCCGCTGCGCTCTCCCACGGAGATCATCTGCGTGACCATCGGGGGGAAGCGCCCGGAGCGCTTCAGCGGCTCGGCGATGCTCTCGCCCTCCTTGATGGACACCGTCGCCTCGGTGATCACCGCCTCGAGCACGCGGTTCTCCATGACGTTCTTGACGATGTCCATCGCCTTGAGGAGCGGCACGCCGGAGGAGAGCAGCGTCGCGAGGGTGCGGGTGAAGCGGGAGATCGCCACCATGCGGGTGAGCTCGCCGAAGACCGGGACCCGTAGCTGGAAGGCGTCCCAGCGGTACGCGCCCTCCGGGGTCGACTTCCAGCGGCTGAACCCATAGCCCACGAGGCCCGCGAGCAGGATGAGCGCCCACCACCAGTTGGCCACGATGTTCGACACCCCGATGAGCGCCGCGGTGTACCAGGGCAGCGCCTGGCGGAAGTCGTCGAAGATCGCGCTGACCTTCGGCACCACCACCACCATCATCATCCCGACGATGCCGACGCCCATCAGGGCCATGAAGGCCGGGTACGCGAGGGCGCCGACGATCTTGCCCTTCAGCTTGACCTGGCCCTCCATGAAGTCCGCGAGGCGCATCAGCACCGCCTCCAGCGTCCCCGAGGCCTCGCCCGCCGCGACCATCGAGATGTACAGCCCGGGGAACATCCTCGGGTGCTGGGCCAGCGCCACCGCGAAGCCCGTCCCCTCGTTCACCCGGTCGCGCACCTCGCGGTAGGCCTCGCGCAGCTCCTCGTTCTCGAGCTGCTCCAGCAGCGCGGTGAGCGACTCCACCAGCGGGATGCCCGCCTTCACCAGCGTCGCGAGCTGGCGCGTGGAGAGGGCCACCGCCTGGCTGGGGTTCGACGCGAGGCGCTTGAGCGCGTTGAGGATCTTCAGCAGCCCCGGGGCGCTCACCGCGAGCCCGCTGGTGCCTGCCGCCGCGGCGCTCGCGACCGCCCTGGCCTTCGCGTCCACGGCGCCCTGGGCGAGGGGCGTGGCGTCGTCGAGGAAGATCCCCTGGCGGCGCAGCGCCTGGCGCACGCCCTTCAGGTCGTCGGCGTCGACGGTGCCCCGCACCGTCTTCCCGCGCGCGTCGACGCCCGTGTATGCGAAGTGACCCATCGCGCGCCTACACGTCGTCCTGGGTGGCGGCGAGCACTTCCTCGAGCGTCGTGTGACCCTCGAACACCTTGCGGATGCCGTCGTCCCGGAGCGTGTCCATGCCCTCCTCCACGGCGCACCGGCGGATCGTCGGCGAGTCGACGTTCTTCAACACCAGCGAGCGCACGGCGTCGCTCACCAGCAGCAGCTCGTAGATGCCCGTGCGGCCCTGGTACCCGGTGTTCTGGCACGCGGCGCACCCGCGCGCACGGTAGAGGGTCACCGGCGCCCCGGCGGCGATGCGGGCCGCGACCTTGGCCGCGGGCGATCCCCCGAAGGCGCTGCGGCCGTAGCGGGTCTCCGGGCGGGCGAGCTTCGCCGCGAGGCGCTCGGCGTCGATGCCGATGCGCGCCAGGTCGACCTCGCGCGGGGTGTACGGCTCCTTGCAGAGCGGGCACAGCACGCGCACCAGGCGCTGCGCCAGGATCGCCAGCAGCGAGCTGGTGAGGTGGAAGTTCTCGATGCCCATCTCCACGAGGCGGGTGACCGCGCCCGCCGCGTCGTTGGTGTGGATCGTCGAGAGCACCAGGTGGCCCGTGAGCGACGCGTGCACGGCGATCTCGGCGGTCTCCTTGTCGCGAATCTCGCCGACCATCACCACGTCCGGGTCCTGCCGGAGGAAGGCGCGGAGGCACGAGGCGAAGGTGAGCCCGATGCGGGGGTTGACCTGCATCTGCGAGAGACCGGCGATGTCGTACTCGATCGGGTCCTCCGCCGTGAGGATGTTCACGTCGGGGGTGTTGATCTTGTTGAGGCACGCGTAGAGCGTCGTGGTCTTGCCGCTGCCGGTCGGGCCCGTGACGAGGATGATCCCCTCCGGGCGGCCGATGAGGTCGTGCATCTTCTCGAGGCGGTCGGGCGCGAAGCCGAGGTCGGTGAGCTCGAGCATCACCGAGGCCTTGTTGAGGATACGCATCACGATGCGCTCGCCCACCCCCTGCCCGATGGGGATGGTGCTCACGCGGATGTCGATCTCCTTCGCGCCGATCTTGAAGCCGATGCGCCCGTCCTGCGGGAGCCGCTTCTCGGCGATGTTGAGGCCCGACATGATCTTCACGCGCGCCACGATGGAGGGCAGCACGCTCTTCGGCGCCGTGCGCATCTGGTAGAGGCGCCCGTCGATGCGGTAGCGCACCGCCACCTGGCCCGCGTCGGGCTGGATGTGGATGTCGCTGGCGCGCTCCTTCACGGCCTCGACGAAGAGCGAGTTCACCCAGCGGATGATCTGCGCGTCCTCGTCGCTCTCGAGGATGTCCGTGCGCTCCTCGCTGGCCTCGGCGCCCTGGGTGGTGAGCTCGTTGGTGCGGTTGATCTCCGCCTGCGCGCGGTTGATCGCGTCGAGCACGGCGCTCGGCGTCGCGGCCACGGGCTCGAGCTCGCGCTGGAGCACCATGCGCAGGTCGTCGAGGGCCACCGTGTCGAGGGGGTTGCCCAGCGCCACGAGCAGCGAGCCGTCGGGCTCGTCGCGCACCGGGATCACCTGGCGCTGACGGGCGAAGGCGAAGTCGAAGCCCACCTCGCGGAGCAGCGCCACGGGCATGTCGCCGGTGCGGGGCAGCGGGTCGAGGAAGGGCAGGCCGAGCTCCTGGGCCAGCGCCTGGCTCAAGGGGGTCTCGTCGACGCCGTCGCGGGAGAGGACGTCGAGGAGCGTTCCACCGCGGTCGATGTGGGCCAGCGCTTCGGACAAGCGGTCGGGCTGCACCACCCCGTGGCGGCGGAACACGTCGGCCATGTACTGAGCTGCGGACATCGTCTGTGGGCTCCTTCGCGGGCGTTGCGGTGAAGGCGTCGCGCTCGGCGCTTAAGGGGTCGAAGGGACCGCGGCGGGGATCGCCGGCGCCATGAGCACCGGGCCGGCGTTGGGCACCGGGACCCCGGCGCTCACGGAACCCGGGGCCGAGGGCGCCGCGGTCGCTCCGGAAGCCGTCGGGGTGCGCGCCTCGACCGGGAGCTCGATGCTCTCGCCGGGCTGATGCGGCGGCGGTCGCACCGGGCGGGAGCTGCTCTCGAACTCCGCGCGGCCGCGCAGCTCGCGGATCGACTGGCGGATCTCCTCGACCAGGCCGTTGGTGCGGGAGTAGTCGCGCGGCGGCTCGTAGTCCTGCTCCCCGAAGACGAAGTACCGGTCGAGGAACTCCTGCCGCTCTCGCATCTTGCGCTCGAAGATGCGCCGCAGGTCGCTCTGGTCGCGGATCACGTAGGGCGTGAGGATGAGCAGCAGGTTGGACCGCTGCGTGGCGCGCGTGGTGTTGCGGAAGAGCGCCCCGAGGATGGGGATGTCCCCGAGGATGGGGATGCGCGTCTCGGTGTTGGTGTCCGTGTTTCGGATGAGGCCGCCGATGACCACGGTGTTCTGGTCGCGCACGACCACCACGGTCTTGGCGGTGCGGCGGTTGATGGTCACCGCGCCGAGCTGACCGCCGGCCGAGGCGCCCACCTCGGAGATCTCCTCGTCGATCTCCAGGCGCACCTCGTTGGAGTCGTTGATGTGCGGCACGATGCGAATCTTGGTGCCGACGTCCTGGCGCGGGGCGGAGAAGCCCTGGCCGCCGCCCAGCAGGCCCGCGAGGGCGCCCGCCTGGCCGCCCGCGGCGCCCGCGAGGCTCGACGCGATGCCGCCGATGTTGGTCTGCAGCGGAACGTTCTGCCCGACGTTGATGTCCGCCGGGGAGTTGTCCGTCGCGATGATGTGCGGCGTCGAGAGGACGTTGGCATCGCCGGTCGAGGCGAGGGCGTTGAGGGTCACGCCGAAGGCGGGGATCGACACGCCGATGCCGGGGATGAGGTTCTGCGAGCCGGCGACCTGCTGGCCGCGCACGCCGAGCGCGAGACCCGTGAGCGTGTCGGCGCTGGGGATGATGCTCGACAGGGGGTTGAAGCCGCCGAGGGCGATGCCCTGCTGGCCGCTCTCGTCGAGCGGCAGCGCGCCGTGGAAGTTGAGCCCGAGGCGGTTGGAGCGGTTGATCGACAGCTCCATCACCACGGCCTCGATGAACACCTGCCGGCGAGAGCGGTCGAGCTCGTCGATCACCCGACGCAGGGCGATGTAGTCCCGCGGCGACGAGGTGATCACCAGGGCGTTGGAGGGCTTGTCGGCGGTGATGCGCACCGGGCCCTCGAAGACGGCGTTGGTGCCCCGGGGGTTCTGCCCCGCCGCGCCCGCCTGGCGGCCGCCGCCGGTGATGTTGTTGAGCACCGTGGCCATCTCCTCGGCGTCGCCGTGCTGGAGCCGGAGAACCCGCACCTGGCCCTCGCCGTCGATGGAGACGTCGAGACGGCGGAGCAGCTCCAGCACCCGGACGTACATCCGCTGCGTGGCCACGATGACGAGGCTGTTGGAGCGGTCGTCGGCGAGGATGCGGCCGAGGCGCAGCTCGGAGGTGCCCGCGGTCGCCGGACGGGCCGCCGCGCCCGCCGCCGCGCCGCCGCCGAGGATCTCGGTGAGGCGCGTGGCGAGCTCGCTCGCGAGGGCGTAGTGCACCGGCTCGACCCAGATCTGCTCGCCCACCCCGCTCACGTCGACCTCGCCGAGGATCTGGAGCATCCGTCGGATGTTGGCCGCGAGGTCGGTGATGATGAGGGTGTTGGTCGCGGCGTACGGGGTGATGTCCCCGTCGCGGGACTTGAAGTGCCCGAGCACCGTCGAGGCGTCGTCGGCGGAGATGCTGCGCAGCCGCACGATGCGGGTGATGAAGCGGTCGTCGGTGGGCGCGTCCTGGCCGGAGCCGTAGGTCGGGAGCACCTGCGTCGCGGCCCCGGCGGTCTCCTCGACCTTGAGGTAGCGCCCTGAGGGGACGACGGTCATGCCGTTGACGGCGAGCACCGAGAGGAAGGCCTGGTAGGCCTCCGAGGGGGTGACCTTCGTCGGCGAGTAGATGGTGGTCTTGATCGACCGCACCTTGCCCGGGAGGATGAAGCGTCGGCCGGTGATGTTGCCGATCGCCCGGATGAGGTCGGGGAGGTCGGCGTCCTGGAGGTTGAAGGTGATGCGAGCGCCCGGCGGCAGCGCCTGGTACTCCATGCCCGCGTCGAACTCGTGGATGTTGGCGCCGGTGCCTGCGGCGCCTGCCACCGAGGTGACGCCCGGAATCGGCGCCACGACCTGCGCGGGCCCCGTCGGGCGGCCCGGCGCCGGGGCCGGGGCTGCGGGCGCGGCTGCGGCGGTGGGCAGCGGCCTGGCGCCGGGGGCGGGCGTCGCGGCGCCCGGGGCGACGACCACCGCGGGGGGATTGAGCCGATCGCGCCGCGAGCGCACGGGGGTCGGCGCCTGGGGCGCAGGCTGCGCGAGCGCGACCGCGGCGTGCGTGAGGACGACGGCGAGGGCGGCGCAGAGCGCGACGAGCGGAGACAGGGCGGTCGGTGATCGGCGGGTCATTAGCGTTGGCTCAGCGGATGTGGAAGTCGATGTTGACGGGCTGTCCGTTACGGGTCACGGACACCTGAAGATTGTCGCTGGTGCGGAGGCGCGAGTAGGCTTCCAGCGCGCGGTCGGGGGAGCCGATGTCGAGGCCGTTGATGCGGTTGAGGACGTCGCCGTTCTGCATGCCCAGGCGCCCGAGCAGCGAGTTGCCGCGCACGCCGAAGAGCTGCACGCCGATGACGCGGCCGCCCTGGTCGACGGGCATGATGCGCGTGGTGCGCATGAGCTCGGCCTGGCTCTCCAGGATGCGGTCGACGGTGCTTCGTCGGACGTTGAACTCGTTGGGGCTCACCCGCTCGATGCCCTCCAGCACGCCGCCGAGCGCGCCGCCCTCGGAGGGCGTGGCGGCGGCGACCGGCGCGGCGGGCGCGGCGGGCGCGGTGCGAGGGGGCATGTTCTGCGCGAGGAAGCAGCGCTGGCCGCCGGGGGGGCGGAGCAGCACGTAGGCGCCGAGGGACTGGCACCAGGACACCATCCCGACGTTGCGGCCGTCGAGGGTGGAGCCGAAGCGGTAGGGCATCGCCGGGCCGTTGGGCGCCGTCTGCACCAGCACGAAGGACCACAGCAGGTCGTCGCTCTCCACGGCGCCGACGATCTTCGCGGTGGTCTCGCAGGGCCCCGGCCGCACCTGCCCGTCGCCGGGGGGCGCGGGGTAGCAGGCCTCCGGGGGGAGCAGCGGCTCCTCGGGCGGGGGGGCGGCGCCGGGCTCCGGAGCCGCGTCGGCGGGAGGGCCCGCGTCGCAGTCGAGGCAGCCGGCGTCGGAGTCGAAGATGTTGCGGTGGATGATCGCCGCGCGGTCGCGGACGTGGTGGTTGGCCTCGGGCTCGCTCGCTGCCGCGATGGCCGCCGAGCCGGGGAGGGCCCGCGCCAGGGAGTCGGTGTCGGCCGCGAAGAGCCGCGCGGCCACGAGGTCGTTGGTGCCGCGCGCCGCGAAGTACGCGCAAGGAACCAGCGCTCCCAGGGGGATCACCCAGGGGTAGCGACGAAGGACCCCTTCGAGGTTGTTGAGCCAGCGAGCCATCGGTGGAGCTTCCCTATGCGCTGCCCGTGCCACCAGGGCGCGCGCTGAATTCCCCGCGCTCCCAGGGCGAGGGGAGCGCGGCGCCGGTGGAGCCGGGTGCCGAACTGGCAGGGGGGGTACGGGTCATCGCGGAGGGTCGTTGCCAGAGTGGCAACGCTAGCGATCGAAGACGCACTGGTGGTTGAGGCCGCAGCGCAGGCCGCGTCGGCACTCGTTGTTGGTGCGGCAGGGCTCGCCGAGGTCGGCGGTGCCTCGCTCGACGGCGGCCGGGCCGGAGCCCGCGTCTCGCACGGTGGCGGTGACCGAGAGCGATCCGCAGGTGCGGGGAGCCGGCTGACCGGGGAGCGTGGGGGCCGCGAAGGAGCGGCGCTCGACGATGTTGATCTGCACCGGGGCCTCGGCGGTGCCAGCCCCGCCGTTGGGCGCTCCGGACGAGTCGATGGCGGCGACGTAGTACTCCACCCTCGGCGGGAAGATGTCGTCGCAGGGGATCATCGCGCCGTAGCCCGAAGGGAGGCGAAACTGCTGGCCGAGCGCGGGCATGCGCACCTCGGTGTAGCTGCGCGCTCCGACGCTACGGTAGAAGAGCGAGACGTGGTCGATGGGGGCGGTCGATCGGATCTGCGCGAACACCGGCACCGCGGTGCGGGCGAGCTGCTCGGGCACCGGGAAGTGGATGACGGTGCCCGTGCCGAGCTGTCGCATCGGGATGGACGCGTCGCCCACGCGGACGCCGCCGTCCTCGACGACGACGGCGGCGGGCCCGGCAGCGTCGGCCACGGTGGCATCGACGGCGGGGGTCGCGGCGTCGGAGGCGGCAGCCGCGTCGGTGGCGACCGAGGCGTCAGCGCGGACAGGGCGCACCACCGGACGAGGGCGGGGCTGCGCCACGACCACGCTGGCGAGCGCACCGAGGACGAGGACCAACGAACCGATCGCGAAGGTGGGCTTGCGCATGGCGGGGCGGGACCATTTCCCAGCCGGGCGGACAGGTCAAGGGTGCACTGATGGGAATGCTCGACGCGGCGCTCTAGCGAAGGGGATTGTGGCTGTCGATCTGGAGGCGGCCGGAGTGCGGGGCGCGACGATCGGGGCGCGGGCGATGAGCGCGCGACGAGGGAGCAGGTGGAGCAACCGCGACCGCTGGAGCAACTGCGACCGCCGGAGCGACTTCGACCGCTGGAGCAACCGCGACCGGCGGATCGACCGCGACCGGCGGAGCGACCGCGATGGGCGTGGGGATGGGGGGCGCGGCGCGGGTTGCGGTGGTCGAGGGGGAGGGCGGCGTGCGGCCGAAGAGGGCGAAGAGCAGGGCGGCGATCGCGACGGGGGCGAGGAGCGCGGCGATCCAGAGCCTGGAGCGCGGCGAGGGCGAGGGGGGAGGGGCCTCGGGCGCGGGCTCCAGCTCTGGCGCAGCCACGACGAACGGCGCGGGCGCGGGCGCTGGCGCGACGTCGTGCGGGGGCGTCGGGGCCTCGACGGACTCGCGAGGGCCGAGGCTCTCGAGCAGCGCGAGGCGCAGTGACTCGATGTCGGGATGGCGGTCGGCGGGCTTCAGCGCGAGGGCGCGCATCACGGCGGCGGCGAGCGCGGGGGCGAGGTCGGGGCGGTGCTCGAGGATGGGGGTGCTGGCTCCCTGGACCTTGCCGAGCACGAGGCCGTGGAAGGTCTCCGCCTCGTGGGGCAGGCGGCCGGTGAGCATCTCGTAGGCCATGGCGCCGACGGCGTACTGGTCGCACGCGGCGGTGACGGAGCGGGGGTCGGTGATCTGCTCCGGGGCCATGTACGCGGGCGTGCCGACCATGGCGCCGGTGGCGGTGAGCTTGCGGTCTTCGAGGAGGTTCTTGGCGATGCCGAAGTCGAGGAGCTTGGGCACCTCATCGCCGCCCTCCTCGCTCACCAGGAACACGTTGTCGGGCTTCACGTCCCGGTGGATGAATCCCCGCTGGTGGGCCTGATGCAGCGCGCGGCACACCGGGTCGAGGGTGCGCACCGCCCACGCCGGGTCACCCGCGCCCTGGCGCTCGATGCGGGCGGCCAGCGACTCGCCCGAGAGGAGTTCCATGACCAGCCACGGGCGGCCGTTGTCGACGCCGAAGTCCATCACCTCGACCACGTTGCGGTGCCGCACGGCGTTGACGGCGCGCGCCTCCTGGAGGAAGCGCTCGACCACCGACGGGTTTCTCCCGAACTCCGCGTGCAGCACCTTGAGCGCCACGCGCCGCTGGATGGCCGTGTGCTCGGCCTCGTAGACGGCCCCCATGCCCCCTTCGCCCAGCCGTCGGATCACCTCGTAGCGCCCGCCGATGTTCGTCCCCGCCACGATCTCCGGCAGGGAGCTCAGCTCCTTGCGCCCCGACGACGGCGGGACCGTGCCCGCGCCATCGCGGGTGTCCGTGCCGTCGAGGGTCGCGTCGTTCGCGTAGTCGGCCATTGAGGGGTCCCGTTGCTCCGCCCGTCCGGTTCTGGGGGCCGACTGTACCCGAAGCGACACGCTCGGGGTGCTCCCCCGCCCGCCTGTCGTGCTAGCTCCCTCCCCTTGTGATGCGTCGATGGATAGCTCCCCTCCTTGCGACCGCGGTCGCGCTGGGTCCCCTGGTCGGCCGAACGCAGCCCGCGCCCGCACCCCAGGGCCTCGCCGACACGCGGACCTTCGGCGGCGTCTCCGAGGCTCGCATCCTGGAGGCGATCCGCAGCGCCCGGGTGCTCGGCCGGCAGAACGTCGGCAGCACCAGCGTCAACCTCCACCTTCGACTCGAGGGCGGCATCGACGCGGCGTGGAAGCCCCGCACGACGAGCCACGGCGAGAGCTACCGCGCCGAGATCGCCGCCTACCGTCTCAACCGGCTGCTCGGGCTCAACCGGGTGCCGCCGGCCATCTCCCGGCCGATCCAGCGCTCGGCCCTGCGCCTCGCCCCCGGCAGCCCGGTGATCTTCGATCGCGACAACACGGCGCGGGGCGCGGCCATCTACTGGGTCCCGGTGCTCCGCCCCTCGCGCATCGACGGCGTCGAGGACCAGGAGCGCTGGGGCCGGTGGCTCCGCCAGGGCCGCGCTGTCCCGCCGGATCAGTCGCAGCGCGCCGAGGAGATCTCGACGCTGCTGGTCTTCGACTTCCTCACCGGCAACTGGGACCGCTGGAGCGGCGCCAACGTGCCGATGGACGCGCAGGGCCACCTCATCTACCGCGACAACAACGGCGGCTTCGAGGAGCCCTTCGTCGAGGGTCTGCTCCAGCGGTCCCGCTCGCTGCTTCACCGCACGCAGCGCTTCCGCCGCTCGGTGATCGACCGGGCGCGCGCGATGACCGAGGCCTCGGTGCGGGCGGAGATGGGGCTCGACCCCGACCGCAACGCGCCCCCGCTCAGCGCGGCGCAGATCCGCTCGCTGCTCCGCCGGCGCGACCTGCTGCTCCAGTACGTCGACGGGCTCGCCCGCCGCCACGGCGAGGGCGCCGTGTACGCCTGGTGAGGGTTCAGTCCGAGAGCAGCGCCGGCAGCAGCGCGATGCCGCCCGCGATGAACACCAGGTCGAAGATCATCAGCAGCTTGAACCAGTCGGCGAGCTGCTCGACGGAGGCGCCGCCGAAGAGCTCGCGGGTCGCCACGACGCCGCAGAGCAGCGCCGGCGACACCAGGGGGTAGAGCACCACCGCGAGCAGCAGGTCGCGGGCCCGGGTGCGCGCGATCAGCGCACCGAAGAGCGTGCCCGCGGCGACGAAGCCGACGGTGCCCAGCAGCAGCAGCGCGGCGAAGGGCACGAAGTGCTCGAAGAGCGGGGCGTGCAGCAGCAGCGCGACCAGCGGCGCGACGACGCACTCGGTGACGAGCACGAAGACCAGCGCCCCGAGCGCCTTGCCGAGGAAGAGCGAGGCGGGGGAGGCGGGGGAGAGCAGCACCGCGCGCAAGGCGCCCTCCTCGCGCTCGCGGTCCCAGGTGCGCGAGAGGCCGAGGGTACCGGCGAAGGCGACGGCGATCCAGAGCACGCCGGGCGCCACCTGCCTTCCGGTGGTCTCGTCGACGAAGAGCGACATCGAAGAGAGCACGGCGACCAGCGCCGCGAAGAGGGTCATGGTCGGGACGACCTCTCGCACCCTCAGCTCGATCACGAGGTCCTTGCGCGCGATGGCGAGCGCGTGGCGGAACATGCTCATCGGCGCCGCGGCCGCGCCGGCTGGTCGAGCTCTCGCAGCCGCTGCTCGACGGCCGCCCGGTCGATGGCCCCTTCGCCGCTGAGCGCCGCCGTGAGCGCGGTCCGCGCGGCGTTACGGTCGCCCTCCTCCGTGGCGATGATCCCCCGGAGCACCAGGGCGGGAGCGTGCCGCGGAGCGTCCGTGAGCACCCGGTCGACGTAGGCGCGGGCGAGGGCGTTCTGCTGCGTACGGTGGGCAAGCTCCGCGGCGCGCAGCCTGATGGCGGCGTCGCCCGGAGCGCGGTCGATCGCCCCGTCCCAGGCCTGCATCGCCTCGGGCTCTCGCTGCGTGTGCTCGAGCACCTCCGCGAGCCCGGCGTAGGCCGACGCGTCGGTGCCCACCTGCGCGATGGCGCGGCGAAACGGCGCCTCGGCCTCCGCCCAGAGCTGCAGCGCGAGCAGCGCGCGACCGAGGCCCGCCTGGGCGCCGGTCTGCGTCGGGGAGACCCGCAGCGCCGACTCGAAGGCCGCTCGCGCGCCGGCGGCTTCCCCCGTGGCGACCAGCGCTTCGCCGAGCGCGGTGAGCGCCTCGGGCCACTGCGGTCGGTCGGCGGTCGCTCGCTGCAGCAGCGGGAGCGCCGCCGCCGCGTTGCCCCGCCGACGCAGCATGAACTGCCCCAGGGCCAGGGCCGAGTGAGGGTCCGTGGGGTCGGCCGCGACCGCGCGACGGTAGGCCGCCTCGGACTCGTCGAGGCGCTGCGCGACCTCCGCCAGGGCACCGAGGCCGAGGTGCGGCTCCGGCCGATCGGGCATCGCCTGGGCCGCCTCGCGGTACGCGCTCTCCGCCGCGCTCAGGTCGGCCGCCATGCGCCGCGCGTCGCCGGTCGCGAGCTGCAGCTCGCCGTCGCCCGCGCTCATCGAGCGGGCGGCGTTGAGCTCGCGCTCGGCGAGGGCGACCCGCTGCCACACCAGGTAGGCGCGAGCGAGGCACACCCGGCGACGCTGCCCCGCGGGGATCGCGTTGCACGCGGCCTGCGCGGGCCGGTAGGCGCCCTGGTCGATGCGCACGCGCGCGGCCTCCCAGCGCGCCTCGGCGCGGAGCGAAGGGTCGCGGACGCCGTTGAGCACCCGGGCGGCCTCGTCGAAGTGCCCGGCGCGCCGCAGCGCGCGGCCGAGGGCGATGGCCCCGCTGGGGGTGCTGGCTCCGGGGCGCAGGGCGGCCAGCGAGGACTCCTGGGCCGCGGCGACCGCCGGGACCAGCGTGAGAGCAGCCACAAGCAAGCAGGTCTTCATGGGAGTCATGGGATCCCTTCTCGGGTTCTTCAGGGCGCGGGCGTACGCGGTGAGACGCAGCCATCGCGGAGGATCATCACTCCAGGCGCGGGGGTCATCGCGTCGAGGAGCGCGGGGCTCGGGTGTACCAGCAGCGCGACCGCGCACCCGCCGAGGAAGGTCGCGTCCCAGCCGCCGTCGCCCATCCCCAGCGCCGGGGGCCAGGCGCCCGCCGCCTGGAGCGCGTCGACCTTGCCGCCGTGCAGCGGGATGGGCCTTGCGAGTGTGGGCAGCACCCGATCGCCCTCGGTGCGGAGCGTCGCGCCGGAGACCGTGGCGTGCGTGAGCCCTGCGCGCCGGAGGGTCGTGGCCACCGCGGCCTCGAGGCTCCCGGTCACGACGTGCACCTCGACGCCCTCCCTCCCGGCCTCCTCGACGATGAGCCGCACGGCCGGTCGGATGCGCTCCGCGACGCGCTCCGCCACCCGCGAGAGCAGCGCGTCGAGGGCCGACCGGGAGCGATCGCCGAGCACCTCCGACTGGATCTTGCAGATGTGTTCGATGCTCATCCGCCCGGCGCGGTAGGCGCCGATGAAGGCGAGGGCGAGCTCTCCGAGGTCCGAGGGGGCGTCGTCGCCGAAGACCTCGCGAGCGCCCGAGAGCAGGCCGGCGAGGGCCACGGGCCCGACGGGGTGATGGGTGAGGGCCTCGATGAAGAGGTCGTCGCCGATGTCTCCCTCCCAGAGGGTGCCGTCCGCGTCGGTGGCGATGATGGGGCGGTAGGGCGCGGGCGCCGTGCGCGCCGCCCGAACGAGACCCCGCAGCCCCTCTGCCTTGATGCTCTCGTCGTGGCTCATAGCCGTCCTCCAAGGCCCACCCAGGCGCCGTCCCCGAGGGGTCGGGCCATCCATGTGAGCGCGACCTGAGACCGCCGCGGCCGCAGCCCGTCGATCAGCAGGAACACGCCCCCCGCGACCGCCGCGGCGCCCGCCGCGACCAGCACGGTGTCCCGGGTCGTCGCGTCGTAGACCTCCTCGCGCCCGTTCGGGAGCGCGGTCACCTGCTGCCCATCCTGGGCGATGGCGACGAGGCCGATGGTGAGCGCGGTCGCTCCTCCCGCGAGCAGGGCCCCACCCAGCGCGGCCTCGACCGGCCGACGGGTGGTGACCCACCGCGTGCGCGGCGGAGCGGTGACCGGCGGGGGCAGCGCGGCGCTGGCCGCGGGCGTCGGCTCGACGATCGGCGCCGGGGTGGGAGCGGCAGCCGCGGGGGCGACCGGAGGGATCTCGGAGAGCAGCGTGCGGGCGCTGACGCGGGCCATGGCGATGGCGTCGTCCCAGCCGGCCACGACCTCCTGGGCGCGCTGCTCTCCTCGCACGACGCCCTGCGCGTCGAGCCAGCGGAGCGTGAGCGACACCTGCCGGTGGCGACCGCGGGCGACGGAGACCACGACCACGCCGCGGGCGTGAAGCGGGGTGAGCAGCGCGGAGGCGCACTCCGCGGCGTCGCAGGCGAGCCCTGCGGGGGAGAGCGTCTCGACGCGGGCGTGGGTGTCGGAGGCGCGGAGCACCTCGGGCTGTCCTGTGGCGAGCACCTCCGCGACGGCGTCGCCGAGGCGAAGGCGGTCGGCGGCGGAGATGCCGCGATCGCTGCGGGGGGTCGCGGTGTGCACGACCAGGGGGTCGGCCGACGCGGCGAGCGGACACAGCGAGAGGATCGCGGCGAGTGCGGGGCGCTTCACGGCGGTGTTCTACCGCGCGTCGCGCGCGGAACGGAAACGGATGACCGCCCTTAGCGGCGTCCGCCCGGGTTGCTGTTGCGGAGCTGGCGCAGGCGCTCGGCCTTGGCGGCCTTGCGGGCGGCCACGTCTTCGACCTCGGGCACCTCGACGCGCACCTCGCCCTCGCCCGAGCAGCGCGCCTGGCAGGCGAGCCGCAGCCCGACGATCTTGGCGATGGACCCGAGGTGGTTGATCTCCTCCTGGCAGATGGGGCTGAGGTTCTCCTTGCCCTGCTTCACGGTCACCTTGCAGAGCCCGCAGGTGGCGACGCCGCCGCAGGAGGTGGCGATGGGGTGACCGGCCTCCTGGAGCACGGTGAGCAGCGACGATCCGGCGGGGCCGACGACCACCTTGTCGGAGCCGGCGATGGCGATGCGGGTCATTGACCTATGGATCCTCGTGGGCCGCCGCCTCGCTGCGGGCGAGGTCGACGTCCCTGACGAACTTCTGGAGCATCGCGAGGATCATCTCCCTCGCCACGCGGTTCTGCCCCCCTTCGGGGATGATGATGTCGGCGAAGCGTTTGGACGGCTCGACGAACGCGATGTGCATCGGCCGCACCGACTCGTAGTACTGCTGGCGCACCTGGGCGAAGGTGCGTCCGCGCTGCTCGAGGTCTCGCCGGATGCGGCGCATCAGCCGGATGTCCGAGTCGGTGTCGACGTAGAGCTTCACGTCGAGGCGGTCGCGTATCGCCGGGAGCGCCAGCACCAGGATGCCTTCGACCACGATGATGGGCGACGGGTCGAGCCGGTCGGTCTCCGGCCTGCGGGTGTGCGTGGCGAAGTCGTAGCGGGGCTTCTCGACCGAGCGCCCGGCGCGCAGGGCGTCGAGGTGCTCGCAGAAGAGCTCGTTGTCGAGCGACTCCGGGTGATCGAAGTTGATGCGCGCCCGCTCCTCGTAGGCCAGGTGGCTGACGTCCTTGTAGTAGGCGTCATGCTCGATGGCGGTCACGTGGTGGGCGGGGAGCGCCTCTACGAGGGAGCGAGCGATGGTGCTCTTGCCTGATCCGCTGCCACCAGCGACGCCAACGAGGAGGACTGTCACGACGGCGCGGACCCTACCGTTGTTCGCCGCGCGGACACCAGCGCTCGTTGGCGCCGACGGCCCGCGACGAGGCCCAGCATGACGAAGGCGGCCCACCCCGCGGCGCCCTGGCGCGAGCCCGGCGTCGCCGAGCAGCCATGGAAATAGTTGCCCTCGGCGGGGTTCACGCACTCCTCGGCGGAGTTGGTGATCGAGCGCCCGAGGGGGTCGAGCGCCTGGACGCTGAAGCACACCGGACCGCTCGCGTCGCTGGAGCTCAGCCGGAAGGTGCGCTGCGCCACGGCGTCGCTGGTGGAGCCGGAGCTCTGGAGCCTCGCGCGGTCGCGCTCCCTTGGGCCGGAGACCCCGGGGCCTCGGGTGCTGTAGATCACATACTCGACGTCGCTCTCGGGCCACGGGGTGCCGAGCGTGGCGTCGAAGACCACGCGGTTGAAGCGCACGGTGATGTCGTAGGCGTTGGGGTCGCAGGGGTCGCTCGACACCGCCCTCGCGCTCGCCCCGCGGATGCCCGCGAAGGGGGGAGCACCGGCCGACGGCCCGCGCCCGGTGCGGAACCGCAGCGAGAGGGCGCCGGTGAGGGGGTCGGAGTAGTTCACCCGGTAGCTGGCGTAGGGGTCGAAGGGGCGGGCGCCCGCGCTGCTCCAGACGAGCTCGTCGCCGACGACGGAGACGGCGCCGGGAAGGCAGCCCGGCATCCCCACGGGCTCGACGCAGAGGGTCGCCCCAGACGGGACGCGCCCCACGAAGCGCAGCCTCACCGGGCTGTCGGTCGGAACGTCGAAGCCCTGGTCGGCGGGGAAGGAGTCACGCAGCGCGCCGAGGTCGATCGGGTCGCCCGCGTCGCCCGCGTCGCACTGGGCTCGGGCGAGCGGAGCGGCGAGCATCCCGGCGACGGAGAGCACCGCCAGGGCCGCGTAGCGGGGTCGCATCACCTCGGCTCCCAGCGCAGTCCCTCCGCCACGCCGGGGAGGATCCGCTGCTGGTTGAGGCCGTCCTGGTTCATCAGGAAGATGCCGCCGCGGGAGGAGCTGAAGGCGATGAGCCGACCGTCGGGCGAGTAGGTCGGGTCGGTGTTGTTGCCCTGTCCCTCGGTGAGCCGACGCGCGGCGCCGCCCGAGAGGCTGACCGTGTAGATGTCCGAGGCGCCCCCGGTGCGCCCGGCGTAGGCGATGGTCTGGCTGTCGGGCGCCCAGGAGGGGCCGGTGTTGTAGCTCCCCTGGAAGCTCACCCGCCGCTGGCCTCCGCCGCCCGCGTCCATCACGTACACCTGCGGGCCGCCGGAGCGGTCGCTCACGAAGGCGATCTTGGAGCCGTCCGGCGACCACACCGGGGTGATGTCCGCGCCTGGGTCGTTGGTGAGCCGCCGCAGGTTGCTGCCGTCGGGCGAGCCCAGGTAGATCTCGCTGTTACCATCCCTGGTAAGCACCACCGCCATGCGACCGCCGCCGAAGGCCGCGCCCATCACCAGGCCATCGGCGCGGAGCACCGGCTCGCTGCGGCCCTGGCGGAAGAGCGCGAGGAAGCCGTCGGGGGTCTGCGAGGAGAAGTAGATCCCTCCGGGGCCCCAGGCGGGGGTGAAGTTGAGCCGGCGGCCGGAGGAGACCTGCGCGAGGTTCTCGCCGTCGCAGTCGACGGAGAAGATCTGCTTGCGGCCGTTGCCGGTGCGCCGCGCGAAGGCGATGCGCGTCCCGAAGACCCCCGCGGTGCGGGTGTAGAGCTGGATCAGGTCGTTGGCGATGCGGTGCGCCAGGGAGCGCGGGTTGCCCGGCCCATAGCTGCGCGTGAGCCGCGGCGCCGAGGGGCTCCCCGGCTCCCAGACCTTGAGCTCGATGCGCGTGGCGTCGCCGCTCCCGGTGACCTGCGCCTTCACGACGGCGGTCGCTCCGACGCCCACCCACGAGGGGGCGTTGATGTTGAGCCCCTCGGCGTCGAGGTCGGCGGTGAACGAGCGCGAGTCGAGCACGCGGAAGAGGGCGCTCAGCCGGAGGTCGTTGGAGACCACGGCGGAGACCGCGTCGCCGCCGGAGCCGCGGAAGGCCGGGATCGCGACCGGGAGAAGCCGCGCCTCGAGGCCCTGCAGGGTGATGGTGAGCTCGCCCTGACGGGGCGTGGTCTGTGGTGTGGTCGGGGGGAGGGGCTGCGCGTCGGAGAGCAGCGGTGGGAGAACCGCGGTCGCTGTCGCCGCCGCGATGAGGATCCAGTGGAGCTGCCGTCGCATCGTCCGCGCAGTCTAGCGGACGCCGCCGGGGATGCGAAGCGAGACGCGCGGCAGCTCAGTGGACGATGCGGTCGATGGGCACGCGGACGTTGATGTTCGTGCCCGAGACGGAGCTGAGCTCTTCCGGGGTGAGCTCGGGGACGCGGGCGTGGGTGGTCGCGAGGCGCTGGGCCTGGCTGAGGATGTCGCCGTCGAGGCTCTCGTTGCCCGACGGGGTGACCAGCTCGGCGAGCTCGATGGCGCCCGTCGCGTCGAGGCGGATGCGGAAGGTCACCGTCCTCGGCTCGGAGCCGGTGAGCGTCGCGGAGAGGCGGATGTTCTCTCGCAGGAACCGGTCGATCTTGGTGCCGGCGCCGCGGGTCGCGACGTTGGGGTCGGTGGTGTCGCCGTGCGCGCTGCCGCTGGGATCACCCGGCCCCGACGCCGTGGGATCGGCCGCGGCCTCCATCGCCGCCATGTGGGCGATGCGGTCGAGCTCGGCGAGGTCCTGGTTGCCGGAGCCGCGACGGGTGCGGCCGGTGATCGCGGCCATGTAGTCCTGGGCGCCGGCGTCGCGGGAGAGCGCCACCCGCGTCGGGTCGGCGGTCGGGGTGACGGCCTGCGGCGCCTCGCGCTCGGCCCGGATGGGCACCTCGCGGTGGATCTGCCGCCGAGGGTCGAACACGCCGCCGCCCTGCTGCAGCAGGTGGGTCTCGAGCACCTGGTCTTCGCGAGGGGGGCGCGCCCGTGCCGCTGGGCCGTGGTCCGGTCGGCCGATGCGCAGCGACAGGACCACCACCAGGCCATGCACCAGCACCGCGGCGAAGAGTCCCATCGCGACCCCGGGGCCGTCGGTGGTCTGCGCCCGCTCCCGCTGCCGCAGCGGCGACGGCGGCGGCGGCGACGAGGTCACGCCCACGGCGAAGGGGATCGACGGATGCGAGATGCCAGGCACGCTCTGGTCGCGCATCGGAGGCGGTCGGTGGGTCGGCGGAGGCGTGGTCACGGTTCGCTACTCCCGGTGCATCGTCTACCAGAACCCCGCCAGGCGCGCCGAGCTTTGAGGGGCTCCCCGGCGCTCATCCCTCCGGCCCGGCCGAAGGTGCAACGAAACGTTGCTGTCCCCCCTCCCGTTCCGTCCCCCGGGGTCACGAAACGTGAACCCTCTACAAAGCCGCAATTCACGCTTTCTCGGGGAATTCACCATGGCATCAAGGTTGCTCAAAGGTTGTGCATCTCGGTGGATAGCTGAGACGGAGGTTGGACAACATGATGCAGCATCAGGGTGAGCAGGCGGAGCGGATGGTGGGGCTGGTGGCGGTGAGCTCGGAGAGCCGCAAGGCCGTCGAGGCGGCGTTCCGGTCGTACGAGTCCCGGCTCTTCCACGCGGCGCTCCGGGTGACGCGCAACGAGGACGACGCCTGGGACGCGGTGCAGGAGGGGATGGTGAGCGCACTGCGCCACGCCGACCGCTTCCGCGGTGACGCCGCCGTCGCGAGCTGGATGTACAGCATCGTGGTGAACGCCGCGCTCTACCAGCGCCGCCGCGCGGCCGCTCGCAAGCGGGGCGTGGACAAGTACACCGACCTCGTCTGGCCCGACGCCGAGCAGTCCGTCGACACCTGTACCCCGCACCGCGACCCGGAGACCTACGTGATGGCGCGCGTCGACCTCGCCCGCGCCGCCGAGCAGATCGCCCGCCTCCCGGAGGAGAAGCGCACGCTGGTGGAGCAGGCGATCGGCGGGGACTCCTGCGCGGAGATCGCCGAGGCCGCGGGCCAGCCGGTGGCGGCGGTGAAGAGCAGGCTCTGGCGCACCCGCCGCGCGCTGCGCGAGCAGATGGGCCTCGACGCCGCGGCGTGAGCGCTACTGGCTGGTGAGGGGGTCGGTGACGATGCCGAGGCGCTCGACCCCGGCGGTGCGCATGGCGGCGAGCACCCTCACCACGATGCCGTAGGGAATGCTCTCGTCGGCCTGCACGTAGGCCTCGTGGTCGCGCTGCACGATGGCGTTGGCGCGAAGCTGCTCGGCGAGGCGCTCGAGGGTGGTGCGGTCCTGACCGATCCAGATGGCGATGGGGGTCGCGGGGTTGGCGGCGTCCTCGTGGCCGATGGTGATGCGCAGCTTCTGCTCGGCGTTGGGGATGGCGGGCGCCTCGGCGTTGGGCAGGTCGACCCGCAGGCCCGCCTGCACCATGGGGGCGGTCACCATGAAGATGATGAGCAGCACGAGCATCACGTCGACCAGCGGGGTGACGTTGATCTCGCTCATCGGCCCGCCGCCGCTGTTGCTGGAGAACGACATCGCGGCCCTACTTGAGGATGTGCCGGCGCACGATGTTGAGGAAGTCGTTGCCGAAGATGTCCATCTCCGTCGAGATCACGCGCAGCCGGCGGACGAAGTAGTTGTACGCGATGACCGCGGGGATCGCGGCGACCAGGCCCACGGCGGTGGTGAAGAGCGCCTCGGCGATGCCCGGGCCCACGCGGTCGATGGTGGCCGTGTCGCGCGAGGCCGAGAGCTGCATGAAGGCGTGCATGATGCCGTAGACGGTGCCGAAGAGGCCGATGAAGGGCGCCGTGCTGCCGGTGGTGGCGAGGAAGGGCACCATGCTCTCGAGCACCGTGGTCTGCCGGGAGAAGGCGCGGCGAAGGGCGCGCTCGACGTTCTCGATGCCCGGCGCGTCGTCGCCCTCGTGGGCGGCCTTCACCCGCAGCAGCTCGTCGTAGCCCGCGCGGAACATCTGCGCGATGGGGCTACGCGGGCGCTGCGAGGCGGCCTCGGCGGCGACGTTGAGCTGCCGCGTCTGCTCGAAGATCTGGAGGAAGGCCTCGTTCTCCGCGAAGGCCCGGCGGAGATACAGCCACTTGTATCCAATGATGTACCAGCAGGCGATCGAGAAGATGAGGAGCATGAGCACCACCATCTTCACCGGCAGCGTGGCCTGGGCGACGAGCTCGTAGGAGCTCGGCATGTGCGACGCTCCTCCGCCCGGTGACTGTTGGTGGAAGGTCACAAGGAAACCGTAGATCACGTGGTGCATCGCGCGCCGAGGGGCGTATCTCCCTACCGTCTCCCGTGTCAATCGCCGCGCGCAGCGGGACCGTGAGGTCGCGCGGGATGACAGCACCGACCGCCGGCTGCACAGTCCCCCTCCAGAGCACCCATGAACGAACCGACGGTACAGATCGCCGTGCCCGCCTTCTCTCGCTCGATGAAGGCGCTCTCCGCGCTCCTCGTCGGCGTCTGGCTCGTCGAGGCCCTCGTCGGGCGCTCCGGGGTCGGCGGCAGCGCGCCCGACCCGCTGGGTCCCTTCGCGGCGCTGGTGCTGATCCCGTCGAGGGTGGCGCACGGCGAGGTCTGGCGGCTCGTCACCCACCCCTTCGTGCACGACCCGTCGGGCATCCAGTCCGTCGTCTGGACGGTGATCGCCCTCTGGTTCTTCGGCGGCACCATGGAGTCGCGCTGGGGCCTGCGCCGCACGCTCTCCGCGATGGCCGTCGCGTCGGTCGTATCGGGCCTGGTGCTCGTCGCCGTGGGCGCGCTCTACACCCCCTTCTGGGTGCAGCGCGCCTACTCGCCTGCCGCCGCGACCGCGCTGCTCACGGCCGCGTGGGGCATGACCGAGGGCGACCGGCCGACGTCCTTCTTCGGCATCGTCTCGCTCACCGGAAGGAAGTTCACCGCGCTCTTCGCCGTGCTGCTGGCGCTGGGCTTCCTGGTGTCGCGCAGCCCCGAGTCGGTGCTCGCCCTGGTGGGCTTCCTCGTCGGCGCGGTGCTCGGAAACGTTCGCCCCCGCCGCGCGCCGAAGCAGACCAGGGAGAGCGGCCCGAAGCTCAGGGTGATCAAGGGCGGCGTCGACCCGCGCGACCTGCCCAACTGATCAATCGTCGAGCGCCGCGCCCCGCGCGCGATCGTCGTCGCCACGCCCGACCTGGAACACCGAGGCCCGCACCAGCGGCGGCAGGTCGTCCCGCTGGATGCGCGACCCGCGCGCCGCAGAGACCGCGTGGGCGAGCGCGGCCTCCAGCTCAGGAAACTCTCCGGGCCAGGGGTACGCGCGCAGCGCCGCGAGGGCCTCCGGGGTGATGCCGAGCGGGCTGCGGTCGGCGCAGCGACACGCCCGATCGATCGCGGCGTAGACCAGCGACTCGAGGTCCTCCGTGCGCTCGCGCAGGGTGGGAACCCGCGCCACGCGCCCCGCGAGCCGACGCGCCAGCGAGGTCGGGAGGTCACACTCGGCCGGATCGCGCGGCAGCCCGAGGATCAGCCGCACGTCCACTCCGTAGGCCGTCTCGTCGCCGAGCCGCCGCGCCGAGGCCCGCTCCAGGGCGCTCGCGAGCGCGGTGAGCCCCTCGTGGCCGAGGGCCGCCGCGTGCTCGATGAGCAGCGTCGCGCCCGCCGCGCGCTCGAGCCAGCCCGGCCTCGTGTCTGCTCCGCGGGCGTCGCCGAGCAGCGTCGGGAGCACCGCGCGAGGATCGACCGCCGACGCGTCGAGCACCATCAAGCCCCGCTCCGAGCGAGGGCCCATCGCGTGAAGTCGACCCGCGGAGGGGCGCAGCGACACGCCCGGCGCGCTCACGAGCGCGATCGGACCGTCGGTGGGAGCGAGCGCATCGAGCGAGGCCTGCAGGGCGCGGGTCACCGGGGCATAGGCGATCCACCGGGTCGAGCGCGGGCCGAGCGCCACCACCGAGGTCGACTCCACCACCAGCGCGCCCACCCTCGCGAGCTCGGTCTCCGCCGTGATCGCCCGCTCCACCTGCGTCGCCTCGCGCCGCAGCGCCTCGGCCGCCCGGTGGCTCGACCGCTCCGCCGCGAGGATGCGCAGCAGCGCCCCCTCGACGCTGCGCCGCACCTCCTCGAGCTGGCACTCCTCCTCGAAGCTCGGCGGCGCCCATCGGTCGCCGCGCGGGATGACCACCGCCCCGAGGAGCTGATCGGAGTCGCAGAGCGGCATCGCCGCGAAGGCCTCGTAGCCGTCGAGCGCGTCGACCACCGGGCGAAGCTCGGGGCGGCGCACGAGGTGCGGCCGCAGCGTGTCGACGAAGACCACCGACGGGCGGGTGCGGAGCCAGGTGACCAGCACCTTCTCGGACTCGATGGAGAGCGGGCGCACGGAGGGCATCCCGGCCACGTCGACCTGCAGCACGCGCGAGCCCTCGAGCACCCAGAAGGCCGCCGGAGCGCGGAGGTTGCGCGCCGCCTCGCGCAGCGGGTCGAGCACCGCCGCCGCGAGCTCGTCGAGGGCCTCGGCCCGGGCCAGGCCGCGCTCGATGCGGGCGATCGCGTCAAGCAGCCGACCGTCCGCGGGGCGGAACCACCGGTCGATGACCGGGAGCACGAAGGCCGCCGCGCCAAGGCCGATGGCCATCGAGGTCATCGGGGCGTCGGGCGCGAAGACCAGCGCCACGGCGCCCGCGAGGAAGCCCAGCGAGGCCGCGAGGGTGCGGCGCGCGAAGGGGCCGGCGTGCGCGGCGGAGGCGCTGGAGTGCCCGACCACCAGGCCCAGGACCAGGGCCGCGACGCCCAGCGCCCAGGCGAAGAGGGCGCCGTCGCCGCTGCCCGAGAGGCTGCGCGCCAGCGAGGCGAGGCTGAGGGCGGAGACGCCGAGGGTGGGGTAGATCCAGCGGGCACGCTCGACGGGTGCGGTGGGGCGGCGCGTCGCGGCGAGGTGAAGCAGCGCGGCGATGGCGACGGAGACCGGGGCGAGGGCGCGCGAACCGGGGAACCAGTGCTCCGCGCCGGGCCAGTGGCCGAGCGTGCCGAGGACGGCGACGAGGACCCCGGGCAGCGCCGCGCGGCGGAGCGACTCGGTGCGCATCGGCTGCGCGTAGGCGAGCACCGTGGAGAGCCCGATGAGCTCGCCCGTGGCGACGGCGTGGGCGATGCGCAGCACCCGGGAGCCCGGCTGGAACCCGGCGACCACGCTGGCCACCGCGAGGGCGCCGAGGGCCGCCGCGACGGAGATGGCCTCGGCCTGGGCGCCGTGCCCGGTGCGCGCCAGGCGCTTCGGCGCGAGCGCGATGAGCACCGCCAGGACCGACACCGAGAGCCCGCGGGGGTCCACCGGGCGGCCCGCGCCGCTCCACGCCGCGACCGCGACGAAGAGGGCGCCCAGCGCGGCGAGCTCGGGCCATGGAACGGTGGTGCGGGTGGGAGACATCAGCGCGTCGGAGTGGGAGACCCTACGGTCTCAGGCACGCTGCCTCAAGAACGGTACGCCGATGGTGCAGGGCGGATCAGGGGGCCGCCGGGGCGACCTGGTCCTGCTTGCGGATCTCGCAGGCAGCGCCGAGCTCGTCGAGGCAGTCGAGCGCGAGGGCCATCTCCGCGCGGGTGTGGCCTCGGGTGATGTTGACCCGCAGCCGCTCCTCGCCGGGCTTCACCCCGGGGTAGGTGATCGGGACCATGTAGATCCCTCGGTCGAAGAGCATCTGGTGGAGAATCATCGCCTTGCGCTCGTCGCGCACCATCACGGGCATGATGTGCGTATCGCTCAGGCCGAGGTCGAAGCCGCGGGAGACCAGCTCTCCGCGCATGTAGCGGGCGTTCTCCTGGAGCTCCTGCACCAGCGCCACGCCGTCGTCCTCCAGCATCGTGAGGATCGTCGCAGCCGCCGCGACGATGGGCACCGGCAGCGTCGCGCTGAACACGAAGCTCCGCGCGTTGTGCTGGATGAGCTCGATCACGTCGGTGCTGGCGAGGATGATCCCGCCGATGCCGCCGAAGACCTTGGAGAAGGTCGACACCACGATGGGGGCGCGGCCCTCGAGCTCGAGGTGCTCCAGGATGCCGCGGCCGTGCGCGCCGAGGGTGCCCGAGCCGTGGGCGTCGTCGACCACCAGCACGGCGTTGTAGCGCTCGCACACCTCCACGATCGCCTTGAGGTGGCCCATGTCGCCGTCGAGCGAGTAGATGCCCTCGACCAGCACCATCGCGTTGGGGCGCTCGCGGGTCTTCAGCACCCGCTCGAGCGACCGCGCGCTGTTGTGGTTGAAGAACCTCACCTCCGGCGCGCGCCCCGGGCTGCCCGCCGCGAGGAAGGTGCCGTCGAGGATGCAGGCGTGCGACAGGTTGTCGAGGATGAGCGTGGTGTCGCGGTCGGCGAGCGCCATGATCGTGCCGACCATCGCCTGGTAGCCCGTGGTGGTGACCAGCGCCTTCTCGAAGCCGAAGTACTTCGCGAGGCGCTGCTCCAGCTCGACGTGCGCCGTGGTGGTCGCCTGCACCCGCGAGCTCGACAGCCCGCACGCGAAGGTGTCGATCGCGCGCTTGGCGGCCTCCTTCACCTCCGGGTGCGTGGTCAGCCCGAGGTAGTCGTTGGAGCTGAAGTTCACGAAGGCGTGGCCGCCCACGCTCGTGCGGATGCCCCCGGTCTCGAAGGGGCGGAAGAAGGGATACACCCCGGCCTCGCGCGCCTCGCGCACCCTTGCCAGGCCCTCGTGGGCCTTGTCGTCAATCCAGCTCATCCATCACTCCGGGCGCCGGATCACCAGCGCTGACGCGTTGCCGTAGAAACCCACGGACGTCACCACCGCGCAGGCACCCGCGCGCTCGTCCGCCAACCAATCGATCGCCGCCGCGACCCCGAAGGCCCCGCCGGCGCCCAGCGTCTCGCCGCACCACGCCTTCGGCGCCCTCACGGCCACGCCCCCGAGCGACTCGGCGAGCGCCTCCCGCTCCGGACCGTCGGTGACCGCGAGGCCCGAGAGCCCGCTCACCACCATGGCCACGGCCGAGCGGTCGAGGCCCTCGAGGGCGCTGCGCACCGCGCGGCCGAGGGCCGCGGCGCTCACGTGCACCATGGGCTTGTCGGCCTCCGCGGGCTCGAAGGCCGCCCCGTACCCGACCACCTCGGCGTAGACCTTCGCGCCTCGCGCCTTCGCCGCCGCGAGGTCTTCCACCACCGAGAGGCACGCCCCCTCGCCGAGCCGGAGCCCGCGCGAGACGGGGCCGCCCGGAGCCCAGCCCTCGGGCTGCTCGTCGAGCGCGCCGAGCCGACGGAAGGCCTGCCACAGCCCCTCGGACATCGCCTCGGCGCCGCCCGTGAGCACGGCCTTCGCGCGGCCCGCGCCGATCCAGAGCGAGGCGGCGTCGAAGGCGTCGAGGGCGCCGGTCGGGCCGTTGGTCACCGTGGCGTTGAGGGCACGCAGCTCCTCCCAGATGCTCACGTACCCGATCGAGGCGTTGATCACCGTGTTGGGGAAGCGCGCGGGGTTGAGGTACCGGGGGTCCTCCAGACGGGCCACCGAGTCGAGCTCGTGGATCGCCTCGAGGCTCCCGTAGGCCGTCGAGGCGCACACGCCCACCTCCGTCGGGCCGAGCGCCGTGAAGGCCCCGTCGCGCTTGATGCCCGCGTGCTCCAGGCCCAGCCGGGCGGCCACCAGCAGCAGGCGGGTGAGCCGGTCGTTGTTGCGCAGGCCCTTGTCGCCGACGATGGGCTTGGGGTCGAAGTTGTTGATCTCCGCGACGCGCAGCCCGGGGTGCGGGGCCGCCGTGAAGCTGGTGGGCGTGGTCGTGAAGGCGCCCCCGGGCGGGGCCGAGAGCCCCTCGCGGAAGGCCTCCCAGCCGATGCCCAGCGGAGAGCACACCCCGAGGCCGGTGATGGCGAGCGGCCTCACGAGAGGTCTCCGCGCGCTTCGGGGGAGGGGAGCCGGTCGGGCTTCGCGAAGAGCACCACCGCGTCGTAGCCGCCGAAGGCCAGCGAGTGGTTGACCACCACGTCGGAGCGCCCGCGCCCCGCGGAGTTGGCGACCACCGCCACGTCGCACTCCGGGTCGACGGTCGAGTAGCCCATCGTCGGGGGGTAGATTCCGCTGTTGATGGTCTCCACGCAGCTCACGGCCTCGATGGCGCTCGCGGCCCCCATGCAGTGGCCGATGATGCTCTTGATGGAGGAGATGGGCACCCGCCGGTCGCCGAAGACCGCGCGCACGGCGGTGGACTCCACCGCGTCGTTGGCCTTCGTCCCGGTGCCGTGGGCGTTGATGAAGTCCACCTCGTCCGCCGTGAGCCCTGAGCGCCGGATGGCCTCGCGAAGCGCGTGGACGACCCCCGCCCCGGAGGGCTCCGGCCGCGTGATGTGGAAGCCGTCGCAGGCCAGGCCGTAGCCGCCGACCTCGGCCAGCGCCGTCGCCCCCCGTCGCACCGCGTGCGCCTCGGACTCCAGCACCATCACCCCGGCGCCCTCGCCGACGATGAGCCCGTGGCGGTCGAGGTCGAAGGGCTGGCAGCGCTCCGGGGCCACCGCGCCGAGGCGCACGAAGCCTGCGAACTGAAGCTCCTGAAGCATCTCCGCGGCGCCGGTGATCACCACGTCGGCGCGGCCCGCGCGGATGAGGTCGGCCGCGTAGCCGATGGCGTAGTTTCCCGCGGCGCAGGCGGCCGGGAGCGTGAGCACCGTGCCCCGGCAGCCGAGGCCCTGGGCGGTCTCCATCGAGACCAGGTAGGGCGCGGCCTTGGGCAGCACCCGGGGAGACATGGCGTCGGGGCCCTCGAGGATCCACCGGGCGTCGAGCATGCCGCAGATGTCCGCCTCGCCCATGGTGGTGCCCAGGACGACGCTCGCGCGCTCGGTGCGCAGCGCAGCGTCCGAGAGCCCCGCGTCGCGCACCGCCATGCGGGCGGCGGCGAGGGCGAAGGCGGCGCAGCGCCCGGCGCGCCGGGTCTCGACCGCCGTGAGGTGGTCGCCGGCGACGAAGCCCTGCACCTCGGCGGCGAGGGTGCGCCCGAGGCGGGTGGCGTCGAAGGAGCTGATCGTCGACGTCCCGCTACGGCCCTCCACCAGGGACTGCCAGAAGGCGCCGCGGCCGAGCCCGATGGAGCTCACGACGCCCATCCCTGTGACGAGGACTCGAGGTGTCATCGGCGCGCGCTATACCCGATGGCAGACCGCGCCAGCAAGCCGTGCCGCGGCGCGAATCACCCTGCCCACCGCCACGTCGGCTACGCACTGCAAGCGCTCAGAAACGCTTGTTCTCAAGAGGATTGCGCGCCTTGACAGGGGTCACGTTCGCTGCGATGTACGCCGCGCGTTATGGGGTCGCAGGGACCCGATATCGATCGCACGGCCTTCACCGAACCAACTGCACGGAGCGCGGCACCGCCATGATCGCACGAGACGAACTGCTCAACACCTTCCGCCGGATCGCGAGCGAGGTCGCGGAGAAGGAGATCCCGCTGCCCACCGAGACGACGCCCATCAGCGACCTCGGCATCGACTCCCTCGGCATGCTCGAGATCGTCGGGAGCATGGAGCGCGAGTTCCAGATCCAGATCCCCGACGACCAGCTCGTGGGCATCTCGACGGTCGCCCAGCTCGTCGACCTCGTGCAGAAGCGCACCGACAAGGTCGCCTGACCGTCATGTCCAGCAACGCCACGTTGAAGGAAGACCTCCGGGCGCTCATCGCGGAGATCATCGAGAAGGACGCGAGCGAGGTCGGCGACGACGTGCTGCTGCGCGACCTCGGCGTCGACTCGATGCAGGCCATCGAGATCATCTCGGACATCGAGCGCCGCTATCAGCTCAAGATCGCCGAGAGCGAGTTCAAGAACATCACCACGCTCTCCAGCGTGCACCGCTTCGTCGAAGAGAAGCTCGCCGCTCGCGCGAGCTGAGCCTCCCTCTCTCCCTCTCAGATCCCCTTACAAAACTGGTGTCGGCGGCGGGAGTTGAACCCGCACGAGGTTCTTAGCCTCCGGAGGTTTTAAGCCACCTGCGTATGCCATTCCGCCACGCCGACAGTCGCCGCGCATTGTGCACGACGACGACGGGCGCGGGCGAACTGAATCGCGCCGCGCCCGCACATCGCCCGGCGACCTTACGGCCGCCGGTTCAACGGAGAGTAGGAATCAGGGGAGCGGGAACACCCGCACGCCCCAGCGCCGGGTCGAGGCCTCGGAGAGGTCGCGCCAGTAGGTTCCGACGCGGCCGCCGGAGACCGTCGCCCAGTAGCCGGTGTGGTTCATCGAGTCGAGGACGCTGCGCGTCCAGGTCGCCGACATACCCGACCCGGTAAGCGCCGCCAGGCGCAGCGTGCCGACGGTGGTGTCCTGGTACACGACCCGAGGACCGGCAGCGCCGAGGCTCACCGCGGCGCCGTCGCCGATGATGTGCCGCCCGTCGTCGAAGGTCGACATCGCCGCGACGCCGGAGCCGTCGTCGATGGTGGCGGGCTCGCCCATCGGGCGGCCGTTGACCACGCGGAGGTACATCAGCCGCTCCTCCCAGCCGTCGACGTAGGCGACGTGGACGGTGCCGTTGGACTCCATCGCCGCCGAGGCGGAGAGGCCACGGTCGCCGCCGTCGCGCATCATGGCCCCCTCGCCGTCGAGGATCACCGGGGCCGCGAAGCGACCCGAGGCGTCGCCCTGGGCGAAGAGCAGGTTGCCGCGGTCGCGGTGGTAGAAGACCAGCGCCGGGCGGCCCATGCCGTCGACGAGCAGGTTGATGAAGAGCGCCCCGGGGGGGAGGTCCTCCACCCAGTTGCGGTCGTAGACGTCCTGGCAGGTGGTGCCGACGCAGGCCTGGCCCGAGCCGCAGGTCGCCATGCAGGTGCCCGCCGGAGCGCAGCGCCCGGTGCTCTTCACGCACGAGCGCCCGGTGGGGCAGTCCGCGGCGCGGCACTCGCTCGCGACGGTGACGGCGTCGGCGATGGTCCAGTCGCTGGCCCGCGCGGGGCTGGCGCTGTTGCCGCGAGCCAGGCGGACCACCGCGGTCACCGCGCCGTCGGCCGCGACGTTGACCGCGCGGTAGGCGATGAGCGGCGTGCCGTCGGCGAGCAGCGCCAGCGCGGCGTAGCGGCCGTTGGAGCCGTTGGTGTCGACGTCGTGCGCGGCCCACGCGGTGCCGCTGAACGCGGCGTACTTCAGCCGGTCGTGCGTGGTGTCCCAGTACGCGACCCGGGCCTGGCCCGCCGCGTTGACGGCGATGCTGTTGAAGCGGCCCACGTCGTCGCCGGGGGTGCTCACGCCGCTGCGCCAGCCCATCGGGTCGCCGGTGACCATACCGTCCGTCGGGACGCCGTCGACGTGGCTCCAGGCGACCGAGCTGGTCTCCTGGTTCCAGCGCCCCACGACGAGGTCGCCGTAGCGCGAGCCGTCGTTGGGCTCGCCGGGCGAGTAGGCCGACATCCAGAGCGCTCCATCGGCGGCGGCCGCCATGTGGAGGTGCGAGCCGACCGAGCCGGCCGACAGCGGCGGGAGGCGCTCGCATCGGCAGGTCGCGTTGTCATACGCGCAGGTCGCCGCGTTGAAGGTGGGGCTGCCCATCGGGCCGAAGCCCGGCATGCAGTCCGGGCAGGCGGGCGGGGTCGTGCACATGCCCGACGAGGCGCAGAGGTTCTGCCCCGACTCGCACATGACGGTCTGGCCCATGTCCGCGGGCACGCCGCTGTCGCCGTTGCCGCCGTCCTGCACGAGGCCGGTGGCCTCCTCGGCGCAGCCCGAAGCGACGACGCCGGTGGCGGCCACCATGAGCGCCGTCGCGACCTTCGCGCTGGCCCTGCGGCGTCGGCGCGCCGCGATCACGACGCCCGCGGCGAAGAGCCCGAGCAGGCCCGCGGAGCCCTTGCCGCCGGAGCTGGAGGAGCTCCCGACGCGGCAGCCGCAGCCGCCGCTGGAGGCGTCGGTGCTGGCGCCGCCGCGGATGAGCGACTGACGGTTGATGATCCGCTCGGTGATGTTGCCCGCGGCGTCGCGGACGCGAACCACGATGCGCACCGCCCCGTCGGGGACGTCGACGCGGGACGAGGAGCCCCACTCGCTGGCGGGCGCGCCGTCGAACTGGAACGAGTACTCGAGCGCGTCGGACTGGTTGTCCGTCGCCTCGGCGACGAGGACGTCGTTGTCGAAGCGCGTCGTGAGCTCCGGGGCGACCGGGTCGACGATGAAGGTGAACTGCGCGGGCTCGGCGTCGGCGCTCTCGGGCTCGCCGGCGATGCGGGCGCGCACCTCGATGGTGTGGAGGCCGGGGCTCGCGAGCGCGAAGTCCTGCACCTCGTAGCGGGTCTCGGTGGAGAAGCTCGACCAGGTCTGGCGGTCGAGGCGCCAGCTGAACTCGGCGGCGTGGCCGAAGTCGTTCGGGGTCGAGACGTGGAAGCTCACGCGGGGGAGGTTCTCCCGGCGGAAGCCGTCGACGGTGAAGAAGCTCGGGTCGATGCGCACGCCGTCGAGGGCGGCGGCGGTGTCGAGGGCGACCGTGGCGGTGCGCGCCCCGGCGGGCATGAAGGTGATGCCCGCGAAGAGGCCGAGGAAGCGGTTGGCGCCCTCGGTGACGCCCTGCACGCCGCTGGGGGGGATGGTGATCTGGACGCGGCCGAGGGCCATGCCGCCGCTGCCGGGGATGTCGAAGCCGGGGATGCTGATCGGCGAGAGGCCGCCGCCGAGCATGCCGAGCGCCGGCGCCAGGATCGCCTGGAGCGAGGTGCCGATGAGGGCCGGGTTGTTCGAGAGCAGGGTGTTGTTGGAGACCGAGATGTTCTCGGTGCGGAGCATGCCGAGGCGCGGGCGAAGGCCGCCGGCGTCGCTCTCGAGGTTGACCCCGACGACGGCGTCGGTGGTGAGGGTCATGAAGCGGACGTAGCGCTCCTCGCTCCAGGCGTAGAAGTCGAGCGCGAGGCGGGGCAGGCGGATGTTGAGCAGCGGGTCGGTGTCGACGTTGGTGCCGCGACCGATGCGCACCACCGGCGGCTGCTGCGGGCGCAGCAGGATGGCGACCGGACCGGTGGTCTGCGGGAAGAGCAGCTGGCGCATCGAGCTGAGCGCCGGGAGGATGCTGAAGGTGCCCGCGGAGATCTGCTGGCTGAGGTTGGTGCCGACGCCGAGGCAGAGCGTGCCCGCGTCCCAGAGCTGGTAGGCGGAGTAGTTGAGGTACTCCTCCGCGATGCCGATGCCGAGGTCAGCCGGCGTCGAGGTGCCGGGCACCACGTTGGCGCGCAGGGCCATGTACTCGGGGATCATCGGGATCGCCGGCGGGGCGATGCGCGGCACGCAGGCGTTGTGCGCCATGGACTGCATGGCGCCGAACATGTTGATGCTCATGCCGCCGTTGATGACCTGCCCGTCGCGCATCGGGTCACCGGCCGCGAGCGTGTACCGGACGTTGGCGCGGACGCCGGGCGAGAGCGACGCGAAGAGCGCGCCGAAGTTGCCCGCGCCGTCGGTGCCGAGGAGCGTCGGGACGTTGCTGTTGTCGGGGTAGACGCAGGTGCCGCTGCGGTCGGTGGTGCCCGTGGGGCACCCCGGCGGGTTGGGCATCGCGCGCTGCGCCAGCGCGCTGGAGATCGGACCGAGCGCGCCGCTGATCTGCCCGCGCACCTGGCTGATGAGGGTACCGCGCAGGAGGTTCACGATGCCGCAGACCCAGCTCCCGGAGCAGGTGATGTCGGCGTCCTCGATGCCCTCGCCGGGCGTCTCCTGCACGACGTCACCAGAGCCGGTGGGGGAGACCAGGTCGGCGCGGTGGTAGTTCAGCCGCGGCGCGTGGGTGTCGCGGCGGATGGTCGCCTTGGTCGAGAGGCCGATGTACGGATGGCTCCCTCGCGCGGTGTTGATGTTGAGCGTGGGCGACGCGATGGTGCCGCAGAAGGTGCCTCCGCAGGAGTCGTTGCACGAGCCGACGCAGGCGCGGATGGGGATGTCGCCGCTGATGACGATGCGGGCGCGGAGGTTGATCGCGTTGGGGTCGGCGAAGCTCAGGTCGAGCGCGCCAGTGGCCGGGAGCGAGAGCGCGATGTTGCAGCGCCCCGACGGGCAGACGATGGCGCGGCCGACGGTGAGGTTCTGCGAAACCGTCGGCACCGGGATGCCCGAGCCGACCAGGCCGCCGAGCAGGCCAGGCGCCACGGCCTCGATGCGGTTGAGCCCGTTCTCCGAGAGGCGGAGCTGCGCCGCTCGTGGGATGCGGGTCTCTGGAGCCAGCGGATAGCCCCCTGGGATGGGCGCGATCGCACCCCCCGCACAGCCCGAGCAACCACCGCCGCTACATCCTGAAACCAGGACCACGGCGATCATCCAGTAGACCCTACGCAGCGTCGACCACATCAGGACGATCCTCTTGCCGCGACGACGCGGCAGCTGGAGATGGGCAGCGCGCGAGGCACCTGCGCGTCGGCCCCATAAGACGAGTAGGCCGCACAGTACGGCGGCATCGCGTCCCGGGTAAAGCCAGGACGTGACGCGCTTCAGGGGGTCGTGAATGACGGAGGGAGGGGGGAGGAGCCGATGCCACGGTGACCGCGGCGGAACGGCTTACTGCGCGATGTTGGCGGAGATCGCCGCGAAGTTCGCGCGGAGGTGGTAGGCGGGCATGCCGTTGACCATGGTGTCCGGCTGACGGGCCCAGCCCGACTGCGGGTCGGTCATGCAGTTGGCGCCCGAGATGATGTTGCAGAGGGGAGTCGGGTTGCCGCCGATGGTGACGCTGACCATCTTGGCGTTCTCGACGGTGATGTCGGCGTCGACCTGGCCGTAGGGCTGGTCGCAGTTGTTCTCGGTGAGCCACCGGCTGGTGGTCTCGGTGTAGCGACCGCCGGCCGCGATGCCGCCGCCGATGCAGCCGCGGTCGGCCGTGAGGTGCACGTTGCTGATGCGGGCGTTGTCCATCGGGAGCTGGGTGAGGAGCATGGTGCCCGCCTCGTCGCTGAAGATGGGGATGTTGACCGTGGTGGTCACCTGCGCGGTGGTGGCGCGGTCGCCGGTCACCGTGACGGGGCCCGAGATCGGGTTGTAGCGGTTGGGCATCGGGCCCGGGCCGTTGTTGTTGAAGAACGCGAACTGGCCGTCCATCAGGCCGACGCCGGTCGAGCCGCGGGTGAACATCGGGCTGAGGCCGCCGGTGCGGAAGGTGTTGGCCGCGAGGTCGAGCTGGAGGCCCCAGAGGAAGGTGCCGCGCTGGAGCGTCGGGTTGACCGTCGAGAGGATCGCCGCGCTGGCGAGCGCCGCCGGCTGGGTGATCTTGATGTAGGTGAGGCGGAAGCCCGGCCGCATGGCGTTGTTCATGAAGCGGCCGCGCGGACAGATCGGATCGGTCGTGCACTGGAAGTACGGCACCGGGCCGCCGTCGACCGGGGGCGCGCTGCACGAGGTCATGTTGGGCGTCGGGTCGGCGATGGGGGTCGGGGTACAGACGCCCGTGTCGGCGCCGCCGCCGGTGTCGCTGGGCACGCCGCTGTCGGTCGCGGGGGCGGGATCGTCGCTACAGGCGCCGATGGAGCCCGCGAGGAGACTGGTGAGGAGAAGGGTCGAGAAACGGTTCATGAATACCTCCGCGATCGATGATCGATGTGTGCACGCAGGGTAAGGAAGCCCCGATCGCCCGCGCGGCGCGGACGGTACGCGATGCCTCCAGAGCCCGCAAGCGGCTGTCCGAAGCGGTCAGATGTTGTCGTAGTGGACGAGGCGGCCGAAGGCGCGGACGCGCTCCTGGACGTGGGCCTCGGTGGCGTCGACGACGCCCTTGGTGCCGTACTGCTCGACGCAGAGCGAGGCCACCGCGGAGCCGTGCACCACCGCGCGGCGCATCGACGCGCCGGTGATCGGACCCTGCGCGTCGAGGTACCCGAGCATGGCGCCCGCGAAGGTGTCGCCCGCGCCGGTGGGGTCGACCACCTCCTCGAGGGGGTAGGCGGGCGCGTGGAAGGCCCCGTGGTCGTCGAAGAGGAAGGCCCCGTACTCGCCCTGCTTCACCACGACGCGGCTCGGGCCGAGGGCGCGCAGCGCGCGGCCGACCTTGGAGATGACCTTGTGCCCGGAGAGGTCGCGGGCCTCCTCCTCGTTGATGATGAGCAGGTCGATGCGGCGCAGCAGCCGGAGCAGGGCCTCGGGGGTGCCCTTGATCCAGAAGTTCATGGTGTCGGCGGCGACCAGCTCGGGCTTCTGGGCCTGGTCGAGCACCTCGGACTGCAGATCGGGGTGGATGTTGCCGAGCAGCACCACGCGCGAGCTGCGGTAGCTCTCCGGCAGGGTCGGGCGGAAGTGCTCGAACACGTTGAGCCTGGTGTCGAGCGACTCCCGCGAGGAGAGGTCGGCGTTGTAGCGGCCGTGCCAGCGGAAGGTCTCGCCCTCGACGATCTGCACGCCCGCGAGGTCGACCCGGCGCGAGGCCAGGGTCTTCAGGGTGGCGTCGGGGAAGTCCTTGCCCACGACCCCGACCATCCGCACGTCCGTGTAGAGGCCTGCCGAGAGCGAGGCGAAGGTGGCCGAGCCCCCGACCAGCTCATGCTGCTCGCCCGTGCTCGAGAACTCCACGGTGTCGACGGCCATCGATCCAACGATCAGAACACTCACGATGAACTCTCCTGGTGCCGCGCGTCGCGGCGGGCACCGTCCCTACCGTGCGAGGCGCGGCCCGGTCAACGCCCCGCGTCCCTGTGCCCCGCGTAGGGGGCGCGCTCGACCCGAACATCCACCTCGCGCTCGGCCCGGCGCACCCGCAGCACCACCACGGTGCCGACCTCCCCGCGCAGCCGGGCGACCAGCTCGGCCGGGGTGCGACCTCGCACCGGCTGGCCGTCGATGGCCACGATCGTCGCCCCGCTCCGGAGCCCCGCCCTCGCGGCCGCGCCCCCCTCGGGCACCCGGTCGAGCAGCAGCACCCCCTGCGACGGCCGGTGGCGCAGGGTCGCGCCGATGCCGCCGGGCCACGATCCGCCGAGGTTGCCGATGCCTGGGCCGCCCGAGGCGCACCCTGCCGCCCAGCCCGCGAGCAGCAGCATCGCGCCGACCAGTGCACCATTCGCTTGCGCGGCCGGGGCGGAGGCGCGAGCATCGCAAGACACCGTGACGAGTCCCAATCCAGCGCAGGGGCCGGGCGAACCGGCGCCTCCGGCGATGATCGGCGGATACAGGTTGATCGAGCTGCTCGGGCGGGGCGGCATGGGCGAGGTGTACCGCGCCGAGCGTGAGGGCCCAGGGGGCTTTCGGCGCCGGGCGGCGGTCAAGCGCATCCTGCCTCGATTGCAGGGAGACCCCAACCTCCGGGCGCGCTTCATCCAGGAGGCGCGCATCAACGGCTACCTCGAGCACCCCAACGTGGTGCAGGTGCTCGACTTCGGCGACCAGCCCGAGCCCTACCTGGCGCTGGAGTACGTCGAGGGCACCACCGCCGCGAGGGTGCTCAAGGCCTGCGCCGAGCGGGGCCAGCGGCTGCCTCCGGTCGCGGTGGCCTACCTCGTGGCCGAGGCCGCCACGGGGCTCGACTACGCGCACCGCCGCGAGGACGAGCAGCGTCGGCCGCTGCAGATCGTCCACCGCGACGTCTCGCCGCAGAACCTCCTGATCTCGCTCGAAGGCACCATCAAGGTCTCTGACTTCGGCGTGGCCCGCGCGGTGCTGAGCGGCGCCGCGCCTGGAGCGGCGGTCACCAAGCTCGCGTACGCCGCGCCCGAGCTGCTCACCGGCCAGGCCGCCGACTGGCGCGTCGACGTCTTCGCGCTGGGCGTGGTGCTCTGGGAGATGCTGCTGGTGCGCCCGCTGGTGCCGCGCTCCGACCCCAACGCCGCGCGGCAGGTGCTGCTGTCGGGCCGCTTCGACCCGCCCTCGCGCGTCGACCCGCAGGTGCCGCAGCCCTTCGACGCGGTGGTGCTCGGCGCGCTCGCGGTCGATCCCGCGATGCGCACGCAGTCCGCGGGGCTCCTCGCCCAGCAGCTCCGCGCGCTCATCCACGGCATCCATCCAGGCTTCGACGCCACGGAGTTCGTCCGAGTCCTCGCTCGCACCCTGCCGGAGATCCCGTGGCGCGCGCCCTCCGCCCCGGCCCCTGAGCCTCAGCCCCAGGGCCCCGTGGCCGCCGTCTCCGGCAGGCTCGCGACGATGCCTCCGCCGACCCGGGAGGCGCCCGCCGGGCTCACCCCGATGCAGCCGATGGCGGGCTTCGGCGCTCCGGCGGCGATGCCCCTCGGCGAGCCCCCTCCGGCCGTCATGGCCCCGCTGCCTCCCCCCGCGGCGCCAGGCTTCGGCGGCCTTCCGCCGCTGGGCCCGGCGAGCCCGCTCGATCTGTCGGTTCCGCCGTCGCCCCGGGCTTCGCTCGACGTCGCGCCCCCGCCGAGCGCTGCCATCGGTCCGCTCCCCAGGCCGAAGGACGCCCCCTCGAGCGGGCCGTCGACGCGCGCCATCACCTTCGGCATCGCGTCCCTGATGGTCGTCGCCGCGGGGCTGATCTTCTGGTGGATCACCAGCAGCCGCGAGCCGGTGCGACCTCCGACCGGTCCGGGCACCGCGGTGGCGATCCTGCCGGGCGCCGAGCCGCACCCGGTCGAGCCGGTCGCCGAGCCGACGGGCCCCGCGGCCCCTGCGGCCCCCGCGGCGAGGGACTACACGCCTCGCGCGCTCGCGGCCATCAGCGCCCTCGAACCTCGGGTGATCGCGTGCCTCCGCGCCGACCGCAACGCCGCCGAGGAGTGCACCGCGAACGTGACCTTCGACAACGCCAACGGCGCGGCGGTGAGCAGCGAGGTGCTCTTCCGTGCGCCTCGCGGGAGCATCGCGAGGGTGCAGCGCTGCGTGCAGACGGTGCTGCAGCAGGCGCGCTTCACCACCGACCCCGGGGCCTCGGGGATGACCCGGGCGACGAAGGCCTGGCGCATGGGCCGGGCGCTCAGCACCGGCGGCGGGGGCGGCGGCGGCGGCGACGACACCATCTACTTCCCCTTCGGCGTGCCTCGTCGCTGACTGGTCGGAACCCCTTTACGAATCCCGGTCGGGCGGGCACATTCCCGCCGCGCTCGGCGCCCCCCTTAGAGGAGGGCCCGCATGGAGCGCCTGATACGTGGCGCACGGAGCGCCCGATCACCTCATCACACGGAGAACCATCGTCATGGCGAAGCGGAACAAGATCGCGCTCATCGGCGCAGGCAACATCGGCGGCGAGCTGGCGGCCATCGCGGCGCGCAAGCAGCTCGGCGACGTGGTGCTCTTCGACATCCCGTCGAAGGCCGATTTCGCGAAGGGCAAGGCCCTCGACCTGATGCAGAACAACGCCATCACTGGCGATGACGCCTCCATCATCGGCAGCTCCGACTGGGCCGACGTCGCGGGCGCGGACGTGATGATCATCACCGCGGGCGTACCCCGCAAGCCGGGCCAGAGCCGCGATGACCTCGTCGGCATCAACCTGCCGATCATCCGCAACGTGGCGGAGAACGCGAAGAAGCACTGCCCCAACGCCTTCACCATCGTCATCTCCAACCCCCTCGACGTGATGGTGTGGGCCTTCCAGCAGTGGACGGGCTTCCCCCGCGAGCGCGTGGTCGGCATGGCGGGCGTGCTCGACTCGGCGCGGCTCCAGCACTTCCTCGCGGCGGAGGTCGGCGTGAGCGCCAAGGACGTGCGCGCGATGGTGCTCGGCGGCCACGGCGACGACATGGTCGCGGCGCGCGGCTACTGCACCATCAACGGCGTCCCGGTCGCGCAGCTCATCGCGAGCGATCGCCTCGACGCCCTCGAGGCCCGCACCCGCGGCGGCGGCGGCGAGATCGTGAAGCTCATGGGCACCAGCGCCTACTACGCCCCGGCGACGGCGGCGATGGCGATGGCCGAGTCGTACCTGCTCGACCAGAAGCGCCTGCTCGCGGGCGCCGCCTACCTCGACGGCCAGTACGGTTACAAGGACATGTATCTCGGCGTCCCCGTCGTGATCGGCGGCAACGGCGTCGAGCGCATCGTGGAGATCCAGCTGAGCGACGCCGAGAAGGCCGCGCTCGCCAAGAGCGCCGACAGCGTCCGCGGGGTGGTCGACGTCGCGAAGCGCCTCAGCGCGCAGCAGGCCTGAGCCGATGAAGATCCACGAGTATCAGGGTAAGGAGATCTTCCGGAAGTACGGCATCGCGGTGCCGCTCGGCATCGCGGCGACCACTCCCGACGAGGCGAAGGCGGCGGCGGAGAAGCTCGCCGAGCAGACCGGCCAGTCGCTGGTGGTGGTGAAGTCGCAGATCCACGCTGGCGGCCGCGGCAAGGGCCAGGTCCACAAGGGCGCCAACGTGGTCTCGCGCGGCGTCGAGGTCTGCAAGGGCGGCGCGGACGCGGCGCGCGACGCGGCGTGGCGGATGCTCGGCGGCAAGCTGGTGACCATCCAGACCGACCCCGAGGGTCAGCTGGTGCGCACGGTCTTCGTCGAGCAGGGGATCAACATCGCCCGGGAGCTCTACCTGGGCATGCTGGTCGACCGGGACACCCGGCGCGTGGTGGTGATGGCCAGCGCCGAGGGCGGCATGGACATCGAGCACGTGGCGGCGACGACGCCGGAGAAGATCCTGAAGGTGTGGGTCGACCCGACGGCGGGCCTGATGCCGTACCAGTCGCGGGAGCTCGGCTTCGGCCTCGGGCTCACCAAGGACCAGGTCGCGAAGTTCGTCTCGCTGGTGGGGTCGCTCTACAAGCTCTTCGTCGCGGAGGACTGCTCGCTCGTCGAGGTGAACCCGCTGATCGTGACCGTCGACGGCAACGTGATGGCGCTCGACGCGAAGATCACCTTCGACGACAACGCCGACTTCCGACACAAGGAGTGGGAGGAGCTCCGGGACCCGGGTGAGGAGGACCCGACGGAGCTCGAGGCCAAGAAGTCGGGCCTGTCGTACGTGTCGCTCGACGGCAACATCGGCTGCCTGGTCAATGGCGCGGGCCTCGCGATGGCGACGATGGACATCATCTCGCACGCGGGCGGCACGCCGGCGAACTTCCTCGACGTCGGCGGCGGCGCCACCGAGGAGGCCGTCACCAAGGCCTTCTCGATCATCCTTCGATCGCCCGCGGTGAAGGGCATCTTCGTGAACATCTTCGGCGGGATCATGAAGTGCGACGTGATCGCGCAGGGCGTGATCAACGCGACGAAGACGCTGGGGCTGAAGGTCCCGCTGGTGGTTCGCCTCGAGGGGACGAACGTCGAGGAGGGTCGGCGGCTGCTCGAGGAGAGCGGCCTCGCGATCACGCCGGCGTCGACCATGCTCGACGGCGCACAGAAGATCTGCGGTCTCGTGAACGGGCAGAAGTAGAGGCTACGCGATGGCAATCCTCGTCGATGGGAACACGCGGCTGGTGGTGCAGGGCATCACCGGCAAGTTCGGCTCGTTTCACGCGAAGCAGATGCTCGCGTACGGCACCAAGGTGGTCGGCGGCGTCACCCCGGGTGGCGGCGGCACGACCTTCGAGGGCAGCGTCCCGGTGTTCAACACCGTGTCCGACGCCGTGCGGCAGTCTGGCGCCAACGCCTCGGTGATCTTCGTCCCGCCGCCCGGCGCGGCGGACGCGATCCTCGAGGCGGCGGACGCGGGGGTCTCCCTCATCGTGTGCATCACCGAGGGCATCCCGGTGATGGACATGGTGAAGGTCCGCCGCGCGCTCGAGCACCGGCTCAACAAGGACCTGCGGCTGATCGGCCCCAACTGCCCGGGCGTGATCACGCCGGGCTCGTGCAAGATCGGCATCATGCCGGGGCACATCCACAAGGTCGGCCCCATCGGGGTGGTGTCCCGCTCCGGCACGCTCACCTACGAGGCCGTCGGCCAGCTCTCGGCCCTCGGCATCGGGCAGAGCACCTGCGTCGGCATCGGCGGCGACCCGGTCAACGGCATGGACTTCATCGACGTGCTGCGGCTCTTCAACGACGACCCGCAGACCGAAGGGGTGATCATGATCGGCGAGATCGGCGGCGGCGCCGAGGAGCGCGCGGCCGAGTGGGTCAAGGCCAACATGAAGAAGCCGGTCGCTGGCTTCATCGCGGGCACCACCGCTCCGCCCGGCAAGCGCATGGGCCACGCGGGCGCGGTGATCTCCGGCGGCAAGGGGCGCGCGATCGACAAGATCGAGGCCTTCGAGGCGGCCGGCATCCGGGTGGCGCCCACGCCCGCCCAGATGGCCGAGACGCTGCGCGGCATGATGCGCTCGTAGCGGAAGCACAGAGGAATCGAGGTCACCCGACCGACCCGCCATCCGTCAGACTCCGTCGTGATTTCCACGACGCCCCCTCCCACCAGCTGACCCATTCGGGGGGCTCCCGGGCCGATAGCCCGGACGCCCCCGGGTTATTTCCCGACCGCCCTGGCGCGTCCGAGCGGAGCCGCGCCGGTGACGCTCTGGCGTCGATCGAGCACGCTCTTCGGGCGCTCGACGCTGGCCGGATCGACCTCGCGCGTGAGGCGCTGAGCGCGGCGCGCGAGGCCCTGAGAGGCGGATCGCGATGAGCCACCACCCTCCTGCTCGTCTGGCGCGCTCCACGGAGTTCCTCGAGCTCGACTGTGTGCATCGCCTTGTCTTCCGGGCGCTGTGGCTGCGCGGCGAGCTTCGTCGCTGGGCGACGGACCCGGACGCGTCGGCCGAGGACCGGGTGTTCCGCGAACTGGAGGCGCTCGGGCTTCTCGTGGGCTCAGGTGCGCGCCGCCTGTTCGACGACGCGCTGTCGGCGTGGCTGCGCACCGGCGCCATGAAGCGCGAGGGACGTGATCTGGTCCTCCCGATCCTGTCGGGGGACGCGGCCAGGGAGCAGCCCTCTGCGGCCACGCTGCGCAAGCGTCGGCAGCGCGAGCGGGAGCGTCAGCGAGCCAGCGCGGACCCTGGTCTCGATCCGGCGGGTGACATCGCTTTGATGTCACAGGGTGACGTTGCTCCCGGGGACGGTGACCCGGAGCGTGACGGTCACGGTGACGAGCGTCGTGACTCGCAGCGTGACAGGGCCCACGCCTTCGCCCGCCCGCTTCTTCCGGAAAGAAGAGAAGAGAAGAAGACTCTCTCCTCTCCTCTCTCTGGGATTTCCGAAGCTTCGGTAGAGACCCGGGTTGCAGACGCCGCGCGCGAGGCCGCGAGCGGGTCGCGCCCCGACGTCACGGCACCGGTCACGACGGGTGTCACGGCCCCCAGGCTGACGGAGGCAGAGGTGTTCGCCCTGATCGCCCGCCATGCGCGCGGCAGGATCGGCACGCACCCCTCGCGCTCCGTGGGCGCTTCGTCGAGCGGCTCGCCGAGGAGGAGGTCACGCGCGAGCAGTTCGTCGTCATGATGGAGCTCGCCCGCGAAGGTGCTCTCTTTCTCCAGGACTCGCGCCCGGTCATCGACCTCGCGCTCCTGGTGGGCGGGCGAGGCGACGAGGCGAAGATCCTGGGCTCGTGGATCAATACGACGCACCGGGAGATGCAGAGGCGGCGCGACGCGCTCGCGCACGAGGCGCACCGCGTGGCTGCCCCCGCGTCTCGGGCGGAGTCGCCGCCTACGTTCCACGGACCGCTAAAGGTCCACGAGGCTCGGCCACTGGCTCGCACTGCGAACGACCACCCGCCCACGAGGATCGAGTACCTTGAGCAGCGGCGCGCACGCCTGCCGGGAGTGGCGCCGCAGGTGACTTCGGTCGAGGAAGCGGAGACGGCGGGAAGGTAGCGACCCCGCGGCTCGTCGGGCGGCCGCACGAACGCATCGTGGAGCGGACCGGCGGAGTCGTCGAACTCCGCCTCGCCCGTCGTGTACGGCGTGCCCCCACGGTACGTCCCGCCCGGGCGCGCGCCGACGCTCGCGCCGCGCTTCGCCCGATCGACGAGCACCGCGAGGGCAACGCCCGCCTCGGTCGCCCGGCGCGCCGCCAGCCCGGAGCCCGCCCCGGAGCCGGGGCCTGGCGGCGACGCGCCGCTCCAGACGTCGGCGCCACGCGAGAGCCTGGGGTGCTGCCCCGACTTCCCAGTCGGTCCCCTGCTCGGGCCTTTCAGTCGTGGGCGACGCAGGTGCCCGCGACCGTGGGCGTCGCGCCGACGCACACCGCACCCGTGACACACAGCTCGCCCGCCCTGCACGCGCCGCCGATCGCGATGGGCCTCTGCTCGCGGATCGACAGCTCGAACGCTCCGGTCGACGCGTCGATCGCGGTGGGCCCCCACCCCTCGACGACGACGTAGACCACCTGTCCCGCGGGGAGCGCGACCGCGCTGCGCGCCGTCGAGCGGCGGTTGGTGGTGCCGTCGCTCGCGACGTCGTCGTTGCAGGCGAGGGGCCGCGCGGCCGCCGTGCAGGTGGGGAGCACCGCGACGACGCTGTTGAAGGTGCCGTCGGTGCCGGGGTTGTCGGTCGAGGCCACGAGCGCCGCGGTGGCGTGCATGGTGTAGCGGAAGACCACCGGGTAGCCGACGGCTCCGGCGCCCCCCGAGGTCTGCGCCAGGCAGCCCCCCGCCCCCAGCAGACCGAGATTGCCCAGACCCGCGACCGGGGCGGCGTAGTTGTAACTCCCGATGCGGATGGCGCCGTCCGAGCCGGGCGTTCCCGCGCTGAGGTCGATGGCGATCGAGCACGGGTCGTAGGTGGGCACGTCGCGGGACGCGTCGCCTGTCGGGACGTCGGAACCCGCCAGGACGTCGACGCCGGGCCCGGCGTCGGTACCCCCGTCGGCGTCCCCGGGACAGCCGCCCGGGGCGATCTGGTCGGCGGTCCAGACGTGCACCTGGGTCTGCGCGTCGTGGCGCCAGAGCGGTGAAGTCGTGGTGAACGTGCACCCCCTGCGCAGGTTCATCGTGCGCCGCAGCGCGACCGGGACGCGCAGCACCAGGTCGGGCGTCGCAACCGGGATGCCCGCGGTGGTGATCTGCGCCGACTCGAAGCCCGCGCCCGCGCCCGCGAAGTCCCCGGCGATGGTGCCCCGCACCCGCACCAGCGCGTGCTCGTACTGGTCGATGCCCCAGACGAGGCTGACCGCCGCCGAGAGGTCCAGCGGGGGGACATCGAAGGGGTATGGGCACGTGGAAGATCCAGGTCGGGCTCGCGCCGGTGCGCTCCACGGCCCCCGCGAGACCGCGCATCCGCCAGAACACCGTGCTCCGCGCGGGGAGGTCGGCCGTGGGTCTCGCGCTCGTGCCGGTGACCCGCAGCGCCTCGATGATGCTCGTGCAGGCTCGGTCGCGGCACAGCTCCACGACGGCGCCGTCGACCCCCGGGGGGAGCGCCCAGCGGAGGGTCGGCCGTCGCTGCGTCACGTCGCCCAGCGAGACGGGCGCGATGGGCCTCGGCGCGTCGTCCGCCGCGCAGATGGTGCCCACCGGGTGCCATCCCGCGGTGCACGCGCAGATCCCCATCACGCACGCCTCTCCCGCCGCGCAGGCGCGGTTGCAGGCGCTGCAGTGGGAGACGTCCGTCGCGGTGTCGACGCAGGTCACCCCGCAGAGGGTCGCGCCCGCGTCGCAGGTCAAAGGCGTGTCGACGACGGGCGGCGTGTCGACGACGGGCGTGTCGTTGGTGGGTGGCGCGTCGATCACGACGAGGTCGGACACCGCCGCGTCACACGGAGCCTGCACGACGGTCCCGCTGCAGCCGCCCAGGGACGCGGTCGCGAGCATCGCGACCGCCAGGGCCGCACGCCACCACGCTCCGACTCGTTCGATCATCGATGGTCTCCTGTCGTCGATCGACCGAGGTCGCCTCCACGAACCTTCGATCGAGCTGCCCATCCCGCGCATGGCGCACCCCCCCTCGCCGTCGGCCCGGCACCCGCGGCTCCCTCTGAGGGTGGACTACCTGCATCGCCGCCGTCGAGTCGATCCAACCCTGCCTCAATCCCACAGCATGGAGGAGGTGCGGTGACTCTCGCTGACCCGCGCCCCTCACCCTTCGGTGCCGGCTACGGGGCGCAGTGGGCGACGACGACGGCGGTCCCGGAGGGGTCGCCGCCGACGATGTCGGGGCGGCCGTCGCCGTTGAGGTCGATCAGGTCGAAGGTCTGACCCCCGGCCAGGGTGGAGAGGCCCGGCGCGGCGGTGAAGCGCCCGGTCCCATCACCCAACCCGATCTGCGTGGTCGAGAGGTGCCACGCGACGTCGGTGCGCCCGTCGCCGTTGACGTCGCCGAGCCGCAGCGTCGCGCCGGGCGGCGGGGCGATCGGAGAGGTCAGCGGCGCGCCGAAGGTCCCGCCCGCGGCGCCTGGGAAGACCACCGTCGTCGTCGTCGATCGCACGATGAGCACGCCGAGCAGGTCGAGGCGACCGTCTCCCGTGACATCGGCGGCCGTGCGGATCTCCACCTGCGCCGTCTCGGGATGCGCGTACGCCCAGCCGCGGGTCCAGGTGCCGCGGTCCTCGTGGGTGATCGTGAACCCGTTGGTCGTCCGCTCGATCACCTCGGCGCGCCCGTCGCCATCGAGGTCGCCCGCGCCGAGGTGGTACGGGCCCGCCGGGCGGCTCGCCGTTGCGCCCGGCTCACGCCGCGGTGACCTCGACCACGCGCGCGTAGTAGCCCGCGTCGAGCCGGCGCTGCGGGACCGACCGGTCGGCGACGCGCAGCCGCACGCGGTAGCGGCCGGGCGCCGCGGGCGACCACGGGTGCGACCAGAGCGTCCAGGTGTCGTTGGTGGCCGGCGCCGGGCACACCGCGACGGGGGCGTAGGTCGCGCCGTCGTCGAAGCTGATCTCGAGCGCGTCGACCGCCCGCTGTCCGCCCCACATCACGCCGACGACCTTGTAGAGCGTGCGCGCCCCGACGCGCCAGCGCTCGACCCGCACGGGCATCGCGGCCTGGTCAATGGTGGCCCATGATTCCTGACGTTCGGAGTAGGCGGCGAGGGAGGCAGAAACCGCAAGGGCGCAAGGGCCGCAAAGGGGGAGGCGTTCCAGTTGGGAGGGGAGTCGGCGTAGGTCTCGGAGACTGAAGGCCCGCGCCATCGCCCCTCCTCCTGAATGCCATCCCCTTTGCGACCCTTGCGCCTTGCGGTTTCTGCCTCCCTCGCCGCCAACGCCTACTCCGAATCCCAGCATGATTCGGACGCTGGATGGCGACGCGCGGGGATGGAAGCGACAACACGGCGCGGATGCGACGATGAACCCAGCTCCCCGCACCCATCGGCCCCACGGTAGACCCCGCCGGTCGACGCAGCCGCTCTCCAGAGCGGACCGGCTTCCTACGGCGCTCGGGTCAACGCGCGCTCCGTCGGCGAACCAGCATCGCCAGCAGCACCGCCATCACGCCCCCTCCCGTTGCCGCCCCACCGGGCGCCCCGGGGGCGCTGCGGCAGCCGGCCTCGACGATGCGCGGCGGCACGAACGGCGTCGCGCCTGCGTCGGCGTCGACCGCGGCCCCCGCATCCGCGGCGGGCGCGATCGGACCGCCGTCGGGCACGCCCCCGTCCGCGAAGTCGAGCAGCCCGGCGTCGGGCGCCGCCGGGTCGCAGCGCAGGTCGACGTCGAAGGGCTCCGACTCGACGGGCGCGGGCGCCCCCGGCAGCGTGGCGCGGAAGCGCACCGAGTGGCGGCCCGGCGAGAGGACGCGGTCGATGTGCGGGTCGTCGCTCGCGCAGACGGCGTACACCACGTCGCGGCCGCGTCCGTAGACGCTGGCGCCGTGTGGCGTGGTCCCACAGAGCGACCGCTGGTGCGCCCACGGCGCCCCGTCGACCAGGGTCTCGTAGAGGAAGAGCGCCGCCCACGGCTGTGCGGCGGGGGCGAGGCGTAGCGTCACCTCGGCGGCCGCGGCGGAGACCCCCGTCGCGCACGAGCCCGAGCGGGTGCTCACCACCAGGACCCCAGCGCGTGGCGCACCCGCCACGACGGTGCCCAGGGACGACGGAAGCGGCGCCGGGGCGGTCACCTCGAAGGTCGAGGCGCGGGCGCTCGACCCGAAGCGCTCGGTGCCGGCGCAGAGGCTCCCGCCGACGAAGCGGTAGCGGTCGCCGACGGCGAGCGCCTCCAGCGGGCGCGCGAGGAAGCCGGACGGGTCGGACGCGAGCGCCAGGGCGACCGGAACCTCGCCGCCGGCCGTGAGGTGCAGCAGGCGCACGTCCTCGGCGCTCCCCTCGGCGGCCTGGCACCCCAATAGGCCCTCGGGCCCTGGCCACCACGAGAGCCCGGGGACGTTCGCCGGGACGCGGTCGCCCTGGGGCGTGACCCACACGAGTCCGCAGCACTGCGCGGCGCACGAGCACGCCTCGGCGCGCGGCGCCGCGGCGAGGAACGCGAGGGCGGCCGCGGCGGCCCCGAGCCCCGACGGGAGGCGCAAGCGACGCGAGACGACGGAGCGCGAGGACATCCGGCCAGTAGGGAGGTCGCCGTCTGCGGGTGTCAAGCGCAACGGCCGGCCCGCGTTCGCCGCGAACCTTCGGGCACGCCGGGCGCTCCCCCGCCGCGTTGAGATCACCGCTGCCGTAACCTCCAGGCTCGTCCCACCTGCCGCTCGCGCCCTCGTACTCGCGTCGTGCGAGCGGTCTCCTCGACACTCCGCCGGCTGGCCATCGCGGTAGGTCGCCCGCCGGTTGCCGATGTCGTCCGTGGTAGCGTCCGCGCACTCTTGCGAAGGATCGTCGATGCGCGCGCTGTGGAGCTGCTGTCTGGGGATCGCCTTCGGTGCGGCGTGCGCGCCCGCCGCCATCAGTCTTCCGGGCTTCGACTCTGGCGGGGCGACGCCCGACGCGATGTCGATCGACGGCACGCCAATCGATGCAGCCGACGGCGGTGTCATCGCTGATGGCGGTGCCGTCGTCGACGCGCCGGTCGACACGTCGACGCCCCTCGACGTTGCGACGGACGTCCCCGCTCCCACGCCGTGCAACGTCGCTGGCGACTGCGTCTCGCCGCAGGTGTGCCTCGGCCAGTTGTGTCGGACCGCCGCCCGTTGCACCGGTTCGACGATGTGCCCGGGGCAGGTCTGCGCCACGGCGCTCGGGTACTGCGTCGACTGCAACTCCGATCGCGACTGCTCCGCCGCGCAGACGTGCTCCGACCACGCGTGCGTGGCGCGCCCGCTCCCCTGTACGTCCGATCGGGAGTGCAGCCCGATGGGGCAGGTGTGCGACGCCCCGTCGGGTCGCTGCGTCGCCTGCAACGCCGACGGCGATTGTGCGGCCGGGCGCTACTGCACCGCGGCGCACGCGTGCGCGGCCCAGACCTGCACGCCGAACCAGACGAGCTGCGTGGACCTCATGCGGCAGCAGACCTGCGACGCGCGGGGCGCGATGAGCGCGACGGCGGCGTGCCCGGGCGGTCAGACGTGCCGGGGAGGGCGCTGCCAGCCGACCACCTGCACGCCGGGAATGACCCAATGTGACCCGGCGACGCACGACCGCGTGACCTGCAACCCCGACGGCGTCGGGACGTCGCCAACGCCCTGCCCGACGGGGCAGTCGTGCCGAGGCGGAAGCTGCCAGGTGCGGGTGTGTGTTCCGGGGAGCACCACCTGCCAGGACGCGCGCACGGTGCGGACCTGCGACGCCGACGGCCTCGGCACCACGGCCGCGGCGTGCCCGGCGGCGTCCTCGTGCGCGGGCGGATCGTGCATGGGCTGCACCTGCACGCCGGGCGCAGCGACGTGCGCGGATCCATCGTCGCGCAGCACCTGCAACAGCGACTGCCTCGGGGCCACGGTGACGGCCTGCCCGACGCCGGCGCACGCGATGTCGCCGACGTGCAGCGGGCCCGGCGTCTGCGCCTTCCGCTGCGAGGCCGGCTACGGCGACTGCAATGGCCTGGCTGACGACGGGTGCGAGGTCGCGCTCGCCACGACCGCGGCGCACTGCGGGAGCTGCGGCAACCCATGCGTGGCCGGGTCGGCGTGCGCGGCGGGCGTGTGCGCGAGCGGTCCGTCGGGCGAGCGGATCTTCACGACGTCGGGGTCGTTCGTGGTGCCGGCCGGGGTGACCGCGGTGAGCGTGGTGGTGGTCGGGGCCGGCGGAAGCTTCGCGTTTCGGGTCTCCACCCAGGGCGGCCAGGGTGGCGGCGGGCTCTGCTACCGCAACGACATCCCGGTGTCTCCGGGGACGAGCATCCCGGTGGTCGTCGGGATCTCTCCCGCGTCGGGCGGCAGCGGCGGCGACAGCAGCTTCAACGGCACGCTGGTCGCGGGCGGCGGGCGGGCGACCACCGTCGCGACGGGTGGCGCGGGCGGCGGCGGAACTGGCGGCACCTGCTTCAACGGCGGCGTGGGCGGCAACGCCAGCGGGTACCGCAACTGGGGCGGCGGCGGCGGGGCCGCTGGCTACGCCGGGGACGGCGGCCGCGGAGGAACGGGCTCCTCGACGATGTGCCTCAACGACGCGACCGCGGGCCGCGGCGGCGGCGGCGGCGGCGGCGGCGCTGCGGGCTCCACCGTCGGCTCGTCCGACGACATCAGCGGGAGCGGCGGTGGCGTGGGGCTGAACGGCCTCGGGCCGAATGGCGCCGCGGGAGCGCCCAACTGCAACACCAGCCGCACCTGCTACGGCTACGGCTACCCGGGCGGCGGCGGGTCGGGCGGCAGCGCGGGGACGGGCCGAGGCGGCACGCGCCCCGAGTGCGGCGGCACCGGCATCTCGGGCTTGGGCGGCAACTACGGCGGTGGCGGGGCCATCGGGCGCGGCAGCGACGGCGCCGTACGCATCATCTGGGGACCCGGGCGCTCGTTTCCAAATAGCGCGATGTAGCGGATCGGACGGCGGCGCCGACCGACGGTGATCCCCCTTGCTCCGCCTCGCGGCCGTGCCCGATGCTGCGCCGCGATGATGGGGACCGACGCCTCCGCACCCGCTCCTCCGCCTTCCCCGCGCGCGCTGCCCGAGCGCGGGACCTTCGTCCGCGTGCGCCAGCGGCGCTGGCTCGTCGAGCAGTGCGACCCCTTCGACACGCTGACCTCCCTCGAGCTCGCCTGCGTCGAGGACGACGCTCAGGGCGAGCGCCTCTCCGTCATCTGGGAGGCCGAACCCGACGCGCGCATCGTCCACGACGAGCGCACCAACCGCCCCGCGCGGAACCCCGATCCCCCCGAGCGCTTCGCCGCCTACCTCCACGCCCTCCGCTGGAGCTGCGTGACCTCCACCGACCCGACGCTGTTCCAGGCGCCGCTGCGCGCGGGCATCATCCCCAAGACCTACCAGCTCGAGCCGCTGCGCAAGGCCCTCGCCCTCCCTCGGGTCAACCTCTTCATCGCCGACGACGTGGGCCTCGGCAAGACCATCGAGGCGGGCCTGATCCTCCACGAGCTCCTCCTGCGCCACCGCATCCACCGGGCCGTCATCGCCGCGCCCCCGTCGGTAGTCCTCCAGTGGCGCGACGAGCTTCGTCAGCGCTTCGGCCTCGACTTCACCCTCTACGATCGCGCCTTCATCCTCGAGTGCCGGCGCACCCGCGGCTTCGGCGTGAACCCGTGGAAGACCGGTTCGTTCTTCGTCGTCTCGCACGCCCTCCTTCGCGACGAGGACCACCTCACCGGCCTGCGCGAGTGGCTCGGGGACTTCGCCTCCGGGTCGATGCTCATCCTCGACGAGGCCCACGTCGCGGCGCCGGCGTCGGCCAGTCGCTACGCCGTCGACACCCAGATCACCCGCGCGGTGCGGGACCTTGCGCAGCGCTTCGAGCACCGGCTCTTCCTCTCGGCCACGCCCCACAACGGGCACTCCAACAGCTTCTCTTCGCTCATGCACATCCTCGATCCGCAGCGCTTCACGCGCGGCATCGACATCAGCGGCCCGGCGCAGCTCGCGCCCGTGATGGTGCGCCGGCTCAAGGCCGACGTGCGCAAGCACGCCCGCGCGTCGCTCCCCGACCGCAAGCTCGTCGAGGTCTCGCTCGACGACACCGCTGACACCGCGCCCGAGCTGCAGCTGGCGGCGCTCCTCGCGGCCTACGACGACGCGCTCGCAGCTCGCACCGAGGGTGCCAGCAAGAGCGTCCGCGCCCTGGTGCGCATCGCCATCGAGGGGCTCCGCAAGCGGCTCCTCTCCTCGACCTACGCCTTCCAGCGCACCCTGCGCGAGCACCGGAAGAAGACGGCGAAGTCCATCCTCGGAGCGCTCCCGCCTTCCCCCTCCGACGACGACGGCGAGTCCTCCGAGCAGCAGGAGCTCGCACGCCTCGACGCCGAGACCGTACGCGCCGCGCGCGCAGTGGAGCCGTACACCGATGACGCGATCGCGGGATTGCTCCGCGAGATGGCCGACGTCGCCGAGCGAGCCGCCGACCAGCCCGACGCGCGGGTGCGCGCGCTCGTCGACTGGATCCGCGAGCACCAGTGCCCGACGCTCGCGCCGCTCGGCTCACCGAACCCCTCGGGCGCCCCGTGGCTGCCGAGGCGCGTGCTGATCTTCACCGAGTTCGCCGACACGCGCGCCTGGCTCGTCGACCAGCTGCGCGCGGCCATCGACGGCACCGACCGCGCCGACGACCGCATCGGCAGCCTCCACGGGTCGCAGGACGACGACGACCGCGAGGCCGTGAAGCAGGCCTTCAACGCCTCGCCCGAGCAGCATCCGCTGCGCATCCTCGTGGCGACCGACGCCGCGCGCGAGGGCATCAACCTCCAGGCAGCGTGCTCCGACCTCTTCCACTTCGACCTGCCCTGGAACCCCGCGCGCATCGAGCAGCGCAACGGGCGCATCGACCGGATGCTCCAGCCCGAGCGCGAGGTGCGCTGTCACTACTTCCGCTACCGCAACCTCCCCGAAGACGCCGTGCTCGCGCGCCTCGCCACCAAGAGCCACGCCATCTCCGCCGAGCTGGGGAGCTTCGCGCCGGTGGTGTCCGATCGCATCCTCGCCGTGCTCAGCAAGGGCCTCTCGCGGCGTGAGATCGCCCGGCGCATCGCGGAGATCGACGAGGCCGCCGAGGCTCCGGACCCCACCCGCGCGGCCATCCGCCGCGAGCTCGACGATGCCCGTGAGAAGGACCTCGTGCAGAGCCTCGTCGTGCTCGAGAAGCTCCACGAGAAGGCGCGCGCTCACCTCGACTGCGACCCCCGACGCCTTCGGCAGGTCGTGTCCGAGGGCCTGCGTCTGTGCGGTGGGAACGGCCTCCGCGCGCGCTCCTCGCCGCCGCGTACCTACGACGTTCCGCGCATGGACGAGCAGTTCGCCAACGATCCGACCTGGCTCCGCGCGATGGACGCGCTGCGCTCGCCCCGCCCGCCGAAGATGTCCGAGGGGGAGTGGCGCGCGCGCTTTGCCCCGCGTCCGGTGCGCCTCGAGCCCGTCGACACCCTCGTGTCCGACGCGGTGCAGCTCCACCTCCAGCACCCGCTCGCGCAGCGCGCGGTGAGCCCGTTCCGCTCGCAGGCCTTCACCGAGGAGGGCCTCGCGCGGGTGACCGTCGTGATCGACCGATCGAGCGCGCGCAAGCGGGTGCTCGTGCTCGGGCGCCTCGCGGTGTTCGGCTGGGGGGCCGCGCGGCTCCACGAGGAGATCCTCGGCCTGGCGGCGTTCTGGTCCGAGGGGGATGACCCCAAGCGTCTCGAGCCCTTCGTCACCGAGGAGGCCAACGACAAGGCGCTCGAGGCGTTCTTCCGGGTGCTCGACGAGCCCGAGGTGCCGACCCTCGACGACGAGCTTGTTGCGCGGATCCTCCGCAGCGCCGCGGGCGATCAGCGCGCGCTCGAGGCCCACCTCCGGCGTCGCGCGGTGGTGCGCACCGAGATCGCCCGCGCGAAGCTACAGGTGCGCGGTGCGGCCGAGGCCGAGGCCATGCGCGTCGTGCTCGAGACCCAGCGGGAGAGCATCCGCAGGGCGCTCGCGGGCACCCAGCTCGCGCTCGGCCTGGGCGACGATCCCGCGCTCGACGAGGCCCAGAAGCAGCAGTGGAAGGACGACCGCGAGTTCCTGAAGCGCCGGCTGCCGCAGATCGACGAGGAGCTGGCCACCGAGCCCGAGCGCATCCGCGCGCTCTACGAAGACCGCCAGTACCACGTCGAGATCGTGGGCATCGTCTACCTCTGGCCCGCCACCTCGTGAGCGACGTCGTGGCGCTGGTCGTCGGCCCGGTGGCTGTCGCGGGGGTGGTCGCCCCCTTCCCCCGCCCGCGTTGCGGGCGCGTTCCCCTACCCCCGCGGGGCGGGGGCAGGGCGCCACTCGGGAAGGGGGCACCCGGCGTGGGGTGGTGTTGCGTCTCGGTGAAGCGCAGGGCTCATGGGGCCGCAGCGCGCCTGATCGACCGGGCCGTGACGGGCACCGCAGCGATGGCCCCTCGCCGTATTCCCCTTTCCCGAGTGGCGCCCTGCCCCCGCCCCGCGGGGGTAGGGGAACGCGCCCGCAACGCGGGCGGGGGAAGGGGGCCCGCCTGCCCCGCACTCCTACCGCGACGCCATCACCGCCCCGATGCGATCCAGGACCTCCGCGAGCGCCCCCAGGACCTCGTCGTTGCGCACCCGCACGACCACGAGCCCGTCGGCGTGGAGCGCCTCCGCGCGGCGCGCGTCGTCGTCGACCTGGCCGTCGTGGATGTCGCCGTCGACCTCGATCACCAGGCGCCTTGCAGGCACGTAGAAATCGACGATCCAACCGCGGATCACGTGCTGCGGGCGCGCCCGGACCCCGAGCGCAGAGCGTCGCAACGCCGCCCACAGGTGACGCTCCGCCGGCGTCATCGCCCGACGCAGCGCTCGCGCACACTCGAGCTTCTCCCGGGTCGCCCCGGCCCCTTTTCCTACCCGTCGTCGTGCCATGACGCGCGGGTCGGCCCACGGCGCACCGCCGTTGCGTCGCCACCCCCGAACGCCGCCACGCACGGTCGGCCGCGCGTCCCCCCACAGCAGAGCCCCCGATGACCCTCGATCCTCGCGTTCGCATCCACCAGGACTGGCTCGGCATGGTGCAGCCCACCGGGTTGTTCCTCGCGCCGCGCGTGCTCGCGGACGCCGGTGCGGCGCCCACCGACCCCATCATCGACACCCAAGGGTCCGTCGCCCAGCTGGTGACCGATGGCGCCCTGCGCGACCCCCTGGAGGCCTTCCGCGAGGTGTTCGCGTGGCCCGACGCGGTGCTCCTCCACGGGGAGACCCTCCCGGCCGACGTCGCGCTCTCCCTCGACGGCGGCGTGCGCGTCGTACCCGACTTCGCCCTGCGCGACCTCGACGAGCCCGTCTACGTGCTCCTCGGGATGATCGTCGCGCCCGACGTCTCCCTCGACGCCGCCTCCGACGACCCCGCCTGGACCGCCTCGGCGCACCAGCGCTTCGAGCGCCTCCTGCGCGCCCGCGAGTGCCCCGTCGGCGTGCTCACCAACCATCGCTCCGTGCGCATCGTGTACGCCCCCAAGGGCGAGGCCACCGCCCACGCCACATGGACCGTGGGCGACCTGCTCACCGTCGCCGGGCGCCCGATGCTCGCGGCGCTGCACATGTGCCTCAACGCGCGGCGACTCCTCACGCTCGACGGCGACCAGCGGCTCCCGGCGCTGCTCGCCCACAGCCGGGAGTTCCAGAACACCGTCAGCACCAGGCTCCAGGGCCAGGTGCTCGACGCCCTGCAGGAGCTTCTGGACGGCCTCCAGCGGGCCGACCGCGTGACCGACGGGCGGCTCCTCGCGCCGTGGCGCGCCAGCGACGACGACCGCCAGGGCATCTACCGCGGCCTCGTCACGGCCCTGCTGCGCATGGTGTTCGTGCTCTTCGCCGAGGAGCGTCGGCTGCTCCCGCTCGACGCGCGGCGCTACCGCGAGAGCTACGCCCTCACCAACCTCCACGCCCGGCTGCAGGACGACCACGCCCGCCTCGGCGCGCGCCTCGACGCCCGCTACGGGGCATGGGCGCGCGTCGTGGCGCTGTTCCGGCTGCTCCACGATGGCCTCGATGCGAGGGCCATCCCCGACGGGTTCTCGATCCCGCCGCGGCGCGGGGAGTTCTTCGACCCCGATCGCTTCGCCTTCCTCGAAGGGCGGGCGCCGGGTCCGCGCGCGCCGGGTCCGCTGGAGCTGCCGAAGATCTCCGACGGGACGGTGTTCCGCGCGCTCGACAAGCTGCTGGTGCTGGACGGCGAGCGTCTGAAGTACAGCGACCTCGCCGTCGAGCAGATCGGGTCGGTCTACGAGGGGATCATGGGCTACACCCTCGAGCTCGCCGAGGGCCGCGCGCTGCGCATCCGCCTCGGGACCGCCCTCGACGTGGTGGTCGACCTCCAGCGCTTCGCCGACCTCGCGCGCAAGGAGTTCATCAAGCACCTCACCGACGAGCTCGGGCTCAAGCTCTCCGACGGAACCGCCAGGGCGATGGAGAAGGCCGCGCGCGAAGACGACGTCGCCGCCATCCTCTCGCAGCAGAAGACCTTCAAGAACACCACGGCCATCGAGCGCGGGTGGATGTTCCTCCAGCCCGGGGAGGAGCGTCGCCGCTCGGGCTCGCACTACACCCCGCGCTCGCTCACGCAGCCCATCGTCGAGCGCACCCTCGCGCCCGTGCTCGCGGCCATGGGGGAGCACCCCACGCCCGAGGCCATCCTCGCGTTGCGGGTGTGCGACCCGGCGATGGGGTCCGGGGCCTTCCTCGTGGAGGTGTGCCGCCAGCTCGCCACGCGCCTCGAAGCGGCGTGGAAGCACCACGACGCGATGCCGGCGATTCCGCCCGACGAAGACCCGCACCTGCACGCGCGCCGCCGCGTCGCCCAGCGCTGCCTCTACGGCGTCGACCGCAACCCGCTCGCGGTCGACCTCGCGCGGCTCTCGCTCTGGCTGGAGACCTTCGCGCGCGACCACGCGTTCACCTTCGTCGACCACTGCCTGCGCCACGGCGACTCGCTCGTGGGGCTGTCGCTCGACCAGATCGCCAGCGTGTCGCTCGACACCCGCAAGGGCGCGCAGCTCGACCTCGTGCGCAAGACCGTGAACGACACGCTCGCCCGGGTGCGCGAGCTTCGGCGGGAGATCCACGCGGCGGGCGACGGTGACCCGCCGGACAACGAGGGGCAGCGCTCGCTCTGGCGCGAGGCGCAGGACGCACTGCTCGAAGCGCGCACCGTGGGGGATGTGGTCGTCGCGGGGTTCTTCTCGCAGAAGACCGACAAAGACCGGGTGAAGTGGATCGCGGGACAGCACGCGGCGATCACCGAGTGGCTCACGAAGGCGGGGACGGGCGAAGCGCTGCGGGGCGAGGTGCGGCGGGTGCTCGGCGCGCGGGGGATCGTGCCATTCCACTGGCCGCTGGAGTTTCCCGAGGTGTTCGAGGGGGCGCGCGGGGGGTTCGATGCCTTCGTGGGGAATCCGCCGTATGCGGGCAAGAACAACCTCATCCAGGGCAACGCGGAGGGATACCTCGACTGGCTCAAGCAACTCCACGAGGAGAGCCACGGCAACGCCGACCTCGTCGCGCATTTCTTCCGGCGCGCGTTTGGCTATCTCCGCGACGGCGGGACGCTTGGCCTGATCGCCACGAATACGCTTTACCAGGGCGATACCCGCTCGACGGGGCTCCGTTGGATCTGTACGAACGGGGGAGCCGTTTACGACGCTCGCCGGCGCTACAAGTGGCCAGGGATCGCGAACGTTGTGGTGGTGGTCGTACACATCGTGCGCGGAGCATGGTCAGGCACGAGATTTCTCGACGAACGAGAAGTGCCAGAGATCAACGCGTTCCTCTTTCATCGAGGGGGACACGAGAACCCTGACAACATCACCGAGAACGGAGCACGCAGCTTTGTTGGCAGCAACGTACTTGGCAAGGGCTTCACTTTCGACGACCGCGAGAAGAAGCGGGAGGCAGTAAACAGCGTCGCGGACATGCATGATCTGATCGCGAGAAATCCACGCAATCGAGAGAGGATTTTCCCCTACCTTGGTGGTGAGGAAATCAACGATGACCCCGAGCAGAGGCATCATCGATATGTGATCAACTTCGGTGACATGAGCGAGGCCGAGGCGCGGCAGTGGCCTGATCTGATGGCGATCGTTGAGGCGAAGGTGAGGCCTGAGAGGCTGAAGCAAAATCGCGAAATTCGAGGGCGCTATTGGTGGCGTTTTGGAGAGAGCACTCCAGCGCTTTATCGATCTATTCGAGCCAAATCAAGAGTGCTTGCGAACTCCAAAGTGACCCAGCATCTTGCCTTTGCGTGGCTGCCCACAAGCTCGGTTTGCACGCACAACGTCGCAGTGTTCGCTGAAGATCGCGATGCGTTCTTCGCAGTGATGCAATCTCGTCTGCATGAAGGGTGGGCCCGCTTCTTTTCATCGACCCTCGAAGATCGACTCAATTACATGCCGTCGGACTGCTTCGAGACCTTCCCGTTCCCGCGGGGGTGGGAGGAGAGCGCGTCGCTGGAGGACATCGGGCGGCGCTACGACGCGCACCGGGCGGCGGTGATGAAGCGCACGATCGGGACGAAGAAGCCCGAGGGGCTGACGGCGACGTACAACCGCTTCCACGACCCCAACGAACGCAGCGCCGACATCGCGACGTTGCGCGCGCTCCACGCGGAGATGGACCGCGCGGTGCTCGACGCCTACGGCTGGACGGACCTGCGGCCGGTGTACGACTACCGGGTGCAGCTCGACGAGCGGGTTCGCTACACGTGGGACGACGACACGCGCGACGAGGTGCTCGCGCGGCTGCTGGAGGAGAACCGGCAGCGCGCGGGGGCGAGCGAGGCCGCGGCGGCGGGGGCGGCACCGGCGAAGCGGGGGCGGAAGAAGAAGGGCGACGACACGGGAGGACCCGGGTTGCCGGGGGTGGCCTGACTCAGGGTGGAGGCACGGAGATCAGCCGGTCGGAGGGGGCAGCTTCACTACCTCAACGATGCCGGTGCGAGCATCACCAAGAATGCTCTCCATCGGAATCTGTCCGACTTGGTACCAGCGCCACCAGTCGAGGACGACCTCGAGCGCGTCGGTGGACAACTCCCATGGGGTGAGCTCGATGGCCTGTTGATGGGCACCGACCGACTGCACCTGGGAGAACATCATGACGGACTCCTCCTTGTCGTCGATGGGCAGGAGATCCCACAGGAGGTGCGGGTACATCGCCCGCCGGATTCGCTGGACGAAGACCGGGTCGAAGCCTGCTCGCTTCTCGGTTTGCGTCGTGCCATAGAACGGGGCCACCGTGAGGGTTGGGGCCGCCTGCCACTTGGATTTGCCTTGGATCAGCGCCGACTCGATGGATGGCCCCGGCGTACTCAAGACCAGCGCAGGGCGGCGCTTGGCACGCGAGACCACACGAGACTCGTCGGGCACATCTGGCAGGGCGGCGACGGGAATCTTCGGGCGCGGGTCGCGTCGGGTCGACACGCTGAAGGGCTCGATCCGGTACAGCGCCCTTCGATGGTCGGTGGGTTCCTCGCGTCCTTCGACGACGAGCCGCATCGGGATCTGTTCCATGTGCACGGCCAGCACCCAGACGAGACGCCCGACGGACACCACGTTCGAGTCCGCCCTCTGCCACCAAGGCTCGACGTAGTACTGCACCGAGTCTTTCGGGTAGCTCCTACCCATGCCGGGGACCACGATCGCTGCTCTTCCAGACGTCGTCGGAGATGGTCAGCACTCCGCTCTCCGCCACGACGGGATCACCCGCGAGAGAGTCCAACCAGGCCATCCCCTTGAGGTAGACCTCGTCGTAGATCGGTGCGGGGATCGTCGGAGCTTCGAGCTTCCTGCGCGCATGCAACTTCGCTTGGATCTTCTCTCGAATGCTCTCCGCCCGCTTCTCCGCCTTGCGCCCCAGCGGAGGGTCGATGGCCGAGGCCGGCGAGCCGCGGTCAGAACTCGCAACGGTCAAAAAATCCAGCGTCTCACTTGGGGCCGCGTGGAGCATGGGCTCCGTTTGATAGACGTGGTGCAGCAGGTCGGGCGTGTCGCTCCCGTACTTCCGAACCGCACTCTTGAGCGCAGCGCGCACCCCCATCGGGATCGCGTTCCATCGAAACGCGTCGTCGAGGAGATTCGGTGACGCGGAGTACCGGACCGCGTCCTGCTCGCGGTACTGGCTCTCGAAGCGCCGAACCCTCGCATCAACCGCAGAGGCGGCGATGTCGATGCGTTGATGGACCTCAGGGCTCCAAGGACCGAAGTGGTAGAACTGCCAGGGCGCGCCGGTGAAGGTGGCCCCACCGTGAGTCTCCGCGAAGGCAAGGTCGCCGAGGTACACGTACTTGAGCAGGTGAATCGGACCTAACTCGCGGACGCTGAAGTCATCCTCCTGCGCGGCCACGGCCAGCGCGAATTGGAGGAGAATATCTACCTTCGATGGATCCATGGTCACCCTCCAAACCGGACTGGAAGACGGAGGGAGGCAAGCCGAACCATTACCTGTGGAGGCGCTAGGCCATCTGCGGGTAAGAGTCAACGGTCACCTCGCGGCAGAGGGGACCATGCCACTGACCGCGCGTTCAGTCACCTGAGCCTGGGACATTTACTGTCCCTCGGCGAGGTCGGGATGTTGCGCGCTCTACCCGGAGATGGACCGCGCGGTGCTCGACGCCTACGGCTGGACGGACTTGCGGCCAGTGTACGACTACCGCGTGCAGCTCGACGAGCGGGTGCGCTACACGTGGGACGACGACACGCGCGACGAGGTGCTCGCGCGGCTGCTGGAGGAGAACCGCCAGCGCGCGGGGGCGAGCGAGGCCGCGGCGGCGGTGCAGGCGACGGCCGACGAGGGCGCGGCGGCGGGGGCGGCACCGGCGAAGCGGGGGCGGAAGAAGAAGGGCGACGACACGGGCGGGCCGGGGCTGCCCGGGGTGGAGTGAGCGAGAGGGGCCGGGCGATCACCGGCGGGGTGTCGCGGTGGCCGGAGGAGGGGGCCGGTGGTCACCGGGGGGGTGTTGCGGTGGCCGCAGGAGGGGGCCGATGGTCACCGGGGGGGTGTCGCGGTGGCCGCGGGGGGTGGCCGGTGGTCACCGGGGGGGTGTTGCGGCGGCCGCAGGAGGGGGCCGGTGGTCACCGGGAGCGTGCTCTGCGCATACATCGCGCTCGGCACCGAACGATGCATGGCTCTCACCAGTGGACGCCGACAGGAACGCGGCAGAGAGAGCATGTCCCGTCGCCACGCGCTCCCGCGAACGGGAGCCCCCAGCACCAGACCGAGCCATCACCTCGAGCGCCGCAGGTCACGGCGGGCCCCGCGGCGACCGCGACGGTGTCCGTCATGCCGGGGACCGTCACCGGGGTCGCGCTCATCCCTTCACCGGCACCGAGCTGACTCTGGAAGTTGATGCCCCAGCACCGCAGCGTGCGGTCGCGCAGGATCGCGCAGGTGTGATTCGCCCCGGCGACGAGCGTCGTGACTCCCGCGAGACCCGCCACCATCGTCGGCCCGTTGCGGGCGCTGCCCGTGGCCCCGATCTGGTAGTACGAGTTCTGGCCCCAGCACCAGACGGTGCCGTCGTCGCGAAGCGCGCACGTGTGATGGTCGCCCACCGCGAGTGACGTCACGCCGGTCAGCCCCGCGGGCGTCACGGGCTGCGTGCTGTAAGCGACGGTGGTCCGGTCGCCGAGCTTGCCGCCGTCGTTGTGGCCCCAGCAGCGCACGGTGTGATCGTCGCGGAGCGCGCAGGCGTGGTCGTAGCCGGACTGCACCTCGATCACGTTCGTGAGGCCCAGCACCGGCGCGGCACCGGGGCGCGAGGCTTGCGAACCGTCGCCGAGCTGCCCCCAGGTGTTGAGTCCCCAGCAGGCCGCCGTCGCGTCGGCTCGGCGCGCGCACGCGAAGCGGGTACCCGGCGCCACCGACGCGCCCCGCGGTACCACCGTTACCTCCACCGGCCCCCAGCGCTCGGTGGTGCTGCCGTCACCGAGCTGGCCATCGGCATTGAAGGTCCCAGCGCAGCGGGAGCGACCGTCCGCGGTGCGCACGCATGTGTAGCCGTGCCGCATCGAGAGCCCGAGCACGCCGTCGAATCCGGGCACGGGCGTGGGGACGAGCCGCTGCGGCGGCGCTCCGTCGATGAGGTGGTCGTCCAACCCCCAGCACGCCAGGGTGGCGTCGGCGAGCCGCGCACAGATGGAGGTCTCGCCCAGACCGAGTTGCGTCACGCCGCCGATGCCTGGGACCCGGGTGGGTGCCTGTGGCGCGCTCAACAGGCCTTGCCCGAGCTGACCGTATTGGTTCGATCCCTGACAGACCACCTCGCCCCCCGTGAGCCGCGCGCACGTGTGATCTTCACCGCACCGCACCTCCTGCACCCCGGTCACCGCACCCCAACGGGACGGGAGGGTCGTCGGTCGCCTCGGGTCGGCCCCGCGCACGCCGTCGGCGTTCCCCCAGCACCAGACCGTCCCGTCGAGTCGCACCGCGCAGGTGCTGTTCGGTCCCGCCGTCAGGTGGGCGATCCCGGTGAGGAGCGTCCCGGCCACCGCCGTGAGGCTACTGGTGGTGTTGCCGTTGCCGAAGGTCGCGCCGTCGTTGCGCCCCCAGCAGCGCGCGGTGCCATCGAGGAGCCACGCGCAGGAGTGGGTGTCGCCCGTGGCGACGCCGACCGCGCCCGCGAGCCCGACGACGGCCACCGGAGTCACGCGGTCGGTGGTCGTGCCATCGCCGAGTTGCCCCGAGGCGTTCGCGCCCCAGCACCACGCCGCCCCCGAGCTCACGACCGCGCAGGTGTGGTTGCGGCCTCCGCCCAGGCCGACCGCGCCAGTGATCATTCGCGCGGGGGTCTGGAGCACGGCGGACCCCAGGCTCACCCGTCCCCAGCACCAGACGTCACCGGCTCTGGTGCGGGCGCAGCTCCCGGCGCCGCCCGCGGTCACCTCGATCACCTCCGTCAGGCCGACGACGCGCTGTGGCCCCACGTGCGCCAGCAGATCGCCGGCGCCGAGTTGTCCGGTGGTGTTCGAGCCCCAGCAGACGACGGTGCCGTCAGCGCGCGCGGCGCAGGCGTGGGCCGATCCGGCGGCGACGGCGACCGCGTCGGTCACGCCCGCGACCTGCGCCGGGGCGGCGACGCTGGCCGGAAGCCCGGCCCCGACCTGTCCGCGGTTGTTGTTCCCCCAGCACCACACCGTGCGGTCGTCGCGGATCGCGCAGCTCGTTCCGTACGAGCCCGCGAGTCGGGTCGGCGGGGCGGTCCAGGCCGCACAGACTCCGGCCGCGCAGCGCTCGGCGTCACCACAGCGGCGGTCGCACGAACCGCAGTGGGCGCGGTCGAAGCGCGCGTCGACGCATGCGCCTGAACACATCAGCGACGGGGCGGCGCAGGCATCCGCGTCCCGCGGGTCGCCCGCATCGAAGGGCTCCGCATCCGCCGCATCGTTGCCGACGTCCGGCTCCGAGGTGTCGACCGTCGTCGCGTCGGGCCGCCCGACGTCCGTCGGCCCATCGAGCGCGCGGGCGTCCGTCGCGGGCACGTCGAGCGTGCCGACATCCGTCGGTGTCTCGACGCCGAGGTCCGTCCCGCGGTCGCCGCTGACGTCGGGTCCGGGCGCGGCGGCGTCGACCGCGTCGAGGGTGAGGTCGAAGGGGACGTCGTCTGTCGTCGGTTCCCCTCGTCCATCCACAGGGAGCCCGAGGTCCGCCACCGCGTCGTCGGCCCGGCTGGCGTCAGCCTGCGTGGCGACGTCGACCGCGGTCGTGTCGCGGTCAACGACGACAGCGGTCGTGTCGTCGACCACGACATCGGCCGCTCCATCGACGGCTCCCGCCACGCCGCTTCCCGATGAGCACCCGACCAACACCAGGACGAGCGACGCCCATCGCACCATTGATGGGAGCGGGATCGCGGCCGCGTGCACTCTCGCGCCATGGAGCCGAGAATTGCGGTGCATCCACGGCGTGCGTTGGTTCCCCATGACAGAGAGATATCGCCCGGCGACCGCTGCGTTGTCGAGGCAGAGGACGGTGAGCTGGAGTTCGGAGTAGGCGCCTACTCCGAACGTCAGAGGGTGAGGACGACGGTGGGCTCGCACGGTGGCCGGTGTTCCCGTCGCTTGGGAGCCGCTACCACACGCACGGGGCGGCGGTGATGAGGCGCACGATCGGGACGAAGAACCCGGAGGGCCTGACGGCGACGTACACCGCTTCCATGACGCCAACGAGCGCAGCGCCGACATCGCGACGCTGCGCGCGCTCCACGCGGAGATGGACCGCACGGTGCTCGACGCCTACGGCTGGACGGACCTGCGGCCGGTGTACGACTGCCGGGTGCAGCTCGACGAGCGGGTGCGCTACACGGGGGACGACGACACGCGCGACGAGGTGCTTGCGCGGCTGCTGGAGGAGAACCGGCAGCGGGCGGGGGCGAGCGAGGGCGCGGCGACGGTGCAGGTGTCTGGAGGAATGTGGCACAGTCGCCGAACAGCGCGGAGGACCACTCATGCACGCCCACAAGCTGACCATCACGATCCCCAAGTCCCGGCACATCGAGATCGACCTGCCGACCGATCTACCCGAGGGCGAGGCCGAGGTGATCGTGCTCTTCCGTCAAGGCTCGTCCGCGCTTCCGCGTCCGGGTTCGCGCGAGGCGATCCTCGCGGAGGAGCCCGTGACGGAAGCCTGGCGGGCAGCGAACCCCGACAAGCTGCGGACCGCGGACGAGATCGACGCGCAGCTCGCCGAGGAGCGCGAGAGCTGGGGCGACGTCGGCTGATGCGGGTGGTCCGATGAGCAGCGGCCGGACCCGTGGAGAAGGCGTCGCGCCGGATGTCCGTCACGTCGTTGCGAGCATCGATGAGGCGGTGGAGGACTCCGCGGCGCGCCGCCTTCCCAGCCTGGCCGACTTTCGCGCCAGCCTCGGCGCGACGCCTCTGCCGGGTAGCGCGGTGCTGGAAGGGCGCGAGTCCGAGCGTTCGTGATCTACCTCGATGCCTCCGTTGTGGTCGGTTCCGACACGACGGCCGCGGGAGCGGGTGGTGCCGAGGGTCGGCCATGCGTCTAAGGGTGCGCGGCCCCCTTCCCCGCTGCCGCGCGCCCTACCCCCGCGGGGCGGGGGCAGGGCTCAGACGTCCGCAAAACAATC